>Ga0265292_1000005_pt1 | contig 858169 bp, 891 predicted proteins | sample Munlanlewell296A_FD_189080 | JGI IMG/M metagenome (GOLD analysis project Ga0265292, IMG submission 189080) | Leachate microbial communities from a municipal landfill in Southern Ontario, Canada - Leachate well 296A | ecosystem: Engineered > Solid waste > Landfill > Unclassified | place... | reverse complement strand
AGCTCACAAATAGAACCGTTATCCTTGTTGATGATGGACTGGCAACAGGCGTTACAGCATCAGCCGCAATTGAAGCAATAAAAAAACGGAAGCCAAAACAGCTCATTTTTGCAGTGCCGGTATGTGCGTATGAAACTGCTGAAACAATAAAAACAAAAGTTGATGATTTTGTTTGCATACAATGTCCGTATGATCTACAAGCAATAGGTTTGTATTATCGAAACTTTCAACAAGTGACAGATGAAGAAGTAATCGAATTATTGAAACAAAGTAAGCAAATGTCGCTAAACAGATAATTTCAAACAATACCTAGTTGTTTTGGCTGAGCGGGCCGGGCTAGGAACCCCTCAATTCCACTCGGGGCTGTAGCTCTTCGATTCCGCTTAGGGCTATAGCTTTTGGAATTTTCGATTTCGAATGGCTAAACGAATTATATTTGCTTTTTTCTACAATAATATTGTATGATCAAGGCATCTTCTCTTAATATATGTTTAAGGTTGTTTGGAAATTAGCCAAAATAGCAATTCTTTTCCTCTTTATTTTATTCATTCTTTATATCTTTGTTGTCCAACCTACTCTACTTGGCGGTACCTCCATGGAACCTAGCTTTAAGAGCGGAGAGTTTTTTTTAGTAGATAAAATTACCTATCGATTCAGTGAGCCAAAAAGAAAAGACGTCATCATTTATACAAAGGTTAACCAGGATTACGGCAACATGGATTACGTAGGAAGAATTGTCGGCCTACCAAATGAGAATATACTTGTCCAGAAAGATCGAATAGAAATTAATGGCAATCTATTAGACGAACCTTACTCGAATTGGTCGGGTTGGAAAAACGAAAAACCTTTAACAATTAAATTAGGAACGGATGAGTATTTAGTTCTTTTTGACAAAAGAATATTAGTAACTGAGGTTGTAAAAAGAAGTCAATTCGTAGGCAGGATTTTCTATAGATATTGGCCTTCGGATAGGGCCGGCCTTATAACAAATCAATAAAATTTTCCGTAAGATAGTTTTATACTTTGGTTTTACCGAGCGGGCCGGGCTAGAACTATTGAAATTTTTTATCTTGCGAGGTTGCTTTTAGAACTTTTGGTTGGGTAATTAAAATTCTCGGCGGCTTTTATCTGTCCCTCTAATTTGCTCCATCACCCGTTCTTTTGAATAGGTTTTATTCGCTATTTGTTCTTCAATTGTTACTTTCTCCGATGAACTTAAATCTCTACGTAGGCGGTTACTTATCAATCTTAGAGCATAAGGAGTAGCTCCTTTGACGGCAACTTCTAAGTTCTTGCGGGCTTCCGCTAAGGCTTCAGACATTACTGTTGTAGGAATGCCAAAGTATTTACTATTGTCTCTTTCTAACTTAGTTATTACATCAAGTTCAGTAAGACAACGACATGAAATTTCCAACACATGCTCAGCAGATTCGTCAGCCCTTCTCTCTGCTTGTTCGTGTTCATGAAGATATTCTAATCGAGGATCATGCCATTTATGTTCTCCTTGAGGAATTGTATCTACCATAATGAATATTATAAGACCATATCATTAAATAGTCAACTTATTGCTTAATAGAGTTACACCAGATAACGTGCTTCAAATCCCGTAATAAGATATTTTAATTTTGTTGAGCGGGCCGGGCTAGAACCTTTAGTATCCCATAATATATTTATTTGCGGCCATATTTAAGTTTTCTCATAATTTTGATTGACTCTAAAAGATCATCGTTTGTAAACTTCTGGTTGGAAGTATTTTCGGGATGATGAATTGAATGGCGGATATATTTAGCAAGAGAAACTTTTTCTGTTTTATTTAATTTTTCATTAAACCAATCTCTGTTTTTCGACAATCCATCTAATTTTGCAGGATCTAAATCTTCTAAGTAACCATAAAGCTCATTGTGATAATCTGTTGTCGGAACTTCAAACACTTCATAGTTTACTTCGGAATATGAGCTTTTATCTCCTTTTACTTTCTCCAGATTGGTCTTTCCCTCCCGAACCTTTGTAACTCTAAAACACCTGCTCAAACAATTTTTGTCTATCATATAGTTTGAGTGTGTGGCAAATATAACAATGTTATTATTTTTGTTTTTTGATAATTTTATCAATTCCTCTCTCAAATACTCTTGGGCTTGCGGATGAAGGTGTGTTTCTGGTTCATCAAGCAATAGAAGAGAATTATATAATTGCTGGGTGGTATTTTCAGCTGACACAGTCAATAAAAATGAGATAAATTGTCTGAAACCATCACTACGTTGTGATGTAGTCTTGGCCTTATACTTAACACCTTCATCTTCGACCAAAAAGAAGAGTTGCATATTATTAATTTGAAACTTTATTTTGATGGGGTGATTTGGCCAAACTTTCTTTATATGCAAAGTAACTTTATCGCTTAGTTTTTCCTGTAGATTGTTTATCTCAGCAGAGTTTGTTCTAATTTTATCAACTTCCGATTTTATGTCGTCAATACCCGCTAGTCCGAAACAGTTTAGAAGAGGAATTGAAATGTTTTTGGGATCCTGAATGAAAGCATCGAGATTAATTGGCTCATTTATTAAATATTTGTTGTCAGATTTCCAAAATGAAATGTTGTGAGATATCTTCCAAAAATAATCGGACATATTTTCAGAAATGTATTTCTCCAAATCAAAATCTTCTTGCTGTAAGTTTGGATCTTTTAATATCGGTTTTAAATCTTGAAGTGTGAATTCAGGAAACTTTGTTTTCTTGAATTTAACAATATCGATATTTTTTCTTGTCGTATTTGCAATAGGTTCAAAATTTACACTGACTGATAAACTTTCTATCTCTATTTCATCAACAATTTTTTTATCGAAACCTTTTTCTAAAAGAGTTTTCTTCAAACTAGCTATGTCCGCAGAACTAGGATTGTAATTCAGATAAACGCATATTGGTTTTTTATCATCCCAAAAATCAAGAGGATACAATATCTCTCCTTCATCGACTAAAGAAACAGCTTTAAGAAAGCTACTTTTACCCGTTTCGTTTACGCCTATCAAAGAATAAGTAGCACTACCTTCTATTTCTTCAATATCAAAAACCACGCTTTCTATACATCTGAAATTTTCGATTGATATGCTTTTGAGTTTCATTAATTTATAGATAAAAGCTAAAGCAGCCTATTTTAGCACTTAACGTTAAAAGGGGTGCCTGTCTTGGCTGCCCAGCCTGGATTCGGACCAGGATTCCAGCGTCCAGAGCGCTGTGGCCTACCGTTAGCCGACCGGGCAATGAATTTGACTCTTACGGCTAATTCTAGCATAATGAGACTGCAGTTCCAAACAGATGAAAAATTCTAAAGGTTATACTTTTTTTCTAATCTTTTTCTTAGCTATCACGGCCGGGATATTGCTGGCCTTAAAAATTATTGGCGCCAATATTAATAAAGAACCCCAAGTAAAGTTCCCTAAAGGCACGATTTATGTTGAGATTGTCCAAACTCCTGAAACACGAAATCAAGGACTTTCCGACCGGAAGACTTTAGAGAAAAATCACGGAATGCTTTTTATCTTTGATAAAGCCAGCAACTATTCTTTCTGGATGAATAAAATGAATTTTAATTTGGATTTTATATTTATTGCCGATAATAAAATTGTGGATTTAATCGAAAATGTTCCCTATCCGCAAAATGGAGAAACACCGGTAAGCGTGAAGTCTGAAAAACAGTTTAACAGTATCTTGGAAGTTAACGCCGGAGTAGTTAAATTATTAAAACTAAAAATCGGCGATCCGGTTATTTATTAAGCGCTTCCCCCTTCGTCCCGCCCCGCGGGACTTCGGAGGGATTCCACTAAAAGTTTTTCCAAGTCTTTAATCTCTTCTTTAATTTGGTCTTCAATATCGCTAATGTGTTCTTTCAAGAATTCGAGATTCTTGTGATGATATGGAAACCTCGTAAACGTTTCCATAAATTTAGAGTGATGTTCTTTGGGAAGTTTATCCAAAATCCGCGTCATCACCCGGTAATGAATTGTTTCCTCAATCATGGTGTGCATTTTGTGTTTTTCCTCGCCGGAAATATCTAATTTGGAAATATGAATTTCCAAATCTTCCATCACGATCAAGTGGTCGTAAAAAATACGGCTCATAATTAATTCTCACACCTCCTTTTCCTTAACTATTGGCAAATTAACGCTTTTAAAATCGACAGGCCCTAAAGGTACTTTATTATCAGAATCGTCAACAAAAAATAATAAGACCGGGCCTTTTTGCATGCCGCGGTTAAGCTCTAAATGAGCCATAACTTCAGGAGAGCCGCCAAAGTGTTTTCCCGTCCATGACGCCGGTCCGGCATCACCGATAACGGCAATAACCGCCTGACCATTTAGGGGATTCACGACAATGACTTTCCGGTATTTATACCAATCCCTTAAAAACCCGAAGCGTTTATTAAAATCCGATAAATACAAAGTTTGGACAGCCACGTAATATTTTTCCATCTGTATTTCCTGCGGGGTTAAAGATTGCTTGCTGTCGGCAAAATAGCCCCACGCTCCTCTTCCCGGTGTAATCCCTGATTTTTGGAACTCGTCATGCTGGGAAACCGTATCTCCTAAAAACCTCGGCAAATGCTGTTCGGCTCCGATTAATCCGTAGCTTTGATTTAATTTTTCTCCTTCTAGACTTGCCCGCGTCTTAATACCGGTTAATTTCTCAATCATCCGGGCAATTTCTTTTTCTTGTTCGTACGAGATAAGACCTACTTTTTGCGGCAGGATTTTTTTAATTTCTTCGACCAAAAAAGCTTTTGGATCCTGCGGTAAAGCTATACCTGCAGTTGCCAATTTAGCAACGATCTGGTGCGGTAAAACCGGCTGGGGCAAAGAAAGTATATCAGGAGAACTTAAAAGCATGGTTCCGGCTAGAGTTCCGGCGGTTAACAATCTGGTTGAATGGTCTCTAATTTGCCCTAAATCAATTTTTTTGTCTTGAAGAAATTGGGAAGCCTGTATATGCTTTTCGGTAAAATCTTTTTTGGCTGCCGCATGAACGTTTTGAAGATGAGTTAAAAAGGCAGGCGAGTTATTCATTAAAGTCTTTCTAAAGTTTGATCTTTTCCTAAAATCGCCATGGAATCCGTAATCGGCGGTGTAAACTTAGAGCCGGTAATGGCAATTCTTAAATTCATAAAAAAATCGCCTGTTTTCCATCCTTTATCGCCTACTAACTTTTGCAAAACCTCATCAATATTCTCTTTATTCCACTCTTTAAATTCGCTCAGGACCATCCGGGCTTCTGCTAGGTGTTCTGTTGCGTTTTCAATATAAAGACTTTTATCAACTTGAGGTTCTTTAAAAAAGAAGCCGGCAAAGGAAGAAAAATCACCAAGTTTCGTAATCCGGTCTTTAATTAAGGGAATTATTTGAGAAAGAAGTTTCGTATCAGCTCCTTTGGGAACGAAATCCTTCAACAAAGAAATCAATTCTTCGTCAGTTTTTTTTCTTAAATACTGGCCGTTAAACCAATCAAGTTTTTTGCGGTTAAAAACAGGGTTGGCAATCTGCAAACTGCCTTTTTGAAAATATTCAACAAATTCTTTTAAAGAAAACAGTTCGCGGTTATCTTTCGGCGCCCAACCTAAAAGCATAATAAAATTTAAAATGGCTTCCGGCAAGTAGCCTTCAGCTAGAAATTCCTCGCAGGAAACAGAACCTTTTCTCTTCGAAAGCTTACCGCCTTCGGGATCTAAGATATCCGTTAAATGTCCTATTTGCGGAAGATCAAAGTTTAAATATTTAAACAAAAGTAAATGAATCGGTGTTGAAGGCAGCCAGTCGTGTCCGCGGATAATATGAGAAATTTTCATTAAGGCGTCATCAACGACAACTCCTAAATGGTAAGTCGGGAAACCGTCTGATTTTAAAAGCATGGCTTCGTCAATAAATTTCGTTTCCCAGGAAATTTCTTTATTAATGACAAAATCAAAATAAGAAATTTTTTCATTATCCGGAACTTTTAAACGGATCGCGGCTTTCTCGCCGTTTTTGATTCTTTCAGCTGCAACTTTGGGATCTAAGTCGCGGCAAACATCTCTTAACTTTATTTCTTTTTTCTCGTCTTCATCGTCATCCTCATTATCGACAATTGGGCAGAAACAATAGTAAGCATGATTGTCAGCGATCAGTTTTTCCGCGTATTTTTGATAAATTCCTTCTTTAACTCTTTCGGACTGAATAAAAGGTCCTTCGTCCCACAAAAGACCAAAGGTTTTTAATAAATCAAAGATCTTTTCTGTGGCCCCTGTGACAAAACGCTTTCTATCCGTGTCTTCAATCCGTAAAATAAATTTACCATTCTGACTTTTGGCAAAAGCATAAGAATATAAAGCGGTTCTTAAACCGCCGATATGCATAAAACCTGTAGGGCTAGGGGCAAACCTGGTTCTTACATCCATCATTTAATCTTGATTTTAACACATGGTCTCTCTATACTCAAAGTACTACAACATAGGACATAGAACATACAACATAGTAGACGGAAATTCTTTGTTGTTTGTTGTATGTTGTAATTACTAAAAAGATGGCTACCCTAACCGAAACTGCCTATATAACCCGCAATTCGATTAAGTTCGGAGCGATTGGACTTGTTGTCTTTCTGATTTTAAAAGTGATTTGGGGAATTTTTTCTTCATGGTGGATTATCGCTAATCCTCCGCCTCCTCCGCCGCCAACCGTCTCTTTTGGCAAACTTCCACCCATAAACTTTCCGACCAAAACCGATTTACCCAAATTGACTTATAAACTGGAAACGATCGAGGGAACTGCTCCTAAATTAGATTCCGTCGGCTCGGTCTATATCTCGGTTATTCCCGAAGCCAAATTCTTATCTTTGGAAAAAATTAAAGCTACTGCCGCCAGAATGGGTTTTACCCAAGAACCCCAAGCTTTGGAAAACCAAAAATACCGCTTTACCTCTCCTATTAACCAAGCCACGGTTTTAGATATTGATAAAGTCACCGGAGATTTCCGCTTGGTTTTTGATTTTACCGGCGACCCGACAGTAATAAGCGAAAAAAAACTTCCCAACAATGACCAAGCGATTGCCGAAGCCAAAAGCTTTTTACAGGGAGCCGGAGTTTACGAAAAAGATATCGAAACAGGGACTGGCGTTGTCTCCTATTTAAAATACCAAGCTCCAAATTTGGTATCAGCAATTTCTTTATCAGAGGCTGACTTTGTGAAAGTGGCGCTTTACCGGGCTAATTTAAATAATTTAAAAATTGTTGAAGAAAACCCGCTCAATCCCTATATTTCCTTTATTATTTCCGGCAACCGCCAGAGGGAAAAACATTTAATCGAAGCCAATTATCATTACAACCAAATTGACCGGGAAAAATCAGCCACCTATCCGTTAAAAACCAGCTCCGCTGCTTGGCAGGAACTGCAATCAGGAAAAGGATTTATTGCTTCCCTAGGAGAGAATCAAGATGGTCAAATTACGATTAGAAAAATCTCCATGGCTTACTTTGATTCGAGGTCGCCGCAGAATTTTCTGCAGCCTGTTTTTGTCTTTGAAGGAGATAAGAATTTTTTCGCTTATGTCAGCGCCCTTGATCCTAAATGGGTTGAATAACTTTTTCCCAAGTAAAATTGCGGAAAATCCAGTCCAGAAGTAAGGCTGTTTCTCCAAAACGATCCTTGCTCCCCAATATGACACTAACAATTTTTTGATTATCCTTTTCAACATAAGCCACCAAACATTCACCGGCAAGATCAGTCCAGCCGGTTTTAATGCCTTTAACCCCCGGATATTGATTCAGCAACAGATTAATATTGCTCATCCGGTGCGCCAAATTTCCGTCAGCAGAATAAGCCGTGTATTCTTTTGTCGCCACGATTTTTGCCAGCAATGGATTTTTCAACAACTGTTTAGCCAAAATTGCCAAATCGCGCGCGGTTGAATACTGTCCATCTTGATCAACTCCAGCAGGATTTAAAAAATGACTTCCCGTCATTCCCCACTCTAACGCAAAATCATTCATTTGTTTAATAAAAGCCTCTCTGCCTCCGGGAAAATTAGCCGCCAAAACCTCAGCCGCGTCGTTAGCCGAAGCCACCAATAAACAGTAAAGTAAGTTTTCTGCTGTCATCATTTCTCCTTTTCTTAACTTTAAATTTTGTCCTTCTCGGTATTCCTCAAAAACAGTTAAAACCTGATCAGGGGAAAAAGATTCTGCTACCACTAAAGCCGTCATCATCTTGGCGGTTGAAGCCGGAAGCATGGATAAATTTTCCTGCTTTTTTAGTAAAACCACTCCTGTTGATAAATCAAGAACGTAAGCAGAAGAAGCTGTAAGATATGGCTCTTGAGCGTTCGTAAATTTTATGGGCATCGGAGCTAATGTCGGAACCGCAAAATAAGACCGGGAAGGAAAAGGGGTTTGGGTAGCCAAAGTAATTGTCTCGTAACGGGTTTGGCCGGGAAGAATTAAAAACAAACAAAAAATGGCCAACAGATTAAAAATGACCAGCTTTTTCTTCACTTTTTCTTTACGACTGTCAGATGAAGCTCTTTTAACTGTTCGTCACTAGCTTCAGAAGGAGCCTCCATCACTGAAGTTTGACCTGAAGAATTCATCGGAAAAGCTATCACTTCTCTTAAAGATGGTTGATTCAATAAAATCATTAAAAAACGGTCAATTCCTGGGGCAATACCGCCATGAGGAGGAACTCCGTATTCAAAAGCTTCTAAAAGATGTCCAAATTTCTTTTGAATTTGCTCTTTCGTATGACCCATGACTTCAAATACTTTCGTCAAAATAGCCGGATCACTAATACGCATACTGCCTCCGCCAATTTCAAAACCGTTTAGGACAAAATCATGCTGATAAGATTTTAGTTTTTCAATATTTTTTTCCGCCATTAAATCGGAAATTGATTCTTCTTTTGGCGCGGTAAACGGATGATGCGTCGCGTCCCATCTGTTTTCCTGTTTTTTCCACTCAAAAAGAGGAAAATTGTTAACGAAACAAAAAGCTAATTCATCAGGATCGTTTTTATCTTTTCTTAAATCCGGTTTATCAGAACCGTATTTCTCCATTACTTCATCGTATTCTAGACGGGGAAACGGATCAAAAGTAAGTTTTTTATTAGGAAAAAAAGTTTTGACAATTCCTTTATATAATTCTTCAATTAAACTAAAAATTTCTTCTTGACTCGAAAAAGACATTTCCAAGTCTAATTGAGTGAATTCTCCATAAGCTCTATCGGCCCGCGGATCTTCATCTCTAAAACATCGGGCGATTTGGTAATATTTTTCAAACCCGGCCACCATTAGAAGTTGTTTATACTGTTGGGGTGATTGAGGAAGCGCGTAAAAACAACCCGGTTTAAGCCTCGAAGGAACAAGAAAATCCCTGGCTCCTTCCGGAGTCGCTTTAGTAATAACCGGCGTTTCAATTTCCACAAATTCTCTCTCGTCTAAATAATCGCGGATAAATTTGATAATTTTGTGGCGTAATCTTAAATTTTGCGCCATTCTTTCTCTTCTTAAATCAAGATACCGGTATTTTAAACGGATATCTTCGTTTTGCTCTAAACCATCCGTATCAACCGCAAAAGGCATTTCCTTAGCCTTAGCTAATTTTTTAATTTCCTTTAATTCAATCTCCCATTTGCCTGAAGCCAATTTTGGGTTAATAAGGTGGGGCGGGCGCTCTTTGACCGTTCCAATGACCTCAATCACGTCTTCAGTCCGCAAATCTCCCAATTTTTGATCGCCAATAACTTGCACGCTTCCGGTACGATCCCTGAGATCAATAAAAACAATCTTGCCGTGGTCGCGCCATTTGGAAACCCATCCGCAAAGACGAACTTCTTTTCCTACTTTTTCGCCAATTTGTGAAACTAAAGTTCTTTCCATACTTTTACCCATATTAAAGCAGAATTTGTTAATGTTTAAAAGAGGCTATTTACTGCGGTATTTTTCCCTTGACATCTTAATAACTTTTTCTCTATTCTGGTTGCGGCAGCGCGGTAAGGGCAAAGTATGAGCAAAAAAGGGCTTTGAGGTTTCGTTATCAACCGCCAGTTTCATAATCACGTCAAAATTTGACAAATTAACTAAGTCCGCTGCCGTATATTTTTCACTAAACTCTCTTGAAAGTATTTGCGCGTCCGCCGCTCCGACTCCAAAAGAAACTAAGGTTCCCACATTGCCAAAAATGGCAGATTGAATTTCTTCCGAAAGTTGACCTATGTATTGATTGGTAAGAAGTAAATCCAAACGAAATTTTCTGGCTTCGGAAAGAATTTTGATAAAGCTGGTGGTAGCAAAGTTCTGGAATTCGTCAATGTAAAGGAAAAAGTCGCGCCGCTCTTCTTCCGGAATATTAACCCGGTTCATGGCCGCGAGTTGAAATTTGGTAATAATCATGGCTCCCAGTAAAGCGGCGTTATCTTCTCCCAGCTTTCCTTGCGACAAATTAATGATCAAAATCTTGCCTTCATTCATAATCTTTTCCAAATCAAGGGTTGAATAAGGTTTCCCGATGATATTTCTGATGGTTGGCGAGGAAATATATTGACCGACTTTATTTAAAATCGGGGAGATCGCTTCAATTCTTTGCTGTTCACTCATCACGTTAAATTCGTTTTCCCAAAAACCTTTTAGAACCGGATCGGTAAGGCGGGCTACTACTGATTTTCTGTACCCAACATTTGTTAGTATTTCCGGCACCTGAACTAGGGTTGTATTGGGAATTTCCAATAATGACAGAAGGGTGTTTCTTAAAATATGCTCGAGTCTCGGACCCCAAGAATACGCGTAAAGTTTGTAAAAAATAGAGACGATCCCCGAAGCGACTAGTTCCCGATGGGCGGGATTTTGCACTTCTAGAATATTGAGAGCCGGCAAATTATCTGCGTCTGACGGATCAAAATAGCAAACATCATTAATGCGGTATGAAGGCACATAGTTTAAAAGAATTTCCGATAAATCGCCGTGGGGATCAAAAATCGCCATACCCTCGCGGTTGCGCATATCGGCGATCGCCATATTGGCAAGAAGGGTTGTTTTTCCGGTACCGGTTTTCCCGATCACATAGACGTGTCTTCTTCTGTCTTTTCTTTTAATGCCAAAAGTCGTAATTTTATTTTTAAAGTTGCTTCTGGCGATAAAATTGACAACTCCTTCTTCCGATCCTTCGGCAACGGGTAAATTGGCCGGCGGTTCGGAAATAACGCTTTTAATCCAAGAAATATTGGGGATTTTAACGTTAATATTGGGCAAATGCCAAAGAGAGGCAATTTCATTAACCGTAAGAATATTTACGGGAGAAACAGTTAAAGATCTTTCCAGTAGGGCTTTCAAAAAGGCTTTTTTCTGCCAAAAGAAAGGCGTTGAAAAAGTAAAAGTATTGCCGTCGCCTTTAGAATAAATTGAAAAGGAATTCGTTAAAGAGGTTAAAAGGGCCGGATTATTGGCCGTAAATCTTAAAACCGTTTTAAACCCGATTTGGGTTATCTTTGTCTCAATAATTTTCGCGTCAGGCCGCGGATGAACCTTGCCTTCAGCATCAACAGTTCCTTCAAGATATCGCCTCGCGCTTTTTTGCCAAGACGACCCGGCCGGAGAACAAACGAATTGCGCCATCATAAAATCTTCCGGCTTGGCTTTAGAAAAGACGCTTAATATCGAAGAAAGCGGATCTACATCCGTAAAATCAAGATAAGTTTTTAAAGGATAATAGTTTGAATGCGACAGCTTCAAATGACCAAAGTTTAGATTTGGCAACTTTAGACAGGATTCCAAATAATCTTCATGCTCTTGGATAACCGAAGCCAGCGGGTAGGCACCCAAAAGCTGAGATTCAAAATAAGGAATTTGATCTTCAGCAACCACTAAATAAAATTTAACCTGCTGATTCTGCGCCACAATTTCCAAAGAAAAATTTAAAGACTGCGGTTTTTTTAAAGAAAACAAATTGGAAAGAAAAGAAGGCTTCGGCACGCTGGCAAAGGACGAAAAAAGTGAAGCGGCTGACTCCGGAGTATATTCGTTTTCCTGAGGTACGTTAATCTGCAAAACACAAAGTCGCTTCATACATAATAATTATATCAAAACCAGTTTAGATTAGATACGGAAATGTTTCATGATCTCTTTTTTAGCTTGAGAAGTCACGACAAAATCCATCCATTTTCTTGAAGGTCCCTTTTTCTTATCAGAGGTCAAAATTTCCACCATTTGGCCGCTTAATAGTTTTGTCTCCATGGAAACCATTTTCCCATTAACTAAGACTCCGGTTGCCTGATCCCCAAGCTTTGTATGAACAGCGTAGGCGAAATCAACCGGTGTTGCCCCTGAAGGCAAATCATAAACATCCCCTTTCGGTGAAAAAACAAAAATTCTATGCCCAAACGCGTCAAATTTTAGCGCATCCATATATTCCTGCGTATCCACCATTTCCTGTTGCCAAGAAACCATTTGCTTAACCCAATTTAATTTTTCGGAAGGTGCAAAAAATCCTTGTTCAACATTTTCATCACTTGTTCCTTTTTCACTTTTTGTTTGGGAATAAAACCAATGAGCCGCAATACCGTTTTCCGCCTCATCATGCATTTGGAAAGTTCTGATTTGAACTTCAATGATTTTACCTTCGGGCCCAAAAACTTTCGTGTGAATAGAACGGTAGCCGTTAGGTTTAGGCACCGCGATAAAATCGGAAATTCCTTCCGAAGGAACAGGACGCCAAAGCTTATGAACAATACCTAAAGAGGCATAGCAATCGCGGATATCGGAAACCAAAATCCGCATGGCCACAATGTCATAAATTTTCGTTATGTCTTTATTAATTTCGGGGCGCAAAAGTTTTCGCCAAAGGGAATATAAATGTTTTACTCTTCCCTGTACTTGACCATTTATTTTTTCTTTCTCAAGCTCGTTTTTTACTTGATTTATAGCTTCTTCAACCAACTTTTCCGTCATTTTAAAATAAGGCGCCGTAAAACTTACAAGCCAAGCGTAATCTTCTGGATAACAATAAGGAAAAGCCAAATCTTCAAGATTTCCCTTCAGCTCTCCTATGCCCAACCTTTCGGCTAAGGGGGCATAAACTTCCAAAGTTTCCCGGGCGATTCGTTTTTGTTTTTCTAAAGGCAAAAATGATAAAGTTCTCATGTTGTGATAGCGATCAGCCAATTTAATGAGAACAACCCGTAAATCTTTGGCCATTACTACCAGCATCTTGCGTAAATTATCGACAAACTCGTTTTCCGCGGAATTTTGAAATTTTATATCGCCAATTTTTGTAACTCCGTCAACTAAATCGGCAATTTCTTTATTAAAATTTTTCTCCAGGTTTTCATGGGTTTTTCCTCCGTCCTCAATAACATCGTGAAGAAGGCCGACGCAAATTGAAAAACTATCCAGTTTCCAAGAAGCTAAAAAACTGGCAACAGCCAAAGGATGGCAAATATAGTCCTCACCCGAAAGCCTTTTTTGTCCATCATGAGCGGTTTTAGCTGCAAAGTAAGCTTTTTCAATCAACCTAAAATCAGCTTGAGGATTATAAGCCTTAATGGTCTTTATTAAATTTTGGTATTCCAGACTAGGATCAAGATTCATTTATTTTAATATCCTTAATTCTTAATTGTAATTTCCTCTCACTATTCCATTCATTGATATCTAAATTGTAAGCCATGGATACAGATTTGTTATTTGTCATTGCGGCTAATTGCGAACCCATACCAAAAGCAATCGCCTCAATCGTGTTTTTACCGTCACTGTCCGTCACTTTTAGTTTTAAATGTTTACCGTCGCTGCCTACGGTTCTAACATCTACGACTTGCAAATTATGGCTAACAAAAACCGGCTCGGGATTGCCAAGACCAAAAGGAGCAAGTTTTTCTAAGGAAGAAGCCAAAACAAGCGATAAATCAGCTAAATCCAACTGCATGTCAATCCGAAGCCGCGGTTTGAGCATTTCTTCATTAATATTTTTTTCAGCTAAGGCAATTAAGCGATTTTTTAATTCCTCAAGTTTAGAGTTTTCTACCGAGAAACCCGCGGCCATTTCGTGTCCGCCGCAAGAATCAAGCAGGTCTGAACAAGTATTTATTGCCTCGACAATATTAAAACCGTAAATGGATCTGGCCGAAGCTTTGGAATATTTTTCACCCCTTGTTAAAATAATTGAAGGCCGGTAAAATTCTTCGGTTAATTTGCCGGCAATTAAACCAATAATGCCTTCTTCATAGCTTGTATCGGAGATGAAAATCAATTTGCCTTTAGAATCTTCTTTTAGCCAAACTTCCCTCGCGTGAATAGTCATTTGTTCCATCATGATTTGCCTTTCTTTGTTTTTTTCTTCAAGAATTTGCGCAAATAAATCAGCTTTTTCTTCATTTTTAACGCACAAAAGTCTTAAAGCATCCATTGGATCTTCAATCCTTCCGGCCGCGTTAATTCTTGGCGCGATTAAATAACCAACTTCATAAGTCGAAATCGTTTCCGGTTTAATACCGGCTTTAGCAAATAATTTTTGCAAACCGATTCTTTTTGTTTTTTGTAAAGCTTGAAGGCCAAAAGTGACAAGGGAACGGTTAGCTCCGGTTAAAGGCATCAGGTCAGCGATGGTTCCAATCGTCACCAAATCAAGATCCGGCTCCCCCAGTTGTTTAGCCAAAAACCAGGAAACGCCGGCTCCGGAAAGTTTTAAAGTATGAATAATCGAAAAGGCCTTGGGCAATTTTTTCCCTAAAGCATGGTGGTCAGTAATAATTAAATCGACTTTATTTTTCTTGGCACATTCGGCTTGGGTATAGGCGACGATCCCCTGATCAACCGTAATAATTATTTTAACGCCGTTTTTAGCAAACTCTTCAATCCTTTCTACCTTTAAACCATAGCCTTCGTCTCTTTTGGGAATAAAAGGCATGACCTCGGCTCCAAGACCATAAAGAGTTTCCCACAAAATTGCGGTCGCGCAAACTCCGTCGGTATCATAGTCGCCGTAAATAATTATTTTTTCCTTCGTCGTAATCGCTTTTTTAATCATGGCAACCGCCTTTTTAATTTCTTTTTCGGGAATATCTAATTCTTTGGCCGTGATTGTTCGGGGATTTTCGGGATTGAGAAATTCTTTCTGTTGAGCTAGGGTTTTTAAACCGCGGTTATCAAGAAGAATTTTAATTACCTCTTCGGTTTTAAGTTCTCCTTTTTTACTTTTAATTTTGGAAAGAATCTGCCAATTCTTAATCATCATCGCTTCATTTATATTGTATAATAATACCAAGATGGATTTTAAACTTCCAGAATTTGTTATTTACGTTATTAAAAAATTTCAAAAAGAGGGTTTTGAAATTTACGTGGTTGGCGGAGCTGTTAGAGATTTAATCACTAATAGAACCGTTACTGACTGGGATTTTACCACCAACGCAACTCCGGAGCAAATCCTAAAAATATTTCCGGAAGGATTTTATGATAATCAATTTGGGACGGTTGGTCTTTCTCATCCTTCAGCAGTTAAGCCCTACGAAATCACCACCTTCCGTCAAGATATCGGCTATTCTGACAAAAGACATCCAGACAAAGTTGTTTGGGGAGAAAATCTTAAAGACGATCTTGCCCGGCGTGATTTAACCATTAATGCTATCGCTTTGACGTTAAACAACATAACAGACTCTTCATCCTCCGCACTTCACACTTCACGCTTAATAGATCCCTTTGAAGGCCAAAAAGATCTAAAAAGTAAAATTATCCGTGCTGTTGGCGATCCCGATGACCGGTTTAAAGAAGACGCCATAAGAATGTTGAGAACGATCAGAATTGCTTCGGAATTAAGTTTTACGATCGAACCAAAGACTTTTCAAGCGATTAAAGATAATCTTGATTTAATTAACCAAATTGCCAATGAAAGGATTAAAGACGAATTATTTAAAATTCTCCGCAGTGATTACCCTAGCGATGGTTTAACCTTGCTCTTTACAAGCGGGCTTCTTGATATTCTCTTGCCTGAATTAACTAAAGGTTATGGTTTAGCCCAAAACAAACATCATATTTACGATGTTTGGATGCATTCCTTAATGTCTTTAAAAAATTGTCAAAGCCCTGATCCCTTAGTCCGCTTCGCCACCTTAATTCATGATATCGGCAAACCAATTGTGGCCAAAGGTGAGGGTGAAGAAAGAACTTTTTACAATCATGAAGTCGTCAGTGCCAACATTGCTTCCCGAATTGCCGACCGCTACCGTCTTTCCAATATCGAAAAACAAAGATTAATTACGCTTGTCAGATGGCATATGTTTACCTGCGACGAAAGACAAACCGATTCGGCCATAAGACGTTTTATTAAAAACGTCGGCAAAGAAAACCTTAAAGACATCATTGACCTAAGAGTCGGCGACAGACTTGGCGGAGGCGCGAAAGAAACTTCGTGGCGGCTTGAGGAATTTAAAAAACGCTTACTGGAAGTCCAAAAACAGCCTTTTAGCGTTAACGATCTAAAAGTTAACGGACGAGACATTATGAAAATACTGAAGATCTCTCAGGGACCACAAGTCGGTCAGGTTTTACAAACCCTCTTTGCCGAAGTGGAAAAGGATATGAAGAAAAATACACGTAAAAATTTACTCGAAGAAATCAATAAATTAAAAAACAAAAACAATAATTAGGCTTGCGGCTGCTGATCAACTGGTGCTTCCGCTTGTGGCTTTTGATAATTCTCAAAAGCAATCGCCACTGCTTCATTAACTGTTTTTAAGACCTCTAAAATTTTAGCTCTTAAGTCTAATGATTTAATTACGCCGTTAACTGCACTGGTTTGGGCCCAAGCCTCAACTTGCGAAGCCACATTTTCCGCTTCTTCGACACTAGTGCCTGATCTTATTAACCCGGCAGCAATCTTGCTTTTATCAAACGGCTGTAATTGACCATTCTTTTTTTCAACTTGTAAATTCATTTATTTTCACCTCCCCTCTTTTTGCTAATTTTATCCCAAATTACAAGTAAAGGTACCGCGGTGAAAGTGGAACTGTAAGTTCCGGAAATTGTTCCTATCAATAGGGCAAACACGAACCACTTAATCGTTTCCCCTCCCAGTAAAAGCAAGGCCAAAAGCATAAAGATAATGGTTAAAGAATTATTTAAGGACCGCGATAAGGTCTCCGTTACGGCTTTATTCGCTAAATCTTCAAGAGTTACTCCCATCAGTCTTTTTTGCGATTCTCGGATTCGGTCATAAACGACAACCGTATCGTGAACCGAAAAAGAAAGAACGGTTAAGAGTGCCGTCACGTATAGGGTATCAACCTCCACATTCATGAATTTCCCCAATAAAGAAAAGACTCCCAGCATGACCAAACTGTCATGGAACATGGCTAAAATTGCGCAGACTCCAAATTTAACATCCTTAAAAACGTAGGCTACATAACCCATGATAAAAACTGCTCCTAATAAAACCGCGATTAAAGTTTTAAAAATCAATTCTTGACCTAAGATTGGACCGACCGTCTCGAAACGGACCTCCGTAGGCATCTCTTCCAATTTTTCGGCCATAATGGTTTTAATTGAGACGGCCTCATCTTTAGCAATCGGTTTCATTCTTAAGATAAGAGTGTTTTCACCGGAACTTTGAATAGAGGATATTTCGAATCCTTTTTCACTTACTGAATTTTTAATTTCGTCAAACCGGCTAGGTTCAATATTTTTAGTAAATTTTAATTCCCACAAAGTTCCGCCGGTAAAATCAATTGAAGGCTTAAGACCAAACAGTAATAATGAAACAAGGCCGGGAATAATCACTAAGGAAGAGATGAGAAAGTATAACCATTTTAAACGCATAAACCGTATCATCTTTCCGCTCCTTTGTATAACACCCTAAGTAAAGTTCTCGTCACCACAATGCCGGTAAATAAACTGATAAAGATACCTAACGCCAGGGTTAAGGCAAAACCGCGCACCATTCCGGAAACATTTAAAAAATTCCAGTTAAAAGGGTTAAGCAGAATAAAACAGGTTATAAGTGTGCAAACGTTCGCATCCCTAATGGAATCCCAAGCCCGGCCAAAACCCAATTCCATGGCTGTTTGCCAAGGTTTTCCTGAACGGGTTTCTTCTTTCATTCTTTCAAAAATTAAAATGTTTGAATCAACCGCCATGCCGACCGACAAAATAAAGCCGGCGATGCCGGGTAAAGTCAAAGTCACCGGTATGAATTTATAAAGCGCCAAGGTTATTAGACCATAAATAATTAAAGCCAAATCGGCTAAAAATCCCAACTTGCCGTAATATATCCACATAAAAGCGATAACAATAATTAAACCGATTAACCCGGCCCGTACGCTTAAATTTACCGATTCTTGTCCCAAAGTAGCACTCACATTTTTTTGTTCGATTAATTTTATCGGGACAGGTAAAGCACCGGCATTAAGTTTAATGGAAAGATCTTTCGCCTGATCAAGAGTAAAGCTGCCTCTAATGATCGCGTCGCCGCCGGTAATCGGCTCTTCAACAGTAGGGGAAGAGATTGGCTGACCGTCAAGATAAATCGCCACCATACGGCCAACATTGCGCGAGGTAATATCGGCAAATTTTTTAGCGCCGTCGCCATTAAAGGATATGCCCACTACCGGCTGACCGGTGTTTTGATCGAAACTAACTTGAGAAAGTTTTAAATCCTTACCGGTCAAATCAGTCTGGGCAAAACCAGCGGAGGGCGAAGCATCTTTCTGTTCCCAAAATTCAAGCTGGGCTGTCGAGCCAATCAAATCAATAGCCCTGTCAATTTCTTTAACTCCGGGTAGTTCCACAATTAATCGGTACTCGCCATTATTTTTTGCCGTTTGAATATTTGGTTCAGAAACGCCGAAAAAATTCACCCGGCGTTCAATATTGCTTTTGACTGCTTCTACTGCCAATTCCCTGTCAGCAACGGGAATATTATTCGTCTCTGCCTCGAACACCAAATGAGTACCACCGGCCAAATCCAAACCTTGTTTAATATTTAATTCTCTTTTGAGAGTTAACCCTCCCATACGAAGATCAAGATCAGGTCCGGAAATTTTCGTATCGATATTAATAGAACCAACTGAAAACTTTAAAGGAAAATCTTTAGGGAGATCAATTATGGCGCTAATAAACGTAACGGCAAGAATTAATAATAAAAGAAAGCGTTTTTTATCCATACCTTTAAACGCTTTTTATTATAGCAAGTTCAAAACAAAATGTCGCATTTCCTTTTGTTTTGAACATTGATATATAGCTATCATTACTTGTCAAAATGTCTTTTTAAAAACCGACATTTTGAATTGTGTTAGCTATATAGCAAGTTCATTTTTCCTTGGGAAGATGCAGTAAAGATTCGGCTAAGCTCATTTGTTTTGATCCGGAAAAAGTAAAAATAATTTTGCCATTTTCCGGCTGAAGAGTGGTTTTAACGCTATCACCAGCATGAATTCCCAAATCGTGGGCAAACGAAGCGGGAATTGTTAAAGCAACAGAATTTCCGGTTTTAATGACCTTTTGCTGCATAAAAAGATTAGGAAACGAGATCTATTTCGTCTCCAATAATCACAATCTTGGCAGTTTGTAAAATACTCACAAGGAATGGATCGCGTCTTTGTTTTCGAAAAACCAACTCATCGTCTTTCATCACCGTATAATTTATTTCCTGACCTCTTTGCGTCTCCTCGGCTTTAACCAGAGCGGCAAGTTCCGGCAAAACAATATCGCCAACCACCAACATGTCAATTTCCTCTTTTTCCCGGGGAATTCTTTTTACAAACTTTGAAGAAAAGGAAATTAGCGTTACTTTCCCCAATTTGGACCGGTTTTTAATCAGTTCCTTGCCTAAACCCGTAGTTTTAGCGATCAAACGCAGAAGTTCTTCATAAAAAAGGTAATCTTTTCGAAACCAATAATAAATCCGGTTGCCGCGAGGTTCTTTTTTTACCAATCCGGCTTTTTCCAAATGAGCCAATTCCCGTCTGACAGCATTAATCTCTTCTTGGGTTCGACGAACCAGTTCGCGGACATGATACATTTCCGTAGGATTGGAAAGCAGGGTTTCCAATAATTTGACCCGAACTTTTGATATTAGGAGGTCACGGAGTTCCATATTTTTTTGTTTCGGGCAGAATTAATATACCACCTCTTTACCCAGAGGAATAATTTCTATCCAAATTTGGCCGCGGTTTAGTTTAATTTCTTTGCCGGCCGCGTCTTTAAAAATCATCCGGCTTTTGCGGTCTTTTTTGTTCCAAGTTCCCTCAATGGCTTTTCCGTCCTGAAAAACAATCGCTTTTCCTGAACCGGTATCGGCATATAGTAAATGCAAATTGTTTTCGTAACCGTCATTAGCCCGTGATTCCTTCATAAAAACAGTAATAACTGTTTTTGATTTCAATTGACTATCATCATTTTTATCAAGATAAGGTTTTCCGCCGTTAACACGCAGGTATTCATTATTCGCGTTATCATACTGCCATTTAACTTCGTAGTCTTGGTAACCGGTCCAGAAAGAAACTGTCGGGCTTATCGACTGGCGTTCGGAAGCGGAAGCGTCATCTTTAAATTGCCATTTCGTAAAGGTTTTATCCCAAGGTACGCCTTTATCATCAACATTCGTTAAATTTCTTTTTTCGGCTACTTTCCATAATTTATCCGTGGTTGAATACATCGTATGTTCGGTCGCAACTTCTCTGCCAAGTCTTTCGTAATCGCGCCAAAAAGTGGGGTAACCAATAGCAAACTGATTTAAATCATTGCCCTTTTTAAGCCATCCGTAATCACCAACTTGACCTAAGGCGTTAGCCTTACCGGGAGTATTAGCCCCGCCAACATGAGCATACAAAGGAAAATCCGCGTATTCGGAAACAAAATCAAGATAATAAGTTCTTGCGGAGCGGACAGGTCCCACCGTCACGTCCAAAGCCGAAGCGTTGCAATAGAAAATGGCCATAAAACGAGTAATTCCTCCTTCGGCCACAGCTTCATAAATAATGTCTGCCCGGCTAAGACCTGATTGGGGACGGGCATCGCTGTGATTTTCTATCATTACCGCCAAGGGCCGGCGTTTATCCCAAATGTCTTTTTCTTCTTTAGTCATTTTCTGACCGTTTAGGATACACTCTTCGGTTTTAGGTTTGGTTAAATCAACTCTGAATTTACTGCCCGGAGGAGGAGTCGGCAAAACAGCGGTTGTTGAAGACTTGCCAAAGTTTGTTTTAGAAAAAACAGCATAGGAAATACCAACCGATAAAAGAAACAACCCCAGTCCTGCAAAACCGATTAATAATATTTTTTTCTTATCTTCAATCATTTTATAGCTTTCTCTATCGCTTCTTTTTCTTCTTTTGATAATTCAAAACCTAATCCTTTTCCTTCTTTTACCTGTTTCGTGTATATTCTTGTTTGATCTCGGCTATGTAAACTCGAAATCAAAATGCCGTTATTTTTTCCGTCTAATACCGCTAGCGTAAAACTTTGACTTCCTCCGGTATCGGAAAAGGGATTAAATCTAACTAAACCAATTTTCTGGATATGAGACAGTCCTTCTGTCTCTATTTCCTCAACCCGTTTTTTTAGTTTGTCAAATTCCTCTTGAGAAATCTTATCATCTTTTAAGATTTTCTCCAATATCTCCTGTAAGTTATCACACTTGCCGTTTCTAACTAGCTTTCGATAATGGTTAATGCTCTTAAATAAAAAAAACGAAATTCCTAAAAGCCAGACCAAAACTATGCCCAAAAAAATAAATATCTGCTCTTGACCGAGTAACATTTTACTCCATTATTTTAACTTGCTTGCGGGGAAACTGTCAATATGCTAATATGGCTCAAGGCTGGGAAATATGTCGAAAAAAACCAAACAGGAAAAAATTATTGCCGACTTAAGAAGAAAGCTCGCGCTTGGGCAAAACAAACCGTCTCTGGAAATACAACCCCAAAAGCAAGCAATTCCAACCTTCGCCAAAGTTTACGAACCATTATCTTCTCTTAATGATAAAACAGAAATCACAACCGGAAATTTGTCTCTCATTAAGAAGGACTTGACAAAAACCCTCATATTGAGCATACTTGCAATCAGCTTTGAGCTTGTGCTATATTTCGTATTAGGAACAGGCACAGTTTAAAAATCAATTTTATCTGTCCATTTAGAAATTTAATTAATGAAGGGAGGTGACTAGAATTTATGGCAACTATGTATTGTGTTAAATGCCGCGCCAAGAAAGAGGTATCAAATCCGGAACACGTGACAATGAAAAATGGCAAACCAGCTCAAAAAGCTATTTGTCCAGATTGCGGCACCCAAATGTTTAAAATTGGTGCAAACTAAGACCAATTTTTAAATTTCTGGGAATAAACAAACCAAAGACCCCGACCTTCTAGGCGCGGGGTTTTTGTGAACTTAGAATAAAATTCCAATTTCTTTTACTTAAGCTTCGTTAGTTCCGCTATTATCAGTAGTGCTATCAGTTGGGTTAGATTGGTTTGTATTCTCCATTACTGGTTCTTGCGTCGGTAAAGATCCATCTTGACTAACAACTGGATCTGGTGTTTCTGATTGCGGCATCGAAACAGGCGCTGTTTCTTCAACTACAGGAGTTGAAGGCATGGCTGTCGGTACAGGTTCTGTTGAAACAGGTTCTACTGGAGCTGGTTCGACACTTGGTTCCGGCACTGTCATTGACGGTTCAGGAACAACAACCGGTTCTGTCGGCGGATTTTGCTGCCAAGCCGGCTGCATCGCCATATGGGCATCAACAACTCTTTCCGCGTCTTCCCGGGTTTTTCCCTCAGTTTGCGTGTAATAATTAATCATTCCTTCGCGGACTTCTTCTTTTGATTTTAAATTACCGCTAGCATCGGTACAGTTAGTACAATATGGGCTTTGCTCATTACCTAAAGCATGATCAGCAGGAGTATTTAAAGGCATCGCGCATGATTGACAATTCATAAATTAATATTCACCCCCCTTCAATGGTTAGATATTTTTTAGTGTAACAACTTTTTTAGGAGAAAAAAAGAAGGAAAAAGAAGGAGCAATAATCCAAAACCGAGATATTCCAGATATTGAGGAAGATAAACTAGATAAATGGTTAATGGCGAATGATTAATGGTTGAGGAATCTAAAGACCAACCATTTTCCCAATTGTTAACGAGAACATGGTCTTTTATTTTTTCTCCCAACATTGGTACCAGCAATCCACATAATTCATTATTCATAATTCCACATTCAACCCCAGAGTATGCTTGCCAACCTTCATTGTAAGATTGAGACAAAACTATGGTTAATGGTAAATGATTAATGGTTGATGATAACTGAACTTTATATAAATTTGGATTTGGATGTTCAACAACATCCGGAACTATAAAATTTGATTCTTGTTTTTGATTTTCTGAAGAAACCAATTTGAGACTCGTTAAAAAATAATAAGGAATTTGATAAAGATTAATTTCACCTAAATCGTTTACGGTTTTCTGGTCACCAATGGAATTGTTATCAAAATGAAGAATATAACCCAATCCGTCGTTGGTCATGGGCGGTTGTATAAAATACGATGTTGATAAACCCTGATTTTGTGGTAAATAAGTTTCCAAATCAGCTTTTCTGCTTTGGGGATTTTCTAACCAAAACAAAAGACTTTTACCGTTTACATTCCGGCTATTTACCGTAATTAAATAACTTAAATTATGAGGCAAGTTTAAAAAGGAAAAGGCCTGACTGCAATTTAAGGCATTAGTAGAGTTAAGCCGCAATAATGAATCCTCATTTATAATTTGATTGGAAACTTCGCCTTTAGAAAATTTATTACAATTTTTTGCTTCTAAAGTAGAATTTTCGTTTATAGGATTAATTTGGGCACCATACAAACCTTTGATTTTGGGAACTTTTATCATTAGTAAATCGCCCTCAAAAGATATTTCAGGTTTAAAAAAGATTGTTTTTGTTAAATCATTAGGATCAACAAATATTAATTCTTCGTTTCTTTTCTCCGGTAATATTAATTGATAATTTGCAAGATTTGAGGGAATGATATTTTTGAAAACCAGAGAATCGGCTGTTTCTTCAACTGCAAATTCCAGATTTTCCTGCTTTTTCCCGGTAAAAAGAGATCTAAAAGGATAATAAATCTTCTTATCACCTATCACATATTGCGTATCACTTATATATGTTCCCTTATCAAGATAGGCTTGATCAAAATTATTCCACTTATAATTTGGCATAACATTGGAAATATTGTCTACCATAAAAACATAATTTTTAATAGGTGCTTCCGGTTGAAACCGGTAAAGACCTATATTCCCAAATTGTTGTTCTATTTGAAATCGGCTGGAATTGGCAATCATCTCTTTTAGCTCATCTATATATAAAGATTTAGACGAAGAAGAACTAATTATATTTTCGTCCAATAACAACCAGTTAATTTGGTATTTCTCTAGAACTTTTTCAAACAAATTTTGATTTTGTGAATATAGAGCGTACGACGCCTCCCAATAATAATTCTCATTTTGTCGACTCCATGGATTAAAGGCACTATCAGTTACAGCTTGAGGTAAACCAAACCACAAAAATCCCGAACCACGATAATTCCAATTAGTATAGGTCCAATCCCAATAAGAAGGTTGAGGAAATATCGCGATTCTTGAATTAACGTTTTCTGCTTTAAAATAATTAATCGTCTCAAGATATTCTTTAGGAATTTTCAAACGTAAATTTTCATATAAAAAATATCCTTTCCATGATGGCAAAGAGTTGATTAGTATCATCGCCACTCCTAAGAGAAGAAATACAAGTCCTCCTCTTCTTAATAAAGCAAATTTCTCTTTAATAATTAAAAGGCCGTAAACCCAAAAAATACTTAAACAAAAGGCGAAAAGAATAATAAATTTGGTAAAATTGAAGCGGAAAACTTGATTAAAAAGAGGAATATTTTTGCTTATAAACTCAATAGGAAGATGCAAAATTGGGATATTATTCCCCAACATTAAGAAGGAAATCACAAACAATACGACCAAAGGATAAAACAATTTTTGTTTTTTTGTAAGAGTAAAGACTACTCCTATCAAAGCTATCAAGAAAAAGAAATAACCAGTGATTTTGAAAAAAGGGCTTTCAACATAATCACGCCATGGTTTCATTAAATACCCATAGGTTTTATCAGGCTGGTTTTCCACGATATTAAAGGTGTAGCCTTTTAATAAAACTGTCGACTCAAAATCCCCAAAGACTTTATTTTTCAAAATAATATCTTCCGTTGCCATCAGATTGATTTTTGATTCGGCAATTTCTTTTGAGTGGGTTAGGACGGAATAGGCATAAGGTAATCCCCAATAAGTATTGATGGCAAAAAGCAAAAGAAAGACGATTAATATTTTCCCTAAAATCTTTTTTCCTTCTTGCCAAAGGAAAAAGACAGAGAAAATAAAAAGAGCCAATGAGTAAACGAAAAATACTGTTGGCACATGAGCCTGGGGAATCGACAATACGGAAAACAGACCGAAAAGGATCAAGAATTTCTTCCGGCTTGATTCTAAATAATTAGTTAAACTCCAAATCAGCCAAGGCAAAAAGGTAAAGTGAACAAGAAAAGGTTCAAACGGGGTATAAAACATTTGTAGAACGCCAAAATTATATTGGTAAAAGAGTGCTCCTAGTAAAGCAAAAATTTCTATATTATTTTTTTGGGTTTGCGTAAGCAGATATCGAAGCAGAAAATATATTCCTACGCCGCCTACATAGTGCATCAAGAACACAAAGAAATAACGCAACAGATTTTGGGATAGAAAAAGGGAAAGGAGATAGATAAAAAGATAGTGTGGTAAATTAGCAGCGAAAGACAAACCGTCAATAACGCCCATTCCCCGGTATTCCTGCCAAATAGAAAATAAACTTCTTTGGATATTCTGGGAAAAATTTAATTCTGGGAAAAGGGCATCCCAACCAACTAAATATGCCCCCAAGCGATAATTAACAATAAAAAGAAGAACATCAAAAAGGAGAATAACGAAAACTGGAAAGAATTTCTTAAGCTTTTCGACCGCAGAATTTTTCATTGTCAGTTATCATTATCGTCTTTTTAAAGAGATTTTGCCAAATTAAAACTAACTTCAGGAGAAACTGTCTCGGAGGAACCTTTCACTTTAATTCCTCTTACGATGAAATAGATTGGCTTTAATAATTTTTCGGGGATCAAACCTACTGTCAAATCTTGGAACAAAACCATTAAGCGGGAAGAAAAAGAGATTTGATAACCTAGCTCCTCAACCGCTGCCCTTCTAATCTGACAGATATTGTTATATTTTTCTTTCAAATTTTGAAAAGAGGCGTTTTTATCGTGAACCCGATAATTTAGCAACTTCTCTGAAAGGTTGGCAAATTGACCGTAGTTTAGCAAACGGAAAAAGGTGTAATAATCGTCATTTACTCCAAACCTTAATTCATACAATTTGTTTTTATTAGGTAGCATTGATCTTTTAATCATGACTGATGGGTGAACGATCGGATGAATCACGGCATATTTTTTATAAATCTTGTTATGATTTAGTGGGTAGATCTTTTGACCAATAATCTTTCCGTTTTTATCAATAATATTGGCTTGGGTTCCCACCAAAATAACTTTCGGGTTCTTTTCTAAAAATTTTATTTCTTCTTCCAGTCTGGTGGGAAGGGAGATATCGTCCGCATCCATTCTGGCAAGATATTCTCCTTTAGCTTTAGATAAAACTTTATTAACCGCTCCGTTACCGGCTAAATTTGTATTCCTCGTTAATCGATAGGCTTTAATAAGTTTGGGGAATTTTTCTTGATATTTTTGGACTATTTCCCATGAGTTATCAATCGAAGCGTCATCGACGATAATAAATTCGAAGTTTCTGTATGTTTGATTCAAAATGCTTTCAATTGCCTCAACCAAAAAATTACCGGCGTTATAGACCGGCATGATAACAGAAACTTTTGGCCCTTTGGCAATTTTCATAAATATAAGTTTACGCCCAATTTTTATAAATTTGGCGTTCTCTTTAACTAACCATTTTTTTGCTTAGCTAAAGAGATGGGGCGAACCTGTGTAGCGCTTTCCGATAAATCGGTAGCATTCTGCGCAGGTTCGCACCCAAATCCGGGGGTCTATGGTTGATAGTAAACTGCGAACTTCGTCTGATACCAGGCTAGCCCAGGAGAACTCTTTGCATCTTTGAGTATGGTGAGAATACCGTCCTTGCCAAGGGCAAAAACGGGGATCTCATCCTCCTGAGGCCGGCCACCTGCATCAGAACTCGAGTCGATCATCGCCCGGACGTGATGGGTAGGGTCTTTGGCATAGTTCTTGACGTCATCCAGCGCGCCACAGTACTGGTTCATGCGAACCGTGGCTGGGCTGATGGTGACGTAGTTCCTACCAATGTCCCGCTGACCGAGAACAATAACCGCTCTGTTGTAGCCGCCGTAGCCGTTCCCAGGTTTCCAACTGACTTCGATGATGGTCGGTCCCTCGGCCGTTCCGATTGGAACCTTCTCTCCAACGAAGTTAGCCTGATTACCCGGAACGACACCCTCGCGGCAACTTGCTGTCGCCGTAATCGCCGCAACAGCCGGTGTTGACGCTACAACTTCCGGCTTTGACACTTCTGCCGTAGCCTTTGGCGCTGCCACTACTGGCGCTGGCGCCGAAGTTCCGGCTGGTTTCTGATCCCACGGATAATTTCCGCGGGATCCTACAACGCAGGATGCACCATTGCACAGAAACACCAACACTACCAGTACCACGATTGCCGCGATAATCCACTTGGCGACCCCCCAAAGGGATTGCCCTGGCGCGGCTGTAGCCTGTTGCTTAGTCATTGTTTTCCTCCTTACAGATTTGAATTACATTTTGATGAAACCCCACACCCCCCCGCACGATACACAATTTGGCAATTAGCTATTAGCTATCAGCATTCTGTATTGGGCGGGAGAGTGCAAGTTAAGAAGGAAAAACTTTAACCCTATAAAATACCCCCGAATTTTTAAAGTGCCCTTCGACTTCGCTCAGGGTAAACTCGCTTATGAGCTTTCCCATGCTTAATCAAAGTCCAGTATTAAAACTGGGGAAAGGATTCTTTATTTAGTTTTTCGAAGAAGCCTTTCTCCGGTTTCAATTAACGCCTTATTTATTTAATGTTAATTTCAAGCCGGTTAAGACTAAAGACAGAAGACCAAAAGCTAAAAGACCAATTTCGGCAGGTCCGGTTTTAGGTAAAATACTCACACCTAAAACATTTGTCGTTAAACAAACTTGAGCCGTATCTTTATCACGTTCGCCGCCAGACCAAGTTTCAGCCGTGTTAACTTCACAAACAACGGTTTTATTATTGGGGAATTGGTTGGCATCAGCCACCTTGGTTTTAATGACATATTCGTTAACATCGCCGGGGTGAAAATCATTAATATCAAAGGCAATGTCGCCATTAGTTAAATCAATAAGTTCCGGAAGATAATCGCGAACTTCAACCTTAGAAAAAGTATTGTCGCCAACGTTTTTGATTTTTAATTTAAAAACGATTTCGTCTCCAGGAAGAAATTTATGATCAGAAAGACCAAGATTGTCGACAAATTTTTCCGTATCAGGATTCCAAACTTCTTTATCGATCTGAAGTTGTCCGGTTTTAACGCAGACTTCGCCGCCTCCATATTGAGTTTCACAACGGACAGCCGCCAAAGCTGATTTAGCGGTTAACAAAAAGATTATGCTTAAGAAAATAATGACTAATTTATTCATTTTTTTATTTCTAAAAATAGAAAATCCTGCAATCTCGATTGGCAGGATATTTAGCATTGTAACACGCTAATATCCCCTTGTCAAGTATTATAGGTTAGTGCCTTTAGGCAAGGCAATAACCACATATCTTTTCCAATCAGTCCCCGGGGGCCAGCAGGTTTGCAAGACCAAACGGTTATCATTTTCGCTATTAAGCAAATAGGATAAATCATCTGTTTCCGCGACTTTTTTCTCGCTAACTTGATAAACAAAGTTAACTCCCTGATAAACTAAAATAATTTCGTCGCCTTTTTCCAGTTTTGGCAGTAAATAAAAAATCTGATTATATGAACCTTTATCCCATAAATAATTGCTGGAATGACCAAAAAGATAAATGGTTCCTTTATTATCAGGAGTGGCGGTGTTTTTAGCATGAGCAATACCGGACATCAAAGCTTCACGGTACTGTGTTTCATTCCCCGGATCAACATTTAAAACAACCGGCGCATTAAGACCGATTTTCGTAATGATTAAACTGAAATTATAATTAGCCGGGGAATTGACTCCTCTTTGGTTAAGAAACAACATTTCCCCAAATTTAGAGATTTTTGGCTGAGCAATCGCTTGAAGCGGTTGAGAATATCCGGCTTGATTCAAGCGGTAGGAAGCTTCGATATAGATAACCGGCAAATAAATATTCAATAAAAAGGCCAAAGGAATTGACAAAAGAAATAGCCCTATAATACGGTTAATCTTTCTGCTTTTTTTCTTAGGGCACTGATATAAAATTACGGACTGCCCCGGTACCCAGCTTGATGAATGGAATTCGTTCCTCATGGCGCCAAATATACCACAGTTTCGAGGTAAAATCAAATATTTCCGTCATTTTTTGGCCGATACTGTAAAGCCTCGGCAATATGGTTAGGTAAAATTTTCTTTCCGTTTTCAAGATCAGCTATGGTTCTTGCCACCTTAATTATCCGATAGTATGAGCGCGCCGAGAGATTTAAGGATATTGACGCCTGTCTTAAAAGAACTAAACATTCGCTTGTAAGCGGGCAATAATCTTTAACATCGCGGGTGGACATCTCCGCGTTGTTTTTAATTTTTGGCTTTTTTAAAAAACGCTTGGTCTGTAGGTCTCTAGCCTTTTGCACCCTCTTTTTTATTATGGCAGAGCTTTCCCTTCGCTCTTCACCCTTTTCACTCGTCAACTTCTCGATTTTAACCGTGGGCACGTCTAAATGAAGGTCAATTCTGTCTAAAATCGGTCCGGAAACGCGTTTTTGGTAGCGCATCACCTGACCCGGTAAACAGGTACAAGGACGGGATAAATCACCGTAGTAACCGCATGGGCAGGGGTTTGAGGCTGCCACAAGGATAAATTTAGCCGGGAAGGTTAAGGTGCCGGCAGCCCTTGAAACAGTCACGATGCCGTCTTCAATAGGCTGACGCATCGCCTCTAAGACACTCCTCGGGAATTCCGGGAATTCATCCAAAAATAGCACCCCGCGGTGCGCCAAGGATATTTCGCCGGGCATGGGCCTTGAGCCTCCGCCGATAAGACCAATTCTTGAAATTGTGTGGTGCGGAGCCCGGAATGGCCGGTTTTTGATTACCGACTCGCCTTGAGGAAGGTTGCCGGTGACCGAATAGATTTTTGTCACCTCAAAAGCTTCATCCTCGGTCAAATCAGGTAAAATACCCGGTAAGGCTCTGGCTAACATTGTCTTTCCGGCTCCCGGAGGACCTTTTAGAAAGATATTGTGACCTCCAGCCGCGGCAATTTCCAAGGCTCTTTTCACATGCTCCTGACCAACGACGTCAGCCATGTCGAATTCGGCTAAATAATTAGATTTAAGCCGTGAAAATTGAGTATGTTTTGTAATCACTATCTCTTGTTCTCCCCTCAAGTGATGAACTAACTCTAAAAGCGAGGAAACGGGATAGATTTTCAAACCGGCGATTACCGAGGCTTCTTGAGCGTTTATCTTAGGTAAAAACAGGCGTTTAAACCTTTTCTCATGACTAAGCATGGCTAAGGCTAAAACCCCGTTAGTGTGCCTTAAAGAGCCGTCTAGCGATAATTCACCCAAAACTAAGGCATCTTGTAAATCTGAGCTTATCTGTTCCGAAGCCAGTAAAATACCTAAAGCCATGGGTAAATCAAAGGAAGGACCGGCTTTGGGAAGGTCAGCGGGAGCCAAATTAACAGTAATACGCTTAGCAGGAAAGTCGGCACCGGAGTTTTTTAAAGCACTTCTGACTCTTTCCCGGGCTTCTTCAACCGCTTTATCGCCAAGACCGACAATGGTAAAAGAAGGAAGACCTTGCGAAGCGATATCAACTTCAACTTCAATTAAGACTGATTCAAGTCCAACCGTAGCCCCAGAATATACCCTAGCAAGCATAAACCAATATTAACACAAATTAAAGCCGGCTTGTTTGAAGTTTTTCCATCAGCCAAATCCTAGCTAAAGAAGAAACACTTAGCCCTTTTCTTTTTGCCGCATGCTCCAGTTTAACCTTAACCTCTTTTTGAAGGCGTAAAATCAAAGTCTCTTCTTTGGGTTTTTGAAGATCAAAAACAATATCAACGTCCTTAAATTCACCCCAATAATCAGCAAGACTATGGGTATCCCAAAAGCGAGCCTCTTCTTCTATTGTCTTAAATTGGGGAATTTTACTTTTTTTCTTGGTCATATAATATTTTCCTTTCTTTTCTATCCGCATCCCTTGTAGTTACTATGTAATATTTATTCGATCCCTCTTTGGCAATAACTATTGATAAAATTCTTTTTCCGCTTCTACCAATCAATATGACTCTACCCTTATATCCCTTACGATGTGTCTTAATATTTTCAATAGATTCTTCCACTTCCTGTTTTTCAACATTATGTTTTTTGAGATGTTTGATATTCCATTCATCCCAAACCAGTTGACTTATTTTTATCCTAGTCATATTGTATTACATATGTATTACCTTTGTCAATATCCTTCTCTGGTATCATTATTTAATAAATACCAAGGCAAGCATAATTTATTTTGTCATGACTCAAAAGAAAAAGCAAAATCTAAACAAAAACTAATTTCTTTGGAATAAATAGAGCCTGTATTGGTTATTAAGATCCCAATCTTGAATTAGTGTTGAAGGTTTAAACCAATTCACTTCGTAAGCAGAATCACTTAAGGGATCCATCCGGTCCGTAATTATATATAAATACTGGTTTGTCGTGTAATTTTCTTCATCAATGTTTTCGCCATTAATCTTCAGCAAATATTTTTGAACGCTTGCCTTGGTGTTATAAATTAAATTTGCTACGTTGTAATCTTTTATTTTGTTTGATCTAATAATTTCGTTTGCCTTAAGTTCCATCAAATAATTCCAGTTAGCCGGCATACCAAAACCATGGGTTGGCTTACTGGAAATTTTCGTTAAACACAAGACAAATAGAAATAATCCTAAAGCTCCAACAAAAATCCAGGTCAATTTTATTTTCTTAATAGAAGTTAGTAAAACCAAAAGACACAAACTAATACTAAGATAGTAATGACTCTTATCAAGACTTCCTCCTTGTCCGAAAACACTATTTTTTTCTCCAAAAAACATTAATAGTGTTCGGATATTATAAAAATTGTGTCTTAACTCAAAGAAAATCATCGGGAAAAATCCCAAAATTATTCCAAAGGCGAATACCGAAATTTCCCTTAACCCAAACTTTTTGTTAAGCAAATGAAAAACAAAAAAAATTCCGATAACAACGAAATATTGATAATGAAACATGAGAAGAATACCTAAAAGCAGACTTTCCAAAAACAACCATAAATGTTTTCTATTCTTTGTGTAAACACTAACTAACCAAATAACTAAAGGAGTTAAAACAAACTGATAATTTGGATTCCAAAAAAATCTTGAGTAATCAATATACAAAGGCAGGAAAGTATAAATTGAACAAATGAAGATCGCTTTTTTCTCGTCGCTTAGATTTTTTACCCCAAGATATAAAGGAATAAGCATCACCGCTCCAAACAGCATAAATAAATAAGAACTGGCAATCGGATCAAATTTTCCCGGGAGAAGAAACAATAATTGGAAATAATAGGTGATCGATCCCGTAAAAATCATCCGGCCATTATTTCTAAAAGAAATGGCCGGACCAATCAGTTCAATTTTTTTATCCTGCCACAACTCAAAAGATTTTTTGACTTGGTCGCCTTGGTCAGCCGAAAAATTTAAGTTTTCTGAAAAATAAACACTCCTGAATAAAATGTATAAACTAATCAGAACAAGAAGAATGAACAAGCTCTTATTTAAAGCAATTTTTCTCACATTAATATTATAGTATAGATAACACAGAGATGTTTTTCCCTCAAATTTTAGCTTTGAGTTAATATTAATGGTAAATGGAGTTAACGGCAGTGGTATCGCCTGTTGTTAAAGTGTTCTTTTTAACCTCCTGTTTGGCTCCGTAACCATACATGGTGTTATTAACAAAAGAATCTGATAATTCATCATCAAGACCCATCCTGTGCCCTAATTCGTGGGTTAAGATATTCTGGGCGTCATAAAATCCGGTATAAGCGCAGGAATTGCTTCCGCCTGACCAGTTCCATGGGACTTTGGCATTAAAAATCGTATCTTTTCCTAACCGTTTGGCATTTTTTCCACCGGTAAAACAGACAACCTGTTGAGTTTTACATCAAGAGGTCGTGAAAACGGATAATCTCTTCTCACCAAACAATTGTATCTATCCCTTAACCCACAAACTAAAATTGTCTGTTCAACTAATCCCCTCCTTATTCCAAACACAAACCCACCGGGGAATAGTACCTTCTCTAAATTAGGCCGTTTAGCTTCTGTATAAGGTAAATCATCAACCGTGGCGATTACTTTCGGCCTGGTAAAGTGAGTGACTTGCATAGTTTCCGGATCTGCGCTTATTTCAGTCACAAAAGCTTTGTAGTCCTTACCCCTTTCGCCATTTTCATATAAACGATTTGTCCATCGACCGGTATGAAAAAGTAACCCAAAAACCAGATCACCTTCTTGAGATTGCAGGGGTATAATTTGATTTGGCCCAAACCAAGTTCGATTATCGGGACTTAAAACATCAAGACGAGATGTTGGATCCTTTTTTATTTTGACAATATCGCGAGAAAGCAGTTGCATGTCTCCGGTAGTTGGTACAATACCCACTTGCAGATAAGAGCGTATATTACGACCATTCTCTTGCCGTTCCCGGGTCACTATTACTGACAAATCTTGTTCACCAAACGAACCCACATAGGCAACTCGAATATCTTTTTGGGATTTCGGTCCAATGGCAACTTTCTCCCGTCTCACACCTTCGTCCCCAAATTCATATAGCTCTGGCCAATAAGCAGCTACTTTACCCCGCACGGCTAAATCCTCGGTGATGGCCACAACTCCAATAACCGTTTTGTCGGGGGTAATTAACGATATGGAAGGATCTTGCGCCTCGGCAATAACTAATCCATTCGGTGCCACAAAACTCCTTGGGGAAGTGGGGCAACTAATAAAACCAAGTTTTTTCACCTGAGAAACTTCCGTATCAAGTGGCTCTACCCTACTCAATAGATGCAGATTTCCATCACCACCAACCATTGGAGTACAATTATAGGCAGTCCAACCCGGATCTAATCCCTCGACAGACACTAATTGAGCTTGACTCTTTTGATGTCCGTTTCGATATGCGAACACAGCCTGATCATAGGAAGTAGCAATTAATGGATCCACACCGCTGGACACTCTACTACCACATTCTATTAAACTCATCTACTTTATTTGTACCACTAATACTTTGTAATAGCAAAACAAATCTAAACATTTTTAATAATTCTTAATTTGAGGTCAGAAAAATGCTTGGCTCGAGAATCGTAACTCTAATATAAGCGGATCTTGCTACTTTGTAGTAAGCAAAGCTGTTGCTCCGCAGTAACCACACAATTATCTTGCCACGGTCCCGAACAAATTTATCCTATCTAAGATTCTGTAATCTTCCCTTCAGCACACCATGCGAGTAATCTAAATAGGTCTTCGCCTGGCGGAAGAAAATGACCCTTGTCCGGATATACAACACGGGTGGAATTTTTTTTAGCTCCCACCGCTTTATCGCCAAGACCAACAATGGTAAAAGAAGGCAATCCTTGCGAAGCAATATCAACCTCAACTTCAATTAAGACTGATTCCAATCCAACCGTTGCACCAGAATAAACCCTGGCAAGCATAAATTAATATTAACATAATTAAAAAACAAAAAGGCACCGGGGTAGCAGAAGAAGAAATGAATCTTCTTTCGTTACCTTACGGTGCCTTCTTGCACTGTTTTGGGTTGTGCGACGGCTTAGACCATTGCTAGACTGATCCTGTCCTGTGTAATGATACCGTCGCTGGTGAGTTTATCCAGATCCTTGAGATTTGGTTTGTGACGATCGCACGCCCCAATTTTGACCTGGACTCGATCCGGTTCGTACTCACGATAGTCAAGCCGTGCACCCCGAAGGAACATTGCGACGACCCGCTCACCTGCTTCTTTGCACTGCACGAACGCAGCGATGTTATTGAGGGCAACATGCCCCTTCCCGTCACGATCGCGTGTTCCACAGATAAAGCAGGTGCAGTTGTCCAGTCCGATCCCCCTTGAATTGAAGAACTCACCTCCTCCTTCGGGCCGCTTGTCAGAACTGTTGTGGCTCGGGATGCCAGCGCGCGGGTGTACCGATAGTTCAGGGTGGAAACCGTCGCCGAATCCAAATGACGACCTGGTTACACCTTCTGCCAAAATGACGAAGCCCTTTTCGCACTCGCCACAGACGAAGATGCTCGCCCCTCCGCCGGAAGCCCAAGAGTACCCGGAACGATACCCGCAGTAAGGACAACCCCACTGCTCTACCTCACTACCCGAGACTGCCAAAGGACCGGACTGCTCTGCTGCCATCGTCTTCCTCCTTCCAGAATTTGTGATAACCGGAAAAATAAGGTCTGAACCGACCATATCTGGCGATAATCGATTTACTACCAAATATAGCCGGTCCAAACACAAACTAGACAAAACCCAAAAATTTAAAAGTGCAAGAAAAAAATAAGAAAGGTAACAAAAAAGCGTGAGCTTAATCACGCTGTTAGTTACTATTTCTACTAATAATTCTAATACAAAAACAAGCCAAAGTCAAACTATAGGACACCAATACCGTTTGCCTAAATTTTCATTACAAAAAGCCTTCTGGTTAAAAGGAGTCAATTTTGCTAAAGTTAATATAAAGTATGGATCCTGCCGGATTAACAAAAGAAGAAGTTTTAATTTCCCGAAAAAAGTTTGGGGAAAATGTTTTGCCCATAAAAAACGAAAGTTCAATTTTTGGGGTATTTATCCGCCAATTCGACAGCCCTTTATTAAAAGTAACCGTAGGGGTAGGTTTAATTTCTTTAATTTTCAGGGAATATACAGACGCGATTTTAATTGAGGCCGTAGCTTTAATTAATGCCTTAACCGGTTTTTTCCAGGAGTATAGCGCCCAGAATACCCTTTCGTCTCTTCGAGCCTTACTTAAACCCCACGCGAATGTGTTCAGGGACGGTATCAAGCAGGTTGTTGACGCTAAAGAGGTTGTGGTCGGCGATTTATGTCTCATGGAACCCGGAGAAAAAATTCCGGCCGACGGCAAACTAATCGAAGGGGATAAAATGCTGGTTAGTGAAGCCATATTGACGGGCGAAGAACAGGCCGTTGAAAAAAATACCCGCCAAAATCAATTGTTCATGGGAACGGTTATTTTAGCGGGCAGAGGCAAAATGATGGTCGAAAAAATTGGCAAGGAAACGGAGATCGGTAAAATCGGCACCAGTTTATATTCAATCGAAGACGAAGAAACCCTAACGCAGAAAAAGTTTAAAAAACTTTCCATGGATTTAACCCGCGCAATCGCCTTTTTAACCTTATTCCTTTTTATTCTAGGCATTATTAAAGGGATGGCGCTCTACGAAATGGCGAGACTCGCGATTATTTTGGCCATCGCGACTATTCCCGAGGGTCTGCCAATCGTGGTCACGGTCATAATGGCTATCGGCATGAGACGAATTTTTAAGGCCAAGGGTCTCGTTAAAAGATTAAATTCTTTAGAGGTTTTAGGCTCGGTCTCGGTTATCTGCATTGATAAAACCGGAACCATTACCGAAGGCAAAATGCAGGTCGTCAAAACCGATCTGGTCAACAAAGAAATGACTATCGCCGGTTCGGTTTTAAATAACGACCGGGTGCGCAATCTCGAACTGGCTTTATGGAATTATGCCAAAGAACAAAAGTTTGATTCGGAAGAAATATTTAAGAAGAGTCCAAGACTCTGGGAAAAACCTTTTGACAGCGAACATAAATATTCCATAACTATTAACAAATATAAGGACAAAGAAACCGCTTTTGCTCTGGGAGCTCCGGAAGTTGTTTTAGGTTTATGCAAAGCCGAAGGCAGAAAAGAAATAACGGATAAGATTAATGCTTGGGCAATCCAAGGTTTAAGAGTCGCGGGCATTGCCTATAAAAATAAAGGCGATTTAAAAGAAGAAAAAAATTATGAATGGCTCGGTCTTTTTGCTGTCGAAGATCCGCTTCGGGAAGACGCCAAAGAAACTATCGAAACCGCCATAAAAGCAGGAATTCAAATCAAAATCGTTACCGGCGATTACCGCCAAACCGCGGAAAAAATCGCCAAAAATCTTGGGTTTCGTATTGAAAAAAAATCCGTTATGGAAGGAGCGGAACTGGAAAAAATCAGCGATAGCGAGCTTAAAAAAAGAATTGAAGATATTGTTCTCTTTACCAGAGCTACTCCTCATCAAAAACTGAAAATTGTCAGAGTTCTTCAGGAACTGGGAGAAAGAGTCGCCATGACCGGAGACGGGGTTAACGACGCGCCGGCTCTTAAAAAAGCCAATATCGGAGTAGTCGTCGGCAGCAATGCTACTGAAGTTGCTAAAGAAGCAGGAGATATTATTCTTCTCGATTCTAATTTAAAAACCATTGTTTCGGCCTGTAAAGAAGGCCGGATTATCTTTTTAAATATCAAAAGGGCCGTCGCTTATATACTTTCCAACGCCTTCACGAAAATGATGGTTATTTTTGGCGCCATGCTTTTTAATTTACCGTTTCCTTTAACGGTTATCCAAATTCTTTTGGTCCATATTGTCTGCGACGGTCCGCCCGATGTCGTTTTGGCCTTTGAACCGTCAAACGGCAACGTGATGAAGGAAAAACCCGTTGTTTACGCCGGAGCCGATATTTTGCCTAATAGCAAAAAATTATTAATTTTATTGATCAGCGTTTTTACGAGCCTGGCAACCTTGGGGGTTTTCTGGTACTGGAGTGAAATTGCCCATAATTTAATTTTAGCGAGAACCATGGTTTTCGCGATTATCTCAAGTGTCAGCCTGATTTATATTTTCGCTTTTAAAGACCTCGAAGTTCCCATTCTGAAAAACAAACATTTTATGGAAAACAAAATCTTATTCTTAGGTATCCTCTATGGGTTTATAATTATTTTTGGCAGTATCTATTTACCGATAGCCAATCAATATTTGGGAACGATTCCTCTTAACTTAACTCATTGGTTCATTGTGATTCTCATCGGCTTAGGAGCAACGCTAATTGCGGAAGTAACCAAAGTGATTAAATTTTCCCGATAGCCCGCAGTTTGGCGCTGTCGGATTTAGGATTTTCAACACTCTCTTTCGGAGTAGCAATGATTGGTTTTTTCGTTAAGATTTCCATTAATCCCTCTTTTTCCCATTCAAGAAATTTATGTTTAACAATTCTGTCTTCAAGCGAATGAAAAGAAATAATCACCAATCTTCCGCCTTTTCCTAAAACCTCTAAGGCTTGGGGCATGACGTCTTCTAAAACCGCCAGCTCTTGGTTAACTTCCATTCTAATGGCTCTAAAAATTTTGCTGGCCCAATGGCCATGCTCTCTAGAGAAACGGTAGTCAGGAGGAGTCGCTCTTCTTATCAGTTCCAAAAGTTGGCCGCAGGTTTCAATTTTATGAAAGTTTCTCTCTTTTACAATCTCCCTGGCAATTTTGGCCCCATACGGTTCTTCTCCATAAGTGAAAAAGATGTCTTTCAGCTTTTTCTCTGGATATAAATTAACAACATCAATGGCGCTAAATTGCTGATTTTGGTTTAAACGCATATCCAAAGGGGCGTCATGGCCCTTTTCACCAAAGGAAAAACCTCTTTGGGGATCTTCAAGCTGATGGCTGGAAACTCCAAGATCAATAAGAATTCCGTCAACCTTATTGATTTTTAATTCTTCCAAGCGGTTTTTTAAACTGACAAAATTATCGTTAATAATTATTAACTGGTTTGCGTATTTTTCTAAGCGTTTCTTGCTTTCTTCAATCGCCTCTTCATCGCAGTCAAAAGCTATCAGTTTCCCCAACTCACCAATTTTCTCCAATATCATTTCCGAATGGCCGCCGCCGCCTAGAGTACAATCCACAAAAACTTCACCCGGTTTAGGGTTGAGATACTGGATTGTTTCCTCAGGTAATACGGGAATATGGTAAATTGATTTATCCATTGAGAGTTAAAAAATAAAAATAAGCAAGAACCCCAGTATTAAACAGTAAAAACCAAAATACCACAATTTGGCGGACTTAAGAATTCCCTCTAAAAACTTTAAGGCAAAATATCCAATAACCGCTGAGACAAATAATCCAATCAAACCGAGCATTAGTTCATTAGATGAATAGGAAGTAACGTCTTTTATCTTTAAAACAGCGGCGCAAAAAATAGCTAATACGGCGAGATAAAAAGAAAAAAGAAAAGCGGCTTTGGACGAAAAACCGCGCCATAAACTTCCGGTAATGGTAGATCCCGAACGGGAAACTCCCGGCAAAATCGCAATCGCCTGAAAAATGCCCACGATTAAAGCATCAATCCAAGTTACGCCAACTAACTCTTTTTTTGTTTTAACATTATTTATTAACTTGGTCGAGAATAAAAAGATTGCGGTAATTAAAAAAGAAATTCCGGTCATTTTTAGCGAATTAAAAGCCATTTCAATTTGATCTTTAGCCAAAAACCCAACAACGATCGCCGGAAGAGTTCCTAAAATAATTAAGCCAATCAGTTTAACGTCTTCTTTTTTAAAATTTAAAAACTCTAAAAGAGATTTTCTAAAATAAACAACAATGGAAATTAAAGTCCCGACATGAAGTAAAACATCAAAAAGAATCGGCGCTTCCTTTAGTCCGATTAGTTTTTGGAAAATAACTAAATGACCTGACGAAGAAACCGGAAGAAATTCAGTAACCCCTTGAACTAAAGACAAAATTAAAACTTGAACAAGGTTCATAATAACTAATATAACACATCACATGTTGTTCTTGAGAAGATCTATAAGCCAGATTCTGTTCCCCGCCAAAGGCGGGGAGATAATCATCAATCTTTACCCGCCTTGGGCGGGTGTGCTCTCAAACCTTGATCCTCGGGAAAGCGTCCTGTTCACCCCGCTAAGCGGGGCAAGCGGATCATTCGGAGATTGCAGCGGGGAGGGTTACCCTTCGACTCGCTTCGCTCGCTCAGGGTAAACCCTTTGCTTACTTACGAATCAAAGCCCCATTAGCTTGGGCGTTTCACCCGGCGCAACCCGGTTCGTCACTGTGGCCCGATCTAGTCTTAACATTTTAAGTTAAGAATCCTGATATTAGCCAGGACACCCTGCTTTCTGCTGTCTGGACTTTCCTGACCAGTCATTCGCTTACCTCTCGCCTTTTCAGTACTATTCGTACACGGCTCGAGGAGCGCTACGACGGCCCGATTATCCGACCTCCTCAAGAACACTGATATTATATCATTTTTAAAGCTAAGAAGCAAATTCTAGAGACGATTTAAGAAGACCTTTTCGAAGCCAAAAACCAATTGGCGATTTCCTGAATAACCAAAACTACAGGAATTGCCAAAACAGCACCGGAAACTCCTGCCAGTTTAAAACCAATGGCCAAAGACAAAATCGTAATCAATGGATTTACCCCTGTTACTTTTTGCATCACTTTAGGAGCGACAAGAGTGTTCTCGGATTGTTGAATTAAAAAATATAAAGCAAGAATTGCTAATGCCATCATTGGCGAAACCATTAAACCGGTTAGAACGGCCGGAATAGCGGAAATGATTGGACCAAAATTGGGTATTATTTCTAATAAACCAGCCAAAATGGCTAAAGGCAAAGCGTATTCAACTCCCAAAAGTCTTAAACCAATATATGACATTAAACCGATGATCACCATTAAAGTAAGCTCTCCTCTTACCCAGCTCCCTAAGCGTTTCTCTATGCCATTAATAACAACAATCGCTTCTTTTTCTTTTTCGGCGCCAAAAACAGCGGTTAAATATTGAGTTAGATTTTTTCTTTCCAGTAAAAGATAAAAGGTCATAAAAGCTAGTGCTACAATACTAATTAAGTTAGAGAAAAAATTCATCGTTAGTCTTAATAAATTCGCAGGAATAGAGCCTAATTGAGATAATTGTGAAGCAAGAACGTTCGGGTCAATTCCCAAATTACCGACATCCTTTAAATAAAATAGACTTTTATTAATAAAACTGGCCGTTTGATCAATTAAAGGAGTAATCATAACTGCCATCATACTGCCAACAACAACTATGGTAACAAGATAGATAACAAGAATCGCAAGCCATCGAGGTAGGCGGAATTTTTCCAAACGGTCAACCGCGGGATTAATCGCCGCCATTAAAATTAAGGAAACAAAAAGGGCAACGAGAATTTGACGAATTTCGTATAATAGCCAAAGACCGATTAGGAAAAGGGTCGTAAAGATGATGGTTCTATGTGAAATTTCTATTTTATTAGTCATCCTATTTGGCATTATACCATTGACCAACTTTGTCTTCAACTTCACTTGCCCAATTTTGTTCGGTGATATCAAACCATTTACCCTGAGTCCTTCGATTGCACTCAGGATAAACTTGTCGAAGGGATTTCTTGAACCATGTCATTTGCCGGCGGGCATAATCGTGTTCAGATAATTTCCATTTTTTAATCATTTCAGATAAAGAAATTTTTTCCTCAAAATAATCTTGCCAAACCCCGTACCCCATGGCAGTCATTGACGGTAAATCCCAATTATATCCTTCCAGCAACAATTGTTTTACCTCTTTTTCCGCCCCATTTTCTACTTGCTGTTCAATTCTTTTGTCAATTCTCCGATAAAGTTCTTCATAGGAGGCGCTCAGACCAATCATCAAAACATTTTGAAATTTTATTTCCTTTTTGTTTTTAGTAATAATATTTTCATTTGGAGAAGCAATTTCAATTGCTCTAATGAGTCTTCTTGGATTTTTCCTGTCAGACGAGTTCATCGAACCCGCCCTTAAGGCATCAAGTTTTGATAATAAGAGAAAAAGTTCATCAACTGTTTTGATTTCAAGTTTTCTCCGTAAATTCCAATCAGGGGGAATGCCAAAAGTTTCTACTCCATCTATCAGTCCTTTAATGTAAAAACCGGTCCCGCCAACCAAAATTGGCAATTTATTTTTCTTAATAATCTTGGAAATTACTTGTTGGGCCATCCCACAGTAATTAGCCACGGAAAATTCCTGATTAGGCTTAATCACATCAAGCATCCAAAGAGGAATTCCTTCAATTTCCCAATGGTCGGTTTTCCAGACACCCTTATCAATATCTTTTCCGGTCGCAATATCCATTCCTTGATAAATTTGTCTCGAATCCGCCGAAATAATTTCCCCATTATATTTTTTCGCCAGTTTAAGCCCTAAACCGGTTTTTCCGGTCGCAGTTGGTCCGCAAATTACCAGTATTTTATTCATTTGTGATTAATCAATTGATTCAAAATTAGCCAACGCCGTCTTTTTTCCTTATGGGGAACATCATCTTTAAGTTTAAAAGCAACGGTTTGGGGACGAGGCGAATACATGGCCACATAAGCTTTAACAAAACCAACTTTTTTAGCCAATTTCACGGTATTTTGGAATTGTTCTTCTGTTTCTCCTGGAAAACCAACAATAATATCGGTGCCTATCGTAATTTTAGGAATTGTTTTTTTGATCTTGTTAATTAATCCCAAATACTGCTCTGCAGTATAATGGCGGTTCATTCTTTTTAAAATTTCATCGTCTCCTGATTGCATTGGCAAATGTAAATATTTATCAATTTTAGGCAGTTTCAAAGCTTCTATAATATCATCAGTCAGATCCCAAGGATTAGAGGTCAAAAACTTAATCATTTGCAAACCATTAACATTATTCAAAACTGTTAATAACAATGAAAACAAGGTTACGTCTTGAGACTTTTTGTCACTTAAATGATATATATTATTTAAGTATTTTATAATTTTTTGTTTTTCGTCTTCTTTGAAATCCTTTCCATAAGAATTAACGTTTTGTCCAAGTAAAGTTATTTCCTTGCATCCGTTGCTCGCTAATTTTTCAACTTCGCAAACAATATCTTCAAAAGGAATTGATTTTTCTCTACCCCTGGCATAAGGAACAACACAGTAGGTACAGAAATTATTGCAGCCCTCCATAATGGGAACGAGAGCGCTAGTTTTTGGATGGTGGATGGTAGATGATGGATGGTGAATGATAAAATCTTCTGCTTTTCTAAATTCGTCAACAACCGGAAGTTTTTTCTGCAATGCAGAAATTCCGTATCGTAACATGCAACCAGTTACGACAATTTTCAATTTACAATTTTCAATTTTCAATTTGGAAAGATTATTTATAAGACCATAAACTCTATTCTCCGCTGCTTCACGGACTGAACAGGAATTAATAATCACAACATCCGCCTCTTTAATTGCTTTTGTTGGTTTATAACCTTCACTTTCGTAATAACCGGCAATTTTTTCCGAATCAGCAACATTAGATGCGCAGCCAAAGGTTTTAATGAAATATTTCATTGTGGCTAATTTTACCATTTTAAACTTGATTTTAAAAGAAAAACTGCTAAAATGGCGTTACTTATGAGTATTTTGGAAACCGAACTCAATAGACACCTTGGGGTTCGCCAAAGAAAATTAGAACAGCACGAAACATCACGTCTTAATGGCGACGTGTTTAAGGACACTCTTTCTCCAAACTCTTTATCAGCCCAAGCCGCCAGAACAACTTACGAAGAAACAGTACGGCGTTCGGACATTTGGTCCAGCGCTCATCTAAGAGAGAAAACAGAGGAAATCATTATTTCTCGAATAACAGACGGTACCATCACCCAAAAACAAGGCACCAATTTTATGACCAAGGCTGATTTGGGATACGCTGGAGAGACAAGAATCGCCACGGTGGCGGCCAACTGCCGGGCAAAACGCGGTATAGCCATAACCGAGAATGATGCCGGCAAGTGGCGCGAAATAGCCAGACAAAGAACAAGAAATCACAATTACTGGCTCGCCTCTATTGTAAGAGTAAACGAAACAATACAAGGGAATCCTATTCTCTGGGAAAGCGAGATCGATAACGATAAAGCTACGATTTATCGCGACGCAGGAGAGACAGATAAAGCGATTAAATCTTATCAAAGAAGTTCCGATAACGCCATGAGATTATTCACGGAAAGTTCCGGAGATACAAAGATTGCCGCCGCCAGTGCCGGAGGGGTTGCGATGGTAAAACAAGCAAGACTAGCCTTTGATCTATACCGCGAAGGCCAAAGTCATTATTCACTCAAAGGCATCTCTATGGTTATGGAAGAAGGCCGGAGATTGGTTCAACTTGCGGGAAAGCAGGATTTAAATTTCGAAAGAGTCAGAGTCATTGAAATGTGGTACACGCAGTTTCTTATCGAGTCAAAACAATATTTAAAAATTCCCGGAACCTTTACTACCTGGCTTTGGCTCTTAAAAAATCACGAAGGAACCAAAGAAATGGCAAAAGATCGGATTAAAGCCGTCTGGACAAAAGCGAAAGATCGGGTTTTTGAACCGGGTCTATACGCTCAAATGTAAAAACTTAGCTGCTGGCACTTGTGTATTTAGATAAGGCGTATTTCCAGAATTTTAAGGAAAATATTAGAGAAAGTCCCCCGATCGCGAAAGAAACTAAAACCCAATCCCAAGATAAAATTCCCAATAAAATTTTTGCCGGAATAGTGATTAAAATTACGACAGGAATGGTAAAAGTTAAAACCATTTGCACTCCCTTTTGGTAAATATCAGTCGGAAACTTCGCCATGTTCGTTAAATCGCGGTAAATCCAAATAAGATGATCAATTTCTGTGGTTAACAAGCAAACACTACAAACAAAAAGATGAAAGGCAAAAGCAATAATTAAGGAGTTAGCTAACAGTGATAAAAATAACAGTGTTTGCAAACCGCTGTAAATAAAATGATTGGTCATGCTAAACCAAGAAAAATAAATAACAAGAGGCACTAAAGTGACAAAGTCCAAAATATCAGTCCAGCCAAAAATCGGCCGGAAAAAAGAAGGCAGTGGTTTTAAAAGATCAAGATCATAATTTCCCGAAACAACTAATGGCCGAAAAACATAAACGCCTCTAAAAAGAAATTGAACCAGAATATCAACCAGATTAAAAACCAGAAAGAAAAGAATTACTTGTTCGCGCGAATATCCGGCTAGAGATCCAACCCCCGATAAAACCGAAAACAAAAAAACAAAAAACATTAAAAATCTAACCAATTTACCGATAATAAAAAGAAAACCAGCCCAGTTAGATAACAACTGACTTTGCGCCGCCCTAGAAGCAACCATTAACCAGATCTTTATAATTTTAATTACCGTACGCGCCATAATTCTTAACTCCTTTAAGCCAAAGTTTTTTAACGAGAATCCAGAAAATAATTAACCAGGCAAAACTAAGACCGATGTTTTTCCAAACAACTTCCATCGGCAATTGCTCCAACCATATTTTCAAAGGAAAAAAAGCTAAAAGGGGAAAAGGGGTTAAATTAATCAGGTTTTGAATGTTAACAGGCAAAACATCAATCGGAAAAAAGGCGCCGGCGAAAAATTCCAAGAATATAACTCCAAAAAGCCAACGAGTCGCCCATAATTCTTCCGTCCAAAAAGCGAAAACAGATAAAAAGAAACTAATCACAAAAAAGAGAATCGTTGCCAGAAAAATTGATAACCCAAAAAGAAAATATGTTTGCCAATGATTTGGGAAATAAAATGGAAATTTAAAAATAGACAATATTAACCATATTTGCAAAACGGCAAAGACAATATTTAAAATTTTATCGGGAATATCCCTAACGAAAAAATAAGAAAAAATACGCCAAGGCTGAATAATAATTTTGGTTAGATCACCGCTTTTAATCAGTCCGGGCAAGTCAGCGGTTTTAGTCGCCATGACCAAACCACGAATAAAAACAAGTCCAACAGCGTAAGTCAGCATCTGGGCTCTTTGGTATCCAAAAATTTGGCTTTTATCAGCATAAACAGCCACCCAAAACAAAAATACGGTTAAAGTCGTAATGAAATTTCTTACCTGCCATAAGATAAAATTCGTCCGGTAAACGAAATATTCCTGAAAAGTAAGATTAAGAAGTCTTAAATATTTGCTCATCACTTTTCCCCGAAAAAATCTGGCGGATAACTTCTTCAATCGGAATTTCTTCAATATTTAAATCTAATATGGGAAAATGATGCAAAAGCTCTGCAGCGGCAGAGTTTGATATTTCCCTGCTAACCATAATTTTAGCCTTAGGGAATTCAATCTCTTTTATTTCGCCGATTTCTTCTAATTTTCTTAAATCGAATTCTTTAGAAAAAACAATCGAGAGCATTTTATTGGGAGCAAATTTTTCCATGATTTCCGTTAATTCTCCATCAAACATTATTTTGCCCTTATCAATAATAAGGATTCTTTTGCACATTTCTTTAATATCGCCCATATAATGGGAAGTCAGAAGTATCGTCGCCTTATGCCGATGATTGTATTCTTTAATAAAGTTGCGGATTTTTTCCTGCATAACAACATCTAAGCCGATGGTCGGTTCGTCCAGAAATAAAACTTTAGGACTATGAAGAAGAGCGGCAATAAGCTCGCATTTCATCCGCTGCCCTAAAGAAAGCTTGCGCACTTGGACTTTTAAAATGTCTTCTATTTCAAGAAGTTTTACCAATTCATCCAAGTTTCTTTTAAATTGCGTTTCGGGTATTTCATAAATTTCCTTATTCAAAAGAAAGGTTTCCATGGGCGGAAGATCCCACCACAATTGGTTTTTTTGCCCCATTACTAAAGAAATTTGTTTTAAATATTCTTCTTTTCTATCCCAAGGATTAAAACCAAAAACAGTAATCGTGCCGTCAGTCGGATACAATAAACCGGAGAGGCATTTTAAAGTCGTTGTTTTACCGGCGCCATTAGGTCCGATAAAACCGACAAGTTCTCCTTCGTTTAAAGAAAAGGAAATTCCGTCAACGGCTTTTACTTCTTCGTATTTCCGGGAAAACAGAGACTTTAAAGAACCCGTAAGTCCCGGTTCTTTTTTGGCGACTTGGAAGTATTTATTAAGACCTCTAACCGATATGACCGGCATTTGAGATTATTATACACTAAAAGTTTTTGACAAGAAAAGACAATTATGCCATACTCCATCTTAAATATGGCTAACATCACCGCCGTTTGCGCGATCTGCAACAAACAATTTTTAATCATTGACCAAGAACAAGAATTCTTAAAAGAAAGAGGCTATCCGCTTCCTTTGAGTTGCCCTCTGTGCCGCCAAAAAAGGCGTCTTTCTCTGCGGGGAGAAAGAAAATTGTATAAAACTACCTGCCAAGAATGCGGCAAAGGAATGATTGTCACTTTTGACCCGGAGAAAATCAAACAAAAAATTCTTTGTAAAGAACACTACCTTAAATTTTTTGCCGAAAACGATCCTGTTATTAAAGAAGAACTCCCGGAATAAAAATGAACTTCCAAACATTTTTATTAGAATACGATAGAGTTAAAAAACTTCTTCCTATAATTCCTGAACATGTAGAGCATAGCGAAGACATCACCGGAGATTACCTGTATTCCTGCAAACTAGTCGAATCGTCCTTTGATACCGCCCACAGCAGCAATAGTGCTTATTTATTCGATAGTTATATGTTAGTTAATTCTTACGATTGTGATTACTGTGTTTCTTCCGAATATCTTTATGAATCAGAAAATTGCGCCCGCTGCAACAATTCTTCTTTTTTAATCAATTGCGGAAATATGATTGACTGCCATTATTGTATTGATAACGAAGACTTAAAAGATTGCTTTGGCTGCGTCCGTTTAGCGCATAAACAGTATTGTCTTTTCAATCGCCAATATTCTAAAGAGGAGTATTTAAAAAAATTATCGGATTGGAAAATCAAAACCTATGAAGAAATCTGGTCCAAAGTCGAAGCGCTCTATCTAACCCAGCCTGCTCTCTATAAACACGAAGGTTTTAATGAAAACTCGGAGCACGGCGATTATCTCTACCATGATAAAAACTGTTATTTTTGCTTTGATTCATCTCACTCGGAAAACTGCGGTTATTTGTTTGATTCTAACGAAAGTAAATATTGTTTTGATCAAACTTACGGTTTCCAATGCGAATTTTGTTATGAAAACAATGATTCTGCTTATTGCTACAATTCTTCTTTTATTGACTACAGTGTTAAATGCAGAGATTGCGATTTCTGTTTCAATTGCGCTGACTGCGACCATTGTTTTGGTTGTGCCGGTCTAGCTCATAAAAAATATTGCTTCTTAAATCGGCAGCTGACACCCGAGGAATATGCCCAAAAAATTAAAGAAGTCAAAGAATCAATGCTTAAACAATAGGCTCGGGGAAACTGGTTTCTCCTTCTGTTTGCAATTCCTCGGCGCTTTGCCATTTGGCAATTTCATTTTCAACCGAAATCCTTGGTCGGGCATACTTTAAGCGCGTGTAATCAACAATAGCAGAAGCAAAATTAGAAACCTGCGGCGAGGGACAATTAATTGTTTTGGCGGAAAAAGCATTTGATGTTTGACCGCTGATGGAAATTTTTAAATAAAGATCTCGGGTATCGAGACTAATCAAATCATCCGGTGAAAAAGTCGGAGCAAATTCCTGCGCGAGAAAAGCGGCATCATCAGCCCCAACCCTAAAGGAAACCAGCGAACCAATATTGCCAAAAACAGTACCTCTAACCTCTGGCGGTAATTGAATCAAGTATTGATGAGCAACGGTTAAATTAAGATGGTATTTACGAGCCTCGGTAAAAATATTAGCAAAAGCGGCGGTAGCGAAATTCTGAAACTCATCAACGTATAAATAAAAATCAACCCTTTCCGCCTCAGGAATATTGGCGCGGCTGATCGCCGCCTCTTGAATTTTGGTAATAATCATCGAACCTAATAAATCGCTATTTTCCTCCCCCAGTTTACCGCGGGACAAATTCATAATTAAAATCTTGCCTTCGTCCATAATCTTGCGAAAATCAATGGCGTTACTAACTTGGCCAACTGTATTTCTGATAATGGGATTGGAAATAAACTGCCCCATTTTGTTTAAAATAGGGACAATCGCTTCATTGGCGTAACGCTCATTATAAGCCGTAAATTCATTAGCCCAAAAGCTTTTTACCGTCGGGTCCTGGATATTGGCAATCACCTTCTGGCGAAATTTAATGTCCGTTAAAAGACGGTTTATGCCTAAAACGGTCGAACCCGGAGAATCCAAAAGCGCCAAAACAATATAACGAATCATGTGCTCAAGACGAGGATTGAAATCGATAGTAAAGATCTTCTTAAAGATGCCGATAAATCCTTGAACAATCTGCTGTTTTTCTTCCGATTTAAACGATGATTCTAAAAGATTAAAAGCCATTGGATAATCTTGGTCGGCGGGGTTAAAATAAATGACATCTTCGACTCTTTCTTTCGGCATGTGTTCGATTATCGTTTCTGCCAGATCTCCGTGAGGATCAATAAGCCCAAAACCTTTACCTGCCCTAATATCTTCAAGCATTAAAAGTTCCAGAAGTTTTGATTTGCCGGTTCCGCTTTTACCGACAACATAAAGATGACGCCGTCTGTCTTCGCGCCTAATACCGAATCTCGTTTTTTCGTTTCTAAAGTTTGTTTCCGCAAAAACGGAAATCTCTTTTGACATCGAAGTATCGTCACGAGGTAATTCGGCGGGCGGTTCTCCTTTTTTGGCTGTTGTTTTAACCACACCGGCAAGCTTATCTTGTGAATAAGGAAAATGATAAAGACCGGTAATTTCCGTGGCGGTCAAAAGGAAACTTCTTCCCCAAAGAAGACGCTTTTGGTAATTACTTAAAGCTGAAGCCGCGTTACGAAATTTTTCCGCCTTGAATTTATTAGCGCCGTCAAACTGCTTGAAATAACTTAAAATTCTCTCCAGTTTAGAAGCGGGGTTTGTTAACGACAGGCACAAAACCCTTATTTGACAACGAAAAAGAGGACTTTCCAAAACCTTTTCCTTTCCCGCGGCCGTGTTCTTTAAAATAGCTCCGCGAACGTCAGTCAGAAACTTATAAAACCAAACACGAGAGACGGGACGAAGAAGCACTTGCATCCAAACCTCATCAGAGGAATCTTCAAGATTTGACAAAAGACCTGACAAGACAGAAAAAGTCTCAATCTCCTCTTGCTCTTGATAGGTTTTAATGGCCAAAGAATCATCTTTGGCAAGCTTCATTTGGACCGCCGCCAGATTAACTTTAGAAAAATCCCGCGCGGTGTAATCAGAAATTTGTTCAATTTCGATGCCCGGAAACTGGGCGTAGAGCTGTCCTTCAACAACTTTTTGAAAAGTTTTACTAAGCCAAAGGTAGAAACGGATATTCCCGCCAAAAGAAGTTATCTCCAAACTAAAATCTTTTTCAATTGGTCCTGCTTTAAGCCACTCTTTATGGGGTTTAATAATGAAATAAAGTCCTTGAAGCAGCTTGTCAAAGGTTTTTTCTTTCTCCTTGTTCTCCTTAGGCAATTTAAGCATTAGGAGAATATAGTTATCTTTTTCTGTTTGGCGTTTTTCAACCGCTTTTTTTCCAAGAAAATATTCTAAGATAAATTTTACCAAGAAAGGAAAACTTAAAAGGAGAGAAGAAATTAAAATTATTCTTAAAAACCAGTCTAGAAAACTTGCGATAAGATCAAAAATAACGTCCATCTTCAAAATTCATTGTATCACATCTTCTACCTAATCCTCACGATGATAAAGGATTAACCCTTAATAACTTTTCTTAAAGATCTTCCCGGGGAAAAACGGGGAGCGCGGTGGGATTTAACGGTTATTTTTTGTTTTGTTTTCGGCACAATGACGTCTTTATCTTTAACCGAAACGACTTTAAAAGTCCCAAAACCCGATAAAATAACTTTTTCGCCTTTTGTTAAAGCTTTTTCAATTTCATCCAAAAAAGTTTCCACAGCCTCAAGCGAAGCTTTTTTGGTTAAATGGGCTTTGCGCGAAACGATTTCGATTAAATCACCTTTTCTCATTGCTTAAATCTTAGATAATTTGCCTTCGTTTGTCAAGGTTAAATTAACCGACAATTTCGGAATTCCGGGTTTCTCTGATAGTTACAACTTTAATTTGTCCTAAATAACGGGCATCTTCTTCCAATTTTTCGGCAATTTTTTTAGTTAATAACGGCAACTCGTTGTCGGATACCTCCTCAGGCTTCACTACCACTCTCACCTCGCGTCCGGCTTGGTATGCAGCTACATCAGCGACTTGAGGAAAACTACGGACGGTTTCTTCAATATGCGTCATCCGCTTTAAATATTCCTCATGGGCTTCGTAGCGCGCCCCAGGGCGTGATCCGGAAGCTGCATCGGCAATCCAAACAATAGTTGACTCCATTGAAGAAAACGGCTTGTCTTCGTGATGTTCGGCCACACAATTAATGACTTTTTCGTCAATTTGGTATTTTTTTAATAAATCTACACCTAATTCGATATGGGTTCCTTCTTCTTCCGTCACAACCTTGCCGATATCGTGTAAAAGACAGCCCAAGCGGACAATATTAACATCAGCTTTTAGCTCTGCGGCTAGCGCCATGCCAATTTTGGTTTCTTCAACCGTGTGAAGGGCTAAGTTTTGACCATAGGAAAAACGAAATTTATATTTGCCAATCATTTTGACTAAATCAGGAGCTAAACTGTAAACCCCAACTTCAGCCATGATTTTTTTACCTTCTTCAAAAAGAGTTTGGTCCATTTGAGCTTTAGTCTGGTTAACAATTTCTTCAATCCGGTCCGGTTGAATCCGTCCGTCTTTAATTAATTTTTCCAAAGATAAACGGGCGATTTCTCTTTTTGTCGAATCAAATGAAGATAAGCGTAAATCCATAGTTTCATCTATTTCAAGTTCTACACCGGTGCATTGCTCAATGGCTCTAATATTTCTGCCTTCCCGACCAATAATTCTTCCCTTAACTTCCTCATCAGGAAGACGAAGGGTCGAAACCGTATATTCGGCCACCCAATCGGTCACCCCGTGGCGGATGGCGTCAATTAATATTTCTTTGGCTTTTTCTCCGGCTTCGGCTTTAATTTGTTCTTCAGCGGCTTTTATTTTCCTAGAGATATCACTAGCGAGTTCTCTTTCGGTTTTATCCAAAACCATTTTCCGTGCTTCTTCGGCTGACATGCCGGAAATTTTTCTCATTTCTTCCTCAAGTTCATCCTCTTTCTTTTTTAATTCCTCTTCTTTTTTCACGAGATAGGAAGCGATTTCGAGGTCGCTCATTTTTTTATTTTTAGGATCATCGAATATAGACATAAATTTAGAATTTAGAATGTAGAATGTAGAATTTAGAACGAGGAGAGACGCCTTAATTTAGGCGTTTAAGAAACAATCAATTTTTCCGAGAAACGTTTGATTCATGATTTTCCCTTATTCCTTGATCCTGAATTCTACGATCTAATGAAGATTATACTCTTTTCCCAATTTTTCGTCAATTGCTTGTTAAGGAGTAAATTTACCTGCAGTGAGCGTTAGTCGAACCTGAAAGTGGAGAGGATTTGGGTAAACAGTTTTTGACCATCTTTAATATCAACATCTGTAAGTTTGCTCGAATAATCACCTACTTGTAAATCGAAGGTGTAGATATTTTTTGAATCTTTAGAAAAAAATACTCCTTGATTATCGTTTTCACTGCCAGCTCGGGGTAGTGTTTGTCGACCTTCTAACCCGCCAGCCAAGAGAGTTGGAGTTTGATATGACAAACCAACATAGTCATCAATGGAGATAAAAGGCTTACCTGTTCCATTGTTATAGTTACTACTTGTTAAAAAGGAAAATGTTATTGTGTATCCGTTTTTCTTTTGACTAAATTCCTGGGTATAGCCACTCCCCCTGATAAGAATTGGTTCTTGAGTAAAACTTGAGGGGTATTTAAAACTAACAATTTCGTCTTGATAGGTTTTCCAGCCAGCAGTTGAATCCAGAGTTGGAGTAGTAATTACAGAAGTATTAGAGGTTTCAACTGAAGTATTTTTTTTAGAAAACATTAAATAAGCATTCGCAAAAAGTCCAACCACAATCAATAAACCGACAACCAGACCGCCTAATTTCCAGCATTTTGAACAACAGGGCTTAGCTACTAGGGACTCGACAGTACTCTGTTCCGAATTTACCTTTGGTTCAATTGGTTCTTCCATATTTCTATTTTACTTTTTAAGAAAAATTAAGTCAACCATAATAACCACAAAGTATTTTAAGATTGTTTTTTTGTTTTAGAAAACGGTAATAAGTCTTCTTTCTTGATAAGTCTTGATTCTGAACAATTAGCGATCATGGCCAAACTTGGTTGATGGGAAAAACCTACATATTCCACGATTTTGCCTTTTTCTTTGGCTTTTTTTATGGCTGGCAGTAAATCAGTATCCGAAGAAACGAGAATAATCCGGTCGCATAAGTTTTCATAAGCAGCAACCAACATATCAACGGCAATATTTACATCAACGCCTTTCTCATGCAACCTATTATTCGATTTTAGAAGATAACCAAGGGAATACTTAAAACCATGTCTTTTTAAACGAAAGAAAAGACGACGTTGGTTATTAAACATTTTTTGAGTTTTTTCAGTACCATCAGTTTTAACCGCCCCAACAAAATATGTAGCACCAACAATTTTATATTTACCAGCCAAATACTTTTTAAAAGCAGAAAAATCAAAATCTAAAAGCTTTTGGAGACCAATATCTTTCAGCTTGAAATAGAAGTTGCTTCCATCAATTAGAATCAAACAACGTTTCATCGATTAAAGTATAACACGAAAGAAGACAAAAAAATCCTGCAAAGGACTTGCGTCGTTGCAGGAGGTTTTAGTATTTTAATTATAACACAAGAAAAACGTTTGTCAATCGAGGAATTTAAAAGTGGAAAGAATTTGGTCAAAGGTTTTTATCCATTCTGTTGAATTCACAACTTTACTAGTCTGAAACCAAAGGATTGTTTTTCCATTTTTTATAAGGACATATTTATCCATAAGCTTTCCTTTCTCTGAAATTTCGTCAATAGTTTCTAGAATAACAGCTTCTTTACCATTAATAACCGTGGGTAAGTAATTTCCGCCAGGAATGGGTGGCTTGCCACTATCTCCATACTTAATCCAGTCAGTTAGAGTTTGGTTTACTCTTTTTGATTGAAACGCTGTTATACCTATTGATCCGTCGTCAAATTGAACATTTCCAGTTTCTGTTATATTAATGATGGGTGAAGCCTGTCCGTCTTTTAAAATCAATGATTTTGGCGAAACTTCAATCAATGCAAGAGAAGGAGGATACTTTATTTCAAAACCAATATTCACATTTGTGTATGTTTTCCAATTGGCAGTTGGATCGAGTGTAAGTGTTGGAGTTACCGCTATAGAAGAATCCGAAGTTTTCGTAGCTGTTTCTTTTTTAGAAAACATTAAGTAAGCGTTTACAAACAAACCAAGAACAATCAAAATTCCAACTACAATCACGGCAATTTGAAAAAGATTATTCTTTTTCTCCGGCACTGGCGGAATTTGTGAGACTTGAGGAACAGCAGGTTTTTCAACTACTGGTGTTATGTTTTCATTCTCCATCTATTTCATTATCAGGCTTTTTAACAAAAGTGTCAATTTTTTTCGATCTTTACTTAACTTTCACAAAAGTCGATTCGTTTATCTTTCCCGTTAACGCATTGATTTCAACCGTGAATTCGCTACCTTCGACCGTAAGAATTTTTAAATTAAAAACAGTGTTGTTTTTCCACCCATTTATTTCCCAACTCAACTGGCCTCTACCCTTTAAGCCTAGCTCGGCCATTTTCTGCCATATTTTTTCCTGGTTCATCTCAATAATATTATCGAATAAAATTGCCCCGTTCTTTTTTACTATGGATATTTTTTGGAGATCTCCGGGACCAGTTCGGTAATTAACAACATATGATCCGTCGGGAGAAGTAGAAGTTTGAGATAAAACACTTCCGCTATTTGCCGATCCTTTGTCTGAAGATTGCGTCGGTGTAGGAATACCGGTCTCGGGAGTGATTTTAACAAGCGTTGAGTCTGGTTTTAAATTAAAGAGGCGAAAAAATCCCGCCAAATATGGGGTACAAATTCCACCAGCCATTGGACCCTGATTCAAAGATTTGCAATAACTGCCAACCGGGCATTTTACGTTGTAGCTCCAATCTCCACCACAACTTATATTTGTCGAATCTTTATATTGAAGATACTGTATTAAAACTAAAAACAGAAAAACAGCAATTAAAACCACGATAAATGGTGCTAACTTTTTATTCCTCATCTATTTCATTATCAGTTTTTTTAACAACACTGTCAATTATTGCCCTGAAGTAAATTTACCTGCAGTGAGCGCTAGTCGAACCTGAAAGTGGAGAGGATTTGGTCAAACTCATATTGTTTTGAGGTAATTATCGGATTTTTATCTATTAATATTCGTTTATGATCCTTGAGTAAATAATACGCTTCTCCACCCCCCTCGTGAGAATATTTTACATAGATAGCATCCAAACCATTAACTTTAATTTCTTTTATTGAGTCTACGCTTGATGAAATACCTGCTTCTTTTAAATAATCTTCAATATCCTTTAGATAATCAGCAGGTTTCCCGTTGAACTCGCCAGCAACCCCAATTGAGAATACTAATGCATCTTTATTTTTAGTAGGGCTTATAAAAGTAACGTTTCCTGCTTGATCTTCACCCGTTATCGTATATTCTTGCGGATAACTAAGACTAAATCCAATAATTTCGTTTGTATATGTTTTCCAGTCAGCAATCGGATCCAAAGTTGGCGTCGCAATTACAGAAGAATCTGGAGTTTTAGTAACTGTTTCTTTTTTTGAAAACATTAAGTAAGCGTTCGCAAATAAGCCAAGAACAATCAGAATTCCAAGAAATATAACCAAGATTTTGAAAAGATTATTCTTTTTCTCCGGTTCCATTGGAACTTGAGGTACAGCAGGTTCTTCAATTACTGGTGTTATCGTTTCATTCTCCATCTATTTCATTATCAGGTTTTTTAACAATAGTGTCAATTATTGAACAGAAGTAAATTTAAAAGTGGAGAGGATTTGGTCAAAATATGGTTTTGCACGATCAGAATTAAATATCACAATTGGTATTATCTGATTGTCTGACGGGTTAACCCAAATGCCAACTGTAACTAAACTTTCCATAGGAGGTTTTCCATTGAACGTTCTCACAGCAGATCTTCCATCAATGGTAAAAAAATCAAATCGAGTATCAGGGCCTATCTTGGGTAAACAACCCTCTTTTGCGTCCTTATACGTACACTTCGATTCATGTACCCCTCCTACAGCGAGTATTTCATTACCTGGATGATCAACAGAAAAAAAGTCTGGATTTGTACCCACTAAGAAAAATCCAGCATATTGATTTATACGATTAATTTCATGTCGCCATAAAGGTGGATATTTAAAACTAAATCCAAATTCTTGATCTGTATATGTTTTCCAGTTGGCGGTTGGATCTATGGTCGGTGTAGCAACCAAAGAAGAATCAGAAGTTTTGGTTCCTGTTTCTTTTTTGGAAACCATGAGATAAGCGTTCGCAAACAAACCTACAACGATTAAGATTCCAATTATAACGACGGCAATTTTGAAAAGATTAATCTTTTTATCTGATTCCGGTGAAGCTTGAGGAACTTTTGTTTCTTCTACGATAGGTGGTATATTTTCATTCTCCATCTATTTCATTATCGGGTTTTTTAACAATGCTGTCAACTAATTCCTTAATCACTTCCCAGGAAAAACCGCGCTGGGCAAGAGTATTTTGCAGTTTTTTCCGCAGTTCCTGTCCTTTATAATTCTTCAGTCTCGGCAATTTCTTTTCCACAACTTTTTTAGCCAATTCAATTTCGCTTGTATCTTGTATCTTGCCTCTTAACTCATTAATAATTTCGTCAGATATTCCCTTCTGTTTCAACTCCATCTTGATCAATCTTTTCCCTGATGGCCGAAATTCCATCCGCTGCCCTATCCACCATTTCGCAAATTCTTCATCATTTAATAAGCCCAAATGCTTTAATTTTTTAACAACTAATTTTTGGGTTTCCTCGCCCACTTCTTTTCTTTTAAACCAATTCTGAAGTTCTTTTTCGCTCCGGGGACGGAAGGAAATAAATTTTAAGGAGTTATCAAAAGTTTTTCCGAATTCATCATCCTTAATCAGTTTTTCGATTGTTTCAGAAGAAATTTCCTGATTGATCGATAAATTGGCTTTTACTAAAGATTCAGCGGAAACTGCGAAAGCGTAATGACCATCCAGATAAATATTAAAGCGACCCGGCCGTTTTTGAGGCTTAATATCGGTAATTTGAGGCATTTTTTTACTATTCTTCCGAAGCTTCTTCGCCTAATTCTTTAGGAATTTGTTTTTTACCCGACTTAACTTGATCCCAAACTTTTTTAATGATTTCGTCGGCAAGTTTCGGATTTTCTTCCAAATAAATTTTCGCGGCCTCCCGTCCTTGCCCTAATAATTTTTCATCGTATTTTAAGAAAGCCCCGGATTTGGCAATAATTCCCATTTCAATACCAACATCCAGAATACCGCCGCTTTTGGAAATACCGCCGACGTTCATAATGTCAAATTCAGCGGTCCTAAAAGGCGGAGCGACTTTATTTTTAACTACCCTAGCTCTATGACGCGAACCAATAACCACCCCTTGAGAATCTTTAATGGAATCAATTTTTCTCGTATCAATTCTAACCGAAGCGTAAAACTTTAAAGCCATACCTCCGGTCGTTGTCTCGGGATTGCCAAACATGACGCCAATTTTTAATCTAAGCTGATTGGTAAAAATTACTACTGTTTTAGATTTGGAAATAGCGCCGGTTAATTTTCTTAAAGCCTGACTCATCAGCCTGGCCTGCATACCCATCATCGCGTCTCCCATTTCTCCTTCAATTTCGGCTCTCGGCACCAAAGCGGCAACCGAATCAATAACGATAACGTCCATGGCACCGGAACGGACTAAGGTTTCGACAATTTCCAAAGCTTGTTCTCCGGTATCGGGCTGGGATATTAACAAATCATCAAGATTAACCCCGATTGATTCGGCTCGGTGAGGATCAAGTGCGTGTTCGGCGTCAATAAAAGCGGCAGCTCCTCCCGCCTTTTGCGCTTCGGCAATAATATGAAGAGCAACGGTTGTTTTTCCGGAAGCTTCCGGACCGTAGATTTCCGCAACCCGGCCTCTTGGTATCCCGCCAACCCCTAAAGCCAAATCCAAAGCAATCGAACCGGTAGGAATAACTTCTGTCTCAAATTTACCAGCCGGTTGATCCCCGAATTTCATGATCGAACCCTTACCATATTGCTTTTCGATCTGATCCATGGCAATTTTTATCGCTTCTAATTTTTGATCTCCTGCCGCGCTCATTGTAGATTCCCTTTTAACACATATTCCGCTATAATACAACTAGTAAATTTTTAATTTACCGGGGAGTGGCGTACCGGTAGCGCACCAGGCTGGCGCATGAAAATTTAGACGGGGATTAGTTCAGTTGGTAGAACGCACGGCTGGGGGCCGTGAGGTCACCCGTTCAAGTCGGGTATCCCCGACCAAATTTTCAGCGTAAAGGTTTACTCAGAAAATTGTAAAGGAATCAAAAATTATGATCATAGTTAAAGACGAGGGAATAATCTTAGAAAAAACAAGTCTGGAATTCGAAAATAGAGGTGTTTTAAACCCAGCTTGTATACAAATAGACGATCTTACCTATATATTTTACCGAGCAACTAATTACAATGAGATTTCTTCCATTGGCTACTGCCAGCTGAAAGATAACAAAGTAGTAAAAAGACTAAAGGAACCGGTTCTCTTTCCGGAATATGATTATGAGAAAAAAGGCGTCGAAGATCCTAGAATTACTTTTTTAGATGGAACGTACTATCTTTTCTATACTGCTCATGATGGCAAAAACGCTCTCATTGCTTATGCTACAAGTAAAGATCTTATTCATTTCACTAAACATGGTCTTATTTCACCAAAAATCTCTTACGATAAAGCGGAAGACATTTTTCGCGATTCAAAAGTCAGAGAAAGATACACAATGTTCGAAATGTTTTACAAAGAAAGGGGAGGGAAAAACATCTTGTTATTCGAAAAAGATGCTTCACTTTTCCCCAAAAAAATCAATAATAAATTTGCCATTCTCCACCGAGTCTTACCTGGAATCCAAATTCTTTACTTTAACAATTTCTCCGATCTTACCGAAAACCACTGGCGTGATTATTTAAAGAATTTAGGTGATTTTATTGTGCTTGATCCTCTTTTTTGGTTTGAAAACCGTAATATCGGCGGTGGCTGCCCCCCTATTGAAACAAAAGACGGATGGCTTATTGTCTATCACGCCGTGGAGGACACTCCTTTGGGGAAAATCTATCATGCCTGCGCTGCCCTTCTTGATCTTCAATATCCCCTAAAAGTTTTGGGGCGGTTAAAAGAGCCTCTGTTTTCCCCAAAGGCTTCTTGGGAAAAAAGTGGTATTACGGACAATGTTGTCTTTCCTACCGGAGCAGTCGTGAGAGATGAAAGACTATATATTTATTATGGAGCTGCCGACAAGTTAATCGCCGCGAAATCTGTTGACCTTCAAGAACTGTTGACCGAACTTAAGAATAGCTCGATAAAATTATGAACTTCGCTCGTCAAAAAAAATCTTGGATCGTCTGTCTGGCTACCTTTCCGCCACGACAGTGCGGGATAGCTACCTTTACCGCTGATCTTACCAATGCTATTGATCAAATGTTTGGACCGTCGATTAAGTCAAAGATTGTCGCGATGAATCTTACCGATATAAGTCATTTTCCTTATCCTGACAAAGTAATTCTCCAGATAAGCCAACCTAATAAAGAAGACTATGTTAATGCTGCTAAAAAACTCAACCAACTCAAAGAGGTAAAGCTTATTAACATTCAACATGAATTCGGCATCTTCGGAGGGGAATATGGCTCCCATCTGCTTTTTCTTTTAAAAAAACTTAAAAAACCAGTTATTACTACCTTTCACACCGTTCTTCCCGATCCGAATGAAAAAATGCGCAACGTCGTTAAGAACATCATGAAATATTCCAAAGGAATCATCGTCATGACTCAAACTTCCAAAGGAATTTTAGAGAAGCATTATGGATTAAATCCTAACCAAATTCACGTTATTCCTCATGGAATTCATCATATCCCCTATAGAACCAGTGAACACGCTAAGTCTGCCTTGGGTTATTCTGGCAAAATAACCCTGTCAACTTTTGGATTTCTTAGTCACGGCAAGGGGATTGAGTATGCAATTGAGGCTTTACCCGCGGTAGTAAAAAAATTCCCCAATGTTCGATTTCTAATCGCCGGGGTCACTCATCCTACTCTTTTGGAAAAAGAAGGTGAAACCTATCGTAATTATCTTACTAAAAGGGTGCATGAACTTGGTTTAAGTAAATATGTTTCTTTTTACAATACCTATTTTGATGTAAACAAACTCCTTCAATTTTTAGAGGCTACGGATATCTATCTTTCCACCTCTTTAAATCCAAACCAGGCGGTTTCCGGTACTTTATCTTATGCTTTAGGCAGCGGTCGCGCGGTCATATCCACAGCCTTTGCTCAAGCCAAACAAGACATTACGAGCGAAGTCGGCATATTGGTTGACTTCAAAAACCCACAGGCTTTTTCCGACGCCATTCTTAAATTAATAAGCAATAATGAATTATGTTTACAGATGGGTAAAAACGCTTATTTTCGCACCAGACACATGACCTGGGAAAACGTTGCCAATTCCTACCTGAAATATTTCTCGCAATTTGTACCAGAGTTAACCACGGAACAAAGAAAATTTCCACCCATAAAACTTGACCATCTGACTAAACTGACTGATAATTTTGGCATTATTCAATTTGCCAAACTAACGGAACCAGATTTTTCTTCCGGATATACTTTAGACGATAATGCCAGAGCCTTAATCGCCGTTAGCCTCCATTATAAAAAATTTAAAACTCACTACGCGCTCATACTTGCCTACCGATATCTCAATTTTCTTTATCGAATAGCTAAATCCGATGGTTATTTTGATAATTATGTCAATTCAGACCGCACCATTGATAAGCAAAGAAATATCAAAGAAAATTCGGAAGATCCCAGTGCCAGAGCCCTATATGCTCTTGCCTTCGTTTCAACTGTCAAGCAAATTCCCAAGCGCTTAAGACATCAAGCCCATTCTCTCTTTGAACAAAGTTTCCGAAAAAACGTTGCTTTCTCCTCACCTCGCGCTATCGCTTTTTACATTAAAGCTCTTTGTTCTTTACTTTCTAAGTGGAAAAATCCTGACGTCCTTGCCGTATTAAGGTATCACTGCGAACAACTTGTTGATCTATATGAAAAGAGTCGCTCTCCGAATTGGGAGTGGTTCGAACATTATTTAACATATTCGAATGCCATCCTGCCAGAGGCACTTCTTCTCGGATACAAAATAACCGGCGAGAGAAGATATCTCAAAGTATCTGAAAAAACGCTTAACTTCTTAATTAAACACACCTTTCCCGCTTCGCCGGAGGGCAAGAAAGACATTATTTACGTTCCTGTCGGCCAAAGCGGTTGGTTCCCCAAAGAGGGAACAAGACAGTATTTTGACCAACAACCCGAGGACACCGCTGCTGCGGTAGAGGCTCTTAACACCGTGTTTCAGGTAACGGGAAAGAAGCATTACAAGGAATTAGCAAACATCGCCTTTAACTGGTTTTTAGGAGACAATGTTCTTGGACAGGTTGTATACGATCGAACCACAGGAGGATGCCATGATGGGGTAGGAGAAAAATTTGTTAATCTCAACCAAGGTGCCGAATCAACAATTTCTTATCTTATTGCCCGCCTCTCTATTGAGAACTAGACCTAGGAATCACGACCAGATAATAAATATTTGACTTTTCACGAAGTAGGGTGTAATATACCCCATAGTTAACCAAAAAACATGGAAAGTTCATCGAGAAATGCCATTTTCTTAGGAGCCATTTTTATCATTGTTTTAGTGGCGGGAATCTTCGTGATCCGCAATAAAGACCGTTTTTCAGCTTTAAAAGCTCGCTTTAGCCAAACTCCTACCCAAAATTTGATTGTTAAACCAACTCCTACGGCAATTCCAACTCAAAGCTGGCCTGCTTTGCCAACAAAAACTATTGAAAAACTAGCTGTCACAAACGTAAAGCAAACCCCTCAAACAGGACCGGAAACCTCACTGGTTATTCTTCTGGGAACTGTCAGTGCCGTTTCGGGCTTTTATTTTCTCTCCAAAAAAAGTTAAAATTACCTGGTTATTACAATAATGACAATAAGGATCTTACCTAACGTAAATATTTTTTGTTTTTCGGCTCTTTTTAACCTGATTGGCTATGATGAGGATTACGGAAAACCATTTCACCCTATTCGTACTCAGGTAAGAAATGACTTGTCAAAATTTAAAAATAATCAAGATTTAATTAATCTTAAAAACTGCTGGCAAACCAACAAACTTACTCTTTCTCGCTTATCAGCTATCGCTTTATGCTCCGAAGACGGTTTTGTTGATTTTCCAGGCCCTTCTTTTGATATAAAGTATGTCAAAGAATTTGAACCCTTTGTTTCTTTACTTTTTCAAGCCTGCAAATCTTTAAAATTAATTGAATATTATAAAGAAAAACAGCAAAAATATTACGAAATTTTAATTAATGATCTCGATAAGGGAATCCAACAGTTTCATCTTGGTAAAACTTTAGATGAATTTTGGGGAATATCACTTTCTGATAAAGGTATTTTATATCCCAATCCGCTTTATGCTTATTCTTTTGCTCATTGCGGTTTAATTAATGGAATAAATATTTCAATCGCAGGACCATTCGGATATGATCCGGTAAAAAATGAGACTATTTTTACGGCTCGTTCCGCCATAAAAAGTCTAATGCATGAATATTCCCATGCTTATGTTCATAAAATTAATGATTCCATAAAAGAACTGGAAGATAAAACCTACAAAGAAAAAACCGCTCAGCTTTTTAACTACGCCAAGAAAGAGGTTAAAAAGAAAAATCTGATTTCACCGTTTTCCAATTATAATAATTGGGACACATATTTTAATGAACATATTGTCAGGGCTTGTGAAACTGTTTTTATTACTCCAAAAGTCTTTACCAAATTATGGACTGAAGAAGAAACTTCGCACTATATTAATAGTAAAATTGAAGATGTCAGAAATAAAGGATTTGTTTTTATTGACGATGTAATAGATAATTTTCAAGAAGTTTTAAATAATAAGGGAACAATCAAAGAAGCCTTGCTTAAAACAATTGATTATTGTTTTGAAAAATACGTAAAAAATTAACGTTTCGGGGACTGCTTTTTTCTTCTTGATCCTACTTATTTTGCCTTTCGCCTTTTCACTACTGTTCGTAGACGGCTCAAGGTGCAATACAGAAGGACTTCGGCGAAAGCTTATCGTTTCGGACTTTGTTTCTTTCGCCTCGCTTTACCGCCCATACCAACATTGCGTCTTTGGCGGGTACGGGAATCTCTAGTAAGAAGTCCGTTTATTTTCATAACGGGTTTATATTTTTCCGGGTCAGCCTTAGCTAAAGCACGGGCCACTCCCATAATTGTTGCTTCCAACTGACCATTATTGCCGCCACCGGTACAAATAACGCTAATATGGAATTTATTTGCAGAATCGGTTAAATCAAAAGGTTTTAAATAATTAGACTTAGCAATTGTTCCGGGAAAGTATTCGCCAATCGGTTTTCCGTTAACGATATTTTCGCCTTTACCCGTAAATAATCTGACTCTGGCGGTTGCTTCTTTGCGGCGGCCAATAACAGCGATAAATTTTTCTTTAACAGCTACTGTTTTTACTTTTGGCATATTTTTTATTTAGTAAATTTATCTTGATAAGAATGCTTTTCGTCAGCGAAAACATAAAGTCTGGTTAACATTTTATCTCTTAATTTATTTTGGGGCAGCATCCCGGAAACCGCGTGAGTAATAATCATTTCCGGCTTCTCAGCGCGCATCTTTGCCAGATTAAGTTCTTTAAAGCCTTTCGGAAAACCGCTATGGCTGCGGTATAATTTTTGTTTTTCTTTATTGCCGGTAACCGCAACTTCTTTAGCGTTAATAACGACCACAAAATCGCCGCAATCGGTATTGCGGACAAAGTAAGGTTTATTTTTTCCCATTAAAAGTATGGCAATTTTACTGGCAATACGGCCTAAAACCTGATCCTTGGCATTAATTAACTGCCAATCTCTTTTTACTGTATTTTTTGTCGGGACAATTGTTTTCATTTGGTTTTTTTGGTTGGCTTAACTAAGGTAGCGTGCTTTTTTTCGGCTTTGGTCGCGATTTTTTTAACCGGCGTTTCTTTAACTTCAATCGGAGCGTGCTTTCCGGCTTCAACCGTTTCCACAAATTCCATTTTAACCATCTCGGCATTGTCGCCATATCTTCTCTCTAAACGTAAAATACGGGTAAATCCTCCCGGACGCTTAGAAAATTTCGGCGCAATTTCATCAACCATTTTATTCACCAAATCTTTATCCTGTAAAAAAGATTCCAAAAGACGCCGAGACTGTAGGGTTCCCTGTTTGGCTCTGGTCACTAATTTATCCATTAAGCCGCGGACCGCTTTAGCTTTAGCTTCCGTCGTGGTAATTTGACCATTATCAATCAACGAGGAAATTAGGTTCTTAAAAAGGCTTTTTCTCGCATTGTGATCGCGATTAAGTTTACGTCCGAAGACCCGGTGTCTCATTTGTCACTCCCCAAAATTTACCCCTTTTTCTTTTAAGGCTGCTTGAATTATTTTTAAGGATTTGCTCCCTAAATTTTTAATTTTGGCAACCTCTTTGGGGCTTGCTGAAAGTAAATCTTCAACTGTTTTATATCCTGATTTTTCCAAAGCATTAACAATTCTTGTCGGAAGAGTTAATTCTTCGATTGTTAACTTCGCCGTTTCGTTGGCAACAAGAGGCTTAACTTCCTCGGTTTTTTCCACTTTTTTAGGATTAGCTAATTGTTCAAAATAAGAAATTAAGGTTTTAGTGGCTTCTTTTAAAGCGTTAGAAGGAGTAATGGTACCATCGGTATAAATTTCCAAAATTAATTTATCAAAATTAGTCATCCGGCCGACGCGGGTTGACTCAATTTTTTGATTAACTCTGACTACGGGGGTAAAAGTCGCGTCTATCGGAATAATTCCCACAGTGTCTGATTTGCGGTCTTCAAAAGGAGAATATCCGTATCCGCGTTCAACCGTCATTTCGATAGAGAGCTTTGACTTTTTATCGGCTAAATTACCCAAAACCAAATCTTTATTAGCAATAACTACTCCGGTTGGACATTTAATATCTCCGGCTTTAACTTCCCCGGGACCGGTCGCGTCAAGTTCGATTTGAATTGGTTTTTCGCCGGTATATTGAACTCGGATTTTTTTGATATTTAAGACCAATTCTACGACATCCTCTTTTAATCCGGGAATCGTGGTAAATTGATGACGGACTCCGGCAATTTTCACAAAAGTCACGGCTGCGCCTGGAAGCGAGCTTAATAAAACCCGGCGAAGAGGATTGCCAATCGTGTTGCCATAACCTTGTTCTAAAGGCTCAATAACAAAAACCCCTTCGGTTTTGGTTTCTCTTTCAGTTTTAATTTGGAATATCGGATCGTTCATCTTTTAAAAACAATGTATTTTATACTTACCGTGAATAAAATTCAACTATCAATTGCTCGTTGATGTCGCCGTCAATTTCTTCACGCTTTGGCATGCGCTTAACTCTGCCTACCGCGCCTTTCCGTTCTAGCCACTCTGGCATTATATCAGATCTTTCGGCAAAAGTCTCGCTAACTTGCGGAATCTTCAAACCAATTGCGGAAACGGTGATGATATCGTCAATTTTAACCCGATAAGAAGGCACATCTACTGCTTTATTATTCACTTTAACGTGACCATGAGAAACAAGCTGTTTAGATACCGAACGGGACGGAGTAAGATTCAGGCGGAAAACAACATTATCAAGACGCGATTCAAGGTTGATTAAAAAGATTTCGCCGGTCATTCCCTTAGATTTACGGCTTTCAATAAAATAATTCTTAAATTGTCTTTCTAAAACACCATAAGTTCTTTTGGCTTTTTGTTTTTCTCTCAACTGCAAACCGTATTCGCTTGTATGGGGACGGACTTTAGTCCCGCGCACGCCCGGAGGAACCGCCCCTTTGCGGTCAATCGGACATTTAGGCAAATAGCATCTTTTCCCTTTAAGAAAAAGTTTTTTACCTTCTCTTCGGCATAACCTACATTTTGCGTCTGTGTATCTTGCCATTCTTTTAGACTCTCCTTTTCTTCGGTAAACGCGTACCGTTATGAGCAATCGGAGTAATATCCGCGATTAAATTCATTTTCAATCCAGACGCCCTAATAGCTCTTAAAACCGCATCTCTTCCGGGTCCGGGTCCTTTAATATAAACTTCAACTTCATTAACTCCTCTTTCTCTAATTTTTTTAGTTAACCGCTCAATTGCCGTTGTGGCTGCGTATGGCGTTGCTTTGCGTGTTCCTTTAAAACCGCTCGAGCCGGACGTTTCCCAAGCAATTGTATCTCCGTGCATATCCGTCGCGGTTACAAGAGTGTTATTAAAAGTCGCCGTGACAAAGATTTTTGCCTGTTCGATTTTAATATTTTTATCTTTTTTAACTTTTACGATTTTTGGCATTTTTTTATTTAGTTTTTCCTGCAGCTGCCGGCGCTTTAACTGCCGTGTCAGCCTTACCCGCTAAGGCCTCTTTTTTCATCGCACCAATGGTTAATCTCTTGCCTCTTTTAGTTCTCGCGTTAGAACGGGTTCTTTGTCCGCGGACCGGCAAACTTTTACCATGTCTTATCCCCCGATAGCTTGCGATTTCTTTTAAACGCTTGATGTTTTCGGAAATTTCTTTTCTTAAATCCCCTTCAACCGTAAAATTATCAAGAGCCTTGGTAATTCTATTCATTTCTTCAGGATTTAAATCCTTGGCTTTTTTGGTCGGTTCGATATTCGCGTCTTTAAGCAATTTACCCACGTTTTTCCGGCCTATTCCGTATAAATAGGTTAAGGCAATCCATGCGGGCTTATTTTCAGGTAAATCTATTCCAGAAATTCTTGGCATATTATTAAATTACCCCTGTCTTTGCTTGTGCCGGGGATTTTGGCAGATAACAAAAATCATTCCCCTGCGTTTAACAATTTTACAGTTTTGACAACGTTTTTTTAAAGATGCTTGTACTTTCATATTATTTATAGCGGACTATAATTCTCCCTTTATCCGGATCATAAATGGTCGTTTCTATTTTGACTTTATCGCCGGGCATAACGCGGATATAGTTCATTCGCAATTTACCCGCAAGATGACACAATAACACTTTCCCGTCATTGGTTTGCACGCGGAAAAGAGTATTGGGTAAAACCTCAATTACTTCTCCTTCGGCTTCACTTGCTCCTTGATGAATCATCTTATAATTTTGTCAAAATAAGAGGACCGTTTGGTCCGACAGCAACGGTACCTTCAAATAGTGCTGATATTTTACCATCTTTTGTGGCGATTGTCCACCCGTCAGCTTCAAGGACTATATCAGGTTTTCCGAAGGTATAAATAATTTCAATTGCCAAGGTCATACCTTTTTTAATTTTAATTGTTTTTTTGATATCGCCATTGATAAATCCCGGAATGCATGGATCTTCGTGTAAAGACTTGCCGACGCCGTGACCAGTCAATTCACGAACCACATGATAGCCTGCACCTTCTATTTGTGTTTGAATAGTCTCACTTATTTGACCAAGATAATTTCCCGGACGAGCTTTTTGTATCGCCAAGGCTAAAGCTTCTTTACCGGCTTTGAGAAATTTTTTCTTTTCTTTATCTTTTTTGGCTTCGCCACCGGGAACGAGAATTGTCCACGAAGTATCGGTATGAAATCCTTTATAATAAATTCCTAAATCAATTCCTACGTTATCACCGGCCATGATTTTCTTTTTACCGGGGATTCCGTGAACTACCTCGCTGTTTACGGTTATACAGCTTGCCCAATGGTACCCGCGCACCATTTTAAAAGAAGGTTTACCGCCTTTCTTAATGATTTCTTCTTCGGCGATTTTGTCTAATTCAGCCGTGGTAATTCCCGGTTTAACAAAACTTAAGGTTGTTTTTAGAATTTGGCCTAGTTTTTGCCCGCCTTCAGCCATAATTTGAATTTCTTTATCGTTTTTAAGGGGAATCATTGGAGTTTATGTAAAATTGCAGCGGAGATTTTTTCTACTTGCGGCGAACCGTCAATTTCTATCACTTTGCCTTTTTCCTTAAGATAGGAAATCAGCGGCTTTGTTCTTCTTTGGTAATTTAAAAGACGCTTTTCAATCGTCTCTTTAGTCTCATCAGCCCGGCTGACTAAAGGTATTTGGCAAATATCGCACAGTTCGTCCTTTTTCGGGGGCATGGTCACCAAATTATAGTTGCGATTGCATTTCGGACAAATCCGTCTTCCCAATAAACGGCGAACCGATTCTTTTCTCGGTAAGGTTAAATAAATTAAAAAATCTAAGGTAATGTTTTTGGTTTTGAGTTTTTTTTCTAACCAAAAGAGTTGGGTTAGTCTTCTCGGAAAACCATCAAAAATAATACCTTCTTTTAAATTTTCACTTGTTAATAATTGGTCAACTAAAGAAAAGGTGATTTTGTCGGGAACCATGGCTCCTTTATTTATATAAGAAGCGATTGCCTTTCCTAGTGAAGAATTTCCTCTGGCTTTTTCCCGAAGAAGATCACCGGCCTCAACATGAACTAACCCGAATTTTTCAACTAATAATTTGGCTTGAGTTCCCTTGCCTGACCCCTGAGGACCGGCAATAAGTAAAATCATTTTAAAAATCCCTCGTACGAACGCATGATCATCATGGATTCCAAACTTTTAACCGTTTCCAAGACAACGGAAACGACAATTAAAACTCCGGTGCCGCCAATGGTTAAAGTGGCAATACCGGTCATTCCTTGAGCAAGAGAGGGTAAAACCGCGACAAGACCCAAAAAAACCGCTCCGGCAAGAGTAATGCGCGTTAAAATCCAACCCAAATAATCACTGGTTGGCTGACCCGGACGGATACCGGGAATAAAACCACCGTGTTTTTTGATTTCATCGGCAATTTTGGTCGGATTAAAAACAACAGCCGTATAAAAATAAGTAAATCCAACCACCAAAAAGAAATAAACAATATTATAAATAATTCCGCCCGGTGTAAAAAAATTGACAAAGGATTTGGCGATACTTGCGATCACGGGGTTTGGCAATTGAGTTAAAAACTGACCCAGCATAGAAGGCAATAAAACTAAAGAAACCGCAAAAATAATCGGAATAACTCCGGCTTGGTTAACCCGAAGAGGCAAATAAGTACCCTGTCCTCCGTACATCCGACCGCCCCTGATACGCTTAGCGTATTCGATGCGGATTTGACGGGAAGCTTCATTAACAACTGTAATCGCCCCAACAACCAAAATCCCTACGATTACAAAAACAATTAAATTAAAAAGGTTTTGGGTTTCCAATGTCGCTAAGGTTTGTCCGGCAACCACAGGAAAACGTCCCACAATTCCGGCAAAAATCAACAGGGAAATTCCATTGCCGATTCCTTTTTCCGTAATGAGTTCTCCAAGCCACATTAAAAAAACCGTACCGCAGGTCATGGTTACGATCATTGACAATAAGGCCAACGGATCCAAGACAGTAATAATGCCCTGGCTTTTTAACAAAGCATACATTCCTAAAGCCTGCAGGATAGCTAAAGGAACGGTTAAAAAACGGGTGTATAAATTAATTTTCTCACGTCCGTATTCTCCCTCTTTCTGCAAAGCTTCAAGTTGAGGAATAATCATGCCTAAAAGCTGGAAAATAATGGAAGCGTTGATGTAAGGATTTAAACCCAAAGCCATAACGGAAAAATTCGCCAGCGTTCCTCCTGAAAAAATATCCAATAAACCCAAAAGCTGACTTTTGGCAAATAAATCGCGTAAAGCAACCAGATTGACCCCCGGAACGGGAATGTGAGCTGCCAAACGGAAAACAATAAAAATCAAAGCCGTAATAAGAATTTTGCGGCGCAGGTCGGGAATCCGAAAAGCATCCTTTATAATCTGCAAAATCCGATTCATTTTTTTATCTTTGCTGGTTTTAACTTGGCCGTTTTCTCAATATCAACTTTGCCGCCGGCAGCTTCAATTAATTTGACAACTCCTTTAGAACAAGGCAATTTTACGGTTAAAGGAATATTTACTTTTCCGTTTCCTAAAATCTTAACTTTAACAATCTGGTCTTTTTCAAGTCTGAATATCCCTTTTTCCGATAGGGTTTTTAAAGTGACTTCGCTATCCGCCGGCAGAAGATTGAGATATTCGACATTAATAACCACGGCTTTTTTAGAGTTCGGTTTAAATTTACCTTTGCCTCTTAAAAGCGGTAATCTTTTTAGTAAGGATTTTTTGATTTTTGTTCCCTCAAAAATCGCCCCCACTTTACCTCGGGATTTTTGCCCTTTGGCTCCTCTTCCTACTGTATGTCCGCCTTTTCCGGAACCAATACCTCTACCTACTCTTTTCTTATTTTTTCCAACAGTTTTTGATAATTTTTCTAAAATCATTTTTCACCTCGCAATCTTTTTAAAGCCTCAAAAGTCGCGTAAACGTTTGATGCTTGATTTCTCGAACCCATAATTTTGGAAACAATATCTTTAATGCCCGCGGCTTCAACCACAGCTCTAACGGCTCCGCCGGCAATAACTCCGGTACCGATTGGCGCAGGTTTAAGTAAAATTTTCGCAGCTCCCACCTTAACAATCACTTCGTGAGGGATTGAAGTTCCTTTTAAAGGAACCGTAAACAGGTGTTTTTTGGCATAACTGGAACCTTTGGCAACCGCTGAAGCGACGTTAGGCGCTCTGCCTAAACCAACCCCAACTTTGCCTTGGCGATCGCCAACCACAACCAAAACGGAAAAACCAACTTGGTTTCCGCCTTTTGTTTTTTTGGAAACACGATTCACCTGAACAACTTTTTCCTCAAACTCTTTTTTAATGATTTCTTCGTTCATAAATTTTAAAATTCCAATCCGCCTTCTCTCGCGCCTTCGGCAATAGCTTTAATCCGGCCGTGATATCTAAAATCGCCGCGGTCAAAATAAACCTTTTTAATCTTTTTGGCGATCGCTTTTTCGGCCAATAATTTTCCGGTTTCTTTGGCCCGTTCGATTTTGGATTTAATTTTGCTTTTTTGATCATCAGCAGAAACTAAAGTATTTCCTTTTTCGTCATCAATAATTTGAGCGTAAATAAATTTATTCGATCTAAAAACCGATAATCTTAAGCGTTTTTCTTTCATCATTTTAGTTTGTATCATTTTATTTTGCTCCTCCAACCGCGGCTCCAACTTTAACCTGCTTGCCCGGCTTTAATTTTATATACTCATTTTCAAATCTAATGCCCTTGCCTTTATAGGGATCCGGCGGCTTAACGGCTCTAAGCTTAGCTGAAGTTTCGCCAACCAGTTGTTTATCAGCCCCGGAAACCGTGATTTTTTTCTGTTCAGTAACCGTAAAGGTAATTCCCGCGGGCGGATTAACTTCTACTTGATGCGAAAACCCTAAAGCCATCACTAATTTCTCTCCGTTTAATTGAGCCCTAAAACCCGTTCCTTGAATTTCTAAAGTTTTTGACCATTCTTTGGTCACTCCCGTAACCATATTGAAAATTAATTGCCTGATGGTTCCGGCCTTATCCTGCTTATCTGCCGGAGCTGTAATTTTAACATCTTTTTCGTTAATTTCCACGTTAACTCCCTTAGGCAATTTTAAAAACAATTCGCCCTTAGGACCTTTAACAGTAACGATTTCACTGGCAAGAGTTACCGTCACGCCTTCTTCAATAATAACTGGTTTTTTTGCAATTCTTGACATATGTTTACCAAACCTCCGCAATAACTTCTCCGCCAAGATTCTTTTTCTTAGCTTCTTGTCCGGTCAAAATTCCGGTAGAAGTACTAATTAATCTGATACCTATCCCTAATTTTGTGTAGCTGATTTTCTTAACTCCTTGATAAATTCTGACTCCGGGTTTTGAAACTAATAAAATGTTCTCCAAGGCCGGTTTATGCCCATCATATTTAAGTTTCATGAATAATATTTTTCCTTTTTGTTTTTTATCTGTCTCCACTGTTATTTTATCAAGATATCCATTATCCACTAAAACCCGGGACATCATTTCTCCCAATTTAAAATAGGGAACTCGCATTTCTAAATGACGCGCTAAATAGGCGTTTTTAATTCTGATTAATAAATCTGTTTTTCGGTCATTCATATATTTTTTTACCAGGAAGCTTTTTTAACTCCCGGCAATTCTCCTTTAGCGGCCATTTCCCTAAAGCATAAACGGCATAATCCGAAATGGCTGATATAACCGCGCGACCGGCCGCAAACATTGCAGCGGTTGCGATATCTTATCGCGTATTTTAATTTTTTCAAGTTCTTGTTTCTTTCGATTTTTGCTTTTCTTGCCATTTTATTTTTCCTCGTCTTTTTTAAACGGAGCTCCTAAGCTAATTAATAATTCCTTAGCTTCTTCATCAGTCTTGGCTGTCGTCACAATCGTCATCTCCAACCCCATTGTTTTATCGGTTCTTAAATATTCCGCTTCCGGGAAAACATTTTGTTCTTTTATCCCAAGAGTGTAGTTGCCGTGTCCGTCAAAACCTTTAGCCGATAATCCCCGGAAATCTCTTACCCGAGGCAAAACGATATTTAATACTTTTTTCAAAAAATTTTCCATTCTTTTTTTGCGGAGTGTAACCATTAAGCCAATCGGCATTCCTTTGCCTAATTTAAAACTGGCGATTGATTTTTTCGCCTTGCAAATTTTAGGTTTTTGGCCGCAAATTTTGGCAAGTTCACTCGCCTGTTTGGTCAAAATTCCCTCGTCTTTAGCGCCTTCTTTAATACCGACGTTAACGCAAATTTTTACGAGTCTTGGTTTTGCCATAATGTTTTCTTTTGTCATTTTTTTAAATTACCTCCTTGCATTTTCTGCAAATTCTTTTTTTACCGTCGGAAAAAATTTGTTGTCCGACTCTTGTTTGCTTATGGCACTTTGGGCAAATTAAAGCCACTTTAGAAACTAAAAGCGGACGGACGATATCAATAATGCCTCCGGCGGCTTGGTCTTTCCTTGTCTGGGGACGAACATGTTTTTTATACATGTTAATCCCGGCAACCGCGATTTTCCCCGCTTTCGGAAATACTTTTTCGATTTCACCTTCACGGCCTTTATCTTTACCGATCAAAATTTTAACTTTATCGCTTTTTTTTAATTTCATACTAATTCCTCCGCAAGTGATGCAATTTTATGGAAACCTTTTTCTTTAATTTCTTTAGCAATCGGTCCAAAAATTCTGGTGCCTAGGGGATTATTGTCTTTATCAATGATAACTCCGGCATTATCGTCAAACCGGACGTATGAACCGTCTTTCCGGCGTAATTCTTTTCTCGTTCTAACAATAACCGCTTTAACAATTTGAGAATCTTTAACCGCGCCGTTCGGATCAGCCTGATTGACAACGCAAACAACCACTTCGCCGATTTTGGCGGTTTTCGCCTTCGTGTGAATCACATTTAGTAATTTCGCGCCGGTATTGTCCGCCGGCACCATCACGGATCGTAATTGTATCATTTTAAAACCTCCTTAATTTGCCACATTTTTGTTTTAGAAATCGGTTTAACTTCCACAAATTTAACGATGTCGCCAATCTTAACGCCAATCGGATCATCAACATGAAATTTTTTCGATGAACGAATTCTCTTTAAATAAATCGGGTGGGCTTTTTGACTCGTAACCGAAACCGTAACCGTTTTATTCATTTTGTTGGCCACGACTTTTCCTGTAAAATATTTCATCTTATTTTTCTTGCGACTCCTTTTCATTAATAAAAGTTAACATTCTGGCTAAATCCGCTCTTTTGTTTTTAACAATTCTCACATTTTTTAATTTAGCGGTTTTAATTTCCATTCTCGACTTCACAATAAATATTCTGGCTTCATTAACCATTTTTTTTAATTCATCAACACTTTTACTTTTTAGCTCGTTAATTTCTTTTCTTTTCATTTTTTATCTTTTCGAAACACAAATTGTTTTAAGCGGCATTTTAAATCCGGCCTGGCGGATAGCTTCTTTAGCGTCGGCTTCGGGAATTCCCCCAACTTCCATAATAATTCTTCCCGCGGTTATCGGGAAAACATACCCGAAAATATCGCCTTTTCCGCTCCCCATACGAGTACCGGCAGCTTTTTTAGTAATCGGTTTATCAGGAAAAATTCGAGTCCATATCTTGCCGCCTTTGCGGGTAAAAAAGGCAATGGTTCTTCTGGCCGCTTCCAATTGCTTATCGGAAATCCGGCCGCTTGATAACACTTTTAAGCCATAATCGCCGAAAATCACTTTGGTTCCGCGTTCGCCGACCGTACCGCTCCCTTTACGGAATTGATTACGAAATTTTTGTCTTTTTGGCTGCAACATAATTATTTTCCTTTTTTATTCGCCTTTGTAAATCCAAACTTTAACGCCTACATAACCGGATTTGGTTAAGGCGCCAATTTTGGCAAAATCAATATCAGCTCTAATCGTACTTAAAGGTAATTTGCCTTCGGAAAATTTTTCCCGGCGGGCAATTTCAGCCCCGTTAATTCTGCCGGAGATTGCTATCTTAACCCCTTTGGCTCCGGAACCCATCACTCTTTCTATTGTTCTTTTAACTACCCTTCGATGCGACATTCTTTTTTCCAAATCAGCGGCAACCCTTGAGGCAATTAAAACTGCCGAAAGATCAGGTTTTTCAACTTCTTTTACTTCCAATTGCATATTTTTTTCAGGCTCAGGCATCGCTACTAACGGCAATAAAGCTTTTTTCAATTCTTCCAGTCCCGAACCGCCTCGGCCGATAACAACACCCGGACGGGTGACGAAAATGGTAATTTTGGTTTTATGAATTAACCGGTCAATTTCAACCGCCGTAACTCCCGCGATTTTCAACCTTTCAAGTAAGAAATTCCGAATCACCATGTCTTCTTTTAATTTATCAGCGTAGGTTTTTTTGCTGGCAAACCAATGAGATTGCCAATCCTTATTAATACCCATTCTGAAACTTATCGGGTTAACTTTTGTTCCCATTTTCCCCTCCTTCTAAAACTAGAATAACATGACTTGATCTTTTGAAAATCGGATGAGCCATTCCCTTTGAAACGGGCTGAAATCTTTTAGCAATTGGTCCTCCGTTAATCTCAATTTTTTTTATTTTTAAGTCATTTTCCGATAAATGAAAATTATTTTTGGCATTGGCAATCGCTTGAGATAGAATTTTTCTAATCTTCCCGGCGGCTCTTTGATCGAATTGATCCAAAGAAGCCATGGCCTTAACTGCGTTTAAACCATACAAACTTTTTGCGACTAAACGCAATTTACGCGGACTTTGCAAAACAAAACTGGCTCGCGCGATAATTTCCATTTTTTTTAGGTTTTCTCCAAAATTCTTTTCACCATTTGGCCATGACCATGAAAAGTCCGTGTCGGCGAAAATTCGCCTAACCGGTGGCCGACCATGGTTTCACTAATATAAACTTCTTTAAAAATTTTCCCGTTATGAACCAAAAAGCGGAAACCTACAAATTCCGGGGGAATTTGGCAATCTCTGGCCCATGTTTTTATAGCCTCGTTTTTTCCCGCGGCTTTTTGCTTTTCCACTTTTTTGGCTAATTTCGGGTCAATATATGGCCCTTTTTTGCTAGATCTTGACATGTTTTTTTAATTTCTCCTTTTAATCATCATTTTGTTAGAATATCTTTTTTTGTCGCGGGTTTTATTTCCCCGGGCTGATTTGCCCCAAGGAGTTTTCGGCGGCATACCTTCTCCGCTTCGTCCTTCTCCTCCTCCATGCGGGTGAGAATGCGGATTTTGGGCCGTACCTCTAACTGTCGGCCTAATCCCCATATGTCTTTTCCGGCCGGCTTTGCCGAATTTAGTGTTTTTCCATTCAATATTACCAATCTGGCCAATAGTGGCGCAACAGTCTAAAGATATTTTACGGGTTTCGCTACTAGGCAATTTAACAATGGCATAACCGGCTTCTTTTGATAAAATTGTAGCCAATGATCCGGCGCTGCGGATAATTTGCCCTCCTTTTCCTTTATTAAGCTCAATATTATGTATCGCCACGCCAACCGGGATAACCGAAAGAGGCATGCAATTCCCGGGTTTGATTTCAGCCTTAGCTGAACAAATAACTTCTTCGCCGACTTTTAATCCCTCGGGGGCCAAAATATAGCGTCTTTCACCATCTTTGTAAAGAAGCAAAGCTAAACCGGCCGTGCGATTAGGATCATATTCGATACCCGTAACCGTAGCTGAAATATCTCTTTTATCCCTCTTAAAATCAACGTCCCGCAGATATCGTTTTTCTCCGCCGCCCTGATGACGCACGGTAACCCGGCCGTTTAAACGTCCGGACTTGCTAACAAGAATGCTTCTTAAAGATTTTTGACAAGTACTCATTTTTTCTCCTCACTCTGGCTTCCAGTCTCGAAAAGATCAATTTTTTGACCGCTTTTAACCTTAATCATCGCTTTTTTCCATGGCGTAACCTTAATGGTTTTTCTGGTTTTCAAAGCTCTTTTGGTTCTTCCTTTGACAACAAGAGTTTTTACTCCATGGGCATCAACGCCAAAAATTTCTTTAACGGCTTTGGCAATTTCTTTTTTCGAAGCTTTTAGAGATACTTCAAAAGTGTATTTGCCATAAGATGCGTCAATAAGAGATTTTTCCGAAATAATCGCTCGTTTTAAAATTATGCTTTTAGCCATGTTTTCTCCATTTCTTCTAAAGCTTCCTGGCAAATAAAAATTTTACCGGCTTTTAAAATAATGTGAACATTCAAATTATTGATATAAAGTAATTCTAAATTCTTAAGATTCCGACTGAATTTGGCCGCGTTTTCCATTTTAGAGCCTAAAATTAAAATATCTAACTTTTTGCTTCTTTCGGAAAGTAATAATTTTGCCATACTTTTCGTCTTTTTAATCTCATTAACTTTATCTAAAACCACAATGGCTTTATTGGCAGCTTTTAAGGATAAAGCGCTCAAAATAGCTTGAGAAATCATTTTTTTCGTCATTGACCCTTTATAATTTTGTGTTCCTGTTGGACCATGAGCTTTTCCTCCCCCGACAAAAATCGGAGCTGATTGACTTCCGTGCCTCGCCCTTCCTGTCCCTTTTTGCCTAAACATTTTGGCTTTAGTTAAATTAACTTCGGCTCTAGTTTTAGCTTTAGCCTTAGCCGTTCTTTGATTTCCCAAATAAACTAAAACCGCTTGAGTCATCAAAGAAGTATTCGGTTCTAAACCAAAAATATGCGCCGGTAATTTACTTTTTTCTGTTATGGCTTTGGTCATTTTGTTTCTCCTTCGGTATTTTCAACTTCATTTGCAGGCGCTTGCACCTTTTCTACCGCCTCTGAAACCACAACTGGAGCTTCTTCCATCTTTACTTCTTCAGTTTGGACATCTTCGCTGTATGATTTGCCTTCTTTCACTTTGGTAATCGTAATTTCTGAATCAACCACACCCGGAACTAAACCAACCAAATAGACCAAGTTATTTTCTTTATCAACTTCAAAAACACTCATATTTTTAATCGTAACTTGGCTACCCCCCATGCGTCCGGCCATTTTTTTACCTTTATAAACACGCCCGGGAGTGGTTGTTTGGCCGATAGATCCCGGCGCTCTTTCCCGGTCCGATTGACCATGGGTTCTCGGACCGCCTTTAAAATGCCATCTTTTGACCACGCCGGCAAAACCTTTGCCGCTGCTAATACCAATTACATTAACGACGTCTCCGCTTTTTAAAACATCGCTCACCAAAATTTTGTCCCCGGGTTTAAATTCACCTTCAGTTACCTCAATTTCCGTTAAAAAAAGCGGCGCTTTTAAAAGTCCCGCTTTCTTGACATGTCCTATTTTTCCCTTAAGGCTATTTTTTCTCTCGCCAAAAGCAATTTGCACTTTGTTTTCTTTTTGCCAAATTACAGTACAAGGACCAGCCAATATCGCCGTAATCGGTAAACGACGGCCGTCTTTGGTAAACCTTTGAGTTTGTCCTTGTTTTTGTCCGATAATTGTTGGTATCATTTTTGTTGCCCTTTAAAGCATTAAAAAAGGTGCCGGTAGCACCCTTTTCGAATTTGTGCCTAACCGATAACCTTTACTTTAATACACGAATTTAAGCTCCATGTTCAAGTTGCTAACATTATAGCAAAAAATAGGCAAGGAATGCAAGATTGATCTCTTCTTTGTTTATTTAATATTTGGAGAAAGATCTAGCTGATAATCGGGTATTCCTAAACTTAGGCCGTATTTTTTTGCTTCTTCATACTCCAAAGGCTTGTTCCTATCAACTTTAAATATTTTTCCTCTAAAAACAATATAATGATGCTTTTCGTTTTTAAAATCTGCATACCAAACGTGTTCTCCTTCCAATGCTTTACTTATTTTCTCAACCATCACAACAATCTGATCGTCAGGAATTTCGACAGTATAAAGAGTCCACTTCTTAAGCCATGGAGTTTGTTCGGCCTCGGTAACTTCTTCAATTTCAGTTGAAATTATTTTTAGCTCTTTTAAAAGAGATTTATCGCTCAAACTTTCTTCGATAATAATTCCTTTATAATTCATACTCTTAATTTTACCAAATAAACCTTATTTATATCATTCTTGTGGTATAATTATACTATGAGCGTTGCTTGGAATAGTAAAATTATTACAGGTATTCCGTTATCCGGTCACGATCCCTTATTTGAGAAAATCATGACGGCAACAGAAAAAGGATTATTAAAAAAAGGGGAATATCACGTCGCTATCATGAATTTGATAAATATTTCTCCTCGGGTACACATTTTACCTGATGTTATTTTCGGAATACTGGATCATCTTGAACCAGGATCAGGCGAGAACGCTGCTGATTCGGTAAATATTTTTGAATTAATTGAAGAGATAGAAACTAAGACTGAAAGCGAAAATAAATTAACGGAAATTCTTAAAAGAATCGGCCTCGAAGAATATATTGAAAAAATTGGAACTTATAAAGTCGTTTATTTTAGCTGAAGCAAGAATCGCTCCCCACAAAATTATCCCCGTCAAACTTACATCTTAATTTCGATATCCACGCCTGCGGGAAGGTCGAGATGCTGAAGACTGTCAATCGTTTTTGAAGTCGGTTCTAAAATATCAATCAAACGTTTATGAGTAATTATCTCAAAATGTTCTCTGGCATTTTTATCAACATGAGGAGAAGTATTAACACAAATAAGTTTTCGATCGGTCGGAAGAGGAATCGGACCGGCGATTTTGGCACCAGAGGAAAAAGCTGCTTCAAGAATTTTTCCCGCAGCTTCATCTATGACCCTGTAGTCGTACGATTTTAAACGTACTCTAATTCTGCCCTTATTCATTTTTTAAAATATCCCTAAAAAAAGCGTATGGTCTTTATATTTTACCATACGCAATCCTCAAGCGTGTCCGCTTTAGGCAATAATCTTTGAAATCACGCCGGCACCTACGGTGTGGCCTCCCTCGCGAATAGCAAAGCGCAAGCCCTCTTCCATCGCCACAGGCTGGATAAGTTTAACTTTCATTTTGGCGCTATCTCCAGGCATAACCATTTCTACGCCTTGAGGTAACGTTGTTTCACCGGTGACGTCAGTGGTTCGAACATAGAATTGAGGTCTATAGCCGGTAAAGAATGGTGTATGGCGGCCGCCTTCTTCTTTAGTTAAAATATAAACTTCAGCTTCAAATTCAGTGTGAGGAGTGGCTGATCCCGGTTTGGCTAGGACTTGACCGCGTTCCACATCATCTTTTTCAACACCCCTTAGTAAAATTCCCATATTATCTCCGGCCTGTCCTTCATCAAGAGTTTTTCTGAACATTTCGATTCCGGTAACAACTGTTTTTACGGTTGGTTTAATACCAACAATTTCTAATTCATCATTAACTTTAACTCTGCCTCTTTCAGCTCTTCCGGTTACAACAGTTCCCCGTCCTTTAATTGAGAAAACATCTTCAACCGGCATTAAGAACGGTTTCTCCAAATCACGAACTGGATCTGGTATAAATTCATCAACCGCTTTCATTAAGTCTAAAATTGATTGTTCGGAAGGGGCATCGCCTTCCATGGCTTTTAAGGCTGAACCGCGGATAATCGGGGTTTTGTCTCCGGGAAATTGATATTTAGTCAAAAGTTCTCTTATTTCCATTTCCACCAAATCCAAAAGTTCAGGATCGTCAACCATGTCAACTTTATTTAAGAAAACGACAATCGCGGGAACATTAACTTGACGAGCCAAAAGAAGGTGCTCACGAGTTTGCGGCATTGGGCCGTCAGGAGCGGAAACGACTAAAATAGCGCCGTCCATTTGCGCGGCACCGGTAATCATATTTTTAATGTAGTCGGCATGTCCCGGGCAATCAATATGAGCGTAGTGTCTTTTTTCGGTTTCGTATTCGATGTGGGTAATATTAATCGTAACGCCACGTTCTTTTTCTTCCGGAGCATTATCAATATCCGTAAAGGCTAAAGCTTTAGTATTGTTACCGGCTTGTTTAGCCAAAACATGAGTTATAGCTGCCGATAGCGTTGTTTTACCGTGATCTACATGACCAATTGTCCCAATATTTAAATGGGGTTTGTTTCTTTCAAATTTTACTCTTGCTGTTGGTTCTGCCATATTTTTAATGAAATAAAAATCGAGGTCTGGAACCTCATAACTTTTATTATTCTACAAGGCTGGGAAAATATTGTCAAGAGTTAATTTTAATGATTAACTTTAGGCTGATTCTTGGCCACAATCTGTTCTTGAATATTTTTCGGTACTTCTTCGTAATGGGAAGGCTCCATGTAATAAGCTGCCCGGCCTTGGGTTAAAGATCTCAAAGTCGTCGCGTACCCTGGAATTTCCGCCAAAGGCACGGTTCCGGTAATCACCCTAGCCGAACCTCTATTTTCTGTTCCTAAAATCTGCGCTCTTCGGGACGAAAGATCGCCAATAACCGTTCCCATAAATTCGTCAGGCGTGGTCACTTCCAGCTTCATAATTGGTTCCAAAATGGTGGGCTCAGCCTGTTTAATGGCTGATTGGACAGCCATGCTGCCGGCAATTTTAAAAGCCGATTCCGAAGAATCAACTTCATGGAACGAGCCGTCATAAACAGCGACTTTAATATCCACTAAAGGATAACCGGCAAGAATGCCGTTTTCCAAAGCGCCGATAACGCCTTTTTCGATCGCGGGAATAAATTCGGACGGAATAGATCCGCCTTTAATTTCCGATTTAAATTCAAAACCTTCACCGCGGTTTTTCGGTTCAACTCTTAGTAAACAGTGTCCGTATTGACCATGACCTCCGGTCTGGCGGATAAATTTGCCTTCTCCTTCAGCAATCTTTTTAATGGTTTCCCGATACGCTACCTGTGGCGCCCCGGTGTTGGCTTCCACCCCAAACTCTCTTTTCATCCGGTCAACCAAAATTTCCAAATGAAGTTCCCCCATACCGGCAATAATGGTTTGGCCGGTTTCGACATCGGTTTTGATCCTAAAAGTCGGATCTTCTTCTGATAAACGGCCTAAGGCAATGCCCATTTTTTCCTGATCAGCTTTTGTTTTAGGTTCAATAGCCAAAGAAATAACCGGTTCAGGAAATTTAATATTCTCTAAAACAATCGGATGATTCGGATCGCATAAAGTATCACCGGTCGCGGTTTTGGCTAGACCAATTACTGCCACAATTTCTCCGGCGTAGGCTTCTTGAATTTCTTCTCTTTTGTCAGCGTGCATTAAAAGAAGACGACTGACCCTTTCCTCGTTGCCTTTTGAAGCGTTTAAAACAACTGTACCGGCTTTTAAAACCCCGGAATAAACACGGATATATGTTAATTTACCCACATGCGGGTCAGCCTGAATTTTAAAAGCTAAGGCCGAAAGCGGTTCTTCGTTTTTAGGAGCTCTTTCGACTTCTTCACCTGTTTTCGGATTTATTCCTTTAACCGCCGGCACATCCAAAGGCGATGGCAAGAAATCAACAACCGCATCTAAAACAGGCTGCACGCCTTTATTTCTTAGGGAACTTCCGCAATAAATCGGGAAAATTTTAGAGGCAATCGTGGCTTTTCTTAAAGTCGCTTTTAATACTTCCAACGAGGGTTCTTGGCCATTTAAAAATTGTTCAATTAGGTTTTCATCTTCACTACAGATTTCTTCAATTAGTATTGCCCTTTGCTTCTCAACTTCCTCTTTCATGTCTTCGGGGACGTCTGTTTCCTGATACTTAACACCAAAGTCGTCTTCTCCCCCGCCTGCGCCAAGGCTTTGGCGGGCAGGCCAAATTAAAGCTTTTCTTTCCAAAAGTAAAACTACCCCTTTAAAAGAATCTTCCTGACCTCTTGGTAAGACCATAATCGCCAGTTTTGCTCCTAAACGGTCTCTAATCGTACCAAGAGTACGCATAAAATTAGCACCCAATTTATCCATTTTGTTGACAAAAATAACCCGGGGTACATGATATTTATCAGCCTGGTGCCAAACAGTTTCAGACTGGCTTTGTACGCCTTCTTCAGCATCAAAAACAGTCACTCCACCGTCTAAAACGCGCAAAGATCGTTCAACTTCAGCGGTAAAATCAACATGGCCGGGAGTATCAATAATATTAATGCGGCAATCTTTCCAGAAAGTGGTAATGGCAGCCGAAACAATCGTAATGCCTCTTTCTCTTTCCTGCGCCATCCAATCAGTAACGGTTGTTCCCTCGTCAATATCACCTAATTTATAGGTTTTTCCAGTATAAAAAAGAATCCGCTCGGTAGTAGTGGTTTTACCCGCGTCAATGTGGGCGATAATGCCAATATTTCGGACTTTATCCAAAGGGACATTCCGCTCTTTTGTAACTTCAACTTTTTGTTGCTGTGCCATACTTTTAGATAATTAGTAAATTTGTGTATTAGAAAAATGAAAACTGCTTTATTTCCAAAGCAGTTTTGCTTCAAACCTAATTGTACCAGAAAACCCCGTGCATAATCAACCCTGATCAGGATGGAAATATTTCCTATCTCGCAAGGGGACGCCTTGCGAGACTATTAGGCACAGAACAAATTACCCCTACTCTTCATCTAATGTTAATTTAAAAATATGATAAACAGATTCTTCTTCTACGTTGGAATCTTCGACAAAATTTTGATATGAATTAAATCCCGTAGAAGCAAAAAAAGATAAAATTTCCGTTGGCTTTATCCACTCAAAACTCTTGTAATCCAAATAAATCGGGTAAGATGAATAGCGGTAGCTTCGCAAGGGGACGCCTTGCGAGATTGGATTGCGATGGAGATATCTCGTTAAATGCAATAGCTGTTCGTCTGTCGAAACCAATACCGCTTTATAAACGTCTTGGAATAAGGTTCCCACTCTTTTGTACTTTTTGTTGAAATACATTGAGTATCTCGTTAATAAAGAATTCGTAAAAATGTCAATAATATTAGCCTCTTTTTGTTTGATTAATAAATGAAAATGATTAGGCATAAGGCAGTAAGCAATAAGCTCTAGATTTCCGTTAAAATTGTTCATTCTTAATAATTTTAGAGCTTTTTCTCTTTCTCTCCAACCAACTTCTGGATCAGCCGCAATCGATTTTAAATTTGGTAAATCTTTAGGTAAAAGATAATTTTTTAGATAGGAAAGGAAAACAGCATAATCCTGTTCGTCTAAAAAAATATTTCTTTTTTCAACACCTCGATTATAAAGATGATAATAAGAATCAGGAAGAAATTGTTTAACCGAATTTCTGGCCGGCATAATTAATGCTAACTAATTAAGCTTAATTTTGCAACTGATTTCGCAAGGGGACGCCTTGCGAGATCAAAGGTGGTTGCGTCAAAAAACCGTTTCTGAAATCAACAACGGTTCTTGATAAAATATATAATTATGTCAGAAACAAAAGAAAACTTACCGATTCCTTCTTTACGACCACCGTTTAAAATTCCAGTTGAAAACCATATAACAAAAGAAATTTGTCATATAGTTTCTGTTGATCAATTTTATAAAGAATCAGAAACGGATATTGATCAAATAACAGAAATGTTTAATGAACCAATTATTTATAACCTTTTTTATGCTCATAAAATTCCAAATCACGCTCCCGTAACGGCAAATTCGGCTCAAAGTTTAATCAAAGATGATATTAAAGGCTGGGCGGAAAAGACTTCTAGCGGATTCTTTATCAGAAATAACGAAGGAAAGATTGTCGGACATATTAGTTTGGAAGCTAAAGATGCAATCTCGGCCGTAATTCATTATATGTTTTCAGAAAATTTCCGCGGGGTAGCAACCAATACTGTTTTAAAAATTTGCGAATTAGCAAAAAAAGCTGGTTTCCAAAAACTAATCGCTGATACAGTTGAATCTAATGAAAAATCACAAAAAGTTTTAGCCAATGCCGGTTTTACGCCTGACGGCGGATTTTCAAAATTAAATAAAAATAAAGAGACAACTGTTTTTAATCTTTATTCCAAAAATTTATGATGAAAACTTATTACGGCAATGCCATTTTTACCAACCACGCGATTCAGAGACTTCAGGAAAGAGGCATTACTCAATCAGACGCTTGGTATGCTTTTCAGCATCCGGACGGTCAAATTAAAGGAAACACTCCCGGATCAATAAAATATTTTAAAAATTATGGGGAACAAAGAATTGAAGTCGTGGCGAAACTTAATGAAAAAAAAGAATGGATTATTCTTTCCTGCTGGTCGCGGGTTATGGGCACGGGCAAATCTGTTTTTCCCCAGAAAAAAGAAAATCCCATCTGGAACTTTCTTAAATACTTCTTTTCGGCCTTAACTGGCAAGTAAGGCAATTAGTTTAATCCTGGAAAACTCTTGCATTCCAATCTCGCCATATTCTTTACCCATACCGCTTTTTTTGAAACCACCAAACGGACATTCCGGTTTAAAGAAATTATCGGTATTAATAGCAACTGTTCCTGCTTGAATTTGTTTAGCCACTCTTTCACCCTTTTTTAAATCACTGGTATAAATTTCAGCACTCAACCCATACTCTGTTTTATTGGCCAATTCAATTACTTCCTCTTCTGAATCGAAAGGAATAATCGGTAAAACCGGACCAAAAACTTCTTCATTTAAAATTCTCATCTCCGACTTTATATCGGTTAAAATTGTCGGCTCGTAATAATTCCCATTCCGTAATTCTTCATTTTCCGGCTCTTTGCCGCCAATTTCAACTTTAGCCCCTTTATTAATAGCGTCAGAAACTTGTGCTTTTAGTACCTCTAATTGTTTTTGATTAACGAGAGGACCGATATCCGTGTCTTCGTTTATTGGATTTCCAATCTTCAAATTTTTAAGCTTTTTAACAAACTGCTCAACAACCTGTTCATAAACGGATCTCTCAACAAATAACCTTTTAACAGCGGTACAAACCTGACCGCAATTCAAAAATCTTGCCCAATAAAGATTATCTATCGCCAAACTAAGATTGGCGTCGGCAAAAACAATCGCCGGGCTGCTGCCGCCCATTTCAAGAAGGGCTTTAATAAACTTCTTGCCGCATTTTTCATAAATTTCCTGTCCAACTCTCGTGCTGCCGGTAAACCAAACTAAATCAACCGGTTCATCTATAAGCATTGCTCCAACTTCACCACCACCAATTAACAGGTTAGCTACTCCATCCGGCAAACCGGTTTCGTTCAGAAGATCAATAACCATTTTTTGACTCAGGCTCGTGTATTCTGAAGACTTAAGAATTACCGTGTTCCCGGCAATGAGAGCGGGAATGACGCCAGAATTTGCCATTGAAAGGGGGAAATTCCACGGAGCAATACAAGCGCAAACACCATATGGCTCATAAGTTATACGGAAATCCTCTTTATCTTTTTTATAAACAGTTTTATCCGCTAAATGTTGCGGCGCATTCCCAATGTAGTAATCTAAGAAATCGAGTTCGTAGGTGACATCATCAAGCGATTGCGATAAAGGTTTACCCATTTCAAGAGTTGTCAGTTTCGCAATTTTTTCCTTATTTTCTGTTACTTTATCTCTAAACTTCTTAATGAAATCTACTCTTTCTTGAACCGTCAAGTTCTTCCATCCTCCCAGTGCTTCTTTAGCTTTTTTAACCGTTTCTTTGATTAGTTGCGGGCTTGATACCTCTAATTCACCAACAATTGATTGATCGTGTGGATTAATTGAAGCAATTTTCATTTTATAAGTTATTCTATCAAAACCTCTTGCTTTTGGGAATCGTTAATCGCTAAAATGGTTAGATAAGGATGACCCGCCTACGTCCCTCGATAAACTCGGGACTACGGCGGGCGAAGGGGGGGTGAAAATTTATGGCAGGATATGTAGGCAATATTGAAGGATTAACGCAAGGGAATGATTTTTTTCGCCAGGTGCTTTTTACCGCACCGCATTCCCAACTGGTAGTCATGTGTTTACAACCATCAGAAGATATCGGGGTTGAAACCCACGCCAATGTTGATCAATTTTTTAGAGTTGAAGAAGGTGAAGGTAAGGTCGTTTTAAACGGCGAGGAAACCTTATTTAAAAGCGGGGACGCGATTGTAGTCCCAGCCGGCACAGAACATAATGTCATTAATACTTCCGCGGAAAATAAATTGAAGTTATACACGATTTACAGCCCGGCAAATCACAAAGACGGAGTTATTCATAAAACTAAGGCTGAAGCGATGGCTGACGAAACGGATCACGTTTAAGTCTTTTTATTGAAATTTATCCTTCGACTCCTGCCTTACAGCAAATCGCTCAGGATTGGCTGCAGCCTTACCAGCGGAAATGTGCAAAGGCCTTGTTCGTCCTTCTAACCTTACCGTTCGCCTTTTCAGTACTATTCGTACACGGCTCACGGAGCGATTTCAGAAGGACTTCACAAAGCTTTCTTTACCATCTGAAGTGAGCGAAAGCTTTGTTCGCTTCTGCCATACGGTGCACATCTTCTTTTTTCTTGTAAGCTCCGCCCAAACCCTTAGAGGCATCCATGATTTCCGCGGCTAGTTTTTCCGAAAAAGTGTGCATTTCGACTGAAGACCTCGCTCTTGCTGCGGTTAATAACCATCTGATGGCTAAAGTTTCTTTGCGTTCGCCGCGGACTTGAGTCGGAACTTGATAAGCGGCTCCGCCAATGCGACGTGATTTAACTTCCATTTGCGGTTTAATATTTTCTAAAGCGCTATTAAAAAAATCTAAAGGATCTTTTCCGGTTTTTTCTTTAATAATCTCTAAAGTTTTGTAAATTAATTTTTGAGCCACGGTTTTTTTACCATCCCTCATGGTATGGTTAATTAATTTAGTTATGGCTACTGATTTTGTCACGTTATCAATAACAACAGTTCTTTTAAGAATAACTTTTCCTCCTCTAGGCATTTGTTCCTCCTTGTTCTGCAGAAGCAGGAGCAGCAGCCACCGGCTTATTGCCAGCAGTTACCGCAGCTGTTTTATTAACCGCACCGGATTTCTTTGTCCCGTATCTTGATCTGCCTTGTTTGCGTCCGACAACACCGGCCGTATCGTATTTTCCGCGGACAATATGATATTTAACACCCGGTAAATCTTTGACTCTGCCTCCGCGGACCATAACTAAAGAGTGCTCAGCGAGTTCATGACCAACCCCGGGAATATAGGCGGTAACTTCTTGTTTATTGGACAATCTTACACGAGCCACTTTTCTTAAAGCTGAGTTTGGTTTTTTAGGCGTCATGGTTTTAACTAACAATACGACTCCTTTTTTAAACGGGCTGATTATTTCCTTCATTTTTCTCTCACGGGCATTGAAATATTTTCTCAAAGCGGCCATGCGTTTTTTTCTTTTGAGGGGTTTTCTACCCATTCGTGCTAATTGATTTATGGTTGGCATATTATTTTTTAATCTCCACGCGGTCGGCGTAAACCGGAATTAAGCGTCCGATAATGACATTTTCTTTAAGTCCAACCAAATTATCTTCTTTTCCTGAGACGGCCGCATCAGCCAAAACATTTGTGGTTTCCTGAAACGATGCCGCGCTAAGCCATGATTCAGTATTAATGGCCGTTCTAATTAACCCTAATATTGTTTGATGAGCGGTTGCCGGATTACCCTTCTTTTCCTTAATTTCTTTATTGGTTTTTTCAAAACGCAACTTATCAACCAAATCTCCCGGCAAGAAAGTAGCGTCGCCTGAAGCAGCAATACGCACCTTATCGCTCATCTTACGGACAATAATCTCAAAATGTTTATCATGAATCGGAATACCTTGAGATTCATAAACCTTTTGCACTTCAGCGATTAAATATTCTTGAGCCGCCCGCATTCCCTTAACTTGCATGACTTCTTTAACATCTAAGGCTCCCGAGGCTAATTGTGTCCCCATCGCGACTAATTGACCATCGTCAACCCATAAAGTGGAAGCCAAAGGAATTAAATATTCTTTTTCTTCGGCCGGTTTTTTACCCGTCGCTGTAATTTTAATTTTCCAACCTTCATCAGTTTCGGCAACGGAAACTTTACCGTCAATTTCCGCTAAAGGCGAAAGAACTTTGGGAATTCTCATTTCCAGCAGCTGCTCAACTCTCGGCAAACCTTGAGTCACGTCCAAACCAACAATTCCTCCAGTATGTTTGGTTTTTAGGGTTAATTGCGTACCCGGCTCTCCAATGGATTGGGCGGCCATTACCCCAACCGGCGTCCCTATTTCAACAACTTTTTTATTGGAAAAATCCCAACCATAACATTTGATACAAACGCCGTAATCGGTGTTGCAGGTTAAAGCGGAACGCACCACGACTTCGTTAATTTGGTGTTCATCAACCAACTTGACGTTTGCTTCATTTAAAATTTCGCCTTTTTTCAAGATAACTTTCTTGGTTTTTGGATCTTTAATATCTCCGGCTAAATATCGGCCTAAAATTCTAGCCGGGAAAACTTTTTCACGGCCGCCTTCGCGGATAATCGTTAATCCTTCACTGGTGCCGCAATCATCTTGACGCACTAACCAATCATGAGCCACATCTACAAGTCTTCTGGTTAAATATCCGGCGTCAGAGGTTCTAATGGCCGTATCGGTTAACCCTTTTCGCGAACCTCGACCTGAAGTAATATACTCAAAAACCGATAATCCTTGTCTAAAATTTGATTTAGCCGGCAAATCAACGATTTTACCGGTCGGATCGGTAACCAAACCTCTCATGGCTGATAATTGTTTAATTTGTTCTTTAGTCGCTCTTGTACCTCCGGAATCTACTGACATTCTAACTGAAGATTCTGCGGGTATTGCATCCCAAGTAATATCGGCAACTTTTTCCGTCACTTCCATCCAAACTTCGCGGGAAAGCCTCTTTTTCTCTTCAAGAGTAATTAATCCTTGTTTATAATTATCTTCGATTTCCTTAACTCTTAATTCTCCACCTTTAATAATTTGGTCCTTTTCAGGAACAATAATACAATCAAACAAAGAGACCGATATTCCCGATATCGTTTCGTAGAAAAAGCCTAAATCCTTAAGACTGTCAATAAGTTTTGTGGTCTCTTCGCTCGAACATATCTGCAAAGAGCGCGACAAAAGCGCTTTAACTCCAGAGGATTTAATCGTTTCGTTCATAAATTGCAATTGAAGAGGCAAAATTTCGTTAAAAAGCAAACGGCCAACAGAAGTTCCCATTCTTTCGCCATTTACCTCAACAACAATCATTTCCCTTAAAAGGACCTTGCCTGATTGATAAGCTAAGATCGCTTCTTCTTTATTCGAAAAGATTTTTCTTTCTTCGTCGGTTTTATCGTCTTTTTTAATTGAAGTTAAATAATAAAGACCAACCACCATGTTTTTGTTAGGCACAACAATCGGCGAGCCGTCTGACGGCTTAAGCAAATTCTTTTCAGCCATCATCAAATTAATAGCTTCTTCTTTCGATTGTTCTGATAACGGAATATGAACAGCCATTTGATCGCCGTCAAAGTCAGCGTTATAGCCTGAACAAACGCACGGATGAAGCCTAATGGCGCTGCCTTCAATTAAAATGGGATAAAAGGCCTGAATGCCTAATTTATGCAAAGTAGGAGCGCGGTTAAGTAAAACCGGATGATTTCTGGTAATCTCTTCCAAGATATCAAAAACTTCCGGCGGTCTATGCTCAAGCATGTTTTTGGCGCTGCGGACGTTCGGAGCAATTCCTCTTAAGATCATTTCTCTTAAAACATATGGCTTAAACATTTCCAAAGCCATATCTTTAGGCAAACCGCATTGGGATAATTTTAACTCAGGACCAACAACGATAACGCTTCTTCCTGAATAATCAACCCGTTTTCCTAAGAGATTTTGGCGGAAACGGCCCTGTTTTCCGCGCAGCATGTCGGATAATGATCTCAAAACTTGAGTAGCTTTTCTCTTTTCTTTGGTACTTCTCGCGCTTGAATCAATTAAGGCATCTACCGCTTCCTGCAGCATTCTTTTTTCATTTCTCAAAATGATTTCCGGGGCTCCCAAAACCATTAAATGCTTTAAGCGGTTGTTGCGGTTAATCACTCTTCGATACAAATCATTAAGATCGGAAGTCGCGAATCTGCCGCCTGATAATTGAACCATCGGACGAAGATCCGGCGGAATTACCGGCAAGACTTTTAAAACCATCCAGGAAGGATTAATTTGATTATTATAAAGTCCCTCAACAACCTGCAATCTTTTAGCAGCCTTAATATGTCTTTGTCCGGTCGTTTTAATCACTTCTTCTTTAAGTTCATTAAAAGCTTTGCCTAAATCAAAGTTTTTCAAGGCTTCTTCCAAAGCTTCGGCGCCCATGGAAATTTTAAAAAACGACCCGGCGCCGTATTCGTCAAGTTTTAAGTATTCTTCCTCACTTATTAAGCTTAAATCTCTTAACGCTCGAACTTTATCAATTAAATTTTTATAAACTTCCTTGGCCCGTTCTTCTTCTAAAAATTGGTCGTCTTTAGCTCTTTGAATTTCCTGTTTGGTTTTAAGTTCGAATTCTTTTAAAGCTAAACTCAAGGTATCCTTGTCTTTAATTTCTTTTTTAATCCTAACTTCTTCTTTTTCAGCGTCTTTTTTTAAGTCAACAATTTTCCCTTCAACATCTTTTTTGACCTCGCTGATTTTTTCATTTGCCGCTTTTTCCAGCTTTTCCATGGCTTCTTTTTTACCTTGCTGATCAACGCCGGTTACCAAATACTGCGCAAAATAAATTATCTGCTCTAAAGCTCGCGGAGGAATATCCAAAACCAAGGAAAGTTTTGACGGCGCGCCTCTGAAAAACCAAATATGGGCGCAAGGCGCGGCTAAATCAATATGCCCCATTCGCTCTCTGCGGACACGAGACTGAGTCACTTCAACCCCGCATTTATCGCAAATAATTCCCTTATAACGGATTCTTTTGTATTTACCGCAATAACATTCCCAATCTTTGGTCGGACCGAAAATTTTCTCACAAAAAAGACCATCCTTTTCAGGCCTTAAAGTACGGTAATTAATTGTTTCCGGCTTTGTAACCTCTCCTCTTGACCAAGATTTAATATCCTCGCCGGAAGCTAGAGAAATTTTTAAACCGGTAAAATCAATGATATTTTTTAATTCCATTTTATTGTTCGTTTTTAGAACCCTCAACAACTTCTAAACCAAGAGGGTTCGCTTCATCGGCTGGTTTTTCCTCACCAGTTAAAACATCCGGTGATTGTACCTCATTTCCGCTCACAACTTCAAGCTCCATTGGACTTTTTTCGGCAATAATTTCCTGAGTATCAGCTAAAATTTCAGCGCCGGAGGCTTTAGCTAATTCTTTAGTCTCTTCACTAATCTTGCCTTCTTTATTTTCTTCTTCTTTTGCTTCAATAACTCCAATAGGATTTACCGATAAGCAAAGGCTATTAAGTTCTTTAACCAAAACTTTGAACGACTCCGGAATTGAGGCTTGCGGGATATCAGTCCCCTTAACAATAGCTTCAAAAGCCCGGCCGCGGCCGACAACATCATCTGATTTAATAGTTAGCATTTCCTGTAAAGTGTGAGCGGCTCTATGCGCTTCCAAGGCCCAAACTTCCATTTCTCCTAAGCGCTGACCGCCCATTTGCGCCTTTCCTCCAAGAGGCTGTTGAGTCACCAACGAATACGGTCCGGTCGAACGCGCGTGAGTCTTATCTTCGACCATGTGGATAAGTTTCATGATGTAGGCAACACCAACAACCACTTTTTGATCAATTGCCTCTCCGTTTCGGCCATCATATAACATAACTTTACCGTCATTTGGAAGACCGGCTTTAGCAAGTTCTTCAGAAATACGATCTTCAGAAATTTTTTCAAAAACCGGCAAAGCGTAAGTTTTTCCTAAAGTTAACCCGGCAATACCCAAAGAAGCTTCAAGCAATTGACCTAAATTCATTCTCGCCAAAACCGATAATGAAGAAATAATAATATCAACCGGCGTACCATCTGATAAATAAGGCATATCTTCTTGCGGAACGATTTTAGAAATAACTCCTTTATTTCCATGACGGCCGGCAATTTTATCTCCAACCATAATTTTTCTGATTTGCGCCACCTTAACGATAATTTTCTTATTGGAACCAGGTTCTAATTCGTCCCCTTTTTCCCGGTCTAGAACCGAAACGTCAATGACAATACCGCGTTCTCCGTGGGGCATGCGAAGGGAAGTATCACGCACTTCTCTCGCTTTTTCTCCAAAAATAGCCCGCAATAATCTTTCTTCCGCGGTTAATTCCGTTTCTCCTTTAGGCGCGATTTTCCCAACCAAAATATCATTAGGGTTAACTTCCGAACCAACGACAACAATGCCGTCGCTGCCCAAATGAATTAAATCTTGTTCAGCCACGTTAGGAATATCACGGGTAATTTCTTCCGGACCAAGTTTCGTATCAACCACCGCAGCCTCATGTTCTTCGATGGTAATGGAAGTCAAAACATCTTCTCTAACAATTCGGTTGGAAATAACGATCGCGTCTTCATAACCTAAACCTTCAAAAGCGCAGTAAGCGATTAAGAGATTTTGGCCTAAAGCGATTTCACCATTATCAGATGCAGGTCCGTCAATCAAAAGATCATCTTTCTTAACCAAGTCACCAACTTTTACCAAGGGTTTTTGGGTATAGCAAGTTGAACCGGGATTAGTCCGGACAAATTTGGTCATTAAGTAGGTTTCTTCTTTCCCGTTTAAAGAAATCATTTCCGCCGGCACGGCGTCTTGGGGTTTTTCTTTCAAAGTCACGACCACTTTTTCACCATCAATAAAGGTCACTTTGCCCTCATGTCTTGCCTTAACGATTCTTTTCATTCCTTCTGCCACAATTCTTTCCATACCCGTACCGACAATCGCAGCTTGAGGCTTAATTAAAGGAACGGCCTGTGTTTGCTGATTTGAACCCATAAGAGCGCGGTTGGCTTCATCATGAGCGATAAAGGGAATTAAGGAAGCTGACGTACCAACAACTTGACGCGGCAATAAGTCAATCAGCGAAATCAAATCCACACTGCCTTCGCCGAATTCACCTTTGTAGCGGTATGGAACCCATAAGTCAGTAATAAAACCCTCGTCATCAATGTTAACGGACGCGTGGGTAATATAATATTGTTCCTCATCGTCGGCGCACAAATATTGAATTTCGTCAGTTACCTTCATGCGTGTTTTGTTGTTTTTCACTACTTTTTCCACTTTTCGATAAGGAGTTTCCAAGAAACCGTATTCGTTAACCCGGGCGTATAAAGCCATATAAGTTACCAAACCGATATTTGGTCCTTCCGGAGACCGAATCGGACAAATACGTCCGTATTGGGAAGAATTGATATCGCGGATTGAGAATGAGGCTCGTTCGCGGGTAATACCACCGGGACCCATAACGGAAAAACGGCGGAGATTGTCAATTTCGGATAAGGGATTATGCTGATCCAAGATCGTCGAAAGCTGATTGGACCGGTAAAATTCATTCATTGAGGAAATAATCGGACGGGCATTAACTAAACCGGCAGGTGTGGCTAATTCGTCTGTTGAAATCAAACTCATTTTTTCCTTAATGGCGCGTTCCAGGCGTAATAGTCCGGGACGGTAGGCAATTTGAGAGACTAATTCACCAACTCTGCGGACTCTGCGGTTGGCTAAATGATCAATATCATCAGTTGAATCCTGACCGCACTGCAGCCCAATTAAATATGAAACTACCGCAATCATGTCTTCGAGTTTTAAAACCCAATTTTCTTCCGTGTTAGGAATTTCCAAGCCTAGTCGCTTATTAATTTTATAACGGCCGACATTGCCTAAATCATAACGGCGGCCGTCAAAAAACATGGCCGTCAATAAATCTTTGGCATTAGTCAAAATTGCCGGTTCTCCGGGTCTCATTTTGCGGTAAATTTCAACTAAGGCTTCTTCTTCACTTTTTGTGTTATCTTTCTCAAGAGAAACTAAAAGGTAATCTTTGGCCTGAGCATTTTTAGCAAATTTATCCAAAATATCTTCGTCGGTTGAAAGCCCCATGGCTCTTAAAAGCGTGGTTACCACGAATTTTTTCCGGCGGTCAATTCTAACGGAAATCACATTATTACGGGTCACAAAAAATTCCAACCATGAACCGCGGATTGGTCTGATTTCCGCGGCGTAAAGCATACGGCTGGTCGCCGGATCAACTTCTCCGGTAAAATAAGTACCGGGAGAACGGACTAATTGATTAACAACGACGCGGTCAATACCGTTAATAATAAAGGTACTTTCGTCAGTTAATTTGGGAATATCGCCTAAGAAAACTTCTTGGGTGACTTTTTTACCGGTTTGCTTGTTAATTAAGGTAGCCTCAACTCTTAAAGGCATATCGTAAGTCAAGCCTTTTTTCCGAGCTTCCGAAGGAGCTCTTGAAGGTTTGCCAAAAATGTAGTTGCCAAATTCCAAACTCCAATTATTGCCGGTAAAATCTTCAATCGGAGATATTTCTTTTAAAGCTTCGCCTATTCCGTCATCCAAAAACCATTGCCAAGATTCCCGCTGAACTTGGGTTAAGTCAAGTGGAGGTAGATTTTTATAGCTTTTTCCCCAATATTCTCGTATTTTTTTTTGGCTGTCAGACATTTATTTTGCGAACGACAAAAATTGGCGTACAACACAGTACGCCTACTACAATATAGACTCAGCTGTCTTTATACCATACTAAAACCCTGTCTGTCAAGACCCTTGACAAGGAACATCTTATTACCTACTATTAAAACTAATGAAAAGGTTCGTTTTATTCATTTTTCTCTGTCTTCTTTTAATCCCCGCAAACGTTTTTGCCAAACAAAACGAAAATCAAGGAATAAACGCCAGACCAACGGCTAAAATCACCATTCAGGCTCAAAAGCAAGAAGAAAATCGAACGCAAAAACGCGAGCAGAAAAAGGAAAATATCCGCAAGTATTTTACACAAATGAATGAAAGAATGGAAAGTTTAATCAAACGATTGGACGAATTGGTTTTACGGCTCGAATCGCGCATTGCGAAAATGAAAAGCGAAGGTGCTCAAGTTAAGGATGTTGAAAATCAACTAAAAACGATTGAATTAAAACTTGCCGAAGTTAAAAATAGTTTACCTCTCATCCAAGCCAAATTTGAGGAAATCCTCACTTCCGCTAATCCCAAAGAGTCTTTTAAGGATGCAAAAATTCTTATTGCCGACCTAAAAACCCAGTTAAAAGAAATTCATAAACTCTTGGTCCATCTCATCGGTGATGTTAAAGGTTTGCGTGTGGGTACGGAAAAATTAACACCAAAACCAACTAAAGATACGACAAATGATTAAAAAAGAAAATTATTTCATGCTTTTTTTAGCGGCAGTGGTGATTCTTTTGGCCGTTTTCCTTGGAAATCTTTTCGCCGCCAAAAACTCAACCTTAAAAAACCAAAACGGGACTAGCGTAACACAAATTAAAAACGATGATGTTTCTTCCATCGAGAAAGATCTCAATACCCTTAATTTTGCTAATATGGATAAAGAACTCTCAAATATTGACAAAGAACTCGTCGGCTTTTAACTGCCAATGCACAAACACACGATTATCGATTCCTTCGGTTTTGCCTTTGCGGGAATTTGGAAAGCAATGGAAACAAGCCGCAATTTAAAAATTCACCTTTTCGCAACAATTTTGGTTATTTTGGCCGGTTTATTGCTTCAAGTTTCTCCCACGGAATGGCTGATATTATTTCTTCTCATCGGCTTGGTAATTTCAGCAGAGATTATGAATTCAGCTATCGAGGAAGCCTGCAATGTTTACGACGAAAAATTAAATCTGCCGTACGGCACAACCAAAATTCCCCGCAATATGGCTGCCGGTGGTGTTTTAATTTTAGCCATGACAGCTGTTGTTGTTGGCCTCGCCATTTTTCTCCCAAAGATCGTTCTCTTGTTAAAGCTCTCATGAAGATTCTCATGAAGAAAAAATACTTCATTATTCTCGGCATTATTCTTTTAGTTCTTGCGACAACAGCTATCGGTATTTTTATTATTCAAAAATACCAAAAAGGGAAAATACCCTCAAGTAATCCTGATTCTCAAAACCAACAAACAGAACGCCTTGCTCCTCCTTCACAACCATCTCCAGTCGCAACCGGCATTTACAATATTCTCTTAATGGGTCAAGGGGATGTGAGCCACCCGGGCGGAGGCTTAACTGATTCAATCAATGTTCTTCATCTGGATACCGTACAAAAAAAGGCAAGTTTAATTTTTTTACCTCGTGATCTTTGGGTAACTAGTTCAGATGGGTCAATTAAAATGAAAATTAACGAGGCTTATTTTAAAGGCGGATTCCCTGAAGCTGAAAAAGTAGCCAGTGCCATTACGAATTTACCGATTCAATACGCGATTACGGTTGACTTTAACGGCTTTGCCCAGATTATTGACGCTCTCGGCGGAGTAGAAATCACCATTGAAAAAGCTTTTGACGATTATTTTTATCCGGTTAAAGGCAGAGAACTAGAACTTTGCGATAAATCGCCTGAAGAAGTCACGAGAGTTAACCAAACTTTATCCGGCTTTGAACTGGAAAAACAATTTACCTGCCGGTATGAGCATATTCATTTTGATGCGGGTACAACCAAAGTTAATGGCGCGACGGCTTTGAAATTTACGAGATCAAGACATTCGGCACAGGACGGTTCCGATTATGCCAGAGGCACACGTCAGCAAATAGTCTTAGAAGGAATCAAAAATAAATTAATCAGTCTTGAAACCTTAAAAAATATTGATAAATGGTTTAATAAATTTATTAAACTGGTTAAAACCGATCTCGATTTGGAATCAACCAAAGCCATTGCCGGTTTTATTGTTAGTCCAAAGGACTATCAAGTTTCCCAAGTCGTACCTTCGGAAAGCAATGTTTTAAAAGCCGGAAAAAGCTCTAGCGGTCAATTTATATTAATACCAAAAGCCGGAGATAATAACTGGAGCGAATTGCAGGATTTAATCAAAAAACAGTTATAGACGATACGCAAAGGATACTCCTTTACATACCGTTAAACCTTGTGAGGAATTAGACTGCCTTTGGGTTTTTCGAGGGTATCGCCAATTTAGCATTCGGCGTATATGCAAAAGATCAGTCAATACATCCTTTGTCTCTTCCTACCTATTTGGAGTTTAGATCAGCTCATAGGAAAAGCAGACAACCAGCCAAACTCATTCTAATGTTCTCAAGAACTTGAGAATGATAACGGAAAAAGGGGCAAAAATGGGAAAAACGAGGTTTAACCTCATTAAGGTTTCACTTCGTTTTATAGTCTTTAATTGCGATTAAAGACCAACCAATACTGTCGCTCGATTTTCGGTTATCCAGTTTGTTGAAAACAGGCGCAAGTAAAAGAAATAACTTTCTTAATAATTCAGGTAAGTTGAGTTCAATCGCATGGAAAATGATTAAAGCCGGACCGTCTTGAGACCAGATTTTTCTAATTTTCAGATCTGATTTCTGACAAAAATAACGTAAACCATCCTCAGTAAAACGATAATAATCTTTTGGGCAAGGATGAGAATGCCAATACTGAACTGTAGTTAACAAAAGAATTCCTTTTGGTTTTAGAACTCTGGCAATTTCTCCAAAAGCTTTCCCAGGTTCTTCCAAATGCTCCAAAACCATAAAAAGGGTGACTAAATCAAAACTTTGGTCGGGAAAAGGCAGTTTATGGGCGTTACCGACAATATCAACACCTTCACCGGGTTTAATGTCTAAAGTAGTTATCTCTCCTAAATCTCCAAGCATCTCTTTTCGATCGCGGAAACCACCGCCAATATCTAGAATTTTTAGTTTGTTACTTGGAATATTTTTTTTAGCTTCGCTAACCAAAAGTTTTATCTGGTTTTCCGGAGAAGAAAAATCGTGTTTTTGAACATATTTCCAAATATCCATTTTATTTAATTTTGTAATACGCCCCTCTGGTTTTAGCGGTTTTAATAATTAAATTTTTATCAGCAAGTTTTTTTAAATCGTATCTTAAGGTTCTTCCGGGAACAGCCATAAACCGTCTTTGAATTGAATCAAAAGGTATTAACGGGTGGTCTTTAATCAGATTATACAATTCTTCTTGACGCGGTGATAATAATAAATCAATTTCTGATTTTACCTGTTGGTCCATTTCGTTCTTAATCACTTCTGTCTCGTCTAAAAAAGCCTTAAGCATAAAAACTAAATATTCATTTGTATCTTTTAATCCCGTATCTAAAAAATAGTAATAATCGTTTTTGTGATTGTCCAAATACTCTTCGAAGGGAATATGAATTCCAAAATCATAGTTGCGGCTTTTTAAAACAGCGTAAACTAAAAGCCGGCCAACCCGACCGTTACCATCCAAAAACGGATGTATTTTTTCAAAAATTAAATGGGCAATCATGGTTGTGATTAGAGGGAATTTTTCGGTTTCAGAATTAACATATCGGAGTGTTTGACGCAGAAGTTCTTTGATTTCCGAAGCCGGCGGACAAAGATAGATAGCTACGCCAGCGGAATTAAAAATTGCTCCTGGTTCATGGCGCAAAGAACCTGTTGCCCCTAAATTTTCCATAACTTTTTGATGGATCTTCAAAATTGTGTTTATTTTAACTACCGAATCAACTTTAACGGTTTTTTCAATTAAATTAACTGCATCCAAAAGATTAAAAAGATCTTGTTTGTTTTCTCCGCTGGAACTATTCTCCGCTTGAGCCATCGTCAACTGACTGCCTTCGATTCGCGCCGAATAGAGGGAACTTTTTAAAGTCGCTAAATGCTTCATTCTTTCTTTTTGCGAATCGGGGATTTTTTGTGAAGAAATTAAAATCCGATTGACGTCAATTTTAACTAGAAGTTCTAAAATCTCGGGAGTAATAGTGTAGGAAGGCGGTATTTTCATGGTTTAAGATTACCACATTTTGCCAAATGTTGCCAGATCTTGCCGAATGTTGCCAAGAAGTTATGGACCCGTAGCAATTTGGCTGATTTTCCAAAGATCGTCTTCTTTTTCCAAAGTTATCCAACGGACATTTTCTCCCGTATTCCAACCATAATTGGGAATTGCAGCCTCTATTGCGCTCGGGAAAATTTCACCAATCGTTAATTGAACCCTGTAGATTTCCTCATCAGAATTTAATTTGGTAATACTGTTAACGGTAATTGATTTCAAGATGGAAAATTGTTTAAACCAGTTGCTTTTGACTTCATTATCCGGAATAATTTTTGAATGAAGAAGCTGAAGGGCTTCCTCAATTTTTTCACTATTTATTAAGCTGAAAAATTTCTCAATCGTTTCGTTTTGACTAAGTTTAATTAAAGCTTCTTCCGTTTTCGACGGCAAAGGAACGGAAACAACTTCGTTAACGCGGTCATTCGAAGGTAAAACCGACTTAAGGATAAAAAGACCTGCGGCAAAACTAAAGATGGTCAAAATCAGAATTATTTTTTTCATTATGGCAATAAATATTTTTGAATATTTTCGGCCTGCTCCGCATCAGTTCGAGCGTAATGAGTTGCTCCGTCTTTATCAGATAAATAAAACCAAAAATCCGATGAAAGAGGAGCAATAGCGGCTTCAATGGCTCCCAAACCCGGATTAGATATTGGGGCCGGCGGTAAACCTCGATTTAAATACGTATTGTAAGGAGATTTAATCGCCAAATCGCTTTTGGTTAAGTTTTTCGGCCACCAATCTTCGCACTTCACACTCTCTCGACTTTGGCTCGAGACTGTAGTTTGCACTTTGCACTTTGCACTTGCGATTGCGTATTGAACCGTAGCATCGGCCTGAAGCGGCCAATTGTTTTCCAAGCGTTTCCACAAAATTCCGGAAATGATTTTGCGGTCTTGGGAATTTCTGATTTCCCTTTCAATAATCGAAGCCATGATTAAGGTTTTTTTATCCACTTCTGAGACCTTCTTTTGAAAATTTTGGGTTAGGATATTAACAATTTTTTCCGCACCAGCTTCGCGGGGAATTAAATACGTATCGGGGAAAAGCTGACCTTCTAAATTTTTTGTTAATAATAAAAAATCATCTTCGTCAAAAGCGGTCAACCCTTGTGAACTTAATTTTTGAGCTATTTCTTCCCGTCTCCATCCCTCAAGAAGAGTGACCCAAATATCGAGAGTTCCTTTGGTTATATTTTGAGCAATCGTTGCCGGTGGACTTTGGGGGTTTAAACGAAAATCGCCGGCTTGAATTTTACTTATTGATTGCTGCTGCCAAGCGATAAAATGAAAAACTAAAGCCGAACGAATGAGACCTTCCTTTTCCAAACGATTAGCCACCAATGAAAAACTCTCGCCTTTATTGATTAGAAAAATTTTTGCTTGACAATTTTGAAGACAAGCAGGTGAACTAGCCCAAGAAAAATAAATGGCGCCACAAGAAACAAGAATAAAAATTAATAAACCCAAAACAATAACAGGAGTTATTTTTTTCACACTTCCTCAAAGAGGGCGCGACGATACTTCTTGGCTTTAAAGTCATGAATATAAATCCGGCCGCATTTACATAGAATCCTTTCACTATCGGCGTTTTGTTTCTCTTTTTTTCCTTTTTCCAATAATTCTCCGCAGCCAACACATTTTCCTTGGGAAAGAAGCCAAGCTTGGACCGGAGCAATAATTTGTTTAAACATAAATTTGGCTATCTAAGTAATTTTGCAAAATGATAGCAGCGGAAATCGCGTCTTCATCTTGCCTTTTAGACTTAGCTTCCTTCATTTTAGCAAGTGCGTCGTAGGTCGTCAAGGTTTCGTCAAAATATTCAATAGGAAGGTTGGTTATTGCCTTTAATTTCTCCCCAAAATCCTTAGCCATAACCTCTGATTGACCTTCAGAAACACCAATAATAATTTTTTCTATTTTCTCTTCCCGACAGAGTTTGTCAATTTCCAATTCGCAATTTGAAAATTCGACAATTTTTAAAGGTTCTGCCAAAATTCCCTCGGCTATGGCCAAGCCGATTTTTCTTTTCCCAAAATCAATACCTAAATACTTCATCTTTAAATTTTAACTAACTTTGCCCTAACAACCAAACGCCTTAAATAAGTTCCGGGCGGAACACAAGTAATTAATGATATAAAAGAGTCATCGTAACGCTGTTCCAAAACAGATATGTCAGTAGGTTTAACTTCCACCCTTTCCATCACCAGATAACGGTAGCGCATACCGTCAAAATCAACAAAAATTTCGTCGTTATTTTTTAAGGTCGACAAGGTTGTAAAAATGGTCGAGTAATTTTTAGGATTGTAAAATTGGGGCAAAACCGAATGTCCATAAATCACGGTGTTGCCAAATTGACCGGGATAAACCGTACCTTCATACTGAATTAAACTTTTTTTTAAATCTAACCCGCCAACCTCAACCACGGCATTTTCAATTTTTAGTTTAGGAATTGACAGATTGTAATGGGTAATTTTTGAAGGCAATGGGCTAAGTTTCGGCGCTGTCGGAAACCAAACCGTCGGGTTGGTGAAATCTGGTTCGTTTGGAGATTTAGAATCTTGCCCTAAAACAGCCTGATCGCTAATCGGTCTTTTTATCGGTTCCATTTTAGGCGAAACTAAAAACTGATAAAAGAAAATCGGCCCAACGGCAGAAACTACCAGCAGTAATCCCGCCAAAACCAAAACTAAAGACGGCCATGTTATTTTTTGCCTGACAACCGGATTTTTTTTAACGTAAAGATAGCGCATTTTTACTTACTTCTAACTTCAAGACTGATTCGCTTTTCCTGCCGCGGCAAAACTCCCAAAAAACCGGGCAGTTCGGGGACAATATTAATTTGGGAATCAGCGTATCCGCCTAAAGTCGATAAATAACTCTTAGCGACATTCGGGTATTTCCCTTTTATGTTTGTCAAGACATCAGTAATTTCTATTTTTGGCAGTAAATTGGTTTTAACATAAACTTTAAATTCCAAACTGCCATCGGTATTTTTCTTTTTAAGTTCAAACCGTGTTGTTGTTTCTTCTTTTTTAAAGGAATAGCCGCTGGGAATCGACGAAGCCATTAGCTGACCAACCAAAGAAGATAAATCATCGTTTTTATAAACAACGCCCGAAACTTTTACCCCTAACTTTAAAGAGACGGCTTGCGCCTCTTCTCCAACTTTATAATCAAAGTTTGTTGATTCTGCTTGCCCGGCAACGCTTTCGCTGATTAAACTACTGCCTTCAGGTACTGTCAATCCTAATTCGGTTTTCCCCCGCTCAGTTAAACTTTGGTTCAATTTATCAGTTAAGTTTTTCTGATCCGAAGCCGAAACGGCTTGTATTTGACGGCTTGAACCTCCGGAAAAAGCCGAATCATTTTTGGCTAAAAACGAAGATAAGGGTTGGTCCTTAAGACTAAATTGTGAATTGGCAGCTAAATTATATTGGGATCCGATATCAATGGCGGTTACTTCTGTTTTACTTTCCCCCCACTTGTCAACCCCGCTTGATAAATCCGGAGTTTTTGAGGCTATGGTTGTCTCTAAATCCAAGGAAAATTTTAAATTTCCCGGACCAACTAAAATTATGCCGGCCGGAAAAACTTTTCGGCTATCAGTCCGATTATAAAGCGTCACCGAACCCTTGCTTTTTTCTCCAATCGTTTTTTCTCCGGTTGTTTGGGCAGTATCTTCACCCGTTACTTTTGATTCAATCAGCCTGCCGGGCAAAATATTATTTTGTAAATCTACCGCCTCCTGATTAGGATCAATAACCAAATTAAAATCCTTTTCCTGGGTTTGCGGCTGAACATAAAGGGTTACGGTCGCCTTGGGGAAATACCAACTAAAGGCCAAAACGCCTCCGGCAAGCAAAAATAAAAGTAAAACAATCGTTAAACCAACAAGAGGCATTTTTTTAGAAAAACTTGGCAGGACGGGTAATGAGAATGAAGATAATTTCGGTAAATTAAAATTTATTTTGGGATTTTCGAGAGGCATAGTTTCGGGAAACACTTCTGGTTTAAAATCGGGAAAATCGGTTTTGATTTCTTCTTTAACCTCTTCCAGAATTGCCTCTATTGGCGTTTCCGGTTCAATTTCGCCTGCCAAATCCTGCTCTTCGGCAATATCGCGGCCTTTAATAAAGCCAAAATTCGCTTTTTCGGTAGATTCTGTCGCTGCCGGCAAGGGTTCCGGTTCTTCAATAATTAGAGCTTGCTCCGTTTTTTCCGGCATTACAGAATTGACTGCGGTTACGGTTATCCCCAAGCTTTTTGCGACTTCCTTTCCTCCGGAAAGGGCGATGGCCGTGATGTCAAAATCGTAAGGCAATATTTCAATTTTTGGCAAATGGAAAAAAGGCAATTTTTTATTTTCGGGAAGGGGTGTTTGCCAAAGAAAGGATGTTAAAATCTGTCTAGCCTCTTCCATATCCTGACCATTAAATAAAAGCATGCGTGAAGGCAAACTATTCAATTCCTCAAAACGCAACAATCCCTCATAAACATCCGCGCCTAAATTTTCACTTCTCACGACAGTTTCAACCCCGCGGATTTTTCCGGCTTCCACCAAAGCGATATTAACTAATTTCTTCCAAGGATTAATTAAAATGACTGTTCCGGGCATCCCTTCAACATCCTCTAGATGATGATTTAGAGCATCGAACGTGGACACGAAGCCAACGGGTTTCAACTCAAGCTTATCGCAGAAATATTGCACTAAAGTCAACTTTTCCGGTTTTATTTTTGCCTCGCTTGACCAATTTTCCGGAAGTCCTAAGACAACTTTTGACGGTTCTTCTCCTTCAATAGAAAAACTTTGAAAAGCGCTGGCTAAACTTTTATCAACAGCGATTGTTAATTCCTCTTCTGTGCCTTCCCAAAATTCCGTTGAGCCCAAAGCCATAACCTTGGTTTTTTCTTCGCTGACAGTCCAAATAGCGCTTTTGACGCCTTCATCCCAAACTTGAACAGCCAATAAATATTCTTCCTTCGGCTTTTCCGTTTTTGGTGTAATTTTTTCAAATATTTCAGGCAGTTCCATAATTTTTTATTCCAAAATAGCGTATAGACGACGAATCCCAGCCCCGGCGGACTCTTCTTTTATTATTTTAAACTTCCCTAATGTCCCTGTAAAGTCAACATGAGGACCGCCGCAAACTTCGCGAGAGAAATCGCCAATCGAATAAACCTTGACTTGATCTTGATAACGATCAGAAAAAACAGCGTTCGCATGGCTTTTCTTGGCGTCTTCTAAAGACATCGTCTCCATGGTTACGGGTAAGTTTTCCTGAATTTTTTCTTTTACTAATTCCTCTACTTTTTTAATCTGTTCTTCCGATAATTTTTCCGGATTAGGAAAATCAAAACGCAAACGTTCACCGGTAATATTTGAACCTTTCTGACAAACATGCTCACCCAAAACTTGCCGAAGAGCAGCATTTAACAGGTGGGTTGCCGTATGGTATTTAGTCACGACTTCAGAACTATCTACCAATCCCCCTTTAAACATCCCTGCCGAAGCGGTTCTTGAAAGATCTGCGTGAGATTTTTTACCTTCTTCGAATTGACGCATATCAAAATCAGTGAACTCAATTCCGCGATCTTTTAATAATTCTATTGTTAACTCTAAAGGGTAGCCGTAAGATTGAAATAAATTAAAAACTGCCAATCCTAAATTTTCATTGTCTTTAATTGATTTATCGAGTTGGTTTAAACCTCTTTCTAGTGTCACCCTGAATTTACGAACTTCCAGACTGACTACATCTCCAATTTTCTTAGTATCGTCTTCACTGAAATATTCTTTAAATACAGTTATTACAGATCTGACTAAAGATTGGAAAAATTTACTGTCGGATGCCTGTTTGTTTAGTAAATAGGCTTTAGTAGCAACTCGACGCAAAAGCCTTCTTAAAATATAATCCTGCTGTTTATTGCCCGGCATGACACCATCTTTTATCAAAAAAACTGATGCTTTTATATGATCAGTAATAATTCTAAATTCTTTTTTGTTATTCTCATATTTTTGACCTGATAATTCCTCTAATTTTTGAATTATAGGCAAAAATAAATCAGTTTGATAATCATCAACAAATCCGTTTAAAACAGCTAAGGTTCTTTCTAGACCCATGCCAGTATCAACATTTTTTTGTTTTAAGGGTTCGTAAGTTCCGTCATCTTTTTTATTAAATTCCATAAAAACATCATTCCAGATTTCAACCCAATTTTTGTCTTCGGGATCAAAAACCGCCGGAGCTTTGTCCTTACCTGTCCAATAAAACATTTCCGAATCCGGACCACACGGTCCCGTTAAACCAACTGGACCCCACCAATTATTTTTCTTCGGTAATTTCGCGATCCTTTTTTCAGCAATTCCCAAACCAAGCCAAAGGTCAAAAGATTCCTGATCAAAAAGGGCATCGGAATCACCGGCAAAAATACTGACCGCTAATTTTTCGATAGGGATACCCAACCACTTTTTATCGGTTAAAAATTCAAGGCTCCAAGGAATCATTTCTTTTTTAAAATAGTCACCTAGGGACCAATTGCCCAGCATTTCAAAAAAAGTGTGATGGACATTATTACCAACCTCGTCAATATCATCGGTTCTTAAACATTTTTGGACACTAACCAATCTTTTTCCTAAAGGATGAGCCTCGCCTAGAAGATAAGGAACTAAAGGGTGCATGCCCGCGCTGGTAAATAAAGCTGTGGTATCGTTTTCGGGAATTAAAGAAGCGCTGGGGATCAATTTATGTCCTTTGGAAATAAAAAAATCAAAATATTTTTGACGGAGTTCACTGGCTTTCATGAGGCAAATTATACTCTTTACTTTAATTTTTTGCCAGCCTTAAGGAAGAAACGGCGGAGTGATTTTTTACCCGATTTTTCGACTTCTTCAATTTTATCGCCGGCAATTTCACTAACTTCAGAAGCTACTTCCTCAATTTTTTCACCGGCTTCATTTCCAACCTCTTTTGCGGTTTTTAAAGCTTCTTTACTTTTTCTTTTCAGAAACGCGCGGATTTCTTTGCCGTCTTCACCGCCTAAAAATAAAGCGATTCCGGCGCCGATAACGCTGCCGAGCATTAAACCGGCTAAAAAGCCTTCAGTTTCGTGATTTTTTGGTTCTTCGTTAGGCATTTTTCCCTTTCTTTGCCGCAACCTCTTCATCATCTCCCCCAAACTTATCGGCTAATATTTTAACGATGTTGGCGCTATCTTTAAGACCTGTTAAAAATCCGGAAAAGCCGGCTATGGGCTTGGCAATAGATTCGGTAATTAAACCGGAATCGTCAAGAATTTTATTGGTTTTCTTAACTGTCTGACGCAGTTCCCTTAAAATGAAGAAAACTTCCACGCCAACTAAAGTTAAAATCGCCGTTAAAACCATCACGACTATAATCAGAAGTATTTGGGCAGAATCCATATTAATTATTTAAACTTTTTCTTACCTTTCTGTCAAGAGAGAGAAAACCTCCTAGAGAATACTCCTTAGAGAATACTTATGGCTCAAAAAAAACTTCACGGGTTTCCATTACTTTTTTACCGCGGCGCGAGATGGCCTCGACCTGAATGCGGTTTCCGCCGGAGAGCAAACTAACATTTTTTTCAAAAGATCCGTCTCCCGAAACTACTGCCATTTCGTTATTAACCAAAACGATATTGTCAATATTCGTTTTGCCAACCACTTTTATTTTATCAATTTGTACTCTCTCGCCTTCTTGAGGTTTTGTAATGGTTAAGGATGGGTTGCCTAAAAAACCTAAAAATTGGGAAGCAAAATAGATAATAATCCCTAAAAACAAGGTGGCTAAAGAGATGATAACGGTAATCTTTGGCGTCCAAGTGATTTTTGGCGTATTTAACGGTTCATAAACTCCTCGAGGTACAATTTGACCCTTTTTATCTTCAATAAAATCCCGCCGGAAAATGGCTAAAACGCCTAGAGAAGGCAGACCTAAATACTCCGCGTAGTTTTTAATGAAACCCTTAACGATTGTCCCTTCGGCAATATTGGCAAATTCGTTTTTTTCTAAGTAAGATAAAGCCCGTTCTTTAATTTTTGTCGCTTTCTCAATTTCCAATAAAGACAAACCCTTTTTTTCTCTCGTCTCTTTTAAAATTTCACCAACAGTTTTCATGAGGTAATATCATTTGGAAGACCGCTTACTTCTTGAGGATTGCGGTTTAAAATATCTCTTGCCTTGCTGCCATCCGGAGGACCGACAATGCCGGCTTCCTCCATTTGGTCAAGAATTTTTGCCGCTCGAGCGTAACCAATCGAAAGTTTGCGCTGTAAAAGTGATGAACTGGCTTTATCGTATTGGCAAACTATTTGTACGGCTTGGGAAAATAAAGGATCGCGATCGCCGTCAGCAGCGTGACCACCACGTGAACCAATGGTCACCGGTGTTGTTGTTACTTCCTCGGTGTATGAAGGCGCCGCTTTAGCCTTTAAAAACGTAATCAACCGACTGATTTCCGCGTCGGAAACAAACGCACCCTGTATGCGTGTTGGTCTGGCCTGATCCGGAGGAACATAAAGCATATCCCCGCGCCCTAACAATTTTTCCGCTCCGACTTGATCAATAATTACCCGCGAATCAATCTGTGAGGAAACGGCAAAAGAAATCCGGCAAGGAATATTGGCTTTAATTAGACCGGTTAAAACATCTACGGAAGGACGCTGCGTGGAAATCACTAAATGAATGCCTGTTGCCCTAGCCATTTGGGCAATCCGGCAAATCATGTCTTCAACCTCAACCGGAGCGAAAAGCATAATGTCAGCCAATTCATCAATTAAAATAATGATGTAGGGTATGGCGGAAAATCCTGCCAACTCATTAAAAGCGTCAACGTTGCGCACACCGACTTCAGCGAATTGTTTATAGCGTTTCTCCATTTCCGCCGAAGCCCATTTTAAAGCCGAAATAACTTTTTCCGGTTCCACAATTACCGGAGACAGTAAATGAGGAATGCCGTTATATTGGGTCATTTCCACTCTCTTAGGATCAACCATGATAAAGCGGACTTCGTCCGGGCTGGCTCTAAACAAAATGGAGGCGATGAAAGCGTTCAATTGGACGGTTTTACCGGAACCGGTTGCCCCGGCAATCAAAATATGAGGCATGCGGGCAATATCGGCTATTTTTGCCTGCCCGGAAACATCCAAACCCAAAGCTACGGCCAATTTACTTTTAGAGTTTTTCAAAACATCAGATTCCAACATTTTTTTCAAGGTCACAAATTCCGGTGTTCGGTTAGGCAGTTCGATGCCAACTTGAGACTTACCCGGAATCGGAGCTTCAATACGTATCATTCCTTGAGGAGCAGCTAAAGCTAAGGCTAAATCATTAGAAAGGGCGGTAATTTTTGATAATTTTGTACCGGAAGCAACCTGTAAAGCATACTGAGTTACGGCTGGTCCGGGGTTGGCATCAACAACACGGGCGGAAATGCCAAAGGATTCAAGCGTGTCTTCGATAATCGCGGCGTTTTGATTAACATTGCCCCGATCGGCTTTACCGCCGGCGGTATCCGACAATAAGCTTAAGGGCGGATATTCCCAGATTTTTGATTGGGTTAAATTCGTTTGCGGATTAAATTCACTTGCTAAGGTTGTTTTTGGTTCATTAGCGGGTTTAGCTGAAGTTTGCTCATTATTTGCCTGCGGACGAATTTTTTCCTCAAAAGATTTTTGCTCTAACATTCTCGGCACGGCCGGGTTTTTGCGCATAACAATGTAATTGCGGATTTTTTTAAATAAATCCGCCACGGAAATCACCACTTGGTCAATTGAAGTGTTAAAAAGAACAATCAGTCCGATTAAAACGCCGCCGATTAAGACTAAAATGGCTCCCGGAGAAGTAATCATCCCCACTATGCCAGACCAAATTTCCCTTCCAATCAAACCGGCCTTTGACAAACCCGATAATGATAAAGTTAAGAGAATACTACCGACTAAAACGTGAGGTTCATTAATCGGTGTTTTAAAACGGGTTAACATCAAACCACAGGTCACAAACACAAAAGGCAAGAAAATTATTACCCACCCAAAAGTCTGTATTAAATAGTAATTTAACTTAATAAGAAGAGGACCTTGACGCAAAAACGAAATCATCACGAGTCCTGCCAGCGCAAAAAACAAAACACTGCCAACGGAAAAAAGAGTGGCCTTTTTCAGTTTAACTTTAAAAGAACGGCGCAGAAGCCGTTTTGAGGAAATACCCGATGGTAAACTAGGCAGCATCATATACTTTTACATTATATCAAACTTTGAGGATCTGAGTTAAAACCATGGGTCTTCGGCCGGTTTCCTCGAAGAAAAATTTTTCCAAAGTCATTTGAATATCTCTCTCAATGAAACGTAAATCCATTTTTTTGTTTTTCCATTGATTAATAACCTTTTTAATCACCTCTTTTGTTTCTGTCATTAAAAGATTGGCTTCTTTAACGTAAACAAAACCGCGGGTCACGATTTCCGGATCGCCGGATAGCTGGAAAGTTGATTGGTCAATGGCAATAACAACAACAACCATTCCTTCCTTGGATAAAATCTCCCGATCGCGCAAAACCACGTTGCCAACGTCGCCAACTCCTAAAGCATCAACCATCACCGTCTTTGTTTGCACTCTTTCTTTTAAATCCAAAATACCGTCTTTAGAAAATTTAATGACTTGATTGTCATCAGGAATAATCACTTGGTTTTTTTGATAACCTAAACCCATGGCGATTTTGCGGTAAGCAATCATGTGGCGGTAATTACCGCCAATCGGAACCAGATAAATAGGTCTCGTTAACTCAATTAATTTTTTCAAATCACTGGAAGCGCCGTGACCGGAAACATGAACATCGGAAGTTGTGTCAGAATAAGAAACTTCTCCGCCTTGGCGCATGATTTCATCAATCAAAGCGTAGACGGTTGTTTCATTGCCCGGAATTGCATCAGTTGAAAAAACAATTTTATCAGAAGGCGCAATTTTAATTTCTCTTTCACCGGTGACAATTTTTTCTAAAGCCGATCCGTGTTGACCTTGACTGCCGGCAACGAGAAAACAGAGCTTTTCCGCCGGCAATTTACTGGCTTCTTTAACCGAAATGAATAATTCTTTAGGATACTTTAAATAACCAAGCTTTAAGGCTAAATCAATATTTTTTTCAACGGACCTGCCTACTGGAATTACTTTCCGCCCATGCCTTTGAGCAACATCAATGGCTTGTTTAAAACGGGAAATATTAGAAGACATTGTCGTCACAAAAAATCTTCCTTGACAGGTATTTATCTCCCTTTCAAACATTTCTTCCAATTTCGTCTCAGAAGGAGTAAATCCGGGCCGTTCCGCCCGTAAACAATCTGATAATAAACAAAAAACTCCCCGCCGGCCGATTTCCGCAATAAAATTTTGATCAGTCGGCTTGCCGGTAACCGGAGTTAAATCAAGTTTAAAATCAGCCGCATGATAAAAAATTCCCAAAGGAGTACTAATCACAACATGCATGGTTTCCGGAATTGAATGAGTCACTTCCACAAATTCCGCCTGAAAATTGCCTAAAGTAATTTTTGATTTTGAATCGACTTCGATAAAATTAGCGTGAAGATTTAATTCACTTATTTTTGCGTTCGCCAAAGCTAACGCCCAACGCGAACCATAAATGGGAATATTGCCTAATTTTGGCAGAATATACGGTAAAGCCCCGATATGATCATCATGACCATGGGAAATGATTAAACCGCGGATTTTCTCCCTCTTTGATAAGAGGTAAGAAATATCCGGAACCAACAAATCCACTCCATGCATTTCTTCCGTCGGAAAACCAATACCGCAATCAATCAGTAAAATATCGTTTTCGGTTTCATAAACGAACATGTTGCTGGTAACGTTGCCGAAACCTCCTAAAGAAATAATTTTTAAATAATCCATAATTTTTATTACCAAGAAGGCAAGAAATCCTTAATATTCTCACCCGTTAAAACAAATTTTTCGCCTTTTTTCTCAACAATTAATTTCGCCACCTTGCGGCAAATCCCGTTAATAGTCCGCTCCAAAGTTCTAATGCCGGCGTCATAGCCAAGCGGGCGGACAATTAAAGGCCAAACGCTTTCTTCAATGACCAAATTTCCAATACTTAACCCCGCTTCCTCTAAAATTTTGGGGAGAATAAAGTCTTTAGCAATGGTCGTTTTTTCCTCATCCGTATATGAAGGCATCATCATCGGTTCCAAACGGTCCAAAACAGCGGTTGAGATATGAGTCGTGTTATTAGCTGTCGCGATAAAAAGAACTTCTGATAAATCAAAAGGGTAATCTAAATAATAATCAGTAAAAGCCATATTTTGTTCAGGATCTAATAACTCAACCAAAACCCCCATAATCGTCGCCCTAGCTTCATCAACCACCCTATCAATTTCGTCTAATAAGATAACCGGATTCTTAGTTCCGGCCCTTTTAAGAGCTTTAATTACTTGCCCGGGTTCGCTTTCGGGATGAATTCTTGACTGTCCCCTTAAATAAGCCGGATCCCCTAAACCGCCGAAGGGAATTCTTTCAAATTTCCTTCCCATGCTTTGGGCAATTGAAGAAGCAATGGTGGTTTTTCCCGTACCGGCTAAACCGACAAAACAAAGAATCGGCGCCCGCATTAAATGCGGATTATTGCCTTGCCCCGCTTTTTCTTTTTTTAATTTTAAAACGGATAAATATTCCAAAATCCTTTGTTTAATTGAATCAAGACCGTAATGATTTTGGTTTAGGATTTTTCCGGCGTACTCTAAATCCAAAACATCATCGCTTCTTTTATCCCACGGCAGACTAATAGCCCAATCAAGATAAGAAGAAACGCGAACAAATTCCTGAGAATACCCGCTCGTAGAAGACAATTTTTCTAAGCGGGTGATTTCTTCTTCTAATTTTAATTTTAATTCCGGAGGTAAATTGACTGATGTTAGTGAGTTTCTTAAATTCGCAATTTCTTCGGAAAAGTTTACATCTGACATTTTGGCAGTCCTTACTTAATAATCTTAACAAAGAGGAAGGAAAATTACCAGCTAGGTAATTTCTTGGGTCTAAAAGGACGGTCCGGAACTTGGGACCGGTTTTGCATCGGCGGTCTTGAAGGTCTCATTTCACGCGGTTTATCGCTATCCAAAAGCATAGTAAGATTAATTCTTTTTAAATCGTCAATTTCAACCACTTTAACTTTAACTTTTTGACCGATCGAGACAATTTCTTCGGGATTATTGACAAATCCTTGAGCCATTTGGGAAACATGAACTAAACCGTCTTTGCCGGGCAAAATTTCCACAAAAGCGCCGAAAGGCTGTATTCTTTTGACGGTTCCGTCATAAATTTCTCCGGGTTTTACTTCTTTCGTTAAACCGGTTACGAGATCAACGGCTTTTTGCACTGACACATCATCGCTTCCGGAAATATTCACGCTACCGTCATCATCAACTTCAACCATCGCGCCTGTTTCGGCAATAATACGGCGGATCATTTTTCCTCCCGGTCCGATAACTTCGCCGATTTTTTCCGGATCAATTTTAATAATCGTCACTCTTGGCGCGTATTGGGATAATTTTTCCCGGGGGGCGCTAAGACACTCGTTCATCTTATCCAAAATAAACATCCGGGCAACCTTGGCTTTTTCCAAAGTTTCTTTAATTTGGTTTTCCGTTAAGCCGCCAATTTTTGAATCCATTTGGATAGCGGTCATGCCTTTTCTTGTTCCGGTAATTTTAAAGTCCATATCGCCGTTAAAATCTTCAAGACCGGCAATATCCGTTAAAATTAAATATTTGTCGCTGTCTTCCTCCGTCATTAATCCCATGGCAATGCCGGAAACCATATCAGTAATCGGCACGCCGGCATCCATTAGAGCCAAAGTTGAAGCGCAAGTTGACGCCATAGATGTTGAACCATTGGATGACAAAACTTCGGAAACCAAACGGATAGTATAAGGAAATTTATCAGATGGAGGAATAACCGGTTCTAAAGCTTTTTCCGCTAAAGCCCCATGGCCAATTTCTCGACGTCCCGTACCGGTCATCCGGCCTACCTCACCCGAAGCAAAAGGGGCCATGCTGTAATGATGCAAATATCTTTTGGAAACTTCCCCTTCAGCGCTCTCAATCAATTGTTCTAAGGACGGACTGGCTAAAGTGGCTGCGGTTAAAACTTGAGATTGACCGCGGGTAAAAAGAGCCGAACCGTGAGTTCTTGGCAATAAACCAACTTCCATGCTTAAAGGTCTTATTTCATCAATTTTGCGGCCGTCATATCTGTTTCCAGCCAAGGTTTCTTTGCGAACCACTTTTTTAAAGACTTCATCAAAAGCTTTAGCGGCATTTTTCCGTTCTTCTTCAGGAAACGATTCAACAATCGCCGTTTTTGTTTCCACAAAATCACCTTTATAAAACAAAAGATCTTTATTTTTAATAATCTCTTTTTCAATCTTGCCAAAAAAAGCATGATCAACCTCTTTTTTCTCCACGGCTTTTTTCTCTTTTCCGACTTCTTTTGTGAAATCAGTGATTAAGTCCATAATTAAGGTGCAGTCCTTACGGCCAAAACTAATGGCTTCTAGAAATTTTTCTTCGGCTACTTGTTTGGCCCCGGCTTCAATCATGTCCACTTTATCTTTAGAACAAGAAATTATTAAATCCAAATCTGAAGCCGCGTTTTCCGAGTTGGTCGGATTAATAAAATAATTAGACTCTTTCATTCCAACCCGAACCGTGGCCAAAGGTCCGTTCCAGGCAATATGGGAAATGCTTAAAGCTGCTGAAGCCCCAATAACCGACAAAATATCAGGGTTGTTTTCCGTGTCAACGGACAAAACCGTAATCACGACTTGAACTTCATTGTAATAATCTTTATGGAAAAGCGGTCTGATGGAGCGGTCAACAAGACGGCCGATTAAAATGGCGTCATCGGAAGGCCGGCCTTCGCGTTTAACCCAGCGGGACCCTTTAATTCTGCCTCCGGCGTAAAGTCTTTCCACATATTCAACAAACAAAGGAAGAAAATTCTGGTCTTCTTTTTTTATCCCTTCAACAACCGTAACCAAAACTTCCGTATCGCCATAGCGGACCAAAACAGCCGCGTCCGCCTGCATGGCAAAACCGCCGGTTTCAAGACTTAAGGTACGGCCGCCGATTTCAATTGTTTTTTTGGTACTTGTCATTATTTTTCAATTACGAAGTTATTTGGCTAAATTGAGGCTTTCGATCACCTTTTTGTAGCGGTCTTCGTCTTTTTTTAATAAGTAGGATAAAAGTCTTCTTCTCTTGGAAACCATGGATAAAAGTCCTTTTCGCGAATGAACATCTTTTTTATGGTCTTTAAGATGTTCGGCTAATTTTTTAATTTTTTCCGAAAGTAAGGCAACCTGGACTTCGGGACTACCGGTATCGCCGGTAACGGTTGCAAATTTCTCAATAATTTTTTTCTTTTCGTCAATTGATAACATTGTTTTTTTACATTATAGCAAGATTAGGGCTTATTTCGCAAGGTAGAAAATTATCTTTAGGAAATGGTTGATCCTTTATAGATTTTAGGTTCCATCCAGTCAGAAGGCGGCTCTTCAATCGGAGGCGCTTGATTTACAACCGTTTTCCCCACTTTTAAACAAATAGAAGCTGCTTCAAAAGTTTCAGCCCTGACCTTTTGATCCTGAAAATTATTGGTTCCAGCCTTAAGTCCTTGTAATAAATTATTAGCCACATCTTCATCCAAAGGCATGGTTAAACCATTGATAACCGCGACCGTCATCTCCGATAAGGTTGAAGCTAGAGGATCAACAATATTTAACCGGCCGAAATTGGCGTTTTGATCGCTATTGTCAAGGTTAATAATGGGTTTTTGGTTAAATAAATCCTGATTTTCCGTTACAAGCTTTCCTAAATCTTCAAGTTTTTTAACACCAATTGTAATAATTAAATCTCCTTGGGCTTGAGCGCCGGAAAAAGAAATTTGCTCTTTATTAATCGCCGGGGTATCTTTTTTAGGAATAATGACCACGCTTAAGTTTTGACCATCATCGGTTGTCGAAACCGTTTCAATCTCGGCAATGGGAGCGTTTATTTTGAGAATTAAATTCCTGCCTTCAAGTTTATCGGAAATTTTATCCAAACCAACTAAATGTGACAAACCAACCGTCATAGGTTCCGGAGCCACAATATTGACGCTTTTACCATTTTTGGTTAAAACCAAATACAAAGAAAGACCAGAGGCAACTTGATCAAAATTTACGCCTTTAGGCAAGCAAATTAAAATATTATTAGAAGGTCCTATTAACCTTTGAATTTCGGAGTAAGGATAATTGATGTTCATGATACTTTCGGAGCAGATTTGACTGATACTAGCACATCACCTTCTTTAAAGTCAAGATCGCTGGTAAAAGAGGCGCCGAATTCATCCCCAATGTTGGCTTCGCGGATATCTGTTTTTTGATGCTTCATTAAAGCCAATCTCATTTTGCCGATTTCATTAACTCCCCGCTTAAGAAGCAGATTATCGGTCATATTAATTCTGCCCTGCAGAACGCGGCAACCGGCAATTTTCCCTTTTCCCGAACCAAAAATTTGGATAATCTCGGCTTGTCCTTGAATTTCCGGTTCTAAAAGTTCCTTGGCGTCTCCGGCGGCAATTTTTTCCAAATCTTCAATTAATTCATAAATAATATTGTAAGTTTTGACGCTGACTTTTTCGCTTTCCGCCAATTTTAATACCGAACCCGGGCATTTGACATTAAATCCGACAACTTTTGCCTTAAAAGTAACGCCCGATAAAATAACTGATTCGGTAATTTCGCCAACTTCGCTGTAAATCACAAAAATCTGGTCGGATAAACAATTTTTTATAGCTTCAATCGAGCCGAGATTATCGGCGCACAAAATAACCATCAGTTTATCTTTAGCGCTTTCGGGAATTTCAATTTTCTTTACGATCTTATCCATTTGAATTCCATTATCGGCATTGCTTTTAATGGTTTCGCCAACCGGAGGAATATTTAAAAATCCCGTCACTTCAACCGGTTGTCCGGGAACTGCCTCGGCAAGATTCTTCCCTTTATCGCTAACAAGACCCCTGACTTTGGAGATTAAACCGCCGGCGATAATTTGGTCGCCAATTTTAAGAATCCCGTTTTTGACAATGACGGTTGCCGCGGGTCCGGCCTTAGTTAATTTTGACTCAATAACCACGGCTTCCAATTCATCATCTGGGCTTGCCTTTTTTTCTTCCATCTCGTAAGTTAATAAAATCATTTCCAAAAGATCATCAATGCCTTGCCCGGTTTTAGCCGAAACCGAAACGCAAACAATATTGCCCCCATGACCTTCAACTAAAATACCGTTATCGGCTAATTGTTTTTTGACTCTTTCAATATCGCAATCCGCTAAATCAACTTTATTTAAAGCGATAATATAAGGAGTGTTTGAAGCCACAAGGTGTTGAACAGATTCAATGGTCTGGGGCATGACGCCATCGTTAGCAGCCACAACCAAAACGGCAATATCGCAAACTTGAGCTCCCCGCTGCCTCATGGCCGAAAAAGCAAGATGGCCCGGGGTATCAATAAAAGTTATTTTTTTACCGTTGGTTTCAATTTGGTAAGCGCCGATTTTTTGAGTAATGCCGCCGGCTTCTCTTAAAGCAACCCCGGTGGAACGGATTTTATCAAGAAGTGAAGTCTTGCCGTGGTCAACATGTCCTAAAACTGCCACGATTGGCGGCCTGATTGATTGCGAGTTTTGCATAAAGTTTATTTCTCACCGGTTTTTTCTTCTTTAGCGGGTTTTTTTTGTTTTTTAACTTTTTTATCAGTTTCTTTCTCAACTTTATCAGAAGTTTCGCCGCTTCCGATGATGTCAATTTTAACGCCGGTTAATTTGGCGGCCAAACGCACATTTTGTCCTTCTTTTCCAATAGCCAATGATAATTGATCGTCAGGAACAGTCACTTTGGCAGATTTGGTTTTTTTATCCAATTTCACTGTAATTCCTTGGGCCGGAGATAAAGCTGAGGCAATAAATTTCTCAGGATCATCGTTAAATTGAATAATATCGATCTTTTCACCGTTTAATTCCTCGATGACTTCTTGAACTCTAACGCCTTTTTGACCTACGCAGGATCCAACCGGATCAACCCCGGGTTGTTTGGAAACAACCGCGATTTTTGTCCTAGCACCCGGCTCACGCGCTATCAGCGCAACTTCGACAACTCCTGAGGCTAGCTCCGGCACTTCCCGTTTAAATAAAGAGGCTACTAATCCGTTTGAAGACCGCGAAACAATAATCTGTTGTCCGCGCATCCCTTCGCTAATTCCTTCGATAAAAAATGTTAACCTTTGGTTTAACCGGTATCCTTCACTTCTCACTTGCTCGTTAGTTGGCATAATCGCTTCGGCCTTGCCAATATCAACAATAATATTCGGTCCGTCAAAACGCATAATCATGCCTGAGATGAGAGAACCGATTCTCGAAGAAAACTCCGTTAAAATTGCGCTTTTTTCTTCCTCGCGGATTTTTTGCAAGATCACCTGTTTGGCAGTTTGTGCGGCAATTCGGCCAAACCCCACAGGTGTAATATCTTCCTTTTTACCATCAGAAACTGCATAAATTTTCGCTTCGCCGGTTGCACTGTCAATTTCGGCTTCCACTTCTTGTTCTTCACTAACAACAATTCCCCGCTCGCGCGCGTCGCGGCGATAAGCCGCAATCATGGCCATTTTTAGGGATTCTAAAATCACTGAAGGATCAAGCCCGCGTTCTGAGGCGACTTGAGACAAAGCAGTAGCAAATTCCGATCTGGTTGTGTACGCCATATATTTTTACAATTGTGCAAATCACTTTGTTGTTTGTTCTATGCACTTACTTAATAAGAAAGGTGGGCAATTCCCACCTTCCAAATCATTATAGCATTTTAACCTGTAAAGTCAACCCAAAAATCATTAAAACCATCCCTTTTTTTCCGCATTCTTTTCGAACTCTTCCAGCAGATCTTTTTGCTTCTGGGTAATTTTTTCAGGAACATGAATTAATAAACGCACATATTCATCCCCACGGCCGGAACCGCGTAAATGCTTAATACCTCGACCAGACAACCGGACCATGGTTCCGGGCTGGGTACCGTTGCGGATTTTTAATTTTAAATCGCCGTCAATGGTCGGAACTTCGATCTCACCCCCTAAAATAGCCGTCGTAATCGAGATTGGCATATCGACAAAAACATCACTGTCTTCTCTTTTAAAAATTTTGTCGGGTTTAACGTCAACAGTCACGTAAAAATCGCCGAAATCAATTCTTGAACCTTCGTCAACGCCCGCCGGGATTTTCAATTTTTTCCTTTTACCTTCAATTTCCACTTCTTTTTCAACTCCCTTGGCCGCTTCCATAAAGCTTAAGGATAAGCCGTAACGGGGCACTCTTTTTTGCTGACGGCCAAAAGGGGAAGATCCGCCAAAAAATTGTTCAAAAATCTCAAAAGGATCGGAAAAATCACTAAAATCAAACGATTGACCTTGCTGTCCTCCTGACGTGTAGTAATAATTAAAAGGTCCTTGCTGTCCGCCTTGCTGACCACCAAATCCGCCAAAACCTCCTGGTCCGCCCATTCCTCCTTGTTCAAAAGCCCCATGGCCATACTGATCATAAGCAGCTCTTTTGTCTGTGTTGGACAAAATTTCGTAAGCTTCGTTAATTTCTTTGAATTTTCCTTCGGCTTCCGGAGATTTATTGCGGTCAGGATGCCATTCGAGGGCTTTTTTGCGATAGGCAGCTTTAAGCTCAACCGCCGAAGCTTTTTTATCAACTCCTAAAACATCATAAAAATCTCTTTTGTTTGGCATCTTAATAAATCAGGCCACCTTTTGTGGCCAATTTTTAAATTGATGGTTCGACTTCGCTCACCATTATCCTGATAATTAATTTACAACCTCTCCTTCAACGGCCTCGTCTTTTTTGTTATCAGGTTCCTTGTCCTCCGAAGCTTTAGCGGAGGAGGATTCTTCATTCTTCTGTGTTTGACCATCGGTTGTTGGTCCACCTTCGCTCCCTTTGGGAGCTTCGGCGGACGCGTACATCGCGGCTCCCACTTTTTGCAATTCTTCGGACAATTTTTTTGTAGCTTCATCAATTTCTTCTTTCGTTGCTTCCGGTTTGGCCAAAACGTCTTTGACATTTTTCATTTCCGCTTCAACCTTTTCTCTGTCTTCAATTTTTACTTTATCACCGGCGTCTTTTAAGGTTTTTTCCGCCGTATAGACTAAATTATCGGCCGTATTCCGTACTTCAATCTGTTCTTTTTTCTTGCGGTCTTCTTCAGCATGGCTTTCAGCTTCTTTGGTCATTTTCTCGATTTCTTCTTTAGAAAGACCGGTTGATCCGGTAATTTTTATTGATTGAACTTTATTGGTGGCCTTATCTTTAGCCGCGACATTCAAAATACCGGAAGCATCAAGATCGAAAGTCACTTCAATTTGGGGAACGCCGCGTGGCGCCGGCGGAATTCCGTCAAGAGTAAAACGGCCTAAAGATTTGTTGTCCATCGACAACGGTCTTTCTCCCTGTAAAACATTAATCTCGACTTGGGTTTGATTATCCGCCGCGGTTGAAAAAACTTGGGATTTGGAGGTCGGAACCGTGGTGTTTCTGGAAATAAGCGGTGTAGCCACTTGACCCATGGTTTCAATCCCCAAAGTTAAAGGCGTTACGTCCAAAAGTAAAACGTCTTTAACTTCGCCCGACAAAACACCGGCCTGAATAGCCGCCCCAACAGCCACCACCTCATCGGGATTAACGCTTTTGTTCGGTTCTTTGCCAAAAAAGGTCTTGACGGTTTCGTAAACCTTGGGCATTCTGGTCATACCGCCAACCATAATAATTTCGTCAATGTCTGTTTTTGTCTTTTTAGCGTCTTTTAAGCAAAGTTCAACCGGTTTAATGGATTTTTGAATTAGATCATCAACAATTTGCTCAAGGCGCGAACGAGAGAGTTTTTGCACTAGATGCAAAGGACCGGAAGGACCTTGGGTAATAAAAGGCAAATTAATTTCCGTTTCCTGAGCGCTTGAAAGCTCAATTTTGGCTTTTTCCGCGGCATCGCGAAGTCTCTGAAGAGCTTGGGGATCTTTTCTTAAATCAACATTGTTTTCTTTTTGGAACTGGTCAGCCAACGAATCAAGAATTTCTTTATCAAAATCATCCCCGCCTAAATGGGTATCGCCATTGGTGGCTTTAACTTCATAAACGCCTTCGCCAAGTTCAAGAATGGAAATATCAAAAGTCCCGCCGCCTAAATCATAAACCGCGATTGTGTGGGCGTTTTTCTTATCAAGTCCGTAAGCTAAAGCGGCCGCTGTCGGTTCATTAATAATTCTTAAAACCTCAAGTCCGGCAATTTCTCCTGCTTGTTTAGTAGCTTGTCTTTGGGAATCGTCAAAATAAGCCGGAACCGTAATCACGGCCTGAGTGACTTTCCCGCCTAAATAGCTTTCGGCATCGGCTTTAATTTTTTGTAAAATCTTGGCGGAAATTTCCTGCGGGGTAAAGTTTCGGCCTTCAACTTCAATCACAGCCATGCCGTCGCGGCCTTCTTCAATTTTATAAGGCAAAAGCTTAATGTCGTGCTGTACGGATTCGTCGCTAAAACGGCGGCCCATCAGTCTTTTCACCGAATAAATCGTGGATTTGGGGTTAACCACCATTTGTCTTTTAGCCACATCACCAACGATATTTTTAATCGGATCAACCACCGATGGAATCACGTTCCGGCCTTCGGCGGAATTAATAACTTTTGGCTTGCCGCCTTCCATGACAGCCAAACATGAATTTGTAGTTCCTAAATCTATTCCTATTGGTTTCATTTGTTTTCTCCTTTATTTTTTGTCCCTACCCGCACCATGGCGGTTCGAATGACTTTATCGCCTAATTTGTAGCCTTTTCTAACTTCTTCCATGACTAAACCATCTTCACCTTCAGCCAGTTCCAAACACTCCATGTATTCCGGATTAAATTTTACACCCAAAGTTTCAATCTCTGCAACCCCGGCTTCTCTCAAACCATCTTTTAATTGCTTTATGGCTAAATCCAGACCGGAATCTTTTAAATGAATTTGAGCCTTTTCCAGACTATCAAGACCCGGTAAAATTTTCAAGATCAATTCGCTATTGGCATACTGAGCAAAATCTTTTTTCTCATCCAGCGTCCTTCTTTCCAAATTTTGATAATCAGCTAAAGCTCTTTTATAAAGATCTTCGTATTTTTTGCTCATATATCTATATTACCAGTTTGCCGCAATTTCGTTAATTAGGGTGCTAAAATATCTGACTGTCGGAATCACCTGCGAATAATTTTGCCGGCATGGACCAATAATGCCGATAGCTCCTGATCTTTTTGCCCCGCCGTCAAAATGAGCAAAAACTAAGCTGCAGGGGCGCAAGAATTCTTCTTTCATTTCCTCGCCAACCAAAACATGAATTTGATCATCCCCAAAAGCCCGGTCAAAAACAGCCTGGAGTTGAGTAACTTGATCAATTAACGCCAAAACTCCTCTGGTTAAATCAATATCGTAAAATTCCGGCATTTCCAAAATATGAGAGTAGCCGGCGCTGTATAAATCGCCATTATTAGTCGCGGCAATGGCCAAACTATTGGTTCTATCTGCCAACTCATGAGTAATCTCATGCATTAAACGGTCAAATTCAAAGCGGTAATCCCAAATAGCTTCCTTAGCCGCCACTTCATCAACAACCGATAATTTCTTTTCTTCCATTAAAGAATTAATGTAGTATTTAAAGCCTTCAGGAGTTGGGATTCGGCCGGCGGAAGCGTGCGATTGTTTTAGATATCCGGACTTAGTTAATTTCACCATTTCGTTTCTAATTGTCGCCGGTGAAATACCAAGCGCGTGTTTTTTATCCAAAGTCTCAGAACCAACAGGCTCCGCGGTTTCGATATATTCTTCGACAATGGTTTTTAAAATTTTTAGTTCCCGTTCCGTTAAATCAGCCATTTTTTGTATCGATTCTGTTCTACAGAATTATTAGGATTCTGCTCTGCAGAATTGTATATTCTGCTCTGCAGAATTAGCAGTATCTTAACACGAGTGCTAATAGTTGTCAAGAGGCTTTTTGCGTTTCCGCTAACCGCAAGATATAATGAAATTAATATCTCAAACTATGAAGAAAATTTTTCTATTCATTCTTTTTTTGCTTCTTTTTGTTTACCCCAAAAACGCCCTCGCGGTGCCGTCGGTGGTTACCAACCGACCAGACGGCACTTTTTTGTTTAACGGACAACCCTATTTTCCCATTGGTTTTTCACCACAATCCTTAGTTTACAGTGTTCCAGAAACTGACTGGCAAGACTTAAAAAACAGCGGGATTAATTTTACTAATGATGGCAATAACCCGTATCGCTTTGCGGAATTAAATAATAAATTAAAGGATCGAGGCTTAAATGTGGTTTTAATTTCTTACGGGCCTGGTCATTCAGCTCTTGATGCTACGGCGCAATCTAATTTGGCTAAAAATGAAAATAATTTTCTAGGGTATTACGGTTTTGACGAACCAACGTTCGACATAGGTGGCTACAGATCCCTTTCTCCCGAAAGACAAGCTTATTATCAAACCATTTTTCAAAACGATCCTAATCACTTTATTTGGACCAACCACTTTCAATATGGCCCCTGGGATCAATGGTGGGCACCAACCCTTCTTGCTATTGTCAATTACAATATCCTCAGCCGTAGTTCCGTTAGCGGTGCGGATGTTTATGCGGAAGACTGGGAAGGAGTGGGCGTTCGGGCGCAGGCTCATAAAGACGTTGTTGGAAAGGTCATCCCGGAACTGCAAAAAATCAGACCCGGTATTAACGGAGGAGTAATCATGATTATCACCGGCTATAGTCAAAATTCTTTTCAGGCTCGTTTAGGTGGAGCGGTTGATGCCATTATTAATGGAGCCAACGGCATTGTTTTTTATTTTGATAACGCTGATTCGAAAATTTATGAATGGACAGACTATTGGCGCCTACCGTGGCTAACAACACCTGGAATTTGGGAAAAGTGGAGAGAACTCAGTGCTTATAGCGAGATAAAACAAGTGGCTTCAATCTTAAAAGAAGTTTACCCCGGTCTTACCGGCACTATTAATTCAACCGTAACCGCGGGCAATATTCGCCTTTTAGCTAAAAACGGCACCGATGGCAAACTTTATCTTTTTGCCGCGAATGAGAATCCTAATAATGACGTCCAAACAGGCTTTAGTGGATTACCAGCCGGCAATTACTACGAAATAACACAAAAGCAAACTGTTTCTGCCGCGCAATTATCTTCGTTTACCTTCCCAAAACATTCGGTTCGGATTTATGTTCAAGCAACTCCTATTCGTCCCGCGCTTTGCCAGTCGGCAACTGTTTCAAAGACTACTCTTGGCCCTGGTGAAAGCTTAACCATTACTTCAACCGCCAACACTTCCGATGTCAAGGCGTTTTCCTATGCTTTTTATAATTTAGACAATCTTTTTGGACCAAATAATCCAAAAGGAATCTCTTTTGTTGCCAATACTGGTTACGTACGTTCTGACAATACAACTCCTCCGGTTACTACTCATTCAATTACCGTTACCTATGATGAATTAAATAAACCAGATTTAAATTGGAATAGTCAAAAACCTATAAAAATACAAGTGAACGGCTATTTTACCAACAGTCAAGGAGGATTTTCTTCACACGATGCTCGTTGTGTTGTTAAATTTGACATTACTAAGGTGGATATTTTTGACCTTCGTCAAATTCTTTCTAATTTTCTCAATCCTTTTACTATTTTTGATTATTCTAAACTTGTGGAAAATTTTGGGAAATGAAAAAAATTGTTTTAGTTTTATTTTTTACGTTTTTATTATTTCCTAGCAAGGTTTTGGCGGGAACAACGCCCGTAGGATGGATTGATAGTGTAAGTATTGTTGACAACAAATTAAAAATTGTAGGCTGGGCGGTTGATCCGGATAATCCGGACGCGAGTATCGATGTTCATTTCTATGTTGACGGACCGGCTGGCTCCGGAACTGGCTTGGGAACAACAACGGCAAATATTCCACGAGTTCTTCCCTATCCCGGCAATCATCATTATCTCTGGGTAGGAGAAATCCCAGAAAGATTTCAGGATGGTAAATATCATCAGGTTTTTGCTCACGGTATTGATGTAACAGGCGATGCAAACGCAATACTTCAACCCGATGGTTCCGATCCAAAAACTCCGGTGAGGACCTTTATCTATCCGAAAACTAAATTTGGAATTTTATACTCTCTTTGGCATTGTCCGGTCGTAGATAATCTTCGTACTCTCGTTATTCCAAACGTAGAGAGAATTTTGAAAGGTGAACAATCTTGGGCTCCAATTCCCGAATTTCATTATTGGGACGAACCGGTCCTTGGTTATTATTGTTTAAAAAGAGATACTCAAGTTCTTCGCCAACATGCCATTTGGCTTCATGACGCCGGAGTAGATTTTGTCATTATTGACAGCACAAACCAACCGAATGTTGACAATCTTATTCTTGATCCTTTACAAACAATGCTAGAGGTTTGGAGCCAGGTGGATGGTGCGCCCAAAATTGTACCTTGGGCTCCTTTACCCCAATCTGGAACAATGTATAACGCCATAATTAATAAAATGAATCAGTTTCCCAATATGTATTTTGAATATTTAGGGAAACCGCTTCTGGCTATTTCAGACAATTATTTACCCATTGATAACACGAAATTAAATAACCTGAAAAACCAGTTCACAACAAAAATGATGTGGGGTTACTTGGCAGAATCGAATGAAAAATGGAGTTTTTTGGAACCGTGTGAGAATTTTGATGCTTTTCGTGAAAGCCAGGCAACTCTGATTTGCAATCAAAGATCATCTTTATACGAAGGTAAAATTGAGCAAGTCTCAATCGGCATGGCGTTTCAATTACCCTTTATGAGTGATAAAAGAAGTGCTGTTCCCAAATTTCAAGGCCGGACTTTTCGTAAACAATTTGAAACTTTGTTTAATAATCCCGAATCTCTAATTGCGACAATAACCGGTTGGAATGAATGGATTGCGCAAAGGCTGTGTTTAAATACGGAAGGTGGTGCGTCTTCTATAAATTGCAAGAACAGCAACGATCATTTTCCCGATGGGTCTAAAGTTTTTGTTGACAGTTACAGTAAAGAATACAACCGCGATATTGAGCCGGCAAAAGATGACATGGGCGATTATTATTACAGATTAATGAAAGCATGTATTACTTTATATAAAAGCGGCAACCGCTGTGACAGTAATCATGCGGAGAATCTATGTTGTCGCGACTTCCGATCATCTGATATTCTTCTTTCGGGTGACTTAAACAGTGATAGTAAGGTAGATATTTCCGATCTCCGTTATTTTCTCACCAAGTTTCTCAACCCATATACCATTTTTGATTACAACAAAATTGTGGAGAATTTTGGGAACTAAGCAAGAATTACTATCTAATTGACATTTAGATGTTTTAGGATTAAAATACATATATCTAAATGGGGTTTAGATATACTTAAGGGTTTATGAATTATACAAACATCCTTACTGCTTGGAATTTTTGGGGTAATCATAAAATCGATGTTGGGATCAACAGGAGTAAGTATTTGGTCTCTTTGGGTCGATTAATTAAGATGCCGGAGATTATTTCCGTGTGTGGAGTAAGAAGATGCGGCAAATCAACAATCCTCTTGCAGGCTATTAAAGAAATCCATTTAAAAAATGGAGTTCCCTATGAAAACTGTTTGTATGTCAATTTTGAGGATCCAAGACTGGGAGACAATTTACAAGCTGCCGATCTTTTTGCCATCCTAGATGAACACAAAAAAACGTTTAATCCTAAAGGGATAATTTATCTATTTTTAGATGAAGTTCAAAATGTAAATTCGTGGGAAAAATTTTGCCGAACAATTTACGACCAAAAAGACAATATAAAAATCTTAGTCACCGGCTCAACTTCCAGAACCTTTAATTCGGATTTATCAAAACTATTAAGCGGCAGAATAATTAATTTCAATGTTTCGCCTTTGGATTATGCCGAGTTTCTGAATTTTAAAAAGGCGGGGAGTTTTGATGAATATCTCCAATTCGGCGGTTTTCCACGGGTAGTTTTAGAAGAAAATGAAACTAACAAAATTGCTCTCCTTATCTCTTATTATGAAACAATTATTGAAAAAGACGTAATTTTAAAATACGACATAAAAAACAAGGTGGAGATTAAAAATTTGGCGCGTTATGCACTATCTAATATAGGCAATCAGATCTCCAGTTATGCTCTTGAAAAAACATTAAAAATCTCTAATGAGAATATTGGTCGTTATTTAAATTTATTGGAGGAATCATTCATTATCTCCCGTATTCCCCTATTCTCTTATTCCGTAAAAAAGCAAATTTATAATCCGGATAAGATTTTTAGTGTCGATACAGGATTATCTAACGTGGTCGGTTTTAATTTTTCGGAAAATCGCGGTAGACTTTTAGAAAATCTTGTTTATCAAAAACTCCATCAAAGCAACGACCAAATCTATTATTGGAAAAATAAAACAGAAGTTGATTTTTTAACTTTTGCTAGGGGAAGAGTAAAAAATCTTATTAATGTTACCCAAACGGTTGATGATCCAGAAGTACGACAAAGAGAACTAAATTCTTTGGATACTGGGAATAAAGAATTTAAAGATGCCCAGTCAATACTGTTATCATTATATAATGAATCAAAACAAGAAGACAAACGAATTCATTCTTTAATAGATTATCTTTTAGAAAAAAATAAACTTGTGGAGAATTTTGGGAAATAAAATGAAAAAAAATATTTTAACTTTTTTCGTTTTAATTATTTTTGAAGTAGCCTTCTTCGCCAAAGAAATCCATGCTAACACTCCTCTTATCCAAACCCAATACGGCTTTGGGGTTTTCGTGTCGGCAACTGATCCTCTTCAGGATTTAGCGAAATTTAAATCTGACGTTGACAACTCTGTATCCTCTCATCAACAATGGATCAGAACAGCAATCATGAGCTGGGAAATCGCCCTTTCGGGGAATTCGTCCGGCCAAATAACGTGGAATGACCAGAATTTGGCGGTTTATGATGAAGCCATTAATTATGCCTACCAAAAAGGTTTAAAAATTATGGTTTTTGTTAGCGGCGCCCCTGATTGGACTTCTTTTTGGGGAAACAATTATTCTTTTGAGGATTACCAAAAAGTTTCCATAAATTATTGGCGGTTTTTAGCGCAACGGTATAAAGACAAAGTTGATATTTGGCAAGTCTTTAACGAAGCCAATGGCATTCATTACCGGTATTTTACTCCCCTAACCTCTTTAACTAACGACTATCTTTCCCAAATGAATACTTTACTCGCCTCTGCCCGGCAAACAATTAAGCAGGAAGATCCAACAGCTCGCATTACTACCAACTCTTTAGGTTGGCCCATAAATGACCAGCAGGAAGAAAAATGGCTTCAATATTTTGACGCCATAAAAGATAATCTAGACGAAATAACCTTGGATCTATACCCTGACAATAATACGACCGAGATTAATAAACTGGGAACTAGGGTCTCAAACGCCTTTAACCGCTATTCCAAACCCGTAATTATCGGAGAAATTGGCGTAAAGACTTGCACCTCCTGTTGGGGAGGGCTAGGAGAAGAAATCCAAAAAAGTTTTTTACCCATGTCGATAAATCAATTAAAAACAGGGTCTCCTTCTATCATTTTTACCTATCAAATGCGCGACCGCAGTACGGATTTAACAAGCGGAGAAGGAACTTTTGGAATTAAATACAATAATGGCGAACAGAAAATTGGATACGATGCAGTAATGTCAGCAATGAAAAATCTTCCCGGTGATTTTAAGCAAGATAATCAAGTTAATATTTTGGATCTACAGTACTTTTTAACTAACTTTTTACATCCATACACAATTTTTGATTACAATAAGCTTGTAGAAAATTTCGGAAAATAGTATTATTAATAAAGATGCAAAGATTTAAAAATTTTCTAAAAAACCTCCGCTTCCCTCGGCCTCATATTCCTAGCATTAGCAAAAAAGCTCTTTTCTCTTTTTTCACTTTTCTTTTACTTTTAACCGGTGTTGGCGTCAGCGCCTATTTAGTTCAACAAAATCAGGATGTTAGGAAAAAAGCCGCCGGCGAAAACCTAGTCACCGCTTCTCTAGTTACTGATAAAACGAATTTTGGTTACGACGAAACTTTTGAGGTTACCATCAAGCTCTCCCCTGATCCTACGCTTCAGGTTTCTGCGGCAGATGTTCTGGTAAGCTTTGACTCGAATTTTGTCACTCTTACAAAAATTACACCGGAACCATTTTTTATGGAAAATTTTACAGAAAACGAAACGGAAATGCTGGCTGTCGGCATCAGTTGTTCCGCAAGCGAACCCTGCAATAAATATGCCAAACCTACTCCAGAAGCAATAATCTGCCAAAATAATTTTTGCCGGATTAACGAAGATAGCCAACCAATATCGGGCTGGGATAGTCTCGCCAGAATTAGTTTAGGAGCTCCTTGCCATATTACCCAACCGCCTGCAACTGAACCATGGTGTTATCCGTATATCGAATCATTCTCTACTGATCCATCATCACAAAATTACGCCATTCTGGAATTTAAAACAACTACCGACAAAAATATTTCAGGATCAAGCGTTATTAAGATCAATGATAATTCGCTCGCAGCGGCTTTAACTAAAGAAAATACGAATGTATTAAATCCCGCACTTCCCTCTTTAACCATTAATATCGCCAATACCGCCAGTTGTTCCGGCGATTGCGAAAACGGAGCGACTTTATTTTGTTATCCTGGCTCCAATCCTCTTGCTAATTTTGATTGTTACAACATGGAAGGCGGCCGAACTTGTTACAAAGATTATAGTGTTAAACCTGACACATCTTGCCCGAACGAAGAACCTTGTTTGTGCGAGGGAAAATGGTTTTGTTCTGACTCCAACAAACCCGCGGAATGTAATACCTGTTGTGCTGCTACAACCACTCCAACCAATACACCGATACCAACCAATACGCCCGTACCCACAAATACGCCAGTACCAACCAATACTCCTGTTCCGACACCTACCTCAATTCCTACGGCTATTCCGACAGAACCGCCGGTACCGACACCTACCTCTATTCCCGATACGTCAAACCTTCTTCTTCAATTAAAACTTGACGGCATTAATAAACAATCAACTAATAAAAACTTTTTGATAACTTTGTTCGATACTCAAACTCAAAATAAAATTCAAGAAACAATCAGATTTGTTTCCGATAACGCAGGGATGTATACAGGCGGAATCTATAATATTCCTGGTGGAACTTACAAGGTCTATACTAAAGGTCCGTATCATTTACAAAAACTACTTGAGGAAGTCACTTTTAATGCTACCGATGGCGAGCAAACCATAACAAAAGATTACACTTCAACTCTTCTCGTCCGCGGAGATACGAATGGGGACAACAAAATTAATATGTTAGATATTATGGCAGTTTCTATAAAATGGATTGAGGACAATACGGTTATTGACTCAACTAATCTTAATTACGACGTTTTTGAAGACGGATTTATTAACATGCGGGATATTATGGCAGTTTCCTTAAATTGGAAAGAAGATCCTACTTTAGGAGACAAATTACCAAATGAATAAAAAAAAGATTATTATCTTAATTATTATTTTTATAATTGCGATTTTGCTTCTCGCTTCAATTTTTGTTCTTTTTATAAAACCAAAAATAATCAAAAACCAAAACAGTAAAACCGCAAATTTTGCTCAGACTCAAAACACAAAATACACGGCTGGTTTTCAAATAACCGAGAATAACCCTCAAGAATTAAAAATAACTTTAAATAATTCTCCCGAAAAAGGCATTATTGGTATTCAAATCTATCTAAAGATTAGTCCCGCTTTAAAAACAAAAATTAAAATTGAGGATATTATCGAAACACTACCCAAACCTTGGCAATATTTTAAAAAAGAAATCAATGAAAATAATGAAATTTTTATAAGCGCAATTTATCTGCAATCCGGAATTAATGGAGACCTAGGCAGAGAATATTCTGTCGCTAAAATAAATCTACCTTCGGGTAACAAATTAAACGAAGCTTCTCTTGATTTAGAAAAAAGTAAACTTTACGATAAACAAAGCGGTCTTGAAATCTCTTTTAGTAACAAGCTATACTCTAAATAGAGTCGATTTTAAAATGAATAAAAAAATTGGTTTAGTTATTGGTGTTATTGTTCTTTTGATTTTAATCATTGGCCTTCCTTTTGCTGTTAGATTAGTTCAGGAACGTCAAAATCTCCAAAAACAAGCAGCGGTACCCGGAGGCAGTGCTACTGTTTCTCTGTCTTCCCCGAATACGGCTATCGTCCAGCAAAAAATTCCGGTAATTGTGTCAGTTAAAGTGCCAAACTCGCCAAACGGTATTCTCGGCATCAGAACAGTTATTAAGATAACCTCTTCCGGAGATTCATCTTTAGTAAACGTTACCGCTAGTGATATTGAAAACTCTTTTGGAAACACTTTAAATTATTACGCTCCAATCATTAACACTGACGGAGCAACCACTTCTATTGTGATTCAAGCCGCCTACACCGGAGCCGGAACGACGAAATTTACTGGCGCTAGCGGCGACAGTTTTGTCAGTTTTGCGGTAATAAATTTATTACCTACGGGTCCAGGATCAATAAATGTTGATTTTGATATGACTGACAGTTATATTACCGACGCAAATAGCGCCATGACTGATATTATGAACGATCAAGCCGGTGGAAAGTCCATTACCATTACAAGCGATGCCGCCCCTACGGCAACAGCGACACCAACAACTCCTGCTGGTATCGCAACGGCTACACCAACCCCTACAACTGGAGCCGGAGCAACTGCTACGCCCACAACTAGAGCTAGTGCTACGGCTACGCCAACCACAACTACTGGTCAAGGAGGCGGTACTTCATTAACAAATACTCCAACCCCAACACGAACAATTGGCGCAACAAACACCCCAACGCCAATCGCCAGTACTGATCAAGTAAAACTTACCAGCGTAGCCTCTGGTCAAACCGTACCAACGAGCCGTCCGACTTTATCCGGCACGGCCGCACCTAACTCAACCGTTACGATTACAGTTCGTTCCGACCCCATCACCGCGACGGTTACGGCTGATGCCTCCGGCCGCTGGACTTGGACGCCAACAGAAGATTTAACCCCCGGCAGCCACTCCATAACGATTACGGCTGTTAGCCCACAGGGAAAAACTACAACCACAACTTCTACGATTACGGTTGGGTCTTTACCCGCAACAGGAAACGTCTCTCTAACAATTCTTTTGCTTGGCTTTGGCTTATTAATCCTCTTGCCTGTTTTTGTGGTCTTAGTTAAAAAGGCTCCAGCTAACAGTTAAATGAACCTTTTTTTCCAAAAAAAAGGCTTATCTTTTATTCTGCTGCTTCTTTTGCTCTTAGCTATTCCCATAACAATACCCTTAACCAAAAAGGTTCAAACTTTTTTCAGCCGGGCTTTTTGGCAGCCGGCCAATATCGTTGTTGATACCAAAAATACGGTCCAACCCCTTAACCGTTCTTGGACTGCCCTTGCCCAAGGCGGAGAAGAAAATGGTAATATGCTACTCCCGGTTATCAATGAGATTAAAGAACTTAATCCTTCTTACATCCGTATTGATCATATTTTTGACATGTACGATGTTGTTTCCGGAGGCAAAGGTTCTCCTTTGGTGTTTGATTTTACTAGGCTTGATTCCTATATTGAGGATATTATAAAAACCGGAGCCATTCCCTTAATTTCTTTATCTTACATGCCTCCTTCGGTTGCTGTTGACGGTCAGATTACCGGTCCTCCGCAAAATTGGGCAGATTGGGAACAAATGGTGCAAAAAACCATTGAACATTATTCCGGAATAAACAATAAAAACATCTTAGACGTTTATTACGAGGTCTGGAATGAACCTGATCTTTTTGGAGACTGGAAAATAGGCAAGGATCCTAATTATCTTGAGCTTTACCGGTACGCAGCCTCCGGCGCCGCTAAAGCCCAAAATACGAATCAATATTTTTTTGGCGGACCGGGCACTACCGGTTTTTATCCCAACTGGATAAATGCTTTATTGAAATCCGGCTACAGAACTGATTTCATCTCTTGGCACCGCTATAGCGAAAATCCTTCAGATTTTGAAACAGATATCAACGCTTTAAAAGAAATTTTACTCTCAGATACCAAATATCTCATTTTAAAAAGATTAATCACGGAATGGGGTCCGAATTCCGAAAATTCTTCTGTCAATGATTCTCAATTTGCCGCCGCCCATTTGGTCGCCACTACCAGCAAAATTTACAAATGGGTTGATTTTGCTTTTATTTTTGAAATTAAGGACGGACCTGATCCGAATGGCCAACAGTATTGGGGAAGGTGGGGAATTTTGACTCACGAGAAAAACGGTGTGGTCAAAAAACCCCGTTATCAGGCTTTAAGCTTACTTAATAAGCTTAAAGGACAAGATTTACCAATTATTGGCGAAGGAACCTTTGTTACCGGCATTGCCGCCAAAGAAAATAACATTATCAGATTGATCTTGTCGAATTTTGATCAAGAAGAAAAACACACTGAAGCTTTTCCCGTAACTTTTAATAATCTTGATCTAGCAAACTACACGTTGACACAAACAAAACTAAATGGGGAAAAAATTAGCACTAAGGAAACAGCTGAAAATGGTACGATTAATAAGTTTATTAATTTAGGCGTTAATGAAGTTGTTCTTTTGGAATTGACCCCTTAAGGAGTTCTCGTAGAATCAATGACTTCATCGCTTTCCGAAAGGATTTTGCGCCATTGACCGATTTTCCTGCCCAAACCAATCATTATGTTTAATTCCTCAATTTTTAAAATTTTGGCAATAATCAGGTATACGGATAAGCCCATTAATGAAACAATAATTGTTAAGGCCAAAAGGTTAATGGTTTTGGTCGTATCTAAAATATATTTATCGATAAAGCGCATCGGCACCCATAAAAATAAAATTGTTCCAAATGTCGCCCAACTCATTTTTAAAAAAGGTATAAACACGCTTTTTTTATCAAAACCGCCAACTTCTTTATCTAAATAAATAAATAATAAAATCGCCTGAATAACACTTGCGATAGATGTTCCCAAGGCCAAGCCAAAAATTCCCATCTTTAGAGTAAAAGTTAAATAAACGTTAAAAATAACATTAAGAATAACGCTGATTGCGCCGATAATAAGAGGCAAACGAGTATTATGAAGCGCGTAAAAGCCTCTAACTAAAACCTGGATCAGACTTTGAGCGATAATCGCCAAGGAAAAAAAGGCTAATGTTTTACCGGCCAATAAAGTTGCCTGCCAAGGAAAATTTTTTGCACCAAAGGCCAATCGGACTACGGGAATTCTCAAAATTAATAAAATCGCGCAAGCCGGCAGGGTTAAAAAAAGAATTTGGAAAAATGAAGCCAAAAAAGTTTTTTTGAATTCTTCATTTTCGTGGCGCACGGAATTCTGCGCCAACGTCGGCAAGGCAGCTGTTCCAATGGTTGCCCCAAATAAACCTACAGGCAAATTCATTAAGTGCTGGGCAAAATAAAAAATGGTTAAAGAACCGGCGGATAATGAGGTTGCCAAAAAAACATCAACGGTCAATTGGATTTGGGAAACCGCTAAAGCCAAAGTCCGCGGAATCATTAAATGCATAATCTCTTTCACTCCCGGATGTTTATAATCGAGTAAAAAGGGACGATAGGTAAATCCCAGTTTAAAGGCTAAAGGCAATTGGATTAAAAAATGCATCAAGGCACCGATAACAACACCTAACGTCGGACCAAAAATGCCTAAAGATGGAGTTAAAAAAACAATACCGAAAATAATCCCTAAATTATAAATTACCGGAGCTATGGCCGGTACTAAAAAGCGCTGATGAGACTGGATAATACCGGTCATAAAATTGGAGACACAAAAAAAGATTTGGGCAAACAGCATAATCCGTGTCAGGCTAACCATTAAGTCAATTTTTTCCGGAGTAAAGCTGGGCGCGATTAAACCACAGAAAAAGGGAGCGAAAACAAAAATGACTAAACCCAAGATGAGAAAAAACCCTAAAATCAAATTGATAATGGCCGAGGCAATATAATCCGCTTCTTTTTGATCTTTTTCTAAATATTCGCTAAAAACCGGAATAAAAGCCGCGGACATGGCGCCAATGACTAGAAGCTGGAAAACCATGTCGGGAAGCCTAAAAGCGGCAAAATAAACATCCAGCTGCCATTCTCGACCGCCAAAAAAACTTCCGGCTAAAAGACGATCGCGGACTAAACCCAAAATCCGGGATAAAAAAACCGTCGCCATGATGACGAAGGCCGCCGACAAGATATTTGTCTGTTTTCTCAGTAATATTGCCTTACCGTTAGTAAAAAATTTATTCACCATCTTGAAGCCTGAGCCATTATTTGCTATTATATATAAAGATGCCGCAAACAAAAAGTGCTAAAAAGACACTCCGGGTGGAAAAACGGCGCAAAGCCGTTAATTTTTTAGTGAAAGAAAAAATCCGTGAAGCCGTTAAAATTGCCAGAAAAACTCCAACCGCCGCTTCTTTACAAAAAGCCACGAGTATTCTTGACATCGCGGTTAAAAAACAGATTCTTCATAAGAATAAGGCCTCTCGGCTTAAAAAACGCCTCAATTCTCTTTTGACAAAAACCTCTGAAAAAAGTTATACTAAAGATACTCATGCCCAAAGACAAAATCAACCTGCTGCCTCAAGAAGACTTCGAAAAAAAGCCGCTCGGTAAGTTTCTTTTATGGGCTCTTTCCGCCGGACGCTGGATTGTGATTTTAACCGAATTGGTCGTAATCGCCGCCTTCATCTCCCGTTTTAAATTTGACCGTGATTTAACTGACCTCCACGACAAAATCAAGCAAAAACAGGCCATTATTCAATCTTATTCGGCTTTTGAAAAAGATTTTAGGTTTTTTCAAACGAGAATTGCTCAAATTCAAACTCTTTACTCGAAACAAGTCGATTCCGCCGCGGTTTTAAATACGGTTGCGTCAAATATGCCCAACGATGTTCTTCTTTCCCAATTCAGTTTTGAAGGAACGTCGTTATCGCTTTCCGGAGTTGCTTTATCCGAAGAAGGACTGGGTAATTTTCTGGCCGGCTTAATTACTTCTAAAAAATTTAAAAACATTGACGTTTCATCAATAACGCGTAAAAAAGACGAAGCCGGAATCCGTTTTAGCTTTACGGCAGTTTGGACAGAGGGAGAAAAGAAAAATGCCATTTAACACCCAAACAGAATATCATCGGTACCAGCGCTATTTTACCAATATCAGCCGTTTGTATCAAAAAAGAGAGGTTAAAATTTATACCGGCTTGATCATGACTTTTGCCACTATTTCTTTTTTTGCCTTATTTGCTTTAAGACCAACCATTACCACCATCGCGTCCTTAATCCAAGAACTGGAAATCCAAAAACAAATCGATAGTCAGCTGCAGGCAAAAATTAACACTCTCGGCCAAGCCCAAAAAAATTACAGCCAATTAACTAACGCCTCTCTAATTGAAGAGGCTATCCCAACACAATCCGGCATAGAACAACTGCTTTATAATCTCGAATATTTAATAAAACAGCAAGGGTTAACCATCCGCTCTTTATCGTTTAATCCTATTGTCCTAAATGGCATCCCAAAAGAAAATCAAATTGGTTTTTCCATAGCAATTTCCGGCAGTAAAGACGCTCTCAATCAACTATTAGATTCTTTTTATAGTTTGCGCAGGGTAATAACGATCGATTCAACAACTTTCTCTAAATCTCAAGCAATTGAGAAAACTGAAGGTACTGCCCAAACAAGTTCGGAGATTAATCTTAACCTTTCCGGTTCCGCATATTTTTTATATAAGAGTAATTAAATGAAACAAAGTTATTTTTCCCGTAATTTACTGGTGATTTTGATCTTGACAGCCATAACAATTTTTGTTTGGATAGGAATAGAAACTTACCAGATTTTAACGCGCCAAGAATTCCCCAAGGTTGTTAAAGAACAACTGGAGCCGCTCGATCCGGTAATTGATACTAAAATCATTGAAGATTTATCAAATAAGAAAAATTATTTAAAAGAAGATTTGGAAATTAGCGAAACGGAAACGCCGGTTCCCTCACCTTCAAGCACACCATGAAAGAAAAAAAGGTACCAACATTTATCGCGATTATTTTTTTATTGGTTTCAATGGTCGCCGGAGTTTTTTTGATTAAAAACAGCTCTATCTTGTTTTCCAGAGCTTCAGCGGAAAATTCACCTAAACTTTTAAAGCTTACCAACATTAATAATTCCGGCGCTACCATCTCTTGGCTTACCGAAAAAGAACTTGGCGGTTTTATCAAAATAGGGGAAACCCAAGAGCAGCTAAATCTAACTTTTAGAGACGACCGCGATTCTAACGAACAAACAAGCGCTTATAAAATCCATTACGTCGTTTTAAAAAATTTAAAAGCCTCGACAAAATATTATTTTAAAATCTCTTCCGGGAACCAACTGTTTGATGAAGGCGGTAAACCATTTGAATTGACGACAGCAAGTCTTCCCTCCGGCTCTCTTCCTCCAAGCGATGTTGCCAACGGCTTTATTGTTACTACCAATGATGCTCCGGCTCAAGGTTTAATTGTTTATTTTAGTTTAGCTAATATGACGTCCCAATCCGCTTTAACCGGCTCAACAGGGAATTGGCTAATTCCCTTAAATACGGCTTTTTCCACAAATCTTAACGCCTACGCAACCTATGATAAAGAAGCCCAAGTGGCGGAAATTTTTGTCCAAGGGGGTTCATTAGGAACAGCCACAGCCGCTGTCACCACCAAAAATGATAACCCTGTTCCAAAAATCACTTTAGGCAAAACTTATGATTTCAGGCAAGCGGGAACATCTGAAAATCCTGATGGTCCAAGCGCCGCCAACCAAGAAGCAAACGTTACGCCAACACCATCAACCGCCACATCTTCCGGCCTTCCCAAAATTACACCAACAACAAGTCCTTCTCCAACCACAAATATTACTATTGTTAGCCCGGGAAACGAAGAAAATATTGCTACTCAAAAACCCAATATTTTTGGCACAGGCCCCGCTAATAAAACCTTGCAAATCAAGGTTGAATCGCCAACACCATATTCTGCCAGCATCAAAACCGACAGCAGCGGGAACTGGACTTACACTCCGCCGGCCAATCTTGCCCCGGGAGAGCATACCGTTACTTTAACTTACGCGGGAAAGATCATTACGAGAAAATTTACGGTTTTAGCCGCGGAAGATAGTTCCATGCCGGCTTTTACCGCCACTCCGTCAGCAAGCTTAACGCCAACAAACAGAGTCACACCAACACCAACGATTAGAGCAAATCTAACACCTACGCCAACTCTTAAATTGACAGCAACACCAACACCGATTATTAGAACTTCCATGCCTTCAACTGCAAGCGGTACTCCTCAATCAGGAAACTTGACACCAAGTCTTTTTGTGCTTATGATTGGAATAGCTCTTATAATGAGCAGTTTTATCGTTCAAAAAATACTTGCCCATGAACAATAATCAAGATCCCAAACCAATTATTCCCTTCAAGCCGCAAATTGAAAATAATCCTAACCAGCCTATAACCACGAATGTAAATCAAGAAGAATTAATTGCTAAGATCGAAGACATTATTCCCCCAAAAAAATCAAAAACCAAAATTATTCTCACGACTTTAATTGCCTTTTTGCTTCTCGGTTCTGTTGCCGGAGCAGTTTTTTTAGTTAGGCAGAATCAAGATATAAGGGAACAGGCAGCAGATATCTGTGCTAATATCGGTGATTCATGCACTGACGATTATCCTGAGGCTTGCACAACTACTGACGGCAAAGCCGGTACAAGACAGTGTCACAAAGTTGGAACTTGTAAGGGGGTCGGCGGAGGAGACCAGTGCAGCTGGGGAGATGGATCAAGCTGCGACGCTTGCACGGCTAATGATCCCGGAACCACAAAAGAATGCGAAAACTCTACTGATTGCCCTCAAATTTGTCATTTTAATAAATGTAGGAACTGTAGCGATATCGGGGACGCGTCAACTTGCGCTACCCACGACAGATGCGCTTGGGTTAATAATTCTTGCCAATTAAATACGACTCCGCCCCCAAGCGGGGATTGTACTCCAACAGTAACGGGCTCTGGAGGAGGATTATGCGGAGTTGGCTCTTCTACCTCAGTCAAGATAACAGCATGTTTACCTGATACCTGTTCTGGACTTACCAGCGAATTAAAATTATCATTTAATTCCGTCAGTGCTAATTGTGCAGGATCAACTTATGCCAATGATTGTAATACTGTCTGTGGTAATGCTGGTTCAACTTCTTACATTACTTTTCCTTCTGGAAGTCAAAAAGGAGCTTGCCAGGATTTGACAGCGTCCTGCACTGTTCCGAATGCTTGCGGTGCTTGTCAGGTTGATATAAGAGGCAATGGTGCCAATGTTGGAGAACGCGTGAACGATTCCAGTGGTTGTACCACTCCTACACCAACAAGAGTACCGACCGGAACACCTACTCCTACTCCAACAACCATCAGCTGCCAATGTGACCTGATAAAAGCTTACAGCACTACCTGGACTTTGTTAACCAGCGCTGATTTGGCTGCTTTAAAACCCGGCGATAAAGTTCGTTTTGCCGCTAAAGGAACAACTACTTCAGGAACAATCGACAAAATAAGATATAAAATTAATAACGGTGCTTTCATTGAATCAATTATTAAAAAACCCGGGACAAATGAGTTTTATTACGAATACACGATTCCTGCCAACACAACAAGCTTTTCCGTTAGCGCCGAAGTCCATCATAAGGAATTAAATAAATGGTTTTAAAATAAAAATATGAACATAAAGAAAAATTGGTACGTTATCTTAATCGGTTTATCCACTGTCGTTCTCGGCGCTATTGCCATTATGACAGCCTTAAGACTTTACCAAGCCGGAAATAAACCGGTTGCTCCTAACGCGCCTGAATCGAAACCTGCGGCTCAAACCTTGCCAACAGCTACTCCAACACCGGCAAGTACCTGCTTATTAACTTTTAATTTGACTTTGCCGACAGGAACTCCTACGCCAACACCGACAAGAATACCACCAACCCCAACGCCGACGCGCAATCCTTTGGCTACTCCAACCCCAACGCCAAATCCAACAGCCACGCCAACTCCGCCTGCGTCTTGTTATCATACTTGCACCAATGATAGCGATTGTGAAAGCAATTTAACTTGCTTAACGGTTGCTGGAAGTAAAAAATGCGTAAAAGCCCAATGTCCTGACGAACAAGATTGTCTTTGTCCGGTAACACAAAAAACAACCCCAACCCCTGTTCCAACAAAAGTAACAACCGAAGAAGCGCTTCCCGAGGCAGGCACAGATCTTCCGACTCTTGCTCTTTTTGCCGGTGGCTTGATTTTAATCCTTATTCCTCTTCTTTTAGCTTTCTAACCCCTTGTGTTAAAATCAAAATATGAAAATCGCGATTATTGGCGCCGGCTTAACTGGATTAACAACTGGTTACCGTCTTTCCCAAAAGGGTCACCAAGTAAAAATTTTTGAAAAAGAAAAAACTGCCGGCGGTCTTGCCGGCGGGTTTAAACCTACCTCGCCGACAGGCGGGGAAAACAAGTGGGATTGGTCTCTTGAGAAGTTTTATCACCACCTTTTTACCTCTGATTCAGCCATTAAAAATCTGGTTACTGAATTAGGTTTAAACGACAAGCTCTTCTTTGAAGAGCCTAAAACTTCCATTTATTACCAAAATCAAATTGCCCAATTCGATTCGCCGATTTCTCTTATAAAGTTTCCTTTTTTAAATCCTTTAGAAAAAATTCAAACTGCTAGTGCGACTTTATTTTTAAAAATTTTTCCTTCTTGGCAAATTTTGGAAAAATATACAGCTTCTAAATTTTTGCCTAAACTTTACGGAAGAAAAGCGTATCAAACCTTATGGGAACCGCTTCTCAAGGCTAAATTCGGCTTATATATTAACCAAGTTTCCATGGCTTGGTTCTGGGCCAGAATCCACAAAAGAAGTACGAAATTAGGTTATATTGAAGGAGGATTCCAGGTTTTAATTGAGGAATTAGTTAGACAAATTGAAAAACACGGTGGTAAATTTTTTTTCAATTATTATATTAAAAACTTAAATGATATATATCATTTAAGTGAATTTGATAGAATAATTATCACCATTCCTACAGAAACCTTTTTAAATATGGCGCCAGATTTACCTTCCGATTATCGAGAAAAACTACAAAACAAGAAAATGCTTGGCAGTTTAAACCTCATTTTACGGTTAAAAAATAAATTTTTTCAGGAGAATACTTATTGGTTAAATATTAATGATTCAGGTTTCCCTTTTGTGGCGGTTGTGGAACACACTAATTTTATCGACAAAAAATATTACGGAGACGAACGAATTCTTTATATCGGCGGTTACTATCCCCAAGATCACCGCTACTTTAAAATGTCCAAAGAACAAATCTTTAAAGAATTCCTTCCGTATTTAAAAACGATCAATCCGTCTTTCGATTTTTCCCTATGTTCTATGCCCTATGTTGTATGTTCTAGCCTCTACGCCCAACCCATTATCTCGACAAACTATTCTCAAATGAATTTACCTCACGAAACACCAGACCCAAAGATAATTCTCGCCAATATGGAACAAGTTTATCCTTGGGACAGGGGAACAAATTACGCAGTCGCGCTAGGAGACAAAATATCCCGTTATTTTATATGAAAAACGTTTTGATTTTATTAAAAAAACATTCTTGGGAAATTATTTTTATTGTTTTATTTTTTCTTTTTTCATGGTGGTTAATGGCTAAAACTTTTGACTATAAAAACGGACAGATTTATATTGCCGCAAAAGCTTGGAGCGATTTTTCCGCCAATATCCCCCGCATTCGTTTATTTGCTTTTGGGCAGAATTTTCCACCACAGGATCCTCTTTTTGGCGGTGAACCGGATCATTATCATTTTTTATTTTATCTTTTTGTCGGTTTACTCGAAAAAATAGGAATTCCCTTAAATTTTGCCTTAAATATTCCAAGCGCTTTAGGCTTTTTCTTAATGCTTTTGATGGTTTTTCTTTTAGGCAAAACTCTTTTAAAAAATAAAGAGGTAGCTTTTTTGGGTGTCATTTTCCTTCTTTTTAACGGGTCATTTTCTTTTTGGGAATTTTTTAAAATCCATTCTCTTTTTTCTTTACAAACATTTTTTGATATTATTTCTAATCTTCATTTTCCCTCATTTGGTCCATATGATCAAAAAATTGTATCGGCTTTTTGGAATTTAAATATTTTTACTAATCAACGTCACCTCGCCCCAACTTTCGGCCTAATTCTACTTCTTTGCCTGCTGATTATTAAACCAGAAATTGAAGGCAAGATCTTAACTTTTAAAAGGGCTTTGGTAATCGGTTTGCTTATGGCTTTTATGCCCTATTTCCACAGCGTTGGTTTCATAAGTTCAATTATAATTACCACTATTTTATTTATCCTTTTACCAAAACAAAGAAAACCCCTTTGTTTGTCTCTAGGAATCGGCGTTTCCTTGGGCTTACCCCAACTTTTATCAATGCAAATCGGCGGTGGAAACTATGGCAACTTTAAATTTCACCCCGGTTATTTAATAAGCGACAATTTGTCAATAACTCGTTTTTTTAATTATTGGTTTATGAATTTAGGTCTGGTTCCACTCGTAGCTTTTTGGGGTTTTTTAAAAAGTCCTTGGCCCGCTAAAAAAATTCTATTAGCTTTTTGCCCTTTTTTTATAATCGGTAATCTTTTTCAGTTTTCTCCGGAAATGGCTGCCAATCATAAATTTTTTAATCTTTTTATGATTATGGTTAATCTTTTTGCAGCGTACGGAATTATCTTAATTTGGCAAAAAAGGATTATCGGCAAAGTTATTGCCATAATTCTTGTTTTTATTATGACCCTGTCCGGCATTCTTGATTTTTTCCCGATTGCCAACGATTCCTATATCATTGTTGATGATATCCAAAAAAATCCGGACGTGGCCTGGATAAAAAATAACACTCCGCCAAGGTCAATATTTTTAAACAACACCTATCTTTATCATCCGGCCAATCTTGCGGGCAGACCCATCTTTTTGGGATGGCCTTATTTCCCTTGGGCCGGAGGTTTGGACGCCGGATCACGGGAAAAAATCAGTCAAGCGCTCTTTGCGGCCAAAGGTTTCACCAAAGAATCGGCCTGTCTTGAATTATCTAAAAACAAAATTGATTATATCGCCATCAATTTAAAAGAGCAGGAAAATTATCCGATTAATTACCCTTTTTGGAAAACAAATTTTGTTAAGAAATACGAAAATCCGCAGAGCGGTTTTCAAATATTTAGCGTTAAAGAAAGTTGTTTATGATCAATGATTTTTCTTCTATTTTCTATTGGTGGTTTGTTTTATTTGCTTTTGGTTTTGTGGGACTACCGTTAACCATAAAACTTTTTAGCAAATTTTTTGACCTTGGGTATATTTTTTCAAAAACTATTTCCATTTTATTTCTCTCCTATTTTATTTGGCTTTTAGGCAGTTTAAAAATATTGCCTTTTATCCTAACAACCTTGTGGATTTTGTTTTTCTCTTACGTTTTTATCAACATCGCCATTGTCAAAAAATTTAATCTTCCCAACTTAAGAAATAAGTTGCCGCTTTTGTTGATAGAAGAGGCCGTTTTTGCCCTTTGTTTATTTTTTTGGGCTTATGTTCGCGGTTTTCAGCCCGATGTTGAGGGCTTGGAAAAATTTATGGATTTTGGGTTTATTAATTCAATTTTACGAAGTCAATATTTCCCCCCACTTGATATGTGGTTTAGCGGCAACACGATTAATTATTATTATTTCGGCCATTTAGTCGCCGCTGTTTTAACCAAAATTTCCCAACTTGAACCATCGGTAGTTTACAATTTGATGATCGCCACAATTTTTGCTTTCGCTTTTACGGGAACTTTTTCCTTAACGGCCAATCTAATTTTCTCTTTGAAGAAAAATATTAAAGCGTCTTTTTTGGGCGGTTTATTTTCCGCTTTTTTGCTTTCTCTTGCGGCTAACTTACAGCCATTGTGGTATTTCCTAACGCATAATTTCAATTTTACCGGCTATTGGTATCCTGACGCGACCCGTTTCATTGTTGAACTCTTTGGCGCCCGCGATAATACCATTCACGAATTTCCGATCTATTCTTTTGTCGTTTCCGATCTCCACGGACATGTCAGCGATATTCCCTTTACGCTTTTATTCCTTGCTCTTTTGTTTTCCTTTTTAATTTCTTTCAAAACCGCTAAATCATTTACCATTTATCATTTACCATTTATCATCCCGCTCTCCCTTGTTGCTGCAGCAATGTACATGACCAATTCTTGGGATTTCCCTATTTATTCTTTAATCTTGGGCTTAATCGTTCTTTGGTTAAACTATTTAAAATCGGGAATTTCTTTTAAAACCATTAAAGATACATTCCTTTTTACTATTTCCTATTTTCTATTATCAATTATCTTTTCCCTGCCGTTTCATTTAAATTTTACGCAAATTGCCCAAGGCATTGGTATTGTTCACGCCCAATCACCTATCTGGCAACTTTTTGTTTTGTGGGGATACCAATGGACTATTGTATTAAGTTTCTTAATATTTTTGTATCTTTGCAGAAGATTTAATAAACCAATTATTCTTACCGACTACCTTGTTCTCGTTTTCGTTTTGGTAGCAACACTTCTTATTGTTATCCCAGAATTTTTTTATGTCCGTGATATTTATATCGAGTCTTACCATCGTGCCAATACCGTGTTCAAACTTGTTTACCAATCTTTTATGTTATACGCACTTTCCGCCGGTTATATTTTTATCCGTCTCTTTTTGTCGGCAAAAAACAATATTTTAAAAATAGCAGTTGTCGTTTTTTTCGCTCTTTTAACTCTTTTTCCTCTTTATTACCCATTTAAAGCCATTCCTTCTTATTATGGAGACTTTAAAAATTATCAAGGTCTTTACGGCTTAAATTTCCTGCAAAAAAATTCTCCCTCCGACTATAATGCCGTTAGATGGCTTCAAGAAAATATCTCCGGCCAACCAGTAGTTTTGGAAGCAGCCGGAGACAGCTATACTCTTTTTAACCGCGTTTCGGCCATAACCGGATTACCGACCATTGAAGGCTGGCTGGTTCACGAATGGCTTTGGCGCGGGGCATACGACGAACCGGGCAAAAGAGCCGAAGAAGTAAAAAACATTTTTGAAACGAAGGACCTATCTTTAGCAAAATCACTTCTGAATAAATATCAAGTTGCTTATGTTTTTGTCGGGGATAAAGAACAAGAAAAATATAAACTGGAAGAAAGTAAATTTCTTAAACTCGGAAAGTTGGTTTATCAATCAGGGCAAACCGTTATTTACAAAATTGATTGAATAAACTGATGAATTCCTCCCCAATCGTCTTCTTGAGGAAGTAAAACCCATAAACCGGATTCGTGTTTTGCCGGATGGTATAAATAACCATCCACATTTTCCCAACCATCCAAAACATAAGTACTCACCTTGCGCGCTTGCGATTCAAAAATAATTTTAGAAATTGATAATAAATCTTCTTTAGTAATATCATTCCTGACGCTATCTCTGACAATTTGCGCAAGTCCGATAATCCTGCCCGGATTGAGAAGAAAACTTCTTGATAAAATTCTGTTTTTAATCGCGGCAATAACAATTTGTTGTCTCCGACTGCGAGCGTAATCGGTTCCTTCATCTCCCTCGGCATGTCTGGAACGCGCGTATTTTAAAGCCGTTTCGCCATTCATTAATTGCATCCCGGCGTCAAAATGCAAATGTTCATATCGGCAGGCAAAGGTTTTATCGCCATCGCAAAGATCGTTCTCTTTACCCGGAATCGGATATAGAAAATCATCAAAGGTAGCATCAACTTCAACCTTAATCCCGCCAAACTGGTCAACAATTCTCTCAAAAACCGTAAAATCAATTAAAATACTGCCGTTTACGGGCACGCCAAGCATTTGAGAAAAAGATTCTTCGGCTTTGGGAAACCCGCCGGTTGAATAAAGAGAATTAACTTTTGATTTGGCCTCTACCCACCAGATATCTCGGGGAATGGAAACCATGACCGAACCGGATTTACCGATCGAGGTTAAAATAATGGTATCTGTTAAGGTCGAACCGTCATATCCGGGTCCGGCCTCTCCTAAAAACAAAAGATTAACCCTGTCTTTCCCTTGGAAAAAAACCCAATAGGATAAAAGAGCAACTAGCCCAAATAAAACAGTAAGCAGAAGTATTTTAAGGCTTAAAAAGAATGCTTTTTTTGCTACAATGATCTTTGCCATGAATTCTATTATAGACTCTTTAAATAAAGACCAGCAAGAGGCGGTGATGTACATAAATGGCCCTCTTTTGATCTTGGCTGGCGCAGGAAGCGGTAAAACTAAAACTTTAACCCATAAGGCTGCCTATTTAATCCAAGAAAAAAAGATTTCGCCGCAGTCGATTCTTCTTTTAACTTTTACCAATAAAGCCGCTGAAGAAATGAAAAAGCGCGTTGAGAAAATTGCCGGAACAACTCCCGGGTTTGCCGGTACTTTCCATTCCTTTTGCGCCAAAATCTTAAGATGCGAGGCGGAAAAAATTAACTTGAGCAGAAGATTTTTAATTTTTGATGAGAATGACCAAAAAGACGTGATTAACGATATTCTCAAAAAGATGGATCTCTCGCCGAAACTTTTCCGTCCCCAACAAGTTTTAGCCACTATCTCCCAAGCCAAAAACGAGCTGATCTCTCCCTTTGATTATCCGGATTATGCCCGCAGTCCTTTTCAAAAACAAGTCGCCGTTATCTATTCCCTTTACCAAAAAAAATTAAAAGAACAGGAAGCTTTGGATTTTGACGATTTACTGGCGGAAACCGTCAGAGTATTAAAAAATTTTCCGGAAATTTTAAGTGCCTACCAAGACCGCTACCGTTATATTTTGGTTGACGAATGGCAAGACACCAACCACGCCCAATACGAAATGATTAGACTCTTAGCCAAAAAATACAAGAACCTTTGCGTGGTTGGCGATGCCAGCCAATCAATTTACAGTTGGCGCGGCGCGGATTACAGAAACATCACTCTTTTAAAAGATGATTTCCCCCAGTTAAAAATTGTTAATCTGGAACAAAATTACCGCTCGACTCAGAAAATCTTAAACGCGGCTTTTGAGATTATTAAAAGCAACCGCTCGCATCCGATTTTAAAGTTATGGACTCTTAACCAGAAAGGGGAAAACGTTAAAGTTTACGAAGCCAAAAACGAAAATGACGAAGCTCAGTTTTTAGTAAAACAAATTGTGGGAAGCAACCGGCCTTATAGCGATTTTGCTGTTTTATATAGGACTAACGCCCAATCAAGAGCCATTGAAGAGGTTTTCTTGCATGCAGGACTCCCTTATTCTTTAATCGGCGGGGTCCGCTTTTATGAACGCAAAGAAATTAAAGATGTCCTGGCGTTTTTACGGTATTTAGCAAATCCCAAAGACGAAACCGCCTTAAAAAGGATTGCCAAATTAGGAATTAGAAAAATGGAAAAGTTTTTAATTATTGCTAAAGAAAATAGCATTGAAGGCAAAACAACAACCGAGTTAATTGATTTTATTTTGGAAAAAACCGGCTATTGGGATCTTTATGATCCGGAAATTGAAGAAGATTTGTCCCGTCTTGAAAACATTAAGGAACTGCGTTCCGTGGCCAGTGAATTTCCTGATATTTATAATTTTTTGGAAAATATCGCGCTTGTTGAAAACGAATATTTTCCCGATAAAAAAGTTGAAAGAGACAAGCTTGATCACAAAGACCGCGTTACCTTAATGACTATGCATGCGGCCAAAGGACTGGAATTCCCCATTGTTTTTATTGTCGGCATGGAAGAAGGTTTATTCCCCCACAGCCGCACTCTTTTGGAACCCTTGGAAATGGAAGAAGAACGCCGGCTTTGCTACGTGGCTTTTACGCGGGCTAAAGAAAAACTGATTTTATCTTATTCTTACAGAAGACTTTATTTTGGTTCTGTCTCTTCAAATCCCCCCTCCCGCTTTATATCTGATTTACCCCAAGATTTAATTGATCTGCTACAATGAAAACATATGCTGATCCGCGAAATAACGTCTGCTGAAAAAAACGATTTTAACGCCGTCGCGACACACCCGCTGCAGTCATGGGAATGGGGAGAGTTTAGACAGTCTATGGGTTTAAAAGTTATCCGCTTAGGTGTTTTTGACGACAAGAAAATGGTTGCGGGCTACCAAGCAACAGTCCATCCGGTTGGTAAAACCAAATACTCTATTTTGTATCTTCCCAAAAACGCTCTCCCGGATAAAAGCGTGATCGAAGCCTTGATAAAAATTGGTCGGGAAAACAATTCAATTTTCATAAAAACCGAACCAGAAGTGCAGAAAAATTCAGGGTTTAGCGCCATTGACCAATTTTTTAAAGACAATGGTTTTATCAGCGCCAAATCAATTTTTGCCAAATACACTCTTACCATTGATTTAAATAGAAGTGAAGAAGAATTGCTGGCAAATATGCATCCAAAAACGAGATACAATATCCGGCTGGCGCAAAAACAAGGAGTTAAGGTTGTTGAAGATAATTCCGATAAGGCTTTTGCGGATTATTTGAATTTGCATTTTGAAACAACGAAAAGAGAAGGCTTTTATTCTCATTCCCATACTTTTCATCAAAAAATGTGGGAAGTCCTCAAAACCGCAGGGATCGCCCATTTGATGATTGCTAGTTTTAAAGGCCAACCCTTGACCGCTTGGATTCTTTTTACTTTTAATAACCAACTTTATTACCCTTATGGCGGTTCAAGCCGTGAGCATAAAGAAGTTATGCCTTCTTATGCCATGATGTGGGAAGCCATGAAATTCGGCCAGAAAAATCATTGCCGGACTTTTGATTTATGGGGCATTCCCGGACCGGATCCTGACCCGAAAGATCCTTGGTATGGATTTCACCGTTTTAAAATGGGCTTTGGTCCGAAAATGGTTGAATATATTGGCGCGTATGATTTAATTTTAAATAAACCGCTTTACACTCTTTATAATTTAGCTGACCGTGCCCGTTGGTTAATTTTGCGTTTAAAATCCAGACTGCCTTTGTAACTTCTTTTTATAAAATGAGCGACATACGTCAAAGTCTTGAATTTTCAAAGTATCTTGAGAAACTGGATTGGCAAACGCATGAATTAAGAATTAAGACTACAGCCTCGAGCGTAAGTCGAGAGGATCAGGAATTAAGAATATACGTTAGAAAGATTCCAATCTTGGGAAATTTTGTGAAGATTCATCATCCGCCGGTTGCTTTAACCAATGATGATCTCAAAGAATTGGCGAAAAAGTATAAGGCTTTTTCAGTTCAAATAACTTTTAGCCCTTCAAAAACTTTAGTTTTGGATTTAAAACCATCACTCGAAAAAATATTTGATGGATTTTCTAAAGATACCCGCTACGAAATCAGAAAAGCCCAGGAAAATAAAATTCCAGTCAAGCTATCAGACGACATTTCTTCTTTTGCAAAAATGTGGACGGAAACAGCCCTCCGCCGCCATTTCTGGATTCCTTTTGAAAAAGAAATAAAAGCTCTGTACGAATCTTTCGGCTCCAAAGCTTTTCTTCTCTCCGCTTACCATCCGTCTTCAGCCTTCGGTCATCAGTCATCAGTCCTCGGTTTTCAGCCTTCGGTCATCAGTCATTCACCATCTACCATTCACCATTTACCATTAGCTGGCGCATTAATTCTGGTACATGACAAAGTAGCCCACTACTTTCACGCCGCTTCCACGATCGAAGGCCGCAAATTGCAGGCACCATCTTTAGTCATTTACGAAGCCATAAAACAGGCAAAAGAAAAAAGCTGTACCAGTTTTGATTTTGAAGGTATTTTCGATCCTCGCGATAAAGACACTAAAAACTGGCAGGGATTTACGCGTTTTAAAAAAGGCTTTGGGGGAAAAGAAGTTGAATACCCTTTGACGAAGACTAAATTTTACTTTTTAAATTTTCAATTTTAATTCTGGATTACTCTTCCACCCCCGGGGTGTAAGGCTGGATCGTTTGTTCTTTTTCCTAGTGATATAATATTTTTAGCAAATAATTATGAAACTTATACAATCCTCTTATGTTTTTAATGGCCAGAAAATCACCATGACATGGATTGAAGGTGACTCTATAGAAAATCTTAACCCCATTACCCAAATATACGGTATCTGTTTTAATGAAAAAGGAGAAATACTTGTTTGTAGAGAAGGACACGATGGTCAATGGCAATTACCAGGAGGAACACCAGAAAGGAATGAAACAATACAACAGACTTTGGAAAGAGAACTTCTTGAAGAAGTTGATGTCAAAATAAAAAATTTTAAAGTTTTGGGCTATCAAAAGATAGAGTATCCAAATAATCCAAATAAAGATGAAGGGGGTGAGTTTTATCAAGTGAGATGTATTTGCAAAGTTGAGGAATTACTTCCGCAAACATCTGACCCAGCGACAGGAAATACTTGGGAAAGAATGTTTGTACCCTCAGACAAAATAACAGAGTATGTGAAGTGGGGAGAAGTCGGAGAGACCATGTTTAAAGCTGCAATTAATTTACAAAATCTATCCGTTTAAGATAAACGCATAGACATTTCAACCTTAAGATTTTTGGTTATGTTTTTTAGAACCGTAAAGACTTTCTCCCAATTTAAGTACTTTTCTTAAATCTTTATCTACTTGTACTGTCTGTTTAAGTAGTAAATAACAGATCGAAGCAAGCTGAAATTCACTTAAATAGTTATTGTTAAATTCCTGCAACGATTTTAAGAAAATTCCTTTGGTTGTTTTCTCTTCCTTAGAATATTCTTCAATAATTTCTTTTATTTTCTGACTATTTCTTTTCAGCTTCATTTTCTGTATTTCCTCCGGCTCCATCTCCTTTTTTCTCCTCAATTTTTCCGCTTTTTCGAACCACTTTGTTAAAATCGGTGTGTCTTTTCGTATCGTATCTGCCCATAATTTAGCCGCGTTGCTATCTTCTTTAACCCGATCAGCGCGGATAGCGTAAAAAATGTAGGGAGTGTAATCTTTATCTTTTAAATACGGATGAAAATACATTAAGCCCGGCCATATCATAGAAATTTGGTCTTCGCCGAGTTTTACATTTCGATTAAAAGCATACGCTTCTACCGATTCTTTAGGAAATCCAAAAAGAATTCCGCCTTGATATTCACTCTCGTAATCAAATCGGTGAAGTATTTTTGCTGAAATTGTTGCTTTATTTTTATCTTTACTAACATGCCAAGAAGTTAGATTTTTTCCATCATTCGCGTAAAACAAGCCGGCATCTTTAATCCATATCTTTACTTTTTTAATTTTTAGATTACTAATATTATTTTTCCTGTTACGTCTAATAACAGTTAACTCCGACACTAGCTTAAGTCCCCGAAAAGCAAGCCACAATAACACTTTCTCACGTAAATCTAAAGGCAAGTAAAGCAACCGACTAGCAAGTTTTTTTTCAGAAGTAATCATATAAATGGGGAATGTCTTAAGCACCGAATTACCGTGATTCTAGCCCAAGAGAAGATAAAAAACAAGTAATTAGTCAAAATAGTCTTCACTCTTCTATCTTCGAGACGTAAAGCGGAATTATTTGTATTATCAAAAAGATTGTGTAATACTAGTCTTGAAGAACAATGAAAATCTCTTTACCGAAACTTAAAGCATTATTACTCTTCTTCGGAAATAATACAAATCCGAGGTTTTTGGGTAAGGTTAAATTAATGAAACTCTTTTATTTTTTAGACTTCATTCATTTGAAAAAGTTTGGATCACCGGTAACATATGATTGTTACGTCCATTTAGAACATGGTCCAATTCCTCAATCTATTAAGAACTTAATTGATACCGCATCAGACGAAATAGACAAATCTGTTTTGGCGGATGTAATTTTCTTTGAAAGACCATCCGGAACTGGAATTGTAAAAATGGTTCCTAGGAGAAAATTTACCAATAGCGATAAGCAGTATCTCTCTGAAACTGAAATAGAAACCTTAAATATTGTATGCGCGAAATATGGAGATATGAATACCGGAAGCATTGAAGATGCTTCACATAAAGAAGCCCCGTGGAGGGAAACCAAACTTTTAGACAGTATTCCTTACAGTCTGGCTACAAAAGATCCAGATTGTCGTATAAGTAAAGAAGAAATTGAATTACTTGAAAAAGTATTACAAAATGACTGACGGTTTATTGGAATTTGGTGATATATTTGAATACGAGGGTAATGAATATATATTTTTAGCAAGTAAAACTGATATAACTTATGCGGCAAAAATATTAGGAACCGAGCTTTCAATTCAACTCTCTAAACAATGTTTAAAACTAGTTACTAGAAACGTAAGAATCGAGCGCCCCCTTTATTGTTTCGTTATCCTAACTACGGAAGAACTTAAAGATAGAGCGGCTCATTTTGGAAATCCCGAGATAAATCCTCAAATTTTTTTCAATAAACAATCTATTTCTTTGAACGATAAAGATTTAAATAATTTAAAACAAGAAATCGAAAAAAGCAGGGCGACTCCCTTGGGTCTTCGAACGATTATAAGCAATCTACAAATTCAAAGAAGACAGTAAAGAGGAATTTATTCTTTTTCGATTTTCAATTATAATTTTGTATTGCCCTTCCACCTCCGAGGTGTAAAAATTATTAACAGATTGTTAATTAAATCCTTACCAAACATCTCTTGCTATTTATGTTAAATAGGTTGTATTGTAAGTATATAAAATACTAATATAGCCCATGACTAGATTTTTATCATTTAATAAAAACGGAAAAACAATAATCGTTGTTTTTCTTGTTCTTTTTCTAATCGTTTCTACCGCCTTAGTAGTTTTCGGAAGCAAGAAATATCCTTTATTCCTAAACGGGGAAAACTATTTTTGTTCCACGTTGTCAAAGGAAGACGAAAAAGCCTTAAAAATCAACAGAGATTTAATAGCAAGCTTGCAAAAAACACAAGATGACAGCGCAAAAAGATATGACGAGAAAATAAATAATTGTGGAACTGAAAAAGAATATCAATTATCACCAGAGTCGCAAAAAAAGTGGAATGAAATTGTACCTGCTAATATTCAGACATTATTGAATGAATACGAAAAAACAAAGCCTTATACAATAAAAGATTTTCAAGAATGTAAAAGATTTTGGGAAGAGGTAAAGAAGAAAAGCTCTAATGAATTTATAGTTGAAATTAAAAAGTGGGAAGACTACGAAGTAAATTTATTAACCAAAAATAAGTGTATAGTCTCACGAAAATAAACGAAAGATAAAAATGAAAAGATGGAAATTTAACATACTACGATTTATTAATCGTCTAGGATTACTTAAACAGAACTTAAAATTCTTCTTTTTTAATAAAATATTCCTCGTGTTTCTTGTAATTTATCTTTTGGGTAATTTCTTTTTATATTCACAGTATACGCAATCACTTAAGCAATTTGCATTAAATATTAAAATATTTACCCTGTCTGAAGTAGTAAATTATCATCCGATTAATTTGCTTGCCGATAAATTTGACTGTCAAATAGCAAATGGCCTTTGTGATAATTATTCTCTATTGCTTATTTCGCTGTTTATAATTCTGGAGGGATTCGTTATATATTCAATTTTTAAGTATCGTAGAACAATTAGAAAAAGAGTTATTTTACTATATACGCTTTCTTTACAAATACTCCTTATCGTTCCGTTTTTAGCCATTTTAATTGTTCCTTACAGATTGTTTCCCGCATTAACACAGCAGGCAGATAAAGAAATTGAGAACAGTATTCAATTGCTCTTAAATGAAAACGAAAGACAAAAACAAGGAATAACAAATGACTTAACGTTAATTGAACGGACAATAGAGGCTAATGATAGTCTTCCGTTGTTAAATGTGGCTAATCCAAAAGAAGAAGCCATATTGCAAACAATGGGTATTACTATAGAGTCAAAAGATTCGTTATACAGACTTGCCGTAATTCCTTATCAAGTTTACTTTCCAGAAAAGCCTAGTTTGAGTAAAGAAAAAATTGAATTTGAAGCATTATTATTTCCGAATAACACTCTTGTTCCGATAAAGATTAATAAAAACTTACTTACAAGTTTGATGCCAGCTTTAACTAGGAAAACAGTTAAGAAAGAATTTTCCAAATACTCCAAAAAATCAGAGCCACGCATAGATACAATAAACTCAAAAGAATATTTAGAACTTCGTAAGATAGAAAATGAAAAAATAAAAAAGGGAATTAAGAACCACATTATAAATTTAAATAATTTTATTAAAGAATCCGACGGAATAATTCAAATTAATCAAGGAATAATTAACTCTTACCCATCTGACAAACAAAATGCCCAAAATGAATATGAAAACTATAATAGGAAATGGGGCAGCTGGTATCAAGAATGTAAAAATCAATTAGGCAGCGACCCAATTTGCGAAGAAGGAAAAGGAAAGATTGAACAAGGCATAGGAATACTTAAAGAAAATATACAGATAGTTGAAAGTGATAAAAATCAGGCAGAGCAAAATGCTAAGCTCCAACTTGATTATAAAAACGGGGCAATAAGTGATTTATATATTGCCAAAGAAAATTATCAAAACTTTCTTAAAAATCCCATTACTCCTGAAAACGAAAGCGGCGTGTTTGTCTCTCCCAATCAAATTCATATAAGATATGATGACGAAATAGAAGTTCCATTTTCTGAATATTTTTCTACCTTTATTCACGAATATTTACATTATTTTTCTAGCCAAAATATTAACGATTTACCCACATTTTTAGAGGAAGGCCTTACGGATTATTTTAATGAAAAATTCTTACAAGGCTTTTTTAAAGCTGATAGCCTAGAAAATCATCTTGGTTATCCAAACGAAGTAAAAATCCTGCATAAAATTGCAGAAACTATTCCAGAAGAAAAATTAATGAATGTTTATTTTACAAAGTCTGAAAGTCAGTTTAAGAATAATTTCAATACTTATTTCAAAACAATCGGCTATGAAAGGTTTATAAACGCAGTTCAACAAATAACCTTTACTAATCCTAAGGATACGGAATTAAAAGAAAAATTAACAACGGAAATTATTGAATTGTTATCGCAAAAGCAAGCCACTACAAGCGGACAGAAAAATTAAGTCATTATTCTAAACAACTCTATTGTTTAGTCGTTTGCAAGTCAAAAGACTCTCTATACCAAACCGGAATAAACTTACCGTTTTCGAAGATAAATCTTGTGAGCTTATGACCTCCAGTTATTGGAAATGCTCCAATGTCAAAAATATTGGCGAGATAGAAACCATTATGGCTTTTTGATTCTAACAAAAAGATACTTAGAAGATCCTCGCTTTTATAAATTACTCGTCCTTTTTTTATTATTATTACCTTGTGTGGCTGATGAGTACCTCCTACGGAACTATAAAGTATCTGTTCTTTTTTTCCATCATTATCAACATCAATAAGTTGGTCACCATACGCTAAATTACTCTCTACCTCTCCGTCATTATCAATATCTGCTTCAAAATCTGACATAAATGGAATTTTAGTAATAGGTAAATGTCCAAATTTAAATTCTTCATCAACTACTTCGATATTAGTAGGACAATCAATAGCCACGGGGGGTTTAGTGATTTCCAGATTTCCGCCTAAAATAAATATATTGCCGGGGATAGGAGCTTGAGTCTCATCGTAAACTTTATCAGGATCAAAATACTTTGCCGGTATATCAACGATATATTCCGTTTTTTGACTGCTGTTCTGGTTGAGAGTCGGCATCGGAATCGGAGGTCTAGTTTTAAGAAACGTTGGATAGGTATAAATAGCAATAATATAACCAATACAAAAGCAGAAAATGAGACTAATTATGTATTTGGCTCTTTTCATTCCTTTTTATTATTATAATCTATTCTGGAAATAAATTTTTTTCGGTTCCGTTTTTGACTTTATTGCCATGCTTCGCAAAGAAGTCTGTATTCGCAAAAGTCGCAAAGGTTGCCGGGCTTAGGCTCGAAGTTTGATTTTTCAATTTCCTCTTTTTTCCCGATTAATTCTTTTTTAGCAAGTTCTAGTTGTTCTTTAGTTCTGGTTGTCGAGATTTTTTCCTGGGTATCGAAAAAATAAAAAGACATGACGACATCCTTAAGATCTTTATCATAAATTCCCGGGTCACTGGCAGCTAAAGCATAAACCGTCATCTGTAAACTCTTTTCGATTTTATCAGTTGCCGGAACTTTGCCTGTTTTATAATCGATAATTTCCAATTTGCCGTCTGGAAGTAGATCAACGCGGTCGATTTTTCCGCCGACTTTAAGATCGGGAGAAATTTTAATCGTAAATTTTTGCTCTAAATCTTGGGGAATATTTTTAGGATCATAATTCTTCTTGAAGTATTCGGTTAAAATATCCTCACCTTTTCTTTTCATTTCCAGCTCGTGTTTTTTAGAGGAATAACCGGCGCTTGACCAATTATTGGAAAGCAAATTCAACAAATCTTTTACTTCCGGTTTCTCTCCATTTTTAACTGCTTGATAAAAAGCCTGCATGGTTTTATGAATTGAATCGCCAAAACTTAAAGCTCCCGAAGGAGAAGTGGGAATTTTTTTAATATAGCGGAAACAATATTGCTGGGGGCAATTATCAAAGGCTTCGATTTGGGAGTAGGACAAGTAAGTGACCGGGGAATGGTAAATGGCGGATGGTAAATGGTTAATATGGTTGATTTCGGTTTTTTGGAAATCGAGAAATGAGAGCTGTTGCTGATTGTCTGGCAAAGCCAGACCCTGCTCTGCAGGGTTAGATTGCTTTCCAAGTGCCTCGAAAACAAAAGGCGAGATCTTGCGTTCTCTTTTGCCTTCGCCGTAATAATTGGCAGCAGTTAAAAACAATTTCAGTTTTGCCCGTGTCATCCCGACATAAAACAACCGGCGTTCTTCTTCCAAATGGAAATCCCCTTCCGGCAATATTTCTTTTATTAAAGAATCAGGAATCGGAATTTGTTCTTTTCTTTCACTGGTCGGAAATCTTTGCATGACTAAATTGACAAGAAAAACGACTGGAAACTCTAGGCCCTTGGCTGAATGCAAAGTCATAATATTCACCGCATCGTTTTGGGTCCAATCGCTTTCTGTTGCCATTGGCGATTCCCCTAATTCCATTGATAAGTCAATCCAATCGGAAACGGCAAAAACCGAAACATCTTCATTTTGACCTTCGTAGGTTTTTAATTTGTCAAAAAACTTGGCGATATTTTTCGCCCGTTTTTCTTCAATGGCAGAAGAATAATCCGTCAGGTTTTTCAAAATGCCCGTATCTTCCAAAAAGAAGTAAAGAATTTGTCCAGCCGTGTCGGATTTAATTAAACCTAGGTGCTTATTAATCATTTCCAGAATTTTGCTTAAGGAACTTTTTGTTTCATTAGAAAGGGAAAGTGTTTCGTATTTTTCAGCTGCTTCAAAAAGAGTTAAGTTTTCCCTTTTGGCAAAACCGCCGATGACCGCCAAATCCCGCGGACTGATTTTGAAAATTTCCATAGAAAGAACCCGGTAAAACGCAACGGAGTCTTCGATATCGGCCAAAAATTTTAAATAGGCAATTAAATCTTTAACTTCTGCTTGTTTAAATAGCATTCCCGGACCTAAAAATTGAGCTGGAATACCATGACGATTGAGGGCTCTCAAAAACGGATCGGCATGATTATTCGCCCTAACCAAAATCGCAAAATCAGAATATTTCGATGGTTCATGGCGAATGTCTAATGGTGAATGGTTAATGGTTGATGACGAATGGATTAATTCTTCAATCTTTTGGGCAACAAGTTCCGCTTCGTTTTCGACACGGTCGGTATAAAGGAATTCGATTTTTTCTCCCTTGACCCCGCTATTGGCTATTAATTTTTTATCGATTTTTTCTTTAATTTCCAACCGGTCAGGATTATTGTTTTGAATCATCGTGTAGGCCCGATCCAGAATTTCTTGAGTTGAACGGTAATTTCTTGTCAGACTAATTATTTTGGCTTTAGGAAAACGGTCTTTAAACTGGATAACGTTAGAAATCGCAGCTCCCCGCCAGCGGTAAATTGCCTGATCATCATCAGCGCAAACCGTGATGTTTTGATTTTTACCGGAAAGCAATATCGCCAATTCGTTTTGGGCAAAATTCGTATCCTGAAATTCGTCAACCAATAAATATTTAAACTGCTCCTGATATTTACTAAGAATATTCTTGCGCGTTCTAAAAAGTTTTAAAGTATTGGTAATTAAATCCCCAAAATCCATGACGCCATTCTTTATTTTTATATCCTCATAAGCTTGGTAAGCTCTTGCCAATTCTAACGATTTCTCAATTTCTATTCTTTCTTCTTCCTTTCCTTCTTCACTTCGCCCTCCACCCCGCCCGACTTCGCCTGCGACCTGCCCGCCAGTGCTAGGCTGTGGCAGGCGGGACGAACTCGCTGGCGGGCGGGCCTTCACCCTTAATTCCTGCGCCCACTCAAGATACTGCTCAGGACTTACGTCTTCGTCTTTTAGCCGCGAGAAATGAGCAATTAAGCCGTCAACAAATTTCGTGGGATTGCCTAAAGGCTTAAAATATTCGAGGTTTAAATTAAAAAGATTTTTGCGAATAAGCTGAATCATTTCCGCGCTCGTTAAAAGATTCGTGTTGGGATCAAGACCAATATTTAAAGCTTCGGCTTTAAAAATCCGGTCGCAAAAAGCATGGAAAGTCATGACCCACATTTGGGTATATCCGTAAGGCATGACTTTATCAACTCTTTCTTCCATTTCTTTAGCAGCTTTTTCCGTAAAGGTTAAAGCAAGAATTTCCGAAGGTTTGGCAAATCCCGAAGAAATCAACCACTTAATTCTTTCCGTCACAACCGTGGTTTTCCCTGTTCCGGCACCGGCAATAATTAATAATGGACCGTTACCGAATTCAACGGCTTCTTTCTGCTGGGGATTTAACTTTTTCTCTTCACTCACGAAACTCATTATATCTTAAGCGAAACCGAAGAGAAAGTTTCTCTATTTACATGGGGTTTAAAGGCGGCTCTATGGGAGTATCGCTGGTAATATTCATAATGGTCGGCGGTTTTTGCGGCGGCTGTAAACGGCGGTAAAGAAAAATAAGAAAACCGCTCACCAAAAAGATAGCCAAGAAAAGAATGCCTATACCAATAAATAAACCGTTATCTTTTTTCTCGGGAGTAATAGCGACTGGAGCAATCTCCTCTGGCGTTGGGGTCGCCACCACAAGATTAGGAAAAACTTCACCAATCGGCTTATAAATTACTTTTTCCGGTGTTGGGGTTGCTTTTGGTTTTGTCGTTGTGGTAGTTGTGGTCGTCGTAGTTGTTACGGCTCCTTTAGCCCTAGCACTCACCTCTTGGGAAAAACCGCTTGACGAACAATTACCTACGCCAGCAATCGCAAAATAATAAAGTTTACCGGCAGTTAAGGATTTAATTGCATAACTATTGACATTCCCTATATTGGCAGCGCCGTAAAGATAATTTTTGGAACTCGGACCAAAAACCAAACTATAATGATTGGCTTGATAAACCTTTGTCCAAGACAATGTAACTTCACCGTTACCCGGTCCGCTTTCCGCTTTTAAACCGGTTGGGGTCGAAGGAGAGGTCTCATTACACGAAGACGTTGCTCCTTGATTCCCTCCTTGATTATTACCGGAAGTCGGTGTCGGAGTAGGACCTGCTTGTGACTGGCCAACAGTATATGTTCCTTTTCTTAAATTACTCCAATCAAGAAGATTTATGCTTGTGTTCAATTCTAAAATAGCCGAATTAACAGAATCAAAACTTACAATTCCCCTACCTACGGCTTTAGCCCTAAAGATAATAGTTGCCCAATTAGCCGAACCATTATAGGAAGCTGTTGGCAAATCCTGCCCGGAACCAATTTGGATATTACCATTGGCGTTATCAAAAGATTGAAAGTTCGAGGGAAAAATATTCGCAAAAGAAATGCTTTTAACTTCAAAACATGTTTTACAATCAAAAGATAAGGAAGCTTGCACGCCGTTAACTTCTTTTCCTTTAGTATCTAAACTGATCTGGACTTGGAATTCCTCACCAACGTTAAGAGTTTTACTCTCCGGACTTAATACAAAATCAGCCGCCAAAGTTGATTTGGCAGTTAAAAAAACAAACACAATAAGAAAAATAACTAATTTGATAAGTTGCTTCATGGGCAGTTATTCCTGATCGTATTGAACCGATAAAGTATTGAGAATCAAAGTCCGATCAATAATATCCACTCTTTTGTCAAAATTAACGTCAGCCAGGGCAATATCTTCGACCTTGTTGGAAAAAATCCTTTTATTGACCTCGGTTAAATCGGTTTTATCAAGAGTTCCGTCTTGGTTTAAATCTCCCGGCCTTAATGGCTTAGCTGTCAAATCAGTCTCGACTCCTTTTTCGAAAACAACATTGTCAAAAACTTCCTGTAAATGTTTAGGTCCTTTTACTCGCAAACGATAATTATAGCCATAATATGAACCGCCTGAAGGTTCTATATAACCATGATATACGCCGGAGTCGTCAACGGTTAAACCAACGCTTACTATATTGCTCTTGCCGTTTGCTGACCCAATAACCGAACCGCCGTTATCGCTGGTTCCATAAATACGAATTTGTTTCGCGGAATCATCAATAGGCCTGCTTGTTACGCCGGCAAATTTTACTTTAAACTGCAAGAAACTTTGAGAATCTAAGACTTCGATTGGATAATTGTAATCGCATTTATCGCTCCATAATCCATTTGGAGAATGAACACGATATTTTGGGTAATAAGTTCCGGGCCGATCATAAATATGAGCAACCGGTTCAAGGCTAATATTTGTATCCCAGTAACCATCATTTTCGAAATCCCATTGATAACCATCTATTCCAAAACCATCTTTAGCATATCCTCCTCCATGTAAAGTTACGTATAATGGAGCTGGTCCGGAATTTGGAGCTATTGTTGATTTAGAACAACCCGGTTTTTTAACCGTCACTGGGGTTTGTATAAACATGGGATTGATATATAATCCTTCGATATGAAGAAGGCCGTTTAGACCAAACGGAAGCGAGCCAGCGTAATCAATATTACTGTTAAACGCTTGACCCTTTGGAACTATAGGAAATGGTCCAAAAAAAGATTGCCCAACACCAAGACCATTATCAGCTGATCCCATCGAAGTAATAATCTCGGAAACTGTCCAATAAGTTGATTCTTGCTTAAAATGAATCTTTATCCCCATGATTTTTCCGTTTTCTTGCCAATTCAGAACAAGCGAAGTGTAATTTTCAGTACCTAAATCATAGGAATAGGTTAAGGTGTTCGTGTCAATTATGTATTTTTGTCCGTTTGCTAAAACGTAATGATCTTTGGCATGAAGAGAAACGTTGGGGGTATTAATATTAATTGGGTTTAGAACAGGTGGTAGTGGCTCACCGGAAGCCGCTCTTTTGCGGAGTTCAAAATTTCCCGTCACTAATCCCCAAACCATTATGGGCAAAGCAATTAAAAGCATGGCAAAAAAAGCAACTAAGAGGTAGCGACGTGCAGAAGAAGGAAGCTGTTTTAATCTCGAACGAAAACTGTTTAACATAAAGTTATAGATTGAGTGTAAGGCAGAATACGGTCTCTTGTCAAATGATAAAATAGGTAAGTAATGAATTCTTTTAGCGTCTCCATATTTTTGTTTTTACTTCCTTTTGTTTTTTGGCCTTCGCCATTAAAATTTGAACTTGCCAAAACCATTTTTTTCTACCTCGTAAGTTTTATGGCGCTCATATCGCTTTTGACAAAACCCAAAAATATAATTATTGATAAAACTTGGTTTTTATGGATAGGAATTTTATTTATTAGCAGTTTATTAAACCATAATTTTATTAACAGCTTCGTGGGTTATGGTTACCGCCATCAAGGAGTTATTTTCTTTTTGGTTTTAGGTTTATGGCAAATTCTTTTTAAACAGAAAAAACAACAAAGAATTCTTTTCTTTATTGGACTTGCAGCCATTATTGAATCAATAATTATTCTTTTCCAAAGAGGGTTATCCGGAAATGGTTTCGGCACTTTGGGAACTCCGCATGATGCTGCAGGGTTTTTATTAATAATTTTACCGATTTTAGGTCAAAACTTCCCTCTTTATTGGGGTTTTTTGGTTATTTTAGGAATTATCGCAACCGGATCTCAAGTAGCCTTTCTGGTTTTAGCTGCAATGGGTTTTTATTATTTATTGCAAAAAATGGTCAATTTGCATAACCGTTTTAAGATCATTGCGGTAATTACCATTTTCATCATTGCGGGCATAATTATGGTTTATTATCAAAAAAACGAATCTCCTTTTGAAAGCCGCTATTTAATCTGGACACTGGGTCTTAAAGCTTTTATGGAAAAACCTCTTTTTGGATATGGCGCCGAAAACATCATGACCGCATATGATCAACAATACCGCTTAATCGATAGACCTCTTTTGGGGCTGATGGTAGATAGATCTCATAATTTACCGCTTGATATTCTTTTGTTCTCGGGAATCGCAGGATTTTTTGTTTTCGTAAAATGGTTATACAATCGTTTAAAAGAATCTAAGGACGATTGGCAAAGTTATAGTCTCTTGGGGTTATTTCTTTTCTCTTTTTTCCAACCCTTAAGCCTTATCCATTGGGTTTTTCTGGTTTTTATTCTAAATTACCCGGGAAAGCAAAAATAAAACTTATTCCGTTTCTGTCGTTGGTTCAATTTCCTTAGTTTCCGTCTCCAAGCTTTTGGTTGAAGATAATTTTTGGCCTAAAACGGCAAAGCCGGAATTAACATTGGCCATTTGGTTATAGGAATTGGTAACGTGTTTATTAAGAACCGATAAGTCGCTGTCCAATTTTGAATAATCTTTTTGAATAGCCCGAAGAAGTGAAAATACTTGGCGGGTTTTTAATTCAATTTCTTTTCCCTGATAAGACAATAAAATTACCTGCAAATTGGCGTATAAGGTATTGGGAGAAACCGGATAAACGCGGTTAACCCGGGAAAACTCGGTTAATTCCGTCGTATTAACGACTTCGTAATACACCGGCTCAGAAGGAACGTACATTAAAGCAAAATCCATGGTTCCTTCCTCCGGCAAAATGTATTTTTGACTTATATCCAAAATGTGTTTTTTAACATCCCTGATAAAATCTTTTTTTGCTTGATCTCTTTCGCTTTCATTTTCTCCCGCCATCATTTTTTGGAAGTTTTCCGCGGGGAATTTTGCGTCAATCGGCAGAAGTCCGGCATCGGTTCGAATAGCGGCATCCACTTTATTTCCGGATTTAAAAGTATGCTGGAGAAAAAAGCTGTTTTTGGGAAACATCTGGGATATTAAATCTTTTAAAACTTCCTCGCCAATATTGCCCCTAAGTTTTGGAGAACGCAGATAATCCTGCAGATTCTTCATGGAGGCGGAAAGTTCCGCGAATTTGCCTGCGTCTTTTTGAATCTGGGACATTAAACGCGCCGCATTGTCGAGCCGGTTATTTAAATCCAAATTGCCTTTTTGCAAAGTATCCGATAAGTTTTTTGAACTTAAAGACAAAGCCGAATTTAAAGTCTTGGCCGTATTATCGATACTTCCCTGCATGCTTTTTAACCATTCAGTCAAAGTTTCGTTGCCTTTATTGCTTTGGGCAATTTGTTCTAGCCTGCGGTTCAAAAGAAAATAAAACAAGACAAAAATAACCAAGATTAAGATTAAAAGAAGATAGATTTCGTTTCCCATTAATTCTATAATTATAGCATGAAGAAACGCCGTAATTTCCTGCCTTCTTTTCTTGTCACTCTTTTATTTTCTCTAATACTTGCTTATATCGTTCTCTTTATTCCTCCAAATTCCACCTGGCACGTTTTTCTTTTTTATCTTATTTTATTTTTATTAACATTTTTTATCTTTGCTTTTACTTTTGCCAATAGCCGTAGGGGATTTTTACTTTCTCTTTGTTTTGTCTTAATTCTTTTATTAAAACAGGAACAATTATTAAACTGGCTTAATTTTGTCCTTGTTTTGGGTCTTGGTTTCACCATCGAAATTTATTTTTCTAATAAAACCAAACCTCGCTTGACAGGCTAAGCGGCAAATGTTATATTAACTTCAAGGACTGCCCACTTTAAACATTTAAAGTGGTTTTTTTATGCAAGTTTCAAAACAAATCGTAAATAAAAATCTCGAAAAAGAAATTCTGGCGATGTATTTTCAGCTTTTGGTGGATATTAAAGATCCGGAAGAAGCCAAAACATTTTCTTTAGACGTTTTAGGTAAAGACGAATCATGGGCCATTGCCAAAAGACTGGCGGTTGCCTATTATTTAGCCAACAACCGCAGCTACACCAACATTAAAGATAATTTAAAGGTTTCTTCTGCTACCATTGCTACCGTTGATAAAGACCGTAAAAATAAAGGCTATTCCCTCGCTTTAAAAAAAATCCAAGCGGATAAATGGGCTTCCGAATGGTCCTCAAAAATTCAATCCCTCTTTAAGAAAAAATAATCTCCTTTGTTTTCAAGCTCAATTTAATCTATAATTAGACGTATGAACAACAAATTTTTTATTACCACTCCTATTTATTACGTCAACGACGTCCCCCATATTGGCCATACCTGTACCACCATTGCGGCTGATATTTTGGCAAGGCATCATAAGTTGTTAGGGGAAGACGTCTTCTTTTTAACCGGCACAGACGAACATGGAGCTAAGGTGGCTGAAGAGGCCAAAAAAGCTAACTTAACACCCCAAGAATTCTGCGATAAAGTCTCAAAAACTTTTTCCGATATTTGGCCAAAATTAAACATTCAATACGATTATTTTATTAGAACCACCAATCTTCAACACGAAAAGATCGTTCAAGAACTTATTCAAAAGATTTACGACAATGGCGATATTTATAAAGCCGAATACGTTGGTCTTTACTGCGTCGGTTGCGAAAAATTTATCACCGAAGACGAACTTGTTGATGGCAAATGCCCTCTTCATCCCAATAAAGAAATTGAAAAACAAAAAGAAGAGAATTATTTTTTTAAACTGTCAAAATACGCGCCGATTTTAGTTAAGGCAATTGAAGATGAAAACGATAAAAATCATTATCAAATTTCTCCAGAAGCAAAAAAACAAGAGGTCTTATCCAAATTAAAAGCCGGAGTTCCTGACTTAAGTATCTCACGAGCCAATGTTCCTTGGGGCATTCCCATTCCCTGGGATAAAAACCAAACAATCTATGTTTGGGTTGACGCTTTAATCAATTATTACAGCGCTTTGAAAATTAACCAAAAAGAAGATTTTTGGCCTGCTGATTTACATCTTCTTGGCAAAGAAATCCTTTGGTTTCACGCGGTAATTTGGGAAGCGATGTTGATTTCCGCCGAAATCTCTGTCCCTAAAGAAGTTTTTACTCACAGTTTTTATATGATTGACGGACAGAAAATGAGCAAGTCTCTGGGTAATGTCATCTCTCCTCAGCAACTCATCGAAAAATTCGGCGTTGACGGTACCCGTTATTTAATTGCCTCGAGTTTTCCGAGAGATAATGACAACGATGTCAGTTGGGAAAAATTTAAGGAAAAATATAATGCTGATTTAGCTAACGGGTTGGGAAATTTGGTCGCCAGGGTCTTAACCTTAGCAGAAAAATATTGTGGAGGAACAGTTCCCGTAGACGTTAAAAACCCTTTTGATATTCCTGATTTTGATTTAATAAAAGTCGAAAGGTCTATTGGGACAAGTTATCTTGAGAAATTCGACGAAACTAATTTAAGCGATTGTCTAACAGAAATATGGAAGTTTATTAATGCCTGCGACCAATACATCGACCAAGAAAAACCTTGGGAACTCGGAAAAAACCATGATCCAAAACTTAATCAGGTAATATATAACCTTTTAGAATGTCTTCACCAAATCGCTTGGATGCTTTTTCCTTTTATGCCGGATACTGCTAAAGAAATCGGCAGAAGATTAGGAATACAAACGATATTGTCAGATAACCCGCAACTAAAAGACAATTGGAACCTTATCAAGCCTGGTAATAAAATTGAAACAGGATCAAATCTTTTTCCCCGACTTTAATTCATTATTCATGTTAATAGATACCCACGCTCATTTAAATTTCCCCGACTTTGATAAGGATTTGGATAAGGTTATAAAAGATGCTTTAAAAGCAGAAGTCGAAAAAATTATCTGCGTTTCAAGCAACATCGAAGATTCCAAAAAAGCCATTGAAATTGCGAAAAAATATCCGAAAGTTGTTTCGGCAGCTATCGGAATCCATCCTCACCAAACAGACCCAAGGAATCAGAATTCAGTCAAAGTACAAGTAGAAGAACTCGAAGAACTGGCCAATAACCCAGAAGTGATTGGTATTGGTGAATGCGGTTTAGACTTTTCACCTGCTCCGCCGGAAGAAAAAGACAGACCCAAGGAAGAACAAATCTTTTTATTTGAATCACAAATTAAATTAGCCAAAAAATTAAAATTACCCCTTTCTGTCCATTGCCGCAAAGCCACAAAAGAAACTCTGGAAGTGTTGAACAAGCATTTCAAATCATCTAAAAACTCCTCTGGAGTTTGGCATTGCTATAGCGCCGGCAAATCAGAAATTCAAAAAATCATTGATTTGGGTTTTTATTTTGGCATTGACGGCAACATTACTTACGATTTAGGCCTTCAAAATGTCATTAAAAATATTCCCATAGAAAGAATCGTTTTGGAAACAGATTGTCCGTTTTTATCACCAATTCCTTACCGTGGTTTGCGAAACACGCCTGCAAATGTTAGAATTAGTGCTGAATTTATAGCCCAGATGATGGGCTATTCTTATAATGACCTAGCTGTTATCACAACCAAAAATGCTGAAAAACTTTTTTCTCAAAAACGATAAAGTCATTCAAAGGCTTTTGGAAATCATGCCCGGAGCCGTTTCGTGGGGAACAATTATTTTTTATTTTGTCGGGAGTTATACCATTCCTCTATATATGGCCTACCTCGTTATCCTTTTTGACCTTTTTTGGTTTTATAAATCAATTACTTACGCGATTACCGCTGTTCTCTCATACCTACGCATTAAAGCCTCGCAAAAAATGGATTGGCTGGGAGAAGTCAAGATGTTTCCCGATTGGCAAAAAGTCCGCCATGTGATCATTATCCCACAAGCTAACGAACCCATTCATATCTTAGAACGCAGTTTACAGGCTCTTGCCAACCAAGATTTTCCCTTAAAGCAAATTCTCATTGTTATGGCAACCGAAGCCCGTTATCCAGATGGAGAAAAAAACGCGAAAATTTTAGGTAAAACCTATGGAAAACTTTTCGGCGAATACTTGATCACGGTTCATAAACTGGTTGCTGGCGAAACAGCGGGCAAACACTCTAATGAAAATTATGCGGCAAGATATACCAAAAAAGAAATAATCAACAAAAAGAAAATGGACATGAAATATATAACCATTACCTCATCAGACGCAGACCACTGTTTTCATTCCAAACATTTTTCCTGTCTTACGTTCCGCTTTTTAGATTCTCCTAGACGCTACAATACTTTTTGGCAACCGGCGGTTTTTTTCTACAATAATTTTTGGAAACTACCGGCAATTACCAGAGTCGTTAATACTTTTTCTACTATCTGGAACGGCGCGGTTTTATCCCGCCCGGACAGATTAATTAACTGTCAAAATTATTCCACTTCTTTTTCCCTAATCGATAAGGTTGGTTATTGGGATCCGACGGTTATTCCTGAAGATTATCATATGTTTTTTAAAGCTTATTATAAACTCCAAGGAAAGGTTGAAGTTGACCCCATCTTTTTACCTCTTCTTGCCGATGCGGCCGAAAGCACTTCAACATGGAAAACCATTGTGAACACTTATAAGCAATACCAAAGATGGCTCTGGGGAGTCTCTGATGACCCATACGTGATCAAGAATTATTTTACGGCTCCCGGAGTTCCTTTTTGGGACAAAACCGTTAGAGTCATTCGGCTTATTGAAGACCATGTTTTATCTCCGGTAAATTGGTTTTGGATTACTTTAGGGATTACCATCCCCACATTTTTTGTTCCTGAATTTTCGCGCACGATTATCGGCTATATTCTGCCAAAAATTTCCAGCTTAATCCTCACTCTTTGTCTGGTTTTTTTGGTTATTATTTTGTATATCGATTCCAAGCAAAGACCACCCCGCCCTGAATTTGTTTCCCGCTTTAGAGCCATGCTCATTCCTTTAGAATTTATTCTTATGCCTCTTGCCGGCTTTGTTTTTGGCGTCATGCCCGGGCTTGACGCCCATACCAAATTAATGTTAGGCCGATATCTTGAATACCGCATTACCGAGAAGGTATAATAAATATTAAGGTGAAATCGTTCTTGCCCAAAATTAAAAACCTTTTAGAACACAATAAAGTTTTGGTCTTCTTTTTGCTTTTAACAATTATTTTGCGGATTCCCTCTTTTTTTGAACCTTATTGGTACGGTGACGAAGGAGTTTATCTAACTTTGGGGCTAGCAGTACGCCGGGGCTTAGTTCTTTATCGAGACATTCATGACAACAAACCGCCCTTGCTTTATTGGCTCGCCGCCTTAGCCGAAAATCTCTTTTGGTTTAAATTTTTATTGTTGACAGCGAGTCTCGCCTCTATTGCCTTATTCTACAAACTAAGTCACATTATTTTCTCTCAATCAAAAAAAGCCGTATTGGTGGCTTGCAGCTTGTTTACTTTATTAACCACTTTGCCCTTATTAGAAGGAAACATTGCCAACGCGGAAAATTTTCTGATTTTATTTACCATTCTCGGATTTCTTTTGCTGATTTTTAAAGAGAAAATAACCTCCGGAATGGCTGTTATCATTGGTTTTTGTTTTTCCATGGCTATTTTGTTTAAAGTCCCGGCCGGAGCCGATTTTGGCGCCGTTTTCTTCTTTTTACTCTTGTTTCAAAATAAAAACCCCAAGAAAATTATTTTCCCTCTCTTGGCCGGACTGATTATCCCGATTTTCCTCGTCACTCTTTATTATTTTTTGCGCGGGGCTTTCAATCAATTTATCACCGCGGCTTTTTTGCAAAATATCGGCTACCTTTCCTCCTGGCAAACTGGAACACACGCCAGTAAGGGTTTGCCTGTGGGTTTAATTTCCCGCGGGCTTTTAGTTTTAGGAACAAGCGGAATATTATTTATGCTGCGGAAAAAATTACCGGATTATTTTTCCTTTTCCGTCTTATGGTTTGCGTTTTCCATGTTTGGAACAACTTTATCCGCACGGCCATATTCCCACTATCTTCTGGAAATTGTGCCTTCATTATCCCTCATTCTTGGTTTTTTAGTCATCAAAACTAAAATTTGGGAAAAAATAATTATTGCAGGTTCTGTCCTCGCGCTTATTATCAGTATTGCTTATTTCCGTTTCTGGTTTTACTCTCCCTTTTCCTATTACCAAAATTTTATAAAATTTGCTTTAGACCAACAAACCAAAAACCAATATTTTGGTAAATTTAACCCAAGCGTCAACCGCAATTATAAAGTTAGCGCTTACCTTACCGACCGCACAAAAAATTCTGACCGCATCTTTGTTTGGGGAGACGAACCTTTTATCTATGCTCTATCAAGAAGATTACCGGCCGGCCGATACACCGTTGCCTATCATGTCATTGATTTTAGGGGGCAGACCGAAACCGCCCTGGCCTTAATTAATCAAAAACCAAAATATATCATCAAAATCATGGGCGAAAAAAAGCAATTTGCGGAAATGGAAAAGATACTTTCTGAAAAATATAAACTAATCACCACCATTGACGACGCCAATATTTATCTTCTTTTGAACTAAAATCTTTAAAAAGGTATAATTGTATTCATGATGCAGGAGGAAAAATACTACCAAAGATCTCTGGGTCTTTCATTTCTCTTTTTAGGAGTTTCTGTTCTTTTTCTTTTGTTTTTTTGGCGCCAGCTTCCTCCTCAAATACCCCTTTTTTATTCTCTTCCCTGGGGTATTGAGCAGTTAGGTTCTCCCATAGGACTTCTGCTTTTCCCAATCTCAATTTTAGCCGCCATCGCTTTAATTTTATTGACAAAAAAATTTATCGCCAAAGAAATGCTTTTGCTTTTAATTGTCAGTATCACCGGCACCCTTTTTTCTTTTATGTCCTGTCTTGCCCTTATTAAAATAATTTTATTGGTAATTTAATGGTAAATTTACAGCTTTTTTGGCCATCTTTTCTTCTTCCTTTGCTGGCTTCCTGTTTTTTATCCATCATTTTTACCCCTTTAATCATCAAACTAGCTTGGCGGTTAAACATTATTGATGATCCCAAAAAAAATAAACATCCTAAGGTCATTCATGAGTACCCTGTACCAAGAGCCGGCGGAGTACCCATTCTTCTAAGCATTGTGATTACGGCTTTGGTTTTTTTACCTTTAGATAAACATCTTGTCGGCATTCTTTTAGGATCAATTTTAGCGGTCATCATTGGTACCATTGACGACAAGCTTAATCTCAGTCCATTTTTTAGATTAGTAACCAATTTCTTTTGCGCCCTATTAGTCGTCGGCGTTGGTATTGGCATTGCTTTTGTTTCTAATCCTTTTGGCGGAATCATCAATTTGGACCAGCCGCGAATTTATTTCGAAATTTTTGGACAGCAGCATTCTATCTGGGTCTTGTCCGATTTGTTCGCGCTTTTGTGGATTGTCTGGTGCATGAATGCTTTAAATTGGTCATCGGGGCTTGACGGTCAAATTTCCGGAGTCGTCCCTATCGCTGCCGGAACTATTGGCTTATTATCGTTAACCTTTTCTTCTGATGTTACCCAATGGCCGATTATTATTCTGGCAGCTGCTGTTACCGGCGCGTACTTAGGTTTTTTACCATTTCATCTTTATCCCCAAAAAATCCAACCCGGGTATGGCGGAACAACCTTGGCCGGTTTTTTACTCGCCACTTTGGCTATTTTATCAGGAGCCAAAATTGCCACGGCCATTATCGTTATGGGGTTGCCGCTCATTGACGGACTTTATACCATCATCAGACGTTTAGCCAAAGGAAAATCACCCTTTTTTGGCGACCGAGGCCATCTTCACCACCGGCTCCTTGATATTGGCTGGGGCAAACGAAGGGTCGCAGCTTTTTATTGGTTAGTAACAGCCCTTTTAGGTTTAATCGCTTTAAATTTGAATTCGCGGCAAAAATTCTACGCTCTAGTTCTCCTGGTTGTGTCTTTGGGCGGTTTCTTATACTGGCTTACTCATTTTAAAAACAATAAATAATTTGCTAATCAATCCTTTTTTCATTAAAATCACATTATGATTTTTATCTGGGATATCATCCGCAGTCTTCGTCCTCGTCAATGGTTAAAAAATTTATCTCTTTACGCGGCCTTAATTTTTTCTGGCTTTTTACTGGATGGGGAAAAAATTATTATCGTGACGTGGGCGGTTATTGCTTTTTCATTACTCGCATCAGCCATTTATCTTTTTAACGATATTGCCGATATCGAAAACGACCGGCTTCACCCCTATAAAAAATTTAGACCTATTGCCAAGGGCAGTGTTCCTGTTCCTTTGGCTCTTTTTATAGCTATTACTTTAGTTTTTATTAGTTTATATCTAAGCCTCTTTTTGTCCTTTTTCTTTTTTCTTTTATGCTTGTTTTATCTAAGCTTGCATTTGGCCTACTCGTTTTTTTTGAAAGATATTAGCATCATCGATGTTTTAATCATTGCGACCGGCTTTGTCGTCCGCGTTTACGCCGGAGCAGTCGTTATCGGTGTCCATCTCTCAGTTTGGTTTCTTTTGTGCGTTATTTCCATGTCGCTATTTTTAGCTGTTGGCAAACGCATGGCAGAACTCACAATTCTTAATGAATCAGGCCAAGTTTCCCGAAAAACTCTCATGATGTATTCGCAAAATTTATTGAGCGACTACTTGTCGATCTTTGCCTCTTCCGCCTGGATGTCATGGTCTTTGTTTACCTTTTTTGAGCCTTTGCCGCCGATTACGCGTTTACCCATTTTATTGCACTTTCCTTTAACTTTTTCCGGGATTGAAAAATGGCTGATGGTCACCATTCCTGTGGTTATCTACGGCATCATGAGGTATTTAAAAATTATTTATGAAGGAAAAAAGGCCGAATCTCCAGAAAAAGTGCTTTTGTCTGATAAACCGCTTTTGATTTGTTTTTTATTATGGGGATTATTAGTGGTAGGGATTATTTACGGAACGAGAATTTAATTTTCTAATTTTATTTTAACTTTAGTTATTCTACTTTAGTCGCGTAGGCAGCGGAGATCCATCCTTCTTTGTCCGTTCCAAAACTAATTTTGTACCAATCCGTAGTTTCGTCTAATAAAGAATATTTTTTCCCGGGATAAACCTTACCGATTACCTGACCGGTCTTTGACGATGCTTCTGCCCGAACACGCAGCCAACCAGTTTCCGTCGGTTTAATTTCAACGTACGGTTTGGCTGGGATTGTTGGCGTGACTTTGCCAGTCGGCGTCGGGGTGATTTTTCCCGTTATTTTGGGTGTTGGAGTAGTGGTAACAGCTAAAGATGGCGTTGGCGTTATTTCTCCTGTCGTTTCTTCGTTAACAGATTGAGACAGCTTCACGTTTAAAATTGTTTTAAACCCATTATAAAGCTTCGCGTTAATCGCTTTTTCAATAAAACCAGGAGCAGACAGGGTGATTGCTTTATCTCCTTGGGAAAGTTTGTCCAAAGATACCGGAGTAAAACCTTTGCTTTCATTATCAATCTTCACGACAGCTGAATCAGGAATGGAAACAATCAGCAGGCTGGAGGTTTTTTTATCAGCAATAGACTCCATGGTAATAATGTAGCTGCTTGATTGACTCTCGTCTTGGGCAAAATCTTTTTTGACAACGGCCAAAGCCCCGGAAACTAATTTGACTTTGATTTCCCAAGCGCTTAAATTGCCAAAAGTTTGTTCCGGAACAATTTTGACGGTTTTTTCACCGGAAGATAATTTTTCCGATTCATAAGGAGTACGTCCGACTTCTTTTCCATCAAGATAAACGACGCCTGCCGGAGTCGCGTCAACTTTAAGGCCAGCATCGCTAGGCTTAAAAAACAAGTTTTTAACAATCAAACCGGATATGATTAATATCAGTAGAGTAGCAATTATGGGTAATAAAAAGGGTTTAATGTTCATCTTTTCCTCGTGGCAACGAGTATAGCAAAAAAATTTTTCGATAGCAAGATTGATTTTGGTTGAATTAATAAGGCTCGTTTGTTACAATAGTCTATTGGCGCAATGGCGAAGAGGTAACGTTGCGGTCTGTCCGGCAAAGCCGGATGTGGCTCTGCCACACAAAACGATTATGCATTATGTCTATGTTTTAGAAAGTACGAAGGGCAAAAAAATTTATATAGGGTTTACCTCAGATTTGAAAAATAGGTTTGAACTACATAATTCTGGAAAAGTAAAATCTACAAAATTTTATCTTCCTTGGAAATTAGTATATTATGAAGCGTATCTTGGTAAACCAGATGCAACCAAAAGAGAAAAAGAACTTAAATTACATGTAGCAAAAAATGTTTTGAAGAAACAAATAAAATATAGTTTGACTGGCCCGATGGCGAAGTAGCTAACGCTGCGGTCTGCAAAACCGTTATTCAAGGGTGCAATTCCCTTTCGGGCCTCCTAAGTGTCTGTCTAGCAAAGCTAGATGTGGCTTTGCCACACAAAACAACTATGCGGGGGTTCGATTCCCCCTCGCGCCTCATAAAATCGGGTGTCTGGAGGGCTAGACCTTGCTCTGTATGACAATTCCCTTCCGAGCCTCAAGATTCAGGGCTGATCCGGCTGTTTTTCTTTTTCATCCGACAGTGTATAATATCCATAGAATAAATAATGAATAAAGATAATTTTGTCCATTCTTTGCCGGTTGGCAAAAATCCTCCTTTTGAAGTTAATTGTTTAGTGGAAATTCCCAAAGGGGGTACTAATAAATATGAATATGACCCAAACCTTAACGTTTTCCGGCTTGACCGGGCTTTGTACGAGGCGGTTTTCTATCCCGCCGAGTATGGTCTTATCCCCCAAACTCTAAACGAAGAAGACGGCGATCCCATGGATGTGATGGTTCTTTCTACTTTTCCTACCTTTCCGGGATGTTTGGTTTCTTGCCGGCCAATTGGCGTTTTAAGAATCACCGACTCCGGAGAAACGGACGACAAAATTATCGCGGTTTTGGCTGATGACCCTCGGTTTGAAGAGATCAACGATCTAGCCGATCTTTCGGTCCACAATAAAAAAGAGCTCAAAAATTTTTGGGAAAATTATGCCGAGCTTCAACCGAACAAAAAAATAAAAATTGAAGGATGGAGCGGGAAAGAAAAAGCCCACGAATTGATCAAAAAGGCAATGTTAGTCTACTCCCAAGAGGAATGTCTAATAACTCCGTAACTTATACATTTTTTTGACTTTTGGGTTTAAATTTGGTAGAATATAAATATTCCTACGACATCATGCGTAGGTTTTTTATTGCCCTGTCAGACGGGGCTTTATGATTAAACACACTATTAATCTTCCTTTCGCTCGCTTACAATTCTCCTTTAAAAAGCGCCGAGGTTTTCGTGCCAAAAAGTACTTGCGGGCTAAATACGACGAAGTAGCCATGATCAGAAAAGGTTCTAGATTCAGCCGTTTTTTCAAAACCATCTTTGAACATAAAAGAATTAAAGCTTTGCTAGGTGGAACATTAGCCGCTATTGTTATTTTCTCTTCCAGCTTTTCAGCGCCAGTTTCCGCTTTAAGTACCCTTAATCAAGATGAAGTCTCGACTTTTCCGCTAGCGGCTGTTGAATTAATCACGAAACAAACAGAAATCCGTTTGCCTGTTGAGGCTTTGCATATCACACAAAAGTATTCTTTTTTTCATACCGGAGTTGATTTGGACGGAGTTACCGGCGACCCAATTTATCCGATTATGGAAGGAAGAATCGAATCGGTGATTAATGACCGTTTTGGTTTAGGCAAGCATATTATTGTTAACCACGGATCCGGTTTAAAATCTGTTTATGGACACCTTGACAAAATCGAAGTTGAGGCCGGACAAGAAGTTTCTCCCAATGATGAAATCGGAGAAATGGGCAACACGGGTCATTCTTTTGGCGACCATTTGCACTTGGAAGTTTTTGACAACGGCAAAAGAATTAATCCGGCAATTTTATTAAAGATTTAATTCTCCAATCTCAATTTCTCAATTTTCAATTTTCAATCGACTTAAATGATATATATTATTTAAGTAAATAGCTTTAATTGCCTATAAAAAAATCCGCTCTTGGCGGACTTAATTGAAAATTTAAAATTTCAAATTAAAAATTAAAAATTAATAGTCTCCCATCCCTCCGCCCATGCCCCCAGGCGTTCCTCCCGGCATCGGGTTATCTTTTTTAGGTTCCGGAAGATCAGTTATCAAACATTCTGTCGTTAAAATCATAGACCCGACAGAAACCGCATTCTGCAAAGCCGAACGGGTGACTTTTAAAGGATCAACGATTCCGGCTTCGAGCATTGATCCGAATTCGCCGGTTAAAACATTGTAGCCGTAATCAGTGTTTTTAACTTCCTCAATTTTTCGTAAAACATATCCGTCATCCGCTCCGGCGTTTCTGGCCAACCATCTTAATGGCTGCTCTAAAGCGTACCGTAAAATATCCACCCCAACCTGTTCTTCCTTATCGGTAATTTTTAATGTGTCCAAAGCCTTTTTTGCCTGAATAAAAGCTACACCGCCGCCGGGAACAATACCTTCTTCTATCGCGGCCTTAGTCGCTTCTACCGCATCTTTAACTCTTTCTTTTTTCTCATTAAGTTCAATTTCCGTTGGAGCGCCGACATTAATTTGCGCTACTCCACCCGCTAATTTTGCCAATCTTTCCGCCAGCTTTTCTTTATCAAAATCAGATTTTTCCGCTTCAATTTGTTTTTTTAATTGGCTGATGCGGCCTTTAATTTTTGCCGGCTCGCCTTTACCGCCAATAATTTTACAGTTATCCGAATCTGCCCAAACTTTATCGGCATGACCTAAATCACCGATTTCCACTGATTCAAATTTTCTTCCCGTATCTTCGGAAATGACGGTTCCGCCAGTTAAAATGGCAATGTCTTCCAACATTTCTTTGCGTCTGTCCCCAAATCCCGGTGCCTTAACTGCTAAAATATTAATCGTGCCGCGCATTTTGTTGACAACCAACGTTGCTAAAGCTTCTCCTTCCAAATCATCGGCGATAATCACCAAGTCTTTAGAAGTTTTAACAAAATTTTCCAAAAATGGTAAAAACTCTTGGAGTGAAGAGATTTTTTTATCCGTGATCAAAATATAGGGGTTTTCCATTTCCGCTTCCATTTTTTCGGCATTAGTCACAAAATAAGCCGAAACATAGCCGTGATCAAATTCCATGCCCTCTTTATATTCAATCTCCAGAGTTAATCCCTTGCCTTCTTCAACCGACACTACACCATCGCGGCCAACTTTATCTAGAGCTTCGGCGATTTTGGCGCCAATGACCGGGTCCGCAGCGGAAATGGTAGCTACTTGGGTAATATCTTCGTTACCTTTAACTGGTTTGGCGATTTTCTTTAAAGCTTCTAAAACTACTTCCAAACCCTTTTCTAAACCCTTTTTTAAAATCATTGGATTAGTACCTGCGGTAATGTTTTTTAAACCTAAAGAAGCAATGGCATAAGCTAAAACCGTGGCCGTGGTTGTACCGTCTCCGGCATCATCATTGGTCTTAGAAGAGGCTTCTTTAACCAAAGCCGCACCCATATTTTCAAATGGGTCTTCTAATTCAATTTCTTTAGCAACCGAAACACCATCATGAACAACAGAAGGCGCACCCCATTTTTTATCCAAAGCCACATTCCGGCCTCTTGGACCTAAAGTTGTTGCCACGGCCCTAGTTAATTTCTCAACACCTGTTAAGAGTTTTTTACGCGCTTCTTCTGAATATAAAATTTGTTTACTCATTTTTTTCTTTTACTCTCTTGCTCTCTCGTTTACCCTGAGCGGAGTCGAAGGGCTCTTTCACTCTATCCTATTTCAACCGCCAAGATGTCCTCAAATTTAACAAATAAGTATTCTTTACCTTCAATTTTGACTTCGTTGCCACCCCATTGTTTATAAAACACAATATCGTTGACTTTACAGGGCGATTCTTTTTGGCATTTGTCATCGCATTTGCAGGTTTCAGCAGCGCCAACGGCCAAAACTTTGCCGCGCTGAGGTTTTTCTTCATGAGATTCGGGTAAAACAAGTCCTGAAGCTGTTTTTCTCTCCGCTTCAACGGGTTCAATTAATAAATATCCCGGGGTTGGTTTTAAATTAAGTTTAGTCATTTTCTATTAGCAATCCAAACGCTAGATTGCAATTCTAAGATATTGAGGCAGAGATGTCAACAAGAAGATATTTACCAAGGCTATCTATTCTTTATCTTTATAACCAATCTCAATATGCGTACTGTCGCAAATAAGAGGAACTTTACCGGAAACTAAATAACGGACCTTTTACTGACTTTAACTTGACTTACAACCCATGATGGCCTTGAGCAAGCCAGAAAGTCAAGTCATTAATAATGGCAATCTGCACAAGGTTTCATTTTTTGATTTCTGATTTTAATTTTAAGGCTTTTCCGCAAAAGTAATTTCGCCAGTCTTTTTCTAGGTAGTAGTTAAGATCGTTTGCCCCATATTAAAGCCTTAAGAAAATTCTTTCTTAGGGGATCTATTGATTAAGTTTCCAAACCGCAAATTGTGAGCTTTTAGGTTTAAAAGAGGAAGTATCTGTATTCCAATTGTACATATAACCATTATACCCAACATACTCCATTTTGCAAGGTAAAGATAATTATGTTGGGTTCATAGCCAAGCTTCGCTTGGATATATACCAAAGAGGGGCGTATTTAGCTATTAAAACCAATTACCATGCAAAGAATCGTAAATAATTAGAGAATTCATGAATTTTTATTTTACAATAAATTATAATTAACAACAACCAACGCTAGACTAACAGAAATGACAAAATCTTTTAAAGAAAAAGTTTACGAAATAACGAGAAAAATTCCTAAGGGCAAGGTCGCCACTTACGGCCAAATTGCCGAGATGGCGGGAAATAAAAAAGCCGCCCGCACTGTCGGGGCTTTAATGAGAACTAATCCCGACGCTCCCCATACTCCCTGCCACCGCGTTGTTTCGGTAGATGGTTCCCTAACCGGTTATTCAGGTAAGGGAGGAGTCAAAAAGAAAAAGCAAATACTCCTAGATGAAGGTGTTGTTTTCAAAAATGGTAAAGTAGACAAAATTTGTTTTTGCGCCACCATGGTCTGGGCCTACTTCAAACAACAGTAACTAAGAAGTTTAGCCTCGTTTTAAATATCGCAACCAAAAACAAAAAGTGTCACCGATGTACTCATCTCTTACAAACAACTAGTATCTTGCATTAAATTGTGGTACATTAGATATAGTCTAATATCGCCTTGGGTGATGCCGAGTAATAAGACGAGTGGTCAAACAAATTGCGTCTTGAAACGAAGAATCATCACCAATTATAACCGGCCAAGACATGGGTCGGTTTTTTAGTATTTGTTTATATGAATCTGACTAAAATATTTTCCTGGGCATTCATAGGCATAGCAGTCACTGGCGTCATCTTCTTTTCTAGTATTGTCTCCCTAATTACCGATTGGTGGTGGTTTACTGAAGTTGGTTTTACCGAAATCTTTATTAAATCACTCGGAGTAAAAATTATTCTCGGCCTTGCAGTCGGTTTGTTTGCGGCAGTATTTCTGCTTATTAATTTTCTCATCGCCGTGCGTTCAAAAACACCCTGGATAGCAGCTATCCCTGAAGCTCTGGTTGGCCAACCCTTGAACCTGAACGACCGTATAGTAAAAAAACTTGGAATTGTTATTTGTTTCGTTGTGGCTTTTTTTATCGGCCTTGTCGTGACTAGCAGTTGGCAAGATGTCTTGAAATTTCTTGCGGCTACTCCATTTGGCCAAACTGATCCATTATTTGGCCGTGATATCGCGTTTTACGTATTTTCCCTTCCTGTTTATTCTCTGGGGCTTGGTCTTATACAAATCCTTATTTTGTTGTCGCTTATTGCAAGCAGCGCTATCTATGTCCTTCGGGGCAGTTTGAATTTTTCTGCTCTCTTGGGAAAATTCAATATCAACCGCTTATTCGAAGAAAAGCGAGCCTCTGCGAGCTTATTCGAAGAAAAGCGAGCCTCTGCGAGCTTATTCGAAGAAAAGCGAGCCTCTGCGAGCTTATTCGAAGAAAAGCGAGCCTCTGCGAGCTTATCAAAAAAACTCGGGAGTGTTAATCAACAGGCTAGACTCCATATCGGAATTCTTCTATTTCTTTTTCTGGCTACTATTACTGCCGATACCTATCTTTCGCTCTATAACCTCCTTATAACCCAGAGCGGACCAGTATTTGGCGCAGCGTTTACCGATGCGAACGTTATGATTCCCATCTTAAAAATATCTGTCTTTACTTATGGACTTGCTGCTTTTCTGGCGTTGTTCTATAGCGTAAGCGGAAAAATTTTACCCCTTATAGGCGCGATCTCCTTAACTGTTTTAGTTGGATTTGTTTCCGTCATTATCCCGGGTGTCTTTCAAAAATTAGTCGTTGCTCCCAATGAACTGGTGAAAGAAACGCCGTTTATTAAGCATAATATTGAAGCCACCCGCAAGGCGTATGGATTAGATAGGATAGAAGAACGGGAAATTGCCGCAGATAAACCTATTACCGCGTCTGATATTGCAGCGAATAATCTGACCATTAAAAATGTAAGGCTCTGGGACAGAGCACCACTTCTCTCCACTTTTTCGCAAATCCAAGAGATTAGAACCTACTACGAGTTTGCAAACGTGGATAATGACCGTTATACGATTGACGGCGAGATACGCCAGATCATGCTTTCGCCGAGAGAGCTAGCTTCCGACAGTCTCCCCAACAAGGCCTGGATTAACGAGCGATTAACCTTCACCCATGGCTACGGCATTGCCGCCGGACCTGTGAATCAGGTAACTCCCGAGGGGCTGCCGGTACTATTCGTCAAAGATTTACCTCCCAAGTCGGAGGTTAAAGAACTTTCTATTGCCAGGCCGGAAATTTACTACGGAGAGATTCTTAACGACTATGTTATTACGAAAACCAAATCTAAAGAATTCGATTATCCCAAAGGAGAAGAAAATGTTTACACTGCATATACTGGACAGGGTGGAGTAGAACTCAACTCTCCCCTGCGGCGGCTCTTCTATTCTTTCCGTTTTGGCTCGCTCAAAATGCTTTTGTCAGGAGATATAACTAGCGAAAGCCGTATTCTTTACAGCCGGAATGTAAAAGAGAGAGTGGCAAAAATTGCGCCGTTTTTAACGTACGACCGGGACCCATATTTAGTCGTTGCCGAAGGTTCGCTCTATTGGATTATCGATGCGTACACTTCAACCGACAGATATCCGTATTCCCAACCATTGCCCCTCAACGGTAGCGAAGTTAATTACATTAGAAACTCGATCAAGGCAGTGGTAGACGCGTATGACGGGACGGTTAGTTTTTATCAAGCCGATCCGGACGATCCGATTGTCAAAACCTATGCTAAAATATTCCCCAAAACCTTTCACCCGCTTTCCGATATGCCCAAGAGTCTCGTGCCTCATCTGCGCTATCCCGAGGACATTTTTTCTCTCCAAACCGCTGTCTATACCACATACCACATGGATGATCCGCAAATCTTCTACAACAAAGAGGATCTGTGGGAAATACCAACCATTCCTCAAGAAGGAGAACAACAGACTGGCGGCAAGGTTCCCGCAATGACACCACGCCACATGATCATGAAGCTTCCGGGAGAAAAAACAGAGGAGTATATTCTTATGCTACCGTTTACTCCGCGGGCTAAAGACAACCTTTCCGCCTGGATGGTAGCCAGAAATGACGGTAAGCAGTATGGCAAACTAGTGGTGTACCGCTTTCCAAAGGATAAGTTGGTATTCGGACCGAAACAGGTCATTAGCCGAATCAACCAGGACGCAGAAGTCAGTCGGCAGATCTCCTTATGGGATCAACGCGGTTCTCAAGTCATTCAGGGATCCCTTCTGGCCATCCCGATCGAAGAATCGCTCCTTTATGTCCGACCACTCTACCTCAAAGCAGAAACAGGCAAAATTCCGGAGCTCAAGCGAGTCATTGTCGCCTATGAAAACAAAATAGCCATGGAGGAGACATTAGAGGCAGGACTCACCAGGCTCTTTGGGACCGGGGTTGGTCAACAAACCAAACAAACAGGAGAAACAGTTCCCTTGGCGACACCGGCCGATACGAGTAAAGAGAATCTGATCAAACAGGCCGCCGAAACGTATGAAACCGCTATCCGCGCCCAAAAAGAGGGAGATTGGGGAAGATACGGAGAAGAAATTAAAAAATTGGGAGGGATCTTGAATAAATTGCGCCCATGAATCTTAAAAAGTGACTTGTGATTATTATTGCAACACTGGTAATACTTGGTTTTTTACCTTCCCTGTTTATCCGCTACTACACGATCAGTACTCATTGCGGGAACCACGCTTTCAGTTGTCCCTAGACTGTTGTCCCTCCTTTTTCGCATCCCCTAACCATTTCTCTTTATATTTATTTTTTATCTCGCAAGGCCTCCCCCCTTCGACCTGAACACTCAGGTCTTCGACTCCGAAGTCGCTCAGACTCGAGGAGGTCGAAGACTTGCAAGACTAGAATCTATTTTCCTAATTTAAAACTTACCGCAACCATCTTCTTACCGCTCTTAACCGATAGGCTAATTTAAACGCTTCTATCACAAAGAACATCGTAACTGACAGCCCTATGGCAACAAACCAATATTCTAAACCGAGACTATTCAATCCAAAGAATTGTCTTGAAGAAGGTGTTATAAATGGCAGCACTTGTAAACCAAACCCCGCAATAACAGCCCCAATCAACCATTTATTCTCAAAGAGATGGTTTCTCCAAAACGGCGTCATAAGTGCCCTTACCGAGAAGACATACGCAAGCGAATTGAGCCCAAGAGTAATAAAAGCCATGGAGCGGGCTGTAACCAAATCGCCTGTTATTTTGTAGGCAAGAAGAAAGGAAGACAAGGCTATCAGGCCAGCTACAATACTCACAAGACCTATTAGGCTAATCATCCAAGCACTAACTAAACGTTCCCCTGGCAGACGAGGTTTCTCCTTCATAATATCGGCTCTTATGGGGTCAATCGTTAAAGACAGGTTGGGAAATCCGTCGGAAACTAAGTTAATCCACAAAATTTGCACAGCAGTTATGGGTAATGGTAACCCCATTGCTATCCCTCCTATAAGCAGGATAATTTCAGCAAAAGCATCACACATGAGATACAGAATGATTTTTCTAATGTTTTCAAACATCGCTCTTCCTTCTTTTATTGCCTCCACTATCGTTGAAAAGTTGGAATCAAGAAGGACTAAATCAGCTGATTCTTTGGCCACATCCGCAGCCTCTTCAACCACAATCCCGATATCCGCCTTATGTAGGGCTGGTGCGTCATTGACTCCGTCACCCATCATCGCCACTATTTCTCCGTTTCTTTTTAAAGCCTCCACTATCATTAGCTTTTGGTCTGGTGTGGTTCTGGCAAATAATCGTATTGTTTTTACCTTCTGCGCTAATTCTTCAACGGTTAATTTTTCTAATTCGCTACCTACCAATACCTCATCTTTTCCAACTGGTATTCCCAGCTCAGACAGAACAAATTCTGAAGTTCTTGAATAGTCTCCGGTAATCACCGTGGTTTTGATACCCGCCGCCATAGCTAATCCAAGGGCTTCTTTGACTCCAAGTCGAACTGGGTCTGAAAAAGCCATTATACCGATCCATGTAAGCCCTTCTTTGGCATCAGCAGTATCCAAGTTCTTTTTATTCAAAGATACTTCTTTCCTAGCAAAACCAATAATTCTTTTCCCTTGTTTAGTCAGACTATCAATGGTTGAAAGCACCTCTTTCTTCTCATTTTCAGGTAATGTTGTCCAGTGAAGCAAAAGTTCAGGTGCCCCATTTACAAACATCATGTTGTTATTATCAGACCACTGGTGAAGACTAACAAAGAATCGCTCTTTGGGAGAAAAGGGGATACTATCCAATCTTTGGTGTTCGGAAACAAAATCACTAATTATCGTTCGTCCCCACTCAAAGGCAGAAATGACGATCGGATCATCCAAATCGTTAGCTAAAAGTACTTGCTCTGCCAGTTCTTTTTCGTTCCCTATGTAGTCAACCACCTCCATTTTTCCCTGAGTTAATGTCCCGGTTTTGTCAACACAAATAACCGTTACTCCGCCAAGTGTTTCAGCTGCTGACAATTTTCTTACTAGACCACGATGTTTTAATATTTTCTGCATCCCAATAGCCAAAACTACGGTGAGTGAAACAAGCAGTCCTTCCGGGATACTGGATACCGCTAATGCCACCGATGTGACTAATATTTCTGTCACGCTAAATCGGTATAAAAGACCAAGAATGAACACAATTGTTGTTAGGATACCAATAACCACTACCAATTGTTTGCTAAAACTTTTCAGCTGTCTCTGAAGAGGGGTATCTTCCTCGGCTTCCTGTATTTTCTCCGCTATTGCTCCTATCTTTGTTGAAACTCCTATCGCCTCCACAACCATAACCGCTTGCCCTGACGATATCGTCGTCCCCATAAAGACAACGTCGTCTGTTGCTTTATTAACAGGTACGCTCTCTCCTGTCAGTACTGCCTCATCAATATAAAGACGGTTTGAAAACAAGAGTTTTCCATCTGCGGGGATTTTTGACCCTTGGCTCAAAACCACTAAATCCCCGGGGACAATTTGTGACGTGTCAATAGAAACTCTCTTTCCTTCCCGAATAACCGTCGTTTTATTTATAACGTAGCGTTTAAGTGCGTATAAAGCATTAGAGGCTCTGCTTTCCTGTATAAAACCCAAGGCAGTGTTGATAAAAACAGCTAAAGAAATAATAATTGCATCTGCATAATGACCAACAGCAAACGTTACTAATGCTGCTAAAAGCAAAACATACACTAATGGACTTTTTAATTGTTGGACAACAAGGAAAAGATGGGTTGGCGGAGGCTTTTCAGGCAAAACATTCAAGCCGTATTGCTCATGTCTTTTTTTAACTTCTTCATTTGACAGTCCTTCTTCATTTGGAAACATAAAATTCCCTCTATGGTTTGATGAGCACAGATGCTGATACAATCAGAAAGATACCAATAGAATTTAAAAAGTAAGACAGGAGAATAAACTTACCTGTACTCAATTTTGACAAGCCTATCAAGCTGACCCCCAATTCATCAGGAAAAGGCGAAGCAATAATAATTGCTCCAATAATTGGCAACACCCAGTTGAAATATTTAGAGTGAAACAATTTCTTAATATGTCTTTTCCTGTCCATGTGGTTATAAATATCTTCAATTTCTTCAGATAAATTATCTTTTACAAAGTGAAAGATTATCATGTCGCCAACAACCGCACCCAACCCGGCAATCAAACCTATTTCTATGGGAGACAATGTTTCGGCAAGGGTCAACAAAATCAAAGCACTCGTAGCGACTGTGAAGGTGGAAACAAAGAACATTCCCGCTATAAAGGCTCCGATGTATCCAAAACCACCAAGGTGCAATAAGAAGGAGTGAAGAGCATCAACTCGGGAGAGAATAATTGCCAAGGCAATCCCAATAAAGACTACTGTAAGGTTTTTATATTTCCAATGAATTTCATGATTCATATTGTCTGAAATAATTATACCGTAAAAACCAAACAAATATCCCGAGCAGAAAAGGGGAAAGAAAAAAGGGAAAAGCGACTTCCGATAAGGCGAGAAACTTAGGATGGAAACCGAAAATAAAAATTGAAAATTATATTTCTGAATTTATTAGAGAAAACTAATTAATTCTCCCCGGCGCCACCATGATCTGGGCCTACTTCAAAAATTAAAGACCTTTTGCTTTTAAAATCGCCCTCGTAACGACCTCGTATAAATTATTATTTACAATCTCTCCGTTCACCTTTAAGCTACCATCGGGGAATATCTGCGCTGTTATTCCTGAATAAGCTTCTCCCCCATCGTCATTGTCATTACAAGGCCTCGAAAAAACACGATTATATAATAGAACTACCTCATCGTGATTCTCTCCGCGGAACATCACAATCGCCGGATCATAATCTCGCACCTTAACTCTCTCCATTCGGCTTCCAAACCAACCTTTTCTTTCTTGATCCCCATAAACAGGGTGATCATCAGCCGTAACTATTCCGCTTTTTCTCAATTGCTCAAATAATTGAACTACTTCTGTCCCTCTTAATCTTGTTTCATTTTGGGCTCTAATCGCTTCTATTTGCGCCAGTCTCCTTGCTTCATTTGTCTGCTCTTGTCTCGCCTTTAAATCTTTCAATTCTTGGGCCCTAGCCACTGTTTCTTGAATTATTTTTATTCTTTCCGCACTCATATATTTTTTGTAATCACTTAAACACCCCAAGACCTATCGGAAATTAAAACAACCTCCGGATTGGCCAAAGCCAAACCTATGGCTTTCGCCATTGTCATTTCTTTTTCAACAACATATCTTTCATTTCCAACTATCACCAAAACTCCATTTTCGACAAAAACATTAATATGATCATGACCCATTCCACCTTTAAGTTGTCTAAAATTAAAATTCAAAAAAGCTCTCGGTTTAGTTCTATCTAAAACCAAATCACTTTCCCTTAAGCCCTTTATACCTTTTTCGCAGACACTTGATAGTAAACCAACTACTCCTGTGTCTCTTAGAGGTTTTTGGATGCTATCTATTTTCCTATTCTCCTCATCTCTCAACTTTTGCGTAGCATTGCGATCAGCTTGTTCTTTCTGTTCTCTTGCTTTTTGCGCATTAGCACAAATATCACTTATTTCATTAAGGTCTTCAATTCGACTCATGCCCCATACTATAGCACGAAAAAACAAAAAATCAACAATTTTACAAAAAAAATTACAATACGTAACCCAAATAGTCATTGATAATCCGCCTTAATTACATATAATGTTGGGTATGGTACGATTATTTTTGGTAACCGGCGGTGCCGGATTTATTGGCTCCCATTTAATCGAGGTGCTTAGCCAAAAATATCCTCATGACAAAATAGTTTCTCTTGATAATTATTTCACCGGGAAAAAAGAAAACCACGTTAAGGGGAAAAACATTATTTATCTAACCGGCAATACCATGGATATCGATAGAATTTGGCAAGAAAATAAACTGCCATCGCCGGAGATAATTTATCACTTAGGCGAATATTCCAGAATTGTTCAATCATTTGAAGATATTGATAAGATTTGGAACTTTAATTTTAACGGCACCATGGCTGTTTTGAAATTTGCCCAAAAATCTGGCTCCAAATTAATTTACGCCGGATCCAGTTCAAAGTTTGGCCATAAAGGCAAAGACGAAAATCTTTCTCCCTATGCTTGGATTAAATCTAAAAATATTGAATTGATAAAAAACTGGAAAGAGTGGTTTGGCGGTCCAAGTTATGTAATCACTTACTTCTACAATGTTTATGGTCCAAGACACATAAGGGAAGGAAAATACGCCACGGTTATCGGCATCTTCGAAAAGCAATATCTGGATGGGCAACCGCTAACAGTTGTTAGTCCGGGAACACAAACCAGGGATTTTACCCATGTTTCAGATATCGTGGAGGGTATAATCATTTGTTCAGAGAATGGCAATGGTGACGGTTATCAACTGGGTAATGGCCGGGAGTTAACAATTCTTGAAGTGGCCAAAATGTTTAACCGGAAAATAAAGTTTGTCCCCGCAAGAAAAGGGGAAAGAAAAAAGGGAAAAGCGACTTCCGATAAGGCGAGAAAACTTGGATGGCAACCAAAAATAAAAATTGAGGATTATATTTCAGAATTTATTAAAGAAAACTAATTAATTCTCCCCGGCGCCACCATGCTTTGGGCCTACTTCAAACAACCATAATCAAGATTATCTTATTAATCCCAATCCCAAAAGCCCAACAATAATCAGGTACGCGGCGATTAAATAGTTAAGAAATTTTGGGAACACAAGGATTAAGATACCAAAAACTAATGAAGCCAAAGGGCTTAAATTTGCAAACGATAAAGTCATATATTTCTCACCTCCTTTTTAACCAAAGTTTTATATATTAACGCCCAGTAAACGGGCCACCAAAACAATTAAGGCAATCACAAGTATTAAATGAATTAAATCTCCACCTAAATGCAGAGTAAATCCCCCCAACCACGAAATCACTAAGATAATAATAATTAAATCTAAAAGTCCCATATATTTCACCTCCTTCAAACGAATTATTCTGTTTGTTGTTCTCCGGAAAGCACTCTTAAAAGCTTTACAATTCCCCAAGCCAAAACAGCGTAAACGATTAAGGCAACTAAAGTTGACGGTTCAAGAACGGAAGTTGTTTCTATTCCTTGGGTAAAACCTCTTCTAAATATTCCCTCAAAAGGCAATATAAAGATTCCGGTTAAGCCGTAAATTAAACCTACAAAAGCGCTGGCTAAACTTGCTCCCATTAATTTTAGAACTAAACGGAAGGCTAAAAGTACTTCTAAAGCTCCAAAGAAAAAATAAACTAAATATTCTACTGTCTGAGAATTAGTTGCTTTAGTTTTAACTGGAGTATTCACAACCGGGCTATCGCTATCGGTTTGGGTCGTTACTGTTTCTTTTATAATTTCTGCCATATTCCAAATTCACCTCCTTTTTATCCTTGTTTGTCTTACTTTTTTTTGCCTTCGGCAAGTTTTTCTTCCACTTCGTCCTTTTTATCTTGGACTTTCTTTTGGACACCTTCAACATAATCCATTGCCTGATCTTTTACATTGGTCAACGCATCTTTTACCTTCTTTTGATTCTTCTTGTCGCTCATGACTACGGCAGCAGCCACAGCTACTCCTCCGGCAACAACTCCGGCAATTCCGGCCACGACCGGATTAATTGAATTTTCACTTTTCGTTTCTTTTTTCTGTTTTAAATCTGTCATCTCTTCTCACCCCCTTTTCTTTTTATACTTATATTTCAACTTTCTTAATTATCGTTACTTTAGGTAAATATTTAATTAAAGCCTTTTCCACTAGAACTGTTAAATTCAATCCTTCGACTAAAGCTTGCGCTCGGGCGTGTATTAAGAGGTCAGGGTTAAGGAAGAGCGTTACTCGTTGTTTATTTCGAGCGGTAGCGAGAATCAAGCTCTGCTTATCGTTAGTTGTCATACTTCATATAGTACAACTAGCTGTAGTACTTGTCAAGTATCAGTTTTGTTCGGTAAATACCACCAAGCGCTTGCTATAACTTTTTTTAACACCATCCCACACGCCATCGCAGGTAATAAGGTTAAGATAAACGCCGTCGCTGGAACTAAAAACATCATCTGCGTACCCGGGATCATAGGTACGGCTTTCTTGAACCACGAAAGCAATAGAGATTCCCTTGTCGTCTTCGATATAAACTTTGTCCCCTTCCTTTAGCTTATCTAAATCAGTAAACACCCCCGCTTCACCGTTCTTGCCATCGAAGTGTCCGGCGATAACAGCGCTTCCTTTTTCCCCGGGGCGCTCCCCGAACTTAAACCAACCAACATCAACACTATTACTAGGGACTTCCATTTCTCCCTTAGAAGTAATCCCTACCTGCTGGATGCTGGCATTAACATTAATCGCGGGTATTATAAGACGCACCGGCAATCCAAAAGAGACATTGCTTGTTATTTGGCTTTGGAGTACTGATTCCTGATTAGTTCCTTGGGTAAGATGAAAAAGAAGCAATAGGGAGTATGCTACAAGGGCGATTATTAACAACGGATGTCTAACGAAAGTTTTCAATGCCCGGATTAAAAACTATTTTTTCTTCGAATTAATAAGTAAAAGGACAAAACAATGAAAATACTCCCAGGCAAGACAAGACTCCATGGAATCTTTTCCTTTGGACCAATTCCTGTATTTGGAAACTTTACTCCAAGAACATTGGGATTGATAACTCCTATTTGCCCGACAAGCTTTGCCTCTCCATAAACTCCTACAGAGCAATAGTCTGTAGCTGCGACTCTGACCCAGATGGGTTGATTAGCGGGAAGAGCATTAATGGTCGTTGAAAATCCTGTGACTTTTGTATTGTATAACCATTTTCCGTTTTCAAGACCATATTCAACGAGGAACGTATTTATCCCCGAATATGGACCCCAGCTAATAAAAATACTGTTTGCATCAACTCTTTTTGATTCTATTATGATTGGAGCAACGTAATCGAAAGGTGGACAATAAGTAGACGCGGGTGGATTGGAGGCTGAACTAGTATCGGTGGTAGTTGTGGCAGCAGCAACACACGTTTTTTTTGTAAGGGTAGTATTGTTTAAGGTAACGGCACCGTTTCTTGCCAGAAGTCTTCCGTTAACAGTTGAGCCCCCGTCATCGGTGATTGATGTTAAGGCTAGTACATTTCCTTCAAGAGTCGTAGAGGTTCCAAGAGTGGCTGAAGAGCCGACTTGCCAATAGACGTTGCAGGCTTGAGCACTGTTGGTAAGGACAACCTTACTGGAGGATGCTGTAATCAGGGTGGATGCCATCTTGAAAATGAAAACTGAATCGGCGTTGCCCCCTCCATCTAGTGTCAAGGTCCCGGTTATTCCAAATGTACCCGCAGCGGAATCGTATACCCCATCCGTCAGCGTTGTTCCGCCAAGTTCTGTGGCTATGGTGGCAGTCGTTGTTCGTCCGGCAACATTGTTATATGCCGTAGTCAAGTCATTTTTAGCTGTAGTGAGTAGGCCGGCGTCAGTCACGAGACACGCAGTGCTTCCACCACCACCACCTGTATATCCACCATTAGTATCATATATTGTCCCTGTTACTTCCGAACATGTTAATTCGGTAATACCAGTACCACCAGTTGGGCTTAAGCCAACATTTCCGGTTACAATATTAGTGTTGGTGCCTGTGACTGCCGATCCGCCTAAAACCGCGAAACCGTCAGCCGTTAAAAGGTCTACTCTTGAAGTTGCTGCATATGCTTTCCGTGAAGAAGACATGAAAGTAAACTGCATTAAAATAAGAAGTAGCAGTACTGAAAACTTCTTTTTCAAACCCTGCTTATTACTTGTCACGGTTCATAAACCGTACACCTAATTGTAGTACTTGTCAAGTAATCGAGGCTAAAGAAACGGATTTCTCTGCTTCAAGGCTTCGTCAATTAAAAACACCTGATTTTGTCGAAGAAGAGGAAGTTTATCTTGGGTAAAGAAACCATATTCGGATACTTCGTGGGTTGGCGTAAAGTCACCACCAATTAAGATACCGGTATAGCACATATCGAGGCGGGCAGAATCACGATCGGTCCGGGTTTTAAGCGAATCATCCACGCTTACGACAAAACCAGACTCCTCTTTTATTTCTCTTTCTAGGGCCTCGGCCGGATGCTCTCCGGATTTTAAATAACCGCCCGGTAAACTCCAGGCATGCGCCCGATAAGTGTGTCTAAAAAGAAGTATTTCATTTTTGTCATTAAAAATAATTCCGGTAACGCCAACCAGAAATTGATCTTGAAAAAAACGCATGACTAATAATTGTAAATCTTTGGGGAGATGAAGCGCTCTGTAGATTTTTGCCAAAAATGTTTTCATAGAGCATTGGGGTCTTCAGGCTCGACATCGGGAGCATGCTTTAGCTTCTCATTTTCCAATTCTAACTGATGTACCCGTTTAGTTAATTCCAAAACTTCATCTTTATCTTTTTTAATTTCATTATCCTTACCCCTAAGCGTAAAAGAGGTAGAAATTGCTTTAACAAGATATGCCAAATAAGACAGCACTAGACCAATTAACAATGAACCGACAATCACATAAAAAAGAGGAATATTAGAAAGAACATAAGATCCAAAATTAACCGAAACCGGTATGAAATTATATTTTGATATATATACTAAAAATGAACCAACCACCAAAAGTAAAATTAAAATTAACATATTTAGGTCACAATTTCTGTCGTACTTAATTCTTCAAGCTTTAAAATAAGTTCTTCCGTCGCGTACTTAGAAGTATCTATTTGTTTACTTTCAAAGATTCTTAAACCCTCAATGATCCTACGGGCAAAGATTGCTTCTTCTTTTCTTAAATTCTTTATCCTGATTTCATTTTTGGCAAAGGTTTTCGAAACAATAACTAACTGCGCAAAAAAAGGCGCCGTATTGATTAAAACATTTGAGATATCTTTAAGATCAACGCTGTGCACTTGGGAGGAAGAGAAAAAACTTCTCGTAATGATCGTGAGCCTTCCTTCCTCGATATTTAAAGTGTCTGGAAATAAATCAAAAGGAAACGCGTGCGAAGAGATAGTAGTCAATATCCGGTTGGATTTTTTAACTAAACCTTCTACGGTATTTTTATCGGCCTCTACTTTATTTTCGATAATTTGAGCTTCGGGAGTAATCGTTTCGTCGCTTTTTTGGTTTGAGGTAAAGATATCCATTCTTTAAATTTTTGGCTTAATAATTATCGTTTCCTTGGGTAAATATTTAACGAGAGCCCTTTCAACCAGATTGGTTAGAGTTAACTCCTCAACAACCGCTTGAGCTTTAGCATACTTGGCAAGATCCGGGTTAAGAAAAGTCGTTACTCGCTGTTTTCCATTAGTTGTCATACTTCATATAGTATAACTAGTTGTAGTAGTTGTCAAGTACCGATTTAGAGTATAATAATATTCAAAACAAGGAAGGAGGTGAGAAATTATACTTAAAGGATTTAAAGAATTTATTATGAAGGGCAATGTGGTGGATATGGCTGTCGGGGTTGTTATCGGGGTTGCCTTTGGCAACGTGATAAGCGCTATGGTTGCGGATTTAATCACCCCCCTAATTGGTGCTTTTGGCGGAACCCCTGATTTTTCAGGAGTTTCTTTTACAATTAATAACAGTGTCTTTATGGTTGGTGATTTTCTTAACGCGCTTATCTCTTTTCTCACCATAGCCGCGGTCATTTATTTTGCTGTAGTTTTACCCATGAACAAGATGACGGAGAAGATGAAAAGCGGTAAAACCGAGGACCCAACTGAAAAAGCATGTCCAGAATGCCTAAGTCTCATCCCGATAAAAGCCAAAAGGTGTAAATTCTGTACGGCTATTTTAGGAAAATAAACTTAAGGATTGTTTTTAACTTGGTGACGTCTTGCAGCTTTATCTAAAAGCATTAAACGTTTTATCTCAAGTCTTTTCTTAGTTTTAGGAGAATGGGATTTTACCCATTTTCCTGTTCCTGTTCTTCTTTTTGCCATATATTTTATTTCGATTCCTGATTTTAATCTGGACAAAGAATCAAACTTGTTTATTATACACTATTTTTGCTCGAGAATCGTAACTCTAATATAGAAGTAAGGATTTACTTATTGTTTTTTGAAACTGCCCCGGGGATTTCTTCCCAATCCTTCACCTTCCTTATCTTCAAATTCTTTTCCCAAGCTTTTTTTAAGATTGACAATTCCACACCCATTTTTTCCGCTAAACCCAAAAGAGCCACCGCATCTTTCGGAAAACACTTGCCGCCAAAACCCCTTTGGGTCGTAATATCCAGGTGAGAATCATAAATTCTTTTATCCGCCACCACCATCTTTTTCACCTCCGTATAATTAATGCCCAAACTTTGGCATAAATCATACATTTCGTTGGCAAAAACCACTTTGGTGGCCAAATAGGTATTAGCCATATATTTCACCATTTCCGCTGTTGTCGGATCAGTTTGAAAAATTGGCGTATTGGGAAAGGATCCTCGATAAAGATCAACCACTTTTTGGGTGACCAAAGCATGATCGCTGCCAACAATAATTCTATCGGCATTGACAAAATCATGCAAATAATTAGCTTCGGTTAAAAATTCCGGATTGAAAGAAATTTTTGACCAGTTAAATTTTTTCCCAAGTGCCCTAGTGGTCCCCGGAATAACGGTAGATTTAATGGTAATTATGGGTTCTTTTTTGAACTTTTTAGCTAAATCAATCGTGTTTTTAACCACCTCTTCCACAATTGACAGGTCAATGCACGTGTACTTATGGTCCATGGGGGTAGGAACGCAAATAAAGATTATATCCGAGTTTTTAACTACTTCTTTGAGGGTCAAAGAGGAAAGATATTTATCGTGAATGAAAATCTTATTTTTCGGTTTAAAACCGAAATCAACGGCTTTACCAACATAGCCGTAACCGATTATGCCTATATTCATTATGATAGAGTATAGCAAATGTTCGGAAGAAAAAACTAAAACTTCTTTATTTTACCGTATGCTTTTGATTGTATTATCAAAGCATTTCAAAATCCAGTATGTTTACACTGAGTGAAATCGAAGTGCTCGAGAATCGTAAATCTGATATAAACTCTATTGTTAGAAACAATTCTAATTCAAATTTTGATATAATTACGTTATGAATAAACTACTTAATTTATTAAAAGATAAACCCTATTTAACTTGGTACCTTAAAGACAAATCAGCGCTTTCCGAAAAAAGCATCTTAGAACATATTCTCAATTACGGTAACTGGGACGATTATCTTCTAACTGAAAAGGCTTTAGGTATCCAAAAGACAAAGGAGTTGTTTACTAAGTTAAAAAATAATCACCGGGTTAATTTAAGACCCAAAACTATTAATTATTTTGACAAATACTACCAAAAATATGCATGAAGATATCCTTTCACCCGAACAAGTTAAACTTTTGCCATTAATAAATAATTTTTCGGAGAATTTTGGTTTAATTGGCGGTACTGCCATCGCCCTTCAACTAGGCCACAGAAGATCTATTGATTTTGATTTAGTTACCTTTACCAAATTAAACGCCAACCATATCAAGGGAATCATTAGAGAAAATCATTCACTGGACAGTACGCTCGTTGACGAAGAAAACGAACTAACTCTTGCCGTAGATGGAATAAAAGTAACCTTTTTAAAATATCCTTTCGTCGTTCCTTTAACCGATATCGCTTTTAAAAACACCAAAATGCCCCCTCTCCTTTCGCTTGCCGCCATGAAAGCTTTTGCTCTAGGAAGAAGGGCTAAATGGAAAGATTATGTTGATTTGTATTTTATTTTTAAAACCTACTCCCTTAAAGATCTATGTAAAATAACCAAGCAGATCTTTAGTGAAGAATTTAACGAGAAACTTCTTCGTGAACAATTGGCCTATTTCAAAGATATTGATTATTCAGAGCAAATTGAGTACATGGATGGTTATGAAACTAGCGACGAAATCATAAAAAGGCGACTAGTAGAATTTAGCCTGCAAAAATAATAATCGCGCAAGAACTTCTATTATCAAAGTATCCGAAGGACTTGTGCTGAGCGTACTTGTGGTGAGCGAATTATAATCCCGAGTGAAATCAAGGGAGTCGAACCAGTCGAAGGATAGCTCAAATCAGGGAAGAAATAGGAGCGGTTACTTAGATTTCTTTCTTTCGGTTTTTGCTTTTTGTTTTTTAATTATTCTTTGGTATTCTTTCTCCGAAACAATGTCTTTATTGCTTTCTAATCTATCAAGAAAAACCAAGCCCTCTAAGTGGTCATGTTCATGTTGAAATATTCGGGCAACAAAGTCCTTAAATTTCCTCTTTTTTCTTTCACCGTCCCTTGTTGTGTACTCAACGATGATTGACGTATATCTGGGAATCAACCCTCTGATTCCGGGAACACTCAAACAGCCTTCCCAGTCTTTAAGTTTATCGCTAGAGGTTGAAACAATTGTCGGGTTGATTATCGCTGTCGGCTTCATTTTTGGGGCATTTGGATATCGGGGACTGGGAGAAGAAGCGATAATAAAGAGTCTCACTGATTGATAAACTTGAGGAGCAGCAATACCAACCCCGTCTACGTCTATAACCGTTGCCATTAAGTCGTTAATAATCTTCTGTATTCCCTGGTTTTTTATATTTTCAACCAGCAACGCCTTTTTCCTTAAAATTGGATTTCCTAATTGGGCAATTTGGAGAAGCAGCCCTGAGTTATTTTTCTTATTATTCATAGATAGCGTCTTCGGGTATGGGTATCTGAACCTCTGTATTTATGCGGAGAATTATATCATTAAGGGAAAGGTTGTCAACTATGGAATATTTGCTCGAGAATCGTAACTTAAATCAAAATTGTGGCGCGTATTATTTATACAATACGTAATTTTGAATGCGGACACTATACATCAACGCGTCTTCAGCTTTCTGTTCGTCGCTGCGGTTAACTAAAGATTCAACTTGTTTGATGATCTTCTGCATGTATGGCAACAGTTCATGAGTTTTTACTTCATCTTTCCGTTTCATCGCTTCAATAAAAAAACGATCTGCCGTACCATATGATTTTCGATGAAGCCCAAGAGCAACCCGTTTTAAATCCATCGCCAGTGATGACAAAGGTATATTATTTTTCATATATATCCTGAAAAAAATGGGTGGTAATTTCCTCAAAAAACTTGCGCGCTTTTGGGTCTTGTATCTCATTACTCATATTTCCTTGGATAGGACGGATATTTATAAAAGAATTACAATCTATGGTTTTCGTCTCCAAATCAACGCCGCCTCCCCATATATTCTCCTGTTTTGATCCTTGATCTAGCAACCTTTTTTCCGACTCAAAATGCCGATCACACCCTGCCGAACAAATCCTTTTTTCAATATCGATAACGATTTTTATATAACTATCGAACTGCTCACGAAGCTTTAAAATCTCTTCTTTGGTATACGGTGTCGTTTTTGTAAGTATCATTACGTTATTATACCAAATGCTTGTCTTTGCTTGAGAATTGTAACTCTAATATCCCCTTGTTTTTATTTCTTCGCTATTTTATATAGCGCGAATAAGGCAATTAGAAACCAGACAATATTTAAGCCTACCGAAGGTAAGGCTCCATGAATGGCCGAGTTGAAGACGATTCCTACTGCTCCAAATAAATTTAATAACTGATATTCCTTTGAACTGGAAGAAATTTTGTGAAACGACACTAAAAAATAGGCAAGAAGAATTGCTAGTGTCCCAGCCCAACCAATAATTTCATAGAACATGTTATTAGTATAGCAATTTTCGGTGTATTAAGTGCCAACTGGCTCAGGCTATGGACCGATTTTCGAACTTTTCTTGTACCCTAAGGCTCCGCACTACGATTGACACTAGAATCTATTTGCTCTACAAAACGATTTTACTTGGGCGTGTTATAACCTTAATTCAATTACAGGTACAGATTTTGTAAGGGCCGCCCGCTGTTATGTTATCCATCTGGGCATAGGTAGTGTCGCTCGGGCATTTACATGAATCAGGCACAATCACTCCGGATACCTTTACACCATTTTTCACCGTGTGACAGGGAGTTGACATCTGGGCAGATGTAGCAAAACAGGTGGATTTTGGAACAGTTTTCACTTTCGGACTTCCAATAGAATTAGTGCTTATTTTGGGCAATGTGATATATCCCATCTCGGATAGCACAAAGATAATAAATACAGCCAGAACAATTAAAATTGGAATTAATTGCATTATCTTCGATGGTTTTGATCTTATCTGTACCGACTGAGCACTTTCTTCCTTCTTCGTGTCATCTTCCAATCCGCCAAATACAATATATAGAAAAAGTCTCCAAACCGCCATTAAAATTAAGAAGTACGAGGTCAATCCTATCGCAATATAAATAATATTTTTCTGTAATATATCAAGGGTGTTTTTTTGTGATGTATCACAGATATTTATTTTCCCATTTAACAAAAGGAATATCGCCAATATCGGAAGTATTAAAAAAAATACTTTCGTAGCTCTATATAATAACTTCTTTTCTAATGATGATTTTTTGATTGACATTTTTTAACCGTAAATAACCCCATACTCTTATATCGAATTATACTCCAGCACTTCAAGTTTTAATAATAGGGTTAAATTTGGGATATTAAGTGCCAACTGGCTCCCCCTAGTGAGCGATGTTCGAACCTATTTTATAAAATTTTGAGATTAATTTGTTGTAGGGGGTTGTCCGCCATTTTCAGGACCACCTTGATTTTGATTCTGTCCGCCCGGTCCTCCGGGACCTTGTTGGCTTTCAGGACCACCTTGACCTTGTTGTCCGTTGGAACCTTGGCCTTGCTGTTGACCTCCCTGGCCCGGACCACCATTGTTTTGGCTACCTTGTCCGCCTTGACCTTTGCCTTGTCCTTGAGGAGGACGTTGTTTTCCATTGCCTTGACCTTGATCTCCGGGACCTTGTCTATTTTGGCCTTGCTGTCCGTCAGGACCTTGTCCCTGCTGTTGATCTCCGGGACCACCCTGACCATTTCCGCCCTGTTGTCCTTTATTCCTTATTTTATCAGCTTCTTCTTTACTGATCATTCCCGCCGCTTCTCCGAAGTTAACGCATTCCTCAACATGCTCAGAGCTGGAACAGTAGGCGTCACACTCGCTTTTGCCATTGCATGCCGGCGGTTTTATACCACTCTTAATCGCATTTAAAACTTTTTTTGACTCTTCCGCTTTTTGTGAGTCCATTATCCCTGCTTCAATAGAAAAATTAATACATTCTTCCATATGTTCCGACGAAGAACAGTAAGCGCTGCAGGTTTCTTTGCCTCCGCAGGCAGGGGGCTTAATGCCCCTAGCTATAGCCGATTGTACTTTTTTAGCTTCTTTCAGCTGGTCGCCGGACATCATTCCGTTCTTTTCGGCAAATGTTACGCATTCGTCTATATGATCCGAATTGCTGCAATATGTGCTGCATGCATCTTTGCCACTGCATCCGCCGGGGCCGGTCATTCCGGTACCTTTGAAATTTTTGGCTACTTTTATTTCTTCACCCGACATCATGTTATTCTTTTCAGCAAAACTTAAGCAGGCGTCTACCTTTTCTGACTTGTCGCAATAAGCTTTGCACGCTGCTTTATCTGCACAATTACCCAGTTCGGCAATAGGATAGGAGATTTCCGGAGCTGTTTGGGCGTTTGCTGAGCCCGTCATCATGTTGGTAACTAAAATTCCGGTAATTAAAATTAAAATGCAAAATATTTTTTTATAATGTAATCGTTTCAAGCTTTGCTTATTCATATTTAAAAATTATTCGAAGGGATTAACCTTCATATTAGAGAAAGGATTAGTTTTATTGTAAGGATTGGCGTTTTGTACGCTTTCCACCGCCGGGTTGACTATACTCGAGGTAGATTTTTGCGTCTTTGTTTTCCAATAATAATAACTTCCTCCAACCAAAACCAAAATTAATAATACCAAAACTATAATTAAATATTTTTTATTCATATTTTTATTATACTCCTCAAAATATATTTAATTCTATATGATGAGTTTCTCAGAATACTGGTTATAAGTCAAATGTCAAAAAGGCTCGAACGTCCACTTGGGGTCATCAAAAATCGAGGCTAAATAATTTGGCTCGAGAATCGTAACTCTAATATGCTCACGCAATTAGCTTGCTATAGTCCTGAGCTTGTCGAAGGATAGCTCAAATCAGGGAAGAAATTGAAAAAATCAAATTTAGTGAATAACCTTACTATTTCAATTTATTTTCTCTATCTTCGATTTCCTTGCCCTTTTTTGTTAAATATGAAACAAGCGGAAATAGAAACAATTTTTCGACTAAAGGGTCAAATATAATCCTGCAGGTTACTATTCCAATAACAAATAGCAAAATAGTTAGTTTCCAGTTGAAAATCAGTAAAGCAATTGTGGAGACAATAAATAATATGAAAAATATATTTAGGACTCCTTGTATGAAAACAGAAGTATACATTGTTGGTTTTTCTCCAAAACCCATTTTGCTCACTCGTCCATGGATAGAAACAAAACCCCAAAGCAATAAATAAAGCAGAGATATTAAATAAATTATCATAATCAATTATTAAACTACGACCCCTTAAGGGGTAGAATTAAGCATGCTTATTTTTCTAGGTAATTAAATTATATTTACTTAATTTCAACGAGTTCGGAAACAAAATTAGAAAAGTATTTATCAAGGTTGTTTCGAGTTTCAGTTAGGAACATGGAGAAACCAAGATGAAATACTGGATCTGGGATTACCTTCTTGATACCCCAAACAGTTGCTAAATACGCATATGTTAAATTTACCAATGCTTTATCGAGAGTAGGTATACCATGGTAATAATCCATCAAAAACTTATAGATTAACTGGAAATCGTCTCTGTTTTTTATATCTTTGATAAACTCAAAATATTCACTTTTGAATTTTGCACCTTGTAGTTTTTCATCAGTATCAAATTTAAAACACAAGACAGCTGTTGCGAAACTCAAGACGCCATCACTATTAAATTTCAGATCCGATTCATTTCCTACTATTGGAGGTATTGATCTTAAAATAAGTTTCTTTTCTTCTCCATTGAACATGCTGGAGGCGTTTTCGATAATATTTTGTTTTTTAAATATTTTATTAAAAATTCCCATAAATATATTATGATTATAATTATTTCCAGCCTAAAATTACATATTTTACAGTTTGAGGGTTATCTAAAAACTTATCTTTATTAGTCTTAATATAATCTTGTATATTTTTTTCATTCCGTCCGATTTTTCCTATCCCAAAGAGGCAAACCATACCACCTCCAAATAAGATACCAATTAAACCGTTTGGAAATACTGAGTAGATAATAAATACCATTGCCAAAAACACCGTAGTAAAAATTAACAATGATATAGAATATTTCTTAACAATCCCGTTATTTTCCCTTAAAACTTTTAATTTTTCTAATCTTTGTGTCGTTGGTATACCAAAAACTAGGATAATTAGCACTGGAATAAGAGTAAAACTAGTCACCATTAATCCAATAAACCAAAAAATGGTAAATAAAATTATTTGCATACTCCTTTATATTATCGTCTTTCTCTTTCCAAAACAAGATTGCCTAAAATCTCCCGACTTTTGGTATTTTAGCGTCAAATTAGTCCACTTGATGGATTTATTTAGAACCTACTAGATCTTAAACTCTTTACCCAATTATCAGCCAATATCTTAATTCGAGATACTTCGCTATACATTTCTCTTAAGTTAAGATCCTCGTCGACGAAGGTAAATACTTCGGTTGTTGGGTCATAATGACTTACAAGCAATAGATTCTTTCCCTTGAAAAAATTTTTTGGCCCGATGTTGTATGTTCCGATGTTAATATTTTCGGGATACTTTTCTATCCACGCTTTTAACCTGTCATAATAATGGTCTAAATGATCGCGAAATGTTCTATTATGAATAATTGATGTTTCGGGTATACCTAAAACTTTAGATATAACCACGGGAGGGTTTCCGTTATCGCTCGCCTTCAATAATTTCGAGGCTAAAGCGCAGTGAGAAAGAAAGGAGTGTATTGAAGAAAAGACTACATCGCTTGCTCGTTCAGCTTTAGGATTAATATTATTAAAAGATATTTCTGCAAAATGACATTGAGTCCATATCTCCCTAATTGACATTTCAACCCATAAATCTTTTTTATTTTTCATTTATATATGTAATATGTAACTATCGGAAAAGGTTTCAAATTTTCTCTGGTTGCTTCGGATTGACACTAAACTGGTATGCCCCAATCCTCAAGAGAATGATAAAAATCCAATGTCCGTAACTAAGTAAATAATTTTCTTTAAACATAACAATTTCACACAATTTCACACCCCAGAGGTGATATATCTTCACACCTCGGGATTTTAAAGTTTCATGGTATCTTAAGAACCAACTGGCGATTTGATCTTGTCTAATTTTTCGTAGTTTAGCTCCGTAATCCTAGTATTAATCTGACTGACAGTTTATCACGTATTATCAAGGCATTTCAAAATCCAATCTGGGCAGAACAAGCTCGACAAAGATTGAAACAAATTAAGCAACTATCGGAAAATCATCTACTGATAACTTAATACAAATACAATAAGTCCCGCAATAAACATAATAATAAATAGGTTTTCAATAATAAAAGTTAATTTTTCTAATTCCGCAAGTGTTTGAACTACCTTGGCATTTAGAAGTTCATTTTGTTTTTTAATTTCGGGGTCTTCATAAATTCTACAGAAAATTAAATTTCTTGGAAAAATAAGCGAATACGCACACACTAACCATACTTTAACCTTATCAAAAAAAGGATAAGTGTATTTTTTATCGAAATCTTGGACCTGAAAGCTACGCCATCTCAAAGCGTAATGTAGCCGTCCTTCGATAAACAGTGAAAGAAAACCTAAAACTATTGTGGCAAGCAACAAGTACCAAGAAAATCTTAATGTATTTATGTCAGTATGAATACCTACTTGAGGAAGTGAGATAAGGGTTAAGGAAAAGCCTATGATTGTTGAGCATAAAAGAATAATTTTATAAATTACATCTCTACTTAGTATTCGTGCGTTTGCCAAATCTTTATCAAATTCTGCAAACTTTTCTTTAAATTCCTGCTGTAAATGTTTAAGTCCGGTTAGATAGTCCTCATTCATATATTTTAATTTTCAAAATTTAATCCATTACTTCTGGTTTCCATTCTTTAATTGCTTTCGTTGCTAAAAACCTTGCTTCTCCTTGCAGGTTAGGTTTGAAGGAATTATCGGACTCTATTTTATAGCTATCTTTTGGACATATTCTTATCCATAACTTTGGGAAAATAGCTGAAAACAATTTGAATACTTTACTACTGTAATGTTTTACACTCCAAAAGATAAGAATCTCCTCGTCCCCTTTCCTTACTTTCCAGGCATCAGAAAGATTCTTGAAGTCAGTTCTCTGAAACACTGGAAGAGTTGCTGTTCCCTGAAACGCTGTACCCTCAATAGTCGCAAAAGCATATGGATTGAAGAAAGATTTTTCCTGAGGAATAAAATTAATAAGCCTAAGAAGATGTCCATCAATCTTTTCAAAGGGAATGTCTTTTCCAAGAACAGGAGCTTTATTTTCCATATTATTTTGGTCAGATTAAAAAAATTGAGCTCCGCGGGGAGGATTCGAACCTCCAACCATCTCCTTACAGAAATCCTCCTGTTACCAAAAGGTCTGGACTATCTCATTCCCACTTCGTCCCGATTTGATCGGGACTACGAGGGATCGGGTATATAGTCTCTACACATTTATGACGCACCAAAAATGCGTCAATTTAGCTCGGGATTGTCCCTCGACTACGCTCGGCACTATAATCCTGAGTTTGTCGGAGGAGTTCCCCGAATTAGCCCGATTTTCCATTTCGAATTTCTTCGAAAGGCTGCCTTATTTAGTTTTGTTGACAGGGAGCCGCGCTACCATTGCGCCACCGCGGAATATATTTAATTATTAATGAACTGTGTGTATTTTACCATTTAATAAGGCCAAAAATCTATATTAGATACAAATTGTAAATTCTAATACGAAGTATCAAGCTCAGCTTATTCGAGGTAGTCTTGAAGTTTCTTACGACGTGATGGGTGTTTAAGCTTCCTCAACGCCTTCGCCTCAATTTGCCTTATTCTTTCCCTGGTTACGCCAAATTCCTTGCCTACTTCCTCTAAAGTCATCGGCCGGGAAGTTTCCAAACCGAAACGCATTTTTAAAACCCTGGCTTCTCTGTCTGATAAAGTCCGTAAAACTTCTTCAATATTTTCTTTTAACAATTGCTTAGACGCCTGATCATACGGCTGAGGTTGGGAAGTATCCTCGATAAAATCGCCGAGCAATGAATCCTCTTCATCGCCTATCGGCGTCGCTAAAGAAGTGGTATCTTGAGCGATTTTTAAGATTTCCCTGACCCTCGCCGGCGTTAAATCCATTTCCATACCAACTTCCTCAGGCGTTGGCTCGCGGCCAAATTCCTGCATCAATCTTCTTGAGGTCCTAATCAATTTATTGATTGTCTCAATCATGTGAACCGGAATTCTGATCACTCTAGCCTGATCCGCGATGGCTCTTGTTATCGCCTGTCTAATCCACCAAGTCGCATAAGTAGAAAACTTAAAACCCCGGCGCCAGTTATATTTTTCAACCGCTCTAATTAAGCCTTGATTGCCTTCCTGAATTAAATCTAATAAAGTTAAACCCCGGCCGACGTGTTTTTTAGCAATAGAAACAACTAAGCGGAGATTTGATTCTGTCAATTTTTTCTTGGCCATTTTTGATCCTTTTTCAATTCTCTGCGCTAAATCAATTTCGTCTTTGGCTTCAAGAAGCGGAATCCTACCGATCTCACGAAGATACATTCTTACCGGATCAGTAATGGTTTTGTCCTGAAGCGTCACTAAAACTTCCAGTTCTCTGGCTAAATCCGAAGCGGCTTTGGTATCAGATTTTATTTCTTCTTCCGTAATCGTCTCAAAAACGTCAATGCCTTCTTCAATTAAAGTCGCGTAGAATTCATCAAGCTCAACCAAACGGTCTTCGGCATCGGGAAAAACAGCTAAAACAACATCTTGGGTAATAAATCCCTGCTTTTTGCCTTTTTCCAATAATTTTTTAACGTCTTCTTTTAAAGCGGTCATACGGGGATAATTATACACGTTTACTCAGTAGTTTCGCAAGCTCAACGGAATGCATCTTAAACTCTTTTTCCAAGCTTGTCAATCTCTGAGTATCTTTCTCTTCTTCAGCCTGTTTGATTAACCCCGGTATTAGATTGATTTTTTCTTTTAAGATATCTTTTTTTAATTCAAAAATAATGATTTCCCATTCTTTTTCCCACCATGTATCGTTTTCGACTTTTTCACCCAAATCAGTTAAGTAAAAACTGTTAAAGATTTCGATTAGTTCACTCGGCAGGCCTTGAGAAAACTTCTCGCTTTGAAACTTGCCTTTTTCTTTATTCAGTAAGTCCAAAATTCTTTTTAAAGCAGGAGAACTTATCAGGGCGCTAATTGAGTCTTCTTTTAGTTTTTCGATTTTATTTTTCTGCAAAGCCAAAGAAAATAAATATTTTTCCAAAAGTTCTTTGCGGGAATCCTCTTTTACCTCAATGATTGTTTTGGCTATTTCTTTTTGCCCTGCTTCTGTTTTCCCTTTTTGCATTTGACCTAAAATAGCTTCCATGGGTAAATTAAGTTTTGAGGCTAATTTTTGGACATAATGGGCTTTAACCAAGTCATCGCTAATCCGCGACAAAACAGGCAAGACTTCCTGTCCGATTTTCCTTTTACCTTCGCTCGTTTGCGGATCAAACCGGCCAAGTGTTGAATCTAAGAAAAAATCATAAGCGGGAATGGCTTCATTAATCGCTTTTAATAAAGCTTGCGGGTCTTTTCTGGCTAGTTCGTCGGGGTCTTTGCCTTCTGGTAAGCGTACCACTCGCACGTTTAAACCTTCCTTGTCGGCGATTTCAATGCCACGCCATGTTGCTTTGTCTCCAGCTGAATCCATATCTAAAGATAGGGCAATATTGTCGGTAAAACGTTTCAAGAGTTTGGCTTGGAATTCCGTTAAGGCGCTGCCTTTAATCGCCACTATGTTCAAAATTCCAGCTTGATAAGAAGAAATAAGATCCAATTCGCCTTCGACAATTACCGCCTGATTTTTAGATTTTATTTCCTGCCGGGTGGTTTCCAATCCATAAAGCAAATTGCCTTTTTGGTAAACCGGTGTTTCCGGCGTGTTTAAATATTTAGGACCAAAAGAAGTTTTTTCATCCCAGACGTCAATGGTTCTGCCGGCAAAACCGACAAAATTTGCGCGGTGATCCCTTAAGGGAAAAACAATGCGGTCACGGAAGAAATCATAATAACCATTCGCTGATCGGGAAATTAAACCGGCGCGGAAAAGTTCATCCGGCAGAAAATTTTTCTTGATAGATAAAAATTTAAAAAGAGCATTCGGATTAGCCGGCGCGCAGCCGATTTTAAAAAGCTTAATAGACTCCAAGTTAATTTGGCGTTCTTTTAAATAGATTAAAGCTTTTTCGCCAACCGGGTGAGAAGTTAAAAGATAATGAAAGAATTCACTTGCTAAGTGATTAAGCTGGTAAAATCGGTCTTTTTCCTCTTCCTGTTTTGTCGGTTGATAACGAACGAGTTTAACTCCAGCTCTTTTGGCCAAAGCCCTTAAGGCTTCACCAAATTCCATGCCCTCCATATGCATCAAAAAAGTAAAAATATCGCCGCCTTGTCCGCAGCCAAAACATTTAAATATTTGTCTTTCCGGAGAAACCATAAACGAAGGGGTTTTTTCGCCGTGGAAAGGACAAACAGCTTTATAATTCCTGCCGGCTCTTTTTAGAGGAAAATGTTCGGAGATTAGGCTGACTATATCGATTTTGGCTTTTATTTCATCAAGTTGATCCATAATTTTTCCTTACTCACCCGCATTTTAGAGGTTTTTGCCCTTCGAAGCAAATTAGCCAAATATTCGAAGACTGAAAATGGTTTTTAAATAGTACAAACCGGTTTTAAAATAAAGCCAAGGATTATGGATTTTCGATTCTCCATATCTTCTTGGCTCGAGCTTATAAGGAATTTCTTTAATTTTATATCCCTGTTTTTTGGCCCGATACAAAAGCCCGATAAAATAGGTACCGTGGGTACCGTCAAAAATAGCTTTTTCAACCGCTTCTTTTTTGGCTACCAAAAACCCGCTGGTAAAATCAGTAATTTCTCTATCAAGAATTAACTGGCCCAATAAATTGATAGCCAAACTAAAAACAGAAGTGATAGAACCACGGCCATCTTTGGCGCCCTTAATAAATGTTGAACCGACAACAATGTCCCATTGACCGATAAAAGTTATCATTTCCACAATTTTTTCAGGAGGCATATCAAGCCCACAATCAAGCCATGACACGATCTCTCCTCTAGCTTCTTTAATGCCTCTTTTTATGGCCGTGGGCAATCCCCGTTTACCCTTTCTAATAACCAAACGCAGCCAAGGTCTTTCGTGTTGCATCATCTTCACAACTTCGCTTGTTCCGTCAGGAGAATTATCATCAATCACAATAATTTCAAAGTCTTTTTTTAAGGCTTTAGAAGTTCTTTCGATTAATTCAGGTAAATTACCAGCCTCATTAAAGGTTGGCATAATCACGCTAATCACGGGGTTTTTCAAACCTTTCTTTGTCTCTGTCGCCAGCGTACGGCCCTTGTTTTATTTCCGCCATGTTTCCATTTTTTAAAAAGGTAAATCCGTGTCCTCCGTCTATCAATAATAGAATATCGCCTCTTTTTATTATTGTCTGACCAACCGCTTCTTTCTCGTCATTATAAAAAACTACTAAAATTTTCCCCCTGCGGACGATAAGAGCTTCGCGGGTTAAAAAGACTTCTCTTTGTACTGGTAAATGAAAATGCGGATCAATTTCATAACCTTTCGGCCGTTCCATTTGCGCCATTTGTTGCGAAAGATTAGGATCCGTAAAAAAAATTATACCTTTTCTCCTGTATTCTGCCCTGATAATTTGGGCAAATAATTTACCTTGGAAAATGAATTCTTCAAACCCGGATGTCGAATTTTCTGTTGTACTCGTTACCGAATTTTCTGTTCTTTCAGTTCCGTTCATTTTATTTTTCTTAATAGATAAGCTTCTCCTTGTTTAGCTACTAATTCGTATTCTCCGTTTTTTTGCACTTCGGCAAAATATTTGGTTAAAGCCTCCTGACCGTCAGGATAATAATTGCCCCAATCTCCCTGCGGATTAAGATCGGCAACTAGATAATCAGGTTTCATATTATAACACCGGCGCATATCAATTTTCCAAATTGAGGGGTCATCAAGACAATTGGTTAAAAAAATGATGTTTTCTCTGTGCGTTAGTTGAGGTCCTAAATTATTGGCCGCTGCCACGCCGGCGTCAGGCGGAATCAAGGGCAATAAAACCCGGCTGTTTTTGTTTTTATCTAAGTTATAAAATTCTTTACTGACTAAATCGTTTAAAGAAGGACTCGTTGTTATCTGAATAACCACAAAACTCAAAAGCAGGCCCGCTATAACCAGTCTTTTTTGTTTTAATAAATACTTTTCAATAGAAATTATCGCTCCCAGAGCTAAAACCGGGGCTAAAATAATGTTATATTGAAAACCTAGATTCCACCTTGTCGAAATCGGCGTCCCCACAAAACGCTGCAAGAATTCTTCAAAAAAAATAATTAAAATTGCCGGAGTTAATAAAGGCAAAAAAGCAAAAGACAACAAAGTGACAAACATTACTTGAATTTTGGAATAAGGGTAAAAAAACATTTTGACAATTTCCAATAATCCCAAATTGTTTAAGTGAGTAGGCGCGTAAATAAATTGACCGGAATTAAAATACGGAATAATGACGGAAATCAGTAAAAAAAATAAGCAAGCGCAACCTAAAAATAAAAATAAACCTTTTTTAAAATCACGGAACTGAAAAATTATAAATAAACCATAAGCCGAAAGAAAAGCGCTAAAATTTTCCTGAAGACCTAAAATTAAAACTATGGAAATCCAAAATAATGGCCATTTCTTTTCTTCGTAAAACCATAAAACCCAGGCAAATAAAGTTGTAGCTAAAACAATAGGATGAAAATCAAAAGCAATGGCGTTTTGGACACCAAAAAAAGCAACATAGCAAAAAGAAATCGTGAATGACAGCCAATAATCTTTTGTCTTCTTTAAAGATAAATAATATATTGGGAAAACTCCAAAAGCACAAAAAAATGCTTGAAAAATTAATAAAATTAAAACATTATCCCAAAACCAATAAAGAGGGGCGAGTAAAATTAAGGTTGGTGTAAAATGGTCGCCAAAAACATGAGTCTGCAAAATCGTTGAGAACAAAGGCTTACCCCGAGATGCCAACCAAATCATTTGGTCATAAACCCCTAAATCAAAGATGAATGTTTCGAAGCGAAGATGACGAATTACCGAATACAAACTGTAAATCAGACTAAAAAAAAGAAACAAAACCCAAATTCCGTATTTTTTTACCCATTTCATACCTGGCGGAAGGAGTGGGATTTGAACCCACGGTCACCTTGCGATGACACACGCTTTCCAAGCGTGCGCACTAGACCACTATGCGATCCTTCCTTAAAAATCTAATAATTGATCGCACAAGCTTTTTAATTCGAGCGAAAGCGAGAATCAAGCTTTGCTTATGCGATCCTTCCAATGACGGTGCCCTCGGAGGGAGTCGAACCCTCACTCTTTGGGTTCGGAACCCAATGTTTTGTCCATTAAACTACAAGGACTAACAACTAATACTTAATATCATACCCCAAATTAGTCTTAAAAATGGCGGACTGCGTCCGCCGAAGCTCGGAGAAGTTGGCGAATCTCGTCTTCGCCAAGGCTTCGACGAGCGAAGACGGAGGGTACAGGATTCGAACCTGTGAGGATCTTACGACCCACTGGTTTTCGAAACCAGCGCCATAAACCACTCAGCCAACCCTCCTTCGCTAAAGCTTCGGAGGGCACAGCCCTCCTTTTTTTGTTTTGTGCGGCCACCCAGAATCGAACTGGGATCAGCGGGTCCGCAACCCACTACTCTATCCATTAAGCTATGACCGCAGATCTGTGTAAATCAGCTGTAAATCCGTGTTAATCTTTAGCTGGAAATATCGAGCGGGATTTTTTTGGAAAGATATGCCGAAGCTTTGTCCAGAAAAGTTGGAAGCGGAGTTTCTTCTAATAAATATTGGCTTAAAATTTTCCTAATTTCTTTTTCTTCTTTGTCGCCGAGTAAAATTTCCAATCTACCGGGAGCAATTGCTACCGTAGCCAAATTCAAAATTTTGTTCCCCTTGTTATCTGAAAACCAGAATTGCGTTAATTCTTCAAAGCGGTATTCTTTACCGCTGTAAATAAAACCGCGGTTAGTAATCTTAAGCTCAATTTCCTCCGGTTTAACTGTCGAATAAACGTAAACAACAAAGATTAAACCGCCAATTGCCAATATTAAAAACCATTCCTGAATAAAAATAAAGATTAAGCCGAAAAGAGCCGCGATCGATAAAGCATTAACCCAAAAATTGCGGCTGCGGGTGACAAAAACCCGTGATGGCGCTTTCCACTCGACCAAAGTCTGAATCTGTTTTACCCCGGAATTTTCCAAAACTTCATCTTCTTTTTTCAAAGTACTTTCATTTTCGGCAGTCATATTCAATATTATACTCAACATATTCCTTTTTTACAAACTAACAATAATTATGTTGAGTTCAAAATCGTTTAACGAGGGTTGCAAGCTCGAGTTAAACGAGTTTATATCAATTATTCCTCTGTAAAGCGAGGAAATTTACGATAATCGAAGGATGGCGAACCATTGATTTGTGGTGAGCACTTCGACTTTGCTCAGTGTAAATAAATCGAATCACGCTGTTAGAACCTATTCTTATATTAAGGCTAATAACTCTTCCTTCCATCCAACGGAATCCTTAGTAGAAAGAAATAGATTAGAAGGGCAAATCGTTGACGAAACTATCTCTCTGTGTCCAAAAATTCGGTTTTGGGGAACCAGACGATACTTTGACTTAATTAAAGCAGCGGCTGATTTTAATTCTAAGTTATTAGGCCTAGAGTTTTCAAAATCATTATCAAAAACTATCGCTATACTTCGACAATTTATATCCCAATTTCCTGATTGCCATCCGGTTTCGTGATCTAATAACAACCTCTCTTGCGATCCGTCAGAACGAATTAACCAATGATAAGTCCAAAACATTTGTCGCTCTCCTCTAAAATGACCTGAATAAACAGGCTGATCGTAAACTTCTGGATCATCTTTGAGTTTTGAATTAGCATAAACCGAAGAATATAATCTAAAAAGCTCTATAGCTGATAATCTTTCTTTTGATAAACCAGGTTTATTACTGGTATGGTGAATGACAATAGTGTCCACCGGTTTTCGTTCTATATCCCAATTTTTTCCTGTTTTTCCTAAAAATATATCTCCAATCTTTAAATGTCTCTGGAAAAAATCGTAAATTTTTTCTTTATTTAACTCATAAACCTCTGGTTTGGTTAGTTTAAGTTCCTGTAGCTCCTGTAATTTTTTATTAACAAACTTGTACCAATCTGGTCTTTTAATAACCTCGCTCCATTCATTGAAATTTAATATCACTACTTAATGATACCACCATTCCCGTATATGTGGAGAGGGTGGGATTCCCATTCGACTCTGGTTCGACTGCTCTCACCATCGCTCAGGGTAAACTTCTCATCTCGCCAACACTTCAACTCGCTCCTCCTTACACTGAGCAAGCGAAGCGCGTCGAAGTGCGGTGTGCGTTCGAAAAAATTCGAACTGATTTCACCCAAAATTTGTAGGGCGGGCGGAATTCCCCCCAACCCTCCCTTCCGCCCGCCCGCAGAAGCGACCCTTTCGGATTGGACGATTTTCCTTCGATTTCACTCAGGATGGTGAGCCTGTCGAACCGCAAGTTTTTCTTTGGCGGCAAATTCTTTTTAAATTTACTTTTGGATATTCATCCTCATGAGCATATCCGATAATTGGATTTTTAAAAATACCCGTATCCTTTTGTAATTGTTCCATATTTTTTTGATTTTCTTCTGTCCATGTAGGTAAATCCATCAAAACGAAATCATATGAACAAGTTGGTCGGATTTTCATTTCGGTAGCTATTCCAAGAACCTTTTTGTTTTGTTGATATTTTCCACGAGCTATCCAACAAATCGCTGTCAACATAGCTTTTCGATTATTTCTCGGTTCTGGATCATCTTGAAAAAGGAAACAATATGTTATTCCATCTGCTGGCATAATTCGTCTGAATAAATCATGCTTTTCATCTTTATGTGCCAAAACATGAGCCTCAAAAAATACCTTACTTAAATATCTCCTTTGAAATCTGTTTGGTCTTGCGATTTCACGCGCTACAAGCTCATATTTTTCCGATCCTTCGTGCGCTCGGTTGATTATACTATCCCAACCATAGCTAATCTCATCAGCCTTCTTTTTCGCTTTGTACTCCGTTTTATTTTGCAAATGCTTCCACGAGCCGTCTTGGATCATAATATGATCCGCCCCATCCAGCCTCTTGAAACTTCTATCGTTCATCAGATAAAATGCCAAAAATTCTTCTTCCCCACCAATAATAACTAAAGATTTTTCAGTATCAATAAATGTCTCTTTTGCTTTGAGATAATCGATAAAATCACCAATGGTATCTAATTCGTTTAATACGATTTGTGTAAAATCACGGGTAAAAACATGGACTTTATTGTTTTTTATTTCATCAATAAAAGAAAAAAAATCTTCGCCCTCACCAAGTAAAACAGAAATCAAAAAAACCTGCTTAATTTTTGAGGAATCAAATGTTTCTTCGCTCCTCCTAGCATTTTGTAAACGAACAGGAGTCTTAAGATCAAATAACTGTCTTCTTGCTCCGGCAATTTGACGCAAATTTTTATCCACTTCAGCTTTTTTGTATTTGCCGTTTTTATCAAGTTTTAAATCTTTAATTTGCCAGATAATGGCTATATCATCAAAAACAACCAGCAAATCGCATAATTCTTTTCCGCCGGGCAATTTTGGATTCAAAAAGCACCAATCAACAAGAAAAGTTTTTGTCGCTAAATTGTGAACAATTTTTTCTGCGTTTGCCCCTTTGAGCTGAAAATAATTTTTTGAAAATGATTGATCCATATTTTAAAATTTACTCACACCCGCTTTTAATGGGACTCTGAGCTTCGCTCGGTTTGGCAGCAAATTCTTTTTAATTACAACCCAATTTTTATTAAAATAACACCTAAAATCATTATAATACTGCCAATAATTGTTTCAAGTTTTGGCTTATCCTTAAAGAAAATGAAACTAAATAGCAGAACAAAAAGCAATTGTGCTTTTAAAATGGTTGAAACAATACCCACGCTTCCACCACCTACAGCCGAAAAAGCCAAAATTGTTGAAAAGGCATTTAGAATGCCGAGAATAATAAACAATTTCTTGTTATCGAAAATTTGTCGCGCAAAATTTTTGTTTCTTAAATAAAGAACCGGCAACAAACCGACAATTACTAAAATATTTTCAATTAAAAGAACGAAAATGGTATTTTTGGGTAAAGTATTGTTTATAGCAAGTTTATCGAAAACAATAACAACACTGCCAAGAAAGACAGACAGAATCATTAGTGCTGATGCTTTATTTTCAAATAACAACTTTATCGGTTTTAATAATCCTTCTTTAGCATTACTTGCATTCAAAGTGTATGTTCCGAATAAAGTTACCAAAACACCAATTATAGCGATGAAGCTCGGTTTTTCGTTTAAGGGCGGAAGAAAAGCCACTATAAGGGTGAGTATTGGCCCAAGAGCAACAAGAGGATAAATTGCTGATAAGTCAGCGATTTTCATCGCTCGAAATTGGACAATTGTTGAGATGGTATAAAAAAGAACTGAACCGGCAACGCCGACAGCAAACAGGATGTTTAGATCGGGAATTCCTTCCTTTATGGCGAAAATTGCGATAATTGGTGTCGCTAAAAGTAAAGTACACCAAGTTAAAACGGACGGGCTAACTCCTTTTAAAATTTTCTTGCTGAAAATTACAGAAACAGCAGATATTAAAGATGTTGCTAATGCAAGATAAAACCACATAATTTATTTGTTAACCAATTTATCTATTGTTATATCTAAACCTTTCGCAATTTTTGCAATTGTTTGCAAGCTTTGGTTGTTGGATCCATTATACCAATTAATTTCTGAATAAAATGGTTTTTCGTAAATGCTCTGCCGGAACCGGATTTTAAGTATTTTTCAAAATTAAAGGCAGTATATTTATTGGCAAACGCAAAATAGCACGAAAGTTTTATGGGTAAGATTTCTTTTGTAGCAGGAACGTTCCCTCTACTATGACGATTAATTCTTTCTCTTAAATCACGCGTACAACCAATATAGCGAGCGTTGTTTTTACACAAGAGAACATAAACTATAGTACATAACAAACCCTCCTTCGCTAAAGCTATTTTTTATAGTATAGCGGACTGCGTCCGCCGAAGCCCAAAGTAGCTTTAGCTACGGCGGGCGAAGGCGGTGTGCGTTCGAAAAAATTCGAACAGATTTCGCCCAAAATTTGTAGGGCGGGCGGAATTCCCCCCAAACCCCCCTTCCGCCCGCCCGCAGAAGCGACCCTTTCGGATTGGACGATTTCAAGTTTTTATTTGGCGGCTTTAATTATAAAATTTCTTTCAACCAATCAACAACCGCTAATGCTGCTTGTTTCTCATGCTTGAAATAACTATGCGGTGCGGTGCCGATTAACAAAGTTTTCGATTTTTCGTTTTTGAGATGTTTCTTAATAATTCCTAAATCTTTTTCTGGCGAGAACACGGCTGCGTCGTCAGTGCCGCCATAAAAAGCTAGGATTGGAATTTTTACGCTTTCTAATTCCTTAAAATCACCACCTCTAAGAATTGGAAAGATATCTGTTTCAGCTCCATCGGCAACAATATTAAGATAAGTTTCTGCAGAGATATAATACCAGCTCCAGATTATGTTTGATAGAAAAGTTTTGCCCTTGCTTTCGGCGACCAATTTTTTCGCTTCGGTAAAATCTCTTTCAAAATTCTTTTTTTCTGCTTCTACTCTAGCCAAGCCCAACATATCTGGTGGAGAAGCTATGACAAGCGCCGCTAAATTACTTTCTGGCTTCTTGTAGAGGTAATAAACAACTTTTACTGCTCCCAAGCTATGTCCTTGCAAAATGAGCTTGTCATAGCCCTTTGATTTAAAAAATTTGAGCCATGCGTCAATATCTGAAACAGAATCTTCAAATTTTTCAAAAATTTGTCCCGCTCTTTTGTGTTGTTCTTTCTCGCCGATAATTGCGAGATCGGCAATAAAATCATGTCCACTGGTATTTACAGTTAAAAATGCGTATCCGGCTTTTGTATATTCTTCAGCCATTGAATCAATAAATATATTTTCATAGAAATTTCCAGCCATTCCATGAATATGCAAAACACCAGTGGAAGATTTTTTGTCCGGTTCAAAAAGTAAGCCATCTAATCTCAAATTATCAGCAGTTTTTGTTCTACAAAAAGTAGTTTTCATAAAAATTATTTTATTAACTCCTCAATCGAAACGCCAAGCGCTTTGGCTAATTTTGCCATAATAAGCACTGACGGCTTTTTAATAACATTGCTCTCAATTTTTGTAAGAGTAGTGTATTTCACGCCAGATTTCTTGGCAAAATCCTCTTGGGATAATCCCTGCTTATTTCGGTACTTTTTTATATTCTCGCCTATGTTGATTTCTATTGCCATATTATCACTAATTTGATAGTATTAAAGTGTTATGCTAACCTTTCAATATAATACTATCAAATTTTATGAAATTAGTCCAATTAAAAATGAGGGAAGCCCGCTTTTGGCCCAAAATGAAGTTCGAGACGATATTTTTTCAGGTTCTTTGGCAGTTTTTGCCTCGCTTAGCGAGGCGACGATTTCAAGTTTTTCTTTGGCGGCAAATTCTTTTTAAATTTATTCAAGAATATATTCCCAACCCGGTTGCCAAGCTTTTCTTTTTCTCCAATCTTCCGCGAATGCCTGTTTCCATGTTTTATTTTTCAACAAGACATCTAACGCAAGTTGAGGTGCTTTATGCGCCACAATCGCAACATTTTTTCCGTCATAATTCTGTTTTAAAAATTCAAGAAAATCGGCAATTCTGTTTTTGACATCTTCATAGCTTTCACCTTTGGGAAATTTCTCAGTTATACAATTTTCCTGCATTGGCTCAACAATTGCTGAAAATTGGGCGTTGAATTTTCCATAATTACACTCTCTTAATCTTTCGTCGGAAATAATGGGTACAATTCCTCCAAAAGTTAGGTTTGCTGAATCAACAGCCCTTTTCAAATCGGAACAGAAAACAACATCAAATATTTTGTCTTTAATTTGGTCTTTAAGGTCAACTGACTGTTTAACGCCTAAATCAGAAAGACCGACATCAAAACAACCGGACGAAATTTCCTTTTCGTTATCTGTGGTTGTTCCATGAACAAAATAAGTAATTTTCACAGCCATATTTTTATTACGTGGCGGAGGGTACAGGGGTCGAACCTGTTAGGGATTGCTCCCACGAGTTTTCAAGACTCGCGCATTACCGTCCTGCCCACCCTCCTTTGATAGAATGTTTACACTAAAAAATACTATTCGAAGAATTTAGCTTCGCAGTATTTTTCAGTGCGGAGGGTGTGGGAGTCGAACCCACCGACCACTTTCGCAGCCATGGTTTAGCGAACCATCCCCTCAACCGTTCGGGATACCCTCCAACAAGGCTTAATTATAGCAGTTTACAGCTTAAATCGCATTACCGGGCAATGGTTAATCCCCAAACCTTTTTGGCCCCATTTTGTTTAAGAATTTTACCCGCTTCCTTGATGGTCGCGCCGGAAGTCCAGACGTCATCGAAGATGATAAATGGAGAATGGATAATGGGAAATGGTAAATGCCCGCCTGCAACGCTATGCGCAGCATTGCGGGCAGGGGAATTAAGCATGAAGGCGCCGCGGATGTTTTCTTGACGCTCCTTTTCAGACAGCTTCATCTGTGGCTTGGTGTTTTTTATGCGGACGAGTATTTCAGGCATAAAATTCAGACCCAAATTTTGGGCAATCATTTTGCCTAAGAGTTCTGACTGGTTAAAACCGCGCCAGCGCAAACGTGAGGGATGAAGCGGAATTGGCACTAAAATCGGCTTTTCTTTTTGGCAATAACTGCTAAAAGTAATGTCTTCCCCGCAAGAGCTTAAAAAGACTTCAACCAAGTCGTCAGCAATATCAGAAATAAACTTATATTTTAATTTGGTAATCGCTTTTTTTATCAGTCCTTTATAGGCAAAAACTGAGGTTAAACCGTTTAACGAATCTTTTTTAAAACATTTTGGGTGGGTATGCCCGCCAATCGAGGGTTTTTCGCAAACAGGGCAGATTCTTTGGTTATCCAAAGACAAATAATTTAAACACTGGCTGCAAAAATAACTGCCTTCCTTGCCGCAGTTTAAGCATTTTCTGGGAAAAAGTAAGTCAAGAATGGTCATTATAATACGCAAAAGACAACGTCTGACGTTGTCTTTATTGTAGCAAATATATATGTCGAAGGGTGCCCCGTCGAACGGGGCTACCGCGTTCGACGCGGTGGAGACGGAGGGGAACGATCCCTCATCCGAAAAATGTTTCTCTAAAACTTCTACAGGTTTAGTTGGCTGTTTATCTCGTTCGGAATTGTTCCAACCAACGGGAAACTCCGAACAAAGGTTCTTCTGTCTTGGAATAGTCGTAAAAACCTTAAGCAACTATCTTGCAACCTAGTTTTGTTGACACAAAATTGGTTTCACTAGATAAAAACCAACTTGCGCAACTAGCTTATGTTTTTAGGCGTAAGCTAAATTGAAGGCATAACTTTCATTTTTGCCTTTTGTTTTTCGATCAGATTTTACCCTGCAAAGCAGGGTCTGGCTTTGCCAGACGGCTTTTGATCATCGCCGGCCTGCTGTTTTAAAGAGCGATTCTCCGTCGAATCCTAAGCGTCCCCATAAAAACTAATATCTTTCTTCTCTTCTTCCTTTCTGGTTTTCTTCTTTTCGAATTCTTTTTTAACTCTTCCCAAAGCTAATTCAATTTTAATTTTCCGGCCTCTAGTATAACACGCAATAGGCACTAAAGTCAAGTTCTTTTGCTTCATTTTAGCCTCAAGATTAAAAATTTCCCGGCGGTGTAAAAGCAACTTTCTGGGTCTTGTTGGTTCAGGTTTATTTTCACCGGCAAATCGGTAAGGATGAATATGACAGTTGTAAAGCCAGATTTCCCCCTTAGTCAAACGCGCGAATGAATCTTCTAAAGACATTTTCCCTTCGTAAATTGACTTCGCCTCGGCTCCGTTTAAAACTACTCCCGCTTCTATTTTGTCGTCTAATTCAAAATTAAATTTGGCTTTTCGATTGGTAACTCGCATGAATTTATTGTATATTAACCGAGAGGATTTTGCTTCCCTGAAGAAGAAAGATTTTTCCTAATTTTTCGGAAACTACAAAATCGGAAATATCACCAAAACCGCTCCATAGATATTGCGATTGGTACTGCCCGTTTTTCCCTAAAACCACAATTCTTTGGTTTCCTTTATCCAAAAGATAGATATTTTGAACATCCGAATCAGTAAAAATCAGGGTTTCCGGCGCAAGATTTTTATCTAAACCCGTTATGCCAAAACCGGCGTCGTTTCCTTGAACAAATTTCTGGATTTTTCCGTCTTCTTTTATCACCCAAATGGCCCCATCAATGGCCATGGATCCAATATTGGAAAAGTCTTTAGTGGTGTTTTCCGAAAGCCACGCTTTGGGCACAGAATAACCTGTTTCGGTAGCGACAAGGCGCCAAATATTTTCTTTATTAATTAAATAGATGTTTCCGCCAAAGGCTTTCATGGCAAGCACGCCCTCAGGTAGAACAGCGCTTTTAGCAATAATTTCTGATTTTTTATTTTTAAGATTAATCTTGATAATACCGTTTTCATTGAGTACAAAAACCAAATCAGTATAGTTGGTCACCAGTTTAGCCGAAGGAACAATATCGTTGCCAGCTAAAATTTCTCCTGATTTTTTATCTAAATCAAGATTAAAAACCAAACTTTCGTTTGAGTCTAAAACCGCCATTTGATTACCGACAACTGTCAAAGATTCACCTTGACCGTTTTGTCGAAGTAAGGCCAGATCGAAAAAAGTGTCCGGATTATCAATTTGGTGCTCTTTAATCACCAGGGGCAAGGTTTCGGTAATTAATTGGTTCAAAAAAGCTGTTTTCTCTTTTTCCATTCCTAAGCTTTCCAATTCTTTAAATTTTTCTTGGGCATTAAAAAATAAGCTTTTGGCTTCCAAAGGGTTGAGGGTCAGGATTGACTTGCTTTCCTCAATATCGCTCGTAATTTCCTGCTCAAGAACTTGAAACCGGCTGCTTTTCTCTTGCGTTTGACGTTTTTCTTTACCGAAAAAAATACTGATGGATAAAAGAATAATTAAACCAATCGCCACGGTAAAAACTACCTTTCTACGACGGCTTTCTTCTTGAAAATCCTCGTGGATTCTCACTCTTTGCGGAAATAATGCGGAGATTTTACGGAGAATAAACGATAAATCGAACCTGCGCTTTTTTTCTGACAGGGGTTCTGGTTCAACTACCAATGTTTCTTCTCCTTCAACCACAACTTCAGGTTCGACTTCCCCAGTGATTTTTAAAAGCAATCCCGCCACCAAAGAATCGTCTCCTTTATTGCAAACCATAGGAATTATGTTTTCAGCAGCTATCTCAACGGTTTCATTTTCCAAGGATGCCCTTAAAACTCCTTCGGGAAGAGCGGCGTAAAAATCCGAAGTCCCGAAGACTAGCCAATCAGAATCCTGCAAATAACCGCTCGCGCTTTCCACCTGAGCAACTTGGCCTGAAAGAATTACTTCCAAACTACTTCCTCTTTTCATTAAAATTTTTCCGCCGCCTAAAATGGCCAAATACAAAACATCATTAGTGATCACACCGGAAACCACTTCCAATTTTTCCTCGATCCCGAATTCTTCATTAATTTTTTTTAGAACCGCGGTTAAATGAGGCAAAATCGGACCGGATTCATCTCCGTAATATTCTTCATGCAAACGCGAAATGATTTCCCTACCGAAATTAAGAGCTTCGACTTCGCTCTCTTTTTTGGAGAACATGATAACCGAAAGAAGCGTTCCTCTTTTTTCTTTTTTCTCAACTTCTTCGGGAGTAAAGGTATGAATTTGCGACCAGCCGTTGGTTGTCGCGGTTCCGACAATTTTAGCTAATCGAAAAGCGTAGCTTTTCATGATTCTTTAAAGAACAACTAAAGCCATTAAAAAAATAAAAGCAGCTCCTAAAAAATGCAAAAAGGCCACTGTTTTTAACGGCCATTCCAACCCAAGCTGTAAAGATTCCGTCATTAAACTTACCTGCCGAACCATAATGCCGGCAAAAATGACATACAAAAACAAGGCGAAACTAACCATGATCTTTACTACTGACCAAATATTAATCGTAAATATTAAATTAAAAAGGGTGTCAAAATTCATTATTATTTAGCGTTAGCCTGATCACGCAATTCGTGAATCACGGTTTGGATCCTACTCGGATTAGGAACTTTATCGAACTCAATGTTGGGAATTGAACCGGCAGTTTCGATAAACACATCGCCGTAATTAAAAAGAACTTGGGCCACTCCGCCCATTTTAACAGAAACATCCTGAATTTTTTCCAAATCAGCATCGGTAACTTTTTTGTACAAAAGATTATAGAAGTCATAGTCTATGACCCTTTCGTCCGTGATAAGGTAAATATTAAAATACCAGCTTAAAAACTGCTCGTAAATAAAAGCGATAACCAGTAAATACCAAACAATGACGGCCATAAACTGATAATTAAGAGGTAAAAAATTTAAAATCGGGAATGCGGACAAAATAATCGGCGCGAAAAGAAAAAAAACCGCAGTCAGCATCCATGGGAAATTGGTCACCCAATGACGTCTTAGTAAAAGAATTACATTTTCTTCAACTGTCTGGGTATCAAATTTTATCGGGTGGTCATTAACCATTGCAGAATTTGTCTCAGGCGATACGTATAAATCTCCCATTAATGGCCTTATTGTATCATTTTTTCACTAGATTAAAAAGCGAACTTTTAATACCAATATAACCCGGAGCCCTTAAGTTAAAGGCTTTTTTAAATTCTTCTCCAGCAACGGACGTATTTCCTTTATTTGTAGAAAAAACAACGGAAAGCGTTGAACCGTTATCACCATAAACGACCTGAACGACATCTGTTACTTCTGTAAACCCGCCCAGAGATTGGAGTTCGGCTTTTGAATAAGGACTGCCGCCTCCACAGTTGTCAGGAGGATAGATCCGTCCAGCGTCGCCAACACCTTTAAATAACACTTGCCACGCATTTAGAATGTCTGCAACGTCTGAAGAAGTTAACCAAGGATGATTCCTACCGCCACAAGTGGAGTTACTCCTTGTCCGATACCAACCTTTATAAAACCAGGGGGAACCAGCCAATTTTTCATAGGCGCCATCGGTCCATGCCCCACGACCGCCGGTTGTGTCCCAAAGACCCGGGGTAGAATAACCATTTGAGGTATAAGAAAAAGTATAGCCGCCAGAAGTAGAAGCGTACATCGACGAAAGGGGTTTACCGTTAGCTATTATTACCCAACCGCGTGTCGCGTTAACCGCCTCTTCCCATTTTCCCCCTTTATTGGCTGGTTTGTAAACCTGACAGGATTCGGTGGCGCAGATAGAACCGGCTCCGTTATTAGTATAAGCCAAAGCATAAGAACGCGCGGCCACGGCTTGAGCTTTTAAGGCTTCCATACCCCCCGAATCTCCCCAAGAGGCAGGCATTTCGTAAATTCTTTTCGTGTAGGTCTCAATATCAACCGTGCCGTAGCCGGAAACGTTAATATTTATGCCTGTTGAATAATCTTTTTTAATTTCAATGCCGCTGCCGTAATAAGCTTTTAAAATCTGCTCTGCGGATTGACCGGCTTTTGCCCGGCCATAAGCACCGTATTGACTCATGCCCTTTCGATGAGGCGCGCCAAAAGAAAAGACCGCGAAAGCCGGACTAAAACCCGGATTGTAATCTGGTCTTGAAGCCGGATCGTCAGCTAAAGGCACGTCACCAACCGAGGTTGAGAAGCCTCCTGACTTTAATGCTTCCAATTCTTTTTGCTTAGCACTAATTTGCGCGAAAAAAGTTTCGGTTTTGGCCACTTCCTGACGCATAAATTCGGTTTGTTTAGCCGTTTGGGCTTTTAAAGAAGCTAGGGAAATTTTGGTTTTTTCTAAAGTTTGCTTGTCCGTATTTAATCCTGATAAATTTTCCGTTATGGAAGTTATGATTTTCCGGTCGCGGCTAGCAGCTTGTTGTCTAAAAGATAATTCTCTAACGAGTTCGCTCGCATTTTTCGAAGACAACAATAGTAAAAAGGGTGAAAACTTTTTACTATTGATATAATAACTGTGGACTTTGGCTGCCAAAATCTCTTCCTGAACACCCAAATCAACTTCCGTATTGAGAATTTTCTTTTCCAAAAGTTTTAAATTGGCTTCCAAAGCCGTAATTTTACTGTTTAAACTCTTCAGTTGTTTTTCGTATTCGGCTAAAGTTGTTTTATTTTTTTCGTGGGCATCCTTGCGAGAATCGTATTCCATTTGAAGCTCATCAATTTGACACTGAAAATCAGCTGCCGGACACTCGGCAAGTACGGGAGTGACGAGAGAGAAAAGGGCGAAGGGGGAAGTCAAAAGAACAAATAGCAATATAACAATAAAGCAATATAACAATTTATGAAATCTCATCACTCAAATTATACCATTGCCCTTTGTTTGCATGAACAATTTGGCTTGTGATAAACTAGGATGAATGAAAAAAATCTTTTTATCTATTCTTTTATTTCTTTTTTTTATATTAATTATCCCTAAAAACGTTTTTGCTTCTTGCGATACGGCCAGGGAACCTGTTGCCGATATTTGCTATAAATCTATTGATTGTTACCAAGTTACTGGAAGCAACCTTTGTTGCGACAATGCAAATGAATGTCCAGTAGCTCCCACGCCAACCCCTGTTCCCAATCCTTGCGATAAACCGCAACTAATAAATACTGCCATCGGTCCAATTGACGTCTGTAATATTAATTCTTTAACTGCCTCTATTTTAAGACTAGGCATCGGTATTGGCGGAGGAATTGCCTTTATTTTAATGCTTGCGGCAGTTTTTATGATTATGACCTCGGCCGGCGATCCGAAAAGGATGCAGGCGGGTCAGGAATTAATCACTTCGGCTTTAATGGGCTTACTATTAATTATTTTTTCAGTCTTTTTGCTACAATTAATCGGGGTGCAGATTTTAGCTATTCCCGGTTTTAGTAAATAAATGAAAAACAACCTTTTAGCCCAAATTGATTTTAATGGACCAAACGGATTAAACGAGAGTTTAAAAAAACAGGGATTTAAGTTTGCTAATTCTTCTCTTGGAGATATTGTTAATTCATTATTAACATATCTCTTTGTCTTCGCGGGACTAGCTTTATTGGCTTATTTAATTATGGGTGGTTTTTCCTTAATGACTTCGGGGGGCGACCCGAAAAAAGTTGAATCGGGCAAGGGTAAAATCACGAATGCGATTTTGGGATTTTTAATTATCTTCGCGGCTTATTGGATCACCCAAATCGTCGCCATGGTCTTCAATTTAAACGTGGGAATTTTTAAGTAAAAATTACTTTCCGAAGCGTCGCTCTCGTTTCTGATACTCGATAATTGCCTTATCTAATTCCTCGGGGGAAAAATCCGGCCACAAGACATTGGTGAAATATAATTCCGAATAAGACAACTGCCAAATTAAAAAATTAGAAATTCTAACCTCTCCTCCGGTTCTAATAATCAAATCAGGATCCTGGCTGCCATTAGTGTAAAGATGCTTGGCAAATTCTTCTTCGTTTATTTCCTTGGCCGGAATTTTTTTCTCAATAATTTTTTGGACCGCCTTAATAATTTCATCCCTGCCGCCGTAATTTAAACAAACATTTACTTTTAATTTTTCTCTGGTTTTAACAATGGCGAGAATTTCTTTAATGGCAAAGGAAACTTTATGCGGAAAAGCCTCAAAGTCTCCCAAAATCCCCACCTTAACGCCTTTTTCCTTGTACTCCTGTTTTTTCTCTTTAACAATTCTTACCAAAAGATCAAAAAGTCCTTTAACCTCTTCTTTGGCTCTTTGTCGCCAGTTTTCCGTCGAAAGCGCATAGATGGTTAAGGTTTCAACTCCAAGTTCCAAACAATGGTCAATAATTTTTACCAAAGCTTTAACTCCGGCTTCGTGGCCTTCAACCGTAGAAAGTCCGCGTTTTTTCGCCCACCTCCGGTTGCCATCCATAATAATACCAATGTGTTTGGGAACATTATTAAGATCAATTTTTGTTTTCATTATTCTCCCATCACTTGCACCAAAACTCGCCTTTCCCGATCATGATCAAGCTCAATTAAAAAAATTCTCTGCCAGATGCCTAAATTTAATTTTCCTTTCAAAATCGGCCTTGATTCAAAACTTGGTAATAATAAATGCAGGCAGTGCGAATGACCATTGGCGCATTCTCCGGAACACATATTTACGGTCCGCCTTGTAAAATCATTATGATTGTAATTGCCTTCTTTTGGCGCTATCTTTTTAAGGAACTGCATCATATCTTCCATTAAAAGCGGTTCGTTTTCGTTAATTTTAATGGCAGCCGTAGTGTGCTGAGAATAAATATTAACCATGCCTTCTTTAATTCCGGCTTTTTCTACAAAAGCTTTGATATCGTCAGTGATATCAATAAATTGCGGCCCTTGAGCGGTTTTATATTTTAAAATTTGGGTTTTAATTTGCATTTTTTATCCGCCTTCGCAGAAAACCGCGGTTGTAAAACCGTGGATGAATGCGAAGTTTTCTGCTTCGGTGGGATTTCGCTCCACCGAAGCGCGGAGAAGATACCACGGGTGTCAACCCGTGGAGCTTTATAATATTGATAAAGACAGTAAAATAAATAACAGGCGACAAGAAAGAGCAAGAGAGTGAAAGAGTAAAAGAGTAAAAGCGAAAGGATTCTCGCATTGTACCAGTTACGGATTAACCAGAAAAAAGGCAAAAAAACTAAAGCTCCAAAAAACCAAAGATAAAAAGGCAAACCAAAAATTAAAATCGTTTGCGAATGATCCGGTTTTTGAACAATCTCTCCGGTTGTTTTAAAAGGATGAAATACCAAACCATAAAGATTTTTAAGGAATAAATAGCTTTCTTTTAAAATGATTAAAACCAAGCCGTGAAGCCAATAGTGTTTAGGAGAATTCTTTGGGCAATTGCGAATTTTTGTTTTCATAAATCCAGGCTTTTTTAAAAGCCAATCTGGCTCTGGTTAAACGCGATTCCGCGGCTTTAGGCGATAAACCCAGTTTTTCGGCGATTTCGTTAACGGATTCACCATCTATATATTTATGTCGCAAAATTACGGAATATCCTTCGTTTAAGTTTCCCAAAACCAGTTTCACCTTGTCTTTTAATTCTTTTTCTATGGCTTCCTCTTCCGGACCCAAGGCCTGATCAGCCAAATTTTCCAAAAAAGGCAAATGGGAAAAAAGGAAAGTTTTGATTTTTTTCTTGCGGTAAAAATCAGAAATTTCGTGTCTGGCAATACCGTAAAGCCAGGCGGAAAAAGAAGATTTACCGGAAAAGGTCGGCAAAGAATAATTGGCGGAAATTAACGTTTCCTGCAGAATATCTCTTGCGTCTTCTTTGTCTTCGATAGACTTTTTAATAAAACGCAGTAAGGGCTGACAATATTGTTCGAAAAGTTTTTCTTTATCGAGACTTCTCATCTTAACTTTCCCGCTCAATCATATAATCGGCGGCTTTGCAAAGAGTATCTTGGAATTCGGGATTGGCCGTTATTTGAGAAACGTTTTTCTTCCCTTCTTCTACCAACTTTCTCGCCAATTTCTGAGAATACTTTAATGTTCCTGTTTTGATGGTAATTTCTTGTACCCTTTCGACCTCTGCTTTAATCAAGTTTTGATTTCCGTAGGCATATTTTAAAAATTTTTTATCATCGTAATTGGCCAATTCAACAGCCTTAATGTGAAGTAGGGTATTTTTGTTTTCGCGGATATCAGAACCCATTGGTTTCCCCAATTTTTCCTCATCAGCAAAAAGACCAAGTTCATCATCCCGTAGTTGAAAGGCAATACCCAAGGGTAATCCGTATTTTTCGATCTTTTCAACTTCTTTTTCGCTTGCTCCCGCGAACAAAGCTCCGTACTGAAGAGGTCCTGTAATGGTGTAATTGGCGGTTTTATAATGATGTACTCTCATGACGTCTTCTTCTGTCACTGTTTCAAGATTTTCGTAGGAAACATCAATGGCCTGACCAAAAGCGGTTTCCAAAAGAACTTGATGAAATTTCCGCGATACCCTTTCTTTAATCTCTGGGAGAAAAGGAGAATTAGCTAAAATTAAATTAGACATCACAAGACCAACATCTCCTAAATTAATGGCCATCGACAATCCGTAATGACTTGAATCCCCATCTCTGTGTTTCTGTTTAAATAATTTTTCGTATTGAACGTGTATCGTCGGCCTTCCTCTTCTTAAAATGTCCTTATCCAGGATGTCATCGTGGATCAAAAGAAAGGCGTGGCAAATTTCGACCATTAGAGAAGCTTCCAAAATCGCCTTTTCGTCTTTTCCGTTAAAACACTCGTAGCCAAGTTTCGTCAGGCTTCCCCGAATGTTTTTTCCGCCCATAAACTGACGGTAAATTCGCATCATTTCCACAACAAGGGGAGAAATCTTCGCTCCTTTTTGCTCTTCAGTCTTAAAAACAGAGTCCAAAAATGGCTCTGATTTCTTAATATAATCTTTAAGATAATCTTTGGCTTCCATGTTGTTCAGATTTTAACACAAGCGTTTCTTTATTGCCAGAGAATTTGACTGCGAAAACGCTTCTTGATAAACTAAAAATATGTTTAATATGTTTGTTGTTAATATCGGCGACCCAAAGGTTTTTAAACCTGCTGAAAAATTTAATTCCATTGGCGATTTGGTCAATGTCATTTTGCCGAACGTTTATATGCTGGCAGGGGTTGGTCTTTTTATCCTCTTGCTCTTCGGCGGTTTTGGCGTTATCATGGGAGCAGGCAATGATGATCCTAAACAGGCTGCGCAAGGACGTCAGGCCATAACCATGGCAGTGATCGGTTTTTTAGTTATTTTTGCCAGTTTTTGGATCATTAGAATTATTGAAAACCTAACCGGTATTAAAATATTTGAATCAGGCATATAATTAAACAAAATGTTAACAAGCTTATTTTCTTTTTTTGTAACACCTGTTGTTGGAACCATTAATCCTCCTCCCGGATCTAAAGTAGATTTCACCATCGCCGGTATTGTCCCTTTTCTTAATAACATTATCAAATTTTTGATTGTTGTCGCCGGAATTTATGTTCTTTTTAACATTATTTTTGCGGGTTTTGCGTTTATTAATGCCGGCGGCGATCCTAAAAATGTCGAAAAAGCCTGGAATAAAATCTGGCAATCGATCTTGGGCCTACTTATCGTTGCCGGGTCCTTTGTCTTAGCCGCTATTTTCGGCTATCTAGTTTTCGGAGACGCGACAGCGATCTTAAATCCCAAAATTTACACACCCTAAAAAATATGTTTATCAAATCAGTTTTCGCCACCGAAACACCCTTAGGAGAATTTAAGGGTCTTGGGCCCTTGGGTAATTTTACCGGTCTCGATGCGGCAATTAATTTATTTAATAAAGTCATGTCCCTTTTAATCGGCATTATCACGATCAGCGCCGGTCTTTGGTTTACTTTCCATATTCTTATTGCCGGTTTTACTTGGCTTACTGCCGCCGGAGATAAAACTAAGGCTGAAAAAGCCCAAAAAACCTTAACCGAAGCCATTATCGGCCTTGTCATTGTTGTGGCCGCGGTTTTTATCGCTGATTTGGTTGGTAAATTCTTAGGTATTAATATCCTTTCACCCGGAGCAACTTTTAAAACTTTCTGGTCAAAATGAGCGAAATTATTAATCCGGTTATATCCAATCAAATTAAAAACCTTGGCGGCAGCGAATATTTGGCCCTTCTTATAAAGAATCTCTTGACTCTCTTTTTAATCGTCACCGCTGTTGTTGCTTTATTTATGCTAATTATTGGCGGTATCCGCTGGATCCTCTCGGCCGGCGACAAGACACAGCTTGAAAACGCCAGATCTCAAATCACTCAGACTTTAATTGGTCTGGTTATTGTTTTTAGCGCTTTTGCTATAATTAAATTGGTTGGAAGTTTCTTTGGGATTGAATTATTGGAATTTGATCTTGGTCCATTATTTTTAAGATAATAATGAAGGGAGGTGAATTATGAAAAAAACTATTAGTTCTATATGGTTAGCAGCAGGAGCTTTAGCCGGTTCGGCAATTAGCGCTTTTGCGGCTGATAAAATCAATGTCGGCGCACCAGAAGGATTCCTGACTTTGGGAACCATAACTATTTCAAAAATTATTACCGGTTCAATCCGTCTTGTTTTAATTCTTGCCTCTTTGGTTTTCTTTTTTATGTTGGTTTGGGGCGGAATTCAATGGATGATGTCAGGCGGCGATAAGAACGCGGCGGAAGCTGCTCGGTCAAAAATCACCAACGCGTTAATAGGTTTAGTTATTGTTTTTTCCGCGTGGGCGATTATGGCTCTTATCAAAAGTCTTTTCGGCGTTGATATTATGGGCGGATTTGATATCCCGTCATTTCAATAAAAAAATATCCGTTTTTTGCGCACTGTGGAGAATTAATTCATGGTGCGATTTTTGTGGTTTAAAAAACAACCTTGACGAAACCTTCAGGCTAACGTAAAATTCAATCATGAACCCACCATGGTCTGATCCTACCGGAGGGAAACCGGCTACTTTAAAAGATCTCGAAACCGTCTTTTCCAGAGTCGTCAGCAGCGCGGTAGAACTTGCGGTTGTTGTTTTCTTTCTTATGCTTATTTGGGGAGGATTTAAATATATAACTTCAGGCGGAGACCCAAAGGCTACGGAAAGCGCCCAAAAAACTTTGACTAATGCCATTCTTGGCATCGTTTTACTTATCGGCATCTGGCTAATTTTGCAGTTTATTAAAGTTTTTACAGGTCTTGATGTCACCATATTTAATATTCCGACACCAGCACCATAAATATAAAAAACTGCTCAAGATGATAAAAATTGCCTCTTTTTTCTTTATTTTTTGCTTTGAACTTATAATTACCGGTTTATCCTCTTCTGTTTTTGCCGCAACTTATTCTGCGGAAAATAATCCTGAATATAACTTAAATATCAGAACCTACAACCGGTCAAGCGGTTCTTTGGGTTTAATCGACTTTAAGCACGAGGGAGATCCTACCGGAATCCCGCCGCAACTCTGCACTCTTCTTGAAGGAAATTTTTCTCCCAATATTACAAGCCTTTATCAAATTCATGAGTATGATTGGAATAATAATAAACCAAGCTCCGATTATGTCTCCGTTCCCGACCTTCTTTCGGAATATGCGTCTCTTGTCGGGCTAGAAACCACCCCCGGCCAAAATATTTTAGTCCCCAATTCCGGTTACGACATTGGACAGGGTTATCAAGTTACGGTTTTGTACGCATCTTCCGATCAAATTACCCTTCGTTATGCGATTCAAGACGATATGTTTTCCGGAGGTTATGGAATTCATATTCTTGGTCTAAATGTTGATCCAAATTTGTTAAGTCAGTACCAACAAGCAGCTGCTCAAGGCAGAAGCAGCCTTCCTGCTCTTAAAGGAGAAGAAATCTTGGGTACGGCTTCCGGCAATGAAGTCTTAGTTGCAATCCGCGATTCAGGATCATTTATGGATCCGCGCTGGAAAAATGATTGGTGGTATGAATGCTCTTCAACTTCAGGCAAGCCTTTTAGTAACGGTTCAATCAAGGTAGAAGAAGGTCTACCGCCTGGCTCCCCGTCTAGTTGCAGTCTCGCAACCCAAACCGATTCCAGCTCAAGACCGGCTCCTTGCAGTTTCTGTAACCGCGGCTCTACTGTTTCCGATTGCGCCACGACTTTTTCGGTTAATGACACGGTAAAGATTAATAAAGGCGATGGCTCCGCCTGCGGGGGCGATTATTATGTTGAAAAAAGCTGGGGCGGATCGGTTAACGTTAATCCGGCCAATGTCTCTATTCCTTTTGTCGGCAAACAAGGACAGGAAGATGAAACAAAATATTTAGCTGATTATTTCGAAGGCACGGATGAATATTACCGGAAATATCCTGACGGTTCGGCTTATTGGCTTGACAAAGTGAATTTTGCCGGAGTTAACCGCAAATTAACGCCCATGGAATACCAAAACAACCTTAAAAACAATGTCCTTAACCGCGCTGTCCAAACAACCAATAATACCATTACTTCTAATCCGGTTTTTGATTATAAAATTAAATATCAAAGCAGGATTTGTTGGGATTTTCCCTTTATAACCGATTTAACTTTAGCGATTTTAGAGAAAATGAAATTCCCCTTAGTTTCAGATATGTCCAAATATACTCACTACTGTCTCCTTACGAATAATCCGGCTAACACCATAAAAGCCGGTTACGGCCAGAATGCTATAATTGCCTATAATTTGCTTCCTTTCGTTCCTTTTAAAATCAATTTCGAAAGAGTTTATTGGGAAAAGGAAGCAACTTTAACCGAAATGGCTAAACACCAACCTCCCAAACCTACTGATCCTAATTACGAAAAAGCGTGGACCGATTGGGCTAACCAAGACAAAGCCATCTTCGAAAAATACGGGAAATGGTTTTATCTTTGGTCAGCTGTTCCTCTTTCAACCCGTGAAGACACCCAGGGACGCATTACTTCCCAAGCCTCTTTAAAGTCTAAAGACACGTATAATATTGACAAAAATTCCTTTATGCAGACTTTTACGAGCGTCCCCCATGTGGCCAGACTTTTCGAACAAAGTTTGATCGCCCAAAAAATGCTCAAAAATTCCCCAGTTTCGGTCTTGGGAGAAGAAACAACTCTGCTGGCTCAAGGATCAGCGGGCTCAATCGGCGTGGATATCCAAGCGGAAAGCTACGAAGAACCCCAGCTAAAAGTCGCAGTTTCTTTTGTCAATAATAATTGTACAGATATTGGCCATATTCAACTTTACTTAAACGGAAATCCCATTACAGGCATAAGGAATTGGGATAGATATCCCGAGCCTTTTAGGTGGAGTTCTCAATGGACTGGGTCACCCTTTAATCTTGGGCGAGGACAGTCAATTACTTTAACTTATTCCGCGGATACCGATTCGGGAAACTGCATGGGTCAAAGATTTTCTTCCTCGTGTACTTTTTCCGTTAACTCAAACGGCAAAATGACTTCTACTTGCGGTCAAGTTCCCACTCCGCCGCCAGGACCGGCATGCGGTCTTGCCCCAGCCCCCAATATTTCCAATTGCGAAAAACCAGCCATCACTGACCCTAATCCTAATGATAAACTTTGCTGCAACGGCACGCTTAAGGCAAATCTTGCGGCCGTTGACCAAGTTATTAATCCCGATTATTCGCCCTGTATCGAAACTCTTCCTGACGGTACGGTCCGTTATAATAATGACTGCTTTACTCCCATTGATATTCCGGTTTCCCGGAGAGTTGCGGTGAATTTAAACCAACCTTATTTAAAACAAATTTGGGACGCGACAGCCGCTCCTTTAACCGGTGTTTTTAACCTTTTTAGACCATCAACTCTCCCCGCTTACTCGCCTATTGAGGCTAAAAGCAAAGAAAAAGTCAGTTACGAATATGATAACGGTAAAGGAACCGGTACGGCAACTGCCGGCGAAGGCGATTTTTATTTTCCTTATTTAGGCGGTATCGAGCAGGCTAAAGAACAAACAGTTAAAGGTCTTATGCCCTACGGCTTTAAATAGCGATTGAATTTTTTCTTTATAAATTATAAACTCTATTGATATAGAGTTTGAACCCAACCTTGTAATTAGATAATACAAATTAATGTCTGTTGGGTATAAAATCAACATGATGAAATCTGCCAAAATCTTTTTATTACTAATACTTGCTTTTGGTTTCTTTTTCGTCTTTATCCAAAAAACCTTAGCCTATACTCCCAATACAAATTATCTCCAATTCGAAAACGCCTTAAAATCTCCGGATATGAATTTAGAGAGCTTTGTGGCAAACACTGTTAACAGTTTAATGAATACCGGTGTTAATCAAAGCTTTGGCTGTATTAGCTGTAAGGAAGGCAAACCTCTTTTTGCCAACGCTTCTCCTTCTGATTTTGGCGCTGTCGGAGTCATGGCCTATCTAATTGGCGTACCTTATACCAACAAACCAGCTTCAAGCGTTGATTATATTGCCGATATCGGCAACCGTCTTAATCTGACAGAAGAAGTACAGGCTCAGGACAATACCGTAGGCTATAAGGAGCTGAACCCCTCCTTACCTATTTGGAAAGCTTTCCGCAATATTTCGTATTCATTAATGGCAATTGTTCTTGTTTTTATTGCTTTTATGGTTATGTTCCGTTTAAAAATTTCCCCCCAAGCTGTAGTCACTTTACAATCAGCCATCCCCTCAATTGTAATTTCTTTAGTTTTAATTACTTTTTCTTACGCCATTGTCGGACTTTTACTTGACATTACTTGGATCGTCAATAATTTGCTTTTAAGAATTTTTGCCTCTCTTTTTTATGATCTAGGGGGCATTGGTGGACTTTTTCAAGGAGGACATGCCCTCCTCACCTTGGGCGGCAACGTCACTGATGCCTGGTCTTTATTTATGAAAATGTTTGCGATTACACTCCTTCCTTTTTTATTGGGTTTTATAACAATATTGGCTCTTTCTATTGCTCCGGTAGTGGGCGCCGGTTTCCTTATTCCTGGCGCTGGTTGGGGGGTAGCAGGAGTCATTGTTGTAATCATTTTGCTTTTATTTGCAGTCATTTGTCTTTTGGCTCTTATTAAAACTTTCTTTACCTTAATTAAAGTGTATATAAATATAATTCTGTCTTTAATCTTTTCTCCTTTTATTCTTCTTTTTGGCGCTATTCCCGGAAGAGGCAATATTATTTCCGGATGGTTTAGCAGTTTAATTGCCAATCTCATTACTCTACCGGTAATCTTGGCAATGGTGCTAACTGGTTCATATTTAGTGTGCGCCAGCTGGTCGCAACATTGGGGAATTTTGTTTTCAGGAGGAACCTTTGTGATGAACGCTCTTTCCGCTATTTTCTCTGGTTTTGGAGGTCTCGATCCAGCTCAACAAGCGCAAATTTTTCTTTCGGTATTTGCGGGTATTGGCATTATTTTAATGACGCCTAAGGCCGCGGATATTATCCAAGCCTTCTTCGCCGGTAAACCGTTTGCCTATGGAACAGCCATTGGTGAAGCCGTAGGACCAATGACCCTTGCTGGCAGGATGGGAGGAGCAGAAGGTATCGAGAAAGGTTGGGGAAGGTTCAAACCCGGCGGGGAAGGGGTTACTATCCGTGGTCACAAATTCGGACCAATTCCGCAAGAAATAGCCGGGATAAAGGTCGAAGGACTCGGAGATAAAGCCGTATCTAGCACGGCAGAAAACATAAGAAAAGGGAAACTCTAAGAAGGAGAAATAAATATTAGAAGGCAGGAAGGGACATGTGCCTCTGCATACTTAATCCCTTTGCAATTTTCAACTCGCCTACCAACCATTCAATATCCTGTTTTCTTAAAAAACCACATGAGTAAGCGCTTCTTAGAATATCCCAATATGAAATCCCTTTTTCTGCTTTTCCCGCCTCTTCATTCGAAAGTCTTTCTCGACCACTAACCGTAGCCCGAAAATCCTTATCGGGATTCTTTAATGCCGGGGCTTCGTTAATGTAAAGTTCCCAGTGGTGAGAAGCCAATAAATCTCTTACATATAAAGCCATCACGTTTTGGCTTGGTAGCGTGTTTTCTTTTGGCCCGCACAACAGTGACCAATCTCTAACTTTTTTGGCAAAAAACTCGGGGTCTGCAATTTTAGATAAAGGAGTATAAGGTGCCTCGCGAAAACTCTCCTGAACCTTAAACGCCCTTCTCCTTTTAAATAACCAGCTAACATAACCTCCTGCACTTGTTTCTTCTGCGCCGGGTTCTGCACCAACGGCTCCTTTTTCCGTAAAAAGCCATGGGAAATTAGCATCTGCCAAGGAGATACCTCCCAATTCTTTTCCATTACGACTTCCTTTTTCGTCAGTAAATTCTTTTCCCCACCATTCCTCCCATAAAGTTCTCTTTCCAATTTTCTGTTTTCCTGTTACCTTATCCAGATCTGGGTCTCCATTTTTCTTAAACTTCGGAGCCTCATATTTAGTCTCATGTAAAAAATCTTGGCACAAAGGCTCTGGGATTTCTCCAATACTTAAAGGGTGGCCGCTATGACTAATATTTTTATTGTAATGAACGTCTCTTGTTCTATTATCGGCACGATATCCGTATTCTAGAGCTCTTTTCTCGTTAAACCATCTAACCCACATAAAAAGGGTTCCAACAATCGGCGAGGTTCCGATCTTGTGTTCTTGCATTGTCCTGCTTCCTTTTTCGGAAGTTTCGACTGTATGGCCGTATTCGGAAGTTAGTTCCCAAGTTAAAGCAAGCCTCCAAGCTGTCCACACAACACCCATGTCTCCTTTTGACAACGTAAGAAGATATCGCATCCAATTTTTAAAAGAATCGGTACCCGATTCCAACCCAAGAGTTTTGTCTGCTTTAAAACCAGTTGCGTAAATATTTTCCGGAATTTTGTATTTACTTGGAAGTTCTTCTCCTAATTTCGTTTTGGTTTTTGGGGGAAGGTCTACTTCTTTAACCCCACAAGCGACTATTCCTCTTAAAACAAGGTCTACTTGATCTCCAAAAGCGGCTTCTGGGGTGATTTTGTCGTGAGAATCTGTTCTTCCTGCCCCAAAAAGAGCTTGCCAATGTCCCTTATCAGGAGTTGTCGGTTGTCTTCCACCTTTTCCTACGCCCATAGCCAGTTCGGCAGCGTTATCTTCTGAAGAACACATCATCATTCGTTCCAGAAAAGTCATGTCCAAAAGATGTCTTGCCTCTACCCAACTGATTAAACGGGTAACCGCTGCCATGCTTTCTTTTTCTTCCGGGGTAAAACTTAATCCCCCTGTTGGAAGAGGTTCTCTCGCGCCAGCTTGTTCAATAATACCTAAGTACAGAGTATCTAGCCTATTTCCTATTGCGGCATCTAAATTCGTGGTTGTAGGTCTATCCATGGCCGATTCAGCTGTCGTAAATTTATTAAAAAGATAGGTTAGAGTACCCGGATCTTCCAAATTATAACCTTTTTCTCCCAACTGCAAACCTTCTTTCCACGCCAAAGATTCTTTAATAGCAGAAGGAAGATTTCTAGCCTCTGCTCTGTCAACTTTCTGCAAATACAACTTGTCTCTTAAAGCAAAGGGATAATATGAGCTTTCCGGGGTTGGCAATACGGGTCCGCCTTCAGGTGTTTGTGTCATTTCTTTATGAGGATATTATAACATAAAGTAAAGTCTTTTAAAAAACAGGTTAGCTTAACAATCTTTGCCAAAGGGTTTTTTCCTTTGGCTTTCCTGCTACGACTTTCATTTCCGGTTTAATTTTACGCGCTTTTTCTAAAAGATAAGCTTGGGCGTTTTCCCACCCTAAAACTCCCCGCGCTATGTGTTTTACCATTTCCCCCTCCTTGTCTTCCGCTTCTTTTTTCGAACGGGATACGACAGCTTCAAAAAAAATTAATTCTTCGGATAAGTCTCTTACAAGAAATGCTCTGGCCTTAACCATGTCTGTTCCTAATAAAAAGGGTTTTCGAGTTCCCGAAGAATTATTTGTTACCACGTTAATAAGGATTTCCCTTTTTTCCGAATAAAAAGCTTTAGCGGACAAAGAATCGTGCCTAAGGAATAGAGCCTCCGGATACTCACAACTTTCGCTACTTGGCCCCTGCCCTGTTGGATATCCATCTTCGTAAACTAACCAAGTAGCCTGAAGAATTGCTTTAGCCGAAATTGGTGTTTGGGAAGAAACCGTGTCAACGTCGGGATCCGTGATTACTTCCATAAAGGGAAAAATCTCATTTCGTATTTGCGTAAGAAGTTCTTCTGCGTGGAGTTCTTTTAAGACCCCGTGCAAAGAACGAATCTTTTCCCGACGGGATCTTGTTTCCGCCTCGTCTTCCTGTCTTTCGAGTTCAACCGCCGCCTGTTCGGCAAGGCGTTGTTCCGCACGATGTCTTTCGATTTTTTCTGCCCAACTCATTTTATTGATTCCGATTATACACCCAAAGTCAAATATCTTTACTTTTTTAACAGGTCCTATGGGCTAAAACTGCCCTATTTAGAAACTAATCTGACCTAGTTTGAGCGGATTGAAATAAGTTCGTGGCGATAGTAGAGTGATAGTACACAGAACAAACAACAAACAACATAGTTAGATACTAAAAACTGCCCATGGAAAATAAGTACACAGAACAAACAACAAACAACATAGTAAAAACGACTTCGTGGAAAAGTTATAAGGATTTAATTGTCTTTAAAAAGGCCAAAGAAATAACTCTCGAACTTACTCGTTATTATTCGGAAACAAAACTAGGTTGGACAGAAAAATATCTAATCGATCAGCTTATTCGTTCTGCCGCTTCCATCGGAGCTAATTTAGCTGAAGGTTATGGACGGCTCTATAAACTAGACTACCGTCGTTTTGTTTCCATTTCCCGCGGTTCCAGTTTTGAATTAGACTACTGGATTGATTTAATTCAAGTTGTCCGCAAACAAGATCAAGATTTTCTTGCCGGTATTGCCAAAACCAATATTGAAATTTCTAAAATGCTTACTGGTTTAATGAAATCTCTAAAAAACTAACCCTATGTTGTATGTTCTTTGTTGTATGTACTAACTATGGACCAACACCCTGTACCACAAAATATCTCATCCTACGAATTTAGGCTTGTCGGCGATATGACCTTAAAGCAGTTTTTTCAGCTTTCGGCAGGGGTTGTTATTGCCTTAATTTTTTACGCCTCCAGTCTTCCCCCTTATATTAAATGGCCCTTTGTCATTCTTTTTACTTTTTTAGGCATTGCCATTGCTTTTATCCCGATTGAAGAAAGACCGCTTCATGTTTGGATCTTTAATTTCATCAAAAGCGCTTATTCGCCTACCCAATACTTGTGGCAAAAAAAGGCCGTAAAACCTGAGGTTTTAAATTTTCAAACCCGTGTAGTAAGAAAACAAACTCCGGTTCAGCTTATTCAGGACCAATCTAAGCTTAATGAATATTTAGAAACTCTACCGACAACAAAAAGCGATTTGGATAAAAACGAATCTTTGATTTTAGATAAATATCATAACTTGTTTGACACCGTCATGCTTCCTCAAAACATGCCGGTTAGCGCTAAGATTCTGACGGAAACTTTCGAGCCAGCCGGAGAACGGGTAAGATCCTTAATTTCGGACGCGCCTAAAATGGCGGAAACACTTAAGGTCGAGGAAGAGACAACGCCTCAATTACAAACTGTTCCCACTGCTCAACCGATAATTCCAATTCCTAAGCCCTTTGTGCATCGCGGTCATCCTTTTAAGGTTTTACCAAAACTGGTCGAGTTTGCTACCGAAGAAAATTTACCATTTACGCCGGATTATCCAAATTTACTGGCCGGCATGGTCATTGACCAAAATAACCGCATTGTCGAAGGCGCCATCCTCGAGATTAAAGACGAAACAGGCAATCCGGTTCGGGCCTTAAGATCGAACAAGCTTGGCCATTTTCAAATCGCCACAGCTCTCCCTTCTGGAACTTACGAAATTATCACGGACAAGGAAGGTTTGAATTACGACACCTATCGCGTTGTTTTACGAGGGGAAATTGTTAAGCCTTTAACCATCAAAGCAAGGAGCGCCGTATGAGCGATCCATTAAAAATTCCGATCCGTTCTTCAACCCAAGAGCACTTGGACATTGAAGACATTAAAGACAATATTGTGATCTTAAAAGACGGATCCTGCAGTTTAATTTTAGCCACCACCGCCATCAATTTTGGCCTTTTATCTGAAACCGAGCAAGACGCCACCATTTACGCTTACGCGGCTTTATTGAATTCTTTAACTTTTCCTATTGAAGTAGTGATCCGTTCAAAAAGAAAAGATGTCACTGCCTATTTAAAACTCATTGACGCGGAAATAATTAAACAAGCCAATAAACTTCTAAAAACCCAAATGGAAAAATACCGCAAATTTGTGGAAGAAACCGTTAAGAAAAATAATGTTTTGGATAAAAGTTTTTACGTCGTTATTCCTTTTTCCATTCTTGAACTAGGCGTTACTACCAGCCCAACCGCGGTTTTTAACAGTAAAAAATCCCTGCCTTTTCCTAAAGATTATATTTTAGAGCGGGCGAAAATGAATTTAATTCCTAAACGCGACCATATCACCAGACAATTTAACCGCATTGGCTTAAAAACACGGCAGTTATCAACCCAAGAAGCCATTCAGCTTTTTTATGATATTTATAATCCCTCATCCGGATACCAGAAATTGGCGGTTGGCAGCGATTACACCGCACCCTTTGTTCAACCATCAATCCAAAAAGACGAAAAAGGAGGAAAAGTATGAATTTACCGTTTTTGAAAAAAACAGAAGAAAAACCCGAAAACCCAGCAGGTATTGGTCAAACAACCCCGGCGCCAACCAAAGAACAAACCGCGATGAAGCTTGGCCAAGGCATGGTTTCGGTTCAGGACGTAATCGCACCTTCAGCCATTGAGGTTGATTTTGACCATATGAAAATCGGCAATACTTTCTTTAGAACTCTTTTTGTGGCCGGTTATCCGCGTTATGTTTCCGCCAATTGGCTTTCGCCATTAATTAATTTTGACTGCTCGTTAAATGTGGCCATGTATGTTTACCCGATTGAGGGAAAATCTGTTTTAGACGACTTAAGACGCAAAATTACGGAAATGGAAGCGGAAATTTCAACAGATCTCCAACAGGGAAAACTTGTCGATCCGTCGACACAAGCTAAGCTCGAAGACGCCCATTCTTTGCAGGAACAATTAGTCAAGGGCATGGAGAGATTTTTCCAATTTGGTTTATACATTACCATTCCCGCGGATACGCTTGAGGATCTTGATCATTTAACCAAGCAGGTCGAGTCAATCTTGGGATCGCTTTTAATTATTACTAAACACACGACTCTGCAAATTGAAGACGGCTTTAAAACCACTCTCCCTGTTTGTTCGGATAAATTAATGATTACCCGCAATATGGACACGACTTCCCTGGCCTCAACTTTTCCTTTTACGTCATCGGAATTAACGGCCAATGAAGGCGTTGTTTACGGCATTAACGAGCATAACGGTTCTTTGGTGATTTTTGACCGTTTTACCCTGGAAAATGCCAATACCGTGATTTTTGCCAAATCCGGCGCCGGTAAGTCCTATTTTGTGAAGCTGGAGGCTTTAAGGTCTTTAATGTTCGGTACGGAAATTATCGTTATTGACCCGGAGGCCGAATATAAAAACTTGGCCGAAGCTATTGGCGGCGAATATATTGATTTCGGCTTTAATTCGACAGCTAAAATCAATCCTTTTGATCTTTCCACGGTTTATGAGGAAGGAGAGAATGAATTAGGTTTAAAAATCCTCTCTTTACATTCTCTTTTTAAAGTCATTATGGGCGATATGAATGCCTCCGAGGAAGCCACGCTAGACCGCGCTTTGGTTCTAACTTACAAAATGAAGGGTATTACGCCTGAACCGGCCACCCAGAAAAATGAACCGCCCTTAATGGAAGATCTTTATAAAGCCCTTGTGGGTATGGAAAATCCGGAAGCCAGAAATCTTGCGGACAGAATCGAAAAATTCGTTAAAGGTTCTTTTGTGGGTATTTTTGACCAAAGATCCAACGTTGATATTAAAAACGCTTTTACGGTTTTTTCTTTAAGAAATCTGGAAGATGCTTTGAGGCCGATTGCCATTTTTATTATTCTTGACTATATCTGGACCAAAATCAGAAAAGAAACCAAAAAGAGGCTCTTGATCGTGGACGAGGCTTGGTATTTCATGAAATACCCCGATTCAGCCTTATTTTTATATTCCATTGCCAAAAGAGCCAGAAAATATTATCTGGGATTAACGACGATTACGCAGGATGTTGAAGACTTCTTAGGCTCGGATTACGGCAAGGCCATTGTCACCAATTCTTCAATCCAGTTTTTAATGAAACAGTCGCCGGCGGCTATTGATAAAATCGCCCAAGTTTTCTACCTCTCTGAAGGAGAAAAACATCTTTTATTGGCTTGCGAAGTCGGCGAAGGCTTGTTTTTTGCCGGAGCCAATCACGTGGCCTTGAAGGTGGTGGCCGCGGCCGACGAACACCGACTTATAACCACCAAACCTGAAGAATTAATCCGCTTTAAGCTCGAAGAAACCAAAGCTGAAAATCCCCCCAGTGTTTGATATCATTAAATAAATGGATCCAAAAATCGCCCAACATCTTCTGGTTGGAGCCCACGCCTTTATTAGCAATCAAGAACTTAAAGAATGGGAAGGATTATCCCGTGAAGATTTTGTTTATTTAATCAATTCCCTTTTTGAAAGCGAAAATTTTTTGGATTCTGTCGGTTTGTTAGAAAAAGTCGCCAACGAAGAACTTCAAGCTTCGTCAATTCCTCCTGATCTTGAAAATTTAATTAATCAATGGGAAAACGCCAAAGAACAAAAACAGGAAATCCGGGAAGAAGCTGAAAGAAAAGTCCGCAGTTATATTGAAAAAAGGAAAAAATCCTATATTCCTTTGGCCGAAGCCGCAAAGCAAAAACCTCTTAAAATACCAAAAAACGCAGAAGAACAATGGCAACAGACCAACGAGGAATTAACCGTTAAAATCCAAAATCAGTTAATCTCTTTTGATCCTTCTCTTTCCCAGGATCCTGAATTATTAGAAAAATTAACCGAAGAAATTAAAACAGACCTTGTCAGTTTGGCCTTAACCAGCGAAGAAACTGAAATCGAAAAAAAACTTGCCCCTTTAATTAACGAAGCCTTGGCCAAAAACGGTTATTTAATAAATTCTCAAAAACAAGAGGCTTTGGCCAATGATCTTTACGAATCTTCACGGGAAGAAATTCAAGAAATCCGCACTACTAACAACTCGCCTATTCCTCAAGAAGTTTTAAATAATTATTCACAAAATACCGAAAATGTTGTTTTTACTCCTGCGTATGTTTTAGCCAATCCGTCGCTTCTTGTTGCTTATTCGCAAAAAGCTTTAGTTGCCTTGCCGGTGAAATTTCTCCAAAACGCCGCAAGCGAAACCAGTCCGGAGTGGCAAAAAATGCTGAAAGAAGGAATTTTTGCGGAAAATTACGACTTAACCATTAAAAATCTTATTAGCTCCGGTCTTCCCGAAAACCATCCTGCCGTTATTAAGCTGCGAAACGAAAGAGACCGGCTTTATGAGGCTCAAAAAACTTCTACTGGAAAAGACAAACCTTTGGTTGGTTTATTAAAAACCTTTTTTAAGCCCAGCGAATTAACCGGCAATCAAAAAGGCGCGTCAGACTCTACCGGCATTGCCATTTCCAGCAAAACTCTCTGGAACAGCGGTAAGGGTTGGGCTTTTAATCTTAAGGGCGCTTTTAATCAACTGGGTTTAGCTAGTAAAATTTATCAGAAATTTCCTTCTTTGCCGGGAAAAACTCTGGTTACGTCCAGATTTTCCATCGGTGCCCTTGCCTGGTCAAACCGACGATTGTGGCGACCCGTTTATTTAACCGTGGCTAAAACTGCGGCGGGCAAAACCATTAAGGTTGGAATAAAAAAGGCCGCTGTCTGGCTGGGAACAAGACTGGGCTTGCAGACAGCAATTACAGCCGCCGGCATAAGCACTGGCCCGGGTGTTGTTGTCGCTGTTGTTATCAATGTTGGAATCGAAATTGTCGGTTTTGTTTGGAACAAAGGAATTAAACCCTTTTTTCAGAAAATCTCGCAGTGGGTTAAAAACCCGGAAACGGCTTTTGTGGCTCTTATCGCTGGCCTTGTTGTTTTGCCTATTTCTACTGCGGTTGGCGCTGCTTTAATTATCGCGGGGGGGGTGGGTTTAATCGGCGGCATCGGTTCAATTTTAGGAGGCCTTGCCGTCGGCGCCACTTCTTTATTTTCCGCTCTTATTGGCGCTCCAATGGCCGGTGTTCCCATTACGGCTTTTTTAGTCACGGTTCTTGGGTCTGTAGGCGCCTTAACTTTTTTTGTGGTTATGACCACTTCCGGCGCTTTCATCCTGCCTAAGGGTATGGGCGACGGTATTGGCGGACCGCCATTGGCCCTGGTTCCGCCAGAGTGCCAAAGTCCAAGACATTTGTCGGAAAACGTTCTTTGCCAACTTAATTCCTGCGGAATTCAATCCGTAACCGGCTATAATTACACTCTGGTTGAATCCTGTATGGGAAATTTTTCCAACAAAGAGGCTATTTTAAACCAATTCCAGGCCTCTCTCCCTGTTGACCGGTGCAATTGTCTTCAATGTGTTGGTTTTGTCCGCGGGGTTATGGCGGCTTTAGGTAAAGATCCGGGCGGAGGCAAAGACGCGAAAGACTATCTAGACGACAACGTTCCTTCGGGCTATATTAAAAGCATAAACATGTCGGGGATTACTGTCGGCGATTTGGCCGTGATGAAAAGCGGATTATATGGACACATTGCGATTGTCGTTAAAAGAGACGGTAATAAAATTACGGTCGCTCAGGCCTGGGGCGGTACCGGAGCGGTAAACATGACTGATTTTAATATTTCCCAATTTGACGGCTATTTAAGACCATGACCAGAAAGAAAAAAATTGTTATTTTTATTTTTGCGGTAATTTTATTGTTATCGTTATGGTTTGTTTATTGGTTCTTTTTTATCAATCGGACAACCCAGATACGAGAAACAGAATTTATAACACCAACAACACAATTGCCAACCCCGCTTGAAGAAAAAGGACGGGGCGATCCGGATATGTATGAAAAATTACAAATTGAAACCCAAAACAAATATCCTCTTTTAAATTTAACTCCCCACAGAGAAAGTAATTGGACTCTAGACTATATCGGTCCTTTACGTTTTGAAATCACGGTAAAAGGAAAACTAACTGAAGAAATTAAAACGGAAATTTTAACCTGGATTAAAAATCAAGGAGTAGATCCGGATACTCACCAAATTGACTGGAAAACTTCCCGTTAAGCTTGGATTCTAACGGGCATAATAATGTGGAAGAAGGAACTATCGCCATTAACCTTAAAAGAACCCGGGTTAAGAGCTCCCAACGCCTCAAACACTATTTCCTCGCCATTAGTCGCGTTTAAGAAATCCAATAAGAAACGGTAGTTAAAAGCAATTTCTAAAGAACCGCTTGAAGTCTTGGCTTCTATTTCCATTTCCGAGGATCCCATTTGGGAAGTCTCGGCCGAAACTTTAATTTTGTTGTCAGCGAAAATTAACTTAACAATATTAGCCTGCTCACGGGCAAAAACCGAAGCAATTTTGACAGCCCTTAAAAGTTCTTCACGGTCAAAGCTCGATTTGATTTCGAATTTCTCCGGAATAATTTTTTCAAAATTAGGGAATTCTCCTTCAATTAACCGCGAGGCCAGTTCAATTTGCGGAAAGGAAAAAATAACTTGGCTTTCGTTTTCGGCAAGGCTTAAAACGACTTCTTTAATGTCTTCACTGTCAGAAATAATCCTTGAGATTTCAATTAAGGTTTTGGCGGGAATAATGATCGGGCTGGTAATTTTTAAATTCGCGCTTAAGGTTTTTACGGATAACCGATATCCGTCTGTGGCCACTAACGAAACTTTATCTTCTTGGGGTTTTAACAGAACTCCAGTTAGGGCTGGTCGGCCTTCATCCGTTGATGCGGAAAAAACAACCTGATTAATGGCTTTAAGAAATTCTTTTTTCTCAAAAGTAACGGCCGAATCGCTATTGGCTTTAGGAATCTGCGGAAATTCATTTGGGCTCATCCCCATAAAAGTCGCCTTAAACCCTTGGCAACTAATCATTAAGCTGTTTTCTTTTGTTTCCAGATCAACTTTTTGGGAAGGTAAGGAAGCGACAAACTCGGTAAGAAATTTAGCGGGAATACAAATGGCTCCTTCTTCTTCAACTTTAGCTCCGAGCCAATAGTTTAGTCCTATTTCTAGATTTGTAGCTGAAAGTTTTAATCCGCCTTTATCAGTAGCTAGCAGAATATTAGAAAGAATAGGAAGGGTTGCTTTTGCTGATACAGAACGGGAAACCGTGGCTAATCCTTTATTTAAGTTTTCCTGTAAAAGCGATATTTTCATTAGCGGAATTTTATCATAAAGAAACTAGTAGTAATAGTAGTAGTCATTGCGGAAAAGTGTAAAACTTTTCTAAAAGAAACGCAAGTTTTGGGTTTTATTTTTGTTAATAACTCCCTTCTCAAATTGTGGAAAAAAATGTTGATAAGTACCCAAGTTTTGTGGACAAGTTGATAACTTAAAAAAGTTATTCATAAATTTTTTGTTTTATCCCGAAGATCTGCACACGCAATTCCTCATTTTCCGAGAGTAGTCTTGTAATCTTTTCCACACCGTGCATAACAGTCGTGTGATCTCTTCCTCCCAAAAGTTCGGCAACAGACATTAAAGGCAATTGCGATTCAGTACGCAGAATATACATAAGAATTTGCCGGGGCAAAACAAACTGTTTAATTCTCTTTTGGCCGCAGATCTCGCCTATTTTTAAATCGTATTGCTCGGCAACGATCCTGACAATCTCTTTTGGTTTGATAATTTTCTTGCGTGTTTTCTCGTCAATTCCCTTGCCCAAAAGAGACTTCACGAGTTCTGGAGAAATAGGGACATTCTTTGCTTGGGTTTCTGTTTGCAAGCGGATTAAAAAACCCTCAAGTTTCCTGGTTGAATCAATGTTAGAGGCAATAATTTGCGCCACATCCATAGGGAGTTCGATATTTCTTTCTTTGGCCTTAGTTAAAAGAATGGCCGAACGCAGTTCAAAGTCCGGGGCTGGAATGTCAATAATTAAACCAGCTTCAAACCGCGACCTAAGTCTTTCTTCAAGTTTAGCAATTTCCTCTGGCGGCCGGTCGGAAACCAAAACAACTTGTCCGCCGGTTGCTAAAATCGCGTTAAAGGTGTGGAAAAACTCTTCCTGGACCGTTTCTTTCCCGGCGATAAACTGAACGTCATCGAGAAGCAAAAGCTGGGCGCTTCGGTATTTTTTCTTAAAAAGATCAGTATTTTTAGAACGGATGGCGTTAATAATTTCGTTGGTAAATTCCTCCCCCATGCAATAGATAATTTTAATACTAGGATCAGTTTTTCTGATTTCGTGGGCAATCGCCTGCATTAAATGGGTTTTGCCGACGCCAACTCCGCCCCACAAAAACAAAGGATTGTAAGCGTGTCCCGGATTTTTGGCTACAGCCGTGGCGGCCGCATAAGCAAGCTGGTTAATTCCGGAAACGCAAAAAGTGTCAAAAGTATAATTGGGTTTAAGCGTAGGAAGCGGGTTAAAACCATAAGATTGAGGGGTTTCGGCCTCTCTTTTTTCAAACAGCGGACCGGTTTCTTCTTTTTCAATTCTGGGAATGATTTTAATCGTAAAAATCAAACTGTTGTCTTCTTTGGTTTGGCGGTCAAGAATATCTTTTAATAAACTGTAATACCTCGTTTCAATCAGGCTTTGAATATATGAGCTGGGGCAGCCAATGTTGGCAACTTTATTTTCGCGGGCGATTAAAAAAGTATTGGAAAAAAGAGTTTGATAAATAGTTTTAGACACTGATATTTTCAGTTCCTCTTGTACTTGCTGCCATAGATTTTGATTGTTCATCTTGTACACCGATAATACTAAGTTATCCACAATTGTCAATAACGGATTTTACCGTTTCCTCTTGTCTTTTGCCTGAAGATTTAGTATGCTTAGAACATGCCAAAAAGAACTTATCAGCCAAAAAAAGGTAAAAGACAAAAAAAACACGGGTTTCGGTTGCGCATGAAAGATCATGACGGAAAAATTGTTTTAAAAAGAAGACGGCTTCATGGTCGGAAAAAACTCACTATTTAAAAAATGCTCCCGAAAAATAATCGGCTTACTTCCCGCAAAGACTTTTCGGATTTAAAAAAATCCGGTAGAAAATACCAAAGTCTGTCCTTTGCGCTTCTTTATAAAGAAAACAATCAAGCCTCGTGCCGTTTTGGCATTATTGTTTCAACTCGTATAAGCAAAAAAGCCACAGAAAGGAATAAGGCGAAAAGAAAATTGCGCGAAACCTTTTTTAAAATTCTTCCACGTCTTTCCGGAAATTTTGATTTTTTATTCTTAACTAAAACCGACATTCTTAACAGAAGCATGTCTGAAATGGAAAAAGAAGTTTTTGATTTATTTAGCCGTTTAGGACTAATCAAATGAAAAAAATATTTCTTAAATTTATCCGTTTTTATCAAAAATATTTATCCTTGGATACCGGCTGGGCCAAAAAACTATTCTTGACTGATAAAGTTTGCCGTTTCCGTCCAACTTGTTCAGAATATACCTACCAAGCCATCGAGAAGTATGGTATACTCAGGGGAAGTTTTTTAGGAGGTAAACGAATTCTTCGTTGCCATCCATGGTCAATTGGCGGAGATGATCCGCTTAAATAATTTATATGGGAGAACTTTGGAATATTGCTTTATTTCATCCGTTGGTTAACGCCTTAATTTTTTTATACCAAATTATCGGCAACTTTGGCTTAGCTATTATTGTTTTAACGGTTCTTTTGAGAATCGTCTTAACTCCTCTAACCCTTCCTTCTTTAAAAGCCGCTCAAAAAATGGCCCAACTGGCACCGGAACTCGCCAATTTAAAAAAGAAATACGAGAAAGACAAGCAAAAACTTGCTCAAGCCCAAATGGATTTATACAAACGAAATGGTGTTAATCCCGCGGCCGGGTGTTTACCGCAAATAATTCAAATTATTATTTTGATTGCTCTTTATCAAGCTTTTGCCCAAGTTTTGCAGGCGAACGGCGACGTCGTCGTCAAGCTTAACCAAATTCTTTATGCCCCCTTAAAACTGATGGAAAACAGCCAATTTAATCTTTCTTTCCTGTATTTAAACTTGACTAAGCCTGACACTTTTACGGTTTCAGGAATTCCGATTCCGGGGTTGTTTTTAATTTTGGCTGCCTTAACTCAATTTTTATCTTCAAAAATGATGCAGCCTCAAGTTAAAAAAGAAGAGGCTGTTGCTGAAAAGACTGAGGGAAAAACCGACGACATTGCCACTTCAATGCAAGGGCAAATGCTTTATCTTTTTCCTTTAATGACGATTTTTATCGGGTTTTCCTTTCCTTCGGGGTTAGTGCTTTATTGGTTTGTTTTTTCCGCGTTTCAGCTTGGCCAGCAGTATCTGGTATCCGGTTGGGGTGGTTTAAAACCATGGGTGGAAAAAATCAAGGCTATGAGGTAAAATATAAATATGGATAAAATACAAAGTACCAAAGAAATAACCGAACAATTGTTAAAACTTCTTCTTTTGGAGGCTAAAGTCGAAGTTAAGGAAGACAAAGAGAACAACGCGATTAACGTGGCCATTGAAACAGAAGAGCCGGGAATTTTAATCGGTTACCACGGGGAAACCCTTTCGTCTTTGCAATTGATGCTGGGAATTATGGTCAGCAAAAAAATTAACGAATGGGTAAGAGTTGTTGTTAATGTTGGCGACTATCGGGAAAAACGCGAAGAGGTATTAAAACGCATGGCTTTATCTGCTGCTCAAAAAGCTAAATTTTCTCAGGAAGCTGTAACCCTGCCTCCTTTAAGCGGGAACGAACGTCGTATTATTCACCTCGTTTTAACAGACAATCCTGACGTCATTACTGAATCAGAAGGTGAAGGCGAAGAACGCCGGGTGGTGGTTAAGCCAAAGCCTCAATAAGGTGAAGCTATCTGAAAAATTATTCGGATTATTAATACTTCTCTTGCCGGTGCAACTAGGCAAACACTTCTGGCCTGATTTTTCCTTAATCTCCGGCCTAAGAATTGATTATCTTAGTCCGACAATTTTTCTGACCGATATTTTAATTTTTTTAATCCTCTTTTTCTGGTTTTTTGCGGAAAAACCCAAAATCAAAATTTCTCTTTGGGCTATCTTTGGTTTATTTTGTTTATTATTAGGAATAATTTTTTCTAAAAATCTTGGCGCGGGTATTTATAAATTAGTTAAATTGGTGGAATTTGGGTTATTAGGCGTGTATGTTTATCGTGTTAAAACTGTCAGTCGTTATTTGTGGCGTTTTCTTCCGTGGGCTTTAATTTTTACGTCTGTTATTGCGATTTTTCAGTTTTGCCGGCAAAGTTCCCTTAATGGCTGGTTTTGGTTATTTGGAGAAAGATCCTTGTCTGCGGGAATTCCCGGGATTGCCTTGGAAAACATTGGCGGCAATTTATTCTTACGGTCTTACGCGACTTTTTCTCACCCAAACTCGATGGCGGGATTTTTACTGGTTGGTTTGATCTTAACCTTTTTTACTTTTAAAAAGACAAAATACTTTTGGGGATATTTTGGTTTAATTTTGTGGGGTATTTTCCTTTCCTTTTCTTATTCAGCATGGTTGGTTGGAGCAATTGTTTTGGGACTTTATTTCTTTTTGGCTAAAAAGAAAAAATCGTTACTGATCGCGGGTTTTTTGTCAGCAGGCCTAATCTTCCTTGGGGTTACACAAATTAACAGTCAGCCGGCAACTGAAAGGTGGCAATTAATGATAACGTCATTTTCCATGATTAAAGAAAATTTTTTCTTAGGCGTTGGTCTAAATAATTTTATAGCGAAGCTTCCTGATTACTGGGTTCCTGTTTCTTTCCGTCTTTGGCAGCCGGTTCACAACCATTATTTGTTAATTTTTGCCGAAACAGGAATTTTTGTTTTTGTTCTGTTTATTGTCTTTATTGTTTTGTCTGTAAAAAGACTTACCGCAAGCTCCAATTACCCATTATTTCTTGCTTTTGTGGCCATTTTGCTTCTCGGGTTTTTTGATCATTATTGGCTTACCTTACAGCAAAACCAAATACTTTTAAGTATTGTTCTTGGATTGGCTTGGCGTAAAAACTTGTCAAAAGAGTTACAATAGACAGATGGAAATGTTTCCAACTGTTGCCAAAAACACCCTTATCCAGCTCGTCGGGCGCGGGTGTGTTGTTGTCTTAACGATTTTAACAACAGCTTTCCTAACCCGTTTTTTTGGTCCAATGGGCTACGGCAATTATGTTTTTTTAACCGCCTACATCATGCTTTTTGTGGCTTTGGCTGATTGGGGAACGGGGATGATTTCGGTTCGGGAAGCCAGTCAAACAGAAAAAAACGAAAGTAAAATTTTTGGCAACGTCCTTTTAATTCGTACGTTACTAGGGTTTTTCTTTTTTATTTTATCCAATATTGTTGCGCGTATCATCCCGATTTTTTCAAGTCTTTTAATCCCTTTGTCTTTGGGCTCTTTCTTAATTCTTTTCCTTTCGATTAGGACATCTCTTAATGTTGTTTTTCAAACCCGCTTAACTTTTGAAAAAATTGCCATAATCGAACTCTCTCAAACATTATTGTTTCTTCTTGTTTTGTTTTTCATCTTGCCGATTTTTTCTAATCTGGAAAGTGTTTTCGCGAGCTTAGCCTTATGCAGTTTTATTTCGTCGGTATTGGCGCTTTATCTTGCCAAAAAAATGACGGATTTTGATTTCCGGTTGGATAAAGCAATTTTGCATCGTTTATTTTGGGAATCATTGCCAACAGGCGCTTTTTTAATTGTTTTTTCGATCTATAACCGAATTGACACGATTATTCTTCAGGCCATAAAAGGGCCTGAAGCGGTTGGTTATTATGGCTTGGCCTATAAAGTTCATGACAATTTAATTTTAATCGCCGCTTATTTAATGAATGCTCTTTTTCCGATTATTTCTAAAGCCAAAAACGAGGAGTTAAAAAAGATTTATCAAGAAGTGTTTTCTCTACTTTTGGGTTTGGGAATAATCATTACTCTTTCGGTTCTTTTATTCGCTCCGTTTGTGATTTATTTAATTGCCGGTTCGCAGTTTGGTCAAAGCGTTATTGTTTTAAGGATTTTAATTTTTGCGACAGCCATTTCTTTTCTTAATCATTTAACCGGCTATACTTTAATTGCGGTAGGAAGACAAAAAATTTCTTTGTTAATTGCGGTAATGGCCTTAGTCCTTAATATCGGCTTAAATCTTATTTTGATTCCTGTTTTGTCCTATCTGGGGGCAGCTCTCGTGACAATAGCAACAGAAGCGTTCGTTTTAATCTTTACAAGTTATTATCTCGCAATGAAAATGAATTTTCTCCCGTCATTTTCTGTCTATAAAACCCTTAAAGACCTTATTAAGACTAAAGGAAAAATTTTTTAAAGCCACTCCTCTTTTAGTTGCGTAAATTGATTTTCACTGATTGCCTTGCGGATTTCCTCAAATAGATTGCCAAAAAAGTTTAAATTATGAAGCGTTGCCAAACGATAACCCAACAATTCCCTGGTTCTGAAAAGATGATGAAGATAAGCCCTCTGATAATTTTGGCAAGTATAACAATGACAAATTTCGTCTATGGGTTTTGTGTCTCTGGCGTATTTTGCCAAATTAATATCAAAGCGGAATTTATTCTTTAACCCCGCCTTTTTATTAAAAAGCCAACCCATTCTGGCTAAGCGTGTAGGGGTAACGCAATCAAGAGTGTCAATTCCCTTTTCAACGCTTAGAAAAATATCTTCAATTTCACCGATGCCTAAAAAATGAATTGGTTTTTGCGTTTCTGATAAAATTGGCAGAGTCCAGTCTAATACCGAAAAGATTTTTTCCCGTGGTTCTTGGCTATTGGCTACTGATCCAAGGGCTAGTCCGTCAAAAGGCAGATTGGCAATATATTCTGCCGACTCAATTCTTAAATCTTGAAAAACCGATCCTTGGACAATGCCGTAAAGGGCCCGTTCTCGCGGATAAGGACCTGCGGTCTTTAGACACTCTTTTGCCCAGAGGTGGGTTCTTTCCATTGCCAGCTTGGCTCGCTTTTTGGTTATGGGATAAAAAGTGCATTCGTCAAAAGCCATCATGATGTCGGAGCCTAAATCCATTTGGGCTTTAATTGATTCTTTTGGACCTAAAAAGATTTTTTCCCCGCTCCATACGGATTTAAAATAAATTCCTTCATCTTTAATTTGGACAAAACTTTTTAAGTTGTTATTCAGATTTCTAGGACCGGAATCGCCTAAGCTGAAAGCTTGGAACCCGCCGGAGTCAGTCATTATTGGCCCGTTCCAGTTGCTAAACTGGTGCAGCCCCCCGCATTTTTTAACAACCTCAATTCCCGGACGGAAAAGCATGTGATAAGTATTCACAAAAAAGACTTGGGTTTTTGTTTCTTTAATTTCTTCAGGGGTTAAAGATTTGACCGTTGCCCCGGTGCCAACCGCCACAAAAGCCGGAGTTTTTATTTTCCCATGAGCTGTATTAATTTCCCCCAACCGTGCCCTTGTCATTTTATCAGTTCCTAAAATTTTGAACGAAAATTTTTGACCCATTTCCCTCGTATTCTAACAGAAAATTTTGTGTTAGAATATTTTGTTATGGAAACAATGGAAATTTTTACTGACGGCGGATCGCGGGGCAACCCCGGTCCTTCGGCTTGCGCTTTTACGGTTTTGATTGACAACAAAGTAGTTTATCAATTTGCCAAAAAGTTAGGGATAGCAACCAATAATATTGCGGAATACCATGGAATTATTGAAGCCTTAAAATATTTAAGACAAAACCCTGAGATTCTAAGTAATTTCACCAAAATAAATTTCTTTGCCGATTCCCTTTTAATTGTTAACCAGCTTAATGGAAAATTTAAAATTAAAAATAAAAATTTACAAGATCTCGTTTTTAAAGCAAAACATTTAGAAAAAGAAATCACGACTAAAATATGTTATAACGAAATTAAAATCGTTTATAACGCAGTTTCACGTCCTCTTAACAAAATCACTGACGCTCTAATTAATAAAATTTTGGACAATTTTCACGAAGACTTTATTGAGAAAATTTTTTAAATGAACTACTATTGTTTTAATGTTTAAAGCGGATGAAACACTGGAACTTCCGGAGGATTTATTTAATAAAGCCAAACTTCTTTTTGCTGACGAAGAAAAACCCGTTAAGAAAAAAAGAAATTTAACTTTTTATCTCGCCATTTTTCTTTTACTTTTTATCGCCTCGCCAATTATTTTTTTTATTTTCAATCTTTTTAATTCTTTTGTTAATTTTCAACAAGTTAAAAAAGCCATTGACGAAAAAAACTACATTGGTTTGCAGGAAAAATCAAAAAACCTTTCCCAAAATTTAACCGCTAATTTAAAACTGTTTGATTTTATAGGGCCAGTTTTTAAGTTAGTTGGTCAGGAAAAAACCGGAGAAAAAATCTACTCTCTAATGGCTTTTGGCAAAAGTTTTACGGAAAGTCTCCAGCAAATATCTTCGGTCTCCATAAAAACGAGTGAAGTTTTTTCCAAAGTTCTTTCCGGTAAAGGAGAAATAAGCGATAAAGATATTTCGGATTTGTCTTCCGAAACGGAAATTGCTTTTCAAAAAACCTCTTTAGCGCAAAGTCTTTTGAAGGAATTTACCGGCAAGGAGCTTTTAATCGGACCCTATATTGAAAAAGCCAAAAATATTTTACCCGAAGCAAGGGATACTTTATTAATTGCCAAAGACTTTATTAATTTGTCTCCAGAACTTTTTGGTCAAAAAGAAAGAAAAACTTATTTAATTCTTTTTCAAAATAATTCAGAAATTCGGGCAACCGGTGGTTTTATTGGGTCTTATGGACTGGTAACTTTTGATAAGGGCAAATTTGTTGACATGGAAATACGTGATGTTTATTTTGCCGACGGTCAGTTAAAAGGTTTTGTTGAGCCGCCAGCTCCGCTAAAAATCTATTTAGGACAGGACGTTTGGTATTTAAGGGATTCCAACTGGGACCCGGATTTTCCGACAAGCGCTCAAAGAGCTCAATGGTTTTTTGACAAAGAAACCGGCAGAAAAGTTAACGGCGTGATTGCTATAAATTTAGCAGTTGCCCAAAGACTAATTGAAGCTTTCGGCACCATCGAAATTCCCGATTATAAAGAAAAAATCGATAAGAATAATTTTTTTGAAAAAGCCGAATATTATTCGGAAAAAGGTTTTTTTCCTGGGTCTACGGGAAAAGAGGATTTCTTGGGGCAAGTTGGCAGGGTGTTAATCGAAAGAATCAAAACAGCTAACGAAAAAGAAAAAGTGGTCATGGCAAAAGCCGTGATGAGCTCTTTAGAAGAAAAGGATTTAATGGCCTATTTTGACGCGAAGGGAATCCAAGCGTTCTTGGCAAAACTTAATTGGGACGGATCATTAAAAAAATTACGCTGTTCCGAAGGAAAAAAATGTCTGGAAGATTATTTAATGATTGTCGAAACAAATGTCGCGGTTAACAAAAGCAACTACTTTCTTAAACGTTCGCTGGATCAGGCGGTTGTAATTAATTCCAACAAAGAAGTATCTGACACCTTGCAGATTACTTATGAAAACCAGAGCCCGTCTGAGGTTTTTCCTGCGGGCAAGTATCGTACTTATTTACGAGTTTATGTGCCCAAAGGAAGTGTTTTGAAAAATTGCCAAATTGATAACGTGGTTTGCAAGCCGGACCAGACGCTTGAACACGACCGGACGGTTTTTGGTTTTTTAATTGAAGTTCCGGTTAAGGAAAAACGAAAAATTACTTTGTCATATACTTTAGCACAGCCTGTGGCGGCTGAATATATTTTTTATTTGCAAAAACAATCGGGGATTAATAAAGATAATTTTAGCTTGTCAATTAATTATCCGGCCAATATAACTTTAGAAAGCTTGATCCCGCCGAAAAAGAGCAGTTTTCTGCCTTTCGGACAGAGCTTCTTGACGGGCAAGGGTCTGATCGTCTATAATACACCCCTGATGGCCGATTTCTTTGTGAAGGCCAATTTTTTAATTAAATAATGGACCGCTTAAAACTAAACGCCGAAGAAAGAAAAGTCTTAGGCAGAAAAATCAAAAAATTAAGACGTGAGGGAACACTCCCGGGAAATCTTTTTGGCAAAAAAATTAAATCCGTTAGCTTACAGCTTCCCATGGCTGATTTTGAAAAAGTTTATAAAGAAGTCGGGGAAACGGGTTTAATTGATTTAAAAGTTGGCGAAACTGTTCATCCGGTTTTAATTCATCATTTACAAATCTCTCCGGTAACTGGCGTTTATCTCCATGCTGATTTTCATGAAGTTTCACTTACGGAAAAAACAACCGCTAAAGTTCCTGTGGTAATTACCGGCGAATCTCCGGCCATTACTCAAGGCTTAGGTATTTTAATTAATCCAATTTCCGAAATTGAAGTTGAAGCTTTGCCTCAGGATTTACCGGAAAACATTACCATTGATATTTCCAAACTTGAAGCGGTTGATCAAGCTATCACCATTGCTGATCTTAAATTAGATTCTAAGGTTGAAGTTAAAGCCGATCCTTCTGAGACAGTTGTCAAAATCGGACCAATGGAAGTTGAAGAAGTCGCTCCTGTTCCGGCTGAAGGCGAAGTTCCTGCCGAAGGTGCTGTTGAAGGTGAAACCCCTGCCGAAGGGTCTGCAGAACAGACTTCTGAAGTTCCTGCTTCTGAAGAAAAACCAGCGGAAACTCCAGCCCAGTAATTCTTTAAAAGAAGAATTTGACATCCCCAGACCCTTTACTTATACTTAATTTTAATGGAAGAAAACAAGACTTTGGAAAACCAAACACCAGAACCAGTTGTTTTGCCTGAAACTCCAGAAGATACTCCAGTAAATTCCGTAGTTGAACAAAAGAAAAAGCCTTGGGTAAAGATTGTTATCTTGCTAATTGTTATATTGTTAGTTTGTACCGGATTAGTTTTTGCGGGCATGGAAATTCAAAAAAGACAAGCCGCAACCTTGCCGACCCCGTCTCTTGTGGCCATCGCAACTCCAACACCAGATCCAACTGCTAGTTGGAAAACATATATAAGTGCTAAATACGGGTATTCAATTAAGTATCCTAATAATGTTACTTATCAGGAGAGTGATTTTCTAGGAGTTAAGGGGAAAACAGAGACTACGATAATTCTCCAGATAGATAAAGGATCGTTGGAAATAGCGGCAAATGTCGGCGGAAGGGGAATCGCCCCAATTAAAACCCAAAATATAACTATCGGGGGAGTTAAGACAGATAAATTTTACGAAACTGAAACAACAGGTATAATCAAAGCGATACCTTCCCCTAAAGGGGAGGATCTTTACTTCTCGTTTTTTCTACCGGGTGATCCTGTAAAATCTAAAGAAATTGATACTCTTATTGACCAAATTCTTTCTACCTTTGAGTTTATTAATTAATCTGGATAAAGTATAAAGTAAAAAGTATAATTTAAAATTGATGGAACGATTTTCCCAAGAAGACTTCGTAATGCGTCTTGAGGAATTTTCCTTAAGATGCAAAAAACTCACAGATTCTTTATTTAAAAATGCCTCGAATAAAATTTACGGTCTGCAACTTATACGATCGTCAAGCTCTGTTTATGCAAACTATTTAGAAGCAACTTGTGCATTAACTAAAAGAGATTTTACCAATGACGTTAATAAGTCGAGAAAAGAAGCAAAAGAAAGTCACGGTTGGTTAAGATTAATATACAAAACAAACGACGAAAAGATCCAAACAAGAATGAAAGATTTACTTCAAGAATCGGAAGAAATAATCAAGATTTTGAGCAGTTCGGTTAAAACGGCGAAAAAAAATAAAGATTAAAACCTTCGATCAATTATACTTTTTAGATTATAAATTTTACTTAATTATTATTTCTAGCTCTTTGGCTGATTCGAAATTGGGATCAATTAATAAAGCCTGATTTACTGATTCTTTTGCTTCCTCTGTTTTTCCTAATTGATATTGGTAATACCCTAAATAAATCCAACCGTCAAGATATGTTGGGGTTTTGGTTACGACGCTTTCCCAGTAGCTAATCAGTTTGACCAGTTCCTGCGGGTTGTTTTCCTGATATTTTTGCCATAAATTGTCGATTTCTGAACTTGCGCCTAGAACTTGGTTACTGTTTTCAAACTTCAAGCTTATTAATTCCGTTCTGGCGTCGTTAAGTTGGTGGGTAGAAAGAAACTCTTCAACTAAATTCAAACGGCTTTCAAGATTGTTAGGATTTTTTAATAACTTTATCCTGCTTTGATCAAAGACATTGCTGGGGAAAAGAGAGATCAACAGAGAAGAAACAAGAATTAAGGATAAAATTAGTAAGCCGAAAGGATTTTGGCTCGTAATTTTCTTTTTTAGTCCTTTTTTGCTTTTTTTACGGTGCTTGGCCATTGGTGTGATATTAACAAATCTGAAGAAAAATGTTCGGGAGCAGTTTTTTTACCTCTTTGCCAGATTTCTTCGGTTAAAAAGGGCATAAAAGGATGGAGGAGCGTTAAAGATTGAGACAAAACGTGCAATAAGGTCTCTTGAGCTTCAGCCCGTCTATTTTTGGTCATTTCAATGTATTTATCGCAGTAAATATGCCAGAAAAAATGGTAGATTTCTTCAGCGGCCCAATCAAAACGAAAATGATTAAGAGATTTAGTTATTTTGTCGCTTGCTAGATTCAATTCTTCAAGGATCCATTTATCGTCCGGATTTATGGTTGATGGCGAATGGCTAATGGTTAATGGCGAATCGAGAACAAATCTGCTCGCGTTCCAGACTTTATTGGCAAAATTACGCATGCCTCTAATTTTATCTTCAGAGAGGGAAGAATCAGTTCCCGGTGCATTACCGACCACAAGAGCCATTCTTAAAGCATCAGAACCAAAATTATTAACGGTTTCTATCGGATCAATGCACGTTTCTGGTCTGGATTTACTCATTTTTTTACCAAAAACATCTCTAACCATCCCGTGAAGATAGACGTTTTTAAAAGGGACCTTTTTTGTTCGGTAAAGTCCCATCATTATCATTCTCGCCACCCAGAAAAAGAGAATTTCGTAGCCGGTTTCCAAAACGCTGGTTGAGTAAAAAGTTTTATAATCTTTGCCTTGCGGAAAACCTAAGGTCGTATATGGCCATTGGCCTGAAGAAAACCAAGTATCAAGGGTGTCCGGATCTTGAACTAAATCCTTATTGCCGCATTTGGGACATTTTTTGGGTTTTTCAACGGAGGCGATAATTTCTCCGCAGCCGGCAACGTCTTTATCGCCAAGTTGCGGATTTTGTAGTTTTTGTAAAAGGGAAAGATGTTCAGTGCCGCAATAATAAACAGGAATTTGCTGGCCCCACCAAAGTTGTCTTGAAATGCACCAGTCGCGGATATTATTCATCCAATTAAAGTAAATCTTTTCAAAACGGGAAGGAATTATTCGCACACTTTTGTTTTTAACGGCTTTGATAGCTTTTTTGGCTAAGGGTTTGGTTTTTACAAACCACTGTCTAGAAATCTGTGGTTCTAAAATGGTCTTGCACCTTTCGCAATGAGCAACTGAATGCACACAATCTTCGCTTTTTTCCAATTGGCCTTTAGCTTCTAATTCTGTAACAATTTGTTCCCGGACTTCTTTAATAGTTAGACCCATGTATTTGCCGGCTTTTTTGGTCATACGGTTGTCAAAGCCGATAACCTGAATTTGTTCAAGATTATTTTTTTGGCCGATTTCGAAATCAACAGGATCATGGGCCGGCGTGACTTTCACAGCGCCGGTGCCAAAAGCAGGATCAACGATTGCGTCGGACACAATGGGAATTTCCCGGAAAACCAAAGGAATAACCACGGTTTTGCCGATAAATTCCTTATACCGCGGATCTTTGGGATTAACGGCAATAGCTGTATCGCCAAGCATAGTCTCCGGTCTGGTGGTGGCCACGGTAATAAAACGATCCTCGTTTTTAAATACGTATCTGATAAACCAAAGCTTGCCAGATTCTTCTTTGTGCTCAATTTCTAAATCAGATAAAGCAGTTTGACAGCGCGGACACCAATTAATCATGCGGTCAGCCCTAAAAATTAACTTTTGTTTATACATTTTGACAAAAGTTTCTAAAACCGTAATGGTGATTTTAGGATCAAGAGTAAATTTGTCTCGTGTCCAGTCGCAAGAAGCACCCTGGGCTTTCATCTGATTTTGCATATTTTGTTTATTTTTTTGGGTAAAAGCGTAGATTTCTTCGTAGAATTTTTCCCGTCCTAAATCAAAACGGGTTTTACCTTCGGCTTGAAGCTTCCGCTCAAAAACAACTTGAGTTAGAATTCCGGCATGATCTGCGCCCGGGAGCCACAGACTGGCTTCGCCCAACATTCGGTGGTATCGAGTCAGAATATCTTCAATGGCAATATTAACGCCAAAACCAACATGAAGGGGGGCATTGGCGTTAGGAGGAGGCATAATAATCGAAAAGGTTTTTTGGCCCTTTTTTGGTTTGGGTGTAAAAGCTCCGGATTTCTCCCAAATTTTATAAATCTTTTTTTCAACAATCAGGTGGTTGTATGCTTTATCCATGGCTAAAATTATATTCTTAAAGGGAATTAATGTCTAGAGGCCGGTAATGGTTAAACCGGGATCCGGGGTGATTTTTTGCCATGGTTTTGGCTTATTGTGGTAAAAAGCGCAAGAAGCGATATAGGCGGCATTGTCGGTGCAAAGGTTTGACGGGGGCACAAAGAGCTTGAGCGATGGTAAATGGTTAATGATTGATGATTGAAACAACTCGCGGAGATGGGTGTTGGCGGAGACGCCGCCGGCGAGAAGCAAAGATTTAACTTGGTATTTTTCCGCAGCTTTTAAAGTTTTGCTTACAAGTACCTCGCAAATGGCTTCCTGAAGTTCGTAAGCCAATTGCTGAATTGTTAAATTGTTAAATTGTTTTTTGTCTTTTAAAATTTGCACTTCCCGCAAGACGGCTGTTTTTAAACCTGAAAAACTGAAATCGAAATTATCATCATGAATCATGGGTCTAGGGAGATGAATGGTAGATGGCAAAGGGTGAATGGTGAATTTTTCGGCTGCGGCCGAGATGGCTGGTCCTCCGGGATAACCCAATTCCAAAAGCCTGGCGCATTTATCAAAGCATTCTCCGGCGGCATCATCACGCGTTCCGCCAATCCACTCAATTTGATTATGGCCTTTCATCAAAACCAAATCCGTGTGTCCTCCGGAAACGACGAGAGCTAGAGCGGGGAATTCTGGTTCTACTATGTTGTTTGTTGTTAGTTGTTTGTTGTTAGTTCCAAGCCAATTCGCATAAAGATGTCCAACAAGATGATTAATAGGAATAAGAGGTTTATTCCAGACATAAGCTAGGGTTTTGGCCGTTTCGATGCCAACCAAAAGAGAACCGATAAGACCTGGTCCGACAGTTACGGCAATGGCGTCAAGACTTTTGATACCTTTGATACTTTCTTCGATAACGGGAATAATGCATTTTATTTGTTCCCGCGCAGCCACTTCGGGAATAATTCCGCCGGTCTTTTGGTGTAAAGATAAGGACGAGGCTACAACACTCGACAAAATAGTTTGGCCGTCTTTAACAACCGCGGCGGCAGTTTCATCACAAGAACTTTCAATGCCTAAAATAATCATGTCAATTTTGTATTATATATTTTTTTGATAAATTACACTGGATTTATCGCGATATACTTCTTTCCAACCGTATTTTTCCGGATCTGGTGATAATTTTAGATCCATAAAAGTTCCCGGTCCGATTAAAAGCCAATTAATTTGATAATCTTCTAGGGTTCTTTGCCAGCTACCTTGGGTTTGTAAAGTTAAAAGATAGGTCGTGTAGGGATCAATGCCATTAGGGGTTGACCACGAAGGCATTCTGCCGTCAACAAAAACCTTAAATTCAGGAAGCTGCCAGATAAGAAAACCGCCCCATTCGTAAGTGTTAAAAATATTGCCTTTAACGGGCTGTTTTCTTAAAAATTCAACCGCTTTTTCAGGATACTTGACCGATGATCCTTGGTACCAATTTGACCAAGAAGAATTAGTTAAAATTGTTTTTGGCAAACGCAAGACGAGTGAACCGCAAAGGAAAATTATTAATATCAGGAAAGTTAAGCCAGGAAGATGGAGATTTTTTTTAAATTGATAATTAAGGAAAAATAAATAAAAACCTAAAGAAAAATAAAAAGGCACATACCGGCGAGCCTTAAGGCTTAAGTAAGTGATTGGAATGAGGGAAAGAACAAGCAACAAGTTATGTTTTGTTTTCGGTTTAAAAAGAGAAAAGCTAAATAAACCAATAAAGGAAACAACAATTAGCCACCAAACTTGAGGATTTGGCGGTACCCACTCGGCAATGGTTTTGTCCAAAGAAAGACCAAAGACATGGCGCCAGCCTTCCGAATAAATTTGCCAACCAAAAGGATTGACCAGCGTGATCAAAAACGAGAATAAAAAAATAAGGCCGAAAAAAAATCTTTTCTTGGGGTTTTTAAAGGCAAGAAACAAAAGATTTGTAAAAATTAAGATTAAACCTAAAATCGTTGAGCCGTGCATCTGCGACCAAAAAAACATAATGGGTAAATACCAAAAAGCCTTTTTGGGATTTTCTTCAACACAAGAATTAAGCCACAGAATCAGATTAAAAAAGAAAAACCCCATAAGCTGGCTGCGCAAACCAAAAGAAAAAACACCCCAGCTAAAATAGATGATTACAAATATTGCCAGAAGTTTTCCCAGTGCAAAATTTTTGATGGATTGATAAAAAAAGAAAAAAGACAAAGACATGAGAAGTGCGTTTGTAAAAGTCAGTCCCCATAAAGAAAAAAGACGGAAGATCCAATAGAGAATAGCTTGGTAAAGCCAGTAAAGATTAGGCCAAACGTAGCCGGCTAAAAAAATCGAATATTGGTTTTGAACGCACCACGAGCCAACTCGCCAAAAATCCTGTCCGCAGCGCAAGTACCAACCTAAATCCGGATCGGAAGCGGGAATCAGGAAAAAGAAAAAAAGGGAAAAAAACAAAAGAAGATTAACCATGGGCCAAGTTTAACATTTTTTCGACTTGATTAAAAAAGAAAATGCCGTTAAACTTTAATCTATATGGGAGACGCAATTCCTTTTCGGCCCTTAAATCAGGCTTCGGTTTCTCAGGGCGGCCCTGAATCTGAAGCCAAAACCTTTTTAGCGCAAGATAGTGGTTCCGGGGGAAGTAAAATTAAAAAATTCTTACCAATAATTGGGATTATTTTTATTTTGGCTGTTGCTATTTTTGCCGTCGTCAAATTTGTTTTACCCCAAGCGGGAACTTTAGTCGGAAAAGAAATAACCCTTACTTACTGGGGTTTATGGGAACCGGAAAGCGCCATGTCGGCCACCATAACTGATTATCAAAAAACCCATCCAAAAATAAAAATTAATTATGTTTACCAATCAATTAAGGATTACCGGGAAAGATTGGCTTCAAGTTTGGCCCAAGATAAAGGTCCTGATATTTTCCGTTTTCATAATACTTGGGTACCGATGTTTAAATCCGAATTAGCCAATATTCCGGCAACCATTATGGACAATAATACCTTTGAGGCGAATTATTATCCCGTTATGCGCAATGACTTACGCTATGGAAGCGGTTATGTCGGTCTTCCTTTAATGTTTGAAGGTCTGGCTTTATACGTTAACGAAGATTTGTTTCAATCCGCGGGAAAAACCTACCCCAAAACTTGGGATGAACTGCGTCAAACAGCTAAAGATTTGTGCGTCAGCGAAGCGCCCGACGGTAAATGCGCGCCCGGAGTGAAAATCACCACGGCCGGTGTGGCCTTAGGCAGAACGGAAAATGTGGACCATTGGTCAGATATTGTAGGATTAATGCTTTTACAAAACGAAGCTGATCCGGCCAAACCAAATTTGTGCGCAACTGTTGCCGGGAAAGAAGCCTGCAACGGGTATGACGCTTTAGCTTATTACACTTTCTTTGCGACCGGTGATCATGTTTGGGATGAAACCTTGCCTTCTTCAACACAGGCTTTTGCCGGAGGTAAAGTCGCCATGTATTTTGGGCCTTCTTGGGAAGTTTTGGAAATAAAAAAACTCAATCCCAATTTAAAGTTCAGCATTTTGCCGGTTCCTCAAGTTTCGGGATCAGCCGTAACCTGGGGTTCTTATTGGGTAGAGGGTGTGTCGAAAAAATCACCTAACCAAGAAGCATCTTGGGAATTTTTAAATTATTTATCTTCGAAAGAAACTTTGGAAAAACTTTATCAAACCCAAAGTCAGTTATCGCCGGTTCGTCCTTTCGGTGAACCTTATCCGAGAACCGATATGGCAAATTTATTAAAAGGGGATAAATATTTGGGTGCGTATCTCGATCAAGCCTCAACCGCCAAGTCTTGGTATTTGGCTTCGCGGACCTTTGACAACGGGATTAATGATAAAATCATAAAGTATTACGAAGCCGCGATTGTCGGCTTGAATCTTGGTAAAAGCCAGACTGAAATCATGGGGCCTTTGAGTTCCGGAGTAGCCCAGATTTTGGCTCAATACGGGCTAACTTCTCAAGTGGTAAAATAACCATTAAAGTGTCAAATAATCTTCAAAAAGCGATTCTGTCCACCCTAATTTATGCTGACCTTTTTGATTATCCTTTAACGCGGGAAGAGATTGTAACCTGGCTTATTGATTATCGGATTAACGGACCTGCCCGCAGACGCTACGCGTCAAGCGTTGCAGGCGGGTTAACGGATTATCGAATTGACAAGGAACTTCTGGAACTCAAGAAACAGAAAAAGATCGGGAATATAGGGGCATATTACTATTTAGTTGGGAGACCGGAAATTGTCAAAATACGGCAAAAAAGAGAAGACTGGTCAAGAGAAAAAATAAAACTTGCGGAGAATATTGCGGAGATTATGCGGAGAATACCGTTTGTTAAAATGATCGCTATTAGTGGAGGGTTAGCCAGCCTTAATTCCGAGAAAAACGACGATATTGATTTCTTTGTCATTGTCAGCAAAAACCGTTTATTTACAGCCCGTGCCTTAATTGTCTTAATTCTGAAAGCGATGGGGAAATACCGTTCTCAAGATAGAATTACTAATATGATCTGCCCGAACATGTTTTTAAGTGAGGATTCTTTAAAAATCGAGCCTGAGGATCTATACCTAGCCCACGAAATTTTGTTAGCAAAACCCTTAATTAATAAAGATAAAACCTACGAAAAATTTATTCAAGCTAATAAGTGGGTTAAAAAATATTTGCCGAATCGTTTTCAAGAGTTTGGGTTTAAGGAGAAAATTGAACCTATATCCGAAGCGCCAGTCTTTATCATCTCTGGGATTTTGGATTTTAAAGAAACATTTTTGCGCTGGTTTCAGCTATGGTATATGAATCCTAAAAGAACCACGGAAACAATCTCTTCAAAAATTCTAAAATTTCACCCTCAAGATGTTAGGATTAAAGTTCTTGAACGTTTTAAACTTAAATCAAAAAGATTTTTCTGATCTTCTGAGCTAAAAAGCGAATTGACATTGATGCTATACTGGTGAAAAAGACAAAGGAAGGAGGTATTAAAGATTATGGTAGAAAAAGCAGGAACAATTTTTAGAAGCATAGATCAATACGAGAGAGAGCTTTATCCAAAAAGGTATGCAAGGGAAAGGGAAGACCCGGGGGCGGAAGCTTATGCAATTGGATCCAAACACGGTAAGGCTCTGGCGGGGCGAGTAAATCTGGCCATTCAAGAAATGTTAGGCGGAAAAGGACAGACGGCGCAAAGCCCTGAATTATTGCTTTCTGGCCCTGAGGATAACGGAGGAACCCCAAGGGAAAGTACCGATTCTCAAGAAGCAAGCCTCAAGATGGCAAATGGTTAATAGCAAATGGTTGAGTATTTTTGGAACAGGCGAAACGTTTGAACCGTGAGATTTGGTTAAACGGTCTAGCAACCTTTTAAATAAGGTTAAGGGGAAAACCAGAAAGAAAACATAACTGGCTTTTTCGACCCTAAATCCTGCTTTTTCAATTTTTCCCATTAATTCTTTCTTCGTATATCTTTCCCGGGCCTGCATCACTTCATCATGAGGACTTTTTAAAAAAGGCAAAGCGCAGTCCGTGACAACTAAATATCCTTGCGGTTTTAAGACTCTGGAAGCCTCCTTAAGAACCCTTATATCGCTTTCAATGTGCTGATGATACAAAACATCAAAAATGGTGACGACATCAAATGTTTCTTTAATAAAGGGTAATTTTTCCGCAGTACCCGAAACGATTTTTAGACCTCTTTTTTGAGCAAGAGATCTAGCAAGGGGATTGGCTTCCAAGCCGACAACTTCGCCGTAAGTTTTTAAAAATTTTGTTGTTCCGCCGGTACCTGCGCCAATATCGAGGATTTTAGCTTTATTGATTTTAGGAAAAACCGTTGCGATGAATTTTCTTTTGGCCAAAAACCACCAATGCGTATTTTCCAAGCGGTACATTAAATCGTATTCCTGAAGTTCCATGGATTTATTAACTAAATGTTGGGGATATTTCCGAAGCTCGAACATAAACAATTTTTCTTTCTTCTATGGGTATGCGGAAAAATTTTTTAATCCAATCGATGGGGCCAGTGTCAAATTGATGACCTCTTAATTTATTGCCCGGCATTTCAGCCCAATCGTAAATATATTTAGTATGACCGCTGACGTCCGGGTATTTTGGTTTTTCCGAAGGTGCGATCAAAAACGCACCCATAATGACTTCTGGGTCTTTCCCTGAAAAGCCACCAACCATAGAGGCTAATTCATTGATATTTTCAACATAAGTTTGCTGGCTATAAATCGGCACAACCTTGCCATCCTTATTTGTAGGTATACCACGCCAAAAATAACGTTCAATTTTGTTTTCGATCGGTGTTTTGTCCGCTAAGTAATTTCGGAATTCTGATAAGGGTGTTCCTCCAATTTCCAAAACGTGGTCCATCCCTTTTTGGATATCATCCCATGAATAAGCTAACTGTTGTTTTTCTAGAGTTTGATTCAAAATATGAACCGCACCGAGGGACAGAAGCCTAAGGCGAACTTCGTCGAAAATTGCTTTAGCTGCTTCGTACTGTCCGGTTTCAAGACATTTATTAGCCTCTTCCCATTCGTTTATTTCATCGGAAGCATTTTTATATGCAAAGTTAGCAGCAACGGAATCAATAGCTTGAACTTGTGGAACAAGATCTATACAGTTAGCTCTGACGCTTCTTGCTTTAGCTTCTTCTGGGGACATTTGCTCTTTACTTTTAAGTGGTTCTACTACTGGTAGTTCTTGACTAGCTTGAGTGGGAGCAGGATCTTTTCCTAAAATAACCGCAGCTCCAGCGGCAACTCCAACCTTAAGAGCTGTTCTTCGTGTAATAGGGGTATTCCAAATATCAGGTTTTGATTCCGGTGTCATATTGATGTCTTTATTCGGAATTTCTGGACTTGTTCCTTCTGGCATAAACATATTTTAACATCAATTTATTAAGTTGCAAGGCTTTTTGATAAACCTCTTGACAAAAGAAAACATATAGATTAATATCAATACATTATGAAGCTAAAACAGCAATGCTGCGGGTGTTTTGAGGGGTTATCAAGCGATAGCCGGATGGAAATTGTCAATTTACTTTCTAATCATAAAAAATTATCGGTTAACGAAATTGCCGGTCATTTTAAATTAAAACAGCCAACTATTACGCATCATTTACGTTATTTGGAGGGTACAGGCATTTTATCCTCGAAAAAAAAGGGCCGTCAGGTTTTTTATTTTTTAAAACCAAAATGCAAAGGAGAATGCCATGTCTTTAACAATTGAAGAAAAAATCCAAAAAACTATTGATAAATTAGCTAAAGGCATTAGAGCCGACGGTGGAGATTTAACTTTAGCCGGTTTTAAAAACGGAATTGTTAAATTAAAAATCAGCGGAGCTTGTTTAGGGTGTCCCATGGCAGCCATGACTTTCGGGCAAGGCTTAGAAGAAGATCTTAAAAAAGCCGTTCCGGAAATTAAAGAAATTAAATTTGTATGAAAAAAGTTTATTTCGAATGAAAAAAATTTATTTAGATTATGCAGCAACAACTCCAGTCTCGGATGAGGTTTTAAAGGCCATGACGCCTTATTTTATGCAAAATTTTGGCAACGCTTCGGAACTTCATTCTTGGGGTATTGAAGCCAAAAAAGGCATGGAAGAGGCGCGGGAAAAAATCGCCAAGGCGATTGGAGCTAACCGCGAAGAAATTGTTTTTACCTCTTGTGCCACAGAATCAATTAATTTAAGCCACAAAGGACTTCTCGAAATGATAAATGATAAATGCCCGCCCGCCAGCGAGTTCGCTCGCAGGCGAAGTCTGGCGGGGCAAATGGCAAAATTGCCGCATATAATTACCACCCAGATTGAGCACAAAGCGGTGATTGAAACCTGCAAGCATTTGGAAAAAATGGGTTGGGCAGAGGTGACTTATTTACCTGTTGATGAATACGGACTAGTTAGTGTTGAAGACGTCGAAAAAGCGATCAGGCCGGAAACGGTTTTGGTATCGGTGATGCTTGTTAATAACGAAGTAGGAACAGTTCAGCCAATCTCCGAAATCGGCCGGCTTATCAAATCTATTAACCATTCACCATCAGTCATCAATCATCGTCAAATCTATTTCCATACGGACGCAACTCAAGGAATTCAGTATTTGGATTGCGATGTTAACTGTTTACAGGTGGATCTTTTATCAATGACTGGTCATAAACTTTATGCACCAAAGGGAATTGGGGCTTTGTATGTTCGGAAAGGGACAAAAATAATTCGGCAGCAAGATGGCGGCGGACAAGAGCGCAATCTCCGTGCCGGTACGGAAAATATACCTTACATTGTTGGATTGGGTGAAGCGATTGATATTAGTGCAAGGTGCAAAGTGCAAAGTGCAAAGTTGGTCGGAGAATTGCGGGACAAGTTGACTACTGGAGTGTTAAAAATTTCAGGAACAAAGTTAACAGGACATCCTACAATCAGAGCGCCGCATATCGCTTCTTTTTTAATTGAAGGGGTTGAGGGTGAGTCTTTACAGTTAATGTTAAACGAAGAAGGTATCGCTTGTTCAACCGGTTCAGCTTGCACCACCGGCAATTTGGCTCCCTCTCATGTTTTAACGGCCATGGGCATTGCGCCTGAAAAATCGCACGGATCCTTGAGATTTTCGTTGGGTAAAGATATTACGGAAGAAGATATTAATTATGTTTTGGAAGTATTGCCAAAAGTTATTGAAAAATTACGTAATATCGCACCAGAGTTAAACTAATATGGATATTTCAAGCTTATATTCGGAAAAAGTCATGGATCATTTTAAAAACCCCAGAAATATGGGGGAAATTAAAGATGCCAGTGGAGTTGCGACGGTTGGTAATCCCGTGTGTGGAGACATAATGAGGATGTTTATTAAGATTGGACACAGGATAGACAACAAAGGACGTGATGAGGAGTTTGTCGAAGACGCGAAGTTTCAGACGCTTGGGTGTGGGGCCGCGATTGCCACTTCATCCATGGCCACGGAAATGATTATCGGTAAAAGTCTTGATGAAGCCTTAACTTTGAGCAATAAAGCCGTGGCTGAAGCCCTAGGAGGACTTCCTCCGGTTAAAATGCACTGTTCGGTTTTGGCTGAAGAAGCCATTAGTAAAGCCATTGAAAACTACAAACAAAAAAAGTAAATTATAATAATGGATTACGCGTGCCACTCAGCCGGTTGCTACCTTTCCCAATACGGGGGGAAGGTTACTTTTCCGATTATCACGGCGGCAGGACTTATTGACGGGATTAATCCCTGCGCCATTGGCATGATTCTTCTTCTTTTGGGCTACATAATTGTTTTTGCCAGAAAACCGGAAAAAATCTTAACTCTTGGAGGTTTATATATTGGTACGGTTTATTTAACTTATTTAACTATTGGCTTAATCTTTTACAAATCGGTTCAAAATCTTAATTTTACTGAATACCGCTTGGTTTTTGACAAAATTATCGGTTCAGCTTTGTTAATTACTGGTTTAATTAACCTGAAAGATTTTTTTAGACCTGATTTGCCTATTCATTTGGAAATTCCGGCAAACGCCAAACCCAAACTTTTAGGGCTGGTGGAAAGAGTTTCAGCTCCGGCCACGATCGTTTTGGCGATTTTGGTGACTTTACTGGAAACTCCCTGTTCTTTGCCGATTTATGTTGGTACCGCCACCTTGCTGAACCAGGCCAGTTTTGCTTTTCCTGTCGTTTTGGCTTATTTTCTTTATTATAACCTTTTATTTATTTTGCCTTTAATTGTGATTTTATTTCTAGTGTATCGGGGGAGAGAAATGGTTTCTTTGAAAGATTGGGAACACAAAGCGAAAAAATGGATGAAGCTTTCTTTAGGGTTGCTTTTAACAATAATGGCTATTTGGCTGCTTCTTCAGTAAACTCCGGCTGGATTAAATTTTTAATATAGATTTGTTTAAATTCTGTTTTTGTAATTTTGTTATTCTCAAAAGTAATTTTGGCAACCAGTCCTTTTTTCGTTGGTTCGCTCCACGGTTGGTCAAAGACAAAATTACCGAGCGAATAAAGAATTAACTTGCTGTTATATTCCTCGGTTGGTTGAATAACATGGGGATGGTGGCCGACAATTAAATCAGCGCCAGAATCGACTAATTGGTGAGCGATTTCTTTTTGGGCGGTAGAAGGAAGAGTTTGGTATTCGTTGCCCCAGTGAAGAGACAAAATTAAAATATCCACTCTTTTTTTTGTTTGCCCAACCTCCTTTTTTATTTCCTCAAGTTTATAAGAGGAAAGAAGATTATAGCCAATAAAAGCCAATTTCGTCCCTTTAATACTTAAATGATATATATCATTTAAGTGGGAATTTAGAGAACCAACGGGGTGAATTGAATTATTATTAAGAAGGGTGATTGTTTGGTTTAAGCCAGTCTCTCCATAGTTATAGATATGATTATTGGCAAGATTGAGAACGTCAAAACCGGCAGATTTTAATCCTTCGACGGCTTTATAATCCGCGCAAAAAACCATACCGGTATTGGTTATTGGGCAATTATCAAAAAAGGGTGATTCCAAATTACCAAAGGTAAGGTCTGCGGATTTTAAATAATCCACGGTTAATATAAAAGGAGAAATAAAATCATTGTTTTTCTGCATTCTGGCGTTGACAGCCCGGCCGAGCATGATGTCGCCAACAGCGATGATGGTTATTGGCTGATTGGATTTTGGTAACAGTTGAGAGAAAAATGAAGGAGAAGAATTGTCGGTTGTTATATTGTTAGAATTGTCTGGCAGAGCCAGATTCTGCTTTGCAGGACTATATTGCTGAGACGGAGAATTAAGAAACGAAAAAAGACCAAAGAAAAAAACACAGAAAATTAAAAAATAAATGAATTTTTGTTTCATCCTCTTATATTATATAATATGTTTTAATGATCTTTGTTAACTTCAAAACTTACCCTCAAGGAACTGGAGAAGAGGCGCTAAAATTAGCCAAAATCTGCGAAGAAGTCTCTTTAAAAAGTAATGTTGAAATCATTCCGGTGGTGCAATTCGTGGATTTATTCCGCATTAGCCAAGAAGTCAAAATTCCGGTTTGGGTTCAGCATTTGGATTTTTTCCCGCAGGGCCAGCATACGGGATGGGAAAATTTAGAAGCCGTTATCGAAGCCGGAGGAAAGGGAACACTTCTCAATCACGCAGAACACCAGATACCGCCGGGAACGGTGAAACAGGTGATTAAAAGAATTCAGAATTCAGAATTCAGAATTCAGAAATTCATGACGATGGTTTGCTGTCATACTTTAGGTCAAGCGGAAAGACTGGCAAAATTAAAGCCTGATTATCTAGCTTACGAACCACCGGAGCTTATTAGTAACAAAGAAAAATCCGTGGCGACAGAAAAACCGCAAGTCATCAAAAAAATCGTCGGTTTACTGGGAAATCTTCCTTTAATTATAGGTGCTGGTATTCACTGTCCGAAAGACATCGAAATCAGTTTGAGTTTTGGAGCCAAGGGAATTTTGGTTTCTTCGGATATAGTTCTGGCCAAAGATCAAAAATCAGCCTTGGAAGATTTAGTCAGCGGTTATAAATAAGATATGCAGCTTCCGGATTTAAGAAATTTTGATTTAAAAGGAAAAAGGGTTTTGGTGCGGTGCGATTATGATGTGCCCCTTCGCTTCGCTCAGGGCAAGCCACAAATTGATGATGACAGCCGGATTTTGGCATCTTTACCTACAATTCAATATTTATTATCACAAAACGCGAAAATTATTCTGTTGGCCCATTTGGGAAGACCTGAGGGAGAAGTAAAAGAAGAATTCAGTTTAAAGCCGGTAGCCGAGAAACTACACGAATTGTTGCCAAGTACTAATTTTAAATTTGAAATTTTTCCGCCAAAGGCGGATCAATCTTTGGCTGACAATTTTCAAAGCGACGTTGTTCTTTTGGAAAATTTGAGGTTCGATAAAGGCGAAGAAGAGAATCCTTCGACAAGCTCAGGACTAAAGTTTGCGCAAGAGCTCGCCAGTTTAGGAGATTTTTATGTTAACGATGCCTTTGCTGTTTCCCACAGGGAGCATGCTTCGATTGTGGGTTTGCCTAAATTATTACCGCATGCGGCCGGATTTCAATTACAAAAAGAAGTTTCCATGCTTTCCGGTGCTTTTGAAAATCCGAGAAGACCCGTGGTGCTTCTCTTGGGCGGTGCCAAAGAAGATAAATTAAAAATCATCCCCGGATTTCTATCCTGGGTTGACCGGATATTAATTGGCGGTTATTTACCGGTTTTAATTGAAAAACAGCCTGATTTGGTGGTTAAAGACCAAAAAGTGGAAATTGGAACTTTATCCGAGAATCAATTGGATTTGGATTTAGCGACGATTGAGAAATTTTCTCAAGCTTTGGAAAAAGCCGGAACCGTTATTTGGGTCGGTCCTTTAGGGAAAGTTGAAGAATCAGAAGGAGTTAATTCAACCAAAACAATTGCCCAAGTTTTGTCGGGAATTAACGCGTTAAAAATTGGCGGCGGCGGCGATACTGAAGCTGCCTTGACCAAGCTAAATTTACTTGGTAGCATGGATTATATCTCAACCGGCGGTACGGCCATGTTGGAGTTTTTAGCGTATCACCAATTGCCGGGAATTGAGGCTTTACAATGATTAAAATTGCGATTAATGGTTTTGGTAGAACAGGAAGAGCGGCTTTTCGCTCGGCCTTAACGCGCTTAGTTGACGATATTGAAATTGTCGCGGTTAATACTTCCGGATCAATGAAAATTGACGGTTGGGCGCATCTTTTAAAATATGACAGCGTTTATGGCCGTTTTGGCGAAGAAGTTGGCATTAAAAAGGGAGACAAAGATGAAATCGGGAAATTATTAATCAATGGCCGAGAATATCCTTTTTTGGCAGAAAAAGATCCACAAAAAATTCCTTGGGATAAGTACGGTGTTGACGTGGTTGTCGAATCTACCGGTTTATTTATGACCACCAAAGACAGCCAAGCCCATCTTAAAGCCGGGGCCAAAAAAGTGGTGATCAGCGCGCCGGCCAAAGACGATACCCCAACATATGTAATAGGCGCTAACAGCGATAAATATCACGGTGAAAAAATCGTTTCCAACGCTTCCTGTACGACTAATTGCATTGCGCCGGTGATTAAAATTATGAGCGATAATTTCAAAGTCACCCGCGTGGTGATGACAACAGTTCACGCCTATACTTCAGACCAAGAATTAGTTGACGGTTCCCATTCCGACTTAAGAAGGGCAAGGGCTGCGGGTTTAAACATTATTCCGACCACAACCGGTGCAGCCGAAGCTTTGTCAAGAATTCTTCCTAAAATTAACGGCAAATTTGACGGTTTAGCTATTCGAGTTCCCGTAGCTTGCGGGTCTTTGGCTGATTTTACTTTTGTTCTTGACCAAACAGTTAGGGGGGAAAGAATTAATCATGTTCTTGATCAAGCCGCTTCTGGTGATTATCAGGGGATTATCGAGGTGACAAGAGAGCCTTTAGTTTCGACTGATATTATCGGTTCTTGCGCTTCAGCCTTAGTTGATTTATCTTTAACCAAAGTTGTTGGCGGCAATTTGGTCAAAATAATCGCGTGGTATGATAACGAATGGGGTTATTCCTGCCGTTTGGTAGAATTGGCAAAATTTATCGGAAGTTATGATTAGAAACATTGCTGTTTTTGGTTACTCTCAAGTGAGTCCCGGCGAACCTTTATATAAGGATGCTTATGAAGTGTCTAAGGTTCTTGCCGAAGCCGGATACACGATTATTAACGGCGGCGGTCCGGGAGTGATGCGGGCGGCTTCCGAAGGAGCAAAGGATGGCGGCGGTAAATCCATCGGCATTACCTTTTCTCCTTTAGGCATGAGTAATTTTGAAGGGAAAGATACTGACAATCCGGCGAGCGAAACCATTATGGTGCCTAATTACGTGGAGCGAACTTTAAAACTTTTGGAATACGGCGACTGCTATCTTATTTTTAACGGCGGCACTGGGACAGTGTCCGAATTTGGCATGGCTTGGGGTTTGGCGCGGCTTTATTTTGGTCATCACAAACCCTTAATTTTATACGGCAATTTTTGGCACGAAATTTTGGAAACTTTAGCTAAAAACTTGCTTTTAAGGGACGAAGAATTACAGGTTTACCGTATTGTGACTACTCCAAGAGATGCTTTGGTAGTTGTGCGAGAGCTTGAGCAAGGGTAGATTTTTCTCCGTGGCCGGGATAAATAATTAAATCGCCGGACAGCCGGCTAATTTTTTTTAATGATTGTATAATCTTATTTTTATCGGAAAAGGGAAAATCCGTACGGCCAATGCCGTTTTTGAAAAGAGTATCTCCGGTAAAGAGGAGATCTTCGATTTGAAGACAAATACTGCCCGGGGAATGGCCGGGCGTGGAGATAATGGTAAATGGTAAATGATTAATGGTTAATTCTCCTTCGGAAAGAAAAACGTCCGGTTTGGGAAGTTTATCAGGACCGGCATGATGATAAATAGGCAAGTCGTCTTTGTGCAGATAAATTTTGCATTCAGGGTATTCGTTTTTTAAGACGGTGATGGCGCCTAAATGATCTGGATGGGCATGAGTTAAAATGATCGCTAATAATTTTCGTGTGGGAATTATTTCGAAAATCTTTTCCGGATTGCCTCCGGGGTCAATAATGATCGTGTTATTACCTTGGTTTAGACAATAGCAATTAGTGTATAAAAAACCGACCACAATCTTCTCGAGTAGCATATAAAAAATATGATATCATGAATTCATGGACGCCAAAACTTTAGCCGGTTATTTAGATTTAGCCAATCATCATCCTGAAGCCACCCCCCAAGATATTAAAAATCTTTGCCAAAAAGTCAAAGAATATGGTTTTCATACGGCTTTTGTAAACAGTTGTTATGTAGTTCTTGCTAAAACTGAACTAGAGGGAATTGCGAAAGTAGGAACCGTGATTTCTTTTCCTTTAGGACAAGACAGCCGCGACGTTAAGGTGGTGGCAGCGATTGAAGCATCCAAAAACGGAGCCAACGAATTAGATGTTTCAATGAATGTTGGTTTATTTAGAGCCGGAGAAAAAGAAACAGTTCTAGAAGAAATGAAAGCCATAATTGAAGCCGCGAAAGCAATTAACAAGGATATTATTGTCAAATTTATAATTGAAACAGGCTTATTAACAAGCAAGGAAATTAAAGAAGCATCGCTATTGGTTTTAGAGTCAGGTGCTGACTTTGTCAAAACCTGTTCCGGTCTTGGTCCAAGGGGGGCAAGTCTCGAAGACATCCAAATCATTAAATCGGCTATCGGCGACAAAATTAAAATTAAAGCTGCCGGCGGTATTGATACTTTGGAAGAAGCCGAAAGCTTTATCAAGGCCGGTGTTAGCCGGATTGGGACTTCTCACGCGGTGGAAATTGTGACCGGAATTAAAAACGAACACAAAGAAAATGGAGAATAACTTAGACAAAATTACCAAAAACGGCCGGGCCTTATTTTTGGCTTATGATCATGGACTAGAGCATGGGACAGAAGATTTCGACAGCGGTTCAATTGATCCGGCAAAAATTATGGAAATTGCCAATTGGGATTATTTTACCGGCGTGATTTTACAAAAAGGTTTAGCCGAAGAGTATTATGCCAAAGAAAAAACTCGGGTGCCTTTAATCGTAAAATTAAATGGGAAAACCAATTTACTAGAGATTGATGATCCGTATTCTCCGCAAATATGTTCGGTTGAGGAGGCGGTAAAATTGGGGGCTTCGGCTTGCGGTTATACGGTTTATGTTGGCTCGGTTCATGAAGCCAAAATGATCAGTGAATTTGCCAAAATTGAAAAAGAATGCGAAGATGCCGGTTTACCGTTAATCGGTTGGATGTATCCGCGGGGAAAATCAGTTAAAGGAAAAGAACACGACAAAGATATTGTGGCTTATGCGGCGAGAATGGGCTTAGAAATGGGTGCGGAAATGATTAAAATTCCTTACACCGGTGACGTTGAATCTTTTTCTTGGGTGGTTAAAGCGGCCGGGAAAGCCAAAGTCGTGGTTGTCGGCGGCGCGAAAACCAGCGAAGAAGAATTTTTAAAAATGGTTGATGAAGTTTTGGCAGCCGGTGCCATTGGAGTGGCTGTTGGCCGTAATGTTTGGCAAGCCGACAAGCCTTTGGAAATTAGCCAAAAGATTGCTCAGAGAATATTCAGTAATTAAAATTATGTTTGACATTATTTCTATTGGTTCTGCGGTTTTAGACGGACTTTTAAAATCTTCTCATTTTCCGTTAAAGGTTAATGACGTTGGCGGAAAAATTGAAGTTGACGAGATGCTTCTGGTTTCCGGAGGAGGAGGAACCAATACCGCGGCCGGTTTTTCCAGATTAGGTTTAAAAACCGCCTGTGTTGCTAGATTTGGCGATGATCTTTTTGGCAAATATCTTTTAGCGGATTTGGAAAAAGAAACTTTTGACAAAAAATATCTGATTCCAAGAAAAGGGGACAATACTGACTACTCCACTATTTTGGTTAATCTGGATGGCGGTCGGACAATTTTGGTTTACAGAGGGAAAACCCGTATTGAAGAAACTATTTTTCCATGGGAAGCTTTAAGTGAGACAAAGTGGTTATATATTGCTTCAATCGAAGGGAACGTGGATTTATTGACAAAGGTGGTTGATCAGGCGAAAGAGAAAGGTGTTTTAGTTGCCCTAAATCCCGGAAGCAGAGAACTTAAAGATAAAGAAAAATTACAGGCGCTTTTTCCCAAAATCGAGGCCTTAATTTTAAACCGCGAGGAAGCGGAAATGTTCGGGACTCAAGAAATTATTAATTCGGGAACAAAAATTGTAGTGGTAACCAATGGCAAACAAGGAGCCAAGTTATTTTCCAAAGAAAAGAAGTTATTTGCCGAAAGTTTTTCCGGACCGGCTTTAGATGAAACAGGAGCAGGGGACGGATTTTCATCAGGGTTTGTTGGCGGTTTGGTTAAGGAATTTCCTTTAGAGAAAGCACTTAAACTTGGGATGTCAAACGGACATTCTGTTGTCACCAAATTAGGAGGCAAGGCCGGGCTTTTATACGAGAACGAAATAGACCTATGGATGGACAGAAACCTTAAGATTGAACAATTAATGTGAACAAAGAAAATCTTCTTTTTAATCACGAAGAAAACCCGAAAACTAATGACTTTCCCAAAAGTAGTTTTCCGGTTCGATTCAGGCCTCTTCCTTCTGCTAATAAAGGCGGTGAGAAATGGATTGCCATATTGTTTTTTGGCAGCGTTTTATTAAGTGTTTTTTTATGGGTTGGCGGCAACCTTAAAAATAACAGTTTTAATTTTAAGTTTCCCCAAAAGTCCGAAAAAATAATACCAACCTTAACTCCTACTCCGACGCCAAAAACAGATCAAAGTATTGCTGTCAAAAACGAAATTGAAAAATTGACCAAAAATTTAAAAGGCCGGTACGGCATTAGCGTTTATAATTTAACGACTAAGGACGGGTTTGGGATAAAGGAAAATGAAGTTTTTACGGCCGCTTCGATTAATAAATTGCCGGTGATATTAACTTTATATATGGAGGCTGAAGCCGGAAAAATTGATTTAGACAGTAAATATTTTTTAGAAGCTATTGATAAACGAGTCGGGGCGGGAAGCATGCAATATCAAAAAATCGGGGCCACTTATACGTATAGGCAAATGGCGGAGTTGATGGGGAAACAATCAGACAATACGGTCTTTGCCGCCCTGCGAAGAATTTTAACTGATCAAAAAATCCAGCAAGTCATCAATTCTTTGGATATGGTCAAAACCTCGCTTGAAAAGAGTGAAACCAGTCCGGCCGACATCAGTTTGTTTTTCCGCAAGTTATATTCGGGCTCAATATTAAAACGGGAGAACCGTGATGAAATTCTTTCTTTTTTAACCAAAACTAATTATGAAACCAGGATTCCAGCCGGAGTACCGCAAGAGATAAAGGTTGCTCATAAAATCGGCAGCGATATTGGCGTCGTAGGGGACGCCGGTATTATTTTTGCTCCTAAGCCATATATTTTAGTTATTCTTTCCAGCGAAGTTCTTGAAAGTGAAGCTAATCTTGTTTTACCAAAAATTTCCAAAAGTGTTTGGGATTTTGAAAATAAATAGGTTATTGGCCGTTATTGTCGCAGATATTATTAGGCTGGGTTTTAGCAATAAACCATTCAAACATTTTAGAAGGACAATCAGCGCAAGGGTTAACTCCGGTTGTAGTGCAAATTTCTCTTCGGACTAAACCATTTGGAACTGGCCATTTTTCGTCTTTTTGATTTTTTAATAAATAAACCATAAGATTGTGCCAAATCGGAGTAGCTCCTGATACGCCGGAAGTAACTTGGGACATAGGACTTGAATCGTTATTGCCAACCCAAGCTAAAGCTACGTACGAAGGGGTATAGCCGATAGCCCAATTATCTTTTAAGTTATTGGTGGTGCCGGTTTTTGCGGCCACAGTTTTTCCGGGGATGACCAATAAGGAATGGCTGCCAAAAATAGGTGTCCTCGCCGAATTATCGGAAAGGATATCGTTTAGAATAAAGGCAATTTCCGGAGCCAAAACTTTTTCATAAGTTGTGGCTTTTAAAGATTGCAAGATCTTACCCTTACTGTCTTTAATTTCTAAAATAGGATTAAGTTGGACCTTGTTGCCTAAGGTTGCCAGAGTTCCGTAAGCAACAGCCATATCAACCATTTTAACCTCGCCGCCGCCCAAGGTTAAAGATAAGCCGAAACGGGAAGTATCATCCCAAGTCGTAATGCCTAATTTTTTGCCTTGATCAATCATTCTGGAGACGCCAATGGCGGAAAGAACTTTAACGGCCGGTACGTTTAGAGACGATCCTAAAGCTGTTCTTAGACTGACATTGCCCCGGAAACGGCCGTCATAATTTTTGGGAGAATATGGAGGTTGACCGGGAACATAATAGGTAATGGGAGTATCGGGAATAATGCTTGAGGCGGTAAAACCCATAGATAAAGCCACGCTGTAGTTAACAGGTTTTATGGAGGAACCCGGCTGACGTAAGGCTGTCGTGACATTATAATTTCCTTGATTATTAATATCAAAATAATCCTTTGAACCGACCATGGCTAAGATTTCGCCGGTAGCCGGTTTCGTAATTAGGGCAGCGCCATTTTGGACATGAAGATATTGAATTTTAGAGACCTCCGTCTTAACAACTTTCTCCGCTTCTTCTTGGGTAGAAAGATCAAGGCTAGTCGTTACTTCTAAGCCTCCTTCTTCAACCATGTTTTCACCATAAGCTTGGACTAATTGTTCTTTTACATACATGACAAAATGAGGGGCTTTTATCATTTTTTGCTGAGGAATAATCTTTAATGATTCTTCTTTTGCTGATTGCGCCTGCTCTTGGGAAATATAACCTTCCTGCATCATGCGTTCAAGAACAAATTCCTGTCTTTCTTTAGCTAATTCCGGACGAGCACCGTAAGGAGAATAGGTTGTTGGCGAGGCGGGTAATCCGGCCAACAAAGCGCTTTGGGCAAGATCCAGATCCTGAACACTTTTGCCAAAATAAGTTTGAGCTGCTTCCTCGACCCCATAATTGGCGCCGCCGAAGTTAACTTCATTTAAATACATTTGCAGAATTTGATTTTTGGTAAATTTTTTTTCTACAAGGATAGAAAGAATAATTTCCTGAATTTTTCTTTTTAAAGTTTTTTCAGGGTTGAGAAGAGTATTTTTAACCAGTTGCTGAGTAATAGTTGAACCACCTTGGATTTTGTTTGAAGCCATAATTTTATTAAAGGCTCTGAAAATACCGCGGACGGAAAAACCAGGATGGGTGTAGAATTCAGCATCTTCGACGGCAATGACGGCTTGCTGTAGGGTCAAGGGGATGTTTTCAAGCGTTACTAGGGTACGGTTTTGACTGCGGTAAATCTTATATAGCAGCTGGCCGTTGCGGTCGAAAATTTTCGTCGTTAAAGGCTGACTACGCGTTATCAAGGTATCTGGTTTGGGTAAATTAGCAAAAGTTAAATAACCGGTTGCAAAAATAGCACTAATTATAATAAAGATTAGAAGTCCAACCACAAAAAGACGCGGAAGTCTTATAGCCGGAACGGTTATGCGGGGCAACGAGGGAAGCTTAATTTTTGGCCATTGAAAAACAAATTTGGGAATTCTTAAAGAAGAAATAAGGGTTATTGTTTTATCTTTTAAGAAGTAAAGAAAAAAGCCTGTTTTGGAGCTAACAAAAATAAATAAATAAAAAAAACCCAAAAAAAGATACAAAATCGGTTTCCCGAGATTTTCCAGAAAACGGCCGATTAATGACAGAGCTGTCCATGGCTTCATTTATGGGGCGGATTATACTCCAGATAGTCAAAAAGTTAAAGCGGAAGCTCTTCCGAAGGAGTTGGCGTTGGTAAAATAAAATTTTCAGGTTTGATTATGGCTGCTGTGGATTTTTGGTCAGGCGGAAGGGGTGTACAGTCAAGGCAAAAGATAGTTTGCAAAGGATCAATTAAGACATTGTGATCTTGGAGTTCAACCCAATCAGGCGGTTGGTTCGTATTTATTTCTCCAGGTTGTATTGGTTGACCGTTGGTTTTATTGACAAGAATGCTTTTACGCAAAGATTCGGTTTGCGTTGGGACAGTGCCTTCAAGAAAATATTCAAACCTGGTTGAGCAAGGATTAGCAGGATCTGGTAAAAGACCCGAGACGTTGCAGATTGAAGCACCGACAATCCCCGGTGGTTGAATTGGCCATTTAGGGGATGCGGGAGGAGGGTTTTTTTGTGCTAGAATTTCTTCAAGACTTTTTCCTGATTTTTGACTATAAATTTCTGCGTCAATTTGCCCCAAGGCAAAGCGGATAGTTTTATTCCAAATCGGTGAGGCTCCGGCCGAACCGGACGAAACTGCCAGCATGGGTTTATTTTCATTATTACCAGCCCAAACAGCCACGAGAATATCAGGGTTATAGCCTATGGTCCAGTTATCCCGTTTGTCATTGGAAGTTCCGGTTTTGACCGAGATTTCAGGATGTCCGCCGATGACTAAATACGAAGAAGTTCCAAAAACACCGGATCTTGCATTGTTATCTAAAAGAATATGGGAAATTAGATAAGTGATTTGTTCGGGTAAAACTTTTTCACCGGTTGGAATTTCGGTTTTGTCCATATTTTTCCCCGCATAGTCCATGACCTCAAGAATGGAAACAAGAGGTTGTTTAATACCGGCGTTGGCAAAAACCCCAAAAGCGACAGCCATGTCAGTCATTTTGATCTCGCCTCCGCCAAGAGTAAGAGACAAACCGTACTCTTTTGGGTCGCTAATAGTGGAAAGACCCATTCTTTGACAGAGATCCACGAATTGTTCAAGACCGTTTAGAGTAAGCATTTTCACCGCAGGAATATTTAAAGAATTGCCCAAAGTAAAACGAAGCTGCACCGGCCCGCGAAAAGTATTGTCATAATTTGAAGGACAGTAAAGGGATTGTCCGGCGACTTTAAAACAAGTGGGAAGATCGTTAAAGACCGTAGCCGGTGTTACCGTTTCGTTTAAGAGTCCAAGAGCGTAATTCAAGGGCTTAATGGAAGAACCCGGCTGGCGCAGGGCTGTCGTGACATTATAATTACCTTGAATATCCGCGGCAAAATAATCTTTTGAACCGACCATAGCCAAAATTTCTCCGGTTTGCGGTTTGGTAACCAAGACTCCGGCATTTAACCCCTTGGCTGATTTAAGCCGGTTGACTTCATCGGAGGTAATTTTTTGAGCAGCGTTTTGAAGATCCAAATCAAGAGTGGTTTTAACTCTTAAACCTCCTTGTTCAACAGCTCTTTGACCGTATTTTTCCGTTAGTTGATCTTTAACATACATGACAAAATGGGGAGCATTAATTTCACTTGCTTGGGGAGCAAAATTAAGTACAGCGTTTTTAGCGTTATCAGCTTCTTCTTGGGTAATATGTTTATCTTCAACCATACGATTAAGAACGAGGGTTTGTCTTTCCTTAGCCAATTCCGGATTAGCCCCAAAAGGGGAATAGCGAGTTGGTGAAGAAAGCAACCCTGCCAAAAGAGCGCTTTCTTCCAAATTTAAGTCTTTAGCGTGTTTGCCAAAATAAAGACTGGCTGCGGATTCAATACCCCAAGCCGTTCCTCCGTAAGGAATTTGATTTAAATACATTTCTAAAATTTTGTCTTTAGGATACAGGACCTCTACGGCTAAAGTTAAAACGAACTCGCGGATTTTTCTTCTGACCGTTCTCTCCGGGGTTAAAAGAGCTGTTTTAACCAATTGCTGGCTAATGGTTGATCCTCCTTGAAGTTTTTGTTTGAATAAAATATTAAAACTGGCCCGGATCATTCCCGAGATGGAAATACCGTGATGATTATAAAAATCTTTATCTTCGGCAGAAATTGTGGTCCATTTGACATAATCCGGAAGATCGCTAATCACAATTGGCGTTCGGTTTTGGTCTGCATAGATTTCGTAAAGCAATTTACCATTACGATCAAAAATTTGAGTGGAAACAGCATATGGCCATGTAGTTAAACGTAATGGAGAAGGTAATTCCCAAAAAACAAAAACCAAGAGGCCGATAAAAGCCAGTAAAAACGCAAGCAAGAATTTTTTCTTGTGATAATTAAATCCTTTTTGAAGTTTGGTAATAATTAATTTTTTCTTCTTTTTCATAATGAATTATCTTTATTATATCAAAGAGGGTGTGATATAATCTTTTTTAATGGCACAAAGTGAACAGGGAACAGGACTTCTTTTCTTAATTTTAATTGGCGTAATTACTTTTGCCGGCGGTTTTTTAGCATTAGCCGTTATAGTAACAATAATTTCCGCTTTAGGTTTTTTAACGATTTTGTAATAAGGTGTATAATAGAAAAAAAGAAATGAAATTGGTCAATTTTGGTTTTACTCTTCTGACTCTTGCTTTCGCTTTTGTAATTCTCTCCGCTTCCCTTTGGCAAGTTAGCGCTAAAACCGCCAATTTAAACTTTAAGGTTACTCCTATTGCCGTTGACGGCAAACCCTTACCTACGTCAACCATTACGCCCGTTCCCAAAATAGAATACCCCCTGGCTTACCCGGGTATTTTACCAGACAGTGTTTTGTATCCAATTAAGATGATCAGAGACCGCTTGTTGTTATTCTTGACCGCAGATCCTCTCAAAAAAACCGAAATTATGCTTTTGTTTGCCGATAAAAGATTAGGAGCGGCAAAAGCCTTAATTGATGGAGGAAAAACGGAATTAGGAGTGACCACTGCCAGTAAAGGAGAGAAATATTTACTTCAGGCTGTTAATCAAGCCATACAAGCCAAAAAAGAAGGGAAAGACACCCAAGGCCTAAAGGAAAAGTTAGGCAATGCTTGTTTAAAGCATAATGAAGTTATTGCCGAGCTTATTTCCAAAACTATTGATAATAACCGCCAAAGCCTAGAAGAGATGTTAAAGTATTCCGAGCAAGCGTACGGTTTGGTTCAGTCAAACCTGTAAGAGTAAAAAATTACTCATTTAATAAATTAACATAAAGTTTTCTTCTTGGGTAAACCGCTTCGAACAAGAGGTAAACTGATCTATTTTGATATCTTAGTTGATAGTTGACATACTACTGGTAGGGCTTCTATATTTACTTCTGCACTAGCGATAGTGATTTTAAAGGGAGGCAAAATGCATTGTCCGTATTGTAATCACGAAGAGACAGCGGTTTTGGAGTCGCGAATTTCCGATGACGGAACCTCTTTTCGGCGGCGCCGCGAATGTTTAAAATGCAAAAAACGGTTTACTACTTACGAAAGAGTAGAAAGAACGTTACTGGTGATCAAAAAGGATGGTCGTCGGGAAAGTTATGATCGGGAAAAAATCAAAAAAGGGGTTCTGTTAGCCTGTCATAAAAGACCGGTATCGGCAGAAAATATTGATTCGATTGTTGATGAGGTGGAACAAGAGTTACTGAAAAAAAATAGCGCGGAAATACCATCAAAAATGATCGGGAACGAGGTTTTGAAAAAGTTAAAAAAAGCAGACAAGGTTGCTTGGTTAAGATTTGCCAGCGTTTACTTGGAATTTGAAGATTTAGCTGATTTTGAAAAAGCGATTGAAAAAAATTCTTAAATAACAATGAACAAAAAAATAAAAAAAGGACAAAACAGTAACGGCAATCACAATTTGACCGTTAATCAACTAGATACGGTGAAACTAGTTGATGATTATATTGATTTGGCTGATTGGCGGGTATCGGAAAACGCCAATACGGGCTATTCCTTTGGCGGTTTAATGCTGCACGTGTCGGGAACCGTCAACGCCCGTTACACCTTAAGTAAAATTTACCCCACAAAAATTGCCCAGGCTCATATTAACGGCGATTTACACATTCACGATCTTTCCATGGGTTTTAACGGCTACTGTTCGGGTTGGTCAATCCGGCAATTGCTGCTTGAGGGTTTTAACGGTGTTCCGGGAAAAACCTATTCGAAACCGCCTAAGCACCTTTCAACCGCGATCGGACAGCTGGTTAATATGCTTGGAACCCTGCAAAACGAATGGGCGGGAGCGCAGGCGGTTTCTTCCTTTGATACTTATCTTGCCCCTTTTGTTTACTATGACAAGCTTTCCTATACCGAAGTTAAACAAGCCATTCAGCAATTTGTTTTTTATTTAAATACGCCTTCGCGCTGGGGGACGCAGACGCCGTTTACCAATATCACTCTTGATTGGATTGTGCCCGAGGATTTGGCTAAACAGCCGGTTATCGTGGGTGGAAAATTACAGAAAAAAACTTACGCTAGCTTTAAAAAGGAAATGGGAATAATCAACAAAGCTTTTATTGAAGTGATGATGGAAGGGGATGGTGCCGGCCAGCCATTTACTTTTCCGATTCCGACTTACAATATAACCAAAGACTTTGATTGGAATTCAAAAAACGCCAAGCTTTTGTTTGAATTAACAGCCAAATACGGGACTCCCTATTTTCAAAATTTTATTAATTCCGATCTTAGCCCTTCAGACACACGGTCAATGTGTTGCCGATTGCGTTTAGAATTAAAACAATTGCAGAAAAAAACCGGCGGTTTATTCGGCTTTGGCGAGTCAACCGGATCGGTTGGCGTCGTGACGATTAATCTTCCCCGGATTGGTTATTTAGCCAAAACGAAAAAAGATTTTTTTAAACGGTTGGGAGAGATGATGGATCTATCCTTTCAATCTTTGGATATTAAAAGGAGAGTGGTACAGGAAAATATTGACCGCGGCTTGCTGCCTTACACTAAACGTTATTTAGGCAGTTTGAAGCATCATTTTTCAACCATTGGCTTGGTTGGCGGCAACGAAGCCTGCTTAAATTTTTTAGGCAAAGACATTGCCACAGTTGAAGGCAAAGAATTTATGCTGGAAGTTTTGAATTTTATGCGGGGGAAAATGGAAGATTATCAGGAAAAATCAGGAGAAATATGTAATCTTGAGGCGACGCCGGCGGAGGGAACTTCTTACCGTTTTGCCAAAATTGACCAAAAAGCATACGGCGAAAAAATTATTACGGCCGGAACGAAAGAGGCTCCCTATTACACGAATTCAACGCAATTGCCGGTTGGCTTTACCGATGATCTTTTTACGGCCCTGGAGCATCAAGACAGCCTGCAAACACTTTATACCGGCGGTACGGTTCTTCATGGATTTTTAGGCGAAAAAGTCTCAAGCGGCGAGTCTTGCGCGGTATTAGTCAAAAAAATCGCCGAGAATTTTCATTTACCCTATTACACGATTACCCCGACTTTTTCCATTTGTACAAAACACGGCTATTTAAAAGACGAGACGAAAAAATGTCCCAAGTGCGGCGAAAAAACCTTGATTTATTCCCGGGTTGTTGGGTATTTTCGTCCGGTATCCAGTTGGAATAAAGGTAAGCAGCAGGAATTCGCCGAAAGGCTGGAATATAACGAAAAAACAAGCTTAAAACATCAACTTTAATGCAAATCCGCGGCTTCCTAAAAACTTCAGCGATTGAATGGTCAGGAAAAATCTCGGCTGTAATTTTTACCAGCGGCTGTAATTTCCGCTGTTCTTTTTGCCACAACCCGGACTTGGTGGATCCAAAGAAAATAGACCGATTCCCGCTGATTTCAGAAAAGGAGATTTTCACCGAGCTTGTTAAAAGAAAAAAATGGCTTGACGCGTTTGTTGTTACAGGCGGGGAGCCAACGCTTCAGCCGGACTTGGAAAATTTTTTAAAGAAAGTAAAACAAATGGGGTTTTTAACCATGCTTGAAACGAACGGATCAAACCCCGGTGCCATTGTTAGATTGCTAGATTGTTATATTGTTGATTACTTGGCCATTGATATAAAAGGGCCCTTGGATGAGAGATACCAAGAAATTATCAAATTACCGAGTTTTCAAATTGCGAATTTGCGAAAAACCTTAGATTTAGTTGTTAATTCCCGTATTCCTTTCGAACTGAGAACAACCGTGGTGCCGGGGATTCATGATGAGAAGGTCTTAATTGAAATGGCTAAACAAATAAAACAACAAACAACCTACAACAAACAACATAGTAGACCGGTTTGGTTTCTTCAAACTTTCCGGCCAAAAAATTGCCTTGACCCAAAATTTAATAAAATAAAACCTTTTACTCAAGAAGAAATGAAAAAAATGCTGCAAATTGCCAAAAAAATTCTTCCCAACACGCAAATGCGCTAACCCCGGAAGTGATAGATGGCTACCTTAATATATCAAGAAAAGGTAGCTATGTATCAAGTTCAAAAGAGATGAAAATACGACATTTTGTTTTTGAACTTGCTATAATAATTTTATATGCCAAACCTGCCTGAAAGACAAGAGGAATTGAGAAGTATTGTGGTAGAAGTCGGGAAAATGTATCCCAAAAAGGAAGAAGAAGGTTTAATCGAAAGAGTAGAAGACAATCCCGAATTAGAAAAACCAGTTACCTACCGCGGACAAGTTTTAATTACCTCGCCTTCGGCCGAAAGACCAAAAATTACTTTACCGGTAAGCAAGGCAACCTTTTTACATCCCGCGAATTGGAAAAAAGGCGCGAGTTGGGCCATTTCATGGTTATTAATCTTAGTTAAAAGAATTATGCAAAAAAATCCCAACAATACGGTTTTTAATAATTAAAGAAAATGATTACGGAACCAGAACTATATTCACTTATCGGGCGGTTTTTTCTTTACCTTCTGATCATTTTTGTGATCGTAATTGTTTTGGCTGTTTTAATATATGCCTTAATTACCTGGTACCGCTACAAAGACCGCGAAAAAAAGTCTTTGAATTATGTTCTGTTGCGGATTGCCGTACCTTATGACAACGAAATCAAAATTGACGCGGCCGAACAAATGTTTTCTTCTTTCAATTCTCTAAAAAAAGGCGGTTGGTTTTCCTTTTTAAAGCCTCAGGAACATGTTTCTTTGGAGATCGTCGCTCTGCCTGAAAACATTCATTTTTATGTTTCGGTCCCTAAAAAACTTCAGGATATGGTGGAAAAGCAAATTAACGGCGCTTATCCTGATGCGGAAGTTAAAGAAGTTCAGGAATATAATATTTTTTCCGAAACCGGTCAAGTGGCTTTTGCCGCTTTAAAAATGCGCAGCGCCCCATATTATCCTTTAAAAGTCTATAAAGATTTGCCGACTGATCCTTTATCTTCGATTACCAGTGCTTTAGCCAAAATGCAGGCAGGAGAAGGAGCCGCTGTCCAAATTTTAGTTTCACCGACGACCAGCAAGTGGAGTTCTTTTGGCCGGAAATTTATTTCTAAAACCAAAAAATCAGAATCAGATCCGGAAAAAGCAAAATATTCGATTGACGCCAAAACCTTAGAAGCCATTGAAAATAAATGTTCTAAGCCCGGGTTTGAGGTTGAAGTGAGAATTGTGGTTTGTTCAACCACTCTTGAATCAGCCAACGCCCATTTATCTAATATCAAAAACGCCTTTGAGCAGTATTCTTCCAGTTTAAATGGGTTTAAAAGGAAAAAGATATATTTTAAAACCGCTTTTATGCATGATTTTATTTACCGCTACCAGCCCATGTTCAGGATGGGGAGTCCGACCGTTTTAAACGCCGAAGAACTGGCCACCATTTTCCACTTGCCCAATAAAACCGTGGAGACACCCCATATTTACTGGCTTTACTCTAAAAGAGCGCCGGCACCGGAAAAAACCGCCACCAGCGGCATGTATTTGGGCAAATCAAATTACCGCGGTATTGACCGGCCGGTTTATATTACCGACGAAGATCGCCGAAGACACATTTATATTATTGGCCGGACCGGTACCGGAAAGTCTGAATTATTAAAAGAGATGATTTTGCAGGACATTAAATCCGGCAAAGGACTTTGTTTTATTGATCCCCACGACACGATTGATTTAATTTTGCCCTTGATTCCTCCGGAAAGAGTGGAGGATATTATTTATTTTGATCCTTGCGACTACGATCGGCCTATGGGTTTTAACTTATTGGAGGCTTCAAACGAACAAGAACAGCATTTAATTGCCAACGCGGTGATCGGCTTAATGTATAAACTGTTTGATCCTTATAAAACCGGTATTGTGGGTCCGAGATTTGAACATGGTATTAGAAATGCCATGTTGACGGTTATGGCCGAGCCCGGAAGTACTTTTGTAGAAGTGCAAAGAGTCTTAACCGATCCTTCTTTTATGCAGGAGTTACTTCCTAAAGTGAAAGATCCGATGGTAAGACGTTATTGGACTGATCAAATTGCCCAGACCGCGGATTTTCATAAAAGTGAGGTTCTGGACTATACGGTTTCCAAATTCGGCCGTTTTGTCGGTAATAAAGTTATCAGAAATATCATTGGCCAATCAAAATCAGCCTTTAATTTCCGGGAAGTCATGGATAAAGGGAAGATTCTCTTTATCAATTTAGCTAAAGGGAAATTGGGTGAAGAAAATTCCTCGTTTTTAGGCTTAGTGTTAATCCCTAAAATTTTAGCGGCAGCTATGAGCCGGACGGATGTGCCGGAAGAACAGCGACGTGATTTTTATCTTTATGTTGATGAATTCCAGAATTTTGCGACGCCTGATTTTTCAACCATGCTATCGGAAGCCAGAAAATACCGTTTAAGCATTTGCGTAGCCAATCAATTTATCGGTCAAATTGAGGACGATATTAAAAACGCCATTTTCGGCAATGTCGGGACAAAAATTTGTTTTAGAGTCGGCGTTCAGGATGCTCAATATTTGCAGCATGAATTTCAGCCGACTTTTACGGAAACGGACCTTATTAATATTGATAAATTTAACGCTTACATTAAAACCATGGTTCACAACGAACCTCTTCCGGCTTTCTCCGTTGACATGTCTAAAGATTTAGAAGCAGAAAAGGCAAAAGAAAATCCAAGACTGGCGGATATTATCAAAGAAATGTCGAGATTAAGATACGGAAAAGATAGGGAAGAGGTAGAAACGGAGATCATTAGAAGGGCAAAACTTTAAATTGCTTCATAAATTTGCTAAAATCAGCTTCAGGGATTATATTGTTCTTTTGTTTATGGTTGAGGGCTTGTAGCTCAGCGGTAGAGCGGTTGTCTTATAGCGAAAATGGATCCGTAGCTCAGTGGTGAGAGCATCTGTCTTATAAACAGAAGGCCGATGGTTCGATCCCATCCGGATCCACAAATCCATTTTCGATATATCGCGGACGCTATAAGCGAAGCTTACAAACTTTGTTTATAAACAACAAGTGCTTGGATCGTCCCCAAGCAAGCCCACTGTAAGATAATGAGCAAGATTATTCTTGCGAATATAAGATAAAGGTTTGATGGTTCCGCCTTGGCTTGATGGCCAAGTGAGACAGGTCGAATCCATCTTGGCCCACCATTTTTTTACTAATTGGGTGGTAATTTGACTTATAGTAATTTCTTTGTTAGTATTGTGTTAATGAACATGTGCATGTCGCCTGAATCAGGGAGTTCTAAAGAATGGAAACGTTTTACTCCTCAGGCGTTTATTGCCCAAGGAGAAGTAAAGCATCTTGAACCGCAAGAAACTAGCCGGATGCAGGCACATTCTGCGTTTATTCTTCGTTATCGGAAGCTTGACGTTTTGAGAAATAAATTAGATTATTATTTAACCGCTAATGGCGAGGTTTATTTTCAACAATTATCTGCCTCTGGAAAAAGAAACCTTCCTCCAATTCCGTCTCCATTAAGTAAAGTTGGCATGGGGGGAGTAATAAGTTTAAAACCAAATTATGAAACTCTTCTTCTTGAAGAAAGCGAGTTGTTCTCAAGATTAGTTCCTGTACTTACGTTTACTCCGTTGCTTAAATAAGGAAGATTCTTTATCTGGATAGAGAATTTAAGTTCTTCGTTTAAAGCTCGTCCAGTTTCACTTTTGATTCACCAAGTGTTTCTTTGACAAATTGAAGGTATTTTTCCGTGGTGGAAAGGCGTTTGTGGCCGGCGAGTTTTGATAAATTAGGCTATTTAACACGATATTGTATGTTTTCCTTATTGACAAGTAGCGTTATGTAGTATATGATAGCATCATATGGATGATATTCTTATTCGATTAACAGCTAAAAAACAACAACTGGATGCTTATAAGCCGTTTCCAGTAGAACTCATAAAGAATTTAGAAGAATGGTTCCGGATAGAATTAACCTATACTTCTAATGCGATAGAGGGGAATACTCTAACGAGACAGGAAACAGCTTTGGTTGTAGATGAAGGAATTACCGTACAAGGTAAAAGTTTAGAAGAACATTTAGAGGCAATCAATCTCGCTAAAGCCTTTGATTTTATCAAAACGCTCACTACTAAAACTAAAAAAGACATAACGAACGGTCTTGTTTTAGGTATTCATCGAATTATCCTTGATAAAATTGATGATGTAAATTCAGGAAGATTCAGAACGGTAGCCGTAAGGCTTAAGGGTTCAGAAACAATTTTACCAAATGCGGTAAAAGTCCCTGAGCTGATGAATGAGTTCATTGATTGGTTACAAAATAATAATCTCGATCATCCTATCAAGATGGCCGTTGACGCTCATTTTAAGTTCGTTAGCATCCATCCATTCGTTGACGGAAACGGCAGAACTGCCCGTCTATTAATGAATTTAATACTTATGCAAGGTGGGTATCCGCCTGTAATAGTTCGCAAAGAAGATCGAGAAGAATATATTAAATCATTAGAAAAAGGACAAACAAAAAAGGATTTAGATGGTTATTATAAATTTATGTTTGACTCTCTTGATCGCTCTTTAGACATTTATCTTGAGGCTGTTGTACCGGAAAAAGTTAGTGTTCTAGAACCAAACTTGAATCAACGTTTTTATACTACTGATGACGTTGCAAAAATGTTGAAAATAGACCCTGAAAGCGTCAGACGTTATGTTAGGAGCGGTAAGTTAAGGGCAATGAAGTTAGGTGGTAGGTTTATTCGTATAGAAAAAATAGATCTTGATCGGTTCATTGAAGAGTTGAAAACAAAGAAAATTTAAAGTTCGTCCAACTTCACTTTTGATTCGCCTAAAGTTTCCTTAACAAACTGCAAATATTTTTCCGTGGTGGAAAGGCGTTTGTGGCCGGCGAGTTTTGATAAAAGGACGACAGAAGTGCCGGCGCATAAATGATGAGCCAGCCAAGTGTTTCTTAAATCATTAACTTTGGCGTTTTCAATATCAGCTTCTTTAAAATAGCGGTCAATGACGGTTCTAATGTTTCTGACGAGAAGTGGTTTTCCGGTTTTAGTTACAAAAATCGCCTTGCTTTTGGTTTGGGGTCTTAACTTTAAATAACTGTCCAAAGCGCTTTTGGCCGCTTTATTTAAAGGAATGGTTCTTTCCGGTTGTGATTCAAAAGAACGGATGGTAATTTCAAGGCCCTTAATGTCATCTTCTTCCAATCGGGCCAATTCGCCAATTCTGATTCCGGTCTGCAGTAAAAGTTCCACAATCGCAGCCATGCGGATATCTTCACGGCAAGAATCCCGTAGAGCGCGGTATTCAATCCTGGAAAGAATGCGAGGCGCTTTGGAGTCATATTTGGGATGACTAACGCTAAGACTGGGATCTTCTTCAACAAGATTTTCGTTTTTTAAAAACTTAAAAAAGGTTTTAATGGAATTTAATTTACGGGAAACGGATTTAAGCGTGTATTTATTGTCAGTTAATTCTTTTTTAAAAGCTTCAAGAAGGGTACTCGTAACCGTGCCTGCTTGAGTGATTTTTTCTTTTTCCAAGAACGTCATCATCTGCTCGATGTCTTTGCCATATGCTAAGATGGTAGAGGTTGAGCGTTTTTGTTTCTTTAAATAATCAATAAATTGTTCTCTAGCAAGAGGTAGGGCTAAAAGTTCACTCATATTTTTCGGGGCAAGACTTTCTCTGAAGCGATATAATATCACTAGGTAGGCTTAAAGTCAAGATGAAACGCAAGCTATTTACCGGTTTAATCATTCTTTTGGGTCTATATCTTATAGTCTCGTTTTCGCGGGACATTTTTGGTCTTTTAAATAAAACCAAGGAAACCGGAAAAGAACAGGAAAAGCTCGATGGTCTTAAGGCCGATAATGTTAACTTAAAACAGCAGCTGGAGTACGTACAAAGCAATGAATTTATTGAAAAAGAAGCCCGCGACAAATTGGGAATGGCTAAGGAGGGGGAAGCGGTTGTTCTAATGCCGGAAAATGTTTCTAAATCTTCTGAAAACCAAATACAAGGAGAAGTGCCTAATTGGAAAAAATGGTGGCAGCTTTTCTTTTGAATATAGTGGCTACGACAGGACTCGAACCTGTAAACCTTCTCCTTATGAAGAAGCTGCTCTACCATTGAGCTACGTAGCCAATGAACGAATTTTAACAAATTTTTGCCTCGAAGTAAAACAAAACTCGTTTACCTCGTTTTTATAAAAATAATGATAAAATATATTTATGTCGTCGTATAAACTTTTATCGATAGACGAAAGTGGTAAAGCTGCTTATACGCATCCTTCTAAAATTTTTATCCTTTCTGGTGTGGTTATATCCGAAAAGTTGAAATCTAAGGTTGATATCAAAATGCGTAAGATTAAAAAGAAGTATTTTGGTGACGAAGAAATTGTTTTTCATGGACGGGATTTGGCGAGGCATGGTGGCAATTTTACGGCTTTAAAAAATATCCAAACAGAAATTTCCTTCTGGACAGAATTTGTAAATATTGTTAATCATCCAGATATTTCTCTTTATTTTGTGGTAACAAATAAAGAAAAAGCCGAAAAAGCAGGATGGCAACCTCACACAATTCTTCGCAGATCTTATTTAAGAATACTTTCAGAGTTTGCTCGCAATATCAAAAAAGAAGGATTTTGCGGCAAAATTGTTAATGAATCAGACGCAGAGGAAGATGCTTTATTAATTTACGCACATAATCGTTTGCAATCTCAAGGAACGGGGGATGGTTCGGTAAGCGCGATTGAGTATAAAAAAATGATTACTTGTTTAAGCTTGGTTAACAAATCGAACTTGGATATTGATGTTCAAATAGCAGATGCGGTGGCTTTTGTAGGGCGTTTAAAGTACGGAATAGATATTCTCAAACAAAAAAAGGTCTTAAGCCGAGCGGACAAAATTAAATATCGGTTAATCGGCAGAAAAACAGATGGAATGGAAAAATCAGGACTTTTTGAAGTGCTTATCTAGTAAAAAAGCCGGCCATGGCTTTCGCTCACACACCGACTTCTTTAATTAATATCATATCACAAACGTTTCGTTAGTCAAGATAACTAAACAAATAGTCGCAAAAATCTGTTTTTTTGGTTGCGGGGCCAGCATCGCAGCTGGACTGGGAGATTATGAGCCTCCCGTGCGACTCTACACTACCCCGCATGAAGCAAAGCGAATTATAACATTGCTTGCCCGTAAGTTCAACCTATGTTAAAATCAGGTCATGGAAAATAAAAAAAGAGTTTTTTCGGGTTCAAGGCCAACCGGCAAGCTTCATCTTGGCAATTATTTAGGAGCTGTTAAGGGTTATCTTGAACTTCAAGAGAATGATCAGTACGACTGTATTTATTCAGTTGTCGATTTGCATGGGATAACGACTCCATATGATCCTCAAAAATATCAGGAACAAATAAAAGAAGTTGTTTTAGATTATTTAGGATGCGGATTAGATCCCCAAAAAGCACATTTAATGATTCAGTCTCAAGTTTCCGAGCACCTCGAATTGGCTTATCTTTTAAGCACGATTTATCCTGTTTCCAGACTGGAACAACTGCCGACTTATAAGGAAAAGCAAGAGGAAAACCCGACCTACGTTAATATGGGGCTTTTGTATTATCCGATATTAATGGCTGCGGATATTTTAATTTACAAAGCCGAAGTCGTACCTGTAGGGAAAGATCAACTTCCTCATTTGGAGGTGACAAGGGAAATTGCCCGTAAATTCAACTCGATGTTTGAGGAAATCTTTCCTGAACCTCAACCCTTTATAACTAAAGGAACTTACGTGCCGAGCTTAAAAGGAACAGGGAAAATGAGCAAAAGCGTTGAAGGAAGCTATATTGGTTTAACTGATAATCTTGAAACAATCCGCGAAAAATTGGCCGGCGCGCCGACAGACAACGGTCAGGGAAGCGAATTGCCTAAAGAAGGCGGAGTGGCGAATCTGTTGACTTTGGTAGGGTTGTTTGAGGGTGAAGAGCGAAGGGTGAAGTTGGGAAAAGAATATTTAACGACAGGTCTTAAATATCAAGAACTAAAAGAAGAATTGGCTCAGGCGATTTATAAAGAGTTAGTCCCGATTCAAAAAAGAAGAGAGGAATACCAAAATAATCCGCAGTTGGTTGCCAAAATTTTGGAAGAAGGCCGGATTTACAGTCAAGAAATTGCTTCAAAAACCCTAAATGAAGCTAAAGCCGCAATGGGATTGGTTTAAACTTCCTCGATTTGGTATAATTTAAAAGTCCTGAAAAACCTTAAAGATGGCAAACGGTAATAATCTTAACGCTAACGGTAAAAAACCAGTACGAAAATTCGAGTTTCGTCTTAATCTAAATCCCAAAAATTTGGTTATTTGGGCTTTTGTGACCATTTTTATCGCTTCCTTTTTTCTTTCCTCGGTTACTAATAATCCTACAACAGGGGAGGAAATATCTTTATCTCAAGCTCTTTCTGATATCAAAGACCAAAAAGTTAAAGAGATTGTGGTTGACGGCGACAAGATTTTATTGACTTTTCAGGACGGTAAGACCGCGACGACCCGCAAGGAAACCGGCGACAAAATCAGCGATATTTTAAAATCAGCAGAAATAGATCCGGTTAATATTAATTTAAATATTAAAGATCAGTCTTTTTCGCGGATTTGGGTAGATATTTTGGGAACAATTCTGCCGCTAGTTTTAATGGCCGTATTTTTCTTCTTTATTATTCGTCAAGCCCGCGGAGCACAAGATTCGGTTTTTTCTTTTGGACAAAGTAAGGCCAAGTTGTTTGACAAAGGAAGGCAGAGCATTACTTTTAAGGATGTCGCCGGAGTCGATGAGGCCAAAAAGGAGCTTGAGGAAATTGTTGATTTCTTAAAACATCCTGGCAAATACCGTTCTTTGGGGGCGCGGACCCCTAAAGGAGCCTTAATGGTTGGTCCTTCCGGCTGCGGTAAAACTTTATTAGCTAAGGCTGTGGCCGGAGAAGCCGGCGTGCCGTTTTTTTCCATGGCCGGAAGCGAGTTTATGGAAATGCTGGTTGGGGTTGGTGCTGCCCGGGTAAGAGATTTGTTCTTAAATGCCAAAAAGAGCGCTCCGTCCATCATTTTTATTGATGAGATTGATTCGATCGGCCGGGTCCGCGGCAATGGGATGATGGGCGGACATGACGAAAGAGAACAAACCTTAAATCAAATTTTAGTGGAAATGGATGGGTTTACCCCGAATGATAATGTCATGGTGATCGCGGCCACCAACCGCGGCGATCTTTTGGATCCGGCACTCCTTCGGCCGGGACGTTTTGACCGACGGATTGTTTTGGACATGCCCGACTTAGAAGCCAGAAAGCAAATATTGGCGATTCATGCCCGCGGGAAACCTTTTTCCGGAGATGTTGATTGGGAAAAAATTGCCAAAAGAACCGTGGGTTTTTCCGGCGCTGATTTGGAAAACATGCTTAACGAAGCGGCGATTTTAACGGCGAGAGAAGATAAGCACTTTATTACGCCTTTAGAACTTGACGAGGCGGGAATTAAAGTTAAATTAGGTCCGGCTAAAAAACGCATGCAATCAGACGAGGATAAAAAAATGACTGCCTATCATGAGGCTGGGCATGCTTTGGTAACTTATTCATTGCCTTACATGGACCCTGTTTCGCGGATTTCCATTGTGGCCCGCGGGGTTTCTTTAGGCCATACGCTTATTCCGCCGACTCAAGACAGGACCCATGAAACCAAATCCCATCTTATCGCCCAAATGGCAGCCATGCTTGGGGGGCGAGCTGCGGAAGAACTAATCTTTAACGAAATGACTACCGGCGCTTCAAACGATATTGAACAAACGACCAGAATCGCCCGGGGAATGGTTGTTGATTTTGGGATGAGCTCTTTGGGTCCGATTAATTTAGGTCCGCAAGCGGAATATTCCGATATGGGTAGGGCTCTTTGGATGGAACCGGCCTCTCTTTCTCCGGAAATGGCTTCAAAAGTAGACACCGAAGTTAAAAAATTCGTTGATGATGCTTATAAAGAAGCCGTTAAAATTTTGAAAAACCAGAAAGCAAAATTAGCTTTAGTGGCAGAAGAACTTCTTAAAAAAGAAACTTTGGAGCAGGAAGAATTTGAATCTTTGATGAAATCTTAAAATTTTCTTCATATTATGGCAATTAAAAAGAAAAAAGTTCTTAATTTAATTGCTCATTTTTGTTTAGGGGGTATTTTAGGTTTAGCGATTCTTTTTTTAATGGCCGTCATCTCTTTAGCTTCAGTTAGCCAACTTTATAAAAATACGGTTTACCCCGGGGTTTTTCTTTTTGGTGAAGATGTTTCCGGTCGAACTCTAAACGAACTGGGTGATTTTTTTGACCAAAAAGAGAAAACTCTTAAAGAGAGGAAAGTCACTTTTATTAGGGATAATGATCCAAAAGCAAAATGGGAGATAACCGCGGACAAAGTTGATTTAGCTTTTAATCGTCCGCAAACGATCCAGAAAGTTTGGACTCTGGGTCGTTCTCCTGATATCAAAAGACGGTTTTTTGAAATTTATCTTTTGTTAACTTCAAATATTAAACTGGATCCGGTTTTTATTTATGACGCAAACAAGATGTCAGCGCTTCTTGGGAATATCAGTAAAAGCGTGGATGTTCCGGTTCAAGAGGGTTTGTTTGAATTTCAAAACAGCAAAGTAACCAGTTTCCAAGGATCAAAAGAGGGTTTAAAATTTAACCAAACTAAGGCCAAAGAACAGATTTTAGTAGTTTTTCTTAATCAAAACCCCCACGAGCAAACTGGCAGCGTTTATCCCTTACCTTTGGATATTATTTTGCCGAAAATTTCTCAAGGAAAAGCCGAGGATTTCGGTATTAAAGAATTAATTGGTACCGGCGAGTCATATTTTCAAGATTCCATTCCTTCCCGGGTTCACAATATTGCCTTGGCCTCAAACAATCTTCATGGTATCTTAATAGCGCCGGGAGAAACTTTTTCCTTTGGCCAAAAGGTAGGTGATATTTCCATTAAAACCGGTTATGTCCAAGCGTATATTATTAAAGAAGGGAAAACGATTTTGGGTGATGGAGGCGGTGTCTGTCAGGTTTCGACAACCATGTTTAGGGTGGCTCTTAATGCGGGATTGCCGATTGTTGAACGGCAAGCTCATTTATATAGAGTTGGTTTTTATGAGCAAGGAGGATACCCTCCGGGTCTGGATGCGACGGTTTTCCCTCCAAGTCCGGATTTAAAATTTTTAAACGATACGCCGGCTTATATTTTAATCCAAACCAAAATCGATAATAATCTCAAAAAATTAACTTTTGAATTTTACGGAACTTCTGACGGAAGAAAAGTGGAAATGGACAAACCAATTATTCATTCAAAAACACCGCCGCCGCCAACTGTTTATATTGATGATCCGAACCTACCGGTTGGAGTAGAGAAACGGGTTGATACAGCCCATTGGGGAGCTAAAGTTTCTTTTAGTTGGAAAGTTTTTAAGGCAAATGGAGAAATTAAAGAAGACAGGACTTTTTGGTCAAACTATATTCCTTGGGCGGCAGTGTATAATCGGGGAACGAAACAATAAATCAGTGCGTCGGTGCGTCAGACGATCAGATCATCAGCGCTTCAGAGCGTTAGAACGGCAGAGGGAACTTAGAAATAGTAAAATAGCTTATGGATAAAACAAAAGGACAGACGAAAAGCCGCTTGGTTTTAATTGACGGCAACGCCATCATGCATCGGGCATATCATGCTCTTCCTCCTCTTATCAATAGAAACGGTCAACTCATGAATGCGGTTTACGGTTTTACGACCATGCTTTTTAAAGTTATTAATGACCTTAAACCCCAATATTTGATCGTGGCTTTTGATACGGGCAAGCCGACTTTTAGACAAGCCGAATATTTAGGTTATCAGTCAAAAAGACCGCACATGGACGATGAACTTTCGACCCAATTTCCTTTTGTGTTGGAGCTTTTGGAGGCCATGGAAATACCGGTAACGACAAAACAAGGGTTTGAGGCCGATGACGTGATTGGAACACTGGCGAGGAAGGCTGTGGAAAAGGGTGAAGGGCGAAGGGTGAAAAAGCCCTCCTGCGCTAAAGCTACGGAGGGTAAACGAGAGAGTGAAAGTGTCGATGAAGTAATAATTGTTACTGGGGATAAAGATTTAACTCAGTTAGTTAATGAAAAAACCAAACTTTTTATGCCGGTAAAGGGCATGTCTGAGGCGGAAATTGTTGACGAGACGAAAGTTAAAGAAAAAATGGGGATTGAGCCTGAAAAAGTAGCTCAACTAAAAGGTTTAACCGGAGATCAGTCGGACAATTATCCCGGAGTGCCGGGAATTGGTCCGAAAACCGCGATTAATTTATTGGAAAAATACCAAACAATTGAAAAGATATTTCAAAATCTCAAAAAACACCCGGAAGAATTTAACATTTTGGTGGCTGAGAAATTAAAAGCGGGGGAAGATTTGGCGATACTTTCTTTGAAACTGGCGACAATTATCACTGATGTTCCGATAAACTTTGATCAAGAAAAAAGCGGTTTTGATTTTTCCGATGCCATTAAAGAAAAAACCGTTAAAAAATTGGAAGAATTCCGTTTTAAAAGTATTGTTGAGAGATTGAAAAGTCCGGAAGGAAAAAAGGTTAAAAAGAAAGACGAAAGCCAGCAATCTCTTTTTTAAACAATTATTTAAACAATTAAAATGCCCCTCCGAATAAATCCGAAAGGGCGCGTCTAGATCTTGCGACCTAAACATTAATAGTATAGCATAGCCTTAAACAAAATGCAAATAAAAGTAGCCTTAGTTCACGATTACCTTAAAGAGTACGGGGGAGCCGAGAGGGTTTTGGAAGCCTTATCGGAAATCTATCCCGAAGCGCCGATTTATACGGCTTTTTTGGTTAAGGATTCGGCTGTTGGTAAGGCTTTTCAAGACAAGAAAATTATTACTTCTTGGGGGAACTTTTTCTTGTCTTTCAAAAATCTTTATAGTCCTTTGCGATTTTTGGCGCCTTTAATTTGGGAAAGCTTTGATTTTAAGAATTATGATTTAATTATCTCTTCAGCCTCTTGGTACATTACCAAGGGAATTATAACGCCCCCTGGTTCTTTGCATCTTTGTTATTGTCATACTCCGCCGCGTTGGCTCTACGGGTATCGAACATCAATTGAATGGAAAAAATTCTGGCCGATTAGGATTTATGGGGAAATTTTAGCCTTTTTTATGCGTAAATATGATTATTTATCGAGCCAAAGAGTGGATCTTTTCATTGCCAATTCCGAAAACGTGCAAAAAAGAATTGCTAAATTTTACCGTCGTGATTCAACCGTAATTTATCCTCCCGTAGAGGTCGAAAAAATTAAAGAAGCAACCAAAGATTTAAAACCCCAAGATTATTTTTTAATTGCCAGCCGGGTTGTTGGGGCTAAGGGTTTGGATTTGGCCATTGAAGTGGCGAACAGGTTGGGCTTTGAACTAAAGATCGTTGGTGAGCCGGCAGGGCTTAAGTGGGAAGAGGAAAAACTTAATAAACTTAAAGGTAAAACTGTTGAATTTCTCGGCCGGGTTAGCGATAGTGAACTTTATAAGTATTATGGGCAGTGCAAAGCCTTTTTAGCTTTAGCCGAAGACGAAGATTTTGGTATTGCTCCAGTTGAAGCTATGGCGGCTGGACGACCGGTAATCGCTTTTGCCGGCGGAGGATATTTGGAAACCGTAATTGAAGGCAAAACAGGAACTTTTTTTGAGGATTATTCAGTTGATGGTTTGGTTAAGGTTTTAAAAATTTTTGATCCCAAGAAATATAAGCCTGAAGATTGCCGTAAACAAGCGGAAAAATTCTCGAAAGAGAGATTTAAAAAAGAAATTATTGCATATGTAGAAAAAAAATATAAGGAAAATCACAAAGTAAGATTATGAAAGTATTACTAATTGAACCGAAAACAACATGCGAGGAAGAAACAATCCTAGAAACTAATTATGAATATCCGCATTTGGGTCTTTTAAGTATCGCTGCAAATTTAGAAAAACAAGGGGATGTGGTTGATTATTTTAGTCCTAATATCTACAAAGATCCCTTTTCGATTCTGAAAAAAAGATTGGATTTAGGTTATGACTTCGTTGGTATATCCATAATATCAGCAACTATTGACTATCAATTAAAAATTGCTGAATTTGTAAAAGATAATTTAAAAGACACAAAAGTAGTTCTCGGAGGAATACACGCATGGTTATTCCCAAAAGAAATATTAGAAAATGATAGCGTTGATTTTGTTATTCGCGGATTAGGTGAAATTCCTTTTTCAAAATTAACAAAAAACAATAAATTAGAAGATATTCCCGGTTTGTGCTATAAAACCGGTTCCGAAAGCATAATACAAGAACCCTTTCTGCCTTCAGTGGAAGAATTTCGAACAATTGAAAGTCTAATCAAATATTCAAAATACGATAAGGTTTATAAGGAAGCGGTAACCTTTAGGAATACCCGACATTTATTTACCTCATTTGGCTGTCCTTTTGCCTGTAACTTTTGTTCTGTCCCCAAACTTTACAAGGGGAAGATGTTCTTTAAGGATATTAACTCAACCACAGATGAAGTTAAAGAGTTATCAAAAAAGACAACAAGAATTATGTTTGTTGATCCTGATTTAAATGTTAATCATGCGCATTTTGTTAATTTATTCTCGGCAATTCTAAACGAAAAGAAAAAAGGCACCATAAATAAAAATATGACATTCATAATACAGGCGAGACTTGATTGTTTTAACGAGGAAATGCTAGAAATTGCGAAAAAGGCAAATATTATTGCCTTAATTGGTATAGAATCTTTATCTCAAAGAATCAGAGATTTTGATTTAAATAAGGGCGGAAAATTAGCAAAAATGAACAAGGAAGAAGTAGCTAGTAAAATAGAGGAAATAAGGAAATATATAAAACCTTATATATATTTCATTTTAGCCACCCCCGAAACTACGAAAAAAGATCTTATCGACAACCTTAAGTATATCAATAGTCTTATACAGGGATGGTATGAAATAAATATACACATAACCCCGTTTCCCGAAACAAATTATTATGATCAATATAAGGATACGAATTTAATGGTTTGGAGAAATACAATAATTAATTCTAATGCCGTGAAGATCCCAATAGAATTAAAATGTAAGGATAGGGAGATAGAGAACTATATTTCAAGAGCCTCAGAAAGAGCTACGGAAAAGCACCGAAAAAATAGAAGATTATCCTTTGCGAATTTATTTTTGAAAGAGATAATGGAAGAGGTTGGTTTATAAGATAAAAAGATTAAGGGGTTTATGCCAGAATTACCAGAAGTTGAAACTATTAGAACTGATTTACAAAAATTGATCGTTGGTAAAAAAATTACCAGGATTTCTTCGGATTCTTTAAAACAAGTTCAACCGTCCTTGGGAATAGTGGAAAAGGAAATAGTTGGAGCCAAGATTGTAAAGGTCAACCGGAGAGCAAAACTTCTGCAAATTTTTCTTGATAACGGCAAAATTTTAGTGATCCATTTGAAATTGACCGGCCGATTGTTGTTTCGTCCTGAAAATCAGATTGCCGATCAATGGACGCATGTGGTAATTTCATTTTCTGATCAAACAGAACTGAGATTTGCCGATTCGCGCAAATTCGGCTTTATTAAATTAATTGAAAATGAAAAAGACTTGGATAAAATTCTTTCTGGTTACGGCTTAGAACCGTTAAGCGATTTAACTTTAGAAAAATTTAAAGAAATTTTAAAGAAAAACAGCCGGGCGATAAAAATTATTCTCATGGATCAGACAAAAATTTCCGGAATAGGCAATATTTATGCCTGTGAATCTCTGTTTTTAGCCAAAATCGATCCGCGAAGACCTGCAAAAAGTCTAAATAATAAAGAAGCGGAAATTTTGTTTAAAAAGATTGAGGAAGTTTTAAAACTGGGTCTTAAATACCGGGGAGCATCTGACCAATATTATCTTGATGCGTATGGAGAAAAAGGATCATATCAGAAACATTTTTTAGTTTATGGAAAAAAAGGAGAAAATTGCCCCAATAATTGCGGGGTTAAAACAAAAAGAATTGTGGTTGGAGGAAGAGGGACGTTTTATTGCCCCGCTTGCCAAAAATGATTATTTCTAAACTTCGTTTACAGAATTTCCGGCTTTATTCTAAAAAAGAATTTGTCTTTGAGGGCAAAAACACGCTTATTGTTGGGCAAAATACCGTTGGCAAAACCAATATTTTGGAAGCTATTTATTTACTGGCTTCAGGTAAATCATTTCGGGCGGGTTTGGAAAGTGAAATGATCAGTTATGATCAGGGAATTGCGCGGGTTAAAGGAAGAATTGAAAGTGAAGAAATGATTGATTTGGAAATTGTTTTGACAAGAGGTGAGGTTTTAGGAGAAAAGACTGCCAAAAAGAAATTTTTGGTTAACGGCGTCTCCAGAAGGATGTTCGACTTCGTCGGGAAGTTAAAAGCGGTTTATTTCCGGCCCGAGGATTTGGATTTAGTCACCGATTCGCCCTCTTTAAGGCGGAAATATCTAGATATGGTTTTAGGGCAAGTTGATAAAGAGTATCTTCGCAATCTTCTGTCTTTTGAAAAAGGATTAAGGCAAAGAAATAAATTATTGGAGCGGATTAAGGAAGAGGGTATTCCCAGATCCCAGCTTTTATTTTGGGATCAATTGCTTGTTAAGACTGGAAATTATTTAACTAATTCGAGAGGGGAATTTATTGATTTTTGCAACCAGCAACTAGCAACCACCAACAAACAACCAAATATTTCTGGCTATAGTCTTGAATACGACAAAAGCGTTATTTCACCGGCGCGCCTGGAAGAATATGCTGTGGAAGAGGTAGCCGCAGCCTCAACCTTAGTCGGACCGCACCGCGATGATTTTTGTTTTTTACTAAAAAACCGCGATTTGCATGCTTTCGGCAGCCGGGGAGAACAAAGACTGGGGGTACTATGGTTAAAACTTGCCGAACTTGAATTTATCAGCCAGCAGACCGATCAACGGCCGATTCTACTTCTCGATGATATCTTTTCCGAACTTGATCAGGAACATCGGGAATTAGTTTTGGATGTAATAGGCAAACAGCAGACCATTATTACCACAACCGATTTGGGTTTAGTTGATAAAAAATGTCTTGAAAAAATTGAGGTGCTTAGGCTTTGATCAAAATCTTTATTAACATTATTTACCTACTTGACAGTTCACTTCAATAATATATATCATTTAAGTAAAATGACACAGGTTTCTAAATATCCGATTTCTAAGGAGATTGAAAAAAGAATTTTTGAGATCTGGTTTAAGGTGATTTCTGATCTTCGAGATCCTTCTGAAATTCAGGATTTTTTTATGGAATTTCTATCTCCAGTTGAAAGAATTATGCTGGCCAAACGTTTATCAATTGCCGTTTTACTAGCCAAGGACTACGATTACGTTTCGATTATGAAGACGCTTCGTGTTTCTCCGCCAACTATTGCTCAAGTGGCTGGATTGCTAAAGTACTCTGGGAGGGGATATAAAAAGGTGGTCGAGAAATTAGTCAATGAGGAAAAAATAAAGGAATTTTTATCTAAAATTGATGATGCTATCGGAGATAATGTTCCTCCTGGAGGGCAAAATTGGTCGTATTGGCGAAAAGGAAGAGAAAAGAAAAAAAGAGAACGCCGTAAGGCTTTCTAAATACTTAATTAATATATATCATTTAAGTATTTGTTATTTATTTTTCTTCTTTTGTATTTTGTATTTAGTGTTCCGTTTTCTATATTTGTCTGTATTTGGTGTTAATATATTTTCGGATATTGTTTAACAGATGACTACTTACAACTTTTCATTCTTTATCTATATTTCACGCTTGTATTCTCCGCAAAAAATGCGATAATTAATTTAGGTTATGTACCAGCCTAAATTCACAATTTCCAACGAAATTCTTAAAAATATTGGCATTTGTGAGGCCAGTAAAGAAGTCATTGATAATGCTCCCCTTGTTCCAGCTTGGGAAAAACGTTTTCAGGAAGACGCGATAGACAGAACTGTTCATTATGGCACGCACATAGAAGGCAACGAATTATCATTTTTAGAGGCTAAACAAGTTTTGGACGGAACCAAAATTACAGCCCGCGATCGGGACATTCAAGAGGTTATTAATTACCGCAACGTGGTGAAATATATTGATGAAATTGGGCAAAGAGAGGGAATTATTTATGCCGAGGACCAGCTTAAGACGATTCATAATTTAACCGTTAATAAGCTGATTGATAAGGATCAATCGGGGTATTACCGAAGAACCCAGGTGATTTTGAGAAACAGTATTACGGGCGAGATTGCTTTCCGGCCGCCTCATTCCAGTGAAGTTCCGGATTTAATAAAGAGTTTTTTATCATGGCTTAATCATCCTGAGTCGCGGAGAATTCACCCGATAATCCGCGCGGCCATTACTCATTACGTCTTGGTAGCTATTCATCCTTTTGTGGAAGGAAACGGCAGGACGGCCAGAGCTTTTGCCACCATGGTTTTATTTTGCGAAGGCTACGACATTAAAAGATTTTTTTCGTTAGAAGAATATTTTGATAAGGACTCTGCATCATATTTTGGCAATTTGATGTTGGTTTCCAATATGTCGGCAAATTTAGAGCACCGCGATTTAACCACTTGGATTGAATATTTTTCAAAAGCACTGTCGATTGAGCTTGTGCGGATCAAGGAAAGAGTGCGTAAACTTTCTTTGGATATTAAAATTAAAGGCAGAATTGGAGCTCAAGTGGCTTTATCGGAAAGACAAATGAAACTGGTAGAATATCTAGAAGAATATAAAGAAATAACCATATCAGAAGGTCGACAAATTCTGACGATGGTTTCTGATGACACAATTTTAAGAGACTTAAAAGATCTTGTTGTAAAAAAAATAATTACTAAAGAAGGAAGTACGAAGTCGGCCAAGTATATCTTAAAATGACCACCAACGACCCACAATTTTTGTTCATAACTTTAATATTGCCGAGTCTTACGGGATTAGTCTTAATCGCTGAAGGTTTGGGCAAAATCATTAAAAGCGAAATGCAAGGGTGGCTTTCGACGATCGTTGGTATTATTTTTATTGGGATTGCAATTTTTACTTATTTTATTTTTATTCCTAGTTTGAATTAATGAAATTTAGAGAATTGGCCAAATATTTTGAAAGACTGGAAAGCTTGTCGTCGCGAAACGCGATGACGGAAATTTTAGCGGATCTTTTGGCAAAAGCGCCGATTGAGGAAGTTGATAAGATTTGCTATTTAACCCAAGGTCGGGTTGGACCGCTTTTTGAACCGATTGAATTCGGTATGGCGGACCGGATGATGATTAAAGCGATCGCTGACGGTTTAGGTCTTCAGGCGTCAGAGGTCGAAAAAACCTACAAAAAAGAAGGCGATTTAGGGATTACGGCCTCAATAATGAAAATTCAAAACCTGCGTCTAATCAACACCGTTAAAGACTTAAGTGTGACTGAGGTTTTTGAAATATTAACAAAAGTTGCCAAAGTTTCAGGATCAGGTTCTCAGGATTTAAAAGTTAAACTTTTGGGTTCATTAATTGAAAATGCGGATGAGTTATCGGTGCGTTATTTGGTTCGCATTCCTTTAGCTAAAATGCGTTTAGGCTTTTCCGATATGACTGTTTTGGATTCTTTATCGTGGATGGTCTCGGGGACAAAAGAAGCCAGAAAAGAGATTGAAAAAGCGTTTAACGTTAGGCCTGATTTAGGTTTTATTGTTAAAACCGTAAAAGAAGAAGGTTTAAAAGGTTTACATCATGTTGACCCAAAAGTGGGGACGCCAATCGTGATGGCGCGGGCGGAAAGGCTTTCTTCTGGAGAAGAAATCATTAAACAAATCGGTAAATGCGCGATTGAGGGAAAAATTGACGGATTTAGGGTAGCGGTTCATAAAGACGGCGATAAAGTGCGTTTGTTTTCCCGCAATATGGAAGAAACAACCGAAATGTTTCCCGATTTAGTGCAAGGAGTCTTAAAACAAATTAAAGCTAATAAAGTTATTTTTGAAGGCGAAGCTATTGCTTTTAATCCTGAAACTAAAGAATATTTACCTTTCCAGGAAACCGTGCAACGTAAAAGAAAATACGATATCGAAAAAACAGCGGAAAGCGTGCCGTTAAAGCTGATTTGTTTTGATTGTTTAGTTTATGAAGGACAAAATCTGATTTCTTTAGGTTTTTTGGAAAGGAGAAAATTTTTAGAGAAGATTCTACTAAAAGGGGAGACTTTGGTTTTGTCCCAAATGTCGATTGTTGAAAAACCGGAACAAATAGAAAAACTTTTTCAAGAAGCTATTGGTAAGGGGTTTGAAGGGGTCATGGCGAAAAAGCTGGACGGTGTTTATCAGGCCGGAGCTAGAGGTTGGAATTGGATTAAATACAAAAAGTCATATCAGGGAAAGATTGACGATACCATTGATGGGTTGGTTATGGGTTATGATTTCGGGCAGGGAAAAAGAAACACTTTCGGCATAGGCGATTTTTTAATCGGAGTATATGATCAGAAAACCGATACCTTCAAAACGATTGCCAAAATAGGGACCGGTTTAACCGATGAAGAATGGAAAAAGGTTAAAATTCAAGGCGAAAAATTAAAGGTTAAAACAAAACCAGCCAGATATGATGTTAATAAGGGCATGAACTGTGATGTTTGGATGGAGCCTGAATTAGTGGTCGTGATTAAGGCAGATGAAATCTCTAAATCGCCAATACACACGGCTAAATTGGCTTTAAGATTCCCGCGGTTAGTGGATTTTAGGGATGATAAAGCGCCTGAAGACGCGACCAGTTTGCAGGAGTTGGAAGAGATGTTTAGGGCGCAATAAAACCTCTTCTTAATTTTGCTATACTTACTTTGATGACTTTTCTATTTCATTGGAAGCACAAAAACCTTTTTTTATTCGTCATAGGGCTTTTGTTGGCTTGGTTTTTGGGTCAAAATAAGGGGTTTCATGGTTTCATTATTGGTTTGGGGAATTACGGCTACTTAAGCGCGATTCTAGCCGGCGTTTTATTCGTTTCCACTTTTACGATTGCCATTGGTGCTTTAATTTTGATGACTCTAGCCCAAACTTTATCGCCAATCGAACTGATACTTCTTGCCGGTATTGGCGCGGTTTTAGGCGATTTACTTATTTTCCGTTTTGTTAAAGACGAAGTTGAGGATGAAATTGAGCCGATTTATGACAAAATTACCGGAACTCACTTAAAAAAAATTTTACACACCAAATATTTCGGTTGGACACTGCCTGTTATTGGCGCTATTATCATTATTTCGCCTTTGCCTGACGAACTTGGTATCAGTTTAATGGGAATATCGGAAATAAAAACGGAAAAATTTCTTATCATTGCCTGGATTTCCCATACGATTGGGATGTTTTTGTTCGTTACTGCCTCAATTATTTTCTAAACGAAGTTAATTAATGAAATTAATCGCCGATTTACATCTTCACAGTAAATACTCGCGCGCGGTATCTCCGCAAATGATTTTGCCCGAGATAGGTATTTGGGCCAAAACAAAAGGGATTGATTTAATCGCGACCGGCGATTTTACCCATCCTTTATGGTCAAGGGAAATTAAAGCCAATTTCGAGGAAGCCGGGGAGGGATTATACCGAGTCAAAGGGCAAGATAGCCCGTTATTTATTTTAAACACAGAAGTTTCCAGTATCTACTCGCAGGGAGGTAGATTAAGAAGAATTCATAATCTTATTTTTGCCCCAAATATTGGGGAAATGGAAAAAATCAATTTGGAACTCGGGAAAAGAGGCAAACTGGCTAGCGACGGACGGCCGATTTTAGGGATGTCGGCTCATGACGTGGCGGCTTTGGTTTTACAGACTTCACCAGACGCCATGGTTATCCCGGCGCATATCTGGACTCCCTGGTTCTCTTTATTCGGATCAGAGTCAGGCTTCGATTCAATTAATGAATGTTTTGGCGATATGGCCAAGTATATTTATGCCGTAGAAACCGGTTTATCAAGCGATCCGGTTATGAACTGGCGGATTGGGGATCTTGACAGTCGTTCCATAATTTCTAATTCAGATGCCCATTCGGGAGCCAAACTTGGACGTGAAGCAACGGTTTTTGAAATAGAGAATATTAATAATCTGAGCTATGACGATATAAAAAAAGCTTTAATGCAAGATAAGACAGGAAGAATTCGAATCTCCCATACGATTGAGTTTTACCCAGAAGAAGGGAAATACCACTTTACGGGACATAGAAATTGCCATGTTAAGCAAACGCCGGAAGAAACTAGGGAAAAAGGCACGATTTGCCCGGTTTGCGGCAAAGGATTAACGGTTGGCGTGATGCATCGGGTAGAACAATTGGCAACCAGAGAACTTAAAACTGAAGACTTAACACTAAAAACTGATGAATTCGGGGTAAAATGGATAGGGTATAAGGAAAGACCGCCATACGCGATGTTAGTACCATTATTAGAGATTTTAGCGGAAAGTTTTGGTACGACTAGTTTCAGTCAAAAAGCTTTAATTGAATACAAAAATTTAACAGACAATTTGGGAGGAGAATTTAAGGTATTACTCGAGTCAAAACCCGAAGATATTGAAAAACTGGCTGGCGGTAAAATTTCCGAAGGAATACAAAAAGTTAGGTCGGGAAATATCGTGGTAGATCCCGGGTACGACGGCGAGTTTGGGATAGTCAAAATATGGGGAGGCAAAGAATCCTCCTTCGCCCCGAGCGTAGTCGAGGGGGCTTCGGAGGACAGGGAACAATTGGAACTTTTTTGATGAAGACAATAATGATTACTGATTGACAGGTAGTTGATTTGATCTTATGCTAAAGAAAGGACATCCTCCTGCGCGTAAAGCTTCGGAGGATAAAAAGGGAGGTGAGTTAATAGATGGCAGAAGTAAAAACAGGAACAGGTCTTCCGGTTAATACCGCCGCAGCATTGTCATATGTCTTTGGGTGGTTGTCGGGAATCATCATCTTCTTAATCGAAAAAGATTCGTACGTCCGTTTCCATGCAATGCAATCAATCATAACTTTTGGTATTTTGTCCATCGCCATGATGGTACCGATTATCGGGTTGATGCTTTCTCCTTTACTCATGATTCTCGCTTTCGTGCTTTGGATAATCTTGATTATCAAAGCTTATCAAGGAGAAAAATACAAATTACCCGTTGTCGGTGATTTTGCCCAAAAACAGGCGGAGAAAATAAAATAAGGGATGAAGATTATTGTCGGTTTGGGTAATCCCGGGGAAAAATATATTAGAACCCGTCACAATATCGGGTTTATGGTTGTGGATGAGTTGGCGCGTAAATTCTCAAGTTCCCATTACCAATTTTCCAAAGAAAAAAAATTCGACGCAGAAATCTTAAAAGTTCATTATAAAAATGAGGACCTAATTCTCGTTAAACCGCATACCATGATGAATGCTTCGGGGGAGGCGGTAGATAAGATATTGAGATATTATGATATCAAGATATTAAGCGATCTTTGGGTTATCCATGACGATTTGGATTTGTCTTTTGGGAAAATAAAAATCGTTAAAGGTCATGGTTCAGCCGGACATCACGGCGTTGATTCCATTATCAAGGAATTGAAAACAGATGATTTTGTGAGATTTCGAATTGGAATCGGATATGCCGGCTATCTTGATAAACATGATAATCCAAGAGAAATTGAGGAATATGTTTTGCGTGATTTTGAGGGAAAAGAAGCAGTCGAAGCTGACAAAGTGATTAAAAAAGCAACGGATATTATTGAATACGGTCTTAAAACTAATTTGGAAAAATGCATGAACCGCTACAATGCTAAATAACAAATCTTCACAACTTGAGCCTTTAGGCAAAATTCTTTCGGGTTTTAACCCAAATAGAGATAAATATATTTCCCGCGAATATCAAAAATACGGCTACGATTTAGCCTGCGCTTTAGGCGATATGGAGCATAAGGCGCTTTATATTAAAATGGCTAAAAACGAACCGCGCGAAATTTTGGATAAAGCCCGGAGTTTTGTGGCTGATGCCAATTGCCGGAGTAAGGGGAGGTTATTCATGTGGAAAATTCAAGAATTGAAAAAAAACTTAAAAAAGTGATAACCTTATATAAATGAAGAAAAAAGACTTAATGGCCATTCTTTTTTTAATTGCCGGCATGGCATTATTTCATTTTCGATATGGCGGGCCCTTAATCTTATTGGGTTTTGGTCTTTTGGCGGGTTTTTGTCTTTATCATTTAGACCATTTAATTTATTGCCTTTTTCAAGCACCACACGAACTTAGTTCGCAAAGAATTATGTCTTACTTTCGGCAGAAAGCATGGAAGCAGGCTTTGGCCGTAGTGAATCAAACCGAAAGCGAGAGAACAAGAACCATTTTCCATTCCGTTGTTTTTCAGGTTGCTTTAGTGGTCGCCGGTTTTTTCGTTTTAACATCCTCTACCGGCCTTTTGGGGAAGGGTATGGTTTTAGGCCTTCTTTTTCATAGCGTTTTTGATCAAGGGACGCGCTTAGTTAAAAAGGAAAGTCTAGATAGCTGGTTTTGGCAAATAAAAACAGCCGTTCCGGAAAATATCCAAAAAACGTATTTTTTTATTGTTTTGGTTGTCTTCGTTCTTCTGGCGACGTTCTTCGTTTAAACAAAATACCTCTGACCCCACGCCCTCTTACCTCGTCGCGGGGTTTACATCCACGAAAATACCTCTTGACAAACCCCCCAGAGGGGGGTATTATAAAGTTCAAAGTTAAAAGTTCAAAATTATGGATAAATTAATTACCAATAGAATGAATTATTTAATTGGTCATCTTAAGGCCAATTTGAAAATGATCGAAGAAGGCCAATATTGCGTGGATATTATTCATCAAAACCAAGCCGTGATTTCGGCTTTGAAAAAAGTTAACGAATTTATTCTAAAAAATCATCTTGATACCTGTGTTACCACCGCGGTAAGAGGAAAAAGCGAACAGGAAAGAAAAAGAGTTTTGTCGGAAATTGTGGAAATTTTCAAAGAGGATACAAAATAAAATATGGCTTTAAAGAAAACACTAAAGGAAAAAACTTTTAAAGTTTCCGGGATGCACTGCGCTTCCTGCGAACTAATAATCGAAAAAAAACTGATTAATTTGCCCGGAGTGCAATCAGTGGATGCTTCGACGGGCAAAAATGAGGTTTTGGTGGAATATGAGGGTAATGAACCGCAATCAGCGGAATTAAGCCGGCTTTTTACCCAAGAAAAATACAATTTTTTTGATCAGTCGGTAAAAGCCGATATACAAGAGAGAAACTTGGAAAAAATTGACAACAATACCTTAGTTGTCTCTTTAATTTTACTTGTAGTTAGCGTTTTGTTGATTTTAAACGGACTGGGGATAGCTAATTTTGTTAATGTTAATGCCAACTCTTCGCTTTTGGCTTTCTTGGCGCTGGGTGTGATTGCCGGATTATCGAGCTGCGCGGCTTTAGTTGGGGGATTGGTTTTGTCGATGTCCAAACAATGGCTGGAATTATATTCGCAAGAAGATAAATTTTCCAAAAAAATCCAACCTCATCTTATTTTTAATCTTGGCCGGATTGTCTCATTTGTTTTTTTTGGGGCAATGCTGGGGTTATTGGGTAGTAAAATGCAAATCTCCTTCGGATTCACCTCCTTTTTAGCCATCGGAGTTTCGGTTTTAATGATTTTAATGGCCTTACAAATGCTGGGAATTCCTTATTTTCAGAGATTTCAGATCCGGATGCCGAAAGCAATAACGAGATTTGCGGCTGATGAAAAGAATTTTAAAGGTAAATACATGCCCTCTTTGATGGGAGCCATGACCTTTTTTCTGCCTTGCGGTTTTACGATTACGGCTCAAGGGTTTGCGCTTTTGTCAGGGGATCCGGTCAGAGGCGCCTTAATCATGCTGGCATTTGTTTTAGGAACAACCCCAATGCTTTTAAGTATTGGTTTATCAACGGTAAAATTTAGCCAAAATCATCAGTTTTCAAGCGTTTTTCCTAAAGTTGCCGGAGTTTTAGTGCTTCTTTTTGCCCTTTTTAATATCAATAACCAAATGGCAGTCTTGGGATTTAATAATTTAAGCGATTTAGGGTCAAAATCTCCAAGTTCAGTTAAAGCTAATATTGAAGGCTTAGCGCCAATTATTGACGGTAAACAAGTCTTAAGAATGAACGCCAGTTCTTCCGGCTACAGCCCGAAATCTTTTAAGGTTAAGGTTGGGGTTCCGGTAAGATGGGAAATTACGGATACCGGAACCAGCGGCTGCACGAACGCAGTTGTTTCCAAGGGTTTATTTGACGGCCAAATTGACTTAACCCCCGGGCAAACGAGCGTTAAAGAATTTACGCCGACAAAGCCGGGGAAATATAAATTTTCCTGCTGGATGGGCATGGTCACGGGATCAATTGAGGTTATTGATACTTCGCAAACGAACAACAATCAGAATCCCAGTTTAGTTCAGGCGGCAGCGCCGACGGAAATTCCTTCGGGGGCTAAGGGGTGCGGCTGTGGTGGTGGTGGAGGAGGAAGTGGCGGTGGTTCCAGCTGTCACTAAGAAAAAAATGAAAGAAATTCAATTACAAATTACAGGAATGGACTGCAAATCGTGCGCTTTTTTAATTGAGGAAGAATTGAAAAGTCAGCCCGGGATTACGGTAGCCACGGTTAACTTTAATGATAAAAAAGCGACAATCTCTTTTGATGAAAAAGTTATTGATTTAGATACGATTAAACAAACGATTCAAAATTTAGGCGCCTATAAGGCGGCGGAAATTGCTTAACAAAAGAAAATGGCAAGTATTAAAACCTCAAAATCCAGTCAGGAAAAAATTAAAGTTATTTTAAAATCGCAGGTTGAAGCCGAAGGTTTGATTAAAGAAGACGCTTTAGGTAAACCTTATTTTGACGGGAAAACCACAGGTAAGAAAACTGTGGAAGTGACTTTACCTAAAAAAGAAGCCGGGAAAACCGAGAATTACCTTAGTTCTTTGACGAATCTCTTAAATTTTGGTCATTTTATGGAAAACCACGAATCACAAACAACCGGAGCGGTAATTGAAAAAGAGGCTGCTTTATCTCCGACGGCTGTTTTATCGTCTCCGTCTTCAGTAAAAGGTATTCAAAAAATCAATCTTTCAATTTCGGGAATGCATTGCACTTCCTGCGCGGGCATTATTGAACGCTCGCTTAAAAAACTGGAGGGGGTGAGTGAAGCTCATGTTAATTTTACCGCGGAAAAAGCCTCCATTTTGTTTGATGAAAACTTAGTTTCAACAGATAAAATAATTGAGGTTATTTCTAAGGCCGGTTATAAAGCAAGCCTTGTTGAAGAAGGGAAGAGCGAAGAAGAAGGCAAAAGGAAGGAACAGGAGATTAAAGAATTGTTTAACCGATTTACCATAAGCTTAATATTAAGCGCGCCGATGCTTTATTTTATGCTTTTTGATTTTTTTAAATTCTTACCGGGAAGTGCGGCTCTTCTTCCTTACGTTGGTATTATTTCCTTAATCCTTTCAACTCCGGTTCAGTTTATTATCGGTTCGGGTTTTTATAAAGGCATGTGGTCGTCTTTAAGGATGAAGACTTTTAATATGGACAGTTTAATTGCCATCGGTACATCTGTAGCCTATTTTTACAGCTTAATTAATTTTTCGATTTTTGCTCTTCAGAATAAAACCTTAATCGGTTTAAACGGAGAAAAAATTCCGGAACTTTATTTTGAAACCGCGGCCTTTTTAATCACTTTTGTTATTTTAGGTAAATGGCTCGAGGCTAAAGCCAAAGGCAGAACTTCGGAAGCCATTAAAAAATTAATGGGTCTTCAGGCTAAAACCGCAAGAGTTGTCAGAAATGGACAAACTTTGGATATTCCTTTAGACCAAGTCGTAGTTGGGGATATTGTCATTGTCAGGCCCGGAGAAAAAATTCCGGTTGATGGCGAAATTATAAAAGGTTTGTCGTCGGTTGACGAATCAATGGTGACCGGAGAAAGTTTGCCGGTTGAGAAAAAGGAAGGGGATTTGGTTATCGGCAGTACCATAAATAAAACCGGCAGTTTTGAGTTTAAGGCGACTAAAGTTGGCAGCGAAACAACACTTGCCCAAATTATCAGACTAGTGGAAGAGGCCCAAGGCAGTAGGGCGCCGATTCAGGCCTTTGCCGATAGGATTTCCGCTTATTTTGTGCCCCTGGTTATTGGTCTTGCCTTTTTAACTTTCGGCATTTGGTTTTTTGTCCTAGGGTCAACTTTATCCTTTGCTTTAATGGCTTTTACTTCGGTGATTGTCATTGCCTGTCCCTGCGCCCTGGGATTGGCCACACCAACGGCCATAATGGTCGGTACGGGCAAGGGCGCGGAGCAGGGTATCTTAATTAAAGGCGGAGAGCCTTTAGAAGCCGCGCAAAAAATCAACGCCATTATTTTTGATAAAACCGGAACTTTAACTAAAGGGACCCCGGAAGTGACGGATATTATTAATTTAAACGGTTTAAAAGAGAGCGAAATATTACAGATTGCGGCCAGTTTGGAAAAACAGTCGGAACATCCTTTAGCCGAAGCAATTTATAATCAAGCGGAAAGAAAGGGCGTAAATCTCGTTGAGGTATCGGAATTTCAAGCGGTTCCCGGACAAGGCATCAAGGGTAAAATTAAAGGTAAAACTTATTATTTTGGCAACCGCAAACTCATTAACAGTTTAGAAAAACTTTCTCTAACGGATCTTGACCGGCAAATGTCCTGGCTAGAGGAGCAGGGGAAAACCGTGATGATACTCTCAAATGAAAAACAGGTTTTGGGCATGGTGGCGGTAGCGGACCAGGTTAAGGAAACTTCTAAAGAAGCGGTTTTAAAGCTTAAAGAAATGGGGATTGAGCTTTACATGATTACCGGCGATAACCAAAGAACGGCTAAAGCGATTGCCCAACAGGTCGGTATTGAAAATGTTTTGGCTGAAGTCCTTCCTGAAGATAAAGCCCTAGAAGTTAAAAAACTGCAGGAATTAGGAAAAATTGTGGCCATGGTTGGCGACGGGATTAATGACGCGCCGGCTTTAGCACAGGCAGATTTAGGTATTGCCATGGGTTCGGGAACCGATGTCGCCATGGAAACAGGGGGAATTGTCATGGTTAAAAATGATTTAAGGGATGTCGTGACGGCGATTGAATTATCAAAAGCGACTTTAGGCAAAATCAAACAAAATATGTTCTTCGCGCTTTTTTATAATGTTTTAGGTATTCCGATTGCCGCCAGAGTATTTGTGGGTATTGGTTTAGTCTTAAAACCGGAATTGGCAGGGCTGGCGATGGCTTTAAGTTCGGTTTCGGTGGTCAGCAATTCGCTTTTGTTAAGACGCTATAAACCTGGGAAAAGAGACCTTTTATCAATTTTAGCGCCGTCAATCATGATTGGTCTTTTTACCCTATTATTTATTGAATTTGCCCGTTTAAGTTCGGGGATGAAGCCATAATATTCGTCTTGATATCTTTAGAAATTACATCTATGATAACAATAGGGTAAAAAAATGTTTGATTTAACAGGCAAAAAAGCTTTAGTTACCGGTTCTTCAAGGGGCATTGGCCGCGGGATTGCTTTAGCGATGGCTAAACAGGGGGCCGATGTTTGCATTAATTTCCGAAGCAACAAAGATGAGGCTGAAATTGTGGTAGCAGAAATAAAAGCCTTGGGTAGAGATTCTTTTGCGGCTCAAGCGGATGTTTCTCAAGCCGGACAGGTGGTCAAGATGTTTGAGGATATTAAAACAAAATGGGGCAGGCTTGACATTTTGGTTAACAATGCCGGCATTGGGCCGATGGTTCCTTTTGAACAAATGACCGAAGAGCAATGGGACGCGGTTTTGGATACCAATTTAAAAGGCCAATTTCTTTGCGCCAAAGAGGCGATTAAGCTTTTAAATAAAGGGGGGAGAATTATTAACATGGCCTCAATCGCTTCTGGAGGAGTAGGAGTAGGGTTTGGTCGGGTTGCTCATTATGTTGCTTCCAAAGGAGGTTCGGTCGCCTTGACGGAAGATCTGGCGGTGGAATTAGCGCCAAAAGGAATTAATATTAACGCGATTGCTCCGGGGATAATCGAGACGGATATGACTCAAGAAATAATTGCTTCTTCTGGTTCAGGTCTTTTAACGAAGATTCCTAAAGGAAGATTCGGTAAGCCGGAGGATATTGGTGCTGCCGCGGTTTTTTTAGCTTCAGATGAGGCGGACTACATCACCGGAGCGGTTTTATATGTTGATGGGGGCTGGTTAGCCGCATAAGAAATTGCCAGGCAATTTCAACGCGGCTTATCACGTTAATCGCCAAAGGCGATTTTACGTGATAGCAGCTAAGAGCAAAAAACAAATGATATTTACCGACCAAAATTTCGATGCGGAAGTTCTTAAAAGCCCAATTCCGGTTTTAGTTGATTTTTGGGCCACTTGGTGCGGACCTTGTCAGATGGCCGGACCAATCATTGATGAATTGGCGGAGGAATATAAAGATAAGGTTAAAGTCGGGAAAATTAATGTTGATGAAAACCCGCAAACTGCTCTGCAGTTTGGGGTCATGAGTATTCCGACCGTCATTGTTTTTCAAAATGGTAAGGAAGTGAAAAGAGAAGTAGGGTTTTCTGGAAAAGACGGTTACAAGAAACTGCTGGACGAGATTTTGTAGTAATTTAAAATTTGTAATTGACCTTTTGATTAAAAATTTAAAATTAAAAATTAAAAATTATGATATATGATCTGATTATTATAGGTACCGGAGTCGCGGGGTTGTCGGCTTCGATTTACGCCTCAAGATATAAGCTTAACCACCTTTTGATCGGGCAAATTCCCGGAGGACAGGGAATGCTAGCTTCAAATGTCGAAAATTATCCGGGATTTGCTTCGATTAAGGGTTCAGAATTAATGCAGAAAATGATTGACCAGGCGCAAAGTTATGATCTAAAAATTTTGAATAAACAAATCGACCGTTTAGTTAAAACCGATGCTTATTTTGAAGTTGGGGCAGAAGGCGAGAAGTTCCAAGCCAAAACCATGATTTTGGCTATGGGAGCGGCGTATAGGCATTTAGGGATAGAAGGAGAAGAAAAACTGATTGGACGAGGAGTTTCTTACTGCACAACCTGCGACGCGCCGTTTTTTAAAGGCAAAACCGTAGCGGTGATCGGCGGTGGGGATTCGGCTTTAACCGGCGCCATGCATTTGTCGGATTTTGCCAGCAAGGTTTATATAATTCACCGCCGGGAAGAATTCAGAGCAGAACCGGCAAGGGTAGAACAGGCGGCACAGAATCCTAAGATTGAACAAGTTTTGTCTACACAGATAACACAGATACTGGGAGATGAAAAAGTGACGGGCGTGCGCCTGGATAAGCCTTACAAGGGTCAGACTGATCTATCAGTTGATGGAGTATTTGTCGAAATTGGTCATGTGCCGGCTTCGAGTTTAGCCGCGGAAATCGGAATTAAAATTGATGAACAAGGTTATATTTTGACCAATCCGGCCATGGAAACAAATATTACCGGTGTTTTTGCCGCAGGGGATCTTTCTATCGTACCCGGCGAGGTTCCCTTAAGGCAATTTATTACTTCGGCAGCTGACGGGGCCAGGGCCGCGGCCGGAGTTTATCAGTATTTACATAAAGAAGGTCCTGTTCCTTCCTGGGGAAATCAAAAGTAAGCTTGACAGGCGAAATATGGGTGTGTTAACATAAAACAATTAACTCGAACAAACCGTTCTCGTTAATTGATTTTGAACCAAAAATTATTATTTTACTTAAATTAATGTATTTTTGGTATAAATAAATATGACGAAAATATTAAAAGTTGATAAAGAAGTTTGTATTGGCTGCGGTACTTGCGTCGTACTGGCGCCAAAATCTTTTAAACTTGATGCTGACGGCAAAGCTGAAGCGATTAATCCTCCAGGAGATACTCCAGAAGTTATTAAAGAAGCTATTGATTCGTGCGCGGTTCAAGCCATTACGGAAGAAGAAAATAATGAATAAAAAAGTTTTGCCTTTAATTATTGTTTTAATTGCCATTGTTGCCTTTTTAGCTGGACGTTATTCATCTACTGTTAAAGTTAACATAACAAATACAGCTGATACCAAAACTCAGCAAGTTACACCAACCACAGCCGCGGCAAAACCAGCCCAAACAGTCACGATTGACCAAGTTAAGGGTTTGTTTAAAGACGGAAACATCACTTTTGGCGATGTAAACAAAAAGGTTCTTTTTGTTGAGGTTTCCGATCCTAGCTGTCCTTATTGCCAAGTGGCAGCCGGTAAAAATCCGAAATTAAACGCTCAAGTTGGAGACAGGTTTAAATTAGTCAGCGATGGCGGAACATATGTGGCTCCGGTTCCGGAGATAAGAAAGTTGGTTGAATCCGGCAAGGCCGGTTTTGCTTGGGTTTATTATCCAGGTCATGCCAATGGCGAAATGGCCATGAAAGCCCTTTATTGCGCTTTTGATGAAGGTAAATTTTGGCAAGTCCACGATAAGCTCAATACTGCCGAAGGCTATGACTTGATTAATAATCAGGTTAAAAACGATAAAACCAAAGCCGGTCTTTTGGTTAACTTGCTGAAAAGCGCGATGGACGCTGACAAATTAACCGCTTGCTTAAACGGTGGTAAATATGACAGCCGTCCAACAGAGGATAGCGCTGTCGGAAAATCTCTAGGGGTTAGTGGTACGCCGATGTTTATTGTTAATACTTCCATCTTTGCGGGTGCTTACAGCTATAAAGACATGGAATCCGTGGTTACAAATCTTCTTAAATAAGAACTTCTTTTTTTCAAATAAGAACTTCTTTTGTTTTTTAGATGAATTTGGGTTGCTAAATCAGTATTCATGGCTTATTTTCCGAGACAGAGAATGATTTAACGGTTAAGAAGTAAGAAGGCGAGAAAGACCATGAGGACAATATAAATTCCCAACAAGCAAGCGGTAAGAAAAAGAACCTTGTTGATTCCTATCTTTGAGGTTTTTGCCGGCTCGCTTTTAATAGTCTCTTCTTTGGCGAAATCCGGTTTTTTGCTGAAAACATAATCCAATTCCTGCTTTTTATAGTAACGGTGATTAGTCGGGGAACGGTATGCTTTTAGTAAACCTTGTTTTTCCCAACGGCGAAGAGTGTCTTTTGAAACCCTTAAAAAGGAAGCTGCTTCGCTAATGCTAATCCAGCCTTTGGGGATTTCCTGTGTTTGTTCTTGGTCGTTCATGATTGATATAGATTACTTATTATTGCAGATTATAATCAATAATTACATAAAGTAAACACCTCAATTATTTAATAATGATTTGAAGAATAATGCGTTCCAAGGAATCCAATTGATTCATGAGTAGTTTTATTGACAAGTTTAGCTTAACACAAAAAGAAAAAAGGGTTGCTGCCGGACTAGGTCTCCTTCGCTAAAGCTACGGAAGACCTTGATTTTCGTCCGCTAGAGAAATCTTCCGCTAAAGCTACAGAAGCAAGTCTTTTGTAAGCAAAAGCTTTTCCCGAACCTGTTTTTAGATAAAGCTCAAAATCTCTCGCCTCTTTTTCTGTAGAAAAACCACCATACCAAACTAATTTCCATGGAATATGAGGTTTTGTTGATTTAACTAGTCCATTATTATGAAGTAATAATCTTTCTTTAAGGTTTTTAGCCGAACCAAAATAGAAGATATGAGATTTTGAGCTTAAAAGAATATAAGAATAAAACATGATTTTAAGTTGGCATGCCATTCTGTGTTACTTCGCCAAAATGGCTTCGTAGCCACTCTGTAGCTTTAGCGAAAGATGGCTACCGGACTAGGATTCGGACCTAGATAGAAGGCTCCAAAGGCCCTCGTCCTACCATTAGACGATCCGGTAATAATTGATCTATTATAGCAAAATAAGACATGGTTTATTATTTAATTGATTCCTAGTTCTTGTTTTATAGAATTATATGTGTTCCATGCTTGCTGTAGTGTTTGCCTACTCGACGGATCACCTTTAAGATAAGTCTCTTTTTTATAGCGATCTTGATAGGTAATAAGTCCAAGTTCGTGGTATTTTCTAGCTGAATCTATTTTGATTCCAATTAAACGTGATATTTTTCTTGCGTACCAAAGACCCTCTGCCGTAGCTCCTCTTTCACTTTCTTCTCGACTCTTTTCAGGAAAAGCTTTAAGGGAAGCATAGCGTTTTCCTTTGATAGCTTCTTTTTCTTTTTCGATAGACTTGAGAATTTCTTCCTTATCTTTATAATGCCTAAGCTCATGGCCTAAAGTATCTAACTCAAATGAATCTACAGGTATGGAAACTGTTCCAGTTCCATTTGCCCAACGTACATATAGAAACTTGATACATAAAATTTTAATTTCAAGATTCGATAACAAGCTAATTCTTTCGGTTATTCTTTCCATATCTTTGGACATATATGTACTAATTTCCAAAGGGAAACCTAGCGATTTCATTTCTTCAGCGACATCGACGTATCTCTCTGGCCGAGAAGGGTTCGAAATTCGGATACTGACCGGTATCAGGAATTGTTTATCCCGTTTTTCAACTTCCTGTTTTTCTTCTTCGCTACGAAAATCGGCTATGGGGTGAACTTTAGACAGGGTATAATCGTCGTCGGTATATTTTGGTTTTAAAAGACTACTCACGCACATTTCGTTACTGTACGATACAATGCTTATTAAACCGTTTGGTAATTCTTCAAACTCGACTCGATAAACATTCGGGTGGTCCCTGATTAGCCTTAAAATAGGATATTTTTTTTCGACTTCAGTAGGTAGGGTACTTTCTTCTTTGGTGTTCTGGAATCTCATGAAATGGAATTCTTCTCCAGTTTCTGCTAAATAACCTGGTCTTAAAGTGTCATGAGTCAGTCTAAAACCATTCTCTTCTAAGACGGCAGTCAAGTTAGAATTCTCTTCAGGAGTGGCATAAGAAGTTATCATTCTGGCTTCAATCTCAATCGATTGTTTTTGATTGATTGCTGTTTTGGCTGCTCTTTGAACCATTTCTCTAAAAACATGTTCATTTCGATATTCCGAGAGAATGACTATATCGCTTATATGTAAAGCTACATTCCCCATCACCGAAGACATCCTCGGTATCATTAAAATATACCCTAGGGGAATACTATCTTTCAAAACCAAAAAGCTTCCTTTTTCAGGATTATCACCTGTTGCTTCCTGGAGATCTAAGAGGGAAGTGAAATATTCTTGATGGATATTTATTGTTTTTGGATAACATTGTTGTGCAATACCTTGTACTAAAGAAATATCTTCTTTGGTAATAGGTCGAAACCTAATTTCTGATCTTTCGGGAGAAGATTTTTTTTCAATTGCAATTTCTTGTTCAGTTAAGCTTATGTCTGACATTAAATTTATATCGCAAGTAATCTGGTATTAAACTTTTTATTTCCAAGTCTTAATATATAAACGTAATACATTTGTCCCTCCTTCGTCCCGATTTAATCGGGACTTCGGAGGACACCCTTGCTTTGCTTGGCTTGCCAGCCGAAGCTTCAGCGAAGGCTGGTGAGCTCGACAGGATTCGAACCTGTAACCAAGTGCTTAAAAGGCACCTGCTCTACCATTGAGCTACGAGCCCGAAATTTCAGAGAAATCAGTGCGTCAGTGCGTCAGAGAATCGGGCGGTCAGAGCGTCAGATTATCTGAAATTCTGATCGTCTGACGATCTGATTTTCTGACCGTCAGATCGCCTGGTTAATCCGATCGGGTGACGCCAATGAGAATCGAACTCATGTTTAGACCTTGAAAGGGTCCCGTCCTAGACCGCTAGACGATGGCGCCCAATTGTGTATATATTTTAGCTTATTTTGGTCTTGAGGGCAAGAAGTTACGTTTAAACTTGACTTTACGGGGGTTGGGCTTATAATTCGTCCTGAAGAAAAGAAAGGAGGGCTAAAAGCGGCAAAATCTTTCTCGGGTGGATCTTTACGGCACATTGACAAGTTGCATCAATAAATCAAAAAAAGGAGGAAGGAAAGTGAACAAGCTAGTTGGTTGGGCCAAGGGTCTAGTGAGCAGGTTTAAGGGGTGGGTCAAGGAAAACAAAGGTTTCGTGGCCGCGGTCCTTGTGCTCAGCTGGATACCGAGTTTTTTTCTGGCTGCCGGTTTCAAGGACGTAGCCTTGAGCATTTTTCTGGGGATTGGATGGATGGTGTTCATACTCGCTGTCGCCTCGATTGTCGCCACTAAAGCCAGTGATCGATTAAAGATCGACGCACTCATCTTTTTGGTCACCGGTTTAATTCTGGCGGTAGTTTCGATTCCGCTGTTTTCGTTGGTAACGCCATACATTCCGAGAACTCCTCCGGGGGAACCGAACCAGATGGCCTGGTTCCTCTACGTTCTTGCCTCCAGTGGTCTTTTCTACTGGGGAAGCAGAGATTGATGCAACTTGGCCTGGTGCCTGTTAGGGTGAGAAATCATCAAACGGGCGCCTTCGTATTTCAGTGAGTCAGGCGGTCGGTGCGTCGGTGAATCAGGCGGTCAGAGTATCAGAGCTTCAGAACTTTAGAGATAATATATGCTGCATAGGAATATATAAAAACTCTTATATTAATGATATTCTTATGTTATGTCAGAAACACAGGCTAGCGAACCCTACAAACCTCACCAAATAATAAAAATAGAGGAAGTAGCTGAAAAAATCGTTAAACCCGTAACAGATAGCGAAATGGTTGAAACCGCAGAATATATCGTAAACCGATTGCCTGAATCTCGAAATTTACTTCCTAATAAATATGAAGAATTGGAAGCCTCGTTTAGTCGTGTTTACAAAACTAGTTATTCTGAAAGTAGTTGGATTGATTTTTCTCCTAAATCGATAGATTATTTATTCCAACAGTTTGCTGTAAAAACCGACGAAAGAACTGACAGAAATGGTTTTAATACTTTTGGACTTTATGCCCTTAGCTATTTAGACGGATTAAGAACAATGGGGGTTCAAGAGGGATATTTGGGTGCTGGAGGCTGGGATCATATAATTAAAAGTAAATACCGAGGGCTGCTTCTTGGATGCTCGAGCATTACAACATCTTCGCAATTTTTTAGTTTCATGAATTCCATGAATCCCAAAAACAATGCAATAGTTACAGACATAGATCCGCTAGCTGTAAATCTTGCCAAAGAAGCTATTAAAGTAGGAAAAACCCAATCGGTTATCCAATCTGACGCACAAAGAATTCCCCTGGAAGATGATAGTATGGATTTCATAGCTACAAATTTTTTAGTTCCTAATTTGATAGACGTCGAAAAAGCCGGAAGAGCAACTTTAACAAATGTTTTTAAAGAAATAAAAAGAGTTTTGAGCCCTAAGGGCAGGCTGGTTATGGTAGAACAGCTTTCGAGAAATGATTTGGAATGGGTTGCCCATTACGCTTGGGAACAGGGATTAACTTTATCAACAGGAGGACCGGAAGGAGGAATCAACCGCCCTGCATATATTTTTAAGAATCACCACGAGGCAAATCGCGTAATAGCCAACCTAGGATCTTTTATTGAAGAGAGTAGTACAAGAGATTCACACCGTAGCGTGTCTGAATTTACAATCGACCCGCGGGAAGAATTTAATGGTCAACAACAAAAACAAGTGGCCAATTTAATTTTTCAACATAGCCGCCGGAGATAATTAGATAAAAAAGCTCTAGGAATTACTGAAAGCCGGAGATACGCAGAAAGTGATGATATAATCGTAATATGAAAATAATTGAAGGTAATATTCCTTGGGAACAAAAGACCGGTTACAGCAAAAGAATTTATGTGGACGGTAAAGATTATGGGGAACCGGGCGGGTTAGTGCAGGAAATAAAAATCAAAGCAGGGGAAATGGGCAAGGCTCATCATCATGAAATCCAAACTGAAATCTTTTATTTTCTTACGGATAACGGCTACTGGATCATTAATGGCGAAAGAAAGCAATTTAAAATTGGTGACCTTTTGGTGATTGAGCCCAATGATATTCACGCGACCTTTAACGAATCTGCGGAAGATTACCTCTATTTAGCCTTCAAATTTAAGTATTCGTCTGACGACTTATATTGGGAATAAATCAGGCGGTCAGGCGATCAGACGGTCGATGCTTCAGATAACCGGAATATTTCAAAGATAATAAAATCTAATCCAAATCTCAAAGTCTTCCGCAAGTAAGAGGACGAATATCTGGTATGTGATTGTCGTTCGGCAATGGCATGCTGAAGTAGTTAAATTTCGCAGAGCGATTATCCCCCAACACTAGACATAGAGGGTGTTCCCCAAACATTCCATTAGAGTACCTAGCGTTACTCTCAATTTCTACAAATGATCCGTGCATGACCACCCCATATCTTAACAGGATTTCCGGATGGGCGATATAAAGAGCAAGACCTTCGTGGAAAGTTGCTTCTTTTTCGTTTGGGGCCAGGTGACGTCGAATAGTTAATTTTTCAACATCTCGGTGCGAACCATCTTGCATCCAGGTGACATAAGCGTTGTTGGGTGTTGTGTATCCGCCCACTGGTTCACACCATTCGCCATCCGGATGTTGGTGCCAATCGTTAAAGGAAAAATCAGAACGGGGATACATTATCGTCGCTAATTTACAGAGTTGCGCAACGGGAATTCTAGGTTCCACAAGTACGGGGATATCAAACTTTCCTTTAAAACTTTCCGGTTGAGGTTCAAATAGAGGAAGCGAGCTTAGATATTCTTTTTCTGACAAACGAAGTTGCTTGTGAAAACCAAGAGTAATGAGCAATTTCGCCTGTCTTGACCATTCTGTTTTAAGATCAAATTCGGTTAATGTCATAATGATTCCGGTTTCTCTGGCTTCGAGGAGCCTCCCGAACTCTTCTTTCAGATTCTCTAAAACTCTTCTGTCTGGATGGACTGGAGGTAGTTTACAAAGGGCTTCATCAATAGATTTACGTATTTCAACAGCCATTGGCTAGTTTTATATCACATCGTAAGGTTGCTTGTCAACAAAAAATGGAAGTGAATGATTTGTATTGGGAATAAATCAGGCGGTCAGGCGATCGGTGCTTCAGTGCGTCAGACGGTCAGAGCTTCAGTGCCTCAGAACGTTGGAGGATAATAGATAATAGGAAATAGGAATTGGTACGGAAGCTAAATATAAGTCTTAGTTTTTACAATACATGCAAATCGTCTACAAGCGCAAGAAGTTTTCCGCTTGGTTGCGTTACTATACTAAGTTGAAGTGTCAAGTCGCTCCTTTTATCGTTTATAAATAAATCCAAATCTACAAACCATTTAAATGCTGTCTCCTCCTTAATAACATCTAAGTTTCTTAATTCGTTCTCAGGGAATTTAGTGATAACCCCACCTCGTTCTTTTATGGCTGTTTCTATATCGTTTGCTGTTAAACGACTTGGGCGAGATTCCGAACCGACTTTTTTATAGTCTTTAGCGATAATTGCACTTTCTACTTCTCTTACGGCATCAACAATTTCCTTTGTTATTTTCATTACCATATCCCCATTATATAATAAAATCAATTTATGTTTTCAATTCTTCAAAAAGACCTTAAAAAATTAGCTAATCCGGGAAAGGCCAAACTATTGATCTCGCAAGGGGACGCCTTACGAGATTGGAGCCTTAAAGGGGTTTCCTTGTGATGTTAATAGTTATTTAGTAATAACTAAATGCCTATCGACATAGCTATTTAGTTATATCTTTTAAAGAGAGCTTCTTATTATGAAAACATAAGGAGAAAATGTTATATTTTAAGTAAGAAATGGACGACTTTTAAGTCCATTTTGAAAAAGGCTAAAGATTATTATTTTAATCAATGGAGAGGATCCGAAAAAGTTTGTCCTGCCTTTGGAGAAAAGGTTTATCTTAATCGAATCGGCTGGAATCATATTGCTTATCACCGAAGGCATACTCTGGTTGATAAAATAATTAGATTAAAAAAGCTACCGCTGGCTCGAGAAATTCTAGAAAGCGCAACTACTTACCAGACTTATCAAATAAGAGGGAAATTCCATTATTATGGTTTTACGGCGATAAAAGAAGGGACTCGTATTAAAGTTGTAGTTACTTCAAAAGGAAAAGAAGGCAAAAAGATTTTATATTCAGTGATGTTTAAAAGCCTAACAAAACAACAACAAAGAAATACAGATAGACACAATCGGAAATTAATAGAGGAATTTAAGCGTAGAACTTAGGAGTAAACCTTCTCCACTTTCTAACCGTTATCGGTGTTTAGTGCATCGACCTTAAAGGTCTAGGCTTACTCTAGAAAGTAGTATACTGTAAAAAAATGTTGAAGTCAATTAGTGATAGGAAATTTTACATGAACATGTTTTCCCAACTTCAAAAAGATCTCAAAAAATTAGCTAATCCCCAAAAAGCCAAGATTGTTGGCCATTTTAAGACGGGGAAGGGAGAATACGGAGAAGGCGACAAGTTTTTAGGGATTATGACCGGACCGGTTCAGGACTTAGCGCGAAAGTACAAAGATTTATCTTTTCTAGACCTCCAGACACTTCTAAATGGCGAGTTTCATGAAGAAAGAACCTTAGCTGTCATGATTTTAGTCGGGCAGTTTAAGAAGAGTGAAGGGCGAAGGGTGGAGAGAGAAAAGATCTTTAATTTTTATTTAAAAAACACCAAAAGAATTAATAATTGGGATCTGGTTGATATTTCGGCACCACACATTGTCGGTGAATCAGTGTGTCAGGCGGTCGGGCGATCGGACGGTCAGACGGTCAGAGAGTCAGACGATCAGAGCGTCAGAGCCCAGAGGGAAATACTTTATAAACTGGCAAAGTCGGAGAATTTGTGGGAGAGGAGAATCTCGATCATGGCGACTTTTGCTTTTACTAGAGAAAACGATTTCACTGATACTTTGAAAATTTCTGAAATATTGCTTTCTGATAAACAAGATCTGATCCATAAGGCCGTAGGTTGGATGTTGCGTGAGATTGGGAAGAGGGATCAGCAGGTTGAAGAGGCGTTTTTGGATAAGTTTGTTACTCGAATGCCTAGAACGATGCTTAGATACGCGATTGAGAAATTTCCAGAAAAGAAAAGACAGGAATACCTTAGAAAATAAATAATGGTAAATGGCAAATACCGTGTCTGCAAGGTCTCTCCTTGCAGAGGCTAAGCAAGGCTAACCTTTAGCAACTAACAAAATGATTAATGGTAAATGGGAAATGGTACGGAGAATCGGGCGGTCAGTGCGTCGGTGCGTCAGGTGGTCAGTGTGTCAGACGATCAAAATTTACCTAAGTCTTACCTCTGCTCCTTCGTTAAACATGTCGGTGCCTTTTACTTTTGCAGGAATAAAAATATTAGGCAATTGATCGGTTGTTTTTTCGAAACAAACGCCGTTATTATTCATCTGAAATCGTAATCCGTAGGTATCTCTTAAATAAGCAAAAGCCGATGTTCTCCCGTTATCCGGCTTAATAAGGGTTAAATTAAAAGGGGAAATAAAGGCAAGACCTTCTGGTTTTAATAAACGCCAAACCTTTTTTACAAGTTGATATCGATAATAGTTTATCCAGTGTAATGAGTAGCAAGCAGTAATAATGTCAAATGATCCAGTTTTGAAATATTTATCGCAATCAACAAAATTACCATGAACAAATTCGATATTTGCTTCTTGAAGGGTTGACCGAGGATTAATTAATGTTCTTCGAGCATTCCACCCTAAAACCCCCCTATCGACGTCCCGATTATGGCCTAAGCCGGTAAGATGTAAGTTTTTTTCAAAAGAAGTTCTTGTTTTCTATTATTGCTGATTTTACGGCTTTTATTGTCTCTGAAGTTTCTTCAGGCATAAATCCATGATATCATTTATATCATTAGAATCAGAGGACCAGTGTGTTAGTTCGCCGCAGGATAATAGATAATGGTAAATGGTAAATGGTAAATGGAGAAAATTAACCATTAACCATTAATCATTTATCATTCTGACTCCGAATGGCATTGACAAAGAGGGAATTTTTTGATATCCTTCCACCAGGTATGAAACTGAAATCTTGACCAAGCTAGAAACGGCTTTTACGGCCCCGCTTGGCGGGGTTTTTTAATGCTCAGAGAATCATACATTAATTTAGCACTTTGAAATCAAAATAAGTTATTATTCATGCAATACGCAGAAATTATAAAAAATCCAAGCTTGAAAAACTTGGTAATCAAGATGTGACAGGTAAGTCAATATTGAGAGTTTGATCCTGACTCAGGATGAACGCTGGCGGCGTGCCTTAAGCATGCAAGTGGAACGGTCCTCCTTCGCCGCAAGGCTTTGGAGGATAGTCGCAGACGGGTGAGTAACGCGTAGGAATCTACCCTTTGGTCGAGGATAACTCGCCGAAAGGCGGGGTAATCCTGGATAAGTTCGTAAGAAGAAAGGCCTTAACTGGCCACCGAAGGAGGAGCCTGCGTCCTATCAGCTAGTTGGTGGGGTAAAAGCCTACCAAGGCGATGACGGGTAGCTGGACTGAGAGGTCGGTCAGCCACAAGGGCACTGAGATACGGGCCCTACACCTACGGGTGGCAGCAACTGGGAATCGTTCGCAATGGGGGAAACCCTGACGACGCGACGCCGCGTGGAGGATGAAGGTTTTCGGATCGTAAACTCCTTTTACCCCGACACATGTCGAGGGGAATAAGCACCCACTAACTACGTGCCAGCAGTTGCGGTAAGACGTAGGGTGCAAGCGTTATCCGGATTTATTGGGCGTAAAGCGTTTCGTAGGCTGTTTTCTAAGTCATGTCTTAAATACTAGGGCTCAACCCTAGAAATGGGCATGATACTGGGAAACTTTAGAGGGTTTTGGGGGGTATTGGAATTCGCGGTGAAGCAGTGAAATGCGTTGATATCGCGAGGAACACCAAGGGCGAAGGCAAATACCTAAAAAACTCCTGACGCTGAGGAACGAAAGCTAGGGGAGCGAAAGGGATTAGAGACCCCTGTAGTCCTAGCCGTAAACGATGTCTGCTAGATGCCTCGAGGCTAGAGATTGGAAGTTGGAAAATAGAAGCTGGATATGTATTTTTTCTAGCTTCGAATTTCTATTTTCTAATTTCTAGTCTCGGGGTGTCGCAAGCTAACGCGTTAAGCAGACCGCCTGGGGAGTACGGCCGCAAGGCTAAAACTTAAAGGAATTGACGGGGAGCTGCACAACCAGGGGAGCGTGTGGTTTAATTCGAGACTAAACGAAGGACCTTACCTAGGCTTGACATTCTAGAGTTCTATTTCCCGGAAACGGGAGAAAGTCCGCAAGGAGGCTAGAACAGCTGCTGCATGGCTATCGTCAGCTCGTGCCGTGAGGTGTTGGCTTCAGTGCCAGAACGAGCGCAACCCCTATCTAATGTTAAATATCCATTAGAAACCGCCTTCGCCTTTGGCGAGGGAGGAAGGAGGGGACGACGTTAAGTCAGCACGGCGCTTATGTCTAGGGCAACACACACACTACAATGGACCAAAACAACGAGTTGCAAGCGGGTAACCGCAAGCTAATCTCTTAAATTGGTCCCCAGTTCAGATTGAGGGCTGCAACTCGCCCTCATGAAGCCGGACTTGGTAGTAATCGCGGGTCAGCAAACCGCGGTGAATACGTTCTCAGCTCTTGTACACACCGCCCGTCAGATGAGCAAAGTTGGGGGTAGCTGAATCCCGATTTAATCGGGAGAAGCTAAATTCAGCGATGAGCATCAAGTCGTAAAATTATTGCGACTCCTAGTAGCAATATTAGGAAAAAACCTAACTGTATCGGTGAAACCTAAAGTTCTACCATGGTAATACCGAGGGAAGTCAGTTATTTTGAGGGTAGACAATAGAGATTGGAAGTTGGAATTTGAAGTTGGAAAATAGAAGAGTAGACTGATAAAATCATAATATGATAAAAACATTTCGTGATTTAGAGGTATACGTGGAGTCTTATCAGCTAATGTTGATTATACATGGAGGAGTTAAGAAATTTCCCGTGTATGAAAGAACAGATTTAGCTTCGCAAATGAGAAGATGTTCCAAATCGCCTCCGGCAAATATCGCCGAAGGTTGGGCAAAAAGAAATTTCGAAAAAGAGTTTAAAAAACACTTGGGGGTAGCAATCGGTTCTTGTAACGAAATGGAAGTTCATATTGAAACAGCACGCGATTTAGGCTACTGGGATAAAGAATTTTGTCAATCTCTTCTTAAAAGATACCAAAATCTGGGAGGTAAATTAAATAACCTCCGAAAAAATTGGAAAACATACTAACTTCAACTTTCTAATATCAGAATCTAATTTCTAGTTTCTATTGTCTATCTTCAACTTAACTTGACCCCGTAGAGACTACACGTTGGCGCCTCTCCGATTCGGAGGGGATGAAGATATAGTCCATGCCTCTCGAAAGACGAGGAATAACATGAACAAGGTATCCCTACTGGAAGGTGGGGATGGATCACCTCCTTTCTAAGGAGAAACTAGACTCACGATCTGGTCCGCCAAAAGGCGGAGTGAATGACACCAGAGTTTTTTTGAAATTGACTCTTAAAAGATAATTTCAAGCTGCCTGTCACGTAATCCGCCAAGGTGGCGGAAACGTGACTAGGGACGTTGATTTTAAAAAAATCTTACGTCCCCTGTCACATTTTGGTTATCAATTCTGCAAAGCAGAATCTATCTTGCGTAGAAAAAAACCACCTTATTATGGGTGGTTTTTTGGTGGCTAATCAGGCGGTCGGTGCGTCGGTGAATCAGTGTGTCAGACGGTCGGAAAATCAGAGCTTCAGAGAGTAAGGGTTTTGGCTTTTTCGATAGAGCCGGGGACTCGTTCTTTCCCAAACATTTCAACAATAGTTTCCGGGGCAACGCGGTAAGCGCCGCCTTCAAAAAAGCCGTGTTTTTCAATTAAATGTCTTAATAAACCTGCAATCATAACTGTTTCTGTTTTGCCAATTTCTGTAATATGCAAATTAACAGAACTGGGGGAGTGTTTTAAATTAACGCGGCCATCCCATGGGCAACGTTTAATTCCGCGAAATCTTTCAACTCGAACATTAAATTCTTTGCCGTTTGAAGCGGTATAATGAAAAACATTCCAATCGTGAAGGTTGCATAATTCGCAAAGAGGAGCGAGAAAATCGGCAATTTCCCGATTGGTGTAACCTAAAATTGCCAAGGCTTCTTGATCTCTTTTATAAATTTGTTCAAAGGTTTGTTTATCCAATAACATACCCTGACGGATTAAGTCCGCGTCAGAGGGAAGAGGAATTTCTGATAAAATATTTAATTCATGTTCCATAAAAAGTTTTATCATTCTAGCACAAAAAACGATTTTGTGGTAAAATTTGGGTACATAGCTTCCTCCTTCGTCCTCCGATTCGGAGGACTACGGAAGGACAGGCAGTTGGCCCGTCTCGACTCGGCGTCGACTCGCCTCGATTCGGCGAAGCGGGGCCGAGGCGGATTAGACCTGTCCGCCGAAGTCTTGACGAAGGCGGAGCGCGTTCCTGATATTGCATCTCGCGACTGCCGAAAAACTTTGAGGCACAAAGCGAGCTAAAATATATCGGAATTTATTCCGATATGGCGGTTAAATTTATTTGGGTCACTAGCTCAGTTGGTTAGAGCGCGTTCCTGATAAGAACGAGGTCTTAGGTTCGATTCCTAAGTGACCCACAATAGAAATTTGCAACCGAGGTCAATGGTTTATCCTGAGTGGCATCGAAGGATTCGCTTGCCCTGCCGAAGCCGCAGACGAAGGAGGGACTCCATTATCACCCACAGATTTGGGTTTTTCGGTGAATCAGGGATAACGCTCACTTTTCTCTCTAGAAAGTTATATAATTATCTTGAGGTTGAACGAGGAAAACTATGGATAAAGTCAAAACAATTTTAGGGATATTATCTCGAATATTGGCTATAGGTATACTTTCAGTTTTGTCGCTTTTAAATCTTTTATCAGTATTACTTTCGTCACTGTCTCGGGCTTTTTATGAAGTGCCACAAATTGTATTGGTTTTTCATAAAATTATTAATTTATTTTTTTTGGTCGTGTTTGTTTACGGAATTTATTTACTTATCAGAAATAATCGAAAGTATCTAAAATTGTTTGCGTATTTTCTACCGGCATATTATTTATTCATGATAATATACAGATTTTTCTTTATAACTCATGGTCAATTTGAAAATACAGATTTAAGTAATTTTTTATTATTTTTCACCCCACTTGGTTTAATGTTCGCTAGTTATAAAATGGAACCCAGTAAAGTAGAAAGTGTTGGAATGGGTCAAGAAAATTTGTCCATGCCCGCTTCTCCTGTGAACGAGCCCTTTTCTCCACTTCAATATCAGGGTTTTATTATGCGAGGGTTAGCAAATATCATTGATCAATTTTTAGTTGGTCTTCCTGTTATCGCGATTGGATCACTAACCAAAACAGGATCCGACGAGATATACATGACAATTGGAGGGATATTATTTTTCATTTACCTAATAGTGGCCGAGGCCGCGTGGGGGCAAACCCTGGGTAAGAAACTTTTTGGAATTAAAGTTATGATGCAGGATGGGAGAAAATGTACAGTGTTGGGAGCAATTCTTAGGAATGTTTTTAGAATAGTTGATATGATATTCGGGGGATATTTACTCGCAATAATAATGATGACGATTACTCCCAAAAGGCAGAGAATTGGTGATTTGATAGCTAAAACGGTAGTTATTAAACCATAAACTGTTTGGCGGAGCCGAGCAAAAATCGCGCGCGAAAAAAATAACGGAAGCGCGGCTGGTGGGGGTGATTTGAAATGAGTTCGAATTTTTTCGTAAAGAGTCCACACATTGTTTATTCAAAAATTCGCTATAAGCGCGGAAGCTTACAAACTTTGTTTATAAGCGAAGCTTGTAAACTCGTCTGAAAGCGATGCTTTCAAACTCGTTTATAAGAACGAGGTCTCAGGCCTTCGCCTTGCCGAAGCTGGCTACGGCCTGCGAAGGCAGGTTCGATTCCTAAACAGCCCAGTATGCTTTTAATGGTGTGGGAGAGAAGGAAGAAAAGGTAAGCGGTGAGTTTATTAAGAGGTGGTAAAGCGATGGAGAATTGAAGCGGCCAACGTTTGGTAGGGGATACCGGCTTCAGCAGCTTTTGCTTTAAGTCGCGACAAAACCCTTTCCGAAAGCCGAATATTGATATTTTTGTTTTTATCAAGAGTATTTTTGGCGGCCAAGACTATTTCCTTCTTTGCTTTTTGGGGATTTTTAACCGGCACAAAGCTTCCCGCCTCGATTTCTTTGAGGAGTTTTTCTTCTTCTTTTGTTAGTTCAAAGTATTTCATATTAGTTATTTTTTGATAAGATATTTCTTAGTAATTTTTCTGCTTGGGAAAATAGTTTTTAAAAAATATTTTTGGTTATCTTCCACAAAAGGGATGAGATAAACATAATTTCCTACATTAACAACCAACACTTTTTGATTCGGGTATTTTTTCTGGTTGGGATGCTCAATGATATCCAATAACCCGTCCGAATCTAGCGCAATAACGACGTCTTCAAATGAAATATCTCTTTCGGTTTTAAGTTTTTGGTTTTTTTCTTCATCCCAATCAAGATATTTCATTGGTTTATTCTTTAGTCAGTAAACTCGAGTTTGTAACTACAAACGAGAGTTTTTGAATATATACTCAAATCAGTTTGTCTGCAAACTGGAGTAATTTGAGTATATGACAAAAGATATGCTTTGTCAAGAAGGATTTTCCTTACCGGAAGGTCAATGGCTTGTCCTGAGCAGTTCGATAAACTCACTGTAAACGAAGTCGAAGGATTCACTTGCCCTGCCGAATCCCGAGTTTGTCGAGGGAGAAGGAGGGACTCCATTATCACCCACATATTTTTGAAAAATTCGATTAACGAAACACAAGGTTTCGAAAATATAGTATACTTATAACTATGGAATTGAATTCGAAGATAATGAAAAATAAAATTCTCAACATTTTGAGTTGGATTTTAGGAATTGGAATTTTAATTGGTGGAGTGCAACAATTGTTTTACAGTCCGCTAAAGGCAGTATTTTATCTGTCTTTTGGGTTAATAATATTTCCTCCGACTAACAATCTAATTACTAGAACTTCTCACGCTAAGTGGATAAAAATTGCAATCGGATTACTTTTTATAGGGTCGCTTGCGACTCAAATCTATTTAGAACAAAAACCAAGTCGTGAGAAAGAGATGGACAAAATTAAACGATCAAATATATCCATAACACAACAAATAGCAAAATCTTACTGTGTTGAAAAGGGAAGATGCCCTTCCTCGCTAGATGAACTTTTTAGTAGTGGGATGACGGGCCCGTATGAATCCTATAAAGCTGAAGATTACTACTATAGATCAATTGATGAAGGTAAAGATTGTGTGCTAAACACTATTTTAAGCACAAAAGAGAATTACTCACAACTTTGTATCGGAGACAACCTTCAAAACGTTAAATATTTGCGAGATCCTTATACCAAGTAGATATTTTTTTAATCTTTGTTCCCTTGACATAAAGATATTTCTCTTGGTATAATGCAGCTTACGTTTAGGAGCCTATCAAAAGATTAATGAAAAGAAAAATATTAAACCCAAAAAAATTTGAGCGCGTATTGCGTGGGTAACGGATAAAATCTTTTCAAAAATTGTATAAAGCTCCTTGAACAGGAGCTTTTTTTATTGGGGACTGAGTTTGGGCCGTTAGCTCAGTTGGTAGAGCATTACATTTGCAATGTAGGGGTCGGGAGTTCGAATCTCCCACGGTCCACTGAAAAACATTATTCGGAGAATCTAGCTTCGCAATGTTTTTTAGTGCAAGCACAATTAAAAGGTTAAAAGAGGAAAATTTTTTCAAGGTAAGCCTTTAAAAATTGAGGGTTTACCCTGAAAAAAGCTTTGCTTTTTTTAGGGCTCCTTAACAAATAATAATATATTTTTTATATAGCTAACAAGAAAAGTTAGCTATGTATCAATGTTCAAAACAAATAAAAATACGACATTTTGTTTTGAACTTGCTATAAGTAGACTTTTTTACATACGTAGTGTGAGAAAGTATTTTTTATGCTAATTCATGGCCTAATTTTTATTAAAGCAAATGGTGGATGCCTTGGTAACAAGAGCCGAGGAAGGACGCGTTCGGTGGCGATACGCGCCGGGGAGGAACCTAAAATCCTGCGATCCGGCGGTTTCCGAATGGAGTAATCCCCCCGTAAGGGGAACCCAAGTGTTTACATTTGGGTGGGGAACTGGGCGAACTGAAACATCTAAGTAGCCCAAGGAAAATAAATTAACAAAGATTCCGTCAGTAGCGGCGAGCGAAAGCGGAACAGCCTAAACCCTCCGATTCGGAGGGTGTTGCAGGACTCCAATATGGGAGTACTGAGGATAGCTAAAGTCTCTGGAATGAGACACCAAAGAAAGTGAAAGTCTTGTAAGCGAAATTTGAAGTACCTCTAGGAGCACCTAAGTACCATGAGGCACATACCTTGTGGGAATCTGGGACAACCATGTTCCAAGGCTAAATACTCTTGTTGACCGATAGTGAACTAGTACCGTGAGGGAAAGGCGAAAAGAAGGGTCAAAAACCTAGTGAAATAGAACCTGAAACCGTTTGCTAACAAACAGACAGAGTCCTCCGATTCGGAGGATGATGTCGTGCCTATCGAAGAATGAACCGGCGAGTTTTTGATGGTTGCATTAGTCTAACCTCGTCAAACGAGGGTAAGCGTAGCGAAAGCGAGTCCTAAAGGGCGCCTAGCAGTCATCAAAAGACCCGAAACCAGGCGAGCTAACCATGAGCAGGGTGAGTCCCAACAAACGTTGGGAGGAGGCCCGCACTCTTTACTGTTTCAATAGTATGAGATGACTTGTGGTTAGAGGTAATATGCCAATCGAGCCTGGAGATAGCTGGTTCTCCCCGAAATATATATAGGTATAGCGTCTACTGTTCCCTTACCGGGGTAGAGCACTGAATGGTCCCGGCAACGCAAGTTGTTTGGATCAAACAAACTCCGAATACGGTAAGGCTAAAGGTAGGCAGTCAGAACGGCCGGGCTAAGCTGGTCCGTTCCTGAGGAGAACAATCCGAATTTCCGTCTAAGGTCTCTAAATCTGATCTAAGTGTAAAAGGAAGTGTTTACCCTTTGACACCCAGGAGGTTGGCTCAGAAGCAGCCATCCTTAAAAGAAAGCGTAACAGCTCACTGGACGATGGGTAGGCGCGCCTACAATTTATCGAGGCTAAAGATCAGTACCGACGGCGAAGGTGTGGCGGAGCTACATAGGACATACAACAAAGAACATACAACATAGTGGACGAAAGACCCTTTGTTGTTTGTTGTTTTCACTATGTTCTGCGTAGCTCTGCTACGCGGTAGGGGAGCGTTGATATTGCGGTGAAGGTTGACTGTAAGGTTGGCTGGAGCGGTATCAAGTGAGAATGCCGGTATGAGTAGCGTGATCCCGAAGAGTATTCGGGACGCCGAAAACCCAAGGTTTCCCTCGCAATGTTCGTCAGCGAGGGGTTAGTCGGACCTAAGGTGAGTCCTCCGATTCGGAGGAGTAACCGATGGCAGAGCCGTTTATATTCGGCTACAAGAAATGAGTCGTTACCAGTTGGGGATGGACAAAGCTGGATAAACCGAGCCTCGAAATGATACGAGGTTTAAGTTGCAAGGCAGTTCCGATTAGAAAATCTGTCGGAGCGTTTAACCGAACAACAAATAAGAGTCCAAACCGCAAGGCGAGGGCAATTTGGTCGATTTCAACTTTCGAGAAAAGATTCGCAACGAGACTCATTTTTTACCGTACCGCAAACCGACACTGGTGGGTTGGTCGAGAAGACCAAGGCGAGCGAGAGAAAGAAGTTCAAGGAACTCGGCAAAAAAGCTGGGCGTAAGCTATGCAAGATGCCCTACCCTCCGATTCGGAGGGTTACAACAAAAGATTGTTTGGCGGCTGTTTAACTAAAACACAGGTCTCTGCTAAACCGTAAGGTTAGGTATAGGGGCTGAAGTCTGCCCAGTGCCAGTAGGTTACGGGGATTTGTTTCCCGATTTATCGGGAGGCGATGAACTTAAGCCCTGGTGAACGGCAGCAGTAACTATAACTGTTCGATGGTAGCGAAGTCCCTCGTCAGGTAAGTTCTGACCCGCACGAACGACTCAACGACTGAACAACTGTCTTGAACTTTTACTCGGCGAAATTGAAATGGCTGTGAAGATGCGGCCTACGTGCTCTTGGACAAAAAGACCCCGTGGAGCTTTACTATAGCTTGGCATTGGAATGTTATTTGAAATTGTCTAGTGTAGGAGGGAGGTCGCCGCAAGGCGACCGACAATGTAACACCTCTCTTTTTAAATTGCAAACCTTACTTAAGGACCCTGGAAACGGGTTCGGGGAAAGTGCCAGGTGGGTAGTTTGACTGGGGCAGTCGCTTGCTAAAAAGTAACGCGAGCGCACAAAGGTTGGCTTAGTCCGGATGGAAATCGGACTGGACGTGCAAAGGCATAAGCCAGCTTGACTGCGAGACCGACGGGTCAAGCAGGGTCGAAAGACGGTCTTAGTGATCCCCAAATTCATCATGGGATGGTTTGGGCTTAACGGATAAAAGTTACCCCGGGGATAACAGGCTGATCTGACCTGAGAGTCCATATCTACGGTCAGGTTTGGCACCTCGATGTCGGCTCATCACATCCTGGGAGTGAAGTAGCTCCCAAGGGTTGGACTGTTCGCCCATTAAAGTGGTACGTGAGCTGGGTTCAGAACGTAAACAACATTGCGTTCTACCACAGTAATGTGGTATATTTAAGATACTGACTAAAATCGGTGAAACCCTAATTGTCTTGAACTGAACAAAAGGGTAATACCGAGGGTAAGCAGAAAAGTTGTGACAAAAGAAGAAATTGCCTATATTGCTGGTTTTCTTGATGGTGACGGTTGCATTATGCTTCAGCTGGTTTACCGAAAAGACTATTCTTTAGGTTACCAGATAAGAGCGAGCATCGTTTTTTATAAGCAAAGCTTGAAAGCATTGTTTTCAAGAACCTTGGACTGAAAGTCCAAGGAAGCTTATCAAAATCAGAAATATACTTTTTTCTTAAACTGGTTGAAGGAGAAATTCCAATATGGTTATATAAGAAATAGAGGAGACGGAATGTCGGAGTATACCATTGTTGGAGTTAAACCCGTATTGAAAGTCTTAAAATTGGTTAGTCCTTATTTAAGAATAAAGACTAAGCAAGCAGAGGTTACTTTGAAGGTTTTAAGACAAATGCCAGGATCCGGTAGAAAAATGACGCCAGCTTTATTGCTGGAGCTTTCTTTAGAAGTAGATAAGTTTATTGATTTGAATTATTCAAAGAGAAGAACTAATACCTCATCGAAAGTAGTTGCATTTTTGAAGGAACATCAACTTTTTTGATCCCGTAGAGACTGATCCCTAGGCCAGAGTAACTATCTGGCGTAAGGTGAGTTCGGTTTTTTAAAACTGAACAAATGTCAGCTCCTAAACTAGTAAAGTTTTGGTTTAGGATGAAGATATAGTCCATGCTGCAAGTAATTGTAGATAACATGCGTGAGACAGTTCGGACTCTATCCAGAGCATGCGTTGATTTTTGAAGGGAGCTGGCCATAGTACGAGAGGACCTGGCTGGAGGAATCCCTAGTGTGTCAGTTGTACCATCAGGTGCAGTGCTGAGTAGCTACATTCCTAAAGGATAACCGCTGAAAGCATCTCAAGCGGGAAGCCCACCCTAAGATAAGAAATCGTTATAGACCCGTTGTAGATTACGACGTTGATAAGCGAGAGCTTGTCGTCCGCCTTTGGCGGAGATAGGATGGCAGTGTAAGGGCTGTAAAGCCTTAAGCTTACCATTACTAATCGGTCGAGAAAATTAGGCCATGGATTAGTTTAAAACTTATAGAAGCAAGTATCCCGGTGATTTGAGCGAACTGGTAACACTCCTTTTCCTTTCCGAACAGGATAGTGAAACGGTTCAGCGGAGACGATAGTTGACGCCTTGTGCGACAGCGAAAATATCTCATTGCCGGGATTTTTTGTGCCTAAAAATATTCATTCTTGTAAAAAAAGGAAAAAAAAGGTAGAATAAAAGACAAATCTTAAAGAAAGTAGGTTATGAATAGTGACACCCAAAAAAGTAGCAAAGGCTTCTAAAGAACCCCAGACAATGGAGGAGCTTTTAGCTGTCTCCGGCTACCAAATTAAAGGACTTAAAAAAGGTCAGCCAATCGAGGGGACAGTTAAAAATATCGCTTCTAAAGTTATTTATTTTGACATCGGCTATAAAACCGATGGTATTGTCATGGGCAAAGAGTTTGAAATGGCTAAGGAATTTATTAGAGCTCTTAAAATCGGGGACAAAGTGATGATGACGGTTTATTCTCCAGAGGATCCGTTAGGCCAAACTTTATTATCAATCAGAAAAGCCGCTTTTACTTCGGCTTGGAAAAAATATTTTGACGTTAAAGCCGAAGACGGAGAAACCGAAGTGACAGGTAAAGAATCAACCGGCGCGGGATTATTGGTTGAGGCTGATGGTTTATCAGGTTTTATTCCGGTTTCGCAGTTTAGTAAAAATCTATTGGGAAAAATGAACGAAATGGTGGCTAAAAAAATCAAGGTTAAAGTTTTGGAAATTGATTCAACCCAAAACCGTTTAATCTTTTCCGAAAAAGCGGTTTCCGAAAAAGAAAAAATCGCTAAAATCAAAAAATTATTGGAAAAAGTCAAAGATGGGGAATTATTTAATGGTGAAGTGACGAGCGTCGTTCCATTCGGTTTATTTGTTAAAATTGGTCTTGACGGGGAAGAAGTCGAGGGTTTAGTCCATGTTTCGGAAATTGCTTGGGAAAAAACAGCCGATCCGTCGGAAATTTATAAGGTTGGTGATAAAGTTCAAGTCGTTATTTTAAGTTCAGGCGAAGGCCGATTGTCTTTTTCTTTAAAGCAGACAACGAGCGATCCATGGCAGGAAAAAGTTAAGAAATACGAAAAAGAAAAAACCGTTAAAGGAAAAGTTATAAGATTAGTTGCCTCGGGTGCCATTATTGAGCTGGAAGGCGGAATGGAAGGTCTTTTACATATTTCCAAAATTCCGCCGACCATGAAGATTGATGTTGGCGATAATATTGACTGCGAAATCGAAAAAATCGAGGCTGATAAGAGAAAAATCTCCTTGGGATTGGTCCTAAAGGCGAAACCGATGGGATATAAGTAAATCAGTGCGTCAGTGAATCGGTGCCTCGGTGAGTCAGTGTTTCAGTGCCTCAGAAAGTCAGAACTTCAGAGAGTCGGTGCTTCAGAACGTCAGAAAATCAGAGCTTCAGTTTGTGTTATAATTTCCCCGTAATGCCCATAAAAGTAAATTAAGTTAATTCAATAGTTAATTAATAGTTGATTGATAGGAGATAACAACTAATAAGCTGCAAATTATGAAAACACACACCAAGTTTATCTGTCAGCAATGCGGGTACGAAAATACCGAATGGATGGGGAAATGTCCAAACTGTGGAACTTGGAATAGCCTGGTGGAAACACTGGTAGCCGGAAAGAGTGAAAGAGCGAGAGGGCGAGAGAGTGAAAGAGGGCAGGGCGTTAAGCTTCAGACATTGGCTGAAATTGAAAAAATCTCGGATAAACGGATTTCGACAAAAATTGGGGAATTTGACCGGGTTTTGGGTGGCGGAATTGTTTTGGGCTCAGTTACACTTCTGGCAGGAGATCCGGGCATAGGAAAGTCAACTTTACTTCTTCAGGCGGCCTCAAGCGTGCCTAATGTTATTTACATTTCTGGTGAAGAATCGCCAGCGCAAATTAAGATCAGGGCAGAGAGATTAGGAGTAAAGAATAAAGATTTAAGATTTATGAATGAGACTGATGTAGATCAGATTATTAGTACATTAGAAGATTGGATGAGTAGGGGAAGTGAAAGTGTTTCCTCTAATGCTCTAATAAACCAATCATCTAATATTCCGGCCTCTCTCGTTGTCATCGATTCCATTCAAACCCTTTATACCTCTGATTTAACCGGAACAGCCGGCTCGGTAGGACAGGTAAGAGAGTGCACACTTAGATTACTCAATTTAGCCAAATCAAAAGGTATTTCCATGTTTATTGTTGGCCATGTAACCAAAGAAGGAGCCATTGCCGGACCTATGGTGCTGGCTCATCTAGTTGATACCGTCTTATTTTTTGAAGGAGAAAAATACCAAAGTTTAAGACTTCTTAGGGCTATAAAAAACCGTTTCGGACCTACCGATGAAGTTGGGGTTTTCGAAATGGTGGAAAGCGGGTTGGCCGAAGTTTTAAATCCGTCAAAAATTTTTCTAGGCGAACAATTAAAAAATGTTTCCGGATCCGTGACAACTTGTCTTATGGAAGGAACGCGTCCTTTAATGGTGGAAATCCAGGCTTTGGTGGCAAATAGTCAATTGCCGATTCCGAGACGTGTGGGACAAGGCATTGATTACAACCGTTTGCAGTTATTGGTCGCGGTTTTGTCCCGCCGGGCCGGTTTGTCCTTAGGAAACAGCGATGTATTCGTAAACGTCGCCGGCGGCATAAAAGTGACCGAGCCGGGCGCTGATTTAGCTATTTGTTTGGCCATTGCTTCGGCGGCACTTGATAAGCCTTTAGCAAACAACATTTGCGCCATTGGAGAAATTGGCCTTTTGGGAGAAATCCGTTCCGTCGGCGGTTTGGAAAAGAGAATAAAAGAAGCAAAGAGAATGGGATTTGTTCAAGTAGTAAGCGCAAAAGAACACAAAGTGCTTCGTACAGTTATAAAAGAACTGCTTGGGTAATGGTTAATGGTAAATGGCACATGGTTCATGGTTAATGATTCATACGAACATTTACCATCTACCATCTACCATCTACCTTACAATCCGCCATTCACCATTTACCATTTGCCATTGTTTACTCTTCGTCAAGTAGCATTTATCGCAATTCACAAGTTATCCACAATTATTAATTTGCCTGTTTATAAGTCATTTTTTGAAGCTATATCCCTAGAGTCTTTTGTTATAAGTTAGCGCTATTTTGCAATAAATTTTCTTATAGGATTGACATACTTGACAACTTATGATATATTTTTATTAATGAGCAAGAGGTTTTTATCTAATATCTTAAAAAGACGGTTTAATTTTAAATTTTCTCTTTTTGGTTCTAATAAAAAAGGTCTTGGAGTTTGGGGAGAAAAACAAATTGAAAAAATTGGTAGTTTGGGTCAGAGTTTAGTGGTCATGCAGACAAATTAACAAATAAAAACCAGAAAGAGCATTACTATCGTTGGTAAGTTATGAATCAGACCACGAGTAGCAATGCTCTTAAAATTGGTTATCAAGTTTGGACAGAGAACTTGAAGACCAAGATATAAATAACATATTTTTTAATAAATTGTCAATACCATTTTAGAGACTTGACCTTAGGATGGAGGGTGGTATGTAGGTCCCGTTAAAATTTTGCCCTCTTAAGGTGGCTCGTATGTAGGGCAGGCGTACGAGTTACCTTTGGAGAGATAAGCAAAATTTAACGGGATAAAGCAGGCTAGTACTGAGCGAAGTCGAAGGTACGTACCATCTTCCATTCTGATGTAAAGTTTAAGCGCCTCTTGACAAGGAGAAGAGAATTTTGCTTAAATATGTTTGGCCTCAGATTTAGTTTTTCCTTAATGAGCGATTCCAAATGACAAACGATTCTTCTCAAGGTATTAGTCCAGATCCCAACGGATTTAATGGAATGGTTGATAACCGGATTTTACCGGATTCTAATTTGCCGACTGAATATGTCGAGGGCATTTTGGATATCGGTGAAGAAGGCGCCGGACTTTTGCGGCCCAAATTTACACCTTCAGATAAAGATATTTATATTAGTTCTTCCCAAATCCGGAGATTTTCACTTCGCCAAGGTGATTTAGTGGGCGGGCAAGCACGGCAGCCGAAAGATAATGAGCGCTATTGGGGCTTATTAAAAGTGGAAAAAGTTAACGGCGAAAACGTCGAATCCGAATTGGTCTTAAAAAGACCTAATTTAGATGATTTAACCCCGATTTTCCCTCAACCGCAGATTGTTTTGGAAACCGAAAAAGACGTTTTAACCTGCCGGATGATTGATTTAATTTCGCCGATTGGCTACGGCCAAAGAGGCTTGATTGTCAGTCCGCCTAAAGCCGGTAAAACATGGCTTTTAAAAGATATTGCCGCGGCCATTACTAAAAATCATCCTGACATTCATTTAATGGCGGTTTTAATTGGAGAACGTCCCGAAGAAGTCACGGAACTTTCAAGAATTGTTAAAGGAGAAGTCGTGGCTTCTAATTTTGACGCTTCGCCAGCTCATCAAACCAGAACCGCGGAAATGGCCCTGGAACGGGCTAAAAGACTGGTTGAAATGGGTAAGCATGTATTCATTATTTTGGACTCGATTACCCGTTTAGCCCGGGCCTACAACCTGGGAATGCCGACTTCGGGAAGAACCCTCACCGGCGGTTTTGATCCGGCCGCCCTTTTCCCGGCCAAGCATTTTTTTGGCGCGGCCAGAAATATTGAAAAAGGCGGTTCCATGACGATTATCGGCACCTGCTTAATTGATACAGGATCGCGCATGGATGATTTAATTTATGAAGAATTTAAAGGCACGGGCAACATGGAACTTCATCTTGACCGCAGACTTGCCGAACGCCGGGTTTTTCCGGCCATTGATATTCAAAGATCAGGAACCAGGCAGGAAGAATTGCTTTATGAAAAAGAAGACTATAAAAATATTATTACCATGCGCCGGATGATTGATATGCTTGGAGTGGAAGAGAGAACGGAAATGTTTATTCAGCGCCTCGAAAAAACCGCGAGCAACAAAGAATTCCTTGAGCTTCTGAATAAGGGATAACGAATTTACCAATTAGTCTAATTAGACAAATTAGACAAATTTGTTATTCCAGCCTCGGCTGATATCTTCCGATCTACTTAGCATATCTTTACTTGAGCTTCGATTTATGTTAAAAAGTTAATACCTTAATGAGAAAAGAATTCAATTTAATACTGGAATTTATTAGAGCTTGGAAAAAATATCTTGGCCATAAAGGCTTTAAGGCCTTTCATCACTTTGAGGGTTCAAAAAATATTTTGGTGGAAAAACTGACCTTGGGCCGGGGAAAATTGGTTCAGCCTTTTGTCCATTCGGGAATGGCGGCTTTATTGATCTTGGGTTTGGCTTTAGCGCCCTTGATTGCGTCTTCCTATCCCGGATTCGCGCAAAATCCTTGGGAAGAAACTCCGCCTCCATCGGCTGTTTTATCTTCCATGACCGAAGCTGATCCTCAAGCCACCACTTTAATCTCGGAAAAACCGCGGTCGGAAGTTTTGGAATACCAGGTGCAAGCCGGCGAAACGGTTTCCGGCATTGCCAATAAATTCGGTATTTCCATTGACACGATCCGCTGGGCGAACAATTTAAGCTCGGTTTCCTCGATTAAGCCGGGACAAACCCTGAAAATTTTGCCGATAACCGGAGTTTTACATAAGGTTAAAAAAGGCGAGACGATTTATTCAATTGCCAAATATTATTCAACCGACGCCCAGGGCTTAGTTGATTTTCCTTTCAATACTTTTGTAAACGACGAAACCTTTTCTTTGGCTGTCGGTCAGACTTTGATTGTTCCTGACGCGTTAATGCCTAAAGAGACACCGTGGCAGCCAAGCGCCTATGTGGCGCGCCAGACTCCGGATGCGGGGACGGTCGTGGCTTCGGGGGATTTTATTTGGCCAACAAGCGGAACCATTACCCAAAGGTTCAGCTGGTATCATAAAGGAATTGATATTGCCAATAGAGCCAGTCCAATAATTTTGGCAGCTGATTCCGGAAAAATCATTGTGTCTGGGCGGCCGGACGGCCGGGGCTATGGAAATATGGTTCAAATTGACCATGGCAATGGCATTCAAACAATTTACGGCCATTTGGCAAAATTATTTGTCACCGCCGGACAATCAGTTAACCGGGGAGATCAATTAGGAATTATGGGCACAACCGGCCGTTCAACAGGCATACATCTTCACTTTGAAGTGCGCAGAAACAATACGGCGTTTGATCCTATGAGTATTTTGAAATAGTGGGTGGACCCGGGGGGAATATCGGATCGCTTCGCGACCGCGATATCTCTTTCCTCGCTTGATGGCTCAATGCTTTCGCTTTCGCCAGTCGCGAGGAGCGAGATCGAACCCCAAATGTGGACCGGAAGAGATTCGAACTCTCAACCTCCTCAATGCCATTGAGGCGCTCTACCATTGAGCTACCGGCCCAAATGCTACCGGCTTGTCCCGTTATTTGCAAAGCAAATTTACGGGATATACCACGGGCCCTAAAAAAAGCTAAGCTTTTTTCAGGGTAAACCCTTTCTACCCTTATCTAAATAATCCTTTCTTTTTTTAAACAAATTTTCCCTAAATCCGCCTTGTTCAATAAATTTTTTCTCTTGGCTTCTTAAAAGTTGATCTAAAAGATAATTTTCTTTGTAGATCAGGCAGATCATTATATTAGCAAAATTTTCCGGATTATTAAAGTCCAAATTAGTCAAATTAGACAAATTGGTCAAATTAGTAGGATTTTCTAGGGATTCTTTAAAAGATCTTATTCTTAAAACCCGAGGGTCGTTTTTATCCCAAAGCTTTAAATTTCTTGTTCTTAAATAATCCTTATAATCTTCCAAGAGTTCACCGTAACTAGCTCGAGCTACTCCGGTAAGTTTAATATTTCCTTCCATGCTTTTTTCTAAAGATCCTTCAACAATATTTTGTTTTCCAGAACGATCGGCTTGTTCCATTTGTTCAACCGTTCTCCGATACTTGTAGTCGGATAGGAAACGCTGACAAAAGAGAAGGTTGAAATCAAAAATAGTTACAGCCAAACGATAAACGAGAAGATTTTCATAGCCGCCGCTTGTCATAGTGGACCTGAGCGGGATCGAACCGCTGATCTCCGCAATGCGAATGCGGCGCATTACCAACTGTGCTACAGGCCCTTAATTTAACTATTTTAACATATTTAGCCATTTTTCTTCGAAATTATTTGCTATTGCCTTTTTTTTGCTATATACTATATACAGTTGAACCCAAGGAAATTCCGATTCGCCATTTACTCTCTGGATATTTAGGCCCAGGTTAGATGGAAGAAACGATTCATACCTGGGCCTGTCTCGACCGGCGAGAAGTCGAGCCGAGGCGGAACAACCAGAGGGGAGGTGACATATTTAAAATGGCTTTTACAGATCAAACATTAAAGTGCCGCGATTGCGGTAAGGATTTTGTTTGGACCGCTTCAGAACAAGATTTCTATCAACAGAAAGGTTTTACGAACGCTCCGGCTCGTTGCGCCGAGTGCCGTCAAAATAAAAAACAGCAAAGTATGGGAGAAAGAACAATGTATCCTATTACTTGTGCTTCTTGCGGTAAACAAGATCAAGTTCCTTTTGAACCTAAAGGCGATCGTCCCATATTATGCGGCGATTGTTTTAGAAAACAAAAAGGCGCGTAATATCTAAAGTAATTTAGGTATTCTTAACCAAAAATCCAGGGAATCGGAAACGAAACCTTGGATTTTTGTTAATCAGGCGGTCAGTGCGTCAGCGAGTCAGTGAATCAGTGCCTCAGAATGTCGGTGAATCAGTGCGTCAGATAGTCAGTGAATCAGAAAGTCAGAAGGTTGGAGAATCGGGCGAATATCGTGTCTGCAAGGCCTCGCCTTGCAGAGGCTAAGCGAAGCTATTCTCCAATTAATTAACAACGGAATTAACTACGGAATTAACCACTTAATCAACTATTGAATTAACAACTGAATTAACCGTCACTGGCTAATCGTAGGAGTTGGTGTGGCTTGAGGCTCAACTTGCGGTTGGACTTGTGGTTCAGAGCCGGCCGGTAATTCCAGCGGAGGCTTGATGCCCGAAGGAAGGGGTTCTGGTTTCGCTAATGATTCACCTTGAGCGCTAGTTTCTGTTTGGGCTTTTTCTTTAAGTTTATTTTGGATTGCTTCAAGTTCACTATTGGCTTTGGTCCAGTCTTCAGAGCCTTGATCAACTAAAGTTAAGACGGTTTGCATTTCCGCAGCCGCATTGGTGAAGTCGCCTTTTTCGCGCAAAGCTGAAGCCAAATTATAATGGGCATTGGCATAATCGTTTTTAAGATAAGCCGCTTCCTGAAATCTGGCGATAGCTTGATCCCAGTTTTTTTGCGCGAAATAAACGCCTCCGAGAGCGACGCGCGTAAAAGGATTAACCGGATCTAAAGCGATAGTTTGCTGATAAGCGGCAATAGTCCATTGGTCAGCGCCTTCGGCAAAATTAATAAGATTGCGATAAATGGCTCCTAGATTTTCCCAGTAGCGGGCGTTTTGGGGATCTAATGAAACAGCGGATTTAGCTTCTTGAATTGACTGCTGAATTAAAGTTGAAATATTCTGGCGGTCCTGATCGGTTAAATCTTTATTGGCGGACATGCTTTGGGCTAAAGCTAAGTTAGTTTGGGCATAGGCGAGCCGGTAGGTTGGGCGATAGGGGTTAAGACCGATGGCTTTTACTTGGGCGTTATAAGTCGCCGCGCCGTCGTTTTTAGCGTAAGCGTCAAGTGATTTATTAAATTCCATATCCGCTGTCAAACTGCGGTAAATTAAATAGAAACAAGCTGTCGATAAAACCAGAGCAATGACCATAAAGGTCCAAGGAAGAATTTTGGAATTTTCGCTGTATTCGCTTTGGGGTAAAAATAAAGCCAGTAAAGACAGGAAAACAAAGAAAACGAAAAGAATTAATAAATTAATGGGCAAGAGACAAAAGATGCCTAAAAAGAGAAGCAAAATAATTAATAAATTGCTTTCCGGTTCAAAATAATTTTTCAATAATTTAAATTGGGAAAGAATTTTATAGGAAAGGAATAATAAGGCAGCGAAGCCGATGGTGCCAATAGTTGTCCAAATTTGGAAAAAATAATTTGACGAACTGTCAAAAGCCACATTCCAAACCGCAGTCGTGTTGTAGGCTAAAGGCCGGTATTGGTAAAAGGCAAGGCCGAAATTTTGGGCGCCGACGCCAAAAAAGGGAAAATTCTTTAAGGTATCGATAGCAATGCTCCAGCCGGTAAATACGGGTAAGAAAGCCGGTTTAATAACGTTAAAAAGAGTGTAGCCGGCATTAACTAATCCGGCGCCGATGACGAAAAGAAAAAGAGCGTGGATTAGACCGATAAGGGCGTTGCCGGACGGTTTGGTAAGCTCGCGGTAGGTAATTAAAGCTAGCCAGATAAGACTGATAACGAGAAAAACCGTTAAGCCAAAATAATTGCCGGCAGGAGTGAAGGCCTTCTCCTTTAAAAGAGGGAAGAAATTGGCTTGGGTAAACAATCCTAGTCCTGAAGCTAGAGATAAAAGCGCAAGGATGATGCTGGAAGCTGTAAGCGAGTGCATGACCCACTTTTTGTCTTCTTTTACTAGGTTATTGGTGATCAAAAAGTATAATAAGCCTAAAGCGATAAGAGTGCTCGGGCCGGTCGGAAATAAAAAGGCCTCCCATTTATTGATAGGGGCAAAAAGGGTGGAGGCGACCGAGGCGGCAACTAATAATAGTATAGGCAAATCGAAAAATGACCGTTTAAAACTAACCTTTTTCTCAAAAATCATTTTTACCAGCCAAGTGAGGAAGGTAATAATGACGCTAAAGACTAAAAAGAGGTTTTTAGGAAAATCAAAATAATCCGCGGTTAGAGGAAAGAATAATAAAGGAAGCAAAAAAACGATTAAGCTGATTTCAATTTTTATGATTTTTCCCATCTGTTTTTTATTTTTACCTTTTTTCTTTATTCAAGTCAAGGGCTGTCTTTTAACTAATATTTTCTTGATACACAAGTATACCTTATTGATATATTTAGATTAACACTGATTATATACTGATTTTCGCGGATAACGAGCGGATTTACACGGATCTTCATTTTTTATTCTCCCGATATTCAAGCCTTTTCTTAAAGAGGTTTTCTCTAAAGCCGCCGGTTTCTATAAATTTCTTTTCTAAAGAAGTAAGTAGTTTATCTATAAGAAAATTATCCTGATTTATAAGGGTTATTAGGAGATTAATTGCGATTTCGGGACGATCAGGGAGAGGGGGAAAATTAGGGGAATCGGGAAGTGTCGGATTTTTCCGTACGATATCCCATATCTTACTTATTTCCCTTATTTCCCTCTTCGCTCTTTCCCCGCCCCAAATCTCTATTTTATTTTGTCTGGCGTAGGCCAAGTAATCTTTAAGAAGTTCTTCTAAGGAGCCTCTGGTGACTCCCGTAAGTTTTATATAGCCCTCGAGGCTTTCTTGTTTATAGCCTTCGGGGAGATTCTGCATACCCGAACGAGCAGCTTGGATCATTTGGTCAAAAGTACGAGGGGAGGAGAGATGGGGGAAATTTGGGGAATTAGAATGATATGGGGAACAACGATTACAAAACTCGACCGTGTAATCGTAAATCGGTACACTTAATTTGTAGGCTAGTAAATATTCGTATCCTGCTTTTGTCATATTTTTAGTTTATTATCCACCAGTTGAATTTAATGGCGGTATCTATTGCCGTATCTATCGCGACTTTAAAGAAACCTTTTTGATTAAGGAGAGGGTCTTCCGCTTGTTTGGCGGAAATATACAAAACTTTATTCTGGGTACTGCCTTCGGGAGTGACATATATTAAGGTGTCGTTGGTGATTTTACTATTATAAATAGTAAATTCCGTGTACCCGGCTGGCATAAGGCCAATGCCCGAAGTAGCATTGGTGTTAATTTCCGCAATTACCGCCGACTGTGTGGCGGTGTAATCGGCGCTAATCTGCAATGAATCAGCGCTAATCGAGCCGGCGAAGCGGGCTGAGCCGGTTTCGTCTATCGATGCCACTGTTTCGTTATTTAAACCTTTAACTAATAATTTCCCAAAGCTTGAACTTGGCTGATACAAATGAGCTGTGTCCGTGGCCGGTAGAGGTCTTTCAAGGTTAAAGACAAGATCGCTTTCCGGTAAAGGCGCGAATTCCTTAGCCATAATTTTGCCTAAAGTCCGGATATTGCCTTCAAGGTCAACTAAGATTTTTCCGGCCATAATATCAATAGCGCCCCAGCCGGAAGGCTGAAGATAGAGAGTTGAGGCTGGAAGAGAACTAATGCCTGAACTATTAATTAAAACCGTGGCGTCAACCATAAGCTGTCCGGCAATTGAAGTATCGGCTAGGGAAGTCCGGCCTAAGATTTGGATATCACTGGTAATTTTGATATTGCCAGACGGATCAGTAAGAGGCCATGTCGGCGCCTGGCTAAGAAGCAGAGCCGATTCGGAGGAAATAGGAGACGTCAGACCGTCTGAGGCACTGATCGCAGGCGTGACAGGGACGGACCCTGTCAGCTCGGGCGTGGGAGTGGGTTGGTAAATGTTGTTGACATAAGTTATATATTGCGCCGAAACCGTAGAGGCCGCAATCTGGTTGGCCAGTAAATCTCCGAACGTTCCGTTTTTAGTTACGATATTATCCGCGTATAAAGTTCCAGAAACAGTGGCATCTCCGTTTACCTGTAAATTGTCGCTTGTTACTTGTCCCTTGACCAGAAGATCACCGAAATGGATGGTTTGACCGTTTTCGGCAATCTTCATGACCGTTTCTCCGTTTTTATTCTTAAATCTTATTTCCTCGGTTTCCACAATCGGGCTGACGATTTTTTGTTCCGCCACTAATTTTCTGCCAAAAATCGTGCCGTCTTCCCCAATTGAAGCAATAGTTTTGCCTAGTGAGTCTTTAATTTCCAGAACCTTTTCGGCGATCAACGTTGTTTGGTTATCAAAAGCATTAACAACGGTTTTGGTGCTGATAACGACCTTATTAAGAGTTGCGATGCCAAATTCGTCGATTAGCCAGTTGCCGTTGGTGGCTTTAATGGTGTTGACCACAATTTCTTGAGCTTTAATCTGCACTTCCGGCAGAGAATCATTATTCCAGGAAAGATTGACAAAAACAGTTACGGTTCCTTCGGCGCCAAGGTTTTCATTATTATTAAATTCCGAAAGGGCAACACCGATGGTTCGGACATTCCCTACGGCCCTCATGGCTCTGCCGGGAATAGGAGAAGTAGTTAAGAAATCGCCTCGTTTAATTGAACCGTTGACTCCGACGACTTTGACCGGAACACGTCCGGCGAGGGCCAGAGGAGAAGAAAATTTTGTTCCTTCGGGCAGGGTGCCATCTAAAGTAATGCCCGGAGCGCTTGAAATTACACCCAAAACATCTTTTTGTTCTGTTCTAGAAGTTCTTATTAAAGATTCATCTTTGTTAGGATCGACTGCGACCAGCTCTCCGGGTTCAAGCGGTTCGCTGGCGGGAAAGAGTTCGGCTAAGTCAAAACCATTGGCTAAACGGCAACAGCGAGCTTGTGTGTCACTAGCGTTAGTGCAAGCGCTATCAATATAACCACTCCCTGAAGCAACAGTACATTTACTGCCTGCGTAGTTGTTGGCGCAAATAGCATCTCCGGTAGTAGCGGCGCTAGTATAAGAACCGCATTCAATATTTAAAGCAGCTCCGCCTTTCTTGTATTGTCCTGAAATATTAATGTTTCCTGCATTATCCAGTGACCAATTCGAGGAGGTATATTGCTGTATGCTGTACACTCCGGTAATAGCCTGATTGCCCATATTCAGCGTTCCTGTTACAGTATGACCACTAATGCTATTTAATACCGATGTCCCGCTAGGGTCAACATAATAGGTTGTGGGACTGTCCCTGTCTCGGAAAATAGGCGCGCTAACATCGCCAGCGAATAGTCCTGTGCCGGTTGCAGTAATATTTTCAGCTCTAACACCCCTTGAAATTGTTGTGAAACTATCAGCACTAGCATAACCAACAGGAATAGAAGAACCATCGGTCGCAGATGAATATAATGTTAATGCACCTGCACTATTTGATAAAGGAATTGCAGTTATACCTATAGTCGTATCTGCAACTGCAGAACCAAAATCTATGTCTACAATCATATCTCCATATTGGTGTGCCAATACTCTAATGTTAAGTTGGGAATACTGTAGACTGGAAAGTTGTGTTATAATCCCAAAGGAATTATGTGATGTTGATATCATAAATGTAGAAGTGGAGACATAACTTCCACGTGTGGAAGTGACTGCGAGTAATACATTACTTCCTAAATTTGTTTGTGCCATATAAAGAATTCTATTCCATCCAGCATTTGCTGTATATGAAGCAAATTTAGTATTAGCTGAAGTTAAACTTGCTGCTGTTCCTGTAAGTCCTGTTCCTGGTCCTGTGAATTGTGTTGTTGCAGTTATTGTCCCGTCAGCTAAAATATTATTATCTCCTGCATCACTATCACCCCCAACATGTAATCCACCGTTTATGGAAAGTTTAGATAAAGGTCCCGTCGTCCCGATGCCGACGTTGCCGGCATTTATTGCTAAACCCAACGTAGTGCCCGTACCCAATAATAGTTTTTGGCCTGAGGTTGATCGTACGGCTAGATCGCCTAGCAATGAACCGTCGATATGGTAGTTTGTGCCTCCTGCACGGCCAATAAATGTTGTTGTTTCATTAAACCAAAGGTTAGCATTTGATCCCGTCTGACCCATATAACCAGTCGTACGAAAATCACCGCTTACATCTAGTTTATATCCCGGTCCCGTCGTCCCGATGCCGACGTTGCCGCTATTTAAAATCGCCATTCTGGATGTATAAGTAGCATTTACCTCTGCTGTATTGTCGGCAGTTGTTAAAAAGTTTAGCCCCAAACCACCGATGACTTCATCTCTCAAGTTTTGTATTTTAGAACCTCCAGCAGTAGTATCTCGTATGAACTCTATGCCGGATGTACCGCTTGTGTAAGTAATTGCAATTTTGGGATCTGCCCCCTTAATGTGTAAAATTTTTCCAGGGCTTGTCGTCCCGATGCCGACGTTGCCCGAAGTATTCCATATCCCTGATCCCGGAAAGAGAGAGGTACCAAGAGTGAGACCAAAAGTAAGGTTATTAGACGCATCTGTTGCAACTGTGAACCCGTTGCTCACGGCGGAAATACCTACTCCCAAAAGTTGCTTTGTTCCGCCAGATGCGCCAGCAATTTGGACATATCCACTTCCAGCTATGGTGCTTCCTACAAACAACTGACTAGTAACGCGGCTTGTACCGCTAACATCTAAAGTAGCCCCTGGCCCCACCGTCCCGATGCCGACGTTGCCGGTTGTATCTACAACGAGACGAGTTGCGCCCGCTACCTCATCGTATAGGCTAAAATAATTCGCAGTGTGGTCGCCACGCAAACCAAGTGTCCATTTGGTAGCAGCGGCTGTTGTGAAATCGACGCGTGCATAGTCGGTGGTAGTTGGCCTATTTACCATCAATTTATTATTGAGTCCCCCCCCATTGGCTAGGATATTTCCTTTAACCTCTAGCTTTTCCCCTGGTCCCGTCGTCCCGATGCCGACGTTGCCGCTCTTTATTCTCATTGCCTCTGCACCACTAGCTCCAAACTGCAAATCGCCCAAAGCGTTCCATGTTGCGAGAGTATCATCCGAGCCAGTGTATCCTACATATCCCTTTATTCCAGTCGGGTCATTAAACTGTAAATAATTACCTCCACTACCGCGTGCAGTAGTAGTTTCAAATTGAGCTATTTGAGCTGATGACTTGACATGCAACTTCGCTCCTGGTCCCGTCGTCCCGATGCCGACGTTGCCGGTAATTAGAGCGCCGCCTTGAGAAATTAATCCGCCCGCTATGCTAGTGGCTTCAGGCATTACGGTATATCCCGTGGTGGTTGTCCCATCCTGAAAAGATGTTAATATGGCAGACGACCCAAGTATATTATTAACTGCGATATATATAGTTTGATCTGTTCCAAGAACCGCACCCGTACCTTGATCATAAAATTCTAAATATCCATCACCGTTACCATCAACAACTAATCGTAATCTAGATTGAGTGTAGTTGGTAGATGATAGCAATGTTAGATATCCATAAGTTGAATGCCCTGTAGTTACTTGCCATGTAGAGTTCCAAACAACATTGCCTCTAGTTCCCGATATATTCACAATAAACGAAGTGCTAAACAGATTCTCCGGGACCAAATCGACTATCCTTGACCAAGTTAGTCCTTTCACGGTTTGTGCCGTAGCCGCATTATTGAACCCAGTTGATCGCACTTTTCCAATGACATCTAATTTCGCCCCCGGCCCCGTCGTCCCGATGCCGACGTTGGTTCCGTTGTCATAAATCAGAGAGTTGCCAACGGAATTGGCACCTGTGAATTTGGCAACGTAGTTAGTCGTGCCGGAGATATTTGCCAGTGGAGCGTAATATGCACCATGTTGACCGTCAAGAAGATCAGCATTAAGGTTAGTTACCAAGGTAGTTGAAGTAACAGTCAGGGGAGCTGTCCCGCCGGCAACAGTTGAGATTAATATGGGTGCTGAAAGAGAAGTGGCGGCGGTGAGAGTACCAGTAAAATTAGCCGCACTTGAGATGGTTTGGCCGTTGTAGGTGCCGGCAGTCACTGCTCCTGAGGCCGTAATGGTGCCTATATTCACCAAGTTACCAGAGGCATCAACCCGTTGAGTTCCGGCCGTCGCTCCGGTATAAAGTCCGGAAACCGCGTTAACGGTACCGGGAGCTCGAAAATCAGAGGGAATAGAAAGAGTAATATCGCCGGTGGCAGCGGAAACAGTTATCTGATTGGCGGTGCCGGTTAGAGTAGAGACATAGTTGCCAGAGGTGTGAGTGCCTAAAACTACCTTGCCCCAGCTGGGAGCGATGTTTATGCCACCGGAGATTAAGACATTGCCGGCGGCGACATCGGCTAATCTTGACCAGGTATTGGCAGCGGAACCATAAAGAAGGTCTCCGGTGGTGACCGCATTCTGGCCAGTGCCGCCGTAAGTTGCCCCGATCACGGTGGCGTTCCAGGTGCCGGTGGTGACCACGCCGGTGTTGGCGGTAATCACCATCCCGTTGTATCCGGTTGCTCCGGTGACCGCTCCGGCAATCGCGACTGAACCGGTGATATTGATATTGCCGTTGACATTTAATTTGTATGCTCCGGGATCAGTCGTTCCAATCCCGACGTTGCCGTTACTTAGTATATACAAACCATCTGTTGTGGCGTTCCATGGGCCCGTTGAAGCAGGAAACATCCATTGTTTACTTCCAAGATATCCAGATGCAACTGTGGCACCAATTCCAGAAGTTGTTGATGCTGTAAACGCTGCATTTGTTTCGATAAGAACCGTGACACCCGCTGTAGCTCCGAATCCAGCCTTTGTGCGCAATCTTACTTGTACAGGGCTTGAGGTTAGGGTTCTATCGGCATTGTAAACATCGACGGCTACAGTTTGTGTATCTCCGTAAAGACTATTTTGCCCGTCAGGAGGTAATTCAATCCAAGTAGCTGAAGAACCACTGCTGTATGCATCATGAGCAAAACTATATGTTGCCATTTGGATTGTTCCAGAGGTGTGAGTATATACGGTAATTTTTCCAAAAATACCGACGCCATTATTTGCAAAACTACCAACATTTACCCAGTCGCCGGCAGTTTGAGTTAAATTTCTACTTTCAGTAATATATCTCATTGTGTCACGAGTAAAAGTGCCAGCCATTGTTAGACTTCCCGTAAAATTAGCCGCTGAAGAGATAGTCTGGCCATTATATGTCCCAGCTGTAACTGCTCCTGATGCAGTAATCGTCCCTATATTGACCAAATTACCAGAAGCATCAACCCGTTGAGTTCCAGCTACAGCACCCGTGTACAAGCCAGACACGGCGTTAACGGTACCGGGAGCTCGGAAGTCTGAAGGAATTGAAAGAACAACCGCGCCAGTCGTAGGTGAGGCTGTGATCTGATTGGGAGTGCCTGTCACTGAAGTCACTCCAATGCCACCTAAGTCTGTCCATGAAGCCAGACCAACAGTATCTGATGTCAAGACTTTATTTGTTCCTGGAGTACCTCCGGTTATCTTTACTTGGCCAGCTACTTCAAGTTTGGCTCCCGGCCCCGTCGTCCCGATGCCGACGTTGCCGCTGCTATCAATTCTGACTTTTTCTGCCCCACCATATCTAAATATTAATGACTCAACTCCACTATTCAAACCATATGTTACATATCCTGTCCCAAGAAATCTAAGGTCAGTTGACCTCACGCCACCATTTACATCAAGTTTGTCTAAGGGTCCCGTCGTCCCGATGCCGACGTTGCCCACAAAACTTGAATTGCCAGTGCCGCTGATGGTCAGCACACCGGCAGTCGAGGTGATGTTGCCGGAACCGGAATAAGTGGTACCGCCGCTGATGGCTCCGGAAAGAGTCAGACTGGTGATATTAGATAAGGCACCGGCAGAATCCAGTCTTAAGGTGCCGGCCGTAGCTCCGGTATAAAGTCCGGAAACCGCGTTAACGGTCCCCGGAGCCCGGAAATCAGAAGGAATAGAAAGAGTAACATCGCCGGTAGCGGCAGAAACAGTGATCTGATTGGCGGTGCCAGTTAGAGTAGAGACATAGTTGCCGCTGGTGTGAGTGCCTAAAACGACCTTGCCCCAGCTGGGAGCGATACCGACGCCACCGGAGATTAAAGCGTTGCCGGCGGCGACATCGGCTAACCGAGAGAGGGCGGTCGTCGTGGAAGCATAAAGCAGATCGCCGACGGCATAGACAGTTTGTCCGGTCCCGCCATGATCAGCATCAATCACGGTGCCGTGCCAGGAACCGGTGGTAACGGCTCCGGTATTAGCGGTAATAACTAATCCATTGTAGCTCGTAGCTCCGGTGACCGCTCCGGCAATTGCTACTGAACCGGTGAAATTAGCGGCCGAGGAAAGGGTTTGAAGATTGTACGTTCCTCCCGTAACCAAACCGGTGGCAGAAACGGTGAACTCTGTTCCATTGGTTCCGGCATTCAATCCTCCGCGTACATCAAGCTTGGTTCCCGGAGCAGTAGTGCCGATGCCGACATTGCCTGAGTTAGTGATAACAAACTTCGGCGTTCCTGAAGCCGAAGCGACAAAAATATTCTGATCTGTTTGCAACTGGTTGACAATTAACGCGGCTGAGCCGGAAAGCGCCATGCCTGAATCAGGGGCGATAACAAATGGCGCGTTAACGGAAATAGTTTTTGCCGGCACACCGTCAATATTGTTCTGGTCTGAATTCCAGCGCATCTCGGCATTGGTGGCCGGAGTGCCTCTTTCAAAAGTTAGGGTGTCATCCTCGGTATCGGCCGTGGCATTATCAGAATTGATAAGCCAATCATTGGCCGAGGTTGAGCCGGTAACGACCGTGCCGGAGATATTGCTGGCCGTGATCGTATCGGCCCAAACGTTTAACCACCGGCGGGTGTTGGAGCCCAGATTATAGGCAGAGCCGGGATTAGGAACCAAATCACTGGTAACATAACCGTTGACCGTTAAGCTGTTGGTGGTGCTGGTTCCCAAAACCGTACTGCCGCTGACGGTGAGATTACCCAAGATGTTTAAATTCCCGGGACCGGCTGCGGCCGTGGTGCCGATGCCGACGCTGGCCGAAGCCGTGGCATAACCGGAAACATTGAGATTGCCGTTAATGTCAAGTTTTGTTGAGGGCGAAGTGGTGCCGATGCCGACGTTACCCTCGACTAGCAGTCCATTGACAGGAGCGCTTAAAAGTGAAGCATAGGAACTGCCAATCAGGGCTCCGCCAGAAACAGCTAGTTTATCCGCCGGAGCGGTTGTGCCTATTCCCACATTCCCTCCGGGCATTAGGCCAAGATTAACACCCGAAGCAGTGATTATCTGATTTGGACCGGTGCCGGTAAAGGTGATACCGGAGCCGTTGCCGGTAAGGTTAATGGCTGCAGAATTGGCGTAAGAAGAGCTAAGTTGTCCGCTTAAGGTTAATGATAAACCTGTAAAAGCAGTATTGCCCGCGGAACCCATCGTTCCAGTGGTGATGATATTGTCGGCTCCGGTATCAATAGATCCAAAACCACTAGTAATTGAACCGCTATTAAGAGCGTCAACAGAATCTAAAGAAGAATTGACAACCGTACTTCCAAGCGTGGTCGCATTAAGAACAGAAGTTCCGTTTATGTAATAGTCCATGCCGGAAGCAATATTGATATCGCCATTAACATCTAATTTTTTAGTTGGCGCCGTCGTCCCAATTCCGACATTTCCCGTATTTATCCAGGAGTTACCACCAGATGTTCCTGTGAGTTTAACCAGGGCTGATGAGGTGGCGGTTGCTCCAAGTAAAAGATCATCAGTAATATTGGTGGGGGACAAGGCCCCGGAGTTCCTCTGCCAATAGCCGGAAGTCCCTGAAGAAGGAGCATAGATATTGTTGGCGTAAAGATTATTCCAATATTTTGAGGAGGAGCCCAGATCATAGGCAGAAGTGGACGAAGGGATAAGGCTTGAGGCGACGTTGGCGTTTAAGGTTAAATTACCGGCCAAGGTCAGGGCGTTAAGATTGCCGGTGCCGCTGGAATTAATATAATACGTGCTGGCGCCGCCGACAGCATAACCGACTGAAGAAGTGACATAGTCGGTACTGGCTTCGCCAATATCCAAACCAACGCCGTTGGCGCCGGTAATGTCGCCGCCGGAGACGGTCACATCGCCGGTGAAATACGAGCCGGTGGTGAGGGCCCGCAGGATGCCCGCGGCGGAAGCGTTACCGGCGTAATCAACTGTAAATTTGGCAGTTGGGGAGGAACCGGACTCCAATTTTAAAAGATTGTAATTATTGGTGCTGTTGGAAACTGAACCGTAAAGGAGGGTGTTGGCTTCTTTGCCACCGGTTGTTCCCAAATTGGCATCAGTAGCGTTAATGACGTTGCCGGTGCCTGCCGAAAGCGTCAGATTTAGCACTCCTGACCCATCGGGTGCTAGGGTAATATTGCCATTGGTACCGGTGGCCGTTACGATGGAAAGAGCTTGGCCTTTAATGGCAAAGGTTCCTGAAGTTGACCATAAAGTTGGAGAAGCGGAAGCTATAACTAAGTTGCCGGCCGGATTAATCGCCGGAATGGTTCTGGCTGTGGCACCCATAGCGGCGGTCGGATCGGTGTTGGCGGCGCCGGCAAGGGGAAATCCCTGTAAGGTTTTGGAATTAAGAGCGTAAGCGGCAGTGGCAATCTGAATTCTCGGGCTTAAGGTATCGCTTATAACCGTAATTTCCAACCAAACTTGGTTGTTTCCCGTAAAAACCGATGAAGGTATCTCGCTGCCGCAGGTAGAGCCCAAGATAGTATCAAAAATGCCATTAGTATCAGGATCAATAGAGCAAGTGCCTGAATTCCAAAGCAGATTACCACCCGTCGGGGGAGTGTCTATCCCGGCATCGTCATATAATTTAAAAGTCACATCAGTGGCTGAAGTTATCGGCGTTTCGTCGCTTTTTGTTAAAAGACCCTGAAACGAAAGAAAACGTTTATGAGTCACGGGGGCGTTAGGAAAGGCCAATTTCTCCGGAGTCTGTACGATAAACTGGTGGCGGTAAACTCCAAAGCCTAAAGCCGTCAGGAAGATAATCAGAATAAGGAAATTGAGGTAGGTAAAATAGGGCAGAGCGCGGTAGGATTTAAGCGGAAGTTTGAAGATTGAAGATTGAAGCTTGAAACGGAAAGGATTGATCGAAACAATCTTTTCTTCGACGGCCCAGGAGTAAAATTTCTTTAAAGAGGATTCGAGACGCTTTAAACTGGCTTGTGAAGTTCCTCTAACGGCCAAAAACTGCATAAAATCTTTAACCGTGTTTTTATCGTTGATTTTGTCCTTAGCGTAAATGAGGTATTCGCGTATATCAGAAAGATAGTTTTTGATAGTGTTTGCAGAGTTATTTTGAGCTTCAAGGTAGGAATTAAACTTGTCAAGGATTTCGTTCTGTTGGGGTTCAATCACAGGTTTTTTAACTGTTTCCAAATTTGTGATTGACACGGTTGGATCAGAAGTAATTAGTCCCTGTTTAAGGCAAAAATCGGCTAGGGTTCTGAGGGTAGATAATCGACGGTTGACGGTGGAAGAGGGCAAATTGTTGTCAAGGAGGTATTTTTTATAAGCGACAACATAACGATCGCAAAAATAATATTTAATAAGATCAAGTTGATCATTGGCAAAAGAGAAATTACGGTCAGGCACAGTTAAAGAGAGCCATCCTAAGAAATGATTAAGATCCGATCTGTAATTGCGGATCGTTACAGGGCTGAAACCACTGACCTTAAGGTGAGTGGCAAAGAGGGTAGGCAGGTCGGTCATTGTTACTTTATATTGCGGTAATTAACCAGAAAAGGTTGTTTAGCTTCAAGATTATACAGATTATACATGGTATCACTACTATAATAGGGATTTGCATAATGTGTCAAGGGGTGTTTGATCTATTTACGTTGAGGAATAGAAGTTACAAATTAAGTTAATATAACCTTCTTTTCACATATTTTCACTTTAAATTATAATTACCTTTCATTATCTTTCTATATCAATATCGAACATCATTAATTAAGCCTGTTTCTCCGGAACACGATATTCTCTCTCTCGAATCATTCAATTGATCTTTTACTAGTTTTTTACAGGATCGCGTTGTTGTTATTGGGGAAAATCAAACTTTAATGTGGAAGTTTTTTGAACTTGTTTTTGGCAGTTAAACTCTTTAATTGCTACGTCTTTTTATCGCCTATTTTGCTACGATATTTTCTTACAAATCCGCTTTTTGAGTCTTTTTGAAGGGTCAAGATCTTCTTCGAATATATAGCGAAATGATTTTCAGCAAAATCACAGCGATTACTAATCCCAAAATCAATTTTATCGGTAAGGCAATAAAAGTGATGGATTTTAAAATTTTTTCGTCTTCTTCATCGGTTTGGAACGACAAAGTGGTTTTATAAGCGCCGATAAGAAAGTTTGGCTGCGCCGAAGGAGTGGCGAGAGAGATTTCTCGGATTGAACTGCCTAGGATATTGTCGGATTGCAGATAGTTAGTCCATTTTTGATTTAAAGTTCCGGTAGCTGTTACCTGTCCTACGGGCTTCCAGTAAGTTCGGCCGGTGTTTTTAATACGGATTTTATATTGAGGAGGGTCGAAGGAATCTATAAACTCGATATTAGATATTAGAAATTGGAAATTGGATAAACGAAAATCAATGATTTCGCCTTGTTTAAGGGGCTTGCCGTCTTTGGAAACTGTAATTAAAATATTGGTACCGATGACTCCAACTAGTTGGCTGCCTGAACCGATTTGGCTGTCATTGGACTGGCTTGATGAGTTTGGTTGACTTGAGAAAAGAAGTGTTAAATAATAATCTTTTTCTTCAGCGTCAGACGGAACAGTCATCCTTAAGTTTAGATTTTTGGTTTCGTTAGCATCAATCTCAAAAGGTTCATTAAGTTTAATGGCGGGATTGTCAAGTTGGATGATTGATGGTAGATGATTGATGGTAGATGGTGGATTAAGACTGATATGGCCGAATTCATCTTTTGGGGAAAAAGTCGTTAAAGATGGGGTTAAGGTTATTTTTGTCCCCGTGTTAGTAACAGCATAGGGTTGTAGATAGCTTTTTCCGGGCATGATCATGAGCTCAAGAAGAGGAGGAGAGATGGCTAAAGAAAAAGTCTGTGCTGCTACTGGTGTTGGGAATATTCCCAAACACAGAAGAATTAATCCTAGTAATGGATTTACACGGATTAAAAGCCGATTCGCGCGGATATCAGTGTTAAAATCTGTGTTAATCATGGTCAATATGTAGGGGTGGCCACAAAGATAATGTAATTTTCGTAATCACCAGAAGCTTGTGAGCCGGAATTATTAACTTTATAAGTCACCATCGCGACCCTGTTTTTACTAACAACACTTGATGACATGACTATTGCCGGATCTTCACTGGCAGCACTGGAAGGAAAAGGCCGAAAGTAGGTTGGTCCGGAAAAAGTCGTGGGAATATCATTTCCGGACATATTATAGCCAAAACCGTAAGTTGTATTTTGTGTCCATGGGGTTGCGATGGCTTCGTCACAAGCATTTCCGTCGCAGGCAGTATCGGCAATACTTGAAGTTCCGGCCAAGGTTTTTAGAGTATTATTTTCTCTAGCCGTAACCTGATATCCATTGTCTCCGCCGGAAGAAACAATTAAGGTGTTGTTTAAAGTACTTGGCGTTTTAGGTGTGAGAGTGCCAAAATCAATGGAAAGATCGGAAATGGTAAAAGTAAAGGGTACTTTATTTTTGATATACCCGAAGCCCATGTGGGCATGGTAGCCGGTATTGGAATAAAGACTTGGGGATGTACCACTGGTCGGTTCGAGATGATAAGCGGAAGACGTTGGAATCTTGGCGCTCATGTTAATGTTGTCCATTTGGATTTTATAGTTGTCAGAAGATAGGGTTTCGGCACGCGCCGTGGGCGAATGTAGAATGTATAATGTAAAATGTATAATTGAGAACGCGAGAAGAAAAATTGTAAATTGTAAATTGTAAATTGTAAATTTTCGTATCATCCTTCGATCTTTTCCTTAAGTTTATCACCAAGTTGGAGCAATTTTTTAGCATTCTCATTAATTTTCTGTAAATGATCTTTTTGGTGTAAGTTTAGCCGGCCAATATCGGCTAGCATGTCTGAAGAATGTTCGATAATTTGCCCAACCTGTTCCTTAAAAGTTAAAGAAAGCCAAAGGAGAGTGTCTTCTTCTTGTTGGCAGACTTCGTTTTCGAGTGCTTGTTCTTTTTGGCTAATAATTTTGATTTTTTCTTCGCTTTCAAGGATTTGCAAGTATTGCCGGCCGAAAAATAGCGCCAAGGGTGACATTAACAATAACCCGATAATTTGCAAAAAAGCGTTAAGATTATTTGCCTGCGGGTAGAAAAATAAAGCTAAAAGCAGAGAAAAAATTAAAGTGACAAGCGGGCTCAATAACAAAGAAAGACCAAAAAGCAGGATATAAATTAAATAAAAAAGAGGAGAGGCTAAACCTCCGGTTTGGTAAATCAATAAAAGAGTAACTGTTGAAAAAACCATGGCGTCAATCGAGGTGGTCAGCCGGTATTTTGTGGTTTGCCAAAGATGATTAAGAAAGTAAAAAATAACCAGAACGCCGATTAACTGCAAAGTATAAGGTTGGAGGGTAAGATTATTTGTCCAGCCGACAGTTAATAGCAAGGCTGATATTAAAAAAACAGTATGAATAATAAATTGGGCAGACATACACCACTATTATACAATGGTAAATGGCAAATGGTAAATGATGTATAATGAATTTATGTCATCATCTATTTGGGATTACCGCGAGAAAGACCTTCGCAAATCAAAAAAAGGCAAGATCCTTCTTTTGGAAAGGTCAATTAACTATGGTCCGGGAAAGGGTAAAAAAATTAAATTAAGCCAAGTCAAAAAAAACTGGAGCCTGCTTAACCTTTTTCCCTTAAAGAAACGTTTGTTTAAGCTTCTTATTTGGGATAAATGAGCATTTTGACTAAAAACCAACAACTTATTTTGGACAAAATCGCTGCCGATGAAACTCTTTGCCGTCATTTCTATTTTTCCGGCGGCACCGCCTTATCGGAATATTATCTCCAACACCGCTATTCGGACGATTTGGATTTTTTTTCGCCGGAAAAGTTCGAGAGTCAAGCGATTTTTACCAAATTCAGCTCTTGGTCAGGTGAATATGGATTCTCTTTCAAACCGGAATTTATTGATCCGGCCTACATGATTTTTTGCCAGTTTCCCGAAGGCGAACTTAAAATTGATTTTGTTTACTATCCATTTTTACGGTTGGAAAAGGAAAGAAAGAAAGATAGCGAGTTGGCCGTTGACAGTCTTTTAGATATTGCCGTTAACAAACTTTTTACTTTAACGCAAAGAACGGAAATTAAAGATCTGGTTGATTTGTACTATTTACTTAAAGAATATTCAGTTTGGGATTTAGCAAGCGGGGTGAAGAAAAAATTTAAGGTAGAAATTGATCCGCTTTTGATCGCTTCGGATTTTTTGGCCGTAGAAGATTTCGATTATCTGCCGAAAATGATTAAGCCGCTGAAACTGTTGGATTTAAAAACCTTCTATTGTGATTTGGCCAAGAAATTAAGCGGCAGCAGCGTTGAAAAATAATATATGTAAAGGATACTCCTTTGCATATCGTCTTGAATATTTAGTCTTCAAAAGATATACCTGTTTAACTCGAGTTTGCAACTCTCGTCAAACAGTTATGAACTCAAAATACGTTTTTAGATTGCAAATCAAAGTATTTTGAGTATAGAATAAATCTATGAACGATTATAATCCATTAATTGTTGAGCCGAAGTGGCAGAAAAAATGGCTGGAAGAGAAAATTTACCGCGCTGAAGATTCTTCCGATAAGCCTAAATATTATGCTTTAGTGGAATTTCCATATTGTTCCGGCGAGGGCTTACATATTGGGCATGCTTTTACCAACACGATCATGGATGTTGTTGCCCGTAAAAAACGCATGACCGGGTTTAACGTTATGCATCCCATGGGATGGGATTCATTCGGTTTGCCAACGGAAAATTACGCTGTCAAAACAGGAATTCAGCCGCAGGTAATTACCGACAGAAACATCAAACGTTTTAAAGAAACGGATAATAAACTTGGGATCAGTTATGACTGGGAAAGAGAAATTGATACTTCCAATCCTGATTATTACAAATGGACCCAGTGGATTTTTTTGCAGTTTTACAAAAAGGGTTTGGCTTATAAAGCGGAAACCCCTGTCGGTTGGTGTCCTTCCTGCAAAAGCATTTTGGCGAACGAAGAAATTGTCAATGGAAATTGCGAAAGATGCGGAACTCAAGCCGAATATAAAAGACAATCACAATGGCTTTTAAAAATTACCGCTTACGCGGATCGTTTGGCCGACGAGCTGGATTTAGTTGATTATCCTGATTATGTTAAAGCGTCCCAGCGGAATTGGATAGGGAAAACTTTCGGAGTGAACATCGATTATCCTGTCGTTGACTCGGACATGGTGATTTCCTGTTATTCGACTCGACCGGATACGAATTTTGGCGCGACCTTTGTCGTAATTGCTCCGGAGCACCCATTAGTTAGTCGATTAACTACCGCAGAGAACAAAGAAAGTGTATCGGAATATCTCAAAAAAGCCCAAAAGAAATCGGAAATGGAGAGAACTGACCTGGCTAAAGAAAAAACCGGCGTTTTTATTGGCAGCTACTGCTTAAACCGCTTAAATAATAAAAAAATGCCGATTTATGTTGCGGATTTTGCCATTTTAACCGCCGGAACGGGAATAGTCGTTGGCGTACCGGCTCATGACGAACGCGATTATGCGTTTGCCAAGAAATTTAATCTGGAAATTATTCCTGTCATTAAATCCAAAAAAAGGGACTGGGATTTTGAAAAAGGACCTTTAACCGATATTGATGACGCTTTCGTTTTCAATTCAGATTTTTTAAATGAAATGCCTGTTAAAGAGGCGATTGAAAAAGTTATAAACTTTTTGGAAGAAAAAGGTTGGGGAAAGAGAGCTATCAATTATCATCTCCGCGATTGGGTTTTTTCGCGCCAGCACTATTGGGGAGAACCGATTCCGATGATTAATTGTTCTAAATGCGGTTTGGTTCCGGTTCCCGAAGATCAATTGCCTGTAAAATTGCCTGAGGTTGAAAAATATCAGCCGACAAATACGGGGGAATCACCTTTGGCGAATATTAAAGAATGGGTAGAAACAACTTGCCCCGAGTGTGGTGGACCGGCACGAAGAGAGACCGATACCATGCCGCAATGGGCCGGTTCAAGCTGGTATTATCTCCGTTATTGCGATCCCAATAACCAAAAGCAATTAGCTGACAGCCAGTTATTAGATTATTGGTTGCCGGTAGATTTGTATATTGGGGGAGCGGAGCACAACACGCTTCATCTTTTATATTCCCGTTTTTGGCATAAATTTTTAAATGATTTGGATTTAGTTCCGGGTAAAGAGCCTTACGCTTCTCGCCGTCAGCACGGTATTATTCTTGGGGAAGATGGCTTTAAGATGAGCAAATCAAGAGGGAATGTGATTAATCCGACCGATATGGTTGAGAAAATCGGTGCCGACGCTTTACGTTTATATTTATTATTTATGGGTCCATACGAAAGCACCATGCCTTGGGACACGAAAGGAACAGAAGGTACAATAAGATTTTTAAATAGGGTTTGGAAACTTTCTCAGGAAAAAATAAGCACTCAAACACCGAGACTGCTTTCTCAAGCTTTGGCTAAAACAATTAAGAAAGTAGGAGAAGATCTTGATAATTTTAAATTTAATACGGCCATTGCCGCGATGATGGAATTTATTAATGCTTGGCAAGAGGACAAAGAAGGCTTGTCAAAAGATGATCTTAAAAAATTTATCTTAATTTTGGCGCCTTTGGCACCGCATCTTGCGGAAGAACTCTGGAGCCTGATTCACACAGATTTGAGCACGGATTCTCGCGGATCAGCGGAAATCAGTGGTAAAAATCAGTGGAAATCTGTTCATAAGCAGTCTTGGCCAACCTTTGATAAAACCTTATTGATTGAGGATGAGGTCACGATAGTGGTGCAGGTGAATGGAAAAGTTCGTGGACAAATAAAAATGGCAAATGGTGAATGGAAAATGGAAAATAAAGCTGTTGAACAAGCGAAAAAAGAGGGAACAGTTTCTAAATTCTTAACGGGCGAGCCGAAAAAAGTGATTTTTATACCCGGAAAATTAATTAATTTTGTCATTTAAGAGCTTTTAGTCTCTGCCGTTTTTCAAAAGCTTTGTTGATCGATGTCCTTAGTTCATCACGATTCAGCTCTTGATTTCTTGGAGATTGCCGTACGCTACCCTCAAGGAGAGAATCTATTGGCAATAAGCAATGGTTGGCAAATGTCGAATAAAGAATAACCGGAATATCAAGTCCCTTCTGATGCATGAGTTTCAATAAGTCGCTAATGTCAGGATAAGTAAATTGTTCGATCTCGGAAAACCGAGATGCGGGAATATCCTTTGGCAACTCCGGACCGCCCAAAAGGTGGGTAATAATTACATCAAAACTGTCAAAGTAATGTCCATGTGCCGGGTTATCGTGCATATTCGCATAGTAAAAAAACCCACGGGGTGATTCGGTAAAAACTTCATATTGGTAAACACTGCCTCTATTGTTTAATAAAGAGTTAAGATCATGACTCTCGTTTACTCGATCGAGAATAGAGGCGTCGAATATCTCGATGATTCGGATGATTTGTTTAGGAGTCTCTGGCGTTGTTTTTGTTTCTTCTTCTGGTCTTGCCATAATAATTTCTAGGGTAGGTAAGAATAAAACGTATTATAAAGGATAAATAATCTTTGTCAAGCTATTTGTGTGAGGTTTATCGGATTAAGCTACGGCTAAGATTATACTCTGATATATAAACATATATTATAGTATAACTTGACAAAGAATAAAGCTTCTCTTATTATTAAATTAATGCCCAGAGTATCTAAAAATAGGGAAGTTGAGAAAGAAAAACAAAAACTCTTTATTGATGATTTTTACGCGGCGGTTACTTCTTTAAAAGATAAAAATGAGGTTCGCGAATTCTTCGAAGATCTTTTAACGTCAGAAGAGAAACTGATGTTAGCCAAACGTTTCCAGGCGGCGATGATGCTTAATTTAGGTTATCTTTGGGACGAGATTGACGATCGAGTTAAGGTAACCCAAAGCACGATTGGCAGGCTATACGGTCGAGTGGCCCACGGATTTGGGGGATTGAATAGGATTGCCGGAAGAATAATCGGGATTAAAAAGAAAAAGAAAGCGGAAATAGAAAAAGAATTTCAGGACCATCAATATTCTCGGGGGAACCTCGGTCCTAAACTTATACAAATGGGAATAGGTTTGCTTATTCAAGAGAGGAAACGAATTAGGAAAGAAAAATCCGTTGTTTCTTAAGTTTCATAGGTTTATTATACTTCGATATATAAACGTATATCGTAGAATAACTATGGCTGAAATTTATGGCAGAAATTGAGGAAATAGATTATAAATTGAATAATCAGGATGCGGAAAAGGACGAAAAAGTAAACCTTTGGGGTGGTTTTGACTTAACCTCGCTTCTTGGAAAATATAAAATTCCCTTAATTGTTAGTCTTTTAGGCTTAATTTTAATCATGGCAGGCGTTTTTATCCTTTACCGATTAAATCAGCCAGAAGATAAAATTGAAATAATTCCGGCGGCAGAAGTGTCAACTTCACAAAACTTGCTTGCCGATATCGAGGGCGCTGTTGTTAAGCCGGGAGTGTACGAATTACCCCTTGGCAGCCGGATTAACGATTTGCTGATTATGGCAGGAGGATTGTCGGCTAAGGCGGACCGAGATTGGGTAGAGACCAATTTAAATAAGGCCCAGAAACTTAAAGATGGAGATAAGGTTTATATACCGTTGGAGAGCGAGCCCTCCTCCGCTGAAGCTTCGGAGGGTAAAAGTAAAAGTAGTACTGGGGTAGTGTCAGGGAGTTCGACGACAACTGTTTCTTCAAAAATTAACATTAATTCAGCAACCTTAACCGAGCTGGATACTTTGTGGGGAGTGGGGTTGATCATTGGACAAAAAATTATTGACAATAGACCATACCAAAAAATTGAAGATTTGGTGACGAAAAAGATCATTTCGCAATCGACTTTTCAGAAAATCTCTAGTCAATTATCTGTTTACTAAATTGAGGCCTTTTACCATATTCTGCATAGTAATCATAATCATTGCTGTTCGGTATTTAGCCATACCGAAATCCCAGTACCAAAATGGTGAAACGCTTAAAATCACCGCTACTTTAAGATCAGAACCCCAAAGAACAGGAAATCTCCAGAAATTTGATTTGATAGGTATTAAAATTATTACTTGGTCTTATCCTGAATATCATTTTGGCGACCGAATCGAGGTTATGGGCGTTATTAAACAGCAAGGATTAGCCTTTCCGCAAATTACGGTTTTGGAAGGGAAAAAGAATAGTCTAGGAAGCTTTATCTTGGGTTGGCGTACGCACTTTGAATCGATATATAAGAAAACCTTGCCTGAACCTCAATCTTCACTTCTTTCCGGGATTGTACTCGGTTCAAAATCAAGCCTGCCTCAAGATTTATACCAAGACTTTAAAAAGACAGGCATCATGCACATTGTTGTAGCCTCGGGTATGAATGTTACTATTTTGGCAAGCACGATGATTTCTTTCCTTTTGCTCTTTTTGTCAAGAAGGCTGGCTGTTGTTCTAAGTTGCATATTGATATGGTTTTATGTAGGACTTGCCGGAGGGGAAGCGCCGATTGTCCGTGCCGGCATTATGGGGTCATTAACTTTTCTGGCTTTATTTCTGGGACGGGAAGCGGAAGCGTGGCGGATTTTGGGTTTAACAGGCTTTATTATGCTCTTTTTGGATCCTCAGCTTCTCTTTGATCTTGGTTTTCAGCTTTCTTTTATGGCGACTTTTGGCATTATCTTTTTTAACCCTCTTTTCAACTCGTGGTTTAAGAGAATACCGGCCATAATCCGCAATGATTTGAACCAAACTCTGGGAGCTCAAATAGCCACGCTGCCAATTATCGTTTTAAGCTTTGGTTCTTATCCGTTAATCTCGCCATTCGTTAATCTTTTAATCGTGGTTTTTCTACCCATTATAATGAGATTGGGTTTGATAGGGTTAGCTGTGCCTGCGGTCCTTTGGTTGACTTATCCGCTTTTAACTTATATCGTTAAAGTAGTCGAAATATTCTCTTAAAGCCCATTTTTTAAGCATCTAAATGAAATATCTGCTAACAAGTGTAACTTTAATTTTTGCTCTGATTCTTGGGGCTGTTTTACAGGTTCCCGACAACAAGCTCCACTTGGTTTTTTGCGACGTCGGGCAAGGGGACGCGATTTTAGCCATAAAGGGTGATAAACAGATTTTAATTGACGGCGGACCGAGTCAAAAGGTCCTGGAATGCCTTTCTCGCCATATGCCGTTTTGGGATAAAAAAATAGAGCTTGTAGTCTTAACTCACCCGGACTCCGATCACATCACCGGCCTCGTGCCTGTACTAGAAAGATATAGTGTGAACCAAATTTTGGCAAACTCCTTAGTAACCGATACCGGCGTCTTTAGCAAATTTCGCAATTTGGTGATAGCCGGAAAAATTCCTGTATACAGCCCGAAAAACGGGGACAAAATTAAGATTGCCGAAATAGAACTCGATATCCTTTTCCCTTTGGAAAAACTAGGAAATGAAGTGGTTTGGAAAGGTGATCAGCCTCAAGATGTCATGGGAGCAACAACTTATAGTGGCAATTTAAATAAAACAGCCATAGCTTTGGAATTGAAAGATCAGGATTTTAAAGCTTTATTAACCGGGGATATTGGGGTTGAAGAGGAAGCCCTCCTTCGTCAAGGCTTCGGAGGGTTAGAACCTGTGGATGTTTTAAAAGTAGGGCATCATGGCAGCAAGTATTCAACTTCGTTAGCCTTTTTGGAAGAAATAAAGCCAAAACTGGCCGTGATTTCCGTTGGTGCCTCTAATAAATACGGTCATCCAACAAGCGAGATTCTGGAGAGATTAAAAAGTTTAAACATTAAGATATTAAGGACGGATATTGATGGGGAAATTGAAATTGTGAGTGACGGGAGGACGTGGAGTATAAAATAAGCAGAGCTTGTTGCTTCGCAATAAGCAGAGCTTGTTGCTTCGCAATAATGATAAATGGCAAATGGTAAATGGTGCGGATAACAATGTTGCACTTGGAGCCAAAGTCTATTAAAATATAACTTATGGAAGTAACCTCAAAGATCCAAGACCTGCTTTACAAAGCGATTGTTGCTGAATTTGGTCAAAAAGCCATTAAACTTGAGCAAATCAGTGTTGAACATCCTGCCGATCAGTCTCACGGCGATTATTCCTCAAATATCGCCTTAAAATTAAAGCTTGAAAATCTTAACCCTTTTGATTTAGCCACCAAAATTGTCAATTCAGTAAGAAAACTTGGTTTGCCAGAATGGTTGGGAAAGATTGATGTGGTTGCCCCGGGTTTTATTAATCTCTGGCTGACTGAAGAGTACTTAAGCAATCAAGTTAACGAAGTGCTATCCGAAAAAGAGAATTACGGGCAAAATGAATCTTTAAAAAACAAAAAAATTCTTCTCGAACACACTAGTCCTAACCCCCAAACCACGATAATGTTAGGGCATTTGCGCAATAATTTTATCGGTATGGCGGTCTCGCGGATATTAGAAGCAAATGGCGCTAAAGTCACTAAAGACTGCGTGGTTAACGATAGAGGAATTCATTTATGCCGGGCCATGTTGGGATATTTAATTTTTGCCAAAAAAGGCGAGATAAGCTTAAAAAACCTGGAAAATTTCCGCGAAATCACAAGCGAGCAGATCGCGAAAACGATTGCTAATTTGAATTGGCAGGAGCTTTTGGAGGCTTGGATAAAAAAATCAAACAATTGGTTAACATGGAAAGATTTGGAATTGAAACCTGACCACGCGAATTTGATCTGGTATGTTTTAGGCTCTAAAGCCTATGAATTATCCGAAGAAATTCAAAATCAAGCTAAAGAAATGCTTATGGTTTGGGAGAACAAAGATAAGGGAGTAAGAAAACTTTGGCAGCAGATTATGGATTGGTCTAAACAAGGGTATAGGGAAACGTATGAAAAGATTGGCAACCAGCATGATTATGTTTGGTACGAATCGGATCATTATGAACTAGGAAAGGATATTGTGGAAGAGGGTTTAAAAAAGAACGTTTTTAGGGTTAGCGAAGGCGCGGTAGTGACGGATTTAGAAAGATACGGCTTAACCGACAACGTAGTTCAGAAAACAGACGGTACGACTCTGTATCTAACTCAAGATTTAGCTTTAACGAGACTAAAAACCCAAAAATTTCCTTCGGATTTGTATATTTGGGATATAGGGCAAGAACAGGATTTTTATTTTAAGCAGTTGTTTGCCATTTGCGAGCAATTGGGAATAGGAAAAAAAGAAAAGTTTTATCACCTTTCCTATGCTTTGATTAACTTCAAAGGCGGAGGCAAAATGGCCACAAGGCAAGGGAACATTGTTACGGCTGATGAAATTTTGGAAGAAATGGAAAAGAAAGCAGCGGATATTATTAAAAATTCTAATCAGGAATTGCGGGGGAAAATGAGTGTCAATGAACAAAAAGACCTTGCTAAAGCCGTGGCGTTGGCCGGAATAAAATACAGCATGCTAAAATTTGCCCGAGAGACTACGATGTATTTTGATACGGAAGAGTCCTTATCTTTGGACGGTGATTCAGGCCCTTATTTGCAATATGTTTATGCAAGGTGCCAGTCAGTTCTTAAGAAAAGCAAAGCAGACAAGAGTGAAAGAGTGGAAGAGTCCTTCGACTCCGCTCAGGATAAACAAGAGAGTAAGGGATACAATTCTGAAGAAATGACGCTGATGAGAATACTTTATAAATATCCTGAGATAATTGTTAAAGCAGCTGAAACCTATTCGCCGAATTTAATCTGCAACTATCTTTTCGATCTGGCCCAGAAATATAATAACCTGTACAATCAGCACTCAATATTGCAAAGTGATAACGAAGTGCGTAAGATGAGACTGGGTTTAACATCGGCAACAGCTCAAATTATTAAAAACGGTTTAACTTTACTTGGAATTGAAGCGCCGAAGAGGATGTAATGGAATACCAAAAAATTATCTTAAAAAACGGTCTTAGACTAATAACCGTATGTATCCCGGAGTCTAAATCCGTGACGGCGATGGTTTTGGCCGGAGCCGGTTCGCGCTACGAAAGTGCCCGCACCAACGGTATTTCCCATTTTTTAGAACACATGGTTTTTAAAGGGAGCAAAAAATGGCCGACGGTAAGAGAAATTTCTACTTTAATAGACGGTATTGGCGGCGATTTTAACGCCGGTACGGGTAAAGAAAACACTGTTTATTACATTAAATCAGCTTCTGAACATTTGAAATTAATTTTGGAGGTACTTTCCGATGTTACTTTTAACCCTTTATTTGCCGAAAAAGAAATCGAAAAAGAAAAAGGCGTTATTATTGAAGAACTTAACATGTATGAAGATTTGCCCATGAGACGCGTGGCTGAATATTTCGAAACCCTGCTTTACCCTCATTCTCCTTTGGGGTGGGATATTGGCGGCAAGGCAGATATCATCAGGGGAATTAAGCGTGATGATTTTTTAAATTATCGAAAGGCCCGCTACATTGCCAAAAACATGGTTATTGTTATTGCCGGAGGTTTTGAAAAAGAAAAAGCCTTAGATATGGTGAACCAATTTTTTACGGCTAAAGCCGAAGATGGAGAAATCATTAAGCCCCAAGAAAAATTTATCCAAAAGACTTCCCAAATGTATTTGAAAACCAAAAAAACCGACCAAACCCACCTTGTGTGCGGGGTCCGAGGGAATGCTTTGGGTCACAAAGAGCGCTACATCGAAGCGGTTTTGGCCACCATTTTAGGCGGCGGTATGAGCTCGAGGTTATTTACTGAGGTTAGGGAAAAAAGAGGCTTGGCTTATTATGTACGGTCTGAAACTGAACATTATCTTGATAATGGTTATTTAGCCACCAGCGCCGGAGTTGATACCAAAAGAACCGATGAAGCCATTAAAGTGATCTTGGCTGAATACCAAAAAATTAAAAGCAAAACTTCTTTGAAACCTAAAGAATTAAATAAAGCCAAAGAATGTTTAAAAGGCCGTTTAATTTTAGAACTTGAAGACAGCCGTAATATTGCCCAAGTTATGGGTATGGGTGAGCTTTTAGAGCACAAAATACGGACCCCAGAGGAAATTTTAAAGGGGATTGATAAAGTAAGTTTGGAGGACGTTAATAGAGTTGCCAATGAGTTTTTCCAAGCCAGCAAACTAAATTTGGCTGTTATTGGGCCGTTCGAAGACAAAGCCAAGTTTGCTAAATTGTTACATTGAACTTTAGAAGAAAGAAAATAAATTTTCTTCGAAATATGGGTAAAAAATCATTTCCAAATAAACTTTCCGGATTAGATAGAAGTTCAAACATGAGATTCGAAAACACGGTTGGCAGAGATCCGAAGCGCGTTGGGGGTAAGAAGGTTAAAAAATTTAGAGAGGAAGAGGTGGCCGATGGGGCGATTTTTGGTGAAACTGTTTTGTATCAGGCTCCGGTACTCGAAATTCCTGTAAGAGTTCCGGAAATTAAACCTTCTTTTAAGGAACAATTTATGCGGGGTTTATGGAGTTTTATGCGCGGCGAACGTGCGGGGTAATAAAAAATTGATTTTTGAAAATCAGTCTCGCAAGTCTCGCAAGGCCTCGCCTTTTGTGCGTAATATTGTCAAGTTGTTGTATTGTAAAATATCGTGCCTACAAGGACTCTCCTTGCAAAAACCTTGCAAAAACATTCTTATTTAACAACTTTTGAGTTATGATACTCATATCATGCAATTATTGTCTTACGTCCTTATTTTAGGTGTTCTTTTAGCCATTTTGTATTTATTGCAAAGGGCTGTAGTCAATAACTTAAGCTTTTTTTCCTATCGCTTAACTAAAAAGGGGACGGTAGGTGTGTATCTCTATTTTCTTTTCTTTTTACCCGGAATTATTCTTCATGAACTGGCGCACCTCTTTACGGCCTTAATTTTAGGTGTTCCAGCAGGACAATTAGCGCTTTTTCCACGCCAAAAAAATGAGGAAGAAAATGGTTCTAATAACTGGGTTTTAGGGTCGGTAATGACCGTGGAAACTGATATCTTGCGAACTGGTTTGATTGGTTTTGCACCAATGTTTTTAGGGATTTTCTGTATGATGATAATCGTAATGTTTGGATTGGGAATTAAGGAAATAAATGATATTGGCAATTTCTGGTTTAGTCTAGGCATTGGTTATCCTGTTTGGCAAGCAGTTTTGCTTATCTACTTATTAATGGCTGTAACCAATACCATGTTTCTTTCTAAGGAAGATAGGTCTGGAATTTGGATTGTACCGGGAATTCTTTTAATTCTATTTCTGGTTCTTAATTTCTTTGGCTTGCAATTTAGTTCGGAAATTTTAGGATTTATTACTCAAGTGATCCTGATTATAAATTTTTGCTTCGGCATAACGTGCCTAGTTAACTTTCTTTTCCTTATTCCCCTTAGTCTTCTTAGAAGTATTATTGCTTCAAGAGAATAAGAGTAATTACTTGGGGATTTCCCTTGTGAGTTCCCACTTGCGCAGGAAGTTGCATTCATGACGTATAATGTTGACAACCTATGGGAAAAGAAAGTGACTTTGTTGAGGCGGTTCGTGCCGGGCAATTCGCGGAATGGATAAAAAGAGACGTTTTTGCCAAGCTTGAAAAAGTGACTTGTGAAGATGATTTAAGATTTGGTCCCGAATACTGTGTCACGACAAGCAAAGGATTGGCTTTGAGAATGCCGACAGTTTCTGTAAGGAACTGGAATCGATATGACGGATTGTATTCAAACATAAATAAAATATTTTTTATTTTTGCTTGCGATACTGGCGGACAATTATTGGGTTACAGGCTGGTGGAATTATGTCCTTTTGAAAAAGACGGGTATGTTGGAGCCTGGGGAGAAATTTTTTTAAGGAAAGGGAATTCCGGATTATGTATGCCAATAGAAATGGTTCATATGGACCTTTTGCAAAGAGAAGCCGATTTCTTAAAAACAAAAGTAAGTTATAGCACTGGCAATTCAAATTTTAAATATTTACGTGATATGGAAGATGAATTGCAGAGGGGTCATTTTGACAATCTGGCACAATTGGTAGAAACATTAAGAGAAGAGCAAGTTCGTTGGCAACGGGTATATGGGTCGCAGGGAATGCTTGGTTTTGATACGGTTGGTTGCAGAATGTTTTATCCGGGGAATCAAGGTTGTTTGGATCTCGAAAAAATAGAAGAAATCAAACTGATTGTAAGAAAAGAAGAGGTAGGGGGTAGATTATTGGCATACGGCGATATCGTTTCGCAAGAAACAGTTATGGATAAAGAAGCTTTACGCGAAAGAAGACTAAAATCTTTTAAGCAAGAATTATGGCCGCAGATTCGCATCCTTAGTTCTTTGTAAAAAATCAGCTTCGCAAGGCCTCCCCCTTGCGTGCGTAGAATTATCTGAACTACAGGTTTTGGTGTTTTTTGACGAGATCATTGTTTATTCCATTTGCCAAACAAATATCTTTGTAAAAATAAGCGGACGGGCGCGGTTTTCGTACCAATGTTTTTCGATCAACGGCAAGCAACCCAAATCTTGGCCAAAAACCTTTATCCCATTCAAAATTATCCATGAGCGTCCAATGCAAATATCCCCTTACGTCTATTCCTTCGCTAATCGCTTTATGAACATTTTTTAATGTTTCCGCCAAAAACCAGGCTCTTTTTTCATCTTTGGCATCGGCCAATCCACTTTCCGTAATGTAGATTGGTTTCTGGTATTTTTTTAGGTCCATGAGGACGCGATAGATTGCCTCGGGATATAATTCCAACCCGGCGTCAGAAACAATTTTATTATCATTTTTGTTAAAACCGTAGTCTATTTTATTATAAAAATAATGATTAAGCCCGATGAAATCTTGGTACTCGTTTATGCGATCCAAAAAATAAAAATTCCACCACCAATCACCGCCTTTTTTCAATAAAACATTTATGGGCTTGTTTTTGTATGCTTCAAAATAGACATTATTTTTGGCGATCCCAATCTGGGCGGTTGGCTGAAGGCTTTTAATGGTTTTATAAGCTTGCCGGTGAGCCTTGATCAAGTTGTGAAGCACTCTTAAATACGAAACTAAGCTTTTTTCCTGCGGCGGCCAGATACCATATAAAAAAGACAGGCTCGTGTAAATTTCCGGCTCATTTAAAGTTATCCAATATTTGACATCGTTTTTTAGAACAGAAACGACCTTTTGAACATAGCGGGAAAAATAATCAGAAATCTTTTTTGATTGCCATCCTCCTTTCTCTTGAAGCCAAAGAGGAAGAGGCCAGTGCCACAAAGTAACAAAAGGTTCTATCCCCAGTTTTCTTAAAGTTCGCACAACCTCTTGATAATGTTTGAGTTCTTTTTGTTCAAAACAGCCTTCTTTTGGTTCAATACGAGACCATTCCAGAGAAAAACGGGTGGCGTTATGACCCAACTCTTTAGCCATTTTGAAATCGTCACGGAAGAAGTTATAATGATTGCAGGCGATCCCGGAAATATAATTAGAGGGTTCAAGCATCTCGGGGAATTTGTCCTGTTGCCATTTCGGCGAAGATTTTTTGGCTTCTTTTGCCAGCCTTTCGGCGTTTTCTTTTTCCCATTTTGACCAATCATTCAAATTATTTCCTTCAACCTGATGGCTGGCCGTAGCCGCACCCCAAAAAAATCCTTTCGGGAAAATTAAAACATTGTTTTTCATAAATTTAGTCTCGTAAGGTCTCGCCTTATGAACGTAGTATATTGCCAAATTGCTAAAATGTAAAATTTCGTGCCTGCAAGGAGAGTCCTTGTAGCCTCGTTATATTGCAATACTTGATTAGGCTTTTCCCAATTCGGGAAATACCTTGGCAATCGTTTCCAGCAACTGCTTTTTAGCTTCGTTAAAAGGCGCATAAATAGTAGTTCCGGCTGCGGCTTTATGACCTCCGCCCTTGCCGACATTTGAGGCAATTTTACTGACATCGTAAACATCAGGCTGGCGCGTTCGGAAACTGACGTTAATTATTTCAGGTTCGGTTTCGATAAAGCTAATCCCGATTTCCCAGCCGATAACCGATTTAAGATTGTTAGAAATTTCCATTTTTTCCGTATGTTCTTTTTTAATACCGCGTTTGGCCAATTCTTCATAAGGAACCGCGGAAATCACGACTTTTCCGGAAAAGTATTTTTCTAAAGAGCTGTAGGCAAGTCCCGCGTAGAGTAAGTTTTCCGGAACGCGGCTATTTTCCATTTCAAAAATGACTTTGGGAAAATCAGGATTAATTTTGGCGAGTTTTGAAGCAATTTCTAGGGTTTTAGAAGTGGTATTAGGGTATTTAAAGCCTCCGGTGTCGGCGTAGATGCCAAAAAATAAACACAGAGCTGTATTAGCGTCAATCTCGATATGCCAATCCGTAAATAGATCAAAAAGAATTTGACTTGTCGCCGGAGAAGAAGAATCAACAAGATTGTAAGTGCCGAATTTTAAGTTGGTTTGATGGTGGTCAATAACAATGGTTGTCATGGTGTCAGGAAAAGTAATCTCCTCTAATTTGGTGATTTGGTTAGTTGAAGAACTGTCTAGAATCAAAAAAAGATCATAATCTTTCGGTTTAATTTGAGTGTAATTTAGAGGTTTTATCAATTGAGAATTGGGGAGAATGCTTACGTATCTTGGCAGTTCGGAATCACCGCTGATAATAGTGAAATTTTTTCCTAATTTTTTTAGCACTTGAGCCGTGGCTAAAACTGAACCGATACTGTCGGGATCAGCGCTTGGGTGGAAGTGCAAGAGAATTAGGCTGGCGTTTTTTATTGTCTTTAATATTTCTAAAGATAATTTGGTTGCCACAAAAGCGATTCTATCATAAATGGTGCTTGACACGGAGTAGGGGTAATGTTAGAAAATAATAAAGGGACAGTTACTTCTGCCTTTCTCCACGTATTAATGTTATTAAAATTTGGTTTAACCTACGATGATGTTTTGCTCGTCCCTAAAAGGTCGAGTCTGATTTCTCGGAAACTGGTGGACACTAAAACTTATTTAACTCCCAAAATCCAGCTGCAAATTCCCCTTATTTCGGCTAATATGGATACCGTCACCGAAAGCGCCATGGCTATAGCTATGGCTAAATTAGGGGGAATAGGCATAATTCATAGATTTTTATCAATTGAAAATCAGGTAAAAGAAGTTGAAAAGGTTAAAAAGCAGGGGAATCTTTTGGTTGGGGCCGCGGTCGGGGTTAAAAACGGCTTTTTGGAAAGAACCCAAGCATTGAGATTAATGCGGGAGCAGACGTTATTGTGGTTGATATCGCTCATGGCCATTCGGATCATGCCATACAGGCGGTTATTGATATTAAGAAAAAATTTTCCAAAATTAATTTAATTGCCGGCAATGTGGCAACTAAAGAGGGAACTTTGGATTTAATCAAGGCCGGTGCGGACGCGGTTAAAATTGGGGTTGGTCCGGGGTCTTTATGCACCACGAGAATTGTGACCGGATGCGGGGTACCGCAGTTGACAGCGGTACTAGATGCTGTTAGTGTAGCCAGAAAGTATCATATTCCGATTATCGCCGATGGTGGAATTAAGGTTTCAGGCGATATTACCAAGGCCCTCGCGGCCGGCGCCTCAACCGTGATGCTGGGTAGTCTTTTGGCAGGTTGTCGTGAAGCTCCCGGAACAATTGTCACGAAAAATAAGAAAAAATATAAATTAATTAGAGGCATGGCCTCGCTAAAGGCTAATATTGAAAAAAATAAATACGAACAAAATGGTAACGGTTTCGGATTAACCGATTATGTAGCCGAAGGAGTTGAAGCCCTAGTTTTATATAAAAGCAATGTTGAAGAGGTTGTTAATCAGTTAATTGGGGGACTTCGATCCGGTATGAGCTATTGCGGAGCGGAAAATATTAATATGTTATGGCAAAAGGCGGAATTTATCCAAATTACCAATGCTTCTCTTCGCGAAAGCCATCCTCATGACGTGGAATTGATTTAGACAAGAAGATTCTGCTAGATTGCTATATTGTTAAATTGCTATATTGCGCTAAATTGGTAAATCTGCAAAATATCGTGCCTGCAAGGACTCTCCTTAAGAAGCATATCTTTCAAAATGCAAAATTAGGAGCTATATGGTATACTCTCGGCAAGTAGATAGAATATTTTAAAACTGCTCAATTGGGTTATATATCATTCAGGCGGTTTTTTATTGGAAGGAGGTGATTATTTATGGCAAATTGTGAATATCGAGGACGTGGTGGTACCACAATCCCTTTTACAGATGCACGTATAACCGTAGGTGTTGCTAAGGGTTTAACAGTGAAGTAAAGATTGAAAAGGGAGTTGTTGAGGCTAATGTTAGTGAACTTGCGAATCCGGTTTGTGAATTACCGGAAACTACAGATAAAGATTGTCCAATTGCTCAATTTAAGCGAGGAGAAATTGACTTAAAAGCGGCCAACGAAAAACTTACAATATTGTTTCAGTCGGCTTAATTTAAGAAATCAGCTGTAAATCGGCCTCAAAAGAAGTTATTTTTTTGTGTCTGCAAGTCTTCGACCTGCAAAATGTGATTTAGTCGGGGTGAAGGGAATTGGACCCTTTGTCTCGCGGTCCCGAACCGCGCGTGTTACCGGTACACTACACCCCGCATTACTTTCGTATTTTAGCCTGTTTTTTGATAGAATACAATTATATTGTCCCCATAGCTCAACGGATAGAGCACATGCGTCCTAAGCGTGGAATGGAAGTTCAATTCTTCCTGGGGACACAATTATCGCGTAGCGACAAGCTTTGCTTACTGCAAAGCAGCAAGCTGGCTTATCTAAGTGAGACCGAATAGAGGTTAGAAGGGGAATTTTTCCCTAAAGAGGTTAAAACCAAAAGTCTCGCGCCTGAAGGGAAGGGATAAGCAAAAGAGTTCTCAAATGGTCCCGCATAAGCCGTCACAGAATTGGTGTTGTCATACTCCTTAATAATAAATTTGTCTTTTTCAACACTGTAAAGATGTAGAGAAGTCGGGAGCCATAAAGGTTGTTTTTGGTCAGTGATAAAAAAGTTGCGATCTTCTTTGATATCGTATACATATGTCCGATTTGGTTTTATATTTCTTTCTTGAGGTTGAGTTGATGAAGCAGGTACTTCAGGAACGAGACCTTCTTTTAACTGTCCGGAGGTAGTTGCCGTGTACATTATTTTTTTATCATCCGGCGAAAATACAATATTGTCTGTTGAGCTGTTAAAAAATTCGATAAGTTCATCCGGTAATTTTTCCAATTTTTGCTTAGTGCGTTCTTTTTGTTCATTTTCCCATTGTTTTTTGATAAGGGGTAATGTGGGGGTAATGTTAACTAAGGCGATTGGCAGGGTTTCATTATTCGGGTCTAGAAGATAGTTGTCTTCATATTTGCCGTTTTTAAAGGTTAATAGAATTTGCTTGGAATCAATTGACCATGAATATTGACCTTTAGTGTAATCTACTCCTTTTGTTGGGGTTTTGAGAATTAAGCGCGGTTCTTTGGTTAAAAAAGGTAATTCCGTTAAATCCAAGACCCAAAGACCGTTTTTGAGCATGTTTGTACCGGAAACTAGATAAACGACTTTTGTGCCGTCAGGTGAGAGAATTGGATTTTGCGCGCCGGTAAAAGTTAGGGCTTTTAAATCAGGAACAATGGGGAAAAGCCAAGCGTTAGCTCCGGTCACAAGCTCTTTTTCAATTTTTAAATGCTTTTGCCACGAAGTATAGCCTTCTTTTTTGATTTCGACATTATATTCTCCGGGAGTGAGGAAAATCGTGTTGTCGGTAGCGCCTTTAAGCTGATTATTGACCAAGATTTGCGCGCCGACAGGTAAAGAAGTTGCGGACAAAAGACCGGTTGGTTTAAAGCTTCTCGTATCAAAATCAGGCCGATATCCTTTGGCAAGTTGAATAACAATAAGGGCGCTAAAGATCAAAATAAAAAAAACGCCAAAGAACAAAAAGGGCCTCTTTTTGTGTGTCATATTATCCATAAAGTATATCATATAAAGGCCATTGAGGAAAATAGAGGGGCGGGGTATAATCGGGGAAAGAGTAAATGTTATGTTATTTAAACGTTTGGGTATTGATCTCGGTACGGCTAATTCCCTTGTATGGTTGGCCGGTGAAGGCATTGTTTTAAACGAGCCGACAGTCGTGGCGATTTCGGTTGATGATAACCGCGTGGTGGCTGTTGGCAACGAGGCTAAAACCATGCTTGGTCGAACCCCAGGCAATATCGTGGCCAGTCGGCCTTTGCGCGACGGCGTGATTGCCGATTATGAAGTGACCCAGGCGCTTCTGACCTATTTTATTCAAAAAGTCTGCGGTCGCATTTTTTTATTTAAACCGGAAGTGATGATTTGCGTGCCCGCCGGCGTGACTCAAGTTGAAAGAAGAGCGGTTTTAGAGGCCACGATTGCTGCCGGAGCTCGGGTAGCTTATTTAATTGACGAACCCTTAGCTGCGGCCATTGGGGCGAAAATCCCCATAGCTTATCCTTCGGGGAGCATGATTTTTGATTCCGGAGGCGGGGCGAGTGAGGCCGCGGTTATTTCTTTAGGAGGAGTAGTGGTTCATAAATCCATTAGGGTTGCCGGCAATAAGATTGATGAGGCTATTTCTGTTTTTTTAAGGCGTAAACATAATTTAATTATCGGTGAACAAACAGCCGAAGAAGTAAAAATCAAAATCGGTTCGGCAACATTATTAACAAAAGAAGAATTAATGGATGTTAAAGGCCGGGATTCGGTTTTAGGATTGCCAAAGACGGCAATTATTACCTCAACCCAAATAAATGAAGCCATTAAGCCGATCTTGTTATCAATTATCGGAACCGTTAAATCGGTTTTAGAGGAAACCCCGCCGGAATTAGCCTCGGATATTATTGATAAAGGAATTGTGATGAGCGGGGGAACGAGTCTTCTTAGAAACTTTGACAAAATGATGACCCAAGAAACCGGTGTTCCTTGTCATGTCGCCGAGGACCCCATGCTTTGTGTTGCTAGAGGTACGGGAGTGGCATTGGAAAACATTGATTTATATAAACGGAGTCTTAGTCAAAAATAGGGAAATTGATAGGGGGAGGGAAGAACTATAGTATTACGTTGGATAATAGATAATGGATAATGGGAATTGGAGAGAAAATTGTATTAAATAGCCTGAAAAATTGAAAAAAAGCCGGGGGTAAAAAAATTATTCAAAAATTGAAAAATGCAAGGTCACTAACAAGCAAGAGAGTAACTCATAGTAGTTTAAGAAAAAATCTTTAAAAAATAATGGAAAAATGTAAATAAAAAAAGACTATCGGATAGTAAAAAACATCCAAAATCAATAATTTTTCAAAGCTAGTAAAAAACAGTTGACTAAAAAATAATAAAAATGACTAAAAAACATGGTGAGGTACCAGCAAAATGACAGAACAGAGCTTGCAAATTTTAGGAGTACCCCTGAATGGCACTAATTTAGCCGAAGTGCTAGAAAAAATTCGGGTAGCAATCAAAAATGAAGCTAAATTGGTCATTTTTACGCCAAATCCGGAATTTTTGGTTTTAGCCTCGAGAAATCCAGCTTTTAAAAACCTTCTGAACCAGTCGGATATCAATATTCCTGACGGTATAGGACTGATTTGGGCATCTAAATTTTTAAAAACCAAACCACTTTTAAAAAATCGGGTTGCCGGTGTTGATTTAGTTAGTGAAATATTCCAAAAAGGACAAGAGTCGGGATGGAAAATTGGAGTTGTCGGTAATAGACGCGGCGATATAAAAGAAGCAACTAAACAAATTGAAATACTTCGTCAGAAATTTTCAAATTTACAAATTGCAAATTACCAAGAAAACGAAAGATACGATTTAATATTGGCGTGTCAGGGAATGGGGGAACAAGAGCGTTGGGTAATAGATAAGCAGAGCTTGTTGCTTTGCAGTAAGCAGAGCTTGTTGCTTTGCAGTAAGCAGAGCTTGCTGCTTTGCAGTAAGCAGAGCTTGTCGCTACGCGATAATGGGAATAAGGTTATGGCGAAAGTTTTTGTTGGCATTGGCGGGTCGCTTGACCTAATAAGTGAGTTTACCAAAAGAGCACCGAGACTTATTAGGGAAATAGGGTTGGAATGGTTGTGGAGGCTGGTACATAACCCAAAGAAGCATTTTGCAAGAGTAGTCAATGCTATAATCGTCTTTCCGTGGCTTGTTATTAGAGAAAAGCTAAAGACGATGGCTAATGGTAAATGATAAATGGTAAATCGAGTCTGCAAGGCCTCGCCTTGCAGAGGCTAAACAAGGCTAATTTCCAGCAATTAACAACCCGTGAAGTTTAAAGTTCGCCCTTAGCCTGGATTCCCAAGAGCCAAAGAACAGCTTCTTTGCGGTATCTTCGATCGCCCCGGGAGTTTATTCTAATGGCCGGAAGTTTGCCTCTTTTACCCCAGCGTTTAATAGTTAAGGGAGAAACGCGTAAAATTTCCGCAACTTCTCGGACTGTAAGAAGGTCTGGCATGCCGTCTAATGTGAGAGCTTTTTTATCTGCCATTTAAAGTATCCTTTCATATACTAAAGTATCACAACATAAAAAAGGTTGTCAAGAGGTAAATAACCAAAAAAGACGCCTTGTGAGCGTCTTTTTTATTTACCATTCGCCATTAACCATTTACCATTATCTTACTTCAGTTCTACTGTAGCCCCCGCTGCCGTAAGCTTAGTTTTTGCTTCTTCAGCTGTGGTTTTATTAACTGCGGTTAAAACGTCTTTCGGGCAAGATTCAACTAAATCTTTAGCTTCTTTTAAGCCTAAGGTTTGGTTAATTTCCCGAACGACTTTGATAACGGAAATTTTATTCGCGCCCGCGGCGGTTAAGACAACATTGAAAGTCGTTTGACCTTCAGCTACTTCACCTTCTGCGGCTGGAGTTTGAGAACCGGCAGCAGCGGCTGGGGCTGCTTGGGCCATCGCCATAGGAGCAACTCCAAATTTTTCTTCTAAAGCTTTAACCAATTCTGAAAGTTCCAAAACGGATAATTTCTCGATATCGGATATTAAATCTTCAACTTTTGCCATTAATTCTCACCTCCCTCGACCTTCCGAAGTCCAGATTCATTCGGGACGAAGGAGGTTTTTAATATATAGATTAATCTAGTAGGATTCCCTTTGAGTACGTTAATTAATCTGTAAGTTGGTGAGGCAAGTAAACTGACAAACTTGGCGATTAACTGATCCTTGGCTGGTAATTTAGCCAAAGTTTCAAGTTCATCTTTAGTTAATAATTTATCGGCCATCAGGCCCGACTTAAAAACCGGAATTGTATTAATCTTCGCAAATTCAAAAATAGCTTTAATTGGGCCAATTTCGTCATCATAAGCAAAAATCGTGGCCGTTGGTCCTTGAAGATCCAATAATTCTAAATTCTGAATTCCTAATTCTGCATTCTGGAGAGCAATCTTCATCAAAGTATTTTTGGCCACCGTAATTTCGCCGCCGACTTTTTTAATATTAGTGCGGAGAGTGTTAATTTGGGGAACAGTTAAACCGCGATAATCAACCAAAACAATAGTTTTGGCTTTTTTCGCTCTTTCGGTTAAATCCATGATAGCAATATTTTTTTCGGTTTTCTTCATTTTTTAAAATAAAAAAGCACCCATACTAAGGCGCACATTTGAATCGCCTCGGTAAGATATTTAACTCGCCTAGGCGAGACTTACTGTCTTAGGTTTACTTCTCGCTATTATATCGAAGATAAATGAGTGAAAATATAAATATATCTTCGATTAATTCGTTGCACTCATTATAGATGAATAAATACCCCTTGTCAACCAGTTCCTAATATGTCAAATTAGATATATTGTATGACTGCTCAAGGCCAAAATCGTCTTCAACAAAAAGGCGCTATTGATTTATTGATTTTGGCGGCTATTGCCATTATTTCTCTCGCTATTCCTTTCTCCGCCAAATTGGTTCAGCAAAAACAAGATTTCCGGAAAAGTGCCCAGGAATGTGTCACTAACAGTGATTGTCCGGCTGATCATCCAAGTTGCGATGGGGGTTCCTGCAAAGGCGGGGGATGTGTTGATGATTCGGGATGCGCGAGTTGGGAAGTTTGTCAAAATGGTGGTTGCCGAAGTAAGGCAGGATGTACCCGAGATAGTGATTGCGCTGATGGAAAAAAATGTAATGGAGGAGTTTGTGAGGATAGTGTTTGGAACGCTCAATGCGGAGGAACCCAAAATCAATGTCCTTGCGGCAACGAAAATAATCCTTCTTATAATCAATGTTTTAGCGGTGTTGTTTATAAATGCGGCAATGATTGTTGTTTACATGCGAGTGCCGAAAAATGTGAAGGCAGTCAAAATTGTTTAAACTGGGGTAAAAAGTGCGACATTGGTTTTAGATGCGAAGATACTTCCAGCGGTCCGACTTGTGTTTCTGAAGCCCGTCCAACACCGACGCCGACAATAACGCCAACTTTAACGCCAACCCCAACTCCAACGGAAGTTCCAATTCAAGGTTGTTTAAATCCTTCGGGATCGATAAGCCAAAAAAGATGCGAAGGCAACGATCTTTACGAATGCAGTCAGGCGGGAACCTCATTTGTTTGGGAATTAAGTACTCATTGTCCTTATGGCTGTAATAATGGCAGTTGCGTCTTTTGTTTTTCCGATGAATGGGCTGATTACCAAGCAGGAACATGTCAATGTAATAAAGGGGTGGGAACAAAAGAATTAGAGCAGAAAAACCGGTGCGGCGAATCAAAATTTATCAATATTGATTGTTCAAACGAATGTCTTGACCAGGTGCCAACTTTAACTGCAACTCCAACTCCAGCTCCTGCGGAAACTCCCAGAGGTTGTTCTAATCCTTCTGGCCAAACAGGGGATTCATATTGCCGCGGAAGTGATCTTTTAACCTGCGCTTACCGTTTTGGAGCCCATTACTGGGATGGCCGCAATTGTCCTTATGGCTGCCAAGATGAAGGTGGAAATGCTTACTGTAAATCAGTTACATTACCTGTTACTCCTGAACCAATAAAAACCGTAATCCCAGACCAGTCAATTAAATGTTTAGATGGTGAAATTTTGGTTATTGATATGGAAATGAATCAGTCTTGCGTTAAGCGAGTCGAAACTTTACCTCCTGCAGTTTCCAAAGAAGGTGATTTTTGTATTCCTTTTGTTAAAGATAATTGCCCCGAGGGAACAATTTGCCAACCATTTAGCTGTAAAAAAGTTGCCGCAACGGAAATTACTGCGCCAGCGCTAATAACTACCCCAACCCCATCGCCAATGCCGACCAAAGCAGAACCGCCCCAGCCTTTTAAAGAAGGCGACTTTTGTCTTCCTTATCTTAACGATCAATGTCCTTTAGGCACCACTTGCTGGCTTTTTGCTTGCCGCCCTTCAGATAAAAAGGAAGAGGGAAAATGTCCTTTTGGAGAAGATTTATTATACGATCAGAATGGCGAGCCATATTGTTTTAAAAAGAAAATTGGTGCCGGAATTCCTACGCCAACACCGACATTGGTCACAATTCCCACACCAACGCCTGCTCCTTTGCCTGCTCAGTGCACTCCTGCCGGCGGAGGATGTTTTCCTTTCATAAACGATAATTGCTGTCCGTTTACTGAATGCCAAGTTCTTACTTGTGTTTCTAGAGTAGTCCAAATTCCTACACCACCGGTCTTAACACCTACTCCTACTCCGGTTGGAGCTTTGTCCTGTGCTGAAAAAGGTGAGGCTTGTTATTCCTTTCTGTGGTTCCAAAAAAAATGTTGTCCGGGCAAAGTATGTAAAGATTTATCTTGCGTTTACGATAATGTTCCAACTCCAACACCGACAATGACGCCGATACCGACACCCACCATCAATCCAGAGGAAATTATTCAGCAGGAAAAAGCTTTAAAAATTGTTAACCAAATGCCTCAAGCCCAGAAAAAAACTCAGCAGGACCTTCTTAATATTTTTGATAATAGTTATTTTGAATGGACAACGCCTGATGGTAATAAGCTTAAAGTCCAGGTACCTTTTGCGGAAACAACTGATTTCTATAGTTTTCCGCAATTAACATTTTCTCAAGACGGCTATTCGTCTAAAATGACTTTAGAGGAAGCAGAAATAATGTTGGCTGAATTGAGAAAACCAGCGGAAGTTGATTATATCGTAAAATTACCGAGAATGAGCTTTGGTCTGTTAAAACAAATAGAAATAAAAAAAGGACAAATTCCACTTGATCAATATTATAAAAATATTAAAGATGGTTTTGAGGAATGTTATAAAAAGAATCTTCTTGAAGAGGCGAATATGAGACCGGAATGTATGGCTGCTGATGATAAAGTTTGGGCGCAAACCCTAGATGAAAAAGCTTTTTATCAAACCTTAAGAGAGCAGGGAATTTATTGGGATTGCATCGGGTCGGTTTATAATGTTTTAAGAACTTATTATGATGATAAAAAAGGAAACGGAAGTTTTGATAAATATATTAAACAAGCTTATCCTCAATTTAATAAAGAGAAACTTCAACCATCAGGTTATTTTGCTCCGGACGACGCAATCTCACCAACCTTCTCTATTCCTGTAAACAAAGAAACACCGGTTAAGGATTTAAAACCTGGTGATTTATTAATTCTTAAAAGCAAAAACGAATCCGGAGTAGAAGTTGGAGTTCATATTTTGCTTTATATGGGCATGAAACCAAATGATAAGGGGCAAATTGTGGCTAGTTTTATGGAAAATACGGACGAATCTAAACTCCAAGGACTTCATCTTTTTGAAATGGTGGCTTATCCTGACAAACCTCTTTATCAACAAGGAAAAACAGATTTAACTGTTTCTCCATTATCGACATTACCATTAGAAAGTCGGGGAAGTCCTTATTCAATGAGATTAGTTAATCCTATTGATAACAAACCAGCTTACGAAATTGTTCGGCCAAAAATATTTCAATAAATGTTTTTGGTTATTGATAACCTCTAGTCTTGACTTTTAGCCTCAAATGTGCTATAATATATCCTATTCAAGAGAGCATGTCAGCACGCTTTTTTTGGATAAAATTCGCACTTTGAGGAGGAAAAAGAAATGCCGCAAGATCTGCTATATGCAGGAATCTATCTGGGCCTAACGGTTTTTGGGGTAAGGTGGGCAAATACGGCTGTTGGTTTATCTTGGTACGCTCTTTGGACAGCTTCATTGTTTGCCTGCGGTATGGGGATGGTTCATCTCGGAATCTTTCTGGGTTTGGTTGTCCTGCCGGTGAGCTTTGTCGAGATGGTTCTCGTGGGGATAGTCTCTATCTGTTTTCTCCTTGCGGTGAAATTCTGGAAATGAAAAGTGTCTGGAAGCCATTTTGGCTGCACGCGGTGCAACAAGATGGCTTTTCTCTTGGGAAAAATCAGTCTAATTTAACTTTGATCGCGGGTCCCATTGTTGCTTTTATAACAGCGGAAAGAATATTTTTACTATTGATAGCTTTTATCAAAGCTATTAAGTTGGTTTCCAGTTCTTCATCTTTTTGGCTGACTTTGCCGAACACCGAGTGAATAATCGGGGCTGAACCTTCGGTTTTGTAAACAAAACTGGCTTTAGACAATTTTTTCAAGGTTTCTTCCGGTTTTTCCGTAATTGTCCCGGTTTTTGGATTTGGCATTAAGCCTTTTGGACCTAAAACTTTAGCGAATTTGACGAGATTCGGCATAAAAGCCGGAGTACTGATCAAAATATCAAAATCAATTTTGTTGTTTTCAATTTTTTTAATGGTTTCATCACTCGCAATTTCGACGACTTTAGCTTTAGCTTCAAAATGGGGAAGAACGGCTTCTCCCGATAAGCCCTTTTTACTAACAACCAAGTGAACTTCAGCGCTGCCGCCGAAGGAGGCGTAAGAAGTCTCCTTTAAAAGTTTAACGGCTTCGGTTAAGGAATATACTTTGCCCGGTTCAATCTTGGTTTTAGCTGACTGATATGCCTTGCCTCGTACTTTTACTTTACCGGGTTTTTTAGCGGTTTCTTTTTTGACTTCTTCTCTGGGTTTCTCTGCTGGTGCTGTAGTTTCAGCCACGACTTTGGGTGCGGCTTCTTGAGCAATAACCTTTTTCTCTTCCTTTTCCGGCATGACTTCGCCGATAACGGTGATTCTTTTTCTTCCCATACTATTTTTCTACCTTTACCCCCATACTTCTGGCCGTGCCTTCAACAATTCTCATGGCCGATTCGATGCTTTCGCAGTTTAAGTCTTTAAGTTTCCCTTCGGCAATGGTTCTGACTTGATCTTTAGTTAAAGTTCCGACCGTTTCTCTAACGACGTTTTGGGCTCCCTTTTCGATCCCTAGCGTCTTTTTAATCGTATCGGCAACAGGCGGAAGCTTGGTTATGAAAGAAAAGGTTCGATCCACATAAACGGTAATGACGACAGGAATAATACTGCCTTTTAGACTGGCAGTCTTTTCATTATACGCCTTGACAAAGTCCATAATCGGGAGGCCGTGAGATCCCAAAGCCGGACCCACCGGAGGCGCTGGCGTTGCTTCGCCCGCTGGTAAGTTCAACTTAATAAATGTTTTTATTTTTTTAGCCATGGTATTTTTTTGAAACTAGACGTTAGAAATTAGAAGCTGGAACTTGAAGTTGGAAGATAGAAGATAGAAAAATTATTCTAACTTCAAACTTCTAATATCAAGATCTAACTTCTAGTCTCCAGTGTCTATTGTCAACGATTTATATTTTACTTACCTGTAAAAAATCAAGCTCAACAGGTGTTTCTCTGCCAAAAATAGAGACGAGGACTCTGATTTTGCCTCTTTCTTCGTCTATCGCTTCAATAGAGCCTAAGAATTCCGCGAAAGGTCCGTCAACAATTTTAACAGCCTCGCCAAGAGTAAATTTGGTTTTAAATTTCGGGGCGTCTAAGCTCATAAACTTTTGAATGGCTATAACTTCGCTCTCAGAAATTGGGGTAGGTTTATTGCCAACACCGACAAAGCCGGTTATGCCCGGGGTAGTGCGGACAATTAGCCACGAATTAGAATCCACAATCATTTTAATAAGAAGATAACCTGGGAAGATTTTTTCCGTGATATTTTGTTTTTTACCGCTTCTAATCTGCACGGTTTCCTGCGTCGGGATTAAAATCTCAAAAACCTTATTAATTAAGCCCATGGTTTCGACTCTCTGTTTAAGAGTTTGGGAAACTTTAGCCTCGTAGCCCGAATGAGAATGAACCACATACCATTTGGCCTGCGGGTCTTCGGTTTTCGCGATAACTAAATGATTTAACGCCTTTCTGGCTTCTTTAGCGTGTTGTTCAATTGGATCGTCAGCCATATATTTACTTTAAAAATACCTCCATCATTTTGGTAAAAAGAAAATCAAAAGCGCCGATAAAAATGCCTACAGCGAGAGAAATTCCGACAACTAAACTGGTGAGTCTGATAGCCTCGTTTTTTGAAGGCCAAATAACTTTACCCAGTTCGCTTCTGACTTCTTTTAAAAAAACAACCGGATTGGTTGCCATAACAGCAGAAATTTTACCACAAGACAGGGGAGATATCAAGGACGGTTGTGTTAGAATGGTATGGATAATAGATAATGGGAACTAGGAATTGATAAGGAAAAAATAAGTATGAAAATCACTAAGGCTGTAATTCCCGCCGCCGGATTCGGAACACGTTTTCTTCCCATTACTAAGTCTATTCCTAAAGAAATGCTTCCTTTAGTTGACCGGCCGATTATTCAAGTCGTGGTTGAGGAATTGGTTGATGCGGGCATAAAAGACATTATTTTCGTGGTTTCTCCGCACAAACGGGCCATAGAGGACTATTTTAACCCCCATTTTGAACTGGAAACGATCCTTGAGAGGGCTGGTAAGGAAAAAGAGCTAAAAGAAGTTAAAAGACTTTTTAAGCTGGCAAATTTTGTTTTTATCAGACAAAAACGGATGGGCGGGACAGGGGATGCGATTCTGACGGCTGAACCGGCCGTCGGTAAAGAACCTTTTCTCGTCTTTTGGGGTGATGATTTTATTGTGGCCGAGCCAAGCCGGGCCAAACAGCTAATTAAAGCTTTTAATAAATATCAGGCGCCAATTTTGGGCTGTATAAAAACGGAAAAACCCGAAGACGGGGGTAGGTATGGTTTTGCCTGCGGTAAAGAAATGGAAAAAGGTTTAATTAAAGTGAGCGATTTGATCGAAAAGCCGGGAATTGGGAAAGCGCCTTCAAAAATGGCTGTTGTTTCCGGTTTTATTTTAACTGGTGATATCTTCGAGCACCTGCATAAAATCCAAAAGCAAATAGGGGAGAAGCGGGAATTATATTACCTTGATGGGCTTAATGATTACCGTAAAAAGAAGCCGGTTTATGCTTTAGAGTTGGAAAAAGCCAAATATTACGATACGGGCAATAAGTTGGAGTATTTAAAGGCCGTGGTGGAATTCGGCTTAAAACACGAGGATCTTAAAGATGAATTTAAAAAGTATATAAAAGAAACCTCCCAATCTTAAGAGCCTTGTTGTAAGGCGTGTTCAGGTTTTTTGCTTTTACGGGCTGTTTTCATTCCTTCGCCCATTTCGCCCCAAAGATTATTAAGAATATCTACTAAATTAACTTCATCTCCATCTGAAATACCTTTGCCTGCGGCTAGATATGTTCGAAGCCCTCTTAAAGCTTCATAGCCTTCTTTTTCGGCGAGAGCGTCAAGGATTAAACCATGTTCGCCTTCGGCTAATCTTTTTCCTTGGGTTAAACTTTTTCTGGCCACGCTTATTTGGGTAATTTCCCAAAGTTTGTCATAAGCCATGGCGGCAAAAATTCGAGCGTCTCTGGTTTCTTTTTCATCAGCCCAAAGTCTAAGGCCTTCAAGAGCAAGATCGCGGTTATTGCCGGTGTGAACTATGGCTATACAGTGGTCAGGAGTACTGTAAATCAAAGTATTCTTAAAATATTTTTCTAAAACTTCTTTGTTTATAAGGAGAAGGAAGGCTGTTTCAGCAGCGCTTAGGCTTTTTCGATAGGTTGAGCCTTCTTTTATAGCGCTAGTCCATTCACGCCGTGTTTTCGCGGCTTGTTCCATTGGGCTTTCTGGAGTTTTCATACCCGTATTTTACCACTTCTCGTCAATTTATTAATCTTTTTTCTTCCCGTCTTGGTTTCCGCCGTCCTGTTGTTTTGGATCAACCTGCATTTGCCCTTTATTGTCGTTATTTTTCTTGTTTTCCTCTTTTTGATCCTGCGGTTTTTCTTTAGGAGTTATAACCTGCTGGTTAAGATCTTTTAAAATTTCGTCCAATTTCTTTTGGGTATCTTCAATTTCTTTATTGGTTGTCGGCGGTGGGGGTGGGGGATTTTGAGTAGTTGTAGGGGTTGGTTGGGCCTTAGGTTGATTTTGAGTTGCAGCCTTTTTTATTGGAGTAGGAGTTGCCGTTTTTACGGTTATTTCTCCGGTAGATATTTGGACTTTTCTTTCTTCGAGTTTTTGCTGAAAAACAATCACTTCGCTTTTTAATTTTTCTTTTGAGCTTGTATCTTGAGCCTCAATAATTTTATCTTTGGCTAAAGTTGTCTGTTCAATTAGAGTGGCGTAGCCAATGGTTGAATTTTGTTCCGTTAAAAGCTTATCAGCCTCCTGAAACCGTCTTTCGGCTAAGTTCACCTGAAGCTCGCGGTTAATTCTGGTGTCTCCGGTAGCGCCCGAAGCCGCATTTTCAAGGGCAATTTTCGTTCCGTAGAGAAGATCCCCGGGAATCGCATTCCATGAAGCTAAAATCATGCCTGTGGGAAATAATAAAAATAAGGCAAGGATACTAACAAGAGTGCTAAGGCTTTTCCTCATTAACAAGAGTTTAGGAAAAAGAGAAGTGTTTGTAAAGAGGAAAATATTCAGATGAGCCATTTCGTATTTTCCTGATGTAAAGGTATATTAATAAATAATATTAAAATGTATTTTGATATACAAAAGAAAACCCGCTTCGTTTTGCCTGGAGATGTGTGCCGAAAGGGCACTTTTCCACAAAGCGGGCGCTAGATCGTTTCTGGGTAATAAGTTGACCTGCTTTTTACACAAGGCTATCTTGTGGAGGCTAAATCAACGGTATTTGGTGGCGCGGATGAGGCGATTCGAACGCCTATTTTCGGGACCACCCCCGATGCTTTACCCTTAAGCTACACCCGCACTTTCACCAAACTAGTCGTGATGATTCCTTTCCTTGCTTCATTGCGAAGAATACGCCCCAGGCGCACGCACCCATTGTGCAAGAATCACCCTCGTGGGAATATATTACCATATAAGAAAAAGATGTTAAGAAGGTGTCAAGTTCTTTTGAGAAGAATTCTGCTTTGTAGAAGTAGGAAAAAAAGATCGAGCCCGGGGAGAATCAAGATGAAAACGCATTAGCGCCATGCTAGGTGCGGTTCGCAACTTGTTCTCCACGGGCTCTGCCGAGATAGATCCTCCTCCGTTTCCCAAGCCAGGAGCCGAGAGAGCCGTGAAGCCCTCTGCGTCAGAGCTGTGATAAGATTTGTGATCTCTTCACGGGCTCCTCTTGAGATAAGGAGGTTGCTGGGGAGGTGGATACCGTGATCGGTGATCGCGAGATTGCTACCGGAACGAGACTCCCGCGCGAACGTCAGTGATACAGCCTGCAGGCCATAGATCCACGTGATACAGACGCGCAGAGATTAGTGTCCCCCGACCCGTTTTTTTTCCGGGTTGAACACCTCTCCGCTATATCCAAGGTGCTTCCACCTCCGAAGCCTAAACTAATGATAATAAGTGCAAAGATTCCTATGATTCCAATTCACTCAGCGATTAGAGTGAGTTAAGACCAAATATAAGACTTTTTTGAAATTTGTCAAGAGGGAATTACAATTCTGCTTTGCAGAAAGCCACGAAAAACCCGCAAGTAGGTTTCTGATAGGCAAGGGGAATTCAAGTAAGGTTTACAAATCTTGACAAAGGTTTTACAATTACGGAGTAAATGAGTGGCGAAAGACCTAAGGGGACATTTTTAAATGTTGTCCGTTTTGAGCAGGAAAGGGATTTTGCTGATCCTAAAAAGTTAGGGCTTTTTTGGTCCGATGTTAATGATAAAGTTAAAAGCCGCATGGGGTTTGATAATCATTTGTATACCGGAAACGGTATCCCTGTTCCCGAAAATTTTGACAACCGTTGCTGGGACTGCGGTGGAATCATGACGGAAAACCGTTCTTCTCAAAATACCTGCAACGATAAAGTTATCGTAAGTCTTTCCCGAGATTGCCGTGGTTCTTGCGGTCAGAGTTTTTCCTTGGGATCGATCGAAATATCTAAGGATTTAGTCCGCCAGAGCGTCTTATTCGTTAAAATTCCCCAAGGTGTTTCTTGTGGTACGAATGTGCTGCCTATAAATCCTCCTGAAAAAACTCCAAAAGTAATTTTTGGTGAAGTACCGAAAGAAGAAGCTAAATTTCGCCATCGTCAAGAACAAAAAGTCCAGAAAAAGCGAGAATCAGAAATGACGCCTGAACCGACTCCTTACGATCATATGAGAAAACTGCCAATGATTAAAGAGGCGATTATCTGGAATTACAGGAAAAGGATCGAAGAGCGTAAAGAAAGAAAGAGGGAACAACTTGAATTTGCCAAAAAATTTTGGGGACCCAATGTCCAATTTAAACCCTATATGTCTCCGTCTGTGGTTTGCGATTGTATCCGGCAAGCAGGTAAAGATGCTGTTGCGGAGTTAGCCGGAAGGCCGACGATAGAACCAACAGTCGAAGTCATGAACATTTTGAATATGGGTTCGGATATTCATTACGGTTTTTTGAGAAGAATGAATAATTATCTACCGGGAGATCAGGAAACTAAATATAAATCCGAAGAACCGGCTCTATCGGGGAGAATCGATTTTATTTTGGATGATCCGATTTCCGGAGATAATAGCATTTTAGAGCTCAAAACAGAAGGTAATTGGCCTTTTGGTAAACTTAACCCTACTGATTTGCCCGCAAGATTAAAAAACACGCCGGATATCGTAAACGAAGAAGCAGGCCACCGTAAACAAGTTTTGTTATATCTATGGTCTCTTTCCCAAAAAGGGAGAAAAGTTGAATCCGGATCCCTTATTTATTTGGACCGGAATTCGGGGGAGTTAAAGGAAGCCATTGTTCCTTGGGATGAGGGTGCACAAGAAGAAGTAGGAGAATTTATCCATAAATTAACAGAAGCCGAAATTAAAATTGAACAAACTCTCGACTATATTAGAAATACGGATCCTGACAAAATTGATTGGGAGAAAGTTGAAGATATGTTGCCTCCGGCAACAGTAGTGGATAAGAGTAAATGCAAAAATAGATGCCCGCACCGTTTTGGTTGCAGACCGGGTTTAAAATATGCAGTTGAAGGGATTAAGCACCCAAAAAGAAAATTGTCAGCCTATGCGCGGAAAAAAATAAAAGAACGGGAAGCGGAGAAAAAAGAGGAATTGAAAAAATCAACCATTTGGCAGGGAAATTTATTGTAATTGCAACCCGAGGCTATTCGAATCTACAAGGACTCTCCTTGCAGGCACGAAAAATTGCAGATTTGTTTTATTTAAGAAATTCTCTGAAGTCTTCAGGGTAAGGATAATCATGGTCGTCTCTTGGCATGGAAATAACTTTTATTTGCGGGTTAATTTGGTGAATTAGAGCTTCAACTTTCATAAAACTGCCGTGATTATCATTTTCGTTTTGGATAACGAGAATTTTTTCCGCCGGCAGGCTCTTTAAAGCCTCGTAAAGTTTATCATCACCCGCTAAAAAATCATCAACCGGAATACCGCAGAGGATTAATTTATTAAAGATTTCTGGTTTTTGGGCTAGGACTTTCATGGCGATAATCGTGCCGACAGATTTTGCTAGGATATTGATAGTTTGACCGGAAAATTCAATAAGAATTTTTTCAACTTCTTTATTTAGCCAGTTTTCTTCAGCTTTATTTGTCTGCCAGTGGGGAAAATAATTAATTTTAGTTGGGGAAGAGGAATCGAGGCTTTGTTTAATACTTTCGGCCCAGTCTTTATTTTTTAATGAAAAGCCTGGAATTATTAGTATTTCCATGTTTTATTTTATATTGTTGCGGATAAATTAAGGTGTTCTTCAATTCTTTTTACTTATTTTCGTAGGTTTAGATATTCTTTATCGAAAAAAGAAATCAGGGTTTTGTTGTCTTTTCGGATTTGGGCAATATCCTGTTTAATTGGTTTCAATTTTTTATCTAGCCTATCGTCAACAATTTTTGGCGTTTCCTCACGAACGATTTTTAAAGTTTCCTCGTGGACAATTTTTTTAATTTGGGAAAAATCGTTTTTATCTAGCATATTATCAAAATATCACGATTATTTTTTCTTTACAAGATAGTGATCAAGAGAAAAAAATATGTTTGTGCCAGGACTAGGATTCGAACCTAGGTAGCCCTTGCGAGCGACAGTTTTACAGACTGTTACGTTTGACCGCTCCGTCATCCTGGCTTATAAGTGCTTGTTTATTTTAGCATGTTTATCTTGTATAATCTAGAAAAGTATGGCTAAAGACGGAAGACCCATATTTGCTCTTGTGTGCTCAGTCTGCAAGATGCAAAACTATATAACAAGTAAAAACAAGACCAATACGCCCGATAAATTGGTTTTAAAAAAGTTTTGTAAAAAATGCCGTAAAGTTACGGACCACAAAGAATCCTCGAAGCTCAAATAAGTTTTATTTTGACTTGGTTTGGAACTAATTTTGCCTTAACGTCCTTAAATGTTTTAAATTCCGTTCCTTTATTTATTTTTCGGGTTTCCTTAATTCCCTTATTTTTTAATTCCATCTGTTTCCTTGAGATCCAAGCTAAAAGACCGGTTGAATCTTGGGGCTCGTTTCTGACGGCAATAACTTCATCTTTCGTGTATCCACCGGGAATTCTTTTGGTGTCAAAGATAACGTAAGTATCCGGAGGTAATTGATAACGGATAGGAGATCTTTCGATTTCCGGTGGCAAAAGTATATTAGTTCCAAGCTGAGTAGGAATCTCTCCTTTTCCTTCGTCCATTTCCTTTATTTTAGCATATTTGGTATAATTCAAGAGTAATTTAGGGCTATAGTTCAATGGTAGAATGGGGGTCTCCAAAACCTCTGATCATGGTTCGAATCCATGTAGCCCTGCAAAAACCGCCGAGGTAGCTCAATGGTAGAGCACCTGTTTTGTAAACAGGTGGTTTCGAGTTCAAGTCTCGACCTCGGCTCATTTTAAAAACTTGACAATTTTGGGAAATGGTATATCCTTGGGTTGGATGAGAAAAACACTGGTTTTTTCTAGTATATTCTTCGTTTTGGCCTTAATTTTTGCCCCCTTAACCCTTAGTGTTCCTTTGCCTTCTTCTGAAGATTTGCTAACGGCGACTCCTGTGTTAACCGTTAGCCCAACCGATACTGTTCAGCTAACAATTACTCCTGAAATTACAGGGGAAACGGTAATTGAGCCAGAACCGACAGTTGTTGGGGAAATTAATGAAACAAAGGAAGAAGAGCAGAAGCTTGATCAAAAAGAAATTATCGGAGTTATTTTAATAGGGATATTAATCGTAATTATTATCCTTCAGGCCTTGTGGGACAAATTTAAAAAACCTCCGTCAGCTAATTCTTCCGATCAGGAATAAAAAGGCTTAACTATATAGAAGTTTACAAGGACTCTCCTTGCAGGCACGAAATTTTACATTTCTTCGTCAATTAAGATTTTTTGAATTAACGAAAGATCCTCTGATTGCGTTATAAAAGATTGATACGAAAGTTGGTGGTTCATTTTGGAAAAATAATTGAGAATATCTTGAGGATGTACCCATTCACAATTACGCTCGTCTAAATATTCAGGCAGGGAAGAAGGTTGGGATAGAATTACGTGCCTAGAGTTGAGCGGGTTACGGTGAATATAACTCGTTAAGTAAAGAAGCTGTTCTTCAGACTCGACGATAACCGCCTTATATACAGACTGGTATAATGGGCCGACGCGGTGATATTTCTTGTTAAAATAATGCGTGTATCTCGTTCCGAATGATCTCATGAATTTATCTATCGAATTATTTGATTTTTGTTTGATTAATAAATGGAAATGATTAGGCATTAAACAATAGGCGACAAGAACGATTTCTCCGTTAAAATTATTTAAGCGCAAAAGCTTAAGAAGCCTATTTTTTTCCTGAAGGTCTATTTGTGAATTTGCTAATTCAAGCGAGAGCTTTTTGTCTTCTTTTGGGAGAAGGTAAGTTTTTAAGTAAGACAGAAAAACACCGTAATCTTGTTCGTCTCGAAAAATATTTTGTTTATCAACGCCTCTATTGTAAAGGTGATAGTAGGTATTCTCGGCATATTGCTTTAAAGCGTTTTTCGCAGGCATATTTAAAGTATTATCCTTTAGAATTTTATTGTCAAGTTTACAAGGACTCTCCTTGCAGGCACCTTGCAGGCACGAAATATTACAGATTTTTAGACATATAGGTCTTTTTGAGTTTGTACCCGAATTTCTGGTAGTATGGGCGGGCGCCGATGCCGCTGATCACCGCGATTTCTTTAAAACCCTCGTCTTTCGCGATAATTTCCGCATTTTGAAGTAATTTTAACCCCAAATTTTGGTGTTGAACTGCCTTTTTACTTTTTGAGCCTAAAGGCATCGCTTGGCCGTAAACATGGAGTTCTCGGACAATGGCAAGCCGAGAGTAGGTGAGTCTTAAACGGCAAAAACCTAAGCAATGTTCTTGGGAATCAATAAATTCCAAGAAATATTCCGTTCCTTTAGATGCTTCGTACTTAAAAGTTCGCAAGGAGAGTCCTTGCAGGCACGAAATTTTGCAGTTTTTGATTTCGCGGCAGCGGATGCAGGAACATTTTTGACCTTTATTTTTCATTGATTCTTGAATTATCTCGCGCAGGTTTGAAGGGATATTCTCACCCGTCATCATCTGCACCGTTATGTCGCGGGTTAACCTACCGATACGCACCCAAAAGGGGACAATTTCGGTTTTAAATTTGACGATGACTTTGACCAATTGAGCGAGAGAATAAGGTTTGTATTTGCCATTTTGGTACAGCTCTTCGAGTTTCGCGTATTTCGTAATAACCGTAGGATAGACTTTTAAATGATCCGGAGAAAAGTCTTCGGTAAAGGCTTTTTTAAGGAGCTTTAAGTCCTTTTGAGGCGATGATTCGGGTAAATTTAACATTAGATGGTAGCCGACTTTAAATCCGGCTTCTTTCAGCAAAAAGGTGGCTTTTTTAACCGCTTCAACATCATGGCCGCGGTTAATGGTTTTTAAGATCGTATTATCCAAAGCCTGAACCCCTAATTCAACCTGAGTAACGCCTAAATAACGCAAAAACTGGACTTCTTCCTTATTAATATAATCCGGCCGGGTTTCAATATTGATACCTATAATCCTTCTTTTGGCTGTTTCGTTGGTTGTTTGGGCTTTTAGCAAGCTTTTGGCTTTTTTATCATTAACCGCTTCAAAAATTCTTTTGACAAAATTTTCCCGATAACTTTTGTCATAAAAAGAAAAAGTACCGCCTTTAATCAGAATTTCGATTTTATCCAAAGGATGGTTAGAAAGCTCTAAAGCTGTTAAACGCTCCTTTGTCTGTTCGTACGGATTAAAGTTATTTCTGATGGCGCGCTTAATTCCGGGTTCATCGGAAAAATAACTCTTTGGAAGATCCTTTTCTTTAGGACAATAAAGACAATCGAAGGAGCAGCCGGTTCCTTTGGTAAACAATGACAGCGAGACGATGCCGGATTGCGACCGAACTTTTGTTTTCGTTAAGAATTTCTTAATTTCTCTAATAAATGAGGATGAAAATTGTTCAATATGAACTTTGAGAATAAAATTTAGCCACCATATATTAGGATAGGCACGGTTTCTCCAGTACTTCCGGATATAGCCGTTAAATTCCTTTTCGTTTTTGGGGATTTTCTTATTAAATTCCTTTTCTAAAGAAAGAAGAAGCCAGATTAAAGGCTGTTCCTGCTCAAGCGGAAAATTCTTTGGGTATTCCATACATAAGTATTATATAATAAAGGGACATGGATAAGTATCTTAACGCGATAAATGACCAACTTGAGTTAGAATATATAAATTACGCAAAAAAAGCTAAATGTCCCGCTGTTTTGGTCTCAGGCGGTTTGGACTCATCGGTCATTGCGGTTTTAACCAACCGTTATTTTCCTGACTCTGAACTTTTTTCTTTCGGCACCGCTAATAATTCCGATAAACCTTTTACGGAAATCCTAGGGAAACATTTAGGAAAGAAAATTAATTGGTTGGAAATATCACTTAAAGATTTAGAACAAAATCTAACGTTAGTTAAAAATCTTTTAACAAAAGCCAAAGTTGAACCTGATTTAACCAATTTATCTTTGGCCTTAGGTTATTTTTTGATCTTTAAAAAGATTAAAAATGAAGGTTTTAAATTTGTTTTTACAGGCCAGGGACCGGATATTTTGTTCGCGGGATACCATAGGTACCGAATGCTTTCAGAGAGTCAGTGCGTCAGAGCCATCAGAGAGGATTTACCACTTCTTGAGATAGATAAGAGGAGAGATTCTGCTATAGCGGGATTCTTTGGATTAAAACTCATAAATCCTTATCTGGAGTCTGAATTTGTTAAACTGGCTTTAGAAATTCCGGTAAAATATAAAATTAAGGATAAAATCGAGAAATATATTGTGCGACAATATGCAAAGTCAATTGGTTTGCCTGACGACCTCGCTACACGTCCTAAAAAGGCTTTTCAGTACTCGACAGGTATTCAGAGTCTTCTTTTAAAGCAAAAAAAGACTTATTAATAATTTGGTAAAATAGAAATAGTGAAATTTTTCCGCAAAATTCTTGTTTTGTCATTTTTGGTCATCTTGGCGGTTTTAGTTCTTAATCAATATTTACCAAAAGAACAACCGCTAAATGAAGTTTTGCCCCAAACAGTAATAACTGACAAAAATATTTCTTTCGCCGTAATTTCCGATATTCATTCGGATTATCAAAATCTACAAAAAGTTTTAGATAAAATAAATAATGACAAAATGGATTTCGTCATCGTTGCCGGCGATTTATCTACAGTTGGCGCATTAAGCGAATTAAAGAAAGTGAAAACTATTTTGGACCAAAGCAATTTAACTTACTATGTTATTCCCGGTAATCATGATTATTATCAGAAAACCAAATTAACAAACTATTATCAAGAGGTTTACAGATCTTCTTATGAATCTTTTCAAATCAATAAAACTAGATTTATTTTGATTGATAACGCCTCAAGTGTTGACCAGACTCAATCTGATTGGATTGATCAGCAAATTGTTGATTGTCCGAAACTCTATTGTTTAGTTTTTGCCCATATGCCCCTAAATCATGAATATTTAGCTCATATTATGGGGGAAGATAATGAAATAACCGCCGAGCAGGCTGATTTGCTGGTTAAAAAATTCACGGATTATAAAATCCAAAAACTTTACGCCGGACATATTCATTATTTATCAGATTATGAATTTGAAGGCTTAAAAACGCGGACCGACGGTGCTGTTTTTACGAATAAAAACACCACTCCTTCCCGCTTCGTGGAAGTCACTGTTTCCCAGCCCGATTTTAAACTGACGGAACAAGAAGTGTGGATAGAATAGAAATGAAAAGATGGAAAATTGATTATTATTTGACTTTTTCTGGTCACGAACCGGTTCGGGAATTTATTGACGATCTTGAATTAAAAGCTAAAGCGCGCGCTTACAACACTTTTGAACTTTTAGCAGAACTTGGTGTCAATTTAAAATTTCCGCATGCTAAAAAAGTAACGGGAACACCTCTTTGGGAGTTGAGAATTTTGGGCGATGTTTCTCTTCGCTTTTTTTATGTTGTTAAAATGGGGCAATCTTTTTTGATTTTGCACGGTTTTTCTAAAAGAAAACAAAAAACACCTAAAAACGAAATTAAAACGGCGATGGAAAGATTGAAAGATTATAAAAGAAGAACTTGACAATATTACAAAAATGTGATATTTATATAAATATATGGACTGGGAAACACACAAAAAATTATTATTAAAAGATTCTCAATTTAAAAAAGCTCTTATGGAAACACAAGTAGAGTATGAAATTGCCAGAGCCATGATTTTGGCGCGTACCAAACACAAAATGACGCAAAAAGATTTAGCCAAAAGACTTAAAACCAGACAGTCGGTAATTTCTAGAGTAGAAAATGCGCAAACAACTCCTTCTTTGTCTTTTTTAAAAAGATTTGCTGCGGTTTTTGGGGCTACGGTCCAGATCGAGTTTTCTAATATTTGAGGTGTGGGGGGGAATAAGACTAAATAATGTCAGCTTCAGCTAAAGTTTCAGCTAATAAGTACAAAAAGCGGTTTTCTGGCGCAACACGATATGGTTGATTTCTGGCAACTAAATCTGTAAACATTCTGAGTTGAAAAGGCTTTTTTACCAAAACAAAATTTTTATCCCTAATTTCATAAGTGCCTTCATATTGAACTCCATTAAACCGGCCGATATAGGAAATTTCTGTCTTAGAAGCTTTTCCAGAAGATTTATCTGGGCAGTAATTTTTTGTAAAGATAATTTCTTTTTTGGTAATTGTTCCGGTAAAGGTAGCGGTTCCGAGAGTGTCTTCGATCTTACCGGAAAATTTTCCGTCTTCAGCTATAGGAGAATCCAAATAAACCTCAAATAATCCTCTGGGAGGAAGCTCAAGATCATAAGTGCCTATAAATTGTGGAGTTTCAAAGGGTAAAATTCGGCCTTCAGTTATTGCATTATGCCGCCGGATTTGCAGTCTTTGTTCTAATGATTGTTCAGCGGTTTCTAAATCAGGAGTAGAAATTCTCGAGGGATCTGTTTCAGCAAGAGTCATTTGCTGTAATTTATCATTACCTGTTTTAGTTGTCAATTGTTGACTTTTACTAAATAAATGTCAAAATAAAAATATGGAACAGCAACTTGCGCAATTTTTTTCAAATCCTTGGACAATACTTCCTTTTGTTTTTTGGAACGCTTTTTGGAAAGGCTGGGCTTTATGGAAAGCGGCAACCAATAAACATCTAAGCTGGTTTGTCATTTTTATGTTTGTAAATCTTTTAGGGCTTTTAGAAATCGCCTATATTTTTAAGTTAAATAAATACGATTTAGGCAGTAAAGAGCTTCTCGGCGAATTAAATAAAAGATTCGCAAAAAAGTCTAAATAATTTGCTTTCAGCCCGATTTTAAGGTATAATCTAGGTTAGCTAAAACCCTTCGCCTTCCGGCGAAGGATTTTTTTTGGCTAAAGGAAATTTTATGGAAAACATTCTTATTGCGTCAGCCTTACTTTTTACGACAACTTTTACCTCTGTTAATCAGATTTTACCCGGCCAGCCGTTAATTCAGGCCCGGGTTCTTGTGGTCAATTCGCCTCTTGCCAGCCAAACCCTGGACTTAAATACCCGTTCGCCATTTCCTTCTGTGAACGAAGGTTTTAGCGACAATATTTTACTTTCTCTTCATTACTTAAACGGGGAAAAATTTTCTGCGGGTAAAGTTAATTGGGAAGAAATTAGAAAGCCCTTAAAGATCAGTTTTGTTTTGAATCCTGATGAGGTTTTTGCCTTTCACGACACTAACTTACCTCAATATCAAAATCCTAGCGTAACCATGAATTCTAAATTTTCCATGAAAGACGGCTACAAATTCGTGGCCGGTCTTCCCGGATCAGGTGTTTGTCATTTGGCCACTTTAATGACTTGGGTAGGAAAAGAAGCCGGTCTAGAAGTTACGGCTTTAGTCAATCATGATTTCGCGCCGGTAAAGGGAGTTGAACGTCAATATGGAACTAGCATTAAGTCCTTTTCTGCAACCCAGAATCTTTATATAAAGAACACAACCGGCGTGCCTTTAGTCTTCGAGTTTATGGCTTCGGAGGATAGCGTGGTCTTTTCGATTTTGAAGTAAACTTTTGAGCCTGAGTTGGGGATCGGACCCAAGACCTCGTCTTTACCAAAGACGTGCTCTACCAACTGAGCTACCCAGGCACTAAAAAATCTATCGATTTTTCAGTGTAAACTTCTTCATATTTTACCACAAAAAACCTGTCGAGTGGGCGGCGTTTAAGATTTTTCCCCTGATAGCCAAAAGTGGGAATCGGCCTTCGGATTCCGCAGAACCAAAAGAGCAAGATCACCCAAAATTAAAACCTGGTGAGGAAAAATATCCTCAAAGCCAAACCCTGATCCCAACAGGCATCTTAAGATTATCATGAAAAATCTGTGGCAGTCAAGAAAATATTTAGCTTTAAATAAGGGGATTTGCTGGGAGCAGTAGGCTCAAAAGAAGGTTAATAATTGGCCCTATAATTCCGGACGCCAAAGATGATCCGCCGAAGATTGGAAACATAATTAATAAAAGAAGAATAAGACCGTATTGATTTAAAAGGGCTTCGACTTCGTTGGCTGTACGTTCAGGTAACAAGCCCACCAATATTTTACCGCCGTCAAGAGGATGAATGGGTAAAAGGTTGAAAACACCAAGAGTAACATTAAGAATAATAATAGGCGTGAGAATAAGGCTGATAATGGATAATGGTAAATTGGAAATGGTAAATACGCGAAGAATAATCGCAAGAATAATGGCTAAAATAAAATTGGAAAGCGGGCCGGCAAGAGAAATAAGAGCAGAATCCTTTCGAGGATCTCTTAAATTATATGGATCAAAAGGGACTGGTTTGCCCCAGCCGAAACCGATAAGAATAATGGCAAGAGTACCAATTGGGTCAAGGTGGGCAAAGGGGTTGAGGGTTAAACGACCTTGATCCTTAGCTGTCTGATCTCCCAATTGATAGGCTGCCCACGCGTGGGCAAATTCATGAATGGTAATGGCAATTAAAATGGCTAAAACCCATAGCCAGAAAAGAAGAGGATTTGAAAATAGATAATCAAGCATAAAATTGAATTAGAAATTCGAGATGGTTTCTGATATACTTAAGTATATCATATGGCTAGATGTTATCTATGCGGTAAAGGTAAGGTAATGGGAATCTCAAGAACCCACAAAAGAGGTGTGGCTGGAGGTCAGTGGAAGAAAAAGGCTCCTAAAACCCCAAAAACTTTTATGCCTAATCTTCATAAATTCAATGGGGAAATGTATTGTACGAAATGTATGCGGGCGGTTAAGGGAGTTAAATCCCCTAAATCAAAAAGAACCGCGATCAAAGTTGCCCATAAAGCTTCTCTAAAAAAAGCCTCAAAATAATTTAAAAGCAGGATTTGCCTCTTTAAATTGTTCTATTCCAACAGGATTTTTGCCTTCAAGCTGCACCATATTATTGGGTAGAAATTTAATTCTTTTTTCCTGAAACATCGTCCAAACACTTGGCCAAGGAGAATAAGCGCGGATCATGCGGTTTAGGGTTTCTTTATCGGGTGGATTGTCATATTCAAAATAACCGTCGTTTTTGGTTAAGATTTTGCAGTAAGTGGCCTCATCGTGATTTTGTTCTCGAAGGATAATTTTGTCTTCCAAATAATCGGGAATGACTATTTTTAAAATTTCCGCTGTTTTAACAAAAATTCTGTTATATAAATCCATACTTGTATCTTCCGGTTTTATTTCCTCTTCAAATTGGTAAACAATCGGGCCGTGATCCATTTTGGCATCCATTTTAATAATGGAACAACCTGTTTTCTTGTCGCCATTCAAAATAGCGCTTTGAATTGGCGAAGCCCCGCGATATTTGGGCAATAAAGACGGATGGATAACTAAAATTCCTTTTGGGAAAAGATTAATAATTTCTTGGGGAATAATTTGGCCGTAAGCAGCTAAGATGCCAAGATCGGGTTGGATAATGGGAAATGGATAATGGGAAATGGTGAAAACTGGAATATTCTTTTCGAGAGCCCACTGTTTTATTGGAGACGGGGTGAGAATTTGTTTCCGGCCGACAGGTTTGTCTGGTGTAGTAACCACGCCGACGAGATTGACAGGGACGGACCCTGTCATATCCCAAAGCGCGTCGCAAATGGGAGTTACGAATTCCGGTGTGCCAAAAAAGAGAATATTCGTCATGATATTAAATTTTAATTTCTACAAGTTCTTCCTTGCCTTCTTTGTCTTTTTCAATTTGATATATTTTGCCTTTTTGTTCTAAAATCCGGTCAATAAACAATATGCCGTTTAAATGATCGTATTCATGCAAGAAATAGGATGATTCTTTCCCTTCAAAGTTTTTTTCGATTTTTTCTCCTGTCTGATCCGTAAAACAGACTTTAATCCGATACGGGCGGTCAACAAAACCCCAATATCCGGGAACCGATAAACAGCCTTCCAAAAATTGTTTTTCTTTAGGTAAAACAGAAACCAATGATTCTTTTGAGACAGAAATTATTTCGGGATTGATGATAGTTGTGAGTTTTTTTTCGACCACTAAAACAAAAACCCTTTTGGAAAACCCGATTTGCGGCGCCGACAAACCGACCCCTCTCGGATTGGTTTGAATTCTTAAAGTCGTCCTTAAGTCGTTAATTAACCTTTTGGTTTTTTTATCCAAAACCCCGTTGTCAAGAACAATACTTTTGGCTTTTTGCCTTAAAATCGGAGAGGGAACAGTGATGACTTTTTGAACACTCATGGGGTTATTTTAGCACGTGTCTTTCAACCGTGAAGATTTGAAAAGTAACAGGTTCATCCTCATATATTCCCGCCTTCATTTTACAAAACCTAATTTGTTCTTCTGCTGTTTCAACCTTTTCAATATCAGGAAGAAATAGGCCTCGCCTGCCATCAGGAGTAGCGACGATAAGTCCAAATTTTTTCGGCTCTAAAGAAAAGTTAAGAGGAACAGATCTTGGTTTGGATAAAACATCAACAGAGTATTGGATTTGAGGTAATTCCTCAGTTGTAACCGGAGGAAAGCGTGGGTCGTTGGTTGCCGCCGCAATGGCGTTATGAATTATTTCTTGGGCAATGTTACTTCTTGAGGGTAAATAAGTTCCAATGCAACCACGCAGGGAACCGTCCTTGAGATGAAGTGAAACAAATACTCCAGCCTTTTGGGTTAACATTTCTTGAGGATAATCAGAAGGGTCACTTATTTCTCTATAATGTTTTAACCAATTCTCCAAAGCATTACTAGCTAGTTCGACGTATTTATCTTTCATTGTTACTAAGTTATTTTTAAATTAGCTACAAGATAACCAACCCCAAATGGTCCTTCGTAAGATAGTATCTCCGGTTTCCATTTTATCCTAGATCCTTCTAAAAAGCCAAAAAGCAAACAAAAACTTCGTAAACCACATTCGCCAGCTTCTTCTGCCAGTTGTCCGTTGAGATTTAAAATTCCTTGGACATCCTTCTTGATTAAAAGTTTAGAAAATATCTGGTCAAATTTTGGTCCTGAAGGATGGAAACCATATGGCCCATTTTCTTTTAATCTATGACTCATATCACCACTGGCAATCCAGGCTACCTTCAGTTTTTTGGGAATTTCACTGGCAATTTTTTTACCCCACAGGTAGTGCTGATACGGAGAATCTGGTGAAGTTATTATGGGCAAAACTGAAGAATTTGAAATTTGAAATTTGAAATTTAAAATTGATTGAGAATTTAAAACCTGCCACGCCGGCCCGCTTTGCCGCGAGGCGAGCAGGCGGGTTGATAAAAAGTGAAGCGGTACTTTAATTCCCCAATCTTCATGCGGGCTGGAGATGATAATAATATCGGGTTTAGCGGCTTTAAGCTTAGGAGCTAAAGATTCTAAAGCATCGGTTGTTTTTTTGACCTTTTGTCTATCGGTTTTTGAACCAATATCAGGAAGAAAAATGGGTGCATGCGGCGACAGACAGGCAAAAACGATCATATATTTCCCAAGTAGACATTTTTTAAACCGGCTTCTTTACCGATTTCGTAAGCTCTTTTTAAAGTTTCAAGCGGTGTTGCGGGTAAATTCGTCATTCGGTATTGCGGAAAAAACCGGGAGATATGCCAGGGGATATTTTTATCAATTTTGGCGATAAATTGAGTTAGGGCTTTTAATTCTTGGGGTGAGTCGTTTAAACCAGGGATAAGAAGAGTTGTTAACTCAATCCAAATCCTTGCTTTATGCATCAACTTAATTGATTGAAGTACTGGTTCTAGTTTTACACCACACCTTTCTTGGTAAAAGGAATTCGAAAATGATTTAAGGTCGATATTCGCCGCGTCGATTAAACCTTTCATTTTTTCAATTGTTTTTGGAGTTTGATAGCCATTCGTGACAAAAATATTTTTTAAACCCTTTTGATGAGCAAGAAAAGATGTACGGTAGGCGAATTCAAAAAAGACTGTTGGTTCAGTATATGTATAAGAGATAGAAGGGCAGTCAAATTTAAGAGCTTGTTTGACAATTTCCTGCGGGGTATTATAAAAACCCGGAATTTCTCCATGACTACCCTTGGTTATTTGCGATTCCTGCCAATTTTGGCAAAACTCACAACGGAAGTTGCAGCCAGCAGAACAAATAGAATAGGTTTTTGTTTTGGGTAAAAAATGAAATAACGGCTTTTTTTCTATCGGGTCAATATTGGCAGCCAGAATTAAACCGTAATTAAGAGAATAAAGTTTACCTTTTTGGTTTTGGCGAACACCGCAGATACCCTTTTTATTTTCTCCAATCACACAATAGTGGCTGCAAAGTTCGCAAGCCACAGAGTTCTTTTCAAGTTTTTTCCAGAGAATTGCCCGGTGCATAATTATTTACCTAGTTCTTTTTTAAGGGCTTCAAGAGCAACCTGAGCTTCTGAATAACCCGGCTTCATCACCATTGTTTTGGTTAAAGTATCCAAAGCTTCTTGTTTTTGTCCAAGCTGATAGTAAACCAAACCGAGATTATAAGAAATTTTGACGTCAGTTGGCGCTAGTATTTCAGCATGTTTTAAAGAATCTAGAGCATCCTGATAATAAGTCGGATCAATTTGAGCCAGTTTAAGAAAGATTTTTATTCTGGTTTTAACAAAGTTAAGATGTTTCGGGGAAGTTTTTAAAGCTTGATCTGATTGGGCAAGGGCATTGGTGGCAAAATCAACAGCCAGTTGCTGTTGTTTATTGGTTATGGCTAAGACGGCCAAATTAGCCTCGCACCAGCCTAATTCGTCATGGTATAAAGGTTCAGCGTTATTAATTGAAGAAGCTTTTTTAAGCGAATCAAGAGCTACGGCATAATAACCCTGCTTATCCAATTTTAAACCGTCGGCATAAAGTTTGTCGGCATACCAAAACCTTATTAAATTAAAAATTAAATATGAAATTGTAAAAATAAGAACCGCAAGAGCAATTTTCTGATTCGTATTTACGATTAAAGGTTTAGGTGTGGCAGCTTCCTTAACTTCTTCATCCGGTAGAGTGAGGAGATAAGAGATTGCTGGGAAAAGAAAAAACAAAAGAGCCACGGGAACAACGGAAAAGCCGAAAAAATTGGTGATAAGAATGGTAAGCCAGCCGGAGAGAAGGGCGAAGGGCAAAGGGTGAAGTGTGAAGTTTTGAACTTTGAACTTGCGGATATACCAAAAGATGACCCAGCCGATAAACAATAAATAGGTTCCTAAACCAACAGCTCCGGTTGTTGCCAGAAAATTAAAGTATTCGTTATGGGCTTTATTGTAGAGAAAATCCCATTCGGATAAATAATTATGTTCTAAAGGCCTGAAATTATAATAAGAATAGGCAAAGGTTTCGACTCCTGATCCTAAAATCGGGTACGCCTGAAAGATTTTAAAAGCGCCCCGCCAGACAACTTTTCTAATATCGCCTGATGAGGATCCTGCTTCATAAACCATGTGAATAGGAATATCGGCTTTATCGGAAAAACCAAATATATAGCTGATATCATTTAAAGAATTGCGGAATAAGATTTTAGTACCCCAAAAACCAATGCCGAAAATAATAATTAAAAAAACGCCAACTAAAGGAATTAATAATTGTTTTTTGATTTTGAGAACTTTTGGTAGGGTAAAAAGAAAACCGAAAATTGCCAAACCAATGATGGCGGTAGGGATGCCGGAACGGGACTTGGTAAAGAGAAGGGACAAAATATAAGTAATAAGTAATAAGGAGTAGGTAATAATTAATGTTTTGTTTTTGGATTTAGCGGATAAAGCAAAAGCCAGGGGTAAGGGGATAAGAATAGAAAGCCAAGCGGCGAGCCAATTCGGTTGGCCGAGCGTGGAAAAAACGCGGTTTTGGACATCCTGAACCCAATATTTGGCGTCAATACCAAAATGTTCCAGGATTCCGTAAAAAGAAACCAAAAGCGCCGATGTCATCAGCCATTTAAGAAGCGTGTTAAGATTTTTTTTCTCAAAATTGGAAACAAAAGCGTAGTAAAGGAGAAGATAAGAGATGATTGAAAGTAATCCGCCATGGAAGCGGGAATAATAGCCCCAAATTGAGGTATGAATATCGATGGAGAAAATGGTGGATAAAATCTGACTAATCAGGAATAAAATCAAGGGTATATCAAAAGGAGTTCTGCAAAGCAGAATTTTTTTACTGACAATCATCTTCGAAAACCAAGCGCCAACAATCACCACTGTCAAAAAATAAACCAGCATCATTTTGTTGTATTCAAAAAGTTCAAAGTTCCAAGGAGTCATAATAAGAGGGACGAGGAAAAAAAGAGTATAAAAAGAGTATTCAATAATTTTTTGACAAGTTTTCTCCCAATTCATATATTTAATAGTATAACATTTCTTGTTTTTCTTGACTTTAGGTTTTTTTGGAAGTAGCATCAGCCTACAAATAGGGCAGATGGAAAGAGAGAGAAGAAGAGCTCGCGGTTTGATTTCCGGCTTAGTCATGGCCGGTTTATTGACTTCGGCCAATGGTTTTCCGGATAAAACTGCGCCACTTTGTGTTGGAATTCATGATCCTCGCGGTGTCAGTGATTCGGATGGCCGGAAAGTTGAGCAGTGGCAGATTGGTTTTTTAAAGAGTCAAAAAGAAAATCGATTGGAAGTCGTTTTCCCCAATGATGCTAGAGCATCTTTTGAACCGAGTCAGGTTGGTCCGGTTGACTGCCCGAATTCTTCATATTATGTTGTTGGGCAGGAGGATACTTTTTCCGGCGTGGCGTCTTTATTTGCGGTAAGTCTTGAGGATCTAAGAAAAGTGAATCCGCAAATTAGTGATATTAATACCCTTTTTTCAGGCCAGCGTTTGAATTTGCCCATTAATATTACGGCGTCTTTTTGGGCAGAAGGAGGTATTGATAATGGTTGGTATGAAGAAGTGGCTAAGCAGGGAACTTTAATGAGAATTAAAACGGAAGGTCGTTTGGCTATTTTGGAAGGCGGATCTTTTGGTTCTGATTTCAAATGGCGGGCAAGGGTTGTTTATCCGGATCGTGCTTGGCAAAACAAAACAGTTTATGTGGGTCTTGATCAAATTGAGGAAGTTATTGGCGAGGAAAGTTTGGGAGATTACACTTTGCCCCCGAAATTCCGGCTAGGAGCCAATTGGTTGGAATATTCCGAAGGGGAATTGCCTCTTTATATTGTTTATCCCTTGCGCCGGGTTTATCTTAGGACAAGCGCACTTCTAGGCGAGCCGGTCTTCCCGATTGTGATTGAACGGACGAGTTTCGGGCTAACCGAATATGGCCAAATCTATTATGGCGCTGATTGGGGAATTATTTGGATAGATAAAAAAGTTGATTTCATTAAAATGGCCAACCCTATTTTACGCATGGAAATGGAAGATTTTTTGACTCACGAAGCAGGACACCAGCGTTTAGCCGGTTGGAACGGTAAAACGCACCAGGGACTGGCTGAAGCTTTGGCTTGGGCGACTAAAGAAGAAAAGGCGACTCCGGCTTGGTTTGGCTATTATCAGATATTAAAAAAATACGGCAATTTAGATTTTCTTGATAAAAAGTACCATGATTTTGTATTCTATTCCGCAGTCTTCTATGAAACGGAAATGGAAAATCCCGGGTTTTTAGCCTATTGGGCCAAAAAAACCGATGAACTCCGCCGCGCCAGCACGGATCCCGAAAAACCGGTTTTGACAAAAGAAGAGGCCTAGAAATGGGTGGAAGAATTCAAGCCCGGATTATGGGAAAAGTTTAAAAATCTTTAAAATTTTGAAGATTCAGCCTTACAAGGCGAGGCCTTGCGAGGTTAGAAAAGTTAAAGCTGACAAGGATGATCCTTGTCACGTCTGTAGTACAGTTTCGAGCTTATTAATTCTTTTTTCGTGATCGTCGAGGGTTTCTTGTTTGCGCAAATGAGAGCCTTGGTGGGCGACAAATTCTTCTCTTGAGATTTTAAGTTCGGTTATAATTTCGTCTTTTATATTAGCCACATCATTTCTAAGTAAAGCCATCTCGTCGAGAATTTTATCGGAAAATCTTTCAAGCTCAAGCCTTGTCCATATTCGTACTCCCTCGATTTTATCATTAAGTTTTCTGGTCTCACTCTTCGTAATTTCTGCTTGCTCGAGAAGTTTGTTTAGCAGTTTTAATTCAGTATCTGGTTTTTTAGTCGTTGGCATATTTTTATTTTAAAAGGTTAGGAGACTTTATGTCAATATATTAGTTAGTAAAATCATTAACCATTTACCATTTACCATCAGCAATTTCATTTAGAATTGGTGAAAACCAAGAAATCTAATTAAGGACGCCTCGGCGTCTTTTTTTATGGGTTTTAGGAATTAAGGTTAAAAACTTGACTCAAAGAGCTCTTTGTTATAATATTTCGATATATTTGAAAGGAGGTGAGAATTAATGGCAAAATATTTAAAACCGAAAGCAAAAAGAGTGAAAACTAATATAAAATTTTCTTGTTGTGGAAGCCGAAGTTCACAGGTTTAAGAATCGGATAAACTAACTGAATTTAATATTGAATACGGAAGTGCCTATATTGGTAGGTATTTTTTTACATAAACTGAATTGAAACTGTTTTTTTAAAACGAAAGTATTAATTATGCAAGATAATCTTTTTCTCAATAAAATAAACGATTCCAGCAAAAGGCATAAACTATTTAGCATAACAGAGAGCGAAATAATTGACGCCATTAATTTATTGGAGACAAAGGATGTAACTTTAAGATATTATCTTGGGGATTTAATATATTTTCAAGGTAAAAAAAGTATTCCAGGATTATTGGAAGCTCTTCATTCTCCCTTACCTGAAATTAGAAGATCCGCTGTTTTTCTTCTTGGAAAAACTTTAATTAAATATCCTGATTTAATGACAACAGAGAGTTTATTATTAAGCTTGCAGGATGAGGATCCTAAAACTAGAAAAAATGCTGCAATCGTCATTGGCCGACTAGGGGTTAATGGAAGCTCTGGAAAGTTAATAGAAGCACTGACTAAAGAAACAACTGAATGGGTGAAAACGTCGATGCTTTTGGCAATAGGAGCAATAGGAGGGAAGGAGGCAAGAGAATTTTTGATCGGTTATCAAGCGACGGCAGGTCAAGAACAAGAAGCGCTAAAATTAGCCCTCGATCATGTTTCTGACAAAGTTGAATCCGAATGGCATTTTAAAAATTTGTTGCCATCTCCTTTATGTGTAGAACTCTGGACACTTAATGGTTTGGAGAAAATATTGGTTGAAGAAGCAAGAGAAAAATTGAAGATATCATCAAAAATAATCGGAAACGGCGTTTTAGAAACTAAATATGCAAAATTACCCGAACTTTATTCCTTGCGAACTTTGTCTGAACTCTTAATTCCTTTTTATTCATCGAAAATTAATAATTTTGAAGATTGTTTGTTACATATTGAAAAACTATTTAGTAACGACTCTTTCGTAAAAGATATTTTTGCTTGTCACGAAAAAGCAGAATCTTCAATACGTTATCGGGTCGAAGTAAGAGGAGATAAAATCAATCGTAATTTACGTCGTCAACTTATTGAGAAAACCATTAATACAATTCGTACTCCTTTATTTGTTAATAGCCCGAGCAATTATGATATCGAATTACGGTTAACATGGGAGAGGGACAACTTAAAAGTTTTATGGAAACCTTTTACTATTGTCGACAATCGTTTCCAATACCGAGTGAGAGACATCGCCGCTTCTATTAATCCAGTTGTGGCTGCGGGAATAGTTAGATTTCTTAAATCTAAGGTTGAATTTTCTAATTCTAGCCGTATTTTAGATCCTTTTTGCGGGAGCGCAACGATGCTTGTAGAAAGAGCCCTTGCCGGCGATTACCAAGAATTGGTAGGAGTAGATATTTCTAAAAATGCTGTAGAAGCCGCAAAAGAAAATATTAATAAATCACAACTAGAGAAAGTGGTAATTGAAAATAAGGACATGCGGGATATCGAAAAAACGGATTTTTTTGATGAGATTATTTCCAACATGCCTTTTGGAATAAGAACAGGAAATCACACTTCAAACGAGAAATTATACCGAGATTTTTTTAATCTGGCTTCTAACATTTTGAAACCGAAAGGTTTCCTTGCTCTTTATACTCAAGAAATAAAACTAACCAATCAATTGTTTGCGGAATTTATCGATGATTTTGCATTAATTGAAACGCAGCGGATTGAATCTGGTGGTTTGCGGCCGGTCTTATTTATTGCTACCAAAAAATAATAATATTCAATCATTTAAATGAAAAATATTTATCCCAAGAAGCTTCAAAAAGGGGACACAGTAGTTGTTATAGCTCCTTCTGCCTCAATGAACATAATTAAGAAGGAGACTATAAAAAATGCAGTAAAATCGTTAGAAAACTTAGGTTTATTTGTTAAATATGCAAAACATGTTAATGAAATAGATGAATTTAAATCCTCAAGTATTGAATCGAGAATAGATGATATCCACGAAGCTTTCCGAGACAAGGAAGTTAAGGCAATTATTGCAGTGATAGGTGGTTTTAACTGTAATCAATTATTGCGAGGGTTAGATTGGAATTTAATCAAAAACAATCCTAAAATTGTCTGCGGATTTTCTGATATAACCGCGCTTAATAACGCCATGTATGCAAAAACAGGGTTAATAACTTATTACGGGCCGTGTTTCTTCACTTTTGGCCAGAAATGTTGTACCCAATACACGATTGATTATTTTAAAAAATGTTTGATGAGCGAACCTCCATATTGTCTTAAACCTGCTAAGACTTGGTTTAGTGACAAATGGTATGAGAGTAAAGAAGATAAATATTTAATTCCTAACCAAGGATATTGGGTACTTACCGAAGGTGCGTTTAAGGGAACAATTGTTGGAGGAAATCTTAGTACCTTTAATTTGTTACAAGGAACGGAATATATGTCTTCACTAATAAATTCGATTTTATTTATCGAAGATAATTACGAATCCTTACCCAATCATTTTGATAGAGATTTGCAATCCCTTATTCAACAGCCCGGATTTAGCAGTGTGCAAGGAATTATGATCGGAAGATTTCTTAAAGAGAGCAAAATTGACAGAAATTTATTAGAAAAAATCATTAAATCAAAAAAAGAATTAGATAATATGCCAATTATTGCGAATGTTGACTTTGGACATACCGATCCTAAAATCACTTTTCCGATTGGTGGTTTCTGTGAAATTTCCGCCACTGATAATAAAATTGAAATAAAAATAACTAAACATTAGGGGTAACTAAATAATGAAACAATGCCAAAATAAAAGAGTTTATTATCTTAAAAACAAATTATGGTTTAAAAGCTATGAATGTACAAAATTAGCTGAGAAATATGGAACTCCACTTTTCCTTTATGATGGGGAGGAATTTATAGATAACGCTAAATATCTTTATAATGGATTAAACAAATACGCTGATAGAGAAGTAAAAATATCGTTTATGATAAAGGCCAATCCTTCTTCTGGTTTGTTAAGACTTTGGAACGAGAGCGGATACCAATTTGTTTCGGCAGCGTTTTTAAAAGAAGTAAAGTTGGCATTAAATTCAGGGATTGATGCGAATAAAATTATGTATATCTCCGGTTTCGAGGATGATGAAAAAACCTTTATTGAATTAAAGAAAATGGGAGTTGTTATTACAATAAACACCTTAAATCAACTTAAAAAAATAAATAATCTTGGAATTAAAGAAATTGCTCTAAGATTAAATCTATTTTGTCCTAAGCTGAACCCGAGTAAAAGTAAAAACCGAGGTGGAGATCAAAAATCGGAAATATCATGGGGTGAAGTTATTAAAATCTTTAAATACGCTGAAGAGAACGGAATAACAATCAAGGGAATAATGCAGCATTTGGGATCTCAGATTATTGAAAAAGATCAGATTCCCCAATATTTTTTAGGCGTAGAAAAACTTCTTAAAATAGTTAAAAAATTTGAAAATAAAGGAATGAATTTTAGTTATATCTGTTTTGGTGGAGGGTTCAGCGTTCAATACCAGATCGACGACCTACCCTTTCCCTTAAATGATTACGCAAAATATATTTTTAATATAACAAGATTGTTGAAAATCAAAACGCCTATGTTAATTTTTGAACCCGGAAGATATCTAACGGCAAACATTGGAATATTACTTTTAAAAATAAAGAATATTGAAAATATAAAGGGAATTGCACCTATTGGGTTAGACGCACCGACAAAGATGATTCGTCGCGGATTATTCCACCCAAGATATAAAAACTTATTGGGATTTCTTCCTTGTTACAAAAGAGAAAATAATATAGTAGTAACTATCAGCGAAGAGGTGTTAGGTAAAAAAAGTAATTTTGGATTACAAGAGACAACAAAACTTGAAACTAACGATATTTTAGCCTTTTTAAATATGGGAGCTTATAATATTTGTTCTGAATACTTGAGCAATTGTCCATACGCTAAGGAATTATTAATTTACAACAAAGAAATTAATCCTTTAAAAAACAGTAAATGATATCTTTAAATTATGATTCAATAATCGCAAAAGGAACGCATACCGTGTTCCGTAAAATGAATAATATACCGGTGGTTGTTAATTATCAGACAGGGGAAGCAATTGATCTTAACGAAACGGGAGTTTTTATTTGGAATCATTTGCCAGGCAAAATATCAAGAATATTAAAGTCTTTAACGACAGAATACGGGATTTTAGAAAAAGAAATTGAGGACGACATCTTCAGTTTTCTGAATGAACTTATCAGCAATAATTTTATTTTTGTTAAAGATCAAGGAAACAAGTATTCGGTCAAAAAAGAAGTAGATATTTCCGAGATAGAAGCTAGGGAGAAAATTAAGGATTTGGGCATGCAAAAACAGATTCCGGTTATTGCTGAAGTAGAGCTACTTACTCAATGCAATCTAAAATGTATTCATTGTTTTAATATTACTGACAGGGCCAAAAAGCCCTTGGGAACCATAGGAATGAAACACATAATAGATGAGCTTTATGAAGCGGGAACGGTGTTAGTGGTCTTTACAGGAGGTGAGGTTTTTTCAAGAAAGGATATAGGAGAATTAATTGAATACGCCGACAAAAAAGATTTTTTAATCAGAATTTTAACAAACGCAACATTAATCGGTGATAAAGAAATTAAAATTTTAAAAAAGAGCAGAATAATGTCGGTTCAAGTAAGTATTTATAGCCATCTTCCCGAAATTCACGATTTAATAACCGGAGAAAAAGGGTCCCATGCGAAAGCAATAGCGGCTATCAAAAAAATGATAAAAAACAAGATTCCCGTTGAAATCGCCACACCCTTAATGAAAGTAAATTTCCCCGAATATCAAGGAGTTAAAAGATTAGCCGATTCCTTGGGGATTAGATATAGATATTCCTATCCAATTTTTGAAAGAAACGACGGATCAAGAGATACTTATTCCCTGAGACCGTCACAAGAAGAAATATATCAATTTTTTAAGGATGATTTAAGCCGAATTGTTTATACGCCAAGAAGTAGAGACGAACATGTTTGTGGGGTAGGCATCAATACTTGTATGGTTAACCCTCAAGGAGATTTGTTTCCGTGCACGCTTTTAAATATAAAAATTGGGAATCTTTTAAAACAAGAATTAAAAAAAATATGGATTTCTTCAAAATTTTTGAATAAATTAAGAAAGTTGCGTATTAAGAATTTAAAAAAATGCGCCAAATGTTCAGCAAGCGCTTATTGTAATATCTGTCTAGGCCATAATTGGAAAGCAACAAAAACATTACTACAGCCAGCGAAAGTGTCTTGCGATTACGCAATAAATAGTCTGAAGGCAAAAAAAATATAAAATTAATTTGACAAAAAACAATAGGAGATAGAATAAGGGGGAGAAATAAACTGCGTGATCTCGCAAGGGGACGCCTTGCGAGATTGGCAAGGGCAAAATACTGTTTGCGGACAGCAATGACAGGGTCCGTCCCTGTCAATCTGTCAATTTTTGTCAATTTAACATTTAGCTTCGTTTAGCTTCTGCAAGGACTCTCCTTGCAGGCACGAAATTTTACATATCGAACCTGAATCTGAATTTCTAGGAATTAATCATTAGCCATTTACCATCTGCCATTTCCTTTAGAATTGGTGGAAACCAAGAATTCTAATTAAGGACGCCTCGGGCGTCTTTTTTTATGGGTTTTAGAGATCGAGCATAAAAATTTGACGAATAGGGTATAATCATGACCAAGGTAAATATAAATGTTGGAGCGAGATGTTTCTTCCGAGATAACTGCTTCTTGTAAACTTTCAGAGCGTTGTAGATTCATCCCCGGTGCGAAACAAGCCGCGATTTATGATTTCGAGAAAGGGAATGTTTATTCTCTTAATAAATCTGCGAGAGAAATTGTAGAAGGTGCGCCAGATAAGTTCAATTTTTGGAAAAAACTTGTTGAAATGGATTTAGTTGAAACAGGTAAGCAATCTCGTTCTCTGGAAGTAACCGAAAGTCCCCGTGTTGGTTTGGAATTCATGTGGTTAGAGTTAACTGACAAATGCAACCAGAAATGTCTTCATTGTTATGCATCTGCTAATGATATCGTAGCAACAGAAGAAAGGCCTGAAATTAACTGGGAAAAAATAATTGCAGAAGGTAAGACTTTGGGTTGTAACGGAATTCAATTTATTGGAGGGGAACCCTTGTTGTTTCCCGGTCTTCTAGACCTAGCCCAGACAGCAAAAGATTCAGGCTACGAATTTATTGAAATATTCACTAATGGGACTTTATTAGACGAGGGAAAGGTCAAAAAAATAAAAGATTTAGGGATTAATGTGGCGGTTTCTCTTTATTCGATTGATCCGAACGTTCACGATACAGTAACCACAGTTTTGGGTAGTTTTCAAAAGACTTACCGTGCTTTGGAGTTATTGCGTGAAGCACAAGTTCCAACACGTATTGGAATTATTGTAATGAGACAAAACCAGGATACTTTGGTCAAGACTAGAGAAACACTTAGAGATAAAGGATTTGAGGTTGTTGGTGCAGATGTTGTCCGACCAACGGGCAGAGGTAGTTGTGCAGAATTACTTCCTAAGAAGGAGGTCGTTCAAAAATATGCCCTGACAACTAAGCCTAATTTTGTTACCAGTGAAGAACAGTTTTATCGCAACCAATATTGGAATAGTTGTTGGGCCGGAAAGATAGCCATAACATCTCGCGGCGAAATCATGCCGTGTATTTTTGCAAGGACTCATATTGTTTCTCGAGTAGAAAACGGTCTTGGAGGAGCAATAAATGGGGAAGAACTACAAAGTTTATGGAAGCTTACCAAAGATTGTATCCAAGGTTGTCGAGAATGCGAGTATCGTTACGCTTGTCACGATTGTCGTCCACTCGCGGAAGGCGCAACCGGGAATCTTTATGCCAAAAATCCTAGATGTACTTATAATCCTGTTACGGGAAAATGGAATGAAAAAAGGAAAGGAGGTGATAGAAATGAGAGAACAAGAGCCTAAAATAAAATTGGTAACGAGTCAAGCAGGACAGAGTTCGTCGTGTACGCCGGATTATGTTTGTACACCGAATGTTCAATGTCAACCGAATAGTTCGTGTAATCCCAATATGTGTTTTCCTGCGACCAGACCATGTATGCCGGAATGCGCACCGTGTCCTCCTGCGAATCAAGTTTGCGGACCAAGAATAAATCCTTGTGCTCCGCAAACAAGTTGTTATCCCAGGAGTAGCCCCTGCTTGCCTAACAGGTAAAACTACTAAATTGTTGGAAGTTTTAGGAGTTTACGTGGCCATAAGTTTGGGTAACGGGTTAAGATAATTTTCCCGAAAACAGCTGCTGTTAAATGGGTAAAATTTTCATCATCGAAGAGTGAATCCTGTTCCTCTAAATTTTTTATTTCTTCTGTCGGAATGTGATTTTTGATTGTTATTGCATTCATTTCGTCAACATTTCGCTGGTGTTTTGGCCAAAAAAGGCCAGAAGCATAATAATCTGTACAAAAAGCAAAAACCTCCGACCAAACAGAGGGATGGGGAATTCTTATTTTAGAGAGTCGACCCTTTTTGTTACTAAAAAGTTTAAGGGCGTTTTCAAGATAGTTAAGATTCTCTTTAAGATTAGAGTACCACCATGTTTTATGTTGTTGATAATAGACGTGTCCAAATTCATGAACAATAGTAGCTAAATAACTTTCGCGAGTGGTATAAGGATTTGAAACAATATTGCCTTTACTTTGTTGGAGTTTACTAAAAGGAGTTAATAGCCCTCCGCTTATTATTGGTGTTTCAAATTTTGATTTTTGTAATATTGACGGCAAGAGGTCCGTAAACGGTTTAATGGGTAAATCGGTTCGCCAGCCCATTTGCCATTCGTCTTTAAGTAGAATATGATGGGGAAATTTATTGGATAATTTATTTTTTACCCAAATATATAAAAAATTACTGTCGTAACTAATTATCGTTACATGTTTTATCAAATCTCGGTTAGTAAAGACAAAGTCCATTTCAGGTCGCCAAACTGCTTGGATTCCTTCCTCAATTGTTTTTAAATCTTCGTCTGTGGCTTCGTAATTCTCAAACACATTTCTATTTTAGTTTAACTGTTGAATTATTACAATAAATTGGAGTTTGACAAAAAACAACGGAAAATGGCATAATGGAGGGGCTCAAAAAAATATGGGGAAAAAGAGACTATTGCTAATAAGTTTGGTGAGAACCAAGAATCTTAATTAAGGACGTCTCGGGCGTCTTTTTTTATGGATTGGTGGATTTAGGCTAAAAAGCTTGACAAATAAGACTTCATATTATAGGATTACGCTGCAGAATTCTTAGCCATGGAAATATTAACAAATTTGTCAGGACAAGAGAATACGATTTACTTTGGTAAAAACAAGATTTACATAAACAATAATCCACAAGTTACTTTATCGTCCGAATTTAAAACGGAATTAGCACTTCAAATATCAAGAATAGTCGGCAAAACTTTTAAGCCAGATATGGGGGTCGAAGAGGTTATAGCAACCGCGATAGGCTTACCAAACAGGGGGAAAATATTGGCAAGAATGGTTGACGAAAATGGTTTACTTCAGGCTTTTGTTGCAGCTCAATTTTTAAATATAGATGGATCTCCGGTACTTTTTGACGGGGTTAGTGTTTTTCATTTAAGTACTGGCCATTCAATTTCTTGCGATTTTGGTGGGGAAGCCATGATTTTGGTAAAAGCAATTATGAACGAACTTCCTTTTATGCCTGATTATGTTTCAGGATTTACCCAAAGCCCAAGAATTTACGAGTTATTCACGAGATTTTCTACGATTCATCCTTCCCCTATGGTTAACACAGAAATTTTAAAGATTCACCAATTAGTGAGCGAATTTCTTGGTAGACCAAGCGAAGTTGTTTTTAAGGATAAAACAAAAAGTTGTTTTTATCAGTCAAGACCAACATCAAAAAACGAAGCTATAAATCAATGGTGGTACCATGAATTGGGAATTGTGCCGGAAAATGGGGATCTCGTGTTGCTTGTAGGAAAAATAAAAGATAAGTTTAAAATGCAGAAATGAAAATTGTTATCAATCAGCCATATTTTTTGCCCTATATTGGTTTATTTGAAAAAGTAAAAGCGGCTGATCTCTTTATCATCAATGATTTGTCAAGAATTAGCCGTTGTGCTGTATCTCATAGACGGGTAAAAGTCATTTGCGGGGTTAAATCTAGAACTACCAAATATTTAACCCAACTTGTTTACGCAAAGGACGAAAACAAGAAATTTAAAGATATAAAGATGGATAAATATTTTTATTGTCGAGCAAAAGAGATGGTCAACTCTCTCCAACTTACTTACGGTAGAGCAAAATATTTTAAATATTTAGGTCCTGAATTGTTTAAATTGCTGCTTGATGAAAAACCCAAAAATTTAGCTGATTATAATATTCGTTTAATTCGCTTGTTAATGAATAAATTAAAAATAAAGACTAAAATAATTGTAGCTAGCCGAAGCAAATTGTTTAACGATCTCGAAAATAATTACGACGGAAGTAAGTATCTTAATTATGGTACTTATACAACTTATTCCATGGTTAAGAGAATGAAAGGCGACTATTATATTTCCGGTGCCAGCAGCTATCGGTTTTTAGATGATAATATTTTTGTAAAAAACGGAATTAAAATTTTGCAGCATACATTAGATTTAAAGCCATACCCACAATTTTATTATAAAAATAAGGAATTTATTAAAGGATTAAGCGTGGTTGATTTAATTTTTAATAATGGAAAATTTTCAAAAAACTATATCCAAACAAAAACCCTGAGAGAGAAAAATGAAATCTGATGTACGTTGTATAGTTTTTAAACGTAAAAAAATTCTTTTAGTTAAGAGAGAAGATAATGGTTTATGGGAGTTGCCTGGTGGAGGTATTGAAGAAAACGAAAGCTATTTAAAAGCAGCAAAAAGAGAATTAAAGGAAGAAACTGGCTTAGAGTCGAGGAATCAGCGTGTTATCGGATTTTGGGTAAACAGATTGTTATTTATTAACAAACAATCAACCTTGATCCGTATAGCCGGGATAGGATCTTTAGTTCCTTCGTTTGAATCGCCGGAAGTAAAATATTGGGCAATAAAAGATTTTATCAAATTGCCAAAACATATAAGAAAATTAATTAAACATATTGAAAGCGGTTCGCGAAAAACCTGTTACATGTCTTTAAGAGATTACGAAATAATTGTGATTATCAAATATATTTACGGGAAAATAAAAAGATATTTAAGAAAATTTAAGACCTAAGAAATTAATTTAGACTATTTGACAAAAAACAATAGGAGAGAGAATAATATGGAAAGGTAAACTGCGTGATCTCGCAAGGGGACGCCTTGCGAGATTGGCAAGGGCAAAACACCGTTTGATGGCAGCGATGACAGGGTCCGTCCCTGTCAAGCCGGAAGTACTGCTTCGAGCTTGTTAATTCTTTTTTCGTGATCGTCAAGTGTTTCTTGCTTGCGTAAATGAGAGCCTTGATGAGCTATAAATTCTTCCCTCGACGTTTTAAGTTCCGTGATGATTTCGTCTTTTATGTTGGCCACATCATTTCTAAGTAAAGCCATCTCATCGAGGATTTTATCTGAATATTTTTCAAGCTCAAGCCATGTCCAATTTCGCATTCCCTCAATTTTTCCATTAAGTTTTCTAGTCTCGATTTTCGTAATTTCGGCTTGCTCAAGAAGCTTGTTTAGCAGTTTTAATTCAGTTTCGGATTTTTTTGTTATTGGCATTTTTATATTTTATAAGGTTAGGAGAATTGGTGTCAATATATTAAAAATTGGCAAATTAACCATTAACCATTTACCATCTGCCATTATTAATCAGTCTCGTCTAGCCTCTGCAAGGCCTCGCCTTGCAGGCACGATTTTCTAAAATTTGATAACAATTTGACAATAATAATTGCGTGGTGGCATAATGGGGGAACAGAATAAATAATGGGAAAAAATAGACTATTGCTGATAAGATTGGTGGAAACCAAGAACTTTAATTAAGGACGCCCGGGCGTCTTTTTTTATGACTTAGATATAAAAACTTGACAACCAAATATAAATGTTATAGGATTAAAGAGGTAAGAATAAATGAATAAAGAGAATCTAGAAAAACATGTACGAATTGCCTTAGCTACGGCGACACTTGCCGGCGCGCTTTCCGGCGGTTGTACTAAACCTGAAAATTCGCCAACTCCGGTAAGACCTACGCCCGATAATCCCAATCCAACCCCGGCTCTTGTAGACAAGACGCCGACCCCTGTAAGGCCGACTTCGACCCCGACAGCTGAGGTTAAAACTCCGACTCCGGAAGCTACGCCCACGGTTATTGCCATTAACATTCCTCGTTCAATAGGAGGTCCGATAACGGAAGCAACGCCGACACCCGATATTCAAAGAGAGGCCTTAACGGAAAAAGCAAAGCTTTATTATGAAAAGAATCCTTTAATTGTTAAGGGAAGCCAATTAAACGGAATTCTCGTTTCCGAAAGAACTCCCGAAAATAAGATTTTAATTTCAGTAAGAACTTTTACCGGAACGATGGAAAACGCGGTTTTAGCCGGCAATTGGGGGTATTTTTCGGCTAATGAAAAAAGCGAAATCACGGGTATTGTTTGGGCGAAACAAGATACCTTTACCGATTCTAAAGGTACAATAGGGTATTTGGGCGACAGTAAAATTGCCACAGCCGGCGCAGGGTTTTTCGGCGCAGAAAAAGTTGGTTATTGGACAAAAGACGGAAAAATGATTGCTTCTTTAGATCCGCAAACCGGCAATCCGGTAGAAATCAAACCAGCCGTGCCTACAGCTACTCCGACTCCTGAAAAACCGAAATTAACCTTTACACCATATGGTGTATATTACGGTGAAATTAAAGAGGGGGGAAAGGTTCTTTTGGTACTTTTACCAATAGGAAATGGTCAGCTTTTCTTTTACTTTGATAAGCAGACTCCTAAATGTACCTTCGACTATGATGCTTTTTCCCTTTTTACCAAAGGTACAATTGGGGGAGATCGATTTACTACCGCTTCAGTTCTATCCAAAAGTGCTACAGGGACATTAATTGATTCGGATACTGTTGAGGGTACTATAACAGCAAAAGGATATACTGCTTCATCACCATCCGGAACAGTAGTTTGCCCAAGTGGAAATTTTTCGTTTGTAGCAAAGAAAATAGGTCTGGGGAAGGATATATTACTGGAAACATATAGGAAGATGGGTACGACTACAATAACAAAAGAACAAGCGCAACAAAAGTTTGAATCGAAATGCAAGTGTTCCTTGCCTTAGGCTCCCTTCTTGAAAGTATTTATAAATTCAAAAAGTTTAGATATTGACACAATATTTAAAATGATTATATACTAATATATGGTTATGGTCGGAATGCCTATTCAGCAAGAATCGAGTCATAAATTAAAGAGTATTTCTTTATCAGTTTTACTTCTTTTTTTTGGTCTGGCTTTGGGATTTATAGCTTGTCTTTTCTTTCCTTCCAAACCACAGCCGGTCTTACAACCACAATGCCCAAAACAACAAATCACGGAAGCTGATCTTCCGATAGGGACTTCTCTTTTTAAAAACCCGATTGTTTATGAATGGAGAGGTAGTGTTGAGGGGACGCTATCTACTAAAGATGAATACTCAATTTTTATAAAAGATGACAAAGGAAACTCTTTGAGAATTCCAACAGGTGCGACTTCAAGCAAGGCAGGTATGACTGTTTTTTATGATCTTAAATTTAAAGAAATCCCGCTTAGCGATCTTCCAATAGGTAGTTATTTAAGGGGTGATTTTTTTGTATCTCAGAGGAATAAAGAGGACATTGTTGGTAGCTCATTCCAAATAGTTAAGTAAAATTTATGGCAAGAAATCCCCCCCTTTTTTTGTTTTTTTTAAGTGTCTTTTTTATTTTTTCTAATATTTCCTCAAGTAGAGTCTGGGCAGTTTTGCCTTGTGATTCGGAAAATCAGGGTGTGGTGTGTGATGAAAAGTTTGGTCCTAATTCCTGCTGTAATGCTTTTGTAGGCGATTGTGATGTTTGTAATGTAGTAACCACATATACGTGTAATGGTACTGCGTGTATAGCACATTCTACATACACTTCAGATGGTCATTCACAATCTCTAATGGCTTGTGGTGCTTGTGCCAGTGTTCCCACACCCACCACTCCCCCCGGCGGCCCCACTGCCACCCCCGGCGGCCCCACTCCCACCACCCCGCCTACCGGTAAACAATGCACAGATTGCTGTGATCCGAATGCAGATCCAACGTGTGGCGGGCCAATACCACCACGACCTGCTTCTCTAGGACCTTGGGATGCCAACTGCGCGGAAAGACATCTAAGAGATGGTGTTCCTAACACTGATTGGATTTGCTGCCTGGCTCCGGGAAGCTCCGCCAACTGCCGTATTGCCGCGCCGGCAAAACTAGACGGCGGGATTATTTTAAGCACCGGGGGAAGTGTGGGCCAAAGTACTTCAACTGATGGTGGAAGCTGTAGTGGTACTGCCGAATGTAACCCCCCGCCTCCGGGGGGACCAACTGACGTTGGAAGATGTGATAATTCGGCAACTTGTGACGGGTATGGATGTAATCCGGTATTTACCGGAGTTAATATTGCCGAAGGCGCAAGTAATAATCCTTCTTGGTGGTGTCGGAGTACCATAATAAGGCAAGGTTCGTGTTCGGTGAATGCCGAAGGAGAGGATTCATGGTGGTTTTGTAAGAATCCAGCTGATGCTAACGGACTTAATTTCTCTTTTAATAATTTGACTATAGGTAGCCGAGCCTTTCAAGTTACTGGCGTTCCACCAGGATATACCTGTAATTATACCTTTTGGATTGATGGGGTTAAGGATGAAACAAAACCAGGTTGTACTTTTACTTCTCCGTCTTTGAAGGCGAATAACTATTTGATTGTTGTTTTAGTTCCACTGCCCCCTATAACCTGTACGGTAACTCTTTCACCTTCTTCTTTGACAATTACTCAAGGAGAGACCGGTCCTCAAGTGGCGGTGGTGACTATTTCCGATGGGTCGCCGGCAAACAATTCTGTTAGCCGGATTAATTTTTCTTCAAATAATGCTTCGGTGACAACGGTCACTCCAAGCCAAGTCTCACCTCCAAACTATGCGACGACGGTTTCCGCGATTAGTCAGGGGAATGCCACGATTACAGGAATAGTTACCCTTAATAATAGTAATACCTGTCAAGATGATACCCCAGTTACCGTGACTTCTCCCGGTTCCTGGTTTCAGACCTGGAGCGGAGATGTTCACGCTCAAAACCAGATACGATCTTACATTCCCTCAACAATTTTGACCAACCGTTATTTTAACTTAAATTTGGGCAGTGATTACAGCGGACCTCCGGGTTTGATTTCCTATGGCACTGATTACGATTTTTGGATAGATTCTTTGGATCAGGGGACTGATCGTTCATCCTCAAAAAAGTGGTTAGCCAACTCCTCGCTTTCGCTTGCAAAAACAAGCTATGATGATTTCTATAAAAAACTTGGTTTGCCAACAACCGATAATTTTTCCTGCGACTCTGGCTGTCCAACTCCGCCTTCAGGCCAGACAACTATCTATTATTCGGCTGACAATGTTTCCATTGATGGCAACAATCAGTGGGATATTCCTGCTAATACCAAAGTGATTGTTCTGGCAAATGGCGACTTAAATATTTCTTTAAATCAGGGGAAAAGAATTACGGTCCCGGTTGGTTCCTTTTTGGCCTTTATTGTTAAAGGAAATATTTTGATTTACGGTAAGGTTGGCGATAAAACCACTGGGCCATTTACCGGTACCAGCGCTCATCTTCAGGGAATCTATATTACTGACGGGTCAGTTGATACTTATTATGATAAGCCATCGGCAGGGGCTGGAAGCGGATTTAGGCTGGTTGCGGGAGGACTCTTTTCGGCCAAAGGCGGATTTAATCTAAAACGGGATTTAAAAGATGACTGCACGGGAATTTGCAATGCTAATACTCCGGCGGAACTTTTTATCTTTAGACCGGATTTGGTTATAAATGCCCCCTATGAGCTTTGGTCTTCAAAGATTGACTGGCAAGAAGTGGTTCCGTAGGAACCACACGGATAATGGATAATAGGAATTGGGAAATGGTAGGAGTAAGGAACTGGATAATAGGAATTGGGAAATGGTTCGTAGAATACGAGATAATGGAAAATAGTTATTGGGAATTAGATAGGTTTTTAAGATTTCTCGTAGATGAGATAAGACTATTTAACATTTTGTTAATTTTTACGGCTTGTGAAATTATTTTTTCTTGAGTTTCCTTGTCGATAAATCCCGCATCAAAAGAACAATAGATATCGCTTTTAATTTCGTTTAAAGAACCTCGTGCGATTCGATAAAATTGGATGCTTTCTTGAAAATGGAATCTTCCGAAGCCCTCGGCAATATTTCCCGGTATGTTTCTAGCGCATTCCTTTAAATGTTTAACCAAATTGAATTTTTCTTCTGAAGGAAAAGTCTTAGTTATTTCATAGACCAGTTTCATCAGTTCTCGTGCTTCCTGCCAAACATTTAAATCTTCAAGATTTATAACGGTCATATTTTTATTCTATCAGTTCCTAATTCCTATGATCGATTTTCTATACTAATTCCTAGTTCCCATTACCTATTATCCAAATTTGAATATTTGTATTTATTAACTGATTTTGTTATTGTATGCTTGGAAGCAATAAAGGAGGTGAATATCAGTGGAAAAAAATAAAAAAGAGGGAAGAACGATTGCCTTTGCTTTTCCTGCGGAAAAATTTAAAGAATATTTAAAGGACGAAAAAGTTAGTTCCGCATCGGAATTAACAATGGCTCAAGCAGAAAATATATTTTTTAAAATTAGAGAGGATTTTCTTAAAGGGAAACTGGGTTTTGACGAGTTTTCAAGTTTTTGTCATGAGCTTTGGTGGAAGCAATTAATGAAAGATAAGGCTAGTTTTGAGACTAAAATAGGAAGGATATTATATACAGGTAGCGAATTAAGTTTCTATTTGCGTACGATTCAGGACAAAAAAAATGGGGAGATCTTTTTAGATAATTTAAGAGAAGTTCTTAAATATGGAAAGGAAGAGTAGGACGGTTGTCCTCGCGTAGTGGTATTACGCTTGACTCCTTTTGTGGAGTTACTCTTCCTAAATTAACCACTTATTCAATTTGGCCGACACTAGGGATCCCAGCTTCTGACATTTCCGGTCTTGTCGTCGGAGGTGTGCCCCGAGCCAGAGACGTAATTCCCATCACTGTCGTGATCCCAACTGATATGCTCTTGCCGATCACGATCATAGATGACTTCATGGGTTACATCACCCTTTTCTGAGGTACTCGATCCACCGTCAGACAGGAGGTCAGAAGGTTCGTTTGGATCAGGACCAGACATTTCGTTCCTCCAGAGATAACCCTAAATAGGTGCGATCGACCTGTCGCCGTAAGGCGACCCGCACCTATCACAACTCTAATCCGTCACGCAAATTGTGGCGGGGAATTGTTATTCCTGTTCTTATTATACTATAACCGCTTTGCCGGAACCCGCCTTTTGGGGTGGGTGGTGAAGGCAAAGCAAGGTTTCAAGCTTCCCCACAAAAAGCTGTCAAAGCGGTTGAAAGCTTGCGGGGAAGCTTACGAGTTGGCAAGTTTTATCGCTATTTTTTCTACGGTATGACAAGGATGATCCTTGTCAATCAAATTTAAGGCCAATATTTTTAGAAAAATAGCATGTTTGTAGCCACTGACAAGGATGAACCCTGTCAGGGAATTTCTAGTTTCTATTATCTATTATCTAAATTCTTCGGTTATGTTATACTTTCCCTAAATCTGCCTCAAAGATTAAAGACAAGATTAGTAATCGCAACCGCAGATTGGAGTGAAGTAAGAGGTTGAAAGACAATTCTTTCATCAAGAAGATATAAAGGATTTTCTTTTTGAGAAGCCCCAAGAACACATTTATTAAATAAACGGGCATAAAGAAGATCGTAATCTTGGTTTGGGTTTTTATGAATTTCCAGTTCAAATAGCGTACGGTGGATAACTAACAACAGATCTAGATAATACGCATGTAATAAAAGGGGATTGAAAGAATTTAAGGTTTTCAAGACCGTTTTGATCGCGGCTTTTTCGGCAGTATAAGAACCTTGTTTTAATATATCCAAATTATTGTCAAAGCCGTCTACAAAATAAATAACGTGCCCTAGTTCATGAATAAGATCAATCATTTGATGGCGTTTATTTACATCTTTACGGATGCTCACGGAAAAAATATCCTGTTCTTTTAGGTAGCGCATATTTGCTCCTTCTCCGTAAGACAAACTGATTTTTTGAAGAAACGGTTTGAGTTGGGGATAGAGTTTTTCAATATACTCCATAATTTCTTGCGGAGTTTCAAAATCTTTAAAGGGAATTTTGCATAAAAGACAGGGTTGATTTAAAGGATCATAAAACCAATCCGGAAGATTTTTAACCTCCGGTAACTGCGAATTTAAATATTTAATAACTTTGTCTGTATTTTTAAGGAAAAATTTATATTCTTTGAGCGGAATTTTGTCTTTTTTTGTTTTAAGATCTAGAAAATCTATGTATCCTTGCTTTTTAGCAAACATATCTCGTGATTTTACTAGTTTTACAAAAGGTTTTTTAAGTTTTTTTAAAAGAGGAAAAGATTGCTTATAGATTTTCCTTCGTTTTTCAAAAGAACTTTCGCCAAAAAGTTGTTTATTTTTAAGATTAAGACTTTCAAGAGGTAAAAGTGAGAGAAAATTTTTCATAGCCTCCAAATGTTCGTCTCTTTTACCTTCAGTTTTTTTTAAATTTATTTTCTTAAGCGATTTTGATTGGAAGTAAATTTCAAATTCCTCCCGTAGCCAAAAATTAACGTAGGTTTCAAGATCGCCGCAGATTTTAGGGGATTTAAGTTTGGTAAAGTTAGCAACCGCTTTGTCAAAAGAAGAATTTGCTAGGATTAATAAATCCTCTCGTGAAATATTCTTTTTTTCGGCGTTGAAAAGGGAGTAATATTCTTTAACTAAAGACGGAATAATCTTTTCTTTTATTTTTTTTACTGATAGAGGTAAATTATTCATTTGTTTATATTATAAAAGGGAATGAAGAAAAGGTAAAACTTGCGTTTTCGATGGGGTTGGAACCCACCTTTTCTTCTTCCAGAGAATTTGCCAGAGCACGATCTACTTGTCGGAATCATCCGAATCGTCGGAATCATCTACGTTGTCAGAACTCTGGCTGCATCCGGCGCCGGTTCCGCTGGCCGATTCGAATTGCAGGCTAGCATCAATTGCATCTGCTGCACTCGAACACACGCGGCCGTCTGCGGAGATGTAATCCGTGTCGTCGTTCTGGTCGTCCTTGTCTTTAGGGCCTGACATCGAAGTCCTCCAGAAAAGATGACGTTAACAGGTGCGATCGACCGATCCGCTTTGAAAACGAATCCACACCTATTACAATTCAATCACCACGCAATTTGTGGCGGGGAATTGTTATTCCTGTCCTTATTATACTATGAGTTAGCAACTATTCCTATTTTTCATTTTTATTATTTATTTCCGTACTCATTCCTATTTCCTATTATCGATTTTCCAAACAATTCCCAGTTCCTATTATCCATTATCCAACCCATCGATTTGTGTTATACTTTCCCTAAATCTGCCACTAATTAATATGTTTGACTCCATTTTTGGTTTATTATCTTACGACCTTGGTATTGACCTCGGTACGACTCACGTGTTTGTTTTAGTTAAAGGCAAGGGAATTGTCATCCGCGAACCTTCGGTTGTTGCCCGTCAGCGAAAAAGCAAACAAATTTTAGCCATTGGGACCGAAGCTAAAAAAATGCTCGGGAAAACCCCTAAAACGATCGAAGCCCTGCATCCTTTGCGTCACGGCGTGATTTCCGACTTTGACGCCACCCAAAGCATGCTTGAGTATTTTATCAAAAAAGTTCACGAAACAACCGGATTTATTCCTAAAGTGCCTAAACCAAAAGTGGTTATTGCCGTTCCCTCCGGCGTGACCGAAGTTGAAAGAAGGGCAGTTCAGGAAGCAGCTTTATCAGCCGGCGCCAGAAAAGCTTATTTAATCGAAGAACCCATGGCCGCGGCGATTGGGGTTGGTTTGCCTATTACCGAAGCCGCCGGTCTTTTTATTTGCGATGTAGGCGGGGGAACAGCAGAAATAGCCATTATTTCCTTAGGCGGGATTGTTTTAAACCGTTCCATACGGCTTGCCGGAGACGATTATGACGAGGCGATTGTTAACTATATACGCTTAAAATACTCTTTGACAATTGGTTTGCCGACGGCTGAAGAGATAAAAATTTCCATTGGCGGCGTTTTTCACTCGCGCTCGGATAAAGGAGAAAAACAAATGGTGATAAGAGGTTTGGATTTAGAAAGCGGTATGCCAAAATCCCTGCGCGTTAACGAAAACGAAATAAGAGAAGCCCTGTCTCCGATTGCCAATCAAATTGTCGCGACTATTTCGGAATTGATGGAAGAAACTCCTCCCGAATTAGTCTCCGATATTATGAATAGAGGAATTGTTTTGTGCGGAGGATCCTGCCAATTAGTCGGTTTTGATAAATTAGTCGCGGAAACGATTAAGATGCCTGTTTGGGTGGCTGATGATCCGCAAACAGCCGTAGTTAGGGGCTGCGGCAAGCTTTTGGAAAACGAAAAACTTCTACGCCAAGTCAAGGTTACGGGCGGTTTAAGATAATTTCTGCTAGAATATTTGTTAAGTATGAGTTCCCGGTTAAATTTAAAAATTTCCCTGATTTTTATGGTTATTTGCCTTGTCATTATTTTGGCAAGATTTGGCAATTTAGACAGTTTATTGAGATCAAGTCTAGAACAGGCATTAATGCCTTTGCAAAATTTCTTTTCCTCTTTGGGAACGATAAAACCGTCTCCAGCAGTTCCCAACAGTTGTTTAGATCTTGAGGCCACAATTTCTTCTCTTGAAAAAGAAAACAGCAGTTTAAGAAAACTTCTTGGAGCGCCATTACCGTCAAAATGGCATTTTTTACCGGCGAAAATTATTGGCAAAGATAATAAAGATTATATTATTGATCAAGGAAAAGCTGAGGGTGTTGTTATGGGGCAGGCAGTAATGAGTGAAAGTTATTTTGCCGGAAAAATTTCGTTTGTCGGCGAAAATATTTCCCGCTTTTCCTCTTTTAACAATTCAAATTTAAAAATTGCCGTTTATCTTAAAAAACCTGAAAAGGAAGCCATTGTCGGCCGGGGACTTTTAAGAAACGAAGCCGGGAAAATTGTCATTGACCAAATATTAACTGAAGAAAATGTCGCCGCCGGCGATTTGGTTTTTACCGCCGGCGAAAATTACATCCCGGCGGATATTTTGATCGGCAGTGTTTCTAAAGCCGGCAAAATTTCGAGTGTTTTTCAAAAAGCCGAAGTTTTTCCTCAAGTTGACCAAGAAACTTTGCAAAACGTTTTTCTCGTTAGTTATAAATGATATTTTACTTATTATTATTAATCGGAGCGTATTTTTTAGCCGTTCTTCAAGCTAGCTTAATTCACTTTAATTTACTTTTAGTTTTAGTTTTTGTTTTCGGGTCGCATTTAACTTTTTTTCAAGGCATTTTTTTTGCTTTTATTGGCGGTCTTTTTGTTGACGCCGCGACCGCGAGAATTTTGGGACAATCATCCTTGGGTTTTATTATTATCTTGTCAATGATGCCGCTTGTGACCTACCGTTTTTCTTTTCATAATCCCATAAGTCGTTTTTTTATGTATTTTGTTTTAGCCACGACTTTCGAAATATATCTAGGACACGGATTTTTGATTTTAGAAAGTTTTACGGTTTCACTCCTCGCAACTATTTTTGGTAAAAGCGATAAGGAGACGATAAAATTATGAGACGCTTGGGGTTTTGGGCAATTTTAGTTTTGGTTTTTGGGGTTTTGATTTTTCGGTTGGTACAGTTGTCTTTTTTTGAGGGTGAAAGAAACAGAATTTTAGCTGACAGCCAGAGAATTAAAACCAAAAAAATTACGGCCCAAAGGGGAATTATTTATGACCGCAATCAGAAGCCGCTGGTGAAAAACTGGCCGTTATATCAGTTTTGTTCCGGTAATAAGCCAAAATGCGAAATTATTGACCGCCAAAAAGCCTTGGTTTTAGAAGCCGAAGGAAAAGATGCCGAACTAGGGATTACCATTGGACGGAAATATTTATATCCTAGCCAAATGGCTCATGCCTTAGGATTTCTTGGAGAGGCGACGGAAGGTGAAGTTAGCCAGAAAAAATATTTAAATGGAGATTTGGTAGGAAGAACCGGGATTGAGCAGGCATATGATGAAATTCTGCGCGGATTTGACGGGGGAGAACTTGTGGAAATTGACACTGAAGGCAAAACGATTCGGGTACTTGGTGAAAAAGAACCAATAGCGGGTAAAGATTTGTATTTAAATCTTGATGTAAACTTACAGGAGACAGCTTATCAAGCTTTGGCTGGATTGAAAGGAGCTGTTGTTGTTCAAAATCCCCAAAATGGTGAGATTTTAGCTTTAGTTTCTTCGCCTTCTTTTAATTCTGACGACATTAGTCAAAAAGAATTGGATAATCCTGACCAGCCCTTTTTTAACCGGGCCATATCCGGCGAATATCCGCCCGGATCGACTTTTAAAATAGTTTCCTCGACCGCTGGTTTAGAGAGCGGAGCAATTACGGTAGACACTCTTATTGAAGATGAAGGCATTATTCATGTTGGCTCTTATAGTTATTCTAATTGGTATTTTACCTCACGAGGTAAAACTGAAGGTTCAATTAATGTTGTAAGAGCCATTGCCCGTTCAACCGATACCTTTTTTTACAGAATGGGAGAAATGACCGGCGCCCAAAAAATTGTTGACTGGGCAAAAGTTTTTAAATTAGGGAATAAATTAGGAATCGAAATACCGGGAGAAAGCGGCGGTTATTTGCCTGATCCGGCCAATTCCCAATGGTTTTTAGGCAACACTTATCATTTGGCTATAGGGCAGGGAAGTTTAGGTTTAACGCCATTACAGGTTAATGCAATGACGGGAGTGATTGCAACCGGCGGAAAATGGTGCAAGCCAACCCTAGTAAAAACAACAAACAACACAGAACAAAGTAGTACCTGCCAGCAATTAAAAATTTCTCAAAAAACATTAGAGATTATTAAAGAAGGAATGAAAGAGGCGTGCGCGCCAGGCGGAACAGCGGGGTTGTTTTTTAATTTTGTACCGCAAACCGCCTGCAAAACCGGAACTGCCGAGTTTAATGATCCAAAAGGACGGACACATGCCTGGTTTACGGCTTTTGCTCCTTTTGACAATCCCCAAATAAGCGTGACTGTTTTGGCCGAAGCCGGAGGGGAAGGATCGGTAGTGGCGGCGCCGGTTGCCAAAAAAATTCTAGAACTTTATTTTAATGGAAACTGAAAAATTAACATATTGGTTGGGTTTATCAGCTTTTAATAAAATCGGGCCGAAACGTTTTTCCGTTTTAATTAAATATTTTAAAACTGTTAAAGACATTTGGGAAAGCGGGAAGAATGATTTAGTAAAAGCCGGACTACCTCAAAAAATTGCAGAAGACTTTATCGTTTTCAGAGAAAAATTCGATCCACTTTCGTGTTTTCTTCGCCTAGAGAAATTAAGAATAAGGGTCATAACAATTGAAAACAAAGAGTATCCGGAAAGCCTGAAAAAGACCGAGAGTAGGCCATTTCTTCTTTACATTATAGGACAGATTTTACCCCAAGATAGTTTAGCGTTAGGAGTTGTCGGTACCAGGAAAATTACTTCTTACGGCCGGCAAGTGACGGAAAATTTGACCGGTTTACTGGTCACTTCCGGAATAACCATTGTTTCGGGACTGGCTTATGGGGTTGACAGCGTGGCCCATAATACAGCAATTGATAATGGCGGAAGAACAATCGGCGTTTGGGCTGGAGGTTTGGATTCGATTACAGACGGTTACAGAAATAATATCATCAAAAAAATTCTTAAAGAAAAAAAAGGTGCGATTGTTAGCGAATACCCTTTAGGATTTGCTCCGCAGGTTTCAACTTTTCCCCAAAGAAACCGGATTATTGCGGGTTTATCTTTGGGGGTTTTGGTAACCGAAGCGGCCGAAGATTCCGGATCTTTAATAACAGCCAAATACGCGCAAAAAATGAAGCGGCCGGTTTTTGCCGTTCCCGGACCGATTACTTCGCCAACGACTGCCGGTACCGCCAAGTTATTAAAAGAAGGTGCAAAATTGGTTTATAACGTTAGGGACATACTGGACGAATTAGATATAGAACATAGCGCAGAGCGCATAGAGGCGAGGAAAATATTGCCTGATGATAAAAACGAGGAATTGATTTTGAAAATTCTGGAAAATGAACCAAAGCAAATTGATCAAATTGTCCGAGAGTCAAGAAAAGGAACGGGTGAAGTAACGGCCATTATCGCGTTAATGGAAATCAAAGGCAAAATCAAAAACCTCGGCGGAGCTGTTTACGCTATTTCTACACGTTAATCCTTTTCAAGGCTAATCGAATCTGCAAGGCCTCGCCTTGCAGAAGCTAAATGGGAAAGATGCTTACCAGAATCCAAACTGAGGTTGCAGGTAAGGAAATCTAAACATATAATTATGTTGGTAATTAAATAAATTATGGAATACTCAAAAAGATTAGGAATAATAACTGACAAACAGTTTCAAAAAGCTCTTGATCGTTTAAGCTTAGGAAAACTGATTAAAGCCGAGTCCGTTCCTTTTGGTAACTTTGGTCAAAATGTCTTTTTAAATACAACGGCTGGAGAATATGTTTTTAGGGGAAAACCACATTCTGATTGGCAGTTTAAGAGTGAACAATTTATGGCTGATCTTCTTCATCAAAAAACGAAGGCTCGTTCCTTATCCTTATTTAATTGACGAACAAGCCGATATCTTTGGATGGAGTTATGTCATTATGCCTAGAATGAAGGGAAAACAATTAAAAGATAAAAACATCAAAGACCAGTTATCTAGAGAAGACAAAAGAGACATAGCGCAGGCGTTTGGTGAAAATCTTGCTGAAATGCAGAAGTTAACTTGGGATTTTTCGGGACAGTATGATTTACAAACCGGATTGATTAAAGCTTTCGATAAACTCTTCGACCAATGGGTTACTGGAAGGATAAGAGAATTGGCAACACTTTGTTCGACATACAACGATAAAACCCCTAAAGCAGATGCCGAATGGGTTAATCAAATCATCGAAGAAGGAATGGAGGCTATGAAGGTGGCTTTTACTTCTACTTTTGTCATGCACGATTACCAAGAAAGCAACATGGTTGTTGATAAAGTAAACGGCAAATGGGAAGTTACCGGAGTTTTCGACTTGATGGAAAATTACTTTGGTGATGGTGAGTCTGATTTACCCCGCATGTTTATTGCTTATATCGAGGAGGATATAAATTTGGCTTATATTTTCCTTAATTCTTATTTGTCAAAGCACAAAATCAGACCTGGTTTTGAGAGGCGTTTTCCTGTTTATATGCTTATGGATCGGCTTATTGTTTGGGAGTGGGCGCAGCGAAATGGAAAATGTTGGTGGGATAGTAAGTTTACCTTTAGGGATTGGTGCAAGAAATACGCGCAACTAGACAAAAGTCGTCTTAATGGTGTATCTCGTTCTTGAAGTTGCAATTCACGATTTTGAATCTGCAAGGCCTCGCCTTGCAGAAGCTAAAGATCTATTAAGAGCTTTTCGATAAGTAACAAATCTTCCGTTTGCAAGATAAACGATTTATAAGATAACTTGGGGTTTGTTTTAGAAAAATTCGATAAAATAATTTCGGGATGGATCCATTCTGATTTATTATTTTTTAGATATTCCGGCAGTGATGAAGGTTGAGAAAACAATTGTTTTTCAGGTAATGGGTTTCGATGAATATAGCTTGATAGATAAAGAAGTTGTTCGTTAGATTCAACTTGAACTGCTTTGTAAACAGATTGATATAAAGAACCAACTCGTTTGTATTTTTTATTAAAATACATAGTATATCTGGTTCCCAAGGAATTCATTAAACGGTCAATCGCGTTGCTCGAATTCTGTTTTAATAAGAAGTGAAAGTGGTTAGGCATCAAACAATAGGCGATTAAGTTTATTTCGTCGGCAAAATTATTCATTCTCAATAATTTGAGGGCTTTATCTTTATCTACCCAGGGAAGCGCGGAATCGGAAAGTTGATTTTTTAACATCATTTCATCTTTGGGAAGCAAATAGGTTTTTAAATAGGAGACAAAAACATTGTAATCCTGTTTATCTTGGAAAATGATCCGTTTTTCAACCCCGCGGTTGTAAAGGTGGTAGTAGCTATTTTCAGAGTAGGTCTTAAGAGAATTTTTCGCGGGCATAACTAACTATTGCTTAAAAAAGTGTTTTTGTCAAATCTGCAAGGCCTCGCCTTGCAGAGGCTAGCGAAGACTATTGTTAATGAAGCACATTGGGTTAGGGTTGACAATAATACCTAAAAAGTGAGAAAGTAGTTTTTGATGAAAAACTTAATTATTGTAGAATCGCCGACGAAAGCTAAAACCTTGGCTCGTTTTTTGGGTGAGGGCTACGAAATTCAGGCGACCATGGGACATCTCCGCGATCTACCGGAAAGGAAAATCGGCATAAAAATTGATGAAGATTTTACGCCTGAGTATGTCATTATGCCTGATAAAAAAGAAACCGCCGATTTGATTAAAAAACTGGCTTCTGAAGCTGAAAATATTTTCTTAGCTACAGATCCTGACCGCGAAGGGGAAGCAATTGCCTGGCATGTGGCGTGGATTATTGGCAAACACGCGAAAGTCACGAGAATTTCTTTCCACGAAATAACCGAATCAGCCATTAAACATGCTTTGGAAAAACCGCGTGAGATTGATATGAATTTGGTCAATGCTCAACAGGCGCGACGGATTCTTGATCGCTTAGTCGGTTACAAACTCTCTCCTTTATTGTGGTTTAAAATCCGGAAAGGTCTTTCTGCCGGTCGGGTTCAGTCGGTGGCCGTTCGTTTAATTGTGGAACGGGAGCGGGAAATAGAGAAATTTGTACCGATCGAATATTGGGAAATACGAGCTAACTTAAAAAAAAATTTAGGCGGAGCCATGCCGGAGGCACCTGTTTTTGCCGCCAAACTGGTCAGCGAAAACGGGCAAAAATGTGAAGTCAAAGATCAAGGACAAGCGGACGAAATCGTTAAACAGTTAAATTCCTCAGGGTATGAACTCCAAAATGTGGAAAAAAAGGAAGCGAGAAGATCCTCGATTCCGCCTTTTACAACCTCTACTTTGCAGCAGCAAGGTGCAAACCGTTTAGGTTGGCCGGCCAAAAGAACCATGAGAACAGCCCAATCGCTTTATGAAAAAGGTTTAATTACTTATCATCGGACCGATTCGACGAACATTGCTCAGGAAGCCATTGTTGCTTGTCGTTCCTACATTGAAAAAGAATACGGAAAAGCCTATTTACCCGAAGCCCCAAAATTATACAAGACAAAATCAAAAGTGGCTCAGGAAGCCCATGAGGCCATTAGGCCAACCAACTTGGAGAATAAGGGTAAGGTGGTAGAAAGTCGTGAAGAAGAGATGCTTTATGAATTAATATGGAAGCGTTTCGTAACTTGTCAAATGGCTGACGCGATCTTTGACGAAACCAAATTATCGGTTTTGGCTACCAGTGAAACCAATCATTTCTTATTGGAAACTTTAGGCAGAACAATTAGGTTTGCGGGATTTTTAACTTTATACGGGAAAGAAGAAGGCGACGAAGACGGCGAAACCCAGCTTCCGGAACTTCTTATCGGCGACGAACTGGATTTAGTTAAGATTGATCCTGTGCAAAAATTCACCCAACCGTCGGTGCGGTTTAACGAGGCTTCTTTAATTAAAACTTTGGAAGAATTTGGTATTGGCCGGCCGTCAACCTACGCGCCGATTATTTCCACCATTCAAGACCGGATGTATGTGGAAAAAACCGACAATAAATTTTTTCCAACGCCTTTAGGCAACGCCGTCAATGATTTTATTTTTGAGTATTTTCCGGAAATTGTAGATTATAAATTTACCGCCCATATGGAAGATGATTTAGACGATATTGCTAATGGTAAGCAGGAATGGGTGCCGGTGATTAAGGAATTTTTTGCGTCCTTTAACGCGAAGTTAACGAGCGTCTCCAAAATTGCCGAAAGAGTACCTGTCGAGACTGAAGTGACTGACGAAGAATGTCCTGAATGCAAGGCTCCGCTTGTGGTCCGGATCGGCCGATTCGGGAAGTTTTTATCTTGCTCACGTTTTCCGGATTGCAAATTTACAAAACCGTATTTAAAAGACGCTGGTTTTAAGTGCGAAAAGTGCGGAAGCCCAATGCTTATGAAAAGAACCAAAAAGGGCAAAACTTTTTACGGTTGTTCAACTTGGCCTAAATGCGACTATGCTACGTGGCGTAAACCTTCGCAAAATAAAAATGAAAATCCTGCTTAAAATTCTTTTTGTTACGGGGAGCGTCCTTCTTTTATTTGGGATTCTTTTTTTGCTTCTTCGTGATATCAATGTTAAGAAAGAAAAGCCGGAAAAATCCGGGATTTCAGTTGAATCAAAGTTTTCCGCGGAACTTGAAGAAGCTAAAAAAAAGGCCGAGGAAGCGAGAATCGCCGAGGAAAATAAAAAAAGACAAGAAGAAGAAACAAAAAAATTTATCGCGACTTATGGTCCTTGCCGGACAATTCCGATTTTGATATATCACCACGTAGACGATAAACAGGGGTCTCTGTATGTATCCAAAACCACTTTTGCCGGACAGATGGATTATTTAGTCAAAAGGGGTTATAGCACCGTGACTTTATCTGACGTTGTGGAAAGTTTGCAAGGGCTAAAAACTTTACCGCCAAAACCGCTAGTCATTACTTTCGATGACGGGTATCAAGATAATTATCTAAATGCCTATCCGGTTCTCCGGGAAAAAAACATGAAGGCAACTTTTTTTATTATTTCGCAGTTGGTTGGCGGCGGGGAATATTTAACCTGGCAACAATTAGGGGAAATGGCGGGAAATCCCTTGGTGACGATTGGGGATCACACTTTGTCGCATAAAGCCGTCGCTATGGAAACAGAAACTCAATTAACAGATGAAATAATTTCCGCCAAAAATATTCTGGAAAGCCGGTTAGGGGTTAAAGTTAATACTTTTGCTTACCCTTACGGCAGCTTAAATGTTAACGCTGACAAAGTCTTAAAAGATGGGGGATTTGTAGCGGCAGTTACCACCCAGCGCGGTTTATCTTGCGCCAAACTTCCATATGATTTGCCGAGAATAAGAATTGGCAACGCGGGAATGGCAAATTTTGGATTATAAGGTTACGCTTGACAAGGATCATCCTTGTCAAAGGTTATTTTGATTTTATTCTTCTTCGAGAATAATTGTGCTTAAAGCTTCTTCAGAATTTCCGGAATAATCCTCAACAAAGTTTTGATAAGAGTTAATTTTTTTAGGAAATAAACTTTTCGAAGAGCTAAAAAAATCAAGAATAAATTGCGGTTTTACCCACAAAGCCTTTTTCGTTCCCAGATAATAAGCGTAACTGGAGTAGGGATAGCTGACAGGGTTCATCCCTGTCAATTCTGAAGGATTAAGATGTAAATACCGGGTCAAATGTAATAAATAAGGTTCTTCTTGAATATTAACTGCTTTAAATATACCTTGGAAAAGATGACCGACACGTTTATTTCTTTTATTAAAGTACATGGAATAGATGGTTGAAATTTTTCTAAGCAATTTAGTTATTCCGTCTTTGTTTTTTTGTTTAATTAGTAAATGAAAATGATTTGGCATGAGGCAATAAGCGATAAGATCTACTTCATCGGAAAGTGGTTCTAGGATTCGCAACCTGACAGGGATGAACCCTGTCAAGTCGGTTAAAGGATGACTTTTTTGGTTTTCCAGCGGGGATAAATAATATTTAAGTAAGTGGAGAAATACGCGATAATCTTGATCGTCCGTGAAGATGATTCTCTTATCTACACCACGGTTGTAAACATGATAATAACCATTTTCAACGTATTGCTTAATGGTGTTTCGTGACGGCATTTGTTTCTATTTTATTGACAGGGATGATCCTTGTCAATCGGAAAAAGTTGGGCTTTACAAAAGAAAAAGAATCTTGTCTAATGGATTGTTATGGCGGGCAAAAAATCATTGGACTATACGGCTTTGGTCGATGATTACTTAAAGCAAAATGGCTGGAAAGCTAAAATAAATTCCAACTCAAATTATTCATTTTCCGGTTTGGTGCTTCATACCATGGGTTCGGTTTTGGCCAATTATGCTTTGACTAATATTTATTCAAAAGAAGCAAGGATTGCCCACGAAGAAGGCGTTATTCATATTCACGATTTAACTCATTCTTTGGTTGGTTACTGCGCCGGCTGGTCATTGCAAAAACTATTACTTCAAGGATTTGGCGGCGTGCCTGGGCAAATCGAAACCAGACCGGCTCATCATTTTTCCGTTGCTATCCAGCATGTGGTTTATTACATTAAGGCTATGTACCAGGAATGGGCTGGGGCTCAAGCTTTTTCTTCTTTCGATACGCTTCTTGCTCCTTTTGTTTACTATGACCGTTTATCGTACGGGCAGGTTAAACAGGAAATCCAAAAATTGGTTTATTCTTTAAATCTTCCCTCAAAATGGGGGTTTGAAATGCCGTTTTCCAATTTAACTTTTGATTGGATTATCTCTTCGGATTTAGCCAATCAGCCGGCGATTGTCGGCGGTAAATTGAAAAATAAAAAATACAAAGAATTTCAAAAAGAAGCCGACATGATCAATAGGGCCTTTTTGGAAGTGGTGTTTAAGGGCGATAAAAACGGCCGGCCTTTTACTTTTCCGATTCCGACTTACAATATCACTAAAGAATTTTTTGAAACCAACGGCGAAAATCAGAAATTATTGTTTCAGGTAACGGCCAAATACGGTTTGCCGTATTTCCAAAACTATATTGGTTCCGGTCTTGAACCCTCTTCAATCCGCGCCATGTGCTGCCGGCTTAACATGAATTTAAATGAATTATTGCATCAGCCGGGAAATTTATGGGCCAAAGGTGATTCAACCGGATCAGTTGGTATTGTGACGATCAACCTAAATAGAATTGCATATTTGGCCAAGAAACCCTCCTTCGCTAAAACTACGGAGGGCAAGAAGGAATTCTATAAACTTCTGGCAAAATATTTAAGCATTGCCAGCAAGTCTCTTGAAGTTAAAAGAAAAGTAGTTGATAAAAGTATTATCACTGGTTTAATGCCGTATTCAAAAGCTTATTTAGGAACAGTGAGAAATCACTTTTCAACAATTGGGATTTGCGGCGGCAACGAAGCCTGTTTAAATTTTTTGGGCAAAGATATTGCCACTTCCGAAGGACAAAAATTTATTTTGGAAACCATGGATTTTATGAAAAAAGAGCTGGTGAAATTTCAAAAAAAGACAGGGCATTTATATAATTTGGAAGCCACGCCGGCGGAATCTACCGCTTACCGTTTTGCTCTGCAGGATCAAAAGCGTTGTCCGGGAATCAAACTTGCCGGAACTAAAGAAACACCCTACTTAACCAATTCAACCCAGCTGCCGGTTAATTATTCGCCGGATTTATGGGAGGCTTTGACTTTGCAAAGTGAAATTCAAGCCCAATATACCGGTGGAACAATTTTCCACATTTTTTTGGGTGAAGAAATGGATAATTGGGAATCGGCAAGAGCTTTAGTCAAAAAAGTCGCGGAAACGACAAAATTGCCGTATTTTACCGTGACCCCGACTTTTTCGGTTTGTCAGGATTGCGGACGGATTAAAGGCAAGATTGAAAAATGTCCTAAGTGCGGTAAGGAAACGGAAATTTATTCGCGCATTGTTGGATATCTGCGTCCAATCAGCCGGTGGAATCAGGGAAAAGCGCAGGAGTTTAAAGAAAGAGAAACCTTTATCGCCTAATATCAAATTCCTAATAGCAGAACAAAGTTCTGATATATCAAATTTATAATTTACTATTGACCTAATTTTAAATTAATGATAAATTGCTAAAAATGGTGGAATTAGATAAAGGATTAGAGCTGAAAATTAAAATAATAGATCCTGAGGCGAAAGCGCCTTCTTTTGCTCACGAAAGCGATGCTGGTTTTGATGTTTATACGACTGAAAACTTTATTTTGGAATCAGGGGAAAGACACAAATTTAAAACAGGATTAATTTCAGAAATTCCGACAGGTTATTACATTGAATTTGATCCCAAAAGCGGATTGGCTGATAAAGTAGGCATTCAAGTTTTAGCCGGAACAATCGACGTCGATTACCGCGGTGAATGGGGAGTGATTCTTTATAATTCAGGCAAGGAATCCTATGAGTTTAAAAAAGGAGACAAAATTGTTCAAGGAAAAATAAGAGAAAAAATAAAAGTGTCAATTGTAGTTGTCTCTGAATTGTCTGATACCGAGCGCGGAACCGGCGGGTTTGGAAGCACGGGCAGATAATCTTTAGATAATAGAAAATAGATAATAGGAATTCTAAAATATTGATGGGCAGAGAAATAGCAAATAAATATTGCCACGAAATTCCTTCAGATCCTGATAAATTTTCTTTTGTTCGCGATATAAAAATCAATTTTGATCCCGTACTTCGTGATCGGTTAGAAGAAGTCGTTTTAACGACTCCTACGAGTCAGGAATTTTTAAGAGATGCTTTAGCGGGAATAACGATTAATGGTTTTTTGGAACATATTCCGAGGTTGGTTAGTGATCAAATTACTCTTGGCCGCGACATGTATAGTATTGAATCATGGCGATACGTGAAGATGCATTTTGAAGAGGGCGATACGGAAAGAATTCATATTCCCAAAGCGGTTGAAAAAGCTGATTTAAAGAAAGAATATGTGGATTTAGCTAAAAAATCATATGAGACATATGAAACTTTGGTTGGAATGGGTGTTCCTAAAGAAGACGCGCGTTTTGCCTTCTTGTGGTCCTTTGACAGTAATGTTGTTTTTAGTCTTCAGGGACCGAAATTAGTTGATTTTTGCTTGACCAATTTTAATTCTCCTTACGAATCTATAAGAAATGTTGCCAGAGAAATGTTAATGGTTTTTAAAACCCAGTTTCCGAAAACTGCCGAAAGATTGAGAATAATGACTGCCGGTGATGGTTTAAAAAAAGGAGAAAGAGACCTTTTAAATTATATTAGAGAAACTTTATGGTTAAAACCTGATGAGGAAATGGATAAATCATGGATGGTAAATGATCCGTTAAAAATGGTAGCAGTCGCGGCTCATACTTGTTATAAAGAAGCAGCACCGTCGGAATTTAGTGATGGTTTTTTGGTTGAAAGGCAAACGAGATTGGTGACGAATACGGTATCTTCCGGACACGTTTCGGTTGCGGAACACCCTCATTTTTTAGTGCGTTTTGCCATGAGCCAGCCGGGAATACAGCAATTGCGGCGTCACAGAATTCCGGTTCAGCGTGCTCAAGACATGTGGGTAGCAGCAGAAGGAGAGTATCCTTTAATAGTTCCTCCGTCAATTCAACAAAGACCGCAGGCTTTAGATTTATATTATCAGGTACGGCAGAAATCAGTTGAGTTTCGTCGTCTGGGGATTTCAAAAGAAGTTACTTTATCTGAACTTGATAATGCGGTGATGGTAGGGGTTAGGGTTCCGGCTTTTTTGGTAACTAACGCGACCGACGCTATCCACATAGGCAAATTGCGATTATGCAATAAGGCACAGTGGGAAATTAGAAGTTGGATGTATAATCTATCGGAATATTTGGTGACGACAGCGCCTGAATTATTTACTAAACTTGGTCCGGGATGCTTTACGGGAAAATGTAGGGAAAAAGACCCTTGCGGACATCCTGAAGATTATTTAAAATGGCGAGACAGAATTATTTGGCAAAACAAAAATAATGAATAAAGGATTATATATTGCTTTTGAAGGGGGAGAAGGATGCGGGAAAACCGTTCAGCAAAAGATTTTGGCGCAAAGACTGGAAAAAATGTTTCCCGGAAAAGTGCGTTGTACTCGAGAACCGGGCGGAGAAACAGAAGCGGCGAAAATGTTAAGAGAATTTCTTTTAAATAAGCAATTCAAGGAAGGACTAAATCCAAAAGCCGAATTTTTGATTTTTTCCGCACAACGGGCGCAAGAACTTCCTATTACCGTTAAGTACGCTGTCGATAACGGCCTAATCCTTCTTAGCGATCGTTCTTCTATGTCGAGAGTTTATCAAGCCGAAGGTAGAGGTTTGGACTGGGAGCAGGTTAACATGATTAATAAATTCGCGGTTGGCGATATCGTGCCGGATTTAACTCTATTATTTGATGTCTCGCCGAAGGTTGGGTTAGGGCGCAAAAAAGACGGCCAAGAATGGAATCGTTTTGAAGCGGAAAGTCTAGAATTTCATAACAGAATAAGAAAAGCCTATCTTAAACTGGCCGAGGAAGATAAGGCTAAAATTCGCGTTATAAACGGAGAATTAACGATTGAAGATATTTCCTGGCGTGTTTGGCAAGAGGTCGAATTACTGATTTGTAATTATGGAATAGAATTTGAAAATGGTAGGGGAAAAGAACGCTAAATGATGGCTGAAACAGAATCGAGAGAAGGAATTGTCAACCAGACTCCTGAAAAAAAAGAACAAAACAGACATCTTATTATTGGTCTTCATGGAGCTATTGGTGCGGGTAAGACAGAATTAGCTCGTTTTCTTTGTAGAGAATCAGGTTTAGTTCATTTTGAAGAAAAATATAAAGACAACCCGTATCTTGTTGGTTTTTATGATGATCCTCCTGCGTATAGTTTCCTAATGGAGTCTTGGTTCTTAGACGATAAAGTTAGACAAATAATCAAGGTTCCCCGAATCGCCAAGAATTTCGGAGTAGCCGAAGACCCTGATTTGCTACAAGACGCGGAAATCTACGCTTCGGTACATCATAAGCTTGGTTGGATGACAGATAATCAGCATCAGAAATACACAAAACACGTCGAAGAATGTTGCCGGTTGCATAAAATTCAGGTGCCGGACATGATTATCTCTGTTCACGCGCCAATCGACACAATTATGGCAAGAATCATAAAGAGAAACAGACCTTACGAGATTGCCATGATGAAAAAATGTCCTGAGTATTTTGCCGAAATTGCCAGAAGAACTGAAGAGTGGGTAGAAGAAAATAGGCAACGGGTACCGATAATGGTGGTTGATTCCGGTAATCTTAATTACGTTGCAAATTCTTCCACACAAGCAATGTTAATTAGCAAGCTTCAGTTAGAGGTAACAAAATTATTTGGTAATCATCCTGAAATCAAGATTCCTAAGGAATTACGGTATGTTTGGCCAAACTCGGATCCTACGGTAGGCAGGTCATACCTAAGACATTGATGAGGCTAATCGAATCTGCAAGGCCTCGCCTTGCAGAGGCTAAACGAGTTTACACGTAATGGCGTTTGCAATTTAAGAAGGCTCCTGATATAATCTTTAATATTACACACGCTTAAAAGTAACTCCTTGATTTACTTCTTTTAAGCGGCGGAATAAAGGAGTATGAAAGACATTTCCTTAAAAGCATTATTGGAAGCTGGATGCCATTTTGGACATCAGACTGTCCGTTGGAATCCGAAAATGAGACCTTATATTTTTGAGGCCCGCGAAGGCGTGCATATTTTTGATTTGGTAAAGACCAAAACTGGACTTGAGGAGGCGGCCGCCTTCGTTAAAACTACGGCGAGCCAAAGTGGAAAAATATTATTGGTGGGAACGAAAAGACAGGCAAGAGAACACATTAAAAAAATGGCTGAGGAAACAAACATGCCTTATGTTTGCGAACGGTGGATGGGAGGATCTTTAACGAATTTTGACCAGATTCAGAAATCTTTAAATAAACTTGGTGATTTAAAAAAAGGCAGAGCCGACGGTACTTTAGCGACCAAATACACCAAAAAGGAAAATGTTTTGATTGACCGCGAAATTTTAAGACTGGAACACTTTTTTGGCGGATTAACCGGCTTAACCGATTTGCCTCAAGCAGTCTTTATCATTGATACAAAAAATGAAATTAGTAGTGTAAGGGAAGCGAATCGCCGGGCAATTAAAGTGGTGGCTATTGTCGATACCAATTCGGATCCCGACATGATTGATTATGTAATTCCGGCTAATGATGACGCGGTGAAATCAATTGAAATGATAACGGACTATTTAACCGAAGCGATTAAAGAAGGTATAAAATCAATTAAGAAAGTAAAGGAGCCGAAAGCCGAATGATCACCATTGAACAAATTAAAAAATTGAGAATTGCCACCGACATGCCGGTGATTGATTGCCGTCAAGCTCTAGAAGAAGCCGAAGGCGACGAGAATAAAGCTTTAGAAGTTTTAAAGGCTAAAGGAGTTGCCAGAGCCGAGAAAAAAGCCGAAAGGGAAGTTAAAAGCGGTCTTATTGAATCTTATGCCCATTCAACCGGGAAAATTGGGGTTTTGGTGGAAGTAGCCTGTGAAACCGATTTTGTCGCCAGGAACGATGATTTTAAGAAGTTATGTCATGAATTGGCTTTGCAAATTGCCTCGATGAATCCTAAAGACGTTGAAGAATTGCTTAAACAAGATTATATTCGCGAACCGGGCAAAAAAGTTAGCGATCTTTTAAAAGAAACTATCGGCAAAATCGGCGAGAATATTGTTATCCGGCGTTTTGTCCGCTTCGAACTTGGGGAATAAATATTTAAGAATTTTTTCCGAATAACTGAGTTCTTATTTCTTCTTCATCAGAACTTCCGAGAATTTTTATTTCTTCCTCTTCTAATTTAGATTTCAAATCTTGGCTTAGAGTTTTTGATTTTGCAAAGATTTTCAAAATTTCTTCGGGTTTATCATCAGCTCCAATACGATTGATGGAGATTTTATCACAACCCAAACAATGGTGAATTAAAAGGATTTCGCCTTGTTTAGGTTTCCCGGTAAATTTATCTACCCCTTCGTTTTTAAAAGTTAAGCCTATCGGTTCCATTTCTTTTTGACAAGTTGAGAGTCTGTCTCCTGACCATTTTTCATCTTTATGTAAAGACCAAAGGCAATAGGGGCAATGATTGCGGTGGTTCGAGCCGAATAAATTATCAGTGGAAATCTGTTTTTGGCAGTGGGAACAAATAAAATCAGCCATATGATTACAATTATAGCAAAGATGAAGAAAAGGAGGATTTGTGGTATAATGTTATTATAGGCTGTTTGCCTTGCTCTTCCACGTGCGGAAGAAGCACATTAACTTGAAGGGGATGGGGAAAATGCAAGACATCAGAGGTGTGCTCGAAGACGAAGGGCAACGATTGGTTTCGCAGATCGGGAATCTGGACGATGGGGTCCGGAGGATGATTAGCGATAACCTTCATGCGCCGGATCTCGTTGAACAGGCCGATGCGTTGGAATTGAGGGGTCGAAACAACTCGATTGCCAAGACTCTTCTCAAGAAGTTGTGCCAGGTAAAGCACGCGCTCAAACGACTTGCTCTCGGACTTTACGGTATCTGCGAGGTCTGCAATGGTCCGATAGAGCCTGACCGGCTTGCGTTTCTCCCTGAAGCAACGGTTTGCTGTCATTGTATGCGTTTGGCGCCTAGTGAATGCAGTGGTTTGCACCGGTGAGTTTTCTTTCTTCCCCCCTTGAGGATCTCGATCACTGGCCGGCCGCGGAATCTGACAGCTAATCACTGTTTTTAGAAACCGCGGCCTTTCTCGTTTTTAAGACCTTATGATATAATTCCCTTAATGAGTATTAATTTTGATGATACTAAAATGCACATGGATAAGGCTTTGGAGATTATCCGCGGGGAAGTTTCTTCGATTAGAACCGGTAGGGCTCAACCGGCGATTGTGGAAAACATTGTTTGCGCGGTTTACGGCGGGACACAGCATTTAAAAATAGTGGAATTGGGAACGATTAGCGCGCCAACTCCGGGATCAATTGTCATTCAGCCTTGGGACGCCTCGATTATCGGTGAAATCCGGCAGGGGATTCAATCCTCAAGCGCTGGTTTAACCCCGATTATTGATAATGATGTTATCCGGATTCAAATTCCGTCTCTTTCCGAAGAAAGAAGACTTGAATTCGTTAAACTTTTGCATAAACATTTGGAAAACGGCAAGATCATGATCCGCCAGATCCGCCATGACAAAATGGCGAGTATTAAGCGGGATTTTGACGCGAAACTTTTAAGCGAAGACGAAAATTTCCGGGCTGAAGAAGATTTGCAAAAAATTACGGATAAATACACCGGCGATATTGACGAACTGGGTAAGAAAAAAGAAGCGGAAATAATGCAGATTTAAAAACTCCTTTATCTTCGGATTGTGAAAGGAACTTGAATCGTGTTAGAATACCCGTATGCTTTTGACCTTTATTACCTTTTTCCTAATTCTGTCATTATTGGTTTTGGTTCATGAAATCGGCCATTTTTTTGTGGCCAAAAAAGCGGGGATTAAGGTTGAAGAATTCGGTTTAGGTTTGCCGCCGAGAATTTGGGGTAAAAAAATCGGTGAGACAATTTATTCCCTTAATGCTTTGCCGATTGGCGGATTTGTGAAATTATACGGCGAAGAAGGAGAGGAAAAAGGAGAAACTGTGGATAAGAAACGTCAATTTGTTTTTCAATCTCCAAAAATAAGAGCCGCGGTGATTGTCGCCGGAGTTTGCATGAATTTTCTTTTAGGGGTAGCGGCTTTTTCCATCATTTACAGTAATTTAGGCATACCGACCAAAACCGATAAAGTGAAAGTTGTGGGGATTGCGCCTAATTCTCCTGCGGAAAACGCGGGATTAAAAAATGATGATGTTATTGTCAAAATTGACGGACTTGCGGTTACTCAAACAAGCGATTTTATTAAAAAAACCGGAGAAGTTGTTGGGCAGGAAATTAAGCTTGAAATTTCAAGAGAAAATGATAATCCTTGTAAGGAAAAAGTTTTAGGTGCCAGTACGGCTATCGAAATTTCCTGTATCGGCGAAAACATGCTGATAACCATAAACCCAAGGGAAAATCCGCCGGCAGGCGAAGGTCCAATAGGCGTTGTCATTTCCAATACCGAGCAGAAATTTTATCCTTGGTACGAAATGATTATTAGAGGTTCTTACGAAGGTCTTAAAGAAGCCATAGGTTGGCTAACTTTAATTGCCAGTTCTTTAGTAACCATGGTTTCCCAGCTGATTTTCCGGGGTATGGTGCCGAGCGATGTCGCTGGACCGATTGGTATCTTTCAAATCACCGGAACAGTTGTTAAAACAGGATGGCTTTCGACTTTACAATTTATCGGAATTTTATCCATTAATTTGGCCGTAATTAATATTATGCCTCTTCCTGCTTTAGACGGCGGCCGATTGGTTTTTATTGTTTACGAAATGATTACCAAGAGAAAACCTAATGAAGAATTTGAAAGACGGGCCCATACCGCCGGATTTGCTTTTTTGTTATTTTTAATTGCCTTAGTCACCTTAAATGATGTCGTAAGGATTCTGAATACCAATGGCGTCTTCACCTTTATCAAAAATTTGTTTCAATAATGTGGTATATTTATAACTAATGCGCTACAGTCAACTTATCAGCAGGGCCTTAAAAACTCCCCCTAAAGAGGCGGAAACAGTTATCAACCTCGGAGGTTGAATAGGTTTCAACCTAAGGATAGCTGAAGTTAATAGATATTATTTAGCCTCAAACAGCAAGTGTTTAATTTTATGTAGTTCCCGCTGATATTGCGCTTGGTCAAAAACAAAATCTTGATATTTACGAGCGTTTCCAATTAAACCCAATATTAAGTCCATATTAATAAATGATGAAGAATATCCTGAAAGGTATTGTGGAAGTGACGACCATGGATATTTTGGCAATTTGTTAATTTCAACTTCGTATGATGTGCTTGGATTGAGATGAATATAGCGAGAAACGTGCAGCAATTGTTCGTCATCTTCAATCCTGACGGCTTTAAACATAGATTCAAAGAGAGGGCCTAATCTTTCGTGTTTTAAATTAAAATATCTCACGTAAGCATTTTCAAGGTTAGAGAGCATTATCCGTATACCGTTAATTTGGAGCTGTTTTATTAAAAGATGAAAATGGCTAGGCATGAGACAGTAAGCGTATATCTCGACCAACTTTTTACTATTTTCTAAACTCGCCAAAAATTTGCCCTTATCTTCTTTTGCCAATCTGGAAAAATAAGAAAAGCTAAATTGTGGTTTTTCAAATCGATAATAATTTAGAAGGTCAACAAATCTTTGGTATTCTTTTGGGCTTGTAAATATCGGGAAGTAATTAATGCCGCGGTTGAGAAGGTGATAAGTTTCATCATTGGTAAAAACAGTTTTACGGTAGGGCATTAAACTCATTTTATGATTAATCTCCTTAGGTGTCAAGCTAATCAACCTCCGAGGTTGATATAACTTGTTTTGAAAATAATTAGAGTTCGTGGTATATTTATAACTAATGCGCTACAGTCAACTAATTGGACGAGCTCTTAAAACCCCTCCTAAAGAGGCGGAAACGATTTCCCATAAACTTTTAACCCAAGCCGGGTTTATTGACCGACAACTTTCTGCCGGAATTTATTCATTTTTGCCTTTAGGTTGGAAAGTAATGAATAATATTATGGATATTATCAAGGAAGAGATGAATAATATTGGCGGCCAAGAAGTATTTTTACCGACTTTGCAGCCAAAAGAACTTTGGGAAAAAAGCGACCGTTGGGAGCATATTGATCCGCCGCTTTTCAAGCTAAAAGACCGTCACGAAAAAGAATTGGGGTTAGGCTCGACCCACGAAGAAGTCATCACGGATTTGGTGACCCATTTTGTTCAGTCTTATAAGGATTTACCTTTGTATTTGTATCAAATACAAAATAAATTCAGAAACGAAATGCGCTCAACCGGAGGACTTCTACGGGTAAGGGAATTTATGATGAAAGACCTTTATTCTTTTAACACGAGAGATAAAGATTTGGATGATTTCTACCTTAAGGTAGTTGAAGCCTATAAAAAAATTTTTACCCGCTGCGGTTTAGTAACCAAAATTGTTGACGCTCAATCGGGAAGTATCGGCGGCAATTTTTCCAATGAATTCATGATGCTTTGCCCGACCGGTGAAGATAAGGTTTTGTGCTGTACGAAATGCGATTGGGCGGAAAACGAAGAAAAAGGAAAAGAGGAAAAATGCCCAAAATGCGGGGGAGAACTTGAAGAAAGCAGTGCCATTGAAAACGGCCACGTTTTTAAACTAGGTACGCGTTATTCGGAAAAGCTTGGGGCTTATTTTACGAGTGAATTAGGGGAAAAGAAACCGATTGTTATGGGTTGTTATGGTATCGGCGTTGGCAGATTAATGGCTACCATTGTTGAATCAAACAATGATGAAAAAGGGATAGTTTGGCCGAAAGAAGTCGCGCCTTACCATGTTCACTTGATGAATTTAGGACATACAACAGACAACATACAACAAAGTAATGATATTTACGCAAAACTAACTGAAAAAGGAATAGAGGTTTTATACGATGATCGTGACGCGTCTGCCGGAGAAAAATTCGCTGACTGCGATTTGATCGGTCTTCCAATCCGTTTAATTGTTTCCGAAAAAACCCAAGGCAAAATTGAATTTAAAAAAAGAAACGAAGAAAAATCGGAAATATTAACTTTGGAAGAGGTTTTAGAAAAGCTTGCGGATGAATAAAAACAGACCGAAAATAGTCTGTCTTGGAGGAGGGACGGGAACTTATCAAGTGCTTCTCGGTTTAAAAAAATATCCTGTTGATCTGACGGCTATTGTCTGCATGTCTGATTCCGGCGGGTCTTCCGGAAAACTGCGTGAAGAAATGGGCATTTTACCTCCCGGAGATATCCGCAGGGCGCTTTTAGCCCTTTCCGATGTTCATATTAGGAAAAATACGCTTTCCAAATTATTTGATTTCCGTTTTCAAAACGGGCAGCTGGCCGGTCATTCTTTAGGAAATTTACTTTTGGCTGCTTTAGTCGAAATTACCGGCCGTCAGGACTTGGCCATTGCCGAAGCTTCCGAGATTCTTGAGGTTTCGGGAACGGTTTTACCGGTAACTATGGATAAAACCGATTTGGTCGCAAGGCTTAAAGACGGAACAATTATCCGCGGGGAAACAAATATTGATATCCGTGAAATTAAACCCGAAATTGCCATTGATGAAGTTTATTTATCTCCAAAGGCAACGATTTATCTTAAAGCCAAAAAGGCAATACTTGAAGCTGATTTAATTGTCTTAGGTCCGGGCGATTTGTATACTTCCATTATTCCGAATTTATTAGTCAGCGGTATCAGTGAAGCTTTAATTAAAACCAAAGGAAAATTGGTTTATATCTGCAACTTAATGACCAAGCATGGGGAAACGGATAATTTTAAAGTTTCTGAATTTGCCAGTGAAATTTGCCGTTATTTGGGCAATGGAGCCGATAAGCTTAAAACGATCGTTGTTAATGGCAAAATTGATTTACCTATTTCCGTAGCCAAATGGTACAAAAAATATCACTCTGAACCAGTGGTTTTGGATAAAGAAAATTTAAAGGGTTGGGAAGTGATTTCTCAAAATATGGCTCAAAAAGGAAAATTAATCCGTCATGATTCTCGAAAACTTGCCAAAATTCTTATGAAACTAATATAAAAAATGACAAAAATAATTGTGACTCATGCAGGACCGGATACTGACGCGATTGCGGCCGCTTGGTTAATACAACGTTTTTTTCCGGGATGGGAAGAGGTTAAATACGAATTTGTATCAGCCGGCCAAACTTTCCGCGGAGCGCCGCCGGATAGCGATCCTGAAATTATCCACATTGATACGGGTTTAGGTAAATTTGATCACCACCAAAATCATCAGATATCCAGTGCCGCTCAAAAAGTTTTTGAAGAAGTAAAAAAGATTTCCCATCTTGAAAAAAAACGTTTGCTGGCTTTAGAAAGATTAGTCGGAGTTATTAACGATATTGATAATGGCCGGGATATTACTTGGTTTGAAGCGGAAACCGACCGCAGTGAATTTATGCCCCATGTTTTTTTAAATTATTTTGACGGCGGGGATAAAAGCGATACGGAAAAAATGAAGTTCGGTATGAAAATTCTGGAAATGGTTTATCTTTCCATGAAGTCAAAAGTTGACGCGGAAAAAGAAATTCTGAGCGGAATTTCTTTCAAAACACAGTGGGGAAAGGGGATTGCCATTGAAACTGAAAACGATAATGTTTTGTCTCTCGGCGAGAAAAAAGGTTTTAGCGTGGTGGCAAAAAAATCTCCGGGAACCGGACATTTGCGCATCTATAGCCGTTGGGACAGGGGTGTTGATTTAACTAAGGCTTATGAAATGTTTATAGAAAAAGACACTTTGGCAACTTGGTATTTGCATCCTTCTAAATGCCTGCTTTTAAACGGATCGCGCAAAAACCCGTCAACGGTTCCGACGAATTTATCCTTAAAAGAAATAATCGCGATCCTAAAAAAAGCCTAAACAAAAAGAGACTACTTGTTAAAATATTATAGAACTTCTATAATATTCGCTGATGAATGATTGTGTTTTTTGCCGGATTGTTGAGGGAAATGAACCCACCCAGTTTCTTTATCAGGATGAAGACGTGGTTGCTTTCCGGGATATTCACCCGCAAGCACCGGTTCACGTTTTGATTATTCCCAAAAAACATTTTGCCAATCTTAATGAAATTACCGAAAATGACAAAATGCTGATGGGGAAAATTGTTTACGCGGCCAAAATTATTGCCCTGCAAGAGCATATTAGCGATTCCGGCTACCGTCTTTTAGTTAATAACGGCGCCAATGCCAATCAAGCGGTTAATCATTTACATTTCCATTTACAGGGAGGAAAAAATTTAGGACTTTAGGGAGGAGGTGCTTTACCAAATATTATGGCAACTGTTGTTAGAAAAAAACCTGGTCAAAGCGAAGATTCTTTAATCGCGATTTTCCGTAAAAAGATTTTAAACGAGCAAGTCTTAGAGGAAATGAGGGAAAGAGAATTCTATTTAAAACCATCCCGCAAAAGATACGAAAGGGAAAGGGCCTTAAAAAAGAAAAAATTCCGCTATTAAAGAAAAGATGCTGATTGACCAAATAAAAAACGAATTAAATATAGCGTTAAAAGAGAAAAACGAAATTAAAGTCTCAACCTTGAGATTTCTTATTTCGGGTCTAAACAATAAATTTATTGAACTCCAGAAAGAACTGACTGACGAGGATGTTAGGAGCGTGATTGCCAAGCAAGTGAAGGAAAGAAAAGAATCGATCGCTGCTTATACTGCTGCAGGACGAACTGAATTGGCCCAAAAAGAAGAGGCAGAAATGGCGATATTGGGTACATACCTTCCACAGCAATTATCGCAGGAAGAAGTGGAAAAAGTCGTTGATGAAATAATCTCCCAAACAAATGCTTCAGGACCATCGGACTTTGGCAAGGTCATGGGGGTAGCAATGGCGAAACTAAAAGGCCAAACAGACGGAAATACCGTGTCGGACTTGGTCAAGAAAAAACTGCAATAAAATCTCTTGATATAGTTTATTATACTTTATTTCTAGTTGACAGAATATTATGATTTCGGTTTTAATAATTTCAGAGTCCAGATATCTCGTTAGCCGAGAAAAAATAAGGCAGGCAATAAAAAGTTTACTTATTAGTGAAAGACTTGACGACGTTGAAGTAAGTATCTCGATTGTTGGAGCCAGAAAAATTCGCAAGTTAAATAACCAGTGGCGTCAAATCGATAAGGAGACTGATGTTTTGTCCTTTCCTTTAGAAGAAGCAAGAGACGCGACTGATGGCGTCTTAAGACTTGGAGACATTGTGGTTTGTTATCCGGTGGCGATAAAGCAGGCGCAAACAGAAAATAAATTGGTTGATGATAAAATCAATGAATTGGTCGAGCACGGTCTGCGCCATCTCTTAGGACAACACCACGAAGAGTAGGACCAAAATTATGCCCGAATTTAATATCAAATATAGGCCGCAGACCATTGGTGAATTGGATTTGGCTTCTGTTCGCGAAGGACTGGAAAAAGTTTTATCTTCGGAACATATCCCGCATGCCTTTTTATTTTGCGGTCCCAGAGGGACAGGTAAAACTTCAGCCGCGAGAATTGTGGCGAAGGCGGTTAACTGCACAGGGCGAAGGGTGAAGGGCGAAGTGAATAAGGGTGAAGAAAGAAGTGATTTTGAGCCATGCAATAAGTGCGAACAATGCCTTTCGATTACCAGCGGAAACAACTTGGACGTTTTGGAAATTGATGCCGCTTCGAACCGGGGAATAGACGATATCCGCGATTTAAGGGAAAAAATTAAATTGGCTCCGGCCAAAGCCAAATATAAGGTTTACATTATTGACGAAGTTCACATGCTGACCATCGAAGCTTTTAACGCACTTCTTAAAACCCTGGAAGAACCCCCGGTTCACGCGATTTTTATTCTTTGCACCACCGATTGGGAAAGATTGCCGGAAACCATTGTTTCAAGATGCATGCGCTTCAATTTTAAGCGGGCCAATATCGGAGAGATTACGGATAAATTAAAAAGGATTGCCAAAACCGAAAAAATCGAAGTGGAAGAAAAAGCCTTGGAGAATATTGCCAAAGCCTCTTCTGGGAGCTTCCGGGATGCGCAGAAAATCTTTGAACAGGCATCGTATTCCAAGGTTAATATTACAACCGTGGATATTGAAAAAATATTAGGGAATACGGTCGGAATAAATCCTGAGGCGCTTTTAAAACTATTGGCCGATAAAAAAACCAAAGAGGCTATTAGCGAAATTAATTGCGTGGTTGAAAACGGCGCCAATTTAAAAATTTATTGCCAAAATCTATTGGAATTATTACGTCAGGGTTTATTGACAAGCCTTGGGGTAGAGGAGAAAGAGCAAAACCAAAATGAAGAAGTGGTAAAAATTTTAGCGCAATTTAAAACCGGTGATTTTGAAAAATTAATAAATTTATTTTCTCAAGCCGGCCGGGATTTGAAAGATGCCCTTATTCCTCAATTACCTTTGGAGTTGGCAATAGTATCTTACTGCCTAAGTGAAAAATTACCCGATAACAGTAAGGAAGAAATCGTTGTCGAAAAGCCTCAAGAAGAGGAAAAACCTAAAATCCAAGAAGAGAAAGAGGCTTTGTGTCCTGACGTTGTTTCCATTGGGCCGATTGAACACCGCTGGCAAGAAGTTTTGCTTGGTGTTCGGCCCAAGAATCATTCGGTTGAGGCTTTGTTGCGAGCGACAAGACCGATCAGCTATGTTGAGGATGTATTAACGCTAGAGGTTTTTTATAAATTCCATAAAGACCAATTGGAAACGGAAAAATGCCGGAGCATTGTCGAAGAGGTGACTTCCCATCTAATTGGTAAACCGGTGAAGTTGAAGTGCGTTTTAGGTCAAAGGCCGCAAAAACCAGTACCAAATTTTGACCTCCCTCAAAAAGAAATCGGCACGAACGAGGTAACTCAGGAAGATTTAGTCAAAGTGGCCGAGGAAATTTTTTCCGGACGGATCAATTAAGAGTTGACACCTTATTTCTAAATAAGATAATCTAATTAACGTATGTTTGATCAATTTAAACAACTAGGAGAACTCAAAAAAATGCGCGATCAGGCCATGCAGATTCAAAAGGCTCTGTCTCAGGAACGCGTAGAAGTAGAAGAAAACGGTATTAAAATAGTCATGACCGGAGATCAAAAAGTCGAAGAAGTGATTGTTAACGGCGAAAATAATTGGCAATTAAAAGAAATCATTAATAAGGCGGTTAAAAAATCTCAGGAGATTGCCGCGAAAAAACTTCAGGAAATGGGCGGGGGTCTAGGCGGTTTATTAGGACAGTAATGAAACCAAAAATTGCGGTTATTGGCGGATCAGGCTTTTATCAGCTTCTCGAAAATCCTCAATTTGAAAGGATAGAAACTCCTTATGGCGCACCTTCGGCAAAAATTGCTTTAGGAAAGATTGGCGGCCAGGAGGTCGCATTTTTACCCCGTCACGGCTATGAGCACGAGCTTAACCCCCGCATGGTTCCTTATAAAGCGAATCTTTGGGCTTTGAAATCAATAGGTGTCGAAAGGGTTTTAGCCATTACGGCTTGCGGTTCTTTGCAAAAAAAAGTTAAAAGAGGGGATTTTGTGGTTGTTGATCAATTTATTGACCGGACGCGCTACCGCGAAGACACGTATTTTTCAGGGCCGATTACCACGCATATTTCAACGGCTGATCCGTATTGTCCTGAAATAGGTAAGTTAATTACGGTAGTTGGTAAAAAATTAAAAATAAAAATTCATTCAAAAGGAACTTTAGTGGTGATTGAAGGACCGCGTTTTTCAACCCGCGCCGAAAGCGAATGGTTTATGAAAATGGGTTGGGACATTGTCAACATGACCGGTTATCCCGAGGTTACCTTGGCGAGGGAACTGGAACTTTGCTATACGGCCATTGCTTTGGTGACAGATTATGATGCTGGTATTGTGGCCAAAGAAAAATTAAAACCGGTTTCCATGGACGAAATAATTAAGGTTTTTAAGGAAAATAATGAAAAAGCGCAAGAATTGGTGACAGAAATGGTTAAAAAAATGCCTGTTGAGAGAAAATGCGATTGTGGTCAGTCTTTGGCGGGGGCGAGGATATAAATAATTACTATATTATTAAATTGTAAAATTTCGTGCCTGCAAGGACTCTCCTTGTAAACTTCCTTGTAAACTTGTAAACAAAATTGTTATATTGTTAAATTGCTAGATTGTTAGATTGACGAAGAATTAAAATAGCAATATCGCAATGTAGCAACATATCAATATAAGAACCTTGCTTTCAGCGAGAACCTTGTTTTTCGCAATGCTTAAAATAGCAACGTAACAATCTGCTAAAATAGTTTAATGAACCTTCCTAAACCGATCCGCAATTTAATTGAGTCTTTTGAAAAATTACCGGGTATTGGCGGCAAGACCGCGGCACGGCTGACTTTCTATTTGCTGCATGTACCCCAAGAACAACTAGACGAGTTTGCTTCCTCCTTAACTAATTTAAAAAAAGATACGGTCTTGTGCTCAATTTGCTATAACGTGGCCGATATTGATCCGTGTCCAATTTGTACAGACTCACAGCGGGATAAAAGTACCATTTGTGTTGTCGAACAGCCTCTGGATGCTTTGGCGATTGAAAAAGGCGGGTATTATAAGGGTGTTTATCATGTTTTGCATGGAGTGATTTCACCACTAGACAACATTGGTCCAGATGAACTTTATATTAAACAATTGCTGGATCGGTTGACAGGGACGGACCCTGTCACAGAAGTTATCCTAGCGATGAACCCGAATATGGAAGGAGAAGCCACGGCTATGTATCTGGTCAGAAAAATCAGAGGATTAACAATTGGAAAATTAGATAACCTGTCTAGCGGCAAGGCTGGTTTGAAAATTACTAGATTGGGACAGGGACTTCCGACAGGAGGAGACTTAGAATACGCGGACGAGATGACTTTAAAAAGAGCTTGGGAGGGGAGGCGTGATTTTTAGGAGTATAATAAAAATATGGTAAAACAAATTGTTAGCGATACGTTTGAATCAATTGGGGATACTTTTCAACAAGCGGGTAAACAAATTGTTATGATTCCTTTCCAGATAGGTGAGGAAACAGCCAGACAACTTGGAATTCGGCCAAGAAAGGAAGAAAATCAGGAAAAACCAGCAAGCACGACGCAGCAGCCAAATCAAGAGGTTGCCAAAAGAAACGCTTTTGCCAGCCGGAGAATTGAAGAGTTAGAAGCTGAAATTAAAGCGATTGCTCAAAAAAGAACCCAAGAAATCCCGAAGGCTGTTTCCGGAAAACCCGGTTTTTCCGAAGAGGAAATGATCAAGCAGTTTGGAGAAGAAGGGAAAAAGAAAAAGGAATTGCCGCCCGTAGTGGTTGCGGCCAAAGGCAAGGCTTCGGCGGAGAAGAGACAATTCGGGGGCGGATAGGCGAATTGATAATGGGAAATGGTTAATGGAAAAGAATAGATAATGGATAATAGGAATCAGGAATTAATACGAAAGAGGAGAATGAAGAATGGAGAAAGAAAAGCATTTGACAACGAATAATTATTAAGCGTATAATAAACTCAATGAATTTAGAAAACCAAATTGTTATTTGTTGTTGCTCCCTTAATTAGGGGGAGCTTTTTCTTGGTTTTAAGACAGCGAAATTTTTAAGAAAGCTCCCCGAGAGGGAGTTTTTTTAGTGGAAAAAAATATGAAAGAACGTCTAGCTGAATTAATAAAGACAACCGAAACCACTTATTGGTCGAGTGAACGCTCTGTTGGCGTTACTGATACGGCCATTAAGTCGGATTTTGAACAAAAAGGGTGGTCGTCTAGAAAATGCCCAGCTTCGTCAAAACCTAACATATCATTTGGAGGTCAACAGCCGATGCCGGGCGGGATAGATGAAAGAGCGTTTTTTATCGCTCAAAAAGAATGGGAAAAATTGCCATCAAATCTGAAAAAGATATTACTTAATTCCAAATATCGAGTGAAGGTATATTAACATGAAAATTGAAGGCAAGAAAATTTTAGCGATCGGAGCTCATCCGGACGATATCGAATATTATGCCGGCGGGACTTTGCTGAAATTGGTCGAGAAAAACCGGCTGATTTTTGTGGTGGCAACTGACTCAATATACGGAGGAGATGCGGCTGTTCGGCGCCGTGAACAAAGGGAAGCGGCCCAGTTTATTAAAGTATCTAAAACCTATTTTCTTGGTTTGCCAGATTTGGGATTGAAATATCGCCAGAAGAGGCTAGAAAGAAAATTGTTAGCCGTTATTTTAAAAGAAAGGCCGGATATTATTTTTACCTTTGATCCCGCCAATCATTTCCGTATCCATGACGATCTTCATCCCGATCATCGAGTACTTGGTCTTGTAGTTAGTGAGATTGTTGCTCTCCAATCTACCCTGCCAGACTACATTCGTAAGTTCAATGAGCTAAAAAGCGATAAACCCTTATCTGTTAAACCAGAATTGTGGCTATTCGATCCATATCGGGCGAATACGCGCGTGGACATTTCTTCGTTTGTGGCCAAAAAACGCCGTCTTTTGCAAAGTTTTCAATCGCAAAAACTCGATCTATCTAATTTATCAAAATTTGAGACCTTTTATCGCTTTAATTTTTACTGTAAAATGAAGAGAGGAGTTAATGATAAAGTTTTATAACACCAGAACCAAAAAACTTGAAGAATTTAAGCCGGTAAAAGAGAGTGAAGTCGGGATATATTCCTGCGGGCCGACGGTTTATTGGAATCAACATATCGGCAATATGTATGCTTTTTGTCAATGGGATTTTTTGGTGAGATTTTTGCGCCACAAAGGATACAAAGTAACTTGGGTTATGAACATTACGGATGTTGGTCATATGACCTCGGACGCGGATACGGGTGATGACAAAATGGAAAAAGGAGCTAAAAGAGAAGGAGTTTCGGTTTGGGATATTGCCAATAAATATATTGTTCAGTTTTTAGAGAGCATGGACCTGGTTAACATCAAAAGACCGGACGTTTTATGCCGGGCAACAGAACATATTCAAGAACAGATTGATTTAATCAAAAAAATTGAAGCCAATGGTTTTACGTATAAAACTAAAACCGGTTTGGTTTTTGATACCTCAAAATTTCCCGGGTACTCAGACTTTGCCAAACTTGATTTGAATAAACAGAAAGCAGGGTCAAGAGTGGAAGTTGATCCGGAAAAGAAAAAACCTTGGGATTTTTTGCTCTGGGTAACAAATCAGCCAAATCATATTATGCAATGGGATAGTCCTTGGGGTAGGGGTTTTCCCGGTTGGCATATTGAATGTACAGCCATGTCGGTTAAGTATTTGGGGGAGGCTTTTGATTTTCATACCGGTGGAAAAGAACATGTTCCGGTTCACCACACCAATGAGATTGCGCAAGCCTATGGAGTTTTCGGACACCAAACAGCTAATTTTTGGTTGCATAATGAATGGTTGATGCTAAAAGAGGGCAAACTGTCAAAATCGGGCGGGGAGACGATTTTGGTCACCGACCTTATTGAAAAAGGCTATAATCCGCTTGCCCTTCGTTACTTGTTTTTGAACTCCCATTACCGCCAAGGTCTTAATTTTGACTTTCAAGCTTTAGATTCGGCCCAAAATGCCTACAACAATCTAACTGCTTTATATCGTGATTTAAAAAGTGAAAAAGGCAGAGAAATAATATCGGAAGATGATCCTGAAAAAATTAACAAATACCGCGTTGGTTTTGAAGATGCCCTAAGCGATGATTTAAATGCCCCTCAAGCTTTAGCTGTAACTTGGCAGGTGGCTAAATCAGATCTACCGGCACCTGACAAACTTGATTTAATTATGGAATTTGATCAGGTTTTGGGACTGGATCTGGAATCCACCTCCGCTAAAGCTTCGGCGGACAAGAAAGTACCAGAAGAAGTTAAGGAATTAGTTAAAAAAAGAGAAGAAGCCAGAAAAGCGGGCAATTGGGAAGAGGCTGACAAACGGCGCGAGGAGATTAAAAATAAAGGATATTTAGTTGAAGATTCCCAAGAAGGAACAAAAGTTACGAAAGTTTAAAAATTTATCTGCCCATGATCGACCGGATTATTAAAATTTTTCCGTGGGTAATCGGAATCATCTTATTAGCCAATGTTCTTCTTTTGGATTTTTGGTCTCTAGAAAAAACAGGGAAACCTCCTCTTATTGGCGAGACACCAAAAACCCAGGAAACTCTTAACTGTTCAACTTGTCAGCAATTTATTAGTGAGGAAGTGCAAAAAGCCTTACCTCCTGCGTCTGGGAATAATTTAATTGCCACAACACCAGTTCCTACAACCAAAAACACGCCAACACCAACGTCGGCAACGGCTGCGTTATCTAATTTGAAAGTGCTATTTATTCCTATTGGTACCACGGGAACAACAACTAATACTGACTGGACCGAGGTTCCGGGTACTGATTTTTATTTTAATTTAACTGATTATCCGGGAGCGAAAAATGTTAGGTGGGAGCTGTCCCTACAGGCTTATCTTACAAATACCGGTGTTTATGCTCGTCTTTATGACGTGACTAACAAAAGAGGCATTGATAATAGCGAGTTAACGACAACGTCGACTTCTTATGAATTAATGTGTTCAGGCGATTTAACCATTTGGCAGGGAAATAATTTATATAGAGTACAGATTAAAGGACTTAACGGCAACACGGTTAATCTTTTAACACCAAAGTTGAAAATTGTTTTTAATTAAAAGGAGGTGTTAGACTAATTTTAAGGAAAAATATGGTACTTGCTTCGACTAAAAAAAGATATTTCCGCGTTTTTGGAACGGTTTTCTTGATTCTTCTCTTAATCCCGATTTTTGTGATTGCCAAAACCATGGATGACCGCCAGAAAGAACTTTTAGAAGTAGAAAGGGTGTCATTAATGGACAAAGGAGAAAAAGTTTTTACGCCTAAGGAATTACTTGACACTAAAGGAGACTACCAAGGAAAACCGGTTAGCGTCCGCGCGCAAGTTTATCAGGAGCCAATTACTTGCGAGAAAAGAACTTGTTCTAAAGAAGATAAATGCTGCGGGTGCGCCTCTACCCGTGATTTATTGGCTCAAGATTTCCGGATTAATGCTCAAAAAGAAGGGGTAGTGGAAAGTTTAAAATTAAAAGATACAAAAGGTTCGCCTTTATGCCAAAGGTCTAAAAATAGCTGTAATTATAATTGTTCTGATTGGCAGGTTGGAGGAATCTATGACATTAACGGTACTTTTAGTTTTACCGGCGGAACTACTGGTTGGAATCATTCAACAAATATATCTTTAAAAGTTTCCGGTAAAAATCTTCTGCAAGTTATTGGCTTTCAGGATAATATTGGCCGTTTGATTGAAAGATTTAGTTTGGTAATCGGTTCTTTCAACAGTAGCGGAACTTACGTTCTTCCTTGACTTCAGAGAATTGCTAGCCTATAATACCGCCTAGTTACGAGTGACAAAACAAAGGCGTTTTGTCGTTTAACTCGTCAAAGTTTCTAGAGGGAGGAGCGCAAGATGTCAGCGGACCAGTTTAGATGCAAAGCTTGCATGGGAAGGGAAAAGCTCCCAGTGGTAGAACGCAGGCATCGTGTTGAGCAGGTCGTCTGGTCAGAATGCGGGTGTACTGTTTCGGAAGAAGAACCCAAGAATCGATGCCCTGTGGGCATAAAGACACGCAGGCTTGTACCTGGTCTCAGTTTCTTGGTTCTGGCTCCGCGGTCCAGTCGCTAGTCTTCCTTCGGCGGGGGCGCATTGACCTAAAGATGTTAACTGTTGCCCCCGCCCCGTTCCTTTTCCCCGTAAAATATAAAAAAATGATTAATTTAGATAAAATATATTCACTACTTGAAAATGAGCCGAAATTTCGGCTCAAACAAATAGACAAACTAATTTTTCAGGATTTGATTGATGACTGGTTAAAAGCCACAACTTTACCCCTGAACCTGCGGGAAACTTTAAACGATCAAGCTTCTTTAAATATTTTGGCTGAAACCCAAATAACAAAGAATCGAAATACCATAAAAGCCCTAATGACCCTAGATGATGGCTTAAAAATTGAAGCGGTTTTGATGAAATATCCTGCCCGCAATCGCTTAAGCGATAGCTTAGCAGGCGGGCCTGACCGCAATACAGTTTGTGTTTCTTCTCAAGTTGGCTGCCCACTGGGTTGTTTGTTTTGCGCCACAGGTTCAATGGGCTTTAAAAGAAATTTAACAGTTTCGGAAATTGTCGGCCAAATTATCTATTTTGCCAGAATTTTAAATTCGGAAAACCAAAAAATCACCAACATTGTTTTTATGGGCATGGGCGAGCCGTTTTTAAATTATGACAACGTTATCTCTGCAATTAAAACGTTAAATAATCCTGACAAAATGGGCTTAGGGGCAAGAAGATTTTCGATTTCGACCTGCGGGATTATTGAAGGCATTGAAAAATTCACTGATGAGCCAATGGAAATTAATCTGGCAATTTCGCTCCATACGGCTAACAATGAATTGCGTTCAAAACTCATGCCTATAAATTTAAAATATCCGCTTGATCTGGTGATGAACGCGGTTAGGGATTATGTTGTAAAAACGAAAAGAAAAGTGATGTTTGAATACGTTCTTTTAAACGGTATAAACGATAGTGAAGCTCAAGCGTTAGAATTGGCTAATCGAATGAAAAATACTTTTTTCCATGTTAATTTAATTGAATATAATGAAACCGGAGGTGCGTATCAAGCTTCGCCCAGAGAAAGAGTGAACGCTTTTAAAAAAGTCCTGGAAACAGAGGGGATTTCGTTTACCGAAAGACAAAGTTTAGGCAAAGAAATTAAAGGCGCTTGCGGACAATTGGCAACAAAGATATAATAAACTTATGGAAAATACGGAAACTCCAGTATTACCGGAGGAAGAATTAGAAAACAAACTAAGAGAGGCTATAAAGGGTTTGTATCCTGATATTAATGATGAAAAATTAGCTCGTTCGATTTCTAATGCCCGCAAAGGTGGATTTAATAAAGGAATAGGGGTGGCGGGAATAAAGGAGGCAACCGCAACCTTTAAGAAACTTGGAGAAATGAATAAACAGAATTCTGAAGGAACAAAAACTTTTACTCCTACACCGGATCTTTCGGCTAGTTTAAATCCTCAGCCCTTAAAGACGGATTTAAATCCCACCCGCGGTTAATTTTATAGGCACTAACGATATTTGGGTCTCTTTTACCCTGTGGTTCTCCTGATTTTTGAAAACACTTATTGCATGTTGAACCGGTTTTTTCTTCTTTTACCGGAGTACTGAAAACAATCGCTTCATCAAAAACTTGATCACTGCTTCCGGCTCCACAGCCGTGAGCTGACATATTAGCCCAAGAATGTTGATCTGGTGGACAGATTATTGGGAGTTCAATCTCGCGCATGCAGGCAATATACAGAATAATTTACTAGAAATCAAGCCAAAAAAACCTTGCGCGATAAATTATTAGCGAATGAACGTGTTGGAGAAGCTTTGGACAAAAGTTAAAGCAAAGCCTTTTTTGTTGGCTCTGCCGGTTCTGCCGATACGGTGGATATAATCATTATAATCTTCAGGAAGTTCGTAGTTAATAACATGGGAAACGTTAGGAATATCCAAGCCCCTTGAGGCAACATCGGTAGCCAAAAGAATTTGAATTTCATTAGCTTTAAAACTTTCCAAAACTCTTTGCCTTTGACTTTGTTTTTTATTACCGTGGATAGCTCCCACTTTAAATCCCCGGGTTTCCAATTCGCGGTTTAGTTTTTCAATGCCGTGTTTAGTCCTGCCAAAAATTAAAACCTTCGTAAAGTTTTCCTGAATCAAAAGATCGTGAAGTTTATCCAGTTTTTCGCTAGGATTAGAAATTCTAACGACATCCTGATCAATATTTTCCGGAATTTCCTGCTTTTTAACCGAAACAGTAATAGGGTTTTTAACAAAAGCTTGTAAAATGCCTTGGGTTTTGTCCGAAATCGTGGCCGAGAAAAATAAAGACTGCCTTACGGAGGGCAGTAAGCCAATAAAATACTTAATATCCGCAATAAAGCCGATATCAACCATAAGATCCGCTTCGTCTAAAACAATATTAGTAAAATTATCAAGTCTAATGACGCGTTGTCTAATAAGATCTTTAAGTCTTCCCGGAGTAGCGACCACAAGATCCGGATTTCTTCTTAAATCATTAATTTGTTTTCTCATATTGGCGCCGCCGATTAATAAGGCTGAAAATAATTGCATATTATTGGCAAAATCTCTAAACTCATCCTGAATTTGGACAGCCAATTCGCGGGTAGGAGTGATAATTAGGGTTTTTTTGCTTCGGTCTAAAAACATTCTCTGAATTAAGGGAATTAAAAAAGCCGCGGTTTTGCCGGTACCGGTCGCGGCTAAACCGATAAGATCTTTGCCTTCTAAAATTGGTTGGATGGCTTGGTCTTGAATAGGGGTGAGAATGGAATATCCTTTATGGTCAATATTCGCCTTTAAAATTGGATTTAAATTGAAACTTTCAAAAGTATTTTGAGGTACATAATCTTCCGGAACAATATCTAAGGAAGCCTTTTTAATAAAGAGCGAAGGATCGTTAGGCATGGATTTTTGCACGCGACGAAAACCTCCACCCCTAGAAAAATTTTGGGGTCGGGCGAAACGGTTATTTTGTTGTCCATGGTTACGGAAACCACGGTTATTATTTTGATACATAAAAATGATTGAAAAAGAAAGACGATTAAGTTTTAAAGAAGTGCTCCCAAATCTTTAAGGAGCCATTAAGAAGAAATAAATCCTAATGAATAGCTCAAAATTCTTAGTCAACTAAGAATCAGTATAACACAGATTATTAGATTAAGCAAATGCAACTAAATCCTATAGTTTGATTATTTTAAGGTTTTATGGTATATTTTTGACTTATCAGGACAAACAAAGACGGCTTATAAGCTAGCTAAGTTGGTTGTCATGAGTATTTATCGCACTTTGGAATAACGGAGAAGGAGAAGATACCATGCAAAGACAGGATGTCGTGGCATTCGCGCGGGCTATTGCCGCTAAGGCTAATGGAAGCGTGCAAATAGTTTACCGTGAAGAGGACGAAAGTCCGAATGAGGAACCGGAAGCCGGTCATTTTCTCAAGGTTGAGGGAAAACGGTTAGGGAGGGATATCGAAACCTATGGTTTCTTGGGTGAAGAGGTGAAGGGTTGGCCTTTCATGCTCGCCCTGCTTTATGAGGAGATTTTGATTCCGTTGAAGGGAATGGGGAGACTGGAAGAGTCCCGTGCCGGTGCCGAAATCCTTCTGGAGAAGGGACTGGAAGTCTGGCCGGAAAGTTTCCACCCTGCTTGGAAATTACTATTCGAAGGATTCTAGAGTGCAAGACCCCCTGACGAGAGTCACTTTCGAGTGATTTTTGGACAGGGGGTTTGTCATTTTTGGCAAAGTTAGAAATATTTGATATCATATTGTTATGAAGATTGAAAGCTTAAAAGAATTCTTAATTGCTTCCAATAAAGCCGGTTACGCGGGAGGGGAAGAGAAAAAGTGGATAAAAGAACCTGACGGTTCAACAACCATTCCTTTTGAAAAAGGTTTATGGAAATCGCATGATAATTTTTTCGGCGGTGAACCTTATGGTGGTAGGACAATAGTCTTCTTTGAAGACAAGCCGGTTTGGATAATGGTTTACTACGGTAGAGTTGAGGAGGGTATTGAACCAAAACCTTTGTACGGAATTCTGAGAAACGCTTTAGCGCAGATGCCTGAAGATTATCCATTCCGCGGACCAAAAGAATATAAAGAAGGAGAATATGCTTATACCAATTCTTGGCAAGGCGAGGTTGATAATTTCTCTGGGGAAGAACAAATAACTAAAGCCGGAATCCTTATTTATAAAGCCAATTATATAGGCGGTTTGGTGGATCAAAGAAAAGAAGAATAATATAATGTCTAATTTTGAATTTCTCCAAAAATATACTCATCTTCAGCAAGATGTGATGTTTGATGAAATGGTTGATCTTGGATTCGCTCTAGTAGGGTATTCCTCAACTGATAAATCAGGATATTGGAATAACGCCTTAACCAATCAGGTTCTCAAAGAAAATGAGATTTTAGAAATCGAGAAACTGCTAATTTCGAAAGAGAGAAATCCGTCTATCTATTTTGAAAACAATGTTATGCTTCGATCTTTTGGTGAAACTTTAATTCAAAGAGGATACCAAAAAGAATGGGAAGATTGTTGGCAGTTTTGGGGTGGTGGAATAATTAACGCAAATCATTTCGAAGGTATTAAAAAAGTCGAAACCCCAGAGGACTTGCAGGTCTTTTTAATGACTTTTAATGCTTGCTACCAAAAAGATGACCCTCAAAATCCTTACGGAGAACTTGGAGATTATCTTAAGGTGGCAGAAAGCGTGTGGTCTAAACACAAAGGAACAAACAGATTGGAATACTTTGTCGTTTACGAAGGCGTCAAACCGGTTGCCGTTTCAACCTTAACCAATTTTGAAGGGCTCGGCTATATCGCCAATGTAGGTTCAATAAAGGAAGTAAGAGGAAAAGGGTATGGGAAGGCTGCCACTTTATTTTGTGTTGACCAGTCGATCAAGAACGGAAATATCGAACATTGCCTGGCAACGGAAGAAGGGGCTTATCCTAACGAGTTTTACAAAAGAATAGGATTTATTAGCCGGTTTACTGCTGAAGGATATACAAAAGTTATGACCAACATATGAGAAGAACACCTGAAAATTCAACAGATATTGGAAAACAACCCCCTTGGAAAGTAAGTCCGATAACCCTGTCTCTTCTTGCTCTTGTCCAAGAAATAGAAATACCGACGGAAGAAGACTTTTTGGAACTTGCTAACAATTTTGAAGAGAATCCTCCGGCTGATATCACCCCAGAAGGTCTAGCTGTGGTGCTAAAAATACTTAGAGGCGGGAATCCGTGTTTGTAGGAAGATGCAGGTTTACACCCCGGGGGTGTAAGGCATAAGTTCGCCCATAACTTCATCCATTTTTTCAAAAAATTCATCTTTAGTCGGAAGTAGATTTGTTTTTTCGCCAATTTTTTCCTCTACAGTTTCTTCTACAATTTTCTCAATTTGATCAAGATCCGTTTGGGTTAACATAAAACAATAATAAGTTTTCAGGATATTTATTGTCAATTGGTAAAAATCAAATCTGTTATAATTTCTTTTAAGCATGGAAGGAAATAATGACTAGAACAGGAATAAGGGCAGCAGCCATAATTATAAAAAACGATAAAATTCTTTTAATTCACCGTAAAAAGGAAGGAAAGGAATATTGGGTATTTCCGGGTGGCGGGATTGAGGATGCAGAAACAGGCGAAGAGACTGTTTTAAGAGAAATAAATGAAGAGACAGGGTTAATCGCCAAAAACGCAGTTCTTGCGTTTATGGATTTTAATGTAAACGCCGAACACCCCTTTTATTTTGTCGAAGTAGAAGGAGAAGAGGTTAAACTTGGCGGTCCAGAAGTGGAAAGAAATTCCGAGAATAATTGGTATCAACCAGAATGGGTTGAATTATCAGAAGTACCAAATATCAATTTGGTTCCTGAGACAGCCAAAGAAAAATTACTAAAACACGTAAACAATGAATAAATTGATAACTGATGATCCTCGGCATAAAGAAAGAGTTGTAAAAACTCTAAAATTTGTGGCCGAAGAATTAAATAAACAAAAAATCGATTGGTTATTGGGGGCAAGCGGGGCATTAATGGTTTGGGGAGTAGAGATAGTTCCTTATGATTTAGACATTTTTACTTCTAAAGAAAATGTGGAAAAACTCTCAAAAGTTTTTCCCGGCTACATTACCAATCCCTTGCATGATTTTATTGAAAACGGTCGTAATTATCTTGAATTTCAGATGAGAATTAATGACGTGGAGGTGGAAATTTGCGAATTAAATTTTAATTCTGATACTTTAAAGAAAATTGATTTTAATGGTACGCTTATTCCCGTTAATTCTTTAGAAAACGATCTTCAGTTTTATAAAGCCAGGAAGGGGAAAGAAAAAGTTGTAGCTTTAATAGAGGAACGGTTAGGTGAAATTAAATAAGGAAATTCTGCTTAACAAAAATATTTTAAATCTTTGAGCAATTTTGTTTTAGCCTTTTCTACGGCGTGCTTATATTTTTCCTGATGATACCATGCGATCATCTCCAAGCCTCTAAACAGCCTTAGCATATGTAAAAAATCTTCAAAAGTATCATCGAAGAGAGATTTATTTGCATACCCTTCTTTTAACCACCCGGTTGGGATATCCTCACCAAACCAATAATCCCACCAGGCAAAATCATACACTGAAGTATCGCTTCTTATCCCGCCCCAATCTAAAATAGCCACAATCTTGTTATCCTTTACCATAAAATGTTTGTGGCTATAATCTCCGTGATTAAGATGAGGTTTAACTTTAGAATAAGCTGTTTTAAAACTTATAATAATATTCAAGACTTTTTGTATAATATCTTTACCTAAATTTTCTTTTGCTGCTATTTTCTCTAATTTCTTTTGTTGGTTTATTAACTCATCAATTAACTCATTAGAAGTTTTGTGAATTGCCTGGCCTTCTCCAACGATCCAACCCAAACCTTTAGTTTCAATAGAATGAATTTTAGATAGTATTTCTCCGGCTTGATTGATAAATTGTCGCCTTAATTTTAAATCTAAGCTATCAAAGTCTATTGATCCTCGTTCTAGAGGTTCTCCATCTACTTTCTCCATTAGACAGGCTGATTTCTCGTCTTCGTCAACCTTAAAGTATTTGATAAGCAGAATTTTTGGGACCGGTACACCTAGCTTTTGTACCTTCTCTATGGCCCACTTCTCTTGCAGAAAATTAGGATACCCATTTTTAGCAATTCTTAAGATAACGTGTTGGCTGTTTTCAAGTTCAATATCATAAACTTCATTTGCCTCTCCGGCAATAATTTTTGTTTTTGTCCTTAAATTGTAACCCGAACCTCTTTTTGCAATCTCTTGGATTATTTCATCAGGCGTAACAAGTTTGGCATGCATTAAAGCCAAATATTTTTGGTAATGATCGTCTTTTTTCTTACTTGTCATGGGTCAAGTATAACAAAAGAGGGATGTTTACACCATGAAAATAGAGAAACAGCTTCAACAAAATCTAGATATACCGGTGACCGAAGTAAATAACGAATCTGTAAAGTCTGTAGAATTTAATAGAGAAACCCTGTGCAGTTTCAAGTAAACAAATACTAATATACTAGTATATTAGTGGGAAACATGATTTTCTTCTCTTTGTGTATAATTGTTTATATGAACGATGATGATTTAATTCAAAAAGCGGGGACTCTTTATCTAAAGTCTCAAAAACTTCTTTCTACTTTTGATTTTCTGAATATTGCTAAAAAATATTTCGGTAAGGCTAGTCAAGTCGGATCCGCAGCAACCAACCTAATGCTTGACGCTGATATTGATATCGATTGTCAAGTAGAAAAAATTGATAAGAGTGTAATTTTAAAGTTCGTAGATAAACTGCTTAGTTTTAAAGAATGTAAAAAGGTTATCTTGTATAACCACATTTTGGATGAAAAAGCCTGTTTTATTGTTAATGTTGAAAAATTTAATTTTGAAGGAGAAAAATGGATTATCACTTTCCATATTTCGAAGAATTTAGAAGACCCAACTAACTTTATAAATTGGATAAAAGAAAATCTGACAGAAGAAAAAAGAAAAACAATTTTAATGTTTAAAAAATACCGTGAAGAAAATAAACAAAAAAGAACAATTCCAAGCCATTTAATTTATAAAGCAGTGATTGAGGGGAATGTTGAAAACGTCGAAAATTTTAAAAAATATCTTTCCGAAAACGGTATAGATCCAGAAAAAAAAGATAATGAGTAATTTAATAAATTGGGAAACGATAAAAGCTGGTTTTGAAACCGAAATGGCGGGAAAACTAGAAAAACTGCCGGGACACGACGAAGTTGCTGAAAATTTAAAAGGATTAAGGGGAATTATTTCCCACGAGTTGCCAGAAACATCTTCAAAAGATATTTTTGAAAAATTAATAAACATGCTTTTGGTCGGTAAACCAATTGATGAAGAACAAATAAGAAAAGAATATCTTGAACCTGAACTAAGAAGGGAACAAGAAATATTAGAAAGAAACAATATTCAGTTTGAAGAACTGAAAAAATCAGCAAAAGAGTGGGTCTTTGATAATTTATCTGAAGATCAATTGCAAAATGATTGGAAAGAACATAAAACCTGGTTGCCACGAAGGTACACAATATACAAAAACCCAAACACTTCTTTTCAGCAAATTGCCGGTGATACTCTTGCTAGGTACGTTCTTCGTGTATAATATCTTCGTATGAGTTTGTCAGTAAAAATAAATTCGACGCAACTCCGTTTTTAGTCTTCAAGCGAATTTGGTATAATACCGGCCATATGGTTAGGATTGAAGCATTAACTTATCAGCCTACACGCATTAAAGGTCTTGACGTCGAACGGCATTATCACAAGGGAACGGTTGTTTTGGAAATGGGTGGATTAAATTTTGAGTTTAGAGCGATTATTAATCAGTTTTTCGGAACCGATTCAATTATCGAACAGCAGGAGGAAGAACGTTATTCGGATAAAAAAAGGGCTTTAGAAATATATTCCGCCAGCGAACCTGATTTTAACCGCATGTGTTTTGATTTAGATAATGCGCCTGCATTTCAGCTTTTAAGCGGCGATGGTCCAATAACTGGTTTCACGGAGCTTATGTCCTGCGAACCTCTAACCGTTGAACAATTAACTTCAGTTGAAGAAACGCTGATGGCCGAGCAAGCCTTAGTCGATCTTTACGGTATTAAAGGAAGAATCAGAAATTTTCAGCGTAGGAGACGAGGTTTTACCGGTGGTCTTCTTAAAATACAATACGCGAGTAATTTTTTGACTACCGGCCACTTTTTTGAAGCTCATGGAATATATTCTCCCAACCACCATGAAGATAGAAATAGAGTGGATCCGGTTTATGAGGTCGACCTAACATATATAAATAAAAGATTAACTTTCAGTCGCGACTGGTTGACTGGCTGCGCTAAAAACTCTGCGGCTATCGCCTTTATCAATCATTGGGAATCGGTTTCGCCGGAAGAAAGGCTTGCTGATTTTGTTAATCAAGTTTGCACCTTAAGTGGAATTTCTTCTCGCTCTTTAGCTTCAATTAGGTTATAATTCTTTATATGAGTTTAAGTGTAGGAATAGTGGGGTTACCCAATGTTGGCAAGTCCACGCTTTTTAATGCGCTTTTGAAAAAACAGGTGGCGAACGTGGCTAATTATCCTTTTTGCACGATTGAGCCGAATAAGGGTGTGGTTGAGGTGCCTGACGGAAGATTGCAAGTATTGGCAGATGTGATTTCCAACAATCCTTCGACTTCGCTCAGGATGGCGTGCCCGCCGGTTATCCCTGCAATTGTTGAATTCTACGATATCGCTGGGCTTGTGAAAGGCGCGTCAAAAGGGGAGGGTTTGGGTAATCAATTTTTGGCTAATATAAGGGAAGTGTCGGTTATTTGCCATGTTGTTAGGTTTTTTAGCGATCCTAATGTCATTCATGTTGAAAATAAAGTTGATCCTGCGTCTGACGCGGAAGTAGTGAACAGCGAACTGATTTTGGCTGATCTTCAGACTTTAGATAAGCAAAGAGAACCTAAAGGAGCGGAGATAAATAAGGATACGACATCATTTTGGGAAGCAGTACAAAAATTAAAAACGGAAATGAATTCCGGAAAACTAGCCAAAAATGTGGAATTGGAAGAAAAACAGAGGGAACAAGTTAAAAAACTTTGTCTTTTAACCGATAAGCCCATGATTTACGTGGCTAACGTTGCCGAAGACGTGCTTGACAAGGATGATCCTTGTCAGGGTTTTAAGTATCAGCCGATAATTGCTTTGTCGGCCAAAATGGAATCTGAATTGGCTTCACTAAATCCCGAAGAACAGAAAGAATATTTAAGCCAATATAATTTATTTGAAGCAGGATTAGACCGTTTAATTAAACTGGCTTATGATACCTTAGGTCTGGTTTCGTTTCTAACAGCCGGCGAGAAATCCTCCTCCGCTAAAGCTTCGGAAGGACAGGGGGAAGTTCGTGCTTGGACGATTGAAAAAGGCATGACGGCTAGACAAGCCGCCGGAGTTATCCACACGGATTTCGAAAAAACTTTTATTAAAGCTGATGTTGTTTCTTTTGAAGATTTTGTGCAATATGATGGTTGGGTGAATTGTCGGGCGCAAGGGAAGGTAAGGTCGGAAGGGGCCGGATATTTCATAAAGGATGGGGAGGTTGTTGAGTTTAAGGTCGGAGCCTGACGTGTAGATAATAGATAATGGGAATTGAGGAAATAGTAAAAACATACAAAATACATAAATGATGATTTCAATTGCCATCGTAATATTTTTTTTATTTGCCAATTTGTTTATACCGCTTTTTTTATACCATCGCCGGCATGGATTATTTAAACGGCGTTACAAGGGCAAGGGAGGGTGCAATGGTTGGAGTTTTGTCATGGACGGAATTGCTGCAAGTATGGTTAATTTTGTGGTAGCTAAATATCTTTTGGAAATTAAAGCTCCATTACAAAATTACAATATCATAATGGCGTTTTTTATCGGTTTCCTTATTATGATTTTGGCTCATATCTGGATGTCGTATCGTAAATGGGAAGTTTGGATTACGCCTAACCCTTGGAAATGGAACGAGGGAGGTTATTGGCACATGATATCCATGACTTTACAAATGGCCTTTTTGGTTTATCCGCTTGTATTATTGTGGCAAAATGACGGTTTAAGGTTTTTGGGAATGACTAAAAATTATTTTTGTTTGGGGTTTTTAGGGATTTTACTTTTCCTGTGGTCTTTTAAAAGATCCGAGCGTGATTTTCGAATTGGCAGGTTTATTTTAAGAAGTAGGGCTTGGTAAAACCCTTGATTCAATTCGATATTTACTTACAGCCTCTTATTTGTTATACTTTCGCGTATGAAGAAATACGAATTATGCGTGGTGGTTACGCCGGACACAAAAGACGAAGAACGCGAAAATATCATCAAAGAAATTAAAGATGATGTTGAAAAATATAAAGGCAAAGTCGAAAAAGTTGATGATTGGGGTAAAAAAACTTTGGCTTTTAGAATGAAAAAGCAAACAGAAGCTTATTATTATTTATTTAACCTTGAATTTGAAGACGCCGGAGTTAATGATTTATCAAAAAAATTACGCATGAACGAGAAAATTCTAAGATTTTTATTAATTAAATTAGAGAAGTAAGGTATTGTAGGCCCTCCTTCTCCCGATTAAATCGGGATACGGAAGGGTAAAGGAGGTGAATAAAAAGTGTCGGCAAGAAGTTTAAATAAGGTTCAATTAATCGGCAATTTAACAAGAGATCCTGAATTGCGGTATACTCCTCAAGGGACAGCGGTTTGTACTTTTGGCGTTGCCACTAACCGTTCTTGGACAACGGAAAGCGGCGAAAAAAGGGAAGAAGCGGAATTCCACCGCGTGGTAGCTTGGAATAAACTCGCTGAACTTTGCAGCCAGCTGTTAGTTAAGGGAAGAAGGGTTTATGTTGAAGGCCGTTTGCAAACCAGATCTTGGACAGGCCAAGACGGAGTGCAAAAACAAACAACCGAAATCGTCATTGAGGACATGCTTTTACTTGACTCACGAAGAATTGAGGTTGAAGGGGTTCATGAAAATCCAGTTGTAACTGGAGAACCAGCTGTTAAAGAAGAAGAAAAGACAACTAAAGATAAGGAAGAAGAGCCAATTAAAAAAGAAGAGAAACCGGAAAAAAAAGAGGAAAAGCCTGAAAAACCGAAAGACGAAGCGCAAGTTGAACCTGAAGATATTCCATTTTAAGGCGTTATAAATATATGGCAAGACCAAAAATCATTTTAAGACGCAAAAAGGGCGCGTGTTCTTTTTGCAAAGACAAAATCGAACCGGATTGGAAAAATCTGGATGTTTTAAACCGCTTTATTTCTGAGCGGGGAAAAATTTTGTCAAATTTAATATCAGGAACCTGCGCTAAACATCAGAGAAAATTAAGTTTGGCGATCAAAAGAGCTAGATATATCGGTTTAGTTCCTTTTATTACAGGCGTATAAGATCAATAACAAAATAAATAATGTCCTGCCAGATTAAAACACACGAGAATTGTAAAATTACTTTCTTTTTTCCCAAAAATGCCCGAGTATCGGTTAAGGAAAACGAGGAAGTAAGAAAAGACACGACTCTAGTTTCGTACGACGAAGAAACTTTTTTTGAGTGCGATCTTGCCGCTTCTTTAGAAATTTCTCCCAAAGATGTCAAAAAATATCTTTTAGTAAGTTTGCCTTCAAAAATCGAAAAAGATCAACTAATTGCTTCTAAAAAAACTTTCATGGGCGAAGACAAAATGATTAATTCTCCTGTTTCCGGCGAAATTACAGAACTCACAGACGGGGGAATTCTTAAAATCAGAACGAAAAACGATAAAAAAGAATTAAAAGCTCCTTTCCTCGGTAAAATTTTAGAAATCGGCGATATCTTTTTAACCTTGGAATTTAAAGCCAGCGTGATTGAAGGCCAAGAAGGATGCGGTAAAGAAACTTTAGGAGAGCTTGAAATCATCGGTGAGCGTGAAAAAGAACCGGTTATTGGCGGTCTGGATTCACTTCTAGCCGGTAAAATCTTATTGATTGGCGGAGTTTTGAATCAAGGACTTGTTCATAAAGCAGAGACGTTGGGCGTAAAAGGTCTTGTTGCCGGGAAAGGAGCGATTTCTTTGCGTTCGGAAGAAATGCCGATAATCTCTATAGAGAGCGATAAAGGTTTAATTCCCCTTGATATTTGGCAATATTTGTTAAAAAATAAAGGGATGTTGATTTGTTTATACGGCAAGGAGAAGCTGATTGCTTTCCCACAAGAAGGGTAAGTATGAAATACAAAATGACTTTAACACAAGTAAGAAAAATATTATTAATGGTGGCCATTGCGTTTTTTGCTTTCGGTTCAGGCTTTTATTTGGGGCAAAGAAAAATCAAATTAGAATTTGAGGGTTATCAACCGAAAATTACTCTTGACCGGCAGGTGCCGGTCGGCAAAGAAGATGTTAATTTCAGCCTTTTTTGGAACGTTTGGGATCAACTTGCGGCCAATTATTTAGATAAAGGGAAAGTTGACGCGAAAAAAATGGTTTACGGAGCCATTTCAGGTATGGTTTCTTCACTGGGGGATCCTTATACGGTGTTTTTACCGCCGCAGGAACAAAAACTTTCCCAGGAAGATTTAGCCGGTTCTTTTGAAGGGGTAGGCATCCAACTAGGCTATAAAGATCAAAAAATTGCCGTGATCGCGCCATTATCGGAAACTCCTGCCGAGAAAGCCGGAGTTAAGCCGGGGGATCTAATTGTTAATATCAAAGATTCAGCTAAAAATATTGATAAAAATACGGACGGTATGAATCTCCAGGAAGCGGTTAATTTAATCCGTGGGCCAAAGGGTTCTAAGGTTCTTTTAACTTTAAATCGTGTTGGAAAAGGGGATTTTGAAGTATCTTTGGAAAGATCAACAATTGTCGTTAAGAGCGTGGAATTATCATATAAAGACAATATCGCGGTTCTTAAACTAACGCGGTTTGGAGAAAGAACATATAGCGAATGGATAACAGCAATTGATGAAATTAGCGCTAAATACCAGAAAGGAGAAATTACCGGTATGGTTTTGGATGTCCGCAATAATCCAGGTGGGTTTTTGGACGGGTCGATCTTTATTGCCTCCGAGTTTTTGAAAGACGGTATGGTAGTTAAACAGGATAATGGTCAAAAAGGCGGGACTCAAACCTATACGGTTAACCGTACGGGAAAACTTTTCGATATTCCGCTTTTGGTTCTTATTAATCCGGGTTCGGCTTCGGCTTCGGAAATTTTGGCCGGCGCTTTACAAGAAAGAAATAGGGCAAAATTAGTGGGTGAAAAATCCTTTGGTAAAGGGACGGTTCAAGAAGCCAAAGAATTGACTGGCGGTTCTGGTCTGCATATTACGGTTGCACGCTGGCTTCTACCCTCCGGCAAGTCAATTGATAAAGAGGGCGTCAATCCGGATTACGAAGTCAAAATGGACGAAAACGACCAGACAATAGACCCGCAACTTGACAAAGCCCTTGAAATTTTAAAAACAAAGGAGTAAATTTTCTTCTATGGGTAAAATTAAAAAAATTTTTATTATTAGCGCGCTTTTAATTGTCATTGCCGTTTCCGTTTTAGGCGGGGCGTTGTCGGACCGTTTTTTTGGCTATAAAATCCTGGATAAAATCTTTCCGCGTCAAACAGGGAGCGGTTTTAGGATTCCGACGGAAAATCAAAAAATTTTGTTCGAAGAATCCGTGGTTATTGATGTGGCCGAAGCTGTTTCCCCTTCAGTCGTCACGATTTCAATCAGCAAAACCCAAACGCAAAATACTTTTCCGGGTTTTGATAATTTCCCTTTCTTTTTTGATGTTCCTCAATCTCAGCAAGCACCTCAACAAATTGAACAGGATATAGCCACAGGTTTTATTCTTTCGGCTGACGGATTAATTGTGACCAATAAGCATGTCGTTTCGGATACCCAAGCCAAATATAAGGTTATTACCAAAGACGATAAAACTTTTGATGTTCAAAAAATTTACCGCGATCCGGTAAATGATATTGCTTTATTAAAAATAGATTCCTCGACGAGCTCGGGACAAGTGCTTAAACCTATTGAATTAGGCGATTCCTCAAATCTTAAGGTAGGTCAGTTTGTGATTGCGATTGGCACGGCGCTGGGTGAATTTCGCCATACTGTTACAACCGGTGTGGTTTCCGGTATTGGCCGCTCGATTACTGCGGGTTCTCCTTTTGAAGGGTCGGAACAACTTGATAACGTAATTCAGACCGATGCGGCCATTAATCCGGGAAATTCGGGCGGGCCTTTAATTAATTCAGCCGGGCAGGTGATTGGCGTTAACGTTGCTGTTTCTCAAAACGGACAAGGTATTGGCTTTGCCTTGCCTATTAATATGATTAAGGATTCTATCGATAATTTTAATAAAACCGGGCAATTCTCCCGCCCGTATTTGGGGATCCGTTACCAGATGATTTCTAAAGATGCGGCGATTATGAACGAAGTGCCCGAAGGAGCTTATATTTCCGAAGTTATTATCGGATCTCCTGCCGAAAGCGCCGGCCTTAAAAAAGGCGATATCGTTACCAAAATTGACGGTAATAAATTGAGTGATCTTAAGGGCGGATTGGCCGAGATTATTAGTCAGAAGAAAGTAGGGGATTCTCTGGAAGTTACTTATTGGCGAAATAACAGTGAAAAGAAAGTAAATATTGTTTTAAAAGAATCTCAATAGATTGAACTTGACTTAAGAGTCACCAAGTGTTATTTTCTATTTACTACTGCCTTAATGGCAGTTTTTGTTTGGAAAGGAGGTGAAAGAATGACGCCAGTAGAAATTAAAATTAACGCAGGTCCTGAAGGCTTATCCTCATGGGAGTTCGCTAAAGCACAAGGAGCGAGAGCGAAGTGTGCTAGTTGTCCGACTAAAAGCGAAAGACCTTTAATTATCGCTAGAAGCGGAACCGGGTCGGAGGGTGTGATGACAGTTATAGGAAAAGCAGAAGCGCACGATAAGTGTCAACACGGTGGAAAAGGACAAGTTGAAGTGGTGATTTTCACTAGGAAAAAGAAACAAGCAGGGAGCTAGAGGATTTTTTCCAACTTTCCTTCTAAAATTTCTTCCAAGTTGCGCCAAGATTTATTGAGGCGGTGGTCTGTTAATCTGTCTTGGGGAAAGTTGTAAGTACGGATTTTTTCGGCCCTGGCGCCACTGCCAATCACTGATCTATATCCGGCTACGGTTTTTTCTTTTTCCAATTCCATTCTTTCCCACAATTTGGCGCGTAAAAAGCCCATGGCCAGTTCGCGGTTTCTTTCCTGAAATCTTTCTTTTTGGCTGGTAACGACTATGCCTGTCGGAAGGTGCTTTAACCGGACGGCCGTTGAGACTTTTTGGACGTTTTGTCCGCCGTGAGAAGAGGCGCGGTAAAATTCCCAAACTAAATCATTGGGGTTAATTATAATTTCGTTTTCGTTAACTTCAGGCAAGATAGCGACGGTGGCGGTTGAGGTATGAATTCGGCCTCTTCTTTCCGTTTTGGGGATTCTTTGTACTCGATGTACTCCTGCCTCATTTTGCAGAGTAGAATATGCGTTAGTACCGCTAATTTTTACGACGTGGTCGTCAACTTCGGTAACTTTATACCCTTGGTGATTAGCAAAGCGGATGTACATATTGAGAAGATCCATAGCCCAAATTTTGGCTTCATCGCCGCCTGTACCCGGTCTAACTTCGAGGATGGCTGTATTGAGGTTCATCAGTTTTTCTTGGCGAACATCTCTTTAAGAGATTTTGGTCTTTCGGCTTCTTTTTTTTCTTCTTCCTGGCGTTTAAGAAGCATGCGTTCGCGTTTTTTAAGAACTTTAGAAGGATCAACCGATTGCTGCCTGACTTTAAATCTTTCGACTCTTCCGGCCGTATCAATAAATTTCATTTCACCCGTATAAAAAGGATGGCATTTCGAACAAATTTCCACATGAATTTCTTCGCTGGTTGAGCCCATGGTGAAGCTGTTCCCGCAAGAACAACTTACTTTAGCTTCCGGATACCAAACTGGATGAATGCCTTTTTTCATTTAGATTTTCTATTTTAGCAGATTTGCTTAAGCTTGTGAAGAAGGGAACGGAAAAAACTCATTTCTTGAAGAATTAGCCCGACAATGATTAAACCTGAACCAGCAATAAAGGAGAGAGTAATGGCTTCGCTGAAAAATAAAACGCCGATAATAACGGCAGCAAGGGGCATCAAATAACCAAAAATGCCGGTTTCCGAGGCTTCCATACCGTTTAGACCAACCATGTAAAGATGATAAGCTAAGGCAGAAGCGAAAACTGCTCCGTAGACAATACCAACATAGCCTGAAACTCCAATATTTAAGTACCACTGGGGATTCTGAAAATGTTCATAAAGGGCAAAGGGCAAAAAAGTTAAAGCACCGATCAGAAAAGAAATAAGGGTTATCCCTAAGAGATTGTTTTTGTTTAAAATTATTTTACCTACAATCGTGTTGCCAATAGCGCCTAAAGTGGCCAGAAGAAAAAATAAATTTCCTATTAAAAACATTTCCGCTTTATAACCGTCACCAATAAGCGGGGCAATAATAATGATTAAAATTCCCAAAAAAGAAATTAAGGCGGCTGTCATTTCCCGGCGGGTAATATTTTCCCTTAAAAACCAAGCGCCGATGATAACCAGAATAAAAGGCTGGATTGAGGCAATGATGGCCGCGTTAATCGACGGAGCAAGTTTTAGGCCGAGAAAGAAAAAGGAAATATTAAAGGTAATGCCCAAAAAAGTAAAAATGATTAATTTGGGAAGCAGTTGAAGTTTAATTTGTTTAAGTTCTTTATAGGCAAAGGGAAGAATCAGCAGAGAAGCAATAAAAAATCTTAAGAAAGCCAAGATGAAAGGAGGAATAGTAGTCAGGCTCCATTTAAAAACCGGCGAGGCCGCGCCCCAGATTAAATTGGCAATAATAAGAGCAATAATGGCTTGTCGGCGGTTACTTGAGTTCATTCGGCAGATTTTCCAGAGAAACTTCTTTTTGAGTACCATCGGTCATGTTCTTAATGGTTGCGGTTCCTTTACTTGCTTCATCCGGACCGATAATCACCACGTAAGAAAATTTTAATTCATTAGCGTATTTTATTTGCTTATCCAGTTTAATTGGTTCCGGATAGAGAGCGACGTTGCATCCAAAATCCCGTAACATGCCTGTAGCTTTTAAGGAATTGCGCATTAGTTCTTCGTTAAAAACCGTTACTAAGATTTTTGGCTTATCGGAAAAAGAAACCGGAATTTTCCCTTTTTCGCGTAAAATTTCTTCAATAACCGCGTCTCCGGCGGCAAAACCAACACCTGAAAGAGGACTTCCGCCAACGATTTCGACTAAGTTATCGTAGCGTCCGCCGCCTAAAATGGCCCGGAATTTACCTTCAACATCCTTGGCTTCAAAGACGATGCCTGTATAATATTCTAAGCCCCGGACAATATTGGGATCAAATTCGAAATATTCTCTGACTTTTAAATCTTCAAGTGTGGAAAAAATCTGGGTTAAAGTTTCCGATTCCCCGGAAAAATCTTTATCAGACAAAATTTTTATTAAATCTTCAACTTGCAATTTAGTTAAGCCCAAATCTATAAGCCATTTTTCCCATTCAGTTATTTCCATTTTTTCTTTACGGTCTATAGCCCTAAAAACTAAAGTAATTTTGTCTTCAGGAATGCCGATTAAATTTAATTTTTGTTCCATCAACTGGCGGCTATTAACTTTGATTTTGACTTCTTTCGGAGAGAGACCTAAAGATTTTAAAAATTCCGCGGCAATGGCTAATATTTCCGCGTCTGTTTCCGGCGCGCTAGAACCTATTAAATCAATATCCCATTGATAAAATTCTCTAAATCTTCCTTTTTGGGGTTGTTCATAGCGGAATCTTGGTCCAATATTGAACCAACGTAAGGGTTTAGGAAGTTCATTTTGTTTATTGGCGACCATTCGGGCGAGCGTCGGCGTCATTTCCGGCCTTAAGGCTAATTGACGGTCTCCGCGGTCGGTTAAAACAAAAGTTTGCTGTTTAACTAATTCTTCACCGGATTTAGCGCTATAAAGCTCCAATGGTTCTAAAATTGGTCCGTCATATTCTTGATACCCAAAACTTTCCGAGAGATTCCGCATTTTTCCAAAAAGCCATTTTCGAAATACCATATCTTCCGGATAAAAATCCCTAGTCCCTTTAACTGATTGAATTAATTTTGAGCTCATATTAGTATCATAACACGAGACTCGAGAATAAACAAAATTTAAGAGAGATTCTTTTCTCATTGACAACATATTACTTAGGATAGTATAAAAAGGGTTGATTTAATGATGCGTACAAAAAAGGATCCAAGTGATATTTATGACCCGCGTACCTTGCCTCGGCGTGTTGGGGAGAAATTGGTTTTTGCCAGATCTCTTGCTTTGAATCCCTCAACCGCACAGAGGGTTTGGGAGGAACAATCTTCAAAAGTTAATATAAAAGCAAGAAGAAAAGCCCCTATTATTGTGATTGCGCCAAGAGAACAGGATGTTTGCGGGGATTTTTCAAAACGGTATTTCCAGGAAGCCTATCTAAAAAATCCTTTAATTATAACTTCCGATATCCCTTTTCCTGACGGAGAATATAAAACCATTGTTAATCTTAATATGGAGAAACCTCCCAAAAGTGTTTACCTTGTTGGTTCAGTTCTTATTCCTGACGATTTAGTTCGTACCTGTAGAGTAGCCGATCATCTTAAAGGGACTCTCGGTGTTGAGTCGATTACCTTAATTGTTCCTTTTTTTAGCTCCACTCGCCAAGATAAAAATGTTAATCCCAGAACAAGGAAATATGTACCGGAAACCTTGAATGTAAGAGCCGATCTAAAAACCTTAAGTTCTTTTGTTGATCGTCTTATCGTTATTGAACCTCATTCTTTTGCTACCCAAGCTTTTGCCGTTCAAGCAGGTATCTCTACTTTACTTTTATCTCCATGGAAATACGAACTTGACTGTGTGTTGAAGGAATGTGGTATTAGTCCGAGAGATATTGTGATTGCTCGTCCTGATGCTGGTCGTATTGTGGTGGCAACAAGAATGGAACAAGAATTGGGAGTAAAGGGGATTTCTTTTGAAAAAACGAGAATCAGTTCGGGAAGAGTAGTTATGAATGATTTAACAACGGATGAAGCAGAACTAATCAAAGATAAAATAGTTTTTTGTTTTGATGATGAAATTTCTTCAATGGGAACAATTTTTAGTTTGGCTGAAGCTTGTGAAAGATACAAGGCACAAGGACTAATTATTTTGGTAGTTCACGGAAAATTTACTTTAGAATGGAAGGAAAGACTTGCTTATCCGATAATCAAAGCGGTTTATGTTACTGACTCGCGCACCCCTGTTTGTAAATACGAAGATCTTATCGCTTCGGGCAAAATTCGTGTTATTCCGTTGGCTCAATTTCTTTCGGATATTATTAAAGCCGATATTGCCGGAGTTGATTTTTATAAAAGTAAGGATTGGGAAAAACACATTTTACAATGATAGTTATTCCGATGGAGTCTTTGTTGGAGTAGGGGTGAGCTTTTTGGTTGGCGTTGGTGTAAGTTTTGTGCTTGGTGTTGGAGTAACTTTATTCTGTCCGGTGGCAAGGCCGGGAATAATGTGGGCGATTTTTGCCGTGAAACCATTATTGTCAGTTTCTTTGGTAGCAACAATTACGATCCGATCGCCAACAGTAATGGCGCTAAAAAGAACTTTTTTAATTTTGCCGTCAACTTTTTTGGTAATGACGGTTTTACTATTAAATTGTACCTCAAGCGTATTTTGATTGTCTTTACCAGAGGTCAAGGATAATACTTTTTCTTCTTTAACGATTTCATTGACTTTACCGCTTAGGGCATTTCTTTTTATGGCTGGTTTGGGTGCGGTTTTTAAAACAAGAACACGCTTCCCCTCAAGAGTGCCGTTTTCTTTCCAGAAGCCTAAAGAAATGACAAAATTGCCGATTTCAAGATCGGTAATTTTGATTTCTTTTTTGGCTGAATCAACAAATTTGGTGGTATCGTCAGTTTTGATCCTTTTTTCACCCCTTGGGCCGCTGATAACTAAAGTTGTGCCGTTAATTTCTTTTAAAGTGCCCCAAAAAGCTCTTTTTTTAGCTTTGTCATTGATTTCTTCAATACGGGCCTGTACTTTTTCTTTAATATCTTCTGAACTAGCTGTAGAAGTTGGGGTAGGGGTAAGAGTAGATTTGACTGTTGGTGTTTGGGCCGATGTCAACGTCAACGTAGCAACGTAGCAATATAACAATGTAGCAATTAAGGCAATATATTTCATATTTCGCTTGTAGAATAAACAACTAATATTGTTTTGGTGGCTTCGTCGCCTTTATCCGAATAGGCAGTGACCGTGATTTCGTTAGTCCCGCTAACTAAACTTATTTCCGTTGAAAAAACGCCGTTTTCATCGGCTTCGATTATTTCTTCGCTTTTTTCGCCAATCACCACCACTTGAGCTCCGGGTTCGGTTGTTCCTGAAACAGGAATCGTAGCCGTTGAACTAAGACTTTCGTCTTCCGGCTTAACGATGGTTAAGGAAAAAGGCACAACTTTATTTGTTGTATTCTCAGCTTGAGTGGGCAAGACAGATTCTTCATTAGTTATTTGAGTTTGCTGGTTCTTAATCGCTTTATTGGCTTGCCAAATTCCCAAAGTGATGATTAAGCCTAGGGCAAAACCCAAAATAATCGCAAATATTACCTCTTTTCGCATAAGTCCTCAAGACTATAACCCAAAAAGCAGGTCTTGTCAATAACTTGCGGTTTATGGTAATCTTGTTTTGCTAAAAATATGGATATATATTACTTAGGTCATTCTTCATTTAGAATAAAAGGCAAAAATGCCACTTTAATTACCGATCCGTTTTCCGAAAAAATGACGGGTTTAAAATTTCCTAAAACCGAAGCCGATATCGTTACCATTTCTCACAATCATGAAGACCACAATCAATCAGATTTAGTTGAAGGTAATCCATACGTTATTTCCAACCCCGGCGAATACGAAATTAAAAATGTTTCCATGTTTGGAATTGGGGCTTTTCATGACGCAAAAGAAGGCCATGAAAAAGGCAAAAACACGATTTTTATCATTGAAATGGATAAAATCCGCATCTGTCATCTTGGCGATTTAGGCCATAAATTAGACGAAAAAGAACTGGAAGAAGTTGACGGTGTTGATATTTTGATGATTCCGGTTGGCGGCAGCGTGACGGTTAATCCTGCCGAGGCTATGCAGGTGATAAACCAAATTGAGCCGAAAATTGTTCTGCCGATGCATTATAACGAAGAGGGATTAAACCAGCAGATTTTTGGCGATCTAGCTCCTATTGAAGCTTTTTTAAAGGAGGCAGGGGATAAAATTGAGAATTTGCCTAAATTAACCGTAAGTTTTGATAGTTTGCCTGAAGAAAAACAGCAAATTATTGTTCTCGAAAGAAAAAATGGCTGACATTAGAGTTCCTCCTCATAGCGATGTGGCGGAAAATTCCGTCATCGGTGCTTGCCTAATTGATAAAGACGCGGTTATTGCCGTCGCCGAATTTTTACGCCCCGAACACTTTTATGACGAAAAGCATGTTTGCATCTTCGAAGCGATTTTAACTCTTTATGAAGAACGCTCTCCTGTTGACTTGGTAACCTTAGCCGAAAAACTTAAAAAACAAAAGGATTTGGAAAAAATCGGCGGAGCAGCTTATCTTTCGGAATTAGCCTCAAAAGTTCCGACGGCTGGTAATATTGAAGAATACGGTCATATTGTTAAGGATAATTACACCAAAAGGCAATTGATCACCTTAGCAGCCAAGGTTAACGATAAAGCATTTGATGAGGGAAGCGGGGCTTCGGAGGCTTTAGACAGTGCAGAACAGCAAATTTTTGCTTTGTCTCAGGCCCATTTAAAACGGGGGTTTGTGCCGATTAAAGATGCTCTGGCGGAAAGCTTTGACCGTCTAGACGAACTTCATAAAAAAGCCGGAGGACTTCGGGGAGTACCAACGGGTTTTAAGGATTTAGATAATATGCTGGCCGGATTTCAGGAGTCAAACTTAATTATTCTCGCGTCTCGGCCAGGTATTGGTAAAACCGCTCTTGCTTTAAATATTGCGCGGTCGTTGTCTGTTGATTACAAAGAACCTGTAGGTATTTTCTCGCTTGAAATGAGTCAGGCAGAACTGATTGATCGACTTTTGGTTAGGCAAGCGGAAATTGACGCTTGGAAATTAAAAACAGGGAAGCTTGAAGAAGAAGAATTTACGCGGTTTTCTGAGGCCATGGGAATTTTAGCTGAAGCTCCCATGTATATTGACGATACGCCGGGAATTTCGATTTTGGAAATGAGAACTAAAGCCCGAAGACAGCAAGTCGAACACGGGTTAAAACTAATTATTGTTGATTATTTACAGCTGGTTCACGGCCGGTTACTCGAAAACCGGGTACAAGAGGTTTCGGAAATCTCTCAGGGTTTAAAAAATTTAGCCCGGGAACTTAAAGTACCGGTTTTGGCACTGTCCCAGCTTTCCCGAGCCGTAGAAGCAAGAGGCAGTTCAAGACCGAAGCTGGCGGATCTTCGTGAAAGTGGCAGTATCGAGCAGGACGCTGATGTCGTCGTTTTTCTATACCGCGAAGACGAGGAAAATCCGGAAAATGTAACCTGCGAAATTTCCAAGCACCGGAATGGTCCGACCGGCGTTTTCAAACTCCGTTTCGTCCCCAACAAAATTTCCTTCTTCGGACTGGAGACAAAAAGAGAAAAGGGAAGTTAATTACCCATAAAAATTTGTGCCGGGGGTGGGGGTCGTTTTTGAGAGAACGTCAAACGCGTTCCTGCGGCCTGCGCGCCGTGTCCTTTATGATGCTTAGAAACGTATTTCATGAATACTGCTATGCCAAATTACTAATTATATTCGAGAATTGATCGGTTAGATATTTCCTTGTTGTACCAGATGTTTCTTTATAACGAGACTGTAAGTTTTTAGGTGTAAATTAAGTACATTTACGTTTAGATATTTCTCTTTAAATGTTTGGAAGGACTTTCTCGAAAGTTCGGCCTGTTTAGTAGGATTGTTAAGAAGCGATATTATCTTTTTTGCTAAAGCTTGGGTATTACCTCTTTCAACTAAGATTCCTGCGTGTGATTTACCGAAAAGTTCGGGATTGCCACCTACTTTGGTCGCGATGATAGCTCGTTTTCTAAGCATAAGTTCTAGCATAGAAATAGACATTCCTTCAAAAAGAGACGGTTGAACAAAAATATTATGTTTCGAAGCTATTTTATCAATTCCAATAAAAGGTTCAAATGTGCCTTCAAAAATAATATTACTTTCTAACCCAAAACACTTTACGAGATATTGAAGACTTTCTTCTTCACGACCCTGACCATAAATATGCAAAGTGGATTTCGGATATTGTTTAACAACAAAAGACATGGCTGCAATAAGATAACATAAACCTTTTTCTGGAGAGAGCCTGCTTATACACCCAAGAGATTGATTATTCGTATCAGTAGGACCTATGAAATTTATTATCGAATTTGGTTCCGAAATAAAATGTGGGATTATAAATGTTCTGCCTTTATAACCAAGAAATTTCTTAACCCCATTTTTGGAAGCTTTACTCCAGGCAATTATTGCGTCAAACATATTAATTTTTTGAAAAAGGTTATCTGAATACCAATGCCTGGTGCTGGAACATGGAGTTGTAATTTCAGTAGCCACCACTGGAATTTTTATTCTTTCCTTATTGTCTAGCCAAACTTTAACCAATTTCCCCATAGGGCAGGAATGTATAATGTCAGGTTCCAAAAATTAAATTCTTTTATAAGCTTTAAAACTAGTTGTTTTTCTGGAGTTCTGTCTTTCCTGTTTGTGTATTTAAATTTTGTATAGTAAGTAAGAATGTTGTTCTTTTCTAATAAGTTAATCCAATATTTATTCTCTGGTTGTGTTCCTGTATATACACGTACTTCTATGCCGCTTCCTTTAAGAGAACTCGCTAGCTGGGAAATATAATATTCTACTCCTCCCATTTCACTTAAAAAATCAGCAAAAAGAGCAACCCTTTTTATATTGTTTGTCATTTTTGTAATTGTATCAAAAAAATGTCTTATTTGTGATATTATAGACGCATGAGAAGTTATGAAGACAGTTTAAAAATCGAAAAGGCTATTAAATATTTAGTAAATCAGATAGAAAAATCAGGAAATAACCCAAAACCTGTTATTTTACACAGCATAAGAATTGCCTTAAATTTAGAATCACAAGGATATTCTACAGAAATAGTTTTGGCAGCCTTGCTTCACGATTTGCTTGAAGATTCAAAAACAACTCTTAAAAACATCGAAAGTCTGTTTGGAAAAGAAGTTGCTATCCTTGTTAAAGCTAACAGCGATAACAAAGGTATCGTAAACAAAAGACAAAGATATCTCGACACATTTGATCGATGTTTAAGCTTGGGGAAAGACGCATTATTGATCAAAACAGCGGATATTCTCGATAACAGCGATTATTATTCTTTTATAGAAGATAGAGCTATCTTTCTTGGACTAATCGAAAAATTAAGATATTTTATAGATCTATCAAAAAAGTTGCTAAAAAATGAAACTATCTACAAAAATTTATCTGAAAAGTATAAGGAATTAAAAACAAAATAAATTTAAGACAACTAGATCTTTCTTTTGGCTTTATAAATACCATTATCTTTCAACCACTTTCTTATCATAATTATCTTTTTTTTGAGATCATTGATTTTTCAGCGTAAACTCTTTTTTTCTAAAGTGCCGGGGGTGGGGGTCGAACCCACACGATTAATTAAAAGAAAGAAATTCTTTTGCTATATTATATTTTCTTTTTAAGCAGGGTAAATCTTCTTTGTAATAAATCCATTTAAGAAGTAAAATCGATTCTTTTTTGCTGAATTTTAAAACATAAATAGGATTTTTTCTTAATCGGTGTTTTTTAACTTGAATTGCTCCATGAAGATTTGTTAAATTACTTATTTTTCGTTGTAGCCATTCGATATGGAGGTGGCTCGCACTCATCAGATAAACCATAAGTCTTTTATAAATATATTTTGGATTTTTTGTTACCAAATATCGGTCAATATAGGTGATAACCGAACCGTCACCATCCAAATGTCCTCGAACAAAATCAGGAAAAAAGTTATCAGGGACAGAAAGTGAGGTTAATTTAAAAGTTTTGTTTGGTTTCAGGCCAATCTTAACAAGCCAATCATAAAAGTGAACGTTGCTAAATTGGAGTCGGAAACATTGTCTTATTGTTGAAAAACTTTGAGGATTCTTGGTAATTTTGACATTTAATTTTAGACATCTTTTAAAGGTTTTAAGAAGATCGAGATCGCAGGATGTAAAAGTAATATGTCTTTTATCTTTAGAAAGGTTTCCGTCAGTGGTTATTAGGCCTACAGCATAAGCGAGTTCTGGAGTCCAAGAAAACTTCATGGTAGGAAATCTACGGATGGACATCTGTGCCAAGAGAGGGAGTTGAACCCTCAAGCCCGTTTTGCGGGCACAGGTTTTTGAGACCTGCGTGTTTGCCATTTCACCACCTTGGCATAATTATACGGTATAGTATACCAAGAAAGAGCTTGTTTTTCCACAAAATTTGGATTAGAATTAGCTTCATGATTCCTGTAACCGAACTTAGAGCAGGGAAGACTTTTGAAGAAGACGGTCAGCCTTTTATCGTTTTGGAATATATTCATACCAAAATGGGAAGAGGTACGGCCAATATTAACGTGCACGCTAAAAATCTTTTAACAGGTTCAGTCGTTCGTAAAACTTATATTTCCGGGGCTAAAGTTGAAGATATCGTGACGCCGAAAAAGAGACTGCAATATTTATATAAAACCGGCGACATTTTTACCTTTATGAACCCGAAAACTTATGAACAAGTGGAATTGTCAGGAGCCGTTATTAAGGAACAAACCCAATACCTTAAAGAAGGCGAAGAAGTGGAAATTATGTTTTGGGAAGAGACACCTTTAGCCATAATTTTACCTCCTAAAATGCAATTTACCATTGCTGAAACCGGTCCGGGGATTAAGGGTAATAGCGCCACTAATGTTTTTAAGGATGCGGTTTTAGATAATGGTCTGCAGACCAAAATTCCTTTATTTATTGATAAAGGCGAAAAAATTTGGGTTGATACCAAAAACGGGGAATACGTGGAACGGGCGAAATAAGAGCGAAGATACAAGATTGCCTGTCATCGGAGTACCAGCCAGCAGAGAAGAAGAACAATAATTTGCGTTAAAATACCCACAAAAGGAGAAGTTTTCCATTGAAATTTTCCCTGAAATTTAATTAACTTCAGTAAGAATTCGTTCTTGCTGTGGAGGAAAAAATAAGGTGCTTCAATTAAGTCGGGAAGAACGCCCACAAAAGCTCCAAGCAAAATAATTATAACCCGGTTTATATCCGGCCAAAACTGAAAAGCCATAAAGAGACCGGCAATAAGGGCTAATAAGGCATCCACAACAATAATGGTTACTGATTTTTTGGAGACTTTGCCGGTAGACTGCATTTCCGTAAAAATATGGGGGTTCCAATGGGGAAGAATGTCCAGCAAAAAATGGGCTAAAAAAGCCAAAGGAAGAGCAAAAAAAGGATTGCCAACTTTTGCGGCAATCGTAGCGCCGATAACGGCATGTGGCAGTTCTAGCATGTAATAAAAAAGTATAATGTGTTACAATATTTTTGTCAATGATGCCTGTTTTATTTTCCATAGGACCTTTTATCGTTTCTCCTTTTGGGTTTTTTATAGCCCTTTCTTTTGTCATTGGAGCTTATTTGCTGTGGCGGGGTTTAAGGGATGATTACATTGAAGAAGAAATTTTGACTTTCACGGTTTTTTTAAGCGCTTTGTCTTTTTTTGGCGCCAGAATTTTTTATTATCTTTCTCATCTTTATATTGCCGGACCGAATGTTTTTAAGATCCTGGATCTCCGGGGTTTTCCCGGGTATTCGTTTCTTGGTGCCGTTTTAGGCGCGATTGCTGTTATCCTTTATTATTCAAAGAAAAAAGAATGGGATTTATGGGTGGTTTTAGACGAAGTCATCAAAGTTTTTTTTGTGGTCATTGCCTTATCTGGTTTTGGATACTATTTATCCAGCGGCAGTTTGTACGCTTTGGGTTTTGTTGCGTTATCTCTTCTTTTTGGAATAATCAGATATTTTTTAACTAAGTATTACCGTAGATTTATATGGTATAAAAGCGGAAAGCCCGGTTTTGTTAGCCTCACAACGTTCGCTTTATTTATCTTTTTGTATTTGCTACTTGATTTTTTCTTTAAAAAAGGTATAGTTTGGGAAGGTGCAGGTTTCTTTGTTTTAAGCTTATACGCGTTGGGAATTACGTATTATCGATCGGGAAGAAGCTTAAAAGAGGATCTGCGTTTTTTTAAATTCAAAAAAGCATGAGCAATAAACGAAATTTATTTCCGGAAAATATTTTAAATCCAATAAAAAAATTTCTTCACATGGAAGAAGAAAAACTAACGCATCGGAAAAAGGATCTGGAAAAAGAAGATCCTTTTAACGATCCACGCCGTTTATCGGATAACGCCGCACCGGATACTGAAGCCGCGGAGCAATTTGATCACGCCCGGGTTGAGGCAATGAAAAAGGAAGTTGACCGTCGGATTATTGATGTTAGAAAAGCCATGACCAGAATTAAAATCGGCAAATACGGTATTTGCGATTCCTGCGGAAAAATGATTGATACGGACCGCTTGATGATAAAGCCGGAAGCTCTTCTTTGTATTACCTGCGAAAAGAAAAAAGAAAAATAACTTCTAGTCAGTTCTCTCCAGTTTTACAAAAGGTTCAAGATTTGTTTTTTCAATAAGTGATAAAGGTTTTTTAGGTCTGTCAGGCAGTTTTATGTCCTGAATCACGAGATCAATTTTTTGAAATTTTAAGAAAGACGGAGGGACAAGTAGGGAAACAGCTTCAGTAATTTTATCCAAAAATTCATTGTTTTTACTGATTCTGCTAGCCCTGATATCGTAGAAACCGAGGGTGCAAAAAGGGGCGTCTTTACTGGGCGGATAAAAGCGAACAACAAGGGACGGGATAAGAGCTATAATTTTCTCATCGTATTTTTCAAGGTTAGAAGCATATTCCAAGACATCGTCAACAATTTTCTCAGCTTGATCGAGTTGGAGATTGGTTTGCCTTTGCAGCTCGTTGGCAGTCATTATTTTTGCTCCTTCCACGCCTGCGCCGATGACTACAACATTAAAGAGGTAACGTTTAAGGAATTCCCGGCGGCTTGGTTTTCTTTCTGTTCCTGACATGAGCCAGGACATCTTAATTGACTTTAAGCCTCTTGTCAATTAGACTTGAGCGTAAATATGGAGCCAAAAATTGTTTTTGAAGACGACCAAATTCTTTTAATTGATAAGCCTGCAGGCATGATTGTTAACAAAGCTGATACTACTAAAGATATTGTGACCGTTCAGGATTGGGTCGAGCGGATATTAGATATTAGATATCAGATATCAGATATAAACGGAACGGATTTTATGAAGAGAGCGGGGATAGTGCACCGGATTGATAAGGAAACGAGCGGACTTCTACTGATTGCCAAAACCGAAGAAGCTTTTAATAATCTTCAGGCACAGTTTAAAGAAAGAAAAGTTAAAAAAAGATATTTAGCTTTAGTTCACGGTAAATTAGAACAAAAAGAAGGGGAGATTAACGCGCCGGTGGGACGTTTGCCCTGGAACCGCGAACGATTTGGAGTTTTTCCCGAGGGAAAGGACGCGAAGACGAACTATAAAGTTATTAACGAATTAACGGATTACCGGATTGCGGGTGGGGAAGACTTGACGCTAGTTGAATTAACGCCGGAGACGGGGAGGACGCACCAGATTAGAGTGCATATGCAATTTTTAGGCCATCCTCTAGTTGGCGACGAGTTTTACGCTGGTAGAAAAGCCGCCAGAGACGACCGCAAATGGTGTCCACGGGTTTTTCTACACGCCTCTTATATCGGTTTTTATCACCCAAAAATTAATAATTGGGTAGAATTTAATTGTGATTTACCAGCGGAACTTAAACCTCTCCTTGAGGCTATTTAACTGAGTACAGAGTATAATGAGCACTGAAGCTATGTTTTGTTGTCAGGTTGTATAATAAATCAATGGATTATAAAGACGAATATATTAAAAAAAATCCTACTCTCCATATTGAAGATACCCCAATCAAATTTTCAGAAATTAAAACAGTGTTGGTTAGTGTTGGTAGAGTGAAAACCTTACTTGATGTGGGTTGTGGTGCGGGAGTTCTAACTTGTAAATTTGCGGATTTTCTTAAATCTCAGAAAGCTTTAGGTGTTGATATCTCCCCGAGCATGATTAAAGAGGCTAGAGCGATGAACTACCTGCCCGACGTTGTCGATTTTAAGTGTCTCGACATTTTTCACTTGAGTCATCAAAAAAAGTTTGATTTAATAATCTGTGCTGATATAATTGAGCATCTGAATGATGATGTCAAATTTTTGTACAAACTTAAAAAATTGGGGCACAAAATTGTTATTCGTGTGCCTCTCGAGGATAGCTTAATGAACCATTTTCTCAAAAAAGCAGGAGTAAGTAATGAGTTCGAAAAAACCGAAGCTCGTTATGGACACGTTCATCACTATAGTTTCGATTCTTTTTTGAGATTGGTAAACCTTTCCGGACTTAAAGTCGAATCTTATCTGATGTATCTGATTAACAAGAAGCGTACTTGGTGGTTAAACGAAATATTAAGACAGGTGACTAAAATTTTGGGTAAAGTTTCTGTACCTTTAGGGGTAAGATTTGGAGGGGGTTTTTTGGTTATTGTTCTAACCGATAATTAATTAAGATGATCTTTCGAGACGAGTCAATATCGCGATATGTACCCGGAAAAGAATCCGGTGGGTTATCTCCAGAGGCAATAGACAGAGATAAATCGTTCGGTTTGCTTATGGTGAAACCGCATGCTCGTGATCAAGCCATTGATGTTTCAGTGGCTCACATACTCGGATTTGCTGGGCCAGAGGTGGATGAAAAAATCGTTAAAGCTTTAAATCTGTCAGCTCAAGCAGAACATTTATTGTTTCGGAGTGGAAAGCTTAAGCCCGTAAGCATGTTTACGAGAGATATGGGTAGTGATAACCCTCGAGTTAGAGAGCAAAACAAAAAAGCATTAGATATTATGTACGGTAGGGATAAGGATAAGCGTTACTACCCAACCATTCTGGAAAGATATAGTGGTAAGGTTATGTTTTTTTTGGTCCAGTACGATGGTTCACAACGGGAGTTGGAAGAAATTCTGCGTGATTTGAAGGGAAAAGAAACTTTTATAGGTGAAAAAACAGGTAGCGGTCTGCGCGGAACATTTATACCGCCGAAGGAAAAGATTGATCTCGATAATCTCGAAAAGCTTCCTGAAGAGCAATATCAAAAAGAAGTCATGGGGGTTATTGATAACGTCATACATGCAACCGATCACACTTGGGAGACAGCGGAAGTTTTAAAACTCTTTTTATCGGAAGAGGAAATTGACGAGATAGAAAAGAGGGGTTTCCCCCTAAGAGAATTTATAAAAAGAAATGAAAAACCAAGCGCTTGACTCAATTATCCTTTTTGATTTAGGTAATACCTTGGTGTATAGAGATAAAAGCCACGAAGATTTTGATGTTGAATTAATCGGCGATTTGTTGCAGAAAAAGTCTTCCGATATCAAGCCCGTCTTAGACAAATGGTCTGTTAAATTTCCCGGGATATATTCTTTTCAGTTTGATAACCAATATTGCCGAACTCTTGGAAAGGAAAGGAAGTACAACGAAACCTTCTTTCAAAAAGTGTTTACGGAATTAAAGAATCCCAAAATGCTTCCTGTGTTTTTGGAAAAAAGATCAGCCCAAATTCGTTATAATCTTTATCCGGAGACCTTAAAGTACTTGCAATGTTTAACTAAGACTTATATCTTGGGTATAGCGACTAACGGAAGACCTTCTAGGAGATTGGTGATGAAACAATTGGGAATAGCCGATTATTTTAATCCGGAGATGATTTTTATTTCAGACGAAATCGGTAAAGCAAAACCGGAAAGGTCGTTTTACCTCTATGTGATGAAGAAGTTGCCGGATATGAAAAAGATGATTTTGGGTGACGATGAGGTTATCAATTTGCTTATCGCCAAGCAATGTGGTTGGGAAACGCTTAAAATCGATCATAAAAAAAATGGTTTTGCTGTTTTTAAAGATATCATTGATTTATGAAAATAGGTGTTTATATACCTACGGCTAGTTTTTTCGTTGGAGGAGGAGAAATAGTTCCTTTGATGCAGGCAAGGTATTTGTCAAAAAGAGGGCATGATGTTCGGATAGCCGTATTAGATGTTTTAGAAAAGACAAGCTATTTCCAAACCTTTTTAAGCGAAAATCGGCAAATTCCAATTGACTATTTAAAACCCCGCCTCCTACCTGGCGATTTATCCTATGAAAGTAGAAAAGTAGATCATCGTCTTGGTCATGATTTATATTTGGATTTGGGAAGAGAATTATCCGACTATTGTCATCAACAAAAATTTGACGTCCTGATTACTCATTATGCTCCGGCGGCGATCGCCGTACCGGAAAGTACGAAACAAATTTTGGTTTTACACGGAGTGCCTGACCGTTATGAAATTGTTAATCAGGTAGCCACTAGGATAGCCGACAAACTCGTTGCCGTGAGTCAATCTGTAGCCAACGGTTGGGAAGAACTTCACAATACGTCTTCTATCGAAGTCGTTTATAACGGAGTTGATAACAATATTTTCAGAAAAAGGAGGGTCCCCCAAGATATTGATGTTTTATATGTGGGAAGGCTTATCGAAATTAAGGGAGTTCAATTTCTCATTCGAGCGATCGCCAACTTAGTCAAGAGAAATTTATGTGTTCGCGCGATAATCGGTGGTATGGGTCCATATGAGGCCAGTTTGAAAAAGTTGAGCAAAGATTTTTCTTTGGATGATAACCTCAAATTTGTCGGTTATATCCCAGATAAGGACTTACCGCTTTTTTACAACAGAAGCAAAATTGTGGTTTTGCCATCGTTTGCCCAAGAAGGCGTTTTAACCACTTTGCTTGAGGCTTCTGCTTGCGGTTGTGCCGTGATTACTGCCAATTGTTGTGGCATGAAAGAATTGATCAAAGAAAGGGAAACAGGCTTACTGGTTAAACCTAAAAGTTCTCAGGATATTGCGGCTAAAATAAAATATTTATTAGAAAATTCAAAGATTAGAGAAATTCTTGGTCAGAAGGCCGCAGACGAAATTAATTTGAACTGGACCTGGGAAAAATCCATTGATCGTTTCGAAAAAGTCATTAACGAGGTGAAAAATTAATATGTTGCAATTCAAATCAGGAGGTGTGAGCGTTTACGTAAAATGCAGTGAGCATTTGGTCCATTTGCTTAAAGGATCAGAATTTTTGCCTTCACATATCCCGGATGTTTTAGTGCTAGATGAGGAATTCAAAAGTGGAGAATTTGTTTTAGAAATTATCTATGATTGTCAGGTAAGGTTTAGTTTTGCCAAAAATAGAGCTAGTCTTTATGGCGATATAGACAGTAATTTATCCATCGAAGACGTCATTACCGTGATCGATTATTGTTTAGAATATTTAAGGCAGTTGCAAGGTATTTATTGCGTTCATGGTAGCGCTGTCAGTTCTCATGGTTTAGGTATTCTCATTTTTGGTGGTCTTAGCGGATTAGGAAAAACGACGCTAGCTTTACATCTTTGTAAAAATAAAAACTACAACTTGATTGGTGACGAAAAACTGTTATTAAAAGGCGATTATCTTCTTGGAGGTATCAAAAAAGTGACTTTTAACAAACAGTGGTTATTTGAATCAAGTTCTCTTGAAATTGCCGAACAAATACAGCGTGAGGAAAAAGCTGTCAAAATAAGTTTAATTATTCAGCCCGGTATCGCGGGCGTTAGTTGTGGGTTAGAAAAAGAAAAATGGAGTGAAATTAAGGCTAACTTCCATTTCTATGAAGAATTGAGTAAGACGATAAGAGGTGTTTCGAGAAGAATTTCTAATTTTACTTACCCCTTGGTTTCTTTGGATAACCAAGAAATCGCCGTTGGGAGATCGCAATACGCCAAATATCTCTCAAGCAAAGTACCTTTTTACTCAATTCGAGGCAATGTCGAGGAAGCTATTGATTTTATTGATGAATTATTGTCAAAAAGCTAGTTAGTTCTTCAGACTGTTTAAGCCAAGGTATGAATTTCTTTGCCTGATCGATGGAAACCCAGCGGGCGTAACGAATTTGCTCTTCATCAGTTTCTTCTTCGTGGGGACAAATGGGGTGTTTGTTAGCCTCATTATTTAAAACGGCAGAAGATCTAAGCTGGAGATAGCTTTTAATGATTTTTCCTTTATCATCGATTTCTTCAATAACGTAATACCCGAAAAAAATTGGTTTGACTTTAAGTTTTTCTAAATCCAAGGAAAGTTCTTCCTTAAGTTCTCTGATGGTGGTAACGGCAAGTGTTTCATTGGGCATCGGATGACCGCCGGGGAATTGCCAACTAAGATTATCTTTTGAAACCAGAGCTATTTTTAGATCTTTAGTTATAAGCCAGCAATACACTTGGGTAATAGGGAAATCGTGTTCTTTTTTGATTTGTGGAAACTGATACCAAGACCGGTGGTAATTCATACTAGTTATGTACTATAATATTAATTTGATTATAACGCAAGTAAAAGATGAAAATAGACATCTTTAAATTTGATAAGGATCTTGCTGAGGTTATGCGAAATCTGACGCAAAAATTCGGTATTCCAACGGTGTGGAAAGATATGGCTATCTATTTTTCTCCCAAGACTCAATCGCGAGATGAAGTTCACTTTCGTTTTAGAAATAAGAAATGTTTAATGCTTTATGTTGACTCTAAAACTGACGAACTTTTTAGACCAAGGGTGCATGTCGACATGGACAGAACGACAGTAAGATCTCTTTTGACTTTGTTTAAAAAAATCGGTTATGAAAATGCATCGATCGGTATCGCAACTTGTTACGAATATTACCAATCAGATGATGTTTTCATTGAACTGCTTTTGGATACTTTCATAGGAAATTTTGTGCAGATTGGTTATGGGGATAGCAAGAAAGCAAATAAATTTAAAAAAATCCTTGTTGATATAGGTCTGAAAAAAGTCGAAAGGGACCGGTTGAAATCGACTCTTAAAGATAAGAAGATAAAACTTCACAAAATCATTAATGAAATGGGGATGATGCACGATTCTGTTGGTCAATTCGCTAAAGACGTTGGTCTTTCTTCGGAGGTTTCTTTATCTTCTTTAAAGTTAAAAGTTGCCAATTTCAGTAACGATTATTCCTTTTTGGAAAAAGCGTTCAATAAACTCTTTAATCATTGTTTACTAGATAGTCATGGGTTTAATCAAAAGTTCGAAAGATACGTTAAGCCTGTGTCGATTATCATACCTTGCTTTAATTCTGGAGAAACATTTATTAAAACTTTATTTTCTATCGATAAACAAAATTTACCAGCCGATTATTTGAAAAAGCTCGATGTTATTCTCGTTGATGATGGTTCAAGCGTACCTGTCCGTAAAATCTTGGAAGAGAGAAAACCGCGTTTTAAATTTAACTATCGCGTCATTTGTCTAAGTCCAAATATGGGTTTAGCCAATGCCAGAAATGCTGGTGTTTCACTCGCGGAAAACGAAATCATTATTTTCTTAGATTCCGACATTGTCTTAGCAGATAACTATCTTTTGGAACACTGTTTACGTAATTTGCTGATACCTAACGCCATCTTTGTAAGTTTTAAGGAAAATGTTAACCTCAATGATGAACGTATTTCGAGTGAAGTTATTAATCAAGGTTTAAAAACACCCCGTATCTATAACGATTCGAGAGTGAGGAAGGTTTTGGAAAGAAACACCCCCGGTTTGTATGAAGTCTCAGGTAGAATTGCTCTCGAGGTACTGAGCCAATCGAGTTATTTTAAAGAATTAGGTAACGGAAGAACCTTAGGGGTTTATGATTTGTCGTCAATGATCGTTGGTCACAATATGAGTTGCCGCCGGGAAAATATTTTGAAAGTTAATGGATTTTCCGGTGAATTTAAAGGATGGGGGATGGAAGATTCATATTTTGGGGCCAAGATGATAGCGGAGGGTAATTTTGTGATACCTGTGATCTCTACCGGGGTTTACCATCTTGATCATCCGCCAAGATCCGGGTCGGATAGTCGGAAAAGTCACGAATTGCAGGATAACCTGAAGCGTTACGACAAACTAATCAACAAATCATACTAGCCTCAAACTTTTTAGATATTGTAGTATTTGCCACATTTGTTGATTATCCGTTCTTTGTTTAAGCATTTCTTCAGCTTTTGCATAAGTTACTATGGTTCTTGCGAACGTTTCTTGTGGTTGCCATTTTTTGTCAACATAAACAACATTGGAAACCGTCATGGGTATTTGACTAAGAGGTGGATATTGGTTATTGGGATGGTCTAACAATTTAGTCACTTTGATATAACCAAAAATTCTGATGTTGTCTATTTTGATCCCGGCTTCTTCGTAAGCTTCTCTTGTTAGAGCTTCTTTCCAGCTTTCGCCTTGAAAAATGTGACCCCCCAAGGGATTCCACCAGTTCATCTTGTCTTTAGCGAGAACGACCTTGTTTTTAAAAATCGGAAAAGTAAAAGGAGTCGATATGGGTAAATTAGATAGTTTTTCGCCGGGAATAAAAAGAGTGTCAGCGATTACATAATCTTGATCGATTCTATAGTGATTAAAAACGTTTCGCATTTTATATTTCCTGAAGATATTTTATATCAACGTAATTATAAATAATATCCGGTAATATTTGACCAAATGGGAATTTCTGTTAAAATTGATTCAATAATGCTCGATTCTGAAGCCCTTCACAAAACAAGTTTCCCGGAAAAGATACAAGCTTCGAGTTTATGGGAGAAAAGTCCGGATGGTTATTACCGGACAGTTGTTTACCCGCGCGCCAATTTTATTACTTATCCCTTACCCGCAGGCGCAGATCTTTTTTTAAGGACAGCCGACCGTTTTGACACACATCTTTTTAGTGTCACGTTGCGACAGACCAGAGATGACTATTTTTTTAGGCCACATCTGGTTGTTCCGGACGATAAATTATGGGTGTCTGATGGGCATAGATATTTAGCCGCGATGACTGGTTTACTTGCAGCAACCGATAAACCGCCTAGAAAAATTTTGAGCATTGATTTAGATTATTTTGCGAGAGGAGGAAGAGCCGATCTTGAAACTGAAGTTGATAAAGTATTACGCGCCGCAAGCTCAGCGGCCAAAGACTACGATTTGGTGGTTTTTGACTCTCACGAAGATATCGGCAAATCTCCTATACTGGGCGGAGGCAAAAACGAATTTTCTTACGAAGAAACAGTGTCGGCGATTGACAACGGAATTATTGCTGACGAAAATGTTGTCTCTTATCTTGGACCAAGGCAGACGGTTATCGTAAAGCCGGCACTAAGTGAATTTTCTCAGAACTTGGGTAAAAGGGAGGATATAGTTATCACGAACTCCGATTTATTAGCAGCAAACGCAAGTTCTAAAGCCGACACTTTTTTGCCTGGATATTTTGATATGATACATTGTTGTACGAGTCCCGGGTATGTGAGCGTATCTTTAGCGTTTGCAACTCTGCAAAATATATATCATCGTGGTTTTACACGGGCCTAAGATTCACTAAACCTAATATTTTTAGGTACAGTAATAACAATAAACCTTGTCAGCTTCTGACTGTCTGACATTCTGAAGCTCTGGCACACTGACTCTCTGACACTCTGATTCACCGACTCACTGACTCACCGAATCACGGTTTGCACCTTCACGAGTTTTCTTATATGCCCAACATATTCATTTTATTTTTGTTGGATTCATAGCTTTTTAACGAGAGTTGCAGACTCGAGTTAAACTAGTATATTATTAAATAGATGCCCAACCTGTCACTCGCCTTTGACTTAGTCATAATTTTAATTACCGCTTTCTTAGGCGGATTTATCGCCAAAAAACTCCGTCAACCATTAATTTTAGGCTATATTGTTTCCGGTTTTGTTGTCGGCGTCTTTTTAGTTTCCAGAATACGGGATATAACCCAAATTCAAACACTCGCGGAAATTGGCGTGGCGCTCTTATTGTTCTCTCTGGGCATAGAATTTTCCATGTCAAAAATCTCCAAGGTTAAGGAAATTGCCTTTTGGGGAGCTTTAATTCAGCTTCTGGCTTTTATTTTTTTATCGGTAATTATCTTGCCTAGATTTGGTTTTGATTTTTACGCCTCACTCTTTTTGGGATGCTGTTTTTCCGTGTCCTCAACAGCTGTCGTGACCAAAATCCTTGCCGAAAAGGGAGAACTTGATACTTTGTCCGGAGAAATAATGGTTGGCTGGTTATTAATTCAGGATTTAGCTGTTTTGCCCATGCTTTTGATATTACCGCAGATTGCTGTTTTAGACACCATTCCTTTTTGGCAGATGCCTTTGGTGATTTTAAAAGTCGCCGCCATTTTGTTTTTAGTATTTTTACTGGGCAGGTTAATTGTTCCTAAATTTCTTAATTCAGTGGCTTCAATAAACTCGCGGGAAGTTTTGCTTTTGGCTGTTATCGGTTTATGTTTATTGGCTGCTTCCGGCACATATGCCTTAGGTCTTTCTTTTGCCTTAGGTGCCTTTTTGGCCGGATTAATTGTTTCCGAATCAAGCGAAAACCACGCGGTTTTTTCGGAAATAAGACCTCTGCGGGATGTTTTTTCGATTATCTTTTTTGTTTCCTTAGGCATGCTTTTAACCCCTTCGTTTATCGCTTCGAATTTTCTGCAAATTATCGGATTATCATTATTTGTCATTTTATTAAAATTAATTTTAGTCTTGATTTTAACTTTATATTTTGGATATCATTCGAAAACCGCTTTTACTGTCGGTATTGGTTTAGTCCAAGTCGGAGAATTTTCTTTTGTTCTTTCGGGAATGGGCTTAATAAGCGGTTTAATTTCGCAGGAGACCTATTCTTTAGTTGTTTCCGTGACACTTTTAACGATTGTTCTCACTCCTTTTCTTTTTAATTTTGGTCCAAAATTTTATATGCGTCTCCGTAAAACAACCTCGGAACGAATCCCCAAACTTTATAATTTTATTTTTACCCGTTTTGATTGCGGTACGGCTGTTGAAGAATTACCGTTTGAAAACCACGTGGTGATTTGTGGTTACGGTCGTGTTGGATCATGGCTTGGAAGGGCATGTCAAATGGCCGAAATTCCGTTTGTGGTTTTAGATTATAATCACCAAGTCATGATTGATTTGAAAAAACAAGGAATTCCTTTTGTTTACGGCGATCCTGCCGACATTGATGTTTTGGATTTTGCCCAAGTTGATAAAGCCAGAATCCTCGTTATTGCCATTCCTGACCGCTATAGTCAGGAAATGATCATTGTTAATAGTCTTACTTTAAATCCGAAAATTAAAATTATTTGCCGCAGCCATTATTTGGAAGATGCGCCGAAATTAAAAGCCCTTGGGGTTAACACCGTGATTATGCCCGAGTTCGAAGCCTCATTATCCATTATTCATAGGTTATTGCAGTCTTTTGGACTGGATAAGGATGAAGTGAATAATAAAATCAAAAGAATTAAGTTGGAGCATGGTATGGAATGAAACGAAACCAAAAACGTCAAAACAACCAAATAATAAAAAGAAAAGGCCTGACCGTTTTTTTAATTCTTATCTTTTTTTTGGCTTTTTTGAAAATAATTTTTTTAGTTAAGGGTAGCTTGTGGAACGAAAATTACCGGCTAAATTTAATTGTTAAACAGGCTGATGACCTTGTCTTGATGACCTTGGAACCTAAAGAACCGCTTTTAACCGTTTTAAAAATTCCGCCAAATTTATATTTAGAAGTTCCGTACGGTTATGGCAATTATCAAGCCCAAGCCTTAAGCAAGCTGGAAGCTATGGAAAAAAAGCCGAATTTAGTCTTAAAAACAATTCAAGACAACTTTGCCATCTATCTTGACGGACAAATCGAAATTGAAGGGGCCGATCTATCCAGCAAAAAGGAAACAGAGAAGAAGATTCTTGGATTATTCTTTGGGAAAGGGAAAACCAATTTTTCTTCTTGGGATATTCTACGCTTATGGTGGAAAATAAGATCTTTAAAAGAGAATGAATATAAATATCTAGATATTAAAAAAATGGCTTTAACCACAACTCAAAAACTGCCTGATAAAAGCGAAATTTATCTTCTAGACAAAGCCACTTTTGATATGAAAATCCAGAAAATTTTTGTAGATCCGGTTGTTAGGTTGGAAAATTTAACCGTTGAAATTTTGAACGGTACTGATCACCCCGGATTGGCCGAAAAAGCGGCGCGGATTTTAAATAACTCCAGTCTGAGTGTTGTTAGTACCGGCAACACTGATTTAAAAGCGGATAAAAGCTATGTTGAAACCGAAAAAAAACTTTCTCAAACAAGGACAATAACTTTAGTAAAAAATATTTTAAATTGTTTTTGGGTTGAGAAAAGGACGGAAAGACGCGCTGACGTGACCCTCATTATCGGTGAAGATTATTTTCAATTTTTAACCCAAAAATAACCCTAGGGCTTCTTTTTTGCCTTATTTTTTGGTAAAATACGGATTAAATATGTCAGGACACAGTAAATGGGCCACCATTCACCGTCAAAAAGAAATAACCGACGCTAAAAGAGGCGCGGTGTGGACGAAAATTACCAACGCGATTATCGTGGCGGTACGCGAGACCGGTATTGGCGATCCTGATTCTAATTTTAAGTTAAGAATGGCCATTGATAAAGGCCGCGCGGCTAATATGCCTAACGAGAACGTTAAACGAGCCATCGAAAAAGGATTGGGAGCCGGCGGGAGCGGGGAACAATGGGAGGAAATTACTTATGAAGGTTTTGGGCCACATGGGGTGGCCGTAATGGCTGAAGTGACAACGGATAATAATAAAAGAAGCGCGCAGGAAATTAAAAATTATTTGGAAAAGAGTGGGGGAAAGTTGGTTGGTCCGGGTGGAGTCGCTTTTCAATTTAAAAGAGTGGGAATGATTATGATTAACAATCCAGGTGACGCAGAGGAAACGATGTTAAAACTCATTGATCTGGGTGCTGAAGACGTCGAGGAAGCAGGCGGGGTAATCGAGATCTATACTCAACCGGAAAATTTAGAAAAAGTTAAACAAGCTGTTCTTCAAGCCGGTTATCAAGTTAATAGTTTTGAGTTGGTTTATAAGCCCACAGCAACCGTTTCTGTCAGCAATGTTGACACAGCGCAAAAAGTTCTGAATTTCATTGAAGGTTTGGAGGAATTGTCTGATGTTCAAAAAGTTTTTTCCAATCTCGATATTCCTCAAGAAGTGGCTAACCAAATAGCCGGTTAAACCTTATGTCTAAAAGACAAAAATTCATTTTGACCTCATTTGTAATGACCTTGGGGTTATTCAGCCTTCAATTCGTCGAAGAAATTTACCGATACCAAGCCATTGGTCTATTAACTTTCATTTCTTTACTTTTAAGTTGGTGGTCATTAAAAGAAGCCTTATCTGGTATCCGCTATTTGACCACGATAATTTTACCTACATTGTTAACCGCCGGGGTTAGTTTGTTTTATTTTTTATTGCCTTCATCGTGGGTATCGCAATTGCCGGTTGTTGGTTTATTCGCTTTGTGCTTTTACGCCCTTCTATTAACGGAAAATATCTTTTCAGTGGCTTCAATAAGAACGATTCAGTTACTAAGAGCAGCTCACGCGGTTGGTTTTCTTTTAACCTTGCTAACTTCGTTTTTATTGTTTGATACGATATATTCTTTTCGGTTGATAGGCTGGGCCAACGCATTAGCCGTATTTGGGGTCTCATTTCTTATCTACTTGCAAGGTTTATGGAGCGTTAACCTTGAGGAAAAACTTTCCCGCAACGTCTGGCTGTACTCGCTATTTTTAGCCATTATTAACACGCAATTCGCTTTTTTGATTTCGTTTATGCCCACGAGCATCGCTATGGCCTCGCTTTTTACCACAACCTTGGTTTATATCCAGTTGGGGATTGTCCAAGTTCATTTTCAAGAGAGGCTGTTTAAAAGGACAATTTATGAATATCTTTTCGTGGGCTTCGTTGTCTTGGTAATTTTTCTTTTTACAAATCTTTGGAGTTAATTATTTCTATAACCATTGACTAGGGGAAAGGGGAGAGGCACCTCGTTTAAGGATAATATCCTATAATATTATTAATATTTTCACAGGGAGGGCGGGGATTTTTCACGAATTATCAGCTTAATGCCATAAGTGCTAAGAAAAACAATTTCCGCAGGCTCTACCGATACCCTTTGATATAGTTGTTGAGGCTGGGAAACCAAAATAGAACACTGTGGATAACTTCTCTTCGGGAAGACCTTCCTTAAGCACGAAATATTATAGATAAAAGAGAGCCGGAGAGAATAAGGTGAACAGAAAATATTCACTTCTTTGTATTAAGACAACTCTTGCTCTCTTCTTTGCTAAGAACAATTATGAGGTCCAAAGAGACCTTGAGAGGACAACTTAATAACGTCGCACAATAAACCTTTTGCGACGTTTTCTCATGGTTATTGGGGAGAGGGTGTTTTTGACGGATTTCCCTAATTTTGGTAATTAATCTTATCTCTTAACCCCTTTCCTTTAGCAACCAGAATATTTATATTCTCTGTTAATTAACGGTTTGCCCAAAATTTCATTTACGAAGATTACCCGAAGATTTTCACGCAACCGCGGTTTGCAAGCCATATCGGGACATACAACAGTACTGCTCATGTCGTAAAAAGCCGTTCTAGGGGCTTTGGTGAACCCGTCAATATTGACAAAAAGAAGGATTAATGTAAAATCTAAAAACACTAACAAAAATGGTTGAAAACCCTTTTATAAATGGCGAGACAAAAGAAATCCCGGGATGTTTACGGATCGGTGTCGATTTTGACAATGTGATGGTTGCGACCGGCTTAAAAGTCAGAGAGATTGTTAAAGAAAAATTCGGAATTGATTTAGTAACGATTGAAAACGGTAAAACCACGACTGCTTATTGGCTCCAAGATTGGCCGGAAATTAAAGGCAGACCGGATGTTCTTTTTGGGGTTCAGCAGATGTTTAATGATCCTCAATTTCATCTTGATATTAAGCCCTTTGAGGGTGCGGTAGAGACGGTTAACCAATGGCGGCAGGACGGACACTCAGTCCATATTGTTACGGCGAGAAGCCATCCGGCGGTTCAGCAAGCCACTTATAAAACATTGGTTGACTTGGGATTAGGTTGGATTGTCGATGAAAATCGACTGTTTTTTTGTAAATCAGGAATTGACCGGATCGTAGCCAAGCCGCAGATTGCTTTGGACTACCGGCACCATCTTTTTATCGAAGATCACGCTGAAACTCTGTGCGAAATTACCTCGCCTTTCTTAATGAATAAGATTATTGTTGACTTTAATTATAACTATAACCGGCATTTGGATTTAGGGACACAAACCATAAGATGTACCAGTTGGACGCAGATTAGGAGAGTTGTTTCTACCTGCGCCTCGTGGCATTATTTTCTTCACCGCTTGACAGAAAATTAGATAATGTCGTACAATATTATGGATGTCTGCTGACAAAAAACTGCCAGATTTAATTAACGATTTTTTGGAATATTTAGAAATCGAAAAGAATTGTTCTCCTCTGACGATCCGCGATTATCGTCACTATTTATCCCGTTTTTTAAACTGGTTCTCCCCTGCCCCGCAGACGAGGTCCGTGAAAAATATTGACTTGGAAACGGTCAAAAAATACCGTGTTTTTCTTTCCCGCCTTACGTACGGAGAGAGTCAGACTCTCTCAAGGGCGACGCAGAGCTATCATGTGATTGCTTTACGCTCATTTTTAAGGTGGCTGGCCAAGAATGATTATGATACTTTATCTCCGGAAAAAATTGAGCTGCCTAAGGTAACGAGCCGTTCTTTAAAATTTCTAGACATAGAACACCTTGAACGTCTTCTAAATCAGCCTGACATCTCCAAAATACGTGGGCTTCGCGACAAAGCGATTCTGGAAATGCTATTTTCAACCGGGTTGCGTGTGTCTGAATTGGTAAAATTAAACAGAGAGATTGTTAATCTTGAACGCCGTGAATTCGGGGTTATCGGTAAGGGCGGACGCGCCAGAGTGGTTTTTATCTCGGAACGGGCTGCGGATTGGCTTGACCGCTATTTAAAAAAACGCGATGATCATTATAAACCGCTTTTTGTGCATTTTTCGAAAAAAATTGATGTACAGGCAAATGAAGAAAATTTTCGCTTGTCGGTCAGAAGTATTCAAAGAATTGTGGTAAAATACTGCGCGAAAGCGAAATTACCTCTTAAAATAACCCCGCACGGTTTAAGGCATAGTTTTGCCACGGACCTTTTACGTGCCGGAGCGGATTTGAGAAGCGTTCAGGAAATGTTAGGACATAAAAATATCAGTACAACCCAAATCTATACTCATGTGACGAATAAACAGCTTAAAGAAATCCACGAGACCTTTCACGGAAAAAGCCAATAAGTTATTTACATTTGCGTTTTATTCGTGATATAAATAAACAAATGACAGACGAAGAAACCAGAGTTGCGAAAAAAGAAACAGAAAAAAAATTAACCACTCCGGAAATTATTAAACAAAGAATTATACCGATGATCACCCGTTACCAGCAGGTCTTAGCTGAAGATGCGAGTTCTTTAGATCCTGATTACCGTCTCGAAGAGATGACGCAAAATGATTTAGAGCGTAATAACGACGACCTAATAATATTAAAAAAAATGCTTGGAGAATTTTGCGATCATCCTAACGATTTTTTTGTTGGTTCAAAGAAAGTCGATTATCAAGATGGTGACCGCTATACTCTTCGTTTAGGTCAAGATACGGGAAAAGGCAGAAGACTGCCTACGGATCAGGCAAAAGCCATAAGGCAATTAAGTTTTCATTTAGTTATTAAAGAACCAGAAGAAACACGCGACGAATTGCTTTCAGGAGAATCTCTTAAGGGTCAATCACCGTTAAATGTTCTATTAAACGCAGAAATGAAGATGCCAAGGAAAATCTCTTTACAGATATCAACAATTAGCCTTTATTTTAACGAATTGGCTTCTAAGCCAAAAGTTGGTTTTAAATCAGGCATAAGTATATCCTGTACCGATGAAAGTGTCCGCATGCAAGGGGTTATTGCTGTCGGTAGAACAGATCATTTTACCCGTCCTATGACTGAAAAAGGATTAACTAAATCCGAGTGTCAAACGTTGGCTGATTTTATAGTAACCAAACCTTCCTGATTTAGATACTCAATTGCCTTCAGTTGTTCTTCTAGTGAGTTCTCTACTTCTAGCGCAATAACTTCAGGAAAATATTTTTTTGGATAATTTTTAAGATAATCAAATTCTGATAACTTAGTGAAGACGTGTGACTCGTATAAATCGAGGTCAGTATCAGGTTCATGTTGGGTTTTTTCCATGATTGGTCCAACATGACCGCAACCAAGCGGGTATTTTTCAAGAAGTGTTAGAAGTTGGTTGCAAACTTTAGGAAAAAGTAAACGGCTATCTTCAAAATGATTTAAATCAAGACAAAGACCAGCGTAATCGTGCGAAAAATCAGTTTCACTAATTGAGTGATCAGAATAAAAAAAAGAATTTTCTATATAAATTTTATCTCTATATTTTAAATAATAGTTAGGAAACTGATATTCGGTTAAAGGGTGGATATTAAAAACATAGCTTGGTAAATCATTTACTAGAAAATCAAGTTCCCAAAGCTCTAAATCATGGCGGAGATGAATAAGCGGAAACTTTTTGATAGAACATTTTTTAAGAATTTGATAAAGTTCTCGGCGTTTAGGCAAATCCAAACACGTTAAGAAAAGACAAATCTCCTTAACCCCAAGTTTTTACGAAGAACGTTTGGCAATTTCGGTTAAATCTTTTAAGGATATATTGCCATAGAGAGATTCTGTTTCGTAATAGGATGAATTGGAAAATTTATACCAGTTATTGGAAGTTTTTTGGCAGTCGGTTTCCCTACGTTCTGCCATAAAATTTTATGCTTCTTCGGTATCTTCTTCTTTTTCCAAACAAGTGACACCGGCAACGGTATCATTGGCTTCGCCAAAGCGCATTAAGATGACGCCTTGGGTAGCGCGGCCAAGTTTAGGAATATTTCTTAAGGGAAGTTTAATAATTTGGGCCATACGGCTGGTCATGACAACTTGATCAATTTCCTCTGAAACCATTCGGGCGCAAGCCACTTTTCCGGTTTTTGGTGTAACTTCGGCAACTTTAACTCCGACTCCACCCCTTTTTTGTAAAGGCCACTCGGTAAAATCAGTTCTTTTCCCTATCCCCCGCTCCATAATGACCAGAATATCGCGGAAAAATTTCTTTCTTTTATCATCAGGCACGACAACTTTAGGAGCAAAAACTTCCATACCGACCACGTAATCATCGCTTTTTAATAAAATGCCCCTGACGCCCATGGTATCTCTAGCTGTCGGTCGAATATCCTTCTCGGAAAATTTAATGGATTTGCTGTCATGGGAAATAAGAAGAACATGATCTTCACCGTCTGTAACATGAGCCCAGCACAGAGAGTCACCAGAAACAAGTTTGATGGCAATTAAGCCTGAAAGTCTGATGTTTTTATAGTCTTCAAGCGAAGTTTTTTTCACCGTACCCTTAGAAGTTACCAATAAAAGAAATTTTTGTTTTTCTTTTTCGGCTAAATTGGTTGTTAAAATTGACTGGACTTTTTCTCCAGATTCAATATTAATAAGATTAATAATTGCCTGTCCTTTAGCTTGGCGTGAGCCTTCCGGCAAATCCCAAACGCGGAGTTGGAAAACCCGGCCTTTATCCGTAAAAAATAAAATATTATCATGAGTAGAAGCAGTTAATATTTGGGCAATTTCATCCTCTTCTTTAGTGGTCATGCCCATGACGCCCTTACCTCCCCTTCTTTGAATTCTAAAAGTTGCTCTAGGAACTCTTTTAATGTAGCCTGAATTAGTAACCGTGACAATCATTTCTTCTTTAGGTACCAAATCTTCTTCGGTGAATTCGCCTAATTTATGCTGGTAAACTTTAGTTCTTCTCTCGTCCGCAAATTTTTCCCGAAGTTCGCCTAATTCTTTTTGGATAACCTTTAAGATTTTTTCAGGATGCGCAAGTAAATCTTCAAGATAGGAAATAGTTAACATAAGCGCTTTATATTCTTCTTCAATTTTTTGTCTTTCCAAATGGGCCAGTTTTCGAAGCTGCATGTCCAAAATAGCCACGGCTTGAATTTCCGTTAATGCAAATTTTTGCATCAAATTAGTCTTGGCTTCGTCGGCGTTTTCCGATTCTCTAATGGTTTTAATAACCGCGTCAAGATTATCAAGGGCAATAATAAGACCTTCAAGAATATGAGCCCGTGCCTTTGCCTCTCTTAAATCGTAAATACTTCTCTTGGTGACGATTTCGTGGCGGTGGGAAATATAATATGTTAAAATCTGCTTTAAATTTAAGGTCATGGGCGTGCCGTCAACTAAAGCCACAAAATTAGCCGGAAAAGTCGTTTGGAGGCTGGTTAATTTATATAAATTGTTTAAAATCGATTTTGGCTTAGAATCTCTTTTTAATTCGACAACGACTCTAATTCCGTGGCGGTCTGATTCGTCCCTAAGATCCGAGATGCCGTCAAGTTTTTTGTCTTTCACCAAAGCCGCGATTCTTTTAACCATTTCCGCTTTATTAACTTGGTAAGGGATTTCGGTAATAATAATTTGGAACTTGCCGGCTTTGGTTTCTTCGATTTCCGCTTTGCCGCGGATGATAATTCTTCCTCTTCCGGTTGAATAGACTTCGCTAATTTGTTCGGCATCATAAATTTCCCCAGAGGTTGGGAAATCCGGTCCTTTAACAAATTTCATTAAGTCGGAAGTTGTGGCTTCACTTTCAAAAATAAGCGGAATATTTGATTCTTTAACTTTTTCTACATGATCGAATTCAATTTTGCGGATACCGTTTTCTGCTTGCGGTTCTTCTGTAAGCATTTTGCCGTTATCGATCATGTAGGAAATGGCATCGCAAATTTCGCCTAAATTGTGAGGCGGAATTTTGGTGGCCATACCAACAGCAATGCCGTCAGAACCCATTAAAAGCAAATTAGGCAATTTTGCGGGAAGATAAACCGGTTCCGTTAAAGTAGCGTCAAAGTTAAAAATTTGCGGGACGGTTTCTTTTTCAATATCCGAAAGCATTTCGTCGGAAATTTTGGCTAAACGGGCTTCAGTATAACGCATGGCCGCTGCCGAATCGCCGTCAATTGAACCAAAATTTCCCTGGCCGTGAACTAAAGGATAACGCATGGAAAAATCTTGAGCTAAGCGGACCAAAGCTTCGTAAACCGGCATATCGCCGTGAGGGTGATATTTACCCATGACTTCGCCGACAATCTTGGCGCATTTGGCAAAACGGGCGGACGAAGTTAAACCCATTTGGTGCATGGCAAAAAGAATGCGTCTGTGAACCGGCTTCATGCCGTCCCTGACGTCCGGTAGGGCTCTTGCCACAATAACCGACATGGCATAATCCAAATAGGATTTTTCCATTTCCTCGGTTATTTCAACTGGTTGTATTTTGCCAAAATCCATACTCTATATGTCTATATTCGCCGTTTTGGCGTGGGTTTGAATAAATCTTTTTCTCGGCGGGACTTCCTCGCCCATTAACATAGTAAAGGTTTGGTCGGCAAGACCGGCGTCGGCAATATTTACCTGTTTTAAAGTCCTGGTTTCGGGATTCATGGTCGTATCCCATAATTGTTCAGGATTCATTTCTCCTAAACCTTTAAACCGGGAAATCGTAGCTTTATTCCAACCCGGTTGTTCCTTAATTTTTCTCTCTTTATCCTCATCATTGTAGGCGTAATAAATATCTTTTCCTAAAGTCATTTTGTATAAAGGGGGCATGGCTACATATAAATAACCTTTATCAATAATTCCCGGCATATGGCGGTAGAAAAAAGTTAAAAGCAAGGTTTCAATATGCGCGCCGTCAACGTCGGCATCAGTCATGGATATGATGCGGTGATAACGGAGTTTGTCAGGATTATAAGTGTCCCCTATTCCGGCGCCAAGAGCAATAATCAAATCTTTTAAATCTTCGAAAGCAATAATTTTATCAAGCTGAGCTCTTTCGGTATTTAAAATTTTTCCGCCTAAAGGTAAAATAGCCTGAAATTTACGGTCTCTTCCCTGTTTGGCGCTTCCTCCGGCCGAGTCTCCCTCAACAATATAAATTTCCGATAAAGCCGCGTCCCTTTCCTGACAGTCGGCCAGTTTTCCCGGTAAAGTCATACCTTCGAGAGCGCCTTTTCTCAAAACCGCGTCTTTGGCAGCTCTGGCTGCAAGCCTCGCCCTAGCGGCGAGCATAATTTTTTCGGTAATCCTGCGGGCCTCGGATGGATTTTCCTCAAAAAACGTATCTAATCCTTCCTTAACGCATGATGCGACAAGAGTTTGAATTTCCGGATTGTTTAATTTGGCTTTAGTTTGGGATTCAAAAAGGAGATTATCCGTTGGCATCTTTACGAAGATAACAGCGGTTAAACCTTCACGCATGTCTTCCCCGGTTAAAGCGTCGCCGTCTCCTTTAAGAGCGCCGATTTTTTGTCCGTAATCATTAATGACGCGGGTTAAGCCGGTTCTAAAACCCGTAACGTGAGTTCCGCCGTCAACCGTATTAATAACGTTCACAAATGAGTGAATATTTTCCGAATAGCTGTCGTTATATTGCATGGAAACTTCAACCGAATTGTCTCCGTCAGTTTTAGTAAGATAAATCGGATCATTTAAAGCCTTTTTGTTGCGGTTTAAATGAACAACAAGAGAGCGGATTCCGCCTTCGAAGTAAAAAGTTTTTTCCGAATCGGTTCTTTCGTCTTTTAAGTGAAAAGCAATGCCGCCGATTAAATACGCTCTTTCTCTAATGGCTTGCTCAACCACCTTGTAATCAAAAGCCTGGTCGCCAAAAACTTTTTTATCAGGAAAAAAAGTGGTGAAAGTACCGGTGCCGTCGGCTGCGCCGATTTGCGCGACGAGACCCTGTGGTTCCCCTCTTTTGTATTCTTGCATGTATTTTTTACCGTCTCTAATGACTTCCACGCGCATATATTCGGATAAAGCATTGACGGTTGAAGCACCAACGCCGTGAAGACCTCCGGAAATTTTATAGGCGCGGCTATCGAATTTGCCGCCGGCGTGGAGTTTAGTCATGCAAAGTTCAAGGGCGCTTTTGTGGTAACTTGGAACTTCATCAACCGGAATACCGCGGCCGTCGTCTCTAACTGAGGCCTTTCCATCTCCATGAAGCGTGACCCAGATGTTTTTTGAAAAACCCGCTAAAGCCTCGTCAACGGAATTGTCAAGAATTTCCGAAAGCATGCGGTGAAAGCCCAAATGGTCAACAGAACCAATATACATCCCCGGCCTTTTACGGACAGGTTCAAGTCCCTCTAGGACTTGGATGTGTTGTGCGCTGTACTGCGAAGATGCAGAAGAAGCATCACTTCTCTTAACCATACTAAGCTATTATAACTTCATTTTTGGGTTCATGCAAGAGAGAGTTGGCGGATTATTTTAAAGGGTAAGAAATTAATAAATTATCAATGGTTAGGCGCGGATTAGTATTGCTATTTAAGAAGTTCAAGGCTTTTTGTAAAAGGCTGCACAAAGCTAAATTTTCCTGATTGGGGTTAATAAGAAGCAATTCCCGCCAATATGTTAATTGTTTTTGACAAAATTTTAGAGCCTCTTCTTTAGTTTTATATTGTTCGCTAAATTTAAGTCTTTCACCCCGCGACAAGTTGATAATTTCTTCTGATAAATTCTTTTCAAGAGAAATTTCTTCATCGTTTAAAAAGATTTCCGTTTCCTGCGCTAGGGAGATAATTTGGCAACGGCTGGAAATAGATTGATTTATTGATTCAACATTGGGTACAGCGAGAATGAGGATATTGTTTTCCCCATAAGCCTCAATTAACTGCCCTAAAATCGCTTGGGCTTCTTCCGATAAGGCTTTCGCCTTGTTAATAACGGCAATTTTTGGAGGTGTTTGAAAGGCTTTTAAAGAAAACCAATATTTCAAATGCCGGATTTCCTCAACGCCAATCTCGTTTTCACTGGCAATGTAAATAATATCGGGATCGTTGTCAAAGTTTTTGGTTTTTTTCTCGGCAATCAAGGTTTTAATTTTTCCTTCTCTTTTTTCCTGATTTGCCCCGCAGATTAAAAAAGTAAGCATTGTTGACATTTTAGCAAAGTTTAGCCTATTATTAAAATAATGCCTGATACTGCCGTTCCTAATAATGGTACCAATGGTGTTAAAACCATTGCCGATATTTTAGTTGAACAAGGAAAAATTACCGCTGAAGCCGCTAAGAAGTTAAAGGTTGAATATCTTAACTCCGGAAAACCACAAGAGCAGCTTATCCGCGAACAAAACATTGTTTCTTCGGAAAATTTAACAGCCGCCAAAGCGGTTTATTTAAATATTCCCTACATTATTTTATCGGAAGCCCCTTCTTCTCCCGAAGCTTTGAATTTAATAACCAAAAATTTAGTGGAAAATTATATGGCCATACCCATTAATTTCGATAAAAAGAAAAACGAAGTTACGGTGGCCATGGTTGATCCTTTAAATTTGGAAGCTATTGAATTTCTTGAAAGAAGAACCGGGGCAAGGGTAAAAACCATGATTGCTTCAGAGGAGGATATTAAAAAAGCCATTGCCGAAAGGTATGGCATAGGTTTAACCACGGAAGTTTCCGCAGCTCTTAAAGAAACAGCGACGGAAGCGGAAGCAAACGTCGTTGATATTTCCCGTTTGGGTGAAGTTATTCGGGAAGCGCCGATAGCCAAAATCGTTTCTACCATTTTGGAATTTGCGATGCGTTCTCGGGCTTCTGATATTCATTTGGAACCGCAGGAAGACAAAACGAGAATCCGGTACCGCATTGACGGTATTTTGCACGAGAAATTGGTTTTACCGAGGAGCGTGCATGACGCTTTGGTTTCCCGGATAAAAATTTTAGCCGGCATGAAAATTGACGAAAAGCGCAGTCCCCAAGACGGCCGTTTTAATTTCCGGGCGGACGGGGCGGAAGTTGACCTTCGGGTTTCTTCTTTGCCGACAGTCCATGGAGAAAAAATAGTGATGAGACTTCTTAAAAAATCCGGAGGGGTGCCAACACTTAACGATTTGGGTTTAAGAGGTAAGGCTCTTGCCAATCTTGAGGATGCCATCTTAAAACCTCACGGCATTGTGATTATCTGCGGGCCGACAGGATCAGGGAAAACCACGACCCTTTACGCGATATTGTCAAAAATTAATACGACTAGGGTTAATATTGTCACTTTGGAAGATCCGGTTGAATACCAAATCGTGGGTGTAAATCAGGTCCAAATTAACCCGGCTGCCGGACTAACTTTCGCCTCTGGACTGCGTTCTTTCTTAAGGCAGGATCCCAATATTATTCTGGTCGGAGAAATCCGGGATACGGAAACGGCTGATTTGGCTATTCAGGCTTCTTTGACCGGTCATTTGGTTTTTTCAACTTTGCACACAAATTCGGCCTCGGGTTCTTTACCCCGTTTATTGGACATGAAAGCTGAACCATTTTTATTGGCTTCTTCAATTACGGCCATTGTCGGACAAAGAATTTGCCGGAAAGTTTGCCCGTCGTGTCGGCAGGAATACGATCCTTCTCCGGAAATCGTCGCCGATATTAAAAATGTTTTGGGAAAATTATTTCCGCCGGATAAAACCAATGGATTTAAATTAGTTAAAGGGGCAGGTTGTCCGGAGTGCAATAACGTTGGTTACTTGGGGAGAATTGGGGTTTTTGAAGTTTTGCCGGTTTCGGAAAAAGTCGGCCGCTTAATTTTGGAAAGATCTACCGCTGGGGATATTGAAAAACAAGCGGTAGAAGAAGGCATGATTGCGATGAAACAAGATGGATATTTGAAAGTTTTGGAAGGAACGACTACTATAGAAGAAGTTATAAGAGTTGCCCAAGATTAATCATCCTGCCCTATGCAAATTAATGAATTATTACAATTAGCTGTTGACAGCAAGGCTTCGGATATTCATTTGTTATCCGGCGTGCCCGCGACTTTAAGAGTTAACGGCCGGTTAACGCCGATTACCGCCAAGGGACTTTTAACAAGCGAAGAGGTTGAAGAATTGGTTTGGGCGATGTTGACGGGCGAGCAAAGGGAAACTTTAACTGTTAACCGCGAAATAGATTTTTCGTTAGAACACGAGTCTAAAGCCAGATTCAGGGTTAACGCTTATTATCAAAAAGGCACGCTTGCTGCTTCTTTAAGGCTAATTCCTCTAGAAATCCGCAGTATTGATGAATTAGGCTTGCCAAAAATCTGCCATACCTTTACTAATTTAAGACAAGGATTTGTTCTTTTTACCGGGCCGACAGGCTGCGGAAAATCCACAACCATTGCCGCGATTTTAAACGAAATCAATAATAACCGCGAAGAACATATTGTGACGATTGAAGACCCGATTGAATTTGTTTTTCCTAAAGGCAAATCTTTGATCTCCCAACGTGAAGTTCATTTTGACACTCATTCTTGGGATATCGCTTTGCGCAGTATTCTTCGTGAGGATCCAAACGTGGTTTTGATCGGTGAAATGCGCGATTATGAAACCATTTCTTCAGCTTTAACCATCGCCGAAACCGGACATTTGGTTTTTGCTACTCTGCATACCAATTCCGCGGCGCAGTCCATTGACCGTATTGTTGATGTTTTTCCGGAACACGCCAAAGGTCAAGTGAGAATGCAGCTTTCTTTGACTTTAGAAGCAGTGGTTTCGCAAAGATTAATTCCGGCAATTACCGGAGAACGTTTGGTGGCAACGGAAGTTATGATCGCAACCTCGGCAATCAGAAATTCAATCAGGGAAGGTAAAACCCACATGATTGACAATATCATTCAGACTTCAAAAGAGCTGGGGATGCACACTTTCGAATCCAGCTTGGCCGCATTAGTTAAAGAAGGGAAAGTCAGCATCGAAACGGCTCAAGAATACGCGCTTCGTCCTGAAGAATTAATGCGCTTAGTTCGGGGAAGATAAATTATGAATAAGTATTCTTATAAGGCCAAAAACCAGCATGGTGAAAATATTAACGGTTTAGTCGAAGGAAATGACGAGAGACAAGCCTTAAAAGCCTTACGCGAAAGAGGTTTGGTTCCCTACTCCATAAAAATTGTTCATGAAGGTTCTTTAATTAATTCGTTTATTAAAATTTTCCAAAAAATTTCTTTAGGAGACACCGCGACTTTTACCCGCCAATTATCAACCATGATTACGGCCGGCATGACCGTTAATGAAGCTTTGACCATATTGCGAATTCAGGCTTCGCCGGCTTTTTCCGTTGTTATTGATGACGTGATGCGCAGTGTTGAAGGCGGTTTAAGTTTGTCAGAGGCTTTGGGTAAACACCAAAAAGTTTTTGGTAAAGTTTACACTTCTTTAGTTAAAGCCGGAGAAACAGGGGGTGTTTTGGATGGGGTTTTGCAGAGATTAGCCGAAAATATGGAAAAAGAAAAGGAATTTCAGGGAAAAATTAAAGGAGCGATGATTTATCCGATTGTGATTGTTACCGCGATGGGTTTTGTTGGGACGATTATGATGATTTTCGTTATCCCAAAACTCTTGGTTTTATATCAAGATATGCAGATCCAGTTGCCGGCGCCGACACAGTTTTTAATTACGCTCTCGAATTTTATGGTTAATTTCTGGTGGCTAATTTTGGCCGGCATTTTCGGAGGAATAGCTGCTTTCCGCGCTTTTGCTGCTACCCCGGCTGGCCGGATAAAAATTGACAGTTTAAAATTAAAACTACCGGTATTTGGCAATTTACAAAAACAGATAATTTTGACTGAAGTCACCCGGACATTAGGACTACTGGTTTCCACAGGAATTTCCATTATTGACGCCTTAAATATTGTTGCCGAAGGAACGGGTAATGTTTTATACGAAAACGCGCTTAAAGAAACAGCCAAACAAGTTGAAAAAGGTTTGCCGATTGCTGTTTGTCTTGCCAATTACGAAGAGTTCCCGCCGATAGTTGCCCAAATGGTGTCGGTTGGCGAAGAAACAGGAAAACTGGATGAAGTTTTAAAAAAATTGTCCCGGTATTTCGAGTCGGAATCCGAAGAGATGGTAAAAGGCTTGACAACCGCGATAGAGCCACTTATCATGGTTTTATTGGGTCTTGGAGTCGGATTTTTGATAATCGCCATTATTATGCCGATTTATAATTTAACAAGTGCTTTTTGAAAGGGGGTGAAAATATTTTAATGAAAACTGCCAATTTGTTAGTACGAAAAGGGTTTACTTTAATCGAACTTTTGATTGTTATTGCCGTGTTAGGTATTTTATCTATAGCGGTTTTATCAGCGATTAACCCTATAGAACAAATTAATCGAAGTAGAGACACGGGAAGTCGGTCTGACGCCGAACAATTAATTAGCGCCTCTGACAGATATTACGCTAGCGTAGGGTACTATGCTTGGCAAACAGATAGAGCTAGTACTAATCTGGCTATATCCCCGATGGCTATAATCACAAGCACCACTCAAACTTTTGGCGTGGATCTTCAACCGGCATTAACCAGACTTTCTTCGGCTGGGACAGCCGAATTAAAAGCCGCGTTCATCAGCCGAATTGTTGCTGGCGGTTCCTCTCGTTTAGCGATTTACAACCAGGGTGTTGCGGGTCAAAGTACTTATGTTTGTTTTTTGCCGCAGTCGTCATCGTTTAAAACAGAAGCTTGGAAACGTTGTACAGCACATACCGATTATGGGACTTTACCGCCCGATTGGCCGGTAGGAGTATTACCAGCCTGTCCAGCGGGACCTACTTGTTTAGGCGTGTTAGTAGCTAATGCAGGAACCAATACAGGATGTTATAGTTGTTTACCTTAAGAGTTAAACACTAGAGTTATTTGGTTTAAATCAAAATGTCTCGTTAGGACAGTAACGAGCTTTTTGTGGTGATTGAGGGTTAGTTTGTTTTATGATAAATTTAAAATTATGGAATTCGGTTTGCCCTTTATATTTTTTTTAATTTTCTTTTTCGGTCTTATTATCGGTTCATTCATTAATGTCTTAATCTATCGTCTACCCCGCGATTTGTCATTAAATGGGCGGTCGTATTGTCCTAAATGTAAAAAGAAAATTTCCTGGTACGATAATATACCGCTGGTTTCTTTTTTATTGTTAAAAGGCAAATGCCGTAAGTGCCACTCCCCTATCTCGCTCCAATATCCATTGGTGGAATTGTTAACAGGAGTTCTCTTTGTAACTAGTTTTTTTCTACTCATAAACTCAAATTCAGAATTCAGAATTCAGAATTCAGAATTGGGGTTCTGGATAACGCTTTTATATACTTTTTGGATCGTGAGTGCGTTTTTAGCCATTTTCATTATTGATTTAAAGCACCAAATTATCCCCGACCAAATACTTTATTCCTCCCTTTTTGTCGTTTCTTTCTACGAATTTATCATTCACCATTCATCATTTACCATTCACCTTATCTCCGCCGTTGCTGGCTTTATTTTTTTCTATTTTCTTTACAAAATAACCAAAGGTAAGGGTATGGGCTTCGGAGATGTAAAACTCGTTTTTTTAATGGGTTTAGTTTTAGGCTATCCGAACATTATTTTAGCTTTATATTTGGCTTTCTTGACAGGAGCAACGGCCGGTGTCATACTTATTTTAGCCAGGTTAAAAAAACTAAAACAACCGATTGCTTTTGGACCTTTTTTATCCTTAGCGACGATCGTTTCCTATTTTTTGGGAACGGAAATTATAAAATGGTTCACTGCCCAATTCTTTTTAATTTAAATAAACTTCGTTTTTCCTCCGGAAATAAAAAAGGTTTGACGATGATTGAACTTTTAATTGTCTTGACTCTTATTGGAACGATAGGGGTTCTTTTACTAACAGCTTTTAATCCTATCGTTAAGCTTGCTAACGCGCGGGACGCCAGAAGAAAGGCAGATCTCCAGAAGCTAAAAAACCCTTTAGAAGATTATTATAATGACCATAAATGTTATCCCGCTGAAAGTATAATTAACAGTTGTAATCCGGGTGACGGTCTAAGACCTTATTGGGCAAAAATACCGTGTGATCCGCAAACAAACGCGAGTTATTTTTATGAGCTAGAGAATTGCAACACTTATCGTATTTATGTTAATCTTGAAAATAGGAATGACCCCGACATTATCAAAGCTGGTTGTACAAGTACTGGAGGATGTCCCGGCAACGCCAGTTTTAATTGGGGTATTACTAGTCCGAATACGGAATTATAAGTAAAAAATGAAAAAATATAAATTAGGCTTTACCCTTATTGAGTTACTGGTCGTCATCGCGATTTTGGGAATATTAGCGACTATTACTCTTGCTAACTTCTCTACTTCCCAAGCTAAGGGCCGCGATGCCCAAAGAAAATCGGACTTAAAACAAATTTCCCTTGCCCTGGAAGCTTACAATACTGATCATGGAGCTTACCCTCTTTCCGGTACGGTTGGTAATGTAGGGAAAATTATGTCATGTGATGATAGTGACGTAGCTGTTGGTACTTGTGAGCAAATTGATTGCGAATGGGGGGGTACTTCTGACCGTGAATTTTGTGACTCTAATTATACGGTTTATATGAAGGAAATTCCTGATGATACGGTTTCTTCACAGCATTATTGTTATATATCAACAGACGGAAAATCTTATAAGCTCTATGCAGATTTAGAAAACACTCACGATAGTGATTGCTTAAGTAAAAACGCAAGCGGGGTATGTCAGAGGGTTGTAGCTCATGCATGCAATGGTATAAACTATACGTATGGAATCGCCAGCAGTAACACAACACCATGATACTAATATCTAATATTAAATATAAGCAAAGTTTAATACCCGGTAAACAAATATCAAAAAGAGGGTTCACTCTAATTGAGTTGTTGGTTGTAATTTCCATTATAGGAATTCTTGCTACTTTGATTATGGCTAATTTTGTGGGAATTCGCGAACGCGCCCGCGACGCGCAAAGAAAATCAGATATTAACCAAATCCAAAAAGCCCTAGAACTTTATAAAAATAAAGTCTCTCCAATTAATTATCCTGTAACGGGTAATTTGTGGACCGATTTACCCAGCGGTACGGATCCGGTTATGAGAGTTGTTCCACATGATCCTTCATGCCCTCTTGGTGTTTGTTCAGCTGGCAGTGGAAGATCCGATTATACTTATGCCAGCGTGGCAAACTCTTTACAATATACGCTATGGGCTTGTTTAGAAAATAGTAGTGATGGCCAGGCAGATGCAGTTCGAGGGATTACTCCTCCCGCAGCTTGTACAACAAATTGCACGAGCACTAGTGGGATATGTTATTCGGTAACTCAACCATGATATCTAAAAATAAAAAATTAAAAACCGGATTTACTCTAATAAGCAAAACTTGTAAGGGCTTCACCCTTATAAGCAAAGCTTACAAGGGTTTCACCCTTATTGAACTTCTTGTTGTTATCTCAATAATCGGTATTCTGGCCACCTTAATTATGGCTCGCTTAGGCGGAGTGGAAAAAGCTGGTCGCGACGCAAAGAGAAAATCGGATTTAAACCAATACCGGATAGCCATAGAAAACGCTGCTTCAAGGACCAATGGTCTGTATCTGTATGTCATGTCGGAAACCATTGCCCCGACTACTTTCCTATGTCCCTATTTGGTTAATTATATTGCATCCTGTATTGTGGATCCTCGTAGTCCGACATACGGTTACCATTATAAAAGTAACGGTAGTGGAGCACTTGGCACAGACGTTAACGCAACAATCTATGTACTTTGGGCAACGTTAGAAGCAGATACAACTGGTAACCCAATTTATTATGTATGTTCTAATGGCAAAATTGGACAAAGAGCAAGTGGTGCTGAGCCGTCAATGGGTCCCGGTAATAACTGCCAATGACTACAAAAAAGGGCTTCACTTTAATAAGCAAAGCTTTCAAGGGGTTTACCCTTATCGAAATTCTGGTGGTAATTGCGCTTATTGGCATTCTTGCCGGTTTTCTTCTTGTTTCTTTTCAAGGAGTCAGAAAGTCCGCAAGAGACGGTAAAAGAAAAGCCGATATCGAGCAAATCCGCGCGGGGCTTGAAATGTGCAGACAAGAAACGCGTATATATCCGGGCACTCTAGGCGGGTGCGCTTTAGTTCCGGCAGGGATTACCGATCCCCTGTCTGGTTACAGATATGTTTACAGCAAAATTTCCGATACAGCGTATTCTTTGTGCGCATACTTAGAAGCAGGTCCAGAAACGCCATGTGCAGGGGTTGTTTGTGGTGGTAATTGCAACGTTGGTGCCTCTACTGCCTGTAACTACAAAACCTGCAATCCATGACACCAAAGTCAAAAGTCAAAAGTCAAAAGTCAAAAGTTGGGTTCACCTTGGTTGAAATTATGGTGGTTATTGCTTTAATCGGAATTTTGGCCGGGTTTTTGTTGGTTAGTATGCAAGGAGCGCGGGCTTCGGCTAGAGACGCTCAAAGGCAAGCGGATTTAGAAAACATTAAATCAGCTTTAGAAATGTATAAAAGCAGCTGCGGGCAATATCCTGATTCTGTACCCACAAACGGTTCTGCTTTAAGCGGCACCTGCAATGGAACCCCTGTAACTGTTTTAAGCTCGACCCCAAAAGATCCAACTTCTCCTTCAAGAAATTATACATATGCCCTGACATCAACCAAAAAATCCTATACTCTAACCGCGGAGATGGAATTAGAAGCAACTTTAGTAGTAACGCCTTAAAAATGAAAAAACAAATAGGATTCACCTTAATTGAGATCCTTGTCGTAATCAGTATCATTGGTTTATTGGTGACCTTAGGTATTTCTGCTTATAGCGAATTTAACCGAAGGCAAACACTAGATCAAGCTGCTAAAAATATTGTTAATGAGTTGCGTTACATTCAAAGTAAGGCAAGTTCCGGTGATAAAGGGCCGGTGGTAAGTCCTCCCACTTGTACAGAATCTTTAACCGGATGGTATTTTCAAATTATTAATGTAAGTCCAGCAAATCAATACAGAACGTATGGAAAATGTGGGGTAACTGAATTTAGTGAAAAATTTACGGATTTACCGGCTAATTTAAAATTTGTAGCACCGGCAGCAGGAACAAAAATTCTTTTTAAGCCTTTGAATTTAGGTATAGATCAAAACGTAGATATTACGATTCAATACGGTCTTATAGGAACAGATGTTACTAGACAAAAAACAATTTCCGTAACTACCGGTGGAACAATCAATTAAAAAATGTCTAAAAAGAATAAGGGTCAATCATTATTGGAAGTTTTAATTGCTTTATCGGTTATTATTTTGGTGATTACAGCATTGGTACGAGTTGTGACTTTGTCAATCCGTTCAACTGATTACGCGCGCAATACCAGCGTAGCCACCACATACTCGACCGAAGCCATGGAAAAAATAAGGTCATTTAGAGACTCAATGTCTTGGACTGATTTTTTAGACTTAGAGAGTGCTAATCCAAAAAGATTTGGCGACGGTGTTACCGATTATAGTGCGTTAACTAACTGTCCGGATCCGGTTACTCCAGTAGGTGTTAGCGGTACTTTATTGGCTGGAGGTTTTTTACGTTGTTCAAAACTTATATCGCAAGGAACCGGTATTCAAGCGACAATTTCTGTTTACTGGTTGGAAAAAAATGAGGTTAAAAAGTCCGAGAATATTTCTTATTTTTATAATTGGAAATGAGCGGTGGAGGAGATGGCGGAATTGGTGGAGATGGAGAACATGGTGGAATTGGAGGAATTGGGGAAAATGGAGACCAAAAACTATGAAATTTAGTCACGAAAATCTGGAAATTTGGCAATTGGGCATGAAATTAGTGGAAGTAACTTATTCTTTAAAGAATCATTTTTTAAACGAAGATAAATTTGGACTTTGGGATCAAATTGTTAGAGCTTCCGAAGCAATCCCTCGAGACATAGCTGAAGGATACGGAAAAAGTTCCAATAAAGAGCGGGCTTTATATATGGAAAGAGCTAAAAGTGAAACCGCGGAAGTAGATACAAGTTACAAATTAGCTATTAAAAAAGGTAGAATTACTACTGAAGAGTATGAAAAAATGATTAAACCTATAATTCAAGAATTATATTTTAAAATTATTGGGTATCGTAAATGGATATTAAAATCCAATTCCCCAAGCGCAGCGATTAACCAAATTCCCCAAGCGCAGCGATCCACCAAAGGGTTTACATTAATAAGCAAAGCTTGTGAGGGCTTTACGCTCATTGAAATTTTGGTCGTGGTCTTTCTGTTCGGCATCATTATGACTATAAGCGGGGCTTTATTTTCATCAGTTCTAAGAGGTTCGGGTAAAAGCGAAATTACCAAAGAAGTTAAACAATCCGGTGATTACGCTATGGGGATGATGGAGAGATCGATAAGAAACGCAAAAACCGTTAGTGGTTGCTCTCTTGTTTCAAGTTCAAGCATTAGCATGACTGATCGAGATGGTTTTCCTACAACATTTGGATGTGTTTTTGATAACAGTTTAGATGTTTCCAGTATTTCCTTAAATTCAGGTGCTTTAGTTAACAAATTAACCGGAAATAATGTAACACTTGGTATTGGAGGAACCGGCGGATGCCCCGGTGACTTAAGTTTTACCTGCAATAATGCGGTAAATCCTCCACAGGTGACAATTAGTTTTACTTTATATCAGAAAGGAACAAGTTCAAAACCTGAAGATCAAGCCAAGGTTAAATTTCAATCAACGGTTAGTTTGCGAACTTATTAAAAAACGTAATTGACAACAAAGTCTAAAAAAAGATAAACTTAACTAAATGAAAAAACTGTCCTTAAAATCGAATTCCGGCCAAGCGTTATTGGTCATCCTTTTAATTATGGCCGTAGTTTTAACGATTGGCTTAGCCACGATTTCCCGTTCCATTACCGATATTAAAATTTCCGAGCAAACAGAAGATTCGGCCAGGGCTTTTTCAGCTGCCGAGGCAGGTATCGAGAACTATTTGGCAACAGGAGGAACAAGTACGGGTGATTTAGGAACTGGTGTTAGCGTACAAGCTTTTCCCGGTTCCCTTCTTTCTCCAGATAGCTTAACCTTTTTATATCCGATACAAATTAATCAAAACGAAGTGGCCACAATCTGGTTATCAACTTACGAAAAAACAACCGGAGTGTATACAACGCAAACGTATTCAAATCCGATTACTGTTGCTTGGGGAAATCCAGGAGCCGACACACCGGCTTTGGAAGTAACTTTTTATTACAATAACTCCGGTATCAAAGTTGCCAAATTCATGTTTGATCCTGACGTTGACAGGTCAAATAATTTTTGTAAAACAGACTATTCCTATTGCCCTGGAGAAATTACTAATTTCTCCACTTCAGGTGTAACTTACGGAGATCAGGAACTGCATTTTTCAGCAGGTATTCGCACGACTGGTTTGCCAAATATGTATTTTGCCCGTTTACGATTGTTATATGCCGGTAGTACAGCCCACTTTATTGGTTTCGGGGCTACGTCGGCACTTCCTAAGCAGGGGGATAAAATTGCCGCGGTCGGTACTTCTAATCAAGCCACCAGAAAAGTTGAAGTTTACCGGTTAAATCCCGCGCCGCCGGATATTTTTGATTTTGCCCTTTATTCGGGAGAAAGTTTAATTAAATGAGTACTTTTGGTTTAGATATAGGAACAAATACTATTAAAATCGCCCAAGTGGAAAAGGGATCGGATAAAAAATTCAAACTAATTTCCGCCGGTCTAATTCCGACTCCGAAGCCGGGATTTCAGTCCCAACAGGACAGTGACTTAGTTGGTCTTGCTCAGGCGATCAAAAAACTTCATGGCGACGCCAAAATTACCACGAAAGATGTGGTTTTCAGCCTTTCCGAAGCCCAGATTTTCAGCCGGATTATCGAAATGCCGCCAATGAGCGAGGGTGAATTAATTCAAGCCGTACCATGGGAAGCGGAACAATTTGTCCCGATGCCGATGAGCGAAGTGACTTTAGATTGGCAGATTGTTTCCCGCGCCGAAAAAAGCAAAGTAGGCGAAAAGATGAAAATCCTAATAATAGCCGCGCCGACGGCTTTAATTAAACGCTATACAACGGTTTTAGAGATGGCGGGAATGAACGTTAGCGCCATTGAAACCGAAATGATTGCGGCTGTACGGGCATTAGTGTCCCCATCTTCCCCTCCGACGATTGTGGTTAATTATGGCGCCAAATCCTGCGATATTGCCATGGTTATCGGGGGGCAAATTTATTTTACCCGTTCAATTTCGACAGCCGGGGACGCGTTAACAAGGGCCATATCCTCTACCCTGGCTCTTGAACCGTCACAAGCCGAAGAGTATAAAAAAACGTATGGTTTAGAAGAAACCCAGCTTGAGGGAAAAATTAAGAAAACCATTACCCCTGTTTTGGATATTGTCGGCGCCGAAATTAAAAAAGCGATTCTTTCCTGGAAAGAAAAAGATTCATCCCAATTTTCAGGATTAATTTTATGCGGCGGGACAGCCGGGTTGCCCCAAATCAGTTCCTACCTTGCGGCGCAACTCGGAATTGAAGTGCAAACCGCGGATCCATTTTCATCTTTAACCGTTGACCCCAATTTTATTGTTAAACTTAAGCCGAACGCGCCCTTATTCGCCGTTGCTATTGGTTTAGCGGAAAAGGAAGTTTAATAAAATGCCTGCCGTAGAAATCAATCTTCTTCCCAAAGAAAAAGCCACACCGCAGCAAAAAAAAGTAGTGGCGAAAATAAGCATGGTTTTAATCGGAATTTTGATTTTATACGTGATTATCGTTGCCGGTTTGTTTTCCTACGGTTCTTTTTTGTCAATGCAAAGCAATAACGTTTTAAAAGCAACCGGCGAGACGGAAACCCAAATTAAAAACGCCCAAAAAAAGGAAATTTTGGAATTGGCTTTAAAGATGCGGATTAAGGAAGTGAGTACCTTGATGACCGATCGTACTTCCTACAGTGATTATTTGGCTAAATTACAATCTTTAGCTTCCCAAGGTACCAATTTTAGCAGTTTTGAATTTAAAAAAGGAATCATCAGCGCGGCCGGCTCTTCAACAAACGTGATTACCGTAAACGATTTTATTAACAACCTCAAAAAAGAAACCATGTTTTCCAATATTCTTTTAGGAAGTTTAAATCGGGGCAAAGACGGGAATTATAATTTTTCATTAGAGTTATCTTTAGCCAATGAAACAAAAAACTAAGACCAATTATTTACAGCTGATTGCCAATTACCAAAGTATGGTCTTTTTGGTTTTAGGCATTTTAGTTTTTGTTATAGGAATTTTCGTTATCTGGCCGAAAATCCAAGATATTATTCAAGCGAAAGATACATTAGATAAAAATACCGAGTATCTTAACAAATTAAAAGCGAAATTAGGAGATTTGCAAAGTTTAAATGAGTTTGAATTGACAGAACGTCATAATTTATCGATTAGAGCGATTCCGGAAATTAAAAATCCTTTAGGTACTTTAATTTCTTTACGGTCTATGGCAACGGAATTAGGGGTAGATATTGAAGAAATAAGCGTGGCTGTCGGCGGTGTGTCCTCCGAAAGCGCCCAGATAAAAGATTCCGGTCTTGCTCAAATAAACTTTAAACTTAAATTAAGCGGTTCAAAAACGACGGTTTTTGATTTTTTCAAAAAAACCGAAGAATCTTTACCTATTGTTACCGCCGATAATGTTAAGGTAACTCTAAGCGGAGAAAGCGCTCAGGCAGAACTAAACTTTAACAGTTATTACCTTTCTTATCCTGAAACAATCGGAAAAATTGATGATCCTGTAAGTAAATTAACAAATGAAGAAGAAAAATTGCTTAGCAAAATTAGCGGCTTTTCCTATATTCCGGCAACAACTTTTACGCCCGCTCAAGGCCGAAGCGATCCGTTTGCTTTTTAAACAATTTCTTCTTGCGTAAGAACTATTTGGACTCTTTTATTTTCTTTAATGGCCCTGGCATAGGCTAAATGACGCAAGGATTTAATAATTTTTCCGCCCTTGCCAATAACTTTGCCCATATCAGTCTGATCAACGGTAACTGTAAAGGTTACTGTTCCTTCAGTTTCTGTTTCATCGATAACGACCTTGTCCGGACTATCGACGATTGATTTAACCATAAATTCAACTAAATCTTTCATTTTATTTTATCCCTTAGAGTTTTTGTAAGAAGGGCGCCTCTTTCGATCCAAGCTTTTAATTTGTTTTTATCATATTTTTCTATTGTGCCAAGAATATCGATCGGTTTCCCGTCCCGTTTTGAACGCGTTTCGCAAACTACTATCCGGTAGCAATTGCTTGAATTTTTTGATTTTCCCAGTCTAATTTTAAGAGACATAATTTTTTAAGGCCTCTTTCGCGGCCTCTTCTTCAGCTTTTCTTTTTGATAAACCGCTTCCCTCTCCCATTTTTTCTTGGTCGAGAAAAACCGCGACAGTGAATATTTTAGCATGATCCGGTCCTTCTTGCGAGAGGATCTTATAAATAGGGGTTATCCGGTCTTTTTCTTGGGTGATTTCCTGTAATAAGCTTTTGGCATCCTTAAGGTCGGAAGGCTTTAAACTTTTTATAATAGGATCAAAGTAATTAGTTACAAATTCGGCGGTTTTATCAAGACCTTGGTCTAAATAAATAGCCCCAATTAAAGCCTCAAAAGCGTTTTCCAATAATCCTAGATTTTTCCGGCCTCCGCCGTCCTCTTCTCCTTTTGAAAGAAGTAGATAAGCGCCTAAATCATATTTGATCGCTGCTTGGGCTAAGCTTTTTGTTTGGACAATATTAGATCTTGAAGCTGTTAAAATTCCCTCTTGGGAATGCGGAAAACGTTCAAAAAGCATCCGCGAAATTAAAAATTCAATAATCGCGTCGCCTAAGAATTCCATTCTCTCGTTGGAGATTTTAGCGGTAGCCGGATGCTCATTTAAATACGAACGGTGCGTCATAGAGCTTTTTAACAATTCTTTGTCTTTAAACGTAATCCCAAGATTATTTTCTAAAACCGTGAGGTTAATCATTTTCGCCAAACCCCCTTTCTTTTAATACGGCTCCAAGGCAGCCGTTCACGAATGATGGCGAGGATTCGCTGCCGAATTCTTTAGCCAGCTCAACCGCTTCGTCCACGATAACTTTAGGCGGTTCTTTGCCGTTTAATATTTCGTGAACTGCCAAACGTAAAATGGCTAAGTCAAGATGGTTAATCTGTTCAAGAGGCCATTCAGGGGCGCATTTGGTAATCATTTCGTCAATTACGTCTATATGTTGAATAATTTCTACGGTTAGCGGATTGGTGACTTTGTTTTCCTTAAAGTTCCATGCAAAAAGTGCTTGAACACAGGCTTTACGCTTTTGGTGACGGGGATCAAGCGGGGTTTTCATTTTTAATTACTTTTTCTTTTTTTGTTTTGATTTTAACAACCGATTTTCCGCCGTAAAAACCGCATTTAGGACAAACACGGTGAGATTTTTTAAAATAACCGCAGTTTTTGCAGGCAACAATTCCCGGAAGGGTTAATTTTATCGCCGCGCGTCTTTTGCCTTGGCGTCTTGAGGATAATTTTCTTTTCGGTAATGGTGTCATTTGTAATGAATATTGTAACTTATTTAGCCTTTCTCTTCAAGAGGAAAACAAGGAGAGTTTAATTTACCTCAATTATCTCTTTTTTCTGTTTTTCCTCCAGTTTTTCAATTAAGTCAGGATATGGTTTTAAATTGGCGACAATTGATTGGGCGGCTTCTTTGGTTTCTTTAATCAGTTCGTAATCGGTGAAGGATGCTAGTTTTAAATCAACAAACCCGTGTTGTGATTTACCATAAACTTCTCCCGGGCCTCTCATTTTTAAGTCAATTTCCGCAAGTTCCGCCCCAATATAATTTATTTCCATGCTTTTAAGCCTTTCAAAGGGCTTACCCGCGTCAATTTCCGTAAAAAGAAGACAATAGGACTGCTTTTGTCCTCTGCCGACCCTGCCTCTTAACTGATGAAGTCCTGCCAAACCAAAGCGGTCAGCGGCCTCAATTAACATAATGGTTGTCTGCGGGATATCAATACCAACTTCAACAACTGGTGTGGTGACTAAAATGTCCAATTTCCCCTGCCGAAAGCTCTCGATAACCTCATCTTTTTCTTTAGATTTCATTTTGCCGTGAAGAAGGCCTAAATTTAAATCCGGGAAGATTCTTTGGCTTAATTTTTCGTATTCGGTTTTCACCGATTTAACTGTCGTCAAAGTTTCGGATTCCTCAATCAGGGGACAAACAATAAAAGCTTGTTCACTTGTTCCCTTAACATGTTCCTTAATCCATTTGTAGGCGGGTTCTCTTTTAATTTTCGGTACAACCCAAGTTTTAACTTTTTGTCTTCCTACAGGTAATTCGTCAATTATGGATAAATCCAAATCTCCGTAAATGGTTAAGGCAATGGTTCTCGGGATTGGCGTGGCGGTCATGGTCAAGACATGGGGGCTTTTGCCTTTTTTAATCAATAAGCCTCTTTGGCTAACGCCGAAACGGTGCTGTTCGTCAATAATTACGAGCCCCAATTTTTCAAATTCAATACCCTTTTGTATTAGAGCGTGAGTGCCAACGTAGATATCAGTATTAAGTGTTGAGTGTTCAGTTTTAAGTTTTGAGGAACTAGTAACAAGCTTAATTTTCAGGCCAAAAGGCGACAAAAGCTGATTTAAAGTTTGGAAGTGCTGGTTAGCCAAAATTTCCGTCGGCGCCATTAAAACCGATTGAAAACCATTTAAATAAGCAATATAAATAGCCAGAGCTGCGACCACGGTTTTTCCGCTTCCGACATCTCCTTCCAGTAGTCTATTCATCGGCTGTTTTTTTTCTAAATCTCCTAAAATTTCTTTTATGCAGCGGTTTTGGGCTTTAGTTAAAGTAAATGGCAATTTAGAAGTAAAATCGAGTATTTTTTCCTGATCTAGAGAAAATTGGTGCGAGACAACCTTTTTCTGCCATTCCAGTTTTCTTTTTAAGACTGATAATTGAATTAAAAAAAGCTCGTCAAAAGCCAATCTTTTCCTGGCTTTTTCTGATTCAGTCAAATTATCGGGGAAATGGATTTGCTTTAAGGCGGTTTCTAAAGCGATAAGATGATTGTCTTTAATTATTTTTTCCGGCAGATAATCTTTAAATTCAATCTGGTTATTAAAAAGCAAGGGAGCAATTCTTGATCTTAACCACTTCGATGAAACTCCGTATGTTTCAGGATACACTGGCACTAATCTAGCGGTGTGAATAGTTTTCAATCCTGCGTTTCCCCTATGTTCTATGTTGTTTGTTGTTTGCACTTGTATCTTCTCGTATTCCGGTGCCACCATCGCCATATTTCTCCCGAACCAGTTAACCTTTCCGGAAAAGGCAAAGGTTCCCCCAACATTAATGACATTGGCTAGAAAAGTTTGGTTAAACCAAATAATTTCCATTTCTTTGGTATCGTCTTTCACTCTCGCTTTTTGGAGTTTTTTGCCGTTTTTAGTGTATTCGTTTTTAAAGGAAACCACTTCTCCAATAATCGTTACGGTTTCTCCAGGCTGAACACGGCCGATTTTCGAAATTAAAGAAAAATCATCGTAGCGGAAAGGAAAATGGTAGAGCAAATCTTCAACCGTGTTGATATTAAGCTTAATCAGTCTTTTAGCATAAATCGGTCCAACCATGTAAAGTTCAGAAATTGGGGTTTGTAAGTTCATTTATTTACAAGGAGAGTCCTTGCAGGCACGAAATTTTGCAATTGGCTATACATCAATAGTTTTTATGTCTGGTTTTATAAAGCCCCTAAAAAGGGCAAAAAAGAAGTCAGGATTAAGGCAAGTGAGGCCACAACGACGATAATAGTCCAAAGCTTTTGCTGTTTTTTCGATAAATTCATTTTATTTTTAAAAATTTTCTTTTTCCCGCTTTAATAATAACACCTGATTTGAAATCTTTGTAATTAGCGTTAATAATCGTTTCTCCGTCAATATCTACGGCTTTTTGTTCAATCAGTCTTTTGGCTTCTGATTTAGAAGAAACTGCGCCTGAATTAGTCAACACATCAACTAAAGTTTGATCAGGTTCAACCTGAAACTCTTCCAGTTCCGATGGTGCTTCTTGATTTTGCACGACTTTTTCAAATTCTTCTTGGGCTTTTTGAGCTTGTTCTTTACTGTGGTGCAAAGAAACTATCTCAAAAGCTAGGCGTTTTTTGATGTCCATTGGGTTAGCGCCGTTTTTAAGTGATTCTGACAATTTTTCAACTTCTTCCACGGGAATTAATGTTAGTGATTCTAAACTATTGATTAAGACTTCATCAGGAAACGACATAATCCCTCCAAAATGTTCTTCTGGAGTGGCATTTAAAAACAAGGCGTTGCCGGCGGTTTTTCCGACCTTATTCCCTTCTTTGTCAACTAATAGCTTCATGGTTAAAACAAATTTTTCTTTATTTTTCATCGCGCTCATTAAAGTTCTGCCCATCAGCATATTAAAAGTTTGATCAGAACCGCCGATTTCCAAATCTACATCCATTTCCACGCAATCAATAGCTTGGGCTACGGGGTATAAAAATTCATGAAGATGAATTGGTTTTTCCTCTTTTAGACGTTTTTGGAAAAAATCACGTTCAAGCATTTGCTGAACCGTAAAATTTGAAGTGATTTCGACTAAATCTTTAAAAGTAATTTTGTCATTCCAGAGGCTGTTGTACATAAATTTGGCCGGATTGTCGCCTTCAAAATTAAGGATTTTTTCAACTTGCTTTTTCCAGTTTTTGGCATTTTTAAGAACAATTTCTTTGGTTAGGGCTTGCCTAGTAGCTGATTTATCAGTCGGATCCCCTATCATGCCCGTAAAATCACCCACTAAAAAGATAACTTCATGTCCTAAATCTTGGAATTGTTTTAATTTTAAAACTCCTACCATATTGCCTAAGTGCAAATTTGGCATAGAAGGATCAAAGCCCTGGTAAAGTCGAATTTTTTTACCGGATCTTAATACTTTTTCTAAAGCCTCACTGGTGGGGTAAATTTTTTCTACACCTCTTGTCAAAATTTCATTTATTTTGTCCATATTTTTATTTTCATCAGAAACCAAGCTTTGTTTATCCATAAACTTATTTTAGCATGGAACCTAACTATTGCAAAGATTTCTTTTCTAACAAAGTATTAAGACAAATAACAGGCAACGGGTCTTTAGGATCGTTTAAAAGATTGTTTAACGCACCACGACTAATAAATGATTCGTTATGAATAAGAATTGCTGGCGGATTCATGTTTTTTACAGCTTGTCCCACGAGAGCCATTGTTTTTGCTAAGTTTAAATTATGCGATTTAGATTTATTTTCGTCCCATCCAAACATTCTTTGGTGCGATATTGCGCTTTCTTTGGTGGCAATTTGGATTAATTGTTCCGCGTGATTTGAAAAAATAATGGGAATATTGATTGAACCATCAATATTGACAAGATTACCGACCAATTGTTTATTGGGAAGAACCAACGTCGACATTCTGATGATATTAATATCCGGAAAAAGATTTTCTTCCGTAATTATCGATTTAAGTTTTAAAATATTTTGAACGATAATTTTGTCGAGGCAAGGGCATATTTTTTGAATCTCTTCGATATTGTCAATAGCTATGTCCGCAAGAAATATAGTTCCCGCGGTAGGAATAAAGTTATCAGATTCTTTAATAATATTCGAGAATGTTACCAAAGCGGCTCTTGACCTTGGCAAATTACGATCGCCTCGATTTAGTAATTGAGCATGGACTAGTTCAGGACTTCGGGCGCTTGCGAAATGTATTGGTTCATTATTTGTCACCGCATTAATTGCGAGAGTTGCTAGAGTTTTCTCCATCGGTTTGGTCATCGTATTTTGAATAAATAGATTTCTCACCCACAACCACCAATTACCGATTGCCGAAATTTCCTTTTCAGACAAGCAAGATAGACGAGCCATTCTTGTGACAAATAGAAGCTCGCCCGTAGTAATTGGGTTATGTTTTTCAGCAGGAAACAATTTCGCGCAAATTCGACTGTTAATTTTCATTTCGCTAACAGTTCCTGTTTTCGATAATATTTCTCTTTCTTGCATGTTTAATCCTTTCATATGTGCACGGACTAGGATTCGAACCTAGGTAGGTCTTGCGACCGACAGTTTTACAGACTGATGCGATTGACCGCTCCGCCATCCGTGCCCTTCGACTTTGCTCAGGGTAAACCACAAAAAACTCGTCCTCTACCCCAAACAATTACGTTTGAGATAAGGGACGAGCTTTTTAATAACCCGTGGTACCACCCTTTTTGCCAAGGCTTTAAAACAAAAAAATCCACCAGAGGTGGATTTACCTTGACCTCTTAGATACTCCTCTCCTCGATTTCTCTCGGAGTGACATATCATTCTGCTATTACGGGCTTACCCGTTCCCGATTTTATCGGGACAGCTCCCCAGGGTATTTCAGTTTAAGAGTCCGATAGGTCTTTCACCAACCGCCTATTCTCTATTGTCACCTCTTATTCCTAATATTACTGGTTCACAGCCTTTGTAAACTTTTTACATTTTAAAACGCTATTTGTATTTTGTCAAGTTTTAGCTTAAAATTAATCTTAAGATGTCCTGGAAAGATGTTTGGCAAAATCGGATATCTCGAATATCTAATAATGCGGAGTACCCCTTAATGAATTACCGTTCTCCTTATCAAAAAATTAAAAGGATTAAGCTCTTATCTAAGATCGCTTTTTTGGGTTTTTGGGGAATCCTGCTTTCTTTTTTTATTTTTATTTTCCTTTTTATCTGGTACGCGCGCGAACTTCCCAGTCCCGATAAAGTTGTCAGAAACGAAGGGTTTGCAACGAAAATTTATGACCGGAACGAAAAACTGCTTTATGACGTTTATGCTAATCAAAGACGGACCCCGGTTGAGTTGAACGATATCCCTCTATATTTAAGACAGGCAACCATTTCAGTTGAGGATAAAGAATTTTATTCGCATCAGGGTTTTGATCCCAAAGGCTGGATGCGGGCCGTTTACAGCATTATTGTCAATCGCAGTCTCCAGGGCGGTTCAACAATAACTCAACAATTGGTAAAAAATGTAATTTTATCTGACGAACGAACAATTACCCGTAAAATCAAGGAATTTATTCTGGCTGTTCAGATTGAACGCAAGTACTCTAAAGACCAAATTTTAAAAATGTATTTAAACGAAGTGCCTTACGGCTCAACCGCTTTTGGCGTCGAGTCCGCGGCCGAAGTATATTTTGGCAAAAAAGCCATAGATTTAAATTTAGTTGAAAGCGCGGTTTTGGCCGGATTGCCCCAAAGGCCATCGGTTTATTCTCCTTTTAGTTCTCAGCCAACAGCTTATATTGACCGGACCAAACACGTTTTACGCCGGATGTATGAGGACGGAAAAATCACCAAAGATTTGGAAAACGAAGCCGTAAAACAACTTGCCGATTTAAAATTTAACGACCAAAGCAGCTCCTTTCAAGCCCCGCATTTTATTATGTACGTTAAAAAAATTCTCATTGACCGCTATGGAGAAAATATGGTGGAACAAGGCGGTTTAAAAGTGACGACAACATTGGATTTGGATTTGCAAAATAAAGCTCAAACAATTGTGGCTGATGAAATCGCTAAAGTTGAAAAATATCATATTACCAATGGCGCGGCCATGGTGATGGATCCCAAAACCGGAGAAATTTTGGCCATGGTTGGGAGTAAAAATTATGACGATCCGAACTATGACGGCAAAGTTAACGTCACTTTATCGTCTCGCCAGCCCGGTTCAGCCATTAAGCCCGTAACCTATGTGACAGCCCTGAAAAAGGGTTATACCCCAGCCACCATGATAATGGACGTCAAAACTTCATTTCCCGGAGGAGATAAGCCTGAATACGTGCCGGTAAATTATGACGGAAAATTCCGCGGGCCGGTAAAAATCCGCGAGGCTTTGGCGAGTTCTTTAAATATTCCGGCGGTGAAAACCTTAGCGAAAGTTGGCATTAAAGAGATGATGCAGCAAGCTTTTGATATGGGGTTTACGACTTTAGAACCAACAAACGAAAATTTAAGCCGTGTGGGATTATCAGTGACCTTAGGAGGAGGCGAAGTACGCTTAATCGACTTGGTATCCGCCTATTCGGCTTTTGCCAACACCGGTTTGAAAATTCAACCCAGCGCCATATTAAAAGTGACGGATAAAAACGGTAAGATTTTGGAAGACAATAAGCCGGTTACGGGCAGAAGAGTTTTGACCCCGGAGCAATCATATTTGATTTCCAACATTCTTTCTGATAATCAGGCTAGACTTTTAACCTTCTCACCGGGTTCATATTTGGAATTTACGGATCGTCAGGTGGCGGTAAAAACCGGAACCACCAATGATAAAAGAGATAATTGGGCGGTTGGTTGGTCTCCCTCAATAATAACCGGAGTTTGGGCCGGCAATAACGATAATACGCCCATGGTTCAGGTTTCCTCAGGTGTTTCCGGGGCTTCGCCGATTTGGCGCAAAATCATGAATGAAGCTTTAAAATTAAAACCTAAAGAAGATTTTCCGGTTCCGGAAAATATCGTGTCCGCGGAAATTGATACCGTATCGGGCTACAGAGCGCATGATGGATTCGCCTCAAAAATTGAAAGTTTTATTAAAGGAATAGAACCGAAAAGCGACGATCCAATTCATACAAAAATCAAAGTCTGCAGGGGATCAGGTAACCTAGCTACGCCTATTGATATTTTGCGGGGTGATTTTGACGAAAAAGAATATTTTGTTTTTAAGGAAGATGATCCTTTTATGACAGCTGGCGGAGAAAATAAATGGCAAAAAGGTATTGATGAATGGATCGCGACTCAAAGCGATAACCGCTACCGTCCGCCAACTGCGTATTGCGAAAGCAATGATCAATTGGATTTCCGCATCGCTTCCCCATCGGATAGATCGCAAGTTTCTTCAAGTTTCCGCGTAGCCATAGAACCAATAACTTTAAACGAAATTATTTCCGTGGAAATTTACATTAATGGCGAGAAAAAGGAGAATATTACGAGTATTCCTTATGATCGCGATTTTAGGCTGTCAGACGGTATCTATACGATTAAAATCGTGGTTAATGATTCTAAAGGCAACAGAAGCGAAAAAGAAATTAAAATCGGCGTTAATGTTCCCTGGGATTGGTCTCCTACACCCACACCGACTCCATCTCCAACTCTTTCCCCCACCCCAACGATATCTTGACTTAGCAATTAGAATCGCTATACTCTTTTGGTAAGGATTAAAGTTTAATAACCATGACACCAGAACAGGCTGGAAAAAAATTAGAAATTAGCCGCCAAGGCTTGGAAGAGTTGATAAATCAAAAAGAACCTCGACTTCCCAATGGCCTTCGTCGCCATATAAGAGATTTAAAAGCAACTGGGCAATTGGAGAAAGTAATGACTGTAACGGATGAAGGAAGAGAAAGAAAGTACCAAACACGACAACAAAGAGCAGAAAATGAACTTAAACTGAGTCTTAGAAAAATTTTTGAAACTGAAGATCCTCAAATACAGGCAATAGAAGAAATTAGAGCTATTTGGTTATTGCACGCAAGTGGCACCATAACTAGTGCGGAAAAAACAGAGGCATTATTATCGACTTTGGATTCAAAAGCACCGGATTTAAAAGCTTATCTTGAAGGAAGACTTCTTGATATTCGCGACGAACTTCAACCTCTTCTTCCGACGGGAAAAGAATTAAACACGCAGGGACATCGTCGTTATTGATGTAAAGAAACCCCAAGTTGAGAAAACAGAAGTTTTAAAAGTTTTTCCCGAATATTTTTCGCTTCAAAAGCCGTGATTTGCTGATTTTTTAATTGATAATAGACCCTGAAAGTTAAACGATTTTCGAAGTGGTCAAGAAATTCCACTTTACTTATTCCCTCCTGACTTACAATTACTTTCCTAACTTCTTGATAGGTTATTTTGGAGGGAATTTCCAAGGAAAAGTCTTCAATCATCGGATTGAATTTTTCAATTTGTTTAAATATTTGAACTGGCTGATATTGCTTAAGAAGTGTGTCCAGATCGATTTCGGCAACTACTATCGATTGATTTTTAATGCCAAACGAATTACTGATTGCCAGCTGAACTAAACCTAAATTTCCGACTTGATTTTTACCAATCATAATTTCTCCGGATTGATTGGAATCATAATAATTTATGGCCTTTTGATTAAAGGAAAAATTTTTAATATTTAAAGCAATCAATAATTGCTCAACAACTCCTTTTAATTCTTCGAGGGAACAATCTAAAAATCCCAAAGTTAAAATTCTTTTTTCATCACCTTTATGATTAAAAATATTGGCAATTTCAAAAGTCCTGAGATCTGGTTTAAGATATTGGTTGGCGCTAAGATTTTTTAGGATATTGGGGATAAGATTTGGCTGCATAAAAACCCAATCTTCTGATAAGGGGTTGGCAATTTTTATACCTTTTTTTCCATCAAAATTAATTTTTTCAATATCGTTTTTGCTCAACATGGAAAAAGAAAGAGTTTCCTGTAATCCCCAATCAACTAAAAGATGACGGATTTTGTTCTCGAGAGAGAATGGCAATCTTTCTAACTGGTTGAAGGTTGGCAATTCAAAAGCGGGTGACTGGTTTACGATTTTGTCGTATCCGTAAATTCGGGCGATTTCTTCGGTTAAATCTTCGGCAATCGAGACGTCATTGATCCGCCATATAGGAGCGTTCACCGCCAAATTATTTCCTGTTCTTTCGACTTTAAAACCTAAATCAAGAAGAATTTTGTCTTTTTCTTTTGCCGGAATAGTTATGCCGATTAAATTTTCCATTTCGGTATCGGAGGCTTTGATGCTTTTTTGTTTCTGCGCTTGCGGATAATGATCAAAAATTTGGCTGGAAACTTTGGCGGAAGCGTATTTTTGCATTAATTCAACCCCCCTTAGAATTACCGGTTCAAGAACCTGCGGGTTTAGAACTTTGGTTAACCTTGCTGACGCTTCAGTTTGAACACCTAAACGCATGGCGGTTTTTCTGATCTGGGCGTAATACAGGTTAACAACCGTTAAAAAAACTTTACCGGTGTTATTGTCTATTTCACTCGCCTGCCCGCCCATAATGCCGGCCAAATCAAAAATTTTTTCTTCGTCCTCGTAGATAATATCGCCAACGTCAAGAAGCCTTTTTTGATTATCTAAAGTTGTAATCTTCTCACCTTTTTTGGCACCTCGGATCAGAAACTGCGGACCTTTAACTTTACGGTAGTCAAAAGCATGGTTTGGCTGTCCTGTTTCAAGCATTAGAAAATTGGTAATATCGATCACGTTATTTAAAGAACGCATGCCGGCTTTTTCCAAGCGTTTAACGATGAAATCTGGCGATGGGCCAATTTTGATATTTTCCAAAACCACGCCCATAAATCGGGGACAAAGACGCGAATCAATTAAAAAGTGAAACGGTACTTTTTCTTTACCTTGGGTAATTTTAGGCGGATTTGACAGGCAATCGTTAACTAAAGTGGCCTTTAAATTATTTTGCTTTAAAACCGCGTACATTTCGCGGGCAATACCCAGTACTGACAAGCAATCGGGACGGTTGATCGTAACTTCAATATCCAAAAGATAATCGTCAGCGATTTTTTCAATTCTTTCAATGGTCGGCCCGGAAGAAGTGACCAATTTAAAAACCTGGTCCGCGGGAACGTCTGTTTTTAAATAGTCGCAAATCCAAGAATATGGTAATTTGATATTCATAGGTCAAAATTGCTCTAAAAAGCGGATATCGTTTTGGTAATACAATCTGCCGTCGTCAATGCCTGATCTCATGGAGTAAACTCTTTCCACTCCCCACCCAAAAGCTAAACCCGAATAAATTTTCGGATCAATCCCTGCGTTTTTCAAAACTTGAGGATGAGCCATGCCGGATCCGCCTAATTCCATCCAGCCGTCTTTGCAGGATCTACAGCCTTTGCCGTTGCAGGCGCCGCAGGTAATATCAACCTCAAAAGATGGCTCGGTATATTGAAAATGATGCGGTCTGATTCTTGTTTTTCGGTTTTCGCCGAAAAAATTCTTGGCAAAATAATCTAAAGTCCATTTTAAGTGACCAATATTAACATTTTTATCAATCAGCCAGCCTTCAAACTGGTGAAACATGGGCGTATGGGAAATATCAATTTGCCGGCGGTAGCATTTGGCGATGTTAAGCATTCTGATGGGAGGTTTTTTAATTTTTTCCGCTTCACGCAAAATCCCTGAAGTGGTATGTGTGCTTAAAACCAAGCCGTTTTCCAAAAAGAAAGTTTCCTGATCGTCTCTTGAAGGATGGTCAGCTGGGACGTTAACGCCTTCGAAGCAATACCAATCAGTGGTGATTTCCGGATAGCGTACGCGCTTATAGCCAATACTTTCAAAAATACCGCTGATTTCTTCAATAGCTTGAGTAATGGGATGCTGGTGGCCTAAAGGAGGTCTTTTTCCCGGGATTGTAATATCATAAGGCAGATCTTTTTCTGGATTATATCCGGAAATAATATTTTTTTGACTTTCTAAAGTTTGTTCAATAATTTTTTTGGTTTCATTAACTAATTGTCCAAATTCAGCGCGTTTTTCTTTTGGCAAAGTGGCAATGGTTTTTGTTAATTCAGCCGTTTTTCCGCTTCTTCCCAAAAAAGCGATTCTTAAATTTTCCAGTTCTTCAAAGTTTTGGCAGGCAATAATCGAAGAAATGGCTTGGTTTTTTAAATTTTGTATAAGGTCTGAATCCATGCGTTAATAATATCAAATTCGTGTTTCGTATGCACCCTCCTAATCTTCCTTCAAGCCTTCAGGTACTACCTGCCCGCAGAAGCAAGCTTCAGCTTGCGCAGGCGGGTTCGTACACGGAACGTCTGACGTTCCACGGCTTGAAGAGTGGCCTATGGAGGGTCTCGCTTCTGCTCCCCCCTAAAGGACTTATTCTACAATCATAAGTTAGAATTTGATTTCAGCTTATAAGATATTCAAATCTTTTTTGGAGCACTTTATCAACGACCTGCTATTTCTGAAACCTATTAAAATCAAAGTCAGGAAAATTAAAACCCCCTCCTCTGCCTCTATCTTGCCAAGGTCTAACTCCCGTATAAAGCATTTTTATACCTCCTTGTTCCCAGGCTCTCACTGTCTGTTTTAGGTCTTTTGCCACCCTATCAATGGATTGAAAAGATGGTGTTATACTCCCATTTTGGTCACCTTCATTAAGATAAACAACTTTGGTTATACCGTGTTGTCTTAGTGTTCTGGCATCTGGAAAATCTCTGTCCTTATATGTATATGTATTGTCAAATTCTTTGCTACCAGGAAGACGAAAATTGTCTCTGTGAGTATCTAATATAAAGGCTGGCGGTGCATCAGCCTTTATTTTCCCTTCTGCCCTCAATCTTTTTACTTCATCAGCGAAATACAAGAGGGTTGCTAAATTCTGCTCAGCTTTATTGGCTCCATTTTGATGGGGTTCTGTATCAAACATCACAATAGGCTGGTATCCCAATTCCCTCGCCAACTTTACTGCCATTGCAACACTATGAGCACCCCCACTATCCAACACAACGGCGGTTTCTCTGCCTAAAACACCCGTCCTTATTAAATTTCCTATTCCAGCTTCACTTGTTGTTTCACCTTCGCTATATCTTGGTCTTAAATCTTTCGCAAATTTATTAACTGCATCAATAGTTTTGGTTTTTTCAAATCGCCCAAAAGAACTGCCCTCTGGGGCAGACCACGCTTCATTTAGTCTGTTTCTATCAAGAAATTTTTTCCATTCAGAAGCCCCAGAACTATCAGTATCCTTTGCCCCAACAATTGAAAAAACTTTTTCTGAAGCACTCTTAGGTAGTATTCCTAATTCTGTGTTACTTCCATCCATATAGAGATTATAACAAAATGTTATGCAATGATAAAATAGGGATATAGCGTAATTTCTTGAAAAAGTAATGACTATGATGGACGGCAAGGAAAAAATCTATTTTCTGGTTGATGCATTACTAAAGACAAGTATGAGGAAAAACGAAAAGAGTATCGGGCAAAACAGAAGGAAATTACAAAGAAAATCGGCAAACTAAACTATGCCGATGAGGAATACTATTTGACCTCAGAATACCTGTTAAAATTGGCTTCTAACGCAGGAAAATTGTTTGAGAGTTCTAAAGTTCACGAAAAACGGTTACTTTTGAAGATGGTACTTCAGAACTTGAGGGTAGATGGCAAAATAGCCCGATATGACTGGATAAATCCCTTTGATAAGATAGCTTTTTACGCCTCTCGTCAAGATTGGCTCGACAAAAAAAGGCTCGTCAAACGAGCCCCATAAAATGCCAAAACCAACCGCCTCTTAATTCGAGCGAAGTGAGAATCAAGATGAACGTGCTTTGAGAAAAATGAAAATCAGGAACGAAGATAACCCCCATAAAATGCCAAAACCAACCGCCCCTTATAAGTAAAGTGTCCTAAAATTTAATGACACTTTGACGAGGTAGGTTGGTCTTCGCATTAGACGATATATTAGAGGATATGATTTACTTTGTCAAGCGGCACTTTTCTACGATGGCTTTGAAAGTCTCCGGATCGTTGGAAACGAGGTCAGAAAGAATCTTGCGGTCAACTTCAATGTTTGCTTTTTTAAGATCGTTAATAAAAACACTATAAGAAATATTTAGATCGTCTAATGCCCCATTTATTCTGGTAATCCATAAACGGCGGATATCTCTTTTGCGGTTCTTTCTTCCGGCAAAGGCGTATTCTCCGGCATGCAAAACCGCGTCTTTGCCGGCTTTTAAAAGCCTATGCTTCGACATACGGAAGCCCTTAGCCATAGCCAAGACTTTTTTGTGCCGTTCATGCCGATATGGTCCTGTTTTTACTCTCATTTTAGACTCCTAATATTTTTTTAATCTTAATTGATAATCCGGGAGAGACTCTTTTGGATTTTTTAAGTCTTCTGAGCCGGGCTGAAGTTTTTTTACTATTTAAATGACGGCAAAATGAAGAATCCCGCAAAACTTTACCGGTTTTCGTTATCTTAAACCGGGTGCTGACTGATTTCCTCGTTCTGATTTTGTACTTCTTCATTTGTTTCCTTTGCAACCGCATTTCCTTTTATAGGAGCTAGAGTGGCAATTAGTTCTTTACCAAGCCATTTAGGTTCGCTTTCCAATTGCCCTATTAGAGTTAGTCCTTCTTTAAATTTACTTAAGACTTCGTATCCGAATTGTTTTTTCCCCAATTGTCTTTTGGTAAATCTAACCGCTGCCCTAACCTTATTGCCCTCTTTAAGGAATTCTTCGGCTTTTTTAATTCTCACTTCCAAATCACCTTGAGCCATAAACGGGGTGAGTCTGATTCCTTTGATATCTCCGCCCTTTATCCCCTTTTTGGCCTTTTGTTCCTTTTTATTTTCAATGTAAAGAAACTTTTTAAAATTGATAATTTTAGCGACCGGCGGTTTTGCCATCGGCGCAATTTCCACCAAGTCGTTTTCGCTATCTTTGGCTAGTTTTAAAGCTTCTTCTAAACTGATGACTCCAATCTGTTTTCCTTCCTCGTCAATAACTCTTAATTTTTCCGCCCGGATGAATTGATTTGTTTTGTAATATTTTCCTATCACTTGGTAAGGTATATAATAGCAAAATTAAAGCTTATTTTCAATCTCCTCTTTAATTTTGGCGAGAAAGTCTTTTAGGTCCATAACCCCCAAGTCTTTTTCACCTCTTTGTCTGACGGAAATAGTGTTGGCTTTAGCCTCTCTAGCGCCGACAATAATCATGTACGGAATCTTTTGCATTTCGGCATCCCTGATCTTGCCGGAAATAGGTTTATTTTCGATTTCAACCTCAGTTCGAATATCCTGATTTCTTAGACTTTCGGCTACTTTATAGGCATAATCAATTTGTTTATCAGTAATGGGAAGAATAATTGCCTGAACTGGGGCTAGCCAGACAGGGAAAGCGCCGGCGTAATGTTCAATCAATATACCAATAAATCTTTCCAAAGAACCGTAAATAACTCGGTGGATAACAACCGGCATTTTTTCTTTGCCATCTGAATCTATATATTTAAGGTCAAATCTCTTGGGGAGTTGAAAATCCAATTGTATCGTTCCTGTTTGCCATTCTCTTCCTCCAAAATCCTGCATCATGATGTCGAGTTTTGGTCCATAAAACGCGCCTTCTCCTTCACCGATATAATATTCAAAATCTGACTTTTCTAAAATCTCTTTCAAAATATTTTCAGCTTTTTTCCACACCTCTTTGTCTCCCATGAAATCATCAGGATTTGTTCCCAACCTAATTCGGAATTTTATGTCGAAGATGGAATAAAAAAGTTTGGCTATTTCAAAAATTCTTTCATATTCTTGTTTAATTTGGTCTTCAGTCACAAAAATATGGGCGTCGTCTTGAGCAAATTTTTGAACTCTTAATAATCCATCAAGTTGCCCTGACTTTTCATTTCGGTGAAGTGTATCGCAATCCGAAAATCTTAGTGGCAAATCCCGATAACTTCTCGTTTGTGATTTATAAATAGTCATGGCGTTTGGACAATTCATCGGTTTAAGGCAGTAAGTTTCTTTTTCTTCTGTTTCACAGATAAACATGTTCTTTTTATAGTGTTCCCAGTGCCCGGATAATTCGTAAAGCTGTTTTTTATTAAGGAGGGGGGTAATTGTTTCTAGATACCCTCTTTTTTTATGTTCATCACGCCAGAATTTTAGAAGTTCATTGTAAACAATCGTACCCTTGGGTAGCCAATAAGGCATGCCCGGAGCTGTTTCATCAAACATAAATAAACCTAATTGCGGACCCAATTTTTTGTGATCTCGTTTTTTAACTTCCTCGAGAAGATTTAAATAATCGTCCAATTCTTTTTGAGTTGGGAAACAAGTGCCGTAAATTCTGGTTAACATTTTGTTTTTCTCTGTTCCCTTCCAATAAGCGCCGGCTAAAGATAATAATTTAAAGGCGCCAATTTCGCTTGTGTTTTCAATATGTGGTCCGGCGCAAAGATCTGTAAACAATTGTCCTGAGCTTGTCGAAGGATCACCGGTTGTATAAATTGAAACAGTTTGATTCCCCTCTTTTTCCAAATCATCAATTAACTCGAGTTTATATTGCTGGTCTGAAAATAATTTTCTGGCTTCTTCAAGATTGATTTCTTTTTTCTCAAAGCCCAGGTTTTCTTTAATTAAACTTTGCATTTCCAAGCTGATTTTTTCTAAATCAGTTTCATTAATAGGATTGGCAAAATCGAAGTCATAGTAAAAACCTTCCTCAATTGAAGGACCGATAGCCAATTTTGTACCCGGATATAGGCACAAAACAGCACTAGCCAATAGATGACTGCAGCTATGACGCATGATGTCTAAATTATTTTGTTCCATCTCCCTTTAATAAAACAAAAAACCGTCTTTTCAGACGAGCCCCTAAGATAAACTTAGAGAGATTCCAGCTGTCTTTTTAAAAACGGTACTCAATTGATTCGTTCGTGAATTAAACGTCTGAACTCTATGGTTGGTGAATTCATATCTAACGTTCAGATTTATTAATTTATTTTGGATAGTCGTCCACATCCCTATTTTCTAACTTTACGCTTTCTTTGTCAAGAGGATGTCTTTTTGCTTATTATTTACTTATTATCAATGCCATAGGTAGTTATTATATTATAACAGTGCCCTTTTCTTGTACTATGATATACGTTTATATATCGTAGTATAACTTACGCAAAAAATAAAATATAATATGGTGGAACCGGCTGGACTCGAACCAGCGACTTGTCGCCTGAGGCGACCGCTGTTTTTTATGTAAAGGATCCTGTACATTGTCGTAATGGAGAGGACTCTTTACGAAAAAATTCTAACCGATTTCAAAATACAATCGTCGTCGCTCCGGTCCCATTGTGCGGGGTCTCAGCTTTTTGCGCGCGCGATTTTTTGCTCGCTTAACGAGCATTTGGATTTAATCACCAGTTATGGGAGTGCACATACCCACAACTAATTTATGTTCTCCACCCCTAAACCTTGCTCTATCAACGAGCAACTGTTTCAGTTGATTTAACCTACCATTTCTAATTCCAGAGCAATCTCCCCATTCTTCTTTAAGTTCAGTTTCTACTTTTCTAATTTTTTCCCCTGACCAATGTTTACATCCTTTACACGGTTCTGTAACAAAACCTTTAACGTTATCTCGTAAATCAGCATCAGTTGCAACAAGAATTGTTGCTTCTGTTTTTCCAACACCGCAGTATAGATTGATTGGATTAAATATTTCTGTCATATCTATTCGGCGCCTTTCTGACATGTAAAGGAGTATCCTATACATTGCCGTACGATTGTGGGCGATGCAGAACCTGAATATTAGTGCGGCGTTGGGGTCGAACCAGCGACCTGTCGCCGCAGGCAACCGCTCTAGCCAACGGCTGTGGACGATACAGGACTCGAACCTGTGGCCTCCACAATGTCAATGTGGCGCTCTAACCAACTGAGCTAACCGTCCTACTAAACACAATATTAACAAAAAATGAGTTTATATTCAATTCAGAGCGTGAATCAGTGCGTCGGGCGGTCGGTGAATCAGTGCTTCAGTGAGTCAGTGCCTTGGAGAGTCAGTGTGTCAGAATTTCAGATACTAATTCGTAATCCGTTAATCCGCAATCCGTAATTCGTCGTTATCCTGCTTGCGTGGCCATGTAGCGTTCGGAAGAAAGCATGAATTTAGTGCCGGATTTTTTAACCTGTTGCCAATAATAAGGATTCTTTTTGGCTTTGGAACTTGAAGTTGAAAGCCAGGTTGAAGCACTATTGATATTTTTGGTCATGGTCCTGATAAAAGAGATTAATTTTTCAAAAAAAGTTTCATGATATACCCCTGGATTTTCCGGCGCGATAAAAGCAGTCGCCTGAACCTGGTTCTCCAGATCCTTAACCGCCTCGGCCATTTTCCTAACTTCGGTAATTAAGCTATTAACTTTGGCTTTGGTTTCCTGTTCTTTAGCCGAGAAAACGAGATGCTCTTCTCTTTTAACTTCTTGAGCGCGGTTAACCCGGAGTGAAAATAATTCTCTTAATCGTTCTTCCTGCTGCAAAGATTGATTATTTTCTTCCTGATTTTGGGGATTTTTTGGGGCAGAAAATCCCATTTGGTCTTTGGCATCATTCAAAATACCTTCAGGTAAATCTCTTAACGCCTCAAAAAGACCTTTAGGCAATGTGGACTGGTTTTTCTGTCCCTTTTGTCCCATTTACGGCTTAAGATACCTTAAATTATGAGTTTTGTCAAGAATTCTAAAGTTTTTCTGCGGGCGATCAATCCTTTTATATAGGCTTTTTGCATCGGATTTTCCATCTCTTTCTTAAGATTTTCGTCACCCGATACCTTGATTAAATCCTCAATTTCTTGGTCCGTGACCTCGATTTTTTCGTTTCCGGCAATTTTATCTAGAGCGAACTGCATTTTGTAATTAGCCATGGTTTTGTCTATATATTCTTTTCTGACTGATTCGGGAGTTTTACCGATTGAGGCTAAATATTGGTCAATGGTTAAGCCCATGCTGTTTGTCTGACTAATCAGGCTTGCGACCGAACGGTTAACTTCTTCTTCAATAATAATTTGCGGAATTTCGACTTTAACAGTATCAAGGAGAGCTTGAATGACTTTCTGGGTTTTTTCATCCTCCGTACTTTCGGGGGTTTTCTCTTTGTCGGCATCTTTTTTATCAGGCGTCCATAATTTGGTTGATGCGAGAGCTATTTTCACTTTTTCTTTGTAATCTCCCAAATCAACAATTGGTTCTTCACAGGTTGTCGCTCTAATTTCCCAATCTTCCCCTTCTTTGGCTTTCAAAAGCTCTACTTTAGGGGCAACAATCGGTTTTAGCGAGTGTTCTTTAACAGCTTCAATATAGGCTTGCGGGACAATATCCGGAAGAACCTTCTCGTAAACCTTGGCCTTATCGGTTTTTTCCTCAACTAGTTTTCTTGGCGCTTTACCCTTTCGAAATCCGTCAATTTCGGCATTATTGACAATATCGACAATCGCCCGTTCATAGCCTTTATTAACTTCGTCAACGGGTATGGTAATGGTTAATTGGATGGCTCCATCGGGTTGTTTAGCGAGTATGCTTTTTGCCATATCAGCCTTTATGCTGGGTTATGCGGACAGATTGTCTGGGAAGATTAAATTTTTGAAATTTAGGCGGTTTGACCTGAAAAATACTTTCTCTAATGAAATCTTGAGTTTTAAAAGTTAGTTCTTGGGGATTTTTCTTGAATCGAGACATGTTCTTAAAGATTGAGGAAATAAAAGATTTTGGCCTTATCTTTAAGTTCCTGCACCAACGTTTGGTACTTTTCAGAAAGTTTGGTTTGTTTTAAAGTAGCTTCAATTTCTGTCTTTACCGAATCTACGGTAGCGCCTTTGGCAAAAGTGCTTTTATTGGCATCAAAATATGTTTTTATCTCCTCGTCAGAGATTGTAATATCTTTTTCCAAAATTTTCGTCACCATAATTTCATAAGACAACTGTTTTTCAAATTCTTTACGGGTTAAGCTGTAGGCGGTCAGAAGATCGTCTAATTTTTGGCCTTGAGGTATTTGTTTTTCAATTTCACTGACTCTGGCGTTGATATCATCGGCGGTAATTTTAATATTTTGTTTGTTCCCTTCCTGCATGACTAAAGCTTGGGTAACCTTACTGTCTAATAGTTGTTTTCCGGCTTGTTTTTCGAGTTCGCGGTCAAGAGAAAAGCGCGTAATAATCGTGTTATTTACGACTGCAGCGACAAAAAGACTTTTAAAAATAAAAAGGAAAAGTAGGATTGCTGCGACTCCGGTGCCGATAGCCAATTTTTTCGCGGATACTTTCGGAAGAACAATATTTTTATCTGCTAAGAATTTTTTAATATCGGCTAAAAACTTTTGAATAGCTTTCTGAACTTTTTTCATGATACAAATATTTTACCATAACATAATTAAATTAAAAGTAGTACTTTTTGTCTTTGATTTTGTCAGGCAGGAGGCTTTCTTTAGTATATTTACTGTAATCTTTACCGTATCCTAAGTCTTTCATTAGTTTGGTTGGAGCATTTCGCAAGTTTAAAGGAATTGGTAAATTGCCAAATTGTTTAACATCAGCCAAGGCCCTCATATAGGCCTCATAGGCAGAACGGTCTTTCTTGGCTTGAGCCATATAGACTGTTCCAGCAGCAAGATTCTCCTGACATTCAGGGTAACCGATTTGCTGACACGCTTGAAAAACGGCGTTAGCAACCACTAAAGCGGTTGGGTTGGCTACATCTTCAGAAGCGAACACTACCATTCTTCTTGCGATAAATAAAGGATCTTCACCTGCTTCAACCATTCTGGCGAGATAATAGAGGGCGGCATCAACATCACTTGCCCTCATACTCTTAATGTATGAGCTGATTGTGTTGTAGTGTTCTTCGCCTAAACGGTCATAAAGAAGGGTTTTATTCTGCAAAGCGTTTTCCAGATCCTTTGTTTGAAGGATATTTCCTTTTGGCGTAATAGAAGAAGTAACTTCTAGAATATTCAGTAAGTTTCTGCAGTCGCCATTCGCGGCTTTAATTAAAAATTCTTTAGCTTTTGGATCGATTTTTCTTTTAAGTTCAGCTAATCCCCTCTTAACGATTTCTTCTAAATCCTGATCCTCTAATCTTTCCAAAACAAAGACGCGACTTCGCGATAAAAGAGGTCCAATAACTTCAAAACTAGGGTTTTCGGTCGTGGCGCCGATTAGAATAATCGTCCCGTCTTCGACATAAGGCAAAAAGGCATCCTGCTGGGCCTTATTAAAGCGGTGGATTTCGTCAAGAAAAAAGATGGTTTTTTTGCCGTAGACTTTTTTTCTCTCTTGGGCCTCAACCACGATTTTACGGACATCGGCAAGGGTGGTGGAAACCGCCGATTTGGCGATAAAATGTGATTTAGTAACTTGGGCAATAATTCTCGCCAAGGTGGTTTTTCCCGATCCCGGAGGCCCCCAGAAGATTAATGAAGGCAAAGTATCCTGCTCTATCAATTTCTGTAAAACACTTCCTTCTCCGACTAAATGTTTTTGACCGACAAAATCCTTTAAAGTATTTGGCCGGAGTCTCTCGGCGAGCGGGACACTGTTAGAATTATCCACAAATAAATAATAACCGAAGGTTTCCCGAAAATCAAGGCTTTTTATTTAGAATTTTATGGCCATATCTAAATCTGGAGGCAAAATTTGCTGAAGTCTTAAGTCTGTGTTCCCCATTTCGTTCTCAAGAGCCGTAATTTGGCTTTCAATACTTAAAACATCTTCATCTCCGGCCCATTTTGAAGGATTAAAAGGAGCGATTGAAGGGTTAACTATTGTCGGTGTTGGCTTAACACTGGTGCTGACTAAACTGGAATTTTTTGGAATAAAAATAATTGCCAGCACTAAAACCAGTAAAATAACCGGCAGCAATATTAATATTAGTTTTAGGATTTTATGATTTTGCACTTTTTATCTCCATAACTATTTCTTTTAAAAAAGAAACAGCTTCTTTATAATAAAGATGTTCTTCCTCGTACACTTTTTGAATTTTATTCCATTGATCAAGCTTGTCATCATCTTTATCCTCAATTTGTATTAATAAAGTATAAGCCTCGCGGTCTTTTTCCTCGGCTCTTTTAATTTTTTCTTTAGCTTGTAAAATCCAGCGTTCTTCGATCGTAGTGTCTTCGCCTGTGGTTTTAATCTGGCCGACTTTTGTTTCCAATAAACTAATAATATTATTGATTTTATTCTTAGTACCAGTCTCTACTCCCGAATCAATTTGTCCTAGGGTTTGGAAGGTAAGTTTTTCTTGAGCCGGAAATCTATCTTCTAGAATTTTTGAGGTTGTAAGCAGGTCGTCAATATTTCCGGCAGAGGCATAATCATTTTTGTTTTTGTCCAAAAATGTTACTTCGTCATCTAGTTTAATGTAATAAAAATTTTGGTTGTAATTTAAAATGGCTGTTTCTTCGTAAAGTTTCATCCTTAAGGTGGTTAAATAGGTTCTCATGGTTACTGAACGGTTTTCGAGCATAGATTTGGTCACCTCAAAAGCTTTGTTTTCACTTGTCAGGGTTTTGTAGTTTACATACTCGTTTCTGGCGCTGGTAAATTTAAGATAGTCGTTTCGGTAAATATTGTAGTTATAAAGGTAATCACTAAGAGCTTTGGGGAAATCGAAGTCTTGGGCATGGACGAGAGTGAAAGTGCAAGAGAGCGAGAGAGTAAAAGTAAAAATTAATAGCAATAAACGCTTCATAAAATTAGTGTAGCAAATATTTAATTGACAGTAAATGTTAATCAAAGGAAGAATTTTTGCGCAATAATCAAAATATTACCCGTAAAATCGAAGGAAGATTAGTCTATACTGATTAAAGATATTATGGATAATGTAGAACAAGTTGTACAACAACCTCCTTTGGAATATCAAAAACTTCAGGATATTAAAATTGAGGAATCGGATGAAAACTCGCCGGAAGTAATTCCCATAATGGTGGATAAAGATGCTTCTTTGGGAGAAGTTTACGAAGCGGCAAGAGAGCAGTTTGTAAATGAAAACTGGTGGTTTAAGGATAGGTGGAAAGAAAAAGGATTACCGCATGAACAGGTAACCGTAGAATTTGAATCAGGCAAGATTGAAGTTTTCAACTGGGGTTCTCCACTCGAACAAAGACATTTAGATGAGTTGGGAGAGGTTATAGAAATTTTTGCCCAAATTCGAGGGGGAGAGGCTTTAAAAAGAACCCAATACGTTTTAATCGATAACAAGGTAGCTGCAAATCCATTAACAGGAAAAGTAGATGATCTAAATGGTTATGGAGCAATTGGCGATAAAGCCTTATCTCTTCACCCGAGAGCTTTATTGGAAATTGAACACAGAGTGACTGGTGTATCAAATTTTAAAGGCACTGTTACCCATGAATTAACTCATTCCTTAACCGGCGATATTGTAAATGAATGGAAATTGGCTTTTGGATGGGAAGATCTTAATAATTCGAGACAGCAAACGCGACAACCAGAAAAATGTGTTGATGATTATGCCAAAATTAATCCGGAGGAAGATATCTGTGAAAGTATGGTAGCAGCTATATGGAAACCAGAAGTTTTAGACCCCGAAAAACTCCAATTTTTAGATCGAGAAATGGGTATTGAACAAGCGAGAGAAAAACAACTTCCAATAAGAATAGTTAAAAAAACTGGTAACGATATAGCGCTCCCCTCTTTGGAAGGCCCAATAAAATTTAGAAGAGCCGGAGAAATTAAAATTGGTTGAAGAGAATTCTTATGCAATAATCAAAATATCACGCGCAAAATCGAAGGAAGACTTACTTATTTACTCTAACTTTTTCAGCACGTCGTCAATATCACCGCTAATCATGATCCATTCGTCGATTTCTTCAAACCCTAATTTTTTATACCACTCTAAAGGATATTTGCCCCTAAAAGTATAAGTATCCCAAACAGTCGCCTGATATTTATCTTTGGCGGTTTGGAACATCGTTTTTAACAACTTAGTACCGATTCCTTTTTGTTGATATTCGGGGTCGATAAAAATTTCGCCGTCAATTAAATGATTTCCGTCCCACCATGGTTTTACTCCAGCCATAAAAGCGCCTACAGGTTTTCTTTGATATTCCGCTACAAAAGCCAAATCAGGTTGGTGTTCAAAACAATAACCCAACATTTTTTCAGCCGTTTCTTTATCCCATTTTTCACCCACATCAAAAACTCTATAAACTTCCGTATATATTTCTGCCAAAGGTGCCAAATCTTCTTTGGCCATCGGTCTGATTTCCACCGTTTCGGCATTTTCAGCGGATCGAAGTTGGGGTTCTATTATTTGCTCATTCATTCTATCTAAATTTTATCACTTTTAAGTCTTTGATGGAATTCTTGGATTCTTTCATCAGCAATGATCCAATAAGGTCAGATTGATCTCGCAAGTCTTCGACCCTGAGTATTCAGACCGAAGGGGCGTCCCCTTGCGAAGCTAATTTATTTTTTATAAGCCTTTTGTGGAATTCTTGGATTCTTTCGTCGACAATGACGTCGTTGGGCCAGATCCGGCGCGAGAGAATTAGACCTTCGAGGGACCGGCAGCGGGAAAGTGCCACGTAAGTTTGGCCATGAGCAAAAGGCGAATGAGAAAAATCCAAACAAACCCGGTCCAAAGTCATACCCTGGCTTTTATGAATCGTAATTGCCCAAGCCAATCGGAGCGGATATTGTTTAAGTTTACCGATCACTTTTTCGTTTAAATTGCCTGATTTGGGATAAAATTCGTATTTAATGTTATCCCACTCGCAAATATCAACTTGAACAACTTCTTTTGATTCATCAATTTTAACTTCGATTAAATCTTCTTCAAGTTTATGTACTTTGCCTAAAGTTCCGTTAACCCATCTTCCGGCCGGGTCATTGCGGACAAATAAAACTTTAGCCTCTTTTTTAAGCTGTAATTTTAGATCAACAGGCAATGTTCGGTCTTCGGTTGGAAAATCATCCTCCACCACGGCTTCGTAAATAAATTCAGGTTTTTTAATCTCCTCCAGCTTTTGTTCGTTAATATATTGTGCGGTTTTATTAACAGTACATAAAATAACATGATCGCGATTTAAAACATTATCGGTAACCTTCCGGTTAATTAACTCGATATTTTCGCTCGTCACTTCGCCCGTTCGGACATTGTTTAAAAAATTCACAAATTCTATTTCTTTTTGCCTAAAAATTGTTTTTAGTTCAACGATATTAAAATCGTCTAAATGGAAAGAATTGGCGCTGAAAAAATATGGCGAATCATAAAACTGGCTATAAACTTCACTCTCTTCTTGGGTAATAACCGGCGGTAGTTGGTACATATCGCCGACAAGAACAATTTGGATACCGCCGAAAGGCAAATCTTGATCTTTGCCGTTTAGTCTTAAAAATCTATCAACACCGTCCAGAAGATCTGCCCTAACCATGGATATTTCATCAATTATTAAAGTGTCCAGATCCATAATCCGGTTGCCTGTTTGCTTGCGAATTGCTTTAGGTTCAATCATCCGCGGCGGAAAGCCAAAAAATGAGTGAATTGTCTGCCCCCTGATATTTAAAGCGGCAATTCCGGTCGGGGCTAAAACTACGACTTTCTTGATGGTATTTTTACGGAAATATTGAATCAATTGCGATTTTCCGGTTCCGGCTTTTCCGGTGATAAAAAGATTTTGATTGGTTTTTTCCATAATCTCCAAACACGTTTGGTGCTCCTCTGTTATAGTATAAGAAGAATCTTTAGAAAAAATCTTGAGAAGATTGCTAACAATGTTAGGAGGCATGTAAATAAGTATACAAGATTAATTAATTAAAAACACGAAGAAAAGACGAAGAATTTTAAAACTCGGAGATATAAAGGCAAAACTGATTCTGCAAGGATTCTGCAAGGCCTCGCCTTGCAGAGGCTAAACGGTCAATCCCTTCTCGTTAATTTTTCTGTGCTTATCAACTAGTGCATTAAACTTCTGACTTAATTGACTTAAACTAACAAGTTTTCCGTTTGTTAATATCTTCGGATCAACATACCGAAATTTTTTAAAAACTTTTTTGCCGGAAAACATTTTATCATCCTTTAAATCATTCTTTTCCAAAAGAGCGAGGATATATTCTATTTCTTGGTCTTTGCAGGTTTCTAGCTTAGCTAAAACAAAAGACTCGTCTTTATAAAAATCTTCCTTTTTAAGAATTCCTTTAAGAAGCGCCATTTTAAGCGCTTCCGAAAACAGATGATATCTTTTTACACCCTCGAATCCTCCCCAGTGTATTGACTGAAGTTCTAAAAAATTCGAGGCGAAAAGAAAAGCCGTTTCTTGATTGTTAAAAACAATTTCGCCATTATAATTTATTAAACCATTCAAGCAATTCTTAACAATTTTCGGATTTAACCAGTATTTGAACTCTCTTAAGGCATAATCTAATCGATCGGCGCATAAGTCAGGAATCTTATTTTCCAAAAGCGTATAATTTTCTTCGTTTAAAAGTCTATCAACCGAAAAACCGTATTGAGCGAGAAGGTTAGCAATTTCTTCTTTTCTGATGAACTCATCCATAAGGGAATTTTGCAAATCTTCGTTTCCCTTACTACCTTCAGAAAAAACCCAATCGGCCACATGGGAAAAGGATAAATGCGAGACATCATGAATAAGCCCGGCAACTTGTTCTTCAAGGGTAGCTCCAAGTTTTTTCAAAAGAAGCATGACTCCGATGCTGTGTTCGTAGCGACTATAATTCTTAAGGTGATAATATTTGTCCGGAACACCGTATTGAGAAATATTTTTAAGACGCAGTACCGAGGGGGATTTTAGGAGTTTAACAATTATAGAATCCTCAATTATAAATTCCCCGTAAATATTGTCTTTCAAAATCATTTAACTGTCAAAATGGTAAATCTTCTACTACGGCTGATTTTTCAGCGATTGCAGGTTGTATCTCTTTATTTAATATGTAAATTTCCTGCTTCCGGTTAACCGGATCCATGGTGACCAGTTTGCCCTTACCTTGAGCTACGGCCAGTATGTCCTTACAGGCCCAGCAGGATTCTCCACCCGATTGACATCTAAATGATTGGGTTTGGCGGGTCATTTTAATGATTTCTCCTTTTTGTTTTAGCTTTTCTTTGGTCTCTTTAAGATCCGGCAAAGAATAGTCCACAATTTCGCTTGAAGAATCCAAATACCAATAACTGGCACGGACTTGCGAGTCTTTAAATAATTCCGATACCAGTACTCCATATATCGGCAGCTGCATCGAATCTTCCCTTTCTTCGTTTTTGCCGGTTTTAAAATCGATCAAATGCAAACCTTGCTCATCTTTTTCCAGCCAGTCGAGTTTGCCGGTTAAAATTAAATCATCTCCTAGTTCTGCCTTAGGAAAATTCGGAATCGGGAACATTTCGGTTTTAAGGAAATGATCGTTTTGCATAAACCGGTCAAGCATGGCGAGGCCTCGAGCCTTAAAAGCTTTTTCTTCTTCGGTAGAGGTATATCCTCCCCTTTCCCCGCTTAAATTGTTCCAGATAAAATCAAATTTAGAAAGTAAACTTTCTTTTGTCCTTTCGGGAATTGGAAGACGGACAAAAATTTCCAAAGCATCGTGAATTGATTGTCCTAAAGCAAGGCTTGGATTAATAATCTGGATTTTTAAACCTCTTGGGGAACGGTAAACATTGCGGTAATAATAGAGCTGCGGACATTTATCAAAATCCGCGATAGAAGATGGTGAAATAAAAACAGCATTAGGATTAAAAGCCATACTTTATATTAGCAGAATTTTTCTTTTTAGGCTAAGGCTTTTTGAAGCGCTTCACGGATATTTTTGCCGCCAAACCAGCCGTTGAGAAAAAGAGTGGTGTGTCTATTTTGGTTGCAAGTCTCTAGATAATATTTGTCGATATGTCCGCCTTTAGCGAGGAAGAGAGTGATAAGTTCATTTACTGGAGTTTGAGTGTTTATGATTTTATTATAACATACCATTGCTAAATTGCTTGAAGTATTTTATTTTTATTTCTGATATTATAATTTGTATGGAAGAAAAATGTCCTAAATGCGGCGCCCCTTTAGATCCGATAACCGAAACGACAACCGGTCGAAAGCTTCAGCGTTGTTCAAAAGGAAGTTGGAACCCGGAAACCCGTAAAAATGAAGGCTGCGATTACGTAAAGTGGTTTACACCGGAACCTGAAATTCTAGAGGAAAAGTGCCCCAAGTGCGGAGCGGCGCTTGTTCTTTCGGTAACTAGATTTGGCAAGAAAATGAAAAAATGCTCGACCAATATTTGGAATAAAGAGGAAAAAAAGTCCGAGGGTTGCGATTATATCGAATGGATAAACGGAACAACAGAAGCTCTTAATGAAGATTGTCCGAAATGCGGACAAAAACTGGTTCTTTTTACTACGGTTGCCGGCAAGAAAATGAAAAAATGCTCAACAGCCGGTTGGGATAGAGAAAAAAAGGAAGCGACAGGCTGTACTTATGTTCAATGGCTCAAAAGCGGCGATTTTGTTTCTAAAGCCGAATCCGGCGGTGAAGAATTTCTTCCTCCTGACCCAGATTTAGCCGGAACACCTTCTGACAAGTAACAATTTTCTGATTCTGCAAGGATTCTGCAAGGCCTCGCCTTGCAGAGGCTAAAGAGTTTACGACAATAATTCCTTAAGAGTTTTTTCTGCTTGCTCCCACTGATTTTCGAAGATAAAATGAGCCTGTAATTCCTCATATTTTACCCATTTAACTCTTTTTAATTCCTTGGGATCAACCTTAAGGTCTTCTCTTCTCCCCGTAAACCTAACCAAAAATTGTTTTTGTTCCTGACCGCGCCAAAATTTGTTATTTTTTAGATAGCGTTTTGCTGTTACGTGCGCCGGCCATTCAAAACGGTTAATAATTGAGCTTTCCTTTAATATTTCAAAATTGCTTACTCCTAATTCCTCCTCGAGTTCTCTTAAGAGCGCACTCTCATGGTCTTCCTCATCATTAATTCCTCCCCCGCAAAAGCGCCATTGGTTATCACCATACTCAAGCATTTGAACAACTAGATAATTGTTTTCGGAATCGATAATAATGCCGACTACTCCCTGCCGGTACGGTATTGAACCGTTTTCCCGGAGATTTGAAATATAAGCATTATGAATTGCCTCGTAAAAAGGTTTTTCCCTAGTTATAAGGTTGTTATCAATTTCGTGATCTTTGGCGTATAGTCTGATCGCTTCACCAAAAAAAGCTCCATTTTTAACTTCGTTTGAAACTCTTTCGGGTAAAGGAATGGGAAATGATTCGCCAACAAATTGACGGTTATTTTTATCAATTAAAACGGCAAAGCAAAAAAGACGATAAAGTCCTTCGATTTCGTGCAATCCTCCTTCGAGTCCTAGAGCAAAATCTGCCTTAGGGGATATTTTTCCGGCTTCCCGGGCGCGGTTTATGGCGCCTTTTAGAGTTGTTTTATTATCAAGAGGTTGGTTAGTAATTCCGGAATTAACCTTAAGACCCTTTATGGAAACTTTAATGTCCAAATCGGCAAAAGCTTTCTTGGCGATATCAGCTTTATCTTTGTTTGTCGAGCCTAAAGCAATTTTTATAGAGTTCATTCTAAAAAGTTTAGCCTAGATGAGGGAAAAATGCAAAAAAAAAGCAACACGACGGCTTAACAATAATCAATATGACAATTACTGTCAGACCGTCTTGTCACCTAACTGAAATAATCTCATCGAGGTTACACGTTGTTTTACGCGCTTGTTTCATCTCTTTTCTTCAAAAGAGCGGCCTTTTCCGCTTCTTCTTCAGGAGTAAGAGATGCTTTAGCTTGAAGTTCCTCCAAGCGTGCTTTTTCTGTATCACTCAACATGTAAATCACCTCCTTCTTTTGTTTATTGTACTATAAAATATGTTTCCGAGAAAGTCCTTGATTTTTTGAGGTTTAAATAGATTTATGGAAAATGTTTGTAAATAAATCTTTAAGCCGCGTCAAAGCTAAGTTGATGTTTTTTTGGTTGCAGTAAACTTGCAGTTGAGACGATTCTTGACTATCGGGTTTAATCATTTCACTTGAATATGGATACATAATCGCTTGCGGATTATCAACATGGGATAGACTTAAGGCGTGCCCCATTTCGTGCGCGAGAGTATGGACAAGTTCCTTTTGACTGTTAGTTAAATAAATATCAATTTGCGAAAGTGAGCCGGTATAAACTCCGGCTTCCGGGTTAACATTTAAAGCTTGCTTAAAAGTTTGTACGGATTGTTTATACTGGCTAACTCCCAAATTATAATTTTGCGCCGAAAGATTAAGTTGACTGGCCATCTGATTGAGCTTATCGGCTTCGGCTTTTAATTCGTCTTGTTGGGTTTTAAGTTGGTTAAAGACTTCTTCAGGGGCTCCGCCAAGTTTATTCCAGTTATCAACCTGCGCGTTAAAAGCCTGCAATTTTTTTTGAAAATCCGCTTGGAGATTTTTATATTCAGCGATTGAAGAATCTAACGATTGCTTGCCGCTTTTTAAATTATTTTGCAAGGAACCTAGCTTGTCGGCAATTGATTGAGTGTCGCTATAAATAAGATTAATAGTAATTTTGCCGTCAGGTTTATACGCAAAAAGGTTTTTATCGACCGTTTTGCTCCAAATTTGATTCGCTTCTTCGGTTCGGGCTAAAAATTTTTCCTGGGTTAGACCATAACCCGGATCTAACTCTCCAATTTTGTAAGTAATCGGTTGATCGCAGGGGCTGGAAAGAAGATAATTATAGGAAGAAATAAATTTATCTTTTTGCCAAAAAAGAAAGAGAAAAAAGAAAAGAAGCAGTAGTAAATCAAAAACTTTTCTCACTTGTTTAATTTAAGTTTAATTCAGATTCTGGGAAAATGCAAAAATCATTCTAATGTTCTTATTTATACTGAGCGAGTCGAAGTAAGAACTTGAGAATAAGGAAGCAAGAGATTTTCTCAATGGTATAATATATTTATTCCGAAGAGCAGAAAGTCAGGCGCTCGCCGATCTGATGATTGATGAGGAAAGATCAATCCCTCTGGAATTTTCAAATAAAGGCTATGACCAAGACAGAAGAACAATTGAGAGAAGAACAAAAGATATTTGTGGAAGAATATATTAAACCGGCAGTTAAGGACAAGAGGGTAATTGAAGCCTTTCGTAAGATTCCACGGCATCTGTTTGTCCCCAATGAATACAGAAGCGAATCTTATCTTGATGTACCCCTATCGATTGGATATGGACAAACAATTAGTCAGCCGTCGTTGGTGGCGTTAATGGTAGAGAAACTAAAACTTAAAGGAGGGGAAAAGGTCTTGGAAATCGGTACCGGTTCCGGGTTTCAAACCGCCATTTTGGCAGAACTGGCAAAAGAGGTTTATTCAATTGAGATAATAGAAGATTTGGTTAAAAAGGCCAAAGAAGTTCTTGCAAGACTCGGGTTTGACAATGTTACTGTCATTATCGGAAATGGAAGTAGAGGTTTGCCCGAAAGGCAGCCTTTTGACGGAATTATTGTTTCTGCGGTTGCTAATCCTGTTCCTCAAGAATTTATGGACCAATTAAAAGAAGGCGGACGCCTGGTTATTCCAGTTAAAGAATTAGTCTTTGGTCAAATGCTAAAAGTAGGGTTAAAAAGAAAAGGAGTAGTTGTTTTTGAAGATATTGAACAAGTCATTTCGTCCCGCTAATTGGATAATTTTGAATTTTGTCTGTCGAAGTAAGAACTTGAGAATAAAAATATAAAAACAAATGTATTTAAAAATTTATAGACTTTTACTTTTGGACAACTAAAACAACTCTGTGCCTGGGAAGTTTAATTCCCTTTTCGGACTTATACTCCGTAACGTATTTATTTAAATACGGTTTATCTTTTTCGGGATCAAAATCCTCAAAAATCGGCACGCCCAGCAAAAATCGTTCAAGCTCTTCGCAGGAAGGATAATATTCGAGGAAATTATAATTTTCAGCAAATAAGATTTTAAAGCCTAGTTTTTGGAGATTAGATATTTTTTCATCCAATTTCGGTTTATCCCATTTTCCGTAATCCTGTCCCCTGCCGAAGATCTTTTTTAATTCTATGGCGTCCTTTTCGCCAATTCCGATTTCAAGATAATAACCGTTTGTTTTAAGAATCCGATAATACTCTTTGTAGTAAGAAGGACCTCTCCGGCAATAGGCTAAATCAAAAAAAGAATCGGGAAACGAAGTTTTACTTGCGTCTTGTAACGAATACTCGACATTTTTACTTGCTTCCTCGTTCAGGTGACTTACGGCAATATCCAAATTTACTTTTGAAATATCAATTCCGTAAACTTTTTGAAAAAAAGGAGCAACGGAAAGTGTAAATTTACCGTCAGCGCAGCCAATGTCTAGGGTAATTTTATCCTTAGAACTTAATTCTAAAATTTTCTCTTTAAAAACTTTTTCCGGATCGTCACCGGGAAATTCCTTTGTGTATTGCGGACTCGTCGAGTAGCCATAACCGCCAAATTTCTTTGCTACTTTATCATAAAAATTATCGGTCATATAAGGAGTTTAATTCAAACTGGGTGAAAATGCAAAAATACCCGGACGGAAGATTATTATAAACCTGGAATGAGGTTTAAACCTGGAATGAGGTTTAACCTGCTACCGGGTTTAACCTCCCGACAGGTTAAACCTCTATTGTTCTAAAAGGAGATAATTTGTTATAAGTTAATAATTAAGATATAAAATAATAATGAATTAATTCATTAATACAGAGATACAGAAGAAATTATTCTTAGGTTCTTATTTATACTGAGCCAGTCGAAGTATTATACTGAGCTAGTCGAAGTAAGAACTTGAGAATAAGAAATCCCAGAGGAGAGAGGGTGTGGCGGACGCTGGCGCCCTGATATCTTTTTATGACTAAACCGGAGTTTGCTAGTCTTCTGATGTGCTCGCTAATTGTTTTAAAGTTAACTCTTAACTTCTCGCTTATTTCAATTACCGAAAGATCAGGCGAAGCGGTCAATAATTCCAGAATCTGTATTCTTCTATGATTAGAGAATCCCTTAACAATTCTTTCTAAACTCTTAGTGTTTAGCACAATTTAATACTATCAAATCATTCTTATATTCTCAAGAACATTGGAATAAGAAGGTGAAGTCGGTACCGAATCGTCTAAATTACCGCTGGTTTTTTAATTCTGACATTTAAGAGGAGCACCGTCGCAAGCAATTCCATCTTTGTCGGCGTCTCTTTGTTTACAGCCACAAGTGTTTAATAAATATTGTGCTTCAGCACACGTAGAAATTTCCGTACAGATTTTACCGCAGTCGCAAACATACGTGCTACCGCTTTCCGATTGAACGGGAGCACTTCCCGTAGTTGTAGTTTTCATTGGCGTTGACGCAGGACAAGCATCATCTGCCCACAAACCCCTTTTACCTTCTTCGGCTTCTTTTTGGGCTTCCTTATAAATTGTCTGATATTTATACGGGATATTGTATGTATATTCATAAGCAAAACCGGTGGCGATCATTACTTTACCAAAATCGACATTTCCCTCATCTGTCCAAACATAGCGTAAAAGTCGGTTATAAATATCTCGATTGGTTTGAGTTGAATCGGTTTCCAACAAAACAGTTTGACCTGTTAATGTTTCGTTGGCGACTTGATAAGCTTTCTTTCCGAAGCATTCGACGGGTTTTCGCGGATCAACCGTTTCCGGAGTGTTGATTCCGATAAATCTAACCCTTTCGGTTTTACCGTTTAGTAGAACGTCAATTGTATCGCCGTCAATTACTCTTGTTACTTTAACTTCTTGTTTATCGACCTCTACGGTTAAGGTTGGGGTATTTGTAATAGTAGGAGCAGGAGAAGAACCTTCAGCCGGAACCAAATCGTCTTTAACACCTTCGACTACCGGAGACGGAGAAATTGTTACGGGTTTAGTCGGAGAATTTAAAGCTATAACCCAAGCACTGCCAAAAAATAAAGTTAACAGAGTAATTATTGTTAAAAGAGAATATTTTAATTTCGGATTAGCAACTCTTTTGTAAACAAAAAAGCCGATTCCGATGCCGATCGCAATTGGAAAAAATATTAAGGATAAAAACGCGATAAATAATACTAATAATATTTTAGCCAGTTTTTTCATCGTCCCCATTTTATCACCTTTTATTGATATCTCAAGAAATTTCCTTGTGAAATTGTTCTTACATTCTCAAGAACATTAGAATAAGGAGGCAAAGAAATGTGGGGCAAAACACTCCTGGGGTGTGAAACCGTAGATGTCTAGCTAACACACCTCTAAGGTGTGAAACCATATTTACGGGTTACGACTTGTAAGCCGCTTTTTCGCATGGCTTCAACAAGGTCATTAATGGTAAGACCTGAAGCCATAAATATGGTATTAAGATCTTGTCTGAAGGCTTTTTCGCAACTTCCCCTAACATTCCTTGCTCTTCTACCTCCATTAAATTAAAAACCCTCTGGACGGCCGCGTAGGCATCAACCGAACTCGGCTGAATTTTTCCTGCAGCTTCGAAAAATAATTCCCTGACTGGTGAAAATTGTGCTCTTAATTCCGGTGTAAGTCCCATTATGACTTATATTATACTCATCAGGTCAAGGTTGAATTCAGTTAGTAGTTACTGCCTCTCTGCCTTATTGTCTACCGCCTCTTACTGCCTCGCTCTCCGAAACTTCTCGCCGTCGCGAAGCCTTCGCTATGGCGGAGCACGGTAGTGTAGGAGGGTCTACTGTCTAACTGAGAAAACCCCTCTTGGGCGTGAAACCGTTCCGTTTATTCCAATATCTCCCCTTTTATAACTTCCGGTTCGAGATATTCCTCTAATATTGCGAGATTCTTAATATTTGAGCGGTAATAAGCATCGAAAACTATTCCGGCTAAAGGGATAAGCCCGAGAAAAGAATCGATGAGAATATTCCCTAACATCTGAAGATAAACGACTTTTGGAACTTTAAGCTCGTGGGCAAGAAGAAAAAGATAAAAAGAAACGATTGTACCGATTAGGTCGCCGAAAAAAGGAATGAAGTCTAAGATAGGATCGAGACCAAAACGGACGCCCAAAAAAGAAAATTGAGTGTCCATCAGTCTCGTAAGCCGTTTGGCAAATTGAAATTGAGTCTGTAAATTTTCCATAGTTATCTTAATTTCAGTCTAGAGTAGAAGTTTGGGAAATGCAAAAAAAGCCTCTTTAGTATCTTTGTAAGGTATAATAATTATTTACAATATGCATATGAAGAAAAAATTCGTCTTGACGGGAATTATTGTATTAATGTTAATTTTTTTAGGAATAATCGTTCTTGTTTTTTTCTTTGTTAACCAGGATAAACAGACTTCCCTTCCAATCGAGCCTTTTAGCGAAAAGATAACAACAATTCCCTCTCCTGCGCCGGCATTAACTCTTGTCCGGCCATCAATAAGTAAAATATTGAAAAATGATTATCATGTTTTCCAGACTTTTAATAACTGCGGACCGGCTGCATTATCAATGGCGCTTTCTTATTACGGAATTAATGTAAGCCAAAAAAACCTCGGAGGCGAACTTCGTCCGTACCAAATAAAAAGCGGAAAAAACGACGACAAATCGGTAACTTTGGAAGAATTGGCTGGAAAAGCAAAAGAGTATAAGCTTATCCCATATTTTCGCCCAAGCGGAAATCTTGAGAAAATAAAACTATTTATTACTTATGATCTTCCGGTTATGGTTAGAACCTGGACGAAAGTAAATGAAGATATCGGTCATTTCCGGGTTATAAAAGGGTACGACAATCTTACCGGAGAACTGATTCAGGACGATTCGCTTCAGGGTAAAAACCTTCGGTTTTCTTATTCAGACTTTAATACTCTTTGGGAAAAATTTAATTATGAATATCTGGTTCTGGTTCCTGAAAAGAAAAAAACAATTGTGGAAACAATCCTTGGAGAAGACTTAGGTTTGGTTAGAGCTTGGCAGAAGGCAAAGGAAAACTCGCAAACAGTATTAAATAGAAATCCCGACAGTGTTTACGACCGATTTAATCTGTCGGTTGCCCTTTATAATATTGGCGATTACGAAGGATCGGTTAAAGAGTTTGAAAAAGTGGAAGACCGTTTATCCGCGAGGACACTTTGGTATCAAATAGAACCGATACAGGCCTATTTCAAGTTAGGTAACTACAAAAGGGTATTTGCGATAACCGATAAGGTTTTAGGAAGCGGTAATCGGGCTTTTTCCGAGCTTTACCTAATCCGCGGAGAAATCTACAAAATACAGGGAGATATTGAGCTGGCAAAATCGGAATTTGAAAAAGCCGTTTTTTACAACATAAACTTAAAATCCGCCCATGAAGCCTTAAGTTCGCTTTAATTCAGTTTCAAGGGGAATGCAAAATTTACCAGGTTACGCCTTGTTTTTCCTCCTTTTTGACATGTGTGCTAAACTATGAAGCAAGAGGAATCCTATGAATATTGGAGAAAGAATTAGAAGTTATGTTACACAAAGAGCGGAAGCGACATCTGCCCAAGAAGAAAGAGATGCTTCTGTCGCAAATACGGTATTAGGAATTTTTAAGGATATAAATAACGATATGCTGGAAGGTAAAGGGAAAATTACCCATGTTTCATTGAACCGGAAAACTATAGTTCTAGAATGGGGACAGGAAATTAATCCGCAGACATTAGGAACCGAAAGCAACCGGATTAAGTATGAACAAAGAAGAGGTAACGACAATAGATATTGTATAGGAGTTCCCTCGTACAGAGCAGAATATGTAATTGATATAAAGGACCCTGACTGGAAAGAAAGGCTAGAAATTGATATGCCTAGTTTAGTCGAATTAGGCATGTGCCGTTGGGAAGGCCCAATACCGCTGTAGACTTCTGATTATTAGGACTATGCCCCACTTCGGAGGTGATTCAACTCGAACAATTAACGATCAAATTTCGGGAAAATGCAAAATTAATTTTTTATTTTTTCCCCTGTTTGAATTTGTCCTTCGGTCATTAATAATAACTTTCCAAATTCATTTAGAAATTTTTTTGCGTGATTTCGGCTCATTCCGATCCTAGAGACGATTCTTAGTTGATTAGACGGACCTAATTTTTGACAAACATCCAATACCAATCCGTCCTCATTCGAGGTCATAAAAATATTATCGGTATAAAGAATCGGGGTTGTGTCCAAATTAACCTGGATTGACATCTGCTTTTGATCAATTTCCGGTTTCTTTTCTTCCATTATTTTTCACCCCCCTCCATAATTATATGGTTACCGTACTCCTTAAAGCTATTTACTGTCAAGAATAAAAAGTTGGCAGTGATTATTGTATAATAAAAACTGATAATGGTTGAAAAATTAGAGGATACCACAAAAATAGCGGTTACACCTGATAATGGGCAAAAAGGTTTATAGACGCGTGAAATAGTTATTGATTGTATTAAAAAGGCGCATGGTGTAGACGGCAAAGAAGCGGAAAAAATTTATCAAGGTTATTATCTCTTCGATCAAACAACTAGTAAAAAAAGCCCTGATTTATTACCAGGTTACACCTCGTCGAGGTTTCACCTCGTTTTTCCTAAACCTATTTGATGACCCTTTACATCTCGAAGGTGGATGCCCCCTCACCTACATCATTTAACCTTTTTCCCGGGCAAAGGAATTTCTACTTTGCCGACAATAAGGGTTCTTCTGGCCCTAATTCTCTCCGGTTCAAATCGCTTGATTCGTTGATCAAACAAATCAACTTTTTTCTCCGTAAGTTGTGTTCCCTGAAGGTACTTTGACTTCTCCTTTTTCACTGCATCCATTGCTGTCTGATACCTTGCTCTTGCTTCTACTTCAGACTCAACGCTAATTCTCATTTATGTCCCTCCTTTCTGCCTATTAACGGACGATTTGCTCTAATCATAACACTTTCCCCATAATTATTCTGAAGAATTTTTATTTTTACCCATAATTATAACTAGCTGGCCGCATTCTCGCAGAGTTTCAGCAAGATCGTTATCGGTCACGCCTGAAGCCAGAAGAATGGTGTTTAAATCATCCTGGAAGATTTGTTCGTCAAATTCTCTTGATTTTCCTAGTTCTTCCGCTTCCATTAAATCCAAAACTCTTTGTGCCGCCTCATAAGCATCCGAACCGGGTTTAATTTTTATAGCCGCTTCAAAACATGTTTCCCTAGCAGGAAAAAATCGATCTCTTGATTCCGGAGTAAGTGCCATTCTGGCTTATATTATACTCACTAAGTCAAACTCGGAAGTGTTTTATCGATAACATCATTCTCATATTCTCATTATTATACTGAGTTAATCGAAGTATTATTATACTGAGCTTGTCGAAGTAATCGAACTGCTATAGCTCTGAGCGGATTTATGGTGAGCGAAGTCGAACCAGTCGAATGGGGGTGTGAAACCGTAATTATTTTGTAAAGGCGTCCAAATATTTTCTATATTGATACTTACGATCGTATTCTGAATCTTTATTCGCAATTTCCAAGATATCCAATTCTATAAACCTATCAATTAATTTTTGTGCCCCACTTCGACTAAAACCCGTCCAATCCATGATTGTTTTGGTGGTAATGATGGGGGTTGCGTATAATTTTTTTAATACCGCTACTCCACTTTCGGATTCTCTTTTTGCTAGTGATATCAATTTATCCGTATCTTCGTCTCGAATGATTCTGATTTTTCGAGATATTGCGATAGATTCGTTTGCTGTTTCAATTACACCATCAAGGAAAAAATTAAGCCAATCTTCTACTTGTCCGTTATGATATCCGTCTAATTTAGAATAATATACCTTTTGAAATCTTTTAAAATACGAGGATAAAAATAATACAGGATGTTCTAGTAATTCTCGTTTATATAATAAAAGTGTTATTAACAATCTTCCCGCTCTTCCGTTTCCATCCAAAAACGGATGAATAGTTTCAAACTGCGCGTGAGCTAAAGCAACATAAACTAGAGGTACGGTAGAGCTCTCGTCATATAAAAACTTCTCAAAATCATCTAAGGCGGAATTCATTTCAACTATTGTCGGAGGAACAAATGACGCTTCTGACGGTTTTGTTCCTCCAATCCAGTTTTGAGAATGTCTAAATTCTCCAGGGTCGGAAAAGTGGGATGATCGAGCACCTGTCATTAATACTGAATGAATTTCTCTAATAAACCTTAAAGAAAATGGGAGATCTTCATTCCTCTTAATACCATAATTTAACGCTTTAATATAAAACAAAATATCTTGGGCGTCGGTTTGTTCGCCTTCAATTTTTGCGTCCATTTCGATAGCTTCTATTAAAGTCGCTTTTGTTCCTTCTATTTGAGCCGAAGAAGTTGCATCTTTTGCAACGTACATTTTCAGGAAAAACTCAATATCCGGTAGGGTTTGTGTTATCCCGTCAAGCTTTCCCACCAGCCTATCCGCATTGGCAGCTTTAATTATCAGATTCTGGGGTAAATCGAAAATACCCTTTGGAGGAAAAGGTGTTGGAATTGAGGCAATAAAGCCTTCTTTTTGTTTAACTTTATTTGTAATTTTTACATCCATAAACTTAGTTTACTTTAGATATTTAATATACACTATATTATCACATAGTATACATTGGTGCAAATATATAAACTAATAATGTTTATAATTCCCCAGTGAAGGCGGGAAAAATCCTCTGGGGTGTGAAACCAGTTTATTCAAAAATTTCGGCCTCAAAAGGCGAGGCCTTTCGAGGCTAAATATTCAAGTTTCTTTATTTCCAGGTTCCACCTCCTAAGAGGTGTCACCTCCTGACAGGTGGAACCTCAAATCTGAACCTCAAATCTCTAAGCACCCAACTGCAATCTCGCCATAATCGTATCCGCGGTTATTTGTCTGGTTTCGTTTGGAGAAAATAATGATTTCACATATTCTTCAACGGTCGTTTTGTCGACTTCGTAATTTAAGTTGGCAACCGACTGTTCTATCCGTAAAACTACAAGTTCTCCCAAAGTTTCGACGCCGGCCGCTTCCATAACGGCAGCTCCCCATTGCATAAGTTCGCCCTGAAGATTTTTACTTTCTTCGGGATGTTCTTTACTAAAAACAGTAAGTTGTTCTTCTAATATTTCGTAGGTAGGTCTTGCTGCTGAAATTCTTTCACCCATTTTTTTCACCTCCTCCCTTTCTCGTTTGTAAGCGAATACTAATTTATAAAATGAGAAAATACAAGAAGAAAAATTGCCATACCTTTACTCGCTAAATCATTCTTAAGTTCTCAAGAATATGAGAATAACTTTGACTGTTATTTCTCGTATACCTTTACTGCTTTACGATAGTTGCAGTAATCGCAATCGGCTCCTGACTCGGGCATAGTATTGCTTTTTAAGCACTCGATCGCTTCCTTAATCGTCTTCTCTACCCAGGAATCATCACCTTTATAGGGAATGATTTTAATATCAAATTCCAGTTTAGCGTCAAAAGCTTTTTTATCGGTTTTGCCGTTGCAGTAAACAAAATAACCGGTTTTAGAGACCTTATAGCGGTTTTGCCTAAAAAGCCATTGGTAAATTTCCATCTGGCGTTTATACCCGATCTGCCACTCGGCATCCAGATTAACTTCTTCCTCTTTCGAAGTCGCTTTATAATCAACAATAATATACTCACCTTTTGGAGTAACCCAGACATCGTCAACCCCGCCGGTAACTAAAACATTTTCTCCGGCAATTTCAAAAGTTATGCCTCTTCTTAAAGAATCGCGCCATTCGTCTATTTTTTCGTGGTCCAAGGGGATAGCGTCAATTTTGTAGGCTTTCATTAAAGGATGAGCCGTACCTTTGGCCCTGTGGGAATCGAATTCTTTTTTAAGAAGCTTATCAACAGCAGAGTTTAAGGAAAAGGGATATCCCGGCGGCTGCCCTACTCCGAGTTTGCGGTCCAGATAAAAACATCTCGGGCAATTAAGAAAAAGATCAATTTTCGACCGGCTCAACCTAAAAATTTCCGTAGATTCGGGATTATATAAACGTTTTGTTTTTTGAGGGTTATAATAATTTGACATCTATTGCGAGTTTAAACTAGATCGTGTGAAAATGCAAAACATCACAGTTTTTTACCAGGTTCCACCTCGTTTTTAATTCAGATTTTGGGAAAAGGCAAAATTATCTTACTTTTGGAGTTTCTTGTGCTTCAACAACTCTAGCTACATCTTTCTTAAAAAACAGCCATCCATACATGGGAGATCTGGTGGCCCACCAACGAGCCGCAGAGACTGAATGTTCCAATAAAGCAGGTAAGGCGGCCGTTATCGGGACGGCATAGGATGATCCTTTTTCGGTTATTTCCTCTTTGAGGTCCTTATCTATCCCACCTTCATCATCCTTTATAAATTCTCTGGCTTTGCTAATCGTGACTCCTACCCATTCTTTCCTAACTTCCTCCGGTGCGGGGCCTTCCGGAATTCCTGTAATTTCAATCGAAAACGTTTCGGATCCTAGGAATTCGGGAATCACCAACGTTCCTCTTCCAAGTTCTTTTTTCACAAAATAAACGAGATCTTCTAAAGACAATGAATCGGGTGGATCTCCTAGTAAAAATTTTTCAGGATTATTTTCGAGACTCATTAATGTAATTTTCTTATAACAGATTACCTTTTTCTTGTCAAACATAAAAATTATAACCCTGAGCGAAATCGTGGGCTATAGCCCTGAGCTTGTCGAAGGGGGGTGTGAAACCGTAGTTTATATCACAAGATATCTGTAATTCAACTTGTGTGCGAAGTTACAATCCCGAGCCTAGTCGAGGGGCTATTTCACCTCTGCCTGCCCTACCGTAGTTCTTCAATGAAGAACGAAGGAGGGTCTAGCTGAAAAAAACTCTGGGGTGTGAAACCGTTAACCTGCTACCGGGTTTAACCTCGTTAATATTATCCTTCGTTTTTACTGCCGAACTAAAAAATCATTTGGGGTGTGAAAATGCAAAAATTACCAGGTTACACCTTGTTTTAACTCGTTTTAAAATATTTAAAAATCCGTAGGTTGGAAGCTAATCAACCTCCGAGGTTGATAGCTTTTAATCAGATGATGTCAAACAGGAAAAAAGAGGAATAGAGGGGCTATAGCCCTGAGCGAATTACAATCCCGAGAGTAGTCGAGGGAGTCGAACTGCTATAGCCCTGAGCTTGTCGAAGGTTATAACCCGGAGCTTGCCGAAGGGGGGCTACAGCCGTGAGTGTAATCGAACGGGTGTGAAACCGCAAAATCTTATCTTAACCAAACTTCAAAGGGGGAAACCAAACTGCCAACCGCTAAAATTCTCCGAACATGGGATTTCATTTTGTTTTTATCGTGGTGAGAAGAATTTTTAACAACGCAAACCGTTGATCCTCCCTGAACTATTTTTACAGCTTGATCAGGGTGTTCAAACGAACTATAGTCCCACAAGTCGATAGTCCTATTTTCTTTGATAAATTGTAATCTGTCGAGAATAAGAGCATAGGATCCATTAATTGACCCCGTTACCTTAATGTTTTCAGACATGGTTTCCCATTTTACTTTGTCCACAGAAAATTCCTTGGCTGCCTCTGCAATTTTTGTCTCCTGGGCACCGTTACTTGAAGAGGCTTCAATAAAAAGACACAAAGGCGTAGCACCATTTTTACAGGCAAGTTGCCCTAAAAGGCTAACTATTTCGGGTTTAGCCTTGTATGATTTATGTAACCAATACGACCTTCCAGTTTTTTCCACTTCCTTGATTTTCCGTTCAAAAATTTCCTTCTCTGTCTCTCCGGCATGAGGACCGACAACACTAATGAGAATGTATTTTTCCTTATAGAAATTACTCAACATAATATCTGAAGTTTAAATTAGATCATGGGAAAATGCAAAACCAGGTATCAGACGGTATCTGGCAAGGTCCCATACCGAATAGTACGGGGCAAAAATCCTTAGGTTCAAAGCTATTTAACGTCGGGGGTTGATTATTTTGAAATCATATTTTCTCTCTCGTTTTATAAATGCTTCCTCACCCCCCTCTAAAATGCCAGTGATTAAATCTTTTACTGTGTTATTTTCAAGCGCACCACTTTGGACATAACTATAACTCGTTTTTGGATCTAGCTCTAGTCCAATGGTTAACTCACTATCACCGTTAACCACAATATTGGGGTTGTGAGTAGAAAGAATAATTTGCCTTTCTTGTTTCTTGTTTTTGATTAAATCCAAGAGTTCTTTGACAATATATTTATTATCAAGATGATCTTCTGGTTGATCAATAATCAGCGGCAAATTACTGTTTGATAAAATTAAGCGCAAAACGACACCACATCTTTCGCCGAAAGACATTTCGTGAAGTTTTTTATCCTTGAAAGTTATGACAAAGTTATTTTCTGGTAAAACCTCTTCCAAATTCATAATCAAGATTTCTCTATACAGAAAATTTTTATCCGTAAAGAAAAATTGAGCAGTTAATTTATGTTCATGATTTTTCTTTTCGTCCTCACAACCAGTTGGAATTTTGTTTTGTTCCAAATGGTTAATTATTTCGTTAAGAGTTAGTCCACTGATTATTGATTTGATATCAGGTTCTTTCAAACCGTATTTACCGGATAATTTTTGATAGTGTACGAAAAGATCAATGATTTTCTCCTCAAGTTTATCTTTATTTTCTGCCACAGTAATCTCTAAATCAATCCCGAATTTCGCTTTTGCGTTATCAATCAATGTTTTTTCTAAATTTTGATGATTTTTGTATACCTTCTTAAATAATTTTAATTCTGCGTTGTGTTTAGATTTTGCGCTATTTACAAGTTTAATCTCCTGCTCAAGTTGTCTAATTTTAGTCTCTACTTTACCCTTATTTTCTAGGGCATCTTTAATCTTGTTTTGATTGATTGAATCTAACCCCAGTTGCTTGCATGCTTGAAGATACTTTTTTTGCAAAACATTGATATCAGTTAGTAATTTCTTATACTTTTCTGATTTTTTAACATCTGCGGACGCTTTTTCTAAAGAAAAAATTATGGAAACAATTTTTTGCTCGGTCTTCTCAACGGTATGTAACCCGAAATTCGCTATGTAATCGGATAAAGATGCAATATCGGAGTCAATGTTTTCTTCTAGCTCTTGTTTTGTTCTAGTCAAAACTTCTACTTGCCAATCTATTCCCGAAATAGCGTTATTTACCCTTTCTCGTTCCTTGATTTTTGACGAAAGGTCGGCAACCAACAGCTTATACTGTTCGCTTTGCGCAAAATTAAGTACTAGTTGAGTTTTTTGCAATTCATCTTGCGTCGCTTTTAGCTCTTTTTCTTTGGCAAATTTTTGAGAATAATTATTCCTATATTTCTCTAAAGTAAGACGGTTGTTTATTAAAATTGATTTATTAGCTTTAAGGTTGCTTTCATCGATAAGTTTATTGATTAGATCGGTTATTGCCTCATCATTGCTTGCCTTTTTTTCTATCTCATCTTGTGGAAGATAAATTATGTCAAAACCATAAAGATTATTTCCAACCTCGGATAATTCTTTTTCCGTCTCGTAGTTTTTCTCTCCAAACTTAAAGCCAATTTTGATTTTGATTTTCGAATATTTGCTTTGTAAATTCTCAATTATTGATAGCTTTTTTGGGTTTTCACTTGTTTGGTATTTATCAAAAACAAATCCAAGTAATTCCAGCAGAGTACTTTTGCCTGTAGCACGCCCACCTATCAAAGAATTAAGATTCGGATTAAATAAAATCTTGTCAATTTTCCCCAAACAAAAGAGATCTTTTATTGCTATCTGTTGATTTAAATATTCATTCGGAGTTTCAATTTCAATAGAAGTTAATTGAGGATGTAAATAAACAGGGCATTGGTCATCTAGCGATACTCGCAAAATTGGCTCATAAAGAATTCCTTTTAATCCTTGAAAGGTCGGTTCTGATTTAATCCAACTGTATTTTTTACCTATCACTTCCGTTGAGTGTCCTTTTTTGTATTGCAGTTTTGATCTATCACAAGCATCGGAAGTAATAACACATGGAAATTCTTGTTTAATTTTCGGAAAAACAATTTTTCGGTAATCATCAGCTTGTTTCTGACTAGATACTTCAAAAATATCAACTAAAAATGCCAAATCTCTTTTCAGGGTCGCTCGAATGTCGCTATCTAATTGCTCTATGCCGTTCGATTTATTTCCAGCATGTAGTAGAACAAGACCGCCTAATTCATGTATTTTTTGACATGCTTCTTCAAAATTACAGTAAATATGCTCATCATCCTTTGTCTTTATGTCGTTTTCTGAAAAATTGAGCGGGCAAAGAAGTTTGTCATAAATAGTTTTTGAAGTAATAGAAACATCAAAAACACCAATAATATGTATCCCTTTGTTTCCCTTGTCCGTTCGTAATTCAACGCCTGGCAGTACCGTGATATTTTTTCCGTTTGCGGTTTTTATAATTTCATCAATCCCTTTAACTGTGTGATGATCGGTGATTGCAATAATTGATAAATTTTCTGCTATCGCTTTATCTACTATGTCCTTTATGTTTTCACTGCAATTACTATCCCAATCGTACGATGCAGGGGTATGGACATGCAGATCAATTTTCAACCATGATGAACCTTTTGATATAAAATTATTAGACATAATCTTGTTCTTTTATTTTTCTTAAAACATCAGAATTTTTATATACACTTTTATTAAATTTTTCTCAACTTCTGGGTATAATTTGTCTATATTTCTTTGATTACAAGACAACCTTACTCTCTCGTATAAGTTTTTGTCAAGTTTTGACGAAATATACAGAAGTTTACGACTGAAATGTATAATATTTTTTTCTTAAGAGTAATATGTGTTAAACTAAAAATAATTATGTACCTTTACCACAAACCAACACCAATTGTTGTCAAACTTACTGACGAATTGGGTTTTATAATGAGGCAAAAAGCCGCTGAATACATGATCGCAAATCGTAACGTAACGGGTGCAGAAAGAGGAACGGCGGAACAACAAGGTTTTGGCGCGCTTGCGGAAATTGTTATTCGGAATAAATTAGGTCTGCCAGAGATTAATCCGAAAGATCACCCCGTTGCTTATGATTTACTTACCTCCTCAAACATTAAGGTCGATGTCAAGTGTCGTGGCGGATCTTTACCTTTTAAAGAGGAATACGAAAGCGATGACGGTATTGCGAGAGAGGCCAAACACAACTTTTTTGCCCGTCAAATTCATGACGCAAGTCTTACGACTGATATTTACTTAATGACTCATCTTGAAACCCCAGATAACGATATCCTTCCCGGGACAACAAGGCAGAAAAAATGGATTCTTTATATCTGCGGTTGGGTTTCAAAAGAACGAGTTTTACGCGAGGGGGTTTATCTTCCTCGTAATTCATTAAGTGAGCGAGGTAGAAATTGGATGCAATATAGGGGGCAAGAAATTGAATTTTACAACCGAAATCTTAATGGTCTAAACGAGATTGTTGATCTTTTAAGTATTGAACAAGCCGATGTCGAAAAAGATAAAGGACGTAAGGGCGATCTGAATTTGACCTCCGTTGATGCTCTAAGAATTGCCTACGACCTCGTGGGTAGGGGTATTCTTACCGAAGAACAACTTGCCCTGGTTAAAGAAGAAACCGGTTTAAAGAAAGACGTAAAACCAATTTTGCATTCCAATCAATATTTTCACCTCTTAAATTATCTTAAAGAAAAAGGGATAGTGACACAGAAGGAAATTGATAAGGCTCACCAAATTCTTCAGGAGGAACCCTATACCGGAATTTAAAACAATTTTAGTTTATTACTTTCAATAAGATATTTTTCTCGAGCATCTTTAATTCGTTTATTGCAGATATCAATATAGTTAACTTGTTTATTTTTAAAAAGATAAACTTCTTTATTTTTTTCGATTCCCATGAATTTTCTTCCTTCAAGCACCGCCGAAACGAGAAAGCTTCCGCTACCGCAAGTATTATCTAGAATAAGATCTCCCGGTTTCGTAAAAGTTCTAATCAGGTATCTTCCGAGCTCAACCGGTTTTTGGGTCGGATGATATACCGGACCTTCACTTTCGGCTGTTTTAAAGTAGATAACGTCGGTTGGGTAACGTTCGCCATTGCTTTTAACTTCTACAGTTTTAAAATCGCCATAACTTCCTGTTAATTGATTTTTACGAAAGCCTTTATTATAAGGGTCTCCTTTTGTCATTTGGGGGTTATAATGCGGTTGTTTTTTATAGAAAATTAAAATGTCTTCATGTTTACGAAGGGGTTGTTTTTTGGCGTTTAAAAAATTGGTTGACTTCGATTTTATCCAAACGATTTTATACTTGAAAAGTCGAGGATTTGACAAGATTAGTTTGGCTGAAAACAAACCTTGGGCGGTGAGAACGATAGTACCGTCATTCTTAATGATCCTTTCGTATTGTTTCCATAGTTTATCAAGGGGGATGATGCTGTCCCACTGATTTTGAGTTGTACCGTAAGGTAAATCACACAAAACCATGTCAACAGAATTAGAAGGAATGCTTTTCATGATATCGAGGCAATCGCCTTCGAGAACCTTATTTATCAGATGATCAATTTGGTGCGGATTAACAAAACGTTGATTGTGAATATTTTGGTCATTAAAGAGGTCATTATTCCCCGCATATTTGAGAATATCGATCACTAATCCTTGAATTATTAAATTATTAGGATGAACAATGATTGGAGAATAATTAGAATTTGCCGGTTGAAGTCTAATTCCTGCCTTCTCGTAATATATTTTTTTAAGAGTAACTTCTTCGTTGTTAATAAGTGCCACAATTTTCTGTCCGTTTTCAGCGTATGCCTGGTTATGTACAATAACAATATCTCCATTGCCAATATTTTCTTCAATCATGCTTTGACCCATTACTCTTAAAGCGTAAAGATTGCAAAGATCACCTTTTATCTCTGTTTGTGGGATAGAAATAATTTCTCTATTTTCAACAGCCAATATAGGTTGCCCTGCGGAAATACAACCCAATATGGGGATTTGGATCATTGGTTGTGCGTCGTATAAATCGATACTTCGAGGAGAGTTATCTTGTTTTTTAAGATATCCTTTTGTCTCGAGGGATTTAACGTGGTGATGAGCAGTAGAGACGGAGGCAAAACCGAAATGATGCTTAATTTCCTCCAGAGAAGGTGCGTAGCCCTTTTTGTCAAGGAAGGATTTTATAAAGTCTAATACTTGCTTTTGGCGTTTTGTTATCATTTCGACTTTCTAATTTCTTTCTATAAATAGTATACGTAGAAAATAAATAGAAAGTCAAGAGAAAAAGTTCTATTATTCGTACCTTAGCGCGTTAATTGGATTTAGTCTGGAGGCTCTAACTGCCAGCGTAACACCAGTTATGAATTATGAATTATGACTTAAGACTGAACACCGAATACTGAAAACTGAATACAGAACACCGACACCGAAAACTGAAGACAGAATACCGAAAACTGCGCGGACTGGGAGCTGGTGACAAATTGTCACCGACTGACTCACTTTTTTCCCTTATGGGAATCCAGGAGCTTTTTCACTTCCCGGTCAAAATCGGAAACATATTTTTTATCCTCAGACTTTTTATACCGGACGAATTCTTCATCAGCTTTATTTTGCGCATCCTCCGCGTTTACTGTCCCGGAATTTTTAAGGATTCCTTTTCCCATTAAGGCAAGATATTCATCAAGCTTTTTAATCCAATCTTTCATTGTCATCGCTTTCTCGCTTATCGCCTGAATTTCAGCAAAAGAAAGATAAGCATCGACAATACGATTAAGCATTTGCAACTCTTTCTCATGAAGATAATTTTTTGCGATATAAATGTCTCTTTTAATCGGATTAAGCCCGGGAAAGTTTGTCAAACCAAGATTCTTTTTATTTTTATCAACCCGTTCCGCTATGATTTCAGCGGCAGTTTTACCGGTTACGGCATAGTGCATTTTATTCTGCACGGTTTTGAAAAAAAGATCAGTTTCTTTAGCGTCTTTGCGATAATCGATAGAAGTAGAATAAATATCCGTTACCTTTTGATATAACATCCGTTCACTGCTTCTGATGTCGCGAATGCGCTGTAGTAATTCCTCAAAATATCTAGATTTATGTCCGGCTTGTTTGAGGCGGATATCATCCAAGGTAAATCCCTTAATCATGTATTCTTTGAGATGCTCTGTTGCCCAGATGCGAAATTGCGTGCCGCGCAAAGACTTGACACGATATCCAACGGAGATAATTACATCAAGACTATATAAAACTACCGGTTTGTCTGAAAAAGCAGTATGCAGATTTTGCATATTGCTTTTTTCATCAAGTTCTACCTCGCTAAAGATGTTTTTTATATGTTTTGAAATGACAGATTGATCTCTGTCAAATAATTCTGACATCTGCGCTTGAGTCAGCCACACATTTTCATCTTCAAAGCGCACTTCCACCCTCGCCTTGCCGTCATCAGTTTTGTAAATGGTAATTTGAGTATCGGGTTGTGTGTTTTTTATTCTCATTCAATTTTTCTCTTCTTGTACTTTACCTATTACCTTACCTATTAAACGCGTGTCGGGGTAAATAGGAATATTGGGATATTTTGGATTCTCGGGCTTAAATTATTTTTTAACAAACTCTAAAATTTGTAATTTTGCTTGATCTTTGGGGGTCATCTAGGGAGATTATATCATTAGATTGTTAAATTGATAAATTATTAAATTGCTATATTGCATGGATTAGGCACGGATATCTTGACAAAAGGGAAAAAGTAGAGTAATATTTAGATACTAAACATGGAGCAGATATTTCGTATGTCTGCTCTATTTTTTGCTTTTGACGATTTTTAGGATTTTTTCTATAAAAAAGATGAATCTATTCTAGCACATTTACGAAGTTATTTCTTCCCTTTTAGCTTTAACAAAGCCGATCCATTCTTCGATAACGTAGAAAAAGGCTTTAAAAGGAGCTTCGATAATAAAATCAAAAATAAAAATTAAAACATTTATTTGTTGAAGTTCTTTAGAAAGCCACTGCCCTACTCTCAAAATAGGTAAAAACAAAAAGTCCACAACCGGACTGAAAGCTCTTTCTCTTTCCGCGTATTCGTAATCTTTAGTTAAAAGCCGGACGCGGTAGCCGAAAAACGAAACAATGCTTAAGAAGAATAAAAAGATGCCCTGACTGACAATATTAAAATGCAATTGCCGCAGTAGATAGATAGTGCCGCCGAACATTAAAAGATAAGTAAAAAGATAAACAAGAGTAAAAAACATGGTTAACAAAGGTTTTTTGGAAGGAGCTTCAACTTCAATCACGGTTTTATTAACACTTCCTTGGTAAAGATATTCTTTGATTTTGCCTAAGATCTTAACTGTGTTTTCTTCACCGGGGATATGAATAGCGGAGGTAACGGCAAACATTAAAGCCGGCGGAAAAAGCGTGTTAATAATTAAGGCCAAATAATTGGTATTTTTGGTTAAATAATCATAAGGCATCTCGACAATAAAAGCCAAAACCATTTTTGTTAGGAAAATATAAACAATGCTTCTAACGGCGGCCCTCTGCAGTCTGCTTGCCGTTTCCTGGTAGCGTTTTAACAAAATTAACCGGACCTTCTTTTCCAAAAGAACATCGTCGTTTAAAATATTGGCAAAATCCTGCGGAAACTCATTGGCTAAATCCCTGATCACATTAAAAGGCGCGACTTCTTTGTTAACATACCTTCTGAGACGGTCAGACAACGAATGATTAAGCTGATGTTCAATGTCTTCATAAACGCTTAAAAATTTAGAAACAATATTGGCCATCTGATCTTTGGGAAGGTTAAGCCATTCGGGTATAAAAGAAATAAATAACCTGAATCTTAAAATCGCGTCGTCGCTTGAGGCAAAACTTCTTTGGGTGGCGAGATAAATCTGAATATCATGGGTTTTGGGATCATTTTCTTCGGGAATGACAATTCTCTCTTTTAAGATTCTAAAAACAAAACTGTTTAAGGCTTCCCTAACTGGTGATGGTTTTAAGCATTCTTCGATTTCACAGGATTCAACACCCAAAATCCATTGAGAGACCATGGCTTTTTCTTTAACAGCTTCAAGCCTTAGGACTGCGTCCTTAAAAACCACATATTTATCAATAATTTTTTGGACTTCTGCCTCTTTTCTAACCGGAACGTGATTATTTTCAAGATATCTTGCCCATAAAAGCTCTCTAATTAATGATTCGGCAATGCCTTCGCCATTTGCGCTGACAACCAATCTTCTTTTGAGAATTCTTTCAATCGCGGCCCTTCTGATTAAATGGTCGGCGCGGAATTCAACGGCGTTTCTGGCGGCTTCATAGATAACCGCGGCAGCGGAAACTGTCTTAGAAACAGTTATCATGGGTTCGTTTATTTCGGGAGTAGCGGGAATGCTTAAGCCTTTAATAAGCTCATTTGCGGAAAAAGAGAGGTTTTGCATATGTCGGGGAAAGTTTACAGATAATTAAGAAGATTTGCAATTAAATGGATTTTACGGCATTGCAAGGACATTTTTCCCTGCAGCATCAGGAAATGACTTTATATGCTCGGCCGTTGGTGTTGAGTCCCTTCTTCCTATGTTCAGACTCATGCTTCCTTCCCCATCCACGATAATGCTTCTTTCAGTAACCGTATACGCGCCCGCCACCAAAACTTGATCTTTTGTTTTACCACTGGTTGCGAGAATCTCTCTGTGTTCTTCAAAGCGATTTATACCGATGTACATAACACCAGAAAATAGAAGATATTTATTATCTCCTGCTCCTAAATCCTGACATCTTTCAGCTTTATTTCCCATAAATTTAATCAGTCTATCGTAGATTACTCCCTTTCCCCGAGATTTAGTTATTGACTATATAATATTTCTATAAAATGTCAAGAGATTAAAAAAGAGGTGGAATACTCATTTGTTTGTCAAGCAAAATTAGGGGAAAGTTTACAGATAATTAACTGTTTTTGCAATGATAGAAACAACCTCTATAAATACTTAAATAATATATATCATTTAAGTGAGTTGATAAAAGGAATGAGAAGGAATGAGGTTCAACCTCCTAACAGGTTTAACCTCCCGACAAGTTAAACCTCAAACAGGACGAACACCTTGATTATTGACAAAATTTGCAAACGGTTTTGATTCTCGTATTTAACAGATTTTAGGAGGTAAGTCCTGCGGTAAGTTTATTTAGAACGTTAATAACCGTATTTTTGTCAGTTATCTCCTCCGGTTTAACCAATCTTTCGTCTGTCCACTCGAGAGTATCGAGAACCGATGGACAAGTGATTTTCTTTCCTCTCTTGACAAGTATTTCCCCGACAAGCATGGGTTTAGATTTGTCCTTAGGGAAAAGAACGCGATTAATTTCGTGGCTTAACATAGGAAGAAAAACAAATTGGTTGCAAACAATATTTCCCAAACAATCGATGGACCCCTGTAACATTAGAGGCGAAACAGGAACAAACGCGATTACTTTTTCATCTAAGGTAATGACTAATCCTTGTTCGGTTTGTTCGGCCGTAACTTTTGTGGAAATTCCTGTAGAAGAAGTATTTGAAGTTTCTTTTATCCGCAAAATTTCTTCTTGGTTCAAAGGAAGAGAGCTTGTTTGTTTTTCATAGGGTTCTAAAGCAGTTGAAAAATCATGAAACGCTACACAATATTTCGATACTTCGTGATTTAGCCATTCAAGGCGTAGATCCATTCTTCCGCCTGGTGTTAAACACTTTTCAAGTCTTTGAATAATTCCTAATGATTTTGGTTGACCTTCAAAGTTAAACAAATGTTCTCCTTAGGCAGTTTTGATAAAAAAGACTTTAGCAGGAAATATTTGTAAATGCAAATATAGTTAATTTTCAAATATCAAAATATACTTAAATGATATATATCATTTAAGTAAACTTATTCCTGTTTTTAAAAGCCTTCCATTCTTCACAGCTAGCTTGATAGATTTCTCTAGGCGTCGGGTTTTCCTTGCCGGTTAACTCCCTAATTGCTTGTGCGCTTTTTTATTCCTTCTCAATGACCCATTCTAATGTTGGGTCACATTTGCTAGAGGTCATTCCCCACCCTTGAAGAGAATAAGGACCATGTTATCCGGGGCAATCTTCGCATACAAAATCATTCTTTCCTGCTACTAAAGTTATTGGTTCATCTTGCCGATGACTCATTATTTCCGTTAGATTTCTTTCCAAGGCTAACCGGTGGGATTCATCGAAGCCAAGAATCCCAGCAAGTTTTTTAGGCCCCTTTTCATATTGGAATCGACTAAATAATAAGTTGGCGTGATGAGGTAACAATTCGATAGTCATATTTTTTCCTATTTGAACGTGTGCCCTGAGGGAGATTTGAACTCTCATGTCTTTCGACACACGGTCCTAAGCCGTGCCTGTCTACCAATTTCAGCATCAGGGCTACAAACGGGACAAAACCTAGCGGTTTTTTCCCGACGATTTTCCCCATTTTGATACTTCAAGCGGAACTCTCAAGCCAGCGCTTGAAGCATTTATAATCTGGAAAACTAACTTATTCTACCACAATTACAGGTTTGGGGTAAGCGAAGAGGTAGCCTCAATTTTATTCATAAAGCTTTCGACCTTATATGACCATTGAGGATTAGGAGGACAATAAATACGGCCGATTTTGTAAATTGTATCGGCACCGCGATCAGCATACTTTTCCTTTATAGCTTTAGAAATGGTCCAGATTCCGTCTGACCATGACTTAAAGTAAATAGTGCCTCCGCCCCAGCCATAGGCGTTATAAGTACCCTTAATCATTTGCTTGCCAAAGGTAGATTCAATACCGGAAATAGCCGCAAGCATTCGCCAATCAAAGCCGTAAAAGTCAGCCGCAGCTACAAAGTCATTGGCGCTAGCATCAAGTTGAGAGTTATATTTTGCAAAAAATTGTCTAAGAATATAGGCACGGTTGTCAGTCTTAACTTCAGAAGCTTTAGGCACAGCTGAAGCTCCGTTGGCAAAAACGGTTTCTGCTTCTGCAAAGCAGAATATAAAAATACAAAGAAGCATTAATACTAATATAAGTTTTTTCATATTTTCTTAACCACAAAAAAATCCTGAGGCATGCTCTGTCCGAACACGCTTCAGGATCTACATCGTAGTATAACAAACTTATAGGCCTAAGTCAAGTTTTAGAGGGCAAAATTTTAGATTAAGAAATCTTGCGGCAAAGGAGGAAAATCGAGGGTCCGAAGTATATTTTAGCAAGAATTCCTTGGGTTAAATCTTCAAGTTTCAATAATAACCTTAAAGGTATAAATCTTTTTGTCAAAGGATTTCTGAAGTTGGAAACAGATAAGGATTTTTCAATTAAAAAACCGTTTCTTTTAAGAATTTTTTCCACTTGGTAGGGATGATGAGAACAAAAATCAATATAATTATCATTTCTTTTCCGGCTGGACCTTAGGTCTACGGGATAGATATTTTGACTAAAATCAAATTCTCCGCGTAAATAAGAACGGATTTTGGCTTTAAAATTAATTTTATTGGCGTATTCCAGTATTAAATATCCTTCCGGCTTAAGAATTCTTTTTATTTCTTGGATTGCCGGTTCCAAATCGGTTAAATGGTGGCAAACGCGAACCATTAAACAATAATCGTAAGAATTATCCGCAACCGGAATTTTATGAGCGGAAGCCCGGATATAATCAATATTTATTAAATCTTTTAAATTATCTTTTGCTTGTTTAAGCAAATGAGTAGAAGGATCAACGAGTGTGCATTTTCTAAAAAAAGGCTGATAAAAAGTGGCTACCCGACCAAAACCGCAGCCGATTTCAATGAGTTTTTTAGAAACCTTGTTTTCAGGAATCAGTTTTTTTAAAGCCAGACGTTCAGATAGGTCTTCGTATTCCCTGCCCTGCCAGAATTTTTGATAATCAAATGTGTCGTAGTGAACCATATTGAGTGTATATTATAGCAGTTTAGCGAAGTTCGGCGAGGAATTTGTCAACGCACTTAGCCCAAGGACCGCCTTTTTCAACCGATGGCGGAACATATTTCGGCATGATTTCTTGGGGCGTAACTAAGCCTTTATCATAATAATCTTCTTTTAAAGTTTGGGCGACGTATTCAAGGGCTGATTCCCAAGACCTGAATTTACTTTCGCCATTGCCAAAACCCCAGCAATTATAAGAGCCTTCGGGAATTTTTTTACAGACATTTGATTCGCACTGGGCAATCGCCAAAATTAATCCGTAATCAAGCTGATATTTATCGGAAACTTCTAAAATATAATCGCCGTAAGGAAGAAGCGGAGATTTATATTTCTCCAAATAATTTTTAATTAAAACAGGCCGGGCGTCGGCGATTTCTATTTCCTGTGAGATTGAACTGACAATCGGAGGAATACTTGTATAGAGCTCTAAAGAGGATTGCGATCCTAAAATTTTAACCTCAGGATCTTTAAGTTTAAGACTATAAAAATTATTGGTTTTAGAGAGATCCCAAAAACCATAAGTCGCGATAAAAAGCGTTATGGGGGTGAACAAAACGAAGAGTCCGATAAGGATAAATTTTCTCATTATAACTGCTTTCCCATCGTCTCAAAAAAACGTCTTTTTGTCAAGTTAATCAAAAGAGATTATAATGTGCCTAAATGTCGCAAAAATTCATTAAAAATCAGGAAAATTTTACCTGTCTTATCTGCGGACAAAAAGTCATTGGTAATGGTTATACAGACCATTGTCCGAATTGTTTATGGAGCCGTCATGAAGATAATCATCCCGGAGACAGGCAAGCAAAGTGTCTAGGATTAATGGGACCTAAGGGGGTAATTAAGAAAAAAGACGGTTGGCAAATCTCTTACCGGTGTCAAACTTGCGGATATACTCGCTTCAATAAAAAAGCCGAAGACGACAACATGGAAAAAATTATCGAACTCTCAACCCGTCCGATATAAGACATTTTGCCCACGAAAAAAGCACCGCCAAAGCTTCGGCGGGCAGGCCACCCGTCGCGCTTCCGAAAAAGTCGGCTCGAAATTCCGCTGGAGGCGGAACAGAAAAAGCGCGAAAATTTTAAATAACAAGTTTCTTAAAAATCCAAACACCAAAACCAGATATGATTATCATTATTTCTATTGCCAATAAAAATTTATTTTGGACATAAAACTTTAAAAATTCTACATATTCTTTATTCGGAATTAGGAATGTAGGAATTCGACCTTTTTCTGGGCTAAGCGGAAAAAGACTGTATAACTTTTCTGAAAAGGGATAAAAAATCCTAATTCCGGCTGCTCTCCCGTTGAACCAATCAAGAAAAAGATGAGTCAAAATTCCGATAATTAAGGCAGTGCTGTAGTTTTGGATTATTTGATTTCTCAAAAATATACCTATCGAAAAGAAAATAAGATAAATCGCGATCCAAAATAGTGGAGTGTGAGGCCAGCTGTTATGGTGATCTTTCATATACTTAAAAAACACAAAATCAATATCAGGCAAAACTGACCCAATCAGACCCGCAAACAACAGACAACCAGACCCTAATTCTAAACTAGGGTTGATTTTATCAACTAAATTTATGGCTATATATCCGCCTGATAAGTGAGCTGGTAGAGTCATATTTCGTAATCGTTCAGGATTTGACAAAGAAACTTATTGTTCGAGCGTAGAGAAGTCAGACTTCTCGTAGTCGAAAACTATTGCAGGTAAAACTTCTCGACTCGCTACGCTCGCTCGAAGAATATTTTGCATATTCCTGAACGATTACCATATTTCTAGAAGCTATCTCAAAACGTCGTCTTATGTCATTGCGAGGAGCCCCGATTCAATCGGGGCGACGCGGCAATCTCCCACCGTGGAAGATCACCACGCTTCACTTCGTTTCGCTCGCGATGACAAGCTGTATCTGCAGGTTTTGAGATGACTTCTACTTTAAGTTTAACATAAAATAAAGTATTATTATGCCAGCAAAGCTGATAAATCGCGCGCGCAAAAAATAATTGCCATGATTTATCAACCATGGCAAAAAAAGTCGGCTCGAACTTCTTTTTGAAAGATCGTCGCCTGTCGGCAACTCTCGATTTTCCCTTTGCAGCGCTGTCTGCGGAGGCGCCCTACGACTTCGCTCGGGGTAAAGGCGCAGCCAGCGCTGCCTCCAATTCTGGTTCCATTTCCAAAATGGTGATCCTGGGAGGAATCGAACCTCCAACCAACTTCTTAAGAGGAAGCTGCTCTACCATTGAGCTACAGGACCAGTGCGCCCAGAGGGAGTCGAACCCCCAACCCCATGGTTCGAAGCCACGTGCTCTATCCATTAAGCTATGGGCGCTTTTGAGCTTTCTACAGGAAATTATACCAGATTTAAGGTAAAATAGGCATATATGGATATTTATGAGCAAATAGGAAATATTGAAAAGGAAATAAGGGAAACTCCTTATCATAAAGGAACCGAGCACCATATCGGCCGACTTAAAGCTAGATTGGCAAGACTTAGGGAAGATATTATCGAAGATGCGATTCAATCGTCGCATAAAGGCGGAGGAGGCGGCTTTGGGGTTAAACAGACCGGAGACGCGACTTGCGTTTTAGTCGGTTTGCCTTCCGTGGGTAAATCCACGCTTTTGAATAGCCTTACCAGCGCTCATTCAAAAGTAGCTCCCTATGCTTTCACTACTTTGACCGTTATTCCCGGCATGATGGACTACAAAGGCGCAAAAATCCAAATTCTGGACGTTCCCGGACTTATTTCCGGCGCCGCCAGCGGTAAAGGCCGAGGCAAAAGTGTTTTGGCGGTCACACGGACATCTGATCTTCTGATTTTTATGGTCGAAGCCAACCATTATGATCAGCTTAACATGATTAAAAAGGAATTAACCGGAGCCGGAGTAAAATTTGACCAAAAAAAACCGGCGGTAAGCGTGGTCAAAATGTTAAAAGGCGGAATGAAAATTAATTTGGGTATTCCCTATCTTAGTCTGTCAAGAACGCAGATAGAAGAAATCGCCAAAGAATTCCGCCTGACTAATGTTGAAATCACTTTTAACGAAGATGTAAATCTTGACCAGTTAATTGACGCTTTTATCGGCAACCGCGCCTATATTCCCTCTTTAACCATTGTCAGCAAAGCCGATATCCTTTCTCTAAAAGAAATTGAGGAAATTAGATCGCGCGATTGGTTAAGTGTTTCTGCTGAAAAAAACATTGGGATCGAAGAATTAAAAGATAAAATCTGGCAAAAATTGAGTTTAATGAGGATCTATTTAAAAAACGATAAAGAAAAAAAAGAAGCTGACAGAATTAAACCCTTAATTGTCAAAGAAAATAGTTCCATCAGAGACGCGGTTGAGAAAATTTCTCTTGAGTTATTAGCCGAAGCTAAAGAGGCTAAAATATGGGGTCCTTCGGCGAAATTTCCCGGTCAAATAGTTAGCCTAACTCATATTTTAAAAGACGAAGATATTCTGCAAGTAATTACTTGAAAATATTAGTAATTTTCTGCCATAAAAGTTGAGGCAGGCTTAAAGTTTCGTCCTTGGTCTTATTGGATATTTTCCAAACTTCAAAAACTTTAATCTTGTGTTCTCCTAAATTTTCCCAGCCGAAAATATAGTCGCCGGGAATTGATTGTGTACTTAAAGTAAAGTCAAAGGAATATTCTTCTCCGGGTTTTATAAGAATATTGTCTGGCAAAGTTAAAGCGGATAATCCAACTCCGTTAGTTATAGCGCTAACCACAAAGGGTTTTTCGCCCCAAATTGATTGCCCATTATTTATTAACGTGATTTTGCCTGAAAAATTAAAATTAGCCGGAGCGAAAATCGGATAGAAAAAACCTTCAGGTTCGATTTTTTCAATTTGTACAGGATCTCCAGCGATTTTTGTCACATTTAAGATTTCGTTGAATTGCGGATATTTTTCACCGTTTGAATTTATCCATGAAAAATGATCAAAAGGTTCCTGCGGATAATTGATTATGAATGGGGTTACCGCCATAACATTACTATCTTTCAACCAAATATTCTCAAAAGCATATTTTAAATATTCCGAAGCAACTTCAGGTTTGTAGTATTTTTGATATTTGATATTTGATATTTGATATTTTGTGTGTGGCCAGCCTGTTTCCGTAATAAATACGGGGAGGTTTTTGTTGATCCCTAAAGATTTTAGATACGAAAGTTCCCATTTATAGCCGCTAACACTGGCTTTACCTGTTTCCCAAGGTTTACCGATAAAACCATGATTAGGATAAGAATGACTTGTCCAGCCGTCTAAGCGTTCAAAAATTAGAGGAATTTCAAAGTTCATTTCACGCAGAAACTTTGTTTCGTTCATGGTAGTCTTGGAGTTAGGAGCTGCCTGATCCATGCCGGCATTAAGCATATAGAAATCCTGATTTTTCTGTTTAAAAATTATTATGGCCTGATTTAGAATTTGGGCATATTCTTTAGGATTAGTCTGACCTCCCCATTCTTTAGTATGATTAGGTTCATTAAAAACAATAATATATCTGGTTTTTATCGGCCAATTTAGAGAATCGAGAAAATTAGAATACTGGACAATTTGAACACTGGAAGGTTTTACCCAATTTTCACCTTCCGAATGAGTTGCCAGTCTTACGAGAGGAATAAGATGTTTTTCCCGGCATTGGTCAAAGAAATCCTGCCATTTTCTTTTGTTCAAATCGTTATCTTGGATAACAACCGTGACATATCCCCAATCGCCACCATTTGAATTAACCAATACAACCGCGTTTTCCAAATCAGCCTCGTGGGTGATATGAATACCAAATTTATTATTCGGTAAGGCATGTGCATTAGACGAATAGATAAATAGAAAAACAAAATAGAAAAAAATAAGTGAAAAGGTTTTTTTCATCGCAATAAATTATACCACGCACGCTTCCTGTTCCGTATATTTTTTGGTATAATAGCTTTACGCCAAGGGAAAATTAGATACAAGCCAGAGTGCTGAAATTGGTAGACAGGCACGGTTCAGAACCGTGTGTCGTAAGACGTAAGAGTTCAAATCTCTTCTCTGGCACAGGTTATTCCATTTAGCGGACGTGGCGAAATTGGTAGACGCGCATGCCTAAGGAGCATGTTGGGAAACCATTGGAAGTTCGAGTCTTCTCGTCCGCACAGTTTAGCTATCAGCTATTAGCAATTAGCTTTTAGCTTTATGCAAAAATAGGTAATTAACATTGGTGGTCGCTATTCTGTCAAGAATGTGTTAAACTGGTAAATAATGGGAACTTATAATCGTGATGATAGGGGCGGAAACAGAGGCTTTGGCCGGAGAGATTTTGGGAACCGAAGCTATGATCGCAGCGAAGGACCGAGAGAAATGTTTAAAGCTGTTTGCGGCAAATGCGGCAAGGATTGCGAAGTTCCTTTTAGACCTTCTGGCAACCGGCCGGTTTTTTGCAGTCAATGTTTTGAAAATACCCGCGGCGAAGGAGATTCCAGAAATTATCAAGACAGAGGCCCAAGCAGACCTTCCTACCAAAGACCGGTTGAATCAAGACCTCAGAGTAACGAGCAATTAGACGTTCTTAACCGCAAATTAGACAGAATTATTGACATGCTGACGGTTAAACCTACCAATGAAAACCAACCAGCCGTAGCTGGAAAAGCGGTGGAAGTTGTTACTCCCGTAGTTGAAGAAAAAGTTATTCCTGTTTCTAAAAAAGTTGCCGTTAAGAAAGCCAAATCCCCTAAAAAAGAATAACTTCAGTTAATTTTGCTCCCTAGAATTTTATTGTGTATAATAGGTTTGAAATTCAACTGGTCGCTTAGCTCAGTTGGTAGAGCGTTGCGTTTACATCGCAAATGTCAGAGGTTCGAGCCCTCTAGCGACCACAAAAGTTTCGTCGGGCAAGTCGAAGATGTCGGGGGTCCAAGTCCCTCAGTGGCCACAGTTTAAGAAGTCTTCCGTGATTTTTGCCACCTTCGGAAAAGAACTATTCCAATTAAAATTGGAATCCAGATCACACTGAAAACCACAATCCAGATTAGTTTCTCGGCAATTCCTCTTAAGGCGCCGGTCATTGATCTGACAGCCAATTTAAAGATCACATTAGGCCTAAAAGCTTCTGATGGAGCGTAGGGTAGGGCCATTTCGTCTGACGAAAGATAAATAGTTACTTTTGACAAAGCTGCAGTTTGCTCCAAATATTTTTGTCTGCCTTTAAGCGAATCAATTTGATCCTGAATATTAATTAATTCCCTTTGGACCGTTAAAATATCCTGAACTTGGGTTGCGCGGGCCATAATTTCCTCAAATTTATTTTTTGTGGCTTCTAAAGTTTTTAAGCGGGCTTCCAGATCAACATATTGGTCCGTAACATCGGTTCCTATAACATTTTCCGAAGTTACTTTTATGGAAAGTTTGCGGTACTCCTCTATCGTGCTTTTAACTTTATCGGCGGGAATTCTCACCACAACCGTGGCAAAAGGCGCTTCTTCGGGTTGGCTAATATTAGTCGAAACCATATATCCGCCATTGGTTTTAGCCAGTTCAGCAATTCTGTCCGCCGTTTCTTTAACTTTTAGGACAACTAAAGACATGGAAGTTTCTTCAACGACAATTCTGTTGGCTTGATCCGTTGGCGGTAATTCCTGACGGTATGACGTGGTTGACGGTAAACTGACCTTAGCTGAAGGAACGCTCGAAGTTCCCATCATTGAACTCTCAAAATTACTCACAGGACTGACAACACCAGAGCTGAATTGCCGGGAATTTGAAAAAGTACGTTCAAAAAGAAAAAATAGAATAATTAAAATCAATAATGAAGAAAGCTTGTGACTTTTAACCCATTCCATATATATATAATAAAATTGATTTACCCGTTTGTCAAGAAAGGTTAAATTTGGTAAAATACACAACAGTGACTATATGGAGCCGAGATAAGCATGCGTGCTTGTCTCGTCGCTTCGCGCCGAGATAAGAAAATCTTGTTTCGGCGATATGCTTGCCGAGATAGCCAAGGTAGTCACGGCGGGGCTCTGAAAAAGCTCAGATAAGTGTGCAACTCACTTTCTCGGCACCAAGCGGGAGTAGTTCACCGGTAGAACGTCTCCTTGCCAAGGAGAAGGCAGCGAGTTCAATTCTCGTCTCCCGCTCATAGAGTAAAAAATGGTTATTAGAAAATAGGAATTAGTATACAGGATATAAATTGCGTCAATGGCTGGTTTGGAATGCGTCCATTGACGTTTCAATATAGGGAAAATCGTTGGGAAAAAGCCGTTAGGTTTTGTCCCACATAAGCCGCGGTGGTGGAACTGGTAGACACGCAAGACTTAAAATCTTGTTTCCGTCAATCCGGAAGTGAGAGTTCGATTCTCTCTCGCGGCACATCGGGGAATAGCTCAGTTGGCTAGAGCGCGCGCTTTGGGAGCGTGAGGTCGGAGGTTCAAGTCCTCTTTCCCCGACCAACCTTCGCTAAAGCTACGGTTGGCAAGCCCATTTTAAAGCGGGCCTGCCCGCCGAAGTTCCGAAGGAACGTAGGCGGGATTAGTTGATCGGTTGGACGTAAAACGTCCCAGGCAACAACAGCTTTCCCCGCCTGCCGAAGTACGCGGGATTAGTACAATGGTAGTATGCCACCCTTCCAAGGTGGAGAAGCCAGTTCGAATCTGGTATCCCGCTCAATCGTACGGCGGGCAGGCAAGCTGAAGAGACGAGTCCGACTCTCGTATCCCGCTCCAAACGGGGCACTTTGCTTGTCAAAGTGCTGAATGTATTGATATATCGGGCTAATTTGAATAGTTCGAAAGGAGTGCCCCCTTTCCCTCCCCGTAGTTTCTAGAGATTTAACTTCGAAAAAGTTCAATTCCTGTCTCCCTGTTTTTACTCACGATTCAGGTTAAAAACCCGCACGACGTTTTAATAGTTCTTCTTTTATTCGTAAAGGTTTTAGTGAAGTAGACATAATTGTTCTTTTCTGAAATAATTGTATTCAAAAGAATAAAATGTCATATTAAAGTTTTGATGGAATTGTGTTTTTCTGACGATTTTATTAAATGCATATAATCGAATTATTTGACCAATTAAGGACTTGACAAATGCGTTAAAAAGATCTATATTTAAACTGCAAGTTAGTATTAAGCTAACTTCCAGTACAAATATGCAAAAAGGAGATTACTTAACCACGATACTAAGATCGACCAAAACCGTGCTTACACTAAAGGACATTGCTCTTATGTGGCAAGATTCTGATACGGCTAAAGCTAGAGTACGACTGAACTACTATGTCAGAAAAGGCGATCTACATCGAGTGCGTAGAGGCATATACACAAAAAGTAACGAATATAACAAGCTGGAGCTTGCTACAAGAATATTTACTCCTTCATACGTAAGTTTTGATACCGTTCTAGCAAAAGAAGGTTTGATTTTCCAATATCAGAATCAAATTATGGTCGCCTCCTATCTAACCAGAGAAATTATTATCGATGAACAGAACTATTCTTATAAGAAGCTTAAAGATGTGATACTGACAAACACGATAGGGATTGCGTTTCTTGATGAAACATCAGTTGCTTCGAAGGAACGCGCATTTCTAGATACACTCTACATCAATACTGACTATCATTTTGATAATGTTAGATCAATCGATTGGAACAAAGTGTTCGAAATTCTACCAATTTATGACAATAAACGTTTGAATAAGAGAGTTAATACTTTATTTAAGTTATCTAAAAATAATCAATAACATCATATGACATTAGACATATCCGTTCATAAAACAATTTTGTTTCAAATTCTGAAAGATATCTATTCGAATACCAGTATTGCCCCATTTCTGGGATTTAAAGGAGGTACGGCTGCATTAATGTTTTATGGTCTTGATCGTTTTTCGGTCGATCTCGATTTTGACCTTCTTGATGAAAGCAAGGAAGATTATGTTTTTGAACAAGTAACAGAAATTGCTAAGAAATACGGCATTTTGAAAGAATCATACAAGAAAAAGTTCAACCTGTTTTATTTATTGTCCTATGAAGACAAGGCACATAATATTAAGGTTGAGATAAACCGTAGACAATTTGGTTCAAAATATGAAATTAAAACATATCTTGGTGTATCAATGATGGCGATGACAAGAGAAGATATGTTTGCTCATAAATTAATGGCCATGTATGAGCGCGTAGGCAAAACAAGTCGTGATATTTATGATGTCTGGTTTTTTTTAAAAAACCGTTTTCCCATAAATAAAGATATTGTAGAAAAACGATCAGAAATGCCGTTTAACCAACTAATTCAAAAATGTATCCAGAAGCTGGAAAATTTGGACAACCATAGAATATTGGATGGAATTGGCGAGCTCATAACTCCAAGTCAAAAAGATTGGGCAAAGGATAAACTGCGTGAGGAAACGATAGCCTTCTTAAGATTGCGTCTAGATGGTGAAAACGAATAATTTGAACATGCTCGGTTTGTGAAAGGTTACTTTTGAGACGTATCATTGTTTATCTCTCCGGAGGTTTGATAAGCTTCCATCAACTTGATAAAATGAATCAGGATATGTTCAAGAGCGGGTTCAAAGCAATTTGCCTCTCTCGCTCCGTTATATTTTTTAATGGTAAACAATGATAAATCCGATGAGACTTTAGTTAAGGAAACGCTTCAAGGTTTTCTGTCTTCTTATGAAATTTTAGTCAGGAAATACCAACAACCAATCACCCGCCACACATATCGCTATCTTTTTAATCACGACGACGCTGAAGATGCCACTCAGGAAACTTTTATAAGAGCCTTTAAGAATCTTCATTATTTTAACAAAAAACAACTCTTTAAACCTTGGCTTTACCAAATTGCGACGAATTACTGTCTTGACGAATTAAGAAAAAGTAAAAAGATTACAAAATTACCTGAAGAAATTGTTTCTGAAGAGAAACCTGTTGTTGAGATAATAATCGAAGAGGAAGAAACAAAATTAATTCATAAAGCTGTTGACAATTTGCCCGATAAGTATAAATTACCAATTAGAGGGTTTTATTTTGATAATCACTCATACGAAAATTTGGCTAGGATATTGAAACTTCCGCTTAATACTTTGCGTACCAGGTTAAGCAGAGGCAAGAGACTACTGGAGCAGGCCTTAAAGGAGAAAAAATGGATCAAATAAGTAAAATTATGCAAGCTGTTTCCAAAATGGAAACAGAACGCTTAAAAAATATTATTATTCTTAGCGGTTTATTATTGACATCTCTTTTTTGTATTTTTTTCTATTGTGGTTTTGTTTTTATGCAAACGATTGAGGAATTCGGTATTGGTGATTTATTAATAATTTTTACCGAAGATCCCCAAGAATTTTTAAATATCATTAGGGAGAATTTGTACATATTTTCAGAGTACCTAGAGACGGAAATGATTGCTGCTTTGGTTATTTCTTTAATTTTTATCATTATTGTCTTAGTCAAGACTGATTTTCCTTCATTTTCCAAGCGCTTCAAAGAAACGAAAAAATATTAAACTGAAACTTTTCTACACCCTTCTTCGTACTAGTAGTAGATATGAAAGATACAAAAAAGATAAAAATGAATAGAAATTTAGCCCGGGCATTCGTTATAGCCTCTGTACCCTTTTTTATCGGCGCTAGTCCGATTGATGCTAGAAACTTTGGCAACGCCAAAATTGTTAAGGGCAATTTAGTTTCTGTTTCCGAAGATGTTTTAACCGTTAACAAAGATAATGAACAATTTAATATTGAAGTTGATGACCAGTCGAAAGTTTTAAGCAAATACTACAGCAAAATCGACCATAGGGATTTGAAAAACGGAGACCAAATTAGTATTTGGGGAAAATGGGTAGATGAAGCCAAAACCGTTGTTCAAGCCAAACTTATTAGGGATCTTTCGAGAGAAGTGAGGAAAGGCGTTGTTAACGGAATCTTTACCAGAATCAGCGACACTCAATTCTTCATTGCTAAAGCCAATGGCAAGAAATTTACAATCACATTTGACGGAAATACGAAAATAATGAACCGCAAAGGAAATACAATTTTATATAGCGATATTAAAAATAACGATCATTTAGCCGTAACGGGTTTAGTTGATCATACTAATTTGACTGTGGTAAATACCTCTAAAGTGAGGGATCTAAGTTTACCGCGGAAATAACTTAGGTTTCACGACCTAATCTTTGGGCAGAAATTATCCCGATTTAACCGTCGGGATAATTTTTTGCCTAGAGAGGGAAAATCGTATATAATTATGAGGTTATGTCCCTGTAGCTTAATGGATAAAGCTGGTCGGTTCTAACGACAAGAGTGGGGGTTCGATTCCCTCCAGGGACACCCAAGCGAATTTTCAATTTACAATTAATTACTTCCCTTCATTCATTAAGACTTAGCTACAGTAACCTGTTATATAGCTACCTCAATTCAAAATGTCGTTTTTAAAAACGACATTTTAACAAGAAAAGGTAGCTATATATCAATGTTCAAAACAAATAAAAACACGACATATTGTTTTGAACTTGCTATAATAGCCATAATGTTAATTGATGAAATTGAGGTAAATTTTAAAGGCGGAGACGGAGGGAACGGAAAAGTTTCTTTTGGAAAAATGGCTAAATCAGGGCCGGATGGAGGAAATGGCGGAGACGGTGGAGATCTCTATCTGGAAGCGTCTTCTGATTTAACTTTATTAAACCAGTTTTCCGCTAAAAACGAATTTCAAGCTCAAGATGGCGAACCCGGAGGCCAAGATAAAATGTCAGGGCACAATGGTTCGGATATCCTGATCTTTGTGCCTACAGGCACAAACATTAAGGATTTAGATTCCCGTGAAGAATGGAATTTAGAAAAAGCTCATGAAAAAATTCTTCTTTGCAAGGGAGGCAGAGGTGGAAGAGGAAATTGGGTCTTTAGAAGTCCAAGCAACACAACTCCTATGTATGCCCAGTCAGGAGAAAGAGGCAAAAATAGGCATCTGTTACTGACTTTAAAATTTATTGCCGACTTAGGCCTTATAGGCTTACCAAATGCCGGTAAAAGCAGTTTGTTAAAGGAATTGACTAATGCTAACCCTAAGATTGCCAATTATGCCTTTACGACGGTTTCTCCTAATTTAGGCGTTATGGAAGACGGCAAGATCATTTCCGACATTCCCGGTTTAATTGAAGGAGCCCATGAAGGGAAAGGTTTAGGCATCAAATTTTTAAAGCATATCGAAAAAGCAAGGCTTCTTCTCCACTGCATTTCTTCGGAATCTAATGATGTTCTTAAAGATTACGAAGCCGTCAGAAGCGAACTCGGAAGCTATAACAAATTGCTTTTGGAAAAAGAAGAAATTATTCTCCTGACTAAATCGGATTTATTAACTCCTTCTGAATTAAAAAACAAACTGGAAGAATTGTCTAAAATAAAGAGAACCGTAATCCCTCTTTCCATCCACGATTACGAAAGTCTGGAAACTCTCAAAAAAGTGCTAATTTAGTTATCTGGAAGGTATTTTTGAATAAGTATTTGACCACTATTGCTTTCTTCAATCAATTTATAACCTTGTTTTAATTCATTAATCCAATTTTCTCTTAATTCAGGAACCTTCAGATTCGGCTCAACGATTAAAAAACGTAAATCTCCGCATTTTTTTGGTTCGACAAAGCTTTTTTTATTGGGAACAAAAATTCCCGGAGCACCTGGATAACTTGCGTATTCACAAGGCAAATAACCGTATTTTCTTAAACCATGCCACCAAAAGAGATATTGATAAGGATAATCTAAAACCGAAGGAAGATAGTTATAAACGGAGAAACCTTGTCCTTCGGCTTTTTCATAGACCCAATCAACAGCTTTAATTTCATTAGCCAAAATGCTCGGATCCTCGGAAACGCGGAAATATTGGACATATCTTGGTATAAAAACCATTAATTGAGATGCCATAACAAATATAAATAGAATAATCGATATTTTCCTTGATAAAGAAAATATCATCAGTAAAACTGAAACAAATAATAAAATCGGCAGAAAGATCGTGTGCCACGTTTGCCATTCAGGTCCAAAAAGAAACCAGATAAGATTGATGGCAAGAAGTAGATTAGATAAGACAACAAAGATTTTAATCTCTTTCTTTTTCACCTTAACCAGAAAATAGAAGGTAAGACAAAGATAGCAGAGAAACCCGATAATCGAAATAAGGGGAAAAATTGTTTTTCCGGGAATATCGATTAAAATATTGAAAATAATTTGGGCATAATCTTTAGTTTCAAAAGACTTATCGTAAAGATAATAAACTAAAGATTTAGTTTGGGAAAAATTGTTTTGCAGCTCGCTAACAAAATGAAAAACGAAAAATGACAAGAAGATAAACAGGGCCTTAAAAAAATTAGTAAAATTGAGCAAGCTATTCTTAAGGAAATATAGTGTTGTTGAAAATAACAAAAAAGTTAAGGGAATTGCATAAGAGATTTCAAAATGAAAACCAAGACCGGCGGCTAAAGCGGACCAATAAAGATATTTACGATTGCCGAAATAAGTATTTACAAGAGAAATAATTATAAGAAAAGTTAAAAATACCGCGGGAAAGGGATTAAATGCATAGCGGGAAGTATCATAAAAATCCCAAAAGAACTGAAGACTGAAAATCAAAACCGCAGCCTTAATAGGAGTAAGAAATTTAGCAGAAAACCGATAAAGCATTAAAGAAAGGCCTAAGTTTAAAAGAATGAGCGTAAAAACACCGCCAAAGGGATGAAAGTTAAACAAAAGATAGCCCGGAAGAAGGAAATAATACCATAATGGGCCCGTGTATAGCCCGTCAATGGCGGTTAAAGGTCCATGCCAGTAAAATTCACGGTTGAAAACCATATTCCTAAGGTTAACGGCGTCATCTCCCTGATCCATGGTGAAAAAGAAATTATTGTTTAATAAAGGAGTAACTTTCAGGACTAAATAAAAAATAACAAAAAGAACGAGGAATCTTCTTTTGTTCATATAATTTTGATATAATTCTACCTTAGATGGTGGGTATAGCTCAATGGTTAGACCCTCCGATTCGGAGGGCTGTGGAGCAAATGTTTTACGTTTACATATTAAAATCGGAAAAAGACAATAATTTATATATTGGTTTCTCTAAAGACTTAAAAAGTAGGGTTGAAGCGCATAACTTAGGATTAAATGCTTCCACTTAATACAGAAAGCCATTAAATTTGATATATTACGAAGGATACACAGACGAAAAGGACGCAAGGAAAAGAGAAAAGTTTTTGAAATCAGGTCGCGGACACGAAGTTATTTATAAACAGTTGGAGAATACATTAGAATAGTTAGGATATGGTGGCATTAGCTCAATGGTAGAGCGCCAGCCTGTGGAGCTGGATGTTGCCGGTTCAAATCCGGTATGCCACCCAAATATATCTCAGAAGTAGATCCTCCGACTCGGAGGACTGTGGAGTCGTCCGAATCGGACGACGGTTGCGAAATCCGTCACCCACCCCAAGAGAATAGTTTGAGACTGTGGAGCCCTCCGAATCGGAGGGCCGGTTCAAATCCGGTATGCCACCCCTAAGTATCTTATGTAGTTAAATAAAAAAACAACCTTTTGGAATCTCTTCCCTTGAGTTGTTTACCGTAGCAAAGCTTCATAACCACTTTTTTTGGTTAATCAATTAATTTTTTAATGAAGTAGGCAGAAATTTATAAGAAAATTAGTGGTTACGTGATATAATACGATTATGCCTTCAAGATATGGTGTAGAAAGTATACAAGACGAACAAGCTAAACAACGTGAGTTTAATGCCCAGAAAGCTCGAGAAGAAGCTACTGGTAAAGCTTCAAGCAAGGTTAGAGAAGAGGAATATAAGAGATGGAAGCAAGAAAAAGTTCAAAAAGCTAAAGACACAATAAGGCAGAATGCCTCCGTCATACAGGACGTAGTGAATGATGTTTCAAAAGCAAGAGGATTACGACCATGGGATATTCAAGTAAAGGAAAAAGATGGTGATATTGTTGTTGCTTTTGATACTAGATGGGGTAACGAGGCTGAAAAAATGAAAGTTGCCGGAGCAATAGCTGAAATATTAACTAAGCAAACTTCAATTCCGGAAGTGGAGACATATGATGCTAATCCCAGAGATCGTAATAGAAAATATGAAGAGAACAGAATGCGCGATTACGATGAGCAAATGAAGAGAACAAACTACTGAGGCTATAGGAAGTAAAATCATAAATCCGTTTACCAATACCCACTTTTGTTAAAACTTCGGCTTCTACAGTACTGTTATTGTTCTCAAAATAATTTATATATTGTTAACCTCACCGTCTCCTTTTTTGTCTTCAAATTTATCAAACAACCCATGGTAACGGCCCAAATTTGTTGACATTCGTCTATTATTCGTCTATAATTCGTCTATATGTTTAAGCCTTTTTATACCATAACTGATCTCCTTTTAGCTAATATAAAGCGTATAAACAATCTAATAAACGAGCTAAACAATAGAAGATTTCCCGATGTTGTGTTGCTAGAATTTGAAAGGGTTGCCAGAGAAATTTCTGCTCATGCTTCAACAAGTATTGAAGGCAATCCTCTTCCTTTAACAGAGGTTAAGAAAATTCTTAAAAATAAACCTGTACATCTTCGTGAAAGTGAGAAAGAAGTAATAAATTATAATCAAGCCTTAAAAGACCTTAATCAAAAAATTGAATCAGAAAAAGTCAAGCTTTCAATAGAACTTATTTTATCAATTCAAAAACAAGTAACAAAAGACCTACTGCCTTCCTTTGAGTCCGGATATTTAAGAAAAAAGCCAATAGTAGTTAATAACCCCCGAAATGGACAAATAGTTTATCTACCACCAGACGTAAAAGATGTTAAACCACTTTTAACTGATCTTATAAATTTTATAAATGAAAATCGAGAAACAATTGACCCGTTTATTCTTGCCGGAATTTTTCATAAACACATGGTAATTATTCATCCCTTTATGGACGGGAATGGAAGAACAACCAGACTTGCAACAAAAGTTCTTCTTGCTGATATGGGTTTAAATACCTTTAATCTCTTCAGCTTTGAAAATTATTACAATAAAAATGTTACCCGATACTTTGAAACGGTTGGTGCTTATGGTAACTATTACGATTTAGCTGACAAAATTGATTTTACTTTCTGGCTTGAATATTTTACGGAAGGGATAATTGATGAACTTTTACGTGTTCAAGCACTTCTTCCAATGGTCGCTACTACACCACAAAATGAATTACAGCCATATCATTTAAAAATGTTAAAAGCGATCCAAGAAAAAGGATTTATAACTGATAAAGACTATGTAAAACTTACAGAAAGAGCAAAAGCTACAAGAGCTCAAGATTTTAATAAATTAATCGAATTAGGATTAATAGAGAGACAAGGTTCGGGGAAAAACACTTACTACAAACTTAAAGAAAATAAGCTAGGCACCCATTAACTTTTAGGATAAATAATTTTTTTCCAATCAGGGAAAGTTAATCCCTGAATAATTCCTCCGAAGAAAAATCCTTTTATAAATAGAAAATCCAATAATCCCCCGCCAACACCGAAGGTAATAGTGATAACCAAAAGCACAGAATAACTTAACCAGTGATGAATATGAATAGTTCTATTTCTAATATTGATTTTTATGGAAGGACAGAATTGGAAAATTTTTAGTTTAATATTGGGGAGATGTTTATTGATTCTGGCGTTAGGTTTAGAAATTAAGCGATTTATAATAAAACCAAATAGCGAAGAAAGAATGAGTATTAAATATGGCACCTTTTAACTATACCACTTACTTAATTATATTTCACCAATTTGAACATTAAGGATCGTGATAGGTTGTTCGTTGATCACTATTTTATCGCCCACTTTCTTTCCGGTTAAAGCTTGACCAATTGGGCTTTCGATACTAATCCATTCCGGCTTAATCCTCGCGTCATTTTTCCCAACCAAAGTAATGATCATTTCCCTTTTATCGTTTTCATAAAAGATGGTAACTTTATGGCCAAAACCGATCGTGTCGGTATTGGTAGGCGCTTCCTGAACAACAGATTTCTTTAAATCATCAGCCGCTTCGCTCATTTGGATGCCAAGCATTTCCGCCTTTTCTCCTAATGAAATATAAGCCGCGTTTTCTTTTAAATCACCTTCCCGGCCGGCTATGCCGCGGCTGACTAAGGTATTTTTATATTCATTTTGTAAATTTTCTAAATCCTTTTCCAGTTTTTGTTTGCCAAGTTTTGTAATCATATATATTTATGCTAAATGTTAATTATGAGGTTACTGTCTAATAATTTCGTATGTCGTAGGATAGTGTAAAAAGATAACCGGAAGATCTTCCAATAAATATCTTTGAAAATCAAAATATATTTGCTTTCTTTCACCCTGATCCAGCGTTTTTCTTCCGTCCTCCAAAAGCTTGTCGATTCTGGCGTTTTTAAATTTAGTGATATTTCCGGCTTGAGTAGAATGCCATAAAGTGTATTGGTCAGGGTCTCTTGGGATTTCCTGCATCGCCAAAAGAACGTCAAAATTTGTTTGTCCTGTATAAGAGCCTATTTCAACCTTAAGACCAATTTTTTCCCATTCACTTTTGATTTTTTCAGCCTCTGATAAAAGAGAAGAAACAGTTAAGAGCTTAATCGTCAATTTTTTAGTTAAAGTATTTTTTGCTTTTTCCGGATCGTAATTATAGGGTTTAACTTCATCGTTATAAGCCCATGAAAACGGGGATATGGGGCTATAAGTTCGGTTTTCGCCGTAATTTTTGGTTAGGGCGTAAGAAAGACCTTGCCTTACGAGCTTATCTTCAAAATTGGGATTGTTTAAATTAAAAAACAAACCTACAAAGCGATCGTACGACGTATTAGCTAGAATTTGGATATTGGACCAATTATTAAAGCCATCGTTATTGATAATTTCTGATAAATGATTAATTTCTCCTAATTTAAGAGCCGTTTTCGCCGAGTCCTCAGTTGGATAAAAATTATATTTTATATTAGGCTGATCTGCCGAAAGTGATTCTAGCGATATTGATTCCAGAAAAGAACCATTTTTGGTAATTTTTCTAACTTTATAATTTCCGAGACCGATAAAACCCTTTTTAAATATTGGCTTGGAAACAACGTCTAAAAAGGGAGCAAAGGTTTCCTTTAAGTTAAATTCAATTGTATAGGGGTCGACAATTTTAACACTAACGTCATTTAAATTATAGTTAATATCTTTAGCCGTTAATTTTGTCTTATCATGCCAAACCAAATCCTCTCTAAGTTTAAAAACATAGGTTTTATTATCATTAGTAATTTCCCAACTTGAAGCAATTGCCGGCAAAGGAATATCTTTTTCGTCAACTTTGGTCAAGCCAAAGCTAATTTGTTTTTGAATCCGTAAAGGAATCTCGTCAATTTGGTATCTTCCGATTAATCCGTATTTCTGCGTTGTTTTTATTTTCGGCAAAAACCCTAAAATTTTTGGCAAGAAGAAAAATGAAAAAATACCTATTAAAAAGCTGAAAAGGATAAGGAAGCGGTAACGCCTCACAAGACTAACGAAAAGGCGCAAGTAAAAACGAATGGTTTTCATGGGTATTTAAACGACCGCGGTGATGAAGGAGACAAGTAAAAAAACTCCGGCTAAAATAATTGTGATACGGTATAGAATTTTTTCTACTCCCCTTCTCGAGCTGTAAAATCCTCCTGAACCTCCCCATGCTCTTCCTAATCCGGCCCCTTTCGATTGCATTAAAATTGCTCCCATTAAAAGAAGTGAAACGACGATTTGGATTATAAGAATTATTTGTTTATTCATTTAACCAACCAGTAAAAGAAACTGGAAATTAAGCTTAATACAAATGAAGTTAAAATTAAAGCCGGAATTCCGGCAACACTAAACGCCGGAATTGCCATCTCGCTATAGACAAAACCCGTAAAAGAAAAAGCTGTTATGGAAAAACCGGGGACAACAATAGTAACTAAATAAAGAGTGGCGACGTTCACCAGCCACCGGAATGTCCCCATAGTTAATAAGTTTAAGGGGAGGAAAAAAATGTTAAGAATTGGTCTGACCAAGAGATTAAACAGTCCCAGTGCCAAAGCGGCCATGGCTAGAGTTTCATATCCTTGAGTGAAGACAATCCCGCTAAATAATTGACTTACGAGCCACAAAGCACCGAAATTAATTAAAAAAGAGCGAATTAAGGTTTTCATTAACTTATGCTATCAAAACTGAAGTGAAGAGTCAAACCTCGGGCAAGGCCCCTTTGTTTCTTAAATATAGGTGATATTTTTTGGCAAAACGGTGCGATTCGTCACGGATTCTTTTAATTAGGTTTAATCCAGGAGAATTGCTTTTAAGTTTTAAAATCTCATACCGCTGGTTTTGTAACGGAATAATTAATTCTTCATTTCTTTTGGCCAAACCGATTACCGGAATTTTAACCTTACAATTTTCCAGTACCTTCAGGGCCGCTGATATTTGTGTTTTTCCGCCGTCAACTAAAATAAGTGATGGATATTCCCATTCTTCGTGTTTAAGACGCCTGTTAAGCATTTCGCTCATCATTCCTGTGTCGTCGGGTTTAATAACTAGTCTAATCTTAAAACGTCTATATAAATTACTTTCCGCATCGCCATTAAGAAAAACAACCATGCTTCCCGTTGCATGACTACCGGAAATATTGGAAATATCATAACCCTCAATTCTCTCAAGCGAATTAACGTTAATAATTTTTGAAAGCTCTTCCAGTTCTTTTTCCCGAATTTCTTTAATAAGAAAATTATTTTCCATGTATTCTCTAGGAAAATGACGTTTTTGAAACAAATAATTAAGTTCTGTCAGTCTGTTGCGAATTATTTTTGCCTTTTCAAAATTGAGAAGTCTAGATTCTTTATACATTTCTTTTTCTAAATTTTTTATAACCTTGTCTTTTTTGGCCGAGAGAAGGTTTTTAAGATGATTAATATTGCGCTTATATTCCTTAATATTTTGCTCATTTTGGTTAATACAAACTCCCGGACACAAATTTAATCCGTAATAAAGACAGGCTTTATGGGGAAGGTTGTTGCAAGTACGATACGGAAAAATATTTCTTAAATAACGTAAAACCGATTTTACTGTTTGACTATTTAGATACGGTCCGTATATGCCGTCGTATTTTCTGGTTACAGACACTTTTGGAAATTTTTCGTTGGATATTTTTATATACGTCGGACTACGGTCGTCTTTAAGCATCCGGTTGTATTTCGGTTGAAATTTTCTGATTAATTCAGCTTCCAATAATAGCGCCTCAAATTCTGAATCAACAATAATATAATCAAGTTTTAAGGCATTAAGAGAAACAATTGATTCGGGTCTAAAATAAGATTTCACCCGCTTACGAAGCACGATAGCTTTACCGATATATATCGGTTTATTTTTTGAGCTTCTGAAGAAATAAACTCCGGGTTTTAAAGGCAATAATGGTAATTGCGATAATTCCAATGAGTCCTCCTAACATCGGCAAGATGTATCCCAAAACTAAGGATTTAACTCTAATATTATACTCTTTTGGTATTCCGTTTAATAAAATGGTGATTTTTTCATCTCCTTGAAAAAAAGATTTTTTAGGTTTTATCGAATATTTAATTTCTTTTTTGGCTAAAGGAAGAATTACATCAAGCTTAGGAAAATCAACCGATGTAAAAAAAAGATTTTCATTTTCAATTTGATAATTTAAATTGTATATCGCTTCACTTGAGATATTTTGAATAATTATCTTTCCTTGGTTAGGGATTTCCGACATGATTGTTGTTGGAATCTCAAAGTCGATCTCAGGTAAGTAGACTTTATCCTCTTCAGGTTTGCCGAAAACAACGTTGACATCTTTTGTTTCCCCTGAATCACTTTTGTATGATCCCGCAGGCAGGGGAAAACGGCTATCAATCCCGTGAATAGCAAAAACAAAGTGACTTTGGTCAAGTTTGTTAAAGTAGTCAATTCCTCCGCTGGTATTCTGCCAAGTAGGATCAACCTGAATCCAAAGCTTTTTGTCTTTATCCCAATACTCAGGCCAAGCATGTAAAATATCTTGAGCGAAGCTTAATGGTTTTAAACGAGGGTTATCGGTATAAGCATAACCATTAAGTTCGCGGGTTGGAATTCCTGCTGCTCTGGCTAGGGTAATAAAAAGATCGGTAAATTCCATACAAATCGCCCGGTCCGGATTATTAAGAATTTCTAAAGCGCCCATACGCTTTGCCCCAATTCTCGCCCGGCTGTAATCATAGGTCAGTTTTTCTGTTACGAAATCAAATATTTTTTTAGGCGTTGTTAAGTTTTTAGATAAAGCCTGGATTTGAGGGTCATTTACCGGCCAGAAATCTTTTTCAATAAGCAAATTGGCAAGGTCGCTAGAGGTATGGGAAAAAGAATAAACAGGATTAGCAAAAATTTTTACTTGACCCTGAACTTTGATATCAAGAGTTTGTTTGCTATCTAAAAGATAGGTAGCCAACCAGTTGCCGTCTTCATCTAGGTTCATATCGGCCGGTTTTGGGTCAACCGCAAAATATTTAACTTTTTGGTAGTTGGTATCCGGAGGAAAAGCGATTTGCTGTTTTACCTTACTGTTTTCAGAATTCTTTAAATGATAATCTAAGTTAAAATCATAAATTTGAAATTCTCCAAAAGCTGCTGTAATCCCCGTGTTTAATAATTGATTTTTGCCAAACCTAAAGATTTGAAAATCATTTTCCTGACTGTTGCTTGAGTAATTTGGAGAAAAATACGCCGGTTCACCAAAATAATTTGGAATTTTAATGATTAAATCATAATTGTCAATTTGGTCAGCCGAACCTAATCGCGGAATAATTAATTCCCAAATTTGCCCTGAATGAGTGAGCATGTCAGGTGAAGTGTAGTTGAGAGTAAAATCCAAAGTTTTTCCCATACCGACAACTTGATCGTTAAAAACAAGATTGATTTTTGTTTGATTATTTTCTTCAACTGTTTCAACTTTGATAGGACCTTTGTTGTCAAAAGCGGAGATATTTTGAATTTGGTTTTTTTCTAGAGTTAGAGAATACGCGGTCGCGTAGATGTTTGATAATTTATTGGAAAGAGAAATATTTTGGGAAACATGCATAATGCCGTTTTTATCAGCTTCCATGGTGACACGGTAATCAGTTTCAAATTCGGTTGAAGCGAAAACATAAGAAGGGAAAAAGGAAAAAAGAAAAAAGAGGACAAGAAGTATTTTTTTAATACTCATCAGTTTATCTTAAAATCTCTTTTAAGAATTGTCCAGTATAGGATTTGGAATTTAAGGCAACTTCTCGCGGTGTTCCTTTAGCAACAAGATATCCGCCTTTATCCCCGCCTTCAGGTCCTAAATCAATAATCCAGTCAGCGTTTTTAATGACATCAAGATTGTGTTCGATAATTAAAACCGTATTGCCGGAACTTACTAAACGTCTTAAAACCGTTAGTAACTTTTCCAAATCGGCAAAATGAAGTCCGGTAGTAGGTTCATCAAGCATATACATCGTTTTTCCGGTCGCCCTTTTCCCAAGTTCAGTAGCAATTTTTATTCTTTGAGCTTCTCCTCCTGATACGGTTGGCGCCGGCTGGCCAAGATGAATATATGATAAACCGACGTCAATTAAGGTTTCGAGCTTGTCGTAAAGCCCGGGAATATTGCGGAAAAACTCGAAAGCTTCTTCCGCCGTTAAATTAAGAATTTCCGCGATATTTTTTTCTTTATAAGTAATTTCCAAGGTTTCATTCGAATATCTTTTTCCGTGACAAACTTCGCAATCAACGTAAATATCCGGCAAAAACTGCATTTCGATTTTAACCTGTCCTTCGCCTTGGCAGGCCTCGCAGCGTCCGCCCTTTACGTTAAAAGAAAAACGTCCCGCTTTATAACCCCGGATTTTAGCTTCAGGTAAAGAAGCAAAAAGATCGCGGATATAGGAAAAAATACCAGTATAAGTTGCCGGATTGGATCTTGGAGTTCTTCCTATGGGCGATTGATCAATCATAATCACTTTATCAATGTTTTCTACACCCTCTATGCTTTTAAATTTACCCGGTTTTTCCCGATGGTTAAAAGTAATCTTTTCCATAAGCGCGTGATACAAAGTTTCATTAATTAAAGTTGATTTGCCCGAGCCTGAAACTCCGGTAACGCAGATAAGTTTTCCTAAGGGAAAAGAAACATCAATATTCTTTAAATTAAACTGACTGCAGCCCTTAATCACCAGCTCGCTATCAGTTGTTTTTGAATTTTGGCTAGAACCAAGATAGGAAATTGCCTTTTTTCCGGATAAATATTGACCGGTAATTGATTTAGGGTTATTTTTTATTTGGTTAACGGTTCCCTCGGCAATAATTTCTCCTCCATGTTCTCCCGCACCGGGTCCGAAATCAAAAATATAATCGGATTCTTCCATGGTTTCACGGTCGTGTTCAACAACAATAACCGTATTGCCTAAATCGCGGAGTTTTTTCAAGGTTTCAATTAATTTACGGTTGTCTCTTTGGTGCAGGCCAATGGAAGGTTCGTCGAGAACATATATAACACCGGTTAAGCCTGATCCAATTTGAGAAGCAAGCCTAATCCTTTGGCTTTCTCCTCCGGCTAGGGTAGCAGCGCTGCGGCTTAAGGTTAGATACTCGAGACCTACCGAGATTAAAAAGGTTAAACGGGCTTCAATCTCTTTCATGATGGGTCCGGCAATGGTTTTTTCCCTTTCCGAAAGAAGTTCTCTGGGCTGGTAAATATTTTTGACCCAATCCCGTATTTGGCTAATGGGTAACTGTGAAACGCTGACAATGGATTTTTTATCAATGGTAATTCCAACCGCTTCTTTTTTTAAACGGTCGCCTTTGCACGTCGGACATAACTCTTGCCGCATGTATTTTTCAATTTCCTGCCTAACATACTCTGATTCGATTTCCTGATAGCGTTTTTCCAGGTCGCTCAAGACCCCGGTGTAGGCTTCATAAATCGTCACCTCGCGTCCATAGCGGTTTTTCCCCACAACTTCATGAATTTTTCCGCCGGTTCCGTAAAGAAGAATCTTTTTTTGGCTTTCGGTTAAAAAAGAGATAGTTTTCATAATATCAATGCCTTCTTCCTCGCAAACCGTTTTAATAATCCGTGAACGCCATGAGTCATGTTCAAACATGCCGGCGTAAGGCAAGATTCCTCCTTCGGTGATGGTTAAATTTGGGTTTAAAACAAGACCGGCGTCAACTTTTAAAAGCATGCCTATTCCCGCGCATGTCGGACAAGCGCCGAAAGGTGAATTAAAGGAAAAAGTCCGCGGTTCAATTTCCGGAATAGAGATATTGCAGTTTGGGCAAGCAAATTTTTGGGAATAAAGATGATCTTCCATAATTTTTGGATATTGGGGAAAATCAAAAACAGCGTCTTTAACTTGAGAATAGATTACTAAGCCGTCCGAAAGTTTTAAGGCTTGCTCGACAGCTTCAGAAAGACGGGTAGTTAAAGTTTTATACGCATCAGCGTTCTTAAATTGCTTCCGATCAATCATTATCCGGTCGCAAACAGCTTCAACGTCATGCTTATTGGTTTTAATAAGAGTGATATTGTCGCTTAAACTGACAAGTTGATTATCAACTCTGATTTTGGAATAGCCTTTGCTGGTCAAATTTTGGAATAATTGTTCGAATTCGCCTTTTTTGCCTCTAACAAGCGGTGCCAAGATTAGAAATTTGACATTATTTTTTTGAGTTAGTGAAATTTTAATCAGAGACAAAATATTGTCGGAAATCTGTTGGGCGCTTTGGCCGCTGATTTCGCTGCCGCAATTTGGACAATGCGGGTGACCTATTCTGGCAAAAAGCAAACGTAAGTAATCGTAGATTTCAGTCACAGTTCCGACAGTTGAGCGGGGGTTATGGGAGATTCCTTTTTGGTCAATAGAAATAGCCGGCGACAAACCGGAAATATAATCGGCGTCGGGTTTATCCATAATACCTAAAAATTGACGGGCATAGGATGAAAGTGATTCAACATAGCGTCTTTGTCCTTCGGCGTAAATCGTGTCAAAAGCCAAAGATGATTTACCCGAGCCGGAGATACCGGTAAAAACGACCAGTTTATTTTTGGGGATTTCAACGTCAATATTTTTTAGGTTGTGTTCCCGGGCGCCTTTAATGATTATTTTATCGTCCATATTTTAAAACATTTAATTTTATCTCTTTGGAGTTAAGATATCAAGCAATTAGGTTACGAAGTAAGTTCTTTGATCTTGTCTCTAAAAATTGTGGCCAGTTCGAAATTAAGATCGCGGGCGGCTTCTTTCATTTGTTTTTCCAACCTTTTGATACTTTTGTTTAAATCTTCGGGGGTCAGATTTTCTTTTTTCAAATTTTCCAGATTATTAAAGATAACCTCATCGCCGATAATTCTTTCCTGTTCTTGTTCCGGCGGCCGGTCAACTAATTTGCTCCTAATAGGCTTAATAATCGTTTTCGGAGTAATTTTATGCGATTTATTATACTTTAATTGAATTTCACGGCGTCTGTTGACCTCCATAATGGCTCTTTCCATGGAACCGGTCATGTTATCCGCGTACATAATGACTTGACCGTTAATATTTCTGGCAGCCCGTCCCATAACCTGAATTAAGGCCGTTTCGCTTCTTAAAAAGCCCTCCTTGTCGGCATCCAAAATGGCTATCAACGAAACTTCCGGCAAATCAAGGCCTTCGCGCAGGAGATTGATGCCAACCAAAACATCATATTTTCCGTTGCGCAAATCGTCCAAAATATCCCCCCTGTCTAAAGTTTGAATTTCCGAGTGCAAATAATGAACTTTTAAATCCTGTTCTTTTAAATAATTAGAAAGATCTTCTGCCATTCTTTTCGTTAAAGTAGTCACCAAAACTCTTTCTTTATTGGCTGTTCTTTTTTTAATTTCTTCAATTAAATCAGGAATTTGATTTTCCGACGGTTTAACCACAATTTGCGGATCAGGCAAGCCGGTTGGACGTATTAATTGTTCAACGACTTTATTGCCAGCCATGGAAACTTCCCATTCGTTAGGGGTTGCTGAAGTATAAATCACCGAAGAAATATCCTGTAAAAATTCCGTAAATTTTAAGGGCCGGTTATCTAAAGCCGCGGGCAAGCGGAAACCGAAATCAATTAAAGTCTGTTTTCTCGATTTATCGCCGTTATACATGCCTCTAATTTGGGGAATGGTCATATGGGATTCGTCAACAACTAGAAGCCAATCCTCCCCGAATTTCTCTTTATAATAATCAATTAATGTATAGGGTGGGTCTCCTGCGTTTCTGCCATCAAAATAACGCGAATAATTTTCAATGCCGTTCACGTAGCCGGTTTCGTTAATCATTTCCAAATCATAATTAACTTTTCTTTCCAAGCGGTATGCCTCAACCGTTTTTCCTTCACTTTTAAGTTCTTTTAAGCGGATTTCTAAATCTTTTTGAATAGCCGGAAAAAATTCCTTAATCTTGGCTGTATCGGTCATGTAATGTTTGGCCGGGTAAATAATGATATTTTCGAAAGTATCCGAAAGCTGGCCCGTAACCGGGTCCATTTTGGTAATGCTTTCTACTTTATCAGCCTCTGTTTCAATGCGGATGCCCCAGTCTTCATAAGCCGGATAAATATCCAAAAACTCGCCTCTGACCCTAAAAGTTCCCCTGCGGAATTCATAATCTGACCGGGCATATTGCAGTTTAATCAAGTTTAATAATATTTCTTTGCGGTTGATAGATTTATTCAGAGAAAGTTCCAAAACATAATTGCCGTATTCCTTAGGAGATCCAATATTGTAAATACAGGAAACAGAAGCCACAACCAAAGTATCGTTTCTGGTTAACAAATTGGCTGTAGCCCGAAGTCTTAACTTATCAATTAACTCATTAATCTGGGTTTCTTTTTCAATATAGGTATCGGTTTGGGGTATATATGCTTCCGGCTGGTAATAGTCATAATAGGAAACGAAGTAGGAAACGGCATTTTCCGGAAAAAAATCCCTAAACTCCTGATAAAGCTGTCCGGCTAAAGTTTTATTATGGGAAATAACCAGCGTTGGTAGATTCAGATCGACAATGACATTTGCCACGGTAAACGTTTTCCCTGAACCGGTCACGCCAAGTAAAACCTGGTGTTTCTTTTTGTTAACTAGGCCTTCTGTTAATTCTTTTATTGCTTTAGGCTGATCGCCAGTGGGCTTGTAATCTGATTTTAATTTAAACTTCATGGCTAAAAGTATAACACATACTTGACATTTGGGTTTTCTTCGCCTTATTCTATAGTTATGCCAGTAGTTGTTTACCGCAAACAAAAACAAATTCTTGATTTTCTCGCCCAGTATATTCAAAAAAACGGTTATTCGCCGACTTTGCAGCAAATTGCCGAAGCCATAGGGGTATCATCTTTAGCTACGGTTCACGAACACTTATCTTCGATGGCCAAAAAGGGTCTGATTAAAAAATATGAAGGAGCTGTCAGAGGTATTGAACTGGTTGACAAGAGGCTTGCCGAGCTTACTCACGGTATTGAACTGCCGATTATGGGTTTTATTGCTGCCGGTTCGCCAATTGAACCCTATACTGATCCGAACGCTACTTTATCCGTTTCACCCGGTTTAGTTACCGGTAAAAAACCCGCTTTTGTTTTACAGGTAAAAGGCGAATCCATGATTGATGACGGTATTCTTGACGGGGATTTCGTTATTATTGAAGGCCAGGAAGAAGCTAATAACGGCGATATCGTTGTGGCCCTCCTTGAGAACGGTTTAGCGACCTTAAAAAGGTATTATAAGGAGGCTACCCGCATCCGTCTGGAGCCTGCAAACGCCACCATGTCCCCAATCTTCGCCACCAGAGTAAAAATTCAGGGAAAAGTTGTGGGAATCGTTAGAAGATTTTAAATTTCAAAACTCTCCAGAGCAATACTTTTTTAGAACCTCTATTGCTAATTGTTTGTTATCGTTTTTTTTCGAGGCTGTCTATTTCGCAAGGGGACGCCTTGCGAGATCAGAAATAGTTCACGGATCCGAAGATTGCCAGAAGTTAATTAACGGTCAATCGCCGCGAAGTTAAGATCCTTCAAGGTCGGATCCGCCAGAAATTTACTCTCCAGTTTTTCTTCTAAGACCCGCTTCAAGGTTTCCTTTTCAATGATTTTTGATTGATTGATTAATTGGCCGATCATGAGCATATTGGCAATTTTCAGGGGCGTGTCACCAGCTTCAATTTTATTCCATTTCCCCTCAATTTCAGGACTAATGGTAATTTCCGGCCCGGCTAAGACGATCGTATCAGCGCAAATATAACGCTTGATCCTTTCAAAACCACGGTCGCAGAGAAGAACAAGGTAATCAGCCTTATCGAATTTAGGATAGCCAGCGTCTTCGTTAACAACCACGAAGGCAATAGATACGCCGCCACGTTGCTCTACCCCAAAATTAGGTATAAGAGAAGTCTCTTTATTTTCTATAAAAGCGGCGTGGGCTAAAAGCTCCGCGGCAAGCTGAACACCTTGGCCGCCCTCACCGACAATTAGGATTTTCATTTGATTTCTCCTTGAGGAATAATCTTTTCTAATTCCTCCATACGCTCCATAAGAGTAATTCCTTCTAAACGCCAATTGACAGGACAGGCGGAAATAACTTCGACTAAAGAAAAATGCCCTGATTTTTGGGTTTCTATGGCTTTATCCAAGAATTGAATGATTTCTTGAGGTTTTCTGCTTGACGTTCTCGCCAAATAGGCGTCTTTTGAAGCGACTTTGGTTAGTAACTCTGGGCCGTATAGCGTTTGGCCTTGCACTTTAGTCCGTTTTCCAAACGGTGTTGAATCGGTTTTTTGATTTTCTAAGGTTGTCGGCGAAACTTGGCCGCCGGTCATGGAATAATCAAGATTATTGGCCACAATTACGGTAATGGCGGTATCCCTTAAGCAAGCATGAATTAAATTCTGAAGACCAATGGCATATCCGCCTCCGTCACCGATTAAACAGCAAAGAATATTATCAGGTGAAACAAGCTTATATCCTGTTGCTGTCGCAATGGTCCGTCCGTGATGAGTTTGGGTTGTGGGCAAATTAAAATAATCCCAGGCAAGCAAGTTGCAGCCAATATCAGTCATAAAAACGGATTTTTCAGCTAAACCCTTTTCTTCAAGGACTTTGCCTAGAGAATTTAAGATCATATAATAGCCGCACCCGGGACAAAACTTGGCCGGTTTTGATTCTAATTTAATAATTCCCATTTTTTAACTCCTCTTTATTTAATTCAATCTTTATGGCAATAAATATTTCTTCAGGCGTGAAACCAACCCCCGGCTTTAAAAAAGTTTTAAAATTGCTTGTTGGCACTTCAGCCTGAGAAATCAAAAGCCTAAAAAATTGACCTAAAGAAGATTCGAATAAAAGGATTTTTTTACCTTTTCCAACCAATTCCCTGGTTTTTTCTTTAGGGAAAGGGGAGAGAGTAATTGGTCTAAATAAGCCAACGTTAATTCCCTCCTCTTTTAATTGATTAATGGCTTTTTTGGCCGCGGCCGCAACAATGCCGTGAGCGCAAACAAAAATATCAGCCCCTTCGTAGTTATATTCTTCGTATTCAATAATTTCGCTTGAAGCTCTATCAAAATCAGCCTTAATTTTTAAAACCGTATCTGACAATTCTTCTTCCAAATTAAAAGTATTGCGGATATTGGTGGTTAGGATTGGCTCAGGCTGAAAATCAGCCTTTTCTTCTTGATCAGGTATATCTACTTCCCCTTTCATCTTCCCTTGGTAACCGTCATACAAAAGAATTGTCGGAAATCGGTATTTCCAGGCTATTTCGAAGACTTTTTTGCCGTATTCGTAAAGATCCTGAAGACTCGCGGTAGAATAAACAATTCTTAAACCTTCGCCGTTGCCGCCGAAAATGGAAAGATTAACTTCCTGCTGGGAATAAATAACCTGACCTGTCGACGGACCGCCTCTTTGTCCGTCAAAGACGACCATGGGCAAGCGCATGGCCTCGGCCATAGCCAGAGGATCCTGCATTAAAATCATGCCCGGACCTCCAGTAGCCGTAAAAGCAGGTTTTCCCGCCAAGGCTGCACCCAAGACAGCAAAACCGGCTGCCATTTCATCTTCGGTCTGTAAACCAATGAGATTTTTATTCTCAATCAATCTAACCCAAGTGGCAAAAATTTCCGTCACTGGCGTGATCGGATAAGCAAACATCGCCTTAGCCCCGGCGTCAAACGCGGCTCTTGCCAGAATCTCATTTCCCATTAAAAATTGACGCATAAGTTACAATATATACTAATGAAAATATTATATCTTGTCTCAACCCCTATTGGCAATATTGAAGATATAACCATAAGGGCTAAAAAGGTTTTGTCTGAAGTTGACGTTATTGCCTGCGAGGATACCCGTAAAACTGGATTGTTTTTGCAAAGATTAGAAGTTCCTTATAAGGAAACAATCTCGTATTTTGAGGGAAATGAAGACCGTAGAATTCCGGAAATTATTAATTTATTAGTTTCGGGAAAAGATGTGGCTTTAGTTTCCAATGCCGGAACGCCTACTGTTTCTGATCCTGGATTTAAATTAGTTAGAGAGTGCCAAAATCTTGGAATCAAGGTGATTTCTATTCCGGGAGCCTCAGCTTTTCTTACCGCTTTAGTTTCTTCGGGATTGCCACCTGATAAATTTCTTTTCTTGGGCTTTTTACCTCTAAAAGGCAGTAAAAGACAAAAAATCTGGGATATGATTAAAAAAATAGAAGAAAATGAAATAAAACCAACCATAATTATTTATGAATCCCCATACCGTTTAATTAAAACCCTAAAAGATCTTCAAAATAACTTTGGTGATATAGAAATTGTTATCAGCCGTGAATTAACCAAAATTTACGAAGAGGTAAAAAGAGATAATATTAAAAACCTCATTTCTTTTTTTGAAATAACCAAACCGCAAGGAGAGTTTACCCTTCTCTTCTCTCTTAATTTTTAATATTCTTCCATGGTTGACAGATCGCCGATAGGAAGACCAAGTTCTTTGGCTCTTAGAACTCTCCTCATGATTTTCCCTGACCTTGTTTTGGGAAGTTTCTCAATAAATTCAATTTCTCTAGGGTAAGCGTGACCGGAAAGATGGGTTTTAACATATTGCTGCAGCTTCTCTTTAAGGGCTTCCGAGGGCTTGCAGGACGGTTTTAACGAAACAAAGGCTTTAATGATCTCTCCCCGTAAAGGATCTGGTTTGCCAATCACGCCTGCTTCCGCGACTCCGGGATATTCAAGCAGGCTTGATTCAACCTCAAAGGGGCCGACTCTTTCTCCGGAAGTTTTAATAACGTCATCGGCCCGGCCGACAAACCAAAAATATCCGTCTTTGTCCTTATAAGCTAAATCTCCGGAAAGATACCATTCGACTCGTCGCTTTGCTCCTCGCTCATGGCAAGCCAGTCCTTTAATAAAATAGCTTTTATATTTTTGCGGACGACCCCAAATCGTTTTCATCATGGAAGGCCAACCTTTTTTAATCGCCAGATTGCCGATTTTATTTAACCCCAATTCTTTTCCCTGATCGTTAACGATTCCGGCTTTCACCCCAGGAATTGGTTTTCCCATTGAACCGGGTTTAATCGGTAAGATCGGATAATTGGCAATCATAATTCCTCCTGTTTCTGTTTGCCACCAATTATCATGGAACGGTAGACCAATGTTTTTTAAACCCCAAAAAATTGCTTCAGGATTAAGCGGTTCGCCAACAGAGGCTAAATGCCGCAAAGAGGAAAGATCATATTTTTTGATAATATCAGGATCCGCGGCCGCCAGCATTCTTATGGCTGTCGGAGCCGTATACCAAATATTAACCTTATAATCTTGTATTAATTTATACCAGGTGTCCGGGTCAAACCGGCCCGAATAAACCAAAGAGGATGCTCCGTTTGACCAAGATCCTAAGATTTCGTAGGCAATTCCCGTAACCCAACCGGGGTCTGCGGTACACCAATAAACATCTTCGTCTTTAATATCCAGGACCCACTTAGTCGTTTGGTATTCCACCATAATTGCCTTATGAGAATGCACAACTCCTTTTGGTTTCCCAGTCGTTCCAGAGGTATAGAGCATGAAAGCCGGGTCGTCAGGATCCATTTTGGCAACGTCAAAGCAATCTTTTTGATCGCTTAATAATTTTTCCAAATCTTCCACGAGAATTATTTTATGCAGATCCCAAAGTTTATTTCTAATCTTGGCAACTCTCGGAAGAAGTTCTCTATTTGTAATAAGAATTTTGGCTTTGGAATTGGCCAGCCGATCATATAAGGCTTGCGGGCCAAAGGCGCTAAACAAAGTTCCGGCGACAGCTCCTGTTTTTAAAGTTCCTAAAAATCCGTAAAAAAGTTCCGGAATCCGGGGAAGAAAGAAAAAAACTCTTTCTCCTCTTTCAACGCCTAGACTTTTCAAAAGGTGCGCAAATTTATTCGAAAGAATTGAAAGTTCCAAAAAAGTATATTTTTTCTTTTCATCATTTTCTCCTTGCCAATATAAAGCAATTTTATTTTTTCTTTGATTTTTGGCGTTTTGGTCAATCGCCCAATAAGCGGCATTGATTTTATTATTTGCAAGGAAAGGAATTTCGTTTTCCATGTGCTTCCAGCGAAAATTTCTATAAGCTTTTTCGTAGTTAGACAGATTGGGTAAACTTTTAAAATACGATTTTGGTTTAAGGATAATTTTTATCCCCCTTCGCCCCGTCAGACGGGGCTTCGGAGGGATTTCGCTCCCGACGAAGCAGTGGGGAGAAGATACCCCGATCGTCAGATCGGGGAGCTTCATTTGTTTAATCATATTAGACTTCTACTGGTTATTTCGCCGGGAATATTAATTTTCATTATTTTTAATATTGTTGGAGCCACATCTGCCAAGATTCCGGTTGGCAGCATTTCGGGACGGTTATAATAATCTTGACCAATAATAATAAAAGGTACGGGGTTTCTTGAATGTTCCGTATCAATTTCACCAGTCTCAAGATTGATCATTTCTTCAACATTGCCATGGTCTGCGGTAATAACAGCCACTCCTCCAACATTTTTTACAGCGTTAACCAGTTTGCCTAAACAAACATCAACCGCTTCGCAAGCCTTAATTCCAGCTGGAATATTCCCTGTATGACCCACCATGTCGGGATTAGCGTAATTGATTAAGATAAAATCATATCCTTCGTTGATTTTTTTAATTACGGTTTCTGTTGTTTCAAAAGCTGACATCTCCGGTTTTAAATCATAAGTTGTTACCTTGGCTGAAGGAATGGTAATTCTTTCTTCCTGAGAATAAGCTTTTTCATTTTGACCGTTAAAATAATAGGTTATAAAGCGCTCTTTTTCTGTTTCCGTAACGCGCAGCTGCTTTAATCCTTTTTCGGATATAATTCCTCCTAAAGTTAACGAGAGAACGACAGGAGAAAGAGCAATTTTGACCGGTAAATTTTTTTCATATTCTGTCATGGTTACAAACAGAAGATTTTCGACTTTTGGGCCTCGTTGAAAAACCTTAGCAATGGGTTCGTCAATTTGTGTTTTTTTATAATATTTTTCCGTGTAGGGATCAAAGGCCTGTTCTTGTCCAACAATTTTCTCAAAATCTGTTAAAACAAAAGCCTTGGTGAGCTGGCGCGGCCTATCAATACGAAAATTATAAAAAATCACGGCGTCGTTGGCCCTAATTCTCGGGGTGTCTTTCATAATTAGAGGTTTGATGAACTCATCTGATTTCTCATTTTTATAAGATTCGCTAACGGCAGAATGAAAATCATCAACGATATCGCCCTTGCCGTTAACTAACGCCTGATAAGCAATTTCCGTTCTTTCCCAGCGGTTATCCCGATCCATGGCGTAATAACGGCCGATTAAAGTGGCAATTTTACCAATACCCAGCTCGGCGATTTTGTCATTAACCTGACTGATGTAAAGAGGAGCGGCCGTTTGAGGAGAATCACGGCCATCTGTAAACAAATGTAAAAAAACATTATTTATCCCTTGATCTTTGGCAAATCTTAATAAAGCAAACAAATGTTCCATACTGGAATGAACGCCACCTTGACCAAGCAAGCCCATAAGATGTAAATTAGAATGATTTTCCCTAACATGCTTTATTGCCTCTAAAAAAGCTGGAAACTTAAAAAAGGAACCGTCGGCAATGGACATATTTATCCGGGGTAAATCTTGATAAACGATCCTGCCCGCGCCTAAATTTAAATGCCCTGTTTCAGAGTTGCCTTTTTCTCCCTTAGGCAGTCCGACCGCTTGTCCTGATGCTTGTAATTTGGTATGAGGAAAACTATTCCAATAAGAAACGAAATTAGGAGTTTTTGCTAAAGCTATGGCGTTTCCCGGTCCGTCCGGAGCGAGTCCCCAACCATCCAAAATAATTAAAATTACCGGTTTTTTTGCCATTTAAGATTTAACTTGATAGATCTCTTCTTCAATTTCGAGAAGGCGATTGTATTTGGCAACTCTTTCCCCTCTTGCCGGGGCTCCGAATTTACAAAAATCGCTATTAACCCCTACGGCAAAGTCGGCAATAAAAGTATCATTCGTTTCTCCTGAGCGGTGAGAGACTATCGTCTTAAAAGCTCCTTCTTGAGCAATTTTTATAACTTCAACTGTTTCGGAAATTGTTCCAATCTGGTTTGGTTTTACCAAAATCGCGTTGCAGGCTTTTTTTTCAATCGCCTTCTTTAATCGTTCAGGATTAGTACAAAGAAGATCGTCCCCGACAATAACGGTTTGACTGCCTAATTCACCGGTAATTTTTGTCCATGCGTCCCAATCGTCAAAAAAGAGCGGATCTTCAAGCAAAAATAACGGATACTGCATGCTTAAATCCCGGAAAAATTCGATCAGCTCATTAGATTGAAGAGGTTGAGTGCGGTCGCGGATTGAATATGTTCCGTTTCTAAAAAAATTGGAAGCGGCTACATCCAAACCAATAAAAACATCTTTTCTAAATTCGTTGCCTGATTCTTTAATCGCCTGCACCATAACCTCCAAAGCGTCCATATTCGTAAATAAATTTGGGGCAAAACCTCCTTCATCACCTACGGAATGAACCGCGCCATGCCGGATTAAAACTTTTTCCACTGTTTGATAAATTTCTTCCACCATTTCCAATCCCTGACGGTAAGGTTTTTCTTGGGATGGAACAATATGAAATTCCTGAAATTCCAGATTGCCGGCTCCGTGTTTGCCTCCGTTGATGATATTGAAGGTTGGGGTCGGAATGCGCAATTGATTAGCCTTTAATCCGTATTTTGAAACAACCAACTGGTTAATATAGCGGTAAAGAGGCAGTTTGGCTGAAGCGGCGGCCGCTTTCATCACGGCTTGAGAAATAGATAAAATTGAATTGGCTCCCAGCTTTGATTTATCTTTTGAACCATCGGTCTTTATTAGCAAAGTATCAATTTCTTTTTGGCCAGACGCTTCCATGCCGATAATTTTAGGACCTAAAATTTGATTAACATTTGAAGCCGCCTTCAAGACGCCCATGCCGTCATACCTCGTCTTATCTCCATCCCGCAGCTCTACTGCCTCATAATCACCTGTAGAAGCCCCGGAAGGCACGGAAGAAACACCTCTCCAGCCGTCATCAAGAATAACCGTTGTCTCCACCGTGGGATTACCTCGACTATCGAGGATTTCTCTACATTTTACCGTGTGAATTTTCGCCATAGATTATTTATTGATAATTTTACTTTCGGCCTGATAGATAATTTCCCGTGTCGCATTAATGGCGTCAGGATTGACCGAAACCGAACTTATTCCCCAACTGATTAATTTTTCAACCAGATCAGGATAGCTGCTCGCTGCTTGCCCGCATATTGAACAGGTAATGCCATATTTATGACAGGTTTTCACAACCTTTTCAAGAGCCCACAATACGGCCGGATCTCTCTCGTTAAAGATTTTTGCCACTTCATCATTATCCCTATCAATGCCCAAAATCAGCATGGTTAAATCATTAGAACCAATGGAAACGCCGTCAATGCCAATTTTAATAAAATCCTCCAAAAGAATAACGTTTGAAGGAATTTCCACCATCATAAAGAGCTTAAAGCTTTCGCTGCAGGTTAAACCGCAAGAAACAACGTATTTTTTTACTTCAGATAGTTCCCACGGAGTATGCAAAAAAGGAATCATTAACCATAAATTGTTGTAATCACGGCGAACCTTTTTAATAGCTTCCAATTCCAATTCGAAAACACCGGGATCTGAAAGATACCGAAAAGCACCCCTATAACCCAGCATTGGATTGGCTTCTTCCGGTTCAAACATTTTTCCGCCCACCAAATGCCGGTATTCGTTAGTTTTGAAATCAGAGGCCCTGTAAATAACCGGACGCGGGTAAAATTGTTCGCAAAAACGGCTTATTCCTTGGGCGAGCTGGTTAATAAAAACTTGTTTTCGGCCATCTCTAACCATTTTTTTTGGGTGAACGCCTAAATTGGCAATCATAAATTCAGCGCGAAGCAAGCCAACGCCGTCAACATTTTGTTTTGAGACCTGGCTAGCGAGTTCCGGTTCGGCCAGGTTAACGTACAATTTAGTGGCTGTTTTTAAGCCCGTAATCGGGACATTGTCGGTTTTACTGGTTACCGATTGGTCATGATGATTAAAACTTGCCTTATAAACATCGCCTTTGGATCCATTAACCGTGACCGCCATGCCGTTTTTCAATATTTGCGTGGCTTTTTGGGTACCGACAACGCAAGGAATACCTAATTCCCGGGAAACAATCGCGGCGTGCGAAGTTTGGCCTCCTTTGTCGGTGACTATCGCCACGGCCTTTTTCATGGCCGGCACAAAATCGGGAGTCGTCATCTCAGTCACCAAAACATCGCCATTATTAATTTTATTAATTTCCCTAGAAGTTTTAATGATTTTAATAAGTCCTGTCGCCATTCCCGGAGCCGCGGGAATTCCCGATAAAATGGCCGTTTTGTGTAAAGTATTTTCTGTTTTAATCTCTGTTGCCGATTCCTTTTTAACTTTATTTTCGGTCGTGGTTACCGGTCGTGTTTGCACAAGGTAAATTTTCTCTTTTTCAATGGCCCATTCAACGTCCTGCGGAAAAAAATAATGAGCTTGAAGTTTTTTCCCAAATTTAGCAAGATCGATAATCTGCCGATTAGTAATTTTTTGTTCTGCGCGCCTATTTTTAGAAACCTTTATTTCTTTGGTGACTTTTCCCAATTTGGCCAATTGTACCGGCTGAATGGCAATACTTTTTTCGATAATTTTTAAGGAATTTTTATTAACCACGTATCTATCCGGAGTCACGGTTCCTTGCACGATATACTCGCCTAAACCGTAAACCGCTTCGATAACAATTTGGTCCTTAACGTTGTCCATAGGATTTATGGTAAACATGACTCCTGATTTTTCCGATTGGATCATTTTCTGGACCGGAACCGCCAAACCGACTTTAAAATGATCAAATTTGTTTTCATCTCGGTAAAAAATGGCTCTCGGTTCAAAAAGCGAAGCCCAAGCTTCTCTTGTCTTTAAAACAACATTTGATTCTCCCGAAATATTCAAAAAAGTTCTCTGCTGACCGGCGAAAGAAGCTGTAGGCAAATCTTCGGCCGTCGCTGAAGATCGAACCGCTACTAATAAATCGTCTTTCCCTCTTGAAAGCTCTAAGTAGGCTTTCATTATTTCCATGGCAATTGGCTTAGGGATTTTCGTTCCAAGAATAAGTTTTTTAATTTTGTCTGAAGCCATGGCGTAAGAATGCGGGTCGTTTTTGTCAACAATAGTTAACAATTTTTTGATTTGCGGGAACAAATCATTTTCCTTAATGAAATCAAAATAAGCTTTGGCCGTAATCACAAATCCGTTAGGAACCGGAATTCCCAAACCATACATTTCTCCTAAATTGGCGCCTTTACCGCCAACATAGGGAATATCTTCCTTGTCAATATCTTTAAACCAAAGAATATTTTGATCTTTTTTATTCATGGGCAGCGAGTATCAGCTATTTTTCCCAACCGCGATTAGGAGTTAGTCTAATTTCTTCAGTTTCCGTATCTCTTTTATAATCATCTTCTAACCTAACGGTTTCTCCTATTTCAGGGGTTGAAGATTCAACGGACCAACAATCGGTTACGGCACAAAAACGGTGCTTTTGGAAAGGTTTTACCTGATAACCGCTTAGAGGTTCCATTTTAATTTTTTCAATTCCACCCTCTTTGTTTTCAATCCATATTTCAGCCTCGCCGGAAATTAAACAAATGTTTTCTTCTTTTTTATCATGATATTGGAAACTCCAACGGTTTCCGGCTTTAGTGAAGGCGATTTTACCAATAAAGGAGAGGTCTTTTTGAGTATAAAGTATTTCAAAACCCCATGGTTTTTCTATTCTTTGTGAAAAGGGTTTTGCTGTGAATCCAGATTGGTTAGTCATTATTCTTTATTTAATATTCCTTTTACTAATTCTATACCATTTTTGGCTAAATTTTCAGCATCAGTTTCGGTCGTACTTTCCGCGAATACTCTAAATTCAGGCGCGTTTTTGGATGATCTAAATAATATCCAAGAATCATTGGTCGGCCAGATTTTTACTCCATCGGTTTCTTCAATTTTTATGCCTTTTATTTGTTTTTTGGCTTCCGCCAGAATGGCATCAGCCTTTTCAAACGGACAATCAACCTTAGTTTTGTAAAGATAGTATTTTGGTAAAGTAGCTACAAATGCGGATAAAGAGATGTTTTGTTGTTTTAAAATATTTAAAAACTTAATGGTTGTTGACCCTCCGTCCCGTGAAAGCATAACATCAGGGAAAAAACAGCCCCCATTGGATTCAAATCCAAAGACAGCGTCATTGTCCGTAATTCCTTTAGCGACATAAGGAGAACCTATTTTTGTTCTAAAAATTTGTTTGTTAATTTTATCAATAACCTGCGAAGTCGCAAAAGTTGTAACAATTTTTTCACCGAGTGTTTCTCTGGCAATTAAAGTTCCGGTGTAATCGCCGGGAATTGCCTTTCCCAACTCGTCAACAAAAATCGCCCTATCGCCATCATAATCATAAGCAATACCTAAATCAGCCTTATTATTTAAAACCGCTTCCTGCAGCTCTTTAACCGCGTCTTGGGTTTCCGTATCTTTGCCTTTAAACTCGCCTTGCAAATCAGAATTTAATTCAACAACCTCTAAGCCTAATCTTGTTAAAATCCTCGGCATCACTTCTGATTGGCAACCATTTTGACAATCAAGAACAACTTTAAATTTTTTATACGGAATTTGCGCCAAATTATAAAGCATTTCCATGTACGCACTTCCCGCTTTGTTTTCTTCAACGACAGATTCTTTGGAATTTACATAGGGAATGTTTGTTTTTATTTCCTGATAAATTTTTTCAATTTCGGCTTCATGCTCTTTTAAAATTTCGTCCTTAAAAGCAAAAAATTTAATACCGTTGAGGTTTACGATTATATGACTACCGGTGATCATAATAGCCCCTGCGCAGGAAGAACTTTTTAAGTACCAATTTAAAGCCGGAGTCGGACAAACTCCTTGATCTAAAACTTCTCTTTTAGAATAGCTTAATCCCGCACAAATGTTTTCAAATAACCTTGGGCTCGAGGAACGCGGATCGTAACCTATGGCAATCGGGCCAGCTAAATTATGGTTATCAAGAAAAAGACAAAAAGTTCTGGCAATATCAAAGCAAAATTGGTTGGTGAAAAGAACTTCCGGGTCACCTCTTATACCTGAAGATCCAAAAAGACTCATATTTTTATTTTAAAGGGAGGAGATTAAAACTTCAAGACGCATTGGCAAGGGTTCTAAGCTGCCGGAAGTTTTTTGATCGTAATCAATTTCCAATAAGGTTTGATAGATTTTTAATAATTGTCCTTTTTGAAATTTTTTGCATTGAGTTATCATTTTTGATTTCTGCCAAATGTGAATTTCATCAAAATAATTGTCTTCAGCCATCAGGAATAGCCTTATTTGGCGGATAAGCATGAAAAAGATCATTTCCGGTTCCTCAATATTTCTCAAATTGACGAATTTTTCCAAACATTCCTTTTTATTATCCGGACTAAATGAATCTAAGAATTGAAACAAAAAAGCAGGAATTTTAAATATTTCAATGCTGTCAAACTTCAGAAGCGAGGTGTTTTTCAGGCTTTTTCCCTCCCAAAGAATTAATTCAATATTAACCGGATTTTTTTTTAGATAATCAAGAATTTTTTCTTTATCTTTACTTTTTGTCGAAGAAAGAAAGTTTTCCCAGACAGATAAACGGTTTTCACCAAAAAACGAAGTCGATTCAAGAATGTTTCTGACTTCTTCGAGAGTTAACTTGTTTCCATCACGAATAATAATTTCCTTATTTAGATTTTTAGCCTTATCTAAGTAAACATTTAATTTATTACGGCTAAGAATTTGGTTGTCACCATGCATTAAGATTATCATTTTAATTCTCTAAAAATTTTTTCAACATAGTCAGTAAATTTTCTGCCTTTAAGGTGTCGATGGGCAAGCAAAGTTCCGGAAAAATTTTGGGGAATATGTAACAGTTCGTGAATAAGGGTCCTATTTTTATTATCATCGCTAAGGCGGTCAAACCTCTCGCTGATAATTTCCAAACAATATGCCGGAGACACTTTTAAGGCCTGCTGCCAAATTCTAGGAAGCGCCCAAATCCTGGCAATAGCTCTAGATTTTGAACCGTAACTACGGAAACAAAAAATATAATCTTTTTGAAGATGTTTATAATCAAGTCGAGTTATTAGAGAATTCACCTCTTTTTGAATATCAGAAGCCGGTTCCCAATTCATTTTTAATAATTATTTAGATACGCGGAAAACTTCGTCGCCTTCTTTGGTGGATTGATCCACTTTAAGACCAACTTGCGATCCCTTTTTGGCATCTTTTATTTCTTCATGCTCGGATTGCATTGAAGAAACTGTTTGCGTAAATTCACCACCGTGTCCGCTGATGCGAATAGTATCGCCGCTCGCTAACTCTCCGGTCAAATTTAGAACAGCAACGCCAATTTTATCGTAGTAATGTGAAATTGTTCCTACTTTAAAATCTGTCACAAATTTTCACCCCCTTTCAATAAATTATTTCCTTTTTGAGTTCTCTAAAGACGAGTCTAGCATATTCTCTTGCGCGTGGCAAATAGCCACAGCACAGGCATCGCAGACATCGTCAAAATAAGTTTTCTTTTTATTTGGGGACCGGAATTTAAGAAGTTTTCGAACTGTTTGCTTCATGACTGTTTTGTCGGCTCTGCCCGATCCGCCGACAATCATTTTAATATGCATGGGGGCATAATCATAAATTGGCGTTTTACTTTTTGCCGCTGCCAAACGGATAACGCCGCAGGCTTCGGAAACGGCCATGGCCGTTTTAACATTAGTCGCAAAAAATAATCTTTCAATGGCCATAACATCAGGTTTATGTTTATTAAGTAGAATCGTCATTTCTTCGTAAATAGTCACCAAGCGGTTTTCTTTACTTTCTTCTTTATCGGTCTTAATCCAGCCAAAATCTAGCAAAACATTTATTTTGTTATCCGATTCAATTAATCCGAAGCCGGTGGTCGCTGTACCGGGATCAATTCCCAGTATCCTTATTTTCTTATTCACTTATCTTCCTTTTTAAGTGAGTTTAAAAACCAGGAGACCAAAGAAAGGATAAGACTAAAAAGAATTGCCGTAAACAAATTATTAACTTGGAAACCAGGTACAATATAACTTGCCAGAATAACCATTAAGCCGTTCAAAATAAATATAAACAAGCCCATGGTCATAATCGTAATCGGCAAAGTAAGAATAATAAAAATCGGTTTAACAATGGTGTTGCCGATTCCTAAAACAATGCTGACAATAATCGCGGTCATAAAATCACGAAGGAAAACCCCGGGAAGAATTTGGGAAGCAATATAAACAGCGAGACCGTTTACCAATAAATTCAATAGCAATCTCATCACTTAATAACATAACAGATAAACTTAGTTTGGTCAATTACTGGGAGATGTTTTTAAAGTAGCGGATTTCTTTTGTTTCTCCGTCCGAAGAAAGGTCGATAGCGACGGCGTCGATCCGCAAGGAGTCAGGTAAATTTTGGTGCAATAATTTATAATATTCTCCGGTTTTAATGATTTTTCTAATTTTCCAAGGTGTAATGGCCTCTTCCGGCAAACCAAATTCCTTAGACCATCTCGCTTTAACTTCTACAAAAACTAAAATATCCCGGTCCAATGCCACAATATCAATCTCCCCTATTTTACAATTAAAATTTCTTTCGATGACCTTATAGCCGAGGTTTTCTAAATATTTCGAAGCGATTTGTTCCCCCAGAAGTCCTAAATTTCTGGTTGACATATATTATTTTCTGGTTTTTTTCTTTCTTAGATAGGTTAATTTAGCCCTGCGAACCGCGACTTTTTTCTTAACTTCGATTTTGGTTAAAAGCGGGGAGGATAAAGGAAAAATACGTTCAATACCGATATTAAGAACTCCTATGCGTCTTACTGTAAAGGACTTATTGACATCCCGGCCGCGGATAGCCATGACTACGCCTTCAAAAGGATTTCCGGCGCCAAAATGAACGCGGACAACTTCGCCGACAGATATTTTATTTTCCTGAAAGAGCATGCTATTTGCCATTGCGGTTTATTTTACCAATTTAAGTACAATTTAGCAAGGAGTGACAATTGAAGTTTATTAAAGAAACTGATATTGTAGAGGAGTCAATATGAGGGAACGTCTACAAGATGGGCTCGAGATTGAGCTCGTTCCGGAAACGGAAAAAAACAGACGCTACGCTCTGATTAGCGTTTCTGATAAGACAGGAATCGTGGAATTTGCGAGCGTTCTTAACAAGCTTGGTTATCATATAATCTCAACAGGCGGTACGGCGCGCGCGCTTACTATCGGTGAAATACCCTTTCTCCCAATTCAGGGTATTACTGGAAATCCGGAGGCGTTCGACGGTCGGATGAAAACCATAAGTTTTCCGATTGAAGGAGGAATCCTTTTTAATAGAACCAAACCCAGTGATGTCGCCCAAGCGCAAGAATTAGGAATACCCCAAATAGATATTGTTGTTTGCAGTCTTTATCCCTTCGAAGCTACGATTGCCAATCCAAAGGTTACTCAGGATGAAGCAATTGAAAATATAGATGTTGGTGGACCAACAATGGTAAGGGCCGCGGCAAAAAATCATAAAAATGTATTAGTGGTTGTGGATCCCAATGATTATCCACGCATAGCCCAAGCACTACAAAAAGATGAAATTACAAACGAATTACGCCAAGAACTCGCCGCGAAAGCCTTTAGGCATCTTGCCTTTTATGATGCCCAAATTGCCCGATATTTAGGAAAGGAAAAATACCCTCAAGAATTGACAATCCCTGCTCGCTTAAAAGAAAAACTTCGTTATGGCGACAATCCTGATCAGGAAGCGTTTCTTTATTTTAATCCGGAAACAGACTCTCCGCTAGCACGTCTTCAAAAACATGCAGGCCGCGAACTTTCTGCGACTAATATAACGGACATCGGAGCGGGTATCAATTCGGTTCGCCTTTTCGACTCACCAGCCGTTGCCGTTATCAAACATAACACTCCCTGTGGTCTGGCAACCGCAGAAACAATAGCTGAAGCGCTCACTAGGGCTCTGGAATCCGACCCTCTGTCAGCCTTTGGAGGAGTAGTCGTCTTGAACTTTCCAATGACCGATGAAGCGGCTAATGTTATTGCAAGTTTTAAAGAAGAGGGTCACGGACAGATGGACATAATTGCAGCTCCCCAAATTGAGCTCAAAGCTGTAGAACTTTTAAAATATATAAGAAAAAGTACCGGAATATACACTTTTGGAAATATTCCACCCCACAATCTAGATCGTTTGCATATTCGCTCTATCGATGGCGGTTTAATAATTCAGAGAGAGAACAATCCCTTTTCCAGTTTCGACCAATGGACTATACCAACGGACGTTAAACCCACACAAAAGCAATTGGAACAAATGCAATTTGCCTGGATTGCTCTTTCCCGAATACGTTCAAATACCGTTGCCGTAATCGACAGAAATTTACCCATGACAAGAGGTATCGGAACCGGTCAGACATCACGAATTTTAGCCACCGAAATTGCGCTTTCTCAAGCTGGAAAACATACAAAAGGAGCAATTTTGGCTAGCGATAGCTTTTTTCCTTTTCCTGATTCCGTAAGACTGGCGGGAGAAAAAGGAATTACCGCCATCGTTCAGCAAGGCGGTTCTATTAATGATCAAGCGTCTATAGAAGTCGCAAACAAATTGGGAATATCTATGGTATTAACTGGTCAACGCTTGTTTTGGCATTAAAAGCTTAAATAATTTGCCAGGTTTTACCTACTTTTCGTTTAAAAGTTGGAAGTCTTAAAGGAAAAGGCTGTGGTAAAAGTTGGATATTTAATCCTTCCTTTAAAAACGCTTGTTCATATAAATTACCGTCAGAACCTATAACTGCAACTAGACGTGGAGGTTTCAGGCTTAATTGCGCAAACAATCGGTGTAAACCTACAATTGTTCCCCCGCTTCCTATAAAATCATCAACGTAAATAAACTGCGTACCTTTAACTACCTCTTTACAAAGAAGTTGGGTATCATCCGGCGATAATCTTAGAATTTGTGGTTCCACAGACGTTATCGAACAATACGAAACTGCCGCGGCAGGCACTTCTCTGTTTGCGAAAACAACCGGTCTTCCCATATAAACTTTTTCTTTTCCTTTTCGGAAAACTATTTTTCTCTGATGAAGCTTCTCACCTATTATTCTTTCAAGGCTTAGGGAAATATAAGGTTCGATTGAGGAACCTTTTGTTTCTGAGGTCAAAAGCAAGATCTTACTCTTTTTATCAACGTTTTTGGCAATTGCTTCTGCTAAGAGATTACCCGCATGACTTAAAAATTTTCTTTCTTGATGCATAACCACAAAAGAAGCGATTCCGTTTTCTAAGTTTTTATGAAGAGATTTGCCGACCGAAAAAATAGGGAGTTTTAATTGAAACGCGTCAAGAGAAGTTATCCACCAAGGCCAGTTGTCAATAGTTTTTATTTCACCCGAATTATAAGGTAATTCTAAAGAATTCATGAAGATAAATATTTGTTAATTTCTTTATCGTGCTGACTTGTTAACGCGAAAACTTTTGCCGCTAGAGCCCTTTTGAAGGGAAGACTAAGTTTCCCTTTCTTGCTTAATTCTTTTCCAATAAATGGATAATCTTTTGGATCGCAAATGGCAATCATTGATTGAAAATTTTTAGCCGCACTTCTTATGGCTGCAGGACCTCCTATGTCAATATTTTCGACGATCAATTTATGAGAAGATTTCCGGAGAACTCTTTCTTTAAAGGGGTATAAATTGACAATGACCATGTCAAAAGGCTTAACTTTCAGTTGTTTTAATTGCTGAAGATGCCCGGGATTTTTTTGATCAGCCAAAACCGCGGCGAATATTGGCAAATGAATCATCTTAATTCTGCCACCAAAAAGACTAGGAAAACCTGTAATTTCACCGACGGTTGACGCTTCTATCTTGGACTTCTTCAAATATTCAGCAGTGCCAAAGGTGGCTACTATTTCCAGAGAAAATGTTTTTTTTAAATCATTGAGAAATTCAACCAATCCTTCTCTGTTGGAAACACTTACCAAAATTCTCAATCTTTTATTTTTTTCCATTTCAACTTTTAATATTGGTTATTTCTTGATAAAAACATTCTACACCGTTAAAAGAACCTTCAATCGGATGAAATCCTTTATCGTCTTTAGTGAAAACAGGAAGTTTTACTAAATTAAAATAAGGAATTTGATCAATTTTATCAGCAGGCTCGGTTTCGTTAAGAACAGTAGCTACCGCCACCACATTAATACCCATTTTCCTCGCCAGTTCAATAGAGCTATTTAAAGTTCCCGAAGTGAGCCGGGCTTCGTCTAAAATCAGTGTTGGTTTATCACTAAAAACATGGGCAATCTTTCTATCCATAAAGATTGCTTGCGGGGATTTTCCGCTTGTTCCAGAGGTAACAACAACGCTATCGGAAAGACCTACCCATTCTTTTGGAGGACCAATAACAAACCTTCCGTTTTCTATTCTCGGTTTGCCTTTTTGAAAAGTGGATTGCAAAGTATACTGTCCGACTAACCTAGCGATTTCTTGAGATAATTTAGAACCGGAAGCCTCAACGCCGATGACTGCTTCGAATTTAATTCCCCTTTGATTAATTTTTTCCATTAATCTTCTCCCCATGGATTCTAGGTCGCGGGGCCGTCTTTCGTTGGTCATAAGTAAAGCAATCCATAAGCCTTTAGATGCCTCTTCGAAACGCAATTCTAAAAATAATGGATTCCTGTCTTCTCCAATGTTAGCAAGGTAAAAAGAATCCGGGTTCCAAACCGGCAATGGCCGGTTTTGCGCGTCAATAACTTCTAATTTAGTAAGTCCTGATTTCGCTTCTAGTGAATGACAGACATGCCTCAAAATAGAACTTTCAGGAACAAAGATTTCTTTTTCTCTTTTCTCCGTGGTTTCTTTACGTTCTCTTTCTGTCATTTTTTCAATTTAATTTAACACAAATTCAATTCTTCAAAAACTTTTTTTGTGGGTCCTGCCGTTTTAATATGACCGCTGTTAAAATAATAAGTGTATTGGGATATTTTTGCAACAAAATCTAAATCATGAGAAATCACCACCACTGATATACCTTTTTTTTGAAGTTTTTTAACTATTTCTACTAAATTATTTCTGTCTTGCATTGTTTGACCCAAAGTAGGTTCGTCTAAGAGAACCACTCTCGACCCGGCAGAAAGAGCTTCGGCTAAAGCAAGTCTTTGTTGTTGTCCGGAAGGTAATTCCCAAGGCGATTTTTCACTATCTAGCTCTATCCCCAATTCCTCTAAGTTTACGGCTAATTTTTCTCCCAAAATATTTGGAGTAACATTTAAATCTTCACGGATATTGGCATTCAAAAACATTCTGCTGGGATTTTGGAAAAGATACCCAACATGTTTTACAGCTAATTTTGCCGGCATTAAACCTATTTCTTGGCCATGAACCATGGCTCTACCTTTTTGGGCTTTAAAAATACCAGCTAAAATTTTGGCCATGGTTGTTTTGCCTGATCCATTTGGACCAACGAAAGCGGTACAGGAACCTTGGTAAATATCAAGAGAAACATTCTCTAAGGCCGTTTTATCTCCATACGAAAAGGTGACATTTTTAACTTCACAAGCTAAGGAGCTTTGTAAACATTCGTCTTCACGAAATACCCTTTTTCCTATATTATTTACCGCTCCTACGGCCCGAACAAGTTCTTCATCCTCGTAAACCTTACTCGAAACCCCCTGATAGATAACTTTTCCTTCTTTTAAGACGATTACTTTATCAACGTTTTCAGCTAACCAATTAAAGTCTGAATCCACGATAATGATGGTTTGTTTTGATTCGCCTCTAAGCTTGGCGATTATTTCTTTAACGTTCGCTTGACCAACCGGATCAAGGGCAGAGAGGGCTTCGTCAAATAATAAGACGTCGGCTTGTTTAGCGAGGGCTGTTGCGATTGAAGCTCTTTGCTGCTCTCCTCCGGAAAGAGATAAACTTTTTCTATCTAGAAGGTGTTCTATAGATAGTTTCGCGGCTATTTCTCTTATCCTACGCTGCATTTCTTCCTGCGGAACATTTTGATTTTCCATGCCAAAAGCTATGGCGTCGTCTACTTTCATCCCAAAAAGTTGTGAGGCGGGATCCTGAAAAACCATGCCGAAATGATTAATAATTTGTCTTATATCGCAGTCTTTTACCGGTTTCCCTTTAAATAATATTTCGCCTTTATATTCTCCGTCTCTAAAAAAGTGAGGAATTAATCCTGAAATCGCATAAAGTAAAGTCGTTTTCCCTGATCCGCTTTCCCCGGCGATACCTATGGTTTCCCCTTTTTCGACATCAAAACTCACCTCTTCTAAAACTGAACAAGGCGATAGGGAGTAGGTATAAGAAAAATTTCTTACTTCAAGAGTTTTATTAATCTTATCTATCTCGGGATTTGATTCTCTTTCTGTTGGTAACATTTAATTTTTTAAAAGATGCCGGTTCTGGGGATCATGAAAATAGAGACACCGATCCCCAGAACCTTAAGCACCTATGACTTGAAAGCTAGCTAAAATAGAGATCGCTATGGCATAGAAGATTACCAAGTAATCCCGTGCTTGAACGTGGAGAAGAACATACTGGCTACGAGGAGCAGAAGGGTCATACCCATAGTTGAGAATGGCGATGATGGTGTTTTTGAGAACTTCAAGAGTCCTATTGAAAAGAGGAACCGTCATGCCCAATAAACCTTTGACTTGGGAAATCTTGCTCCCCTCACGAACACCAATACCTCTTGCTCTCATAACTTGAACCATTTCCTCAATTTCGCTAAGAAACAAAGGAACCAGTTGGTAGCTGGAACTCATGATGAAGGCGAACACCTCTACTAAAGAATCCCAGCGTTTACCTCCTCTTTTCAAAGTCCTAATTGCACGCCCTATGTCCGAGCTATCTGTCGTAGCAAAGAGCAGTATGGCCGAAACGATCATGATCAGGAAACGACAGACAACAGCTAAGGCAAAAAAAACCGTTTCCAAAGCTATACCGCCTCCCGACACGACTTTAACAACTATCTGGATAATTACCAGGAAAACGAGATATCCTATCATGTTCACAATTGTCCGGAGTGTCTCGTTAGCTCTTTCGGCCAAAAGAATCGCAGGAACCAAAAGTAACCCGGCGATGATCGACAATCCCAGAATGCTGTTCTGTGTCATAACGGCTGTATTAAGAAGCAGCACCCACAAGATCTTGGTACGAGGATCCAGCTCTTGGAATTGCATGTGTTTTCCCCTTCCGAGAAATCGGGGCCAGAGACCCGACTTCCACGATGTCCTGTTCTTCAGAACTGCGGCATCCAAGACCATGCGCGGCGCGTTGACTCCATCAGCTTAAGGACTATTGGACCCATTAGCATCAGAGGACCAGTATCGCTGACCACGCCTATAGCCCAGAAGGAGAGCCAGAAAGGTAAGGGAGTAAACACGCTTAGGCTCAGAGCCACAAAAAACGACATGAAAAGCCCTGAAGCCAATCCGACCAGCGCCGTTTTGAGATACCAAGCGCGGTGATCACTCTGAATCTGATCCCACAGTTCCTTCAGGGTTCCCCTCCGCAACAACCACGCAGGAATGGCACCGGTTAACCCGACGAAGATGCCGTCCGCGAGCGGGGTATGAAACGGAGTGTACGCGCCGGCAATAGGTGCCCAAACTTGGGTTGCCACGTAACCCGTAAGAAAACCGGATACCGGGCCGAACATGATGCCCACTACGGCAGTGAGCATACTGAACAACCGGAGATGGATGGCGGGCGGCACTATTATGATGGGGTTGAACACCGCCCAGAGAACTCCGGTGAGAACTCCGAAGACGATGCCGGCCATAAGACCGCCTACAACGTCTACCCATCCCCTTGAGTGAAACAGGCGGACGCCCTTCATGTTCTTCCAAAAGATCAAGACCGTCACCACTAAGGCTACGGTGACGATTGCGTACTTCAGCCAATCAGGCGGGCTGAAGCTTGCTAACCACATGAACGGCGCAGAAAGTAAATCCAAAAACCCTTCCATTTTTAGTTCCTCCTTTTTAGTCTGCTTTTGCTTCTCTGGCAAAGCTAGCAGCAAGCCGGGAATTTTGAGATTCCCGCTTTGCTGCCAACTTTAAACCAAAGTTTTCTAGCTTTCAATTGTCAAGGTGCCAGAATTTTTGCACTAAAAAAGCGCCGCTTTAGGCGCTTTCTAATGCACGTAAATAATTAATGTTATTTTCAATAAAAAATTTACGTGTGACCAATTTATTAAGTTTCATCTTGCGGTCTAAACAAGAATTATTATTCTGTTAACTTCAACATAACCAATCGTGAAAAGGTTGTCAAGGGGTAAAATACGGAAGTTTTTGTAAATAGAGAAAGGGACAATTAATATTTACAGGTTCGTCTCCTTGCTTCAAAACTGCAGCCGCGCCAACGACTTCTGCTTTAGCAAGTTTTACAGTTTCACTTACGGCCTGAATTGTTTGACCGGTTGAAACAACGTCATCAATAATAAAAACCTTTTTATCTTTAATAATTTCAACATCAGGACCATTTAGAATTAAACGGTTTTGGTTTTTTGAATATAAAGGGTTAGTCATATATCCCATGATATTTTTCCTTAAGATCACAAAACGGGGTTTTTTTAATTTAACGGCCAGTGATTGTAATAAAGGAACAACTTTAACTTCGGGACCAATAAGATAATCAAAATCAAAGGTCTGGAGTTTTTCCATTAATTTATCAGCAATTTTTTCTACAAGTTCCCCGTCACCAAGTAAATTAAAGGATGCAATTTTTATCTTTGGATTGATTGCCACGATCGGCAATTCTCTGGTTAATCCGCAAATATTTAAGGAATAAAAATCCATTATTAAATATTACGATAAAAGCACACTAATCACATCAATTAATTTTTGAGAGTAATTAACTCCAAAACTTAATTTAATTTTTTTAGAATCTCCGTTATTCTCAAAAACAAGAATACCTTTCTTGTCACCCAGATTTTCTTTCAAAAGATTATTAAGCTCCAGAAGTTTTTGTGGTTTTGTTCCCTTGGGAATATTTATCTCAAAATCAAATTCGTTTTGAGTTTTTTGAATCTCTTTTTCATTAGGCGTATAAGCATTTTCAACAATAACGGAAATTCTTTCTTCGCGAGTCTCAATTCTTCCTTCAATAATTACCGCCTGATCTTTAATCCAACAGGCTTTTGTTTGTTGATAAATTTTCGGGAATATCACGATTTCAACTTTTCCCGATTGATCCTCAATGGTGGCAAAAGCCATCTCCGCGTTATTTTTTTTCGTTAATGTTGTCCTTAAAGCCGTAATAATACCCCCGATTTTTGCCGATTCAGGCCTGTCGAAGGAGTCGTTGATCTCAGCAATTCGGTGGGAAACTTCTTGAGCAACTAATGCTAATAAGGGTGCAAGCGGATGCTCGGTTAAATAAAAACCCAATAAATCTTTTTCTAAAGTTAACCGTTCGTTTTTTGACAGTTCTTCAATAGCCGGTAAATTATCTATTTCTTCCGAAGAATTATTTTCGTCGGTATTTTCCCCGAAAAGTGTACCCTGTCCGCTATTTTTATCTTTTTCTTTTGTTTCACAATTGACGCGTATTTTATCAAGTCCGGAGAGCATGGCAGCTCGGGAACCGAACTGATCTAAAGCGCCAACTTTAATGAGCGATTCCAAAACTTTTTTATTGACTTTTTGGCCATTAACTCTTCGACAAAAGTTAGTTAAGGATACAAAATTTCCTCCTTTTTCACGAGCTGACAAGATCGAAGATATGGCCGCTTCTCCAACATTTTTAATGGCTGATAAACCAAAACGAATTGCTTTCTTTTCACGGGAATCTTCATCATCTTCTATCGTAAACCCAACTTGTGAATAATTAATATCAGGGGGTAAAACTTTAATATCCATTCTCCGACATTCTTCGATACCCTCGGTAATTTTATCCGTATCGCCAGATTCTGCTGTCAACAAAGCTGTCATATATTCAACCGGATAATGAGCTTTTAAATAGGCAGTTTGATAAGAAACAAATCCGTAGGAAGCAGCGTGAGCTTTGTTAAATCCATAACCTTGAAAAGGCACAAACAAATCCCAAAGAGCCTCTGCTTCTTTTTTTGTCATTCCCGAAGTTTTTTGACAGCCGTCAACAAAGATTTCATGTTGTTTCGCCATTTCTTCAGGGATTTTTTTACCAACGGCGTTACGCAGCTTATCAACCGTTTCCCAGTTATATCCGGCAATTTCCAAAGCCGTGAATAAAATATCGTCCTGATAAACTAAAATCCCATAAGATTTATCCAAAAAGTTTTCCATTTTAGGGTGAAGATAGGCAATTTTTTTTCTTCCGTGTTTTCTGGCGATAAATTCCGAAATATTTTCCATCGGACCGGGTCTAAAAAGGGCAATCATAACCATGATGTCTTCGATCCGGTTTGGTTTAAGTTCTTTGAGCCATTTGGTCATCCCTGTTCCTCCAAGTTGAAAAACACCCATAGTTTCGCCACGCGCCAGCATTTCGAAGGTTTCTTTGTCATCAAGTGGCAAATGAGACAAATCTATCCTTTGCCCTAAAGCTTTCTCGATAATATCAATCGCCGAGTTTAGAATCGAAAGATTACGAATTCCCAGGACATCGAATTTAACCAAACCCATGTCTTCGCAGGCATGCATTTCATATTGGGTAATGATTTTTGTGCCGTTTGGTTCAAGCTGTAGCGGGCAATAGTCGGTCATATCTCCCGGAGAAATGACCACTCCTGCAGCGTGGACAGAAGAATGCCTTGCATTCCCTTCAATTTCCTGGGCCACGTCCAAAACTTTTTTTGCCTCATTGTCTGTATCGTACAGATTTTTTAAATCAGGAGTAATTTCTAAGGCTTTTTTGATGGTCATGGGGAAGCCTTGCGAACCCATGGGAATAAGTTTAGAAATCTTATCTGGAAAAGAATAAGGATGCCCTAAAACTCGGCCAACATCCCTAACGGATGCCCGTGCATTCATACGTCCAAAAGTACAAATTTGCGCCACCTTATTAACACCATATTTTTCTACAATATACGAAATTAGTTCTTCTCTGCGATTATCGGCAATATCTAAATCAATATCCGGCGGTTTTGGCCTAAAGGGGTTAAGAAATCTCTCAAAAGGAAGACCGTAACGAAGCGGGTCAACCGTAGTAATGCCTAAAACGTAGGATACCAACGAACCGGCGGCAGAACCTCTTGTGTTGGTAACGATTCCTTTTTCCGTACACCAATTAACGATATCAGCCATCATTAAAAAGTAAGTTGAATAACCTTTTTTGATAATGACTTCAAGCTCGTATTCTAAGCGCTCTTTTGTTTCTTTATCAGTCTTTGGAAACTTGTCTTCAAATTTCTCCTTCGCTTGCTCTCTCAAATAATCTCCGGCATCAAGATTTCCGGGAATTTCAAATTCCGGAAACAGCCATTTACCTAATTCTAATTCCAAATTTATTTTTTCCGCGATTTTGACACTGTTTTCAATAGCATCCGGTAAATCGGAAAAGAGTTTTTCCATTTCCTCTGGCGTACGTAAATGGAAAGTAGGAGTATCAACGTAGCGGAGACGATCAAGATCCTGAACATATTTCCCTGTTGAAACACAAACCAAAACATCTTGTGCAAAAGCGTCAGTTTGTTTTAGATAGTGAGAATCATTAGTCGCAACTAGTGGAATACCTAAATCGCGGCTTAATTTAACAATCCCCTTATCCCAAATTTTTTCTCTTTTATCAAATTCTTGAATTATTCTTAAAATTTTAGGATCTTTAGTTTTCTCAAAATAATCGCTATTTTGATGTCTTTGTATTTCAAGATAAAAATTTTCCTCACCAAAGGTTTTTTGATACCAAAGAGCTGTTTCTTTCGCTTTGTCATATTGATCATTAATCAAATATTGCCCAATGTCGTTTTGAATACAGGCGGACAGGCAAATTAAACCCTCAGAATATTTTTCTAAAAGTTCGCGGTTAAAACGGGGACGGTAATAAAAACCTTCGAGGTGAGCAATTGTCGTTAACTTCATTAAATTTTGATAACCTTGAAGATTTTTGGCTAAAAGAATAACGTGGAAGTTTTCTTTATCCTTTTTTTCTTCCTTTTTACGATAATCTCCATGAACCAAATAACCCTCGATGCCAATAATGGGTTTAATCTCTTTGGCTTTGCATTCTTTATAAAATTCAATGGCCCCATACATGACCCCATGATCAGTCAGAGCTACTGAATCCATACCCAAATCTTTAACATAAGAGACAAGCCTTTTTATCTTGCTTAAACCGTCAAGAAGGGAATATTCCGTATGAACGTGAAGATGTGTAAATTTAGGCATTTAGTTTAACTACGATAAAATTAAAGATTTTCTAAAATTATTTTTCTGACTTTGTCGGGGTTCGCCTGCCCTTTGGTTGTTTTCATAACCTTACCTACTAAAAATTCTAAAACAGTTGTTTTTCCTTCTTGGAATTGCTTAACTGCATCTGGATTTTCTTGTAACATGGCTTGTACATTTTCTTCTATTTCGGTTTCGCTTAAGGTTAAGGCCTTTTCTTTATTTTCAATTAATTTCGGTAGATCTTCGGGTTTGACTTTTCCGATATCGATTTTGTTGTTGATTATGTAGTTGCCGATCGCAGCTGATGAAACCGTACCAGCCGAAACTTCTGACGCAATTATAAAATAGTCACCCTTTAAAGCATTTTCGACTAATATCTTAGCGTAGCTTTCCGGTAAACCATATTTTTTCATAAAATTAGCCACTTTTTGTTCAGGTAATTCTAAATTTGATATCTTATATCTAATATCTGATATCTGTTTACCGGTCCATCTTAAAGGAGGAATATCCGGTTCCGGAAAATAGCGGTAATCCGCAGCTTCTTCTTTAGTTCGTTGCAAAACCGTTTCTTTTTTATCTTCATCCCAGCCTCTAGTTGTTTTATTGCCTCCCTTTTTAACTTCATGAGTATTTTGAAATTCCGCCAGTTGTCTTTGAATCTCGTATTCAATAGCATCATGCGCAAACCTAAAAGAATTAATATTTTTTATTTCCACCAGTGGTGTGAAAAATGTATCAGTATTGTCCTCAATCTTTAGATTAACAGTCGGTTCGCATCTCATTTGGCCTTTTTCCATATCGGCATCAGATATTCCTAAGGCTCTAATAAGTTCCTGCAGTTTCTCTAAAAATTCTTTAGCTTCTTCGGACGATTCCATATCAGGTTCTGTCACGATTTCCACAAGAGGAACTCCGGAGCGGTTAAAGTTAATCAGGGTTTTGTCGCCTTCGTGAATTAATTTAGCGGTATCCTCTTCCAAATGAACTCTTTTTATTCGTAACCATTTCCCCCGCCCGACTTCGCCTGCGAGCGAACTCGCTGGCGGGCGGGCATTATCCATTTTCCATTTACCATCGACCGCAAGCGGCTGATCATATTGGCTTATCTGATAACCTTTAGGTAAATCAGGATAATAATAATTTTTCCGGTCAAATTTACTTTCTAGCGGAATTTCACAGTTTAAAGCAAGTCCTGCTATAACCGTCCACTCAATCGCTTTTTTGTTAGGTACTGGTAAAGCGCCCGGCAAGCCTAAACAAACAGGACATGTCTGAGTATTAGAATTTTGGCCAAAGTGTTCTGCTTTGCAGAAACAAAACATTTTACTTTGGGTTTTTAATTCAATATGAATCTCAAGCCCGATGATTGGTGTATATTTCATACAATTCCTTTCTTGAATAATAAGCTATAAATGCAATAGATATACCGATAATCCCCATTACGATATTTGTCCCTAAAACATCAGCAATTGCGGCTACAAGTAAAACCGGCAAAACAGACGCTAAAGTAATTGTAAAGCCTAGAACACCAAATACCCGTCCGCGGAATTCCTCCGGAGTTGTTTCTTGAATTAAAGTTTGCACCGGAATCAGTATCGAAACAAGACTAATACCTAAAAATAAAATCGCAATTTCCGCCATTATTGTCTTTAACGATCCCAAAAAAGGAACGATAAATCCTAAGGCAAGAAAACCACAGGATCCGATTAACAAACCGAAAGAAATTATTCTTTTTTTGCGGAATTTTGTAATAAGGAAACGGTTTATAGCGTAAGCTGCCGATATTGCGCCAATAGCCAAAGGTATAACAAAAACAGGTCCGGCGTCACGTAAATCTAAATGTAAAGCTTCGGTGGCATAAGAGGGAGCAATAACAGTAATGATACTGGCAAATACCTGTGTACCAACCAACAAAATTAATGGAAATAAAACCAAAGGTCTTTCTTTAATATAAATATAACCTTCTTTTGCCCGAATCCAAAAATCCGATAAATCACCCAGTTTACCGTTTCCGTCTTTTGGTAATTTAGAAACCATGTATGAAGCTATAAAGAGTAAGGAAGCAGCGATCACAAAAGGCCATTCTTGTCCAACCAAACGGGTTAAGGGTCCAGATAAGCCAAAGCCTACGAGCATAGCTGCGTAAACCGTAAAAAGAAAAAGAGAATTGGCAATTGGCAAAAGCTTTTTTGAAACAACAGCCGGTAAAGTTGAGGCTTCGGCCGGCGTATAAAGCTGATTAACCAAAGAATAAATAAAAATTATTGTATAAATTGGCCATGTTTTTTCTCTAACTAATAAATAACCCAAAACAGCTATCCCTTCGATAAAAGTTGTTAGAATCAGAATTTTCCTTTTGGAAATAATATCGGTAATGGTTCCGGCAAACGGTCCTAAAATAATCGCCGGCATAGCGTAAAAAATCCAAACCAAAGAAACCGCCACGCTTGAACGGGTAACTTCAAAAATTCGCAAAATAATCAGAAAATTGACTAAAAAGATGGTCACCTGCGACAACATTTGCGAACCCCAAATATATATAAAATTGTGATTATGAAATAATTCCAAATATGGATTGTTTTTTGTTATTGCTGTGTTTGTCATATAGTTGTTGTTTTTAAATGCCAGTCCGTCGTATTCTGGTAGGCATAACCTAGTTGCAAAACTTTATCTTCAGAAAATTGAGGCCCGATTATCTGCATACCAATAGGTAAAGATTCAGAGGAGTAGCCGCAGCATAAGTTCAGACCGGGTAATCCGGCAATAGTGCTTGGTTCAACCAGCATGTCTTGAATTTCTCCAAACATAACACTTTCTTTACTTTGCCCTATCTTAAGTGCTGTTGTTGGAGAAGTAGGCCCAATAATAATATCAACACTTTCAAAAGCTTTTTGAAAGTCTTGGCAAATTAAAGTTCTCACTTTTTGGGCTTTTTGATAATAAGCATCATAATATCCTGAAGATAAGGTGTAAGTTCCCAACATGATTCTTCTTTTGGCTTCTTCCCCAAAAGAATCACGATCATTTCCGTAGCGGATACCGTCAAATCGGGCTAAATTTGAAGAAACTTCAGCTCTTTGCAAAATCGTGTAAACGGCAATGGCGTATTTTGGTTCCATTAAAGAAATCTCTATAATTTTCCCTCCCAGCTGTTTAATCGTATCCAATGCCTTCCAGACTGAATCTTTAACTTCCTGATCAATATTTTGAAAATATTCTTTAGGTACGCCAATTTTCATTTCCCTCAAAGGTTTTTGACAATTTTCTAAATATTTAGAAACTTCTCCAAAGGAGGTAGTAGCGTCATTTTCATCTTTACCTGCCAAAACCTCAAGCATTAGAGCTGCATCTTCAACAGTTTTTGTTATAGGTCCGGGACAATCAAAAGACGAAGCCATGGAAATTAAACCATAGCGGCTAACGCGGCCATAGGAAGGTTTAAATCCAACAACTCCGCACCAAGAAGCCGGCTGACGGATAGATCCTCCGGTTTCACTGCCAATGGCTCCAATTGACATATCGGAGGCAATCGCGGCCGCAGAACCACCGGAAGAACCGCCGGGTACCCTTTCTAAGTTCCATGGATTATGAGTTGTAAAAAAATCTGATGTTTCCGTCGAAGACCCGTGGGCCCAAGCATCCATATTGGTTTTCCCTAAAATAATGGCTCCGGCGTCTTTTAGTTTTTTTATCACGGTAGCGTCGTAAACAGCAATGTAATCTTTTAAAACATTTGAAGAAGCGGTCGTTTTGATTCCTTTGGTACAAAAATTGTCTTTGACAGCAATAGGAATACCAAGCAATGGTGAATGGTTAATGGTGAATGGTGAATGGTTAAGTTGTTTATCAACCTCCTTCGCTTGTTCCAAAGCTTCTTTTTCACAGACTATCACAAAAGCTTTTACGGAATTATCAATTTTTTTTATTCTGTTTAAGCAAGCCGTAACTAATTCAGAACTTGAAAAATCTTTATTTTCCAATCCTTTTTGCGCTTGAGTTATGGTTAATTCATTAAGATTCATCTTTATTTTGAAAAACCGCTTGAGTAACAAACATTTCTTTTTCCGTTTTAGCGGCACCGGATAAGACTTCCTCAACTTCAAGAGAACTCTTGACCTCATCTTCTCTGGTTACATTTTCCAACCCGGTAACCTGACTTGTAGGTTCAACATGCTCGGTATCTAATTCGTTTAAAACTTCAACGTAATTTAAAACTTCAGAAAGCTGACCTTGAAATTTAGCTACTTCAACCTCACTCAAATTTAATTGAGATAATGTAGCAATTTTCTTTACTTCTTCAATTGTTAGTTCATTTTTTTTCATCACATTCCCCTTAAGACTTTAATCCTTTCCTCAACCGGTGGATGAGTGTTAAATAAACCCATAAGCCATCCAGTTGCTTGTTTTCCTTTAAACGGACTCATTATATATAAATGTGCAGTCGCTTTATTGGCTGCTTCTAAAGGTTCTTGATCAACCGCGATTTTCTCAAGAGCTCTGGCTAAACCTTCAGGATACCTTGTTAATAAAGAGGCTGAAGCGTCTGCCAAAAATTCTCTACGCCTAGAAATCGCCAGCTGAATCAATCGGCCAATAATTGGTGACAAAATAGCCAAAATTAAACCTGCAATCATGATAATAACCTGTAATTGCCCGCTACCTCTATCGTCATTATCACGGAATCTAATCCCATGTAAAAACCAATCGGCTAAAAGAGTAATCATGCCGATTAAAACGGTCACAATACCCATAAGTCTAATATCGTAATTTTTAACATGGGACAATTCGTGAGCAACAACTCCTTCAAGTTCAGTCCGATCAAGTTTTTGCAGCAATCCTGTTGTTGCGCAAATCACCGCGTGATCAGGATCTCTGCCGGTCGCAAAGGCATTCGGGGCGCTATCTTCAATCACGTAAAGTTTAGGCATAGGAGTTTGGCTTGCCATGGCTAAATTTTCACAAACCGTAAAAAAATTAAAATCTTGTTTTTTATCAGCTGGTCTGGCACCTGAAATCGTTAAAATTATCTTATCGCTCCACCAAAAACTCGCAAAACTCATTAAGCCGGCAATAATTAAGGCTATTCCTGTTGCTCCTAAACCATAACCGAAGGCTTGTGAAAAAATCCAGACAACGAATGTCACAAACGCAATAAACAAAGCCATAATAATAAGGCTACGCGTTTTATTGCGATCAACTTGTTCGTAGACATTAACCATTTATTTTATAACTCCACCTTCGGTGTCTTTGTCTCTTCTGAACTTACTTTAATTTCGTCTCCACTTTCCGGCATGGTTAAACCTGCTTCTCCTTTAAAACCCAGCATTTGGGCAACAAGATTTGAAGGAAAGGTGGCTATTTTAATATTATAATCGGCCGTCAAATCAATCAAGGTCCGGCGAGAATACATGACCTTATCCGAAGTATCTCTCAATTCGTCCATTAATTTAGTTGTCGGGGCTGCTGCTTGCAACTGCGGTGTTGATTCAAAAACAGCTCGAATTGGCACTAAGGCTTGCTGTAAACGGTTTCCTGCATCAACTAATTTCTTAGCGTCTGTACCGCTTGCGACTTCCATAACCTGCTTTCTAGCCTCGGTTAATTCGTCAAAAATCTCTTTTTCGTGCGTCATGTATCCCTTAACAGAAGTAATCAAGTTAGGAATTAATTCGGCCTGTCTTTTAAGTTGATTTCCGATTTCCTGAATCGAAGCCTTGATGCGGGTTTTAATAGTTACTAATTGGTTATATAACGACCAAACGTATACCGCGACCAATATTAAAGCTATAATCAAAATCGTAGATATATTCATTAATTCATCTCACCTCCTTTTATTTTTGGATTATTTTTCTAATTTTATCATAACTTAAAGTATTTAAAATATCCTCTTTTTGCGCCCAGCCCCTGCGCGCCATGGAAACGCCATAAGTCATCAAATCCATCTGGCTAATTTCGTGACTATCCGTGTTAATAATCATTTTCACTCCATTTTTCACGGCTTCTTTAATTAAATTGTCGGGTAAATCCAAGCGGTCAGGCCAGGCGTTAATTTCCAATATTTTATTATTAGATACGCAGAAACTAAATATTTGATCCCAATCAAGCTCAATTCCCTCACGCTGATTCAACTTTCTGCCAGTAGGGTGACCAAGAATTAGAGCTTTTGGGTGAGACAATGCTCTTAGTATTCTTTTTGTCATTTTGTTTTTATCTAGATTAAAACTGGAATGAACAGAAACGATAGCAAAATCTAAGTATTTGAAAGCTTCCTCGGGAATTGATAAATCACCGTTAGGCCTTATGTCTATTTCGAGGCTGTTATAAAGATGTATGGGTATATTATTTCCTCTTTTTTCACGAGATATTTTTAGTTTTTCAACCAGCTCTTTTTTACGTTTAAGAATTTCCAGAATTTCTTCCTTAGTATGTTGGCTGAAACTGGGATTATGTTCCGTAAAAGCAATATATTCATAATTAAGTTTACGGGCTTTCCTAACAACTTCCTCCATAGAATTCAATCCTTCGTCATGGCTTGTTTCAATAGGAAAATTGGAATGAAGATGAAGATCGCCTTTAATATCAGATAACTCAACCAGCTTTGGTAATTGATGCTTTTCAGCTAAACCAATTTCTTCCGTACCCTCCCGCAGTTCTGGAGGAATCCAATCAAGACCTAAAGCTTGATAGAATTTTTCTTCCGAAGAATAATTAACCATTTTCCATTTGCCATTAACCATTCTTTTTTTAATCCCATATTCAGAAAGCGATAATCCTTGTTTCAAAGCGAATTCGCGAAGAGCAATATTATGGAGCTTTGAGCCTGTAAAGTGCTGTAGGAGGGCTCCGAATGAGTCAGCTGGCTGAATCATCAGGTCGATTTGTTTTCCGTCTCTTACTGATAAAGATGCCGAATTTTCTCCTGATTCGATTATGCGCACTTTTTGAGGGTAGGCTATAAATTGTTGAATAACTTTTTGAGGAGAATTACTGGCTACAGCAATATCAATATCTCCTATCGTCGTCACCATTCTGCGTAAAGAACCCAAGGGTTCAGCCCTAAGAACCTCTGGACACCTTCTTAGCCACGTAAGGATACTTTGAGCAATCATATCAGCTTCCGGCAAAAGCATTCTGTCTGAACGGAGTTGAAATTGTTCGATATTTTTAATCATTTCTTTTTCCGATTGTTCGCCAAAACCCTCAAGGTTTTTGATTTTCCCGTCTTTAGCTAGTTTAAGAAGCTGGGAAACTGCGGTTTTAGGGTTATCAAGATTAAATTCGGAGGAAAGACGGAAGGCATTTTTGGCGCCAATTCCGGGTAAGGGTAACAAGGCGAACATTTCTTTAGGTAAATTCTTAAATAGATCTTCAAAGTGCTTCACTTTCCCTGTTTTGAACAATTCGTCAAGATGACTCATCATACTCGAACCTATTCCGGGCACATCATCAAGGTTTCCATTGTCCCAAAGATCTTTGATTTCGCTTGAAAGAGACTCTATTGAAGCTGCAGCGCGGTCGTAAGCAATAATATGAAAACGGTCTTCGCCTTTAATTTCGTAAGCAGCGGAAACAGCCTTAAATAAGGCGGAAATTTCTTTATTGGTAAAGTCTTTAACCATCCTCAAAACTTATCTTAGCAGATGATTGACGACTCCTCAATGCTTATGATATAGTCTATGCCTAAGGACTCGTGGTGTAGTGGTTAACATGTCTCCCTGTCGAGGAGAAGATCGCCGGTTCGAATCCGGTCGAGTCCGCCTTCGCCTCGCTGAAGCTCGGCTTCGGCGGGACACGGTCCGCCAAAACGAGCGAAAGCGGGCCTGCGAATAAAATCCTGCCTAATAAAACTCCTGCCAAAAAAGAAAGGGGGTGAATAGGTACAAAAATGGATTTAAAAAAGATCTTAAAATCAATCAAGTTATCCGAACAAACTGTTAGCACAGTTTTAGGAGCTTTAGTTATCATCGTCATCGGAATCTTCATTTTTAACTATTTTCAAAAGAATCAAACTCAAGTAACTGAAAAAGCAGCAGTGACGACAAGCGATACGGTTAAATTAGTTGAAGAAGATGGTGAAATGGTTCCCCAAGGTCTTCCGACAACCCACACGGTAGTTGCAGGAGAAAACCTTTGGACAATTTCCGAAAAATACTATGGTTCAGGCTATAACTGGGTTGACGTTGCTAAAGAAAATAAATTAGGCAATGCCAATAAATTATTAGTCGGGCAAGAATTAAGTATTCCTAAAACAGCTGTTAAACAGGTTGTGGCGGTAAAAGTTGAAAACCAGATAGCTGGATCATCTTATACTGTTCTTAAAGGCGATAATTTATGGAAAATCGCGGTTAGAGCGTATGGTGACGGTTATCAATGGGTAAAAATTGCTGAAAGTAATAATCTTAAGAACCCAAATATAATCATTCCTGGTCAAGTTTTAACTTTACCTAGATAGTTTTTTGGTTTTTTAAATAAAAAATTTACGAACAGACGTTTCGTGTGGTAGAATTTGATGTGGAAGAAGCGGGATTAGTTGAGCGGTTCAATGCTACCTTCCCAAGGTAGAGAGACGAGTTCGACTCTCGTATCCCGCTCACGGAGTGAGAGGGACAAACTTGTTTATCCCGCTCAAGGAAGTAAAACCAGTTCGACCGTGTCCTTCCGAATCCCGATTAAATCGGGAGAAGGAGGACTACGCTCACCCGCTCACCACTGGAGAACAGATACAAAGATCCTCAAAAGCGTAACAACCTCGGGGGTTGATTAGCTTCCAACCTAAGGAATGTATACGATATCACGCAATCAATCTCGCAAGGCGTCCCCTTGCAAGGCTAACCTCAAAAAAGAATTTAGTAACGACATTTTTCCCATTCTAAATATATAACTACTTGAAAAATTTTGATACAATCAAAATCAGATGACGGAACATAAAATTGCCATTTTCCAAGGAAAGCAAATTCGGCGGCGCTGGGATGATGAAAAGGAGTTGTGGTATTTTTCTGTCGTTGATGTGGTAAGAGTATTAACAAACAGTATTGATGCTCTTGCCTACTGGAGAAAACTCAAGGAAAGACTTTTAAAAGAGGGTGGAAATGAAACCGTGACAAAATGTCACGGTTTGAAAATGGTTGCTGCTGATGGAAAAATGCGTCTGACTGACACGGCGGATACTGAAGTGATGCTTCGCTTAATTCAGTCTATCCCCTCTCCAAATGCCGAACCATTTAAACTATGGCTTGCTCGAGTGGGCTATGAACGACTGGAAGAAACTGCCGATCCAGAAATAGCTATCAACCGAGCGCTAAAAACATACTTACAAAAGGGCTATAGCCAAAATTGGATCAATCAGCGATTAAAAAGCATTGAAATTCGTAAAGCCTTGACCGATGAATGGGAGAAACGAGGAGCCAGAGAAGGGTTAGAGTTTGCCATTTTAACCAACGAGATAACCCAAGCTTGGACTGGATTAACCACTAAACAATACAAAAATCTCAAAGGTTTGAAAAAAGAAAATCTTAGAGATAATATGACTAATTTGGAACTGGTTTTAAACATGCTTGCTGAAACAGCCACAACCGAAATCTCGCAGAAAAGACAGCCTAAAAACTTTCCAGAAAACAAAAAGGTAGCTAGAGAAGGAGGAACTGTGGCTGGTCACGCTAGAAAAGAAATTGAATCAAAAACAGGAAAAAGGGTAATTACTCCGAAAAACGCTAAGGATTTAAAACTTTTAAAAAGTAAATAAAACTATATTAAAGCTCGTCTTCGGAGATTAAGGGGTAAATATCAAAAGCTACTTCCTCATAAGGATGAACCTTTTTCATCGCTTTAATTACTTCTTTGGCTTTCGCGCGCTCGCAAACACACTCGATTCTTTCCTCGGTAACTTCTTCAAACTTCCCAACCTCGCCGATAGTCGGATTTGCCCCTTCTTGAGGCTTAAATCGTCCCACACCGTCAACAGAATAACTGCAGTAATCATAGTTGCCGATTTTACCCGCTCCGGCATCCCCAAGAGCTTTTCTGACTATATCAGTATGCGTTTTCGGTACAAAAACAACAATTTTTACTAAATTAGGCATAAGTATTATTTTTAATATATCATTTTCCTACCAAATCTTCCAGAGTTGGTTGAAAGACACTTTCAGCAACTTTATATTTATCAACCTCATTTATCAACCTCGGAGGTTGATTAGCTTCTAACCTGAGGAATTTCCGATGACACGAATTTGAGAGACCTTATTCTCGTTAAGTTACCGCGTCGAGTATAAGATCTTCGAGTGCTTTGCCGGAAACCCTATTTTTATATCGCAAGATATCTAATCTCGTTTTGCGGTATCTTTCGTTTTCCTCCAGCGACATTTTATTCCAAGAAGGACCTTCAAAAGTTCCAAAGTACCACGTTCTTCTCTTGTCTTTTTGCGCCATACCAATGACAATATGGAGCCCGTTTCGCAAATCTTCAACTCCATAAATAAAACCAGAATAAACTGTATACCATACGTCTCCCTTGTAGAAAATTTCATACTCACCGTGATTAAAACCTCCTCTAAAGATTACCTCTGGATCTACCCGACCCATAAGGGTCTTTCCTCGGGACGACGTTACTAATCTTTCAGCCATTTTGCCAAAGTTTAGGTTTTTTTACTTAAAAAAGCAAATTGAATTCACTTTCCCTAATTTCTATTAACCCAAAAAGTCTTTATTATCCTTATGGGGTATTCTAAGAAAAAGGAGTAGGGGTTTTTGATAATTCTTCTTGAAGAGGTTTTTACCACCAAAGAACGATCATAGCCTATTTTGGCGCCAATCTTGTTTAAATTTAAAGATAAATCAAGATCCTCATGAACTCTCGAATCATTCAAGTGAACGTATTTTTTAACTTTTACCCATATTTTTTTAGTAATTATCATGTTCGGTCCTACTAAGTGTTTCTTCCCTCTTAGCAATCTTTTTATTATTTCAAAATACAGATAAGAAGGAATAACTGATGCGAATCTTAAAAAAGAATCGTAATAAATAACAGGCCCAGATAGCGCATCTATCTCTTGTTTATTAAAGTTAAAGACGATTTTCTCGATCCAATCATTTGGAACTTCAGTATCCGCATCGCATCTGGCCATGATTTCATATTTGGCGCTGTCAAAACCCTTATTCCTTGCGTATATTAACCCCTGTTTTGTTTCTTTGATAACTATTGCGTCATGTTTCTTGGCTATCTCCACAGTTTTATCTTTACTATTATTATTAATAACAATAATCTCATCAGCCTTAACGGTCTGATTATTAAGGCTGTTTAAAACCTTACCGATATATTTTTCTTCGTTATAGGCAGGAATTATGACTGATATTTTCATATGGAAAATTATACCTAATAATTTAAATATATTCGAAAATAAGAATTATTTTCCCCTTAAATCTTGGTCCTCTGGCAAATAGAATTTTAAAGCAGTAGAAAGGGCATGTTCTTCTCCTAAATTTCGTTGGCCAACTTGTCTATCAATAAGCTTGTTCAGGCGATACTGAAGATTACTTGAGGAAACAACTTGTCCGGTTCTTATCGCCTCCTTTTGTAGAGTTTGAAGCAATTGACGAGAGGATGAAGGTTCGTTTAAAGTTTTTAGTGCTTCTGCCCTCGCCATATTCTTATTTCACAAAATATTTCGTGAAAATGCAATAGTTAATTTGAATTCGGCTATGCTTTTAGGGTAAAATATAGATTAAATCGCCGTCTTAGCTCAGTTGGTAGAGCGACGCTTTCGTAAAGCGTAGGTCCTCGGTCCGATCCCGAGAGACGGCTCAAATAAATTTATGAAAAGATATCAATCGCGATTATTAAATAAAGAAGAAGCCCGGACAACCAGAAATATTTTTCTGTATTTTATTTTGATTGCTTTTCTTGTTGGAGGTTTATTTTTTGGCGGTGTTCCTATTCTAGTGAAAATTGCCTCGTTTTTTTCCGACATTAATTCTTCCAGTACTCCTACCGGTGAACTCGATACAACACCGCCGGTTACTCCCCGCTTTAGCTTACCGCCCGACGCTGTTAACACCAATCCTATCGCCATCAACGGTTTTACGGAAGGCGGGGCAAAAATTATTATTTATTTAAATGATTCTGAATATAAACAAGTGGTCGCGGGCGAAGACGGCAGTTTTACGGCTGGAGAAATTAATCTTAAAGAAGGGATAAACAGTTTATACGTCATTGCGGTTGACAGCGCCGGCAATAAGAGCCAATCTTCAACTAAAATTCAAATTACCTATGACAAAACACCGCCCACAATTGAAATTAGCGAACCGCCCAATAATTCAACCTTTAGCGGAGCAGCCAAGAAAAGGTTAACAATTAAAGGGATAACCGATCCTCTTGCGCAGCTAAGAGTTAATGGAAACTCAGAATTTTTAACCAAGGAGGGTAATTTTACTTCTACTTATAATCTTAATGAAGGAGAAAATATTATTAAAATTGAGGCTGTTGATCCTGCGGACAATAAAACGGAAAAAGAATTGAAAATTACTTTTGTTCCTTAACCTGACTTCCTAGTAAAATCCACATCCAACCCATAACCCAAGGATAAAACAAAGAATTTTGAAACCAAGAATGAACGAAAAGAGCTATAACCGTTGCCCAAATTACAACGTTTCCCTTTGTTATTAACAATAATTTTGAACCTAACCAAAGATAACTTATTAAACCTAAAATTCCGGTTGTGGCTAAAATAAAAAGCAAACTTGAATCAGCTCCCGGAGCCCCATGCGAAACCTCCCACACGTTATCGTTCATAAAACCGTATTGTCTTTGGGCATAACGGTAGGCATTAAAACCAATTCCAAGAATTGGATGCTCGGACGCGACGATTAAGGCATGCTGCCAACTCGTAATCCGAAAGCGTATCGTGCTTTCTCTTTCCAGCCGTGTACTTTCACCTCCCGGTCTTGGCAGCAAGAAAATGGTTATTACTCCTAAAATCAAAACAAATAGAAAAAATTTCCTTGCCCTGTGTCTCCAGGAGATAAAAGTCATTGAAACAAAATATGCTAAATAAGAAGCTCTCGAGTAGGTTAAAGCTAAAGCCAAATAAATAAAAACCCAAATAGCTTGCTTAATTAAATCCTTTTTATTAAAAAGATCTAATGTCAAAATAATTAAACTAAAAACCAAAATTAAACCTAAAAAGCCCGGATCCAAGAAAGTTCCAATTAAGCGGTAATAATGAGGATCCCATCCGTAATCGGAAATAAATCTTGTATCCGGTAAAATAAAATATTGGATTATTCCCAAAATGGCGCAAACAAAACCAACCAAGGGAAGAAAATAAATAAGTTTGTTTTTAAATTCTTTTGATTGATTCAAGACCGCAAAAAATAATCCTGCGTAAAAAATCCAGCGGAGCATATAGAGAGAAGAAACCAGATATTCACGGTTATTCAAGGATAACGGGCTTAAAAACAAAGAAACAAGACCCAAAGAAAAAAACAAAAGAACCGGTTTAAAAATTCCGGCCCAATTAATATTTTTATTGCGGATTCGGTAATATAAAATAAAGAAGATGCCTAGGCAGAAAATTACAATATCAGTTAAATAAAAATGTATTTCGCTATAGCTTTTTGATTGAGGTGGAATCCGCAACAATTGACCAAAAGGAAATAAAACCAAATACAAATATACTAATATTCTAATAATTTTCATTCGTATTTTTCGCCAAAAACATAAACGCTTATTCTTGTTTTTTCGTTATGATAAATAAGCAGGTGTTTGCCGAATTTTGCCGGTAATGGTTTGTTATCTCCTACTAAAATATGGGTAAAATATGTTCCGGTTTTAGCCCAAGATTCGTGGGCATAGGGAAAATCAACATAATACAAATTGTGAATGTTGTAAATTAAAACCAAGTCGTCTTTTAGTATATTTTTCTTAAACCAGCCGTCTATATCATAAAAGTCGCCATAAGAAAAATTAAGGTTTTGGCTTAAAAATTCCGTCTTGTTTTCTTTGCCGGTTAAATACGGCACAAATTTTTTCGTTGCCAATATCCTACTTCCTAAATTAACAATGGCTCCCAATAGAATAACGGAAATTAACAATCTCTGCCACCTCTTTTCTTTAAAATATTCAAGATTAAAGATTGAAAAGACCACCATTGTCAATGCTGGCAAATAGGGCAATAAATACCGGGTTGAATTACGCGGAGACATTAATAAACTAACCAGAAGAAAAAGACCGGCAATTTTAAAATCTATTTTTTGCTTCCAAATAGTCAATAAAACCAGAGGAAGAAAAATTAAATAAACCGGCGAAATAATATCGTCTGGCATGATCGTTGCAACCCATGGAAATATAATAAATTGAGGAAGTTCTTCGATAAACCATGGAAGAGCGCTTACCGGCATTCCCGGACTTAAAGGGTCAATAATGTTTCCAAATAACGGGAAAAGCGGGTTTCCGGTGTGAATAAAAGACAAAACTAACCAAGGAGAAACGATAAGGAAACAGATAACTGTAAATTTAAATATCTTCTTCACTTTTTCATTTTTTAACAATATAAGAAGAATTAATACAAAACCTGCCAGAGAAGAAAAAGCCATAATTTTTGTTGAAATTGCCAGACCCAATAAAACCGCCGATTCCCATAATAATAAATCTTTTTTAGAGTTGTACCATTGTAAAAACAGATCGAGAGCGAGGATTTCAAAAAACGTTCTGGTTAAATCTATATAGGCGGTTGTTGACTGCCAACCGACAATAAGCATGGTGTAAAAGGTCACAAGCCCTAATAAACAAATTCTTAATGAAAAATATCTTTTTAGTAAATTAAGTAAGGCAATTCCCGATAAAACACCAAAAGAAAAATGAATGAGTTTGGCCCAAATTTCATCACCAAATAATAAGGCGACAGAGTAATACATTTCCGTTAAACGGGTCAAGTTGGCCGGCCACATTAACCCGCCCGGGATGTAAACAATTTGATGGGTTTCAACATAAATTTTAACCGAAGTTAAGTGGTACCATAAAGCGTCAAAAGAAAGTTCGGGAGAAATCGCCCCCAATAAATTAACAATGAATTGAATTCCAAGGATAACTAACAAAAAGCTAACTAATTTGTCTTTACCAATTTCTTTTATACAATCAGAATCGCGTTTGACCAGAAAATTCTTTTTGAGTTTGTAAAATAAAAAAAATATAAAGGGCAAGCTAACAATAAAAACCGGAATTTTATAGACCCATCCCAAAAGTCCCATGGCAAGGATAATATATCCGTAAATACCTAAACCAATCGCTAAATCAACCATACTCCTCCTCTTTTTAAAAGCATGGCAAGGTAAAAGAATAAAACCACAATTGTCCAAATGAGGAACAAGTAATAAAAAAGATTGCTTTTATTTACTAGTTTGCGCTTTTGGGGTATCTTTCTTGTTTCCATAATAAATATAATTTACTCCTAACTAAAAATGAATGAAAACTCATTAAGACAGCGATCGTAAAACCCGGCATTTTATCTAAAAACCCGAGCCTTAATAGGTAATTTTGAAAAAATTTGCCTATTGGATAGCAGATTATTTCAAAAAGATTGGTGCTAATTTCTTGATCGAATAATTCTCTAGCGCGTAGGGTAGAGTAGTCGTTTATTTTTTCCAGGAATTCGGAAATTGTAGGGTGCGGATAGTGCTCCAGTGGTTCTTCCAACTCCCCCAACTTCCCCATCGTCCTCCATGTCTCGTGTACCCGGCCTTCCCACTTCCCCGCTCCTTTTTTTCCTAAACGAAGCAATCTAACTCCGGCAGTTTCACCGTGTTTTAAGATTGTTCCAAAAAGATGGTCTTCCCTCTTTAGATAAAAACCATTAATGGTTAATGGTGCATGATGAATGGTTGATTGGATTTCCGCCTGGAGTTTTGGAGAAACTCTCTCGTCCGCATCAACAAAGAGTATCCAATCCCCTATCGCTTTTTCTAAACCAAAATTTCTTTGCACCGCAAAATCCCCCTGCAAATCTCGTTTAAATATTTTTATCTCCGCCCTTCGCTCTTCGTCCTCTTTTCCCTCTCCACCCTTACTTCCCCCTTCCCCCTTCACCCTTTGCACTATCTCGAGAGTCTCGTCTTCCGAATTATCGTCTATAACGACAATCTCCTCCGCCCATTTTAAGGTCTTCAGGCACTCTTCAATATTCCCCTCTTCATTTTTAGCCAAAACAACAACAGAAAGCATAAGATTATTATTTCACTTTTTGGGCGTGGCTACAAGCGTTATCTGATCAGCCATCCTAAAAAAAGAACTTATCTTCAAAATAATATTTCTTATTAAATCGGATATTATTCCTGTGCGTTCGTAAAACAGAGGTGAATAAATATCAAGTTCTACTATCGTAAAACCGCTATCGAGAAGTAAATTTTTAAGAGTTTTCGGCTGAAAATGCCAAAGATGATGAGAAAAATCATAACCGTACCATAATTTTCCCCTAAAATTTTGAATTTTGACCGGCAATCCATCTGTATTCGGAACTTGTATTATTAACAGCCCGTCTTTTTTGAGAATCCGTTTTATATTTAACAATAAAGATCTTAAATTAAGGATATGCTCGAGTGTGTGGATAAGAACAACAACGTCAAGCTCTTCCTTTTTAAAATTTGCGTTTTCCAGAGACGTCAAACGTAAATCAATATTAAATTGTTTCTTTCCTGTTGTTATCGCTCTCTCGTCAATATCTATACCAATAGCATTCCAACCCTCTTTCCGGGCGAGATCGACAAATATACCAATATTTGAACCAATATCTAACACCCTAATGTTATTATTCTTTTTATATTTCTTAATTAATAAAACTATTTTATAGGCGAAAGATTTCCAAAGATCTAAATTATTTAAACGGTTTTCAAAATCTACAGGCTCGGAAATAGTATTTTCAGGCGAGGGATTAGTACGAAGTAATCCGCAGCTATTACATTTAACTATCGATGGTCCTTGTTTATTTTTTAAAAAATATTGATACTCTTTTTCTCCGCAATCACAAGTTTTATTGCTCATCTTCCATAGTTTATTAGATAATAGAAACATTATCAATAAATTGATTGACAAAATATTAATATTTATATATTGTTAAATTAATAGAATGAAGAAATTACTTTTTCTGATTTTCTATATTGTTTTTATAGGTTTATTATTTACCTCTCCAAAATTAGTTAATGCAGAAATTCTTCTGCAAGATGACTTTAATACTGCCAGTATTTCTGGTCAATGGGAAAGTGTTCCAGGTCCAGATGGTTACTGGAAAATTGATAATGGGGAAGTTGAGGGCTCTGTTGTAAAAAAATATAATCATCTTGATACTTTTAGTTCTCTTTTAGCTGGAAATATTAATTGGAGCAATTATTCTATTACAGCAAAATTAAAGGGCGTTCTTGGAAAAGATAAAAAAATTATGGTTCGTTATCTAAATGAGGGTACTCGTTATGATATAAGCTTAATATCAGGTTCTGGTGTATATCTTCAGAAATGGCTAAATGGTATAGATAAAGGCTACGTGAGCGAGATTTTTAATAACTCCAACTCTGTTTGGTATAAAGTTAAGGTTGAAGCTATTGACAATACTTTTAAAGTCTTTGTTAACGATGAACTCAAAATAACATACATCGATAACAACACAGACCCCATGAATCTTCCTATACTGAAAGGGAAAATTGGTCTTCAAGTTTGGCCTGGTTGGCATACCATTGGGCTCGGCGATGTCACAACAGTTAGATACGATGATGTTTTGGTTTGTGATTTTGAGGGTCCTTGCGAAATGCCGACGACAACCCCAACTCCAACTCCAATAATTGATCCCAATATTGAAAAAATTGTTTTTTTACCAGGAATGACTGCAAGTTGGAATGCTGATGCGTTATTAAACTGCAAAACGGAAGGATATGATGGGACATGGACAATGGGTTCTTATGCTAATCCCTTTTATGAACCTTTCTATAAGGCATTCGGCACCCAAATTATTCCATATTATTACGATTGGCGAAAAGACGTACGTTCTCACGCAACCGATTTAAAAAATTTTATTGATGGCCTTGACGAAAATAAAGTTAACTTGGTAGGACATAGTATGGGAGGACTCGTAAGCCGTGCTTATCTTGAACAAACAAAAGAATTAAGTAAAATTGATAGGCTAATGACCTTGGGTTCTCCGCATCGTGGAACAGTACAAGCATATTCAACATGGTCGGCTGGAGAAATAGCCGAAGATAACCTAATTTTGAAATTTATCGAGACTTTATTATTAAAACGTTGCGGAACTAATTCTAAAAATAGCCGTGAAATTATTCGACAAGTTCTTCCCTCTAGCCAAAATCTTCTACCAACTTTTAATTATTTAAAAGACCATAAAAGCGGGGAAATAAAAGCTGTAGAGTCAATGAATGTCAAAAGTAACTTGCCCTTAACTAGTATTGATCCTAATTTTTGGGGAATCAAGTTTGGAACCTTATCGGGTAAAGGTTTTCCTACGCCATTATATTTACTTACCAAAAATCCTAGCAATCATGATTTACTATTAGGTAACTGGTTTGACGGTAAAGTTCTTAAAAATGAAAATAGTGATGAAGGTGACGGTACTGTCCTTCTTTTAAGTAGCAAAATACCAGGCGCAACCAATCTCGAAGTTAATCAAAATCATACAGGTTTAGTTAATTCCCAAGAAGCAATTACTCAAATTAAAAGCTTTTTGGATATTACCACTAATAACCTTTCTCTTATTTCCCTTTCTCCGCCTGAATTAACGTCAGCTTTAGTAGTTATGAGTTACCCATCTTCTTTTATGGTTAGTGATCAAAATAATAATCGACAGAACGACAAAGATGGGCTTGTTTTTATCCCTAATCCCCGTAAAGGAAAATATCAGTTTGAAGTCTTGCCAAAATCTGAGGATTCTTTGTTTATCGTGGCACAGTTTTTAGATAATGGGCAAATCTATTGGAAGGAATATAATTTGAAAAACAAATTACTAAAAAAGGGTGCGATTGATTTTGATCCACTTCAATCAAGCGAAGATATTGTAAAATTTCAACCATAATTATCCTTATTATTAAAAAACCCGTGAAATTATGAATCTTCTCGCCCAAGTATACGATTTATTAGAAGGAAACAAACTTTAATAGTTCCTAAGACGCTTGAGGATTAAGGCGGGCATTCTTTATAAGATTTTTCATTTGGTATAGTTTTCCGTTAAAATAAATCGCAAAGTCTACTTCCAATAATTCAGCCGCGAATAAAGGTGCGGCGGCTGCCAGTTTTAAACTATCGTTATTTTGCATAAAAGAAGCGATGGCGAATACTAAGAGACCACTGCTAAGTGTAACTCCAACAAGGGCTAGCTTCTGTCTTTTCTCCGCGTCAGTTTTTAACTCTTGCAACTCGCCTAATCGTAATGGTTGTTCGGCAATCCACCTGTTAGTTAAATCCCTTATCCTCGGAAAATCGTACAGGTTTTCCTTTACCCATTCCACACGTTTACCCATTTCAAGTGATCTCATATATTTGATTATTACGAAACTACCTTCTTTTAACACAAGACCTTATTCCTGTCAACAAGCATAAAATAGTGTATAATACCCAACATAAAATGAAACCGATAACGCGAAGAGAATTAATTATATATAGCGCGGGAATAGGAGTCCTCGCCGTAGGTGGGTGGGTAGCGAAAGACATCCACGATTTCCAAGAATGCGTTAACGATGGAATTGAGATAAGAAAAAAAATGTATGGCACCAAAAACTTGCCCGATCACGTCGTAAACGAAGTAAAAAGAAGCTGCGGGTCAGGAAAAGAACGTTAAATTTCCTATTTTCTCTCTTATAAATACCCCATAATATTGATTTAATGGCTTTCTTGTGATATATTAGCGCCGTTCTTTAAAAAAGACTACTTTCGTTGATAGCAATTTGCTTTCTTTATATTTTTTAAGAAGGTAATTTGCTGTCAACGAGTGGGCGGGCACACGTTGTAAGCTTTGTTTCGAGAGATTACCCATAGAGGAGAACCACCATGGAAAGGAACGACGAAGCAGAGGCGCGCCTGAAGGAGTTGGCTGAATTGGTTTTGAAAAACCACGACATGCCAATCGCAGAAAGCGATGTTTCGCTTATTCAGGCGTTCATCGTCTGGGGTCTCGGTGAACCATCACGACCGGGGAAGCGGGAAGTTGATTCCTTCTTCAGGTCGGCTGGACCGCTGGGCTGGCTTCTCGCGAAGGTCTTTGGCGGACAAATACGCAAGCACCTTCAACAATCAGCGGAACAAGTTTTGGACAGCGAACACAGCTACCGTGCTAACGTGTCTCGTCTTACCGGCACGCTCTATCTTCGCAGCCAGCTCATCAACAACGCGGCCTACGCGAGGGAACATATACGGCGAGAAGCCCAAGACGAAGGCAAGGCAATTCTTGATAAGGCGAGCAAGGCGGCGTCAAAGGCCCGAGACAAAACGGTAAAGGAACTACGGGAGCTTCTGCTCCTCGGGCGTACCCTTCTCCTTCGAAAAGAGCTGCTCATTGCCCAGGAGTGCCAGATGACCGAGGTGGCTACGCTGTTGAGACAGGATCTCGACGAGTGCTACCAAGTAGCGATGGAACGGTTAGGCGACATCTCCACGATCACAGAAGAACTGTCTCGGTTCGATGCTACGATCGATCCAAACCAGATTCCCAAGAAGTAGTCTTTGCTGGCGCCCGCCCGCTAGCTTAGAACAACAAGAGGACTCGACTTTCCCTGTGGAAGATAGAGGTAAGACCCAAACGCGGGTTTTTCCAAAATCTGGCCATATTAGTCGAGTCCTTTCTTCGTTTTTATTATATAAAAAATGAAAGCCCTCCAATGTTCGATAAATCCTTGCGGATCTATTATAGGAGGGCTAAGACCCAAGACTAGACATCAGAATAGAATCACCACCTCCCAAATTGTGTACAGCAACTTCACCAGCATGGTCTCGTTTTCCTTTTTCGGGGAAAGAATGATGGTTCCGAACGAGAACATCAATTCTCCTACAAAAAAACCCGCCCACACGAGGAGAATGCCCAAGAAGCCCACAATCAGGGATCCCCATTGGACCGCCAGTCCGATAAAGAGCAGGGTTCTTGCCAACCGGAATGCCAAAAGGGCGAAGACGAGATAGGAATCAAACCATACGACTTTCCGTCCTTCTGCTTTCCGAACCCACATGGCGAGTACGGCTGAAACCACAAAGATAAGTAACCACAAAAGGAATATGTTGCCGGATACCGTGGCGACCTCATCCAAGTATGATCCGAAAGCTACCTTGCTTGTCCCAAGAGCCCATGATCTACAGGTTGCCACCAAAGCAAGAACAAGACAGAGCAGTGTCCCCATGGTTTCCTTCCCTCCTTTTTTCGTGACTATTTATTCTGATATCTGCATCAACTCAAGGTGCCACAAGAACAAAAACAGGCTGCAGATAGCCTATATTCTTGACTTAGCGGGAATTGTACTATAAGAGTCTAGAGGAGTCAAATCATTTGTGATAAGATAGAAAAAGAGAAAGGGGGTGATTTATTAATGACAGACGATAATACACAATTAACCGATAAACCGGTTGAAGAAACAAAACCAGTAGAACCTATTGTTGAGGAACCTAAAGCCGCCGAAGAACCAAAAGCAGAAGAACCTGCTAGTAGTCCGACTGCGCCGACAGACGATGCAGTTACATCCACAAGCACAGACCAGATGGGTCGCCAGCTTTATGATGTAAAATGCGCTAAGTGTGGAAAGCAAACCCAAGTTCCCTTTAAACCATCCGGGGATAGGCCAGTTTATTGCCGGGATTGCTACGCGCAACAGAGAAAAGAGAGATAATCAATTTCTGAAGTTTAATCTCTGAGTAATCTTTGAGGTTTAACCTGTCGGCAGGTTAAACCTCTTAGACGTCCAGATAAGTGCTCGCGTCTGGACTCGAACCAGAGACCTCTGCAATGTGAATGCAGCGCTCCAACCAACTGAGCTACGCGAGCTTAAACACTATTATACCAACTTCCCTCTTGCGTCACAAATCAGGCCAGAATATAATATTTTTATGGATTACGAGAATTTACCGGAAGATTTACAGCCCGAGGATACAGTTTTTGACAAACTTAAAAGAATTTTTATAGACCTTTTACAGACGGTTGTTTTAGCCGGCTCAATTTTTGTCGTTTCGTACTTATTTTTATTCCAACCCCATCAAGTTAAAGGCACGTCCATGGACCCGAATTTTCATAACGAAGAGTTTTTGTTGACTGACAAATTATCTTACCGTTTTAACGAACCCAAAAGAGGCGAGGTAGTGATTTTTAAAGCACCGTCAACAGAACCTTGTGCCGAGGACGAATGCGAATATATAAAAAGAATTATTGGTTTACCGGGCGAAAATGTTAAAGTCGCAGGCGGATCAATATATATTAATAACGAAAAATTGGCCGAACCTTACTTAGATGCTAATCTAAAAACCAATAGCGGTAGTTATTTTACGGAAGGAAAAACCATTTTAATTCCCGAAGGATATTATTTTGTCAGCGGAGACAACCGTCTTCACTCAAGAGACAGCAGAGAATTCGGACCGATCAAAAAGGAAGCAATTGTGGGTAAAGCCTTATTGGTCTATTGGCCAATTAACGATATCGGGTTAATTTCAACTAATGTTTACCAATAATTCCTAGCGGCAAATTTTATTGTAGATGCTTTGAAGTATTTCCTCGGTATCCTGTAAATTTCCTTTTAAGACAATCATTATTCTCGTTTCTCTCTGGGAACGGTTTAACTTAACTTTATTTCTATCAGAACCGCCAATAACCGTTCTCATTTCCGCTTCCATGCGATCAAGATTCGCATCCACAATCGGCATTTTTTGCTTGTTAACGTGTGTCGCAGGAAGACCGGCGTGAATTTCTTCTCCGGCCGCAACTTTCATCCTCCGCGCTAAATCTTCAGCTCTTCTCACCGATCCTGATTCCCTCAAGATTATCTTGTAGGCCTCAATCATCACCTTGGGATCTTCGATCGCGGCCAAAGCTCGAGCATGACCTTCGGAAATTAATCCGGTTAAAAGTCCGTCTTTTAACGCGTCAGGCAAAGTTAGGATTCTTAATGAATTAGAAACGTAAGCCTGGCTTTTTCCTACTCTTTTGGCAATTTCCGAAGTTGGCAAACCGAATTCTTCGATTAATCTTTGGAATGCTTTGGCTCTTTCGATCGGGTTTAAATCAATTCTCTGAACATTTTCCACGATAGCCATTTCCAACATTCCCCTAGGGGTTGTTTCCCTTATAACCACAGGAACGTGAGTCAAACCGGCGATTTTTGAAGCCCTCCAACGTCTTTCTCCCGCGATAATTTGGTATCCGGCCGGGGTTTTAGCGACAACCAATGGTTCCAAAACACCATGTTCTTTTATGGAATCAACTAAATCAACTAAAGATTCCGGCGAAATAACCCCTCTGGGCTGTAGAGGATTGCCCTGAAGTTCCTCGATGGGCATCTGGGTGAGACCTTGCATTACTGGATCTGTCATAGATTATTTAGTTATAACACTAGCCACGTTTCGGGTTTTTTTGGTTGTAAATTTAACAATTCCTGAAACCATTGAATATAAAGTAAAATCTCGTCCTTTTTTGACGTTTATACCGGCATGAACCTCGCTGCCTCTTTGACGCATTATAATTTGGCCGGGATTAATTTTTCCGCCGTCAGAAATTTTAATGCCAAGTCTTCTTCCGGGTCTATTAGTTTTCTGGGAGACTTTTCCGCCTGCTTTTGTATGTGCCATTAATTGAGAAGTTTAGATTATTTTTTCACGCAAGTCAAGAGTATCAAACCAGATCATTTTTTAGGGGCAATTAAAAGGGTTGTTAAAGAAGCTCTAAAACCGGTAACTTTACGGTAGCGCGCCTTAGCGTGAAACCGAGCCACGCGGATTTTTTCGCCTTTAGTGTGGGCCATAACTTTAGCTTTAATTCCCTCTTCTAAATAAGGTGTGCCGATTTTAACCGAATTATCATCCTCAACCACAAGCATTACTTCTTTAATAAGAATTTCTTCGTTAACTTTATCCGGCATTCTGTCAACTTTAATCTCTTGGTTTTCAGTTACCCGGTATTGATGTCCGTTAATTTTTATAATCGCGTATTTCATGAAAAATAATTATAGCCTAAATTCTACCTGATTTCAATTGCGGTTTCTAATTTTTTGGATTTAGTGATACTTTCAACTAACCCTAGCGAAATCATAATCGAAACAAATGATGATCCGCCATAGGAAACTAAAGGTAAGGTAATACCGGTAATAGGCATAATTCCTATATTCATACCGATGTTAACAAAAACCTGAAATAATAATTGACTAAAAATACCAAAACCAATTAAACTGCCAAATAACGAGTCTGATTTATGAGCGATATTAAGAATGCGGAAAAGAAGAACAAAATAAGAGGTGATAACCATCATCGCTCCCAAAAACCCCAGTTCTTCAGCTAAAGAAGCAAAAATAAAATCAGTATGGTGTTCCGGCAAAAATGATAAATGCGATTGAGTACCCATGCCTAATCCTCTACCCAAGAAACCTCCTGAACCGACAGTAATAACTGATTGAATAACATGATAGCCTGTCCCCAATGGATCGCTATAAGGATTTAAAAAACTGATGATTCTTGATTTTTGATACGATTCCAAAAGTACCCATCCAACAGGAGTAAGAAAAATGATGATGAGAAAACCTATCAGTAAATACGACTTGGGAATTCTGCTTGAAAAAACGATACCAGTAAACGAGGCTAATAAAACTAAGGTACTTCCTAAATCAGGTTGTTTGAAAATAAATAATAGCGGTAAAATCGCCAACAACGAAATTTTTATGACCCGTTTAAAACCCCATTTTAGTTCTTTTGCCAACTGCGAAGCAAAAAACATCACCAAAAAGGGTTTAACGACTTCGGAAGGTTGAAGATTAAAAAACCCAAAATCAAGCCAACGCATCGAACCCCTGGTGACTTCTCCAACAAAGAAAGTGAGAAATAGCAAAACAATAGAAATAACGTAGAAGGGAGTTGTTAAATTTTCAAAAATGCGAAAATCCAAGCGGGAGAATAAGAGAAAAGCTAGAAATCCGATGATAATAAAAGTTGCTTGCGTAAAAAAAAGAGAAGATTCTAAACTCCAAATCATCACCAAACTGATAATGGAGAGAATCATTACACTAAGAAGAATTTCCAAATCAAAGCCTAATAATTTCAATTTGATCCCCTTTTGAAATCTTATTCGCCAATGTTTCTTTTTTAATCAAATCTTCAAATTTTTCCGGCCAAAAGGGCAAGATAACTTCTATTTTTTCACTTAGTAAGCATCCCGCTTCTTTTCTTTTTTCCTGAATCCCGCGAACCAAATCTCTCGCCTCTCCCTCCTCTTTTAATTCAGGGGTTATTTCCAAATCCAAATCAACTATCGGATCAGAAACACCCTCCACGATCCACTCAACCTTTTTAACATTCAGCTCCTCCTTTATCAGTGTCAAATATTTTTCGTCCAATTTTACATTATCAATTTTACATTTTACATTTGCTAGCGGCTGTCGCACTTTAACCCCCGCTTCTTTTCTTTTCGCATGTCCCAATTCGCAAATTTTACGGACAAAAATCATGTTCTTGTGCAAATTTTCGTCGATTTCGCCAACTGTAGGCCAATTACTAAGATGAACCGATTCTCCTGCCTTGCCGGCAGGCAGGTCGCCGGTTAAATTCTGATAAATATGCTCTGAAATAAAAGGCATAAAAGGGGCAAGCAGTTGACAAAGAGAAGCAAGAACTTCCCACATGGTTTTATAGCAAGCATTTTTGTCTTCACCATCATCAACACTTGGACCAATTCGGTCTCTCGATCTTCTCACAAACCAAGTCGACAAATCCAAAACAAAATCTTCAATCGCGTGGCTGGCCGTAAAAGCATCATATTTTTCCAAAGATTGGGTAACTATCTTAACTACCTCATTCAACCTAGACAGTATCCAATTATCTAAAATATTTCCCTTTGTTGTTTGTTCTTTGTTGTTTGTTGTTGGTTCCCAGGCATCAATATTCGCGTACGTCACAAAAAAGTTATAAATATTCCATAAAATTAAATGGAATTTTCTTCTTGTTTCATCGGCCACTCCATAACCAAAGCCGAGATTTTGCTGGGGGTTTTGAGTCATATACATCCAGCGCATGACATCAACGCCCATTTTCTCGGCTGCCTCATCAAACCAAATCGCATTGCCTTTACTTTTATGCATTTCTTCCCCTTTTTCGTCCGTAACCAAGGCGTGTCCAAAAAGGGCTTTAAAAGGATTGGTGTTTTCTAAAACCGTCGACATGACTAAAAGCGAATAAAACCAGTTTTTAAACTGTCCGGGAAAAGATTCGGTCACAAAATCAGCCGGAAACCACTCTGACCAGTATTTTTTATCAGAAGTATAACTAACTTGTTTAGTTTTTGGATCAATTAAAGTCGAAAAAGAAACAATGCCGGCGTCAAGCCAGGGATTCCCCACATCTTTAATCCTGGAAACGATTTTTCCGCATTTTGGACATTTGATTTTAACCGCGTCAATCCAGGGACGGTGAGGAGAATTTCCCTTAAATTCATCCCAACCTTCAACGGCTTTTTCCTTTAATTCTTCCTTGGATCCAATAATTTCAAAGTGTCCGCAAGAACATTCCCAAATCGGCAAAGCCAAGCCCCAATATCTTTTTTTGGAAATCAGCCAATCATCCATATTTTTAAGCCAGTCAAGTTCCTGATCTTTACCCCAAGCCGGATTCCATGATATTTTTTCAACCACTTTTCTCATAGGATCACGTAAGGGATCCATTTTAATGTACCATTCGTCAACCACCCGCCACACAAGTTCGGTTCTGCAACGCCAGCATTGGGGATAACGGTGGGTGTAATTTTCCAGCTTGTACAAATACTTGCCATTTTCGATATTTTTCAGCATTTCGAAAACCAGTTCAGGATTGTCTTTGGCATTTTTCCCGCTTAATTCCCCATAACCTTCAAGATAATTGGCAGCTTCGTCAATAACCTCGACGATCGGTAAATTTTCCCGTTTACCAACCTGAAAATCTTCAGTACCGGCACCTGGCACTAAATGAACAATACCGGTTCCCTCTTCGGCTGTAACCAAATCCTTATCTAAAACAACAATATGGAACTTCTCTGGGGTTTCATTTTTTACTTTACCGTTTACCGGCAAGGAATCAAAAGGTGCGGTGTAATGTTCTCCCACCAATTTATCTCCTTTAAATTCCTTCTTAATCTTGTATTTTTTGTCTTTTAATACTTTTTGGGCCAGATCTTTGGCAAACACTAATGTTTCCTTTTCACCTTCTACTTCAAATTCCGCGTAGGTAAAATCCGGATTTACGGCAAGAGCCATATCGGCAGGCACTGTCCAAGGAGTTGTCGTCCAAACTAAAAAAACCGAAGGATAATTTACATCAGTCCGGAAACATTTAAAATAGACCGAAGTATGGGTTTTTTCCTGATATTCCTCGGTTAAGATTTCGTGTTGGGAAATGGCCGTACCGCAACGCGGGCACCAAGGAACACTGTCTTTACCTTTATAAATCCAATCATTTTCACTGCATTTTTTGAGCATATGCCAAATCATGTAGTTATTTTCGTCCGACATGGTGTAGTAAGAATGATCCCAATCCATGAAATACCCTAATCTTTTTGATTGTTCAGTTTGAATATCGGCGTATTTTTGAGCTCTTTCTTTACACTTATTAACAAATTTCTCTATTCCATAAGTCTCAATATCTTTTTTATTTTTAAAACCTAACTCTTTTTCAACCTCAACTTCAACCCATAAACCCTGACAATCAAAACCGTTCTGGAATCTTTGCTTAAAACCTCTCATATTGAAAAATCTCTGATATAAATCTTTATAAGTTCTTCCCCAAGCGTGATGAACTCCCATAGGGTTATTGGCCGTAATCGGGCCGTCTAAAAAGGAAAACTTTTTTTCTGAAGACTGATTTTTCCCAAGATATTTTTTAACTAAACCGGATTTTTGCCATGATGTCAAAATCTGCTGCTCAAGTTCGGCAAAATTAATTTTCGGATCAACAGGTTTAAACATGAGAATATTTTACCACGTTTCTAAGCTTAAAAAAATCGCAATTGAAAACAGATTTAAACTTCTCGATTCACTATGATATAATCGGCCTCCATGACAGAAGCTGAAAATTATAGGCAAGAATTATCCATACGGGAAAAAATGTATGATTGGGGAATAGCAACGGATGCCCGTATTGAAAAAGAGTGTACAGGAACCGATGGTGTTTTGGATCGGGAAATGGCCAATTTGATGAAACATACCTACCTACTTATAAATGGAGACTATATGAATGAGTACATTGGCGCTGTTTGGACTTTATTGTCTCCAGACCGTAAAGCAATAATCGAAAAGGTAAAAAAAGAAATAGGGTCTTTTAAGGTTCATGGTTTTACGGAAAGATACGAAAAATTAGAGTTAACCGTTTCTAGCTCGGATCAAGAAAAGATTAAAAAATTGGACGATCTTGCCGGCGAGGCTAATCGACTAATTGATGAACCCTTCCTTAATATGGCTGCTTTTGTTGATATCGCCATCGCGGCCGCTGAAATATGCGAACACCCAATAAGCGCAGAAGGTTTTAAAACATGTCTCCAAGAAGTTTTGGGCACTGAACCAAGCTTAACTTAAAATTATTCGTAAAGAAGTCCTATTCCGGTTATCTTTTAACAGTTTTCTGTGTTTTGTCGTCGTAGCACTCGGGAATCAGTGTTTTAGGAAAATCGGGGTATTTAGTTAAACTTGAACACAAAATCACGCCATTCCCGTCAGCCACAATTTCCCATTTATCATCTACCTTAATGGCGTAAACATAACCTCCTCCACCCGTACCTGTTGTTGAACCGACAGCGCCGCTAAAGTATTTACCATCATTGGAGTAAGAGGACACCAAAATCGTATTATCATCTACCCAGTTGTTTTTTTGAACCAAAGCTTGTCTAATAAGCTCATTATCTGTTTCATTCTTTATTATGTAAGCCGGAATTGAGGTCGGTGTCGGATTTTGTGAAGATTGAGTATCTGATGGAGTGGCCGTGGGAATTTCTTTTTGGATATTTTGTTTTACGTATAGATAAACCATAAAACCCAAAACACCAAGAACAATAACTACCGCAATTCCCAATATATATTTTTTCATTACAAAAAATATTATACTCTATTGCTATGGTGAATATAAGGTTTAACCTTGATTTACTCGATTTAAGGACAATCACTTCTAATTATAACTATTCTTTGGTAAACTACTGAAAATGAAAGAAATTGAAAAAATGGTTGTTGCGAGCGGTAATCCGGCAAAAGTAGAACGCTATGGAAAAATGCTTTCTCTGTATGTAAATAAGGTTATTGGTATCAAAGATATGGGAATCACTGAAAAACCTGAAGAATCCGGTAACACTGCGGAGGAAAACGCCGAAATAAAAGGGAGGTTTTATGCCAACAAAACAGGATTATTGGTTTTTTCTGAAGATGAGGCTTTGTATGTAGACTTTTTACCAGAAGATAAACAACCCGGAGTTCATGTAAGAAGGATTGATGGACAAGATGAAGTTGATGATGAGAAACTGTTAGTCTACTGGGAGAAAATGATTGCTCGAGTTCCGGAAACAAGCCGTACCGGTAGATGGCATATTGCTTATTGCGTAGCTACACCTGACGGTGAAGTAAAAACTATCGGGCTAGATCATCCCATTGTCTTTTTTTCTCCTTCTTCAAAAGTTAGAATTCCAGGATGGCCAATGAGTAGTCTTGAAGGACCAGTCGCGTTTAACAAACCCCACAGCGAATTGACACAAGAGGAAAGAAAATTGAATGACGGAAAGGCAGATAAAGCGATTAAAGAAAAACTTAAAGATTTAATGGTTGTCTCTAATAATTATGTTAAAAGAAACTTTTAAATTTTCTCCCGATTTGGTCCCCCTCGTTGTCTCTGGAGAAAAAGATTGCACCTGGCGTTTATGGGACGACAAGAATTTAAAAGAGGGAGACGAAGTAATTCTGATTGCCAGACCTGAGCTTAAGACTTTCGGCGAAGCTGTAATTACTTCAGTTACCAAAAAAATAATAGGAGAGTTGACAAACGAGGATAAAACAGGCCACGAGCCCTTTGAATCAGACGAGCAAATGTATGCCACCTACACTGGCTATTACGGAAAAACCGTTGATGCTTCAACTCCAGTAACCATTTATCGACTTAGGCTAACCCGTGTGTTACGAGGTGTAACCTGGTACGAGGTTTAACCTCGTTTTAAAAAAGTAGTCGAGACAATGGTTGAAATTGGGATTTCTTTTCGATTCTTTCTTCAAAGTACTTTTCGTCTTTCCAATAAACTCTATAAGCATTTGCCGTGTTTTTTGAACTAATTATCTTAAATTTATCATCAACTATTTCAACGGCGCAACAATTTTCTACGGCAATCGCAATCCCTGATGTTTTCTTCATCAAATCTTTAAGACCTGCTTTTCTGTCTTTCTCAATATCATAATGCGGACAAAAAAGCGCTGGAATAAAATTAAGTCCACTTACTCTAATTAAACTTGCTCCCGACTTAGTAAATCTTTTCGAGTCAGAATTACCATATTTGAACCAGCATATTGCACCCGCACTAAGCCCTGACAATACTATACCTCTATCTCCTGCTACTTTAAGTATTTCATCTAAACTTGTTTTTCTCCAAGCGTTCATCATCTTTAGAGTGTTACCACCACCAACATATACGATATCTGACCTTAATACTTTTTCTTCCAGATCTTTTATCGTATTTTTTCTGTTGAGTAAATAAAGTTCGCTGACTCTACAACCTAACCTTTTTCCAAAGTGTTCGTGAACCACATTAATATAACCTTCCGAGTCGGAACTTGCAGTCGGTATAAAAAGCATTTTTGGACTTTTTTTACCCGTTAACTTAATTATCTCTTTATCGATTTCGGTGGTCTCAACCGGATAACCGGGCCTGCCTATTTCCCCACCACCAATAGCTACAATTTTCATGATTTCTATTTTATCAGAAATTTTGTTACGAAGTGTAACCTAGTACGAGGTTTAACCTTGTTTTAATTTTTTTACCACTGCCTATGCAATTATTCCACGGATGACACCTACACCCCAGGGGTGTAAAGCTATTTACACCTATTAAGTTTAGTGGTTTAATAAAACTATGCCAAGAAGAGAAACTCCGTTTGTAAACGGGGAATACTATCATATTTTGAATAGGGGCGTAGCCCAAATGCCTATTTATAACGACACAAGAGATTATAAACGTTTCCTTAAGACGATGTCTTACTATCAGGTTAAAGGACCCAAACCAAGATTCTCAATGTTCGATCCTAAACTCCATCTTTTAAATCCTTCGCGTAAAATTATCGATATTATATGTTTCTGCCTTATGCCCAATCATTTTCATTTATTAATACGTCAGGTCGAAGAAAAAGGGGTTTTCGAGTTTATCAGCAAATTAAGTAATAGCTATACGAAATATTTTAATATTCGCAACAAAAGAAATGGACCGATTTTTCAAGGCGAGTTTAAAGCAGTGCTGATTGAAAGCAATGAACAACTACTCCATCTTTCTCGATACATTCATCTTAATCCTCTTGTTAATAATTTAACAAAAGACTTGTCTTTTTATCCTTGGTCTTCATTTCCAGAATATATCGGTTTAACCAAAACCAATGGTTGTGAGAAAAAAATAATTATCGAACAATTCAGAAATTTTCCCGAATACCAAAAGTTTGTTTTAGATCAAGCTGATTACGGAGAACAATTAGAACAAATTAAGCATCAAATGATAGACTTCCCCCTAAATTAAGCTTACACCCCGGGGGTGTAGATTCCTTATTAATTGGTTGAAACTGTGATTTCTTCTCAAATGTCACTGGTACGAGGTTTAACCTCGTTTTTACTCGTTTTTAACCAGTCCGTGTTTGATTTCCAACTGCTTTTGTGTTATAAGATTTGCGTGGCCATAACAGAAAGCGAACCTATACCTTCTAAGGTAAAATATGCTCTGGTTGCCCATGAAAAGGGTACCGATTACTATATTGTGGCTACAAATAATGGGAATTTGATAGCGTGCTGTCCGGAATTGATAGAGATATATCGAACTTCAGAAAGTTTAATTTCCTTTGATGAGGTTACTAAGAATATACTTAGAGAACAAGAAGAATCAGAAAGAATGAAGATAATTCCCCCAGGCACCGCAGTAGACCACTCTGTAAGACTATTAAGGTATCTTCTTGCTGACGCTATCCGTTTTTTGGGTTGTCCGCCTAAGGAAGACGTTGAATTTTTCAGTCTGCCTAATAGGATTATCGAAGAACTCCATTGGATTCCAAGACAGAAGAGTACTTAATTGTTTAGCTTGAAGGATAGATAATCTGTTTGATGACTTGGCCAAGTTGAGAATTTCTAAGACTCTCTTCGAAAGTCATGGAGACTTCATATAATTCGCCAAACAATACGTTTCCGGCATTATATCCAGGGGCAATTTTTGTGCTTGTTACCAAGCCGCGTCTTATATGGAACCCTTTTACTCTAAAGTCTTCATAAACTTGTTCCATCTCGCACGATCTTTCTCCATTAAACATTTTATTTTGTACCTGCTCCCCCACGTGGTTCTTTAATAACTTCGGCTACTAATAAAACATTCCTTTTTTGTCCGTCAGGACCTATTGCGGTAACTTCAGCCATCTTGGGATTAATTTCCACTTTACCGTCTTGACCGTGAGTAACCACAAAAGTAGGATTCCCTTTCTTCTCTTCCGGTTTCGAACGAAAAATAACCTTACAAACTCTAGAACCAACTTTTGAATGTTGGAAACTCTCTATCGGGTTCATATTGACCTCATAAGGTTTGCCTAATAATAAATTTCCCGCGTTAAGACTTGCTCTCATTTTTTTACTCGTTAGAAAGCCGGATTCATAATAATAACCTGTTGTTTCTAGGTCCTTAATTTTTTTACGGTCTCTTTCGCCTAGGGTTCTTTGACTTTCTTGTGACATTTTTACCTCCTTTCTTTTATCTTCTGTTTATAGCTTTAAACTGATTTATTTAATTCTAAAAATTGATTCAAGGCTTGAAGTCTTTGAGCGGTAAGCTGATAAATATCGCTTTTAATCAATCCGGTTCTTTCATAATATCGAAGCATTTGATCCATAGTTAAAGCCGAGTGTAGAGTATATCCTTTGGCCGCAAGCTGTTCTCTACCTCCTTGTCCCCGATCAATCAAAACAACAACATCTTTAACAATTAAACCATTTTCTAAAAGAGTATTGATTGCTTCCATTTTAGAATCTGCTCCTGTCACTAAATCGTCAATAACAACAACGATCTTTCCTTTATCTTCTTCTAGTAAGCCGTCAATCTTTGCCCCGCTACCATGAGTTTTGGCGCCGGCTCTCGGGGAAATCATTCCCACGTTTAACCTGTCGGAAAGCGTGGAAACTAATGGGGTTGCTGCGGTGGGAACATCTGCCATTAAATCAAATTCTAAGGGCTTAACTAATTCTTCATAGGCACTAACGGCTACTGACTTAGAACTAGGAAATCTTCGAAGAACCCTCAAGTCAATGTAGATAGGGGAAAGAGGGGCCTCGGGATTTGTATCATGGAGTTTCATCCTATAATTACCAAACTTAATAGCTCCAGTAGTAAGCAGTCGAAAACATAAATCTTCTCGAGCTTCCGTCAATCCTTCCGGATGAATAGTATTATTGAGTGTTTCTCTCATCTTATCTTCCTTGCCGCAAAAAAGCCGGTATTTCGAATTCCTCACCCATTTCTTCCGGAGGAATTGGACCACCGCTGGTTGGCGGTTCTTGAGTTTTATTTTCTTCTTCCTTCTTTTCTTGGGCGATAACTGACGCTACCGTAACTTCTTCAGGTTTTGGTTCACTAATAAATCGGGAAAACCGTGCTCTTGATTCATCAAAACCCGTGGCGATAACCGTAATTCTAATTTGGTCAGTTAATTTTTCGTCAATACTAGCTCCAAAAATTATATTGGCGTCGGCATCGGCTTTTTCGGAAATGATTTTGGCAGCTTCGTCTACTTCGGCCATGGTTAAATCAGGACCTCCGGTAATCGTAAAAAGAATACCTTTAGCCCCGTCAATGGAAAGTTCCAGCAGTGGCGAAGCAATGGCGCTTCTGGCCGCAGCTTGCGCCCTATTTTCACCTACACCCGAGCCAATGCCCATAAACGCGCTGCCCGCATCTTTAATAATGCTTTTAACATCGGCGAAATCTCTGTTAATTAAGCCCGGAAGAGTGATAATATCGGAAATTCCCTGTACCCCTTGTCCTAAAACCATATCGGCCACTTTAAAAGCGTCAATGAGGGTCATTTTTTTATCAATGGAATCAAGAAGTTTTTGATTCGGTATGACGATCAAAGCGTCAACCTTATCTTTTAATTGCTCAATTCCCTCTTCCGCTGCCACCATTCTTCTTGTGCCTTCAAAAGCAAACGGCTTTGTAACTACGGCAACGGTTAAAGCACCCTGTTCTTTGGCAATTTGGGCAATAATCGGCGCACCGCCGGAAGCGGTTCCTCCGCCTTCTCCTCCGGTAATAAAAACCATATCCGTATCCACTAAAAGCTGGGCGATTTTGTCGCGCGACTCTTCCGCCGCCTGACGGCCAATCTCGGGATTTCCGCCAACTCCAAGTCCCCGGGTTAAATTATCACCGATCTGAATTTTAACAGGGGCCAAATTATTAAGAAGCGCTTGAGCGTCGGTATTTAACGCAATGAAGTCAACCCCCTGAATCGTGTTCTCGCTGATCATGGTGTTAATCGCGTTTCCGCCACCGCCGCCGATTCCAAGGACTTTTATTTTGGCAAATCTGCCTACATCTGGTTTAACAAGCGCCATATACTTTTAAATCTTGGGGCAGATCAAGAAGTAGCGAAATTATATCACAAAAATTCTCAAGGCAATAGTGACTTTATGAGATCAATAGCTTTTTTATATAAACCGCCGACAGGAATCTTCTGGGAAATTCTTCCAAACCCCGGCAAACTCATTTTTTGACTGCCGGCTTCGCTGTTTTTCGCTCCATAGAGAATTAAACCAAGGGATGAAGCAAAAGCCGGTGTTAAAATATCATCAATTAATCCACTTACTCCGGTCGGCACTCCTAACCTTACCGGCATGGACAAAACGCGTTTAGCTGATTCAACCGCCCCAACTGTTAAAGACCCACCGCCCGTGAGAACAATACCTGACGGCGTCATGCCCCCAAAACCGCTTTTTTTAACTTCCATTCCCACCATCGTAAATATTTCGTTAAGCCTTGGCTTAATTATCCCTTCGGTCAAGGTTTTGCGCGAAACGGTTTTCGTGTCTTCGTCAATGCCCAATTGCCCAAGATCAATTTCGTCTTTGTTTTCTTTTTCTTTACCTTCTTCGGTATTGTCTTCAGGCATTATTATTTCTTTAGGTTTTTGCGACAGATTTAATTTCATTTTTTCGGCCGATTCTAAGGATAATCTTAAGCCAATGGCTAAATCATTGGTCACGTTTTTAGCCCCAATCGGTAAAACCGAGGTAAAAGCAGGAGCTCCTTCGATAAAAACCACAATTTCCGTTGTCCCGCCGCCAATATCCACCAAAACAACTCCTAATTCTTTTTCCGTTTCCGTTAAGACAACTTCAGCCGAAGCAATGCCGCCAAAAACCATTTCTTCGATATTAGCCCCAACTTCAGAAACGCATTTAGCCAAATTACGCATCGAGGTTGAAGATCCGGTAATAATATGAGTGTCAACTTCAAGCCTGACGCCAGTCATGCCAATCGGATCTTTAATGCCGTCTTGAGAATCAACCGTAAAAAATCGCGGAAGACAATGAACGATTTCCCGCGAAGACGGCAAAGAAATGGCCCGTGCCGCATCAAGAACGCGTTTAACATCGTCAACGACTATTTCTCCTTCCGGTTGAGCTACCGCGACAACCCCTTTGGAATTTTGCGAGGCTACATGCGCTCCGCCTAAAGAAACAAACGTTTTGGAAAGAGAGTATCCGGCCATTCTTTCCGCTCCTTCAACTGAAGAAATGATACCGGCGGTCGCTTCCTCAATATTAACAATTTGCCCCTTACGGACGCCAATAGAGGGAACACTAGAAGCTCCTATAATGGAGATTTTACCATCTTCGTTTGAAACCTGGGCAATGATGGTTACAAATTTTGAGCTTCCGACATCAATGCCGGCGATAATTCTTGAGGCCATCTTTTTAGTATTTTAACACCGGTTTATCGAAACGCAAATCGATTATTGACGGTATTTTCCCCTCTATTTTAGAGCGATTAAGGATGTATTGTAAAGAGGCAACTTGCCTCGAGATTTCTTCTTTTTTACTGAGGAAAACATGTAAATTTCCTGATAAAGTTGCCTCCAAATAATTTTCAAATTCATCCTTGCTGATAATTTTAAGACCAATACTCTCTATTGAATTATTAAAATCATCAGAAGCCGAATTTTCCCACAGAGGTACTTTCATAGATTCTTTTTGAGGAAGTCGAATATAAATCTGTCCAATAATAAAAATCAGGACAGGAATAATTAAAATAAATATTAAATATTTAGGCTTTTTCTTCTGACGTGAGTTCATTTATTTCCTTAAGTAAAGCCATCGTGGCGTTTAATTTTACCAATTTTTGGGCTTCAGAAACATTTTTTAAATATAAATCTTTCTTTAAGAACATTGCCTTTATGGTTTTTAAAACCAATTCTCCGCTAAGATCATCCTGTTTAATAATTTCCGCAATCCCCGCTTCTTTAAGCATCAGGGCGTTTTTGTATTGCTCGTTCTGATAAGTCCAAGGAATCGGAATAAGGATTGAGGGTTTGCCAAGAATGGTTAATTCGCAAATTGTATTTGCGCCTGAACGGGAAATAACGAGATCTGCCGAATTTAAAACCCAGCCAATCTCATCATTGTCAATATAAGAACGAACAAAGTAATTTTCTTGGGCACCTTTTGACAATAATTTTCTTTTCTCTAAAACATCCTGGAAATGCGATTCGCCGGTTTGATGAATAACGATATAATCTTTTGATAACGGCTCAATTATCTCAAGAACGGTGTTGTTTATGATTAAAGCTCCTTGATTTCCTCCGGTAACATAAATTAGAGGTTTATTTATTTTAATATTGAACCAGTCGGGTTGGTTTTTGATAAATATTTGTTTCCTTACCGGATTCCCAGTTATGACTGTTTTCTTTTTAGGAAAAAATTGGAGACTTTGCGGAAAAGATAATGCAATTCTCGTCGCAAAAATAGCATTAATCTTTGAGGATAATCCAAAAACAACTGTTTGTTCATGAGTAATTATCGGAATCCGTAAAAACCACCCGGCAATAACGATCGGCACGGAAACATAACCGCCAAAAGAAACAATAATTTGCGGTTTAATCTTAAATAATTCCCAAAACGCTTTGAAAAACCCAAAAGGAACTCTTAAGAGCGAGGGAATCGTATACCGGCTAAATTGGCGCTGAAGTCTGCCGGGATTAAAAGAGATGAAGTTCACACCCAGCGAAGGTATGATTTTTGCTTCGCTTGACAGAACCGGCGTTCCTTCCATGGTCGTTTTGCGGCCAAAATAATAAATTTCCCAAATCTTTTCATTTTTTAACTCATCAATTAACGCCAAGGCCGGGGTCAAGACGCCACCGGTGATAACCATTTTTTTTATCATTTAAACTCATTATACCAAGATTTTACCGGTTTTTAACACAGTGACGGGAAATATTGAGAAGAATTCCTACCGCCATCATGGTGATAACCAAAGAAGAACCACCGTATGATATCAAAAGTAAGGGAATGCCGGTCAGGGGAACTAACGCTACTTGGCTTGCTAAATTAACAAGTATCTGAATTCCAAACCAGGATGAAATCCCAATAGCGAGTAGTTGACCAAATTTATCAGGCGCGTTTTTAGCAATCATAAAACCGCGGATGACAATAAAAAATAAAAGAAGGATAACGAGGGTTGAGCCGATAAAACCAAATTCCTCCGCAATAATCGCAAAAATTGAATCAGTCATGGCTTCGGGCAAATATTCAAATTTTTGTCTTGAAGCCCCTACTCCTAAACCCCATAAGCCTCCTGATCCTAAAGCCAAAAGAACTTGTCTAATATGATAACTTGAGCCTAAAGGGTCATGTCCCATGTTAAGAAAAGTCATTAAGCGCTCTTTTCGATAGGCCGAACTTAAAATTAAACCTAATCCTGATAAAAATCCGCTGATAGTTAAAACCCCTAAGGAAACAAGTGAAGCGCCTGAAGCGAAATAGACGCAAAAACCTGAAGTCGCTAAAACAACCGTCGTTCCCAGATCAGGTTCAAGCATGACCAAGCCGATTGTTAAAGAAAGAATGGCTAAAAAAACCATAAACGAATTTTTTTTAGAGAAAAATGAGGAAAGATAAATAACGAAAGTTATTTTAGCCAGTTCCGCCGGCTGTAAATTTATGCCAAGGATGTTTAGCCAACGTTTAGCCCCTAAAATTCTCGTGCCTATTCCCGGAATCAATACTAAAACGAGCAGAACGAAGGTAATCCCAAAAAGAATTGGACTCATTTTTTCGTATTTATGATAATCATAGATAGAAAAAAACACCATAACAATAAATCCAATAACCGCCCAAACTAATTGTTGGCGTACATAATAAAATTTATCACCAAAATCTCTAAAAGCAGTAACGCTTGAAGATTCAAAAATCATCAAAAGCCCAAAGGCGACTAAAATGAAAACAACAATTAAAAGCAAACGGTCGATATTTTTTTCTTGGTTTTTTAAAGTCAGCATGTAGAAACTAAATTATTGCCAACCATAATCCGAAGATCGCCAACATTAAACCGGCAAGCCAAGCGCGCATTACAATTTTAGGCTCTTCCCATCCAATTGATTGTAAGGTAAGGTGAAAAGGGGCAATCGGAAAAACCTTTCTGTGAAAATACTTTTTGGAAATAATTTGAATTAAACTCGAACCTCCTTCAAAAATGAATATACCGCCAATAATGACTACCGCCACAATCTTACCTACTAATAAACCCACAACCGCGAGAGTTGCCCCGAAAGCCAAAGCACCAACATCCCCCATCCAAATTCGCGCCGGATAAACATTAAAATACAAAAAAGCCATCAAAGCTCCAATCCATAAAGGCAAAAAGACTGACAAAACCGTATCTAAAATCGTTTGGGAAATAATCCAAAAGGCAAAAAGATAAATTAAAAGGAGTCCGCCTGCCAAACCATCCAAACCATCAGTAATATTAAAGGAATTGGCGAAACCGACAATCACAAAAGCCGCAAAGGGAATAAATATCGGACCTAGGGGAATAATTCTAAAAAAAGGTACATAAACGAAATTTATGTTTAAATTTCGATACAACATAAAACTTATAATAAAAGCTAATATCCATTGAATAATAAATTTATGGCGCATTCTTAAACCAAAGATACCTTCTTTAGCCAAACCAAATGATTTCATGACGTCGTCGTATAATCCAAGCAATCCGAAAGAGATAAAAGTAAAAAAGATGATGTTAATTTCGTCTTTTATGGGATAAACGCTAGTTATATAAACTCCTAAAAAGGATAGAAGAGGAAAAAGAAGAGCGTAGAGCAGGCAAACGATAACCACGATTAATAAACCGCCGCCTACCGGGGTTCCCACTTTTCCTTGATGCATTTTGTAAAAGAGGTTTTCACCTATTGCTTTTTTATCTTGAGGTTTTTCTTCTAATCTTTGAAGTTTAATTTTATAAAGCAAATTAATAAAGGGGACAACAAGAAGACTTGTAACAATGAAGGAAAAAATTAATAAACCTAAAGATAAAACCATACTTAACTTAATTATAACACTTTTAAATAGTTAGCTTACAAGTAACAAATCAGAACAATCTTGGCATTGTTTATAAGTATGACAACTTACTTTTCGGCATAAAACTTTTTTATCCGTCATAACCAAGATGATTCTTTCTAGATGGCGAAGCAGCGATCCTTTAAGGTAAATCGAGTCACCTTTTCGGACCATATCTTTTAAAATCTCGCCTGCTTTTAAGACATCATCCTCCCAAAATACTTGTTCCTTTTTCATACCCTTTTCAAGAGCCGCCATGGCTGTTTCTTTTTGATATGGACCAATGCAAAATAGATAATCAATTTTAAGAATAGCCGCTTTTTTGCCAATTTCCCGATGGCCTATTTCCGCATATCGACCCATTTCTCCCATTTCACCAAGAATAGCGATTTTTCTTTTACCCGGCAGTTTACCAAAAGTTTCAAGCCCGGCCAATGTTGAGGCTAAATTCGCCCTTAAATGATCGTCGAGAAGAACCGTCTCTTTAGGGCCTTTTTCTAAGCTCAATCTTCCCTTTAGTGGCTTTAAATCTCTCAAAGCCCTATCAATTGCCCGATCTTCTATTCCGTAAAGTTTACCGATAAAAATTGACACTAAACACCCCTGAACAAGATGTTCTCCAACTAGTCCCGTTCTGAAAATGCTGGTTTTTGGCCAGTTTAAATAATTAAAGTGGGCCGTAAAGGTTGTTCCCAAGGGACCGGTTTTTATTTTTTCAGACCAAATTTGGCATTCTGACGAGGTACCATACCAAATTATTTTCGCATTCGTCTCTTTAGCCATTTTTTTGACATTTTCATCCTCATAGTTAAGAATGGCGTAGCCATCCGACGGCAAAGCTTTAAGCAATTTGCTTTTTTCCTCGATAATTCTTTCTAAAGAGCCCAAATGTTCGCTGTCGGCATGAACAGGTGTGATACCAGTTAAAATCCCGATTTTAGGTTTGACCAACCATAGATGGAAATCCATTTCGTTAAGCTTATCAATGCCGTATTCTAAAATTAAAAATTTATGTTTTGGCCGCAGTTTTAAAGAGGTTATCGGAAGATTATAAAGAGTATCTAGATTAATATCCGTCTGAAGCGTTTGATATTTTTGCGACAGGATTTGAGTAATAGCCCTAACCGTACTGGTTTTTCCGTAGCTTCCGGTTACACCGATAACCGTTTTTTGAAAATTTATTTTTAACCATAATTTGGCAGCTTTTCTCCTGGTTTCATGAAGTAATTTCCTGTGCCACCTCTTATTCAAAATTTCCTTAATGTTCATAAGATTTATTAAATATATTTAGACGAACAACTCCGCTTTTTTCGAGTCGTAGATATTCTCTAAAAGTATGGTTATTATTTTTACCTCCTTCAATCCATACTTGTTTTTCCAAACCTCCGTTAATGTCTTTTACTCTTATCTCTCCATGATGTACGCCATCGTAATAATCTGAAGAATGGCAATAAGATATGCTCTTCGTTTTCCCTTGAGAATTTTTATTTACTTTGTTAACAATTAAAATATGGTGAAGATTTATATGAATTAAATCTCCAGGCTCAATTTCGGTTGCTCTTAAAATTGTACGACTATTTTGGCAATTAATAATAGTTTTTACATCTAGATTTTCTATTGGTCTTATTAGGTATCTTAACCTTTTTAAAGGCGTCGCGGAAATTTTTAATTTTTGCCAAAGATGTTTTCCGCCAAATTTTTCCTGACACCAAGAATCAAGAACCCAGCATACGAAACCAGAGCAATCGACTCCAATCATGTTTTTTTTCATTAAGTTTCTTAATTCCTCGGCTGACCATTTTTTCAAGGACTTCTTTGTTTTGATAACTAGTTTCTCAACCGCTAAAACGATTTCCTGAGGAGAACCTTTACCGATAGAGATTCTTTCACCAAATTTAATTTTACTTTTACCATCATTTTTATAATACGGACAACGAATTTTCTTACCAGCGATGGGAAGTTTAAAATAACAATTTATAAAATCAGGTATATCTTTCGGAAAAGTGAGTTCTTTAATCATGATTCTAAGGTTTTTTTAGCTGCTTCCTGATCAGACCATGGATATTCTGTCTTACCAAAACACATGCTTCTCTCATGACCCTTTCCACAAATAACGACAATATCGTTAGGTTTTGCTAAAACTTTTATCGCGTAATTAATCGCCTCCTGACGGTCTGAAATTTGAAATAGATTATTTTTATCTTTAGGGTTAATGCTTTTCTTAAAGGTTTCATAACCTTTTAGGATTTGCGCAGTTATATCTTCTATTTTTTTGCTTCTCGGATCTTCTGCCGTTATAATTGTATCGTCAGCATATTTGGCGGCAATTTTTCCCATTAATGGTCTTTTTTCCTTATCTCTTTCCCCTGCGCAGCCGAAAACCACAATTAGTTTCCCTTTTCCTACTTCATTTCTTAAAGCAATTAGTAATTTTTCTAAACCATTCGGGGTATGGGCAAAATCAACATAGACTTTAAATGGATGGTTACTTTTACTGATTAATTCCATTCTACCAGCTAATCCGGAAAAATTGCTTAAAGCGGCTCGAATTATCTTATCTTCAATACCAATTATTTTTGCTGTTGTTATGGCTGCCAGACAATTCGATAAATTATAATCACCCGGTAAGGATGTTTTAAAAGGATAATTTTTTAAATTGTAATTAGCATTTGAACCTAACCCGTAGCTTGAAATCTTCGCTTTTTTATTAATTGAATTAAAATAGGAGAAGGAAGAATCGTCTCGATTAAGAACGGCGTATTTTACGCCTTTAAATAGTTTAGTCTTCGCTTGTCTGTATTTCTCAAAGGTTTTATGATAATCAAGATGTTCCTGTGTCACATTCGTTAACACACCGATTTTAAAATTACACCCTAATAAACGGTATTGGTCTAAACCGTGAGAAGTTGACTCAATAACAACGTATTCCATTTTCTTCTTGACCATTTCGCTTAATAATTTTTGTATTGTCGGAGAATCTGGAGTTGTTACGTGAAAACCGGTATCGATAAGTTTATCGCCTATTCGGGCCTCGATTGTTGAAATAAAGCCAACTTTTTTACCCGCAGCTTTAAGAATTGAGTAAATTAAATGTACCGTCGTTGTTTTGCCGTCCGTTCCGGTTACTCCAATAACATATAGATTTCTGGCTGGATATCCGTAATAAATTAAGGCAAAAACAGCTTTAAAGAAATGTCTGAAGTTTTTTAATTTATTTATTATTATTCTCATTAAATATTTTTAATCTCACAACCCCACTATTATGATATCTCATATATTCTTGGTAGGTCCAGTTATGTTCTTTTGATCCTTCTTTCCAAAATTGCTTACCAAGTTCTAAATTGGGGTTTATAATATTAATTTTCCCTTGGTGTACGCCGTCAAAACGAGATGAACAATGGAAATAACTAATTTCCCTAGCTAACTTATTATTATCCTGAAAAATTTGCGAGACAATTAAAACGTGAGACTCCCCTAGGTGAATTAAATCACCTGGTCTAATATCGCCAGAATTTTTAATAATCATTTTTTTATCCATATGATGAAGGAGGATCTCGACTGAAGTGTTTTCAAAAGGTCTGAAAAAATATCTAATTTTTTTTACAAAGGGCAGCTTTATATAGACTAAACGAAACAATGATTTTCCGTATTTTTCGCGACACCAACAATCAAGAATTCTCGTCACAAAACCAGAGCAATCAATTCCTAAATTGTTTTCTTTCATGTATTTTCTGATCGATTTTGATGATTTTATTTCCGGAGGCATCTTGTCTTTATCAATTAATGTCTTCGCTGTTTCAATTATTCCTTGAGAATCACCCTTCCCCAAAAAATTAATATTTTTCCATAAATTAAATTTACTTTTATTAATAAAGTAAGGGCACCGAATTGCAAATCCATCAATATTGAGTTCGCAATAAGAACGAATTTTTTTCAATACGACCTCCGGCAGTTTTTTTTTAATCAGCATTTATTACGAATTTCTTTGAACTTTAAGATAATCTGGTCCAAGTAGGATTTCTTCACAGTCTGCGTTATTCAATTTTAATACTAAGTAGGGTATTTTTTGAATACCATCTTCATTTTGTTGATAAAGATACACACCAAAGGTAAATGGTCTGCGTCGACTTCCTTGTGGCATATATTCAAGCGATATTAGCCAACCTTTTAATTTTAAAATTTTTGAAATATTGTTAAAGGCTTGTTGTTCCTAGCTAGGTTACAATTGGTAACGGATATTACTCATCATGACTAAATCAACTTTTTTTTCAAAATCTTTTACAGAATCGATGTTATCACCAACTATATCCAATTGTCGAAATTCAATGGTTGGAATAAGAGGTTTATCTGCTTCTTCCGATAAACGAGTGTTTAATTCTACCAAACCGTCAAGACTTAACCAGCCACACGCGGCAACCCAAGAAGCATCAGGCAATTGAACATCGGTAGCAATAATTTTTTGAATATTATTATTTTTTAGACAATACCTATTCAAAGATTCTTTGGCCGAAACATCGACAAGGTCTGGTAAGGGCACGTCTCCTGTTTTAAGTAATGTCCCTATACCCAAAGGAATAAAACCCGAACCAATATCCAGTATCGTCACTGGTTGATCTTCAAAAACAATACTGTTAACAATTCTTAAGATAACGTATCTTCTTGGATCTGTAATCGAAATATTTTTGTTTACAACAAGATCTACCATTTCTCGTTGATGTTTTTCCATCATAATAGGCAATATCTGACCCCAGCTTTTTAAACCGCGAAATTCATCTTCGTGTTGTAACCAAAGATACTGACAAGAGGCTTGTACAAGCAAACCGAAATGAAGGGACGTCAGTAAAGGTCGTCGACTAACTATTTCCACAAGCGCTTCTGGCGGCAAAAAGTTTATAAAAACTGAATTGAAACTAGCTACGTGCTCGTTAATATGAGTGCTGTTGATCTCTAATTGCCTTTTTAAAAATAATTCTTTAGCCTCCACTAACATTGGCAGCTATTATAGCAAAATCACGAACGGAATGTATTTTCAAACATTTTTTACTAAAAGACTATTGTGGCGGAATTTTCCACATTAAAAAAATATCCTTGGCGATATCAAACCATAAGGGCGCGGCGGTACGCGAACCCCATTGCGAAACTGATGGTTCCCGCATAGTCACGAGCATCACAAATCGTGGTTTATCGGCCGGTGCAAAACCAACAAAAGACGCAATCGTTTTTGTTTCGTCATAATGACCGGCAATTGGAATTTGTGCCGTACCGGTTTTTCCTGCCACTCGATACCCAGGGCTTTTAAAACCGGCTGCTTCCCCTTTATCGACAGCGTTCACCATCATTTCCGTTATTATTTTTGCCGTTGATTCTTTTATCACGTTTCTTCTTACTTTTAATTGTGTCTCAATCGTTTTATCCTTTGTTATTATTTGATCAACCATCCGCGGAATTAATAAATTACCCCCGTTGGCTATCGCGCCTACGGCTGTAACCATCTGCAGGGAAGTAATTGCGATTGACTGGCCAAAAGCCGCGGTCGCAAAATCAATCGGCGCCCAATCCTCATCCTTCCGAAGTGGCGGAGTAGATTCCTCTTCCAAATCGATACCGGTGGTGTCTCCAAAACCGAAATTTTTTATATAAGCCAATTCTTTTTCCTTACCCAATTTATCAGCAACGTAAACCATACCGACATTATCGGAATATAAAAGAATTTCCGGCATGGTTAGGTTGGGGTGATATTTATCGTTATATGTCTTAATCATGTACTCACCGATCGTTCTCGCCCCGTCACATTGTGTACAGCGGTCGTCAGGCTTAACCGCTTGTTCATTGATCGCCGCCGCCATCATCACCACTTTAAAAATGCTACCCGGTTCAAAACTTTCCGTAACTGCAGGGTTCGGATAATAAATATTGGGGTACGATCCAAAATTGTCGGGATCATATGAGGGAAAGGAAGCCATGGCGATAATCCCGCCCGTATATGGATCCATAATCACGACTGAACCGCTTTTAGCTCCATATTTAAACAAACCTTCCTTTAACTTGTTTTCCGTCATGAATTGAATCTGGCGGTCCAAAAATAATTTCAAATCCCTACCGCTAATAACTTGTTCTTGAGATTGAGTCCCTATTAAAATTGGCCTTCCGGAAGCGTCTTTTTCCATTTTTAAAATTCCCGGTCTTCCTGTTAGTTCGCGGTTATAAAATCCCTCTAACCCAAAATATCCCTTGTCCTTACCTATGGAATCCTTACCCACAAAACCCAACAATTGCCCAGCCATTGAGCCTTCAGGATACTCGCGTTTCAATTCTTCTTCAAATCCGATACCGGGAAAATTACTTTTTTCTATTTCGGCTTTTTGGAATCGGTCTATTTTTCTAGCCAAGGATACCCAGGAAACATCTTTATTGTCTAATTTCTCACTTATGAGATTTTTATCAACACCAAGTATTTTTTCAAAAACAGAAGCAATTTCGATGGAGGAATTTTTAATATCCTTTAAAAAGCCGTAAACTAAATAGGCTTGAGTATTTTGAACTAACGGGTAATTGTCCGAGGTTAAAATTAATCCGCGGGGGGCTGTGATTTCTTCCTCGGAAAAATATTGGGAATTGGCCAAAGCCGAAAGACGATCTCCCTGAAGTACTTGCCAGTAAAAAAGTTTGCCAATAATTAATACCGCGCTTAAACAAAAGACAATTACCAGTCCCTGTAAACGCCAATGCGTAGCCATTTTTTATTCCTTCATCGCGATAGGAGTCCGCGCCGCTTGATAATTTAGAACAATATTGGCGCTTTTTAAACCTAAATCTTCGGCTCTAACTTGAATATTTTTAAATGAAGAGTTGGAAACGATTTCTCCTTGTAAATTTTGATTTTCGATGGTCATTTTTGCGATTTCATTTTTTATGTTAAAAAGGGCAAAACCGGATGTAGAAATTAAACCGGCTATCAAAAGCTTGACAACGGATAACGCAATCACAAAAAAAACGACCAATTTTAAAAAATTTTGCTGCTTCAACATATTTTTAGGCCAAAGGCGCCGTAAACAAGGAAAAAAACTGGCCTAGCCATGTTTTTTTAAGCCAACTATATAAATATTTCATACACTTTTTTAATTATTAGTTCCGTGGGCGGGATAAAAATCATAGGGCAGGCAGGAGATTAACAATTTTCATCTCTCGCCCACGAACTATTAAACGATATTATTTTTTTTGATCCCAGTTTCTCCCGCATTTTAAAGCCGTTTAGGCGTATCATATGGTCTTTGCTTCAATGATTTTTGAATAATCGCTCCAAGACTTTTCATCCCAAATTTCAAAATGATCTCCGGCTCCAATGACGGTTAGTTTGTCTTTGATATTGGCATATCCGAGCATTTTTTCAGGAATAACCAATCTTCCTTGAGCATCCAAATTAATAATCGTCGCTTCCATGCACATTTTCCGGCGCAATTCTCTTCCCTGGACATCCGAAAACAGAGGTCTTGAAAGTTCCGGACCAACGGTTTGATCCCAATCACCTTCATTAAAGCCAAAAATACATTTATCAAAGCCTATTGTTAAAACAATTCTCTCTCCTTTTACCTCATTGCGGATCTTTTTCGGAAGGGCAATTCTCCCTTTGCCGATTAAATTTGGTTCGTAAGTTCCTAAAAACATCTTTTTTCTCCACTTATCACCATTTATATACATTTTTATACACTTTAATACCCATGTCAAGGGTCAGTTTGAGAGAAAAATCACCACGCGGAGCAAAGAAGTTTATTGAGGATTTACTAAAATAAAGGTAGTTAAACGATCAATTTCTACTGACAAAAATCCTTCTCCAGCCTCCGATACCTTTGAGTACTCTATCCATTTGCTAGATGTCCCATTCCAACCATAGATTTTTGTATCGGTGACGATTTGCGTCGATTTTATCTTTATGGCTCCCTTAAAGGTTGTGGAACTTGACGAGAAAATGGCTATAGAATTATCAAGGACCTCACCAGTTACAAATTTAGCCGGTAATCCAGCCATACTCATCATAATGTAGTAAACGGAAGGAACTAATTTGCCAGTTAAAACAGCCTTCTTCTCTCCGAGAATTAGACCATCAACTTCCGAACCCTTTTTAATTGTAAAAGGGAGCACGTATTTTTGAGGTTTGTCTCCGTGTAAAATAATGGTAATTGTTCCTTGGGTAACATTTTCGTCGTATTTGCAGACATTTTTAGAACAACTGCCGAGAAGCAGATTTCGGGTGATGCTCGTCTCGCCCTTAAGAGTAATTTTGCTTGGCCCCACGCCTCTTTCCATTTCTCCGGCCAAATACTCAAGCTTATATTCAAGGCTGGGAATACTGCCGAAATTGGAAACCCGTAAACTGATTTCGTGACCGTCGTTTCTCGGAGTTAAGGTAATGTATGGTCTTTCGGCAACAGGAACCGTAACATAATTTTCCTCTTCCACCGCTGTTTCTTCCGAACCAACCGGGGTTTTACTATTATTTTTTATAACATAAAAAACAACCGCAGCTAACAAAACAACAACTCCGATTAAAATAATGGGTAATAATTTTTTCACTTTAAATAATTTTCTAACGTTTCTTTTAACTTGTCAATTGCGATTCTTTCCTGTTTGGCGCTGTCGCGGTCTCTGATGGTCACGGTCTGATCCTCTAACGTTTGGAAATCAACCGTCACGCACCATGGTGTGCCAATTTCGTCTTGGGCAAAATAGCGTTTTCCAATATTCCCCCGCTCATCCCAAGCAACCATAAAATTTGGTTTAAAATCCTCGTATATTGTTTTAGCTTTTTCTACAAGTTCAGGTTTGTTGGGTAAAAGAGGAAAAACAGCCACTTTGTAGGGAGCCAGCTGCGGATGCAATTTTAAAACCACTCTTTTTTCTTCTTCGCAATAAGCGTCTAACAGGAAAAACAAAAGCGAACGGTCAACACCGGCCGATGTTTCAATATCCCAAGGCGTAAATTCTTTACCAGATTCCATATCCTTGTATTTTAAATTCTGTCCGGAAAATTCCTCGTGCCTTCTTAAATCCCAATCCCCGCGGTGATGAATCCCCATAAATTCGTCCCAACCCCAAGGTGTTTCGTATTCAATATCCGTGGCCATTTTGGCGTAATGCGCGCGTTTTTCGGGCTCATGATCTCTAAACCGTAATTTCTCTTTACTCATCCCCATTTTAACGTACCAATCCATCCTGTTTTGCTTCCAATATTCATACCATTTTTCACCCTCTTTTTCTTCCGGCTTAATATAAAATTGAACCTCCATTTGTTCAAATTCCCTCGATCTGAAGGTAAAATTTCCCGGCGTAATTTCGTTTCTAAAAGCCTTTCCGATTTGAGCAATACCGAAAGGAATTTTAATTCTCGTTGAGTCAACCACGTTTTTAAAATTAACCGAAACTCCGTTAGTTATTTCCCCGCGTAAAAATAATTCCAGTTGTTCGCCCTCAATAATCCCTAAATACGTCTTAACCAGTAAATTAAAGGTCTTCGGATCAGTCCAAATTACTTTTTCACCTTTGTGAATCTTTTCTTCGTGTTCTTTAAGATCATCAGGCTTATCAGCCCTAAAACGCTGGTGACAAAGCTTGCACTCTACTAACGGGTCAGAGAACGATTCAACGTGTCCTGAAGCCTCCCAGGCCTTAGGATTCATCATGATAGCAGCGTCTAAACCGACAACATCATCGCGCAACTGGACCATCTCTTTCCACCAAACATCTTTAAGATTCTTTTTAAAGATAGCGCCCATTGGTCCATAATCCCAAGTTCCGGCTAAACCTCCGTAAATTTCCGAACCGGGAAAAATAAACCCTCTTCTTTTACACAAACTAACGACTTTGTTTAATAAATCTTCCATTTCTTCCAATATATCTTATTAAGCCTAATTCGTCAACAAACTACCAAATTTCTTTAATGACCTTGGGGCTGATGATTTTCTTTTCGGTAATTTCTTCAATATAAGTTTTAAGACTTTCGGTGTCGTGTAAATACTTTTCAGGAATACCAAAACCTAATAAATTAAGAAGTTGTTTTTCAAAAGATAATATAATTTGCCTCGCTTTTTTTGAAGAATTTGTCTTTAATGATTCCAGAAGAACGAAAAATACAGCCATGTGTTCTTGTCCGTCAACGGTTAAGCGGTCAACCAATTCGCATAAATAATAAGCAACCCCTATGGATCTTAAATTTACCCGCCATGAAGGAAAAGAATTGATAACATTAACCTCTATAATAGAATCAAGACCTTTGCCTTCACAAACAACTAAAGAAAGATGATTAAAAAGTTCTAAACTCCCGGCTCTCCGGCTGGTAATTTTCCTTACCCCCTTGGCAATAACTTTTAATTTCCCTTTTTCTTTTGAAAAAACAGTGAGGATTTTATCAGCCTCGGAGTAATTTTGCCTTTTGAGGATTATCGCTTCAACTTTATAAGTTTTCACTTTAAAGCTTAAATTTCAATTCCTTGTCGGTATCGAGAACGAAGTTTTGTTTTTGATTGTTAACTTTAATATTGTAGGTAAAACCATCAGTTCCGGGTTGTTTTTGAATAAGCAATTTATATTCTTTGGCCATATTTAAAGGCAATTCATATTTCAAAGTAACTTTCGCGCTTCCCTCGGGCCGAAGCGGATATTTATCGCCAAAAAAACCTTCAAAAACCGTTTTCCCCAAATCTTCATAAGTTGTCATTTCCACTTCAGAACCGGCTGATTCAAGCAATTTAGCTCCTTTTGGCACATAAACTCTAAACCAATTCCTGTAAGGAGCGTTCAGGCACAGTTCTCCGGCTTCAAGGTTGCAGTTTGAAGCAGGAGTTGGATTGGTGTATTCAATGGTCACTGTTTTCGTTACCTTGCCATCTTTGCCGATTTCAACCACCTGTGTAACATTTTCTTTGATAAAAAGATTGCTTTTCGATCCCGAAAAACTGCAGTCGTTAAGATGAAAATAATCACCATCGAAGTCTCTAATTCGGCCGGCAATGTTAAAACTTTCCACGGCTTTTTGGATTTTTTCTTCGGGAAAGTAAAAAAGCACGTGTTTTTCCATGAGCGCGTTAAAACCGGCGTTAAACAAACCCGGCACTTTTTCTTTAGGCGAACCCATAGCGTTAGCCAATATCGAATTCATGAGAGGTCCGATAACGGCTTTACGGTCTTTTCTTACGGCGCTAACCGGCTTATCGGCGAGTCTTTCCAATTCATAAACAACTTGCGGACATCCGTCGCACCGGCTATCCGGTTTGGCGGAAAAATTTCCCCATTCGGAAACGCCAATAGGGCCTAAAACTTCCAAAAGACTTACCAAAACTTTGGTGTCAACCGCGATAACGCCGTCAAATTTTGTTTTATCTGCATAGGCGTAATTTTCCAAAAATGTTTGCATTGAAGATGAAAAATCAGGCGACAAATTCATATCGCGCAAGTTAAAATAACTAACCTTTGGCAGATATTTTTTGATTGGTTCCGGGGCGGGGATTCTTTTGGTAAAACGGGCGTCTAATGCATAAATATCTTGAGAAAGCTGGGGTTTAATTTTGCCTTTGTTAACCTCCAAAATCGCGTAGGCAGTCAGAAAACCTCCCGTAGGCCGTAGTTCAGCGTCGTTTTGGAAAAGAAGAAGATAGCGTCTTGGCGCGTCGCTGCCCAAAAGCCAAGGAGTCACCGTCAGTAATGGTTTGGCGTCGGTAACGATTGTGGCTGCCTGATCAACCAAAGAAATAACTTCAGTTAAGGGTTCGCGGATTTTCTGACCTCGGAAATTCTCGGGATATCTTTTAATATCAACTTGGTCAATTTCTTTTTTGACAATTTGAAATTTCTCGCTGATTTTATCGAGATCCGGTCCGATTTTGTCAATTGTCGTCACTAAAAAAGTAATTCTATCCTGGGTTGTTTTTTCACCACTGCCTGAACCAGAACTGTTAGCAAGACCAATAATATCCGAATAGGGTTCAATCGCCTTAATAACAATGTCGCCAGTATCTAAGCCCGCTTCTCCTGCGTTAAGGAAATGTTCAGCGTCGCCAACATACTCTCCGAAATAGGGGACAATCTTGAGCCACAATAAAGGCTTAAATGACTGTTTTAAATCGGATAAATCGGTTTTGACAACGTTAATTTTTTTACTAATGAGTTTAATATCTTTTGATTGGATGATCGGTTTAATTTCCAGCGCAGTTTGGTATAGCTTTTTAGCCTTGCCGTAGGTCTTATAAGCGGGAATACCGATTATTAATCCCAAAAGAAATGAAACTCCAATAATAATCCCAATAATAATTAAAATAATTTTTATAATTTTCGGTTTATTGGAAGTAGAAGACGAAGATAATTCGATTTTTTTAATTTCTTCTTGTGTTTGTATTTGGGCAACATCATTCATATATTAAAATATAAAGGAAAAGAGGAAAAAGTTCAATAATCTATATGGCTCCTTTGCCGGAAAGCATTGCGCATGGGCTCTGTAAAATAATTTTTATATCGTACAAAACCGATTTCTTACGCGCGTAAGAAGCATCCATGGCGATTCTTTTGTCAAAGTTAATTTCACTCCTACCTGAAACCTGCCACTCTCCCGTCAAACCCGGTTTTACCGATAAAACTTCTTTAACTAAATCTTTGGTCTGCGGGTATTTTTTTTGCTGGTCATTCAATTCATCGGGATAATATGGTCTCGGCCCCACCAAACTCATTTCACCGCGCAGTATGTTAATTAACTGAGGGATTTCATCAATCGAGTATTTCCTGATCACCCTGCCGACTTTGGTCCAGCGCGGATCGTCGTGAAGTTTATAGCTTGATTTTTTGTATTCTTCGAAAAGTTCTTTAAAACGGGGATCGGTCCGCAAGAGTTGGTGAGCGCCGACAATCATGGAGCGGAATTTATACAAACGGAAGATTTTGCCGTTTTTCCCTACCCTTCCCGGAGTATCGGCAAAAACCGGTCCCGGCGTTTCCAACTTAATCGCGATTGCAGTCACAAAACAGATTGGTAAAAATATAATCGCAATTACAATCGAAGCAATAATATCAATAAATCTTTTTGACGTTTCGTAAAACATAAGTTAAAGGAATTCAGTCTTCCCTTTTTCTCTTAAAAGCTCAACTAAGTTTTTCACATCCTGTGCTTTATCTTTAGAAGCAACCAACAATGCATCTCCGGTATCAATAATAATTAAATTGTCAACACCAATGGTGGTAATTAATTGATTCGAGAAATGGATAAGACAATTTTTTGTTTCAATACCTACATAATCACCTTTTCCTTTTTCAAAAATTATGGCATTATTGTTTTCGTCTTTTTTGGAAATATCGTAAACCACTTTCCAGTCACCAATATCACTCCATGAAAAATTCGAGGGGACCAAGACCATATTTTGCGCTTTTTCAGAAACACCAAAGTCAATCGAAATTTCTTCCGCTTCTTCGTAAACTTTTTTAATTGTCTCTTTCTCTTTTGCAGTACCAATACTCTTCCTTATTGTTTCCAACTGAGCAGCCATTTTGGGTAAATACAATTCCATTGCTTTTAAGATCGAATCCGCCCGCCAAGTATAAAGATTGGCGTTCCAATAATAACCACCCTCCTTTAAGAATTTTTCAGCTTCGGCGATATCGGGCTTTTCGATAAATTTATCCACTTTATAAATCGAGGAATGTTCAAATTTCTTAAACAAATCACCAATTTTTATATACCCCAATCCCGTATGGGGAGAGGTTGGTTTTACGCCTATCGTGACTAAATTATCGCCTAAGAATGCTGTTTCGAAAGCGTCCTTGACAACGCGGTCGAACTGCTCAAGATCGGAAATATGATGATCAGAAGCAAAATTAACAACTACGGCGTTTGGATCTTGATGATGAATATAAACGGCTACTACCCCCATAGCTAAAGCGGTATTTTTCGCAAGCGGTTCAGCGATTATATTCTCTATTGGGATATCAGGCGCTTGTTCTTTAATTTCATCAACATAATCTTTATTGGTAATCACAAAGATTTTATTAACGGACACTAATCTTTTGCTTCGAGAAACAGTTTCTTGAAAAATGGTTTTATCACCGAAGAGTTTTATAAATTGTTTAGGAGCTTGCACCCTTGACCTCGGCCAAAGTCTTTTGCCGCCGCCTCCGCAAAGAATCGCGATATATAGATGTTCAGTGTTTTCGTTGATACTCATGCCACAATTTTATTATAGCGTTTTTAAATCTTTTCTTAAAGAGAGTCTCGCTAAATCTCTCTGCTTGTTTTCGGCAATCCGGCTTGGAATATTTTTTTTCATTAAAATTTTTAATAATATTTTCTAATGCTTCAGCATTTTGCGGAAAGAAAAATTCTCCGGTTCTCCCCTTTTTAATTGTTTCCAAAGCCCCTCCGGCTTGGTAAGCAATTACCGGACGTCCGCAAGCCTGAGCTTCCAAAACCGTTAGTCCGTAATCCTCCTCTCCCGGAAAAATCAAAGCCTTACAATTTTGATAGTAGCTTAAAATTTCCTCGTCTGTCAACTGCCCGAGGAATTTGATGTTACTTTTGGCTAGCTCTTTTAATTTCGCTTCTTCACTTCCACTGCCGATAATCACAAGGGGTAATCTTAATTTATTAAAAACTTTAACAGCCAAATCAATTTTTTTATATGGCACAAGTCTTGAAACAATAAGAAAGTATTTCCCATTTATCCATTTACCCCGCCCGACTTCGCCTGCGAGCGAACTCGCTGGCGGGCGGGCATTTATTATTTGCCATTTTTTTAGGTCAGTTCCCGGATAAATAACCATTGCTGAACATTTGTAATATTTACGAATTCGACAGGCGACATTTTCAGATATGGCTAAATATGAATCAGGACGGTTTGCCGCAACTTGATCCCAAATTCTAAGGTTTGAAATTAATAGTTTTAAAATTAGCGGCAAAGAGTAGTCAACAGTGTGACTCCATAAATATCTGGTTGGAGTGAGGCAATAACAAACATGCATGGTTTGGGGCTTAGTAATAATTCCTTTTGCTTCAGCAGAGGTTATGGAAATGACAATGTCAAATTCAGAAAAATCAAAAGATTCAAAGGCAAGGGGAGTTAACCATGGGAATAATTCATGATGGGTTTTAGCAAAGGGAATCTTTTGCATAAAAGAGGGAATTACTTTAAAAGTTTTTGCCCAAGGGGCTGTTTGGGAATTGTATACAGCGGTATAAAGAGGTGCGTCGGGAAAGATTTCATGAAGAGACTCTAAAACTCTTTCCGCGCCGCCAATTTTATTAACTCGGTCGTAGACAAACGCAACTTTCATAAATTTCTTGGATTTTATCACGTTTTCGTTTGAAAAGGTTGGTTTTTGGTAAAGTCAGGGTTAAAACATTTTGATGAATTGTATTCCTGAAACCAACCATATTTAAAATCCAATTTATTAACTAAAGATTTAATCTCCTTATATTCTTCGGCTTTAATTTCTCGGTTAAGCGGGCATATTTTCAGAGCTTTATAAACCGGATTATATTGAGACATCAAACTTAAATGAATATTGGGTGAAATTTGACGAATAAACCTTAAGCAACCGGCGGAATTGTCAAAAGAACCAGGCAAAAGCAAATGGCGGACGATAATTCCCTTCCCCGCAATCCCCTTTTTATTAATTTTTAAATCGCCAACTTGTTTATACATTTCCTCAATGGCTTTTTGGGCTATGGCTGAATAATCCGGCGCGTTTGAATACTTTAAACCTAAGTTATTATCAGAGTATTTGTAATCAGGCAAAAAGATATCAATCAGTCCTTGCAGTTTTTTTAAGGTAGAAACTTTTTCATAAGCATTACTGTTCCAGATAATAGGAATTTTTAGACCTTTCTTTTTTGCCTTTTTTATAACTTCAATTAATTGTAGCGGCCAAATTGTGGGGCTGACTAAATTAATATTATGGCAGCCCATATTTTGTAGTTTCAAAAAGATATCCGTCAATCCGCTTACAGATATTATTTCGGTTTTAATACTTTCTTGAGATATCTGCCAATTTTGACAATAAACGCAGGATAAATTGCAACCTGAAAAAAAGATTGTTCCCGATCCCCTGCTCCCTGAAATCACCGGTTCTTCACCAAAGTGAGGTCCATACCAACTTATTTCCAACTCATTGCCTTTTTGACAATAACCGAGTTCTTTTTCCCGGTTTACTAAACAATTTCGCGGACAAACGGAGCAAACCAACAAACTATTAATTGAGGGATTCATAAACGGAAATTGTTTCTTTAGCCATTTTTTCCCAAGAATATTTTTTTGCTTGTTTAAATCCTTTGTTTGCCAATTTTTTCTTTTCCTCAGATCCGAAAGCCATTAATTCCTTAATTCTGCCCGCTATTTCCTTAACGTTTAAGGGATCAAAATAAACGGCGGCATCATTGTAAATTTCTCGCAAAACCGGGATGTCTGAACAAATCACCGGGCAACCGCTAGACATCGCTTCCAGTCCCGGCAACCCAAACCCTTCTGATAAAGTTGGGAAAACAAAGGCTTCCGCCTCGTTATATAAAACCGCCAAGTCTTCATCCGGTACGAAACCAACCAAATTAACAAAATTCTCTGCTTTCATTTCCCTAATTTTTTGTTTAAACCGTTCATAAAAAACATTTCTCGCGCAAACAACAACCAAAGAAATACTTAAATGATATATATTATTTAAGTGGACAACCGCTTCGACCAAACGTTCGACGTTTTTGTGCGGATATAAACTACCGGTATAAATTACAAAAGGATTTTTAATTCCGTATTTTTCTAAAATTTTTGCGTTTTGTCTTGTCTCTTTTAATTTATCTTCCACTCCTTCGTAAGTCACGACGACTTTATCCTTTAACAAACCATAAGTTTTGACAAGGTCCTCTTTGACAAATTCGCTCGGTACAATTATTTTTGAAGCTCGTTTGATTGCTTGATTAAAAACTAACTTGTACCCCAAATATTTAAACCAGTATAACCAAGGATCTCTCGTTGTTGTCTCTTTACCTTTTGAGGTATGTTTAATTAAGTCGTGGATTGTCACTACAAACTTTCCAAAATATAAAATGGGAATATTAAAGTGAGGAAAATGAACTAAATCAGCTCTTTCTTTATAAATTATTATTGGAAGCTGGATTTGCTCTAAAAAAGAATAATGAGAAATATTGGCTAGAACCTTTTTCCAGTTTTTAGGAAATTTTAAAATATCAAAATATCTTTTTCTTAATAAAATTACATAATCATTTTTTGTGTCAAGAATCGTAAGGTTTTTGACCAATTGCTCAACGTATCTTCCGATACCGGCATGCTCTAAACCATACATTCTTCCGTCAATTAAAATTTTCATTTTGCTTCAAGACTTTTTAAGCGGTTTTGCTCTAACAAATTAATTCCAACCAAAATCGCTTTAGTTAAAATTCTCGGATATTTTTTTACATAATGTTTTTGGTAAAAAAGTTTCATGGCTTGGATTGACGCCGAAACAGCTCTTTTTTTGGTTTCTTTATCAGCCGTCGTAATTTCAGAGCTTGTTTCTTTCATCCCGGAGGAGACTCCTTTCCAATGAACAATTGAAGCTTCAGGGTTAAAAATTATTTTCCAACCATTTTGCTTAACTCGGTAGCAAAAATCAAGGTCTTCACCGTAAAAAAAATAATCTTCATCCAACCAATTAAGCTTTTGCCCTACAACTTGTCTGATCATCATAAAAGCACCGCAGCAAGCATCAATTTCGTGAATTTTATCTAGATTTTGATAACCCAAATGATATCCGTTAAGCAGAGTGCTTAAGGGAAATAATTTTCCGAGTCCGCTAAAGTGGCAAAAAGCATTCCATGGCGTTGGAAAACCCCGATGACAAGCATCATCGATTTGACCATTTTTTAGTCTAATCATACAAGTCGCTGCCCCAACTTGAAGATTGTTATTCATATACTCCAACATTATATCTAGAGCTTCAGGTAAGATCTCAGTATCTGAGTTTAAAAGCAAAACAAAACGGCTTTGACATCTTTTTAAAGCGATATTATTGCCGCCAGCAAAACCTAAATTTTCCTTGTTTCTCAATATCTCTATACTTTTATATCTTTGTTCCACCATCTGGGCTGAGCCATCAGTTGAGGCATTGTCAACCACGATTATTTCAATATCCTGCCTTTTACCAATTGCCTTTGTCACGGACAACAAACATTTATTTAATAAATCCTTAGTATTATAACTAAGTATTACGATTGACAGCTCGTTAGTTTTTAACATTACCAACCTCCTCGTAAATTTGATCTAATATTTGGGAAATTTTCTTCCAATCATATTTTTCCTCAACTAATTTTCTTGCCGAATTTGTAATTTTACGATAGAAATTGTCATCGCTTAAAAGCCCGATCGCGGCTTTCGCAATATCGTTATTTGAGGAACGAATTAAAACATCACGGTTATTTACGCTTTCAATTCCTTCAATTCCTGTTGTAGTTGTTACCACCGGCACTCCAGCAGCCATTGCTCCTAAAATCTTTAACCTTGTACCCCCGGGGCCGGCAAGAGGAGCGACAAAAACAGTTGCTTCTCGATACGCTTTTATAACCCCGGAGATATCAGCGTTTTCTAAATCCACAATTTCAATTCCCTCTCCTTCTAGCTTCGCAATTTTATCTTTGGCCCCCTGACCAACAATTCGGCATATCGCATTAGGGATTTGCTTTCTAATAATAGGAAAAATTTCAACAGCCAGAGTTCTTGCCGCCTCTGTATTTTGCAGCCAAGAGAAATTACCCTGGAAAAAAATAATCGGTTTTTCAAAATCAGTTTTTTTATCTTGCCAAATATTCATTAAATCCTCTCCAACCCCATTAGGAACAATCCCTACTTTTAGGTTCGGAACCAAAGCTTGCATTTTTTCTTTATCAGCCTCAGAAACGGCTACTACTTTCGTTGCTTTTTTCCAAAATCTTGTCTCCCAATATTTTATTTTAAAAACGTCAATAAAAAGAAACGGTCTTAAAAACCAATATTTAAAGGTTTCAGCAACATGCTGATAAACTTGAAATTCAATCGTTTGATCAACAAGAAGAATCGGGATTTTTGTTTCAGGAATATGAGGCATAACATAAAATGTTTCGGCGTGAATTAACTGATAAGTACCCGTAGCCAATTCTTTAGCTACAGCTTCTTTTTCAAAACTTGACCAATTGCGGACAACCAAAAAAGGAAAAAAACCAAATCCGGTTTTTAAAATATTCTTTAAAGTCCATGGTTTTTCCGGCCTTTTAAAAACTTCGACTTTTTGGCAAAATTTTTCAAGTTCGGGAATATATTTTTTTTCTTCTTCGGTTTTAATTAAAGAAAAAAGGGTAATATCGTGTTTTTTGGAAATATTTTTTATAAGATTGTAAGATCTGACCTGTCCGCCGGAAGACGGCGGATAAGGCAAGTAGGGTGTCAGCATTAAAATTTTCATTTCCCTTTTAATTTAAAAACAACAAACTGGTCTGTTTCTTTTAAGATCTCGAAGGATGTCCGCATGTGTTTTTCAAAATCAGTTCCTTTTATTTGGTTTACTTGAGTAGTTACGTAATATCCAGCACCATCAATAATTAATTTTTCTACAATACTCTGTTGATTTTCCAAGGTTGAACCGTAACCAATAGTCCAGCCCTTTCTATTGCAGTTATATAATAATGTCGGGTCTGCTCCATCTCCGGTAATGATTAAAACATTTTTAGGAATATTTTGATTAACAAAATTTCCTGCCAAATCTATTCCCGAGGTAAGATTATAAAAATCTCTAACCCTATACCATGAAAAAGCAATCGTAAATAATAATAATATTGTAATTAATATTAGGGCTATTCCTTTTTCAAATAACCGTTTTTGCAGTTGAAATAAAAATTCGATTCCTTTGGCCGAAAAATACGTAATCGGGATTAAAAACGGAATCTGATAATAATCGTGGGTTACGCTTCCTTTGGCAATTACGGTTGTGTAAATAAGTAAACCTATTAACCAAAAATATAAAACTCCATCTCTAAATCTGTTTAAGACAAAAAGTCCAACGCCAAGAAATAAAACCCCAAAATTTCCAAGGATTAAGCTAGCGATTCTATCAGAGAATATCCATTGGAAAAAAGCTCCCTTAAAGCGGATATTTCCTTCGTTAAAGAGCCAACTTGAATATGGAATACCTTCCGGAAACTGTTTTACCCAAAGCCACCAAAGAACAAAAGGAATTAAACTTAACAAAAAATATAAATATGTTTTTGGGTTTTTGACCAGATTGACACCGTATTTTTGGAAAAAAAGGAATAATAAAGGTAGGATAAAAACCAAAGTATATGGCTTAGTTAAAAACAGGAGAGCGCTAAAAACGATTGCCAGAATAAATAAAATTTTCCGATCTTTTGTTAAATACCGATTTAGGAAAAAGATTGAGGCAATCGCATAAAAATTAAGGGGTATTTCTTGAAAAATTCCTCTTGAAAAAAAAATTGAATAGGGCAAAATTGCGTACAAAAAAGCAGACAAAAAAGCAACTTTAGTGTTAGCAAGATCTTTTACCAAAAGAAATAAAAAGATTATTGTTAGCATGGAAAATAAAATTACACTCATTCTTAAGGTAATGATGCTTTCTCCGAAAATCTGATAACCAATGGCCGGGTAAATATCGAAAGACAAGGGAAAATCTTCAAAAAAATAACCATTTGGGTTCGGGAGAGCTTTTGCGTTCGTAATTAATAGGTTATCCCAATGCGGATGAAGAATATCAAAATCAACTGATAAATTTCTAATAACAGCAGCCGAATCCGACTGTCTCCACGAATGATGATCCGTAAGAGGAGAATTAATTTTATATAACCTTACCCCAAAAGCCCCAATTAAGATGATGATTAATAAAAAATATTCAAGAAATTTATTTTTCATTGCTTTCTAATTTTATAATACCTATCATTATGCCCATAAACATCCAAAAAGTATAAGCAACTTTTGAGGATTCTAAAACATCAATAAAAACAGCGTTAACCAAGAAACCAGCCATTGCTCCAATAAATCCAACCGCCATTACTTTTCCGAATTTATTATGACTAACCATAATATATTTTACAGAAAATATAAACAGGGCTAAAAAGATTAAGCTTAAGGTTAAAAACCCTAAAAATCCTGTTTCTCCTAAGGTTCTTAAGTAATCATTATCAGTAGCTAGGGTTATTGAAGCAAAACCAGTCCCGATAATCGGATCTTTATAAAAAGCCCTCAATGCTCTTGGCCATTCGACATTAAATCTAATCTTACTTGACCTGTAAGCCGTTAATTCAACAGCGTCAACAGGTTCGGTAGAACTGTAATCAATATATTTTTTTTCTTTAATTACTGTTGCTGTAGGAGTTATTGTAGGGGTTTTAATAACTATTGCTGGTGTTTCTTCCTCTGTTACCAAGGTTGGGGTTGGAACAATCGTCGGTTCTTTAATACCGCCTGTTTTTGTAGTGTAAATTCCTGATAAAAAACTAAGATTAACTTTATAGGTAGCTGCATAACGCTGGCTTAATTCGCTTGAAGAAAACATAAGGATAAAGGAAATAAGGACAAAGGGAATAATCCAAATAAACTTTTTCAAAAAGCTTAAAACAATTATCATACTCACCAAGTACGCTACAAATGAAGTTTGCGCGGCTGTCAAAATTAATAAATACAACGCGAATATCCATAAAAAAACTGCGAGAATTTTTTTCCATATTGAATCTATCGCAAATATTAAAGCGATTATAATAGCTAATATCATTACTAAATAGGCGCCCAAGTCGTAATGCCCAGCAAAGGTTGAACTAACCCTGGCCCATTCATTTAAAACCAATAAATATCCTTTTGAAAACTCTTCATTCATGGTTGAAACAACAGGAAAAGAGAAAAACTTTTGGCCAATTCCGTAAACGATAACCCCTACTAGAGCAAAACTAATTGAAATTAAATAATCTTTGACATCCTGGATCTTTTTTATTGAAGCGACGACAACAAAGAATAAAGACATATATTCTAAGCGGCGGAACCAGTGAAGAAAAGTTAAATGAGGAACGGAAACCTTCGTAATAAAAATGGCGTTAATAACCGATAATGCACCAACAACAAAATAAGCAATAATTAACCTATTAATATTGCCTTTAAAAATGTTTGTTTTTTCTCTAACCACTTTTAGGAGAAAAAAGAAAACTAAAAAGCTAACCAATAAATCCTCAAACCTGACGGCTACATAGGTATTAGGGATGTTAAATAGAGGGAATTTGGGATAAAGCGGTATAAAAACCAAGAGTACAACTACCCCAATAAAAAGAATTTTTTCGTTAAACCAATTTGAGAGCTTTTTCATATGTCTCCTTTAAATAATGATTATTAAAAACATTACCAATGACTATCCCCGCAATTGCTTTAGTTTTTAAAAGTACTTTTAATAAGACTAAAGAACCTAAACCATAATGTTTATTATAAAAATATTGTAAACTTTTATAATTTGCCAGTATTGGTCCTTCCCTTCCGCTCTGGGAACTTTTCTGCCATAAATGAATGATTTCAGCTTCCGGATAATAATAAATGGAATCTCCAGCTTTATAGATTCGGTAGCAATAATCAACTTCATCGTAATACATAAATATTTTTTCATCAAAACCGCCAATCTTATCCGTAATTTCTTTTTTCACCATTAAAGCCGCGCCCATAACCCAATCAACTTTTTTTAAACAAGGATAAGAAGTCCTGACAAATCTACCGCCTAAAAAATGTTCAAGAAACAACATATTAAAAACAACAAAAGGGTTAGGGAAAAAACCGGCAGAGGGTTGAATTGAGTTATCCAAATTTAATAGTTTCGGACCAATCGCGTCAATCTCTTTGTGGTTTATCATAAAATCAACCATTTTTTCAATTGCCTTATTAGTAATTAAGGTGTCGGAATTAAGAAACAATATATATTTACCTGTTGCTTTATTAATTCCTTGGTTATTGGCTTTAGCAAAGCCTAAATTTTCCTCATTTTGGATTAATTTCACGCTTGAAAAATTTTTCTCAATCATTTCCGGACTTTTGTCGCAAGAATTATTATCAACAACGATAATTTCGAAGGTTATCTTTTTTGTATTATCTAAAATTGACTGCAAGCAATTGCGTAAAATTTCTTTTGTATTAAAACTGGGAATAATTATTGATAAGTCCATTTTGTTTTTATTTATTATGCCTGATTAATTGTTTTATCTCTTTTATTATCAGAATAATTTCTTTAATAATCCACCAAGAAACCGCAGTGATCAACATCATTAAAACTACCCGCCAAAAAGGATTCGAGGTTTTTTGGATAATTGTTACTTTAAATTGATAATCATTTCCTTTAATAAAAAGACGGTTCTGTTCTCTACTGTCCGGTTTGGTAAAGGGGTCGTTATTCCATTCAAAACCGCTAACAAATAAGGATTCTCTCATCGGGTGGACAATTTCTTCAAAAAATGATACCTGCTGTGTTTGACGGATTAATTCCCGGAAATATTCAGGCGGATGGTTAAGCCGGTAAGTAATTAAAGGGAGATTAAATAAACTTGAACTGGAATAATGATCTTGGTAAAATTTTATGACTTCCTGTCTTGATAAATTTGTGTAGTAAGCCGATATACCTGGTATCTGCCACGTGTCTCCGGGTTCATCTGATTTTATACTTTGCGGGAGCGCGGGAATTTCCCTAGGAGGAGGAAGAATTAAATAAATAAACCATAAAATCACCAAGAGCACAATTATTTTTTTGAAGATATTCTTAATCATTCTTTATTGGAAAAGACGAGCTCTTCCCAGTTTGTAGTGGAAATCTTGGATTTTTCTCTCCCCTATCTCAACAGCCGGAACTCCACCAACAATTTTTCCAGCAGGAACGTCGTGAGTTACCACTGCTCCAGCAGCGACAACGGCACCTTGGCCGATTTTCTTGCCCGGAAGAATAATTACCCGAGGCCCAATAAAAACATAATCTTCTATTGTTACCGGTTCTTCAATTTCTTTCATTTCTTCATCATGAATATTGTGTTCGGAGTTATAAATCATGACATCAGAAGCGATGTCAACATGGCTGCCGATTTTAAGAGTGGCTCTTCCATCCAATAACGCGTTTCTCCCAATAATCGTATCGTCTCCAATAATGATGTTTGCTGGTTTGAAAAAATTACAATTCGTATGTATCACTGAACCCTTTCCAATTTTAATACCGCAAAGCTGGTAGCAGATTCTTCTAAAGGAATAAATCGGTACATAGCCAACCCAGCGAAGCAACATTAATTCAAAATCTAACCACCAATTATAAAACCTCACAAAGGCCCGGCGAAAAGCCTCAACCACGACAAGACTATTACCATGTTTGTCGGTAAAGGTTATTCCTTTTTTTGAAAGATGAATATTTTCCGAATAAATCATTATTTTCCAACCTCTTTTAGTTTCTCTAAAGTAATTTCCGCGCATTCTTTCCAAGAAAATCGTTTGACATTTTCTAATCCTGCTTTCTTTAACTCCGCTGAATTTTTAATTGCCGATTCAATTCCTTTAGCAATCGATTCCGGACTATCCGGATTAACAATTATCCCTGCCTTATTGACAATTTCGGGTAAACTACCCCTGTCAGAGACGACTATAGGCACTCCGCAAGCCATAGCCTCAACTACCGGAATCCCGAATCCTTCCCAAAATGACGGCAAAACAAAAACTTTTGCGCTCCTCATTAACCCGGGCATATCTTCTTCTGCTACAAAATCAGTAAAAACTGTCTTCTCTTCAAGGTTAAGCTGTTTTACCTTTTCAAAGATGGTTTCGTAAAGCCACCCCTTCTTCCCCGCAATCACCAACTTGACAGGGTTCATCCTTGTCAGTTGTGAAAAAGCCTCCAGCAGGCCTTCGATATTTTTACTCGGCTTTAATGTGCTCAAAAAAAGAATGTATTCCCCTTTTATTCCGTATTTTTTCTTCGCTTCCTCAATTTTAAATTTTACATTTTCAATTTTAAATTTATTGTTATCGTATCCCGGATAAGTCACCGTTATTTTGTCTTCAGCAATTCCGTATGCCTTAATTATATCATTTTTCGTACTTTGGGAGATGGCAAAAATATGACTCGCTGATTTAATTGATCTTTTTGTCCAAGCTGTTAATTGATACAAATCTTTCTTCGTAAACTGTTGTGGAAATTTTAAGTATCCTAAATCCATGATCGAGATAACCGTCGGGATCGGCGACCAACGGGGAGCGTAATGGCCGGGCGTAAAAAAAACTTGAGATTTAGATTGTCCTAAATAGAGTTCAAGAGGCAAACGCCACTGCGTCCAAAAGGTTTTAGGACCAAATACTTTATATCGCCAATGACCGTCTGGTTTAGGTAAATCCGGTAATGGTTGCTCCCTCAGATAGATAATAAAGGTATCGCCGCTTTCGAGATCCCTCAAGGCATGCAGCAACTCAAAAGCATATTGGTTGCTGCCAACCCTTTTTTCAACATTTGCCTCATTACCGTCAATACCAATAATCATCTTTATTTATTAAGTTTATATATCCAAATCATATCATTAACTTTCCATCTATTAACAATCTCTTTAGGAGAGAACATGTTTATCTCCCAAACATTTAAGGCCAACGGATTAACTTCTCCTTCATGACTAATTAAGTATAGAATTTCAGCATTTTGATAATCCAAAACATCCCAATCTAAAACCTTTTTATGTTGAAATGTTTCTAAAAAATACCTGTAGTCAACCGCATTATAATCAAAACGGTCAGCACCACCAACTCTTACTAAGTTAATTTGTTTATAATCATTAATATCCGAAGCTATTACAGAGGTAACTTTTAAAAAATCTGGAGTAAGGTTATTCCTTTTTAAAGAGACGGTGGACGCTTTTAAATTAAAAATAATCACAATCAGTAGTAAAAAGGTGGCAAAAATTTTTACCGCCAGTAATTTCCAAATTGTTTTTAATAAAATCCCGAGGATCAAGAATCCCAAAGGATACAGGAAGGTCAAATAAAAATTAAAAAAGCTTCCTTTATAAATAGATGCGATTAACACCCCTAATAAAAAAATAGTCCAAGTAATTATCAAGCCCTCTCTTGACGCAGGTTTTTTTATAATGGTATATATCGAAAAAATTAAAAGAGAAAGAATTGCCGTGATGGAAATAAAATAATTTTTAATTCCAAAAACAAGTTCGACAAGCAAATATCTCATTTTGTCAAATATCCCCCATACAAACGGCGGAGGTGGAATATTAGACTTTGTTCCCTCAATTAAATATTTAACCACGGCCTTAATGCTAATAAAATCGTGTCTTACGTCAAAAAATACCAGAGGAGACATCAACACACAAAAAATAAAAACCGAAAGGAAAAACCATTTACCTAATACAATTTTCTTGCGAAACATAAAAACTATAATCATTAGAGCCGGAATAAGACACATTCCCGAATAGTGAAGCTGAAGAACTATGGCCAGAGGAATAAAAACACCCAACCAATATAATCTTGAACCGTTTATCAATTTATGCAGACTTAAAATAAAAATTAAAACAAAAAATGGGGTGGTATTGGGGTTCCACGCAAAACGTGATTGTTGCACAATTTGAGGTTGTAAGGCATATAAAGCAGCTATTATCAACGAAACCCAAGAGTTTTTAGTTAAAGATTTAAGGATTATATATAATAAGTACACGGATATTACCCCAAAAAATGCAGTACCAAGATCCAAGCCTGCGGGATTAAGATTAAAAAGCAGTAAAAATGGAACCATTAAATAATAATAAAACGGACCCGTGTAAAGACCGGGGATTGAGCTTTGAGTACCAATTAATCTGAACTTATGATCTATAATAATCCTTTTGATAAAAAGAGCGTCTCTCGCTTGATCGTAGGTAAAAAAATTTAAATCAAAAATTTGATATAAACGGACAAATGAAGCCAAAATTAAAATAAGCAAAAGGATAATAAATTCTCGAGAAAGATTAAATTTCATTTCGCTACTTCTTTGTAAACTTTAAGAGTCTCCCTGGCTGTTTTTTCCCAAGAAAATTTTGAAGCTTGGACCAATCCTTTTTTAATTAAGGATTCCCGGTCCGCTAACGCCTTTTTGATTCCGTCTGCAATATCTTCAACCTCATTAGGATTAACCAAAATGGCAGCGTCGCCTGCAACCTCTGGTAAGCTCGAAACATTAGAAGTTACCACCGGACAACCGCTAGCCATGGCATCTAAAACCGGCAAACCGAAACCTTCGTAAAGTGAAGGATAAACAAAAACTTCCGCACCTTGATATAAACACACCAAATCTTCCTTCGGCACATACCCTAGAAATTTTATTTTCCATTTTCCATTTTCCATTTTCCATTTTCCAAAGTCTTCTCCCCACCCCATTTTCCCAACAATAACAAGAGAGATATCGGGATATTGAGAAATTAAAATTTTATAGGCCTCAATAACTCTTTTTATATTCTTCCTCGGCTCTAAGGTTCCCACTGCCAAAAGATATTTCCCTTTAATCTCGTGTTTCTTTAAAACATCATCTATATCCTTTATTGTTTGCTTGTCGGCCGTAGTCCCACCTGACGGGACGGAGGCTGATTGTATGTTGTATGCACTATCCGCCCCCTCATAAACCACCTTAATTCTCTCTTCCGGTATTTTCAAAATATCAACAATATCCTGCTTGGTGCTTTCGGAAACGGCAATTATCGTTTTTGTCTCTTTTTTAACCCATTCCAGTTTTCTTTTTTGATTTTCAATAATATTGTGCCCTCCTTTAGGTGCGAATACTTCCGGATACTTAAAAATAGCCAAATCGTGAATTGTCGTTACTTTAGGACATTTTGAAGGAGGTTCAAGCCAATCAGAAGAATGAAAAACATCTAATTTGCCAGTAAAGGTTTCAATAGGAACGATATGAAACTTATTCCAAAGCAACTCAAGAACCAATGGGGGTATGTTAAATGATTTATTGCGAAACGACAAGCTTTGCTTAAGATTTAAGGGAAGTTTTTGACGTAAAGAGGAATAAAAGAAAACATACTCGTTCTCTTTGTCGATTTTCAACAAATTGAGTATTAGATTTTCTGTGTAGGTGGCAACACCCGTTCCCTGAAATGCGAGTTGCGAAATATCTATTCCGATTTTCATTTTTCGTATTCCCAAATTAATAACTGGTTAAAAGTAATCTCCTTAGTTTTATTATAACCGTTTTCGCCAAGCCAAGTTAATATTCTCTCATTAGGATCAAAAACTGGCTGAAGGTATCGGATATAATATATTGTTTCAGAAACGACAGCAAACTCATTTTTTGAAAAATCAGATGGCATAACTTTTCTTGTTCCATCGCTAATTCCAATTAAAGGAACCTTACCTTGTGAGTAATACTTCCATGGCCAATTTGAGGTTGACGAAGGAATAATCACGGTTGCACGGGTTTGGGACTCAAGATGAGATTCGATATAAGAAACAAGACTTCGCCAATCCTCCCGCCAGAAAAAAGGTTTACTAAAATAAACGTAAAGACTCACAAAACTAACAGATAATAAAATAATTACTTCAATAATATATATCATTGAAGTGGATTTATGAAATATCCCTAAAACCAAAAGTAGATAGAAAGCGGGTAAAATTAGAAGTAGACGGAAGGGTTGGAAATTGGGAACAAAAAATGAAGACCCCCAAGCCGTTAATAAAGGAATTATAAACCACAAAGCCCAAAGCCTATTCTCTTTCCTAAGAATTCCCTTAATTATTAATAAGCCATTAAAACTAATTAAGAATACGGCTAATAAGCTGTAAATAACTTTGTTAAAAATGGTGATCCGGCCGATAGAAAATTTAATAAAAGTTAAAGGTAAGGCTTTATAAAAACTAAGGTTAACCAATTGTCCCCATTCGGGAATAAGATTCATCGCTTCTTTCCCTGTTTGAAGTTGAGTTAATAAAAGCGGGAGTCCGGGCAAAAAACAGACAAAGGCAAGAGCAACAAACTTAAGATTTTTAATTTCTTTTTGGCTTAATAAGTAAATAAATTGGGCAAGGATAATAAAAAAGACAAAATAGCTTGAATATAAAGCTAAAACGGTAAAAAATAGGTATTTCCACCATTTTTTTTGCATTAAAAACAGCATAGAACAGCAAACTAATAGGGTAACGAGTGCGTACGGCCTAGCTTCTTGGGAATAATAAATATGAAACGGAGCCGTGGCCATCAACAAAGCAACGATCTCCGCAATTCGCAATTTACAATTCGCAATCCGTAATTCGTAATTCGTAATCCGTAATCCGCAGCTCGCAATTAAATAAACGATATAAATCGTCATTGTCCCGAAAATAACCGAAGGCAATCTTAAAATTATTTCGCTATTTCCGAGTAGATGTACCCACGCCCACATAAACATATGGTATAAAGGCGGATGAAAATCTCCGCGGAGTTCCTGAAATAGATTTAGGAATGTTCCTTTAGAAGTTAAGGCTTGAACCGCCTCATCCAACCACAAACTCTGGTTTAAATTAATTAATCGTAGAATAAAACCAAGAATTAAGATAATTATTATTCCCATAACTTGTTTTGCGTAAGAATATTTTTATTATTTAAAAAATATCCGGCTAATTTAAATTTAAGTTGTAATAAAAAATTTATTATAATGGCGGTTTTAAATATTTGAAATTTATCAGAGGTGTAATTTTTCTTTACAAACAAAAGTAAGGAAGAAAAAAACTGTCTATAAAATTCAAAGCTTTGTGAATTTAATTTTTGTTTCCAACTTCCTCCACCTAAGTGAATAATTTTTGCTTCCGGAATAACAAAAAGCTTAATTCCTAGTTTTTTCGCCCGCCAGGACCAATCTACATCCTCATACAAAAACCGATAGTCTTCAGACAACAAACCAACTTTCTCCCAAACTTCTTTAGAAGCCACAAATGAAGCTCCGGGCAACTGGTCAACTTCCACGGGTTGGTTTTTGATTTTACTGACAATCGTCCATTTTAGTGGCGTTCTCATTATTAAAGGACGAATTAAGAAATTGTGATAACCAAAAATCTGCCACAAATTAGGAAATTTCATATAATAATGCTCTTGTGGTGTTCCATCGATATTTAAAAGAAGCGGAGATAGAGCAACAAGTTTTTCTTTTTGACTGGAATAAAAACCAACCAGTTTTTCCATTGTTCCTTTTTGAACAATCGTATCTGAATTTAAAAGCATAATATATTTACCTTTGGCGATTTTTAAACCCACGTTATTTCCTTTGGCGAATCCTAAGTTTGTTTTATTTTTAATTAATACAACTTCCGGATATTTTTTTTCCACTAGTTGAGAAGAATTATCCGAAGAAGCGTTATCTATGACAATAACCTCCGAAAGAATTTTAGAATCCTTTAAATCTTTAAAAAGACTTTCTAAGCATTTATCTAAAATATCCTTAGTGTTCCACGAAAGAATAATAATCGAGATTTCTATTTTTTTAGTATTTTCCATACAAAAAGATTATTAATAAAAAAACCGCATGTTTCTCCGATTAAAACTGTCCACGCCGCTCCAATAATTGAAAATCGTGGTATTAAAAATAAACCAGCAACTAATGTTATCGCTAGATTAAGTATCGCCCATGGAATAAATTTCTTATATTCTTGAGAATTCTGAATAATATTACCGGGTAAAGAATTAAGAAAAAAGAAAATCAATGATACTCCCAAGATTGTTAAAACCGGCACAACCGGTAAATAACTTGATCCATACGCTAAGGAAATAATTAGATCAGGAAAAATAATAAATATTGTCGCAACCGGCAAGGCGATTAGAAATAAAATAGTTAATGTTTTAAGATAAAGCTCTTGGAGTTTCTTTTTATCATCAATAAAAAGTCTCGAGGTTAAAGGGAAAAGAGCCAAGGCGAGAGATTGGGGCACTAGGATAAGAGCCTCGACAAATTTGAAAACACTGGAGTATAAACCGACATAATAATCTCCTTTAAACATGCCAACTAAAATTAGAGAAATTCTCAAGTATACGACCGCCAAAATTAAAATTACCGCGAAAGCCCAAGATTGGGATAAAATCTCTTGACAAAATTTCTTATCAAATTTCCAAGCCAATTTTAAATTCCACTTTGAAGATTGGGCAATTAGAATCAAAGAGATCAGCATGTTGCCTAAAAACGGAGCCAAAAAGATCAGATAAAGAGAAAGGTGGAAAAAAATGAAAATAGTACCAATAATAACAGTAAAAAGCTGGCCAAAAATAATCACTAAAGAAAAATACTTCATTTTCTCTCTCGCGTTTTGAATTGTCGAGAGAAGGGAGTTAAAGTTGTAAGGAAAAATAAAAAGACCAAAAATCGCTAAATAAATAATTTGCTTAAATGATTGCCCCAAAATTAAAGCCAATCCTAAAGCCATAAAATAAGCGACTAAAGATAGAATCGTTTTTAAAGGGATAAGCCGCGCTAAATAATCATTGGTTTTCCTTAAATCCCGTGAAAGATCTCTTAGAATTAATCTTTCTAGACCAAAATCAGCTAAAGGTACAAAATTATAGATAAAAGCGATGGTAAAATTATAAACCCCAAAAGTGGCTACCCCTAAGTACCTTGCCAAAAAAATAAAATATAAAAATCCCAAAAAGCGGGCGCCAATTTGAGAAAACGAAAGAAATAAAGTATTGGTGGCAATTTTAGCAATCACTTCTTTTATTTTACCTTAAATATACTAAAAGCGGGAGACTTATCTAGATAATAGACAATTTTTTCAGGAGCGTTTTTAAAAATTTGATAATCTTGAAATTTAATTCTAAGGTCTTCGGGCAAAACTAAATAACTTACTCCGTTTTGATTTAAAAATGAAATTAAATCTAATTCCTTGCGTGGGATTGAAAAATATAAATTATTAAAGGCTTTCGTAAAAGTGCTTTCGTTAATTACCGTTTCGGATATTTTAAAAGCTAAATAATCTTTATAATCGGTTTTTTGCCAAAAACGGAAGAAATTATGAGGATAATACCCGTCCCAAATAACCAGCATGGATTGATTATTATTTTCTTTTTGATAATCAGAAACTTCTTTAAAACCGTATTCAAAACTTTTTGCCGAACTTAAAGGATAAACATGAAAATAATTAAAAAGAAAGCTGTAAGCTGAAAAAACAAATAACAGAGATACCGAGATAAAATATATGATTTTCAATCTCTTACTAAAGAATTCTAAGCTGCCGACAAAGCCGAGAGCCGATAAGTAGGTTAATAAAGGAAGCATGGTCGTCACCCTAAGTAAATAACCCACGCCATCTTTAGTTATCGCTGCGGGGATCGGGGCGACAATTATCCAGAATAAAAACATTTCCTTAATTTTAGAATCCCCTTTTGTCGCCATAAGAAAGATGCCGTAGATTAAAAAGGGTAAAAGTAATGGATATAATACCCCGAACCTGCCGGTTGAATGACGCAGAACCGGATCGCCTCTCAAAAATAGAAAGTCGGGAGAAAAAAAAGATAAATAATTCCGAGTAAAGATATTAACGACAGCGAGCGAATGGTTATAAAATAATTTTCCGACATTATCCGGATTCTGGTTAAGAGAAAAGATTGTGGGTTCACTCAATCTTGCTAAACCCCGATCTACGTTCTCGCTGGCGGTAACGTTAACATCGCGCCAAATTGCTAAATCAAATCCCCTGATACCGGACCTAGGAAGTAAGAAAACAAAAATTCCGATGATTAAAATGATTAAAAATGGAATTATTTTGATATTTCTTCTTAAATATTTAATCCCCATTTTAAAGATTAAGAAAACCATAAAAAGAGGTGCAAGAACGATACCTGATGGATAACAAACAGCCGCGATAAATAAAAAAATTAAGGAAATTAAATATTCTTTCGTCGTTTTTGCTCTAAGATAAAAGATCCAGTGAAACCCGATCGCTACTAAATACAGAACAACGAAGGGATGCCCGATACGGCTTAAATGAACACCCCATGGCACAAAAGAAAATAAAGCCAAAGCGACAAAAGGAATCAAAAAATTATATTTAATTTCTTTAATGTTTATTTGCCTTGCGAAAAGATAAAGAACAAAAAGCAAGACAGTTCCATAAACTGCCGACGGCAACCTAACCCCTAACGGGCTTAAACCAAATAACCAGGTAAAATTAATCGCCTTAAGATAGAAATTTTTGTATAGAAAATCCCGAAAAGAAGCCGTCGGTTCTTGAAAAAATGCATACGTTGAATATCCTTGTCCGACTTCGTCAGAATACAAAGCAGGGAAATTTAAATCTATCCTGTATGTTCTCACAAACAAACCAATAAGAATAATTAAAAAAAGGGTGGATATAAAGATTATTCTTTTCATATTTATATTTTGGCAATAACTTTAATTAATTTTTCAACATCTTCCGGTGGCTGTTGAATATCTTCATAATACACTTTGATTGTTAGATCGTTATACAAAAGCTGTATGGCGTTTTCCCCCGATAAGGCGTATGACGCCTGGGTTGAGGAATTGCCAAAACCCGATATTTCAGGGTAGCTTGGATCGTTTTTAAAATAGATTACGGCTCCTTTAGGTAAGGTCGGATATTGTTTTTTAAAATCTTCAACAATTCTTTTAGAGATATTTGCCCGGTTAATTACCCAATAGGTTTTTTGCGACAAATTAATGGTGGTTAAAGATATTACGACTAATATGGCGATGCTTGAATAAAACAAAAATTTTGGCAGGTTTTTTAAAATTATTAAAAAGCTTGCCGTTAAACCCAAAAGAGGCATGGTTAAATAATAAACGTATTTATGATACGGCCAAAAAATAATTGGGATTAAACCGATAACAAACCATAAAAGAAAAAAGATAATGACATTCCTCTCTTTTTTTTGAAATTTTAGTAAACCAAAAACGAGTAATCCCAAAAAAGAAAAACCGTCAATTAAATAAACCAGCATTTCTTTCCCGAATTTTGAAAGTAATTCAGGGTTAAATTTTAATCCCGGTCCGATAAAATCAATTAACATTTCCGGTAATCCTAAACCCCATAAAAAGTACCAGAAATAACTATTAATAATTTTCCTTAAAGAGAAAATCGGCTGATAAGCAGAAATCTCGGGCAAACCCGAAGAAAATCTTAAAATTCCGTACAATCCTAAAATTAAAAATAGAGGTAGAGTCTTCCGCCAATTTTTGTTTCCCAGTAATAATTCATAAGCTATCAAAATGAAGGGCAAAATAAGGCTTGTTTCTTTTGACATTAACGCAAAGATAAAAGTTAAGATAAAGACGCGGCTGTTATTGAGATATAACCAGAAGGTGAGAAAAACAAAAAAGGCCATACCTATTTCCTGAAAATTGGAAATATAAGTTAAGCTTCCGATATTGGAAGCGTTTACGCCGTACAAAAAAGCCCCAAACCATGCAATCCCTTCTTTTTGAAGAATCTTGTGGATAATTTTAAAAACTAGGAAAATATTAGCGATAAAAATAATAAAAGAAACTAGATGAAAAATAAAAGAATTGTAGCCAAAAAGAGAAACAATAATGAAGTTATAGACTTGAGTACTAAGCGGACGGTAAAAAGTATATCCATAACTATTATTAAAAGAAAAAAAATTGAGAAAGTCAGAAAAATTGTTAACCAGACTCATTTTTAAATGGAAAAAATCATCTTGGGTAAAATAAAGGGTAAAGATAAAGTGGTAAAGACCTAAAAAAAGAAGGGAAAGAAGTAATATTGGCCAATACTTTTTCATGTATTAATTATAATACACCCCACGAATAAACACTAACTGGCCAGTAGCGTGGTTGAGTCGGATATAACCGATCAATTTCAAGTTCTTTTTTAAAATTATCACGGCAAAATTCCCTTATTCCATCAGGAACTTGGTCGTCCCAGCTATCAATAATGATTAGGCCTTTCTTTTTATTTTTAACTAATTCTCGAAAATTATTTAAATCAGATAATATCATCGCTTTAGAAAAAATATCTTTTTCAGTCCCAACATCTTTCCTCACAAGAAAATCTGGCTTTCCTTCCCCTAAATACCAAACCGGCAAATCGCTCCAATTGGTTACCAAAATTGCATCCGGATTTTGTTTTCGTTTGTCACCAACAACCCCGTAGACTTTTTTCCAATCAACTTCCGGAACTTCCTGCATGTCTGCATTTAAAGAATAGAAAAGTTTCGGAATAAATGTAAATTTATTATTTGGCATAACGACAAGACATGTTAAAAGAATAAGTATTGCAATTTGCAAATACTGATTTTTTTTGAAAATACTACTTAAAAAAATAGATAAACTTTCTAAACCATAAGCACTTAAAATAATAATAAAACCAAAGATGGGATAAAGATAGCGGGTAAATGGTTGAGGAAGAAAATACGAAACAATGACAACTTGTACTCCCAGAATAATCGAAAATAAAAATAATACACGGTAATTTTTTCGCCAAGCTAATAATAAACCTCCTATTAATGCTGTTAAACAAAACAACAGATAATTATGAACAAGAAAAACGCGGTAGTAAAACAGATTATTAGTTTTGCCAATTTGAGAAAATACCGAAAATATCGGGACTCTAAAAATATAACCAAGTATTAAAAATAATAATATCCCTAATAACATCCATTTTTTCTTAAAATAAGAAGCTTTAAAAATTAAAAGATAGACAAAGCCGGAAAAAAAGATAATTAGTCCTAAACCATGCATCAAAGATGCGAGGATACCGCACCCTAAAAAACCTAAAAAATAACGCCAATTGAATTTCTTTTCTTTAACTAACTTGTAAATAAAATAAAAACCTAAAAGATAAAAAAATTGTAGAGCTTGGTATGGCCTTGCCTGACGGGAAAAAAGAATTTCAATATTCAAAAAGGTTACGAAAAAAACGCTTAATAAACTTACCTTACGATTAAAAATTTCTTTTCCTAATAAATATATGGCTAAAATAGTTAAAACGCCAAAAAATACCGAAGGGAAACGGATTGCAAATTCGTTTAACCCTAAAAGACTAGCGGAAATTGCACTTATCCAATATTGCAGCCATTGATAAACTCCACTAGAATAACCATTAGATAAAACAGGCTCTCCTCTTTCTAAAATTGCCCTGACAAAAATTGCCACATGATTTTCATCGGTCCAGAAGGAATAATTGGCATCCAATCCAAAAACTCGATAAAAGAAACCAATAACCAATAAAATTCCCAAAATTAATGTTGTTAAAAAACTATACTTCTTTTTTTTCTCCACTTTTCCTTTCCTCCCTTAAATACTCAACAAACATCTGCCCCACTCCGACTACGAGAAATAAGTATGTCCAGACCGCTGCTTTTTCGGCTATTAATTCTTTCTTAAAAAGAAACAGAAACGGGCATAAAATTAAAAAACCAAGAGCTATGCCAACAGAAATTCTCCCTTCAAATTTGTAATGACGAACTAAGATAACCCATAAACCAATTAAAAATAAAATCACTAAATCAGAAGTAAATTTGAAAATAAAAATATCTAAAAGTATCCCTAACGTAGTAACAACAGACCAAGAATAATAATTAGTGAAAAGATACTTTAACAATCGCGGAAAACCTTTTAATAAATAAAACACCTGAATTATCAAGAGAAAAATTGCTTTTCTTGTTGATAAAATATATATATCGAGACGTTCGTCGGTTGATTTTAAAAAATAGTTAAGCTTATTTAGGTTTAATAACAAAGAAGTAATAATTTGCCGGTTGTAAAGAATAAAAAGTAAAAATAAGGAAAATATCAGGAAAAACCAAATAATTATTTCCGGCTTTAAATTATTAAAGCTTAGTACGATTAATATGGCCCATAGAATTGCACAAGAAAACAAAAGGTTATTAAAATAATTAAAAAACTTTTGTTTTAAACTCATGTTCTAATTTTTTAATAAATAATCAGGGTTTAATATTTCTATTGGTATTTGATTGCTTATTTTTCCTTCCTTGGTTTTAACGTATAAGTAATAAATTCCGAATTTATCCGGTACCGGCGACTCAACAACAATTTTATTATCATCCCACTCCTTAGCTATAAATTCCGTTTCATTTATAATCACTTTTCCTTTATTGTGTATCGGACCAAAATTTTCGCCGTCGATTTCTATTAACTCTGCTTGAATAAACCGGGTAGGAAAAACGCTAATAATTTTAGGGTTATATTCGCGTTTTGCTTTTATTTGGAGATAATAACCGTAATAAATAAAAGAAATTGAAATAAAGAGAATCGTGAGAATTATCTTTCCCTTTCCCTTAATGATATTATTAAAATTAAACAAATTAGCAATCAATAGAAACAAAAACAAAACTCCCGTATTTATTAGGGGATCAAGTTTACCCACAGATAATTGAATTTCGGTTAAATAATATTCCAAAGGAAGAAACAGAATAAAATATAAACTTAAACCAATTAAGGCTGTAAAAACATATTGCCGGATATTATCTAAGAATTTCTTTTCCATAATTTTTTAATTGTTGAGAACATTATATAACCTAAGCAAGAAATCAAAGTTAAGAGAGAAATAAATAACCCAATGTAAAATAGCCGTTGCGGGGCAAATTCAATAATTAACTCGTAATCCTGTTTTCCTCCGGCATCCTCCGGTGTAATATACCACGAATTAGCATATCCATTAACCAATAAATGTTTATCTTCAGAAATTGGCTTCTTTCCCAAAGTCTCGAAAGTTGCCTTTTCCAAAAATGTATTCCGATGTGTCCCTTCTTTTATGTCCCCGCCAAAATAACTCGCCACCGTCTCTCCATAATTCTTTAATTCGTAATCCGTTAATCCGTCATTCTTTAATCCGTTAATATACATCTTCCACCCTTCGTGAAAACTCTCGGAAAATATTAGGGTATAAGGATCTTTGGCTCCCTCGATTTTTACCCTATATTTCGTCGGATTAATTTTTACGAAAGTAATCTTGGGTGTTTGATATTTGATATTGGATATAAGCGGAGCTTGATTTCTGACGAAATTTGGATATTTGATATTTTTTAACATCACCTCCGGCTCGTAAATCCGATTAACTTGAAGATTTGTATATTCGAGATCGATTTCTTCATCGCTATTGTTAATAAAATGAATTGCCACGCTCATGCCTTCTAATGAAGATTTAAAAAAAGCTTCAAATTGTTGTGTTCTTCCGTTGGTTGGATAAACCATCATTCTTACAATTTCTTTGTCTGAATCATTTTCTTTAATTGATAATGTAAGATCTTCTGAAGATTGATAGTTAAAATTAATGCGGTAAATTGAATTGGGTAAATAATTATTAATTTCTAAATTTTCATCGACTAAATTCTCGCTAATTCCACTAAAGGGCAAGGTTAATTCCTGTTCCCCTTCTCCAAAATTTCTCTCGCCCAATTTCACCCAACCTCCATTTTTTTCTGAATTCGTTAATCCGTTAATATTCTTAATAAATATTTCGTATTCTCCTTTTTTGGGAATTTCAAATACGTACCTTGACTCATCAAAACTACGATTAGCTTTAAAATTTTCAGTTTCTTTCTCTAAATTTTCAAATACGCTTTTCCATTTACTTAAACCAATAGAATTTATAATAATTTCTTTTTGCCATTTTACATAATTTATATAATCAGTAAATAATTTTTCGTTATTTAAGGAATTTGCAATATTAAGAGCACTTTCCATTTCTTGTCTATATTGAGAAATTAAATTATCAGAAGTCTGATTATTTATACCTGGAAACTTAACAAATTCCTGGACTCTTTTATTGCTGTAATACAATTCCTTTTCAAATAATTTTTCAGGATCGTCTTTCACTTTCCATTTATCATATTTTTCTTTAAGTAAGATCAGATCGCGCAATCGGCTGTCTGGAGATTGCGAAACATACGGTAAAAAATCCGCGGGAATCGGCATTAACAGGTTATTGTCAGAAAAACTATCGTCCAGACTAGCCTTAATAATAATCTCGTCAGCTCTTTCTTTTAATCCGATAATTCTCGAATCTTTTGTTTCGTTAATTCTCGAATCCGTTAATCCGTTAATCGTGTCTAAATATATCCCCGACCTAATTTTGTAATCTTCAAAACCTAAAATATTAGGTAAATCTTTAGCCATAACGTTTGCATAAATTATATTTTGAGGAACATAGAAAAGAGGTAAAAAGAAATTTTCACTTTCCGACACAGCTAATACCGCTTTATTTACGCCCGCAATTTTTCCCAATAGCAAAATCATTAGGAATAAGAAACCAACCGAAACAGTTTTTTTCATATTTTTAGTTTTAAGAAATAAATTTAATAATTTCTTTTGCCTTTACTTTATTTTGTTTTACAAGAATTACCCGGCATCCTGCGCTCTTTCCCGCCTGCAAATCACTTTCACTGTCTCCGATAAAATAACTTCGTTTTAAATCAATATCTAAATCCTTAGCGGCTTGAAAAAACAAACCCGGTTTTGGTTTACGGCAATCACATGAATCTTTTTCGTGCGGACAATAATAAAACGCGTCAATATAAGCGCCAATTTTTCTTAAATCGTCGTTCATTTTTCCATGTAGCGCTTCTACAAATTCCGCAGACATCTTTCCTAAAGCAATCCCCCTTTGGTTCGTCACTATAACTGTTAAAAACTTTCGCCCGTTAATTGCTTTTAGCAATAATTTCGCGCCACGGTTCCAATAAAATTCTTCAAAATTTTTAACGTAATCGCCCTCGGGCGGTTTACGGTTAAGCACGCCATCCCGGTCTAAAAAAACCGCCACTTTTTTCAATACATTTTTTTTCATCAGATATCAAATAAAATAATTATAAGCGGAAGATTTCCGGAATTGTGAATAGCAATTAAATCTTGGACAAAAAGTCCTCTATTGTCGAAAACAAATAATTAATGTGTTTACGGGTAATATCCTGATGTACACCAATATGAAACCCGTTGTTTCCTATATATTCCGCGTTGGGAAATTCTCCGAGTTTATATCCCAAAAAATGAAATCCCGGACACTGGGTCGGCATCGAAGAGAAAAGACTCCGTGTTTCTATACCGTGTTTTTCCAAATAATCAACAAAATCATTACGATTAAAAGGAACTTTCTTTTGTAAAATAATCGGTAAAGCGTGCGGTCCAATTTTTTCATATGGTTCTTCCTTAATTGTATAAAAATATTGGCTAAATTTTTCAATTCCTTTCATCATCATTTTCAGATTATTGTAGCGTTTGTCTAAAATATCCTCATATATTTTTAGATTTCCCAAACCGATTGCGGCTTCAACTTCATTCATCTTGCACGAATAACCAATTCTTTCAAAAATAAATCTTATATCCGCGTTTTTGCCGTATTGAAATCTTTTGGCGCAATAACCGGAATTTGTATTTAAAACACATTGTTCGCATTTACACGCCCGGCCGTGACTGCGCAAAGACCGTAATATTTCCGCAAAATCTAATCTGTTCGTAGTAACAATTCCTCCCTCAATTGTCGTAATGATATGCGCCAAATACAAACTATAAGCCGCCATGTCCCCCAAAGTGCCTACATTTTTCCCTTTATATTTAGCGCCATGAGCTTCCGCGGCATCTTCAATAACAAACAATTTGTGTTTTTTGGCGATACTGTTAATTGTATCCATTTCCGCAGGTTTTCCCATTAAGTGCACCGGCATTATTGCTCGTGTTTTTTTGGTAATGGCCCGCTCTATTAACGCAACGTCAATGTTTAACGTTTCTCTCTCGACATCCACAAAAACCGGTTTAAAACCCGCGTGAATTACAGCGTTGCCTGTCGCGACAAAAGAAAGAGCGGGAACGATAATTTCGTCACCGCGTTTTGCCCCATAATCATGAAGTACGGCCAAAGCTAGGATATCGGCGTCGGTACCACTGCTTACGGCAACCGCCTCTTTTGTACCGGTAATACTTGCAAATTGCTTTTCAAATTCTCTAACCAATCTGCCCTGGGAAACACGTTTCGCGTCCAAGACTTCGTTCACTAATCGCCGCGCCTCGGAAGTAATTGACATTGTCCCAAAAGGAAATTTTAGTTGTTTTTTCATCTCTTTTTACTTAATTAAAACATTTTCTTGCGCGTCTTTAAACATTCGGAATCTTTCCGGAGTACCAATATCAATAAAATCTTTTGTGACTACCTTTCCGAATAATCCCCTGCCAATTAATTTAGGGAAAAAGTCGTTCTCTAGTGAAACTTTTTTCTTTTTCGGAATTTCCCGCAAAAGATCTTTGGAAAAAAGGTATATCCCCATATTTGTTAAACCCTTATTTGTAATTTTTCTTTTTTCGGCAAAATTAGTTATTTCTTTTGTTTTTTTATCTAAAATAATTTTACCACAATCGTCGCCATGAATAGCCGATGTTAAAATAATGGAAAGGACCGCCTTGTTCTCTTCGTGAAATTTCAGAAAATTTTTTAAATCTACGGAACATAAAGAATCACCGTTAATAACTAAAAATGGATCACTTCTTAAAAACCGTTCCGCGTTTTTTATCGCTCCCGCCGTTCCCAATGGTTTTTCTTCCCTAGAAATTAAAATTTGTCTTTTTTTATCAACCTGTTTTTTGTAATAATCTAAAACCATTTCCCCCTTATATCCGACACAAAGAATAAAACGCCTAAAGCCAAACATGGAAACATAGTTTATTAGCAAATCCAAAAATGGTTTTCCGCTTATTTCCGCCAGTGATTTAGGTCTATCGCTGACTACCGCTCGCAAACGAGTCCCTAATCCCCCGCAAAGTACAACTACATCAACTTTTTCGGGTTTTATCATGTTTATCTTAAAGCCCTGTCGTGCTTATCAAAAATTATTTCGCTGCCGTAATTCTCAAACTCAAAAGGAACAAATAATAATTTTTTAAGTTTTTCTCTTACTTTTTTTTGTTTTTCCGGCGCGACAAAAAATAGCATAAAACCCCCGCCTCCGGCTCCCAAAAGTTTTCCACCTATGGCTCCCGCTTTTCGGGCCGTTTCGTAAATTTCGTCTATTTGGGGATTAGTAATCTTGTCGGAAAGTTCTCTTTTTATTTTCCACCCTTCGTCAAGCAATTCTCCAAATTCCGACAAATCTTTCCTTCCTGTTAAAATTTTCTCTCCTTCATCTACCAATTCTCTAATTCTGAACAATTCTTTTTCTTTCTGGGGAGTATTTTTAATCTGTTCTTTGGCAATTTCCGAAGCAAATCTTGTCAATCCGGTAAAATATAACATTAAATGACTATGAAAATTTTCTAAACGGGAAGGTAAAATACACAAGGGTTCAATTTTTATCCGGTCATTACTGCCAAAAATAATTTTATTAAATCCACCGAAAGAAGCCAATACCTGGTCTTGCGATCCCACGCTTTCCTGCAAAAGATCGCGTTCAATATGGATAGCTTCTGTCGCCAAGCGTAATTTGCTTGGTTTCTTGCCCTCCAAGGTATAAAGACAATTCAGAAGCCCCACCGTGAAGGCGGAGCTTGCCCCCAATCCGGAACGAGCCGGAAGATCGCCATCGTGATGAATTTCTAACCCTCTGGTATTTTTCATAAAACCTAAAGTTGCTCTCACTGAAGGATGTTCAATTTCCGATATTTTTTTAATATTTTCGATTTTTGAATAAAGAATACGGTATTTATGGTCAAAAAATGGAGGTAGATCACGACAGGAAATATAACAATATTTATCAATCGTTGTCGCCAAAACCGCCCCGCCGTTTTTTCGATACCAAACAGGGTAATCCGTTCCACCGCCAAAAAAAGAAATCCTAAATGGAGTTCTACTGATAATCATAAATATATTTTAATCACCAAGAAATTTTCTTTTAATTTTTATCTTAGTCATATCTTTAATATGCACCAATGCTTTTGAACCAAATTTTTTCTCAATCATCTTCAAATATTTCGGATTCTCAAAGTACTTATTAAAAGCCTCATCTCTAAACTTCAAAACTTCTTTGGAACTAAGATACTTTGTAGATAAGGGCAAGGTTTCGTAAGAATGCTGAGAATAACCATACCACTCTTTTGGAAGTTCCCAACCTTCCGTAATAGCTGTCTCGTAAAGTTTTGAACCGGGATAGGCCATAGTACAATAAAAATTTGCCCATTCGGTATTTAGTTCTAACGCTAAATTTAGAGTTTCCTGCATCGTTTCCATGTTGTCATCGGGTAAACCAAAAATATAATTTCCCATTACGTAAATTCCCGCGTCTTGAATCTTGCGAACAACTTTAATAATATCTTTCCGGTTAATTTTCTTATTAACGCCATCTCTTACAATCTCACTACCAGACTCAATTCCTAAACAAAGCCAATTAATACCAGCCTTTTTCATCTTGAGTAAATTTTTAAAATTAACAGAATCTATCCGCGCGTAAGCCCAAAAATTTAAAGAATATCCTTTATTAATTAAGCGTTTTATCAATAAATCAACAATAGTCATGTAGTGTTTTTCATCTAAAACAAAAAGTTCATCAATAATTTTGATATTTCTTATGTGATATTTTTTAACCAAAAATTCAATTTCCGACACTACTGATTCCGGACTTCTATATCGAATTCCGGATCGCCCAAAGGGAGTATTTATGCAACAAAAAGCACAAGAGTACGGACACCCCAAACTAGTGTATACAGCTGCATAAGGAGAACGATGGTCAATATCATCCATACTATGCCAATCGTGAGCTTTGTATTTTTCCATGGGCAACAAATCCCATGCCGCAATAGGCAGCATTTCATCTAAATTCTTTGCAAGAGGCGCGCGTGGATTGTTTTTTATTTTATTATTTTCCCAATACCATAAACCCGGAACTTTTGAATAATCTTGATCACCTTCTTTTAATTTCTCCAAAAGCGCCGTTAAGGTAAATGGTCCTTCCCCTTCTATAACAAAATCAACACTCTCTTCCGTTAAAGTTCTCTTTGGTAAAGCCGTTGGGTGTAAGCCCCCAATAGCAATTTTCGCCTTCGTTCCTGCCTTTAAAGCACCACAGATCTTCCCGGAAATTGACATATTTTGCGTCGAAGCAGATGGCTGTGCCCCGTATACTATCACAGCTGCTAAAAGCGGGTTGTATTCCTTTACCTTTTTTAAGGTTTCCTCTGGCGTCCAATTTTCCGCGTTAGCGTCAACAATCGCCACCTTAAAACCCTTGTTGCGTAAAAAGGCTGCCATAACGGCTATCCAATACGGTGGCTCGATCCCCGCGAGGTTTCGCCCTAATCCTTGGAATACTTGTTTTTTGTCACCCGGATTGATAAAAACGATGTCGGTCTTGTTTGTTTTTGTCTTCATGATAATTTTATTGAATTATTTTTTTTATTCTTTTGACAATAGACGCTCCATCCAAGTTATTAATTTTATGAAGATATTCTCTATCTCCAATGTCAAAAGTATAAGAGTCTTCAACACCCACTCTTTCTAAGACTGTTCCAGATTTCTTTTTTTCTAAAATACCGGAAATTAAGCTATCTAATCCACCCTTACCTATAAAAGCTTCCTCGATTGTTATAATATATTCATATCTTTTTAATTGCTCGTAAAGTAATTTTTCGTCAAGAGGTTTAAGTAAAAAAACGTCAATTACCCCTACTTTTATGTTTTCACCCGCAAGAATATCTCTCACTTCAAGAGCTCGATGAGTCATATATCCACTAGAGACAATGCAAACCTTTTCACCCGAAGATAACTGGCTAAATCCTTTAGCTATATCTACTTTTTGTTTTTCATCATATATCTGTACTACCGGTTTACCCTCAAACCGTATGTATTTAGGACTTTTGTTTTTAATTGTGTAATTTGCAAATTGTTCTGCTAACACCCAATCGCTTGGAGAAAACAATAAAATATTTGGCAACGTCCTTATGATACTAAGGTCTTCCAAACAATGATGGGTAGGGCCGGAAACAGCGTAGCTCATTCCGCCCCCTACACCAATCAAATTTACATTAACTTGCCTTAATTGAGAGAGCATCGCCAGGTTGATCCGAATTTGCTCAAAAGCTCTCATCGTTAAAAACGGGGCAATCCCATAAGCATAAACCGTAAATCCCTCCAGAGCTAATCCGGTAGAAACGTTTATTAAATCCTGTTCGGCTATTCCCACATTGATAAATCTGTCCGGATAGTCCTTTCTAATTAAGTCAAGCGTTGGCGCGCCAAAATCAGCAGACAAAAAGAATATCTTTTTGTTCCTCTTCATTATCCGATAAATCTGTTCGAGAAAAACATCCCGCATCGTTTTCGACTGACTTACTATCATTTCATTCGCTCCCTTTCAATAATAATTCAACTTCATCTTTTTTTAGTGTTTTAATGTGACTTAAGGGGTCATTTTCTAACCGTGGAACGCCTTTTCCCTTAATGGTGTCGGCAATAATCACATTTGGTCTTCTCCCGTGAGATTTCTTAACTTTTGTTAAAAGTTTGTGTAATTTTTGACAATTATGTCCTTCAACCCTAAAAACTTCCCAGTTAAAAACTTTAAATTTTTCCTCCAAGGGTTCGATGTCAATAATATTTCGGCAGAAATCAAGCATGGAAACTTTATTATTATCAACAATTAATATTAAATTGTCTAACTTATGGTGTGAGGCAAACATTATTGCTTCCCACATGGAACCCTCATAAAGTTCTCCGTCGCCAACTAAAATAAATACTTTTGATGTTAATTTCTTTTGCTTCAAAGCCAAGGCAATCCCGCAAGCTACCCCTAGACCGTGTCCCAAAGAACCATTAATCGTTTCGTAACCGGGAATGATTGGATCAGGGATACCTCCTAAAAAAGAGCCTTCTTTACCGATCTTTTGAAGCTCGTTCTTCTTAAAAAAACCCAAATCCGCCAAAATTGTGTACATCCCAATGGAACCATGACCTTTACTGATTATGAATCTATCTCTATCCTCTGCGAATATATTTTTAGAATCAAACTTAACAATTTTTCCGTAATATAAAACCGTTAAAATCTCAATGCACGACAGGGAAGATGCGATTCGCGTCTCGGGACACAATAAGTGTAACTTTAGAGTTTCCAGCCTTATCCAATCAGCTTTTTGCTGTAATAATTTAAACATTTCCATATAAACAGTTTCTCATCATTTTATACCCCTTCATCAACTCTTCAATTCCCATCTCAAGAGAGTAAATTGGTTTAAAACCGGTTTTTTCTATTTTTTCATTAGAGACTATATAGTCACGCTTATCCGGATCCTCGCCTACCGGCGCTTCTAAGTAAATAAATCCCGGTACCTGTTCTTTAATCTTGGCACACAATTCTAACTTCGATAAGTTAGCATCGGATAACCCCACATTGTAAGGTTCATTTTTCATCTCATTAAAATTATCCATAGCATGAATAAACGCCCGCGCGACATCGCGTATATGAATATAATTACGTTTAAAGTGTCCTTCAAAAATCACGACAAATCTGTCTTTAACGGCTCTATAGGTAAAATCGTTTACCAATAAATCTAATCTCATCCGCGGCGACATTCCAAAAACCGTAGCTAGTCTTAAAGTTATGGTATTCCTTCTTTCTAAAACGATTTTTTCTGCTTCCGTTTTTGTTTTACCGTATAAAGAAATTGGATTAAGCGGGGTTTTTTCAGTACAAAACACGCCTTTTTGCCCAACACCATAACCGCTGTTGGTCGTGGGGTAAATAATTCTTTGTTCTTTACCAGCCAGCTTGACAATACTTTTTACGGCCCCTCTATTGATGGTTACGGCTCCGGTTTTGTCTCTGTCGCAAGCCGGCGCTCCCACAATCGCCGCCAAAGGAATAATATAATCTTTATCTGTTAACACTTTTTTTAGAATTGTCTCATCCCGCGCGTCTCCTTTTATAATTTCAAAATTTTTTGATGCGCAGCACGCAAAAAGTGAATCTTGGTGATACATAAAATTGTCCAAAACCGTCACTTTATGTCCCAGCTTTAATAATTCCGGTATTAAAATCGACCCTAAATATCCCGCTCCTCCAGTTACCAATATTTTTATTTTTGACATATTCTTTCCTCTATTAACTCGCAAATTATGTGTTCTATTAAACAATGCATCTCCTGAATTCTGGGAGTACAAACAGAAGGTACGCATAAGCAATAATCAGCCAACTGTTTTATTTCATTTTTCTTATTACTCCCGGTCAATCCGATCACTACCATTTCTTTTTTCTTGGCCTCCCTAATGGCCTTTATGACGTTCTCCGAATTTCCGCTTGTTGATATAACTACCAACGCGTCTTCCTTTTTACCTAAGGCCTCTACTTGCCGCGAAAAAATTTCGGAAAAATTGTAATCGTTTCCGACGGCCGTAAGAATAGAGCTGTTGGTCGTCAAGGCTATTGCCGGAATCGCTTCACGCTTGACTAAAAATTTACCCACTAATTCCGCGGCGAAATGTTGAGCATCCGCGGCGCTTCCCCCATTACCGCATATTAATATCTTACCACCCTTGCTTAACGATTCAAGTAATATATTTACAACATTTTCCAATGACGATATAAAATTACGGTCTTTCTCCAAAATTTCCACTACTTCCCAGTGTTCTTTTAATCTCTCAAAGATTATTTTCTTTTTTATACCATTCATAAGTCAACTTTAATCCCTTTTCTAAATCAAATTCGGGCTTCCAACCCATGTCGCTTATTTTACCGCTGTCTAAAATTTTCCGCAAGACCCCATAAGGCTTAGAAGTGTTAAAAATTATCTTCCCTTCGAATCCCACAATTTTTTTCACCATAAAAGCCAATTTTTTAATAGATATATCCTGCCCATAACCCACATTAATGAGATCAACATCTAAATCTCTACTCATTAAAAAAACAGAAGCTCTGCACAAATCGTCAACGTAAATAAATTCCCTGCGCGGTCTTCCGCTTCCCCAAACTTCTATTTCTTTTTTCTTCTCTATTTTTGCATCGTGAAATCGCATGATTAAAGAAGAAATTACATGCCCGTTTTCTAAATTAAAATCGTCGCCAGGTCCATATACGGTCGCCGGCATCAAGGAGAAAAAATCGGTTCCGTATTGCTGGCGGTAAGACCGACACATTTCGATACCCGCAATTTTGGAAATCGCGTATGGCTGACTGGTTTTTTCCAGCGCTCCTTCCAATAAAGATTCTTCTGTTATCGGTTGAGGACATTTTTTTGGATACGCGCAGGAACTTCCGTAAAAAAGAAGTTTTTTTACTTTGTTTTTAAAAGCAGCTTGAATAATATTATTTTGCGCTTCCAAATTCTCGTAAATAAATTCAGCCGGGTATTTTAAATTTGCGCCTATCCCTCCGGCTCTTATATAGCCTAGAAAAACATATTCCGGTTGTTCTTTAAGAAAAAAGGCGGCGATTGATTTTTGGGATAGTAAATCAAGACCAGTATTAGTCTCACTAAAAACATTGACAAATCCTTGTTTTCGTAAAAAAGTAATCAGCCCTTTACCCGGAAGAATTTTATCTCCTACAACTAAAATTTTAGCGTTTTTTTTCACAGATATTTAACAATACTTTCTTTCTTCTCCAAAGAATGAATATATTTCACGATGTTACTGCGATATTGTACCTGATTATTATAAACATGCAATATCGCTTCTGCAATATCTTCTTTGGTAGGATCAATAACCATTCCCAGTTTATTTATTTCTATTATTTTTACCATCGGTCCGATATTTTTTGTTACCACCACGGGAATTAAATATTGTAAATAATCGCACACCTTCGCCGGTATGGTCTTACTGGTATGGCTATTTTCACTGGTGATAAGATTAAGGCCGCAAAAACAATCTTTAAGCGCTATTTTAAATTTTTCTTTTTCCGCAAATCCTGTAAATTCTACCTGTTTATCGGCGCCACTACTTTTGGCTAGTTTTTTTATTAAAAGTTCTTGTTGGCTTTGATTGCCTATTATCTTAAGACTGATTGGCGCTGATTTTCTTATTTTAGATAAAGACGAGACCACAAAATTTATTCCGGAATCGTCTCTTAATAAGCCTAAAAAAACAATCTTGTTTTTTAAAATGTTACTCGTGTCCTGTTTAATTTTAAGCCGGTTAACAAAAAGCACATCTTTGTTGGAAACCGGTTTTCCCCAAAATTTATTTCTTTCTTCAATAATTTGCAAGGTACAATTTAAAGTTATATCGCTAAATTTACAAGCCAGATAATCAAAAACAGGGAAAATAATATTATTTCCGAGATGACTCCATATCCCCATACGAACTTCGTTGCCTGCCAGCCAATCACCAGGTATATAGATCATTTCCTTAACCAAATTTACTTTACGTAAAATCCCCACGATCGAAGCGGCAAAAGTGTTTTCTACGATAATGGTACTCACCCGGTATTTAAAACAAAAATACGAGAATATTCCCAATACTTTAAAAAGATCCGCCACAAACATTAAGGGATAAACAAGATAGTCTATTTGGGGATTACCGAAATGAAAAAAAGACCACGTTTCCTTTTTGACATCATAAGTCCTCGGTTTATATGCCACCCTTATCCATTGTTTATTGAAAAATAATACAATCGAATTTGGCCTATATGCGACAATATCCTCAATAAAAACATCGTTGTCAAAAGAATCCACCTTGTAAGCTAAAACTGCTAATTCTTTTTTCATTTAACATGGACATTATCAAACCCCAACAAATTTTTAATAATGTAATTAGGCCTATTCCTAGTTTGCCGGTAGATTGCTCCGACATACAATCCTAAGACGCCTATGGTTAAAAGTTGTACCCCTCCCAAAAAAAGTATCGTCGCCATAATCGCCGACCATCCCGGCAGGTTTAAATTAAAAAGTTTCATTACGAAAATCGCGGCTAAATACGAAAAGGCGCCCATTGAAACTAAAAACCCCAGCAGTAATGAGATTTTTAATGGCGCGTCGGAAAAAGAAATTAAGGCCGATTCCAAAAAATTATCAATAACTTTACGACTGTAAATTGGAAATTTTGTTTTTCCTCCCCATCTGGCGTCGCGATGATAAAAAACTTCCGCTTGTTTAAAACCGATCCACGAAACGAAACCTCTGACAAAAGGTTTTTCCTCCTCTAGTTTAATCAACTCATTAACCGCCCTTCTTGACAATAACTTAAAATCTCCAGCATCGGGCGTGATTTTAATATCCGAAGCCCATCTTAAAAGAAAGTAACCAACTTTTGTCAACCACAACTTAATGGGATGTTCGCCGGCGCGGGAAATCCTTACGGTATTCACAATTTCAATATCTCCGCTCTCTTCCCACAACGTTATCAACTTCGGAATTAACTCCGGAGGATCCTGTAAATCAGCATCCATGTAAATAACCGCGTCTCCGCAAGCGTGTTTCAAACCCGCCATAACACAAACCCCAACACCAAAATTTCGGGACATATTGATTATTTTTATATCTTTATGCCCCCGCGCCGCCTTTTTTAACAAAGCCAACGATTTGTCCGTAGAATCGTCATTTACGAAAATCAACTCGTAACGCTTTTTGTATTTTATATCCAGCGCCAACCTTAACCGGTCAACAAGTGCCGGAATAACTTTTTCTTCATTGTAAAATGACAAAACTATTGAAATAAACATTAGAAATTAGAATCTTTCTTTTTTTTATCTCGCCGATAAGCTCGTAACCAAAGAAAAAATACAGTCGCAATTATTAGATAAGAACCTACTAAAGTATACGGAACAAGAGGCGGAGAAAATCGGAATTTAATATTTGACTGCCCTCCTGGGACCAAGACTCCTTTAAAACCAAATCGGTCAGAGATAGCGACACTTTTTCCGTCAATAGTGGCTGTCCAATATGGGAAAAATGCGTCGCGCCAAAAGAAAAGAGATTCCTCGGGAGCAAAAAGGGTCAATTCCAAAGTATTATAAGTTTGGTTGACTATCCGCACTGATCCATTCGGGCCCTGATCACTTATTAATTTTTCAAAGACGTCTTTAAATTCCACCAAAGGGTTTGATTTATCTAAACCATCACTTGACCAAGATTGGGAATTTACAGCATAAAGAGCCATCCGGGGAAAGGAAGCCGGATCATAGCCGTATTCTTTCAAATCCCGAACAGACTTCAATTCCAATATAGTTGAAGCTATAAAACTACCGGGGTTGGCACTCCCAAGCCCTATGGAAGAAGTTGTGGGTTCATCTTTAAATGATTTCCCTTTATCGAAAAGAAAAGTCCTTACATGCCAAAAAGCAACCGTAGAAATATCAATAATAACTAACAAGAGTAGCAGCGCAAAGGTCCGAGATACCTGTTCACGGTTTTTGGCCATTCCCAACCAAGCAAACACGATAAGGTAAAACAAAACCATTGTCAGCATGAAACCGAATATCAAGGTTGACATCGCAGTATTACCGTAAACAACAGAAAAAAGCCCTATTGAAAAAATTGAAGTAGCTGAAAATATCAAAATCAATAACCGCCTTCTAAATTTATTCGCCTCTAAAATCACCTCTGCCCCCAATCCCATTCCAAAGATAATCAAAAGGAATAATCCCAAACGAAAAAAGGTATCACTATAATGATTAACGGCTCGAAGCGGTGTTTCCCAGAGCAAAACGGAACTAAATAGGGGACTGTATCCGGACAAAACCATAACTGCCGAGCTTATGACAATCAAGATAAATAGCCTGATTCGCCAGACGGATTTACTAAAGACGAGACCAAAGATAAGAAGCGGGAGCGACAATAGCCCTAGATAGACATAGGCGACATGGCCCTTGCCAAATAAGGAAGCTTGCGCATAACTAAACAGTTGCCATTGCCAAGTATCATTGGTCCACTCAAACCCAATAGCTGGTGTGGAAATGGCCAAAATCTCCATCGGATTCCCCGGGCGGAGCTGAGCATAGGTGTATGTTCTCTGTCCGATAGTCGATCTGACTATACCTGACCCCTGTGAGTAAGTGAAAAAGGCAGTTGACAAACAAACAAAAAACAAGATCGTGGCAATTATCCAGGTTTTCCATGGGACGCTTCTAATGATTTGCTTTATTGATGTCGATGATGGCAACGTTGCTAAACAAACAATTACGAATAAGGGAATAAAGATAATATTCCAATATAAGGAAAGATGATTGAGGGAAACAGCTAAAATTAAGGCGGAAAGGATCAAGGCCCAAAAATTAATTATATTTTGCTTTTTAAGAAAATTTAGAAAAGCGGCCGTAAAGAAAAGGCTATAGGCAGTTTGGACTAGCCCATCGTCGCTAAGATTATAAATCATACCCGGGGAAAAACTAACTAATATTAAGACCAACGAAATAACCAGATTTTTAGTAAATATCTGTCTTGCCAGAAGAAGTGCGCCAACTGAAAAAAGCAATGGAACTAAAAAACCGCAGTAGATAACGTAGAGAGTATGAAATGAAGAAATGTTTATTTGAAAAAGCCCCAAGAACCAAAATAACAAAGCCAATACCGCAAACAGTGGATGGGTGATATTGACACCAAGAATTGAAAAATAATAGACCGGAAAACCGGTGCCTAGATTGGGATTCCACCAGGCAAATTCGTGGAAGTAGTTAAGAGCATTCAAATTATCACGAAAAAAGCTAAATAAGCTGGAGATATCGTGATACAGTGTTTGGTTAACAAGGAAATTCCCCCAAAGAACCATCCCGGAAAAAATATTTAGGGCTAAAAGCAAGATTAATTGCCAACCAAGGAAATTGTTGTTTTCCAATAAGTTCTTAAACCCCACCCTTGTAGGCAATCGGTTCCAAAAAGAAATTAAGAACGTTTTTAAATTAATATTGGTTGTCATAGAGTGTTAGTGAACCAAAATTTCTTGATACCATAGTCTGGTCAAGAATACCTGTCAATTCATCAATGCTTTCTTCGTGAACATATCCAAACCAAGGGCAAGTGTCTTTGTTAAACAGAACCTCCTTCACATTATAAAACCCTAATAACTTTTTGTAGTCCTCCATAGAAATATTATCATAAAGAACAGAGACATTGTCATAATAAGGAGCGATAAAAGGTTTATTAATATCCATAAGCACCGGGTCTAAACCCGTATAGTTACTTTTTCCTTTATTATTAAGACAAACCTGATAATTGGCGCTACCGGGAAGACTTAAAATCCGGTATTCCGTTTTCTCGTCATTAACTGTTTGTCTAAAATGCTGATAATCCACCTTGTCAAAATATTTACGCGATGCGTAAAAACCTTCGGCCATTCCATTATGCATATCAGGAATGATATTACCGGTTAAAATTGGTATAAAACAGAAAAATAAATAAGCAGAAAAAATCATTAAAACAAAGTGGTATGTTTTTTGGCCCTTAAGACGGATAAAAACTAATAAAAGTAGAATGGTGAAAAGAAAAAGATATAAAATACCGAATTTATCCACCGGAGTTTTAAAAATGTAAAATAACGGTAAATGAGTAAAAAGAAAATTGTACACGATCCCGAATGGCATTGAGCTTCCCTTGAGAAAAAATAAAACGGCAATTACCAAGGCTAAAACACCCAAGATCAATAAATCCTCTTTCTTGATTTTCTTTCTCGTCAGAATATATCCTAAAACTAAAAATATCGGGACAAAGGTAATAAACTTTACAAAAGGCAGATTATACCAATAGGTAAAGAAATTTTGCGAAGGATCGCTCCCAATAATTGTAGTCAAGGAGAAAGTTTTCCCTACGATATCTCCGCTATTAAACACTACGGTATTAAGCCAAGACTTTGCGAAATCATAAGTATATACCTGCCCTATGTTGGGTAAAATATTAACCAGACTCAATATCCACCAAGCGTTAAAGCTAACAAAAGAAACCAAAAGTAAAAAATATTTTTTCAATACCTCGCTAAATAACAGCTTCTTGTTCCAATAATAATTGGCGATAAAAACGGAAATAATAATAGAGAACTGCCCTATCGCAAACAACGGATAATTAGTGTAAGCAAAAGAGAGACAAGTCGAAACTAAACCGAAAGAGAAGAAAAGCTTAAAATTATTAAAATAGTATCTAATAATTAACCATAGAAACAAGGGCATGGCAACTATAGAAAAAGTAATCCCTTGATTAAGATTGGTTAGATAGTATAAAGTGAATGGGTTAACTACGTAAAAAAGCGCTATTAAAAAAGAAACCCACAACGTTGCCTTCATTTCTTTAGCAAGAACATAAACCGAAAGAAAAGGAAAAAAGTAAATAGCCAAAATTAAAACAAAATTGGTTATTCTCGTACTATTCGTCAAAATCTGAATAAGAGAAAGTAAAATAATATTTAGGCCTGTACCGCTTGGGGACATGTTCATCATGCCTAGACCATACGTATGGTACCAAGCGAAATGTGTTTTATTCCAAAGAGTTGGAAAATCCAAATAGGTATTCCCCTCACCTCCCAAGATCAAGGATCCGCCTTGATAGTAGGGTGTTAACGCCACGATAAGAATACCCAAGTAAATTAGAATAGGAAAAATATTCCGGAAAATTGAAAATAACTTAAACTTCATTTTTCTTAAATTCAAAAAATAGATTATGGCAAAAAGGCAAAGAAAAAAAAGAACGTAATCCATAACCCCCCGTTATTCCATAAAAAATCTTTTGTCCTTTAATGATAGTAAAACCTTCTTTCTCTAATAACCTTTGTAATTCCGAATATGTATATTCAATTTCATGAGCCGAATAGGGGTCGCGAGAATGATCCGGATTAGGAAAATAAGGTATCTTGCGCAGTCCTAATAACAAAAGAATAAAACCTGCCCAGCGGTGACGATTAGGCGTTGAAATTATTAAAATTCCATCATCTTTAAGCAGACGGCGCATTTCCCTTAACATAATCTGTGGTTTTAAAAGATGCTCAATCACATCAAAAGAAAAAATTATGTCAAAAAAATTATCCGCATACGGCAAGGATTTTTTGAGAAAATCCGCTTTTTTGAACTTAATTTTATCTATAAGAGTCTTTTTTCTCCAGTCCAGTCTGTCAACTCCGAAAATTTCCCGCCCAAACTGAGCAAATAAAACCGTTCGGGAACCGTCTCCGGACCCCATGTCTAAAAATCTTTTTTTTTGTTTATATTTTATGGAAATTTCCGTTAAAACCCTCTCTATACAGTTTTTGTGTAAAATAAGCATGTTATTTTGTTTGATTTTTTATTATATAAGTATTTATCTCGGCAGCCTTGGGAATAAATAAAGCAATTGCAAATCTTAGTAACAACAATATAGGCGCAAGAACAACACTTATTACTTTTTTATTAATAACGCTAAAAGCAAAATCGTGAGGAAAACTGAAAGGTTCGCCAAAATAATCAACAATTTTTAATTGATTTTTAATCAGTATCTCTTTTAAGGTTTCAAAATTGTAAAAGAATAAGTGCCTGGGAGTATCGAGGTGAAACCATTTGTCTTTTGTAAGACGGAAACCTAAACTATCACGATTGGGAATCTCGATAATTAAAGTCGGATCCTTCTTAAGTATTTTTTTTAAGGTTTTAAAAAAAATCACCGGATTCTCTATGTGCTCCAAAACATGCCACATCACCACCATATCGAATTTTAATCCGTGGGGAAAATAAATCTCTTCAATCTTGCCCTCAAAAAGAGTTATTTCTTTATAGTTTTTTCTTATATATTGGCAGGCTTTATCATTTACTTCTATTCCAAATTTTTCAAATTTTTCCGGCAATCGGTGTAAAAATTCTCCCTGTCCGCACCCAATTTCCAAAATTTGTCCGCCTTTTGGTAAATATTTATCAATTAATCGTAACTTTCTATTATAAACAAGCTTTTCCAATAAATTAATAATCCATTTCAAACCATTAGGAAAAGGCGCGTCTTGATAATAATTATTTGGATAATATTTGTGATAATAAACGGCGTCTACTTCCACGTCAGTAAAGGCAACCCCGCATTTACAACATTGATAAACCTCAAATTTCTCTTTACCTAGAAGGTGTCTTCCGTGAACATTTTGGGAGGCAAAAAGAATTTTGGCTTTATCGCTACCACATAATCTGCATTTCATACCATTAAAATTTTTGGTTAATAAATTCTTGTATTAATAATCCTGTTTGGGAAAGGTAATTTGACTTTTTCTGGCTCTTTAGCAAAATTTTCCAATATTGAAAATTCGCGTAAAATTTTATATTGTTTCCTACCTGGTTATAAATTTTTGAGTATTTGCCCACCCAATCAATAAAATCAATTTTGTGCCGGGCAAATCTTAATTTCCTCGGATACTTATCGATAAGAGTACTTGAGTTAGTCAGCATTTGATATTCTTCTCGCTTAAATTTATAACCGTGATTCTGATAAATTTCCGTACCCGGATACGGAGTAAAAATGTTTAAACTCACGATTTCCGAATTCAATCTTTTTATTAATTTAATAATATCTTCTAAATCTTTTTCTGTTTCTTTAGGTAAATTGACTAAAAAATTAGCGAAAGTTCTCACCTTGTACTTGTGACAAAGAGAGAAAATTTTTTCGACCATTTCTACGGTAATTCCTTTTTTAATTAAATTTAAGGCTTCGTTTGATCCTCTTTCTACCCCAAAATCCATCTGAACACATCCGGCTAGCGCCATGTTTTTGATTATTGTTTCATTAAGAGTAGAAACTTTAGATGAACATCCCCACAATAAATTTAAATGCTGGTGCCTAAATCTTCGGCAAAACTCTAAAACATTTTCCTTATTTATGGTAAAAAGATCGTCAATAAAATAAAAACTGTCAATAAAATACGTCTCTTTTAGGTCTTTTATTTCGTTAAGCAGACTACTAGCGCTTCTAACTCGAGTGTATCTTCCTCCCCCGTTATACGCCTTCAAACTCTTGGCCACACAAAAAGTGCATTGAGACGGGCATCCTCTAGTCGCCATAACATACATTGATCTTAGAAAACACCCTCTAATCGCGTATGGGGACGCATTAGTATAGTAATCCATGTCTATTAGGTTATAGGCAGGAAAGGATATCTCGTCTAAATTTTCGCAAAGAGGACGATGTTCCGTTATAACGACCCTTTTCTTTGGTGTGTCGAAATAGGCAATTCCGGGAATATTCTCAAAATTGTTTTTATTATTAATTAAGGCCTTAACTAACTCGTAGGCGGTTATTTCACCTTCCCCAATGACGGCAAAATCAATAGGACATTTTTTCTCTTTTAAAATTTCTTCCGGATAAAAAGTAGGATGAATTCCGCCAATAATAATTTTAACTTCAGGATCAATTAACTTAATTTTTTTAGCTAGACTGAAAACTTCAAAATATTCAGGAGTATAAAAGGTTATCCCTACTGTTTTGGTTCTAAGTTTGGAGAATTCTTTTATCATTTGTTTTTCGATCTTTTTTAATTCTTTATCAATATTTTTATAGAAATTTTCATCTCTCACAATTTGTTTCATGGGGATATCAATAATTTTTACTCTTAAACCTTTGTGTTGGAGATATCCGCCTACGTACATTAATGCCAAAGGAGGACGATAATGATTAATCATTCTTGACGGCGGAGAGATTAAAACAATATCGTATTCTTTATTTTTTGTTTTGTGTTTCATTAGTAAAAATTTTCCGGGAAATAAAATCGGTTCTTATTTTCCAATCCCATATTTCAACAATTAAAGTATGCGCCTCATTAGACATTTTTTGATAAAGTTGTTTATTATCCAATAGCGAAACAATATTATCTGCGAATTTCTGTAAATTATAGCACTTTGTTTTTATCATGCCAGAAGGATAATAGGTTTTTAAAGATTCTAGATCAAAGGAAACTGCGGGGAGTTTCCAAGCCATACCTTCCGCCGCCGCCATACCTCCGCTATCGTAAGTAGCCGGGTGAACCATCATTTTTGACTGCTTGAATATTTCGTATTTTTTTTCTCCATCCAAAAAACCCAATAAATCTATATTTTTTTCCAGTTTATATTGTTGAATTTTTTCCAAAACATCTTCTTCCAATGGACCGTTTCCTATCATTACCAGTTTCGCCGATGGTTTTTTCTGACAAACTAATTTCCAAATATCTATAAGTTCTAGTACTCCCTTCTGATAATGAAATCTTCCCAAAAAACACGCGTCATATTTTCTTTCTGCAACCGGAATCATCACTTTGGATTTCAAATATTTTTCCGAAGAAGAGATGTCTACGCCTCCCTGAACCACCACGATTTTATCTCTATTTCTTTTAGGCGTCATAAATTTTTCCACATCCGGCTCACTAGTGACGAAAACATAATCCGCCAAATATTTAACTAGAAAATATACCGGCAATTGCGATATCCAATAAATTAACCCTCTAATAAATCTTTTGACGCTAGTTTTGTAGGGAGAATCACTCTGCCAAGGTTTCGGCGCGAATAAATAAAAACCGGCAACCCATATTACTTTCGGATTCTTAATTTTTAGAAAGAGAGCGGGAATTGAATCCGGCCAAAAATCGGAAACCGAATATATTAAATTGACACCCGGATTCAATCTGAACTTTAAAATCTTCGCCAAACTAAAAAAGATTCTTTTAAAATAACCAAGAAGAATGTTTTCGTTATTTTTTAAAGTAGCAATCTGTAGATACTTAATCTCCCGTATTTGATACTTTTCCCAAATAGTCTTTCCCAGATTAGAAGTAAAAACAAAAACTTGGTTTTTTTTCGCCCAACAGCGGGCCAATTCCATCGCAATTTTTTCCCCACCGCTCATGTCATTATTACTAATATGACTATTGTTAATGAAATAAAATGTTGCTTTATTCATATTTTTCGGAGTTTTAAAGTTAAAAAACCAGCATGACGAGGATCTAGTTTTGCAAATAGGTTCGGAAAAGGATAATAACCGGCACCCAAGACTTTATCAACAACAAAATTATTTATCTCAAAAACTTCTTTTAAAGCTTGATAAGAAAAGACACGAATATGCTGCCAAGAGTGGGAAAATAGGTCTTCATTTTTATGCAAGGCTAAAGGATTACCTATTCCAAGCTTACGGTCGGATATATTGGTCAAAGAAAATGGCTGCCAACCCAAAAACAAGGGAAAAATATTATGCCAACTAGCTAGATTTTCTGTAGAAATTATAGCGTATCCGGAAGGTTTTAAAACGCGATAGATTTCTTGTATAAATTTTTCAGTATCATAAAGGTGTTCGATTACTTGATTAGCATGAACAACATCAAAGGATTTGTCTGGAAATGGGAAACGGTTATTAAGATCTCCGTATTTTACTGTTATTCCCTTTTTGCGCGCCACTTCACACCGTTTTTCAATGATATCAACACCATAAACAGATTCTGTACCAATCTTTTGGGCAAGACGTTTAGTCCAACGTCCGTCATCACAACCCAAATCAAGTAATTTAGCTTTAGGATTATATTCCAGCAATCTTAATATATTTCTACCATTTGCTTGTGCGGCTTGATTAAAAATTTTTACAAAAAAATGTTTCATGTTAATCTTAATAAAAACGTAACTCCGTTAAGAATTTTAAGAAAATACATCTGTAGGGCTAACAAAGGATGGGAAATTAATTTTCCCCATTTCCCCTGTTCTAAAAAAACCCACAAAAACCGATAGGAGAAACCAAGCTGTTGTTTTACATCGGGATCTGTCATCCCCCACTTTTGCACGTAAATACTCATGTTTTTTGAATAATATTGCATTTTTCGTATATAATTTTTGAGACTTATATTCTCGTCTTCGTAATGCCACATCTGTGATTGAATCGAACCAACCGGTCCCAACTGTCTAACTCTTTTATCTAAATCCCAATCTTCGCCTGCATAAAGCCTCTCATCAAAACCCTTTATTTTGTTAAATGTTTCTCTTTGGATAATTCTTACCGCATCCAAACAAGTTGCATCATAAAACTCTCTTTCAAATCCCTTGGCTTTAATTATCCAGTTATTCCCTTTCCACCTTAGCGGGATATATAACCCTAATATTTTGGGGCTATCACTAAACTTGGCTGCTGCTTCACCAACCAAACCTTTGGTTAAAACCATATCCGCGTCAACAAACATCACGTATTCTCCCTTGGCTTTTTTTAACATCCCGTAATTTCTCTGCGCGCTTCTTTCCGGGCCAAAAGTATAAACTTTATCTGTATATTTTTTGGCTATCTCTACTGTTTTATCCGTTGAGTGATTATCAACGACAATTATTTCAATATATTCTTTACAGTAAGTTTGGTTTTTTATACTCTCCAAACAATTGGCAATATTTCTTTCCTCGTTTTTGGTAGTAATAATGACAGAAACAAGTGGTATTTTTTTAGATAGCATTGAAATTTTTTAAGCTAATTATTTGTTAGTCTTTTTATTTCATCTTCAACAAACATCGTTGTTTCCAGTAGCAGATTATTTTTAACCATTTTCATCTTTTCCGACGGAAGAAGAGTTCCGAGGTCTTGCATTAACAATTCCGTTGTAATGTTTTCTTTAATAAATAAGTTTAAAGTCTGTAAATATTGCAAAACATCTTTACCGGTTCTTTCTTCGATTAAGCCCGGAATATATTTTACTCCATTAAGAAAAAAATAATGAACATCGTAAATATCCCGTCCGGCGATGGAACCACGTTTGGTAAAGCGTTCTGTAACCGCAACAAGTTTATGAGAAAACATTGTTTCTTTTGTTTGACAATTTAAAACTCTATCTATTTCAGAAAGAAGTTTCGGTTCGTATTTATTTTCTTGGTACTTTAGACCAACAATATCAATTCTTAAAGAATTTCTTTCATTCTTCGGCGCTTCGTAGCGAAGAAGAAACTCCAAAACTTTTGGACTTTCATCCTTAATTTCCAAATTAATATTCTTAAAGATATCTTTAAGGTGTTTGCGAATTTCCGGTGTTTTTTCTTCATCCCTAAGATCAAAATCCAAGTCAACAGAAAAACGATCTAAATAACCAAGCATGGAAGCGCAGGTTCCTCCTTTAAAATATAGTTCTTGGGCAAGAAACGCATCATCGGCCACTTCTGTTAATAGCCTAAACATTTGTGATTTATGATACGCATCCTGCGGACGAATGATGGTCATTTATACCCCACTTTCTTTTGAATTTCTTTTACTTTCTCCCAATTGACAATATTCGGGCTGTCAAAATAAAATTTCGGATTAAAATATAAGATATCAGCCACTGCTCTTTCAAGACTGGCTGTAAAATAACCATTTTCTTCGGCAATACCGTCGTTTCGCATTAAATACTCAGTTTTTAGTTTTCTAAACATAAAACTATTCTCTCTCCAACTATACTTTTTTGACTTTTCACCCACAAAAGTTAAAAACTGAACCCGACGATTGATCGCTCCATGTTTTTCTAAAATAGTTTCTGTTGTTAAATAACAGTATCCATGATTTAAGGCAACCGCGACCTCAAGAGGAGAAATCTTTTCCAAGGGCACAAGAGAATAAAGCCCTCTTTGTACGGAAAAAAGAAGACCTTTTTTTGCATACCGGTAAACACGCATCTGCAGAGTTTTTCTATTATTAATCCGCCAGATAACCGCTAAATCAGCAATATGGAATAGCTTTTTTTCTGTCTTTATTAGTTCTTCTATACTATACATATATGTAGATTATACAACATCGCTATCTTTTTTTCAAGGCTAGGACGCAGCTATTAGATAAATCTATGTTTTTATACATTATTATGTATTGTATCAATCAGCAGTAATCTCAGCATGACGATGAAAAGGCAAAAAAGAAACAGAAACGCCTTCAATGTTTTTTATATACTCCGTTCCCAAGTGAATTATAAAAGACTTTTTCGGTTGGTATTTAGTTAGGAAAGATCTAAAAGACCGGGTAACTTCAGGTTTGGTCAATTTTGTTCTCTTAACTTCTACGGGGATAATTTCTTTGCCGGTATCAATAACAAAATCAACTTCTGCTTTATCTTGTGTTCTCCAAAAATGTAAACTCCAAGGAGGTATCAAATCTTCTCTAAGCAACAAGTACACAAAATTTTCAAATAAATGTCCATCAGTTAAATTTTGAACTGCAGTTCCAAACTGTCTTTGAGCATAATTTTTCAGACCTAAATCTGCAAAGTAAAAAACCGGAGTCTTGGTGATTTCCTTTCGAATGTTTCTGAAGAATGGCGTCACCCGTTCTACAATAAAAGTCTTTTCCAAATACCAGAGGTAATTATTCACCGTATCTACGGATATGCCTAACGTAGATGATAGTTCGGAGACGCTAACCATACATCCCGCTTGAGAAGCAAGTACTCTAACTAAACTTGTTAAACTTTCTGTCTTTTGAATATTCAACAAAAATGCGATATCTTTTTCCAAATAACTTTGATAAATATCTTGAATTACTCTTCTTTTTTCTTCTTCCGTTTCCGCTAAAACCACTTTTGGATATCCGCCATAATTGAGATACTCTTCAAGAAATTTTTTTGTTTGGAGGGTATCAATTGAAAAAAAATCTTCTAATCTATTCTCATAACGATACTCTGTTTTAAAATTTACAAATTCAGCAAAAGAGAGAGTATGTAATTCAAACACTCTTTTTCTTCCAGCCAATGATTCATGAACCTTTTCTTTAAGCTCAACACTTCCTGAACCGGTTACAATCAATTTATATGGAAGGTTTCTATCGTAAATACCTTTTAAAAACAAACCGGCATCGGTTTTTCTTTGGATTTCGTCAATAAAAACATATCCTTTATCCTTGCCAAATTCTAACTCGATTTTACTAATTAACGCTTCTTGTGAGTCAAAATACGGCCGATCAGACTCATTATCCAAGCTTAAAAATAAGGTCTTTTCTTCCTCTTTGGATAATTCATCAATAAGCTGATACATCAGTGTCGTTTTTCCCGCTTGCCGCGGTCCAATTATGAGTGTAATTTCTGGCTCTTTTAAATGATCTTTAACCTTTGAAAACAAAATTCTTTTTATCATACACAACATTATAACCCAATAAAACTAATAGTAAAGTACCTAATATATCGGGTTAATTAGTCAAAACTTCTCTCTTTATTGGATACTAGATATTGGATATTGGTCATAACAATTTTTCCTTTAAATAGTCTTGAAGATAGGTAAAGAAACAGGAAATTGTTCAATTTTTTTAACGATCTCTTCGTTTTTAATATTTTCTAACATGATTAAATATATTTATCTATTAAACGGACAATTTTATTAAATTGTTTGATTTTCGGATAATTTTCAAGATATTCTTTGAGCTTTTTAGAATTAATTAAGGAAAAATCATATTCATCTAAATTTAAAGTTCTTAAACCCTTAGCGGCCAAATAAACTTGATCCAAAAAGGCTTTTTCGGGCAGAGCAATTAAAAAACCGTCTTTTTTTTCGTAACCCCAAATTAAATCTTTTTTAAGGTGAATATAGACAAAGGACTTACCGTTAATAATTTTTTTGGTTGTTTTTTTGGAGGTACCGCTTAATATTTCATATGGAAATTGTGATAAAATTCCATGATAATTCAAAGCTGTTTCGAAAGAAATATAAGAAGGAGAATATACAAAATTGGCGATCGCAAAATCGTGAATTTCAGCTTCCTTTAAAACATATTTACTTCTTTCAATCTTAAGCAGAACCTCGTTTTTTAAAAGCCTTTTAAGAATGCTAAAAAAAGTACTCTCGTTTCTCGTTTCTAACAGATCTCTTAAGGTCTTTATCGTAAACAATTTAAAGCCGGAATCGTAAATTTTTTTTGTAACATTGACAAGGTTGTACGTTTCCATATACTTCATATATTATAGAGTTTAAGGAATCTTGTCAATAACTGTTTTCATTTGTTATTTAAACTCCAATTTATCTTTTGTAATCGTTTCCATATCGTATGTATTTTTATCCGCCTTCGCAGAAAACCACGGTCGTAAGACCGTGAATGAATGCGAAGATTTTCTGCTTCGGCAGGATTTCGCTCCGCCACAGTCAAACGTGGCAGGAATGTTTGACGTTCCGCCGAAGCAAGCGGAGAAGATACCACGGGTGTCAACCCGTGGAGCTTCATACACTATCTTGCATCGTGTCAATATACTCAATTCTAGCCTTTTCCTCAAAACTCGTACTTGACATATACCCTCCGGTTATGTAAGCTTACCGTAGGCATATGTTATATAGAAGACAGCTCTATTCTCTTGTTGAATCAGAATTAGACACTAAGGAAATAACGGTAATTACCGGGATGAGACGTGTCGGCAAAACAACTACGCTGCATCATCTATATGATCTGGTGGAATCAAAAAATAAGGCAATCTTAGACCTGGAGAACCCTTTACATCGAAAGGTTTTTGAGGAAGAAAACTATGATACCGTATGGAATAATTTAAAACAATTCGGCATCATCAACACAACTAAGTCTTATATTTTTATTGATGAAGTCCAAAACCTTCCGGATCTGAGTCGGGTCGTTAAGTACCTTTACGACCATTGGGACGTTAAATTTTTCCTAACCGGTTCAAGCAGCTACTATCTACGAAATCTTTTTCCGGAATCATTGGCTGGCCGAAAGATGATTTTCGAACTATTTCCGTTAAATTTTGCGGAATTTTTGGTATTTAAAGAGGTTAATCGTCTTGTTGAAGATTCATTTCAAGCCAAAGCGCTCAACAAAAATCGCATAGCCTATGAACAACTAATCCCATATTACAACGAATTTATGGAATTTGGCGGATTTCCCTCGATAGTGTTAGAGGAAAATCAAGAACGTAAACAAACAATGCTTTCTGAAATTTTCACTTCGTATTTTGAAAAAGACGCAAAAAACTTAGCTGATTTCAAAGACATGTCAAAACTACGTGATTTAATCCTTTTGCTTATACCTCGAGTTGGTTCACGTCTTGAAATACTCAAACTGGCAAACAACCTTTCGGTCTCCCGAGAAACCGTCTATAACTACCTTTCATTTCTCGAGCAAACGTATTTCATTACCTTGCTTCCTAAATTTTCGGGAAGCATTGACCGTCAGGCGGCGGGAAGTAAAAAAATGTTTCTTTGCGATTTAGGTATCGTGAATATTTTGGGCAAAGCCTCACAAGGTCAGTTATTTGAACAAAGTGTCTATCAAAATCTCCGAAGTAAACACGAGCTAACATATTACAACAAGGAGGGATCGAACGAAATTGATTTTATTACCGATACTAAACAGGCATTCGAAGTAAAATATACGATGTCCCAACAGGATGTATCAACGCTTAAACGGCGCAGTGAAGGACTTGGTATCAAAGAAAACTACGTAATTACTCATCAATTCGATGACAATCCTAACGCAATCTTGGCAACGGATTTATAATTTTACTCTTCAGAGACAATGAAGCGCTCTTCATTTAAATTCTCTTAATTTACCTAAAAATTTTAGTCCTTGGAATCCTACATACTTAATTCCGTCAATAGTATTTAATTGAGCTAACGTGTTTAAAAGAAACCTAGGTGTTTTAATTGAACGGCTGTAAAGCAACCGCACCGCGCTCATTAATTTTTCATCGGATATTTTTGTTTTCATAATCGTTTCTCTCATGTCATATCGGTCCCAATCTTCGGTTTTTAATAAGTTATTCTTTTGACAATATTTAAATAACGGAGTTCCCGGATAGGGAATAACCACTGTCGCCTGCATCGTATCGGCTAAACCTTTAGCGAATAAACTTTCGGCTAAATCCAGAGTATTATTCATGTCTTTCTCGGTTTCCCAAGGATATCCGACCATGACAGTCAGATGCGGTTTTAAACCAGCCTTTTTGGCCATTTTTAAAACCGGTTCAATAAATTCAATCTTTGAATTTTTATTAATTTTATCTAAAGTTTCCTGGGATGCTGATTCTAAACCGTAAAGAATAAATCTGAAACCCGCCTCCCCCATTAATTCATAATCTTTTTCCGTCAAATCGGCGTTAAAACGCATATTGCAACTAAATCTTACTTTTTTTGACAATCCGTGTTTTATCATTTGTCTACAAAAATCCCGCATCCACTCTCCGTCGGGAAAAGAACCGCTGTCATCCATTATTTCCTTAACATTGTATTTATTAACCAGATGTTCAACTTCTTTAATCGCTTTTTCTACACTTATTTTCCGAAAACAATTACCCGGAAATAATGTTGTCCAACTGCAGAAACTGCATTTTCCCCACCAGCAGTCTCGGCCAAACATGGTATAAGCTCCGGGGGCGCGGTAAAAATTTGAGTTTTTGTAAGCGTATAATTGCCACTTAGTTAAATCCCTATCAATCATAGGCAATGATTCAAGATCGTGATTTAGCTGAAACTTCCCCGTATTCATAACCTTAGGTGCTAGTTGCTGGTTGCTAGTTGTTTGACGGTACCATATTCCCGGTTCCAGTTTTTCTCCTTTAGATAAATGATTAACAATATTGAGAAGTAGAAAGTCATAATCCCCTCCCGTGATGATAAAATCTACAGGACAATTTAACATTGACTCTTCCGGCATAGCCGTCACATGGTCTCCGATTAAACAAATTTCCAATTTCCAATTTCTAATTTCTAATTTCTTAAGATCTTTTATTATCTTCCAGTGACGCTTAACAACCGGTGTTTTGGTTTCAATGACAATTAAATCAGGTTTTGCATTTCTAACCTCATCGATCCATTTTTGGTAGCTCCATTTTTCGGCAATTCCATCAAGCCAAAAAACTTCATAACCTTTTGAGGCAAGTAAAGTTGCCGCAGATGCCGGAATTACCGGATAAATAAAATAGGCCATTGGGCCCGAAGCAGTCCATTGAAATTGGCGGTTTTGGGATAGCTGAGCAACTCCCTTTTTCGACTCTAATGGCGGGTAACCTATGGCAATTTTCATTGATTTTTAGTATAACATAAACTATGAATCTTACTCGTTCGCAAAAAAAATATCTCAAAAAGAATCTTAAGAAAATTCCGCTTAAGGAAATTGCGGATAATCTAAAAATCTCCGAAAACGAGTTATCCTCCTACCTGAAATCTCAATGGGGTGATGAAAAATATCAAAATTTTGTTAAACGTCAAAAAGAACCGGAGAATATTGAAAACAAACTTCCGATATCTCATTCAAATTGGAAAATATTTGCATTGTTAGCCCTTTTAATTTTCGTTGTTTATTTTAATTCCTTAGGCAACGACTTTGTTTCAGATGATATTTCCAGTATCGTCAATTTCTCCGCTTTTGGATCTGTCAGTTCTTTTCTCTACTCCACCTTTCCTTTTTTTTCTCCAATCCATTTTTTTAGATATTTTATTTCATTTCTAGGGAAAATCCCCTTTCCCTATCATTTAATTAGTATCCTTTTCCATCTCGGATCAACTTATTTGCTTTTTCGAATTCTTATTAAAATGCAATTTAAAACAACCGTTAGCTTTTTTGCCTGTCTTCTTTTTGCCGTTCACCCTTTAATGACCGAAGCGGTCGCTTGGATATCCGGCATTCCCTATTCCCAAAGCGCTTTCTTTTTATTGTTATCCTTTTTAACTTACTTAATTTACAAAGAGACTGGTATTTCTAAAAAAATTTATCTTATTTCACTAAGTTCCTTTTTACTGGCTCTTTTAACTAGTGAAAAAACCATCGTTTTTCCTCTCATCCTTTTTCTTTACGAACTTACTAATCAAAAAAATCTTCAAAGTCTAAAAAGTTCGTTTAAATATCTTTTTCCTTACTTTGCCATCTCTGGTTTATGGGCTGTTTATCTTTTGGGCTTAATGGGAACAAGAATAAGTACTTTACAAACTGTCCATTATCAAAAGCCGGAAACATATAATCCTTTGATCCAAATCCCAGTAGCCATTACATCCTATCTGGAACTTATTTTTTGGCCGAAAAATTTAACTTTGTACCATTCGGAAATGAGTTTTTCTCAAGTTGAGTATTTTTTAAGGCTAGGTGTTTTTATTTTCTTTTTAGGATTAACTATCTGGTTTTTCAAAAAAGATCGTAGGATTTTTTTCTGGCTTTCTTTTTTCCTTATTAGTCTTCTTCCCACCTTAACTCCTTTTGGAATTTCTTGGATTGTAGCCGAACGTTATGTTTATTTAGGCACTATCGGCATAATCGTTCCGATTGTGGTTTTAATAGAGTATATCGGCCGAAAGGTATCCGAACCAAAAATAGCTTATGTCATCCTGACAATATTATTATTGATTCTTGGCACTAGAACCATTTTAAGAAACGACGATTGGAAAAATCAGGACACTTTATGGCTATCTACAGCCAAAACTTCACCATCAAGCGCCCAAAACCACAATAACCTAGGCGATTATTACGGCCGTCAGGGAAATTTTGAAAAAGCCGTCGAAGAATTTCAGACGGCCATAAAACTTCAGCCTAATTACGGCGATGCTTATCATAATTTAGGCAATACTTATCAGCAAGTGCAAAAATATGATCTGGCCTTGGCTAGCTACCAAAAAGCTTTAGAGTTTAATCCCAATTTATGGCAATCTTTAGTCAATATCGGCATTATTTATTATAAGAACGGAGATAAACAAAAAGCCCAAGAAGAATTTCAAAAAGCTTTAAAAATCGATCCGCAAAACGCTAAAATCAAGGAACTTTTACTGCAAACAAGCCCTTAACCGCCAATGTATCCCTTTTTCTTTTTATCAATTCTGTGCGGAATTACTCCCATTTCCCTTTTAAAGTACCCGAAGGGAAACAATATTCCATAAGTCACGTGGGTTAGAAATATTGAGACCATCACAAGAATTGATAAAGAAAAATTCTTTTCTTTTAAGTATACCTCTATTCCCGAAAGGAACAATAATACAACATACAACAAACAACATAGAACATAGAAGAGACGGATTGATGGAATAAAATAAGCAGTTAATCCTCCGAAGATTAACCCTAAAGTAAAGATGCTTGGCAATAGATATCCGATTCTAAAAGAGGTTTCGGGAAATTTTTTGGCAAAATACCCTCTTCTTAACGCGTAACGGCTTATCTGTTTTAAATGCGGCAGAAAAACTTCCCGGCGATGGTGGTAAACAATTACTGAAGGATCATAAATAATTTTTCCGTATTTTTTTAGATCGAGACATAATTTAGTATCTTCACCGGGCCAGTGATTAATATCAAAACCGCCAACTTTGTTAAAAAATTCTTTTTTTACGAGAAGGTTAACCGAAGGATAATCATCTACAATTCTTCGTTTCATTTTCCTGCTTCTGTAAGAACCAGCGCCTCCTGCGCCAAAAAAACTTGCCCAAACCCATCCTGAAGCCTTTTGTCTGAAATTATCCGCTGGAGGCGTTAAAGCAGGCCCACAAACACCAACAACTTGATGATTAATGGTTAATGATTCATTGCGAAGCAACAAGCTTTGCTTATGGTTAAAAATTTTCAGCGCGTTTTTTAACCAGTTTTTATCAGGATAAGAATCATCATCTAAAAAAGCCAGAATTTCACCTTTAGCCTTTTTGGCTCCAAGATTTCTTTTATAAGCTGGGCCGGGATTGCGGCTAGGAATAACGGTTGCTCCTTCAATTTTTTGGGATTCGTCCGGTAAAACAATAATTTCGAAGTCTTTAAAAGTCTGCGTTTTCAGGTATTGAATTGTTTCCCTTAAATAGTCAGTCGCCACCCTAACGGGTATAATGATTGAGACTTTCATCCTGTTAACCTTTAATATGTTTAAAAATTAATTCCTGATCTTTAATCCAGTTTTTCGCATTATTATCATTGTAGTATTTTAAGAAATTTATCCGGTAAAAAACCGCAATCGTATCCCAAAGCATACTAAAAACGGTACTGTTTTTTATGCTGGAATATTTAAATTTAGTGGCGTCCATTTCAACAGGCCCATCATGAATTTTCGTAAAACCCAGTTTCCTGGCGACAGCCAAAATTTCAATATCAAAAGCAAATTGTTTTATGACAAGCCTTGGCAAAACCTTTTCCAACACTTCCTTTTTATAAATTTTTAGACCTCTCTGACTATCAGTAATCCGCAAATCAAAAAGAAAACGGGTAAAAAGATGGTATCCGATGCTGTAGATTTTTCTTTTTAGAGGATAGCCGATTACCTTAGAGGCTGAATGGCGGATGGAGCCCACAATAACATCCGAATCATACCAATACATATGTTCCAACAACATAGGTATTCCGGCGGGATTAATATCCATTCCGGCATCAAGAAAAGCAATAATATTCCCTTTAGCTCTTGCCATACCGTAACGGACAGCATATCCCTTGCCGTGATTAGTTTCGTAGCTAAAGATTTTTATTTTACTTGACTTTAACTTTTCCGCCTCTTTTAAAGTATTGTCTACCGCTCCATCAATGACACAGATAATTTCGTAATTAGGAATGTTTTCGCGAAGAACCTCGTCTATCCGCAATAAGTCTTTATAAATCGTCTTTTCCTGCTTATAAGCAGGTACAACAACTGACAAAAATCTTTTTTGCTTAATTTTCTTTTTCATAACGAAGATAATATAACATTAATAAAAGGGCAAGTAAACCCAAAACAACGACTGAAACCCAAACTAGCTGGTTTATGTTTTGATGAAAAATAATAATGAAGACAACCTGTAAAATCGCAGCCGGGAAAGTCAAAAGAATAAGTTTATATTTATTAATGGAAATGTAATAATTGACAAAGAGACTGACGATCGAAAAAAAGCTTAAAAAAACCGCAAATAAGCCTAATGATGACGCGGCTTTTAAGTAATCAGTCCCGTAAAGCATTGAAACAATAAAATTTGGGGCAATAAAATAGATTATACTCATCCCTGCGGAAACCAAAGCCACTATTCCCAGACTTTGTAAAAATATTTTCCGGTAATTTTGTTCTTTAGCTTTATACTCTGAAATTAAAGGAAACATGACCATGCCAATAGGACCGGAAATAAAAAAGATAATTTTTCCTAAAACGGCTAAAGCAGAATATAAACCCGCGTCAAAGCCGGTTAAATAATACCGCGCCAAGATAATATCAGTGGAAAATAAAGAGGTCAAAGATAGCATCGAAACAAAAATTGGCAGCGAATACTTTATCATCGTCCGGCGTCCCAAATTTTCCGATAAATCAAATTTTTTTACTTTGTCTTTTACGAAATATTTACTTAATAAATAACCCAACACGCCGGCAATCAACATCGCTCCTAATGCTCCGGAAACTTTTAAACCAATGACAAGAAAAACAATTGACAAAAAAAGCTTGCCTAGACACTCTATGACACCACTCAAAGAAAGTTCAAAAAATTTTGAGAGACCTTGTAAAACCGATCGATTAATACCGGAAAATATTGTTACAAAAACAACCAAACCAATCATTACCAACCAAAGATAATTATCCAGACGTAGGATTTTTGCCAGTAGCGGAATAAAAAGAAAAAAACATATTAATCCTAATATCCCAAATAGCATTAATTGACTGTTTAGCTTATGGTAGAGCTTGCCAATTGCTTTATACCGTTCTTCCCCTTTAAATTGAGAAACATATTTTACAACTACTACCGATAAGGTCATTAATGGAATTTCCATTAAATATAAAAGCGAAATTAAGCTTTCCAATATTCCGTAATCCGATGGTCCAAGCATCCTTCCCATTAGAAGGTGGTATAAATAATTGGCAACGTTAGCGATCATGTTGCCGATAAATAATACCGCGCTGCCGGCCAAAAGCGGATTATCAAACATTCGCAGAAATTTTAATTTATAAATATTCATAAGCTGATTGTAACAATATTTTATTTGAAAACCAACCCTTACTCATTAAAAAAATCTAAAGATGTATTTTTACGATATATCCTCCAGAAAATAATGGAAAAATCCATTCTCCAATATTAATTAGTCTTTCAATTATTAAAACAAAATAACCAAGCATTTTGGGACTATGTAAATACATTTCAGTGAATTTAACATAGTATGGAACAATTTCAAACTTTTTATATTTCCCTTTTATGCAAAGTGACGATAGTGTTTTATATGAAAAAACATGTATGTGATCACGATGAGAAGATTCTCTATTAAATAAAGCTAATAAAACATTCATTAGCGATGTTGAATTTGGTGTTGATAGAACGAGAATTCTTCCTTTATATAATTTGCCTAAAATCGTGAGAAATTTAGATACATCCGGTATGTGTTCAATTAATTCTCCGGCAATGATAATGTCTACATTATATTTTTTTGCAAATTCAGTGTTGATATTATAAAGATCCTGTTTAATTATTACAGAATTGTTTCCTGTTCTTATTTTACCTTTAATTAAATTTGAGGAATCAATACCAATGACGCTTTTTGCATTTTCTGATATAAGCCCGTGCAGCCAATACTCGTTATTTTTAAGTCGAATTGCGGTTTCATCATAGCAACCAATATCTAATACATTTTTGTTTTTACAGCATTGTGATATATACAACAACCTGTTTACGGGTTTACAAACTTTCAATCTTTCAAGGGCGGCAATTTTTAACATAAAATTCTAAAAATAATTTCATTTTTCGTTAAAATGTTTTTTCTTGAGCGACTCTACGACAATTGCTATGTAAAAGATTATAATTGCAGGAAAAAACATAAATATTCTCGTAACCGAACCGGGTATTCTTAGCCAATCTTTAAACACAAAGCTATAAACATATGTTCCAACGAATAACACAGCGAAATTAGATATTATTAATAATACAATATAAAATCTTTCTTTTTTAAAAATATTTTTAAAATCTAATAATAGACAAGCGGCAAATAATAAAAGTATTGGTAAATAAATATCCATTATCGAAAGTCGTAAAAAATTTATTACATCCGCTAATCTTTGAAGATTTATATTCTCGCGAATAATCGATATACTGTTTCTAATTTCGTTATTAGTATAATAAACGGCAACTCTATCCTTAAAAGAATTCCATATAAATTTTATCGGTTCAATCGCCGCGAAATATATTAATGGATAAATTATTTTATTTTCAATAATTGCATAAATAATTAAAACTGCCAAATTGGCAATCCAAAACGGTTCTGAATCTCTTACCCAAATACTAAGTGCCGTCAAAATACATGAAAAGATAAAATATCCAATATTTCTTTTTATCATCCACAAATACAAATATATTGTTCCCATTGAGTAATAAACAGCATAAGGAAGATTTATGTAAGCAACACTTGCATGTTGAAGTAATAATACATTTGATAAGAGCAAGAGCACTGCAACTAAACTTACAAATATTGAGCAAACGCGACGTAAAACACCATAAAACATTGAGGTCAAAGCAATATAAAACAAACTATGTAAAAAAAGGGGGTTCTGGCCTCCTAAAAGATAGACAAATGAATGAGAAAGAGAGGTTAACAACGGATAACCATAATAATATGGGTCAAGTTGAGCTTCCATATAAGAAACGCTCAAAATTGGTAACGTCAAAAATTTCCCCCTAAAATCGTAAAGCGCAATCGCATCCCAATCCTTAATTGGCCAATATAAAGACATAATTAAACAATAAAAATTTAAAAATATTACCAAAAATAACAGTTGTTTCTCAAAATTTGAGAGCTTAGACGACGATATTGAATGCTGCGCATCCCTAATGAAAAAAACAATCTTTTTTCTCAAAACATATCCCATTGATAAATTAAAAATTATTATTGGCACTAATACTGTTGATGCAGTTAAATAGCCTCTTAGTATGAGAAGAAAAAACATCAGAATTGTTGTAACACCCAACCCTAACAGATAAGATAATCCTATTCTTTCTATTGGATTCATCTCTTTAAGTATAAAAAGACTAACAATTAACCCTAAAAAAAATATTAAAAATATACCGATTATTAATAACATTTAATGTTTAATTTTTATTAATCCCCATGCGTATTTGTTTATCGAATCCTTAGGATCATATAGTGTATTTTCAAAACTATTTATTATTTCACTCGAATTTTCTTTTCTATATATAATCCATTCCGCGGAAACATTAACCCTTGGCCAACCATGGCACGCTTCTTCATCAGGACCTTTAATATTTTTTGTACACCTATAAGACCCCCAAGCAATTAATGCGTAGTCTGCATTAATATCGACAAAATTACTATCATTCTCGCCTTGTGAAAATTTCCGGGGAAATAGGAAAGCAGTAAAAAGCGGGCCGCTTCCTTCATTATTCCATGGAAAAATAGGCGGAGGTGTAGCTATGATCGAATCAGGCGGGGTGTTATTCCTAATAAAGAGTACATAATTATAAAAATCTCCCCATGCGGCTTTCATTTTATCGTCATATGAGGCTAGTGGGTGCTTTACGATATAAAAAACATTTTTAAGAATTTCCGAGCTTATAAATCTTATGTTAAAAACTAAAACCCAAATAAAAAGAGAATAAATAATTACTTTTTTATAATTAATTTGTGGTATTTTTTTTAAATTTCTTAGTACTAAATAAAATATTAAGACAAAAAGTACCCAATAAAGATTTTTAGGTTGAAAATGAATTTTGTTATAAACATAGCCGGGGTAGTTATTAAGATCTAGAAAAACCAGACATAAACTAACAATAAGCACCCAAACTAAAATCAAAACATCAGCATAGACAAGAAATTTGTATATTCCGGAAATCCCCTTTTTAGAAGATTCCAGATGATAATTAACAAAAATACCACTAGCAATATAAAAAAGAATTGACAATTCAAACCAAAGAAATATCTGTCCATCTAAAAATCCAACATAACTGAAGCACTGATAAAAACTAAATATTAATGTACAAACAAAAATAAATGGAAATAAATAGTAATTGTATTTTGATGCGTTGTGTTTCATTTCTTTGAAAATATCCTTAATGCTCCTTTTAATGTATCTAAAAATCCGGATACTGAGTGAATTTTAAATAATTGGTTAAAAATTATTTTGGGTCTCAAATAGAAATTTTTGTTTGCAGAAAAAACTGCTTTTTCCAAAGCTTTGCCGGAAAGATTTGGATAACTAATGAGCGATTTTTTCGCCGGATCTAAATCATTATAAATATTTACATTTTTTCTCATCCATTTTCTTTTCTTTGCTACTTTTTCAAATTCCGTTCCGGGAAATGGAGTAGCAATTGAATACATACAATAATTCACCTGTAAATTTAAAGTTTTTTTAATATAGCTTTTTAACATTTCTTTTGTTTCTATAGGCGAGGTACCAAACATGATATTTAATTTCGGTGAAATATTATATTTATTCAATAAATCTATAGCTTTATAAATTGTTTCAATTTTTAAATCTTTCTTGACATAATCAAGCACTTCCTGATCAAACGATTCAACCCCGATATCAACATATTTACAACCACTATCAGCCAGTTCTTTTACAATTTCTTCATCAATTAACCGATCAGCGCGTGCCAGAATTCCGTATTCAATCTTTAACCCCTTTATTCCCTTACATATTTCAAGACACCTTTTTTTATCCCAGACAAACTGATCATCAATGAAAGAAATTTCTTTGTATCCTTGTCTTGCCAACTGATTCACTTCAGAGATAACATTCTTTGCCGACCTTACCCTAACAGGAGGCTTCCCGGCTTTTTTCGTCCAGTTTTTCCACTCCAGCTCTCTTGCCCAGGAAATTGAATTAGGAACACAGTAATAACAACGATAGGCGCATTGACGGCTGGCCAAAACAACCGTAAATTTTGAATCTTTTAATTTTAAACTTCGATATTCATTAGCGTCTAAATCCCTCGCGGGAAATGGTAGTTTGTCGAGATCTTCAATAATTCCACTTGTTTTATTGTGAACTACCTTTTTCCCTTTTAGAAAGCTTATTCCCTTAAGTTTCTTTGGATCTTTTGCTTTAACAATTCGCTCTATCAATAAATCTGCTTCGCCTCTTGCTACCAAACAGTTTTCGTTTAGTAAAAAATCTTTCGGTAAGTACGTTGGATGCGGACCAAAAAAGATTACTTTACTTTTTTTCGAAATCCTTTCAGCTACTTTAATATCTGCAGGTGTGGAAAGAAGAACACTATGAAAAATATAGAAATCACCACGGGGGAGCTTTTTCCAAAATTCAGTTTCGTTCATCTTAGTCGCATCGAAAATTTCTACATCAACATTGTTATTTTTCAATACCGAAGCAGCATATAATATGGCTAAATTCGGCATAGAATAAACTGTATAAGAACAACCAAAAAGTCGTTCAGGAACCTTTCCTTTTCGTGAAGGGGGAGGAATAACAAAAACAGTTTTCATCTGCGGATATTATATAAAAGATAAGCCCACAACCAAATAATGTTTCTTGAGACCAAAATAACGGGAAAAACTAAAAATCTAAAATCATGATATTTGATTATTATTCGAAGAGTCTGCGGCAATTGAATTAAAAATAATAAAATGACTGAAAATAAAAACGGATAGGTAAAATTTCTATTCAATAATGAAGCCAAAAAAAGAATAACGAAGACGAGAGTCATTGGAACTTGAGCCATCAATTTTAACCCAGAAATCTTTCCGCCAATTTTTTTATCTTGATATTTTGTTATCATCTGTAATCTTGCGTAACCAGTATTAAAAACCTGATTCACATAGTCTTTAAGATTCTCCTTCCAAAAATGTAAACAAAAAGTTCTTTTAACCAGTAAAATTTTATAACCCATTTTCCTTACTCTGTAAGAAAAATCGACATCGTAACCATAATAGAGATCCTTGTTAAATAAACCAATCTTTTTAAAGAGTTCCCGGCGGTAAATAGTATTACACGTACTTAAATGATCAACCTCATCATCCTTCAGGGCCTCATAACGATCCTCGAGCTCTCTACCGGCAAAAGCTGCCCACAAATTATTAGAGTTTGCAGTTTTTATTAACCCAGCAGCCATACCAACTCTCTTGTCAGTAAACTTTAGCAGTATTTCGTTTATCCAATTGTTTGCTAAAACAGCATCGGAATCCACTAAACAAATAAAATCTCCCTTAGAGATTTCTATACCAATATTTGTAGAAATGGCAGCCCCTTTGAATATTTTTCGGTTTTTAACGATAACTTTAAAAAACGGAAAAAACTTTTTATATTTATTAACCTCTTTAATTGTGAAATCGGAAGAATTATCATCAACAATAATCAGCTCAATCTTTTTTAAAGGATACTTTTGCTTAAGAATGGACTTCAAAACTTTTCCGATATAACGTTGAGAATTATAAGTTGGGATTATGAAAGATAAAAAGGTTTTCGCCATTTCACTTAGCTTTCTTTGGAGATTTATAATTTTTTATCGCGTCTTTTCTTGTTAAATTCTCTATTTTTTTCTCCATTTTTTTATTAGAAATATAATTCTTAAAACCAATATAGGCTAAAATCATGAAGGCTATAACCATTAAAAAGTCCATGATTCTGGCAAAAAAAAGAAGTTTCGTCAGGTTTTGCAGTAAATTCGGGAAAAGGGTAACGCCAATAAAACCGCACCAAAGAATAAACCAAAAATAATATTCGGATGTTCCGAGGTCTTTCCTTTTCCAGTGAAGAAAAGCCACGTAAAGCATAAAGACGGCAAAAAGAACGGAAACAATTTGAACTCCTAATATATTCATCTTTTATTTAAAATAAAACCGGGCAAGTTAATCAAAATCTCTAAAGCATCTAATACGGTTACGCCCTTATATTTGTCATTATAAATTGTTTCTATTGAAACTTCGCTGTATTTTAACTTATTTCTGCCAGTTCTGGCAACTATTTCTGTTTCTACTCCATAACCAGATGAATCCCATTTAATAATTTGGTAAGTTTTTTTCGTCATCCCGATAAAACCGCAGAGCAAATCTTCCCGATATAGGCCGCAAAAAACAGCTACAAGACAAGAGGCGATTTTATTACCCAAAAGCCTTATGATCGGAGTTCCCTTACCCAAATTTCTTTTCCCAAAAACGATTTCATTACCCTCTTGAAGTTCGTGAACATAATCAGGAATGTTTTTGGGGTCGTGTTGCCCATCCGCATCCATAAAAATGATGGTTTCTGCGTTTTGGCTAAAAGCAAAATCTGCCCCAGTCTTCATGGCCGCGCCTTTTCCTAAATTAGTTTTGTGATTAAGCAAAGATGCGGGTAGTTTTTCAACAATATTTTTGGTTAAATCAGTTGACCCGTCATTAACTACAACGGTGTTCAAACTTGTTTTCCTTATATTTTCAAGCAGTAAACCAACGGTTTTCTCTTCATTAAACGCCGGAATAACAATCCAAATATTATTTTTATTTATCATGAGATTCTATTATAAAATAATAATAGATCAAGGGGCAGGTCAAAGAGTGTTTTCTAATACTTTTTTATATACCGAGACTGTTTCCTTAGCGGTTTTTTTCCAAGAGAAATTCTTTACTTGCAAAAAACCTTTATCTATCAGTTCTTTAGCTTTTTTACTATTACTTAAAACATTTTCGAGGCTTTCTTTAAATTCCCTCTCGTCCCTCGGATCAAAATACTTTACGGCATCTTGACCAATTTCGGGAAGTGAAGAAGAGTTAGAACAAACCACAGGACAACCCAGAAGCATGGCATCCAGTATCGGTAGACCGAAACCTTCATAGAAAGAAGGCTGGCAATAAACCGAAGCCAGTTTATAAATTGCCTCAAGTTCATCGTTTTCAATAAAACCAAGTCTTAATACCGAGGGGTCGTCCTGATATTTTTCTAGTAATTTAACCAACGGTTGGTTTTCAATATGATTTTTGTCAAAATCGGTTAGTTTAGCGTTTTTTCCGACGATGACTAAAGGAATATTGATTTTATGACAAATATCGGCAAGACCAACAACGTTTTTATTCCAGTTGACATCGCCAACATATAAAACGAATTTTCCCGGAAGTTTGTACTTTTTCTTAACCTGATTTAGAAAAACAGGCTGAACTGCCTTTAAAACAAGAGAGGGAGCAAGATAAATCACGTTAATTTTTTCTTCCGGATATTTTAAATATTTAACGATATCTTTTTTAGAATTTAAGGAATCGGTAATTACCGCCTCTACCTTGCCAAGAGAAAATTTTTGCAGCCAAAAATTGATCGTTCCTCTAATTCCCGGAGGATAATTTTCGGGAAATACCAAAGGAGTAACATCGTGAACAGTTACGACAGTCGGAGTTTCTTTTTTCCAAGGAAGCGTAGGGAAGAATAAATCAAAATATGGGTAATGATAAAGGTCAAGACTGCAATTATTAAGCGGTATACCGTTTCCCGAAGGAATAATCTCTATATCAGAAAGTTTTAACGCCTTTATTGCCCCGATGAGTTCATTTGTATACTTACCTACTCCTCTTGATGCGTGTCCTGTTTTTAAAGGAGTTAAATCAAGACCAATTTTATACATTTTTTAGATACCTCCAATAAGCTCTGGGGAATCTAAGAGCGGAAAAAAAGGAAAAAATAATACCTTGATATCCATCTAAAATACCCTTATGTCTAATTAACGTTAATAAAAACCAATGAATTGGCTTAACTACGAAATACAATAATGATGACCATAAATTTTTAGGCAAATGCGTTTCCCTCAATTCAGTTGTTATTAAATTAATATAACGATTGTTTCTTTGCAAATACCTTTTAAAAGTCGGGTCAGCCATGTGAATTAAGTCTGAGTTTAGCCAGCCGACTTTACCTTCGATGGCAATTTGTTCGTGAACGGATTTACACGGAAAAGATGCCTTACCCTTCTTTATTAACCTAATCACTCCGTCGGGATACACCCCGCCGTATTTAAGATATTTTCCTAAAAAATAATTTAAACGAGGGATATAAAAGGCGGAATATTCTCCTCCATTTTCCCCGATTAAACCATCCCTTTCTTCAACCAATTTTTGATGCCGCAAAAATAATTTTTTTTGTGGAAGATTATCCTGATATATATCGATTTCATCATCTGTCATTTTTAATATTTTATTAATTTCTTCTTTAAGCTTATCCGTTACTATTTCATCGGCATCTAGCTGCAATATCCACTGCCCGGTACATAAATCAAGAGCTTTTTGCTTATTAACATGAAAAACCGGCGGGTTGTCAGTTATTGTTATCTTGGCATTATAATTTTTAGCGATTTCAGCTGTATTATCTGTTGATCCTCCATCAACAATAATGATCTCATCCGCGATATCATTAATCGCCTTAAGGCATCTTTCGATATTGGCTTCTTCGTTATAAGTTGCTAAGGCTATAGAAAGTTTTATCATATTTCCGCGCATTTCAAAGCCGGTTCGTTATTGAGAAAATTAATTGTTTTGATCACTTTAGCAGTCTCGGGGATTTCTACACTAGTACCGCAAACTAAAATGTTTTTCTCTCTCTTAAGCTTTTCCCAATCAATAAGTTCAAAATGATACTTGTCAAAATCACGAACAGTGGAAAAACCAAATTTGTCTCTCTGGGTCAATATGGCCTCTTTTTGAAAACTATTTGGCGAATAGTGAAGATAAAAAAGGAAAATAATATATGGCTGATCATATTTTTCGGTCACGTAAATTTTATCATATTTGCTTTTTATCGGTTCTAAATACCTAACCAAATCTTTAAGACCATATTCCCATGCTTCCGGGTAGGCTTTAGGGTAATGAACGTAATACTGGTGGAGATAATAAGAGATGTTCCAAACCATAAAAGCGATAAGTAATATGTAATATGTAATATGTAATATCTTAGGAAATTTTTCTTTTATTAATAACGAAAGATAATAGCAACCATATGCGGAAATGATGATTAAAGGAATAATCATATTATGAGCCCTTAAGGCCGTAGGCGACTGGAATGTCATTGAACTAGCAAGCGGTGCTATTAATAACCAAGCCAAAACAATTTTTCCGTATTTTGGACGGTTCTTAAATAAAAAATATATTCCCATCAAAACAAAAATAGCGTCAAATAAATACATTTCCCCCATATCTGGAGGATTGCTTCTATTAATTCGATCTCCCAAAACAAATAGAAAAATTCCGTCGAAATGCGATAAATAGTTTTGGCCAATTCTTAATCCATAAGAAATTAATTTATTATGAAATAATTTTGATATAATTGAATTTGGGTTCGAATGCTCTCCTCTTTGAAAATTTACTTGCCAAATAGGCCCCGTATCCGCAAAAACTCCAACACCGGAAAACCTCGCGGTAACAGCCGGACTAAAAGAAGATAAAAGAAAAGGTAAAAGGATTAGGAAACCAACGACACCTGAAATCATAACCCACTTCAAATTTTTTATTAATTGTTTTCTATAAATAGAAACAAGAAAAAGACCAAGAAGAGGAATTACTATTCTCGGCGTATGATATGTATAAATTGAAATAGAATAAGCGATAACGGAAAAAACAAAGAATTTTGAATTTTTTAAACCTTTTAAAAATAAATAAGTTCCTAGAAGTAAAAAAGTTGTGGCAATATTTGTTTCCCATGCTCCTCGGGAAAAATGGATATGCCATGGAGAAATCGCCAAAAATAAAGCGGATAATAAAGAAATCGTTATCACTCCAAATAATTCCTGAACGAATAAATAAATTAAAAATACGGAAAATACACCAGCCATTAGTGATGGCAAACGGGCTGCGGTTTCATTTAATCCGAATAATTTAACAAAAGGCAGCATAAAATAAGTTGTTCCTCCGGGTTTATAATCCCCAAAAGAAACAAAGTATACAGGCCAAGAATTGCCAAATTCATCCTTTCCGGTTTCTATTAATGAATATGCGTTATACGCATAAGATGCTTCGTCGGCGTTAAATCCGGCCGGGTATTTATCTATTTGCCAAAAACGTAAAAAAATGGCAAGTATTATAATCAAACCCAAAATAATTATCTTTATATTTTTCATTCTAATGTTTCAGCAATTATAAACGCCGGATTACTATTTAAAAAATTAATAGTTTTTAAAATTCGCGCTTCATTTGGAATTACGTCTCCTGAGGGAATCTCATAAGTAGCACCAATAAATAATGTCTTTTTAAGATAGCGGTCGGAAGGCCAGTACAAAGGGCGAAACTCGATCTTGTCGATTTTTTCGACACTACCAACATCCCCGTTTTGATCCTCGATTAAATGCGCTTGCTGTTGATAAATTCCCGGATCGTACTTTGTGTAAAACAACCAATAGATATACGGCTGACCATATTTTGAGGTAAAAATAACACGATTATAATTATCCTTGATACTCTTCGTGTACTCTACAGCCTGCTTATAACCATAAAGCCAGAATTCAGAGTGTTGAATAGGCGCGTGAACAAAAAATTGATCTAAATAAAATAGAAAACTAAAAAAATATAAACATGTTACACAAATTATAACTGGAATTCTTATAGCTTTTAATTTGTTAAAAAAATGGAAAAGCAAATATATACCGCACGAGGATATGATAACTAATGGCAAAACCATAAAAAAACTTCGTCCGGCTTGAATAATATCTCTAGTCAGAACTGAAGGAAGAGGCATAATAAACAATAAATACCCTATAAATAATTTTTTTCTTATTTTACGGGTAATTAAAAAATATATGCCCATAGGCAAAAGCAGAATATCCAAATGATTCATTTGACCAAAGGTTAAAACTCCGTGTCTTAAATTTGTCCAATCACCTTCAAAAAAAAGAAATTTTGGTGAAAAATGATTAAGGTATCTTCCTAAAATTCCCCTTCCATAATAAACAAAATCATTATGGAATAAATTAAATTCTTGTATCTCAAAATTTCCACTTTCCTCGGATTTTATCGTCTTTTCTTCACTTGCCGACATTGGATAAGAAAAAACACTCATAATTTTAAGCCTTCCACCTGCACCTCCCCAAAAAGTATAAATAAAAATTGGAAAAACCATCAGTGAAATGATTAGCAAACTTAATACGATATTCTTTATTTTAAGAATTTTTATTTCTGAAAAATTAAAAACAATAAGACCAAAAATAATTAGAGGAATAAGAAGTTTAGCCGAAGTATATACGTAAAAACATAAACCAAAAGCAAAAGCCGAAGAATATAATTTTTTTATATTTGCTTTATCAACCTGTAATAAAAGAAGTATCGCCATCATCAGAATAAATAATAAAATATTAAACTCCCAAGCTCCTCTGGAAAAATGAATTTGCCAAGGAGAAAAAGCCATTACCAAACTTGCCAGCAAAGCAATTTTTTCTTTATCAAAAAAATCTTTAAAAAGTTCTTTGACCAAGAAGAAGATTAAAAAAACATTCAAAACTCCAAAAACGACAGAGGGAAAACGAACCGCAAATTCCGTTAATCCGAAAATCGCGATAGAGGGAACGGTGAGATAAACCAATAGTGCAGATTTATAATCTCCAAAGGCTTTAAAAATTAACGGCATAAAACTGCCATACTCGTCTCTGCCTGTTTTTAAAATCGAATAGGCATTATAGCCCCAAGATGCTTCATCCCAGTTCAAAGATGGAGGAAAAGACCCGAGCTTCCATACCCTGATAATAAAACCAAAGAAACACAGTAAAATTAGAATCGATAAAGTTTTCTTGTTCATTTTTTGGTTATTAGAAAGGCAGTTTTGCCATCTTTATATTTTACAACATCAACGATATTGGTATTAAAAGAAAATTCCTGATAAGGCAAAACCAAAAGTTCATTTTCTTCCAAGTTTATTTTTTGAGGTTCTTGGGCAAAATAATATTTTCCTATCTGATCAACATTCACCCATTGATCTTCCCGATCATATCGGATTACTCCTTCTCCTTTTTGGTATTTTAAAGGGTCAAATTTTGTATAAAATAAATAGAAAATATGGGGTTCACCGTAAAACTTACTTATATAAATTTTGTTGTATTTCGCATCTTGGGAAGCTAATTTAGCAAACAGCTGTTTATAACCCATTTGCCAATTCCAGTCAGAAATTATTGGATAAAGGACAAAATATTTGAAAGTAAAAACACAAAAAGAAGTTAGTACAACCAGAATAATTAAGAATAGGTAAATCTTATTAAAATATTTTCTCTCTTTTAACAAATTGAAAGAGTAAAACAAACCGCACGCCGATAAAATTAAAAAAACAGGCAGCATCAGGATGGCTCGTACCGGATGAGCTGTTCCGGTTAAGCTATTGGCAATAGGTGCTATGCTTATCCAAAGAAACAACAAAAGAAATGCTTTCTTAAAACGGTAAAGAAATATAATTCCCAATAAGATAAAGGGCAATTCCCAAAAATATAAAACTCCTTGTTCTGGAACACCATACTGCGCGAGTCCGGCTCCTTTTATAAAAAGATAATCAGGCGCAAAGTGGCTAAGATAATTTTTAACCAAAGCAAGAGGGTAAAATACAGGCTTATTGTAAATAACCAAGCAAAGAAATTGAGGTTTTGTTGATAAACATTTACCGCGTCCTTCATTAATCTTAGCGATTATTCCTTGATCGTTAAAAATACCTACCTTATAAAGTCTTTCCTGACTTCCGGAAAATCCGTTAACAAAAAGCGGTATTAAAAAAATTAACGTAAAAATAAAAGGTTTAACTATCTTCGAAAGAACAATCTCGTTTTTGTAAAAAAGAAAATAACCTATTAAAAAAAGCGGCACGAAAACCCGGCACGAATTATAGGTATAAAGGGTTAAAACAAATAGTATAAAAGAAACGTAATAATATTTATGGTTTTTAATTGCTTTTAGCAAATAAGTTGCCGCCAAAATCGTCATAAATAAGGCAACATTTGCTTCCAAGGCCAACCTTGACAATTGAATATGCCACGGACTGATAGCTAGAAGCAAACTTGAAAGTATCGGGATGGCAGAACGATCTCTAAAATTGCTTTCTGAAAAACTTAACAACAATTGTTTTACCAAATAAAAAAGGGCAATAACTGTCAATGAACCAATTAAGGCAGAAGGCAACCTGACACCCAGTTCATTAAGACCAAAAATTGCGATTGTTGGAATACTTAAATAAATATATAAAGGCAGCTTATACTCGCCAAAACTTTTAAAAACCAATGGAAAAAAGTTATTCCACTCGTCACGACCGGTTTTTAAAATCGAATACGCGTTATAGCCGATCGAAGCTTCATCGGAAATAAAAGTAGGGTTCTTGTCTAGAAAAATGAGTCTTAAGACTAAGGCTATAACAAAGATTATGATAATTTTAAATTTTGGTTTCATTATTTTAATTAACTACGTCATTACCGGTTAGCATTACAAAAGCAGGGGAACCGTCTGGGGCATAAATATTACTAATTACTTTTAAAGCGTGGTTGCTTTCAACATCAATTCCAAAGACTTTTAATTCGGCTGGGTTTAAGACATAAAGAACCCTTTTTTCTAAATTACCCTTTTTCAACTCATCTAAATTCGGCGGATAAAAATAATATTTACCGATTTTATTAACGGATGGAACGATTTCCGCCTGAACTGCTTTAGGAGGATATTTACTATAAAAAAGCGTGTAAACAGTTGACGGTTCCCAGCTTGGAGACATATAGATTTTATCGTATTTATCTTGGTTAAAATTTATGTAGGTAAAGATTTCCCTATATCCGTAATTCCACCACCGCCCGGAAATTTTTGGATAATGGATAAAATAATCGTGTAAATATAAGCCACAAGATACAAGAACAACAGTCACGAAACAAAAACTAAATATCAATTTTCTACGACGGGAGCCAAAGTAATTCCAAACAATAATAATACCGGACGCAGTAACAATCTGAAACCAAGGAAGCAAATGGAAAAGTCTAATCGCATGAGTTCCCCCACCGATGGTCAAAGCAGCCGAAATAGGAGAAATTATTATCCACGAGATCAACAATTGCGAAAATTTATCTTTTTCTTTAAAAGCTTTTAGGAAAAAAATTCCTAGACCAATTAACAAAAATGGGAGCTCAAATAAATACATCTCTCCCCTCCCGCCGATTGAATGACGGGGGTTAGGATCTCCTTTTAAAAACAAAAATTCTGTTGAAAAGGAAGAAAGATAATTGTTTACAAAATCTCCGGACCAAACGGTAACTTTGTTATGAATTATTTTTGTTAAAAATCCTTCCGTACTATTCTGTCTGGCAAACCTCACTCTTTCCGCTACGGTTGAATCCGAAAAAATACTTATTCCTAAAAATCGAGCTTGTCCCGTACCTTTAATTAAATCTGCGGCTAATGGCATTGATATCAAAACTAAAGTTATAATGAATATTACAAATTTCCGGCGTAATTTAAAAATTTCCTTAAACCAAACCGCAAAGAGAATAAACAAGATAAGGGGTAAAAACAATTTTGGCGTATTGTACGAATAAAGTGTTAGCCCAAAAAAAACACCTGACAGAAGAAAAGGAATACTAGATTTTTTTTCTGTTATACCCTTCCAAAGAAAAATTAATCCAAGCGGAAACAACACTGGTAAAAAGATCGCCTCTAGACCAATACGGCTGATTTGGATATGCCAAGGAGAAATAGCTAGCAGTAAAGCGGAGACTAACGCGATTTTGTTGTCTCCCGATATCTTTTTGCTTAAGAAATATGCCAACATAACTCCTAAAACGCCGAGCAAAGCCGCTGGCAATCTTACGGCAATCTCATTTAGACCAAAAATGGCGACAAAAACCGTATCTAAATAAATGTATAGTGGTACCCGCCAATCTCCAAAAGATTGAAAATGGACCGGCAAAAAATTCCCAAAATAGTCTTTTCCGGTATTTAATATCGAAAATGCCTGGTAACCGGTATCGACTTCGTCGCCAAAAAGCCCTGGAGGTACTGATCCTATTCCCCAAAGCCTGAGTAAACTTGCCAGAAATAGTATAAATATTAGAAAAAACGTGTTTTTATTTTTTGCCATTTTTGACCGGTCCACAATACAAAAGTTAAAATCCAATATCCCAGTATGCCGTGATATCGCTTACTGCTGTCTATTAACCACGTGGAAGGTTTTGATAAAACTGTTTTTCCGCTTGCGCCATGATAATGAGTAACTTGAAATCCCGGGTAGTACAGTATTTTATACCCAGCGGTTTTTACCCGACAGCAATAGTCTAGATCCTCAAAATACATAAAATAATTTTCATCAAGCAAACCAATATGGTTAATTATCTTTTTAGGAATCAACATTGCCGCGCCGACAACCGCTTCAACCTCCATGGTATTACTCGTTTGCGGAGCATATTTTCCAAAACAGCCGGATTCTCCTAACCAATATTGCTTAATCGCTCCGCCTATGGTCGGAAAATAAAAGACCGAATCCTGAATCGAACCGTCCGGATTTAATAATCTTGGGGCAAGGATTCCTGTTTGGGGATTCTTTTTAATAAACTCGATCATTTCAGATAGCGATTCTTTTCCGATCTCGGTATCGGAGTTTAAAAGAAAAACATATTCTCCTTTGGCCATTTTAATCCCTTGATTATTGGCTTTTGAAAAACCAAAATTTTCTTTGTTTTCAATTAAATTAACCTTGGAAAACTTTCTCTTTACCATTTCTGTTGATTCGTCTTGTGAGTTATTATCAACAACGATTATTTCATTATGTTTCCAAAAATCCTCTTGACTTTTCTCAAGCGAATTTAAGCATTTTTCCAAAAATTCTTTAGTGTTAAAACTAACGATAATAAATGAGATTCTCATATTATTTAAACATTTCGAAAACCTGATTGTCGGTTAATTTGTTACCAAATCTATTAGTATTCACGAGAATTTCCGGAATTTTTATTAACGCCCCTAAAAATGGTTTCCAATAACCCGGCTTACAAAGTCTTTTTAGTAAATAAATTTTATGTTCCAACAGCATTTTTGGATTATGGACATTTTTCCAGATAAATAATAATTGATTTCTGGCCGAGATATAATCTATAAATTCTTTGGTAAAATGTTTACCGATAATTGCTTCATGTTCGTGATGAACTATTGATTCCGGCTCCCAAAGTATTTTGTAACCTTTTTTCCATGCCCGGTATCCTAAATCCAAATCTTCCCAATAAAACGGCTTATAAAGCATGTCAAACCCGCCCAAAAGTAACCATATTGATTTTTTAAAAACCGCGCTTCCGCCCGAAGCCCATCCGGAGATATGGGCTTTATCGGTTTTTTCGCCTAATCCGTGTTCGATAAATCCATTTTCCCAATAAATCTTAGACCAACTATAATTTGGCTCATTAAATGACACGGCAAAAACATTAGGATCGGAAAAATGAGGAAGAGCTTTATCTAAAAAATTATTTTGGGGAATAACATCTAAATTAAGAAGGACTACTGCTTCTCCGCTTGCTCTAGCTACCCCATCATTGCACGAAGAGGCAAATCCTTGATTTGCGGAGTGTTTAATTATCTTTACCGAAGAAAACTTTTTTTCCAGCAAATTATTGGAATCATCCGGTGAAGCATCATCTACGACAATAATTTCCGCATCCGGAGCGGCATATAGAACTTTAGGCAGGTTCTTTTCCAATAATTCTTTTCCGTTCCAATTCGGAATAACAATGGTTACCTTCATATTTTACTTATTCTTACGTTTTTTGATTTTATAAATAATTAGACAAGATATAAAAATTATCGTAATGAACGTAATCCTTAATCCTATTTTAAATGATTCAGGATCGTAAATAAAGCTTACGGTGTGTTTACCGCCCGGAACGACTGTCCCCTTTAGGACGTAATCAACTTTTAAGAGGGCACTCTCCCGGCCATCAATCAACACTTTCCACCCGGGAAAATATGCGTCGCTAAAAGTTAAAATCATTGTTTCGGGTACATCAACCGTTATTTCTGTCCGGCTTGAGGAATTATTTATAATTTCTGCTTTCCCCATGCTCTTGTCTGAATCGCATTTAACGTCAACATTATTATCTAAATATACTTTTTCTCCAGGGTTTTTGGCGTTTATGATCCCATTAATAATTTCTAAAGGATCCGTACTTAATTGCCAATTACAGGAAAAGAAAACCCTTGGTAATGTTTTTTTGTTTTCGTAAATTTTAACTTCGTTTTCTTGAAAAACCAGCGGATAGTCTTGAGAAATGATATTGTCCAGACTTAAGAAATATTTAACGGATAAAAGATTATAAATATTCGCTTGGTATTTCCTTCCGTATACGGTTCTTTCAAATTTTGTTCCGGCAGAATCTACTGGTTTTTCAGATTCTCCCATTGAGACAAAAATACTGTAATCATATTTATGCAAAGGATTATACCCTTCAACGCTTTCTAATCCATAAACAGTTTGATAATTTACTCCGAAAACTTCTTGATGAGTATTTAAAAAACGGTCGTATTTTAAATTTTCTTTAAGAAACTTAGTAACGCCAATTTCTGGATAAATGAGTTTTTGATCAATAAACGGTAAAAACTTATTTCCTTGTCTCTGGAGATCAAAAGATAATAAAAGAACCATTCCAAAAATCATAATTTTGGCTTTTTGGGGAAAGATGATCGATAATATTAAAAGCAATATTGATAATCCAAATAGAATTGTCGGGAATACTAAATTTCGCAGAATAATAGATTGTCTGCTTTGTTCAATATCAAATGAAGTTGGTTTAAAACCCACATACCACAAAAACAATAAAATTCCCATGAGACTAAAAACAGGAATAATTAAATTGATTAACTGACTTTTCTTACTGTTTTTTAGATTTTTAATAAATTTTTCTACACCATAGGCGGCCAATAACGACAAGGAAAAAGTACTAACCAATAAAAGCCTCGCCGGAATTAATGAAGACAAAAACGGTAAGCGGAGATTGTACGGCAATAACGAAATGGGGTTTTTGACAACTAAAATTATGGAAAATAAAAAGGAGAATACCCAAAAAAGCACTTCCCGATTCTGTTTTTTGGAATAACATTCTCCTCCGACTAAAGTCGGAGGTTTCATCCCTAAGGAAGAATGTTTATTCATGTTCAATTCATCTTCGCAATAAATTGCGAGGTATTCTTGAACGGTCATATAAATTAAGTAAAAAACAAAGAACATTGCCGGAATACCAATGTATCCGCAAAATTCATAATAATTTATCGCTCCCCAATAATTAGCCGTCCCGGGATTTCCAAAAAAATCAGGAGCAAAAAACATGATCAATTGCCGTAAGGGAACAAAGAAATTCGTAATAACCTCAAGATTTCCATATCCGCCAATTCTGCTCGACTCCTTTACTAATTCTAAAAATGGCAAAATTTGAAAAGAACAAAAAAGGATGGAAACAACGATCCCCAGGAGTATCCATACAAATTCCTTTACGCCATCTTTTTTGTAAACCAGAAGAAAAATAGTATATGCCGCCATCACGATAAATTCATAAAAAACGAACTGGAAAAACCCACCCAAAATGGTCATGATTAAAGAAAATATCAATACAAGGAACCATATATTTTTCTTATCGAATAATTTATCAATACTTAAAAGAATTAGCGGAAACCATAAAGCGGTATTGCCTAAAACGTTAAATTCAACAACGGTTAATAAATAACTGCCCCAAGAAAAACAGACCGAGCCAAAAATAGCTGCCACGACCGAAAGCCCCTTGTTCTTTAAGAATAAATACAAAAATAATCCCGCCAACAAGGGTTGGATTACAACCTGTAAAGCCCAGGCCCAATTAAACGTCATAAATAAAAAGAAAATGTTTAAAGGGTAAAAAGCAGCGGTTGAAGGATTAGCCAATAAAGGATTTCCGCTGAATTCAAAACGGTTCCATAACGGCCAAACTCCTTGCTTTAATTGCCTAATCGCTTCAAATCTCCAAGGATAAAACGAATTCGCCGCATCCGTTATGGTCATGTTTTTTACCGGATATTTGTCTCTTCCTTCCCAAGCGATATTTCTCCACGGCAAATATCCCCCTATCAGTGTGTCGCCGGCAAAAGGGATTTTCCCTTTAAGCACTGGGGCAAAAAAGACAATTGTTAATAGAAATAGAAAAAGAATCGGCAGGATTTTAATCAGAAGATTTTTCATCACCTTGTACGAATTAAACGATAAATTACGAATGACAACCCGAAAAATATAATACTTAAAATACCGCCCCATTTAAAAGAATCAGGAAAATATTCAAATTTAACCACATGCTGTCCTGCCGGCAAATACACAGACCGGAAGGTATAATCGCTTCTGTAAATCTTCGCCGGCTGTCCATCAAGATAAGCCTTCCAACCAGGGTAATAAACATCGGAGATAAAGAGCAGGCCATCATTTTGGGAATTCGTGGTAATTGAATAATTATTTAAATAATATAGCGCTTCGTTTATTTCAACATTGTCCGGAAGAGATTGTGGATCAGGTTGAAAAGGAGGAGTTTCTTCTAAAATCACGGTATTATTCATATTAATTTTCTTATTTACCAAATATTCCATAATTTTATAGTCATTATTTTCCACTTTGTAGTCATGGACTATAAAAGCTTTTGGCAAACTATCGGGGTTCCGATAAATCTGCGACCGGCCAAATTGATATTCAAGGATGTATTTATTTTTATCAAATTTATTTTTATCAAACGATCCGCCCAAAGCGATCGGCAAGTGTAATGCATATTTAAGACCCATAAGATCAACTAACGGAGAAGAAAAATTATTCACTGAAACCCAACGGCTTCCTGATTCAATTCTTGGTTTTTCCTCATTAATATTATTGGCAAATTCAGAATATCGTCTGATCATCATTGGTTCATAACCGGCCGGAGATTGAATTTGGTACGGCATCCACATACTTTGAGGAATTAAACCGGCAAAACGGCTTAACCCAAGATTATCTTTAAGATAATTGGTTACGTTTGTTTCCGGAAAAAGATACGATCGGCTGCTAAAAGAATTATATTTCCAACCGAAACGGAAAAGATCAAAAACTAAAATGACAAAAATTGTAAGACAAATAATTTTTTTAAGTTTATCCTGAAAAAATAAATTGGTAAAAGAAACCGCAATAAATAACCCCATTAAAATCGACGGTAAAATCATATTCCGCTTGGCAACCTGAAGATTAGCAATAATCGTTTCGTCTTTGATTATGATTCTGGCAAAGAAAATCACAAAAACCCAAGTTAAACCAAGAATTAAAGAGGTTAATACTGCAAAAAACAAACTTTTTCTCTTTCCAAACTTTTGAAGAAAAATATCCAAACCAAAGGCAGTCAAAACCGCTAAGGAAAAATCCAGAAGAAAAAGGCCTCTGTTCGAAGTGGCTTTTCCCAATCCCGGCAGATTAAGAGCATGAGGAAGCTGGGCAATGGGATTATTATAAATAAACAAAATCGATATGATAAGTAATATTTTATAAAAGTTGATAAATCCGTTTTTTGCATATCCCCTGGTAAACAAACCAATAAGCGATAATATTAATCCAAATAAACCGATATATCCGGCTGATTCGCTATAACCTGCCCATCCCCAATAATTTAAAGTTGAGCTGTTTCCAAAAAAATCCGGAATCAAAAAAGTAATTAAATGTTGTAAGGGAATAATACCATTGTTGAAAGCCCCGGTCGTCGGATCCGTTTGCCTTATAGAATTAACCCAAAGTTCTATTCCGGGAACCAACAAAACAGAACTCCAAAGAATTCCCAATAAGAGCAAAATAAACGTTGTAATTAAATATTTTAATGCTTGTTTTTTGTCACCAAATCTAAAGCCTCCTGAAAATCGAAAAATACCGTAAAAACCTGCTGTTAATAAAACGTAAAAAGTAATCTGGGGGTAACCTGCAAGAATTGACATAAAAACCGAAAAAATACCAATAAAAAAATATTTTGAGATCTTTCCCTCAAAAATTTTATCGATCGATAATAAAATTAACGGCAGCCATAATACGGTATGTCCGATAATCCCATATTCCCACCAAACCATCATTGTTCCCGAAAAAGCAAAAATGATTGATCCGACCATCGAGGAAAAATTGGTTATTTTTAAATTTCTTAAATATAAATAGCAAAAAACGCTCGCTAATAAAGGCTGAATAATGATATAAAGAGACCAAGCGTTTATGTTCGAGAAAAAGAGAAAGAGAATATTTAGCGGATATAAGACTCCTGACTGAAAATTTGCCAAAAGAGGACTTCCTCCTAAAGAATATGGGTCCCATAAGGGAAATTGACCATTTCTAATTAAATCCATTCCTAAAAGCCTCCACGGGTAAATAATTGATACAATGTCCGAGATATGGCCATTTTTAAATGGAACGCCAGAAACCATCCCGTTCCAAATATGATCCCGCCACGGATGGTAAATCCCGACGATAATATCGGCCGGGATTGGAATAAGATCTTTAAAGATAAATTCCCACGAAAAAAGAAAAGAAACGAGAATTAAAATCCCGATACCGAGAACCTCCGGTTTTTGCGTAAATAATTTAAATAATTTTTTCAAAATCTTCATTGAATCTCTCAATACCATATTTCTTGCTTTCTTTTATGGCTTCATCAGAAAATATTTTTATCGTTTTCTCATCTTTAATTAAACTGTTGGTTATCCGAATTAAATCATCTTCCGTTTTCCAGAAAATTCCCGATCGGTTATCGGTTACAATTTCTTTTAGACCACCTTTCTCGATCACAATCGGCACACAACCGGCCGCCATCCCCTCAACAAGAGTAATTCCGAAATGCTCAACTTTCTCCGGTTCTTTTTCTTCATCAATTCCGTATCCGCCTGCATACCAAAATATTTTTGATTTTGAATATAGATTTTTAAGCACATCGTAAGAACAGTTTTCGAAAAATTCTATGGGGTAATTTTCCGCTGATTGCCTTAGTTCGTTTAGATATTCTGTTCCACCAATGTCAGTGCTACCGGCAAGTTGAAATCTCCAGCCCTTTAATCCCTTGTCAACCATTTTCTTAAAAGCCTCAATCAAAATATCTTGCCTTTTTGCCTGAAGCAACTTTGAAAAACGACCAACAGTTAAAATAATGTTTTCTTTTTTTCCTTCCTTAAAAGAAGAAACATCTACCGGAGGATAAATAACCACGGAATTAACACCATATTCTTTATCAATAAACCTTTTGGTAAATTCTGAATTACAAACGATGTGCTTTATTTTTTTTAGTTTAATGTTGTTAGCTAAAGATTTGCCGTTAACGTCATGAAAAGGAACTTGAAAATGCAAAATATTGTTTTTGCTAAACATTAAGGGGATGCTCCCGTCGCTAACCCAGAAAAACAAATCAGCGTTTTTGGTCATTTGCCACCTTTTAATTATCGATCCTGGCAAAGGTGTTAATTCAGCCCTGGTTAGATCTAAATCAAACCTCTGCTTTAGTTTGGTAATTGCATCTTTATTACCATTCAGAATAACGATATTCCATCCGTTTTTTAATAAATATTCCGCAAGAGTAAAAGTATATCTCTCACCGCCACCTATCGTATCGATGTATGGATCATAAAAATATGCGATCTTAGGTGTTTGGTGCTGGTTGCTAGGTGTTAGTTTATTCATTTGTTTTTAATTGATCTAATCAAACCCGACAGAAGTTTTCCTATCAATTCAATTAGTTCTTTAAATTCACCGTAGATGTTACTAGGAATATATTCTAAATCCTTAGCCAATAGAAGTAAAAAATCTACCTCCTGTAAAGAACCCCGTGAAATATACAAAAACTGTAAATATTCTTTTTTTGTTTGACGATTAAATCCTTCCGCAATATTGGCCGAAACCGATACGCCAGCCCGTCTTAATTGAGAAGTCAAACCAAAAATTTCTTCTCTAGGAAATTTTTCGCTAGTTTTATAGATTAGAATAATCAATTCGTAAGATTTCTGCCAAACTATAAGTTCTTTATATGTTTTCATATCGGTTTGTAATTACTCAGTCGCTTATCGCTAGCACCTAACCACTAGCACCTATCACCTACGCTGCATCTCCCACAACTTCATATAGACAATCATTGTATGAAAAGATTGATAAATCGATTCAATCCATCCTTCGGTTCCGTCGCGGAAACCTTGTTTTTTAATTAATCTATCAGAGAGAGTCGTTAAACCCATCCGAACAACCCGCCACCACACGACAAGCGGATGATTGGCTTCAAGTAACAAATTGGCTTCAATCCCGGACCATTTTATGGATTTTTTTAAAGCCGGTTCGATTTTTTCCGGTTGAAAATGAATCATGGGGTTATTAAGCTTTTCAACCTTGCCTTCAAATTCAGGATGCTCATGCAAATCTCCAACCCATCTCTTTAGCTTTGCTTTCTGAAACAATCTAATTTGATAATCAGGATACCATCCTCCAAAACTTAATTCTTTACCCAGTAAAAAATTCCTTCTGGGAATTGCGTATACAGAAGATTCAAAAATTTTAATCTTTTCCTGAATTTCGTTTTTTAAAAGCGGGGTAATCCTTTCGTCAGCATCGAGATACAATACCCAATCGCCACCAGCTTCTTTCAATCCTTGATTATGCCACTCCCCAAAGCTAACACTTTCTGATTTATACCTTACCAGTTTAACTTTATATTTTTCTACAATTTCCAAAGTCCCATCAGTAGAACCGGTATCAAAAACAATAATTTCATCTGCCCATTTTACTGATTCTAAACAATCACCGATAAAATCTTTTTCGTTCTTACAAATAATAATTATTGATATTTTCATTGCCAGCTTCCTTTTCCGAAACGTCTTAAATAATAATCTTGAATTCCTCTTTTTTGCCATTTGCGTCCTGCAATAACAAGTTTCATACTTTCTCTTGCCAATGCAAATTTAGCTCTTAAGGATCCGTAGTTTAATCCGAACAGCATACGGTTGCGGGTTAGAAAATAATCATGGAGATCTCCGCCTACCTTGCTTGATCCTGAATCCAAATGCCAGACTAGACCTTTCGGCTGGTACCATAACTTAAACCCGGCTTTTTTAGCCCTTTGACAATAATCACTATCTTCCCAATAGAGAAAATATTTTTCGTCAAAATAACCGATTTTAGAAATTACTTCTTTACTTATCATCATCGCGCAGCCGGTAACAAAATCAGTTTCCCCGGATTGGTTAAACTGACCTTTGTCAACCTCATCAACGCCTCTGTGACTAGCCAAGATATTGTTCCAGTCGATAATCCCTCCGGCATAGAAAATAACCTTGCCCAAATCTTTCTCCTTGTATCTATCTTTGTGGTATTCATAACCTTTAGCAAAATAGATTTTTGGACCAACAATGCCAACTTTATTTCCGGTACTAAAGGTTTTTAATAATTCAGCAACTAAATTATTGTCAACAACCGTATCCGGGTTCAGAATCAGAACGTAGTCAGCCCCATTTTCAATTGCATACTTTAGTCCAATATTATTTCCGCCTGCATACCCAAGATTTTCTTTGTTTCTTAATATCTTTATGCCTTTATATCTTTGCTCGATGAAATCCGCTGAATCATCAGTTGAAGCATTATCAACTAATATAATCTCAATATCAAAATCATTCTTTTTTAAAGAAAAGACAGAATCTAAACATTTCTCAATGTATTTTTTGCCGTTCCAGTTTAAAATAATTACAAAAAACTTCATTTAAACTTATGAAGAATTTTACGGATAGGATTATTTGATTTACTAGCTATCCAGAAATCTAAATCCTTACCCGCTTGGTCAAGATGATCAAACACCTCAGGAGTTGGGCCTTGGGTAAAATCAGATTGCTCCCAAATTTTTATATAAACCAATAACTCCATAAAAGACTGCAATAAAGACAAAGCCAATCCATGAATTCCATCTTTATAGCCTTCTTCGGCAAAATATCTTCTTAAAAATTCGTTCATCGGCTTACTTATCAAATAGGACCAATTAAATTTATAACCGGCATTAATCTTTCTTTCTGCTTCAAGAGAAGTATATTTAAAATTTTTATCCAGATATTGTGATATTGTTTGATAATTGTTATGGAGAAGCGGAAAGACCAAATCCCCGATTTTTCCGTCAATTTCTACCTGTTCATGAATTTTACCAACATATTTCCCTTTTTTTGTCTTAAATAAATGCGTTTGGTAATCAGGATACCAACCGGTATGTTCCATTTGTTTGCCAAAGATGATGTTTTTTCGAGGAAAACGATACCCGTCAAATTCGTTTCTAATTACAGCTTTAATTATTTCGTCAGCCAAATCTGAAGGTACTTCTTCATCCGGATCAATTAATAAAACCCAATCGGTTTCGGCTTTACTTAAAGCAAAATTACGCTGCGAAGCGAAATTATCCAATTTCCTTAGATAAATCTTTGCTCCTGCCTCTTTAGCAATCTTTAACACTTTTTCCGTCGGTTCATCCCCAATAACAATAATTTGATCAACCCAGGAAATTGTCTTTAAACATATTGGCAAAATAATTTCTTCGTTTTTCACCAGCACAATTGCGCTTATTCCTAGTTTAGTCATATTTATATTCTATCATTTACTTTGTAAATTCGAGCCTTTTTGTTGTTAAAGATTTCAATAACGCCAATATCCTCAGGAATTACATTAAATCGCTGGCTATCTACTACATATATATAACGAATGCGATTGTCCGTAAGAAAATTTCGGGTTTCTATTTTTGATTCAGAGCTAAAAAACATTTTTTCATAACCCAAACGGGTATTAACGTCATATGACAAGAGGTTGGCGGAATTAAGATCTTCTAAATAAACATGTCTTTCGGTGAAGAAAGAAACATAAGGAGCGTTATAGTAGGTCATCGGAACCGGAGGGTTTGGAAAATCTTTTATCTGTAAATCGCCAAAAGGATAGGTTAATAAAATATCAGTCGGTTTAGAAATATTTTTTAAAAAATTTAAGGCTTCGACTTCTTTAACGTCGAGAAGGGTTGTAGGGGTCGATCCGGTAAACCAAGTTATGGTCCGGTAGGTACTGGGGACTGAAAACATAACTACTATAATTACGAAACCAATTTTAATTATCTTGAATTTTAACTTTGAGAGAAGATAAACCATTGTCTCTGCCCCAATAAAGGAAAAAAGGAAAGTAAAATAGTATAAAAATTGAATTGAATTCCAAGAAATCACTTTTTGAATAAAAAAGATCGGCGGTAAAAATGCTAAAAGCAGCAGAAAAAAGATAAAGATATCGATCGATTCCCTTTTAGAAGCTCTTTTAATTAAGCTTAAAAACCCGATAAATCTCATCCCTAAATTTCCGAATAAAAATATTAAAAAAGTAAAAGCGTAAAGAGAAAAGAGAGCTATCTGATTATTATAAGAAGCATAAACTTGACGTCTTAACTCTAAACCTGGCCAGTTCAAACGGTCAGGCGCTTCCACCATTGTCTTAATAAACCACCAAGGCTGCCATGTTAAATAATTTGTTGACCCGCTGCTGAACGGCAAATAAATAATCAAAGAAAGAATGCCGCTAAGGATAGAGATCACTAATAAGCTTTTGTTTTTACCTTTAGTTCTTAATAGCTCAATTCCTCCTAATATCCCCAACGCTCCAATGGCGATTATCCCTCCATAAATTTTAAAGCCAACCATTATTCCGAAGACGAAAATTATCATGGCGGCCAGTGATTTTTGTTTTTGCTTAAGATATAAATCAAGCGCGAATAACCCCAAAACTAAAAGTATTAAAGACACGCCAAAGGGTGGATTTAAGAAGGCCGTTGTCGGCTGAATTCCCCAAAAGGCCGTTTCCCAATTTTGGCTGCCTTTATTAAATAAAGGCGGAATCCAACCAAAACTTCCGGCAATAGAAGCAAAAAAAATGGCCCATAAAGCAATGGCCTTACTACCTAACCATCTTTTAACAAAGATATATATTAAAGAATTGAGAAGCACTGAAAAAAATATCGGACAAAAACGGAAATATAAATCTAAAATCGAAATATCAGTTATTCGATGGATGTCAGCCATAAACAAATCAGTAAGAAAATGGTAGTTTTTTAAAGCCTCGCCGGCAAAACCCGGCTCGCCGGGAGGAAAATTAACCGAGAGTTCCTGAATTAAAGCCGCGTGCCACATCCCGTCATAACCGTTTACCCCCCAATAGGCAACTCCGCCGTTAAAATTGGTTCCGCTTTTTATCATCAATAAGCTTTGGATAAAAGCCGCGGTTAGGATAACAACAACCGGTAACAAATTCCTGGCCGGAAAACTGATTCTATCCGGACGCCATTTTTTTACAAATAGTAAATATATATCAACAGCGATAAAAATAATGGGGGCAAAGAACCTTAACCCCAAGGCTCCAAAAATAACTGTAACCATTGTGGCAATGGGAATTCCGATAGCAAGAGAAAGGATATCTGATTCGATTCTTGAAAGTCTCTTTTCGATAAAAGAAATCGCAAATTTTCCCGGGAGATAAACAAATATTAGAAGAAAAAAAAGAAACTTCAGAATTTCGATCATTAATTCGATCATTCGAAGATAATTTTATCATAAAAATGTTATAATTTTTTTATGAATCTTCTTTGGCCCGAATTTCTTCGAATGCTGCTTCTTTTGCCCGTTTTTCTGATTATTTCCGTTTTGGTATTCTATCTTCCGGGGTTTTTACTCCTTTCCCGGATTAATCTTAATCTTCGGGACGATGAAAAGATTGCTTTATCCTTTGGAGCCGGCTTGGTATTTTTCTTTTTAATCTTTGTCGTTTTCTCCGTCTTAAACATTAGATTTATTACCCCCATTGTTCTGCTCTTTATCGTTATCTACGGCGTATCTAAATACAAAAAATATATATTTCTTCCTTTTTCCGGTCTGTTAAAACAAAAATGGCTTATGGCTCTTTTGATTACAGGTACGGTTATTGAAGTTCTTATTAATTTTCCAAGCGGTTTACCCTTTAAAGACGGACATCTCTATTGGAGTTCGCAGGGACACGACGGATTATGGCACGTAGCGATTATTGAAGAAATTAAAAATCGTTTCCCGGCAAATAATCCACTTTATGCCGGTGAAAAATTGTACAATTATCATTACTTCAGTGACGCTATCATGGGAGAATTTAACAAAATATTTCCCTTTTTTTCGAGTATCGATATCTACTTCCGCTATTTTTCCCTATTAATATCTTTCCTCATGGGTTTAGGTGCTTACTCTCTTTTAACTACCTGGAAAAATAATAAAATAGTTGGTTATTTGGGAATCTTTTTTACGTATCTGGCGGGTAGTTTTGGCTACCTTGTATTGTTAATTCAAGGCCGAGGATTTTTTGGCGGGGAAACAATTTTTTGGGCTGCTCAAGGAAACACGATAATCGGTAATCCCCCGCACGCGATTTGTTACTTTCTAATTCCTACCTTTTTTTTATCTTTCTACCATTATCTTAAACAAAAAAGCGTTTCTCTTTTTATGATTTGTTTCTTTTTAGGCGGTTTTCTGGTCGGTTTTAAGGTTTCCGCGGCGGTTGTCTTGCTCTCTGGCTTATCGTTTGCTTCTCTTCACGCTCTTATTACAAAACAAAACAAAAGCATCATTCTGCTAACAGCAGTCTTGGGCCTATCCAATTTCGCGTCATTTAAAGCAATTACTAAACAAGGCGAATCACTATTAATGTTTCTTCCTTGGTGGTTTATCAGAACCATGATCGTTGTTCCCGACCGCGTAAACTGGATTGATCTGGAATTACGAAGACAATTTTACATGGCCCAAGGAGGAATCCGCGGGACATTGAGAGTAATCGAATTTGAAACTATCGCCTTCTTTCTTTTTCTTTTTGGAAATCTAGGCATGAGAATTATAGGCTTTGTGGAAATTGCAAAAATATTTTGGAAAAAAACGATTATAAAAGACCAATTTGAAATCATGATGTTTTTTACCATGATAACCGGATTCATCGTACCGATATTTTTTGTTCAAAAGGGCGTTACCTATAACATGATACAATTTATGCAGTATTTTTTATTGATTTTTGGGTTTTATGGCGCCGTCAGTCTTTACCGCTTATTAAATATTTTTAAAAGTAAACCGATAAAGGTCTTCGTGTTTATTGTCTTCGTTTCCTTATCAATCCCAACCGTAATCGGAAACTTCATTGATTTTTACGGTAAACCACCACTGGCAATCATCAGCACGAACGAATTAGCCGCTTTAAATTATTTAAAGATTAATACCCAAGATAAAGATATTATTTTAACCAAACCGTTTAATCCGGACTCAAAAGGACTTTATAAGTCTCAACCGTGGCCAATATACGCATGGGACTCAACCGGATATGTCTCAGCCTATACGGGCAGACAAACATTTTACACGGATGAAGGGCAAATAAAAATTTTGGGAATAAATACGGAGAGTAGATTGAACAGTATCTTCAACTTTTTCGGCCAGGAACCGGTTTTTGATAAGGGACTAATTATCCATTACCGGGATAAAGCAGCCAACAACCCAAAAGAAAGAACGGATTTTCTTAAAAACGAAAAAATTACTTATATCTATTTAAAATCTGAAGAATTAAACGCCAACATGGACAAGGAACTAACCAATCTTGGCCTCAATAAAGTTTTTACCAACCCCGAAGTCGTCATCTTCAAGATCTAAATTATTTTCCTCTAAGACTTGCCGCCAACTTCTTGATATCCAACAGAAACGAATTTCCCAGAAGAAGAAAAATAACAATTAAATATATTATCGAGGATAAGAGGATAAGAGTGATGAGTCCAAGAAGAGAGACAGAGAGAAGGGGTAAAAGATTTAAAAAGACATAAAGAAAAACGGACATGGCGAGAGTAGCGATTAGGGGTGAACGGATCGCAGATAGCAAATTAAAATTAATATATTTTTTAACAATATAAAGAGCGATAATTGAAGAAAGAGAAACCAAGGCTGAAGCTAAAGCAACCCCGTTGTAGCCGAACTTAAGACCCAAGGTTGGGAATAATATCCAAGTTAAGACTGTCCACATTACCATCAGTTTAAAAACTGTTTTAATCCTGCCGGTAGCAGACAAGACATTAGTCAACGGCGTTGTAATCGCTCCCCAAGCGGAATTAAAAAGAAAAAGATATAGGGCGATTAAAGCAATCTCCCATTTCCCGTATTGAGGAACTAATTGAATAAAAGATTTTGACAAAAATGCCATACCGGCTAGAAGCGGAAAGGTCAAAAGAGAAACGAAAAAAATCGATTTTTCCAATCCCTTTTTAAGTTCTTCTTTATCGTCCTGCATTCTTGAGAATGCCGGAAATGTCACCTTCATCACCGCGTCCATAACAAAACGGAGCGGCATTTGCGCCCATTTTTGGGCCCAACCCAAAATCCCAACGCCTTCGACTCCAATTATTTTCCACAAAACAACATTCATTAATCTGTCTTTAACAACCGCTAAAAATGAATTGGCCTGATAAGGAATACCAAATTTAAGCAAATGTTTTAAAGATTCTTTTTCAAAAGCAAATCCTATTGACCAAGGAGAAAAAATATAGACCATGATTACTCCGATAATTCCCCGGGCAACTATGGCCATTGTATAGCTATTAATTCCAAAACCTTTCCAAGCTAAAATTACGGCAATCGTGTAAAAAACCAAAGATTCAACTATCTCTACCACGGCAAGCAAATCGAATCTCAGTTTTCTTTCTAAAAGAACTGAAGGTATCGTTTTTAAAGAAGCCATAAAAAACCCAAACATCAAAGAATATAAAAGCCAAATTCCGTTCTCTGGAATTTGATAAAAATTTTTTAAAAATGGAGTCAATATTAGAGTAATTAAGAGAAGACTGCAAACCAATATTTGCTGAATGGTGAAAGTACTTTGGACATCTTTATCACTCGGCGTTTCTTTTTTTTGAATCAAGGCAGCCGCCAAACCGATATCTGAAAAATAACCAAGGATAGCCACTAATTCGGAAACTGCAAAAAATAAACCGAATTCTACTCTTTTTAAAAGAATTGTTAAAAAGAAAAAACCTAAAAAAGAAATTATCTGGAGAAGAAAAGTCCTTCCGGTTAGAGTTAAAACTCCCTTAACGGCTCTTGATTTAACAGTAGCTAAATCGATTTCTGTTGTTGTTTCGGTCATGCTTATATTCTAGAGCTTCCTTTCTTTTTAAGAACAACGATTCCGCCTAACGCCAAAGCAATAATACTAAAAACCGAAACCAAATTTCCGGTTTTTCTTATGGGGGTATCGGTTAGTCTAGCTTCAACCAGATGTTTACCTGCCGGAACATTTATTGTTATCAAGCCTAAAAAGTTATTGTGATCAATTTTTACAACTTTTCCATCAACCTTAACAATCCATCCCGGAAAATCATAAAGCTGAAATTGAACTGTTGACATATCGGAGGCAACATTAATCTCAAATTTTTGCCAATTAGTACCCTTCTCTAGATTTTCTAAAGTCGCTTTTCCTTCAATAACCTGTGGTTCTTTTTTGGCTTCATCAGCCGGCGGATAGGTAGCATAAATCGGGAGATAGTCGAATATCGCGTTGGTTAAGGATAACTGCCACAATTCACCGGAGAGCCTGTCATTATCAGTCTGAGTATAATAATGAACCTCCGGTTGAAAATACAAACGGACACTGAATAAAAGACCAATTATTAACAAAACAGAAATTAATAATCTTGCTCTTATTCTTGTAAAAAAGACAACCACAGAACCAACGGAAAACGACGCAAAGAAAATTACTAAACCAAGAAATCTCCAGGGAAATTGCAGATATTCCAATATTTTTACATGGATCCATATTGGAACCGACCGCTGGTGAGACATAAAAGCTGTTCCAAAAAGAAAAACAACCCCAAATATTATGGCTATCAACTTTTCTTTATTTTCTTTTGCCCGCCAGAAAATTATTGCCAATAACAAACTTAATAATGATATTCCCCAATGAAGAATTCCGATCATGTAGGGAAACAGGTCGTCCGGACCAACAGAGGCTCCCCATCCCCAATCGGTTTTTACAAATAACTGCCTTATGGTAACAAAATGAGATAAATAATTAAAATAACCCATGGTCATTGTCTCGGTATGGACAAATTTCTTTTCGAATATTACCGGCAGAAAAAAGAAGGCGGAAATTCCCACTCCCCACAACGCTCCCAAACCCAAACGGATAATTTTTTTAAAATTCCTTGACTTTATTAACCAAACCAAGCCCCAAATTACAGCAGGAATCGTAAAAAGCATACTCATAATGTTATGCGAAAGAAGCAGTAATCCATAGGAGAAAGCCAAAAGAACTACCCACTTGAATTTTTCTTCCTTAATTATTTTATAGATCGACAAAAATATTAGAGGAAACCAATTTAGCGCCCAATGTTCGGCCATTGCTCCCCTGACATAAACATCAACGGCGTGATACGGAGCATAGATGTAGAAAACCGCCGACAGAAAACCGCCAATGTCACCCCAGAATTCCCTAGCCAAAAAATACATTCCAATTCCGGAGATAATAAATCCTAATGCAAAAAGAATTTTCGAAGTATCCAAAAAACCAATGTTGGTAATTAAATGAATTGCCTCCCCCGTATAATAGGAAAGCGGCGGATAATAATTAAATAACGGATATCCATAACCGTAACCTAAATCTGGAACCCAACGGCAGGGAATCTGGCCGTCTTTAACACATTTATCCAATTGGTACAATCTCATAAACTGCATATCGTCATGCATTGATTGATACCCGGGTTTAGTTAAATCCAGCCATGAAAAAAGAGAAATAATGATAATGCCCAAAACAATCAGTTTACTTTTTAACATATCTAAAATTTAAAATTTTCTCGACAAGAATTACTAAACTAAGATATAACGCCGGCAAAACAGGCAATAAGTACCTTGGATAAGGAACTCCATAAGTATACATCCCGATGAGGGAAAAAATCCAAAGCGGTAATATCAACAAATCCAAATTCTTTTTAAAAACCGCTGCAATACCCGTGATTAACGATGTGATCGTAGAAATCGGCCACAGAACGTTCCATGACTCAACATTAACCACACCACTTCCACCCCACCAAGTCTTCCATTGACCAAGCATTAAAATCCTAATAATTTCAAATTGAGGATAATTATCAACCTGAACCCTGGCAAAATGCCTGACCCAAAAATGAAGGTATTTAAAATCCCAAAGATTATGATTATTTAAAAAATAAACAATATAAGACCCAAAATATATTAATATAAACATCGGGGTAGATAATAGAAACCAAAAAACGTCTTTATAACGAAAAACCAGAAAAAGTAATAGTAAAAATAAGAATATTACACCGGTTAAAGCAAAACCAACCAAATACATTTTAGTTGCGGATACCACTCCCAAACTAAGTAATAGCAATGGGTAATAACGGTTATTTTTTCTGGCTTTAAATAATAAATAAAAAGAGAGAGAGATAAAAACAGCAAAAGGCAAATCCAACATCGTAGTTAAAAGATTGTCTTTAAATAAACCATCAAAAGAAAGCAAGCAAGGAGGAATTAACGCCCAAAGACAGTCTTTTAAAATCAATTTTGAAATTTGATAAGTAATAATGATTAACAATAATCCCATAACAAGCGAAACCCAGTAAGGATTATTAAATAAAAGAATCGATAACCCTATTAGATATTTTCCTAATGGAGGCATTTCCGTATTAATCTTTGAGGGATCATCGCCTTGAATTTGCCTCCAACCGGCATAGGCATACAATTCTCCATCACCCATAACCGAAGACCCTTCCCATCCCTTTTCCCAGTTTGATTCTTGATAGCGAGATTGCCAATATTGAGGATCGTATTTTGTTACCAACAAAATACGATTACTATAAACCGTCGCGAAAACATTAATAAAAATTATTGCCAACAACAACCACGTAGTAAGCTTACGAATCATAATACTTGAAAAAACATTAATGAATCTTTTTGATTCTGGCTGTACGCTTTGGGTACTTCAAAAATTAATTTTAAGCGCGGATGATTGGGAATATATATTCTTGAACGGTTAATTACTAAATAAGTTGGGTTTCCTTTCGACGAGCTATCAACAAGCTGGTTGGGAATTTCGCTTAAGCCCAAACCAATTCCGATAATGGTCACTTTTTTATTTTTATCAAAATATATCATTAAACCGTCCGGTAAAGTACCAAAATACCCTTCTGTACCAACAATAATTTGCTTATCGCTTTGAAGATTATTAAGATAATCTCTAACTTCATTAATACCATAACCTGAAGTCCAAGCTTCAAGATAACCTGATCTTTCATCCGTCGATAAAGAAACCAATTGAGGATTTGTTAATAATAACGCGTTAAATGAAATTGAAGATAAAGATACGAGACCAACGCTAATAGCCAGTATTGCGTATTTGATAATTTTTTTGTTTATTTGAGTAAACAAAAATTTGTGCAGGTTAAAAAATCCGTAGGCGCTAACAATCAAACCATAAGGAATAATAAAAAAAAGATAACGGGCTGTAAAAACTTTTGCGGTCACCATTTCCGAAATAAGCGGCAGGAAAAACCAAATTGCCAGCAGAAGGATTTCTTTTCTTTTTTCACCTAACCCCCAAAATAAACCAATAATAAATAAGGTGATAACCGGCCAGTTGATATAACTAACAAACCACGACCAAACTTGGGGTAAATGCGGAAGAAAAGGATCAAGAGGATGCTTTATTATTTCGTTAAGAGAAAAAACATAATCAAGGCTGCGTTCGTTTATCAAATGAAAATTTGGCCCTAATCTTAAAATATTATAAACCGCAAACGCAAAACCATAAACAATTACCCATAAACCTATTCTTTTTATGATTAATTTAAAACGATTTTTGGTGATGTTTTTTCGAAAATCAATCAATAAAATCGTTGAAGGCAGCATCAAGGCGTAAAAAAGAGCTGGAGACTTTGTAATTAATCCGCTACCTAACACTAAACCGGCGATAATTGCCAAATCAAAGCGCTCGTGTTTTACCAGTAAAACAGCAAGACCAAAAAACCAAATTCCTGTTGTCGTTAACAGGGAATCGACCAAAGCTAAACGGTCAAAAAAAACAGCAAAAGGAATAATCGCGTAAAAAAAACCGCTGATTAGGCAAATCCATTTATTTTTAAATAAAAACCACGAAACCATAACAATTCCTATTAAAGTAAAAAACCCAGAAAAAACCGAAACGATTCTGCCCGCAATTAATGGATCCTTAATTAACGATAAAAAGGGCATAACTAACCACATAAAAAGGGGTTGTTTTCCGTCGGACAGAGGTAAAAATCTTAAAGTTTGTTCAGCCCTCATTATTTGCGACCAACGTATATAAATCGCTTCGTCGGCAAAAATAGGGAAAATCGTCAGGTTAAATAATCTAAAGAAAAATAAAAGAAAGATAATAATTAATAACAATATAATTGCGAATTTAAATTTTAGAATCTTATTTATTAAATTCATATTCCCCCAATAAATCATTAACTCTAACTCGAAAAATCTCCATCAGCATTGCCTTTGATTCTTTAATAAAACTTCTTTTTTTATTAGCGGAAATATCCCGATCAGCCCATTTTACCGGCACCTCGGCAACCTCATACCCTAATTTATTTGCCAAAAAAATAAGTTCGACATCGTAAGCGCTTACCCGCCATCCTTTTGCTTTGACTTTGCTTGAAAATACTTCCAAAAGGGAAAAAATTTTGAGGGCGATGTCGCGTTTGAACGCTTTAAAACCACATTGAGTATCAATGATTTTCGGAAGAATTAGTAATCGCCGAAAATTTAAAAAAGCAAAAGAGGCAATTTTCCGGTATAAAGGAAAATTTTTTCTCGTCGTACCCCGCGAGCCAATAATGATATTATACCGGGAGGTTAAAGAATAAATTTTATCAAACTCTTCTATCGGAGTAGCTTGATCCATATCGGTAAACAAAACCCATTCTCCTATGGCTTTTTCCAAACCGTTTCTCACGGCAAAAGGTTTCCCTCCATGTTTGTTTTTTAGATGAATATAATTGTTTTTCCCTTCAATAAATTTTTCAACCAAATTCCAACTGTCATCCGTTGATTCGTCGTCGGAAATAATAACTTCCCAAGAAAACTTTTGTTTATTTAAATAGTTATCCACTTCCGACAAAACACCCTGTTTAATATTCTCAGCTTCGTTATAACAGGGAATAATAATGGAGAGAAACTTTTTCATTTTTTGTGCTCTAAACGATAAATCATTATCTGGAAATCAAATGTCCAATCTTTAGCGTTAATAAACGGACCAAACGTACCTAATTCCCATAAATCTAATTGTTCCGGGTTTATCCATTTTGTTTCTTCAATTACATATAAAATATCAATATCGTTAAAATTGCCATAATCTTCCGGTTGTTTTCCGAAAATTTCCAAGAAATACCGGTAATTTAAAGCCATAAAATCTTTTGTCGGAGACACCAAGGCAATGTTAAATTTTTTATCGCCTACATCATTGGCAATCGTTTGAGCCACGGTTTTCGACCTTTGAATTTGAAAATTTGGGCCAACGCTGCTAAAGATGTTTGTTTTCGATAAATTGAAGACCAATAAAGCGATAAATAACAATAATGATATATATTTCGCAGCTTTTGTTTTTAATATTTTACTCAATAAAAAACCTGTGAACAAAAAAGGAACCGGAAACAAAAAACCCAAATAATGGTCATGAATTGTCCCGCGGTATAAAGGAATGATCATCACTCCAAACAGCAGCCAAAGAAATAAAATTGATAATCCTAAATTTTTTGTTCTAAAAAGTTTTTCTTTAAATAAAACGATGATAACCGTTAAGCTGCTGACTACGGCAAGAATGGTTCCTATAAATGTATTTCCAAAAGCAACAAATCTTTCAAATAAACGTACTAGCAAGGGTAAAAAAACTAAACGATCCAATCCTATACCCGACTCATCTTTAAATTTTCCTTGTCCGAGAAAAAAATCAAATAAAGCTTTAGAATTAACAAAATGATGACGAAATTCAAAAATTATTTGCGGAGATAGTAATAAACAAAAGGAGAAAAAAGCAAAAACATACTCCTTTAAACTAAATTTTATTCGAAAGAGTAAAAGTATCAGAAATATCGAAGCGATTAACGCAATGGCCATATAATGAAGCTGTATGGCAATCCCCAAAGAAACGCCAATAACCATAAGCCATTTCCCGTTTTTGTCTCTTAAGGCTCTAAATAAGGCGTAATAAGAAAGCAAGGCGAAAAAGGGCATAGGATTGGGATTCCACGATGAACGAGTATGGATAATAATAGGAAACGACACTGCGTAAAGAGCACTGGCAAAAAATCCAACTTCCTTATTTACGAAATCACGACCGATTAAATAAACCATAAATATCGCCAGTACCCCAAAACAAGCAACCATGATCGCCGGACCAACAGGGTCGAGGTTGGATAACCAAAGAGGAATAACCATAAAATAATAATACATAGGGCCAAGGTAGAGATTGCCAAAGCTGGCTGTTGGCCCAAGCATAGTAAACTTGTGATCAACAATCATCCTTTTAACAACCAAAGCATCTCTCCCCTCATCTCCTAAAAAAGTGGCCTGACCTTCTATTTGATAAAAACGAAAAAAAGCTCCAACTAAAAGGATAAGAACCAGAAGAAAGACTTCTTTTTTATTCTTTTTTATCCAATTAATCATTTAATTTTCCACCAAAGACCAAGAAGATCAACAAAAGATTTAATAATCACTTTAAGATTTGCGCCGGTTTGTTCCCCTAAACGGCGTGGGTAATGATGCACGCCAACTTCAATAATTTTGAAACCCTTTTTATGGGCTTTGGCTAGCAATTCAGGCGAGATCATCCCCCCCCTCGTTGACTGCAAACGCGGAATCGAATCGATAACTTCTTTTTTTATTAATTTAAATGCGCAATCAACATCCCGGACATTAATACCCAACAAAAGGTTATTAAGACGAGTCCAAAGCCAGCCGTTTACTTTCCTAACTATTGGATCATTGCGGTTTAACCGATAGCCCACAACCAAATCAGCTTCATCAGTTTTTTCCAATAATTTCGGAAGTTCGGAAAAATCAAACTGCCCATCAGAATCGGTAAAGGCAATCCAATCGTATTTCGCGTTATAAAAACCGCTTTTAAGAGCTTCTCCGTAGCCTTTATTGGGATTGTGATGGATAACCCTTATGTCATTATTCTCTGAAGCTAGTTTATCGGCAATTTCCCCTGTTTTGTCTTTAGAACCATCATCAATAATAATTACCTCGTATTTTAAGACAACTTTCTCAAGCACCCTAATCGCGTCTTTGACGGTTTTTTCAATGTTTGGTTCTTCGTTATAGGCTGGAAAGAAGACGCTTAGGCTGGAAAATTGCTTCATAATTACTAAAAGTATAACATATTCCGCCGTACCTGTGGTATCATTATTTAATGAAGAAATGGTTTTTTGAATTAGGCATAATCAGTCTCCTTGTTTTAGTTTCTTCTTTAATTGTTTGGCTGCCATTTTCTTTAGGTTTAATGGGTAACGGCATGTTTAGTGTTTTTGCCAATTACGACGGTCCAAATTATTTAGTTATTGCCAAAACACTTTACGATAAAGCTTTAATAAGCGCTACTTTTTCCCTTCCCATCCCTACTGAATATTATCCTGCTCATTTACCAGCTTACCCGTTGTTGATTCGATTATTTAATTCTTTTTTACCCGGACCATGGGCCATGCTTACGGTAACAATTTTAAGCACTATCTTTGCCGTTAGTTTTTTCTATTTACTCCTAAAAAAATTTCATCTATCAACAAATCCTTTATGGTTATCAATCTGTTTTCTTTTCCTTCCCGCAAGATGGCAGGTGGTTCGAACCATTGGCAGTCCTGAACCGTTATTTATCGGCTGCCTTTTAGCCTCTTTTTATTTTTTCAAAAGCGCTTTTGACAAGCCGGAAAATAATTTAATCTTCAAAAAGAAATCAATAATGCTGGATTTACTTTTAGCCGGAATTTTCGGCGCGATTGCCCAAATTACCAAAAGTCCCGGAATACTGCTTTTTGTCAGCTACGAACTTTATTTAATAATTAAAATCCTGTCGGAAAAGAAAGAAAAACTCCACTTAAATGATATATATCATTTAAGTATTTATTCCCTCCCCTTGCTTTTAATTCCACTTTCCGCTTTGCTGGTTTTTACGTTTTATCTTAAACAAACCGGTGATTTTTTCGCTTATTTTCATTCCGGCGACAATTTCCATCTGGTGTTTCCCCCTTTTCAATCTTTTATTACCGGTCGAAACTGGATAGGTGATTTTTGGTTAGAAGATATGATTTATGTTTATCTTTTCGGGGCTTTAACCGTAGTTTTATTAATTAAACAAAAACTTTATGATTTGGCTACTTTCGCGCTTGTATTTTTCACTGTTACCTTATTCGTGGCTCATCGAGATTTAGCCAGATACAGTCTTCCGCTTATGCCTTTTTCTTTAATTGCTTTTTCGAAATTTCTGGAGACTAAGGAGTTTAAAATTGTTTTTTTCTTTATGTTAATACCGATTTTTCTTTACACAATAAATTTTATTTTAAACAACGTTGCTCCTATCGCCGATTGGACTCCGTATCTATAGAATTATTTTTGAAGCTTCGAGAGGAAGGGGATCTTCCATGTTTTCCAGATGAAAACGTTATACATGGTGTAATTATAAGGAAGAATTAAGAAAACAATAATAAATGGTAAAAGCAATTGACGGTATTGTTCTCCCAAGATGGTTGTTCCCAAAGTCCCAACGGTTGTTTGAATCAGTAAAGCCCCAAATGAAGTTGCGTTAAACTGAATAAATTTTTTAATTAAATTTGACTGGCCTTCAATTTTATTTTCCTTAAAAGTCCAAAGATTATTCCATGTAAAATTGGAGATAATCGCAAGTTCTGTCGAAAATCCCCAACTCATCCATTCAGCCAAATGAAGAACGCTGGCAAATAAAAAGAGAGCCGAAGCATTAACTAAATAGCCGATAAAACCAACAAAACCAAATTTAATAAATTTTTTTGATCTTTGCATGCGAATTCTGGTTGAATTTTTTACGGTTTCGAAAACATCTTTAACAAATTGCGCGTTCAAGCCGACTTTGGTTGCACCGGCCTTTCTTTCCCCAAAAACAGCCGGAATTTCACAAAACTTGGCACCGGTTTTAGAAAGTTCATAAATAATAGTCGCCTGAATTACAAAACCTTTAACATTTAAGTTCTCAAAATCAACTTTATCTAAAATACCTTTAACTTTTATCGCTTTAAAATTTCCGGCCAAATCGTGAACTTCTTGAATTCCCGCCCAGTAATAGTTAAATAAGGTATTAGAAAAAAAGTGAGTTATCTTTCTAAAAGTACTGAAGTTATCGTTCCCTCCGGCAATATGCCGGGAAGGCACAACAACGTCATACCCTTCCTTAATTTTTTCAAGCATTTGGGGAATCAGAGACGGATCCCATTGAAAATCAACGTCATTAGGGATAACAATATCGGCTTTTAAATCTTCTACCGCATATTTATAACCGGCAATCAGAGAAACTCCTAACCCCCGCGGGGTTTCCAGAAGATGAATATTCTTGTTTTTTTCAGCGTAGGTTTTTACTATTTCACCTGTACCGTCAGGAGAATGACTATCGGCTACTAAAATAACATATTCGTATTCAGGTAAAGTTTTCGCCTGATCCAGTAAATAATCAAGCATTTTGCCGATATTTTCTTTTTCGTTATATGTTGATAAAAGATGCACAACCCTCATTTCTTTTACTCTAACAGAAATTCCTGATAAAATAAAGCCATGAAAATTGATATCCTGACTTTATTTCCCGAAATGTTTAAAGGACCTTTTGATTATTCAATTATCAGTAGAGCCAAAGAAAAAGGACTAACAGATATTAATATCCATAATCTGCGCAAATGGACAAGCGATAAAAGAGGAACGGTTGACGACCGGCCTTATGGAGGCGGGGTTGGCATGGTCATGATGGTAGAACCGATCGATCGCGCGCTTGCGGATATTAGAAATCAGATACTAGATATTAGAAAAAGAAAAACAATACTCCTATCGCCGCGAGGGAAAGTTTTTAACCAAAAGATGGCGCAGGAATTAGCAAAATTGGATCATTTAATTTTAATTTGCGGACATTACGAGGGCGTTGATGAAAGAGTTTCGGAGCATTTAGTTGACGAAGAAATATCTATTGGCGATTATGTTCTTACCGGCGGTGAAATTCCGGCCATGGTGATTGTTGATGCTGTTACCAGACTTATCCACGGAGTCTTAGAAAAACCAGAAGCGACAAAATCAGAATCGTTCTGTACCAATGGATTAATTCATTGTAACAAAAAACAATTGTTAGAATATCCGCAATATACCAGACCTGAAGAATATAAAGGCTGGGAAGTCCCGGAAATACTCTTGTCCGGTGATCATAAAAAAATTATTGAGTGGCAGGAAGAAAAAGCCAAAGAAAAAACAGCACGAATTCGCCCCGATCTTTTTTAAGTATATTTATCAGCAACCACCGAGGCGCCATATGATTCCGGCTTAGTTTTGGCCACAAAACCATTGCCGGTCACCATACCCACCACTTCCTTAATCATGACCCTTGTCGGCCCTACTTCACCTACGTCGATATGAATTTCTAGATCATATGGAGCTAAGTCCGCCAATTCAGCTTGCAAAATAGGGACAAGCTTTTGGGCGTAATCAAGAGAAGTTAATGTTTCACCATAAATCTTTTCCCTTAAAGAATAAACAAGCTTCGTAGGACTTTTCGTCCAAAAATACCTGCCGCCCTTTCCTAGACGGTGAATAACGATTGCCGTCACAAATTCAACTTCCCTGCTGCCGTTTAAACGTCTTTCTTGAGAATCAGTACCAATAACAAGCCGGTAAAAGACATTCTTATCTTCGCCAACGAATTTTACAATAGCACTGACAACTTCCTTTATCGATAAAGATCCCAAGGAAGGATTATTAAAAATAGCTTCTTTTTCTTCCATTACGGAACCTATTATACCACCCTATATCCAGAAAAAGAGGATTTTTTAGGCACGGAAGATAAGCGAAAGAATAATTAAATTAACCAACAAAACCATTAATAAATATTCCATTAAGACTTTGGGGTGTAAATCACCCTCTAAATGATGATGGATAAGACTCCATAAAACGTAAAAAATACTGGTAATAATAAGTGTCCACGCCTGGAATAGCGGATTATATCTTAATAGATAAAAACCAAAAGCGCCAATATTTAATATTGCCAATAAGATTAAATAATAATTAAGGTTTTTCTTCATTTATAAAATCACTCCTTGTCCTGACAGAAGAACAATAACTATCGCCATCCCCAAAAACATAAAATGGGCAAAATTACGGCCGGATAGACGCAAAACCCCTTTCCGGTAAGCGGAAATTCCATCCAAAACAACAAAGCCGATTAAAAAGATTAAGACCAGAAGATAAAGGTCTTTGCTAAAAGCAAAGGGATTTATTAATTTCTTTTCTGTTCCTTTAGCGTTAGCTAAAACAGCCGGTATTGTCAAATTTTCTTTAGGCGGAGGCAAAGTACTCTCAAGGTTTGCGGCAACAACAGGTATTGGCGTTGGTGTCACTGTGGGAATAATGGTTACTATTCTTACCGGAGCTGTCGTCACCTTCGAAGTATTGTTGTTAGTACTGGCTACTTGCGCCGGGTTTGACGAAACAGCGCCAAAATGCTCTACCACCAAGGTTGTTTGCGATCCGCCGATAGTTCCGTCAACCACAGAAATGCCGATTTCCTGATATTTAGGATTTAAGAGATTATCCCGGTGAGTTGGTGAAGCCATCCAGGCCGAAACAACAGCTTCGGGGGAAGAAAAATCTTTGGCCAAGTTTTCTCCAGCGAATAAATATTTATATCCTACTTCTTTAAAAAAGCTCCAAGGATCTCTTCCGGAAGGCGAATTATGAGCCCAATAGTCAAAAGCAAACATGTCTCCGGCTTTTCTTTGGGCCGATTCGTTTAATAACGAATTTAGTTTTAAAGGTCCGGCGCCGGTTTTAGCTCTTTCCTGATTTGTCAGTTCAACAATTCTTTCCGGCGAGATTTGGGAAGCAAATCCTAAAACGTCAGGACGTACTAACAAAAGCGTACTTAAAAAAAGTTGAGAAAGTAAGATTAAGCCGATGATTGAAGATAAAGATGAATGATGTAAGACCCGAGCTTTAAAATTATTTGACTCTTGCGGAAGAAAAAAATGGGACAGGCGGTTAAACATGTTAATTAATTTTATACCGCCGGAAATCTCTTGTCAATTGTCCCGATATTTCGGTTCATTCGCAATTTTCCCAATTTTGGCAGACAAAAACTATTACTGCTATCCATGCTTTTGTATGGGCAGATATGATTACACTTTTAAATATATACCTGTTTAGCTCGAGTTTGCAACTCTCGTCAAACAGTTATGAACTCAAAATACTTTTTTAAAATTGCAAATCAAGGTATTTTGAGTATAGATAATATTTAAAGCTAAATAGAGCGTAAACAATAATAAAAGATTTGTCAAGAAGGAAAATATAATTTGGCCGCTTTAAGCAGTTTGAGATTCTGATCTTTTTCGAAGATAGAATAAAAAGAGTATTAGGCCAATCCCCGGAAGAATTAACCACCACCAGTTAGCCAATTCCGTCTTTGCTTCTTGCGCGCCAGCCACTTCCCCATTTTGCGTTGTTCCGCCCCCTATCTCTCCCTGTTCTTCCTCAGTTGTAGCTGTCGTCCCAAGAACTCCTTGTTCAAAACCAGCGGCTGGACCTCCGGTCACAAATCCACCAGTTGGAGTAGCGGAAAGTTCATTGGAATAATCGCCCGGCATACAGCCGTTGCCGGCTCGGACGCGAAAATAATAAGTGATCCCTCCGGATAATTGATTGACTGTATAACTGGTCGTATTCTTGTCTCCTACATTGGGATTACCGTAAGTCTGGGCACCGGAAGAAAGACCATAGGTTACTAAATAATAAGTTACCGGGTTGCTGGCTAAGCTCCAATATAAGGTTACACTGTTGACTCCAGCGGCGATGTTAACTAAAGTGGGAGCGCTTCCCGGTTTAGTATCGTTACAAACCGGAGCAGAAACACCTGTTCCCAAAACCGTTCCGCCACCATCGCCTCCGGGAGCTGATGTTGGGGTTGGAGTAGGAACACTGGTTGGAGTAGGAGTCGCTGTGGGCACCGGCTCTCCCCAAAAACCCAAAGTCAAATCAAAAACCGTCTCTTGATTTTGATACTCATCGCCAGCTCCGGAAGACATAAAAACCGTAAAATTGTAATTAAGATCCGCTCCGGGAGCAAAAGTTCCCATGCCAATCTTCTCTTGGTCATAAAAATCGGCCACCGACCCGCTCCAAATTACTGTCGTTCCCCCAACAATGCTAATCTGCATGACATTTTCCAAAATACCAACCCCCGAAGTTCTTGTCCCTTTAATTGCCATTTCCCGCGTTTCCGGACCGGAATTTTTCAGATTGAGAGTTTTGGTTATGGACTTTCCCGGATACCAAAACCCATCAAGACTATTGCTAAACAACGGGTCCAGGCCGCTTTTACTGCAGGCTGTCGGTAACGCCGGACAATCGATACTCAAATCCGCCGCTAGTGCTAAAGTGGGAAAAGACAAAACAAAAGAAAAAAACAAAAGTGTTGTTAGAAGAAATTTAAATTTATTCATTAAGTTAGTAATTCACTAGTCGGACTAGGTGTTGGCGTTAAAGTAGGGGTTGATTCCGACGTTGGAGCCGGAATTGAAGTTGGTTGCGGGCTTGGTGAAGGTGATGGTTCAGGCGAGGCCGTTGGAAGAGGCTGCGGACTCGGTGATGGCGTTGGTGTCGTTAACGGTACCGGTGTCGGTGAGGGTTCAGCCGTTGGTGTCGGAGTAGGACTTATTTCCAGCGTTGGAGACAGTGTTGGAGTGGGTTCAACCGTTGTTGCAGATGGGCTAGCTGATAATTCTAAACTTAATTCGGGAGTCATTGTTGGGGTTGGAGTAACAGTTGGCGTGACGTAATCTGGTGAGGTTGAATCATTTTCTGATAGATTTGCCGTTTTTGGCGTCCCATAATTATTTCCTTCGGCATCCCAATATGTAATGTCATTGCAGGCAACATTTATACAAGTATGCCAGCCGGTTGACGGATTATCATTTCTTTCCATCGACTGTTCAACCGTTGCAGGTGAAGTATGTGTACCTGCCGCCCAGGTGCCGGAAGGCGTCTGATCAATAGTTACTCCACTTGTACTTTTAAGAGTTAGCTGCTCACCATTATTATTCAAAGAAATTCCCGGGATTACCTGATCAACACTGATGGAATTGCTAATTGCGGAATGATCACTTGAATAATGACTTATTAAGAAAAATTCATCAGCTGGAATCGTCCCCGAAAGAGTGATCGAGCCAGAAACGCTTCCAGCGCCATCGATTTTCCAGCCCGTCAGATCAATCGGATTTCCGGTGGTATTCCTAAGTTCAATCCATTCATCATCAGCTAAATGTTCTGAATTTGTCGACCCCATCCACATCAATTCATTAATCACCACATCGCCAAGCTGCGGACCGGAACTAAAAGAGGCGGCTGTGCTTAGGGTAACACCGGTAATCGTCGCTTGCCCCGAAGTAAAAGAGGCATAGGTCACAAAGCTAATTCTGGCGGCCAGGAAAGCAAAGGCAACGAGCATCACCGTCAATGTCTTGCGGCTCTTTCTTTTCTTGATAATGGGAACATCTTCTTCTTGAGGGATAACCCGTTTTTGCCACAATCGCAGAACATCCCTGATCTGCCAAACAATAAATATCAACAATGGCAGGGCAATTAATAAGATGAAGCCTACCGGGGTCTTAAAGAACTCAATCAGATAACCAATGAGGGGGATCGTAAATATCACTTTGCCTTCTGTGCCGGCTTGAGTAACTAAGTCAAAATCCGGGGCCGGATTAGCATCTCCCTTGGTTTCAAACCGCCAGAGGAGGCCGGTTTTATCAATCTTAACAATGCGGTGGGTGACATAGATAATTTTTTTGTCGGAAGGGTGCTGATAAGTGATGATGTCATCAACTTTAAGATTTTTCTGATCCGTCCATTGGTTAATCACCACCGAGCCTTTAGAAATTTTTGGTTCCATTGACCCGGTTAAAACCGTTCGGGAGTGATAGTAATTTTTGAATGGGGGTATAAGAGGAAAAACGGACACAACTATCACTAGGGCTAAAATTAGTCCAAAAATAATTTCTCCCAATAACAACAATTTCTTTAGGATAATTTTTTTCATGACATCTTCTGCTATAAAACTCACCCACTATCAGGCGGGAAGTAATTCTCCCCGCCTGACAAACAAAAAAACCAGCCCCTGGCTGGTTAAATAATAAATATTGCGCGTAATTTATTGACTAATTTCTGTCCACGTAAAATCATAAAAAAAATCTGTCCTTTTTTATTAGTTTTAAACATTTTCACGACCCTATTGGGTTAATTTAACATTAGTATAACACCCTGTGTCAAATTTAATCAATCAAAGTATCAATCAAGTCATCCATTTGGACAGCAAAATTGCTGGTATAATAATGGCAGCATGCACAATATCACAGAAAGTGAGTTAATAAAAATCGTTGCCGCTGCCATTGACAGTAATACTGAAACAGAAAAGGTTGAATTCAAGGATGCCCGCCAAGGTATCCCAAGAGAGCTTTGGCGATCAATATCTTCCTTCTCAAATAGTCCAGGCGGTGGATTAATCGTATTTGGCGTTGCTCATCAAACTGGAGGTACGACCAAGGTGGTTGGAGGACTAGATTTAGCAACTCTTCAAGAAAAGATTGTTTCCTATCTAAGAGAGAAGATGAAATACCACGGAGATTACGCCCTTAAGGTCTTTGAGTTAGACGATCAGAGATTATTAGCTTTATTACTATGTGAAATACCAAGAGAGTCAAAACCATGTTACTACCTGGATTTGGGTATGCCAAGGGGGGTTTGCGTAAGAGCTGGTAATACTAACCGACCGATTACAGAGGAAGAATTAAGGTCGTTTTTAAGATTCTCGCCGCAATATAAGTACGATCGGTCTACCGCTACAGATACAAACCCAGAACTTCTGTCTAGAGAGAAAATAGTACAATACCTCGAAAAAAGCGCCCAAAGAACAGGCAGAAGATTCTCCTCAGCCTTACCTTTTGAAAAGGTGTTAAAAAATTTGGGGGTGATTGTTGAGCAAACTGGCAAGCAGATTGCAACGGTTGGAGGCTATTTAACTTTCGCCAAAGATCCTCCGCAAGAACTTGAGCAGTTTTCTAGATATGTTGTGAGGTGTGTTAGATATGCCGGAGGCACTACTTCAACTCCTATAATTGACCAAAAGGATGTAGATGGCACGTTAGATCTCCAGATTGATGAGGTTCATAAGTTCATTTTGAAAAACATTTCAATGGGTGCAAAAATTGTGGGCACTAAAAGAGTAGAAGCTTTTGAATACCCCGCAGACGCTATCAGAGAAATTGTTGCAAACGCCATTATACACAGAGACTACATGATTACCGGAACCTTTTCTCAAGTCGTTGTCTTTGCCGACCGAATTGAGATATCTAACCCGGGAACCCTTCCTCCCGGCATAACAATAGACAATCTTAAAGAGTCACAATTTAGCCGTAATGAGGTAATTGCGAATCTAATGAGGGGCTTAGATTACATGGAAGAGTTTGGGAGAGGTATAGACCTCGTTTATGCAAAAATGGCAGAGTATAATCTTGTTAAACCTTTGTTCAAAAACCGTTCTAATACTTTCAAGGTCACACTACTCGGTCCAAGATTTGAAAAGCTCAATGAACGCCAAGTGAAAATTTGGGATTACCTTCAAGAATTTAACCAAATTAATATCAGCACTGCCACTAAGTTATTTCCAAAAATATCTAGGGCAACAGTAAATAATGATCTAAAAGGGCTTGTGGTGATTGGTCTAATAATACCTAGGGGCGCCTCAAACAATACTTATTACGAGCCCAAGTATTAAATAGTTAGACAAGATTAGAGGAGATTAGACGAGCCTTTGAGATTAAGCGTAAAGAGAGTCTTATAATGACATAAATTCCTTAGACAAGATTAGAGGAGATTAGACGAGCCTTTTCTGTTACTTTTTCCTACTCCTCTTTTTGAGCAATCACAAGCAAACGGTTTAAACTAGTACCCGGAGGATAACAGGTTTGCAAAGTTAAAGAATTTTCATTTATCTTCCCCTTTCGCCACCGTGCTACGCCATAGCGAGGCTTCGCGACGGCGAGAGGCTTCGGAGGGATTTCGTCTTAAATACATTAAGACTCAACCTCCTCGTATTTTGGGTAAACCATTTTCTCACCATTTACGGGAATTTTTAAAGACCAGGCGAGACCGTTAGCAACGGCTACTCCCACTCTTAACCCGGTGTAGGAACCCGGCCCTGTCTCAACTTCAATTTCCGTTAAATCTTTTAAAGTCTTTTTATTATTTTCAAGAATTTGATTAATTAAACTAAGGACATGTTGGGATTTATCAGCACCAGTGGACTGTTCGATTCTTTCATCATCTAAACCCACAACGGTTTTTTGATTGTTTGAACTATCAATATATAATTTCATTTTTCTTCAATCCTAATTTTTCTTTTATCCTCTCCTAAGTATTCAAAATAAATATTCGTTCTTTTTTCCGGCAAAATCTTCTCTATCTTCTCCGGCCATTCGATGGCAATTACATTATTGGGATCTGACCAGAGTTCTTGTAATCCTAACGACTCAACATCTTTTTCGTCTTTAATCCGGTAGAGATCTACGTGGATCAAATTTGATACTAGATACTTGATACTAGATATTGGATATTGACGCATTATTATAAAGGTAGGCGACAAGACTCTTTTTTTAATTCCCAGACCAAGAGCTAACCCTTGCATAAAGGTTGTTTTGCCGCTGCCTAAATCACCATACAAAGCGATGATTAATGGCTGATGGTTAATGATTAACTTATTTCCAATTTTTTCGCCCAACTTTTGAGTTTCTCGGGCGCTTTTGGTAACAATTTCCATAAGATTATCCAAGCAAAAACAGCTCCTGTGATATCAATCATCACGTCCCTTACCGTCGCTGTTCTTCCCGGAATAAATGATTGGTGATACTCGTCGCTTATCGCGTAAAGAACAGTTAGGACAACTGCCCAAACAGCAATTTTTTTGATTGACCATTTGGCCGTATTATTTATTGCTCGATAAAACAAAACAAAAAGGAAGCCAAATTCAAAAAAATGAACTGTTTTTTTAAAAAGAAAATCTCCCCAATCAACAGCTGAAACTGTTGGTATCGGATGGGAAGAAAAAAAGAAAATCAAACCTAAAAACAAAATAACGGGCAGCCAATATTTAAGAAAACTCTGTAATTTTTGGTTCATTCTTTTTATTATACATTTTAATTTTCGGCAATAAAAGTGTACCCAAGGAAACAAAAATCAGAAACGCTCCCAAACCAATAAAAATTATTGGCAGCTTTAAATTATCTTTATTTTCACTCTCAACCCCTAAAACTTGAGTTTGTTCGTTATTAATAGTCGGCGTAGGCAACTCCTCTACTCCTAGTAAAATTTCTTCAGAAGGAGAAGGTTCGGGAGTTGGTATCGGTGTTAAAGTCGGCGTCGGTTTTTTGGTCGGCGTGGGAGTTGGAGGTTTGGGAGTAGGAGTTGGGGTAGGAGCAGAAGTGGGGTCAGCAGGTTTATCCGTAGGAGTAGGAGTCAATGTGGGGGTTGGTATGGGGGTGGGAGTAGGCGCCGACGAATTTGCTTCACCTGGACTATTAACAGACAGCTCTCTCCATATTCCGCCAGGTCCATCCGGTACTCTCCCAAAAGCCACTCCTTCATATCCGCCTTTAATATCAAAAGAATAAGTGTCCAACGGAACAGTTTCCCCTGGTTTAAATAAACGCACCATGTCTGGGTCAGAATTATTCAAACCAATACCAGTAGTACTTTTATAAAATACTAAAAATTTTTGGTCGCCTCCGATCTGTGTCCCTCCAGGAATCGTGTATGGGTCTGATCCAGCTTCTTGGTCGTCCAAAATCCAGCCAGTCAGATTTACTGGATCGCTACTATAAAGTTCTATATATTCACCAGGCTCGGAAGGACCTCCAAGGGGATTGGGAAGAATTTCGTTGATCACCACCTGACCAAAAACGACTTTTGGTAAAAATAAAAAAATCGTCGAAGCGATTAAAAGGGATAAAAAAACCTTAATTAAATAATTTCGGCTGGCAGGCATTGTTCTAATGATTTAAATCATGATAACAAGCTAGAATGGTTTCTTGTTTTTAAATTGTTTTTTCTTAATCTCTTGATTTAGGTATCGCCAAGCACCACTTCCTTTTTCACCTTTCGAAACTATCCCGCTTAAGGATTCACCAACCTTTAAGAGAAAATCTTTTACTCTCTCTTCTTTTAAGAGTTTTTTAATCATTTGACTGTATCCTTGACCGCCGTATTTTCTCAGTAAATTAACTCGGGCAATAGTCGTCAGGCTTACTCGTAATATTTTACCAATCGTCCGAAAGTCATAATCTTTTTCCAAAAGAAAGGCGATCGCCAGTCTTTTGGCAAGCATTACCTGCTCGGTTGGCGTTAAAAAATCCTTGATAAATTTCTTACCCTCATCTTTTGATTTAATTTCCACAAGACTTTTATAGAAAATTTCGAGAATTCTTTCATAGACTTGATTTGAAACTGGGTATTTAGAAATCTGTGTCATCTGTTCTAATGATTTAAATCATGATAACAAGTTAATTAATTAATCTAAATGTAAATAATAGGTCGAAACGCCGTCGTCCTGATCAACGCGGGCGTATCTTAAAGTTCCTCCCCCGCAGGCGATGGAACCGCGGTTTAAAGTCCCATCGCGAACCGCCCTGACGGTACGCGGACCAGGACTGCCGTATGCCCCGCTTACCATATCAATACCGGTGTGGATACCGCCGCGGTACCAACCCAAGCGCGACCAAAAAGTACTGCCATATTCTTGAGTAATCCTGATGGGTTCAAAAATCGGCCATTCCCAACTCCCGGACGGCGTAAATTGAGTCACATCTTTTTCAAACATCATCGAAATATTTCTTAAATAATTGGCCGGGTTCTCATGATTGCCATTTTTAACCAGTTCAAAATGCAAGTGGGTACCTGATGAACAAGCCGAAGCGCCGCTAATATAAGCTCCTACTGTTTCACCGGCTTTTATCGGACCGATTTTGGCTACCTGACCGTATCCAGCGATAATTCTTTCAATGGCCGCTTGTTCAGCTCTGGCCTGTGCCAACATGTCGCGATATCGTTTCTCATCATTTTTGGTAACGATCAGAAGATTTTCTTTATCTTTTTTCTGTTGGGCCAAAAGTTTCTTTTGCGTTTCCAGTTTTGCCTTAAGAGTTTCCACTTCCTTTTTTTGATCATCGTAATTCGTTCTAGTTTCCTCCATCGAAACCATGAGTTTACGATCGTGAACCTGCATCACTTTAAGATATTTATAGCGGGTTAAAAAATCGGCAAATTTTTGGGTTGAGAAAATTAAAGAAATGGAGTCGATTTTAGCTTTTTTATAAGTTTCCGCGATGCGTTTTCCTAAGATTTTAGCCAAATTATCCAAAGAAACTTCCAGCCGGCCAATTTTTTGGGTTAACAAATTAATTTCTTCCTGGGTTTGGTTAATCTTAAGGGTAGTTAATTTTATTTGGCTGTCCATCAAAATAATTTTGGAGGTTAAATCTTTCTCTTGATTTTGCAGCTCACTCACTTTTTTTTCCAAAGCCTCGATTTCTTGCTGTTTTGCCTTATACTGATCTTCAGGAGATTGGGCCAAACATGGGTAAGAGGAAATGAAGATTCCGATCGTAAAAAGCAATAAAATGCTGAAGAATTTTTTCATCAGGAATTTCACCTTAGATATCTTTTCGTGGCAATGTAACTACCAAAGGCTCCAATAACTATTCCTCCTAAAATCAAGCTGGAAAAAAGAGTGATTAAAAAGACCGGGTTAATCGGAAAAATAGGGATGCCGGAAAGAAAAGTCACTAAAAACGGAGTTGAGTATAGTAAAACCAGATAATTAATCAAACTGGCAATAATGGCTCCAAACATTCCGTAAAAAATTCCCTCAAGGATAAACGGAGTACGAATGTAGCCGGACGAAGCCCCAATCAGTTTTAAAATCTCAATCTCTTCTTTTTTCAAGGCGATTTTCATGCCGATATTAACCAAGATTACCGATAGGGAAATAACAGATAAAACAATAATTAAGCCTAGACCAATTTTTCTTAAAGCGTTAGTCCATGAAGACAATGATGATACAACATCTTTTTGAAAAATAACTTCTTCAATTTGGGGATCGTTTTTCATTATCCCGGCGATTTCTTCTAGATTTGACAAATTTGTGGTTGAGACTTCTAAAGAAGCGGGTAAAATATTGGCCGTAACCATTTCCAGAAGAAGCGGATCGTTTTTATTTTGTTCCCGATAAATTGCTAAGGCTTCATCTTTAGAAATATATTTTATCTGGGCAATTTTTCCGGTTTTATTTAATCCGTCCTGAAGCGACTGAATCTGTTCAATTTTTGTTCCTTCTTTAAAAAAGCCGGTAACTTGAGGCCGTGTTTCAAACCAGGACAAAATGGCTTGCGAACCAAAAATCAAAAAGGCAAAAAGAGCACCAGTCGTAAAGGTTAACGTCATGATTAAGACGATTGACATTGCCTGATACGGCGATCGTCTTATATGCTGCCAAGCTGTTTGAAAATGTTTTTTCATGCTATTTCGTATTTACCTTCCTTTTCGTCTTTAAGGATTTGTCCGTTATCCATTTGAATGACCCTTTCTTTTAAAGAGTTAACAATATCCATATTGTGAGTCGCCATTAAAACCGTTGTCCCTAGTTTATTGATTTTTTTAATTAGTTTAATAATTTGCCAAGAGGTGGTCGGGTCAAGATTGCCTGTCGGTTCGTCGGCAATTAAAAGTTTCGGATTACCAACCACGGCTCTTGCCAAACATACTCTTTGCAACTCTCCTCCTGCAAGCTGCGCCGGAAACATGTTCGCCCGTTCGGAAAGTCCAACAAGGTCTAAAACTTCTTTAACATGTTTTTCAATTTCTTCATTCTTTTTTCCCGCTACCTGAAGAGGTAAGGAAATATTCTCAAAAACCGTCCGGTCGTTTAGTAATTTAAAGTCCTGAAAGACAACGCCAATTTCTTGCCTAAAGGCGGGAATTTTTGATTTTTTAATTTTTTGGGTATCTTCATCAAAAACAATAACTTTGCCTTCTGTGGGAAAAATATCGGCTAAGAGTAATTTTAAAAGAGTGGTTTTACCTGCTCCTGATAATCCGGTAACAAAAACAAATTCTCCAGACTCTATTTCAAACGTAACATTTTTTAGAGCAGTTATATCACCAAATTTTTTAGAAACATTAGTCAGTTTAATCATTAAAAATAATTACTCGATTATTTTTATCCTTCCGACATCCATCAGCCATGAGGCTTTTTGACCTTTATTCGTTTCTCCCCAGACTTGGACTTTTTTACCGACAAATTGATCAAGATCAACCACTGATGAGGTTAAATAAGCTGTTTGAGACGGACCACCTTCTCTAAGTAATTTATGGGTACCATCACCGTTTAAGCCTCCCGCCTCAATCACGCCTGTCGCGGTATCCTTAAAAGTTTTTGTATCCGTGGAACCAACTTCTTTTCCAGTATTAATAGAGGTTGATTTTCCTCCTAAACCAGTTCCTTTTTGGGACAGAAAATAGCCTACCAATACCCCCGAAAGGATAATTATGACCATAACCAAACCTGGAATTAATAATTTGCGATAATTTGCGAGTTTGTTTTCTTCCATAGTCACCTCCTCTCGATAATGCTGTAGTTATCTTACCAAGTTTTGAAGCATGGCGTCAATAAATAAATCAATATCCCCGTTTAAGACGCTTTCCGTATCCGAAGTTTCGACTCCGGTTCTTAAATCCTTAACCATTTTATAAGGATGTAAAACATAAGAACGGATCTGATTTCCCCATCCGGCCAGCTTCATTTCCCCTTTTAGTTCTTTTTCATGAGCTTTGACCTCTGCTTCTTTTCTTTCCCAAAGTTTGGCCGTAAGAAGCGATAGGGCGATTTTCCGATTTTGTTCCTGAGACCTTTCTGTTTGGGCATTAACGATCATTCCCGTTGGTTTATGGGTTAATTTAACCGCAGTTGAAACTTTTTGCACATTTTGGCCTCCATGCGAAGAAGAACGGCAAAAATCCCAAATTAAATCGTTTTCCGAAATTTCATTATTTTGGGTATCTTCAATTTCCGGTAAAACTTCCACTTTAGCAAAAGAAGTCTGTCTCAATTTATCGGCGTTAAAAGGAGATTGACGCACTAATCTATGTACTCCGGCCTCATGTTTTAAATATCCGTAAGCAAAACGGCCCGTAACCATAATCGTGACGGTTTTAATGCCGGCTTCCTCGCCCGGAGTTATATCAACGACGTCGGCAGTCCAACCGCGTTTTTCAAAATATCTTAAATACATTCTTTCAAGCATCGCTGTCCAATCCATGGCTTCAGTGCCGCCCTGACCGGCATGAAGAGCAAAAATACAGTTATTTTGATCATATTGTCCGGATAAAAAGGTTTTAATTTCAAGTTCTTTTACCAGCTTTGTTAATGATTCCGTGTCCCCCTCTTCCAGATACAAATCAAGCATTTCCAAATTATCAATTTCTTTTTTTAACTCCGACAATTCCTGACTTTTTGTTCTCGAAATCTCTTGATCCTGCCAAAAAACCGGATCACCCATTTCGGTTTCGATCGCCGAAACTTGCTCTTTTAGCTGAGGTAGGTTTAATTTTTGCTTTAACGCGTCAACACGGATTTTTATGTCTTGAAGTTCCATATATTATTCCTTTACCGGGCAAAGAAGATTTTTGATTTTTTCGGATTCCGAACCGTCCATATTTATAATTTCCCCCATTATTTCCGCGGCTGATTTTTGTTTTTTCGTGACAATTGCCGTAGAAGCGCCCAAGATATTATTTAAATTGGAAACTCCTGAAAAAACAACCTGGCTAAGAGCTTCTTGAGGCTTACCTTCGGAAAAAATTTCTTTGATTTTTTCTTTGTCAGAAAAAGCCGAGATAACAACAATATCAAAAAGAATTACGACTACAACTCCTAGGAAAAACCCAAAAACCGCTCCCTGCATGGATATTTTAAAAATGTGGACCCTAACATAGGCTATTAAAAGCACAAAAGCAAAAATCGTCACCAAAATAACAGCCAACTTTAAATACGGCCATTTGACTAAAAAATCCTGAACTTGGAAAAGAATCAGATAAGGATCGAAGGAAAAATTAGTTTTCATGCTTCTTAAAGTATATCATAAGGGGAAGATGAAGTTAAAAAATTATTTTTTTGCGGCGGAGGGTTCGGCGGCGGCGGTTCAAGCTGGTAACTTCACTGATTAATTTTCGCCCAATGAGTAATCACTTTCGCTCTTCTTTTTTCTAAAGGCAAATCGCTTTCGACCCCTGGTCCGGCGATACAGCCGCCATCGCAATTTAAAATATCCAAAACCCGCAGTTTATTTTTAGGAAAATCTTCTAGAGCTTTTTTAACCCTTTCCGGACCGGAAACCACATCCAATTCTTCATCAGTTAATAAGTAATTAAGTTCTGCCGATTGAGTTAAACCGCCGGAAATGGCATAAAGTCGCGTATTCATTCCAATCAAATCAAAACTTTCCCTGTAGTCCTCTGGATTACTCTTTATACCCTTAATTTTGAATACTTCTAATAGTTCTTTGTAAGTTAACACCAAAATTCCTAAGTCTTTATGATCTTCCTGCGCTTCCTTTTTTTTCATAAGACAAGGACCAATAAAAACCGGCTTGTACCCGGGAAAGTGACTTTGCGCTACTTCCGCTGTATAAGCCATAGGCGATTTAACCGGCGCGATAAATTTTTTTAAATGGGGATATTGAGCTTTAATTAAACGAACAATGGTGGGACAGGGACTAGTAATAAATCTCGCGGTTTTATCCTCAGTAACCAAACGCGTAAGTTCCCTATTAGTTTCCAAAGCTCCTCTTGAAACCTCAACTACGTAAGAAAAACCAAGACGTCTTAATTTGCCCACAATTTCGGGATATTCGAACATAACAGGAAATGAAGGCGCCAACATGGCCACCACAGAAACGCCTTCATCAAGAAGCTTTAAAAAATCTTTTAATTCCGCAGAATCATTTATTTCCGCAGAGTCAATTTTTTCGGCAGAACTATTCTCCACTTATTTAATCTTATCATTTAATCTCATCAAGAATAAGATTTTATTGAAAAACAAATTCTTCCAGTTCTTTAACTCCGCCGAAAGAGATGCGATCTAAAACCTGTTTTTTTGCTCCTAACATTCTGGCCGGAGTAATGACGAAATCCCCCCATTTATCATTGACCTTATCAATGGCCTTAGTTAAGTTTTCTTTTTTTAAGGTATCGCTAAAAAGCTCAAGTTGCGATTGTCCCAAGGGTTCCAGATTAAAAACCGATTCGGCAATTTGCCTTAAGGGCTTCCGGTAAGGGCAGGAAAGCAAGATTTTAAATAAAGCTTTATAAATTTCCCGCGAATCGAAAAGCGCTGTTTTTAATTTTAAGCCATGGTGCCAAAAAGAATAATCGCGGTACAAAAGTCCTAAGTGAATCCCGAAAGCTTTAAAGCCGCTAATCCTCATTCTTTCCCCTGTTTTTTCCACCAATCTTTGCAAAATCGGGCCAATCTCTTCGGGAGTCATTACCGGTTTAGGCAAAGCATATGAATTGCCAAAACTTTTTCTCGTAAAATCGATTTCATCCACTTCCCAACCCCTAAGTCTTAAATACCAATAATAAGCGCAAACCGATTGAAACGCGCCTTTTAATTGCCAAGAAGCCGCCTGATAAAAATCCAAAACCGTATAAATTCCTATATTATTTAAACGAGCAGTATTAGCTATCTTGATTCCACACAAATCTGTGAGCTTTAAATTACGATAAACTTCTTTGAAGTTTTCTTTATTAATTTCTCTTAACCCATCAGGCTTATCTAAGTTGGAAGCGGTTTTAGCCAAAAACCTGTTTGGGGCAATGCCAATAGACACAACCAACCATTCTCCAATCTCTTCTTTAATTCTTTTTTTTATTTCTTCGGCGGTTTTAATCATCCCTAATCGAAGAGCAATGGGCGACTTTTCCAAATCCAAAACAAATTCATCAATTGATTTCGGCGTCACAATATCTATATAAGAAGAAAGCAACGAACGAAGTTTTAAATGAACATGGCGGTATTTCCAAGGATCGGACGATAAAACAATTAGGTTGGGGCACAATAATCTGCCTTCTTTCACTCTGAAGCCTGTTTTAATTCCTAATTTCTTGGCTTCAATGGAAGCAGCAAGAATACAACCGGCCGGACTGTTATACGCAGCTACAACCACTGGTTTCCCCCGAAGATGCGGATTGGCTTGCTGTTCAATGGTGGCAAAACAAGAATTTAAATCAATATGGAGAATGGTTGACGGTTTAGGATTAAAGGGTAAATTAATCAGGCAATCCATCCGACACCTCCTCCAATCGCCAAAATAAACTATCCGTATCTAAAACTAAACGGAAAAACGAAGTAGAAGAAGCTACGGAAAAAACATGATAAAGAGTCCGACCCAACCGATACGTGTGATGCAAGCCAATTTTAATAATTTCGTGCGTTCGTCCTTCCCAAATAATTTCTTTAGGAACTACTTGTCTTGTCTGATGATTAAAAAATAAAGTAACGGAAATAGGAGCTGTTAGTTTTTGAATCACAAGAACATCTTATACCCGAATAAAACCCGAAGTCAAGAGGAAAATTACCTCATTAAAAACGGGCAAGCCTAACTCCAAAACTGAAAATAAACTGAGAATTAAAGGTTTTTTTGTAACCAACAAGTAATACGCGAAGATTGACAAAAATTAATAATAAGTATAAAATTGTTATACAATGGCAAGAAAATCTAAAATTGTCGGTCTTTCCTTACCCGCAGCGGTTTATAACAATTTAGAACAAATAATTAAGGAAAAACACAAAACTCGCAGTGAATTTTATCGTGAGATGATTGACGTTTACCTTAAATCTCTTGAGACTGACTTTTCTACCACAAAACTAACAGACGTCCGAGAAGGCGACTTGGCAAAAATCTTAAAATCCTATTGGCTTTTGAAATCAAAAACCACACTTAAAATTATTATTATAGGACTGGGCATTATTCTTAATAAGGAAAACCATGTTCTTATCGGAGCAAGAAAAATCAAAGACAAGTGGGTTGAGAATCTTACTTGGGTTTTTCCAGGAGGCAGTATGGAGAATTTGGAATTTGTCGAAGAACTTAAAAAGAAAATAAAACAAGAAACCAGTTTGGATGTCAAAGTTAGTAATCTTATCCACTCAAGGATTCACCCAGACTCAGGTTTTAAAAGTGTTCAAATAATTGCCCTCTATTTTCAGTGTGAAACAATTAATCGTAAAACGCCGAAAGCAGGTGGAGATTTAGCAAGGTTAAAGTGGGTCAAACCCGCTGACGTTTTTAAATACTTTACAACTTCAACGTCAGACGAAGTAACAAGATTTCTATATACCTTAGAAAAAGGTGACATTAGAAACTGAAAAACTAAGAAATTATTTAAAATTTATTCAACTTTGAGAAGTTCGATTTCGAAGATTAGAGTCGAATTCGGAGGAATAGTACCAACGCCTCTTGCGCCATAACCCAAATCAGAAGGAATTGTCAATTTTCTTTTACCTCCGATTTTCATGCCCTTTACTCCCAAATCCCAACCCTGAATTACTTCGCCAGCCCCTAAATTAAAAGTAAATGGCGTACCGCGGTCATAAGAACTGTCAAATTGGGTACCGTTAGTTAAGGTTCCACGGTAATTAACCGTAACCGCTTTTCCATTAACGGCTTCGGCTCCTGTTCCAATTTTTAGATCTTCAATTTTTAATTCTTCCACTTTTTCCCCTTTTGTTTGAGAAACTTGGGCAACTTCCGTTGGCGTCGGCATTATGTTTACCTTTTCCGGCTCAATTTTTTTCTCTTGGCTTTTAAATATTATAACCGCTCCTAAACCAAGAATCCAGACCAAGATGATTAAACCGATAATTACTTTGTTCCCCATGTTCTTACAAGAGTAATTATATTTGTTTTGATTTGCAATAACTAATTAAAACCAAATCGCTACAACCCGTTATCATCTATTTCAATTTCAACTCCATTTTGGATTAACATCCAAGAATGATCCCACGGTCCGCGAAATCCTTTAGGAGTGTGTATCTCTTTCATTGTGGACGTTGGGTCTTTATCCACAGGATACACCCATATCCGTCCATCCCGTTCACGTCTATAAAATAATTTATGTTCTGAATCATAATAAGTCTTGTCATGAGAAACTCCTTCCTCTTCGTAAGGCTCGCCTATCTGACTCTTTAATTTTTCTAATTGTTCTTCTGTTTGTTTTTGTCTTATTTGAATTTCAGATCTGAATCGAGAGGCTATTTCCGGATACTCCAAAGTAAGTAAATCGATTTCGCTAAGGAGACCGGCAAAATTTATTCTATCGATTGTCCCTTCTGTTAACCTTGGTTTTTTACCACTACTAGGTACTTTAAATTGCTCTAGAAGAATACCATTTATTGTCAATCCCGGGGGTTTTTCTAATATTTTTTCTATCCTGCGACTAATAACCGCACTATTGTGTTCTCTAACTTCTAAGGTTTTATCAACCAAACTCTTTACTGATTCGCTAAAATCTTGGCCTGAATCACAATAAATAACATGGCTTTTCCACCACTCTTGGGGATCTTTTGTCGCTGTCGCCGCAAAAGCTCTTAAAAGAGCAAGTTCTTCGCGCAGTTTCTGATTGTTGTCTATCCGAACCACTATATGCGAATCTATCACGGGAATTTCAGTCCCCGCTATCCTACCATCAGGACTAAAACGATTAGCTATATCATCGATACCTATTACAGCGGCTTGATTTTTTATTAAACACTCATAAGTTAAAATAAAAGCTACACTTGAATATTCATATATAGCTACACTATCAGCTGTTGCCCGGATTGCGCAAAGTTGGTCACGAAAGCTATGTTCTTCGAGAGATTTCCCTAAAAGCCTAAAACGTTGACGTTCAGTGTCGGAAAAAAATCCAGTCGAAGATAAAATTCCCTTACCCGCAACGATATTGCCTAAACTATAGATTAAAGTTTCTGGCTTGATTAAAGCATGAATAAATACCTCATCTGGCTGCGGTTCTCTTGTTTCGCTATTGCTATGAATAACTGTCCCCGTGTCAACTACTTCTTGATAACCAACAAACTTCGGTTCGATTACTGGAACAGGCATCTTTCGAACAGATTCGATGCGTTTTTGTATTTCTGGTAAAAGATAGCGAAACGCTGGCCAGGCACCCACATCAGCAAGGTGGATGGCTTCATGAACTAACCTATCATTTTCTTGTGGAAAAAAATTAAATATATCCTCAATTCTCTTGTAATTTCCTTCACCGATTTGTCCTAAAAAATCATGCCACCAAACTTGATTTAATATTCTATGAGCTGTTTCTCTATCAACTAGTTCTTGATTCACCCACTTAGTAACGTCTTCCGCGACAAAAGGCAAGTCAGCATCATGGAACATGGCACCGACTCTAGCAACAAATTTATCAGTTGAAGATAAGCCTGAAGTGTCAATAAGTCTCAAAACTTCAAAAGTATGGTCGAATTTATTTATTCCTGGACTTTTTAAAGCCTGAACTGGCTCTGGAGCAATTTGCCTTAATCTCGCGAGCTGAGATCTAAAAAGATCGTCGTCAGGTGATTTCAAAATGTTTATAATTCTGGTAGAAACAACTTCCGTAGGAACCTCTATTTCTCTACCTTCTTCAGCCATAAAGTAAAAATATCATAAACAAGCACTCCGTTCAACAGCGGTACTTTTATATCATAATCCCTCTAGAGATCCTTGGTTTTCTTAACTTATTCCCCTTAATCTGCGGCGTTCTTCAGTTTCGTCAAGAATTTTTTTGCGGATACGGATATTTTTAGGAGTTGCTTCAACCAATTCATCATCGCTAATATAATCAATGGCAGCTTCCAAATTCATAATTTTAAAGGTATCAAAATGTTCGGCAACACCGTGACCAACAGATCTTTGGTTCGTCCCCTTTTTCGCTTTACAAACATTAACCTGTAAATCTTCAGTTCTAGCGTTTTGGCCAACTACTTGACCTTTATAAACATAAGTTCCCGGTCCGAAAAATAATTCCCCGCGGTCTTGAATATTAACCAAACCATATAAAAGAGTATTACCGGATTCCCAAGCAACTAATGACCCTTGGGCGCGGTTAGTCCAATTACCTCTATCGGGAGCAAATTTTAAAAAATTGGTATTAATAATACCTAACCCCTTAGTATCGGTTAAAAATTGACCTCTAAAACCGAATAAACCTCTGGTTGGTACAATATAATAAAGATAAACGATACCCTCAATGATTTCCATTTTATGCATTTCTCCGTAGCGGCTGCCAAGTTTTTGGATTACTGTTCCAGAAAATTCTTCAGGAACTTCCAAATAAACTTCTTCATAAGGAACCAAATCGATCCCGTCAACGACTTTTTTAATAACTTGGGGACGGCCAATCTCTAGTTCATATCCTTCCCGGCGCATTCTTTCAATTAAAATGGCCAAATGCAGTTCGCCTCTACCGTAAACCCTCCAACCCTGCCCCAGTAAATCTTCAACCTTTAAAGCCACGTCGGTCTCGAGTTCTTTAGCCAATCTTTCACCAATCTGCCGAGTAGTTGTAAATTTGCCTTCACGTCCTGCTAACGGCGAAGTATTAATATTAAAATTCATGATAATGGTCGGTTCTTCAATGGTTAAAAGAGGTAAGGCTACCGGATTATTAATATCAGCAATGGTTTCACCAATGGTAATATCGCTAATTCCTGAAATAGCCACAATCTCGCCAGCTTCGGCTTCTTTAACTTCCATTCTTCCCAAGCCTACAAAGGTTGTTAGAGAGGTCAGCACGCAAGGAACCATTTCTCCGGTTCTTTTAATATGCATAACCGGCTGTCCAGCTTTTAAAACACCGTTAGAAATTCTACCTGTGGCGATTCTACCCTTATAATTATCTCCGGTAATCGTCGTAATTAACATTTGTAAGGGTTTCTCTTTCTCTCCTGAGGGAGCCGGAATATATTTAACAATAGCGTCAAAAAGAGGTGTAATATCAGTCATTTGAGATAAATCAGGTTCCAAGCCGGCTTTCCCTAATTTAGAGGAACAATATAAAATCGGAAAATTACAGGTTTCTTCATCAGCTCCTAAATCAATAAACAAGTCAAAGGTTTTATTTAAAGCTTCGCTTAAGTTCGCGTCCGGTCTGTCAATTTTATTTATAACGACAATAATTTTTAATTTTAATTCCAAAGCTTTTCTTAAAACAAAACGGGTCTGGGGCATAGGTCCTTCTTTGGCATCAACCAAAAGCAAACACCCGTCAGCCATTCTTAAAACCCGTTCAACTTCGCCGCCGAAATCCGCATGACCCGGAGTGTCAATAATATTTATTTTCGTATCCTGCCAAACAACCGAAGCATTTTTGGAAAAAATCGTGATCCCTCTTTCTTTTTCCAAATCATTACTATCCATGATGCACGTTTCACCCATCTCTTCTTTGGAAAGACTGGTTTTAGATTGACGCAATAGAGAATCGACCAGAGTTGTTTTACCGTGGTCAACATGGGCAATAATGGCGACATTTCGAATATTTTTCATTTTGAAACAAAAAAACTGCGGTCCGTCCGCAGAATTTAACTGCTCATAAGTATACCACTTTTAAAGCAAATGATCCAGCTTTTCCCTTAAGGTAACCCGGTCAATATTAGCCAACAATTTACGGTTTTCCGCCAAACTGACTTCTCCTCTTTCCTCGGAAACGATTAAACTAACCGCGTCGGTATCGCGGGTAATTGAAACCGCGCTTTGGTGGCGGGTACCGAAAGGCAAATCAAGTTTAGTGTCCGAAAACACAGGCAGAAGACAACCTACCGCCATAATTCTTTGACCAATGATGATCGCCGCGCCGTCATGAAGAGGGCTGTCCTTGTCAAAAATACTTTCCAAGATTTTTGAACCAAAATAAGCGTCTATCGTGGTTCCGGTTTCCATTATTTCCCCTAAACTGGTTTTTCTCTGAATAACAATTGTCGCCCCAATTTTGCGTTCGGCCAGCTCAAACACGGCATCAACCAAATTGCGGATAAAAATTCCATCCGTTTGCTTTTTTCCGTAAAACCTCTTTAAGAAAGGAAAACGTCCTAACTTCTCTAAGTAATGTCTTATTTCCGGAGCAAAGATTAAAGGAGTACTAACCAAAATAAAAATGGAGACGAAACCAAAAACTAAAGCCGTAAAGATAAAACCAAGATAGAAAAAAATTAAACCAAAACTTAATAAAAACAGTGTTCCCAATATGACCCTGAATACCGGAAAATTCCTCAAGTAAAACAAAGAAGCGATAACTAAAAAGAGAGCGAAAAATAAATCAAGCAAAATTAGAGGCTGGGAAAGTCTGGCAATTGACAAACGCAGTAAAAATAAATTAGCTAAAGAATCCACTAAAATAAGTGTACTCAACTAAAAATGGGAAGGCAAGAAGGAAATTGATAAACCCATTTACGGATTAAATCGTTCTGTTTTTTGGGAAAAGGGATCATAGGTAAACGGAACTCCTTTTTGAGCAGTAAAAATTAAAGTATATCGATCTTTCCATTCCTCGACTATTGGGGTTTCGTCCAATTCCTTTGGTTGGTATATTTTGGTTATCAACTTCGTTCTTTCAGTAAAAAGGTAAATACCTTCTACTGGATCGAGTTTTCTAACAATATTACCTTCTTGCGTATCTCCCAACCAAGCAGTTCCTGACATCCATATTGACCAAGCGACGTGCCGGCAATCAGGCGCCCAATAAGGACCATTTAGAACTGCCCAATGACCACCTTCATGGGCTTTTAAAAAGACTTTTTCGGGGAAATCACCACATCTTGTAATTAAATCTTCCGGGCTTTCTTCAACTGAAGGAGTAATTATTTTTTCACTAATTGGCTCTTGAGTTTTTCGAGCAAGTTCTCTTTTTAATTGAATATTTTGGTAGAAAGAATAACCAGTAACCGCAATAAGGACAACAAAAATACTGGATATTAATATCTTAAATTTATGAATTTTTAAATCATTCACTTCCCTTTAAGCATAAATTAAAAAATAAAGATATGCAAATTATATTTGGAAACCATTGCCGAGCAGTATTTTTAAATTTTTAATATCTTGTTCGTGCTTAGACTTTACAAATTTTCCTTTTTCCACTTTTCTTTTTTTTAAATACCGATACCGGATACCGTTCCTGGATCGGTGTAGCTTTACAAAACTGGCAAAACTATTCGAATATTAAATGTTTTATCCTGTCTAAAACCTTTTGGTAATCTATTTGATCCGTTACAAATTCTTTATATTTCTGAACCGAAGGAAAATTCTCTAGAATAGGAAGCGTATCGATAAAATCAACTTCACTAAGTCCAATAAATGCATTATACGAGGAATAAGGGTAATCTTCCGGTCTTTGAACAATATACGCGGTCACTGGATTAAGGTGGATATATCTGGATAGATGGAGTAGTTGTTCGGTATTTTCCAGGTGAACAGATTTAAATTTATCCTCGAAAACATGACCTCTCTTTTTATATTTAATACTATAATAATGAGCAAAACTGCTTGATAATTTTTGGATGAAATGTACTATTCCATCTTCTGTTTCCTGACGCAGTGTTAAATGAAAGTGATTTGGCATCAAGCAGTAATCTATGATGGATACTACTTTGTTTTCTAGAGTATAAGGAAAACTGTTTGGAGAATTTCGAAAGATCGAAAATTTTGTTTGAGGTTTTAATTGGAGATAAAATCTCATGGCCTCAAGGAAAAAAGTACATTCTCTCGCCCCTTTAAATATCGGCATCTCGCCTACTGAATGATTAAAAATATGATAATATTCCCCAACCCTAAAATATACTTGTCGCCGAGGCATTAATCTAATATTAATGTTGTTTACCAGTTTCGTCAAGGGCTAACGATCCAGGATCGTTTACCTTTTTTTTAAGTTCACTAAGTCCCGGATGTATAAACTTCTCCCATTCAAATTTAATTATCATAACTCATACAATTCTAAATCCCAAGAGTTAAATAAGCAATTTATACTATCTTATTATCCCGACAAACAGTTCATTATTTACGAAACTTGTTGGGGATAATGGCACTTCTTCCCTCCTTCGTCCTCCGATTCGGAGGACTTCGGAAGGGCACAGCCATTTTTTACCCATATTTAGGATAACAACATTTTTTGTACTTTTTACCAGAACCGCCCTCCTAATCTTACTTTGCGACTTTTCAATACTATTCGTATACGTCACAAAGAGCGATTTTAGGAGGACTCCGCTTTCATTATCTAGTTACCCATATTTGGGATAACAACAATGTTTATATTTCTTCGGTATTCCATCTGGTTTAGTCGCTCCGCATGGGCATGGATCATTTCTACCTACTTCTGATTTTTTGGCGGCTGGTAATGGTTTGTTTGTGGTTGATTGTTTGACAGGGTCCGTCCCTGTCAAACCTGTCATATCGGATTTATCAATATTGGGTTGGGCATTTTGCGGCATGGTTGGACCCCCCTTCGCCAAGGCTTCGGAGGGGCGTGGCGCCTGGGCCACCTGAATTCTAAAGATTTTTCGGGTAATTTCCCGGTCAATCGCCAGCATTAATTGTTCAAACATCGTATAAGCTTCATTTTTATATTCCACTAGGGGGTCGCGCTGTCCGTAGCCGCGAAGCCCGATGCCGTCTTTAAGATCATCAAGCGCGTCCAAATGATCCATCCACAGATGATCAATTGACGATAAATAAGCGAATTTCTCAATTTCTTTAGAAAGTTCCGGTCCTAATTGTTTTTCCCGATTTTCATACAAATCATTAATCATTTTTAATAAAAATTCACTAATCTTTTCGGGTTCTTTAATTAGTGATAATTGCTGTACCAAATTCTTCTGTGAAGCATCGTCGAAAGGCACTATTTCGCAAAAACCCCTGACAATATTTTCGTATTCCGGCTCGCTGTAGCCATTTGGCGAATACATAAGAACTATGCTTGAGATTTCTTGGGAGATTTTATCCATAATTTCCTGCTTCATCTCTTTACCTTCCAGAACTTTTAAACGCAATCCGTAAATAATTTCCCTTTGTTTATTAGCTACATCATCATATTCGACAACATGCTTCCGTGCGTCAAAATTGAATCCTTCTACCTTAACTTGAGACTGCTCAATGGCTTTAGAAACCATACCGTGTTCAAGAGGCTGATCCTCGGGAAGATTAAAGAAAGTCATCATCTTTGAAACTTGCTCACCGCCAAAAATACGCATTAAATCATCATCCAAAGCGACAAAAAATCTCGAAGATCCGGGGTCTCCCTGCCGGCCGGCCCTTCCCCTAAGCTGATTATCAATTCTTCTGGATTCGTGGCGCTCCGTACCAATAACATGCAAACCCCCAAAAGAAACAATTTCGTCGTGCTCTTTTTGCCATGTTTCTAAATATTTGGCGTATTCTTTTTCATTTTCCATTTCCCATTTTTCCAGTTTTTTACCGCCCAAAATAATGTCAACTCCGCGTCCAGCCATATTAGTAGCCACTGTTATTGTTCCTTTTTTACCTGCCTCGGAAATGATTAAGGCTTCTTTTTCGTGCTGTTTGGCGTTTAAAACCTGATGAGGAATTCTTTTATGATTTAAAAGGCTGGAAATAATTTCGTTCTTACTTATAGAGGTCGTGCCAATCAAAACCGGTTGCCCATTCTTGTAGCACTCTTCAGCTTCATGGGCAATAGCGGCATATTTGGCTCTCGCGGTTTTATAAACAATATCCGAATGGTCAATTCTAATCATGGGTTTATTGGTAGGAATTGCCAAAACATCAAGCGTGTAAATCTTGTGAAATTCTTCAGCTTCGGTAACCGCGGTTCCGGTCATACCCGCTAATTTTTCATACATACGGAAATAATTTTGAAAAGTCACGGTTGCCAGAGTTCTTGATTCCTGCTGAATTTGAACTCCCTCTTTTGCCTCAACAGCCTGATGAAGACCTTCACTCCATCTGCGGCCAAACATTAGTCTTCCGGTAAACTCATCAACAATGACAATTTCTCCGTCTTTAACCACATAATCTTTATCCCTTTGGAATAGAGTTCTAGCACGGAGAGCATTTTCAATATGATGAATTGATTCAAAATCCTTTTCGTAAAGATTATCAATCCCCATCATTTTTTCCACTTTTTTTAATCCATGTTCTGTAAGATTGGCAGTTTTTAATTTTTCATCAATAACATAATCAGTGTCAGCGGAAAGACGGCTAATAAGATTGGCAAATTCAAAATATTTTTTTGTCGGCTCGGTATCCGGAGCAGAAATAATTAAAGGAGTTCGGGCTTCATCAATTAAAATAGAATCAACCTCGTCAACAATCGCGTAATAATGACCGCGTTGGGACATATCAGCCAAGGAACCAACCATGTTGTCTCTAAGATAATCAAAACCGAATTCATTATTAGTTCCGTAGGTAATATCGGCGTTATAAGCCTCTTTTCTTTCGCATGGCTTTAGGTGTGATAACCGCCAATCCTGCGCTTCTTTATCTTCAAAGTCCGGGTCGTACAAAAAAGCCTGCTCGTGAATAATACAACCAACTTTTAAACCTAAAAGATGAAAAATGCGGCCATTCCAACCTGTTCCCAAACGCGCCAAATAATCATTAACGGTCACTAAATGTGCGCCTTTGCCAACTAAGGCACGCAAATATAAAGCCATCACCGCGGTTAAAGTTTTTCCTTCTCCTGTTTTTTGTTCGGCAATTTTTCCTTCAAAAAGAGCCGTCGCGGCCATCAATTGGACGTCGAAAGGTCTTTGGCTTATACCTCTAAACGCAGCTTCACGGACTAAAGCAAAAGCTTCCGGCAAAATATTTTCAAGAGACTCGCCGTTTTCGAGACGGTTTTTAAAACCGGCAGTGCGGGCAGGAATTTCTGAATCCTTGATTTTTTTAGTTTCTCCCTCTAATTTATTGATTTTTTCGACAATGGTCCGAAGACGAACCATTTCTCTTTCATTGGCATCAAAATATTTTCCTAAGAAATTTAACATATGTTATAAGTATAGCTTTACCGGAGCTAAAAAACCAGTCCAAAGACTGGCTTTTCAGGTTTGAAGATCTTCAAAAAGAATTATTTCTTTTTTTTACCTTTTTTCTTTTTGGGCATGGGCAGATCACCTCCTCTTTACTAATTATCATCTACCACTCTAACTTTGCTTGTCAAGTGAACTTTATGGGTTTAATAGTAACGTTTTGTTCCTTATTTTCGGCACAAAAATATTTTATTATAATTGATTTTTTTAGCTTCGATTTGTGTAAAAACTTTTCGTATTTTTTGTTCAAATTTATCGGTTTTTTCTATATTTTTTCCATAAAATAAATGGTTAAAAATAACGATTCCTTCTTTTTTCGTAATTTTTTTCAAATTTTCTAAAAAGTTATTACCTTCCGCTTTCTCGGGAAAACAATCACCAAAATATAAATCAACCATAATCAGGTCAAACCTGCTGTTACAATGAATTAATCCATTGATACAATTATCAACCCAATCAAAAGCGTTTTCGATCTCAATTTTTAAATTTCTAATCTCTTTTAAACCAAAATATTTATTACCGAGATTAATCATTTCTGGATCAATCTCAATCCCGGTGATTTTTGCTTTGGAAAAATATTTGTTAACAACTTTTGCCGCGTTTCCTGCCCCCAGTCCCAATATTAGACAATTTTCAATTTTATAACCCGCTAATTTGCCAATTGTCGCCTTCCAGATTTTTTCGACATCTCCACCAGACTGAGCTAGGTTTCCAACCATCAAACGTTTATGTCCAAAAAGATCTTCATCGATTTTAATTATTCCGTTAAAACGCGACTCAATTGTTTCCAGAACAGTTAACCCTTTAAAAAATTTTTCCAAAAGGTTTGTAACTTTCATTATAACCATTATACCTTTGTGGTAAAATTTCCGGTATGAGCAACCAAAATATTTTTAAAACATATTCTCTGGGCTGTAGAGTTAATCAGGCCGAACTTGAAAATATAACTCTGCAACTAGAAAACGCTGGATATGTCTGTGATCAAAATAATGCAAAACCAGATTTCGTCCTGCTTAACACTTGTGTTGTCACCCAAAAAGCGGAAAAGGAAACGAGAAAAGAAATGAGGAAATTAAGAAGACTCTATCCTAAAAGCAAATTAATTGTTTTAGGCTGCGCGGTTAACGCTAAGAAAGAATTTGGAAGCAAAATGCCTGCGGCTGATTATTTTATTAATAACCAAAACAAATCTGAAACAATTAAAATCATTACCAATCTGTTTCCTGTTACCAATAAACCATTGGCATCACCTTTTAAAGACAAATACCAAAAATCAGACAAGGTTTTAATTAAAATCCAAGACGGCTGCAATTATTTGTGTTCATACTGCATTGTTCCATCCTTACGGGGAAAATCAGAAAGCGTCCCAATCAACAACATAATCAACCAAATTAACAATTGCAAATTAACAGAAATCAAGGAAATTATTTTAACCGGAGTAAACCTTTCTTTATACGGCAAAGATTTAAAACCAAAAGTTTCTTTTCTTGATTTGCTTAACAAAATCTTAAAAGAAACAAAAATAAAAAAAATCAGTTTAACTTCTCTTGATCCGCAATTAATAAATAAAGAATTTGTTCATTTATTAATAGCAGATCACCGCTTATCTAGAAATCTGCATTTTTCTTTACAGTCTGGATCCCCAACTGTTTTAAAAAGAATGAATAGAAATTCCAACCTGAAAAATTTTGTTAAATACTTAAACCAGTTAAAAACTAAAGATTCAAATTTTATCTTCAGCGCTGATATTATCGTCGGATTTCCCAGTGAGTCGGAAAATGAATTTCAAGAAACAGTTTTATTAATTAAACAAATAAAATTAAAACGGGCGCATTTGTTCCGCTTTTCGCCAAGACCGGGAACCTTAGCTTTTCAAAAAATTCAAAAAGGCGAATGGCATGATTCACCATTAGAGGCTAAAAAGGAAAAAATGAAAATTATTAACCATTTGTTTGAAAATCAATTCAAATAGGTATAAAATCATTTAACTTAAGTGATCACACAATTAGAAATTGAAAAAACCGAATTGCTAGACGGTTTTAAACCAGAAGAAATTTTGGGCCAAATTGAAGCCTTGGATATCACAAACCAACCCAAACTGTTACTTCAAGCTTATAAAACAGTTATTGAAGGCTATAAAGATTTATCTTCCAACCTCGAAAATGACGAAGTAAGAAAACTTTTGTATCCAAAAGATACTGATCCCTTTGTTGCTTGCCATAGAGCACGAATTATTGCTACGGTTTTTCGTAACCCTAACACTTCTCAAGAAATTGTTTCCGGAACCGTCCGGTTAATTACCGGAACCAATCGTCAAACGGATGGCGTTCCCTCCATTGAAGCTACGAGTTTAATTTCGGTTCCTATATGGCCTCACCAACAATTAGGAATTCCAGAAGAACGAATTGGCGAGTTCGGTCGCTTTGCGATTGATAAAAAATTCCGAGATTTAGGAGCATCTACCATGATCTCGACCCTTCTTTTTCAAGAAATCCAAAAGATTATTAAATCTCAAGATTTAAAAATTATCTATGCCATTATGCCATCTTATGTTTATAAATTAACTCAAAAAATAGGCATGAAAACTTTACAAATAAAAGAGTCGTCTCTTATAATGACACCAGAAAATAAAAATTTATTTGACGCTTTTTATAAATATTGGGGTTCCAATCCCCAACTTTATATTTTTGAATCATTCTAAATGTCGTTAACAGAAACTTTTGAGAGAAGATATCCCGAAATTAGAAATAATTTAGAAGGGAAAAACCTTCCTGTTCCTGAAATAAATCTTTTTCCTCTAGATAAAGAAAAAGAGAGAACTCGTTTTTTTCAAAAACTATCCAACCTTCCCAAACAAGAACATTTAAAACCGTGGGCATCACAAAACCCAGAAGATATTATTGTCGAAGCCATGGAAAGAGGACTTTTTGTAGATACTTTTCGCGAGCAACTTCAAGATTATGCAAAAACAAGAAGATTAAATGGATATTTTAACTCTTTCGATCATTCGAAAATTTTAAAGAAATATCTTGATCAATATGATAATTGGCAGTACGGGACAATTGCGGAATATCCTTGGGTATTAAAAGGTCGATTTGTTAGACTTCTTCCTCATGAAGATTTTTACAAAGTTGCTTTTTCGAGAAATAGGTTTGTAATTTCCGATGAAACCCAGCAAAAATTACGCAAAACCAAAATTGCAATTGCCGGCTTAGGAGTCGGCACTGCCTGCGGTTATCTTTTAATTCTCTCAGGAGCAGAAAATCTTACGGTCTGGGACGGCGGAGATCAGGATCTCCATGACACTAACCGGTTAATCGGAGCTAAAACAAGAGAAATTGGTATAAATCAAGCAATAAGATTTGCCCGTCTTGCACTAGAAACAAATCCGTACGCAAACATATCTTGCCATCCGCAAAATCTAGAAAGAAGCAATATTCAATGGTTTCTCGATGGAGTTGGTTTAGTCATCGAAGAAACTGATTTTCTCCCCGTTAAGGTCGGTGTTCGAGAAATGTCTCATCAAAAAAATATTACTGTTTGCATGGCCACTGATTTAGGAAAAGCTGGTTTAACACAGATAGAAACACCAAAAAGTCTTATTTTTGACGGACGACTTACCAAAGAAGTAACAAACCAATTACTTGACCCAAATATTGATTTCCGCACAAAAACAGCCTTAGCTTCCGAAGTCATTATCGGAACAAAGAATGTTCCATTAGCATATTTTGAAGCTGTAGCTAAAGCTCAAGAAGCTAAAGTTTCTTTTTGGCCCCAACCAGGATTATCAGCTTATCTTTCCGCTTCAATGTTAGTTGAAACCATTATCGAAATATTAGAAGGCAAAGAAATAAATTACGAATTATTAGTTAATCTTCAAGAACTCGTTTCCAAACCCAACCCTTATTGATTTTACCTTCAAATTACCTTAAGCTAGAGACAATGCCATTAATTGTTACTATAGTTACTTCATTCTTAAATTTACTTCTAGGTTTTGTGGTTTACCGAAAGAATCCCAAAAGCATAACCAATATTTTTTTAGCCATGATAACAGTTATTATTGCTTGCTGGACAATTGCTAATTATTTTTCTCTAAATTCTTCCACTCCAATACAATCTCTATTTTGGGTTCAACTGGTTATGTTTACAACGGCACCATTAGGTCCTGTTATTTATTTATTCTTAAATGCTTATCCTTTTACAGAAATGAAAATTAGTAAAAATAAGGCAATCTTTATTACTTCAGTTACAGCTATTCTTGCCGTACTTTCAATATCACCCTTAACCTTTTCCCGTGTTTCTTTTGCCAACGGAGTCCATCCTGTTCCTGGTCCGGGGGTCATTATGTGGGGAATCGTAAGTTTAGTTTTTTTAATACTTGGTATAAAAGCAATTCTTACAAAATATCGGCAATCCAAAGGATTAGTTAAACTTCAGCTTCAATATCTTATTTTGGGAGTGATTTTATCGTTTACTCTTCAATTTATCACGAATTTTCTTTTTGTCGTCATCCTGAATTATTCAAATTTTGTCATTTTTGGCCCAAGTTTTTCCCTTATTATGATTGGCTTTATCACCTACGCTATCATACGGCATAGATTTTTGGATATTCGCTTACTTGTTGCAAGAACTGTCGCTTATACTCTTTTAGTTGCGATCATAAGTATTTTTTACACGGCAGGATTTTTTATTATTATCTCGTTTTTTACAAATAACGTAACCAAACAAGAACTATGGATTTCGACCGTTCTTACCCTAGTTGTCGCTTTTTCTTTTCAATCCCTACGCCATTTGCTTGAAAAATATACTGATAAAATCTTTTATAAAGACCACTATGATCCCCAAGTTTTATTAGAGATTTTAGGGAGGATTATGGCCTCCTATATTTCTTTAAGCGAACTTATTTCCAATCTTCTTGAACAACTGCTAACGGGAATCAAAGTTTCTCAAGGGGCACTACTGCTTCTTAAAAATAATCATGTGTCGTGGGTTAAAACTCTTGGTTATAAATTAGTTCCCGAGTTTGATGAAAAAGAAATTAATCAATTGACTAATTTTATTAACGAGAATACTTCCGTCAATAAAAAAGAAATAATTCTTTTTGAAGATTTGGAAGAAGGAATGATTAAGGATATTTTTAGAAAAAATAATTTCAATTTAATTTTACCATTAACCACGAAACAAGAAGGATTGGGCTTATTAATCTTAGGAGAAAAGTCTTCCGGAGATCTCTACTCATACGAAGATCTACAGGTTTTGGAAATTCTCGGACCGCAAATGGCAGTAGCAATTCAAAATTCCTTAAGTTATGAGGAAATTCGCCAATTTAGTACAGTTCTTCAGGAAGAGGTAAAACAGGCAACCTCAAAACTGCAAAATGCCAATGAAAAACTTAAAGAACTCGACCAACTTAAAGACGAATTCGTTTCCATCGCCTCTCACGAACTTCGAACGCCCATGACCGCAGTAAAAAGTTACCTTTGGATGGCTTTATACAAATCAACCAAACCATTTGACCCAAAAACAAGTGAATACTTGGATATTGCCCTAAAATCAACCGATCGGCTGATTAACCTTGTTCAAGATCTCTTAACCATCTCTCGAATTGAAGGAAACAGGCTTGTTTTTAATTTAGAAACATTAGATATTTCTTTATTAGCTAAGCAAGCCTACAAAGAGTTAAGAATTAAAGCTGACGAAAATCATCAGCAGCTTTCTTTTATACCCGCAAAAGAACAACTCCTTGTGACTCTCGACAAGACTCGGATTATGGAGACAATCGAAAACCTGTTGGGTAACGCCCTTAAATTTACGCCTGCCAAAGGCAAGATAAACTTTTCTGTATCAAAAGTAGACAACATGGCTGAAGTCCGCATTCAGGATACAGGTCCGGGAATTTCCAAAGAAGAACAAGAATTACTCTTTCAAAAATTCTCCCGACTTGAAAATAGACCAACCTCTAATGCTCCAGGTACAGGTTTGGGATTATACATTGCCAAACAGATTGTTTCTTTACACCATGGGAAAATTTGGGTAGAATCAAAGGAAGGTAAAGGAAGTACTTTTATTTTCTCTTTACCGATTACCAAAGGAAACTGACTTATGAATACAAAACGGATTTTGGTGGTAGAAGATGAAGAATTTCTCCGCCAACTCTACGTTAACATTTTAAAGGAAGAAGGATTTATTGTTGAGGAGGCAAAAGACGGCGAAGAAGCCTACCAACTTTTGACCCAAAAAGACTATGACCTTATTCTTTTAGATTTCCAAATACCCAAGCTTAACGGTAGCCAAATTTTGGAGAATTTAAAAACAAAGTTACCTGCTAAAAAAATTGGACGGATTATTATTATGTCTAATATGGATAGAGATTCTCTCGAATTAAAAGGTTTAAAATCAGAAAATATTAAGGGTTATATAATCAAAAGCGATTACACGCCGGATCAATTTATTGCTGAAGTTAAAAAATTCTTTATTTAAAAAATGGCTATTATCAACATTGAAAGTCACGATATTCTAGGAAAACTCTCAATTATTAAAAATGCTCTATCCGTTGCCGTGGAAGATCAAGAAAAAGAAAAATTAATTAAGATTGCTCTTACAGCCAACCAAGAACTAATCGATCTAATAAAAAAAGCAACAAAAAATGGCAAAAATTCTAATTGTTGACGACGATGTCGTTAATTCCCAAATTTATACCAATAAACTTCAAGCTGAAGGCCACGAAGCGGTTTTAGCTAACGACGGGAAAATAGCTATGGAAAAAATTGGCGAGAAATTTGATTTGATATTGCTTGACATTATGATACCCAAAATCGGGGGTTTGGAAATTTTAAAAGCCATTAAAAAAGGTGTTAATAAATTCTCTACCGTCCTTATTTTTACAAATTTACTAAGCGAAGAAATAAAAAGGGATTGCTTAAATAATGGAGCCAAAGAATTATTACTTAAAGTCGACTACTCGCCTTCCATGCTTTTGGGAAAAATTAATAGCTACCTTAAATGAAACATTTTGAAGACAAACTCTTTCAAATCCTGGAAGAAACTAAATTTATAAAAAACGAGGATCTTCTGGCGGCTTATCAATCTTCTAAAGACATGAATCGATCACTTACGGACGAGTTAGTTTTTCGCGGCTTAATTAATGAAGAAGCGTTAACCCAACTCATTGCCGAAAACCTACAAGTTCCTTATATTTCTTTAAAAAACAAAGTTATTCCTGAAGAAGTATTAAATTTAGTTCCGGAAAATCTGGCAAGAAATTATCGGATTATTCCTTTTGATAAAACAGAAAAAGGAATTTCTTTGGCCATGGAAGACCCGGGTAACTTTGAAGCGATTGAACTTGTTAAGCGAAGAACCAGTCTTCCCGTCATTACTTATCTCTCTAGTTCGATTGATCTAAACCGAACCCTAAATTTATATAAACGCGATATTAAAAAGAAATTTGAAAGCATCATCGCCGAGAACGCCAAAAAGGCAGTAGTCAAAAACGAAATGACCCTTGAGGGTTTAATAAAAATTGCTTCGGAACTTCCGGTTGTAAAGATCTTGGATACCTTATTGGAGTACGCTGTCGCCGAAAATGCTTCTGATCTTCATTTTGAAACCCTACAAAATTCATTATTAATTCGTTTAAGAATTGATGGCGTTCTCCGCGACATCATTGCCCTTCCCCAAGAGATTCAACCGGCAATTGTTGCCCGAATTAAAGTTTTATCAAATTTAAAAATTGACGAGCATCGAATCCCCCAGGACGGTCGATTTAAGTTTCAAATTGATAATATCTATATTGCCTTAAGAGTTTCTATCATTCCTGCATTTTACGGCGAAAACATTGTCTTACGGCTTCTACCGGAATCAGAAAGACCTCTCAGCCTTGAGGAATTGGGCATAACCGGAATTAACTTAGAACTCGTGAGAAAAAATATTCAAAAACCGAACGGGATGATTTTAGTCACCGGACCAACCGGGTGCGGAAAAACAACAACTCTTTACAGCATTATTAATATGCTCAATAACCCCGGAGTTAATATCTGCACGGTTGAAGACCCCATTGAGTATGGTATTAACCGGGTCAATCAAACACAAGTCAATCCGGTAGCCGGATTAACTTTTGCCACCGGATTAAGATCGCTTTTAAGACACGATCCGAACGTTATTATGGTCGGTGAAATTAGAGACAGCGAAACAGCCACAATGGCCATCCATTCTGCTTTAACCGGACATCTTGTTCTTTCTACTCTTCATACGAATGACGCCTCGAGTACCATTCCCCGATTCTTGGATATGGGAGCCGAGGGGTACTTAATCGCTTCAACTTTAAATTTAGCTATCGCTCAAAGGTTAGTCCGCCAAATCTGCACCTCGTGTACGACAGAAATTCAACCCCCTAAAGAACTGTTACTCCAATTAAAACATTATTATGGAGGAAAAACAGAAAACCAAAAATATTATAAAGGTAAGGGGTGCGAAAAATGCCGGAATTCCGGTTATAGAGGAAGAATTGGTATCTACGAGGTTATGGAAACAAACGATGAAATCCGTAATTTAACTTTAAACAAATCCTCATCAACGGATATCAGAAAAGCGGCCATTAGCAACAATATGAGAACAATGTTTGAAGATGGTTTAGATAAAATTGGTGCCGGTTTAACAACCATTGAAGAAGTACTGGGAGCCGTTATAGAATAAATTTCGCCTATGCCTGCCTTTAAGTTCAAAGCTACTGATAAAAATGATAAATTAGTGACGGACATCGTTAATGCTTCCTCTAAAAAAGAAGCGGAAGATCTTCTTCGTGAAAAAAAGCTAAATATCTTAGTTATCGAACCTGTAAAAGAAAATGGATCGTTCTTTCCAAAATTAAGAAAAAAAGGGTTCCCTTTAAGAGAAAAAATCTATTTTTGCCGGAATATCTCTTTACTGCTTAAAGCCGGTATCCCCTTAGATGATGCTTTTGAACTTTTAATTGGAAACTCAAACAACGACACCGTTAAAGAAGTTCTTCGAAATTTATCTTCATCAATCAGGGGAGGAGAGACCGTTTCTTCGAGTTTGGCTAAATATCCTCAATATTTTAATGAACTTTTTTTAGTTTTAATTAAGACGGGCGAATCTTCAGGCACCCTTTCTGAATCTTTTAATTATTTATCTAAGGATTTTAAACAGGAAGATGATTTAAAACAGAAAGTTTTAAGCTCAATGCTTTACCCTATTGTAATCGTCTCCGTGATGGGAGGTATTGGCATCATTATGATTACCTTTGTCTTACCTAAAATCAGCAAAGCTCTAATCCAATTAAAAATGGAATTACCGTTAATGACCAAGATTTTATTGCAAACCAGTCTCTTTATGGAGAAAAATTTAATAGTTGTTTCAATTATTTCGATTTTGATAATTATTGGCCTCGCAATTTTTATCAAGAGCAAATTAGGAAGGAAAACCTTTTATTCCTTAGCCTTAAAATTTCCTATTTTTAAAAAAATAATTTTAGAATATAACATGGCGCGTTTTACGCGGATTCTTTCAACACTTCTTTCTGCCGGTGTCCCCGTCACTGAAGCTTTAGAAACATCCTGTAAATCATTGACCGTTGGTACTAATGAAGATTTTACTAACCGTATCCAGCAAAAGTTGAATGCAGGAGTACCCCTTTCGGCTATTTTCAAGGAAGAATCTCTTTTTCCTTCCATGGTTAATCAAATCATTTCAATTGGAGAAAAAACCGGCAACTTAGATACTCTATTAAATGACTTGTCGGTTTTTTACGAGGAGGAGGTAGAAAATTCTTTAAAAAACTTTATTTCTATCCTTGAACCCTTATTAATGGTCGTCGTCGGAATTGCTATCGGGGTAATGGTTATTTCAATTATTGCCCCAATATACAGTATCATCAGCCGACTTCAGGCTTAAAATCATGAATCAGAAAAACGGATACAGTCTTATCGAACTGATGATTGTGATGGGAATAATCGCAATCTTATTTTCATTAAGTACCTTGTCTTTCGCCAACCTCAACAAACAAGACCAACTTGATAGTTTGGCAGCCGAAATTAAGTTAGCGATTGTTCAATCTCAAAGTCAAACCGTTAACGGTAATCCGTCAGGGGTTTATTTTGAAAATAACCGTTTTATCGTTTTTGTTGGAGATCAATACACCCAAGGGAATCCAAATAGCCAAATCACCGATCTTCCCCAAGGCATAACGTTTCAAAATATTCAGCTTCCCGATAACCAAATAAATTTTCTAAAAATCACCGGCTATATCAATAATTATGTTTCACCGGAAAATTTTACCCTTTACGATCAAGAAACCGGAAGGAATCGAGTGTTTAATCTTAATAGACTGGGGGTAATAGAAATCCAATGAAAAAAAACGGTTTTATGTTAATCGAGTTAATAATCGCCATGGGAATTTTTTCCATCGTCATTTTCTCCACCCTGGAAGTTTTTATTGCTTCTCAAACAGCCAGAGGTATTGGTACCGATAAGGTTAAGGCAACTTATTTAATTAATGAATATTTTGAAAGTTTGAAAAATATCCGCCGGCAAAGTTGGAACAACCTCACTAATGGACGGTTTATAATTTCAACCTCTACGGGTTCAGCGATTCTACAACCAACTACTACCGGTGAAGTCGTGGGTAATTATACACGTTTTCTAGATATCGCCGATGCGTACCGAGATAATGAGGGAAATCTTGTTGACTCCGGAGGCACGATTGATCCGTCAACCAAAAAAAATACCATCACAATCTCTTGGGGAGGACTTTATCCTCGAACTATTTCACAATTTAATTACTTAACGAGATATCTTGATAATTTAACTTGGGAACAAACAACCGAAATTGATTTTAATAAGGGAATTTTAGGAGGCACAACCGTTACCAACGTTGACGGCGGAGAAGTTCAACTTGGAGCCGGAGGAGGAGGAGACTGGTGTAAACCAAATCTTTCAATTAATGCTCTCGATCTACCTTGGAGTGGAATAACGACAGCGATTTCAGCCACTACCTTGGACAATATGGATTTTGCTTACACCACTACCGGTGGTAATGCCTCAGGCAATTCCATGGACTCGGTAATGATCAATCATGAAAACCCCCCCGTTGCTACTAATAATGGATCATATAATTATTACAAAACATATGGTATCTACGTCGATTATGTAAACCAGTATACATATCTTACTTCCGACCATCCCAGTCTAACGGTTGATATTGTTCAAGTATCAAACAAACCCTATACTCAAGTAGGAACATATCTTTCTTTAGAGGGAGGAAGGGCGAACAGTATTTATGTTGCTTACAACTCCACCCATGGTCACGAAGTTGGATACGTAACGGCCGGTGATGCCTTTAGAATCTTTGACTTATCTAATAAGACTGGTCCGCGACCGGAACTGGGTCATATTCATTTATCCGGAACAGGAAAACGAATTGTTGTCGTCGGAGACTATGCATACGTCGCCATTTCCAATAACATTGAACAATTGAATATCGTCGATGTAAAAGATCCTTCTAATCCATCATTGGTATCAAGTATTAATGTCGGTAACGGTCAACCGGCAACTGATTTATTTGTGAACGACACCGGTAAACTTGTTTACCTAATTACCAGCCAATCCTCTACTAAGGTCAATGACTTTTTTATTATTGATACCTCCAATAAAGTCAGTACGCTTCCGGCACCTCTCGGTTCATATAACACGGGGTCAATGAATCCTTTAGGAATTACGGTCGTTCCGGGAAATATCGCTATTATTGTTGGATCAGGTGGAAATCAATATCAAGTTCTAAGAATCATCGGCAACAAACCTTCTCTTTGCGGTTATTTAACGAATCCAAATGGAGCTACCGCTGTAAATGCGATTACCTCGGTTCTGCGTAGTGACGGAAACGCTTTTTCTTATATATTAACCAATAGCAGCGGAGCGGAATTTCAATCAATTATGGGTGGACCGGGTGGAAAATTCGCTACTTCCGGAACATTTGAATCACAAACATATGACACCGGTCACCAAACAGCTTTTAACCGTTTTTTTACAACCATTAATTTCACTCCCGGAGTAACGAATATCAAGTTTCAAATAGCCGTTAAAGATTCTATAAACGGAGATTGCCAAGACACCTCTTTTGGAGATCTGGATTTTATTGGACCTGACGGAAGCCCATATTCCTACTTTACCAGCGATAATGCCGCCATCCCTTTGAACGATGACGGAGTAGGTTATGAAAATCCAGGTCAGTGTTTCCGGTTTAGATCATATTTGGAAACTACAGACGCCCTACAAACACCTATTTTTTATGATTTTACCGTTAATTATTCACCATGATCAAAAAAAATAAAAACCGGGGCGTTACTTTAATTGAATTACTTTTGTATTGTTCTATCTTGACTACCATTCTCATGGTAATTTTTGAACTGTTTATTCAAACGAGTTTAAGCCGTTTATCGTCAATCAATGAAAACGCGATTCTTCTTAATTCTCAAAAAATTCTTTTCGATTTAGGAGAAACTGTCCGCGGCGCTAACAGTATCACTTTACCAATCATCGGCCAAAACGGATCGACCTTAACGTTGAATAACGGGCAAGTCACTTACCAGCTAGACGAAACCGGCAATTTAACTAAAAAAGAAAATCTCGAAACAAATAAGCTCAATAATTCTGAAGTCACTATTGAGAATTTAAATTTTAAAGTTTTGGGTCCATCAATAATACAATCTACCGTTAAGGTAAGTTTTACCCTTAAGGCAACAATTTTAAAACAAGGGAAAGAAAGAAAAGAAGATTTTCAAACATCAATTAGTTTACGTTAAAAATATGAAAAAACAATCAGGACAAGCTATGATCTCGCTTCTTTTTGTACTTTCTATTGTCTCTTTCTTGGTAATACAAGTATCTATCCTTGACCTAGGAGGGGTAAGCTTGTCCAATAATTATTATCAAGGATCTCTCCTTTTAGTCAAAACAGAAGGTTATTTGGAAAATGCCGCCATAAAATTTTTAAGAAATCCAAATTACACCGGGGAAACCTTGCAAGAGGAAAAAATATCTTGTACAATTCAAATAGGAGATTTAGGTGGCCAAAAAGACATAACGGCAACCTGCCAAGAAGGTCAATTTCAAAAAACAGCGGGAATGACGGTTTCCGTTGACAAAGGAGTTTATAACTTTTCTAAAATTCAAGAAAGATAATCGGTTTTATGATACAACTGCCCAAACAAGATAAAAAATATCTTAGCTTATTCTTTTCGGATTTTTCAATCACTGCCGCTCAGCTTGAAGAAAAAAATAAAAAAAGAAGGCTATCTGTTTATTTTCAATACCCACTTCCCCCCGGTTTAATCGTCAACAGTACTGTTAAAGATCCGGTGAAATTAGCGACGATTCTCAATGAAATTAAACTAAAAATAAAAACCACCGAAACCTTAGTTGTTGTCGGCCTGACAGAAACCAAAGCCAGCCTTCATACTCTATTTTTACCAAAACTTCCCCCTGAAGAAGTTGGACAGGCAATTGAGCATCAAGCTGATTCTTTCCTTCCTTTTCCATATGAAAGTGAGTATGTTGACTGGATGTATTTGGATAACAAAGAAAGCAATAAGACAACAATATTAACCAACGCTATTCCTAAAGAAATTGTTGATGCTTATGTCATTTCTCTTAATAAAGCCTGCTTAAGACCTATTGCTTTTGAATCAATTGGCCTTTCCCTTCTAAGACTCGTTCCCGAAGTAGACCGGAAAAACTGTCTTATTGTCGAGATTTCCGATATGATGACCGTTTTGGTGGTCAATAACGAAGGCGGGGTTGAAACTTCTTTAGTCGAAACAGACAAAAATCAATTTTTAACTACGATTAAAAAAATTATTAATTATTATTATAAATCCAGCTCGCTTCAGAAAGATAAGGAAGAAACATTGAAAATTTATCTTTGCGGAAAAGGAATAAACAAGGAGTTTCTTGCCCAAATCCAGCAATTTAAAAGCCAACCATTATTGCTAAAATCAGGAATTGAGGGGATGACTCCGGAACAAGATCAACAATTAGCCACGATCGTCTCTCTTGCTCAAAAATCAGTATCCCCGACTAAAGATGTAATGACGATAAACATTCTTCCTCCCGCTCTGATTGTACAATACGAAGCTATTAAACAGCAATCTCAAGAGAAAAATTTAAAAATTATTCTTCTTGTCTTTTTTCTTTTCTTGAATCTTGTAGTTTTTCTAAATTTTTTTAACCTTAAAATAAAAACCGACAAACTCACTTCTCAATCTAACCTTGAAGATTATGGGCAGATGGAAGACTTGGAAAAATACAAGAGTAAAAGCGTTCTTGTAAACCAAGTCTTCTCTGACATCGAATTATTACAAAAGGCAACTGCTGAAGTAACTCAACCAAGCCAGCCCAACGTACAAATAACTGGTTTTTCTTTTTCGCAACAAAAAAAAGAAATTACTCTCTCCGGTTGGACGTCAACCAAAGAAAATCTCATGCAATATGAATCGTTACTGGAAAAAACTAACCTTTTTACTAAAGTTTTTATCCCCATAGCTTCGCTGCAAGAAGAAACGAATCTCAATTTCCAAATGATCCTAAAACTATGAAAAATATTCATTTTGAAAAAATTTCATTTTTCTTCATCTTTATTGCTGTTTTAATAATTACTGACCTTGCCGGCTTGTGGCTCACTAGAGAAACTCAGAATAAGTTTAATAATTTCCAAACAATCTTACTTTTACGGCAAAAATTACAACAAGAAAAAGTTTCTCCTGCAGTGATTAAAGAAGCTTCTCTATTAGAAACTGTCTTTCCTAACGAACAAGAGATAATCCAATTTATTTCAAATCTTAACGGATATAGAAATCAGTTCGATAAATTCTTATTAAGTTTTGAGGGCGGAGAAACTAAAGGAACCGACCTTAAGTATTTGCCAATTGTTCTTGAAATTACGGGAAATGGTGCAAAAATTAATGAATTACTGGATAAATTATGGAAATCGTCTTATCTTCTGGAAACAACTAGTTTGGATTTAAAAAAAGATCTTAAATCCAACCAAACCACAATCGTTTTAAAAGCTAATTTGTATGTTCAAGATATTTATGGAGCCGAATGACTATTAATCGTAAAATATTTATAATACTTAGTATTATTACTCTCTTTAGCCTTTTTAACGTTTTTTGGCTCTTAAATCAGGATAAATCCGGCAATAAACAAGATACGGTTAAGGTTGGTGATTTAAAAGACTTAGTTAAAGCCGTTGATTATCTTAAAACAAAAGAACCCTTCGAAGCCCAAAATATCCTTCAAGAGGAATCAACGAACGAAGCAACGCCGGAAAGTAGACTGAAACAAGAGTAGAATCGCCTTGACACGTATTCAAGAAATGTTCTAGACTATAAATAGTTCTAAAATATATGAAAGGAGGTGAAATATGAAAAAACTCCAAAAAGGTTTTACCCTTATCGAGCTTTTGGTTGTTATCGGAATCTTGGCAATCTTAACCGCCATTGTCTTAGTCGCGGTTAACCCCGGAAGACAATTTGCCCAAGCCCGTGATACTCAAAGAAGAGCTGACGTAACTACCATTAGCGCTGCAATTGTTGCGTTTATGGCCGACCCAGTTAATCGTGGCAATTTACCTGCCGGGATAACAACACTGTGTTCTACCGGACAACATAATATTGGAAGCGGAACCGGAAATTTGGACTTAGGAGCAATAGTAGCTCCGGACTTTGTGGCCGCACTTCCAATTGATCCCACAGGAGGAACAGTTGGGGATACCGGCTATCAAGTTTGTGTTGCCAGTACAACAGCAAGACGTATAACCGTAAGCGCGCCAAACACCGAATTAACAACACCAATCATCTCAGTAACGAGATAATTTTGGCAAGGAATTCGACGAAATCCTACTCCCTTAGGAAACGAGTAGGATTTTTGGTTTATGGAGAAGTTTTGTTTCCAATCGTAATAATTACAGCGCTACTGTCAGATTCTTCCAGCTCTTGAATTTCTTCCGAAGATAAGATATAAATTTTCGATAAAAATGACTGTAATTTTTCTAGATAAACCGGATCTACTTCCTTTTTCGCCATGATTAAAGAATCAGTAAAGTCCGAATTTATTGCATTACCAATTGAGATATTAGCGTATCCTTCGTTTTCCAATAAAGATTTTAGTTTACCAGCCTCCCCTTTAACAGTACTCCCGTTTAAAACTTTAATATTATATTTATCTAATTCAACGGCGACTGTCGTTGGGGTAACCGTCGGCTCAGAAACAATATCCGTTGGCGGTAATTGAGTTTCTGACGACTTTTTTTCGGTCGGTTTATTAAAAAGAAACATTACCAAAACACCAATCAAGATTCCAACAATGAGAACAACAAAATAGGAAAGAAAAACGGGAATCGAACTTTTTTTAGGAACATTTTCTATGTTCTGTGAAGTTTCTTTTGAATCATCAAAACCTATGTTTGGGGTTGAAGGCAGGATTTCGAAAGAGTGAGAATTTTGTTCTTCAGGGATAGATTTAATTTCATTTGCTGTTTCTTGAGAAGAAGGAGGTACGGAAGATATACTAGAGGAGACTTCCTCTGTTGATTCTTGGGGAGCTATAACCGGGGTTGAGCCGGTATCTACCGACTCGTTAATTTTTTCCTCAGTATTTTCAGTTTTGGGCAGTTTTTCCATTAGTTCTTTAGTATTTTCAATTATATCAGTATTTTGCTTTTCATCAACTACCTTACTTTTTTTAATGAATTTTCTAGACGGATTGGTTTTCTTCGTGGGCATTCTTCTTATAGTTTAGAAAGTTATTAACCGCTTGTCAATAAAGGCAAAGATTATTGATAACTCTTTGCCTGGAGATTAAAGAGTTCCGCATACATTCCTTTTTTCTCCATCAGTTCTTCATGAGATCCGTATTCAGTTATTTTACCCTTATCCATCACGCAAATTTTGTCGGACAATCTTACTGTTGAAAACCGATGGGAAATCAAAATTAAATTTTTTTGTTTGGCTTCTATTAAAAGAGTTTTAAATATTTCTTCTTCGGCTTTAGGATCAAGATTTGAAGTTGGTTCATCCATAATCATGACTTGAGAATTTCTTAAAAGGACTCTGGCTAAAGCAACCCGCTGCAATTGTCCTCCGGATAGACGAACTCCTTTTTCAAACTCAGGGTCAAAAGGGGTTTCGTATTTTAAAGGCAAAGATTCAATATATTCATGAATTAAGGCCTTTTTAGCTGCATTAGTAATCAAAGGCAGATTTTCAACCTCGCTCACTCTTCCGTAACCAATGGCTTCGCGGGCATTAAAACCATAATTACTAAAGTTCTGAAAAAGAACGGCAAAATGATGCCAAAGGTCTTTACGGTCATATTCCTTAACGTTTTTACCGTCAATCAGAATTTCTCCTTTGGTCGGATCGTAGAACCGGCACAATAGACGAACCAAGGTCGTTTTTCCGGCTCCGTTTTCACCAACGATTGCCAGATTTTCTTTTGCCGGGATAATTAAATTAACATCTCTAAGTATCCATTCCGCATCATCTTGATATTTAAACCAAATATGGCGGAATTCAATCCCTGTTTTAAGCTTAGCAGGTAGTTTCAAAGAACCATTCGGTAAAATGGGCTTTAGATTAATTAACCAAACAAGATCAGAAACAAAAAGATAGTTTGAATATATTTGTACGAAAGAATCAAGTAAAACGTTTAAGTCGCTTTGCAGAGAATTTATTGCTCTTAAATACATTTGCGCGCTACCAATCGATATTGTTTTTATTATTGCTAAATATCCCAAGTACAGGCTAATTCCAAAAACCATAAGGTTTTCCGGCCAAAAGGCAACGAATCTTCCCCAATATTTCTGTCTAATCACAGACATTCTTTGATTCATAATATCTTCTTGAACCAGTTGCAATTTATTAAGAAGAAAGTCGGATACGCCGATAATTTTCAACTCAGTAAAGTCCCTAACGTTTGTTAACCAACGATAAAGCTGTCCCCACATCCGATATTTTGAACCATTTACTGTTTCTAGATTAAAATCTGCTTTCGAATATCTGGCATCGACTAGGAAATTAGGAATGGAAACAATCATAACAACAAGAGCGATGAATGGATTAAAAATAAAAAGAATTGACAGAGTTGATATAAGGGTGGTTATATCGGACGGTAAAGAAATTAAAATAGACGCTAAACTCCAAATACGACGGCCGGAATGACGGTCAATTTTTTGAAATCGATCCCGAAATTGTGGATTATCTATAGTCTCTAAATCTAATTCGGCAATTTTTTGACAAATTAAAAAATCAACCTGGCGGCTAAACAACATACTTAAGTTTTCCTGGATATATCTCACAATATATCGGATAACCGAGCGAACTAGAGACAGCATTAATCTGAATAAAAACAAAAGACTTAATATTTTTAGCGCTTCCTGCCAAAAAGGATTACCGATGTTGGCAACAATCGTATCAAGAACCAATTTATCAATAAAATAACCGGGCAAAGTTAAAAACCCGGCAATTATATTAATAATTATAACCAGAAGAAGAAGTTTCGGTTTAATTTCCCAAATAATCTTGACGGTTTGTTTCAAAACAAAAAAAATCTGCCGAAAACCAGTTAAATATTTTTGCGGATTCGGGGTATTCATTCTTAAACAATAATTTTATCTTTACCTATAAAATCTCGAAGCACTTTGGGGATTAAAACAGATCCGTCTTCCTGCTGATTATTTTCCAAAATGGCAATAATCGTCCGGCCGATGGCAAACGCAGTTCCGTTTAAGATATGAACAAATTCTTTCTTATCGCCTTTTTGATATTTGATGTCCAATCTTCTTGCTTGGAAATCAGTAGTGGTGGAGATGGAATGCGTCTCTCGATATTTATTTTGTGAGGGTATCCATGCTTCAATATCAACCGTTTCAGCCGATGGAAAACCCAAATCCCCACTAGCTAACTTCACTGTTTGGTAGGGAATACCTAAAGATTGCATTAGATCTTCTGCTAAAGATAGAAGTTTTCGTCTTTCTTTCTCATCGTCCTCTGGTTTTACATAGGCTATCATTTCTACTTTATCGAATTGATGAACTCTTAGTATCCCCTTTGTGTCTTTTCCATAAGAACCGGCCTCTCGTCTAAAGCAAGAAGAAAAAATAACATATTTTTTAGGAAGGTCTTTCTCGTTAAGGATTTCACCAGAGTGCATAGGTACTCCTGCGTGTTCTCCCGTTCCCACTAAGTAAAGATCAAGCTCTCTTTCTTTTCCTCCCTCCATCTTTTCATAATCTCTTACGAAATAGTAATTTTCATTTCCTCCACCATGCCAGTAACCTAAATTTTCAGTTATTTCTTTTTTAATTAGCATCGGGGGCAAAAGTGGAACAAAACCTTCATTTATGAGTTTTTGAAAAACCAATTGAATCAGCGCAAATTCTAATAGTACTCCTTCGTTTTTAAGATAGGCGAAACGACTACCGGAAACTTTAACTGCTCGGGGAATATCGATTATATTAAGCAACTCTCCCAATACTAAATGGTCTTTGGGTTGAAAATCGAACTTGGTTGGCTCCCCCACCTTATTTAATACTTGATTGTGAGATTCATCTCCAACTGGCACACCATCAACAAGAAGATTAGGAATGTCTAAAAGTACCTTTCTAAGACTTTCTTCTATATCTTTAAGGTCAGCCTCAAGAGTTTGAATTTCTGCTTTAATAACTCCTCCACGCGCTAATAACTCATCAGTTTTCTTTTTTGATACCTCTTTAGAAATTAAATTTTTTTCTGCTCTTTCAGTATCTAATTTTTGCCTCTTTACTCCACGCTCTTTAAGAAGCTTTAAAACTTCATCTACCACAGAAACGTTAAGTCCTCTTTTCCGAAGATTCTCTTTAACTATTTCCGGATTTTCCCTAATTAAATTAATGTCAAGCATATTTAAAGTATAGCAAAAATTTATCCTCGTTCCTATAATCCTAATTCGCTACTAATCTCTTGCATGGCTTTTAAGGTTAATTTGACAAATTCATTTAGAGATAAGTCTAATTTTTCTTCGCACATATTGATATCCTCCCGCCTTGTTCCTCTGGCAAAACCTTTTTCCTTAAACCGGTTTAGAACATTTTCAACAGTTACGTCCGCCAATTTTCGGCTTGGTAAAACTAAGGTCGCAGCCACAATTAAACCGGTTAAAGAGTCTCCGCAAAAAATAGCCCAATCCATCTTACTGACAGGGATGATCCCTGTCATATGATTATGGGAAGCCATGGCGTGGGCCACATTATCAGGAATTTCAAATCCCTTGGCTTTTAACATTTCTGTCACGGCAATCCCTTGTTTTTCCGGCGGCACGCTCGGAAGATAGTCTCCATCATGAAGCAGTCCCACCAATCCCCACGTGTCCTCCGTAGCTTTAGCGAAGGAGGATTCGTCTTTTTCCAATCTTTGATATAGCGCCCGCATCATCGCTTCCGCTGCCAGCATATGCTTAATGATATTTTTGTTTTCGAGAGTTTCTTCTAAATATTGAAGAGCTTCTTGACGGGTAATCATTTTGTTTTTTCAGGACGAAGAGTAGGAAATAAAATCACATCGCGGATATTCTGGGTATTAGTAAGAAGCATAACCATTCTGTCGATTCCCAACCCTAAACCTCCTGTTGGCGGCATCCCATATTCCATGGCTTCAAGATATGGTTCATCCATCGGGTGAGCCTCTTCATCTCCTGATTTTGCCGCTTTTACCTGCTCATCAAAAAAGGTTTTTTGAACCAGAGGATCATTAAGTTCGCTATAAGCGTTCCCAATTTCAAAACCGGCGACATAAGGTTCGAATCTTTCAATTAAAGACGGATCATCCTCTTTTTGCTTGCATAAAGCGGTCGTCTCTTTCGGCAAATCGATTACAAAAGTCGGCTGGATTAAAAACGGCTCTACTAACTCAAACAAAGTTGCGGTAGCCACTCCACGGTTAAAACCGGCAGCAACTCCGCTTAAGGTTGGATTTTCTTCGGCTTCCAAATGATTTTCTTTTAATAATTTTTTAATTTCTTCATCCGTTAATTTATCTATTTCTATTTTTGCGTATTTTGAAAGCCCTTCCTTCATTGTCATTCTCGTCCATGGCGGCTTTAAATCGATTTCATGTTCTCCAAAGGTTATTTTCGTTGTTCCCAATATTTTTTCGGCGACGAACGCGTACATTTCTTCAGTAAGTTTCATGATGTCTTGATAATCGGCGTATGCTTGATAACACTCCATCATGGTAAATTCGGGATTGTGAGAACGGTCCATACCTTCATTCCGAAAATCTTTATCAATTTCATAAACTTTTTCAAAACCGCCCACAATTAATCTTTTAAGATAAAGTTCGTCGGAAATCTTTAAATAAAAATCGCAGTCTAGAGCGTTATGATGCGTTTTAAAGGGTCTGGCGGAAGCGCCCCCGTAAATATCCTGCAAAGTGGGTGTTTCAACCTCAAGAAAACCTCTTTCGTTTAAGAATTCTCTGACCGCATTGATAATTTTTGTCCGCGTTTCAAAAGTTTTTTTAACTTGGGGATTAAAAATCAGGTCCAAATAACGCTTCCGGCTTCTTTCTTCTTCATCTTTCAGTCCGTACCATTGGGACGGAAGCGGACGAAGGGATTTGGTTAAAATAGATAAGGAGTCAACCCAAACGGAGATTTCTCCGGCCGTGGTTTTCTCTACTTTTCCGGTAACGCCAATAAAATCGCCAATATCCAAAAGAATGGATAATTGATAATGGTTAATGGATAATTGATCTTTCTTTATAACTAATTGAATTTTGCCGGATTCATCGCGAAGGTCAAAAAATTGAATACCGCCGTGACCGCGGATCGCCATAATTCTACCGGCAATGGAAACATTTTCTCCTTCTAATTTATTCGCTTCAGCGATCGTCTGATTCCGCGTTAAACGCGCCGGATAAGGATTAATGCCCAGTTTTTTTATTTTTTCCAGTTTTTCCAAACGGACTTTTTTTAATTCATCAAGTGGTGCTGACATAAGGGAAGTTTAGCACAATTAGATTTCGTGCTCAAGGTATTATTCGATGGATAAAATTGTGTAGGTAAGTTTGCCTGCCGGAGCATCAATTTCCACTTCTTCGCCAATTTTTTTACCGATTAAGGCTTGACCTAAAGGGGATTCGTGAGAAATTTTTTGATTTAAGGGATCCGCCTCCCATTCACCAACCAAATGAAAAACCGCTTTTTTACTGTCAGTTTTAACTGTAACTTTACATCCCAAGCCTACCTGTTTATGGTTAGTACAGTTTTCTTGAATAATCGTGGCTCTGCCTATAACATCTTCAAGTTCCTGAATCCGGCCTTCAATATAAGCCAAATCCTGTTTAGCTTGGGTATAATCACCATTTTCCACTAATTCGCCGACAACCCGAGTCGCGGCAACTCGGTCAATGGCCTCAACCCTTTTGGTCTCGGTCAAAAGCTCAAATTCTTTTTTAAGGCCTTCTAGACCCTCTTTAGTTAAGTAGACTTTATCTTCATTCATATCTTTATAATAAAAAAACACCTTTTGGGTGAGTTTTTGGCAGTGAAGTTTTTTTGTGTCTAAGAAGGGATCATACAACTCGCTAAACTATTTGTCAAGAGTGAGAAAAAGTCAGTTCCCTTTTCCAATCAAACCAGGATTTTTAGCAAAAACTTCTTCCCAGTTCATTGCTTTAGGATCTTTAGATTCCTTAAACCCCCAAATTGTTCTTGAGGTTTGCCGCGGGAAAGCAATTCCTTCTGACGTTTTTCCTGAACACATATTCACAATGGTCAAATCACAAGGTACCTTGTAAGAATCAGCTAATTCTTGGCAGTCCGCTAAAGCTATCTCTTCGGCTTGTTTTTGGTTACCATAACAAATCCCCACGTGGATAATTTGGCTTTCGTTTTCAGTCATGTTGGAAACTATAACACTGAAGAACTAAAAATTCAAGTGTGGCCCCGGAGGGATTCCCTTCTTCGCCTTCCGGCTTCTCAGGTAAACGAACCCTCAGTTTCTAGGATGACCCTCCTTCGCTAAAGCTACGGAGGGCAATGGAACCTTTTGTGACCCAAAACAAAGTCCGAAATAAATAATTTTAATAACTTATCACTTGTATCTTAGGAACCTTATTAAAATCTTTTTTATCTTTTGTAATAATTGTCTCTATGTGTAAATCCTGCATATAAGCAAGATGAAATGCATCTCTGGGTTTTAATCCATGAACTCCTACATTCTCGGCTGCATTATTTATGCCAATCTCAAGACTATTTTCAAATTGAATCAGCCTGAACGTTTCAGGAAATTTCTTTAACTCATCCATAATAACCTTTATTTTAGGGTAGAAAGCTTTAATACTAGACCATTTCTCCTTCTTTAATTTTTTCTCCCTATAAGGTATTTCCCAGATTTTATACCAAGTTTCATCAAGAGTAAGCGTGGAGATGAAAAGAACTGAATTTGATTTAAGAAGATCAAAAAATAGCTTTCTACTGCTATCCTTATCGGGATGTTTATCAGCAAAAAAAGCTATAAGAAAATTTGCATCAAGATATATACAATTTTGCTTTATCATCTATAAAGAGTTAATAGATGGAGGTTGTGTAAACCTTTTTAATATCAATTTCTTGTCCGAAGTCAAAGATCCCTGCCGTTTTTAATAAAAAGCTTCTTTTCTCCTCAGGCAGTGAATAAAAATCTATACCGACTAACTCTAACCACTCATTTTCTTTTTGTTGATCTCCTAATGAGGATAAACTTCCAATATAAGACGAGAGACCGTAAGCCTTTTTATCGATTTCATCTTTTGGAAATAATTTTGTCGGCCAAGCTGTGTCTATATACTCATCTATATTAAAAGTACCTGCTGTGTCTTTATGCTGATCAATAAGTAAATTTTGATCGATAAGTGAATTAAGCAATATCGGGTTTTGAGAAAAATCAGATATAAAATCAGACGTAAGATTTATCATTTATTATCCTTTCACAAATTTATTAATCGCCTGTTCTATCTCCTTATAATCAGCCAATAGCTCTTTAGCTAATTTTGTAAAATCGATTTTTTCTGTTTTATCGTAATGTACATTAGCATGAACTTCCAATTGTTTTTCTTGCCCGCTAGGAACTATTTGCATATCGAACTTACGACCTGCTTTACTATAAACAACCCTAGCCCCTGCCTCTAATAGGTTGCCTCCATTTACAAGACTTTTTAGACTAGGCGATAAAAGTTTGTCGTACGAAATATCTTCTTGTAATTGTAATGAAATATCGTAGTTATACCCATAAGCTCTGAGCGTAGATTTACCACTGAAGGCCTTATATGCCTTTTCAAAATCGCCTATGACCTTTGATTTAGCTGGATCCTCTGTGCTAGCGTCACTTACCCGCAATCTATTGGGTTCAATAACAACCTCTTTTTTAAGGGTAGGTATAATCAACACTTTTGTTCCAGGTAATTCAATAAAAGGCGTGTTTGCTCTATCCGGTGCTTTTAAATCGAATAAATCTCTTATCCTTTCACTCGTTATTAGAGACTGATCTATTTTGTCGAAAAGCGCCGTGATATTTAATTTTTTTAATTGTAGGTTTTGAATTTTCATAATATTTATTCTTTAATCATTTTAACAGAAATTACTTTGAGTAGCTACTAGTTCAAAAAATCAATACCTTCTCTAGGATAACTTGTCCGCCGCATTATTGTGTGACGCTACTCGGACTCGAACCGAGGTTGCCAGGATGACCCTCCTTCTCCCGACTAAGTCGGGATTCGGAAGGGCAATGGAACCTGTGACCTCACTGGGAATCGAACCCAGATTGGCGGAATGAGAATCCGCCGTCCTAAGCCGTTAGACGATGAGGCCAATCAGAGTTATTTTACTTTTTTTGAGGGCAAAGAGCAACTTTTAAAGCCTCGTTAATGTCGGAGACATATATAAACTTAATGTCTTTTTTAACGTTTGTTGGCACATCTTCCATATCTTTTTTGTTATCTTTTGGCAAAATCACGGTTTTTAAGCCAGCCCGATGCGCCGCAATCACCTTTTCTTTAACTCCCCCAATTTCCAAAACTCTTCCTCTCAAAGTAATTTCTCCGGTCATCCCTACTTCTCTATTGGTTGGCGTTTTGGTTAAAGCAGACAGTAAGGCAACGGTCATGGCCACACCGGCTGAAGGACCGTCTTTGGGCACAGCTCCTTCGGGAACATGAACGTGCACGTCCAAGTCTTTAGCAAAATTAGCTTTTAAGCCTAAAGAATCGTAATGGCTGCGGGCGTAGGTAAAGGCGGCTTGGGCTGATTCCTTCATCACATCCCCAAGATGTCCAGTCAAAAGCAATTGTCCTTTTCCGGGCATTAAGGCAACTTCAATAAACAAAATGTCGCCGCCGGCTTGAGTCCAAGCAAGACCGGTAGAAATCCCGATTTCGTTTTTCTTTTCGGCTAAAGTCGCGCTGTATTTTTCCGGTCCTAAAAATTTTCTGATTGCGGGTTCTTCTATTTCCCCGTCCAGTTTTTTCCCTTCAGCGGTTTTGCGGGCAACTTTTCGAAGAATCATGGCCAGCATTCTTTCTAGTTCTCTAACTCCGGCTTCGCGGGTATAATGGCGAATAACTTCATATACAGCCTCAGGTTTTATTTTTAATTTATCAAGTCCGTGAGCTTCTAATTGTTTTTTCCATAAAAAGTCTTTGGCGATATGGTATTTTTCGTCTTCGGTGTAGCCGGGAAATTCAATCAGTTCTAATCTATCCCTTAAAGCCGGCGGAATCGTATCCAGCATGTTGCCGGTACAAATAAAGAGAACTTCGGATAAATCATAAGGCACTTCTAAATAATGATCGGAAAACTCGCGGTTTTGTTCCGGATCTAAAGCTTCGAGTAAGGCAGCCGAAGGATCTCCTCTAAAATCAGTGCCGATTTTATCAATTTCATCAAGCATAAAAACCGGATTTTTTGTCCCGGCGGTTTTCATCCCTTGAATTATTCTTCCCGGCATAGCCCCAACATAAGTCCGTCTATGACCGCGGATTTCCGCTTCATCGCGAATACCGCCTAAACTGACACGGATAAATTTCCGTCCCAAGGCTTTAGCAATTGATTTTCCGATCGAGGTTTTTCCTACCCCGGGCGGACCCATAAAGCAAAGAATTGAGGGTGATCCGATTTCTTTTTTATCTTCACCTTTTAATCTTTTATTTTTTAACTTCATCACCGCTAAATATTCAACCACTCTTTCTTTAATTTTTTTCAAACCGTAATGATCATTCTCAAGAATTTTGGCAGCTTTACTGATACTGGTATTATTGGGAGATTTTTGGTTCCAAGGAACACCCGTAAGCCAATCAAGCCAATTTTCCAAATAAGAACGTTCGGGATTCATGGGAGGCATCTCCGCGTAGCGTTTTAATTCCTTGTCTACTTTTTTCTTAACCTCAATCGGCAATTGCAAGCGGGTAATTTTTCTTTTGATTTCTTTAACTTGCTCATCTTCCATTCCGTCCATTTCTCCTAATTCTCTTTCTATGGTCTTTTTTCTTTCCCTTAAAACAACCTCTTTCATTTCTTTCTCGAATTTTTCCTGGGTTTTGGTCGCGATGGAACGTTCAATTTCTAAAACTTTGTTTTCGCGGCCTAAATATTCATTTACCTTTGTCAATCTATCTTTAACAACCGGCATTTCTAATAATTTTTGCTTTTCTTCTGTTTTTATATCTAAATTTGAAGCAATATGATCGGTGATTTCTATTGGCGAAACATCTGTTGATAATTTCATTAAAGACATAACGTCGATTGGCTTACCCAGATTAAAAGCCCGGCGGTATTCGTTTAAAAGATGAGAAGAAAGCGCCTTAACTTCATCAGAATCTTCAATAATTTCCGGAATTGGAGAAATTCTGACTAAGAGATAGGGTTCTGTTTGTACGACTTCTTCGAGACGAATTCTGGCGATACCCCGGGCAATAACTGCCAAGGTTCCATCGGTCTCAAAAATATTTTCAATCGCGATAAGGGTTCCTATTTCATATAAATCACCTTTTCCTGGCTCAACCGTGTTAATTTCTTTTTGGGCAAAAACAGCCATTAAACGGTCATTAGAACCGGCGAAAGCAGCCTTAACCGCGCCATTTGAACGCGGACGTCCAAAGGTTAACGGAAATTCCGTATTAGGAAAAACAACGCTGTCGCGAAGAGCTACGGCTGGAATAATTTTTTCATCAGTTACTTTAGGCATATTTATGGTGAGTTTGTCGAACCATTAGCAGTCTAACAAACTAAGTGCTAAATGTCAAGACCCGTTTAAAGGCGAAGGGTAAGGTTGGGCGGGAAGGCACCTTAGTCGTGGATAATGACTCTTGTTCCCTGATTGTCAGCCGAAGCCACAATCGAATTTTTGTCTCCGGTACTCGGATTTGACCAATAAAAGAGCTTTTCGGCAACCGGAGTTGGCAAATTAACACAACCGTGACTCATGCGGTGACCAAAGTTATTATGCCAATAGGTTCCATGCAACCCGAAACCTTTATAAAAATACATGGTATAGGGAACATTGGGTAAATAATAATAGGTCTTGTTTTCTTTACTGCCGCCGGACATTTTCGTGTATTTGAATTTTGACCAAATTCGAAATTCTCCGGTTGGGGTGGGGAAAGTGCTTCCGGTTGAAACCAAACTTTCCAAAAATAAATTATTACCCTCCCATGCTTTAATTTTTTGTTCTGATAAATCAATCTCAATCCATTTTTCTTCACCTGTGTTTTCACCTAAAACTTTCTGACTGGCAAAGGGTAAATCTGTCAAAGCCGCAAGAGGCGCGCTTACTTTTTTATTATCAAAAAAAGCTTCAGTTTCTGTTGCCTCAAAATTGCCTGTTTGCAGCTGCGGATTTGAACACGGACAGCCAACGTTAAAAAAAGAATTTTGAGAAGACAACCATAAAACCATGAAAGCAAAAAGCAAAGTAACCGAACTTAAAAAAAGAAGAAACTTCTTTTGCTTCATATCTAAAATATACCATATTAAAAATGAGAAAGAAAAGGGGTATTTTAGTCATTGAAAACATTCTCGTAAACTTGTAATCTAGTATTTACTAATGGAAGCTCTTATTTATTTATTCAAATTTATCCTTCATATCGACGTCTATTTAGGCCAAATTATTTCCTCTTATGGTGTTTTTGTTTACACGATTCTTTTTACCATTGTTTTTATTGAAACTGGTCTCGTCATCATGCCCTTTCTTCCCGGAGACAGTTTATTATTTGCTGCAGGGGCTTTTTCAGCATTGGGATCACTCAACCTCTTCTTGGTTATCATTCTTTTGTGCTTAGCCGCTATTATTGGCGATACGGTTAATTACTGGATCGGACATTTTTTTGGCGAAAAAATCATTGCCAATAAAAGAATTCCCATTAATCAAAACCATATTGACGAAACCCAAAAGTTTTTTGAGAAGCACGGCGGTAAAACCATTGTTCTTGCGCGGTTTGTCCCGATTGTCAGGACTTTTGCCCCTTTTGTCGCCGGCATCGGCAAAATGTCATATCCGAGATTTATCAGTTTTAATATTATCGGAGGAATCTCTTGGGTTATGCTTTTTACTTTAGCCGGCTTTTTCTTCGGCAACATTCCGGCCGTAAAACATAATTTTACCCTCGTTATTATGGCGATTATTGTCTTATCAGTTCTTCCTATGGTTTATACCGCCGTAAAAGCAAAACTTTCTTCAAAAAAATAAGGAATAGATGAAAAATTTTTGGCAGGATTTAAAAAAACCGATTATAGGTCTGTCCCCAATGGACGGAGTTACGAACGAACCCATGCGCCAAATTCAAGTTTCAATTGCTAAACCCGATGTTTTTTATACTGAATTTGTTCAAGTCGAAGGTTACTCCCGCAAACCAAAGGTTTTTCAAAATATTTTGGCTTTCAAGAAAAACGAGCACCCAATTGTGACTCAAGTTGTCGGCTGTACGCCAAACGATTTTGCCAAATCCATTAAAGAAATTATGGAGATGGGTTTTGACGGCATTGACATAAACATGGGCTGTCCGAATAAAGACGTGGTGCAAAGAGGCGCGGGAGGAGCCTTAATTGGCAACTTTAAACTGGCTGAAGAAATAATCAAAATTGCCTTGGAAACAATTGACAACAAGTTACCCTTATCAGTAAAAACCAGAATCGGCCTTGATAAACCAATAACGGAAGAGTGGATTTCTTTTTTGAGCCAGTTCCCTCTTCAAGAGATTACGATCCACGGGAGACTGGTTAAACAATTCCACAGCGGACCGGTTAATTGGGAGGAAATCGGAAAAGGTTCTGAAATTCTGAAAAAGAAAAACATTATTTGTTTAGGAAACGGCGGAATTAAAAATAGAAAACAAGGAGAAGAAAAATCTAAAGAATATAATTTGGACGGAGTTTTAATCGGACAGGCAGCTATTGGAAATCCTTGGGTCTTTAGGGAAGATTATCTTTCGAGAGCGTCAAAAGAAGAAATTCTCGAAACGATCTTAAAACACGGCAAAATCGCTAATGATTTTTTTGGCGAAAAAAGATACGCGACAGTCTTAAAACATTACGCCAAATACCCAAAAGGTTTTAAATATTGTAAAGGTTTAAGAATGAATCTTTTAAAGACCAGAAGTTTCGAAGAAGCAAAAAAAGTAATTGAAGAATTTACTAAAGAGGGTTTCGCAAGCGATTAAAGAAATTAAACTGCCTAAAATATGAAGTCAATACGCGAAAAGGGGAAAAGATACAAACTGTAAAATTAAAAATTTGGAGTTTTTTTATCTATTACTAACCTATTCAAAGAGAATTCAATTATAAGCAGATTAATTACTTTAATCTACTAGATTTCAATAATACAATTATAGCACGAAACTAACTGGAAGTCAATTTACTTGGAAATTTTAACCTCTGGTAAAACAGCCGGATGCTTTAAATTTCGGATGCGTTCTTCGTTCTTTTCCCGAATAAGCTGGCGTTTCGCATTTTGTTTTTGATTTTCACTGTCAACTTCCTGTTGGCAAATTGGATCAGGACATGAAGTCTCTTCCATGGTCATCATCGCGTTGCCGATTTTTTCCTTCCAAGTCTTTTTAACAATTCTTGGTTTTCCGCATCTAATACAAGGGTTACTGTTTAAAATCTTCATCGTTTTCATCTTCTTTCTTAAATATTGGGGTAGGAGTAGTCAGGTAGAATAAGTTTAACCTGTTTTAGAGTATAGCACAAACCAACAAAGTAAGCAAAACCGTGCTAAAATCAGTTTTAGACAAATGATTGTTTTTATTGCGCTTTTAACCTTTTTTTCTACCCTTTTGGGTGGTTTGGTCGGCCTTAGATATAAGGACAAAATTCATTTGATTCTGGGCTTTACGGCCGGAGTGTTACTTTCGGTCGTTGCTTTTGATGTTTTTCCTGAAATCATTAAACTGGTTGGCGATCTAAAAATTGACCCGATACAACCGATGATCGCTTTAGTGGTCGGTTTTCTAGTTTTTCATATTTTAGAAAAAACGCTTTTGATTCATCATTCCCAAGAGGAAAATTACAGCGAACATAAACACCCATCTGTCGGTGTTTTCTCTGGCTTAGCTCTAGCCGGGCATTCTTTTCTTGACGGAGTTGGTATTGGATTGGGTTTTCAGATTTCTGCCTCTATCGGTCTTTTTGTCGCTTTGGCGGTTATTGCCCATGATTTTTCCGACGGCCTAAATACCGTTACCTTAGCTCTAGTTAATAAAAATACTGCCAAGAAGGCATTTTCGCTTTTGATCTTGGACGCAGTAGCACCGATTTTGGGAATCTTCTCCACTAATTTTTTTACTTTATCTGATAAATTTTTACTTTTATATTTAGGGTTTTTTGCCGGATTTCTTTTATATATCGGCGTCGCTGATATTTTGCCCGAAGCTCACAGTCAAAAATCATCCTTTAAGACGATTTTTATGACGATTTTAGGCATCGTTTTTATCTTCCTCATTACCAGTCTGATTTAGCACTTTTGTTGGCTATTTTATCCCCTCTCAACTCCCTTTCTTCTCTGTTCATTGTCTTTGGTAATCCTGACTTCTATTCTTGTAAGTCCTTCGGGAAGAGTTTGTACGCTTCCTTTACTTAACCAACCTATAACCATTTCTCTCTGGTGAGGATTTAAACCCCACCATATATCCAACAATCTCTGTTTATCTTTTTCAGCCTCTTCGGTTAATATCTTACTTGCTAATAATTCCTTAAGTCCTAGCTTATATTTATATACACCGATATCAATAACTTCACCTTTTTCTTCATTGCGCATATATTTTCTTGTCATAATTTTTCACCTCCTTTCTTCGCCTAACCGTAGCTTTTAGCGAAGGTGGGCTTTATTAACCACTAAAAACCTCCCATGACTAGGAGGTTGTTTTAATAATAAAAATTAATTAATAACTAAAACCCGCCCCCTAGTTTAGGAGGTAAAAAAGAAAACAAAATTTCTTCGGATTTCTAACATTGAAAGTATTATATAGTAATTATGTTTCGATGTCAATTGTTTATAAGCTTACAACCTCGGGGGTTGATTAGCTTCACACCTAGGGAATGTTTATTTTTTCTTAGACACCTTTTGGTGATAGATAACTTTACCTAAACCAATTTTCAGACTCCTTTGACTCATTAATTTTTGAATTACCTTGTCTAATTTTTCTCGATATTCTTCCGTATCAGCCTTTTCAAACTCGGGTAAGAGTTTTGGTTCTTCTTTCCTAAGAAAATTAAAAAGTCTGGATTTTATTTTTGGGCTTAAGTTTATGTGTTCAAACCATACCTCGTTTACTCCAACCTCCTGCAGTTTATCAAGAAGATCCGCTATTTTGGTTTCATCATTAGTAAAATGCGGAAGAATCGGACCAACAAAAGCATATGTCGAGATACCAGCGTCATGTAATTCTTTTAAAGCTTTTATTCTGGCGCTTACCGGCGGAGCCATAACTTCCAAAAATCTTGAGACTTTATCGTCAAGAGTGGTGATGGTAAAACCAACAGCAACGTCTTTAAGTTTTTTTAAAAGATCAATATCTTTAATAACCAACGGTGATTTGGTTTGAATGGAAATATTTCCTTCATATTCAAAATCAGCCAAAATATCCAAACACTTTCTGGTTAATTGATATTTTGTTTCTAAACCAACATAGGGATCGGTTACCGAACTAAAAAAAATAGAACCAAAATTTTTCGATTTATGTTTTTTCCTAAGATTTTCTAATTCTTTTTGAAGAAGGTCGGGCGCGTTTATTTTAACGTCAAGATAGGTTCCCCACTCTTCGTCCGGATGCTTCCATCTGGCAATTTGCGCTGCATAACAATATAAACAGCCGAATAAACAGCCGTTATAGGGATTAATGACCCAATCCGAACCTGGCAAGCCCGACTTGGTTAAGATTGTTTTTGCTTGAATAAGATTTATCTTAGGAATCATACGCCTCAACTTTTGGGGTCAAGTTTTTCACCAACCACCAAATGGAAATGAACATGCGGGGTGTCTTGAAACTTACCCATGTTGGTAATTAAACGAATACCTTCTTCTTTATCTAAATTCTTTGATAAGTTACGAGCCACTTTTAACATTTCATTTAAAATACCTAGATCATCATCGGCAAAAGAAGTTAGGTCGAGAATATGCTTTTTTGAAGTGATCACAATATGTGTTTTATACGATGGTTTGGTATGATAAAAAGCTAAAACATTATCAGACTCGTATAATTTAGTGATAGGAGTTTTTCCAGATATTACCTCTTCGCAATAAAAATCGTATTTATCTGCCATGCACTTAATTTTACCATTTTTTTAATGCAGAGGAATTTCGGCCAAGTGTTTCCACTCTTTTGGATCTTTAGTACTGGGAACAACGACAATTTTGTCTACTATAAATATTTTATTCTTCGGTAATTTTATGGTTGGTATTATTTTTTCTCTCAATTTCATCTCTTGTTCGCCATAAAGTAAACTCATATGAGGCATAAACACCTTATTTTCTCTTCCAAATATTTCTTTGGCTTTTAAATTGGCTTCCATAAGTTTCGCAGTAGATTTAACCCTGATGAATACCGATTGAAAATAAGTCGTGCTGAAAGAAATTTCGCCAAGTTCCAAGGAGAATGATTTTAATTTTGAAGCCAGTATTTTGGCTTTCTCGATCATGGTTTTTTCGTCGATTTCAATGTCCCCTAAAAGCGTCATGTGGGGTTCAAAAATCGGAGATTTATATTTTTTAGCAAGTTTAATAATTATCTTATCAAGATCTTTTTTAATGCTCGGAGAAGGAACGATCCAAATCGTATACAGTTTTTTCACCGGCTAATTATATCATTCTCTTGAAGAGTATAAAAATGTTATACTTAAAAAGATGAGTATCCGGCAACAACAAAAAGGAATGGCTAATAAACACGAGACAAGGTGCCCAGTTAAAAACCTTAACGAGCGAGAAAACGGCTATCACAAAAATCGGAGACCAGTTCGGTTTTTGGAGATTTAAGGGTAATGACTGGGGTGTTAATATTCTTGAAGAAAAATCAAAATATGTAACCGTTTGGCAAAGATATTAAATGACCATCGCTAAAATTATTTTTTGGGTTCTTTTGTATTTAGCAACTTTTATTTCTGTCAGTTTTTCCATCGTTTATTTTTCGGAAAAGAATTTACTTTCGGCTCTTATCGCTTCTTCAATAACAATGTTTCTTTACACCTTGCTCATTTTTAAAGATATAAGATTTTTAAGTTTGATGTCGTTTATTACTATGCTTTTAGCATCGTTGTTAATGCTAGGAATTGCCGCAAAGCAAACTAACGGCATTTTTGCCAACGTTTTTGATGAAAAAGTTTTTATGTTAACACAACCGTTAATAATGCTTTTTCTTCTTATTAATTATGTTTTTTGGGCCCGGACAAAACATGGTCTAAAAAAACTAATAGCTTTAGTCTTTCTTTTCCTGACTGTTTTTATGTTTATGACTTACGGAACAAACTCGCCGGCTTATTACCAAAACTTCGTTTATACGCGGATTAATATCTTAATACTTCTGGTCTTTCATATCTTTTTAATTAAAAAAGGGAAAAAAGCTTTGGGAATTTTGGGCATCTTACTAACAATAGGAACGTTGCTTCTTAGCGTTAGTATGTTTAGCAAGAAAGCCTATACGCTTACAGACACGGAAAAAAATGAAGTAATCGCGTACGTGGATCCAATGGCAAAAGAAATGTTTGGTTATTATAACAAAAAAGACTATGTAAATTTTTGTAAATATTGCGGAATATATTTAAAAAGCCTGCTTGAAAAAGATCCCATAACCACAAAAGACAAGAGAGAGGCCACAGGCCCATATACCAGTTTTGGAAAACCAAGCGGGATTATCCGCAAGAGCGGCCGTTTTTACATTGAATACCCAATAAAATTCCAAAACGTTAAGGAGCTTGCGTATTTAACTTTTGCAGTAGAAAATCTTTCTTCTCCGCCCACTATTTTTGGCTACTCGCTTTCAGAAAAGCAAGGTTTGCATATCAATTCAGGAAATGAAAACGAAAGAAATAGGTAATAATATTAAATTTATTGGACTAGCTATCATAGGTTTGGCTTTGGCATCTGCAGTTTATTTTTTCAGTAACGGTCCAAGCAATAATGAAGTAGCAATTCCCGATAACCCCCCTAGCCAGGCTTGCGCGAGAATAGATAAAAAACAAATGCAGAACTACTGTTTGGCAATAGTCAATAAAGACAGTAAATTATGTAATAAAACGGCGGAGGATGGCGTATTGGCTTGCCGGGCTATTGTGGAAAATAAACCGGAATTGTGTACAAGGGTAGAACCGCCTGTTCAAAAGAAAACCTGTGTTAATGAAGTAGCCAGGATCAATGACAATATCGCTTCGTGCGATTTTGCCGACAATAAAAAAGACTGCGTTGGCTCTTATCTGGCCGGGCTGTATTGGGATGAAAAATTTGAATTAATGGATAAAAAATATTGTGAAGTTTTTCCCGATGGCGATAAAGATTGGTGTCTGGCCTTGGTTACACAAGAGAAATCGGTGTGCGGCAATAATTCGGCTTGTCTTTCATTATTTATTCAACCATTATCTTTTTGTGACAATCAGCAGATGTCAAAAAGCAAAGGAGAATGCTTGCGCGATAGAGCAATGACCCAAAAAGACCCAACTATATGCGGATTAATTAAAGATACCAACGATAGAAACCGATGTTATTTTAATATTGTGGGGCATATTAATCCCGATATCTCAATTTGCTCCAAAATATCTGATTCGGAATTAAAACAAGAGTGCTTTTCAAACGCAGCTATAAAAATATTACTTAACAAACAAGAGTAATTTTTAAATAGGTTTTATTTACGGGGCAATCCCTGTCTCACCACCAGAAGTAGTACCCGGAGCCGTATTTTGATTGCCGCCTTCTACCGTTGTTCCACTACTATCTGAGCCTCCACCAGTTTTTACTTCCACATTCTTAATGTCAGCCCCGCTACTCCCACCGGCGGAAGTTCCAGGCGCAAATTGCATAGTTCCCCCCACAACAACTACTCCCGCTTCTCCTCCAGGACCCGTTCCCGACGCCCATACATGCTCAACTTTATTAAAAAATTCAGTTCTTCCTTCAAGACCATTAACTTCAACAATTCTTTGCGCGACCTGATTAACAACCTGTTCTTGAACTTGAGCAACTTCCTGTTTCGTCCCTTCATCAATCCTTATCTTTATTCCCTCAATTGTTTTCTGTTGTTCTATCGTTCTTTCTTCTACCATCCCTAAAACCCCTTCGCTTTTGTTTTCTTCTAACAAATTGTTTTGTCTTTCTTTTATCTGAAGATAGCTTTGCAATAAATTTTGTACCTTTTCACTATTTCTGTCTACCGCATAATTTTGAGCCATACTTAATCTTTTTTCGGCTTGCTTCTCCAAAACCTGCACTTTGTTTTCAACCCTAAAGGCAAAGAAATATTCAATCCCCTCCTGTATTTTCACCACAATTGAATCCTGTGAAGTTAACAATTCCTGTAAATCAACTGCTTTTGAAGTTCTGGGAACAAAAAAACTAATAAAGAAGAAAAAGAAAACCAACAAGGATAACCTTCCGATACTCATCTTAAATAATGATACATTAGTTATAGTTAATAAGTCAAATAAATTACATCTGTTTGGCTAACCATAGCTCTCTAAGAGTAATCGAAGAGACGGGCCGGGCTATAGCTTTTGAAATTTTAATCTCATAGGTCTACTCCTATAAGCTTTCTGTCTTCTCAATTTCGTATACGCGCCAATCGCCTTCTGATTTCTTGTCGTTGGGCCGGTAAGACATTTCCCAGAGATCGTCAATCACGTTTCTTTTATCACGATATTCAGTATCAACTGCAGGGGTTTTGATAGTTACACCCTCTCCAATGTCCATATAAAAATCATAAGTCGCATGGGTATCGCTTACCATAATAGTATTTCTTAATACTTTCTCTCCTAATCTTGATTTTAAAATTTCAGCAAATTGAGTGTTGTCAACAGACACCGCCAAGGTCGTTTCGTGCATGGGACCAATGACTTCCTTGACCAATGTCCCGCTAATTCCCATTCTGGCTAGAAGCCCTTCTTGTTTTCGTCTTGTAATTACAAATAATTTTTCAACAAATTCCATTTTGAATAAATATCTCCCTTACCTAGGGAACATTGCTGGGCGGGCCGGGCTAGGACCTCCTCGACTCGCCCTGAGTGAAATCGAACGGGCTCGCTCAGGATTATAACCCTTCGACTTTCCCTCGACTTTGCTCAGGACTCCGCTCGGGATTATAATCTTTTTAATCGTGCAATTTTACCTGTTATTAAGGCATCCTTTTTAACCCTTGACCACTGTTTTAATTGCCACTCGCGTTTCATAGATTCTTCGCGAGTTGAATATTCTTCCGAATAAACCAGTTCAACCGATTTGAAATAACGAACATATTTTGCAGATCTAGGGGATTTTTCTTTGTGTTCTTTTAAGCGCTTTTCTAAATTATTGGTTTGGCCAACATAAAGAGTTTTTGAAGAGGTACGTAAAATATAAACAAAATACATTTACTATTTATATCACATCAAGCTATAGCAGCGAGTTAAATCGAACTGCTCAGGCCGATCGGGCCTCACATCGTGACTTTTTGGTATATACTAAGATTGTGACTATAAAAAAGATTGCCCTTGCGGTTTTAGCAACCACAGCTATTAGCACGAGTATTGCCGTTACCCAACTTCCCTATTTTGTTGGCGAAAATGTTGTTTCCGTAATAGATGGCGATTCATTTAAAATCGGAAATGACCAAACAATTAGATTGGCTTCTCTGAATGCTCCAGATAATAAATATTGCTACGGACCGGAAGCAACTAAGGCTTTAACCGGGAAAATTCTAAACAAAAAAGTAGTTTTAAGGGATTTAAAGACTGACATGTACGACCGGATCATGGCCATGGTTTATCTCGACGGAGAATTAATTAACGAATATTTAATTAAGAAGGGCTTCGCCGTTTCTACCCGAGAAGGCGGAATTGAAAACGCAAAAATCAAAGCAGCAAACGATTATGCCAGACAGAATAAAATCGGAGTTTTTAGCCCAGAGTGCTATCAAGTTGAGCCACCTAATCCTAAATGTCCGATAAAAGGAAATATTAGCGATCGAACAAAAGAAAAAGAATATTTAGCACCAATTTGTCCAGATTATTCAAAAACAATTATTGAAAAAAATATGGGGGAAGAATGGTTTTGCTCAGAATCCGAGGCAAAAAAAGCCGGATACAAGATTTCACCCTCATGTTCAAGATGAGATATAATAAGTGATATACTAAATTTATGGAACTGAAAGGAAAAATTATAGGATCGCAAACTGCAAATCTTAAGTTTGCCATTAGCGGAAAACTCACTTCTATAAATTGTAAAATCCAAGATAAAGTAAAAAAGGGACAACTCCTCGCTTCTCTAAATAAAATTGAACTTCAGGCCTACCTCGACCGGTCTTTAAAACAATACGATTTAGAACGAGCGCTTTTTGACGAAAAACAAAAACAAACACTGACCGAATACGAAAAAAGAAAATTCCAAGATTCTTTAGATATTTCCATTAAGGATGTTGAGATTGCCAAAGCAAATCTAGAGAGTACCGATTTAAATTCTTCAATTGAGGGAATTGTTATTGAGATGGATCCGGTAAACCCCGGGGACAATATCACTCCGGCCGGTTTTGTCGTTAAAGTTATTAATATAGAAAGTCTTTACTTCCAAGCTGAATTGCCAGAAGAGAATCTTTCCCAAATTACACTAGGACAATCGGCAAAAGTAACGTTAAAAGCGTACCCAGATAGAATCCTAGAAGGCAAAGTTGAGCAAATTGGTTTTTCAACCGTAAAGGAAGGTTTATATCCTGTCACAATTTCAATAATCAGCGATCCAATTCTTCGCCTCGGTCTTTCCGGAACTGCCTCTTTTTAGTATTACCAGGTTAAACCTCGTTTTACTACATGCAAAGGAGTATCCTTTACATATCATAAATGGCCTCGAAAGGAGTGGCCTTTTGAGACTGGGAATTTGGGAATTTAGGGTCATTGGGGAAATAGGGGGAATTGAAGAAAGAGAGTTTTACTGGACGGGCCGGGCTATAGCTTTTGAAATTTTTAATCTCGCAAGAAGAGTTAAGAGGCTTCTTCCGGGATGACTATGTTACAATAATATTGGAATGAGTGAACACCGTGAATTAATAGAAGATAGTGTAGAAAGAACTGCTGAACAGATATCTTCAGATAATAGAAACGGCTCCTTGAGGGAAATTCAAAGTAGGGCTAATTACATATCTCATGTCCGAAGTAATCCGACAAAGAACATAACTGAAGCGATTGATTACCTTTATGAGGCAATCGGTAGTCTTTCTGCCTATGTGACCCAAGGCGTTAATGATGAGGATATTGAATTTGTGCAAAAAGTATACGGTAAGCTATTAAATAAAAGTGTTATAAACCCAGAAAGCCAAAGGATGTTTGAATTAATGTTGAGTAATGTAGCAAAAAGAAGAGACGAAGGAGATATTCCAAGTGGATATGGTATCTGTTTTGCTATAAGTCCGGATAATCTGCAGTTACTTGTTGTTGATATACCATTAAAATCAAATTGAAACTTCGTTGCCGGGCGGGCCGGGCTAGGACATTTTAGTCCTTATAAGCATAGCTTGAAAACTTCGTTTTAAAGTGAGCTTTCAAACTTGTTTATAACCAAAGGTTTGAAGCTTCGCTTATAACGATTGTCTCACATCAAGGCTAAATGGGACAACTTGAACGATTAAGGAGTAAGATTGGATATGACGATGAATAAATGAAAGGGGGTGAAAAATATATGACAACGAGAAAACAAACTGAAACAGCAAAGAAAAATATAAAGAAAGCGCAAAAGAAATGGCAAGATATGTCACCACGGGAACATTCTTTAGCTCAGCCTGAAGGACGAGAAAGAGCAAAGCCTGGAACAAAAGGCGAGGGTGATTACTTCAGAATTGTTGTAAGGTCAAAAGATGAGTTTGTTACATTCCGCAATCAAGATATTGGAGAGCCAGGACACATTCAACGCTTAGCAGGAAAAAGAAGCAGCGGCTCATGGGATACGC